>Ga0315336_1000017_pt1 | contig 1099882 bp, 1049 predicted proteins | sample ASW5metaG_FD_204512 | JGI IMG/M metagenome (GOLD analysis project Ga0315336, IMG submission 204512) | Ammonia-oxidizing marine archaeal communities from Monterey Bay, California, United States - ASW #5 | ecosystem: Environmental > Aquatic > Marine > Intertidal zone | place: USA: California... | reverse complement strand
GATGAAGCAAAACCGACGAATCCTTGCCGATCGAATACATCATAACAGGACGCTCAAAACTCGCCGCAACCTCCCGGAAAATCTCAATGCTCTCACTCTCCAAACGAGAAAGATGGGACAAGGAGGATGGCGGCAGGGACATGAGTGTATTCCACGGTTCGGAACGTTTTCGGGTGCAGACATATTGCAGCAGGGCGGCCCGGACAACTGCGCCAGACGCATGGCTGGATGATCCGAACGCCCGGTTTTCCCGTATCGGACGAGAACGGCGCGTTTATTCCAAATGCGCCGCGCCCGCGCATTTTTCGACTTGCCCTTTCAGACGGAAAAGAAAGTTTTTTCATGGCCAGTTCCACATTGGTTTGGCTCCGAAACGATTTGCGCATTGCCGACAATCCGGCTCTCGCGACGGCGCTCAAGCATGACGCGCCGGTCCATGCGGTCTATGTGCTTGAGACGGATCGCGGATTGCGCCCGCTTGGCGGCGCGGCGAAGGTGTGGCTGCACGAAAGCCTCAAGGCGCTCAATGGAGACCTTGCCGAGCGCGGCGTGCGGCTTAGCTATCGCGAGGGTGACAGCGCGACGCTTATCCCCGAACTGGTCCGGGAGACCGGGGCCGAGCGGGTGTACTGGAACCGCCGGTACGATCCGGCGGGTCGTGCGCATGATGCTGCGCTCAAATCCGCGCTCAAGTCGGATGGAATCGAGGCGGAGAGCTTTAACGCCGCGCTGCTTGTCGAGCCCTGGGACATCGCGACCAAGCAAGGCACGCCCTATGGCGTTTTCACGCCGTTCTGGAATGCACTTAGGGACAAGCCCATCGCCGAACCGATCGGGCGGATCGAAAAGCATGAGGCGATCAGCGCCCCTGCCCTCGATTTCGGCGAAGCGCCGTTCTGGGCCGAGGGGATTTTGGCGCATTGGACAGCGGGGGAAAGCCGGGCGAAAACCGTGCTGGCAGACTTCCTGGACGATCTGCTTGCCGACTATCCCAAGGACCGCGACGTGCCGCGGAAAGACGCGACGTCGCGTATGTCGCCGCATCTGCGGTTCGGGGAAATCGGACCGCGGCAGATATGGCATGCCGTGCGGCATCTGATCGATGCAAATCCCGCGATGGCGAGCGCGGGGGGAAAGTTCCTGTCCGAGGTGGCATGGCGGGAGTTTTCCTATCACCTGCTCTATCATCGCGACGATATTGCCCGGCATTCGATGCAGGAGCGGTTCGATACGATTGACTGGCGCAAAGACACCAGAGCACTTCATGCGTGGCAGAAGGGACAGACGGGCATTCCGGTTGTCGATGCCGGGATGCGGCAGCTCTGGCGGACCGGCTGGATGCACAATCGGGTGCGCATGCTCACGGCATCGCTTTTGACCAAGAATTTGCTGATCGACTGGCGCAAGGGCGAGCAATGGTTCTGGGACACACTGGTCGATGCCGATCCGGCCAACAATCCGGCGAGTTGGCAATGGGTAGCGGGCAGCGGAGCGGATGCGGCGCCCTATTTCCGCATATTCAACCCGGTGACCCAAGGCGAAAAGTTCGATCCGGGCGGGGCGTATGTGCGCAAATGGGTGCCCGAACTCAAGGACATGCCGGACAAATGGGTGCACCAGCCCTGGGAAGCGGACGCGGGCACTCTCGATAAGGCCGGGCTTAAATTGGGCGAGACTTATCCGGAACCGATCGTTGATTTGAAAGCCAGCCGGGCGCGGGCGCTCGATACGCTCAAGCGTTGACGCAACAGGTTTGCGGAGTTGCGGCTTCTGGTGGCAGAGGATTGCGCAAAACGGCGTCGATCTGAAAAAGCCCTACCGATCAACGCTGTGCTGCCTTGTTCGAGGCTGACGACGTCACTACCATTCGGGTCCACATTCAAGAAGCTGTTGCCGCACCATGACCCTTTTCAAAGACATGCCATCCGCCATCGGGAACACCCCGCTGATCCGCCTGAACGCCGTTTCCGAGGCGACCGGGTGCGAGATCTGGGGCAAGGCCGAGTTTCTAAATCCCGGACAGTCGGTCAAGGACCGCGCCGCGCTTTACATCATCAATGACGCCGTGGCGCGGGGCGCTATCGCCCCCGGCGGGACCATTGTCGAGGGCACGGCGGGCAATACCGGGATCGGGCTGGCGCTGGTCGGCAATGCCATGGGGTTCAAGACGGTCATCGTCATTCCCGAAACCCAAAGCCAGGAGAAAAAGGACGCCATCCGGCTGGCCGGGGCCGAACTGATCGAAGTGCCGGCCAAGCCCTACAGGAATCCCAACAATTACGTGAAGGTTTCCGGGCGGCTGGCCGAAAAGCTGGCGGCGGAACTGCCCAATGGCGCAATCTGGGCCAACCAGTTCGACAATGTCGCCAACCGGCAGGCCCATATCGAAACCACGGGGCCGGAGATTTTCGAGCAGACCGAGGGCCGGGTGGACGGGTTCATCTGCGCCGTGGGTTCAGGCGGCACGCTGGGCGGAGTGGCGATGGCGCTCAAGGAACGCAACAAGGATATCCGGATCGGTCTGGCCGATCCCGAAGGGGCCGCGCTCTTTAACTATTACACGCAAGGGGAGCTGAAATCGTCGGGCGGCTCGATCACTGAAGGGATCGGACAGGGGCGCATTACCGCCAACCTCGAGGGCCTCAGCGTCGACCACGCCTATCAAATTCCCGACAGCGAAGCCCTGCCCTATATCTTCGACCTTATCGAGCACGAGGGATTGTGCCTCGGCGGTTCGTCTGCGATCAATATCGCAGGGGCTGTGCGACTTGCACGGGAACTGGGGCCGGGCAAAACCATTGTCACGGTGCTGTGTGACTATGGCAACCGCTATCAGTCGAAACTGTTCAACCCGGCCTTCCTGCGTTCAAAGGAATTGCCGGTGCCAGATTGGCTGGAAGCCGGACCCACGGTTGACATCAATTCGGTGCTGGAGGCCGATAGCTAGGCGAAGTTTGCGTGGATCTGGTCAGAGCGATAGCCGACAATTTCAGTTTTCTGGCCACGCTCTACCTGGCCAACTATGTGTTGGCGATCGTTTGCGCCGTACGCGAGATCATGAATTCGCGCACCTCCCAGGGCACCATTGCCTGGCTTCTGTCCCTGCTGATCGTGCCGTTTCCGACGACGATCATCTACCTGCTGTTCGGCTGGAAGCTGTTTGACGATTATGCGGAATCCCAGGTCCATTCCGGGCGCAGCTGGCGCCTGGCGCGGTCGGAAGATCTGCGTATCGTCGACATGGAGACGAGCGATGACTGGCCGGTGCTGCGCAAGGTTGCAGAACTGCCGTTTCTGTATGGCAATTCCGCTTCGCTGCTGATCGATGGCGAGGACACGTTTGCTTCGATCATCGACGGGATTTCGCGGGCGCAGGATTATGTGCTTATCCAGTTCTACATCATTCGCGATGACGATCTGGGCCGCCGGTTTGCCGATGCGCTGATCGAGCGGGCCGATGCCGGCGTGCAGGTCTATGTTCTTTACGACGACGCGGGCAGCCACGCCCTGCCCCGCAGCTACAAGAAGCGGCTTGAAGAGCATGGCGTCCGCATTTTCGGGTTCAATCACCGCCACCCATTCCTCCGGCTCTATGGCCTGACGCGGATCAACTACCGCAATCACCGCAAGAATGTTGTTGTGGACGGGGTGGAATCCTGGGTCGGCGGGCACAATGTCGGTGACGAATACCTGGGCAAGGATCCCAAATTCGGACGGTGGCGGGATACCCATGTGCATGTCACGGGCCCGGCCGCGCTGGCCTGCGCGCTGATGTTCCGGGAGGACTGGCATTGGGCGACCGGCGAGGAATTGCCCGCCCGCTATCCCAGCACGGTGCCAACGCCGGGCAATCAGCCGATCCTCGTGATGCCGACCGGACCCGCCGACAAGCTCGAAGACTGCGCCATCGCCTTTACCGAGGTGATTTCACGAGCGCGCGAACGCCTGTGGATCGTCAGTCCTTACTTCGTGCCCGGTATTGAAATTCAGACGGCGCTTTATGCCGCATCGCTGCGCGGGGTCGACGTGCGCATCCTGCTGCCGCGCAAGCCCGACCATCTGCTGGTGTGGCTGGCCAGCTACGCGCATGCGGACCAGATGGTAGCGCACGGCATCAAGGTGCATCGGTATTCGCAGGGCTTTTTGCACCAGAAGGTCATTCTCTGCGACGATCAGATCGCAGGGGTCGGCACCGTCAATTTCGACTACCGGTCGTTCAACATCAATTTCGAGGCGACGCTGTGGTTTACGGACGGCGACATGATCGCCAACATTGCAGCCATGCTCGACACCGATTTCGAGGGGGCGTCGCTGACGACTGAGCGCAATCTGCGACGGCGCGGCTATCCGTTCCGGCTGCTGTGTCAGAGCGCGAGGCTGTTTTCGCCGATCCTGTGACGCTCGCTAGATCATTTCAGCGTTTCTTCGAACCGCTTCTATTGCAAAGCCTGCTTGGAAGCACTCAGTAGACCGGCGGGGCGTACATCAACCCGCCATTGAGCCACAAGGCGTTCTGGCCGCGCAGCAGCGGGGTGCCGGCCGCGGCCCCGAAATGGCGCAAATATATCTCGCCATAATTGCCGACGCTGCGAATGACGTCTCGCATCCAGGTGGTGCGCAACCCGAGATCCTCGCCCACATCGTCTTCGACACCGAGAAGGCGCCTGATGGCGGGGGTGCGAGCCGACATCATCGACTCGATGTTGACCGAGGTGACCCCGTATTCTTCGGCATTGATAAGCGCGTAAAGCGTGCGGCGGACAATTGCCTCCCACTGCACATCATCGCTGCGCACGACGGGTCCGTAAGGCTCCTTGCTCAAGCGCTCGGGAAGGATGGAATGGGAGCCCGGATCGGGCATCGAGCGGCGGATGGCCTGCAGCCAGCTGGCCGAACCGGTGATGGTATCGCATTCACCCGATCTGTAGGCCACGGCGAGATCCTCGCGGTCCTCGTAGAGCAGTTCGTCATAGCCGAGCTGATTGAAAAAGAAGAACTCTTCGAGACGGCGTGAGGAATCCGAGTTCGACGCCACGCAAATTGTCACGTCTTCGAGCTCGTAAGCGGAAACAACGCCCAGACGGTCCGGAACCATGAAGGCCTGGCCGTCGAAAAACGAGGTGGCGACGTAGGTTGCTCCATACTGGGTGTCCCGCGACATGGTCCAGGGCGAGTTCCTGACGACGAGATCGACTTCGCCCATGGTCAGATGGGCAAAGCGGCTTTGTCCGGAGAGCGGGCGAAATTCCACGCGCGAGGGGTCACCAAAGATCGCCGCGGCCACGGCCCGGCACAGGTCGACATCAAACCCGGACCAGAGGCCCTCGGGACTGACCTGGGCGAAACCGGGCAAAGGGTTTGTCGCAGCGCAGATGACATAGCCGCGCGTCCGCACGGTTTCGAGCATCGAAATGGTGAACGGCGCGCTGGTTTCAGCTTCAACCTGCTGCGCGAACGCCGTCTGCTGGCTGCCAAACAGCAACGCGGCCAAAAGGGCCGCGCCGGCAGGAATCCGCAAAAGCCGCGAGAGTGAATGCAAGTTCGACGCGGGCGGACCCGCTCCTATGAAAATGGACGGCCATATTGGCATGGAGGCATTTGGGGTCAAGGCGAGACACTCGTTTCCCCCGGACAATTGCTCTTGCACCTTGACGACAGGGCCGCGCCGATGTGGCACGGCCCTTTCGGTTCGATCGCGATGGCTGCGGGAGCCAGGTCCTGAACCGCTAGTGCAAAATCTGGCTCAGGAAGAGCTTGGTGCGTTCGTGCTGGGGGTTCGAGAAGAAGGCCTCGGGCTCGTTCTGCTCGATGATCTGGCCCTGATCCATGAAGATCACCCGGTTGGCGACCTGGCGGGCGAAACCCATTTCGTGGGTGACGCAGACCATGGTCATGCCGTCTTCGGCAAGCTGCACCATCACTTCGAGCACTTCCTTGATCATTTCGGGATCGAGGGCCGAAGTGGGTTCATCGAACAGCATGATCTTGGGATTCATGCACAGCGACCGGGCGATCGCCACGCGTTGCTGCTGCCCGCCGGAGAGCTGACCGGGAAACTTGGCGGCCTGCTCGGGGATCTTGACGCGCTCGAGATACTTCATGGCCTGCGCTTCGGCCTCGGCCTTGGGCGTACCGCGCACCCAGATGGGCGCCAGGGTGAGGTTCTGAAGCACCGTGAGATGCGGGAAAAGGTTGAAGTGCTGGAACACCATGCCGACTTCGCGCCGCACCTCGTCGATCCGCTTGAGGTCACCGGTGAGTTCGATCCCATCAACGACGATATCGCCCTGCTGGTGTTCCTCGAGACGGTTGACGCAACGGATCAGCGTCGACTTGCCCGACCCCGAGGGGCCGGCAATGACGATGCGTTCGCCGCGCATGACCTTGAGGTCGATATCGCGCAACACGTGGAAATCGCCATACCACTTGTTCATGTTGCGGATCTCGACGGCCACATCGGTGTCCGAGACCGTCATTTTTGTCGGAGTGGCCGTAGAGGCCTCCATGCTTGCGGTCATAACCTATCTCCTGTGGCCGGTGTGCAGCCGGCCTTCCATGTAGATCGAATAGCGGGACATTCCGAAACAGAATATCCAGAACACAAAGCCTGCGAACACGTAGCCCGTCACCGCATCGCTGGGGAACTGCCAGGCGATGTCCGAGCCAGCGGCCCGCACAGTGTTGAGCAGTTCGAAGATGCCGATGATGGAAACCAGCGTCGTGTCTTTAAACAGCGCAATGAAGGTGTTCACGATGCCGGGGATCACGTGCTTGAGGGCTTGCGGCAGGATGATCAGTGCCGTGGTCTTGATCTTGTTCAGGCCCAGCGCATAGGCTGCCTCACGCTGCCCGCCGGGGATCGCCTGCAGGCCGCCACGCACGACTTCAGCCATGTATGCGGATTCAAACAGCACGATGCCGATGATGGCGCGCAGCAGCACATCGGGATTTGTGCCCTGAGGCATAAAGAGCGGGAACATGACCGAGGCCATGAACAACACGGAGATCAGCGGCACGGCACGCCACAGCTCGATAAAGGCGATACAGAATGCCTTGATGATCGGCAGTTTCGACTGGCGGCCAAGCGCGAGCAGAATGCCGATCGGCATCGAGAGGATAATGCCGATCAGCGAAATGATCAGCGTGAGCGTCAGCCCGCCCCACTGGCGTGTGGCAACGACATCCAGCCCGAAGATGCCGCCATACATGAGGAAGTAGGCAACGAACGGATAGACGCCAAAGAACAGGATGGCGGCCGTGCGCACGAAAGGCACCCGGGGGGCGAGCAACGGGATCAAGAGGATGATCCCGATGACAAACATCAGGTTGATGCGCCAGATTTCGTCGGACGGATAGAAGCCGTAGATGAAGAAGTTGAAGCGTGCCCGGATGAAAATCCAGCAGGCCCCTACCCCCTCGAAACGGCACGCCTCGCCACGCAACCCTTCGGGGTCGGTGAACACGGCATCGGCAACCAGGAAGTTCCAGATCGGGATTATGGCCCAGATAATCACGGCAAGGCCGACGATCGTCAGGATCGAATTGCCCGGCGAGGAGAAGAGATTGGTCCGCATCCAGGCGCCGATACCTGTCATCCGCTTGGGCGGAGGCGAAGGCTCGGCAATCGCTGTGCGAACAAAGCTGAGGTCGTTTGTGCTCATGATCTCAACGCTCCACCAGCGCGACGCGCGAATTGTACCAATTCATGAACAGCGACGTTGTCAGCGAGAATGTCAGATAGACCGCCATCGTGAGCGCCACGATTTCGACGGCCCGGCCACTCTGGTTGATTGCAGTGCCCATAAAGACGTTGACCAGCTCGGGAAAGGCGATGGCCGCACCGAGCGATGAGTTTTTGGTCAGGTTGAGATACTGGCTGGTCAAAGGCGGAACGATGATCCGCATGGCCTGGGGAATGACCACCAGCCGCAGCCGGTCACCTTCCTTGAGCCCAAGTGCCGATGCCGCTTCCACCTGGCCGTAATTGACGGCCTGAATACCGGCACGCACGATCTCGGCGATGAATGCTGCGGTATAGATCACCAGCCCCATGATCAGGGCGGTCAACTCGGGCGGCACGACGAAGCCGCCGGTGTAATTGAACCCGGTCAACTCCGGATAGCTGAACGCGATGGGAACCTGCGCGGCAAGCAGCGCGATGACCGTGGGGATGAGGACAATGCCCAGCATGGGCAGGACAACCGGAAGACGATCGCCTTTTTCCTCCATCCTGCGGATCCGGCGTCTGCGCCAGATCACGGCGCCAATCAACGATACGACGAAGATGCCGAGTGCAATGAGGAACCGGTCGTCACTCTGGAGCAGCGGCAGGTAAAGTCCGCGCTGGTTGAGTACGGCGCCCAAGGGCAGATCGTAGCTCTGCCGGACGCTCGGAAGCGCGTTGAGCGCCATGAAATACCAGAAAAACAGCTGCAGCAGCAGCGGCATGTTGCGCATCACTTCGACATAGACGGTCGCAAGTTTGCGGATCAGGAAGTTTGAAGACAGCCGCGCGATGCCGATGATGAAGCCGAGGATGGTCGCGAGAATAATGCCGACGACAGCCACGAGCAGCGTGTTCAATATGCCGACGATATAGACTTCGAGATAGGTCGAGCTGCGATCGAACGGCAAAAGCGAGAAGCCGATGTTGAACCCGGCCGTCTGGAACAGGAACCCGAACCCGGTGGCCCTGCCCTGCGCTGCCATGTTTGCCGCTGCGTTGGACTGCAGCCACCAGAACAGCAGTACCACCCCGATAAGCAGTGCGGCCTGGTATACAAATCCACGCACGGTTGGATTGTAAAAAAGCGAAGCGTCGATGCCCGACCGCTTCTGCGAGACGTCTGTCATTTTGGTCCCTTACCCCTGGCCAAACCGGTGGCATCGCAGCTGTTGAACGCTGCTTGGCCGATCAGTTTGGAAATGCCCGGGCGCTTTGGGCGCCCGGGCTGAAAGGTGGTCGGCGTTAGCGGATCGGCGGGGCGTACATGACGCCGCCATCGGTCCACAGGCTGTTCACGCCGCGCGGGATGTTGATCGGTGTTTCGGGGCCGACATGCTGAGCATAGAGCTCACCATAATTGCCCACGTGCTTGACGATCTTGTATGCCCAGTCAGCCGACAGGCCGATCGGGGTGCCAAAATCACCTTCAACGCCCAGCAGACGGCGGACCGAAGGGTTTTCCGAGCCGAGCATGTCGTCGACATTCTCGGACGTCACGCCGAGCTCTTCGGCGTTGAGCATCGCAAACAGAGTCCATTTGGCGATGTTGAACCACTGGGCATCACCCGAGCGGACCGAGGGGCCAAGCGGCTCTTTGGAGATGATCTCGGGCAGGATGACGTGGGCATCCGGATCGGGGAAGCCCGAACGCTCGGCGGCCAGTGCCGACGAGTCAGTGGTGTAAACGTCGCAACGGCCATCGAGATAGGCCTGAACCACTTCGTCCTGGTTGACGAACACAACGGCGTTGGAAAGATCCATGCCCTGCGTGGCGAAGTAGTCAGCCGCGTTGAGCTCGGTCGTGGTGCCGGATTCGATGCAGACAGCAGCGCCCGAAAGTTCGGTCGCCGAGGTCACGCCCGACTCTTCGCGGACCATGAAGCCCTGGCCGTCATAGAACATGGTGCCGGTGAAGGTGATGCCAAGATCGGTATCACGGCTCATCGTCCAGGTGGTGGTGCGCGAAAGAACGTCGATGTTGCCGTTGGCAAGACTTTCAAAACGAGTCTGCGAGGTCAGCGGCGTGTAACGGACAGCCTCGGGGTCGTCAAAGATCGCCGCAGCCATGCCACGGCAGAAATCGACTTCCAGGCCCGTCCAGTTGTTGTTCTCGTCAGGGAACGAGAAGCCCGGAACGCCTTCGGTCACGCCGCACTGCAGAAAGCCGCGCTCCATCACCTCGTCCAGCGTCTGCGCGAAGGCAGCCGATGAGGTGGTCGCCATGGCGGCTGCCACTGCGCAAGTGATAAGTTGTTTTTTCATAGGATTGCCTTTGTTTCCTAACCCTTTTTGATGGAGCCGGTGCGTTACCGCCCGCCCCTCTTGTCCCACCTGTTGGCAGGAAGCAGCGCCCTATTGCCATCGAGCGTATTGCTGGGCAGCATCGAAGCGCAGTTTTACTGTTTGCGTCAAGGGCAAAAGCGATACGAAAATAGTCACTTGCCGGTGCGCGCCTAAATTAGAAGCAATAATACTGACCTATTGTCAGTGATCCAGGCCGGAGTAACATGTCAGACCTAGAAAAAACCGCTATATTCCAATCGGGTACGGAGACGTTTCTCACACATGGCGGCAGGGAACCCAGCGCCCAGCACGGGTTCGTCAATACGCCCGTTTACCGGGGCAGCACGGTTATTTTCAATACATTGGCCGAACTTGACGACGCCAAGATCCGCTACCGGTATGGCCGGCAGGGCACGCCGCTGACCGACGGGCTCGGAACACTGATTACCGAGCTGGAAGGCGCCGCGGGAACCGTGCTCACCCCCTCGGGTGTTTCGGCAATTTCCTTGGCATTTCTTACGTGTTTGTCGGTAGGCGATGAAGTTTTAATCACAGATTCAGTTTACGAGCCGACACGAAGATTTGCCGACAGCGTGCTCAAGCGCCTTGGAATCACTACCCGTTACTTCGATCCAAGGGTCGGCGGTGCAATCGCGGACCTGGTCAGCGACAAGACGCGGGCGGTCTTTATCGAGAGCCCGGGCTCTCTGACATTTGAAATCCAGGATCTTCCGGCCATCACCAAGGCGCTCTCGGGGCGCGACATCGCGGTGCTCGTCGACAATTCCTGGGCAACGCCACTGTTTTACAAGCCGCTGCCGCTGGGTGCCGACATCGTCATTCATTCGGCAACGAAAATGTTCATCGGGCATTCGGATGCGATGATGGGCACGGTTTCGGCCAATGACCGATACTTGGACAGGCTGATCCAGACGCACCGAACCTTCGGCCTTATTGTGTCGCCCGACGACACCTATCTGGCCACGCGGGGCATGCGGACCCTTGGCGTCAGGATGAAGGAACACCAATCGCGCGCGCTTGAGCTGGCCGACTGGCTCGAGCAGGGGGGCGATGTCGAGGTGTTACATCCCGCCCTGCCCTCCCATCCGGACAACGGCTTATTTTTGCGGGACTTTTCGGGATCCGGCTGCCTGTTTTCGATCATCCTCCCGGCGGCTCCGCGCGAAGCCATCGCAGCCATGGTGGATACGATGCGTGTTTTCGGCATGGGCTATTCGTGGGGCGGCTTTGAAAGCCTCGTCCTGCCATCCGATCCCAAGCGCATCCGCACTGCCGTGCCCTGGGACAAGCCGGGCAACCTGCTGCGCGTTCATGTGGGGTTCGAGGATCTCGAAGACCTCAAGTCCGATCTCGGCGACGGGATCGCCCGCTATTTGAAAACTGCGGGGATGTGACGGCGGCGCAACCAGCGCAGGAGCGGCTTGAAGGCTGCAAACATGCGGTATCGGACGTGACCGCCCTCTACCTGCATGCCCCAGCGCCGGGTGGCGAAGTAATCGCGCACGACTATCGCGCTGGCCAGGCCGACAAAGGACCCGGCGATCACATCGGAAAGATAGTGATCGCCGACCACGATGCGGCTGAGCCCGATGGCAAAGCCGAAAGCGATCAGCCAGCCGTGGAACCGTCTGTTGGTCAGCGTGCGCAGCACGAGGGCAAAGGCGACGGCGGTTGTCGCGTGACCGGACGGAAAGCTGTGGAAACTCCAGTCCAGCAAGTCGAACGGCTGGAAATGGAGCACGCCGAGATCTTCGAGATACATCGGGCGGGCGCGTCCGATGATGCGCTTGATGACCACGGTCACCAGGCCGGAAATGGCAATACTGGCAAATATATAGCCCGAAATGGCGACGATCCCGCGCGCCGCCCAGGCCCAACTGTAGGAGAGCCTCAGCCGCAGCGCAGCGGCGCAGGCGAGCCCGGCGACCAGCGTGGGGACCAGCAGCCAATCCGACTTCCCCAGATCGGTTATGAAGCGAAAAAATGCGCGCTCACCTGACGGCCAGTTGCGCAGAGCCTCTGTGACGGGCCCATCGAGCATGACCGCAAGGACCAAAAGCCCAATGATGGCCCAGAGCGGCCACCAGAAGAGAACTTTGGCCTGGCGATGCCGCTCCATGATGGCTTTGAACCACTGGGCGGTAAAGGTTTCGGGAGCAAGCAATTTTCCCCGGTCTCCATCTTTTTGACCCGTTACGGCCTGCGCGCGGGTAACATGCCTTGCCCTGCCAGAAAAGAATGTGTATCGCAACATCAATGGCCATGTCGGGGTATAGCTCAGCCTGGTAGAGCACCGGTTTTGGGAACCGGGGGTCGCAAGTTCGAATCTTGCTGCCCCGACCATTGGCCAGCCATGGGATTTGTTGATTATGGTCGCACGCATCTATCGCCCCGCCCGCAACGCCATGCAGTCGGGAAAAGGCAAGAGCCAGGACTGGGTTCTGGTGTTCGAGCCCGAAGTGCCCCGTTCGATCGAACCTTTGATGGGGTACACCTCGTCAGGCGATATGAAGCAGCAGATCAAATTGCGATTCGACACGCTTGAAGACGCCGAATCCTACGCGCGCCGCGAAGGCATCGCCTATGTGGTGCAGCCGGCGCAGGAAGCGACCATCAAGAAGGTCAGCTATCCCGATAATTTCCGATTCGACCGCAAGGCGCCCTGGACGCACTAAAGCGCCCTGAGGCAGATAGCTTAGGGCGATGCGTTGCCGCATATCCGCGTCCAGAGCGCCACTCAGAAAGTGTGATCTTGACCGGCGATTGGCGCCCCATCTGCCAGCGTTAGCAGTCGACCATATCGATACTTGCGCTAAACGCGATGCTCCCAAAGATGCAACGGGTACCAAGAACAAAACGCGCTTATAGCCACAGCGCATATCTGGTCGAGTAAGTCACCAGGCGGTTCAAAAGACACTGGCTCAGATTAGACTGGACTTGCGCATCCGATTTCGAATCAGAACCCGCATGAAACACCAATCCGAATGCCTTCCTCACCGACTGTTACTTCTCCTTCGAGAGTCTGTTGCTCATCGTCGTCCGACGTCGCATCCGCATACAAACATGCCGCTATGGGTGCGGAGATTGCAGCCGCACCAGCTACAAGCAGCCACACTGCCAATGGAATCGGATCGTCTGTCAGTACAATATTGCTCTCACTGCCGTCGGAGCTTGCGTAAAAGTACTTATGGACAGACGCTGAGTTAGTTTCAAAAACGAACTGATCTACAAGTGTCAATTCAACATCTTCTACCCGAAGTTGATCTGGCAAGTCTTGAGATAGACCAAGATCGACGGGCACACTGATGCGAATTGGAACCGTCCCTCCATTCGCCAGAGAGATACCCTCAAACATATAAGCCTCGTCGACCGGCTCTTGCTGACCCACCGCATAAAGTGATGTAGTGATGAGAAGGCCTTCGTAATATTGGCTGGCCTCAACCGTCGCAAACTCGTCATTTGCAAGGCTGATTGAGGGGGCGAATGCAGTAATTGCCGCCACTGACATTGCTAGGATATTTTTCATCTTCCACCCACCCTTAAAGCGTTGAATTTAACAATAATCCTGTGGTCGACACAAGATTTGAATAGATATCTTATCGACTTTACTTGTTTTGACCTAGCTCTCGGAAAATTTGATGAGGATTATGATCCTCTTTTCGGAACAACCACAATGTCGAAATTGGTTGCGATTACCTGGATCAAATCGGTCTTGAGTAGTTTTCCAAGATCCCCGCCGCCATGCAAATATACTTGGGAAAGGCGATTAAGGGAAACGGTGAGGGGCACTGGAGAAGGAGGCGATCGAATACTCGTTCCAGACGGGATAGCTAATCGTTACGGCGCCAAAGCACTATCTTGCAGAGAAGGGCCTCATCGAGAAAAACACTCGCGTGTGTGGGCATTAAATCTGACCTGCAGCGATAGGGGAATTCCACGCGCAAATCGTCACCGCAGCCTAAATCACCGGCGCGCGGGCGAAACCCTTGAGCAGGATCGGCCCGGTCGGGCGGCCAGTGGGTGACCCGCCTGCCGGTTCAAGCGTGATTTCATAGAGCTGATCGGGCTTGGGCGCGGGGAGGTTGGGGCCGCCCAGCACCAGATCGCGCGCCTCGCGGAACGTGCCGAGCGAAACCGGGCCGGTTTCCGGATCGGGCAAGGTCCAGACCTCAAGGATGGAATCGTCCGGCGCCACCAGAGCTTCCAGCGGCACTATACGAATGCTGTCATCGGCGAAGGCCTCGATGATCGCGCCGGGCTCCATGTCGTCACCGACGAGCACGGCCACGACCAGCGGGGCTCTGGGCGCCGGGCCGAGCGACTGCCCGCCGAAATAGCCTATGCCGAGCGAGAGGACGATGGCGGCCGCCATGCCGGCCCAACGGGGGATGCCCGAGGACGACGGAGCGCGGTTGGTGTTGGCGGCGCGTGGGGCACTGGCCGCCGGGCCGAGCGAGGACTGGATTTTTGACCAGAGGTCGTCGGGCACCGATTCGGGCGCTGCCGTCGCGTCGAGCGCGTAAAAGTTCTCTTCCAGCGCGGCGACCTTGCGCGCCAGCTCGGGTTCGTCCGCGATTCGGGCTTCAAACTGCGCCCGCTCCTCGCCTTCGAGGAGGCCGAGCACGTATTGGGCGATCATATCATTTGTATCGGATGGTGCCGTCATCCCAGGCACTCCTGCAGGGCGCTCATGCCGCGCCTGATCCACGCCTTGACTGTTCCCAGCGGCGCATCGAGCTTGGCGGCGACTTCTCCATGGGTGAGGCCGGTGACGTAGCACAATAGAATTGCCGTGCGCTTTCGGGCGTCGAGCTGTTTGAGGCAGCTTTTAAGCGCGTGGCGTTCGGGCAACAGCTCATAGGCGTTGCCTGCATCGCCGGTCCGGTCGCCCATTGCTTCGAGCGTGTCGCTATCGACATGATCGATGCGCCCAGCATCGCGCAGGAGATTGAGCGCCCGGTTGCGGACGATGCGCGTGATCCAGCCGCGCGCCTCGCCAAATTTCGGGTCGTACTGCCCCGAGCGCTGCCAGATGGCCACGAAGGCGTCCTGCACTACCTCCTCTGCCAGATCGGACCGCCGGACGATGCGGCGCGCCACGGCAAGCAGACGCCCTGCTTCCATGCGAAACAGCGCCTCAAGGGCGGATTTGTCGCCTTTGGCTATGTCTATAACCAATGAATTCACCTTTGCCGCCGCGCCCTGTTCGTTCATCGCTCCCCACACCTCGGCATCACCTTTCTGCACACTCTACACGCGGGAAACGCCTCCAGATGCAAAAAAACAAAAAAGTCATCCCGGCGGTGCATCCGGATCGCCGGCTGGCGGGTAGAGCCAGTGTGACCATCACGCGCTCTGCCGAAATCGGGGAGCAAACACGTTGAAAAATCAGGAGAAACGCAATGTCTCATCGTACTCTTACCCGCGCCGCTCTCATCGGCACCAGCTTTCTTGCACTGACCGGCGCCGCTTTGGCCCAGCCGGCTGTCGGCCTTGCCGGCGACAAGACGCTCGTCATGTTCGACACCGAAACGCTCATGGTCGATGGCATGATGGAAGTCTCGGGTGTCGACCGCCTGTTCGGCATTGATCAGCGCCCCGCCGACAACATGCTCTATGGCGTGGATTCGGACTACAATATCGTGACGATCGATCCCGCCAGCGGTGAAGCCACTGTCGTTTCGACAATCACCGAAACCATCGGCGGCGACTATGCAATGGTCGATTTCAACCCGATGGCCGACCGCCTGCGCTTCATGGGCTCGGACGGAACGAACCTGCGCATCAACGTCGATACCGGCGAAACCACCGTCGACGGCAGCCTGCATTTTGCCGAGGGCGACGAGAGCGCCGAAGCCGACTTCACCGTCGTTGCGACCGCCTACATCAATTCGATCGGTTCGCCCGAAGCGACGGCGATGTATGACATCGAATGGTCGATGCTGGCGCTGCTGCAGCAGACGGCTCCGAATGACGGCACGCTGGAAACCCGCGGTTCGCTGGGCATCGATATGGCCGATGCCATTGCGTTCGATATCTTTGCCGAAGAGATCGACATGAACACTGCCTACCTGGTCGCCAATATGACCCTTTATACTGTCGATCTGGAATCGGGTGCGGCCAGCGAAGTTGGCATGATCGACGGGCTGGACGTAACGCTGCGTGACGTCGCCGTATGGCACGAAGGCATGTAATCGCGCGATAGCGCTTGAGGATTTGGGGCGGCGCACTGCGCCGCCCCTTTTATTTTGGCTCAGCCCAAAGACGTCCAGCGGCTGTCATCCTTTGAGGATTTGACTGCTGCCATGATGAATTCCATGCCCTCGACGCCGTCATCGAGGGTCGGGAGCAGGCCTTCAAACTCTGCGCCGTCGCCGCGAATGATGGCGGCGAACTGGGTGTAGAGGGTGGCGAAGGCTTCGAGATAGCCCTCGGGGTGGCCGGCCGGGATGCGGACACCCATGGCGCCGGCGGCAGAACCGTCAATGGCACCGCCGCGGGTCAGGAGCTGTTTGGGTTTGCCGAATTCGGTGAACCACATGTAGTTGGGATTGTCCTGCCTCCACTCGATACCTGCCTTTTCCCCGTAAACGCGAAGCTGGAGGCCGTTTTCGCAGCCGACAGCGACCTGGGAGGCCCAGAGCATGCCTTTGGCGCCGCCTTCGAAGCGCAGCATGATGTGGACGTTGTCATCGAGCTGGCGGCCGGGCACGAAGGCGTCGAGATCGGCAGAGACTGCAGAGGTTTTCAACCCGGTGACGTAGCGAGCAAGATTATAGGCGTGGGTGCCGATATCGCCGATAGCACCGCCGGCGCCGGATTTGGAGGGATCGGTGCGCCAGGCGGCCTGCTTGTTGTCGTCCCCAGCTTCGACGGCCAGCCAATCCTGCGGGTATTCGACCTGCACGACGCGCAGCTTGCCCAGGGCGCCGGATTCGATAAGGGCGCGGGCCTGCCGGATCAGCGGATACCCCGTGTAGTTGTGGGTGAGCAGGAATTTGGCGCCGTTTTTGGGCTGCACTTTTTTCAGGGCATGTGCGTCTTCGATCGACGAGGTCAGCGGCTTGTCGCAGATGACGTGGATGCCGGCCTCGAGGAACGCCTTGGCCGGGGCGAAGTGCATGTGATTGGGGGTAACGATTGCGACGGCTTCGATGCCATCCTCACGGGCCGCCTCGGCGCGAGCCATTTCGGCAAAATCGGTATAGATGCGATCCTCGGCCAGCCCGAGATTTTTGCCGCTTTCCTTTGCGACTTCAGCACGCGACGACAGCGCGCCGGCGACCAGTTGATAATCGCCATCCAGTCGTGAAGCGACGCGGTGGACATAGCCGATGAAGGCCCCCGTGCCGCCACCGACCATGCCCAGGCGGATGGGGCGTTTTCCGTTTTCTGCCATTGATCCTTCTCCTGATTTTTCGGTCGCGCTTCCGAACCGCAAAAGTGGTGTCCATCCCCGATCGGGTCGAGGACATGCTTTTGCTGGAAGCACTCTAATCGAGTCCGAGCATCTTGCGGTTGGCTGCACGATCCGTACCAGCACCGGCGAAATCATCGAAGGCTTTTTCGGTGACGCGGATGATGTGGCTGGCGATGAATTCTGCACCTTCGCGCGCGCCATCCTCGGGGTGCTTGAGGGCACATTCCCATTCGAGCACGGCCCAGCCGGCGAAATCGTAGGCGGCAAGCTTGGAGAAGATGGCGGCGAAATCGACCTGTCCGTCGCCAAGCGAGCGGAAGCGCCCTGCCCGTTCGACCCAGCCCTGGAAACCGCCATAGACGCCTTGGCGGCCGGTCGGATTGAACTCGGCGTCCTTGACGTGAAACATCCGGATGCGCTCGTGGTAGATGTCGATGTAATCGAGATAATCGAGCTGCTGGAGCACGAAGTGGCTCGGATCGTAGAGCAGGTTGGCGCGGGGGTGGTTGTTCACACGCTCAAGAAACATCTCGTAGGAGACGCCATCGTGCAGGTCTTCGCCCGGATGGATCTCATAGCAAAGATCGACCCCTGCCTCATCGAACTTGTCGAGAATCGGCGTCCAGCGGCGGGCCAGTTCGTCGAAGGCCTCTTCTACAAGACCGGCGGGGCGCTGGGGCCAAGGGTAGATATATGGCCATGCCAGTGCGCCCGAGAAGGTGCCGTGTTCAGTGAGACCCATGTTCTGTGACGCCTTGGCCGCCCAGAGCAATTGCTGCACTGCCCATTGCTGCCGGGCTTTGGGATTGCCCCTGACCTCTGGCGCGGCAAAACCATCGAACGCCGTATCGTAAGCCGGGTGGACGGCGACCAGCTGACCCTGCAAATGGGTGGACAGCTCGGTGATCTCGACGCCGTGCTGGCCAGCGATCCCCTTGAGCTCATCGCAATAGTCCTTGGATTCGGCGGCTTTTTGCAGGTCGATGAAGCCGGAAACCCAAGTGGGAATCTGCACACCCTTGTAGCCAAGGCCCGCTGCCCATTTGCAGATGTTGTCGAGTGTATCGAACGGTGCCGCGTCTCCGGCAAACTGGGCCAGAAAGATTGCCGGGCCCTTCAAAGTGCGCATGAAAATGTCCTCCTCGGTTGCAGCGGCTTTCCCGCTCTTGACGTACGTGCGTCAAGTGAAAACGTTTACACGATAGATGCCCTGCTCTGACAGTCAAGCGAGGCCGGGCGACCTGCTCAACAAAAAATCGCGGCGCATGATCCCCCAACCATGCGCCGCGACGGGGAGGAGCCCGATAAGCTGTGGCGCCTCAACCTCTAGACCAGAAGGGCCTGCGCCTCGACCGGTCCGAGGGCATCGGGGCGTTCGCATGTGGTGGTCAACGTTATGGCCTCACCGATTTCACCCGATCTGAGGATCGAGGTCATCACATCGACTCCATGCAGGGTCGTTTCCAGCGAGCAGCGCGGTTTGCGGCCCGCATCGATGGCCAGCATCATGTCGGCCAGACCCGCTGTGCGGTAGTTGGCAAAGGGCGGACCGTTCGGGCGCTCCCAATTGGGCACGCCAAGCGGGTGCTTCCACGGCTCGATGACTTCACGCACGCCGTCGCGGCGGGCCAGGGTCAGCTCGCCACCAAAGAAATTGGGATCGGGCACATAGAGCGAGCCGTCGGTGCCGTAGATCTCCATGTTGGAGTGCTGGTGCGCCTCAACGTCCCATGACGCGCCGAGGGTCACGAGCGCGCCATTGTGGAATTCGAGCACCGCGTGAATGGTGGTCGGCGTTTCGACGGTGACATACTCGCCCTTGCGCGGCTCACTGGTGATTTCGCGCCGGTCGCGGGGGGTCGATGAGAACGCCGTCACGCGTCTGACCGGGCCGATCAGGTTGATGAGGTTGGCCACATAATAGGGTCCGATATCAAGGACCGGCCCTGCCCCGGGCTTGAAGAAAAAGTCGGGGTTGGGGTGCCAATGCTCGAGCCCGAAGCTCATGACGTGGCAGGTGCCCGACGTGACGCGGCCGATGGCGCCTTCATCGATCAGGGCGCGAGCCTGCTGATGGGCGCCGCCGAGAAAGGTATCCGGAGCGCCGCCGATCTGCTTGCCCGCCTCCTGTGCCGCCTTGCGCAAATCCTCGCCTTCCTCGAGCGTAAGAACCAGGGGCTTTTCGGAATAGGCGTGCTTGCCGGCCGAAACGATCTCTTTGGAAATGCTGTAGTGCACGTCGGGAATCGTCAGATTGACGATCACGTCGAGTTCGGAGTTGGCCATCAACTGATCGGGGGTCTGGGCCGCAACGTTGAACTCGTCGGCCCGGGCCTTCGCCGCCTCGGGGACGATGTCGGCAACCGCCCTCACCTCGATGCCCTTGAACAGGGGCGCGAGCTTGAGATAGGCCGATGAAATATTGCCGGCACCCAGAATGCCGACGCCGTATGTCTTGCTCATTTTTTTGTCCTAGAGAGCTTTTGCCGTCGCGATGGACCGCGCGGCAAAGCGTTCGAGATCATTGGGATTGTCGTGTTCCATGACGAAATATTTCGCCTTGGACTTGGCTTTCAGATCGGCGAACAGGTCTTTCCACGGCACGGTGCCGTGGCCGAGATCTGCCCAGCCATCCTCATCGGCGGCTTCGCCTTCGGGCGCAATGTCCTTGAGATGAACAGCGACGATCCGATCACCATACTGGTCGATCCAGCGCTTGGGGTCATCTTCGCCGCGCACCACCCAGGCCACGTCCATCTCCCAATCAAGCTCGGGCGCTTCAGTGAGCAGGACTTCCATAGGCGTGCGACCACTGTCGAGCGGCCAGAATTCGAAATGGTGGTTGTGCCAGCCGAAACTGAACCCCTGGTCGCGGTAGTATTTAGCCAGTTCGCCGAGTTCGCGGGCCAGTTCGGTCCATTTCTCGTCGGATTGCTTCCAATATTCCTGTCCAATAAACGGGCAGAAGATGGTCTGCAGGCCAAGCGTGCGGGCAAGCTCGGTGGATTTGGCTCTATCGCGCAATTGATCGAGGCCGATGTGGCCGGTGGGCATGGTCAGCCCATTGGCGTCAAGGTCACGACGCAGCCCAGCCGGGTCGTCGTAAAGCCCACCGAACCCTTCCACGCTGGCATAGCCGAGGCGGGAGAGCATGGCGAACACATCGCTGAACGGGGGGAAATTGCGGGCGCTGTAGAGCTGAAACGAAAAGTCGGTCACTTTGTACTCCCTAAATGCGGTCGCCGCTGTCGGCGTGAAAGATCGAGGCGCGGGCCGGATCGAAGCCCAGCCTTATCTTCTGCCCAACCCCGAGATTGAGTTCGCTGTCGGCCCGGAACGTGAATTCGTGCTTTCCGAGCTTTGTCCAAGCGATGGTGTCGGATCCCATCGGCTCGACAATTTCGATCTCGGCTTCGAAATTGACGGGCTGGCTCGCCGCCTCCTCGCCTACGATGATGTGTTCGGGGCGAATGCCGAAAACCGCCCGGGTTTCGAGATTTTCGTTGCCCGAGGCAAACTCGTATCTTTCGATGTTGAACGGAATGCCATCGGCGTTGAAGGCTTTGGCCTTGAGATCACCGTTGATAAAGTTCATCGATGGAGAGCCGATAAAGCCTGCGACGAAAAGGTTGACCGGATTGTTGTAGATCACGTGCGGCGTATCGAGCTGCTGGATGATCCCGTCGCGCATGATGGCGATGCGATCGGCCAGGGTCATGGCCTCGATCTGGTCGTGGGTCACGTAGATCATTGTGTTCTCGAGCCGCTGATGCAGGCGCTTGATTTCGACGCGCAGGTCCGAGCGCAGCTTGGCGTCCAGGTTGGACAGCGGCTCATCGAAAAGAAAGACTTCGACGTCCCGAACCAGGGCCCGGCCAATGGCAACCCGCTGGCGCTGACCACCCGAAAGATTTGCAGGCTTGCGTTCGAGAAGCGGCTCGATCTGGAGCATTTCCGAGGCCCGCTTGACGCGCTTTTCGATTTCCTCGCGCGGCAGGCCGGCCACACGCAGGCCAAAGGAGAGATTTCTGCGCACGCTCATTTGAGGATAAAGAGCGTAGGACTGGAACACCATGCCGATGCCCCGATCCTTGGGTTCTTCCCAGGTGACGTTCTTGCCCGAAATGTGGATTTGCCCGCCCGATACGTCGAGCAGCCCGGCAATGCAATTGAGCAGGGTGGACTTGCCGCAACCCGACGGTCCAAGCAGGACCAGAAACTCGCCTTCCGAAACATCAAGGTCCATTTCCTTGAGGACCTGAACGGCACCGAAGTTAAGCGAGAGATTCCGGATCGATACCGAAGTGTTTGTATTATCGTTCATTTTACTCACCCTTTAACCGCACCCGCCGCAACACCCCGGACGAACAAACGTCCTGAGACGAAGTAGACGATAAGGGGTACGAGGCCGGTCAGCATCGTTGCCGCCATGTTGACATTGTATTCAGGCGTGCCCTGAGCCGAATTGACGATGTTGTTGAGCTGTACCGTCATCGGGTAGTTCTGCGTTCCGGCAAACACCACACCGAACAGGAAGTCGTTCCAGATCCCGGTTACCTGAAGGATCAGGGCGACGACGATGATCGGGAGAGACATGGGCAGCATGATCTCGAAAAATATCCGCCAGAACCCTGCCCCATCGACGCGCGCCGCCTTGAACAACTCCACCGGCAGAGAGGCGAAATAGTTTCGAAACAGCAGGGTCAGGATGGGCATGCCGAAAATCGTGTGCACAAGAATGATTCCCGGAATGGTTCCGAAAATACCAAGGTCGCGGGTGATCATCACCAGTGGATAGAGCATCACCTGATAGGGGATGAACGATCCGAAAATCAGGATGGCAAAGAAGATCTCCGAGCCCCTGAACTTCCAGTTGACCAGCGCGTAGCCGTTGACCGCGGCAACCGAGGTCGAGACGATGACGCTGGGGATGAGGATTTTTACCGAGTTCCAGAACCCCGGGCTCAAGCCCTGACAGGTGAGGCCCGTGCAGGCGCTGGTCCAGGCCTTGACCCAGCCATCGGTCGTAAACTCGCGCGGCGGGGCAAAAATATTGCCGAACCGGATGTCTGGCATGGTTTTGAACGAGGTCATGACCATGACATAGAGCGGAAAGAGGTAGTAAAGGCATGCCACGAACAGGATCGAGTACAAGACGATCCGCCTGGGGGTGAAGAACGGTTTTGGACGTGGCCCGGTGGGCTGGGCAAGCTTGACGTCGCTCCTGACTGCATCGAGCGCGACATTGGAGGAGATGGTGGCCGGGTTGCTCATTACTTTTTTCCCCTTCCGCCGAATTCGAGATAGGCCCACGGAATGATGATGATCATGACTGTGAGAAGCATCATGGTGGAGGCTGCGAGGCCCTGACCGATATTTCCTGCGGTAAACATGTAATCGTAGACGTATTTAGCCGGGACCTCGGACGCGATGCCGGGACCGCCTTTGGTCAGCGCCACCACGAGATCGTAAAGCCGGACAATGCCTGACCCGACGATCACGACGGCGGTTACCAGCACGCCGCGCATCATGGGCAGAACGATGAAGAGGTAGGTCCGCCAGGCGGGAATACCGTCGACACGGGCGGCCTTCCAGATTTCCTCGTCTATGCCGCGCAGGCCGGCCAGCATGAGCACCATGACAAAGCCGGTGCCCTGCCACAGCCCCGCAATCAGCAGCGCATAGATGACCATGTCTGATTGGGCGATCCAGTCGAACCTGAAACTCTCCCAGCCAAGGTTGCGCATGGTGCCCTGCAGGCCCAGCGTGGGGTTCATGATCCACTGCCAGACAAGGCCCGTCACGATGAAGGACAAGGCGAAGGGGTATAGCATGATGGTTCTAAAGACGCTCTCGAAGCGGATTTTCTGATCCATGAGAACGGCGAGAACGAACCCGATAACCAGGGTAAATGTCAGCGATAGGATGCCGAAAACAAACAGGTTTCGAACCGAAATATTCCAGCGTGACGTCGCAAACAGCCGCTCATACTGATCCAGCCCGACAAATGTGTTGTTTGGCAACAACCGCGATCCGGTAAATGAGTACCAGATGGTCCAGGCTGTGCAGCCAACGAACACCACGAGCACGGTGACCACCATCGGGGTGGCCGCAAATTTTGCCGAGAGGTTCCGCGTAAACAACTGCTTGAAAAAGCGGGCCACACCGGACTGCTCGCCGGTGCCATGCGAAACTTGAGTCAAGTCGATCCCTCCAATATGGGGGAGAAGCGGCCAGCCGGTCGGGCCGGCCGCGTCCCAATCATATCATCACAAGACGCCTAGCTGGCGTTCTCGATGAGGGTCGCGTAACGCTCGACATAATCATCGACGGTGATGGAGTCGTCGTCGATGAACTCCTTGGTCAGATCGTTGAGCTGCTGCTGGGTATCGCTGGTCAGCGTCGATTCACCGGCAGGCAGCAGGCCGTTGCCGAGCAGGCCGAGCGCCTTCTGCATGCAGGGGTTGGCCGCTTCGAGGTCGATGTCGGTGCGGATCGGCATCGAGCCCTTTTTGAGGTTGAAGGCAAGCTGACCTTCGGGCGAGATCAGAATACGTGCGAGCTGGGTTTGTGCTTCGAGAACCTCGGGATCGGTTCCGTCGGGCAACACGGGGAAGAAGAAGGAGTCGCCGCCACCCGAAAGCTGGTCGTTGAGACCAAGTGCCGGGACGCACTCATAGTCTTCCCCGGGAACGCCACCGGCGATCTGAAGATCGCCCTGCAGCCAGTCGCCGTGAATATTGCCCGCGGCTTCACCGGCCAAGAGCTGGTTGCCGACGTCACCGAACGAGGGAACCATCATGTCGGGTGAGATAACGGTACGCAGCTGATCGAGTGCTTCGGCCACTTCGCGGAATTCGGGTCCGCGCACCGCATCGCCGCTCTTGTCGCGGTTGACGGCGAGGACGAGATCAGTGCCGCCGATGCCGGCCAGCAACACGCCGGGCACGCCATCGATCGGCCAACCCGAGGCAAGACCGAACGGCAGGATGCCGGCCTCTTCCAGCGCGGGCCAGCTCTCGACGTATTCATTCCAGTTGGTAGGCACCGGTTGGCCGATTTCCTCATAAGCGGCAGTCGACAGCCACAGCCAGTCCCATGAGTGAATATTGATCGGGAAGCAATAGATGCGGCCTTCATAGGTGCAGGGCTCAAGCAGCGTCTGATCGACGTAGAAATCCTCAATGCCCATTTCCTCGGCGATGTCGGTCAGATCGCGCATAAGGCCGGCCTGGATGAGTTCCTCGGCGTCACGGCCGGTGTTCATCTGGGTTGCACCCATCGGATCACCGCCAATGATGCGGCTGATGATGACGGGGTTGGCACCGGTGCCTGAACCTGCAAGGGCGCTGTCGACCCAGGTATGGCCGGTCTCTTCTTCAAAAATTCGCGCGAATTCGGCAATGGACGCCGCTTCACCGGCGGAGGTCCACCAGTGTGTAACTTCAAGATTGGCCGCCGACACAGACGTCGTCGACATCAGGGCAACCGCAATGGATGCGGCCACTGTGAATTTATTCATCGGATAATCCTCCCAGGGGTTTCCTCAGGCGATGCTTATCGCCCCTCCTCCATCAACCGTACCGTGGCTCCTCAACACACGGCCTCCGCGACGCGGAAATGTAATCGATTACAAATGCACAGGCTGCGCTGGCTGCAATCGATTACAGGCATCACATTCCATTATGTAATCGATGTCAAGCGCCTCTAATACCAAAGTCGGATATGTGGAAAGCCCTGGCGCAAGCGCGCAGGAAGGCTCCTATTGCCACCAAAAAAGGCAGCCGCCGAAGCGACTGCCTTTGCACAGTTCATATCCAATATTGCCTGGCCGCGTCTCGCTTGCGCGGCCCTGGCAGGTCCGAACCGGACAAGCGGAAACCACTTATCCGGGAAACACTCAGGCTGCCTGACGCGGCCGCTTGTTGCGCGGTTTGTTGCGGTTGCGCTGCGGAGCAGCCTTGGCGGGGTCGAAGGACTTGCCAGCGCCCTGCCCTTTGGACTGGGGCTTACCGTTGCGTCCCTGCGTACGCTTCTTGGCGGGAGCAGACGACGTCTTGCGCAAGGGGCGTTCTCCGCCCGCCGTTACGATCGAAAGCCCGGTGAGCCGCTCGATGTCGAGGAGCAGGCCGTATTCTTCGCCGGACACCAGCGCAACGGCCTCACCCTCGGCGCCGGCACGCGCCGTACGACCGATGCGGTGAACGTAGTTTTCAGGAACCTGGGGCAGTTCGTAATTATACACGTGGCTGACACCCGGGATGTCGATGCCGCGCGCGGCAACGTCGGTTGCAACCAGAACGCGGATTTCCCCGCCACGGAACGCCTTGAGCGTGCGGTCGCGCTGGCCCTGGCTCTTGTTGCCGTGTATCGAGCCTGCGGCATATCCGGCAGCAGCCAGAGTTTTCGAGAGCTTTTCGGCGCCGTGCTTGGTGCGGGCAAAAACCAGCGAAAGCGCATCCTTGTCGGCGGAAAGCAATTGCTTGAGCAGTCCGAGCTTGCCGCCCGGCTCAACAAAATGGGCGCTCTGGGCAATCTTGTCGGCGGCCTTGCCCGGTGTTGCCACCTGAACGCGGACAGGATCCTTGAGATAAACGGCGGCGATCTCGTTCATCTGCTTGGGCATGGTGGCCGAAAACAGAAGCGTCTGGCGCGGCTGGCCGACAAGGCGCGAAATCTCGCGCAGTGCATGGATGAAGCCGAGATCGAGCATCTGGTCGGCTTCGTCGAGCACGAGGTGCTTTGCCGAATCGAGCCGGAGAGCCTGGCGCTTGACGAGATCGAGCAGACGGCCCGGCGTTGCCACGACGATGTCGCTGCCATGAGCCAGCGCCTTGATCTGCGTTCCAATGGACATGCCGCCCACGACGGAATTGACCTTGATGGGCGAACCCTTGGTGAAGGCGCGCAGATTGACAGCGATCTGGTTCACCAGTTCGCGGGTCGGCGCGAGGATCAAGGCCTTGCAGGTCTTGGGTTCGGGCTTTCCGGTCTTGGCCAGAAGCTGTTGAATGATGGGAAGGCCGAATGCGGCGGTCTTGCCGGTGCCGGTCTGGGCAAGGCCCATGATATCGCGGCCTTCAAGGACGAGCGGGATTGCCCGTTCCTGGATGGGCGTGGGATCGGAAAAGCCCAGCCCTGCGATGGCTTTAAGAAGATGGTCGTCAAGGCCGAGGGCCTGAAACTGAGTCAAATTATATCCTTTTCCGGCAGCGCATCATGCGCGCCGAACACTACACGGCTCTGCCGCGCCAACCTTTGGGTTGCGCGTTTACCGTTGCGGTTGCAGATCCATCCAAACCCACGCGCCACATTGCGCACCGGGCGTCAGACCTGTCAGAACCCCGCGTGATCTGGGAACTTGGGAAAATCATGCCGGTTCAAGGGGTCACCCAAAATGGGGACGCGATGGCTGCTCACGCGGCAGCACCTAGCACTGCGCTCATATCGGCGCTTGGGCCGGCAAAGTCAAGCGCCGAGGATGTCACAGGCTGACAAGCGCCGCAATTTGCGCTAGACGGCGCGTGACGGCCCCGTAGCTCAGCTGGATAGAGCAGTAGCCTTCTAAGCTATTGGTCACAGGTTCGAATCCTGTCGGGGTCGCCAGCATTATCAAATACTTAGTTGAAAATCAGTAACTGCCGGCCGGCAATGGGTAACGTCGGGGTAACGTGCGGACCGCATGTTTCTTGGGGATTCGGCTAATCCATGGCACATAAGGTGGCACACAGAAGGGGGCGATGATGTCTGACGAAAGAGCGAAGCGAACGGCAATAGTGATGGTGTATCGGGACGACAGCAAGAAAGAATTGCTGGTCGAGGTGCCGATCATTGACCTCGGGATCGAGACGGGCGGGGCCACAAGGCCGAATAGCGACGAAGGTTTGATCCGCATCGCGAAGATGCAAATTCATGCCACAAGGAGCGAAGCGGCCGACAGCTTGTATTATGAGGTTCGCGGGTAGAGGGCGCCCCTACGGGTTGCGCGCTCGGTGCCATGGCGGCACCAAACCGTGAAATAGGCTGCAGCAGGACCGGCTACAGAACTTTTGACGGGGTTTCGTCGGCACGAACGGCTTGCCGCAGTGCCGACATACGGCCGGCCCGGTGCGCTTGCGATAGTTGAAGGCAATCTGGTTGCAACGATCGCTGCAATAGAGTTGCGTTCGGCGCGTGCCGTCGAATTTCGCGCCACACTGCCGGCAGGTCAGACCGCTGGCCGCGCGTCGGTTTTCCTCGCGTCGAACGATCTTGCGAAAGGTTTCGACACTCTCAATCTGACACGCCACGCTACAAAATTTCTGGTCCGTTCGTCGCGTCTCGAAGGGCTTTCCGCACCAGGGGCAAACTTCATCAGGCAGATCTTCGAGGCGCACGGCTCCCCCCATACGTGTGGCCAACACACTCCGGGCTGCAAAATCTCTGCTTCGGTGCTTTGGGCTGAAATTCGTAGCCGCAACATTCACAAGTGCGGTGGGGCTGCTTCTTACTCCATGCCGCCATCCGGGCGCGCTGCATGACTGAGCGCCGTTCTCGCTGCTCATCGCTCAGTCGGACGGCATTGTATGCGTTCCCGCACTCTCGCCCGCAAAACTTCCGGTGGCCCTCGGGCAAGGGTTTGTTGCAACGCTTGCACCGCTCTCGCTCGATCGGCAGAGCGCCGGGCTGTGTATATTCGGGCTGTCCCTCCATCCATGTCGGCCGGCGGGCTCCAACCATGCCCAGAGCGGCCAGAACGATATCAGCAGCGATCACGTCCGCCATTCCCCAATGCCACCCCTGGAGGCATAGGCTGGCACGTATGCCAGCCCTGCATGGCCCCTCGAACGCAAAGGGGGTTGGCTCGGCTTCCCGCATCATGTCCGCGATCTTGCCCTGTATGGACTTTTGACGGTCCTTATTGAGTCTACGCTGCTCCATCTTCCGGACCCCAATTCACCAACGTCAGGGCTGCATTGAGGTCTCCAGGGGCGAGACCGGCCTCCTTTGCTTGGGAAAGGGCTTGAACGATGGTGGCGAGGGCGCGGGCACGTCCGCCGGCGTCATAGGCTTGCACGGGGCGCAGCACGTCGATCATGACGTCACTACCCAGCTTGGCGCTGGCCTCTTCTGCGATCAACATGGCGATCGGCTGGAGCGTCCACCCGGCAAGGTGGCGCTGGGCTTCCCGAACAAGGGGCCCTTGGGCATTGCTGGCAAACAGCGCGGGCAACACGCCGAACACACCACAGATCGAGTTGCGGGCCGCCTCCAGCGTTTCCCGCGTCATCGCCTTGGACAAGTCGGGCGACACATCGGCGGGGCGCCAGTCCACAGTAGGGGCCGGTCCACCCGCCGCCGCAACGCTGACCGATTCCCGCATCAGCACCCGGCCACGGCGACCGCGGAAACCCCTGCCAAGGGTTTCGAGGTCGGTATCGGGGCTTTCGGGATAAGGGACGATCTGGGAGCCGATCGGGGCATTCTCGAACACCTCGGCAAGTGTGGTCTCGACCGCTTGCAGCAATCCCGCCGTAAGGCTCGATCGCCTGAGCGGTGCGGTGCCGATCCATGGCGCAACCGCATCGCTGCCGATCCGAAGGTGCAACACCTCCCCGGCAAGGGCGGTTTGTGTCCGCCCTCCCCCGGCCTCGCTGATCGAAACCCGGTATGCCTTGGGCACCCCGTTGACGGTGGCCAGGTCCCAATCGCTGCATGGGATCAAACCCTGTTCGCGGATCAGGAAAAGGCTTTCGCCCCGTAGGGCCAAAGAGCGGGCGATAAGGGCAAGGGAGCGCCGATCGAGCAATGTGGTGCCCTGCACGTCCGCAAGGGCCATGGCGCCTTCCCAGAGGCTCACACAGCCCTGTGCGGTAGCGGTCAGTTCGGCCACGCCGGAGCGGCCCGAAATGTAGCTTTCCCGTGCCGCCATGATCTCGGCGGTGAAGCCTTGGCCCGATGCCCGCTTCTCGACCTTCTGGCGTCCGAACAGTTTTTCGAGACCGAACATGTCAGGCCCTCCGATATGGCCGGAGCAAGTCGCCTGCCCCTGAGTTTTGCATTGCCTCGGCAAGCCAGGATGGCGACCGGGTATGTGACAGGCTGATCGAACCGGCGCCGATCCGTTCGGATTTGGCCCCGGCCTTGCCCTTCGATTGTGCAGAGTATTCAGCGAGCCGCTTGAACGCCTCCAGGACAACGGCAGGCGGGGTTTCGGCCTCGGCGGGGCCAACGGTGCCCGTAAACCGATAAGGGCCGTCACCGGGTAGGAGATAGCCGCCAAGCGGGGCCGGGCCCGGCGTGGCGGTTTCCCATGCCTCGCCTTTCCAGACTTCCACGGTGGTGATGGTCGAAGGGGTGAGGGGCGGCATCCACTGCCCCCTGCCCTCGACAATCCATGTGACGGCCCGTTCGGTCCAGCGGTGGGCGACATAGCCCTCCAGCCGCTGCCAGATCAGATCGAGGTCCATGGCGGCGGCCGCCGTCGAAAGGTTCTCGGGCGCGTCGGGGTAGGAATCGGGGATGGCTTCTTCCTGGTGGATTGTGTCCGCCATGATCACCTCCAGCGGCTGGAGTGGTGAAGGCCGTGCCGGGTCGGCAGGATAACGCCGCCGGCGCTCCGCTCTTCGGCCTCGACTTCGGTTTCGTTGTAGGCCGGGCGGGTGACCATGCTCAGCTCGTAGAGCAGCGCCGCAAAGATCGTTCGGATCAATGCGGTGCCCTCGCTGGGATCTTCCTCGGTCACGGCTTCGGGCTTGGCGACGGCGCGCGGGGGTGGAAGGCGAAAGCCGGGGCTGATGCCCCGGATCAGGCCGGCATTGAAGGCGCGAAAGAAGTCCTGGACCCAAGAGATTTGCTGGGTCTCTTCATCGATCATCGCCTCGAATGTTAGGGCGTCGTCACCGTCCCGGAGGGACAGTGAACCGGCGCCCCGGCTGGCGATCGGGCGGTCATACGAATGCCCGATCAAGAGATGGATATCCTCGCCTTCGCGCTCGACACGATAGCCGAACGCGCGCGGGGCAAACTCTTCCTTTTGGGGCCGCCCGGTCTTGCCACCATCGGACAGAACCGCACGACTCCCATAAGGGAACCGGCCCTTGAGGCGGCGCTTGCGACTTTGCGCAGCTCGTTCCTCGAGGATCAGTTCGCCGTGGTGAACAAGACCGGACTCCATGGCTTATTCCCCGGCTGCCAGCTCGAGCCCGGACAGGAGGCGAAGCTGGGCAGGACGGGCAACCGTCACGTCCATGGTCGCCAGGCCGGTCAGGCGGAGCCCACCGCTTGCCGCGTCCGAATAAGGATCGCGGATCAGGTCCACACCACCCCAGAGACCGACAAAGATCGGTGCAACACCGTTCTTGGTGGTGGTCAGCAGGGCCGAAGTGGCAAGGGGATCACCGGCTGGGGCAGCAAGCCCGTTGCTGGTCATGGCGATGTTGGCCGCCGTGATATGCCGGGTCATGCGGTCCCATTCGGTGGTCGCGGTGCCGTCGATCAGGATGCCGTCCATATAGTCCCAAAGCTCAGGACGGATCATGGCGCGGATTGCACCCGGACCTGTTGCGGCGTTGGCGACCATGAAGGCCGTGACCGCTGCCCGGAACGCTGCCCAATCGGCCAGAGCGGCAACATCGGTTTCGGTGATGCCGTAGGTCGATGCTCCGGCGATAACGCCAAGGGGCTGGCCATCGGCACCAGTGCCCAGGAAAGCCACCTTGTCCATTTCGACCGCGATGGCCGAATTGAGGTCACGGCGCACAGCCTGCTCAAGAGCGGAGCCGGACTGTTTGAGCGCCTTGCGCGTCACCTTCATCTGAGCGCCCAGGGTGTGATCGGGCTTCATCGGGCGGTCGGTGGTGGCATAGGCCGAAGGGGCACCCACGGCGCCGGTTTCGGTGGCCTGCCAGCCAACGGTTGCGCCGCTGGTGGCGACGGGCCATTCGATCGCACCATGATCGATGCTGATCATCTGCGCACCCATGCGGGCCGCAACCGAATCCGGGAACAGCCGATCGATGATCGGGCGGGTCTGGATAGGGTCAGGGGTGCCGCTGGCGATGGTCTCACCGGCGCGAAGCTCCAGAGCAGCCCAGGGAACCGGAACGCCGCGATAGCCGCCCTGAGCGCGCATTTCCTGGACGATTTCAGCGGTGGGGCCATCGAGGGGCCGGCCTTCATCGAGGGCCAAGGCAACCTGCCGCAGCTCGAACTGCCCGATCAGTTCGGAATATTCACGATCCGAGCGGGTTTCGATCTCGGCACCGGCTTCGCGGCGCTCTTCGTCTTCGGCAATCAGCGATGCCCGCAGGCGAAGCTCATTGCGCTGATATTCCTTGTCCATATCGGACATGGAACGGGTTTCGTCGTCGGTGGGAGTTTCTTTGCCGACGATTTCAGCGAGGGCCTGCCGGATTTCGGACTGGCGCCGCTGGATCTTCACAGAATCAAGCATTGGTTTTCTCCATGGATGCTTGGGTTTGCGGCGCGTGTTGCACCAGGTCACGCCATTGCTGGCGTTCGGGAGTGAGGGGAGGATGCCCCACCTCAATTCGGGTTTTGCGGGTGTGGCAGGATGGGCAGAGGCACTGGAGGTTGCCCAGGTCGAAGGCCAGTTCGGGGTGGGTCCGAATGGGCTTGATGTGGTCGACCTCAATGCGGCCCCTTGCGCCACACTCGACGCACTTGAAGCCGTCCCGGCGCTTGGCCAAGAACCGGACAGATTTCCATTGCGGGGTGCGGTAGATCGCGGCACCGGCGCGATCGTATTTGATCAAACCCATAGTGCCTCCCGCGTTTTCTTGACGGGGCGACCCATGCGCCGGGCACCTTCGGCCACGGCCAGAACAGATGCCGCCGCAGCGTCGATACGGCCAAGGGACCGGCCTTTGGCCAGCTTTGCGTTGCCCGCCGGATCGATCAGGGTGATCGCATCCGAGAATGCGGAGCGCAGCAACAGCGAGGGCCGGGTTTTGACTTGGCCGTCGAACAATGCCCGGCGGAACCGCTCGATATCCTCAGAGCCGTCTTTCCAGCCGAAGCCTCGCCAGATGAATGGAACCCTGAGCCCGGCTTGCGCGATGGCCTCCGCAAACTCGGCATGGCGGAACCTGTCACCGACGATGCAAGAGATAGTCGCGCCTTCGGCCAGCTTGACGATTTCGATCAGCCAGGGACCGGGCGGCACCGTGTTTTCGCCAAGGGTGGAAAGCTCACCCCGTTCCTTCATCTCGACATAGCGGCCCGAGACGCCATCGGCGGCGCCACGATCGGCCAGCTTGGGCGTGCCTGGAAAGGTGCCCACGGCCTCCAGCCGGCCTGTCTGGGGCCAGTAAAGAGCCGCTGCCGACATGGACCGGGAGCCGCCCAGATCAACGCCCAGGATGCACTCCCCTTCACGCGGGGGCAGATCGTCGGGGGCGACCTCGGCAGCGAGCCATTCGTCCACCGTGATCAGGACCGATCGGTCCTCGGTCGACACGCGCTCATTGCGGTTGAGATTGCGGAACGATGAAAGGGCAGAGCCGCCTCGGGCGATCGCGCGCCGGGCCTGAGCCTCCAGCCATTTCGGACTAGCACCGATACCCTCGGCAGCGCCGGGATTGGCGATCAGGAGCGAGTCCAGATCATCGGCAGGGAGACCGAAGGGCGGGCGATGCTCTTGAACGTATGTGCCCGGCGGGGGCTCATCCATCCACCGGGAAAAGGTGTTGGCGTCATCGGGCGCCGAAGTGGAAATGATCAGGGCCTTGCCGTCACGCTTGCCCAGGCCGGACAGGATGGCGTTTTCGAGCAGATCGCCCTTTTCCTTTTCCCATGCGGCGCGCTCATCAAGGATGGCGAGCGTCGGGGCGCCGCCAAGGATCGAGCGGCCATCGGCAGCGATACAGCGAGCCAGCCCACTGCCGTTGCCGGAATACTCGACCTCCAGCCGGGAACCGCGGCGAATGGTGAACAGCTCGCGCTCGCCTTCGGGCAAGCTCTCGACAAAGCCAGTGAGAAAGTTAAACGCGGTCTTGGCCTGGTCTCGGTTACGAGCAGCCATGAGAACTTCGCGCTTGGGCTGGGTATCCCACACACCCATGAGCGCACCCAGGGCCAGACCGGCCGCAAGGGCCGTCTTAGCATTGCCGCGACCGATCGAGAGCAGACCGACCATGTTTTCGGGATCGAGAGCGCCCCGAACAAATTGCTTCTGAAATTCTGCCAGCTTGAGAGGTTCGCCGGCCTTCGGTCCCTCGGGGATCTTGAGGGTTTCGAGGAAGGCAATGGCGGTCTCTGCAGGCTCTTTTCCCCCGGAATTTTTCGGGAGAGAGAACGGAACAGCCCGCTCCGCGACACCTCCCCGTGACTGATCGCCCGGCATTGGGACCACTGCGGCCTTGGTCTTGCGCTTGGTCATCCGCGCGCCTGCAGCTCGATGGTGGCCAGCGCGGGATCGGGTGACACATTGACGATGATGTAGCTCTTGCCGCGTGCCGTGACGGTATCTGTCAGCTCGGGCGTGATTGCCAAGGTGGGCACGAGGATGACGACCTTGACGTCGCCAACCTGGATCTGGGTGCTGGATAGGTGGAACACATCGTATTGCTCGATGAAGCCCTTGCACGGGTAGTGCGTCGTGACCGTCTCGCCCGGTATCCAGGGCGTGGCAGGGTCGGGCTCAGTCTCGACTGTGCGCGTGATGGTAATATCGAACGGCACATCAGCGTCGAGCAACGCTTCTGTAATGGTGGCGGCAAGCTCGCCTTCAAGGATCGACAATGATCAGCCCGTTCACCCGATCAACAAGTAAACTCAAATATACCGATCATCTCTATGCGTTACAACATAACACTATGTAACAGTACCTAAAGCAAATTCATATATTACAAGCCTTAGCTCGTTCTACGCTCGCTCGCCTCTGTTATATCCATTTCAGTTTGTACAGCATTTGCGAACCGCACCAGGGCCGCGTTGATATCCGACATTGGCACACCAGCGGCCAGGAGCCCTGACGTCATCCGCTTGCACTCTCCCTTCCAGTACCGCTCAGCCTGATTGCTACGGCGACGTCGAAGCTGCTGGGCCACCTCTCTCACCTTTCCTGTCTGTCGCTCGATAGGGAAGATCACGACATCAGCGTCTCGATGCAGTTTCGTTCCTGAAAAGAGCTCCATTTGTTCGCTGCTCATGCTGCCTTAACCGCCGTCTTGCTGTCTGTCCTCTCTGTGCCAGCATTGCCGACCCCCGATCTAGCGGTTGGTGCAGGCGCAGCAGGCGTGACCAACTCGGCACGCTCCATAAGGTAATCGGCCGAGACGTTGGTGGAGGGGGCGTTCAGACGCCCCCCACCCACGGTTGTCGCAAGTGTGGCGCCAATAGTATTGGAAACCTCTACTCGCGACAGACTTGCGTCACGGGCTCGGCGGCGCTCCCATGTACGCCGGCTGATCCCTTCAATTTCCCATGGCTTGGTGGCCGAAAGCGATTGCGCTTCATATGTCGCTCGATCGGTGCGCCCCGCGCCACGGCGCTGTTCCGCCTTGCGCTCCCGGTCCCGCTGGCGTTTTGCTTCGCGGGCCACCTCTTGCCGCTCAGCTTTAGTGACATCGCAGGCACCGATGGTCTTGAGGCCCAACCGGTTTCGCTCAGCCAGCGTGACGAACAAAAGATGCGCAGCACCATCAGCGTTCAGCATGTAGTCCTGCCATGAAACGCTACGGCCGATATCGTCCAATTCATCCGTTGTTGCCCAGGGCATCCAGCGATTTGCCCATGGCCGCAACTTCTGCCCCGCCAGAGCGGATGCAACCGCGATGGCATAGGCCAAGCAGGTGTCCCGATCATCGGACTGGCCCGGATCGGGAACGATCAGGCCGTGCCGGGATCGAATGACGGCCTCGATCTCCCGAAGCCGCAATTGGTTGATGTTGAAGTCGCGCTTCTCACCGCGACGATCGACGGTATGAAAGACGGCCTTGCCGATCGTCGTCGTCCCCGTGGAAAGCCCCTGTTGCCTGACGGCATGACGCTTCGCAAGAATGCTTTCGCCCATCAGCGCCTCCTCGTATCGAGGGCAACGCCTATTCGGGACAGGTCTCGCGTAAAGACCACCCCTCGGGACGCCAAGGCCATCCCAACGGCTTGCAGCGACTTGCTCTTTGGGTCGAGGTCGCCCGCCGTCTTCTCGATCCGCTTGACGGCGGATAGACTGACGCCAGCAGCGTCCGCAAGGTCTTGCGGGCTCCATCCCAGGAGGCCGCGAGCAGCGACGACTTGAAAGGAAAACGCTGTCATGCACATTCTCCTTTGCACTGCTCGCGCAGGAACGCATATGCGGCCCCGTGCAGGGCACACATGGCCTCGATCGTGTCGAGCCCGAAACGGTCAATAACCGCCACGAACTGCTCAGCTTGGGCTAGATCGGGATTGTCCAGCAACCACGCGATGGCCTGATCCTCATTGCTATGAGAATTGGCATCGACGTGAGTTGCGGATCCTTGAGTTGATGAAGCTCCGCCCTCTCGGACCCGATTCCGAGTGACAGCCTTCTCTTGGACAAGCATGGCCTTATGCCGCGTTCACGGCTTGCCGCGCCTCCCATTCAATAATTTCATGCTCTTTGAACAACCTGCGGCGATTCACACGGATAGGCTGAGGAAACTCCAGTTCGGGGTCTTTCAACCACCGCCAGAGGCTCATGTCGGAAATGCCGCCGAAGCGTGTACGAACTTGCGCTGCGGTCAGATAACGACCGCCGATTTCAGAATAGGGCATATTTTAACTTTCCCTTTTACGGGTCCGCCCAACTGGCCGACTGCCCCTGCAAGCAGTGCCGATGCCGACAATGTCGATTATCCGACCCTCTAGCGGGGTCGTGTTTCTTGGTTTGTTCACGTTATATCGTGTTCGATTGTGGATCAAGCCTGCCGGGGCAATAACTCACGGGAAAATGCCAGAATATTGTGTCCATTCTCTCCGGTGATGCTCAGCACATAGCTTTCCCAAGCGCTGAGAGCGTCGGCCTTTTCGTCAAGATACTCGAATTGATTGTAGATCGCTGCCACTCCGCCAATGATGCCGGTCCTGTGGTTCAAGATCGCCTCGATCACATGGGGCGGCTGGCGAAGGCTGGCCAAGCCTGTTGCGCACGTTCTGCGAAGGTCGTGGAGACTCCAGGGCTGCAGGGCGATGATCGGTTCCCTGCCCTCTTTCTCGGCTTCCTCGTTTGCCTTGGCGAGCATCAACCCATCCAATCGGACCTTCGACTTGGACCATCCGGAGCTTGGGACCTTTCCGTCGGTGGTGAATACAAGGTCGGAATCCACAATGGCGGGCACCGCCTCAATGGCTTTTCTGGCAGTCACGGTCAGGGGCACAATGTTGGCCCGTCCGTTCTTGGTGCGCTGTGCCGGCACCGTCCACGTTGGTGGGTCGGTCTTTAGCTCCAGTTCGGAGCGCGCCATTCCCCCCACTTCCATCCTACGTTGCCCTGTGAGCAGCAGGAGACGCACACACGCGCCGAAGTTGCCTGCTTCGGCGGTTGCCCCCCACAGCCACCGCAATTCGCGCTCAGTGAGGACGCGATCGCGCGCCACCTCCATCGCAGGCGGCTTCAAACCTTGAGCCGGAGAAAGGTCGATGACTTCCGCATCGACAACGCACCAATTGAGGAATTTTCGAACCAGCGAAAAGACGCGATTGGCGTGCACCATCGAACCGCGATCAGTGATCCGCTTCAACACCGCTTTGACGTCCGCGCGGGTGATGGTCTCGATCCGCCGCTTCTCCCAGTACGGCCGAATGTCGGCTTCGATTTGCTGCTTGATGAGCTTCGCCGTGGTGGCCCGCTTCTTGTCGGCATGTTCTTCGATGAAATTGTCCAGCAGGCGCCCCACATCGCGGGAGCGGTCGGCCGCACGCGCCCTTGCAGCTCGCTTCTCTTCGCCAGGATCAACGTCCCTCTTCACCGCCCTCCGGAGCTCCTCGGCCTGCGAACGGGCTTCGGCAAGGCTGAATGTGGGATAGGAGCCGATGGTGTACTTCTTTGGCCGGCCGTCGACCGGCGACCGATAGCGAAAGCTCCAGGATCGGGCGCCGGATGGCTGCACAACGAAATAGAGCCCAGGCACCCCAGAGGCGCCACTGTCCGCAACCTCTTGGCGCTTGTCCAAAGGCTTTATGGCCTCGATCGATTTAACCGTAAGAGATTTCGCCATGCCTGTCTCCGGGGTAACGCTGGGGTAACAAAACGCCCCGATAGGCAGTGTTACTAACATTCGATCACAATGCCAACCATAAACCCGAAAGTGCCCGGCTATATGGACTTTTCGCAGTTGACCTCGTTAGGGTTGGTTAGCTACTGAGAGGGGCGACTACCAGACTTCTAAGCTATTGGTCACAGGTTCGAATCCTGTCGGGGTCGCCAGTCGTTTCTCCCACGCCATTGCGATCATTGCCTGAAATAGTGGCAGCTTCGTCTTGCCGGAGCGGGTCGATTGACCCACATCAATTCGCAACGCTTCTTGCCCCGCTAGCGTTGTTTCAATCAAAAGGAGACGCGACATGTACAAGCATATTCTGATCGCAACCGATGGCTCGGAGTTATCCACCAAGGGGCTCGACCAGGGCCTGAAACTGGCAAAGCAGCTGGGCTCGAAGGTTACGGTCATCACCGTCACCGACATGTGGGCGTCTGGTGCGCTGGCCGTGGCGGGGCCGGCGACGATTGCCGAGTACGACGAGGCGATGCATGCCGCGGTGAAGGATATTCTGGAGGAAGCTGCCCGTTTTGCATCGGAAAGCGGTGTTGAATGCGAGACTCGGCACATCGCGAACCGCTATCCGGCCGATGCCATTGTCGAGACATCCCAGGAAATGGGCGCGGACCTGATCGTCATGGCGTCTCATGGCCGCCGCGGGTTCCGCAAGATGCTGCTGGGCAGCCAGACAACCGAAGTGCTGACCGCGAGCACAGTGCCGGTTCTCGTCGTCCGCTAGATAACGGCCCCGGCGGCGGAGCAGCTATTCCGCCGCCTCTGCCTCCACGCGGGAATGCTCGAGACGTGCTCCAGCTTCCAGCCCCAGCTCCGCCGAACGACCGCCAGGGATTTCCAGAACGAAGCGAACCGGCTCGCCAGACGGGATCGGTGTGGTATCCATGGGCTTGGCGTTCTCGTGGATGCGCACGATTTTGCCGTCCGCCTTGATGAACAGCATATCGAGCGGAATGAGGGTATTCTGCATCCAGAAGCTGGTCGGGCGCTCCTCGACAAAGTCGAACAGCATGCCGGCATCGGGACCCAGCTCCTCGCGGAACATCAGCCCGCGCGACGTTTCTTCGGGCGTATCGGCAATCTCCACGGTGAACGTGAAGCTCTGATCGCCCGAATGAATGATTGCGACCTCCTCATTGTCCTGCGCGAAGGCGGGGGCAAGAGTGGCGAGCACCAGCAGCGCCGATGCGATGAAATTTCTGGTGGCGCGCATTCGAATGGATCCTGGCTGAAAAATACCCTGCCCTAGTGGGAAGACGGGGCGTCGCCCCAACCATCGGGCCTGATTTCGGCGACCATAAGGCCCTTTGGGCCATCGCCATAGCGGGCGAGCACAAACTGGCCGGGGCGCAACTCGGTCAGCCCGAACTGGCGCAAGGTTTCCATGTGAATGAAAATGTCGGGGTGGCCCTCGCCGGCCGAGAGGAACCCGAAGCCGCGTACCCTGTTGAACCATTTGACTTCAAGACGCTCGAGCTTGGAGGTCGGCTCCACATGCACATGAGTGCGGGCCGCGGGCATCTGCGCGGGATGGCGCGCCGTTGATTCGTCCATGGAAACAATGCGGAAGGCCTGGAGCCCGCCGGGGCGATTGAGCGCCTCAACCACGATGCGCGCACCCTCATAGGCCGTCTGATAGCCATCCCGCCGAAGGCAGGTCACGTGCAGCAGCACATCGGCGCCGCCAGTGTCCGGCACGATAAAGCCGAAGCCCTTGCCTGCGTCAAACCACTTTATGGTCCCGACGACTTCTATGACGTCGAAGTCGGTGGCCGGATTCTGGAAATCCTGGTCGCCCCCTTCGCGGTGAGCATCGTCGTGGCCACCACTCCTCGAGTCTGGCCCGGTGCCGGAAATGTTTTTCGCCCCCATGCGTAACGCCTTCCACACACGCCCCTGCAAAACCGCAGGTACTCATTACAATCGTTGGCAGTCTGGCCGATTCAGGACCAAAAGTTAAGGACCATTCATAAATTTGTTGACAGCAATTAACCATTGAGCCGCCAAAGCCCCGCTTGGCCAGTGACTGCACCTTCTGTTAGCCTCGAACGTGCCCTGCCCCGACGGCGCTGGGGCATATTCACAATAGAGCCGGAGCCTTGCTTTGAAATATCTCCACACAATGGTGCGCGTTGCCAACATCGAAGAAAGCCTTCGCTTTTACGGCGAAGGGCTGGGCCTTGTTGAATCGCATCGCATCGAAAATGAAAAAGGGCGCTTCACGCTCGTTTTTCTCCACGCCCCCGGCGATGAGAATGCCAAGGTCGAACTGACCTACAATTGGGATCCCGAAGAGTATTCGGGTGGGCGCAATTTCGGGCACCTCGCCTATCGGGTCGAAAACATCTATGCGCTCTGCCAGCATCTGCAGGACATGGGCTATACAATCCACCGTCCGCCGCGCGATGGGCACATGGCGTTCGTCAAATCCCCCGACGGGATTTCGGTCGAACTGCTCCAGGATGGCAACCTCGATGCGCAGGAGCCATGGGCTTCGATGCCCAATTCGGGAACGTGGTAAACGCGTAACGAGAAATTAACCACGCTGATTGACCGGCGGTTAGGCAACCGCCGGTATTTTTGTGTCTGTGGCCTGGGACTCTTTTCACCCCGACACGGAAGTGGTTTTGATGCGTTTACTGTCCAGCCTGATCGTCATGGTGTGCCTGCTCAGCGCCTGCGCTCCAATGGCTATGTTCGCCTCCGGCAACGGTGCGGGCTATAACGGACTCCGATCTGACTGGGGCACATATGTCTCCCACAGCAACGTCAACGCATTCTGCCTGTCGCCCAAACTGCGTTTGCTGATCTGGGACGTCGAAGGCCATTTCGGCAAGAAGGTGGTGATGAACTCGGGCTATCGCACGCCCTGGCACAACGCGTCGGTCGGCGGCGCGGAAGCCTCGTTCCACACCAAGTGCATGGCCGCCGATTTCTATATTCCCGGTGTCGCGAAATCGCGCATCATCGACTATGCCCGCAACAACGGACTGGTTGGCGGGCTGGGCTGCTACCCCGGCCGGAACTTCGTCCATGTCGACGTGCGCGACCGCCCGCGCGGCTATCGCGGCCCCGTCACATTCAGCGGCTGTTGAAATTGAAATAAAATCGAATTTGGGTATTGCGCATTCGCAAAGCCCCCCCTATACACCCGCTCACTGGCCGACGCGGTGATCCGCAGAGGCCCGCCGCGCCCTTCGTCTAGCGGTCTAGGACGCCGCCCTTTCACGGCGGAAACACGGGTTCGAGTCCCGTAGGGCGCGCCAATTTCTTCTCGATGAAGATTTGGCCGTTTCCCATTGCATCGAACGTTGCACGACGCTATCTATGCTGGCGACAAACGGTCCTAGAGTATTTACGTTTTTCAAATAGCGTGAATCCTCTTGCTAGTTGTTTTGTCCCGCTTCCGAAGCGAATAAGTGGTATCCACTTCTTCTGGAAGCGCTCTAGGCGCCCTTCGTCTAGCGGTCAGGACGCCGCCCTCTCACGGCGGTAACACGGGTTCGATTCCCGTAGGGCGCGCCACTATTTTTGATCTCACGGCACCTCACCTCGCTCACGCCTCCGATGGGGCGGCGCATCAGCGCCGGTCGCGCCGTGGCGCTCCTTGGCTCGTTCGACGCTTTGCTTAAGAGGCGCGCCATTTTTCCGTTCACGGCAATTCAGGCGAGTTTCATTTCATATCCCAGGGCCGAATGACGCGGTTTCGTGCGTGTCCGCCACACCGTTGCCCCATTCGTGACCAAGTTGCGAACGACATCACAGCGTCGTGATGTCGATATAGGATTTTAATTATGAAACATTTTCTTGCCCCTATTGCCCTCGCGTCCACGCTTGCCCTCGCCGGCTGCGGCGGTGGAGAAGAAGCTGATGCCGCTGCGACTGCGGCGCCCGAAACGCCGGCTGTCGAAGCGCCGGCCGAACCGGTAGAGACTACCCCTGCCCCCGCTGCCGAGGAGGCCGAGGCCCCCGCCGTAACAGAAGAGCCAGCCGAGGCCGAAGCAGCGGCCGAGCCTGCCGCTGGCGGACTTGATCCCATGCAGATGCTTTCGCCCGAAGCACAGGAAGCGCTTCAATCCGAGCTTGCCGACATGACGGACGAAGAAAAGCAGCAGGCCGTTGACGAGGCGCGCAGCGCAGCGGAAGCAGCCGCTCGCGAGCAGGGCCTCTCCGACGAGTTGATCCAGCAGGTCGGCGACCAGGCCGAAGCTGCAGCGCGTACGATGTTCGGCCTCGAATAAACACCGCTGGCATGCAGTTGTGGAAGGGGCCGGTGAAACTCACCGGCCCTTTTTGTTCGTGCGGGGACCCTGCGAGCAAAATTTCTTTACTGACCTCGCGCGGCTGATAAGGTCGTTGTTCTTCCAAATGAACGACGGATATCCCCCGCAATGACTGACGCCAACGCTCCGCTCGATGCCGTGCTTTCCCATGTCGATGCCAATATCGAGGAGAGTCTCGAGCGGCTGTTCACGCTTTTGCGGATTGCGTCGATTTCCACCGATCCCGCCTATGCTGGCGAGTGCCTGAAAGCGGCTGAATGGTTGACCGACCAGCTCAACGGGCTCGATTTCGAGGCCACTGTGCGTCCGACGCCCGGCCACCCGATGGTGGTTGCCCATCAACGCGACGCGGCCGGGGCCAATGTTCTTTTCTACGGCCATTATGATGTCCAGCCGGTCGATCCGATCGAATTGTGGACCAGCGCGCCGTTCGAACCCAAAATCGGCGAAGAGAATGGCCGCAAGGTGATTCTGGCGCGCGGCGCTTCGGACGACAAAGGCCAGCTCATGACCTTTATCGAGGCCTGCAGGGCCTATAAGGCCATACGCGGCGCGCTGCCGGTCGGGGTGACCGTCCTGCTCGAGGGTGAGGAGGAATCCGGCTCGCCTTCGCTCGATGGCTTCCTCAAGGACAATGCCGAGGAACTGAAAGCCGACATCGCGCTCGTCTGCGATACGGACATGTGGGACGAGGAGACTCCCTCGATCATCACCATGCTGCGCGGGCTGATGGCCGATAATGTCGAGATCCGGGCCGCCAGCCGCGACCTCCATTCGGGCATGTACGGGAACGCGGCGCGCAACCCCAACCAGGTTCTGGCCGAAATCATCGCTTCGCTGCGCAATCGCGACGGTTCAGTTGCCGTCGAGGGGTTTTATGACGATGTGCCTGAGCTGCCTGCCGAAGTCGCCGAGCAGTGGAAGCGGCTGCCGTTCGATGAAAAGGCGTATCTCGGCGCCGTGGGGCTCTCGGAGCCCGCTGGTGAGAAAGACCGCTCGGTCCTCGAGCAGATCACGTCGCGCCCGACCTGCGAAATCAACGGCATGTGGGGCGGTTACACCGGCGATGGGTTCAAGACAGTGATTCCGGCAAAGGCCGGTGCCAAGATCTCCTTCCGGCTGGTGGGCAATCAGGACCCGCACAAGATCCGCAAGGCGTTCCGCGCGCATGTCGAGGCCCGCGTGCCCGCAGATTGCACAGTAACCTTCCACGAGCACGGCGCCAGCCCGGCTTCAGTGGTGCCATCGGACGGCGCCATGCTGCAGAAAGCGCTCGGCGCGCTAACCGATGAATGGGGCCGCGAAGCCGCGATTGCGGGATCGGGCGGATCGATCCCGATTGTCGGCGATTTCAAGCGCAAACTGGGCATGGATTCACTTCTGATCGGCTATGCCCAGACAGACGACCGCATCCATTCGCCCAACGAAAAATACAATCTCGACAGCTACCACAGGGGTATCCGGTCCTGGGTCCGGGTGCTCGACGCCCTGGCGAAATAAATCGGGCAACCTGATCCGGCGCCAACCTGTTTCGTATTGGCTAGCAGTGCGATCGAAAGAGGTAGGCGAATGGCAAAGGTAGCGTGGGTGCTAGGCGGCGGTTCGGGAATCGGCGCCGAGACGGTCAAACAGCTTTCACAGCGCGGCTGGACAGTGGCGATCTCCGGTCGACGCGAACAGCCGCTCCACGCGCTGTCGGTCAGTCACGGCGCCCGCCCCTACCCGCTCGATGTGACCGATTTCGAAGCGGTGAAGGCGACGGTCGGACGGATTTCGGAAGATCTGGGCAAGATCGATCTCGTCATCTTTTCGGTCGCTGCGTGGGAGGTGACCAAGCCGGGCCGGTACGACTACGAGAGCTATGCCAAGATCATAGACGCCAATCTGCTTGGCGCAATGCGGGTGATCGATCCCGTTGTTGCCCAGATGCGCAGACAGGGCTTTGGCGAAATCGCGCTGGTGGCGTCGGTGGCCGGCTATTTCGGTTTGCCGCGCTCGGCGGCCTATTCTTCGGGTAAATCGGCAATGATCACGCTGGCCGAGACCATGCGGACCGAGCTGGCCGCCGACAATATCAGTGTCCGGCTGATCTGCCCGGGGTTCGTCAAAACCGACCTGACAGCCAAGAACGACTTTCCGATGCCGTTTCTCATGGAAGCCGAGGATGCAGGCAAGCGCATTGCGGATGGCTTGCTGAACTCGCGGAAGTTCGAGGTCGCCTTCCCCCTGCCCTTCGTCCTGATTCTCAAGACGATCCGGCTACTGCCCTACCCGTTGTTTTTCGCGCTGATGTCGCGGCTCATTTCACAGCCGTCAAAATGAGAAAGGGCGGCGCGGTGGCCGCCCTTTTCCTTATTGTGTCACAACTTCCGACCGCTTGATAAGGGCGGTCAATTCCTCGAGCTCAGCCGCATAGGAGCCGTAGGTCCGTATCCACCAGGCTGGCCAGTCGCCAACCTGACCGGCTCGCACGGCGTCGATGATTTCCGCAAGCGGCTGATTTTCAACAGCTATGCGGACGTCATCTCCGCTGCGGTCGTCCAGGAGCAGAACATCGACAGGATAGGTGTCGGCGTTTTCCCAGCTCAGGATGCCCCAGTATTCCCCTTCGGGAGCATCGGGCACGATGACATCGAGCCCCCAATTGGTGAAATCCTGCAGTTCGGCCGCCCCAGCAGGAGCCGCCACCATCAAGCTCTCGTCGCTCGCATAGGCAGCCATGACCTTGAGCCCCGGCTTCTCGCTTGCCGCAGCGGTCAATTCGGTACGAGCCTGCTCGAACGCTTCGCGCTGGCTGACGATTTCGGGTGCATCCAGATCGGCCCCGAGCGCCTCGGCAAGTTTGCCATATGCCTCGATCAACCCAAGAACGGAATCGCCCTGTTCTATGCCGATGATGGGCGCGACACCGGAAAACTGTCCTTCCGGACTCATCTGATCACCCCCGCTGTACGATTGGGTGCGCGGCCACCATTCGGTTACGATAAGGTCGGGCTCCAGGGCCAACAGGCTCTCGGGCTGCAGTTCGTTCCAGGCCGTGCGAATGACCTCAATCCCGGACAGGTCGAACTCGGCATAGCTTTTCCCCGAGGCGCTCTCGTCGATGAAAATTCCGACCGGGTTCACCCCGAACTGCATGAGCCCGGCAGCGGATGACGAGAACGCCACGATCCGTTCGGGCGGGCTGTCGAGGGTAACCGTATTGCCTGCACCGTCGGTGAAGCTCCATTCCTGAGCCATGGCCATGGATGCGGTTCCCGCCATGAGGACGGCAAGGGCAGATATGATCGTCAGGCGTTTCATGAAACGCTCCTGTCAACTTGGTTACTGTTCGAGGGTTTCGGCGAGCATCGGCACGAAACGGTCCATCATCCAGGGGATCGACAGGGGCGAAGGTGCCGAGAGCGCCATGACGAAGGCCCGATCGGTCAGCGGGACGAAATGGTCATTGGCGACGGGTTTCCAGCGCGCAAAGAGCGGGTTTGCTGTAATGGTGTCGAGGTCCTCCTGGTTCGAATACCAGGCGATGAAGATTTCGGCGTCGATGGTATCGAGCTGCTCGAAGCTGACGGGCTGGACATAATTGTCGGTCGCAAGATCGTGGAGCGCTTCAGCGGGCACCAATCCGAGATCCTGCATCAAATGCACGCGGGGATCCGCGGGGATATAGAGCCCGACATTGGCGGTGTCCGATCCGCCACCGAACGCAAAGGTCCGGCCGGCAAACTGGGGATTATCGGCAGCATATTGCGCAAGGCGGGCCTGCGTCTGGCTCACCAGGTCCGCGGCCTCTTCGCTCTGTCCCATGGCGGCGCCCACGGTCTCCACGACATATTGCCAGCTGCCGGTCCAGGGCGCCTCCTTGAAGGCCACGGTGGGTGCAATGGCGGACAAGCGGTCATAATCGTCCTGGCTCAGGCCGCTATAGGGCGCGAGGATCAGGTCGGGCTCAAGTTCCAGAATCTGCTCGAACGGCAGGCCGTTGGCAGTGTCGAGCGTTACCGGAAGGTCCTGTCCCATATCCTCCACGGCTTCCTTGACCCAGGGCAGATAACCGTTCTCATCGCCGCCCCAGGCCTGGCTCTGGATCGCAACCGGAATCTCGCCAAGGGCCAGCACCGTGTCCTGTGCCATCCAGGAGATGGTGACGATGCGCTCGGCTTTGGCTCCGACGACGGTCTCGCCATAGAAATGATCGAGCGTGACGGGAAAGGCGTCCTGCCCGAATGCAGGCGCAGAAAGAAGGGCGACGGCGGATGCCGCGGCCAAGACAAGCTGTTTCATAATAGCCTCATGTTTGAACCGGTTGGGGTTCGGCGTGAGGAATCGAACCGCGTGGAATGACCATCGGCGTTTTTGCCAATAGATCTTCGATGATGATGCAGGGCAGACCGAAAACCTCTTCAACGAGGCTGGCGGTGATAATCTCGTCGGGAGCGCCTTCGGCGAGAATCTGTCCATCCCGCATCGCGATGATATGGGTTGCATAGCGGCAGGCATGATTGAGATCGTGCAGCACGGCGACAACCGTGTGGCCATCACGCCTGTTGAGTACGCTCAGCAGTTCGAGGAGCTCGATCTGGTGGGCGATATCGAGATAGGTAGTGGGCTCGTCGAGCAACAGCATAGGGGTTTGCTGGGCCAGCACCATGGCCACCCAGACGCGCTGGCGCTGGCCACCAGAGAGTTCATCGACCAGCCTGTGCGACAGGGGCGTGATCTTTGTCGCTTCCATAGCGCCAATGACCGCCGCTTCGTCTTCTGCCGACCATTGGCGGATGAATTTCTGATGCGGATACCGGCCGCGCGCCACGAGGTCGGCAACGGTTATGCCTTCGGGCGCAATCGAGGTCTGCGGCAGCAGGCCCAGGCGGCGGGCAACCTCCTTGGCCGGATAGTGCGAAATCGCCTTGCCGTCGAGCATGACCTGGCCCTGGCTGGGCTGGATAAGGCGCGAGAGGGCACGCAGCAGCGTCGACTTCCCGCAAGCATTGGCGCCCACGATGACCGTAAATCCATTATCGGGGATTTGGACCGAAAGCTCATGCGAGATCACCCGGTTGTCGTATCCGATCGTCGCCTTGTGTGCGGAGAGCCGCGAGGCGCCGGGAAGCCCGGTGGGGTCGACATGCCTGTTCATTCTTAAATCCCCTGTCATTGCCGTCTGGCTTCCCGCATCAGCAGCCAGACGAAATACAGCCCGCCGATGGAAACGGTGACCACCCCAACGGGAAGCTGGGTGGGTGCGAAGGCGCGCTGCGCCAGGAAGTCCGCGACCGCGAGCAGCAGCGCCCCCATGGCCGCCGAGGGCAGTAGCGCAACACCTGCAGCGCCGGTGACCCGGCGAGCGATCTGCGGAGCGGCCAGCGCAACGAACGAAATGGGCCCTGCGACCGCTGTGGCTGTTGCCGTGAGCGCCACGCCGAGCACCAGCAGGGACAAGCGCACCGGCTCGGCGCGGATGCCGAGCGCCCGAGCCGCGTCATCGCCCATTTCGAGCTGTTTCATGGGTCGGCCCAGGATCAGAACGAGCGGCATCAGGATGCCGAGGACGACGAGGGTGGGCCAGAGCTTGTCCAGACCGAGCCCGTTGAGCGAACCGGCGCCCCAGACGGCTGCGGCCATTGCCACTTCGAGCTTGGCGCGCAGCATGAGCCAGGTGTTGAGCGAGGTAAGCATGGCGCTCATGCCGATGCCGACAATGATGAGCCGGAACCCCTGCACACCGCGCCGCCAGGCAAGCGCATAGACGGCCAGAGCGGTCAGAACGCCGCCCAGCAAGGCGCCGCCGGCGATCTGATAGTAATTGCCCGAGAAAACGATAATGGCGATCAGGGCGCCCGTGTAGGCGCCCGAGTTAAACCCGATGACGTCGGGGCTGCCCAGGGGATTGCGGGTGAGCGACTGGAACACGGCACCGCTCATGCCCAACGCCGCGCCGAGAATGACCGCAAGAAGCGAGCGCGGCAAACGCCACTCGACGACCACCATATGGATACGGCCATCAGCCTGCCCGGTCAGGGCCGCAAGGACGTCGGGTAGCGCAACAGGGTATTCACCGCTCGCCAGGGCCAGCAGAGTGACGACAATGGCAATGGCGAGCATGATGCCGACCAGCGCCATGACGCGCATGTCGACGCGCATTGTGACCCGGCCATCGAACAGGCGTAGAATTCTGGTTGGCCGGCCGAAATCGATGGCGCTCATAGTCCGCTCACCTTGCGCCTGCGGGCCAGAAGGATCAGCACCGGGGCGCCGATGAAGGCGGTGACGATGGCGACCTGGATTTCGCCCGGGCGCATGACGACGCGTCCAATGATGTCCGACACCAAAAGCAGCACAGGCGCCAGTACAACCGTATAGGCCATGATCCAGCGCTGGTCCGGGCCGACGATCCAGCGGGCGACGTGGGGCACCATGAGCCCCACAAAGCCGATAGGCCCGGCAGCCGCGGTTGCACCACCGGCCAGCAGGGTGACGGCAATCACCACGACGGTGCGGGTGCGAACGATATTGGCACCCAACGATTTGGCCAGGTCATCGCCCAGCGCGACAGCATTGAGCGGCCGCGCCATAATGGCAGCAAGCAGAAGGCCAAGACCGATGAATGGCGCAACGGTCGTAACCGCCTCGTATGAGCCGCCGCTCAGGGCACCGGCGGCCCAATAGCGCATGCGGTCGAATGCTGTGGGATTGAGCAGCGTCAGCGCTGTGGAGACGCCGCCCAGGATTGCCCCGATGGCGACGCCGGCCAGGGTGAGCGTGACGGGGGTTGCCCCGTTCCGTCCCGACGAGCCGACGGCATAGACCATGACTGTGGTGACGATGGCACCGAGAAAGGCAAACCAGATGTAGGATTGCAGCGAGGTCATGCCGAGATAACCCACGGCAATCAGAACGAAAAAGCTCGCACCTGCATTGACCCCCAAAATGCCCGGATCGGCCAGCGGATTGCGGGTCAGCGCCTGGATCAGCGCGCCGGAAATCCCCAGCGCCGCGCCGATCAACAGGCCGAGCAGCGTGCGCGGCAGGCGAAGGCTCTGAACGATGGCGTGATCATTGGAGTCGTCATAGGCGAAAAGCGCGTCGATGACGGTGGGCAGGGGGATATCGCGCGAGCCGACGGCGATGCTGGCCAGCACGGCGAGCAGCAGCACCGCGAGGCAGATCAGAAGCCCCGTCAGGCGCCGCGCATTGCTGGCGGCAACGCCGGGCCGCCGGGCGGCCTGGGCTTGTTCGGCAATAGCAGTCACGGGCGCCAATCGCTCCGGCGATAATCAGCGGGATTGGGCCTAGCTATATTTTATGACTTGCGTCGTCAAGTTAAATGCGCCCCCGCGCATCGGCGCTATTGCTGGCGCCGATACTGGTAGATGGCGACGTCAATGGTGCCTTCGGTAAACCCCGCCTCGCAATAGGCCAGGTAGTAGAGCCATTTGCGTTTGAAGACCTCGTCGTATCCCAGCTTGGCAATGGTATCCCAGCGCTCGACAAACCGCTTGCTCCAGATGCGAAGGGTGCGGGCATAATCGAGCCGGAAGCCGTCAGTGGCCTCGAGCACCAGCCCTACCCTTGCCGCCGCTTCTTTCATCACCGTCTTGGTCAGCAGCATTCCGCCCGGGAAAATGTAGCGCTGGATAAAATCGGGATAGGCCTTGTAGATTTCAAAGTCGCGCTCGGCGATGGTGATGGCCTGAATTGCGGCGGTCCCGCCGGGCTTGAGCCGGTCGTGGACCGTCTTGAAATAATCGGGCCAATGCTCTTCGCCGACAGCTTCTATCATTTCGATCGAAGCGACGTGATCGAACGCACCCTTTGTGTCGCGATAATCCTCGAAAACCAGCTTGCCGAAGTCGGAAAGCCCCTGCCGTTCGAGACGGTCGATGCCGTATTTGAGCTGTTCCCTCGAAAGCGTAATTCCGCGCAAGTGCGCGCCGGTCCGCGCGGCGGTTTCTGCAAAGCCGCCCCAGCCGCAGCCGATTTCGAGAACATGATGGCCCGGCCGGATTCCGGCCATCACCATGATGCGCTGATATTTGGCGCGCTGGGCTTCCTCGAGCGAAATGTCCTGGCCGGCAAAATAGGCCGATGAATAGGTCATGGAGGGATCGAGCCATTCGGCGTAGAAATCGTTCCCGAGATCGTAGTGCTCGGCGATGTTTTTCTGGCTGCCCTCGCGGGTGTTGGGCCGCGACATATGGTAGGCGAGATCCTGGGCGGCACGCCGGAAGATTCCGGGATTGGCCTTGTCAAAAATGTCACGGTTCTGAAGGAAAAACCGGAACAGGGCCGTGAGGTCCTTAATCTCGATATCCCCGCTCATATAGGCTTCGGCAAAACCCAGAGTGCCGCGGCGCATTGCGGCCTTGAGCACCTTGAAATTGTTGAGCGTGAGAAAAGCATGTTCGCCGGTCGACGCGTCACCGAGGGTTCGGGTGCGCCCACTGGGAAAGGTCACAGTCAAAGCGCCCTTGTGCGGAATCCCCATGAGCGCGGCGCCGACCTTTTCGAGCAGGACCGATTTGATCCGCGTCCCCAACCCGGGCCGCACCTGCTCCCGATCGAAAGTGGCTTGACTCATTGACCTCATCCCCTGCCTGCGCCGGCAATCGAAACTGCTCTATTGGTTCAGATACGAACCAGATGCGATTTCAGATTGCAGCCCTGACACACGATCTTAACCGCCATATCGGGCGATGCAAGTCTGGCTAACCCGGTATGGCTGCATCGATAATGCGCAATTGAACGGTTTCGCGTCCCTGCCAGTGATCAATATTGAGTGTGCCCGCGACGTGCAGACGCTGGCCATCGCGGGCCTTGAGCAAAGCGTCACCCAGAGGCGTCCCGGCGGCGCGGAAGGCAATGGCCTTGAGGTTGGCGCCATCGCCCGAATTGACGGTGCAGCGCACATGCCCTCCGGCTCCGACAATGTCGGCAAAGCGGATCTGGTGCGCGGGAAGCGCGAAGATGGGCGTGGGATTGCCCGCGCCGAACGGGCCGGCCCGTTCGATCTGGTGGATGAAATCGGGATTGGCGCCACGGGCGGTGAGCGCGGCGTCGACCTTCAGCCCGTCTTCGGAGCGAGCGGCCAGAACATCGTCGGTCAGGGTGTCATTGAGATACTGACGGAACGGGCCGAGTTGGCCGGGCGCCAGCGTGATACCCGCCGCCATGGCATGGCCGCCACCCTTGGCGATGATGCCGCCACGCACCGCATCGACGACAGCAGCGCCCAAATCAACCCTCGGGATCGAGCGGCCCGATCCGGTGCCGCCGCCATCGGCCCCCAGGGCAATGGCAAAGGCGGGGCGCCCGAAGCGCTCCTTGAGCCGGGCGGCGACCAGCCCGACGATGCCCTGATGCCAGTCCGAAGAACCGGTCACAAGGACCGAGGGTCCGGGACCCTCGCCGATCTCCATTTCGGCAGCCGCCATCGCCTGTTCGACGGCGGCGACCTCGATACGCTGGCGTTCGCCATTGAGTTCGTCGAGGCGTTGAGCCAGTGCGAGCGCTTCATATTCGTCATCGGTGGACAAAAGGCGCGCGCCAAGACCAGCGTCACCGATGCGTCCACCGGCATTTATGCGCGGGCCGAGCAGAAAGCCCAGATGGTAAGCGTTAGCAGGTCCCGAGACGCGGGCGGCGATGGCCAGGCTGGCCAGCCCGACATTTTTGCCCGCCCGCATGACATCAAGGCCCCGCAAGACGAAGGCACGGTTGAGCCCCTTGAGGGGAACGACGTCGCAGACCGTGGCCAGCGCCACCAGATCGAGCCAGCCCATAAGGTCCGGGAGGTCCGCCCTGCCCTGACCACGCAAAATCCGGTTGGTGGCGACAAGAACCATGAAGGCAACGCCGGTGGCGCACAGATAACCCAGCCCGGAAATGTCGTCGCGCCGGTTTGGATTGACCAAGCCATTGGCGTCGGGAAGCGTGTCGGGCGCGAGGTGATGGTCGATGACCAGCACGTCTGCACCAAGCGATTTCGCGTGCGAGATGGGGCCATGGCTGGCGGTGCCGCAATCGAGGGTTACGATCAGCGAAACGCCCTGTTCGATGAGGCTTTCCATGGCCGCGTTGTTGGGACCGTAGCCTTCGAAAATGCGGTCGGGGATATGAGTGGGCGGATTGAGCCCGAAATGGCGCAGATAGCGGACCATGAGCGCCACGGCGCTGGCCCCATCGACGTCATAATCGCCGAACAGCCCGATGGGCTCGTTGTTGGAGATTGCATCGGCCAACCGCTGCGCCAACCCGTCCATTCCGGCCAGGGTCGACGGATCGGGCATCAGGTCGCGGATAGTCGGCGCTATGAAGGTTTGAGCGTCCTCGACAGCAACACCGCGCGCGGCCACTATGCGGGCAAGAATTTCGGGCAGTTCGGTTTGCTGGGCTATTGCGCCGGCCATCCGGCTGGCGGCAATGTCGAGCCGGTCGATCCAGCGCTTTCCACAGACCGATCTTTCAACGTTGAGAAAGGCTTGGGGCTCTGGCTTCATGGTCTATCTATAGACGGTGATACGGCCTGATCGATAGTCCGAAGCCCGGTCTTTTGCACGGAATTTCCTTTTTCCTGCGACATGAAGGCCCGGCAAGGGAACATCCGCCCCGCCCCGCCGTTTTTCAAAAGGACGGTTGCGAGCAGCCGAATCCGTTATTTTTCGAGGATTTGCCAATGAACACCAAATTTATCCTGCCGTTTGCATTGATATCCGCCCTGACGCTTGCCGCATGCGAAAACCAGACCGGAGCCCCCGAGCAACCCGATCCCGATGCCGGCAACCCCGAAGCGTTTGCCGAGCCGATCGAGGAGACAGAAGCTCCGGCCGACGTGATGTCGCCCGAGGAAATGCAGCAGCGCCGCGAGGAAATCGAACAGGACGCCCAGCAGACTTTTGATTCCATCATGGACGACAGTCAGGAGGCTGGCGAAAACCTCGTCGAGATGGGCGACGATGCGATGAGCGCCCTGAGCGAGCAGATGACTTCGGCCAGCGACGCCATAGAAGTGCAGATCGATGCGCTGGTGGAAAATGCTGCGGACGTTCGCGACGACAACATGACCGACGAACAGAAACTGGAAGTCGTTACCAACGTGCGCAACGCCGCCGAAGAGGCCGCCCGCGCGCTCGGACAAACGGCGCCGGAAGTGCTTGCAGCGGGTGATGCCGCCGAAGAGCGGACCCGGCAGGTGCTGGGGCTGGAGTAAGGCGGCCCCTGCTTAGAACTGCACGTTGAAGTTGAGGGTGGCGGAATGATCCCGCCCCCCGGAACCGAGCTGGCCGCCATAGGCAAAGCCCAGCGTGGCGTTGTCGGTCAGGCTCACATCGATCCCCGCGTCGAGGACCAGGGCATCGCGTGATAGCGGCACACCCGCGATCGTGAAGGCATCGCTGCCCGAGGCAAAACGCATTTGGGAAGTCGGAGTGTCACCGAACGCGTGCCGCCAGCCCACCATACCACGCAACTTGGCGTCGAAGTCTCCGAGGGTAGCATCAGTTTCGGCACGCAGGCCAATCGTGGTGAACGCCGCATCAGCAACGCTGGACGTGGCGTTAAGCGCGGCCAGACCCCCGGTTTCGGTGAAGCCGTCGGTCGAGAGGTTCACATAGGCGAGATTGGCGAAAGGCTCGAGGCGGACTGCGCCTGCTTCGAAGCTATAGGCCGCCTCGCCCCAAGTCTGCAGGGTCCGGGCACCGTAGGACGCTGAGAGGTCGTCCGAAAAGCCCGAGAAGGCCATGGAGCGGGACGTATCGAGGCTGTGCCAGCTATGGGCCAACCCGCCTTTCAGGGTGAAGGCATCCCATTCGCCTCCGCCATAGGCACCGAGCGTGTATGTGTCGGCCATGCCCGCGGACGCGCGGTCATCGACGCTGAAGCGTGAAAGGGAATAACCGCCCATTACGCCCAGGCGCAGAGTCTCCGCGATCAGCGCGTCGCCGCCCATCAGGAAGCCGCCGATCGTCCGATCCATTGCGGCGGCATTGCCATCACCGTTCCATCGGCCCAAGGCGCCAAACCCCTGCCCCCACAGGGCGAGGTTCCCGCTGATCCGATCTTCGATCTGGGAACCACTATCGGCACCCACGCCTCCGAGCGCCACCCGCAGCCGATCCAGCGCTGCCTCGCGCGGGAACCGGCTGTCATCGAGCAACGCCGTCTGGGCAGAAGCGCCGATTTCACCGGAGATGGCGTCAAAGGCGGCGCGGACCTCGCCGACGTCACCCAGGGCGGCAATTGCCAAATATACGGGGCCACCGCCCAGAGATCGCGCGCCGCCCGCTGCCGCGATCTGGTTCGGTGTCATTGCGACATCGACAAAATCGGCGGTCTGGGTCAGCGTCAACAGGATGTGGAAGGCATCGTATGTGAGTATCGGGGTTATGAAGAGGGAATCGATATTCGCCGTCATGGGGATGTTGACCCCAACACCTCCCAATGCGGTGACGATGGTGTAGTCGGCGTCGAGCACGAAATCGGGATAAGGCACGACATTTACGGTGCCGCCATTGATGATGGCTGTGTTTGCGGCGCTGATGAAATCGCTTTGACCTGCCCCGTTGACCTCCACCTCATAGACAGAATCAGCATTGAAGACCAAATTGCCCACATTGAGCGTGCCGATGGAATTGCCCGGCGCCACAGTACCGCCCGCGTTGATCGACAACACATCCCCTATCGTACCAATGCCGCCCAGTGTGCCGCCATCGTACACCCCGACCGCCCCGCCCAGCACACCATCCACATAAAGTGAGCCGCCGTTCACGCTGGTCGTGCCGGAAAAGGCCGATGAGTCCGCAGTCAGATTGGTGACACCCGCCGTATGGCTGATCGCGCCAAAACCGGAAATGGCCGTGCCGAAATCATAGCTCGTTTCGCTGTGATTGAAATTGAGTGTGCCCACTCCCGGACCGAATGTCACATTCGGCGTATCAAGCGTCCCCGCGCCCGTCGCGGCATCGCCCGCCGCCGCGCCAATATTGAGCGTGCCCGTGGAACCCGCAGCGCCGGCGATGGTCACCGATGCCGCCGAAATCGAGCCGTCATCGGCAATATCGAGCGTGCCTTCGCCGCTATAGCCGACATAAAGATCGCTGGCCGTGGTCCAGGTCGATCCCGCCCCGCTCACTGTTGCCGTGCCGACCGAGCCGACCTGGGCGCCGATGGTGCCGACATCGCTGGACACCGTGCCGCCAGCGGCAATATCAAGTGTGCCGGCGCCGGCCCCGCCGACAGTCAGAACGTTGGTATTGGTCCAGCTTGAACCCGCACCGGTGACCGCAGCCATACCGGACGAACCCGCGACCAGGCCGATTGTACCGACATTGCTGGATACTGTGCCCCCATCCACGATGTTGAGCCGACCCTCGCCCAAATTGCCGGCCCCTGCGACGAGATGAGCCGCATTCGTCCAGGTCGATCCGGCACCGCTGACTGTAACATTGCCATCGGAGCCCGCTGCATCGCCAATATAGCCGTAGGTACTGTCAACCGCGCCACCATCCACGATGCTGAGCGTGCCCGTGCCGGCACCACCGACAACGAGATCATGCACAATCGCCCAGGTCGAACCGGTGCCGGTGACCGCAACCATTCCCTCGGACCCTGCAGCGTCCCCAACAATACCGCCGCCACTGCTCACCGCGCCGCCATCGACGATAGTCAAACCGCCTTCGCCGCTATCTCCGACAACAAGACTGGTGGCATTGGTCCAGTGTGAATCGGGGCCGGTCACGCGGGCAGTGCCGTGCGAACCGGCCGCAGCGCCGACAGTGCTGGCAATATTGACCACCTCGCCGCCGTCGGAAATCACAAGCATGCCAGCCCCCTCATAGCCGACATTGAGGTTGGCACTGCTCCAGCTTGAGCCGGGGCCGATCACACGGACCGTGCCCGTCGAAGAGGCGCTATCGCCGACAATGCCGAAAATACCGCTCACGACGCCGCCATCGGAAATTCCGAGCGTGCCGGCACCGGCGCCTCCGACGGTAAGGAAGTTACTGTTCCAGGTTGAGCCCACCCCTGTGACACTGACCGCATAGTTGGTTCCGGTATCAAAGCCGATGGCGCTCTCTTCATTGGCCAGGCCGCCGCCATTCCGGATGGTCAAGGTGCCGTTCGTCGCACCACCTGCAACGCCGAGAAAGACGCCGTCGGCTATAGCCACGGCGCCCTCGATGACGGGCATATAGGGGGCACCCAGATAGGCGATGATCGCATCGTCTGTCGCGGTTGGCGGTATGATTGCATCCCAGTTGTCAGCATCGAACCAGTCCGTCGAGGATCCTCCCTCCCAGGCAGTGGATTGAGCCTGCACCGGTAGCGCGGGAGCAACGCTCACCAGCAAAGTCGTCGTGAGCAGCGCGCCACGCAAGCCGCCTCGCCAGGTTGCTTTTTCAACGCCCAGGTGCCTTACTTGCTCAATCATCGATGTACCGCCCGCTTTCATAAGTCGTGGAAAGCTAGCGGACCGCCAAAGTTGAAGCTTGGGCAGGAATGAACGGGCGGCAGGACAATAGGGAAATTGGCCAGCCCAATGAGACAGTGTATCTCTTGCGCAACATTTTTTCAGGACAACTGGGACAATAGTGAAGCGCGGTCAGGACTATAACGAACTAATTGATCGTCATAGATAATTTCACTGGAAGATACTTGAATGTTACGCGATGAATCACTCTAATTATTGATGGTTGGAAAAGTTAGCGGGTCGGCGAAATTTGACGGGCACCGAGTATAATTTCTCCAAAACGTGTTTTAAATCACCCGAGACCGTCGACTATGCATGGCTCGGCTGGTTTCGCGACGAGTATTCCACCCGCCTGCACCAGGCGGATGTGGACATAAACAACGACACACCGTTCTGGCTCCACGCCACGGCCCGCCTGTTGCCTGACCTCGCCTTTTACGATGGCGGTACGTCTCCAATGTCGTGGACGAAAAACGGCAACGCGGAAAGCTTCGGCATGTCCATCACGCTGGCCGGGGAGCACGTCTACAAAACGGGTAACACGGACGTTCTGGTTGGGCCGGGCGGCGCCGTCATCGGCGGACTGCCTGACGCGCTCGTCACCCATACCAACTGCCGGCAGTTCGGCGTCAAATTTTCGCCCCGGCTGCTGGCGCCGCTGGTGCCAAATTTCGCCGATATGCCGCTGATTTCCCTACCCGCGCACACGCAGGCTGTGCGGCTGCTGGCCAGCTATCTCAAACTGCTCGACGCCGAGGAGGTGATCGAGACATCCGAAGCTCAATATCTGGCCGCCCTACATGTCCACGATCTGGCGGCCCTTGCAATCGGATCATCGCGCGACGCCATGGTCGCAGCGGCCGAGCGCGGCGGTCGTGCGGCGCGGCTGGCCGTGGTCAAGCAAGACATCCTTGCCCACCTTACCGACCCCCATCTGTCAGTTGCCACCCTTGCGGCGCGGCAGCGCCTGAGCCCGCGCTATATCCATATGCTGTTCGAGCAGGAAGGCATGACCTATTCGGAGTTCGTCGTCACCGAACGCCTTACCCGCGCGCATCGCATGCTGGCCGATCCGCGCACCGGCGCCCACACAATTGGCGATATCGCCCTGCATGTCGGCTTTGGCGACCTTTCCTATTTCAACCGCACTTTTCGCAGGAAATACGGCGTGACACCGAGCGACGTGCGGGCCATGGCACGGGCCGATGATGCCGAGGCGCAGGGCTGACGACCCAGCGGGCCGCGGTACCGCTCCGACTTAAACGCGGCCGTGTTCCGCAGTGATCCAGCGGATGGTGTGCGACCAGGAGCGCATGACGACGCTGGAGGTGACGATCTTGCGTGGCATGAGCTTTACGCCACGCAGCAGGCTGCCATCGGTCACGCCGGTTGCGGCAAAGAGCACGTCGCCTTTTGCCATGTCATGGGCTGAGAACTTGACCGTCGGATCGGAGTGGCCCATCTCGCGGGCCTGCGTGCGCTTGTCGGATGTATCGAGGATCAGGCGTCCCTGCATCTGGCCGCCCATGCAGCGCATGGCGGCCGCAGCCAGCACGCCCTCATGGGCTCCGCCCGACCCCAGGTAGATGTCTATACCCGTGTCGTCGCTGTTGGCGGCGTGAATGACGGCGGCGATGTCCCCGTCGGGCAGCAGCTTGACCGCCACACCAAGATTGCGCAATTCGGCAATCAGCGCCGCGTGGCGGGGGCGGTCGAGGACGCAGGTGACGATATCGGACGTGGCAACGCCCTTGGCCTCGGCCAGCGCCGCGACGTTTTCGGTCGCCGATTTGTCGAGATCGACGATGCCTTCGGGATAGCCGGGGCCGATGGCGACTTTTTCCATGTAGGCGTCAGGCACCCGCAGGAGCGCGCCGCGTTCGGCAAACGCCATGACGGACAGGGAATCCGAGAGATTCTTGGCGCAGCCGGTCACACCCTCAAGCGGATCGACGGCGACTTCGATTTCGGGGCCCTTGCCAGTGCCGACGGCCTCTTCAAAGCTGAGCAAGGGGACATTCCTGCCCTCCCCGATCACGATAGTGCCGGCAATATCGATATTGCTGAGCGCCAGATGCATGGCTTCGACAGCTGCCTGATCGGCACGCATCTCGTCGCCCCGCCCACGCCAGCCCGCCGCCGCGATGGCGGCCCGCTCGGTGATGCGGGCGATCTCAAGCGTCAGATTGCCATCGACCTTGGCTTGGGCCGGTTTGGATTTCGCCACGGATCAGAACTCCTCGATACGGATCAGTTGAGGCTGTCCCACGATAAACCCGTCCTTGGCAATCCGTTCAAGCGCTTCACGCACAGCACTTTCGATCGTCTCATGGGTTATGAGCACCACTGTGCGCGAGGTTTCCTCCTCCACGCCGGGCTCGCTGGCGCGCAGGTCGGGGCGCTGGATGACGCTTTCGAGCGAAATGTTGCCCTCTCCCATGCGGGTGGCAATGGCAGCCAGCGCGCCGGGAACGTCTCTTGCATTCAGCCTTATATAATAACCGCCTTCATGAATGCGCATGGGCGCGCGCTCGCAGGTCTTGAGCTCGGAGCTGGGCACGCCCAGCGGCGGAACCTGGGTGCCGCGGGCAATGTCGAGGATGTCGGAGAGGACCGAAGCCGCAGTTGCCTCACCACCGGCGCCCGGGCCGGCCAGAAGCAGTTCCTGCACGTGGTTGGTTTCCAGCGCCACGGCGTTGAGGACCCCATCGACGCCGGCGATTGCGCTCGATTTCCTGACAAGCGTTGGATGCACGCGCTGCTCGATTCCGCTTTCAACCTTGCGGGCCATGCCCAACAGCTTGATCTTGTATCCGAGGTCTGCAGCAACTTTTATGTCAGCCTGCGTGATGCGCGATATGCCTTCGACGAAAACCTGATCTGCCGAAATTTTGGTTTCAAAGCAAAGGCTTGCAAGGATCGCCAGCTTGTGGGCCGTATCAAAACCCTCGACATCGAAGGTCGGATCGGCTTCGGCATAGCCAAGCGCCTGTGCGTCCTTGAGGCACTCCTCAAAACCGATTCCTTCATTGCCCATGCGGGTCAGAATGTAGTTGCAGGTGCCGTTCATGATGCCATAGACGCGTGTGATGGCAGCCGAACCGAGCCCTTCACGCAGCGTCTTGATGACCGGGATGCCGCCCGCGACAGCGGCCTCAAAGCCCAGTTGAGCGTGCGCGGCCTCCGCGGCGGCGGCGAGCGCCACGCCGTGGCGGGCCAGTAGGGCCTTATTGGCGGTAACCACAGGGCAGCCATTCTCGAGCGCCGCGGTAACCGATGCGAGTGCGGGGCCGTCCTCTCCGCCGATCAATTCGACATAGAGATCGATATCGCTCGACCGCGCCAGAGCCACGGGATCGTCAAACCATTTGAATGGCGCGATATCGACACCGCGATCACGTGAGCGGGACCGGGCGGAAACGGCGGAAACCACCAGCCTGCGGCCCAGCTTGCGTGCAATCGCGTCGCCATCTTCGGTAAGGATGCGGATGAGCGCGGCACCCACAGTGCCAAGGCCCGCGATGCCGATGCGCAGCGGGCGCATCTCTTCACCCTCGCCGCTGGCATAGACCTGCATGGCACGGACGATGCGCTGCCGGGTCTCGCTGCGGGGCTCACGACCCTCGCGCAGGTCGAAGACAAACAGCGGATCTCCGGCGATCTCGCGTCCGAAACGCGTGGGGGTCCAGTCGCGTTCGGAGATAAAGGATTCTACGGATGCCTTGAAACTATCGATATCACTCATGGTCGCACGCTATCGTTTTTTGAACGCGCGCGACCATGAATAGGAATTTGCCTACACGTCAACCCTTGTGGGCAGAAACATCAGCTTTTGGCCAGCGGAACGACGTTTCCATTGCTGGCAGCACCGCCGAGAAACTTCTTGATGGCGCGGGCAGCCTGACGGATACGCTGCTCGTTTTCAACGAAGGCCAGGCGCACATACTGGTCGCCATATTCGCCGAAGCCAACGCCGGGCGCCACGGCCACGCCGGTTTCCCTGATGAGCAGCTTGGCAAATTCAAGGCTGCCCAGATCGGCGAACTGGTCGGGAATCGGGGCCCAGGCAAACATGGTGGCCGCCGGGCTCGGAATGTGCCAGCCGGCGCGGCCAAAGCTCTCGACCATCACGTCGCGGCGATGGCGGTAGATGCCGCGCACCTCTTCGATGCAGGCATCATCGCCGTTGAGAGCCGAAGCGGCGGCGACCTGAATGGGGGTGAACGCTCCGTAGTCGAGGTAGGATTTTACGCGCGCCAAGGCTGCGATCAGCCGCTCATTGCCAACGGCAAAGCCCATGCGCCAGCCGGGCATGGAAAAGGTTTTCGACATTGAGGTGAATTCGACGGTCACGTCCATGGCGCCGGGCACCTCGAGCACCGAATGGGGCGGCTCGTCCTCGAAATAGATCTCGGAATAGGCGAGATCGGATAGGATGAAAATCTCATTCTTGCGGCAGTAGTCCACCACTTCCTTGTAGAAATCGAACGAGGCGACATAGGCCGTGGGGTTGGCCGGGTAGTTGAGGATCAGCGCAATGGGCTTGGGGATCGAATGGCGCACTGCCCTGTCGAGCGAGCGCATGAAATCCTCGTTGGGGTCGGCGGGCATCGACCGCACGACGCCGCCCGACATGATGAAGCCGAACGCGTGAATAGGATAGGTGGGATTGGGCACCAGCACCACGTCGCCCGGGGCGGTGATCGCCTGGGCCATGTTGGCGAAGCCTTCCTTGGAGCCAAGCGTTGCGACCACCTGGGTGTTGGGATCGAGCTTCACGCCGAACCGGCGGCCGTAATAGGAGGCCTGGGCCTTGCGCAGGCCAGGAATGCCGCGCGAGGTCGAATAGCGGTGGGTGCGCGGATCCTTGACGGTTTCCTTGAGCTTTTCGACGATGTGGGTCGGCGTGGGCAGGTCCGGATTGCCCATGCCCAGATCGATGATGTCGACGCCCTCGGCGCGCGCCTTGGCCTTGATCGGGTTGATGTGTTCGAACACATAAGGCGGCAGGCGGCGGATGCGATGGAATTCTTCGCTCATTTTGTCCTCGATGGGATCGGGTGCGATCCCGTTGTGACCCAATGCTGCGGCGCGAATGGGACGCGCCACGCAAGAGGTAATTATCTGGCTATCATGGTGTTCAAAGTATGAACGGGCGTCCGCCTCAAGCAAAAAGACCGGCCCGCGCCGTGGTCTTTACCGGCCCTGCCCATTTCCCGATCACGGGAAAAGAGGCAGAGCCTCGATAGCGGTTGCCTCGGGATAGCCGAAGGCCACGTTGAAGTTCTGGATCGCCTGCCCGGCGCTCCCCTTCACCAGATTGTCGATCGCCGCAATGACGATGACCCGACCCGGAATGCGGTCGTCAAAGACGTTGATGATGCAGTAGTTCGAGCCGCGCACATGCCCGGTCGAGGGGATGACGCCCTTTTCGGCCACGCGGATAAACGGCTCGCCCTCATAGGCATCGGCAAGGACCTTGCGGACCTCATCTGCGTTTTTGGCGCTGCCAAGCTTTACGTGCGCCGTAATCAATTCGCCGCGGCTCATGGGGATAAGGTGCGGGGTGAAATTGACGGCGACCTTCTTTCCGGCGGCCAGCCCGATTTCCTGTTCGATTTCCGGCGCGTGACGGTGCACGCCGACGCCATAAGGCGTCAGGCTTTCGCCGGCCTCGGCCAGAAGCGTGTTCTGCTTGGGTGCCCTGCCCGCGCCAGTGACGCCCGACTTGGCGTCGATGATCAGATCATCGGTCGAGATTGCGCCGGATTTGACCAGCGGCAGGAGCGCGAGAAGCGTCGCCGTTGGGTAGCAGCCCGGACACGCGATGATCTTTGCATCCCGGATCGCGTCACGATTGTGCTCGGTCAGCCCGTAGGCCGCCTCTTGCTGCAAATGGGGCGCAACGTGATCGGCGCCATAGACCGGACCGTAGTCCTCGGCATTGCGGAAGCGGAAGTCGGCCCCCATATCGATGACACGCAGGGAGGAATTCTTTTGGGCGATTTCGGCTACCAGTTTCTGGCTCGTCCCGTGCGGCAAGCCGCAGAACACCACGTCGATATCGGAAAAATTCACGTCGTCATTGGCCACAAGGTCAGGCAACCCCGCCACGGCCAGATGCGGAAACACGGAAGCCATGGGCTTGCCGGCATGGGTGTTGGCGGTCAGGGCCACAAATTTGAGGCCGGGATGGCGCACGCCAAGTCGCAAAAGATCAGCTCCGGTGTACCCGGAAGCACCAAGAAGTGCTGCTGTCTTAGGCGACTCCATCTGACTTGCCCTCGTTGTCCGATTATGTAAATGAAACACGCGAGGGGTCGTCATAATGCTCTGTAACGACAATGTAAATGACCCATGCGCCTTTGGCGCACCCGCCGCGGCAGGGGTATTGAGGTGAAGATGACAAAGCGCATTGCGATGGCCACACTGGGCACGCAAGGTGACGTTCAGCCTTATGTCGCCCTGGCGCGAGCGATGATCGCTCAAGGCTATTCCGTCGTCATCGGCACGACCGACGATTTCGAATCGATGGTTACCGGATATGGCATCGAGTTCTGGAGCCTTGGGCCCTCGATGCAGGAGTTCGTCAAGCAGAGCCAGTTCGAGCGCGCGATGAACCAGAACCTGCTGGTCAACGCACCCGCCCTGCTCCGCCAGGGCCAGAAGATCGTGGATCGCGCGGCGCGCGCCGCCTGGGACATGGCCCAGGGCGCCGACTGCATTATGCTCAACATGAATACGAGCTTTTCGATCGACATCGCCGAGGCGCTCGACATTCCGGCCATCGTCGCGGCGCTGCAGCCGCTCAATTCGACCAGCGAATTTCCGCTCTGCATCTATTACGGGCCGACCTTCGGGAAAACCATCAACCGGCTGACCTATTCGACGATGACCGTGCAGCAGATTTATTACAATCTGCCGCGCAACAAGCTGCGACGGGAGTTGATGGGGCTGGGACCGCGCAAGAATGGCGGGTTCTTCAAGGACACCGACGGCACCCCGCTGTGGACGCTGAACGCCTATTCCGAGATCATTTCGCCGCGTCCGCGCGATTGGCCGAAAACCTCGATCGTTACCGGCTACTGGATGCTGCCCGACAATTCAGGCTGGCAGCCTTCCGACGAGTTCAAGACCTTTATCGAGAGCGGCCCGCCGCCGATCTATGTGGGCTTCGGCTCGATGCCATTCGGAGCCGACCGCAATACCGATATCCTGCGCGGCGCCCTTAAGCACTGGAACGGAAGAGTGGTCGTCGGACGCGGCTGGGGCGGCATCAAGCCCGACGATCTCGCATCGGACCAGGTCTATGTGATCGACCGGGCACCGCACGACCAGCTTTTCAAATATGTGAAAGCCGTTGTCCATCACGGCGGCGCGGGCACTACGGCCTCGGGACTGCATCTGGGCAAGCCCACATTCATCGTGCCGCAAATGGTCGATCAGCCCTATTGGGGCGGACGCGTGCACGAACTGGGCTGTGGCCCGAAACCGGTGCGCCGCCGCAAGCTGACGGCCGAAGCCTTGGCCGATGCGCTGAGCCAGCTCGATTCCAACCCCGGATTTGCCCGCAACGCAGAAAAGCTCGGCGAGCAATTGCGGGCCGAGGACGGCACCGGCAAGGCGATCAAGGTTATCGAGCGGGTGATGACCAATTATCAGCCACGCAGCGCGCGCAAGCTTGCATAAAGAGGCCGGCGGCGCCTCGCTTGAGACCGGGCCGCCGGCCTGTGCTCTTTCAGATCAGGCCCGCAGCTTATAGCCCGTCCTGAATATCCAGGTGATGATGGCCAACGATATGGCCATGAAGACCAGCGTCATGCCCAGGCTGATCCCGACATCGACATCGGCCACGCCGTAAAAGCTCCAGCGGAAACCACTCACGAGATAGACGACGGGATTGAGCAGCGCGATATTCTGCCAGGTCTCGGGCAACATGGTGATCGAATAGAAGGTGCCGCCCAGAAAGGCCAAGGGCGTGACGATCAGCAGCGGGATAAGCTGCAGCTTTTCGAACCCATCCGCCCAGATGCCGATAATGAAGCCGATGAGCGAAAAAGTGATCGCTGTCAGGACCATGAAGGTCACCATCCAGATCGGATGCTGGATCTGGAGGTCCACGAAGAAACTGGCCGTCAAAAGGATAATGAGCGCCAGAATTACCGATTTGGTCGCGGCCGCACCGACAAAGGCAATCACCGTCTCCACATGGGAGATCGGAGCGGTCAGGATTTCATAGACCGTACCGGCAAATTTCGGGAAATAGATTCCGAACGAAGCGTTGGAGAGCGATTGCTGGAGCAGCGAGAGCATGATGAGGCCCGGCACGATGAACGCCGCATAGCTGACGCCTTCGACCGATTCAATGCGCGAGCCGATGGCAGCGCCGAAGACGACGAAATAGAGCGAGGTCGAAACGACCGGGGAAATGATCGACTGGGTAACGGTGCGCCACCAGCGCGCCATTTCAAACATGTAGATGGCCTTGATCGCGTAGTAGTTCATGTCCGGTCCCTCAGAAGGCCAATGAAGATTTCCTCGAGCGAGGACTGATGGGTCGACAAATCCTTGATGCTGATGCCTTCGGCGTTGAGGGCGCCGATCAGGGTCGCGATACCGGTGCGGTCGGCCTGACTGTCATAGCTGTAGCGCAGTTCCTCGCCATCATCGGAAAGCTTGAGCCCGAGATCGTTCAGCGATTGCGGCAGGGTTTTGAGCGGCTCTTGCAACTGAACGGCGAGATCCTTCTTGCCGAGCTTGCGCATCAGTTCGTTCTTTTCCTCGACCAGAATAATCTCGCCATTGGAGATGACGCCGATCCGGTCGGCCATTTCCTCGGCTTCCTCGATGTAATGGGTGGTGAGAATAATCGTGACGCCGTTTTCGCGCAGCTCGCGCACGACGTTCCACATGTCGCGCCGAAGTTCGACGTCGACGCCTGCCGTGGGCTCGTCGAGAAACAGGATTTTGGGTTCGTGGCTTAGCGCCTTGGCAATCAGCACGCGCCGCTTCATACCGCCCGAGAGCGTGATCAGTTTGTCGTTGCGCTTGTCCCAGAGCGAAAGATCACGCAGGATCTTTTCGATCACCTTGTCGTTGCGCGGCTTGCCGAACAGGCCGCGGGTGAACGAAACTGTGGCCCAGACGGTTTCGAACCGGTCCGAGCTCAGCTCCTGAGGCACCAGCCCGATCATGGCCCGCGTCTTGCGGAATTCGGTGACCACATCGTGGCCACCGACCAGAATCTGTCCATCCGTCGGGCGGACCATGCCGCAAATCGTACCGATCAGCGTAGTCTTGCCCGCGCCGTTCGGTCCGAGCAGAGCGAAAATTTCGCCCACCCTGATGTCGAGATTGATGTCTTTGAGGGCTTGAAAGCCCGTGTCATAGGTCTTGTTGAGACCCAGAACCGCAACCGCCGGTTCTGCGGTCGTTATCTGCATATTCATGGAAGTCCGCCCTCTGGCCAGAGGTGCCTATATAAGATGCAATCGGTCGATGACCACCCCTGGACCAACAAAAAAAGGCCCGCTGAAAGCGGGCCTTTCGAAAATCCGAAAGCGTTGTACTAGCGCTTGGAGAACTGGAACGAACGACGGGCCTTGGCCTTGCCGTACTTCTTACGTTCAACAACACGGCTATCGCGGGTCAGGAAGCCACCCTTCTTGAGGACCGGGCGAAGCTCGGGCTCGTAGTGGGTCAGCGCCTGGGACAGACCGTGACGGATGGCACCGGCCTGACCGGAAAGACCGCCGCCAGCGACGGTTGCGATCACGTCATACTGGTCCACGCGCTCAGTCGCCACGATGGGCTGCTGCAAGATCATCTGCAGAACCGGGCGGGCGAAATAGGCAGTGAATTCCTTGCCATTGACGGTGATCTTGCCCGAACCGGGCTTGACCCACACGCGGGCAACGGCGTCCTTGCGCTTGCCGGTGGCATAGGCGCGGCCGTAGCTGTCGAGCTTCTGGGTATAAACCGGCGCGTCATCGACAGTGGTGTCGGTGGCCGTGCCGAGGTCTTCGAGGGAGTTGATGGTCTCGGACATATTACTTCACCCTCACATTCTTGCTGTTGAGCGCGGCAACATCGAGCGTTTCGGGCTGCTGGGCTTCATGGGGATGCTCGGCACCGGCGTAAACGCGCAGGTTCTTGAGCTGGGCACGGGTCAGCGGACCGCCCGGCATCATGCGGCGCACGGCGTTTTCCACGACGCGCTCGGGGAAACGACCCTCGAGCAGTTCGCGCATTGTGCGATCCTTGATGCCGCCGGGATAACCGGTGTGCCAGTAGAAGCGCTTGTCATCGAGCTTCTTGCCGGTGAACTTCACCTTGTCGGCATTGATGACAATCACGTTGTCGCCCATGTCCTGATTGGGAGTGAAGGTCGGCAGGTGCTTGCCGCGCAGACGGGTTGCGATGACCGCAGCGAGACGGCCTACAACCAGACCTTCCGCGTCGATCAAAACCCACTTCTTGTCGATCTCGCCAGCTTTGGCCGAGTAGGTTTTCATTGTTCTTGATCCTTTTGGATATCTCTTACGAGACAAGGCCGCCAAAGCGGGCGGCCCATCCCCGGCCAGACTTGCGAATGGCCATTTCGACGCGGGTGATACAGGTGACCTGCAATGCCGTCAAGCACAAAGTATTTTCGACGTAAAAACAATGACTTATGCATGCGGTATAATTTTACCGCACAGAAAGTCTATGCATATCAGAGAGATAGGCAACCACCATCGAGACCAGCGTGAACGCCAGAGCCTGATGGACCAGCGCAACGGGAATATTGACCACCGACAACAGCGTGGTGATCCCTACGATGACCTGCAGCACAATGAGCACGGCGATGCGCGGCAGCCAGGCGTGAATGCCTGCAATTCCGGGGCTTTTGCGGCCACGCCACCAAAGAACCAGCGCGTATATGGTTATGACGTACGCCAGATTGCGGTGGTTGAACTGCACGGCAAGCATGTTTTCGAAAGCGTTCTTCCATGCGGGATCGATGGCAAACAGGCCATCGGGGATGATCGCGCCGTCGATCAGCGGCCAGGTGTTGTAGATGAACCCGGCGTCGAGTCCGGCGACCAACGCCCCTGCCCCGATCTGGATGAACAGCAGCGCTACCAGCACCCAGTTGGCCACCAGCCATCCGCGGGACGGCGCCGCGCCGGTTACAGGCGGCTCGAGCGTTCTCGCCACCCAGACGAGCGCCATCATCAGAACGCTCGCGGCGCACAAATGGGCTGCGAGGCGGTATTGGGAAACCGAGGTCAGCTCTGAAAGGCCCGAAGACACCATCCACCAGCCCAGAAATCCCTGGAAGGCGCCTGCGACAAACAGACCCGCCATTGGCCAGACGAGGCTTTTGGGGATGCGGCGCTGGACAAGGAAAATCGCGAACGGAATGGCAAAGGCAAAGCCCAGCATACGGGCAAGGAAGCGATGCCCCCATTCCCACCAGAAGATGGATTTGAATTCCTCGACGCCCATCCAGCTTTCGACCAGCCGGAATTGCGGAATCTGCTGGTAAGCCTCGAATTCCGCCTGCCAGTCATCGGCCGAAAGCGGCGGGACGATGCCCGAAATCGGCTTCCAGCTTGTTATTGACAGCCCGGACTCGGTCAGCCGTGTACCGCCGCCCACTATAACGATCAGCAAGACGAATGCCGCGAGGCAATAAAGCCAGATGCGGACGGGCCTTATGCGATCGTAATCGAGCGGTGCAGAACCAGCAGAGGCGATGGCAGACACAGTAAACGTACCAGAGTTGTCAATCCTGACCGAAGTGCTAATGGGGTGCCCGGCAAATGGCAATGATAACAAACGCCGCAGCACGGAGACAGCAATGACCCAGCGCCAGCGCAAGGCCGTCGGCATCGGACTGACCCTTTTGGTGCTCGTCATATGGGCAGCGCTGGGCATGTGGATTTATGAGCTGTGGCTGGTCGGCGCCCACAATCTCGTCCACCTCGCGTTTTTCGTGCTGTTCGGGCTCGCCTGGGTGTTTCCCGCGATGGTGGTCATCCGCTGGATGCAGCGCCCCGACGCCTGATTATTCCACGTCGAGCCGGCGGCCACGCCGCATCAGGGTGAACACTTCGGCGGTCAGGAACACGTCGATGAAGCGCTTTTCCTGAAACAGGCCATTGAGCGACACACGGGGCAGCGCATTCATGTGCGCGGCGTGTTCCGCGTAGAGGCCGCCGGGGCGCGTCGTCACGGCGGTGGCAAATCCCAGATCGGTTGCCGCAGCAAACTCTCGAGGGCCCGCAGCGGCAACCCCGCCGATGGGATAGGAGAGATGCTTCGGGCGCTTGCCGAACTGCGCTTCGAGGACGTTGGCCGATTGTTCGATCTCGGCTCGCATCTGGTGTTCTTCCAGCTTTGAAAGCTCGTAGTGATAGACCGTATGCGCTCCGATGGCGCAGAGCGGGTCGTTCGCGAACGTCTTGAGTTCGGACCAGTCCATAATGAGGTCGCGGCAGTGTGCGGCCAGATCGAACCCGTAGCGTTCGGCCAGCGTCCTTATCGATGCCTCGCGGTCGGGTTCAGGCATCTTGCGGTAGCGCTGATAGACATGGGCGAAGGTCGCGTTTTTCTGCTCCAGGGTTCCGCCATCGCCGTAATACGGCCCTTCGGGCATCTCGAAGACCACGACGTCATTGGCGGCAATGATGTCTTCGAGCGCCTGCCACCAGACGAGCCCTACCCCGTCGATCAGCCCCGTCGGGATATAGAGCGTGAAGGGTGCGGCGTGCTTACGCAGGATGGGCAGGGCGTGAACGAGATTGTCGCGATAGCCGTCATCAAAGGTCAGGACGACGAAGGGCTTGGCGTCCCCGGCAATGATGCGTCTGGCGGCTTCGTCGAGATCGACGATATCGAACCCGGCCTCACGCGTCCTCACGATCACCGCTTCGAGGAAATCGGGGCGGATCTGCAGGATGGAATTGGGTGCAAAAGAGGCCGGCGCGTCGGGCAAAACCCGATGAAGCGTAAAGATCAGGCCGCGCGCGGCGGAAAACCGCCGGAGGGTACCCGGCACACCGGGCAGAGCCAGCGCCTCGAAGGCGGCCTTATAAAGTCCGTAACGCGGCATTGCAGGGGATCTCAGGCGACTTCGGACTGCCGTTCGGCAGCCGTAATGACCCGGACATCGTCGAAGCCCAGGGCAGCGATGTCCCTTGTGGCCGATGCGCTGTTCGGCCCGGACGACGAGAGCAGCACGCATTTGCCATCCACACCGGCAAAAAGCGGCAGGCTCGAAGTCATGCCGACCCGGCCCGTGACGACAACGATGACCTCGTAGATATCGGAGAGCGCCTCGACCAGCGTTGCCACGCGCTCGGTGTTGCGGTTGAGCCGGGTGCCCTGCCCCCACGGCACGAAAGCAAATCGCTCGTCGGCACCGCGATGCACGACATCACCGAATTCGGCCCCTTCCGCGCACAGATCGGTGAGGCCCAGTTCAATGCCCTGCTGCCTACTCGCCGCATCGATTTCTGCAACGCTTTGGCCGTTGTCAACGATTGCAGCCGTCAGGCGTTCGGCAAAATCAAGGCATTCCTGTTCGTTGCTGTCGGACGCCACGAGGATCAACCGATCGAGCCTTGCCAGCACGCTGGCCGCGAGCGCCTCGATTTCCGTATCGATCAGGGTGGTTGGTGGCCGATGGCCGGTAATCGGCAGGGGTTGGGGCGGCGCCGGCACCTCGGGGCTTTCCGCAACGGCCGGCGTGGCCTCGGCATGGTCTTCCTCGCCGATCTCGGGCTCCGTTCGGCGTGCGGAACGTTCGACGAGGGCACGGCCCGACAGCAGTTCGGAAAAGATAACGGCCCCGACCTGCAGCAGTACCGCGGCCACACCAACAGCGAGAAGCACGAGACTCGATTTGGGTGAAGCGGGCGTGGTCGCGGCGACGGCCTCGCTGACGATGCGTACGTCGGGGAGCGCCGAGCTCATGTCGGAGCGCGCAGAAGCCTCGGTGAAGCGCAACAGATAGGCGTTAAGCAGTTCGCGCTGGGCAGTCGCCTCGCGTTCGAGTTCGGCAAGCGTCACGCCTTCGATCGTATCGGCGCCCGCTGTAACCTTGACCCGTTCCAGTTCGGCCTGCAGCGACCGTTCGAGATCGGCCTCGATCTGGGCTTGCGCTTCGAGCGCCTGAGCGACCCGGCGGCCCTCGTTGGAAATCTGGGTGTTGATTTCGGCGATCTGGGCGTCCAGCGCGCGGATGGTCGGGTGGCTGGAGAGGAACGTCGCGGCCTGCTGCGCACGTTCGCCCTGCAGGCGCGCCATTTCCTGGCTCAATTGCTGAACGATGGCCGATGCCTGCACGTCGGAGACGCCACCAACCGACTGCCCGGATTCGAGCAGGCTGCGGATCAACTGGGCCCGCGACTGGGCGGCGTTGCGCCGCTCATTGGCCGCCGTGATCTGGGCTGAGAAATTGGAGAGCTGCTGATTGGTCAGGCTCTCATTGTTGGAGCCCGTGAACAGATCGTTCTGGACGCGGAAATCGGCAATTGCCCGCTCGGCGTTGACGACGCTTTCGCGCAGGCGGTTGATTTCCTGCTGCAACCAGGCGGTCGCATCGACCGTATCGGATATCTGCTGACCAGCCCGCCTCTGGACGTGGGCCTGAACGATTGCGTTGGCAACCTTGGCCGCCAGATCGGCATCGGTGTGGCGATAGGCGACCGAAATCAGCCGCGAAGCGCGTTCCTGGGTCACCACAAGGTTTTCACTGATTTCGGCAACGAGCCTGCTGTCGCTCCAGCCCTCGAATGCGGGCTCGTCGCGCAGCGCCGCAGCGTCTACTGCGGCAAGGATCGTGTCCCGCGATTTGATGAGTTCGATCTGGCTCGAAACGGTTGCGATGTCGATATAGTAGGTTTCGGCGCTCTGGTTGCTTGCCGCGCTTGTATAGGCGGTATTGCGCGGCTCCACGAGCAATTCGGCACGTGATTCGTAAAGTTTGGGCACAAAGAGCAGAACCGCATAGGCCGTCGCCAGCAGCAGCACGGTCACGAAACCGATGCGCAGCAGCTTCGATACCACGGCCTTCAAAATGACGCTGGCGTCGATGCTTTCCTCGGACTTGTCTGCCCCGGATGCAGAATCGTTCATGTCATCGCCCCTTCGTCGTCACAGGCTTATCGCCCCTTCATGGTAAGCATTCGGTTAAGCCCGACAGTGTTCCGGCGCGCGATAAGGGCTTTTTAACCATGACGTGGGAGACCTAACGTTACTGCATGAAACGGGACGAATATGATGGGTCGGCTGCGCCTAGCCTTGCTTTTGTTGCCGCTCTTTCTGGGAGCGTGCGCACATAGCGGACGTCCTGCCACCTATCTGGTGGAACAGAGCGGCCCCTACCTGCTCGATAGCGGAGATGTCTTGCGCATCAGCGTCTACGGTGATGCCAACCTCACCAACACCTACAGGGTCGACGATTCGGGTGCGATCTCCATGCCGCTGGTCGGCGCTGTACCAGCCCGGGGCGGCACCGCCGAAGCGCTGTCGCGCAGGGTGGCGTCGGCGCTGGCGGCCGGCTACATGCGAAACCCGAACGTCGCCGTGGAAGTTGCTGAATACAGGCCCTTTTTCATCCAGGGTGCCGTCGGTGCTTCGGGGCAGTATGCCTACACTTACGGCATGACCGTACGCGCGGCGATCAGCGCCGCGAGTGGCTTTACCGACACCGCCAACCGGAACACGGCAACCATCTATCGCCGGCAGGGCAATGAGATGGTGAAGGGCAGCGTGGAACTCGATTTCCCCATCCTGCCGGGCGACACCATCGTCATCGCCGAGCGCTGGATCTGAGCCGTGGCCAAGGACAGTCTGCGGGTTCTCCAGGTGATGCGTGCGCCCGTCGGCGGGCTATTCCGGCACGTTGCCGATCTCACGCGGACGCTGGCCGAACGCGGCCATGAGGTCGGAATCGTTGTCGATGAGAGCGGCGACGCGCAATCTGATTCCAAGCTCGCAATTTTGGAGCCGTTCGCCGCGCTGGGCATCTACCGGTTTCCAATCCCGCGCCTTTTGGGCCCGCAGGACATGACCACTCCCGCAAAAATCCGGGCGCTGGCCAAATCGACGGGCGCCGATATCCTGCATGGGCACGGCGCCAAGGGCGGGTTTGGGGCGCGGCTGGCGCGCATTGGGCGGAAACGCACGGGTGCTGTCTATACGCCGCACGGCGGCGCACTCCATTTCGATCCGAGGTCGCGGTCGGGCGGGCTGTTCATGACCATCGAACGTTCCCTTTTGCGACTGACCGACGCGCTGATTTTTGAAAGCCGCTACGCCCAGAAAACCTTCGCTGCGCATGCCGCCCAGCCGAAGGGGCGCCAGGAAGTGATCCATAACGGGTTGGCCGAGGCCGAATTCGTTCCCATTCAACCGGGCGCGGATGCCGCCGACTTCGCCTTTGTCGGGGAATTGCGGACGCTCAAGGGGATCGACCTGATCGTTGAGGCCATGGCGCCGCTTCGCGCACCCGATGGCCGCCCGGCGAGCATTGTCATGGCCGGTGACGGCCCCGATGCAGATGCTCTGCGTGAGCGGATCGAGCAATTGGAGCTCACCGGCCGCGTCAAGCTGGCAGGCATCCGTCCGGCGCGCGAAATTTTTGCCAGCGGCCGCTGCGTTCTGGTCCCCTCCCGTGCTGAATCATTGCCCTATGTGGTGATGGAGGCCGCGGCCGCCGGACGGCCGATCATCGCGACCAATGTCGGAGGCATCGGCGAAATTTTCGGCCCGACCGCACAAAGCCTGATAGCGCCCAACGACGTGGCACCGCTCAGGGCGGCAATGGCTGGGTTTCTTGCCGCACCGGCGCCTCTGGAAACCGAGGCCGATGCCCGGCGGGATTTCGTTCAGTCGCGCTTTTCGCTCACCCGAATGGTGGACGAGATCGAGGCTCTCTACCAGTCGCTAACCATTTGACCAATTGCGAGGGGTCATTTTAACCCCTTTTCACCTTCGACACCCCATAGTCCCGCGCACGAAATCCATGACGATCAGTGCGAGGCCAACCCGTGTTCAGGGTCGATCCCAAACAAGCCGTACTTAGCCACATTTCCACGAATGCAGAGGGAGCAACCGGCACCCTTGGGGCCGATGCGGAAACTGTGGCGCGCGCGCCCATTGCCCCGGCGATTTCGCACAAGCTGGTCTCGGGTTTTGCCCAGCTGGTCGAAGCAGCGCTGCTGCTCTCGCTCGGGTTGGGCATCTATCTGTTTTACCTCAATGGGGTCGATGCGGTGCTCTATGTGCCGCTTTCGCTTGGCATCGTCGCCGCCGCAAATATCGCCTTCAACATCGCCCGCACCCACCGGATCGCGGCCTACAGAACGGTTTTCAAGCAGGTCCTGCGCGTGCTGGGGGGCTGGGCCGGGGTTTTCCTGCTGGTCGTTGCCGGACTGTTTATTTTCAAGGCCGGAGATCTCGTATCCCGCGTCTGGCTGGGCAGTTGGGCGCTGTCGGGGGGCGTCCTGCTGATCTGCTACCGGTTGGCGTTGCGGGCACTGGTTCTCGACTGGTCGACCAAGGGCCGCCTGCGGCGGCGCACAGTGATCGTGGGTGGTGGAGCGGGCGCCGAAGCCCTCGTCACGGCGATTGAAAAAAGCGCGACCAGCGACATCGAACTGATAGGTCTTTTTGACGACCGTGACGACGAGCGCTCGCCCGGGGCCGTCGCCGGGCTGAAGAAACTCGGCAAGGTGGCCGATCTCATCGAGTTCGCCCGCCGGGCGAGGATCGATCTGGTGATCGTCTCGATGCCGCTTTCGGCCGAATCCCGGCTGCTCGAAATGCTGCGCCAGCTCTGGGTGCTGCCTGTCGATATCCGGCTCAGCGCGCATATGAGCAAGCTGCGCTTTACCGACAAGACCTATTCCTATGTCGGCGACCTGCCGGTTTTCGAGATGGCCGACCGGCCCATATCGGACTGGAACCTCGTGTTCAAATGGGTGTTCGACAAGCTCGTGGCGGTGTTCGCGCTCATCGTGCTCTCCCCGCTGATGCTGGCGACTGCCATTGCCATCAAGGCGACGAGCAAAGGCCCCATCCTGTTCAGGCAAAACCGGCACGGCTTTAACAACGAGTTGATCGAAGTCTATAAATTCCGCTCCATGTACACCGACATGAGCGACGCAAAGGCGTCCAAACTGGTGACGCGGGACGATCCGCGCGTCACCCCGGTCGGGCGCTTCATCCGCAAGACGTCGATCGATGAGTTGCCCCAGCTCTTCAATGTGCTCAAGGGCGAGTTGTCCATCGTCGGGCCGCGTCCGCACGCCCTGGAGGCCAAGGCGGCAAACCGGCTCTATCACGATGCTGTCGATGGGTACTTCGCGCGGCACAAGGTCCGGCCGGGCATCACTGGCTGGGCGCAGATCAATGGCTGGCGCGGCGAAACCGATACCGTCGACAAGCTGATGGCCCGTGTCGATCACGATCTCTACTACATCGAGAACTGGTCGATCCTGCTCGATCTCTACATTCTGGTAATGACGCCGGTTTCGCTGTTCACCAAGAACGAGAACGCGTTTTGACCCTCGCCCTTCCCGCTTCGAGTAGCCTTGGGCGGTCCGAGCGCGGCCGAGCCTGGCTCGGCGCGAGCGCCAAGCGGGCGCTGGGGTTGCTCGTCGGGATATGGATATTTTCTGGCGGCTTCGTCATCTTCGAGCCATCGCCCTATGAGGTGACGTTTCTTCTGGCCCTTGCCGTGGCGCTGGCCGGCGGGCTGCAGCTGCGGCGCGAGACCCTGCCGCTGTTGCTCATCGTTGTCGCGTTCACCCCGTTTGCGCTGATCGCGCCGTTTTTCACGCTCTACCAGGACGTACTCGACGGGCTGATCTTCAACCTCGTCACGATCTTTCTGCTGATTACCAGCTATTTCGCGGCCAACTTTGTCGCCCAGGCGCCCCACGCCCATATGCGGCTGATCGCCAATGCCTATGTCGGCATTGCGCTGATCACCTCGGCGGTGGGAACGCTGGCCTATATGGGGCTGCTGCCGGGCGAAGAGGTTTTGCTGCGGTTCGGCCGCGCCAAGGCATTTTTCAACGACCCCAACGTCTATGGCCCCTTCCTCATCCTGCCCGCGATGTTTGCCCTGCAACGCGTGCTGCTGGGCACAGGACGGTCCTCCCTGTGGAACGGCACTGCCTATCTGGTGATCTTTATCGGGGTATTCGTTAGTTTTTCGCGCGGCGCCTGGGGCCATCTGGCCGCATCGTCATTGCTGGTCTTTGCCCTGGTGTTTTTTCTCGAGGCATCGGCGCGGGAAAAAGTGCGCCTGCTGCTTATTGCGATTGGCGGGCTGATGCTGCTGGCTGCCGCCATGGCGGTGCTGCTGTCGATTCCTGTGGTCTCGGACCTGTTCACCCAGCGCTTTTCCCTCACCCAGAGTTACGACACTGGCGAGTTGGGGCGCTTTGGGCGCATCTGGTACACGATCGACGTGGCACTCAGCCATCCGTGGGGCATCGGGCCCCTGGAATACGGCTATCTGCGGGTCACCGAGCAACCGCACAATACCTATCTCAACGTCGCGCTGACCTATGGCTGGGGCGGTGCGCTTGTCTATTACCTGCTTGTCGGATCGACATTGGCCGCGGGCGCCAAAGCGCTGGTCCGCCAGTCGAACCGCCCGCTGCTGATTCCGGTCTTTGCCACTTTCGTGCCCATGATCGCGCTCTCGGCCATCATCGACACCGATCACTGGCGGCACTGGTTTTTGGTGACGGGGCTGGTATGGGGCGTTTGCGCAGCGTCGCGCCATGCCACCGGTCAGCGGCGCGAACTGCCCTAAAAGACCTTCCTGATCAGCCACAGGACGACAACGATTCCTGTTATGGCGACCAGCACCCAGAACAGCGCCAGAAGCGCGACCGCGCCGAGCAGCGCTCCCAATGCGTCCCAGAAGCCGACGGTCCCGATCAGCAAGGCAACCAGAATGATCAAAAGTATTGGCATCGAACAATCCCCGCAATCAATTGAGCAGAAACGACCCAAGCTGGGAACATGTTCCCGCCGCACAGCTTTTTGCCCATCGAACCCCTTGCGCTATGGAGCGCTATTATATAGGTGAAAGGCCAATCGGGGCGTAGCGCAGCCTGGTAGCGCATTTGTCTGGGGGACAAAGGGTCGTCGGTTCAAATCCGGCCGCTCCGACCATTTTTTAAAGGGCCTGGCGTCTCAGACGCCGGGCCCTTTTTTTGTTACGCGCCGCGCCACATGTGTGGCAAAATAAGCCGCCGTCTGTTCGATTACAGGACGCTTTCGCCCGGGCAAAACGGGTCCGCATTCCTGAAAGCCCCATAACGAGGCGGTTCAGAGGGCGTTCAGCCGTCAAGCGATACCGCTGTGGAATGTGGCGCCAAGGTGGCGCTCACCGCACTCAGGAGGCTACCGTGACGACTTTCAAGACGATTATCTCACTGGCAATCGGACTGACGGGTATAGTTTCGTCGGCGACTGCAGTATTGGCCGCGCCAGCGGCCTCCACCACCACACTCAATGTCCGCTCGGGCCCCGGCACCAGTTTTGGCGTACTCGATACGCTCTCGCCCGGCGAAGTCGTGGACGTTACAGAATGCGTTCCCAGCGGCTGGTGCCATATTACTCACACCGGCCCCAATGGTTGGGTCAGCGGCAGCTATCTGGCGCCCGTTGCCCCACCCCCGACACCGCCGAGCCCCGATTGCAGCTTCGGGATCACCATTGGTCCTTCCGGTCCCGATTTTTCGATCAATTGCGGTGGGGCTCCAACGCCAACCCCGACGCCGCCTGCGCCTCCACCTCCGCCGCCGCCCGCGCCGGCCGGCGATGAAGCGTGCTTTTACACGGGCATCAATTATGGCGGAGACGAATTCTGCTATGGCGTCGGCATCCGCAATACGCTCAACGCGACGTTCAACGACGAAATCTCGTCGGTCCGGCTGTTTGGCGCGGCCAAGGCCCGCCTTTGCACCAACGTCAACCTGACCGGTTCCTGCGTCAACGTAACGGCCAGCTCGCCGATTCTGGATCCGGCCATAGCCAATCAGGCGTCTTCGCTGCGGGTCTATACCGGGCTGCTGCCCATTCCGCTGCCCTTGCCGATTCCCCTGCCGACCCCGATCCCCTCGTTCTCGACTTACTCGACGGGACCGATCGATCTGCCCCAGACCTTCAGGGCCAACCTGGACAATGGCGCGGTTGGCGGTTCGGGAACCGACATCTGGTTCCAGGCCGCAACGCCCTCAAGCCGGTTCATAACCCCGGTCAACGGCGCCAGCCTTGCGCTGGGAGATGGCAGCAACCGCGGCTTTGCCGGGTGCTTCACGGCCAGCTTCAGCTCAGCCCAAGTGCCGCTCGAAGATGTCTCGGTGGGAACCTATGTCTGCGCCAGAACCGGCGCGGGCCGCATCAGCCAGTTCCGCATCAACGGTATAGCGCCGTCCTCGCTTTCGATCGGATACACAACCTGGTCGCACTGACATCCACAAAGCCCGGCATTGCATCTGCCATGCCGGGCTTTTTTTCGCATTCTGGCGTAGACATTTCCCCTTGCTGTGACCGATAAGGCGGTCATGCAGGGGGAAATGCATGACTGACGATTGGAAGGGGCTTTCGGAGGCCCTTTTGCTCTGGCCCGGCTTTGAACGCGGCTCTGCAACGCTTATCAATCTTTCCGAAAACCACACATTTCGCATCGATAGACCCGATGGCGGCAAAGCCGTTCTGCGGGTCCATCGGCCCGGCTATCATTCCCGCCTCGCCATTGAGAGCGAATTGGCATGGATGGGAGCCTTGCGGCGCGATGCCGGACTTTTCACGCCACGACCGTTGGCCGGGAACGACGGCGCGCTGGTTCAGGAAGCGGAGTTTTTGGGCGATACACGGCATATGGTCGCCTTTGCCTTCGAGGAGGGTTCAGAACCCCAGGAGGAAGACGACCTTGCGCCGGTGTTCCGGCAGTTGGGAGCACTCGCAGCCCAATGCCATGCCCACATCATCGACTGGAAGCCGCCCCAGCCATTTGAGCGCCAGGTCTGGACCGACGCGGCGATCCTCGATCCCGACGCCATCTGGGGCGACTGGCGAGCCGCTCCTGGCGTTTCGGGAGCGGTACGCTCGATGCTGGACAGGCTCGATGCACACCTGCGCGCGCAGCTGGCTGACTATGGCATGGGCAGGGACCGGTTCGGGCTTATCCACGCCGATATGCGGCTGGCCAATTTGCTGGTGTCGGATGGCGTGACGCGGCTGATCGATTTCGACGATAGCGGCTTTTGCTGGTTCGGTTATGATTTCGGCGCCGCGGTCTCGTTTTTCGAGGACAGCGACACTGTCCCTGCCCTGCGCGCCGCGTGGCTCGAGGGCTATCGCGAGCACCGTGCCTATGGGCCGGAGGACGAAGCCATGCTCGACGCCATGGTCATGCTGCGCCGCATGGCCCTGCTGGCGTGGACCGGCTCGCACGCCGAAACCGAGCTGGCGCAGAGCCTGCACGATACGTTTGCTTCGGGGACGGCAGAGATGGCGAAGCGCTACCTCACGACCGGCACCATCGACCGGTAAGGCTCAGTCGTAGAAGAGCGAAACCTTGTGCCCGCCGATTTCATGGACGTTGATGTCCATGTCGTAGATGTCCTTGAGCGCTTCTGGCGTGATGATGTCGTCGCGTGACCCGTGGCGGATCACCCGTCCGTTTTTCATGGCAATGATGTAGTCGGAATACCAGGACGCGAAATTGATGTCGTGAAGGACCAGCACGACGGTCTTGCCCAGTTCCTTGCAGGCGCGCTGCATGAGTTTCATCATGCCCATTGCGTGCTTCATGTCGAGGTTGTTGAGCGGTTCGTCGAGCAGCACGTAATCGGTGTCCTGGCACAGCACCATGGCAACGAATGCGCGCTGGCGCTGCCCGCCCGACAGCTCGTCGAGGAACCGTCCCTTGAGGTCGTCGAGATTGAGATAGCTGATCGCCTGGTCGATATGGCCCTTGTCCTCGATGGTCAGCCTTCCCTTGGAATAGGGGTAGCGTCCGAAGGACACCAGATCGTGGACGGTCAGCCGCGCGGTCATGTGGTTGTCCTGCCGCAGGATCGACAGGCGCTTGGCCAGAACGTCGCTCGGCGATTTGGAGACATCCAGCCCGTCTACGGTCACCGAGCCCGCATCCATTCCCAAAAGGCGCGAGACGATGGACAACGTTGTCGATTTTCCCGCCCCGTTCGGGCCGATGATCGAGGTGATGCCCCCGGATGGCAACTCGACCGAAACGTCGTCAACGACGGCGGTATCCCCGTAATATTTCTTGAGGCCAGAGGTGATGATCATCGGGCCGCTCCGCGCAGAATGAGAATGATAAACACGAGGCCACCAAGGAACTCGACGATAATGGACAGTGCCGTGTCGAATTCAACGACGCGCTCGAACAGCGTCTGGCCGCCGACCAATGCAATGACCCCGAGCAGCACGGCCGCTGGCAGGATGAGTTTATGCTTTGAGGTCCCGACGAGCCCGTGGGCCAGGCTGGCCACCAGCAGCCCAAAGAACGTAATGGGACCGACCAGTGCTGTCGATACCGACACGAGAACCGATACCATCACGAGAATGATGACAACGGAGCGCTTGTACTCCACCCCCAGATTTATGGCGGTATCGCGCCCCAGCGACAACACATCGAACGTATGGCCCATGCGCCACAACACAAGTGTCACGACAGAAATAATGCCCATCGAGACGCCGAGAAGCGTCGTGTCGATGGTTGAAAAACTGGCAAAGAAGCTGTCCTGCAGCACCTGAAAGGCGTTGGGATCGAGCATTCTTTGCATGAAGCTGGAAAGCGAGCGGAAGAATATCCCGAACACGATTCCCACCAGCACGAGCAGGTGCAGGCTCCTGCCCTCGTTCAGAAACAGCCATTGGAACAGCAGCCAGGAAAAGCCGATCATCAGGACCAGTTCGACGCTGAACTGCATGTAGGGGTTCATCAGGGCCAGCATTTGCGGCCCCAGAAAGAAGACGATCGACGTCTGCAAAAGGATGTAGAGCGCGTCAAACCCCATGATGGAAGGTGTGAGGATGCGGTTGTTGGTTACCGTCTGGAACAACACCGTCGAGACGGCGACCGAATAGGCCACCAGCAGCAGGCCGATGAGCTTGCGCCCACGGAAGGGAATGATGAAGCTCCAGCTTCCTCGCGCTCCCAGCGTCATGAAGCAGACAATCGAGATCAGAGCGAGTGCTGCAAGGATGGCAAGAACAATGGTCGGGCGCGACCAGCGCAAACTAGGCATTGTGGCGCTTCCTCAACAACAGATAGAGGAACAGCCCGCTGCCGATGGTGCCGACCACGACGCTGATCGGGATTTCATAGGGAAAGCGCAGGATACGGCCCAGTATATCGCAAGCCAGAACGAATGCGGCGCCCAGAACCGCCACCCAGGGGACGGTCCGGCGCATATTGTCGCCGATCATCAGGCTGACGACGTTAGGAACGATCAGGCCCAGAAACGGAATTGAGCCCACCGAGACGAGCACAACGGCGCTGACAATCGAGACGATCACCAGCCCCAGCCGCATGACCAGCTTGTAATTCAGGCCCAGATTGGTTGTGAAATCCTGCCCCATCCCGGCCACGGTAAAGCGATCGGCCGCTATATAGGCCATTACGGTTCCGGCCAGCCCGAACCACAACAATTCATAGCGCCCCCGCAGTACGCCGGAAAAATCCCCCATGCTCCAGGCCAGCAGCGATGGCATGAGGTTGAAGCGATAACCAAAGAAGGTCGTTACGGCCCCGATCACCCCGCCCAGCATGATGCCGACCAGCGGCACCAGCAAGACATCGCGCAGCGGCACGAAACGCAAGAGGCGCAGGAACAAGGCGGTGCCCGCAAGGGCGAACACGGCCGCGACCGCCATCTTGGCCATAAGCGGCCATCCGGGGGCAAAGAGCGTGACGACGAGAAAACCCAGCGTAGCGGATTCGGTCGTCCCTGCCGTGGACGGCTCGACGAACCGGTTGCGCACGATCATTTGCATGACCAGACCCGCAATGGCGAGGGAAGACCCTGCCAACAGAATGGCCAGCGTGCGTGGGATGCGGCTGATCAGGAGAATCTGGGTGGCTCTGTCTTCGGCATTCGAGGACAGAAGCGTCTGAAGCGACACGTCGCTTACGCCGACAAACAGGCTGACAATCGCAAGAACGAACGTCACGACAATTGCCGCAATAAGAAGCCGCACGGGCGCCTGCCTTTGGAAAGAGCCCGGCCGAATGGGACCGGAAGCAAGAAGAAGGCCCGGCGGAGAAACCGCCGGGCGCGTTGTATCGATCCGAGATTACTCGGCGGTGTAGCCGGCGATCACCTGATCAAGCATGGTCATCAGGCCAGTGTAGCCGTGCATGGTGATGTAGGCGGCCTGGGGATCGAGATAGATGATCTGACCTTCCTGCCAGGCGGTCGTCTGGTGCATCAGCTCGTTATCGAGCAGGGCGCGGGCGGCGCCTTCATTGCCAACGCCGGCGTCACGGTCGACGACGAACAGCCAATCGGGGTTGGCCTCGAGCAGGAATTCGAACGACACGCCGTCGCCGCCGTGATCGCCGTCCTCGACTTCGTCCATGACCGAGGGGATGCTCAGTTCGTTGTAGATCCAGGCGACGCGCGAATCGGGGCCGTAAACGCCCAGATTGCCGGCATTGGTGACGAGCACCAGCCCCGTGCCCTGCCCTTCGGCGGCTGCGGTGGCTTCCGCGATCTTGGCATCGAGATCAGCGATCAGTTCGGCCGCGCGGTCCTGCACGCCGAAAATTTCGCCAAGCTGTTCGATGTTGGCTTCAACACCAGCGACAAGGTCGGTGTTGTTGACCGACATATCGATGGTCGGCACGATTTCGGTCAGGGTCGGGTAGGCTGCTGCCGAACGGGCGGCAACGATCACCAGGTCCGGCTGCTCGGCGGCGATGCCCTCGAAATCGGGCTCAAAGAGCGAACCGACATTGAACATATCGGCGCTTACGCCGTCGGCGAGATAGCCGGGAACGTTCGAGCCGGGGGCACCGGCAACATCAATGCCGAGTGCGGTCAGGTTGTCGTACGCGGCCCAATCGATGACGAAGACTTTTTCGGGCACGCCCGAAACCGTGGTTTCGCCCTGGGGGTGGGCAACAGTAACGTCCTGTGCAGACGCTCCAGCGGTGAGGGCGAGCGAAGCTGCAAGGGCGAGAACCGCAGTGGCGGTCCGGAAATGGGTTGAGAAGTTCACGATCACAATCCAATCGTTGGCTAAAGGTCGGATGGGCAGTCAAATGTGACTGCAGACATCAGGTTATTAGCCAGCACAAAAGCGCGCGTCAACATAGCTGATCGCGTTAATCATGTTTAAATCTGTCAGGGCTATCCGCGCGCTTTCTCGAGCAGGGCGCGGCACTGCTCTAGGGTTTCCAGGGCCGATGCAAGCGTTTCGCGTTGCTCGTCGGAAAGTCCTGTCGAAACCGGGGTGTGCTGCTCGCCATAGCCCGCCGGCGACGCCAGGGTATGGCCCGCCTCGATCTCCACGAACTCGACGGCATCAACGGTTTCGGCGGCTTCGATGTGCGGCTGTGGCGCTATCGGACGGATGGATCCGGTTTCACCAATGGCCACGACGTGCCGGGCGCCCTGCTCCTTGAGGATGCGCTGCACGCCCTTGATGGTAAAACCCTGATCGTAGAGGAGGTGCCGGATGCCCTTGAGCAGTTGAACGTCGTCGGGGCGGTAATAGCGCCGCCCGCCGCCACGCTTGAGCGGCTTGATCTGCGTGAACCGCGTTTCCCAGAAACGCAGCACATGCTGAGGTAGGTCGAGTTCGTCTGCCGCTTCGGATATCGTCCGGAAGGCGTCTGGCGATTTGTCCAACGCAAGTGCCCCGGTAAAAGTTGTTATTTTCCAGATCGAACCATAGATTTGTTGATCTTGGATTTCAAGACGTTGGATGGTTTGAACACAAGAACCTGTCGCGGCAGGATCGGAACCTCCTCGCCAGTCTTGGGATTCCGGCCAATTCGCTCGTTTTTCGAGCGCACCTGAAACGATCCGAAGGACGATAGTTTAACGTTGTCGCCCGAGGCCAGAGCGTCACTGACGATCTGAAGGACGCGTTCGACAAGTTCTGCCGATTCGGTGCGCGACAGGCCAACGGACTGATAGACTGACTCCGCCAGATCGGCACGAGTCACGGTTTTTCCCGACATGGTGTTCCCCTCAATCTCATTGAGACCCGCAACAGCCCCCAAGATTTCAACCACTTAACGCCCAAAATAGAGCTGGGTCAACGCCTACCAGCGAATGAGCGAGGCACCCCACGTGAACCCGCCGCCCATCGCTTCGATCATCACCAGATCGCCCTTCTTGATTCGCCCGTCCTCACTCGCCACCCAGAGCGCCAGCGGAACAGAGGCGGCCGAGGTATTGGCATGCTTGTCCACGGTAACGATGGTCTTGGCTTCGGGAATGCCCAGTTTGCGGCCCGCGCCGTCGATGATGCGCTTGTTGGCCTGGTGGGGAACGAACCAGTCGAGGTCTTCGGTCACCTTGCCGGTCTTGTCCAACACGTCTTCGATGACGTCCGAGATCATGCCGACGGCATGCTTGAACACTTCGCGGCCCTCCATGCGCAGGTGACCGATCGACTGGGTGGTCGAAACGCCGCCATCGACATAGAGCTTGTCCCAATGGCTGCCATCGGTGCGCAGGCTCGATACCAGTATGCCGTTCTCGGGCGCGTCGTCGGCAACGTCCTGAGCTTCAAGAACGATGGCCCCTGCCCCGTCGCCGAACAGCACGCATGTGGTCCTGTCATTCCAGTCGAGAATGCGCGAGGCGGTCTCAGCACCGATCACCAGCGCGCGCTTGGCCATGCCGGTCTTGAGATAGCTGTCGGCCGTCGCCACGCCGAACACGAAGCCCGAACACACGGCCTGCACGTCGAAGGCCGACCCTTTGGTGATGCCGAGTTTTTGCTGCAGAATGGCCGCTGTCGCCGGAAAGGTGCGATCGGGGGTTGTCGTACCGACAACGATCAGGTCGATCTCGCTGGCATCCATCCCGGCTTTTTCGAGGGCCCGCTGTGCGGCGACCAGTGCAAGGTCGGAGGTATATTCGCCTTCCGCGGCGATGTGGCGCTGCCGGATACCGGTACGCTGGACGATCCATTCGTCCGAGGTATCGACGACCTTGGCCAGGTCGTCATTGGTCATAATGCGTTCGGGCAGATATCCGCCGACGCCACGCACAACAGATTGTATTTTGGTCACGCGGAAGGTGCCTCCAGATTGGACGATTCCGCCGGCACAGCCAGCGCGGGGAAGCGTTTCATGCCTTCCCCGATCTTTGCGAGGAGATCGTTGCGGGCCATTTCATAGGCAACGCTGAGCGCGCTCTTGTAGCCGATCTCATCGGTTCCACCATGGCTCTTGATAACGACACCATTGAGGCCGAGAAAAACGCCGCCATTGACGGTGCGGGGGTCCAGCTTGGAGCGAACGGCGTTCAGCGCCCCGCCGGCAAACAGAGCGCCGATCTTGCTCATCAGCGACGAGGTCATGGCATTGCGCAGATAAGTCCCGACCTGCCGGGCCGTGCCCTCTGCGGTCTTGAGCGCAATGTTGCCGGTGAACCCTTCGGTGACCACCACATCGACTGTGCCCTTGCCCAGATCGTCGCCCTCGACGAAGCCCTTGTAGGTAAATCCGGCGCCAGAAGTTTCGGCAAGGATCTTTCCGGCGTCCTTGACCCATTCATTGCCCTTGGCTTCCTCAACACCGACGTTGAGCAGCCCGATGGTCGGGCTTTCGATGTCGAACAGGGCCCGCGCCAGGGCCGCGCCGAGGATCGAGAAATCGACAAGCTGCTGGGCGTCGGCCCCGATTGTCGCGCCGACGTCGAGCACGACGATGTCGGAGCGCAAGGTGGGCCATATCGCTGAAATGGCCGGGCGGGAAATGCCTTCCATGGTGCGCAGGCAGAAGGTCGCCATGGCCATCAGGGCGCCGGTATTGCCCCCCGAGATCGCCACATCGGCCTCGCCGTCCTTGACCGACTGGATGGCGGCCCACATCGAGGATGTGCCCCTGCCCTTGCGCAGCGCCTGGCTGGGCTTGTCATCCATGGTGATGACGTTTTCGCTGTGGCGGATCTGCGAGGCGGTTTTAAGCTCTGAAAACTCTTCGAGCAGCGGCGCCAGCACCTCTTCGCGCCCGTGGAAAATGAATCGCGCGTCCGGATGCTCCCGGAGCAGCAATTTTGCGCCATGCATCGGAGCACGCGGCGCGTTGTCTCCGCCCATTGCGTCGACGGAGATCGTTATGGTTTCAGTCATTGCCTGCCTTAGAGCGTTTCCAGAAAAAGTGAGCCGCCTTTTTCAATTCGGAGACGCGGCGTTTCAAAATATCACCGCCCCCAAGGATGTGCGCAGGGCTCCTCAACCCGGCGCTCACAATAGTCAATGAACGCTGCCATGCAAGCATGTCAACCTGATCGCCCAACGCCATTCAGTCCTTTTTCAGCGACTTGAGCGCAGCAAAGGGGGAGAGTTCGGCCGGATCGTCGCCCTTGAGTTCCTCGGTCAGCTCAACGCCGGGTTTGCGCGGATAAAGATCGATCGCCAGGGCAAAGACTTCAATCACCAGATCGGCGAGGTCGATCTCGTCGCCCTCGAAATAGTCGGGCAGGTCGTCGTCCTCGAGATTGACGAAAATCTCGGCCCCCGCGGTCGCTTCGCTCGCGGCATCGTGACCAGGTAGAAAGACCCGATCGATTGCCTCGTTTATCGTCTGGCTGACCGGGTCCCCGGTCACAACGCAGGGCTGGACGATTGTTCCGCTGACATTGCCCTTGGCCTGAATACCGCCGCGGAACCGTGTCGCCGTTACCTGCGCGGAAAAATCTGTAACTTCGCTCACCTTGAGCCGCTCGGCGAGTACCGCACGCTGTTCGGCATCGGTCTTTATGGTCACCACCCGGCCCGCGGACGGTATCTTGTCGACCCGAATTTTTGCGTCGAGGTCGAATTCGTCAGGTCTTTGCGTCATTTGGGGTCTCCGAACGTCACACTGCCGGCCATGATCTGCTCGACAGACTGGGAGGCGAGCGTCTCGTCGCTCTCCAGGATGTAATCGGCAAACCGTTCAGCCAGCGGATGCGTTGCACCGGCGTGGAAGTTTCGCGAAACAAAATCGATCAGCCGCGCGCGGTCGCCCGCATCCAGAATCGAGGAGAGATTGGACAGCATGCCGTAAAAAAGGCTTCCCATCTTTTCGATCCGCTTGCCCACAGAAAGGTCTCCGACGCCCATTTCGCGCAGCGAGCGGTCCATATCGTGAAAAAAACAGTCGAACACGTTCTGGGAAAAATCCTTGCTCTGCTTCTCGCTCGACCGCAACCGGCGAAAAACCAGCGCTGCATGGAGCGAAATCATGTCGAAGCGCCCGGTCAGCGTGTCGGGAACGTCCCATTGCGCATAGAAAACCTCGCGCCGGGATTGCGCCACAATGGCATTATAGACGGCATAAACGGGCTCGGAGAGCTTGGTCTTGCGGAACAATGACAGGATCATTCTTGGGGTCTCACACAGAGAAAGGCCGGTCGATCGCGACCGGAATTCGATTGGCCGCTTGCCAGAGTCGGGCCTGGACGGCTAAACAACACCAAAATCCCTGGCGCATTTGTCGCGAGGCTATAGTCGAGAGAGCTGAGGAAAGTCAATTCCATGACCCTGCGTCCCGCCCTTGTCCGCCTGTCCCCTATTGCCGCGGCAATCGCGCTTGGCCTGACCTTGTCGGCCTGCTCTGGAACGGGTCTGATTTCCCAACGCACCCAGGGCTACGTGCTGCCCGACGATGCGATAACCCAGGTCCGCCCCGGTTCGAGCCAGGATTTCGTCCGGGTCGTTCTGGGGTCGCCCCAGACTGTCAGCACCTTTGGCGGTGAAACGGCCTGGTACTATGTCGAGACCAAGGTGACCCAGACAGCGTTCGGCCTAACCAACATTCAGGAGCGCACTGTGCTGGCCGTCTATTTCGGCGCCGACAGGCGCGTTACCGACCGGGCGCTCTATTCGCTGCAGGACGGACGGGCCTTTGCCATCGAGCAACGCCGCACCGGATCGTTCGGCGAAGACCGCAATTTCGTGGAATCACTGCTCCAGTCGATCTAGAGCCTGCACCGTCCCGATCGCGCCAGCGGCCGGGACGCGGGCCGCCTACTCTGCGGCCGCGGGCTGTTCCCTGCCGATGCGGCGGGTGCGCAGATCGTCCCAGCCCAGAAGCAGGATCGTCGCCACTGCGACCGGCAGCGCTATGAGATTGACCGCTTCCCACCCGAAAAAGTTAAGCGCAAGCCCGGCGCCGATCGAGCCTATCGCATTGGAGCCGAACACAAACTGCTCGTTCAGCGCCTGAACCCGCGCGCCTTCTTCGGGCCGGTAGCTTTTGGTCAGCATCACGGTCGAGCTGATAAAGCCGAAATTCCAGCCCACCCCGAGCAGCACCAGCCCAATATCGAAATGGAGTGTGGTGGTGCCCATCAGCGCCGTGCCGACACTGCCGATAATCAGCAGCATGCCGATAGCGGCGGTCAGGTGGGTACCGATACGCTTGATGATTTCGCCGGTGATGAAGCTCGGCGCGAACATGGCCACGATATGCCACTGGATCGAGTTGGCCGCATCGGCAGGCGCGTGCCCGCAGATATGGACCATGGCGAGCGGCGCCGCGACCATCACGAAAGTCATCAGCGAAAAACTCGCCATGCCCGTTAGCACGGGCACGAAAACCGATGGCATGCGGATCATTGCCCTCAAGGGGCGGCCCTGCTCGGATACCGGCCTTTTCGGTTCGCCCTTGGGCAGGCGCGTGAAGCTGAGCAGCAGCATGGCCACCAGCGACAGGCCGGCAAGCGCGATGAATGAACCGGCATAGAGCGCGCCGGGGATGGCTTCGGAGGTCGTCGAGGCCAGCCGTGGTCCCAAAAAGCCTGCCAGCACCCCGCCGAACAGTACCCACGACACGGCACGCGCCTTGGCGCCCTCGGGGACGCTGTCGGCTGCGGCAAAGCGATATTGCTGCCCGAACGCCCCGGCAGCGCCGATCAGCAGCATGGATGCGGAAAAGATCAAGAAGCTCTGCAGATAAATGCCAAAAGCCGCCAGCAGACCGCCGGACCCGGCGATCGCCGCGCCGAGCAGGAACCCCCGCGTGCGGCCCAGCCTGTGCAGCGCGATGGCCGCAGGCCCGGCCATAAGGGCAACGCCGAGAATCATCGCCGTGGTCGGCAGCGTCGCAAAGGCTGGATCGAAGGCGAGATAGGCACCGGCCAGCGCGCCGACCGCCATCACCATGCCCTGCGAAGACCCTGCTATGGCCTGCGCGCCGGAGAGAAGGAAGATGTTGCGCATGCTGGCCATAGGGTTGCTCTTACGACTCAGGTTTGGGGTTGTTCCCCGCCAGCATAACCCTCTGAATATTTTCGCGCCACGGCGTCGAGTACGCCATTGACCATGCCGGGCACTTCGTCTTCGTAAAAGGCGTTGGCCACATCGACATATTCGCGGATCACCACCTTGAAGGGGATGTCCTTGCGCATGGTCAATTCGAAGACCCCGGCCCGCAGCAAGGCGCGAAGCGTCGCATCGATACGGGTCATCGGCCAGCCGCCCTGCAGCGCGTTGTTGATGACCGGGTCGAGCTTGATCTGGTTGGTTACAACGCCGCGCACGATATGGCGGAAATAGTCGGCGTCGGCGGGCAGATACTGCTCACCTTCGACCTCGCGTCCGAGGCGATAACTCTCGAACTGGGCCAGCGTTTCTTCCAGTGTCTGTTCGCCCACATCCATCTGATAGAGGGCCTGCACGGCGGCCAGACGGGCCGAGCCACGTTGATTTGCGGGCCTGGGTTCGTTTGTGGGATCGGCCATGGATCAATCCTCCATCAGCAGCGCTTGCAACGCCGCCATGGTCATGGCCGCGACGGCTGCGCCGCCGCCCTTGTTCTGCTCGGAGATCTTGGCGCGCGCCCAGGCCTGCGCCTCGTTTTCCACCGTCAGGATGCCGTTGCCCAGCGCCAGGCCATCGGCGACGGACAGGTCCATCAGGGCGCGGGCGCTTTCACCCGAAACGATCTCGTAATGGGTGGTTTCGCCGCGAATGACGCAGCCGAGCGCGACATAGCCATCATATTCGTCGCCCTTGAGTTCGGACGCCATGGCAATCGCTGCCGGGACTTCCAGCGCGCCGGGAACGGTCAGCACTTCATAGGTCGCGCCGGCCTTGTCGAAGGCGCTCGTTGCGCCTTCAAGCAGCGCATCGGCGAGTTCGGAATAAAAGCGGGCCTCAACGATGAGGTAATGCTGGCCTTCGGCCGAGCCGGGCGCAATCGCGAAAATGTCGCCAGAACTGGCCATTGTTTAATCCTGTCGGGTTCAAATGCGTCACGTCATGCGTCTGCAGGCGTCCGCCACTCTAGTGAGATTTCTCCATGAGGCGCGCGGCATAGCGCGCCATCAGGTCGACTTCAAGATTTACCGCATCGCCCTCGCCATAGTCGGGCCAGTTTGTCGCGGAAAGGGTGTGCGGGATCAGATGGACCGAAAAACGGTTGCCGTCCACCCAATTGACGGTCAGCGAGGTGCCGTTGAGTGCCACACCACCCTTTTTTGCGATGAAATGGGCCAGATCGTCCGGGGCCTCGAAGGTGAAGGTGATCTGATCGCCGATATCCTTGCGCTCAACGATCCTCGCCAGCCCGTCGACATGGCCCGAGACGATATGCCCGCCCAATTCGTCGCCAACCTTGAGCGAGCGTTCGAGATTGATGCGCCGCCCGTCGGTCCACTCGCCCACGCGGGTCACGTCCAGCGTTTCGCGGGCCGCGAACACGTCGAACCAGTTCTGGCCCGTCTCGCTGCCCTTTTCGGTCACGGTCAGGCAGATGCCCTCGCACATGATCGAGGCGCCCAGATCGATGGTTTGCGGGTCGTAGCGCGTGCCGATCCGCAGCTTGCGACCGTCATTGCGGTCCTCGACCGATAATAGCGTGCCGATGTCGGTGATGATGCCGGTAAACATGGAAGCTCAGACTTTCTCGAATGTGGTGAGCATATCGCACCCCAGCGCGCGGCTTTCAACCACGCCGAACCCCAACCGGGCCAAACGCTCCGGCAACGAGGCGTGAACAGTAGCCGGAATGCCGTTCTTACCGATTTCCACATCGCCTTCGAGCAAATGAAAGCGGTCGATCAGTCCGGCGTTGAGCAGCGCATCGTTGAGCCCTGCTCCGCCCTCGACAAGAACGCCGCCGATGCCGCGAAACGCCAACGCCTGCAGTGCCGCACCAAGGTCCGGCCGCCCGTCTTGCCCCGGAACGCCGATGATGTCAGCGCGTTGAGGAAATGATTCAAGACGTGTGTTTTCTGCAATGATAACAGTTGGTTGATCCGTTGTGGTGGCAAAAAGATTCAAGCTCTCCGGAAGGTCAGACTTGCCCGCTACGACCACCCGCAGCGGTGCCCTGCCCTCAAACCCTTCAAGCCGGACGTTGAGCCTTGGATTGTCCAGCCGGGCTGTGGCTGCACCCACCATTACGGCGTTGGACAATGCCCGTTGCATATGCGTCCAGCGCCGCGCATCCTCGCCGGTAATCGCCACATTGCCCCGGTCCACACACCCGATCCTGCCGTCTCGCGAGACGGCCAGCTTGGCGGTAATGAAGGGGCGCTGACGCCGGACACGGAAGAAGAAACCCTCGTGAAGCCGTTCGATAAACGCCAGGTTCTCGCCAACACTGACATCGAGACCAGCAGCGCGCATCCGGTCGATGCCCTGACCGGCAGTTCGGGGGTCGGGGTCTGAAGCACCGCACACAATCTTCGAAACGCCCGATGCCAAAACCGCATCGACGCAGGGCGGGGTTAGTCCCCAGTGATTGCAGGGCTCCAGGGTCACATAGAGCGTTGCGCCCCCCGCCCCCTGTCCGGCCATGGCCAGCGCCTGAGGCTCGGCGTGCGGGCGGCCGCGAGCAGCGGTCACGCCTCGGCCCAGCATCCTGCCATCAGGAGAAACGACGACGGCCCCCACAGTCGGATTTTCGGCCGTCGTTCCGCGATACGGCATGGCGATGCGGGCCGCAGCCTCAAGCCAGCGCAGATCGGCTGGCGTGAGGTGAGTCACCCCCGGTCCTCGGTATCGTCGCCGCCCATTTCGGTCAGAAAGGACTGGAAATCGTCGGCACTGGAGAAATTCTTGTACACCGAGGCAAAGCGCACGAACGCCACATCGTCGAGGCCCTTGAGCCCTTCCATGACGTATTCGCCGATCTGGTCGGAGGTTACTTCCACATCGCCCACGCTTTCGAGCTGGCGCACGACGCCCGAGATCATCCGCTCGGCAGCTTCGGGGTCAACCTGACGTTTACGTAAAGCAGTATTGACCGAACGCGCCAGCTTTTCGCGATCGAACGGCACCTTGCGGCCCGATTTCTTGACCACGATCAGATCGCGCAGTTGCACACGCTCGAACGTGGTGAACCGGCCGCCGCATCCGTTACAGACGCGGCGGCGGCGGATGGCGTTGGAATCCTCGGTGGGCCGGGAATCCTTGACCTGCGTATCATCGTTCCCGCAATAGGGGCACCGCATGGGCTTATCCGTAAATGGGGAATTTGGCAGTCAGCTCAAGGACCTTTTCCTTGACCTGCGCTTCGACGGCACCGTTGTTTTCTTCGCCGTTGGCGGCCAGTCCATCGACAACTTCGACCATGAATTCGCCGACCAGCCGAAACTCCTCGACACCAAAGCCGCGCGAGGTTGCAGCGGGGGTCCCGACGCGAATGCCCGAGGTGATCGCCGGCTTTTCGGGATCGAAGGGCACGGCATTCTTGTTGCAAGTGATGTTGGCGCGTTCGAGCGCGGCCTCGGTAATCTTCCCGGTGACCTTTTTGGGCCGCAGATCGACCAGCATCAAATGGTTGTCGGTGCCGCCCGTGGCGATGTCCAGTCCGCCCTTGACCAGCGTGTCGGCCAGCGCCTGGGCGTTTTCGACGACCTGCTTTGCGTAAGCCGTAAATTCAGGCGTCAGCGCCTCGCCGAAAGCCACGGCCTTGCCGGCGATGACGTGCATAAGCGGTCCGCCCTGGATGCCGGGGAAGATGGCCGAATTGACCTTCTTGGCGATCGCCTCGTCATTGGTGAGGATCAACCCGCCTCGCGGCCCGCGCAGTGTCTTGTGGGTCGTCGTCGTCGCCACATGGGCGTGCGGGAACGGGTTGGGATAGACGCCTGCCGCCACAAGGCCGGCAACATGTGCCATATCGACGAACAGATAGGCTCCGACCTCGTCGGCGATCTCACGGAACGCGGCCCAGTCGAGAATGCGCGAATAGGCCGAAAAGCCCGCGACGATCATCTTGGGCTGATGCTCCTGAGCAAGCTGGCGCACCTGGTCCATGTCAACGCGCCCGTCCTGCTGACGCACGCCGTACTGGATGGCGTTGAACCATTTTCCGGACTGGTTGGGCTTGGCGCCGTGGGTCAGGTGCCCGCCGGCATCAAGGCTCATGCCCAGTATGGTATCGCCGGGCTGGAGCAGCGCCTGATAGACACCCTGATTGGCCTGGGATCCGGAATTGGGCTGGACATTCGCGAAATCGCAACCAAAGAGCTGCTTGGCGCGATCGATGGCGAGTTGCTCGACCACATCGACAAACTGGCAGCCGCCGTAATAGCGCCGACCCGGATAACCTTCCGCATATTTGTTGGTCATCACCGAGCCCTGCGCCTCGAGAACGGCGCTGGAGACGATATTTTCCGACGCGATCAGTTCGATCTCGTGCTGCTGGCGGCCGAGTTCGTCGGCAATCGCCTTGGCAACCACGGGATCATGGTCGGCAATCGTGCGGGTGAAGAAATCGGGGAAAAGCGGTGCTGTTACGGTGGCGCTCATGGGCGGGCCCTCGACCTGTTGCGGAAATATGCTGGTGGCAAGCAAGCGCGATCCGCATAGCACGGAGGCTCTTGCGATTCCAAGCACAGATCGGGCGTACGGCCCGTTTAGCGCCCCTGGGGCGCTTCTCTTTCGATGCGGCGGCGCAGCTTGGCGAGCGCGAGAGTTTTCATTTGCGCTTCGGAGGCCGTTTTTGGCGCTATGGCGACAACCTCTATGCCGGTCTCGACATCGATGGCCGCAACACGGATTTGGGGACCTGCCTGACGGAACTCGAAAAGAACCTCCCGGCCTGCCCCCATATCAAAATCTCCCGCTTTTGCCGTGTCAGGCGCTGATCTCGGGAAAGTCGATCTTCCCCTGCGCGTCATATTCGTAAACGTCGTCGCGGAAGCTTACGACGCCGTTCCGGTTCGCCCAAGCGGTAAAATAGGTCATGAAAATCGGAACGGGGTTGGAAACGTTGGCATCGATGCGCTCGCCCGAGGCGAAATTGGCGTTGACGTCGATGATATCGTACCCGGAATCGCGCAGCACCCACGCCACGAACTCGGCCACATTGGCGACGCGGACACAGCCGGACGAATGGAACCGAGCGTTTTCCGCGAACAAGCCCTGCTGAGGCGTATCGTGCAGATACACAGCGTGCGGGTTGTGGAAGTTGATCTTGACGTGGCCCATCGAGTTCTGGACACCCGGATCCTGCCGGAACGTATAGTTCACTGCCTCTTCGGTCGACCAGTCGATTTCGCTTTGGGGCACCTCTGTGCCACTGCCGTTGAAGATGCGGATCGAGTATTCGTTGAGATAATTGGGGTTTTCGTTGACCAGCCGGATGATGTCGCGGCGAATGATCGAAACCGGCACCGTCCAGTAGGGATTGAAATTGATCTGGTGGATGCGGCTGCGCAGGATCGGGGTCTGGCGGTCGATCTTGCCCACCACCGCCGTATGCCGGCGTGCCACCTGCCCGCCTTCGGTAGCCTCAATGGCTGCGGCGGGAATGTTGACGTTGACGTAACGGTCTTCGAGCTTGCCTTCCAGACCGCGAACGCGCTCGATGTTGAGCTTGATCTGGTTGAGACGGGTCGAAGCCGGAACCTTCATCGCCCAATATGTGTACTCGTCGACCATGCCGTTGATCTGCAGGCCGTGACGCGCCTGAAAACCGCGCACCGCGCCGTCGAGCTGGGTGTCGAACTCATCGGCCAATGGCGTTTCGCGCGGCAGATCGCCGGTGTGTGCGAGATAGGCGCGCAGGTCGCGCACCGGAGCGCGATCGGACCCGAGGCCAAGACGGAAGATCGATTCCGGAACGTCGGGCCAGCCGCCGATCGCGTTGAGCCGCTCGTAATACTCGGCCACGCGCTGGAGATTGTACTCGGTATCGACCGAAATGATCGGATCGGTGCCGCCGATGGCGTTCATGGCCGTGCTGGAATTGAGCTCAAGCTCTTCCTGGGTCACCACCTTGCGGCCGCCGGTCAGGTTGCCGAAAAGCGATTGGGACAGAGCTGGCATCGGAAAAGCCGCCGTCGCCGCAAGGGCGGACAGACCCGTCACGACCGAACGCCGGTTGAGTTTTCCTTTTAAGTCGCGCATCGCGTAAGTTCACCTATCGAGAGAGCCGGGGCGCCGAGCGATCCTTTTGCCTGATGGCACGCAGGACCACAACGCCGCTCACCGGACTTTGACCACCCTGCAGCTGGCCAACCATCCACGTAAAAATCCGGGAGCGTCATATATCGACAACCCGTCAGCTAAAAAGAGTTTGCGGCGCAAATGAGAAACGCCGGCCCTGGAGCCGGCGTTTGGGTTTCGAGTGTGGCGGCAATGCCACAAAAAGCGTGGTTTAGAGCTTGTAGAGGATCTGATCGACCCAGAAACGCTCGAGGCGCGACAGCGCTGTGTTGAGGCCCGAAAAATCCGATTCGCCCAGTCCACCGACCTTTTCGATCGAGTTGAGGTGGCGGTCGTAAAGCTCGTCGATCACTTCTGCGACCTCTTCGCCCTTGGGCGTGAGGCGGATGCGCACCGAGCGGCGGTCGGTCTTGGAACGCTCCTGGAAGATGTAGCCGGTATCGACCAGTTTCTTGAGATTGTACGAGACGTTCGAACCCAGATAGTAGCCGCGGGTGCGAAGTTCGCCGGCCGTCAATTCGCTGTCGCCGATGTTGAACATCAGCAGAGCCTGGACCGGGTTGATGTCGTCCCAGCCCATGCGGTCGAACTCGTCCTTGACCAGGTCGAGAAGCCGGCGGTGCAGGCGTTCGACGCGGGAAACGGCTTCGAGATAGAGCGGCTTCAGGCTCTTGGGTTCATCGGCCTTTGCAGCGGAAAGATTGTTAGCCATTGGTTCTGCCTCACTGTAATTTTTTAGCGCGATTTTTCGCGTCTGTGAGGGCAATCTAGCGGGCCGCCCATAAGATCGGTTTAAGATACAGCCTTAATGGTATCTTACGGGGAAACTTGAGTTTTTTTGGTTTTCAGTTTCTTACACCTGTATCGAAAACTGTAACCTTTACGGCTCGTTACGCGGCCAAAGCCCCGGATGCCGTGACGCCCCGCGGATGCCCGGTGGACCACCCGACGCCAGCCCGGAGATGACCAATCTTAATCAGCCAACTGCCGTTGCGTCGAAAGCTGGGCCAGGGTCAAAAGTCCAAAAGTTGCCAGCATCACTGCAAGTTTGAAGATAAAACTCCACAAACCCAAACTAACCCAATTGCTGCCCGTCAGATAAAAGCCGATCTCGATCACCAGAGAGGCGGCCAGCACAACGGCGCCCCATGACGAGTGTATCCACAGGCCCACCGACGCAAACAGGCGCATAAGGGTCAGGGCTGTAAGCAGGACGAAGCCCATGGTGCCGATGGTGAGGATGGGACTTGCCGAACCGCCCCCCAGGCCAAGCAGGCGCGCCGCATCGCCGAGCCCGATGAACAGGCTGAGCAGGGCCAGTATGCGGGCGAAGAGCCCGAGCGGTTCGTTTCTGATATCCATGGAACAATCCCCCGGTCGGCCAGAGCTAACGTGATTTGGGCGGATGGGACAAGGTTTGATTGGCCAACGCCCGCGTCGTCTGGTCCCTTTGCGCCGCCGCCCGGGGCTGATATTGAGCGCATCTGTGATATGCGGAGTGGACGGATCGATGAGTTGGGAAAAGCACGATATGGACTTTCTCGGTGGCCGGCGGCTGCGCAGGCCGCGCATGGCGGGCTGGAGCCGCAATCTGGTGGCCGAGACTGTATTGACCCCCTCCGATCTGATCTGGCCGATCTTCGTGATCGAGGGTCACAATGAACGCCAGCCGGTGGCGACAATGCCGGGCGTCGAACGGTTGAGCGTCGATCTGGCGGTCGAGGCAGCCAAGGCGGCCCACGCCGAAGGCATCCCTGCCATGGCGCTGTTTCCCAATACCGACCCCTCCAAACGCACCGAGGATGGCGCCGAAGCGACCAATCGCGACAATCTGGTGTGTCGCACGCTGTCGGCCATCAAGGATGCGGTACCCGAGATCGGGCTGGTGGCCGACGTGGCGCTCGACCCCTATACCAGCCACGGCCATGACGGGGTCATGGCGGGCGAGGAAATCCTCAACGACGCGACCGTCTCGATTCTGGTCAAGCAGGCGCTGGTTCAGGCGCAGTCCGGGGCCGATGTTATTGCACCGTCCGACATGATGGACGGCCGTATCGGGGCGATCCGCGGCGCGCTGGATGACGAGGGGTTCGAAAAGACCATTCTTCTTTCCTACGCCGCCAAATACGCTTCTGCCTTTTACGGCCCGTTCCGCGACGCCGTAGGTTCTGGCGCCCGGCTCAAGGGCACCAAGCTCTCCTACCAGATGGACCCGGCCAATGCCGAAGACGCCATCCGCGAGGTCGAGCAGGATCTGGCCGAGGGCGCCGACTGGATCATGGTCAAGCCCGGCATGCCCTATCTCGACATCTGCCGCATGCTGAAAGACCGGTTCGACGTGCCGGTGTTCGCCTACCAGGTCTCGGGCGAATACGCGATGATCGCCCATGCGGCGCAAGCGGGCATTCTGGACCGCGAAGCGGCGATGGCCGAAAGCCTGATGGCCTTCAAACGCGCCGGCTGCTCGGGGATACTGACGTATTTCGCGCTGGATATGGCGCGTAAGGTCAATGGCTAGGACCGTTCGGAGTTACACGGAATCGGGTTCGCCCCCTTCGCCGCTCCGGTCCCGGCTTTCGCCGGGATAAACTCCAGCCAGAGCCGAAGGTACACTTCGCCCGGGGTTTGACGAAGGCCGCGCACGTTGCCTGACGCCGACTTTCCGTTTTTGGGGTGGGAAGCGGACGGTCGGCTTTGGGCGGCCTTGGCCGCAATCAGCCTGCAAGCTGAATTGGAAAGCTAACTTCGAGCTAAAATCTTTGCTAGGCTGTCTGCTGTGGCTGAAAGATTGGCCCTCCACATGAAGAGAAGATCATGGGTTCTGGGCGCCCCCGTTCCTGCGGGGATAATAGCTGCAATCTTTTGCAGCTGATCGGCATTCTCGATTAAGCGTTCGGTGGTCTCGGCAAGAAGCTCCCGCCCCTCTTGCGGCAGAGCGTCGAGAAAGGCGATGCCCGAACTCAATTCGATCAGATCGAAACTCGAAAGAGCTTCGCGCAGCAGTTTGAAGAACGCAGCGTCGCCCGAATTGGTGATTCTGAACCGCGTCTTTCCGGGACCGCGGTCACCCGTTTCCTGCTCGCCCGCCGAGATCAGTCCCTCCTTCGCCATCTGCTGAAGAGCGTGATAGACGGAACCGGATCGCAGACGGGTCCACGTTTGCACCTGCCACTCATCGAGCAATTGGCCGATTGCATAGCCATGCGCTGGCCCTATTTCGCGGAGCGCTCCCAGCACCAGCAGCCTCACCACATTCATGCCGCATCGCCTCCGATTTTAAGCACTAGCCAAATTTGGTTAGTTGCGGTAATCCGAATTACCCAAATTTGGCTACAGGAGCTTAGCATGAGCATCTCCCTTGTCGATGTCCGATCGTTTCTCGTCACGCTGCCACATGTCAGCGTGCACGACAGCACGGAAGACCTGTTCTTTTTCCGGGGCGATGAGCAAAATTTTCCTTTCGCAACCATCGTTACCCACGACGACCCTTATGACGCATTGTCGAATTTGAGCCGACCAGACGTCTTTAGGCTCAACTTCGCATCTGACAAGGAAACCTTCGCGATGCTGTTTCCTCACTTGCAGACAAAGGCAGCGCTGACCGAAGCAGATCTGGACTATCAGGCTATCGATGTTCTTTTCCCGCACCCCGTTTATGGCAGGATGCGGTGGGTGAGCGTCATCAATCCCGGCAGGGTATGGAGCCAATGCCGGGAGTTGCTGGTCAGTGCGCACCAGGTTCGCGAACTCCGACCGAACGGTTGGTAGATGCAAACTGCTAGAAGCTTAACAGTCACGGCCGGGAACCGCTAACCCCTTTCCCCCCGCAACGGCAACGTCTGTGATGGGGTCGGATGGCGATCGCCGCCTTGGGTCACCGCCGACCGGCGGTTAGGGGGTGGTTTCTTGACGGTCTACTTGTGGATCTGGCGATAAGAAAGCTGACGTTCGACGACTAGCGAAGTTGGGGCGTCTGCCGAATGTCTGCCTTCTCTGTTTCCTTGCAAATACCGAACCGACAACAAACGGCCCCAAGCGGGGCTCGCAGCTTTTCGGTATTGGGAGTACCATGGCTGCATCACTCGTTGGAGTACGGTCATGGACAACAACAGCGCAGCTTTCGTAGGCGATATTCCTCAGTTCTACGATCGCGGCCTCGGTCCGGTCCTATTCGAAGACTATGCGGTTCAGATGGCACTTCGTGTTGCCGGGCCAGGTCCCTCTATGGTTCTCGAAACGGCTGCCGGGACTGGAATTGTTACGCAAGCGCTTCGTCGCAGCCTACCCAGTGCCACGCGCATTACTGCAACGGATTTGAACTCACCGATGTTGGACATTGCGAGTTCGAAACTGGGGCCGGATCAGGGTGTCGAGTTTCAGACAGCGGATGCGCAGCAACTGCCCTTTGCAGACAGCATCTTTGATGCCGTCGTCTGTCAGTTCGGCATAATGTTTTTTCCCGATCAGCTTCGCTCGTTCCACGAGGCGTTCCGGGTCCTCAAACCCGGTGGTTGGTACCATTTCAGCGTATGGGACTCACATCGCTATAACAGCTTTGCTCAAATCACTGATGCCCTTGTTAGGACCACATTTCCAGTTGATCCGCCGGCTTTCTACTCGGTGCCATTCTCGTGCGCTGCCATCGATCCAATCAAGGATATGGTACTCAAGGCAGGTTTCGGAGACCTTCAAATCACCATTGCGACGATTCGGAAAACTGTCCCAGATCTGGAGATGTTTTCGCGCGGGCTGATTTTTGGAAACCCACTCTACGACCAGATCGTATCTCGAGGCGGCCCATCCCCCGAGGCCATGCAGAGCCAGGTACTAGATCTGTTAGCGGAGACCTTCGGCGCCAGCCCGGCTGTTGTGCCTCTTCAGTCCATTTTTTACAGGGCGATGAAGCCGCACCCCTCTAGTTCGTCTTAAGCCTAGAAGCGGTTCTGGCTAACGTCGTTTTCTTCGATCTGCGAAGCACGATGCGGTTGGCGACATGCAGCTGTCAGGGCCAGAAACTTAGGCTCTCAAGGTCTGAGATGGGGCCGGAACCAGCCTTTGCATGTCGCCACCAAGCGGCTAATTTTCACCACTCGTAGCTTCGACATCATGCTTATCTTCCGCTTAGCCGGGCGCCGCCGACAGCGTCTCGATAACGCGGCATTGAGCAATCCGGCCCTGTCGGCACTGGTCGAGCATTGTCGACAGTTCGGCCTTTAGCGCCGTCAACCGCGAAATGCGCAGCTCGATTTCGGCAATCCGACCCGTGGCGATTGCATCGACCTGCGCGCAGGGCTGGTCTGGATTGTCCTGCAAGTCGAGCATGGTGCGGATCGCATCGATCTCGAAGCCTAGTTGGCGGGCGTGGAGGATGAAGAACAGCCGGCGGACGCTTTCATCGTCATAGAGCCGCCGGTTGCCCTCCGTGCGGACGGGGGCGGGCAGCAGGCCGACCTGTTCGTAATAGCGAATGGTCGGGACTTTGACCCCGCTGCGCCGCGCCGCCTCACCGATCGAGAAATTCTTCATTTCGCACTTGCTCCTCTAGTCACTAGAGATTTTAGCATCGGCGCGATTTCAATGAAAGACTGAGCCCAATGAGCGGATCGTGCTGCAACCACAATGACATAGACCAGGCGGCGAGAGCCCAGGCCGACAAGATATACCGCCGCGTCCTGTGGGCCGTATTGGCGATCAATGCCGTTATGTTCGTTGTCGAAATTGGCGCCGGCATCGCATCGCACTCGGCTTCGCTGCAGGCCGATGCCCTGGATTTCCTCGGAGATGCAGCCAATTATGGCATCAGTCTTTTCGTTGTAGGGCATGCCCTGCACATTCGCGCCCGTGCCTCGCTGGCCAAGGCGCTGACCATGGGGGCGTTCGGCATATGGGTTCTTGGCGTTGCGGGGTGGAACGTCATGACCGGCGCAACGCCCCATGCCTATGCGATGGGGATCGTGGGGCTCAGCGCGCTCGTGGCCAACGCCGCCAGCTTTGGGCTTCTGTGGCGCTTCCGGAGTGGTGACAGCAACATGCGCTCGGCATGGATCTGCACCCGCAACGACGTGGTGAGCAACATGGCCGTGTTGCTGGCAGCGGCGGGGGTGTTCGGCACCGGCACCGGTTGGCCCGACGTTCTGGTTGCAGCAATCATGGGCGTTCTGGCGCTTCAGGGCGCAACGGTCGTTACACGACAGGCCCTTGCGGAACTGCGCCCCCATGCGGCGCGGCCCGCCGAGTAGGCACCGCCCCCTATATCGCCTTCACACCTCTTGTCATTTTGACTGCCACACCACATGTGTTGGGCAATCGAGGAGAATTGAACGATGGCAACCGATTTTCTGGGCCGCATGTTGCGTGACGACCTTCCCAGTCCCAACACGTCCCCGGAACTGTTCGACAGCATTCTGACGCGGCGCGTCGTGGCCTTTGTGATCGACTGCGTCATCATGGGCGCCGCGATCCTTATCGTTACGCTGCTTGCCGGTATTCTGGGCATCTTCACGTTCGGGCTGACCTGGCTATCGATCCCGCTGATCGTACCGGTCACTTTCGTTGCCTATTATGCGGTGACGTTGGGCTCGCCGGCGCGGGCCACGCTGGGTATGCGGGCCACCGACATCGTACTCACCCCGACGCGCGAGACCACGCTGGACGGATGGATGGCGATGATCCATGTCGTGGTGTTCTGGATCAGTTGTTCGCTGCTGACGCCGTTTATCGTGCTGATCGGGTTGTTCACCCCGCGCCGCCAATTGCTGCACGACATGGTGGTGGGCACGCTGATGGTCCGGCGCTCGCCCATGGTGCGGCACTGGCAGGCCCATACGCGGGCCGACAGCAGCCCGAGTTGATTGTCGCGTTGCACCCCGGGGTTCGTGCGATTACACTCGGGCCAAACGTTTTCCGCGCCGAGCAGCCTAAATGGACCAAACGCCTGAAAGCGCCCAGTTCTTTCTAACCGCCCCTTCGCCCTGCCCCTATCTGGATGGCAGGCAGGAACGGAAGCTTTTTACGCATCTGTCGGGCCGGCGGGCTGTGGCGCTGCACCATCTGTTGTCCGATCACGGGTTCCGTCGTTCGCAGAACCTGATTTACCGTCCGGCGTGCCTTGATTGCGACGCCTGCCAATCGGTGCGCGTGCGCGCCATCGATTTCCTGCCCGCAACCCGCCACCGGCGCAATCTCAAGCAAAATTCCGACATCGTGGCCGAAGTGGTCGCGCCCATCGTTTCGGCCGAGCAGTACGGGCTGTTCAAGCGCTATCTCGAGTCGCGGCACGATGGCGGCGGCATGACCCAGATGAGCTATCTCGACTATGAATTCATGGTCGAGGATACGCCGGTTCAGTCAGTGCTCGTCGAGTACCGGCTGGCCGCCGACGGCCCGGACGGGGTGGCGGGCCAGCTCGTGGCCGCTGCCCTGACCGACCCCCTGCCCGACGGGCTTTCCATGGTCTACAGCTTTTTCGATCCGGCGCTGGCCAAGCGGGGGCTCGGCACCATGATGATCCTCGACCATATCGCCCGCGCCCGACTGGCTGGCGGCTATCTCTATCTGGGATACTGGGTCAAGGATTCCCCGAAAATGGCCTACAAGGCAGCGTTCCAGCCCCTTGAGGTGCAGCGCGGCTCCCGCGGCTGGGTGGACCTCGACCCCGAGACCGGCGCGGAACCCGAATAGGTGCGCTCCATAGGCAAGATACTGGCCGCGCTGGTTGGTGCCGGCTATCTGCTCGCATGCTGCGTTCTGGCCGGCATGGCGATTGTCGCCGTTCTGGGCTTCATCTACCCGGCCATGGATCTGTTCAACCACATCCAGCCGGTACTGTTTTTCGGCCTTCTGGCGCTGGTCATCGCCAGCCCGGTCTTCGTGCGCTTCCGAGTGCTTTTCGCCCTGGCACTGAGCATCGCCGCCACCGGGTTCGTCGCATCGAGCGTCATCTATATTCCTGAACTGGTCACGGGCCTCGTGCCCCGCGCCACCGTCGCGCAGACCGGGCAAAACTACAGACTGATGACGTTCAACGTTTTCGGGCGCAATGAACAACCGGAAGCTGTCGTTGACAATATCGCCGCTGTCGATGCCGACATCGTGGCGCTGCAGGAATACAGCCCCGGCCTGCGCAGCGTGATCCACCCGCTTCTGACCGAGCGCTACCCCCACTTCCAGTATTGTGCCGGCGGCGAGCGGGCCTTTGTGGGGCTCTATGCAAAGCTGCCCTTCGAGCCGCTCGATGCCGATGCGTGCTCATCCTCGATCATGAGCACCGACCGCACGGCGCGGATCATCGTGCGCTTTCAGACCGAGGACGGGCCGGCGTTTTCGCTGGCCACGACGCACAATGACTGGCCGGCGCCCGTCACGCGGCAGGCCGAGCAGTTCGCAACCCTGAGCGAAGCGCTTTCCAGGGTCGAGCCGCCGCTGATCCTTGTCGGGGATTTCAACTCGACGCCGTGGTCCTATGCGCTGCGGGGCTTTGTGGGTGCGGCGGGGCTGACGCGCCACACGTTCAACCTGCCGACTTTCCCAACGCTCTGGTATTACCTGCGTGACTGGCGGGCCATGGTCCCCATCCTGCCCATCGACCACGTAATGACACGGGGCGCCATCGCCATCCACGACCTGCGCACCGGCGAGCCGAGCGGGAGCGACCATCTGCCGATCATCGTGGATTTTTCAGTGGGGGACGAAGGCTGAGGTCAAAGGTCAGGAAGGCCCCCTCACCCGTCTGGCTGCGCCATCCGACCTCTCCCCCAAGGGAGAGGTAAGAAATACCGCAAGCGCCGCGAAACACCTCTCCCTTAGGGGGAGAGGTCGGCGCGAAGTGACGGGTGAGGGGGCCTTGAGCATCCGTGGGATCGACGGCGCCTCAGGCCCGGCGCCGCTACCCCACAAACCTGTTATTGCGCGGGAAGCCCGTTGGCGGCTGACGTCCTGCTTGCGCACGGTCGCCGATCCAGTCGAGCAGTTCTTCCATCGATTTCGAATAGGTGCGGCCCGATGAATCCGTCCAGGTCAGCCCATCGGCAGAATTGAACAGCTTGGCGTCTGAAATGCCGCCATCCTTGTACTTCTGCAGCCTGACGCCCTTGCCGCGGCTCATTTCGGGCAATTGCGCTGCGGGGAATACCAGCAGCTTGCGGTTCTGCCCGATGACGGCCACCGTATCGCCCTGCGCCCTGACACAAAGCTTGGCCTCGCCAGTGCCCGAAACGTTCAGCACCTGCTTGCCCTTGCGGGTGTTGGCGATCAGATCGTCCTCGGCGACCACGAAGCCGTTGCCGACATCGGAGGCGACAAGGCGCTTGCTGCCGGGCTTATAGACGAAGAGATCGACGACATCCTGGCCTTCCTCGATATCGACCATGATGCGGACCGGCTCGCCATGGCCCCGCCCTCCGGGCAGCTTGTCGGCCCCCAGCGTATAGACCTTGCCGCCGGTGGTGAGCATGAGCAGCTTGTCGGTCGTCTCGCAGGTAAACGCCAGCTTGAGCCTGTCGTCGGTCTTGAACGTCTGGGCCGAGGCGTCGTTGTTATGGCCCTTGAGCGCGCGAATCCAGCCCTTTTGCGACAGGATGACGGTGATCGGCTCGCGCTCGATCATCGCGGTTTCGATATCGGCCAGATCGGTTTCGGGCGCCGCGGCGAACTGGGTGCGGCGGCGGCCGAGCTTTGTATCGGGGCCATAGGACTTTTTAAGCTCGCCGATTTCGGTGGTGATGACGCCCCATTGCTTTTTCTCGGAGCCCAGAATGGTTTCGATGTGGGCTTTTTCCTCGCTGAGCTTGTCGAACTCGGAGCGGATCTCGATTTCCTCGAGCTTGCGCAAGCTGCGCAACCGCATGTTGAGGATGGCCTCGGCCTGAACTTCGGTCAGGTCCCATTTGGCCATCATTATGGCTTTGGGCTCGTCCTCCTCGCGGATGATGCGGATCACCTCGTCGAGGTTGAGGTAGGCCACCAGATAACCGCCGAGCACTTCGAGGCGGTGTTCGATCTGGCCGAGCCGGTAGCGCGAGCGACGGACAAGCACGTCCTTGCGGTGATTGAGCCAGGCTTTAAGCACCTGCGCCAGGTCCATGACGCGCGGAATCTGGCCCTTGTCGAGCACGTTCATGTTCAGCGAGAACCGGCTTTCCAGCTCGGTCAGCTTGAACATCGATTCCATGAGCAGCACCGCATCGACGGTGCGGGCGCGCGGTTCGAGCACCAGCCGGATATCCTCGGCGCTTTCGTCGCGCACATCTTTCAGCAGCGGCAGGCGGCGGGCCAAAAGCAGCTCGGCGATCTTTTCGACAAGCCGGGACTTTTGCACGCCATAGGGGATTTCGGTGATGACGATGTTGTAGGTGCCGCGCCCGCTGTCCTCGACCTCCCATTTGGCCCGCACGCGGAACCCGCCACGGCCGGTGGTGTAGGCGATTTCGGTTGCCGCCGGATCATCGACCAGAATACCGCCGGTGGGGAAATCCGGGCCGGGCACGAACCGGATCAGATCCTTTGCCGTGGCATCGGGATTGGAAAGAATATGGAGCGAGGCGTCGCAGAGTTCGGCGACGTTGTGGGGCGGAATATTGGTCGCCATGCCAACGGCGATGCCGCTCGATCCGTTGGCCAGCAAATTGGGGAAGTTCGACGGCAGAACAACAGGCTCTTCGTCCTCGCCATCGTAATTTGGCCGGAACTCGACAGCGTCCTCGGTGATCGCTTCGAGGAGGCGCTGCGCGACTTCGGTCATCCGGCTTTCGGTGTACCGCATCGCCGCCGCGCTATCGCCGTCGATGGAGCCGAAATTGCCCTGCCCGTCGACCATGGGGTAGCGCACGGAGAAATCCTGGGCCATGCGCACCAGCGCGTCATAGACGGACTGATCGCCGTGCGGGTGATATTTACCGATCACGTCGCCCACGATACGGGCCGATTTCTTGTAGCCCTGCGCCGGGTCGAGCTTGAGCAGCCGCATGGCGTGCAGGATGCGGCGATGGACGGGTTTCAGCCCGTCACGCGCATCGGGCAAGGCCCGCTGGGTGATGGTGGAAATCGCATAGGAGAGATAGCGCTCCTCGAGCGCGCTTCTCAGATCGACTATGCGTTCCCCATCCTTCTTGTCGTCCTTGGGCGGGTCGATGATGTCGGCCATTGGCCATCCTTTTCAGGGCAAGCGAATCAGACGGGTAGTATAGTCAAAGGCGTTCGAAATTGCCGGATTGCTTGGGGGTTTTGTGGAAAACCGCCGGGCGCCGAACCAAAATCCGCGCCGGAATGCCCGGCGCGGTCGTCGTATTCGATTATTGAGCGACCAGCGTGTAGCTGTCGAGTTCGCAGATATCGATTTCGAACTCTTCGAGTTCTGGTCCTTCGGCGGTCTCGAAGCGGAAGTCGTAGAGGCACTGGTCGGAGCCGTCGCCGATAAACACGGTGCCGTTGTAACCGGATTCGAGAACACCGATTTCCTCGAGCAGATCACTGCCCCAGTTTCCATCGTTGGAAGCGGAGGCGTAAAAATAGGTCAGCGTGAAGCCGGACTCGTTGATGAGCGTGAACTCTACGTTCTGGGCAAGGGCCGGCGTGGAAACAAGGGCCGTCGCGGCCAGAATTGAAAGAATAGCTTTTTTCATTTCGTCCTCAAAAACGGCTGCGTGTTGCAGCCGCGTTTGAGGTATCCCGCCTTTCAGACAAGCGCTAGTGGGCTTTTGATCGATCCGTAAAGGCCGGGCCCTTATTCATGCCGCCGTGAGGTGCCGGACCAGCCAATCGCGTGTCTCGGGTTGGCGGATCTGGCGCGCGGACCAGACATGGCGGTCGAGAAAATAGCCTGTCAGCGCGAAGGCGGCGGCGATGTCCTGGGGGGTGGGCTCGCCAGCGCCAACGAGGAAGCCCGGCAGAGCAAAGAGGCGGTCGGTGTAGGGCGCGGCGGCTTCGGCGCACACCGCCCTGCCCGTCTTGGGCGAAACGTGGGTGAGGTTCTCATGCACGCCGGTCACGGCGCAGGCTTCAAGGTCCAACCCGAACCCCAGTTCTTCGAGCAGGAACATCTCGAACCGTGCCAGTTCGGCGGCGAGATCGAGCGGGTACCACTCGTCATCGATCAGGGAAACCACGCCGCGCAACAACTCGTCGTGCGGATCGCGCTCGGGCAGCAATCGCAGATGATCGGCGAGCAGTTGGACCAGATAGAGCTTTTGCCGGTCGGCGAGGATTTCGGCGGCGCGCAAATGGGTCGCTTCAGCGGTGAAGGTGCCCAAATGGTCTTCGAGGCGCGCCCGCCAGGTCAGTTGCGCCGAATTGCCCGCCTGAAGGAACGCCGCCTGTTTTGGCGAGCGCCCGCCACGCACGAGGCCAAGACAGCGCCCCCGCCCCGGCACCATGGCCTCGACGATCAGCGCGGATTCGCCGTGCCGCCTGACGCCGATGATGAGCCCTTCAGAGGACCATTCCATGCGCATTTTCCATAGCGAAAATCGACCCCATTGGCGCCTCACACACTCTGTCACCCCGGCCACTGAGCCGGGGTCCAGTACACTCGGCGCCGGATGCGAAGCCGCAAGCGCTGCCGACTACTGGATCCCGGGTCAAGCCCGGGATGCCTGAGGTGGGTTTGGCTGATCGTTGCAACAATACAGCGTCTTTACGCATCCGAACCGAGAAGTGTTTGGCAGCCACTACTTCGTCCAGTCGAGCCCCATTTCACGGTAGCGCTCGGGGTCGTCGGCCCAGTTGGCGCGGACTTTTACGAACAGGAACAGATGCACGTCGGTTTCGAACATCTCGATCAATTCCTTGCGCGCTTCCGCCCCGATCGTCTTGATGGTCTGCCCCTTGGCGCCCAGAACGATCATCTTGTGGGTGTCGCGGGTGACGTAGATCACCTGCTCGATGCGGTAGGACCCATCCTTCTGGATCTTGAAGCTCTCGGTCTCGACGGTCGCCTGATAGGGGATTTCGTCGTGGATGCGCAGGAACAGCTTTTCGCGCGTCACTTCAGCGGCGGTCAGCGCCATCGTCAAATCGGTCAAATGTTCTTCGGGGAAGTGCCATTGCTCGAGCGGGGCCTTGTCGCGGCACCACTCGACGAAATCGGCAACCCCATGCCCGCGCAGGGCGGAAATCATGAAGGTGGTCTCGAAATTGACCTTCTCGTTGATCTGTTTGGACAGGCCCAGCAATTCCTCGTGCTTGACCTTGTCGATCTTGTTGAGGACCAGAACCTTGGGCTGGCGGATATTGTCGAGCCCGTCGAGCAGCGCTTCGATTTCGCTGTTTAATCCCTTTTGTGCATCGATGATCAGGGCGACCATGTCGGCGTCCCCTGCCCCGGTCCATGCCGATTGCACCATGGCGCGGTCGAGCCGCCGCTTGGGCGAGAAAATGCCTGGCGTGTCGATAAAGACCAGCTGGGATTCCTCGATGGTCAGGACGCCGCGTACCTGGGCGCGCGTGGTCTGGGCCTTATGGGTGACGATGGACACCTTGGTGCCCACAAGCGAATTGAGCAGGGTCGATTTGCCCGCGTTGGGGGCGCCAACCAGGGCGACGAAACCGCATTTGGTCGCCATATTGTCGATTTCACTCATTGGTCAGCCTTCCACACGCCTTCGCGCAGCAGGAATTTTTCGGCCGCCTGATGCTCGGCCAGTTTTTTAGACGTACCGGTTGCTGTGATCGCGTCATAGCCGCGCACTGAAACCGAGATGGTAAAGACCGGCGCGTGATCGGGTCCCGAGCGCGCCGTTTCGACATAGGCCGGTGGCTCGAGCCCCTTGGCCTGCGCCCATTCCTGCAGCGCGGTCTTGGAGTCGGCACGGCGGGCTTGCGCCACGTCCAGATTATCACCGAACATGCGGGCGACGAAGGTGTAAGCGGGATCGATGCCGCCATCGGCGTAGATCGCGCCGATCACCGCTTCGCAGACATCGCCCAGAATGGCGTCCTTGTCCGCGCCGCCGGTCCGCGCCTCGCTCTCGCCGAGCCGCACGAACGAGCCCATATCGAGCCTACGGGCCACTTTGGCGCAGGTTTCCTTGCGCACGAGGCTGTTGAGGGTGCGCGAGAGTTCGCCCTCATTGGCCTTGGGCAGGCGCTTGCACAGCATGTCGGCAACGACCAGCCCCAGGACCCTGTCGCCAAGGAACTCGAAGCGCTGGTAGGAATCGGCCGTGCGTTTGGACGGAGACACGGCGCTGGAATGGGTCAGGGCGCGCAACAGCAATGCGGGATCGTCAAAAACGTAACCCAGCCTTGCCTCAAGCGTTTCGCGGTCGCGCGCCCTCAAGCTCATTGATAAACCGAGGTGAACATCCGGTCGAACCGGACATTGCCCGGCCAGCGCCAGATCTGCCAGGGCGGAATGTTGTCGGTAATCGAGAAGAACCGCCACTCGGCCTTGCCCACGAAGTTTTCGAACGGCACATAGCCGACCGCCGTAAGCGAGCGGGAATCGAGCGAACGGTCGCGGTTGTCACCCATCATGAAGTAATGGCCGGGGGGAACCGTATAGACGTCGGTGCTGTCGAACTGGGCGTTGTCGGAAATCTCCTGGGTGACGTAGCTCACCCCATTGGGCAGGGTTTCGCGGTATTCGATGACCGGGATATCGACACCGGTGCTGTCTCGGTCGACGGTGTTGCCCACCTGCTCACGCTCGACGGCTTCGCCATTGATGGTCAGGCGCCCATCAACCATCTGGATCTGGTCACCCGGTAGCCCGATGACGCGCTTGACGTAATTCTCGCTCTGGGGCACCGGGCGGATCACGGCGATATCGCCGCGTTGGGGGGCGTTGCCCATGATGCGTCCGTTCCAGGGCACATCGGAATAGGGCAGCGAATAGCGCGAATAGCCATAGCTGTATTTGGACGCCAGAATGTAGTCACCAATCATCAGATTGGACTGCATCGACGCAGTGGGGATCGAAAACGGCTCGAAGGCGAACGTGCGGAACACCAGAGCGATCAGCAGCGCCTGAACGATGATGACGATGGTTTCGCGCAATTCGCCCTTGCCGGTTTTCTTCTTGGCGGCGTCCGACATAGGGGTGCTCATGGGTTGGAAATCTCGCAGGTTTGTTACGGGAGCGGCCGGGCCGGGTCAACAGGCAGCGCCTCGATGATTACGAAGGCCTGCGCCATGCCGTTGTCGTCGGTTATCGAGACGTGGATATGGGGTCGATGACCCTCGGGCACAAGCCGGGCGAGCATTGCCGCGGCGCCGCCGGTCAGTTTCATGGTGGGCTTGCCGCTTGGCAGATTGACCACGCCCATGTCACGCCAGTAAACGCCGTGGGAAAGCCCAGTCCCCAGCGCCTTGGCGCAGGCTTCCTTGGCCGCGAACCGCTTGGCGTAGGACGCGGCGCGCAGCCGCCGCCTGTCGGACTTTGCCCGTTCGATTTCGGTAAAGCAACGCTGCGTAAACCGCTCGCCGAAGCGCTCGAGCGTGCGCTCGACATGGGCAATCTCGCAGATGTCGTTGCCCAGTCCGATAATCATTGCAGGCCCCTGCTCCCTGGCTTGACCGCCGGCATGGCCGCCAGTTCGGGCGGCAGATTGTCGGGCGAATAGGCAGGGACCTTGTATTGGGTCAGAGACACGAGCGGCACGCCCACATCGGCCTCGCCCCCCGATCGGTCGACGATGCAGGCCGCTGCGATAACGTCGGCGCCCAACGCCTTGATCGCCTCGATGCATTCGCGGATCGAGAGGCCGGTCGAAACGATGTCTTCGACGATAATAACCTTCTCGCCCGGTTCGACCGAAAAGCTGCGGCGCAATTCAAAGACGCCGTTGACCCGTTCGGTAAAAATAGCAGGCACACCCAGATGGCGCGAGGTTTCATAGCCGGGAATGATGCCGCCCACTGCCGGGGAAACGATTTGGGAGACGTCCCCGAAGCCTTCAGCCCTGATCTTTTCGGCCAGCGCTTGGCAAAGCTTTTCAGCCTTGTCGGCGAACATGAACACGCGGTTTTTTTGCAGGAACACCGGCGAGCGCAGGCCCGAGGACAGGATGAAATGGCCTTCGAGCAGCGCATCGCAGGAGCGGAAAATATCGAGGACTTCGTCCTGGGTCATTGCGTGTCGGTCTCCGTGGTCTCTTGCGTTCCCGCTTCGAGCGCGCCTTCCATGCCCGAAATGGCGTTGGCCTGCACGATCGTGGCGCGCTGGACCCGCGACAGGCCCGGTGTGCGTTTGAGCGTTGCCAGGACGTCTGTCAACTGGGTGAGGTCGTGAACCTCAAGCTCGAAGATAAGCTCGTGGGAATCGGCGGCAAGCGCCCGCATGGCCAGATTTGAGATGTTGGCATCACACGCGGCGATGGCGCCGGTGATCTGGGCCAGCGAGCCGGGGCGGTTCTGGGAATACATCGAAACGACGACCTTGAACCGCGCCTCGGGCTTTCCGGCCATGTCCCAGCGCACGTCGATCCAGCCCACATCCTTGTCGTGGAAGCTCGCCAGCGCCTCGGATTCCATGGGATAAACCTCCATGTGCCCGGACTGGTGGAAGATGCCGATGATGCGGTCGCCGGGCACCACGCCCTCGCGCGAGATATCGACGGGCATGTTGAAATCGAACCCGACCATCGTGGCGAATTTCTTGATGGCCGTGTGCTGCCCCCCGGGCATGCGAAATTTGAAATACTCAGCATTACGCAGCGCGAACCAGCCGTCGGCATCGTTGGCGACAGGCAGGACCAGCCTGCCCTTGCGGCGGCGCTTGCCTTTAAGCGACGTGGTTTCGCGGGCCAGATCTTCGGCGGTAATGCGCCCCTCGCCGATGGCGGCGAGCATCGAATTGCGGTCGGTGATCGAGAAGCGATTGGCCAGCGCGACGATTTCGTCCTCGCTGAGTTGCAGTGACTCGCGTTCGATCACCGCCATCAGCACCTGCTCGCCGAGCGATATGGCGCGTGCGAAGGCGCCCTGGCGCACAGCCCGGCGGATCGCCGAGCGTGCCTTGCCGGTCATTGCGATATTTTCCCAATTGGGCGGCGGGGTGTGGTCGGCATCGCGCAGGATTTCGACTTCATCGCCCGAATGAAGCTGGGTGATGAGCGGCATTACAGTGCCGTTGATCTTGCAGCCCACGCAGGTATCGCCGACATCGGTGTGGACCGCGTAAGCGAAATCGATGGGCGTGGCGCCGCGCGGCAAGGCAATCAGCCGCCCGCGCGGGGTGAAGCAGAACACCTGGTCCTGGAACAGTTCGAGCTTTGTGTGCTCGACGAATTCTTCGGGGTTGTCGCCTTCGGTCAGCCGGGCAATGGTCGAGCGCAGCCAGTTGTAAGCCTGGCTCTCCTCCTCGAGCCTGTGCATGTCGCCCGAGAGGGATTCCTTGTAGAGCTGGTGCGCGGCGATACCGAATTCGGCGATGGCGTGCATTTCGTGAGTGCGGATCTGCAGCTCGACGCGCTGGCGGCCCGGACCAACGATCGTCGTGTGGATCGAGCGATAGTCATTGGCCTTGGGGACCGAGATATAGTCCTTGAAACGCCCCGGTACGACCTTCCAGCTGGTATGGATGACGCCAAGGGTGCGATAGCACTCATCGATGGTGTCCACAATCACCCGGAACCCGATCATGTCCGAGAGCTGTTCGAGCGCAATCGCCTTGCGCTCGATCTTGGAATAGATCGACCATGCCGATTTGAGCCGCCAAGACACCTTGGCCTTGATGCCCTGCCCCGCCAGATGCTCCTCGAGCTCGCTGCGAATTTCTGCGACGATCTCGCGGCTGGAAATCTCCATCTGCGCGAGGCGAGAGGTAATGGCGTTGTAATGCTCGGGATAGAGCGACTTGAACGAGAGATCCTCGAGCTCGTTGCGCATGTCCTGCATACCCATGCGGCCCGCCAGCGGGGCATAGATATCCATGGTTTCCTGCGCGATGCGGCCGCGTTTGTGGACGGGCATGAACTCAAGGGTGCGCATGTTGTGGAGGCGGTCGGCCAGCTTGACCAGCAGCACGCGAACGTCCTGGGAGATGGCCAGCAGCAGCTTGCGCAGGTTTTCGGCCTGGGCTTCCTCGCGCGAGACGAGGTTGAGACGTTCGATCTTGGTCAGCCCGTCGACGATCTGGCCGATCTCGGTGCCGAACATCTCGTCGATCTCGGCGCGGGTGGCGTCGGTATCCTCGATGGTGTCGTGAAGCAGCGCCACGGCGATGGTGGCATCGTCGAGCTTGAGATCGGTGAGGATGGCGGCGACTTCGAGCGGATGGGCGAAGTAAGGGTCACCCGAAGCCCGTGTCTGGCTGCCATGCTTTTGCATGCCGTACACGTAAGCCTTGTTGAGCAGGGCTTCGTCGGCATTGGGATTATAGGCGAGAACGCGTTCGACGAGTTCGTACTGACGCATCATGCGCCGGGGTACTCCAGAGATTTTTCGACCATAAACTGCAAAGGCGCCCGGCCCGAGAGCCAGACGCCTTTGCAAACACTATAGGGAAAGGCTTACGCCGATCAATCGTCGCGACGCTCGGGGGGCGCCAGCGACTCAATGCCGCGGAGCAGCTCTTCTTCGGAAATGGTGTCGAACACCGGACCTTCTTCGTCCGAAGAGGTTTCGATGCGCGGCGCGGTATCCATTTCCGGCTCGTCGACTTCCACATACTTCTGGAGCGAGTGGATCAGATCTTCCTGCAGATCGTCGGGCGAAATCGTGCCATCGCCGATTTCACGCAGGGCGACGACGGGGTTCTTGTCGTTGTCGCGATCCACTGTGATCTGGCCGCCAGAGGAGATCATGCGGGCCCGGTGGGCTGCCGCAAGAACCAGCTCGAAGCGGTTCGGAATCTTTTCAATGCAATCTTCTACGGTGACGCGTGCCACAGCCGGTCTCCATTGCTTTAGGGGAGTTGTCCGCTCTCTTACACGAGGGCTTTGGCGATGACAAGCGGCGGTTTGGTTTGCCGGACAATGTTAATTTGCCCCTCAGATGAACTTCTTTCCCTCCTGCCGCGTTGAACGAGACACACGCTTGCAATTTTTCCGCCGATTATTGTTTGGAGCTTTTGTCCATATGTTCGATTCCCGGGAAAAGGTCGTGCTGTTTATCGACGGCGCCAACCTTTACGCCACGTCCAGAGCACTTGGCGTCGATATCGACTACAAGCGGCTGCTGAGCGAATTTCAGGAGACGGCCTACCTGCTGCGCGCCTATTACTACACGGCGCTTGTCGAGGATCAGGAGTACTCGTCGATCCGCCCGCTCATCGACTGGCTCGACTACAACGGCTATACGGTGGTGACCAAGCCGGCCAAGGAATTCACCGACGCGCAGGGACGCCGCAAGATCAAGGGGAACATGGATATCGAGCTGGCCATCGATGCGCTGGAGATGTCTGCCCATTACGACCATTTCGTGCTGTTTTCGGGCGATGGCGATTTTACCGCCCTGGTCGCCGCGCTGCAGCGGCGCGGCAAGAAGGTCACCGTAGCGTCGACCATGACCACCCCCACTCCGATGGTTTCCGACGATCTGCGCCGCCAGGCCGATTACTTCCTTGAAATCGCCACCCTGGCCAAAACGGTGGGGCGCCCACAGGTTGACCGCCAGCAGGCCGCCAGAGAGGATGCAACGCACTGATTCCCGTGCGAGACATCCCTTGGCGCTCCAGACCAATCCACCCCCCGATTGCCCGCTCTGTCCGCGGCTGGCCGAATTCCGGCATATCAACCAGCAGCAGTTTCCCGATTGGCACAACGCCCCGGTGGACAATTGGGGTGACACGGCCCCTCGCCTCCTGATCGTGGGCCTCGCGCCCGGTTTACGCGGCGCCAATCGCACCGGCCGGCCCTTTACCGGCGATTATGCCGGCGATCTGCTCTACGCCACCCTCAAGAAATTCGGGCTGGCGACTGGCGTGTTCGAGGCCGATCCCAACGACAGCCTGCAGCTCGTCGATACGCTGATCGCCAATGCGGTGCGCTGTGTTCCCCCGCAGAACAAGCCGACCGGCCCCGAGATCGCCACGTGCCGACAGTTTCTCAATGCGACCATCGAAGCCAACCCGCAGGCCAAGGCGTTCTTTGCGCTCGGCCGCATCGCCCATGAATCGCTGCTCAGTGCGCTGGGCGAACGCCGCGCCGCGTTTCCGTTCGGCCATGGGCGCGAGCATTTATTGACCGATGGCCGGATGCTGATCGATAGCTTCCACTGCTCGCGCTACAACACCAATACCGGCCGTCTGACGACCGAGATGTTCGAGACTGCAATGGGCAAGGCCAAGGCGGCGATAACGGCAAAAGCCTGAGCATCCATCTCGGGCGCTGAGCGTACTGGATCCCAGCTCAAGGCCGGGATGACGTGGTGGAAAAGATGGTGCGAGGAAAAACCGCGGTTCAGCGGCGGGCAGTGCTGCCCGGCACAGGCTCGCCCCTTCTCCCTTGGTCATCCCGGACCTGATCCAGGATCCAGTACACTCAGCTTTGGATAGGGCCCGACCGGCTCTGGATCACCCGTTCTTCAAAATTCGCTGCTTATCGCGGGCCCAGTCGCGATCTTTCTGGACGTCGCGCTTGTCGTGGGATTTGCGGCCCTTGGCCAGCCCGATCAGCAGTTTGGCCATGCCGCGATCGTTGAAATAGAGCTTTAGGGGCACGATTGTGTTGCCCTGCCGCTCGACGCCCTTGGCGAGCTTGTCGAGTTCGCGGTGCGACACCAGCAGCTTGCGGCGGCGCTTTTCGTCGTGGTTGAAGCGGTTGGCCTGCACGTATTCGGGGATATTGGCGTTGATGAGCCAAAGCTCCCCACCCTCGGGCGACACATAGGATTCGGCGATCTGCGCCTTGCCGTTGCGCAGGGATTTCACCTCGGTGCCGCGCAGCACGATGCCGGCCTCGACGGTGTCGAGAACCTCATAGTCGAACCGGGCGCGGCGGTTTTCGGCCACCATGCCGGTTTCGAGCAGACCTTTTTCTTTTTTTGGTGCCATGACCTGTCGATCAGTTGATGAGCCCGGCGTGAACCAGCGCGGCATCGATCGCGGCGCGCGTGGTCTCGGTCACCGGGACGAGTGGCAGCCGGATTTCGTCGCCGAACAGACCCAGCCTGCTTGCTGCATATTTGGTGCCCTGCGGGTTGGGCTCGATAAACAGCGCCTTATGGAGCGGCGCCAGCCGGTCCTGAATGGTCAGCGCCGTCGCGAAATCGCCAGCCTGACAGGCGGCTTGAAACGCCGAACACAGCCTGGGCGCAACGTTGGAGGTCACCGAAATGCATCCCCTGCCCCCATGCGCGTTAAACCCAAGCGCGGTGATGTCCTCGCCCGAGAGCATTATGAACTCCGAACCCAGCGCGGCGCGTGTCATGGTCGCCTTGCTCATGTCGGCCGTGGCGTCCTTGACCCCAACGATATTGGGGCACTCATCGCGCAGGCGCTTCATGGTCTCGACGTTGATATCGACCACCGTGCGGCCGGGCACCGAATAGAGGATGACCGGCAGGCTGGTTGCCTTGGCGATGGCCGAAAAATGCTGGAACAGGCCCTCCTGATTGGGCTTGTTGTAATAGGGCACGATGGTCAGGATGCCATCAGCGCCCGCCTTCTCGGCAAATTCGGCCAGATGAATGGCTTCGCGCGTCGAATTGGAGCCGGCCCCGGCGATGACCGGAACGCGCTTTGCGGCCACCTCGATGGCGATCTCGATGACGCGGCGGTGTTCCTCGTGGCTGACCGTAGGGCTTTCGCCCGTCGTTCCCACCGGAACCAGACCGTTGGTGCCTTCCTCGATCTGCCATTTGACGAAGCGCGCCATGGCGTCTTCATCAACAGCACCCTTATGGAACGGCGTTATCAACGCCGTGATCGACCCGGAAAACATGTGAGACAGTCCTTGATTTCGACAGTTGGCGCGCCTGGCAGCCGCCTTTAACGATTATCGCGCTTCCTCCGGAAGCACTCCACTTTCTAGGTTGTCGCGCTTCCGCACCACAAAAGTGGTTTCCACTTTTGCTGGAAGCACTCCAGTATCGCCCTTGATCCCTAACGGGATGTTTCTTGATGGCGCGGGATGACGGTTTTGTCACCCCCAAAACTGGCGCACCATAGTGGCACTTGCGTGGCGCGACAAGCGGGGCCGCGGCCCCTGTGTTTACCGCGATTGCCTGCGCCGCCGGGCGTGGTATGAAGCATCATGTTCAAGCGCGCAACTCCCCTCCCCGAAACACCGCTTTTTTCAGATCTGCCCGTCAGGACGATCACGTGCAGCGCTGCCAATATCCAGATTGCCGTGCATATTCACGGCGAGATCGCCGACGATGTAGCGCCGATCGTCTGCCTGCCCGGCTATGCGCGCAACATCTCCGATTTCGCCGGGCTGCCCGCCGCCATCAACCGCCTGCCCGATACCGGCTTTGCCTTTATCCTGATCGATCTGCCTGGCCGGGGGCGCTCGACGTACCTCGGCAAGGGCGCGCGCTACTCAACGCTCGCCGACGCCGATTGCGTGCTCGATGTGATGGCGGCGCTCGACGTGCCGCGCGCCGTTCTGGCCGGCGAAGGTCATGGCGGCCAGGTAGCGATGGTCATTGCCGCGCGCCAGCCCCTCGCCGTTGCCGGCACGATCCTGATCGACTCCGGCCCGGTTACCGACCCGCGCGGGCTGGTGCGCGCCCGCAACAATTTCCGCCATTTGACGGCGCTCAAATCGCCATCGGCAGCCAGGGCCGCTCTGCGCAAGATCGTGGGCACCGACTATCCGGGCGAGTCCGAAGCGCGGCTCGATGGGTTTGCGCAGCGCATCTATGCCGAGGATGGGCGCGGAAAGCTGCGTCCGCTTTTCGACAGCCAGCTGATCGCGCAGCTCGAGCAGTTCGAATTTGACGACGTTCTCGAACCGCAATGGCAATTGTTCGATACGCTCTCTCACGCTCCACTGATGATCGTGCGCTCGCAACTGACCGATCAGGTGCGTCGGGCCAGTTTCGACGAGATGGTGCGCCGCCGCCGGGATGCGGCAACGCTGGTCATATCCGATCAGGGGTCGCCCGCGCTGCTCGAAAATCCCGAGGAACATCAGGCCATAGCGGCGTTTTTGCGAGAGATTTGCCGGGCAGGCGTTGGTGAGGTCGCGGACAAAGCCGGGTAGCACCGGCGCGGCTGGCAAGACGAGGCTAGGCCTTGGCTGCCTTGACCAACACCTTGGCCTGCGACACCCATTTTTCGCGCTCGATGCGGCCCTTGAACGACAGCCGCGTGTTCATCACGGCAATCGACTTGGCGTTCCAGGCGGCAATCTGGCTGAAATGAAAGACGCCGTTGTCATGCAGAACCGATTCAAGTTTAGGGCCTATGCCCTTGATCTTCTTGAGATCGTCGGGCTGCCCATTGATCGGGCCAACCAGCAGTCCAAGCGCGGGGTCGCCGAGGTCGGGCGTTTTGGGCGCCTCCGGCGTTTGCGACTGAGCGGGTTGCACAGCCGGCGTGGCGCGCTGGTTGGAACCGAATATCCGCTTGAGCAGATAGCCGATAAGGCAACCGATGAAAAAAGCGGCGAGCAGCAGCAACGCGCTGGGAATAATGTGCGGCGTGGGGTTCATGAGCTTGCTTTCAGCGCCCCTCTTCGGGTGCGCCGTACCATCCGGTCGCAATGCCGATCAGCACGGCCAGCACCAGAAACGGCCAGTTGATGGCGATCAGATATGCAATGTCACTCACTGCCTAGCCCCCATTTGCCGACTGGAGCGCTGCCTTTCGGCAGATCACAGCCCGGCCCTTTTACTGCGCAATATCTTCGAAGCTGAAGACGATGCGCCGGTTTTTCGCCTTGCCCGCCGCCGTGTCGTTAGACGCGACCGGAAGACTTGCTCCATAACCGACAACAAACAGCCGCTGGGGGTCAATCCCCTGATCCACCAGTCTGTCGACAACGGCCTCGGCCCGGCTGAGCGACAGGACCAGATTGGTCTCGGCCCGCCCATCGGCGTCGGTATGTCCTTCTACATAAACCGGTTGAGAAGGGCAAATGGCCAGAGCATCGGCGATTGCCGCTATCAGGACTTCCGACGCCGCGGTTGGGCTGGCGCGTCCCGACGCAAACTCGATCGAAGATTCGTCGATCAATGCCGCCACCTGTGCCTTACATTGAACTGCCTGTTCGTCGGTAACGGTCGTGGTCTCTTCTGGTGTAAGGGCGGTTCCGAGACTGGCGTCCGTTTCAGGTTCCGAACCCGGCACTTCGTTCGCTGCCGCCTCCGCAATATCCTCCTCGACCGGCTCGGGCGGGACGTCGTCGACTTCGGTTCCAGGAACGTCGTCGCCTCCCTCCGCCATCACCTCGTCGGCTGCCTCCGAAGGCACCGGGACATCCTGCCCAACCAGCGGTGTTTCAGGCTCACCTTGTTCGTCGGCCAACGGCGCAACATCAGCGTTTTCTGTTGTATCGCCTGCTTCAACGGGCCGCTCCTCAAGCAAAGCTTCAAGCGATTCCGCAACCTCGGACGCCGCGCCCTCTGCGCTTCGTTCATTACTTGTCGCAGCCTGCACGTCGACATCCCAGGATTCGACGCCCCCCACTGCCCGCAACAACGCCTTCAAGGATGGCACATCTTCGCCGGCGATCAGGTCACCCGCGACAAACCAGCTGCCGTCTTCGAATCCAACGGCGCCTTCGGCCAGCACTTCACTCACTGTTATGGCTTTCATGGCATCGCGCAGGAAGCCGAGCGGCGCGCCGTCGGCAATCGTCATCCCGGCCTCGCCATCGATCCCCGCCCTCCGGCTTAGGATCGTTGCGACGGATTCGTATGGTACATTGCCGCTCAGCGTCAGTTCGCCAGCATCGACCTGCACGGCCCAGGCGAATGGCTCGCCGGCCCCGGCCTCAGCCGTCTCATCGAGTGACTGGTACTGCGCCAGCGCCGCTTGAATTGGGGTCAGTGAGATGACTGCGGGCAGGACAAATGAGAGCAAGCGCGGAAAAATCATTCAAAGCCATAGGTTTGCGCCGCGTGCTGCGGCAATTCCGGTCGATTCGATAACTACAAGCCCAGTGTAAAGCATTTCGGGCGCTGGCGAAGCCATTACCGCCCGCTGTTTGCCCGGAGCTCGCCCGAATACAAAAAGAAAGGCCCGGCAAAAGCCGGGCCTTTCCAAAAATCGCCTCGAGGCGAAGAGTTCTTAGAACTCTTTCGAAGCTTCGAAAGCCAGACGGTAGTGGTCGTCGGTATCGGCGAACACGTTCAGGCTGGTTTCGAAACCGCCGCCCGGTGCGTAGGTCAGGCCAGCAGCGCCGTAGATGTAGTCAGCGCCGCCATTGTCGACGTAGCCGAGTTCAGCATTGGCAGCGATGGTTTCGGTGACGTCAGCGTTCACACCACCGTAAACGGTGAACTGATCAACAGCGACGACTTCCTGGTAACCGGCGCCGATGTAGATGGCAACAGTTTCAGTGGCGTCGAACGAACCTTCGGCAGCAATGCCCCAGTCGTTGTCGCCAGCGATTTCGTCGATGAATGCGTCAACGTCGAGCGTGAACATGTCGAGGGTTGCCGTGGCACCCAGCGAAGCAATGTAGTCGCCAGAGTCGTCAAAAATCACCGCAGCGCGGGCTTCGAACGAGTCGAACTCAGCATTCACAGCAGCGTAGAAGTTGACCGGATCGGTCGGACCATAGAGGTCGCCGAGCAGGACAGCAGCTTCAGCCGAGAACATGCCGCCGTCATATTCGACAGCGAGCAGTGCAGTGCCGTCGCCATCGAGGTCTTCGAGACCTGCGATAACGGTGAAGCCATCAGCGACGAGCGATTCGATGGTGATGACGTGGCCGCCCTGAGCAACAGTGTTGGTCAGTTCGCCTTCATCGAGATCCCAATCGAAGAGACCGTGTTCATCGCCACCACCATAGGTGCGGTCGAGAACTTCGGTGTCGAGGATCTTGTCCTTCAGACCAGCCGAAAGAACGGTGGTGTCACCGAACTGAACGTAAGCCTGATCAACAACGGGATCTTCCGAGAAGGTGTGCACGAAGCCGGTGACGGTTTCGGTGTCGTCATCAACGAACGAGATGAAAGCAACGGCAGCGCCAGAGTCGGTCTGGGTGGTGGCTTCGAAGGCCAGTTCCCAATCGACGTTGGAGTAGATGCCGTAACCAGCATCGACGTCTTCGTGGTAGTATTCGTAAGCCACTTCACCCGAGATCGACAGGCAGGTGTCGTCGGATTCAATGGTCAGGCCCGAGATGCCGTAGGCATCGCAAACGCCGAGCGACACAAAAGTCGCCGGAATCGGATCAGCGGCCTGGGCACCCGTCGACAGGGCCAGAACAGCTGCAGAACCCAGAAGAAGGCTCTTAAGTTTCATAATTGACCTCCAAAGTCAGTCATTCAGTTTGGCCGGGCTATCCGGCAGTTTGTCGAAACGCGACCACATTATTGTTGGTGTCGTGTGTTGCCGTCGCGTTGCGACCGACAAACGATCCCATGCATGGATTCGCAAGACCCACTCTAGCGATGCCGGTTCGGTTCGCAACAGCCGTTAGCCCTGTTCAACAGCCGTTTGGGAGGGTTGCAAAGTGATTGTTGCAAAATGTCCACACATACGGAAACCAGTCGTTAACACTTGAGGCAATCATCGTTTACGACTCCTTTATGTATCGCCTGCGAAAGACCTGGGGGCGCGCGGACTTCGCAAAACAGCCACATTGGTGATGTGCTTGGACCCCGGCCGCCGCTTCGTTTTGCAGAGGTTTTGTTATTGTCCTATCGCCCATCAGTATCGTCCCGCGCGTGCAGCGTAGTTCTGGTTGTCTCCATGCTGATGACCGGCAACGCAATGGCACAGAACGCCGAGGCCGATACCGACCAGATGATGACCGATGCCGATGCGCTCGTGGTAGCCATCGATGTCACGACGCGATGCGCGGTCTTTGACTCCTCGATCGATTATCTGTCTCCGCTCGAACAGGTGGCGGCCCAGATTCGGCTCGGCGAGATCGTGACTGCGGCATCGCAGTTGATCGAGGATGCGCCCGACCGGGTGGCGCAGATGCGGGCCGGGGCGGCGGCACGGGTCTGTGGTAATCCCGAGTTGACGCCCTACATGGATTTCAGCCGGCAGATCGCGCGCGACGTTGTCGATATCGCCCTTGTCGCCTGGCAAACCATCGACGTGCCGGGCTGTAATTATTTTGCCGATGAAGATTTCATGCGGGCCGCCGAGCGCGCCAGCACCGCAGCAGAACAGGCCACCATAGAGGGTGAAGCCAACCGCATCGCCTATATCGAACAGCGCGGCGCGGTCTGGGCCGAGGTTTTTGCCGGCAACTGCGCAAATCTGGGTTTTGAGCCGGTCGAGACCCTGCCGGGCCAGATCGCCCTGGCTCTGCCGACAGAATAGCCCCTTCCAGCCTGCCCAATATTGCGCTAAACCCATCCTCGAATGGGGCTGTAGCTCAGTTGGGAGAGCGCGTCGTTCGCAATGACGAGGTCGTCGGTTCGATCCCGATCAGCTCCACCATTCTTCCGTTTTTCACGCTACGAAGCGCGCGCACAGGGCGGCTTCGGTTTCGCTGATGATCCAGCCGTCGACGACGAGAAACCTGTCGTCGTCGAAGTCGTCGCAACACTGCGTCTGGAACTGCACCAATCGCTCGACAGGGCAGCTGGTTGCCATGGCCGCCGCAGTATGGGGCTTGCCGGCAAGCTTGGCGTGGGCATAGCCCGGCGCGCCATATTGCGGGTAGGCAGCAACAACGGCGATACCCACTGTTCGCAACACTTCAGGGTCGACGCCGTCCAGTGGTTCAATGGCCGCGAAAAAATCCGGCACGTTTCGATCCACGAAACGGCAACCGATCAATCCGGCGCCATAAATGGCCACACCGGCCGCAAGCACGCCGCCGGCACCAAGCAGGACTCTGCGGGACATCTTCGCCATGGTGCGTTCTCCTAAGCCAGCTGCATCAATGCATCGTCGGCCAGATGGTCGGCGAGGCGGATGGCAAGGGCGGTTATTGTCAGCGTGGGGTTGGCCATGCCGCCGGTCGTGAACACCGAGCTCCCGGCCACAAAGAGGTTATCGACCGAATGAACGCGGCAATTGGCGTCGACCACGCCTTGCCGTGGATCGTCGTGCATGCGGGTCGTCCCCATATGGTGGTAGCCGGTGTAGACGTTGTCCAGGCTTGGCGGGTTTTCGATTCCGAGCTGCACCCGGCCCAATCCAGCGCTGCCGAAGGCCCTGCCGATAAGCTCGTGGGTACGGCGAAGGCTCAGCATGTCCTGTTCGGACACACGCCAGTCGAGATCGATCCGACGAAGCCCCAGGGCGTCGACATCATCATTGAGCGTAACACGGCTGTCGGGGTCGGGAGCCTGCTCGGCATCCTGCTTGAATGTGATCGCGGAAATCCTGCCAGATCCGGAGAACTGACGCTGAATGTGCCTCGCGAGGCCTGTCAGCACGGAGCCCGGCGCTTCCGCTACCGTGCACAATCATTCTGTAAGCCGCTCTGGTGCCTGACCGCGGGAAAGCGATTTGGCCAGTGTGGAAAACGCCAGCCAGGCATGATCGCGAAAGTCATCGTTGTGCGCCTGACTTTCCCAGGAAATAGACATGAAGGCTGCATTGTTGAGCAATTTTTCGGTGCGTTTGACCTGCGCAGGCAATGTCATGCCAATGAGCAATTGCGCAGTTTCGGTCGCCTGATCGTAAAATCCCATGTCGGTTTCGTCATCCGAGAGGACCAGATTGCCGGTGGTGGTGTTGAGGTGGTCCATGAAGAACCGGCCGACAAGGTCGTTCTCATTGCCCAGACCAGACTGGCGCTGGCTCGCGGCGTTGAGCAGCACCCGCGGGTTCTCGATACCGCCGCAGGCCAGGACATAAGCCTTTGCCGTCACACCGGCCGTCTGGCCGTCGAGTGTGGCGATGGTCACGCGGTCGACGCGGGACGTGCCGTCAGCGAGCACGATATCAGTCACACTCGCGTGCAGAATGCAGGTGATGTTCTCGGCGGCCTCAACGTTTCCGGCGTACTTTTCCGCAAAACGGGTGGGCGCGCTCATCTGATAGACTGAAGGAACGACCTGAGCGGGATCGAGGGGGAGCGGGCTGCCATTCAGCTCCACCCCCCACTCGTCCAGCGAATATTTGTAGGGCCCGAGGTCGAGATAGGGCTGCGCGCGCTCGTAGAAGGGGTCCAGCGCGGCGCGGGTGATCGGCCAGCCGCTGTGGGGCACGCCGTCCCTCGCCTCGAAGTCTATCGCCTCGAGCGGTGCGCACATGCCCGTCCAATGGCCGGAGGTGCCACCGAACTGCCGCAGCCGGGAATAGCTCACATCGGTGTTGGCGTGACCGGTAACCTTGCCGTCATAGAGAGATTGCACCGACTCTTCGTACTGCATGCCACCGCTCTCGAGCAGCACCGACGTGATGCCGCGCCGCGCAAGCTCGAGGGCCAGGGTGATACCCGCGGGGCCGGCACCCGCAATACAGACATCCGCCGAGAAACGACTGCCATCCGGCTGACTTAGAAGGTCAATAAACATCGTGTGGAATACGCCTTATGAAGGGCAATTGATCTGTTTGGACGCAGCGCCAGTCTAATGCCCGGTCGTTAAGATAAATTCGGCAAAACCAGCAGATGTATTGCAGGCGCTCATTAATTTTGGGTTCAGTCGCGTTTCAGCATCCGCTTTAGTGTCTGCCTACTGCGCGCAACACCCTCAATTCCGGCAATCAGTGCCTTTGTGGACGCGCCCTTGGGGCCAAGCACCAAAGTCCCCATTGTTCGGGTTTCGCCCCACAATCCGCATATCACGTGCCCCTCCACCGTCGTTGCGGCGTCCATGCTCGCTATCGCGTCGTCGGCAAAGAACTGCTCAACGATCCTGTATTCGAGCACCATGCCCGGCCCAAACTTGCGGTAGGTCTCGTCGAATGCGCATTTGGGCGTAAACAGGGTATCCCCGGTGGCGATATTGATCGAAATGGCGATCGGCTTGCCGTCGAGCAAAAGGCTGTCGACGCTCGTCAGCCCCACGCCATTATGCGAGCCGCCATAAGCGGCCCGTGCGAATGCCGCATCGTCAGGGCGCGACAGGAATGCCGTGCCCCGGTGCCCCTTCCAGCCCGATGCCTCCATGCGCAGAAAGTCCTCGACCCGGACCGCCACGGTGTCGGGATCGCTTGCCCGCTCGAATCGCAAATCGCCTTCCCGCTCGAGCCTGCGCCAGTTCCGTTCGATATCCTTGGCCCGTTTCTTGCCGATCACGGTTTCCACATGGGCAGCGAAATTTTCCGCGCGACGGGTCAACACCGCCCGCTCATAGGGCGCGGCAAAGCCGATCTCGAATCCTGTCTGGCCCGCCTTGGCACGGGCTTTCTCGGCAAACGCCCCTTGCGTGGCCACATGGGGAAAGACCCAATGTCTTGGAAGTCCGCCCATTGTGGCCATTCCGCCTAGCAGCCCTGCCATAGCGACTTCGACATGCTCGGCCGAAATCAGCGGCGTGCCCGCCACCTGATAGAGATTGAGCGCCGGCGCGCCCATACCGAACGGGCCGTATCCGATGACGCGGAAGGGTAGAAATCCGACAAGCTCCGACGTCTCGTACCTATAGAGCGCCAGCGCCCGGAAATTGCTGGAGTAGGCATCGGCACTGCTCAGCACCATCTGACGCGTCAGCCACGGATTTCCCTCAATCGCCCCGGCACTCAAGCCATCCCAGGCTGCGGCGTCGATCCGCCGGATCCCTTTCATGTCGAGCACATCGACTCGGCAGGCCAGATTGATCGCCATGGAGCGCTGCACGGCCACGACGCCCGCAAGGCTCATTGCCGCTTCGGCAAACTCAGTCATGCGACAGCCCTCTTTTTCCCAATACGTGCCATCCCGATGGGCAGGACGACACCCAGCCGTGCCCAGGCAAGACTTGAAAGCACAAGCCCGCGCACCGTCAGCCCCGCCGCCGTCGCCAGCGCCGCCCCCGTCATGCCCCAGTTCGGAATCAACGCAAAACCAAGTCCGACGGTCACGCCCAGCGCCACCAGAAATCCCATGGCGCAGGCCCGCTCCTCGCCCAGCATTGTCAGGACATCCTCGCCCGGCCCTAATGCGCTTGCCGCAACCAGGCCGAGCGCCAGTATCGGCACCACGCCTGCCGCAACCGTATAGTCCGGACCGAACAGCGACAGCAGGGCCGGCGCTCCGGCCCAAAGCACCAACGCGCCAACGCTGGTTAGCGCCGTCGATGCAAACGTTGCGTATTCGATCAGTTGATGAAGCCTTGCCTGTTCACCGCGCGCCGCCAGGCTTGCGTATTTCTGTGCCGTCGCTGCGGAAATTCCATAGGGCACATACCCCAGAACCTGCGCAATGCGCGTCGCGGCGAAATAGAACGCCACGATCTCGGGCGGTGCAAAAAGCCCCAGAATCAGCACGTCGGCGTTATTGAACAATGTTTCAGCCGCGTCGAGCAGTGCAATCGGCAGGGCTGTCCTGGTCCAGTATCGCACCTTGTAAACCGGCTTTGCCACACCGATCGTCTCGCGCAGTTGCCCGCGCACCAGCCCATACTGGACGGCCACGCTCACGACGACGCCAGCGATGGTGAAGCCCATAATGGTGAGTGCATCGGCACTACCGCCAGTCAGAAAGACCACCCCGACACCAGATATGATGGCAAGATGCCTCACGAACATGGCCGGCCCGATCCCCAGTATCGGCTTATCGAGGCCCCGCGCAATCGCCTCGAGGAAATCCTGCACCATGAGCAGCGGCACGATCAGCAGCCCCAGGGTAGCCAGCAAGGTCATCTCCGGCGACAAGCCGAAAGGCGCAAAATGCACCACCCCGAGCGCCAGTCCCGAAACTGCCAGCGCCGCCCCGCCCGCCAGGGCCAGTGAAAATCTCAGCAGCCCAGCGATTGCCGGCGCATCCTCCTGCGCCCGATAGGCCGCGACGAGCCGGCAAATAAGCTGGTTGGTTCCCACGGTTGCCGTATGTCCCAGCAGGACGAGCCAAACCATGACCAATGCGTAGGATCCAAATCCGTCCGGCCCGATCAATCGCGCTGCCAGAACCTGCGCAGCCAGCGCGAGCCCGGCGGCGCCGACCCGCACCCCCATTACGGCGATACCGGCATGGGAAAACCCGTCCGCGCGCCGCGCGAACAGGGCTTTCAGTTTCTGGGCCGGTCGATCCGCCATGGATCAGCCTGCAGCGAGTGGTACCAGAAGGCCCGGCGCCTTGCTGTCGAGCGTAAACCGCATCTGACGCTTGAAGGCTTGGCGCTTTTGCTGCCCCGAGAGCCGCCAGGCCGCCGTCATGGCGATCTTGGCCCAGGCGGTCGGGCCGTAGAGATCTTTCGACTTCGGCGTCCAGCCGAACTGGCGCAGAATGCCGTTGCCGTACTGGACGGCAAAATGGCGGCGGATTTCCGGGGTCCAGTGCTCAGTTGTCACCGAGATGTTGAGGCAATCGCGGTTTTCGACCCGATGCGGTCCGTTGAGTGGCCAGTGGGCCATGTCGCCGGGTTTGAGATCGACCACTTCGGCATATTTATCGAACCAGGGCGCGTAAGAAATTTCTTCTTCGGTCGTGCCGCGAATGATGCCTTCGAGCGCTTTGGGCTTCAAAAAAGGTTCGGTGTTGGGATAGATCCAGATGCGCTTTTCGCCCCGGATCTGCCACAGCGCCTGCCCCGGCACATCGGCATGATAGAACACCTGTGCGTTGGGCGAGGAAATCAGCAGCCCCATGGACTTGCGGAACACGTTCAGATCTTCGACGTTGCCTTCGATTTCGGCAAACATCTCGTCCATGAGATCGGCAAATTCGGGTACGAAATCGGCGATCTTTGTTACGTTGATCCAGATGCGCCCCTGCTGGACGGCATCGATCAGCTGCGTTCCCGAGAGATCGCCGCGCTTGCAATAGCTCCAGCTCCCCGCGTCGTGGGTGCCGGCGCCCATTGTATTGATCGCCATACGGTGCTCGGGAATCTGGTCAAGCATGGCGCCCAGCTTCTGGTCGCTAAACAGGACCCGCTCGTGCAGCCGGTGTTTGAGCTTGACGATATGATTGCCCCACAGCGCCCGCGCTTCGTGGTCGAAATTCTCAAATACCGCGCCGCTCATGGCGTCCCCCTCGTTTCACGATCTTTTCGCGCCGGACCATGCCACAGGGGCGCAAACAATCAATGAGACGCTGGCAACATGTTTAACGATGCATAGAACAAAGCCGCATGAAGCGCGGCGCTGGCGTTGGTTGCTCCAGGCCCTCTGGTCACCACGCAGATGCCGGGGCGGTTGGTGAGCTTTCCATGCACACCTCGGCCATCATCGCAGCATTGCCCTCCTGCCGGCAGGTGATGGTTTTTATCTGCGGCGCGTCGCGTAGAGCGCATCGAGAACAGCGAGATAGCTTTCGCCCGGCACGCAGAACACATGGTCGGCGCCATGGATTTTAAGCTGATCGACGAGTATGCGCTTGGCCATGAACGGGCGCCTAACAATATCGGTGGCTGTCGAAGGTCTCCGGAAAGGCCGAGCCGTCCAGAGACCTCACGAGCGTTATCCCCTGCCGACGAGCTTCAGAGTTCTGGGCATGGCGCGTAATCAGTCCGGGAGTTGAGCCAAAAGGCGTTTGGCGGCAAGGAAGTGGGGGCGGTCGACCATCTTGCCGTCCAGCTGTATGGCCCCCGCGCCCGGATTGGCGGCGAAGGCTGCGATGACAGCGCGCGCATGGGCGATTTCAGCGTCATTGGGCGAGAACGCCGCGTTGATGAAGGGGATTTGCGTGGGGTGGACAGCCATCATGCCTGAAAATCCGTCGCGGCGGCCGCGCGCCGCATAGGCTCTGAGCCCTACGGTATCGGCAATGTCAGGATAGACCGTTTCGATGGCCGGAACGCCGGCCGCGTGGGCGCCGAACAGGGTGAGGCTACGCACCAGCTCATAGGGCGGCGTATACCGCCCGTTCGGCTTGCGCGCCGCCGTGGCGCCGATGGCCGCTGGCAGGTCTTCAGCGCCCCAGGTCAGCCCGCACAGCCGGCTGGCGATAGCGCCGTAAGTGCCCAGCCCGAACACCGCCTTGGCCGTTTCGGTGGCGATGGGCAGGATGGGGATATGGGAGAGGCCGAGCATTGCGGCCAGTTCGGCAACCGAGCTGCCGGATTCCGATTTCGGCAGCACCAGCGCGTCGGGCTTGGCTGGCAGGATCGCTTCGAGATCGGCGGCGATGTCAGGGGAACCGAGCGGGTTGACCCGAACCATTATTATCACATCGCGCTCAGCCGCCGCGAGAAACCGCGCCACATCCTTTCTGGCCCAGGGCTTGCGCTCGGGCAGCACCGAATCCTCGAGATCGACGATCACCGCGTCCGCGCCGCTCCTGAGCGCCTTTTCCATGCGGTCAGGCCGATCGCCGGGGACAAAGAGCAGCGAACGCAGCCTCATTGCGGCCCCCGCTGGATCAGTGCAGTGCGCGTGCAGGTGCAGACGATTTCGTCGCGCTGATTGATGGCCCGATGGGCGAAAGTGACGATTCCCGCCTCCGGGCGGCTGCCCGATGCCCGCAAATCGATCACTTCGGATTCAACGCGCAGCGTGTCGCCGATGAACACGGGCTTTGGCATCTTGACCGCGTCATAGCCCAGATTTGCGATCAGCGTTCCGAGCGTGGTTTCGGCAACCGAAATCCCCACCATCAGCGCAAAAGTGAAGGTGCCGTTGACGACGATTTGCCCGAACTCCGTCCCCTTCGCGTATTCGGCATCGAGGTGGAGTGGCTGGGGATTGTGGGTCAGCGTGGTGATCAGCAGATTGTCCGCCTCGGTCACCGTGCGGCGGATGGGATGGGCGACCGTATCGCCGACCGACCAGTCCTCGAAATACCGCCCGCTCATTGATTTTCCTCCACGATTTCCACCAGAACCGTTCCCTCGGTGACCTGATCGCCGCTCAACGCATTGATCGCGGCGACGGTGCCGTCAAACGGTGCGGACAGAGTGTATTCCATTTTCATCGCTTCAAGCACGATCAGCGTTTCGCCCTTTTCGACCCGCTGACCGGGCGCCACCGCAATGGCGGTGACCTTGCCGGGAATGGGCGCAAGGATCGCGCCATCGGCGGCCGCACCCGCATGGGCGACGTCGGAGCGATCGGGGGAAAAGACGAAGACCTCGCCTGCATCGGCGATGAGCGTGCGAGCGGACGATTTGTGAACGATTCGAACCGCCTGGGCGCCCGGCTCAGCCCTCCCGGGGAGCGTGACCGTAAGCGGCTCCGACCCCAAAAGCATACGGATTTCGCGTTTCGGCTCGGCGTTGAGGCGGAAACCGGTGAGCCCCATCCACGCCCCCTGCCCCTGCGGCAGCATGGATTGCGCGGCAAGTTCAAGGGCTTGGTGCGATGGTTCAACGGGTTGAGTCAGCGTATCAGCGTGCCGTTCGATAAAACCGGTATCGATATGCCCGGCGACAAAATCAGGCTCGGCAAGCGCCCGGGCCAGGAACGCGGCGTTGGCCTTGACCGGATGAATGGCTATGGATCGGCAGGCCGCTCCAAGCCCGTCGATAGCCTCCTGCCGCGTCTGCCCGTGGGTGATCAGCTTGGCGATCATCGGGTCGTAAAACGGTGTTATCGCATCGCCCGCTTCCACGCCGGTTTCGATACGGACGCCATCGGGTAACTCGAAGATTTCAAGCGTGCCGGTCGACGGCATGAAGGCGTTGGCGGGGTCTTCGGCGTAAAGCCGAGCTTCCATCGCCCATCCCGAAAAGCTCAATTGCTCCTGCGACTTGGGCAGGGTTTCTCCCGATGCGATTCTAAGTTGCCATTCGACAAGATCGACCCCGGTGATGGCTTCGGTCACCGGATGCTCGACCTGCAGCCGCGTGTTCATTTCCATGAACCAGATACGGTCGGCCCGTAGCCCGCCCGACGCATCGGCGATGAATTCGATGGTCCCTGCCCCGACGTAATTTACCGCATGGGCGGCCTTGACCGCGGCGGCGCAGACGGCGGCGCGGGTCGCCTCGTCCATGCCCGGCGCCGGAGCTTCCTCGATCACCTTCTGATGGCGGCGCTGTAGCGAACAATCGCGCTCGAACAGATGCACCACATTGCCGTGCTTGTCGCCGAACACCTGCACTTCGATATGACGCGGGCGGGTGACGTATTTTTCGAGCAGAACGCGATCATCGCCAAAGGCGCCTTTCGCCTCGCGCTGGCACGATTGCAACGCAGAAGCGAATTCAGCGCCGGTCTCGACCTTGCGCATCCCCTTGCCGCCGCCACCTGCGATGGCCTTTATCAAGACAGGATAGCCGATCTCACCGGCCGCTGCGGTAAGTGTATCCGGCGACTGGTCTGCGCCCATATAGCCAGGGGTTACCGGTACGCCCGCTTCGGCCATCAACGTCTTGGCGGCGTCCTTTAAACCCATCGCCTCAATCGACGCAGGATCGGGGCCAACCCAGATCAACCCTGCATCGATGACAGCTTTCGCGAATTGCGCGTTTTCCGACAGAAACCCGAACCCTGGATGGATCGCATCCGCTCCCGCCTCTCTGGCAGCGGCGATGATCGCGTCACCGCGCAGATAGCTCTCGCTGACCGCCGCCGGCCCGATATGGACCGCAGCGTCGGCCATGCGGACATGCAGCGCGCCCGCGTCGGCATCGGAAAACACAGCAATGCTTTGAATGCCCATGCGCTTTGCTGTGCGGATGATGCGGCAGGCGATTTCGCCGCGATTGGCGATAAGGAGACGTTTCATCATCTACATCCTGAACAGCCCGAATTGCGGGCGGTCGGGGATCGGGGCGTTGAGTGTAACGCGGAAGGCAAGTCCCAGGACGTCGCGGGTTTGCGCCGGATCGATGATGCCGTCGTCCCACAGCCGCGCCGTGGCGAAATAGGGATTGCCCTCGGCCTCGTAACGCTCGCGGATTGGATTTTTAAAGGCTTCTTCGTCCTCAGCGCTCCAGTTTTCACCCTTTGATTCAAGTCCGTCGCGCTTGACGGTAGCGAGAACCGACGCCGCCTGCTCGCCGCCCATCACCGAGATGCGGGCGTTGGGCCAGGTGAACAGGAACCGCGGAGAATAGGCCCGCCCCGCCATGCCGTAATTGCCCGCACCGAAACTGCCGCCGACGATGAGGGTGATTTTGGGTACAGTGGCCGTGGCGACGGCGGTGACCAGCTTGGCTCCGTCCTTGGCGATGCCGCCCGCCTCATATTTGCCGCCCACCATGAAGCCGGAGATGTTCTGCAGAAACAGCAAGGGGATGCGGCGCTGGCAACACAACTCGATAAAGTGCGCGCCCTTGAGCGCGCTTTCGGAAAACAGAACGCCATTGTTGGCGATAATGCCGATTTTCATGCCCCAGAGTTCGGCAAAGCCGGTGACCAGCGTGGTGCCGTAATTGGCCTTGAACTCATGAAACCGCGATCCGTCCACGATACGGGCGATGATTTCGCGCACGTCGTAGGGCGCCCGGACGTCCGTAGGAATTATGCCGTAAAGGTCCGAGATATCGTGGCGGTTGGCCGCGACAGCGTCCGGATCCTGGTCCTCCGACGCTGCGGGCAACGTCGAAACGATATCGCGGACTATGGTCAGCGCGTGCTCGTCATTTTCGGCGATGTGGTCGACGACGCCCGATTTCCGTCCGTGGGTTTCGGCGCCGCCGAGTTCTTCAGCCGAAATGACTTCGCCGGTGGCGGCCTTGACCAGCGGCGGGCCGGCCAGAAAAATCGTGCCCTGATTGCGTACGATCACCGTTTCGTCGCTCATGGCGGGCACATAGGCCCCTCCCGCCGTGCATGAGCCCATGACGCAGGCGATCTGCGGGATCGATTGCGCCGACATCTGCGCCTGACTGAAAAATATGCGCCCGAAATGGTCGCGGTCGGGAAAGACTTCGGCCTGATAGGGCAGATTGGCGCCTCCGGAATCGACCAGATAGATGCAGGGCAGCCGGTTTTCGAGTGCGATTTCCTGAGCGCGCAGATGCTTTTTGACCGTCAGCGGGAAATAGGCACCGCCTTTGACGGTGGGATCGTTACAAACGATCATCGCGAAGCGGCCCGAAACGCGCCCGATACCGCAGATCATCCCCGCCCCCGGCGCCTCGTCGCCATAGACGCCGTTGGCCGCGAGCTGGCCGATCTCAAGAAACGGCGATCCGGGATCGAGCAATCGCTCGACCCGTTCGCGCGGCAGCAGCTTGCCGCGCGCCACATGGCGCTGGCGCGAGGTTTCCGGACCACCAAGCGCAGCCTTGGCGACAGTATCGCGCAGCTCGGCGGCCAGCGCGCGATTATGCGCCGCGTTGGCGCGAAAGGTGTCGGAGGCCGGGTTTATTGTGGATTGGAGGGTGGGGGCGGTCATGTGCGGATCTCGCCACTGCCGAGCCCGCCGCTCCACCCCACCCTTAATCCCTCCCCCTCAAGGGGAGGGAGATCGGGCTGCGGCACGGGCGAGCCCCAGGATTCCCCTCCCCCTTGAGGGGAGGGGCTAGGGGTGGGGGCGGGCCGCGCACTCATATACCGATCACCTCGCGCCCGATGAGGAAACGGCGGATTTCGTTGGTGCCGGCGCCGATATCGTAGAGTTTTGCATCGCGGACGAAGCGCTCGGCGGGCCATTCCTTTGTGTAGCCCGCACCGCCCAGCGCCTGGACGGCTTCGAGGGACACCTTCACCGCATTTTCCGAGGCCAGAAGGATTGCGCCCGCCGCATCGAAACGCGTGGTCTTTCCCGCATCGCAGGCTTTGGCCACCGCATAGACATAGGCGCGGGACGAATTGAGCGCGACATACATGTCGGCGATTTTGGCCTGCATGAGCTGGAACGAGCCGATGGGCGCGCCGAACTGTTTGCGGTCCTTGACATAGGGCAGCACGGTATCGAGGCATGCCTGCATGATCCCCAGCGGACCTGCAGCGAGCACAACACGTTCGTAATCGAGCCCCGACATCAAAATGTTCACCCCCTGCCCTTCGGCGCCCAGAACGTTCTCCGCCGGCACCTCGCAATCGGCGAAAACGAGTTCGGCGGTGTCCGAGCCGCGCATGCCCATCTTGTCGAGTTTGGGGGAGACGGAAAAGCCCGCCATGCCCTTTTCGATGATGAAGGCGGTTATACCCTTGGGACCGGCACTCGGGTCGGTCTTGGCATAGACGATCAGCACATCGGCCTTGGGCGCGTTGGTGATCCAGAATTTGGTGCCATTGAGGACGTAGCGGTCGCCCTTCTTTTCGGCGCGCAGCGACATGGAGACCACGTCGGACCCCGATCCGGCTTCCGACATGGCCAGTGCACCCACATGCTCGCCCGAGATCAGTTTGGGCAAATATTTGCGCTTTTGCGCCTCGCTGCCCCAACGTCGTGTCTGGTTGACCGCCAGGTTGGAGTGAGCGCCGTAGGACAGGCCCACCGAGGCCGAAGCGCGCGAGACTTCTTCCACGGCCACGCAATGTTCGAGATAGCCGAGACCAAGCCCGCCGAATTCTTCCTCCACCGTAATGCCGTGCAGGCCGAGTTCACCCATTTCGGGCCAGAGGTCGATGGGAAAGGTATTTGTCTCATCGATCTCGGCAGCGCGCGGTGCGATCTTGTCGGCAGAAAACCTGCGGGTGGTTTCGCGGATGGTATCGGCCATGTCGCCGAGGGCGAAATCGAGATGGGTCATGTCAATGGACCTCTGGTTTGACTGCAACGATGGTGTGCTGGGCGAAGGCCCCCTCACCCGTCGCTTCGCGCCGACCTCTCCCCCTAGGGAGAGGTAAGAACCCGGCATGCGCCCTTGCGCACCTCTCCCTCAGGGGGAGAGGTCGGCTGGCGCAGTCAGACGGGTGAGGGGGCCTTGCTGTGTTCATGACCAGCTCCGTTTCTCAATGAAGATCAGCGCCGGGTTCTCCAGCAGCCGCTTGAGCCGCTGGATGAATTTCGCCGCGTCGTAGCCATCGACAATGCGGTGATCGAAGCTGGACGAGAGGTTCATCATGGTCCGCACCGTCACCTGGTTGTTGATGAACACAGGGCGCCCCATCAGCTTGTTGGGGCCGATGATCGCCACTTCGGGGTGGTTGATGATCGGGGTTGCCGCCACGCCGCCCAGAGCCCCGAGACTGGTCAGGGTTATGGTCGAGCCAGAAAGCTCGTCGCGCGACGCCCTGCCCTCGCGCGCTGCGTTGGTCACCCGGCTCATCTCGCGGGCGCAATCCCAGATGTCGAGCGCTTCGACATGGTGGACCACGGGCACCATCAGCCCCTCGGCGGTTTGCGTTGCGATGCCGATATGGATGGGCTCGAACTGGCGCAACACTCCGGCGTCGGCATCGTAATGGGCGTTGACGTGCGGGAACTCGGGCAGCAATTGCGCCAGCGCCCGCATGAAGAACGGCAGCAGCGTCAGCTTGGGCTGCGCGCCATGCCGCGACGCGTTAATTTCACGGCGCAGGCCCTCAAGCGCCGTCATGTCGCAATCTTCAACATAGGAAAAATGCGGGATGGAGCGGGCGGACAACTCCATGCGCTCAGCGATCCTGCGGCGCAGGCCGATGATCTTTTTCTCATGCACGTCGTGGCGCTCGCGGGCCGCCGGTTGAGGCGCCCGAGACTTGAGGTGGGCATCGAGATCGGCGTCGGTGATACGGCCTTCCGGCCCCGTGCCGGCAACATAGTTAAGGTCTATATCAAGATCTTCGGCACGCCGGCGTGTGGCGGGGGCGATGAGGATTTGATGGCTGTGGCCTTCCTGCTCCTCCATTGCCCCTCCCCCCTCGGTCATCCCGGCCTTGAGCCGGGATCCGGTAGGCTCGGAGGGTGGAGCTTTCTCATCGGCGCTCGGGGTACTGGGTCCCGGGTCTTCGCCCGGGATGACGGCAGCGGGTGGGGCGGCCGATGTGGCCTCGGCGTCGTCGGGCTTGTCCGCCGTTTTGTCGGGAGAGGATGGCGCGGCGTTGGAGGTACTAACCCCGGCATCCTCTCCCTCGATCTCAAGCTCGACCAGCACCGAGCCCACGGGCGCTTTGTCCCCTTCGGCGCCGAAGAGCTTGAGAACCGTACCGGTCACAGGCGATGTCATGTCGATTGTCGCCTTGTCGGTCATAACGTCGACAAGCGTCTGGTCTTCCTCGACATGATCGCCGACCTTTATATGCCAGGCGGTGATTTCGGCTTCGGCGACACCCTCGCCGATATCGGGCAAACGGAAGCTGTAGGTTTTCATGCCACCGCCTCCACACAGCGCTTGAGCGCCTTTGTGACCCGCACCGGGCCAGGGAAATAATCCCATTCGAAGGCATGCGGATATGGCGTGTCCCAGCCGGCCACGCGCTCGATGGGCGCGCGCAGATGATAAAAGCACCGCTCCTGGACGAGGGCCGAGAGTTCGGCCCCGAACCCGCCAAAGCGTGAGGCTTCGTGGACGATGACGCAGCGGCCGGTCTTTTTGACCGATTTGACAATAGCGTCGATATCGAGCGGCACTATGGAGCGCAGGTCGATCAATTCAGCATCGATGCCGGATTCGGCAATCGCTGCGTTGCAGACATGGACCATCGTGCCATAGGCCAGCACCGTCACCTCGTGGCCCTCACGCATCACCGAAGCCGAGCCGAGCGGCACGGTGTAGTGGCCGGCGGGCACTTCGCCGAGCTTGTGTTCGGCCCATGTGGTCAACGGCTTGTCGTGGTGGCCGTCGAAGGGACCGTTATAAAGCCGCTTGGGTTCGAGGAAGATCACGGGATCGTCCTCCTCGATAGCGGCGAGCAGCAGGCCCTTGGCGTCGTAGGGGTTGGACGGGATGACGGTTTTGAGCCCCGTCACATGCGCAAAGATCGCCTCGGGGCTTTGCGAATGGGTCTGGCCGCCAAAAATGCCGCCGCCATAGGGCGAGCGCACCGTGATCGGGCACCAGAATTCGCCGTTTGACCGGTAGCGTAGCCGCGCCGCTTCGGACACCAACTGGTCATAGGCGGGCAGGATATAGTCGGCGAACTGGATTTCAACGATGGGCCGTAGCCCGTATGCGCCCATGCCGATGGCGGTTGCGACAATCCCGCCTTCGGAAATCGGGGAATCGAAACAGCGGTTTAGGCCGTGTTTCTTCTGCAGTCCTTCAGTAACGCGGAACACGCCGCCGAAATAGCCGACGTCCTCGCCGAACACCAGCGTATCGGGATCGCTGGCCAGCTTGACGTCGAGGGCGGAATTGAGCGCCTGGATCATGTTCATGGCTGGCATTTTTAGACTCCCGCCTCCCTGCGCTGTTCGCGGATGCGCCAGTCGGGGTGGGCGAAGACGTCCTCGAACATTTCGCGCGGGTTGGGTTTGGATTGGCCCAGCGTGCCGATGGCTTCGGCCTGTTTGACGGCGGCTTTGATCTCGGCGGTCAGCTCGACAATCAGCGCTTCGTGCTGCTGGTCGGACCATTCACCCATGCCGATCAGATGCGCCTTGAGCCGTTCAAGCGGGTCGCCGAGCGGCCATTGAGCGGCTTCGTCCTCGGGCCGGTAGCGTGTCGGATCGTCCGATGTCGAATGCCCTGATGCCCGGTAGGTGAAAAATTCGATCAGGGTCGGGCCGTGATTGGTGCGGGCCCGGTCGGCGGCCCATTGGGTTGCGGCATAGACGGCGAGGAAATCATTGCCATCGACCCGCAGGCCCGGAATGCCGTAGGCGATGGCCTTGGCCGCGAAGGTGGTCTCCCCGGCCCCGGCGATGCCGGAAAACGAGGAAATCGCCCATTGGTTGTTTTCAACACAGAGAATAACCGGCGCCTTATAGACTGCTGCGAAGGTCAGCGCCTCGTGGAAATCGCCTTCTGCCGTCGTGCCGTCGCCCACATGGCCGATGGCGATCTTGTCGTCGGCCTTGAAGGCCGAGGCCATGGCCCAGCCCACTGCATGGCCAAAGCGCGAGCCGACATTGCCCGAAAGCGAATAGAACCCGTATTCGCGGGCCGAATAGAGGATGGGGAGTTGCCGACCGCGCAGCGGGTCACGCTCGTTTGAATAGATCTGGTTGCACAGATCGATAAGCGGATAGCCGCGCGTCATCAGCCAGGACAGCATGCGGTAGGTGGGGAAATTCATGTCCCCCATATCGAGCGCCAGCGCCTGGGCCGCGCCGATGGCCTCTTCACCCAGCGATTTCATGTAAAAGCTGGTCTTGCCCTGCCGGTGCGCGCGGAACATGCGGTCGTCGAACAGGCGCGTCTTGAGCATGGCGGTGAGCCCGGCGCGCAGCGTATCGGGGTCGATCCTGGGGTCCCACGGGCCGACCGCCCTGCCCGCATCGTCGAGAACGCGGATCAACCCATAGGGCAGATCGCGCAGATCGCGCTCGGGTTCGGAAATATCGGGGCACCGTACGGCGCCCGCTTCGGGCACCGCGATGTGTGAAAAATCGACAGGCTGGCCGGGCCGGGCCGGTGGCTCGGGCACGTGAAACGACAATGGTGGACGGTTGGATTTATCGCGTCGAGCGAGAATGTCCATGCTGCTCTCCTCCCCGATTGCAACATTTGACTGTTTCGAATGATACTCCCAATCGAAGGGGAGAACTTGACTTCATTGTTCGACTATCGCGTAATGATTGGATATTTCATCCTATCAATTCAGGCGTATTGAGGAGACGGTTACATGGACGAGATGGATCGCAAGATACTGGCAGTGGTCCAGGACGACTCGTCCCTGTCGGTCGCCGATATGGCGGAGAAAGTGGGCCTGTCCCACACACCCTTCTGGCGGCGCTTGAAGCGCCTCGAGAAGGACGGGGTCATCAAGGAGCGAGTTTCGATCCTTGACCAGCACAAGCTGGGGCTCGCCATCACCGTCTTTGCCCATATTAGACTCAAGCAGCACGATGAGGAAACGCTTGAAGCGTTCGAGCGCGAGGTGGCCGACTATCCCGAAGTGGTGGAATGTTATTCCATGAGCGGGGAGACCGACTATGTGGTGCGTGCGCTGGTCGCCTCGATAGAAGAATATGAGCGGCTTTTGAAACGCAAGCTGTTGCATTTGCCCGGCGTTGTGGCCATCAACTCTCATTTCGCGCTCAAATGCATCAAGCTCACGACCAAGCTGCCGATCGCAGCGCAGTAAGCGGCCTCACGTCCCGGATGAATCTACAAGAGGAGACGGCTTTGAAAATTCTAGTCCCGGTCAAGCGGGTTCTCGACGCCAACATCACCGTGCGGGTGAAGTCGGACGGAACGGGCGTCGATCTCGCCAACCAGAAAATGAGCATGAACCCGTTCGACGAAATTGCCGTCGAAGAGGCGATCAAGCTCAGGGAAGCGGGCATCGCCACTGAAATCGTTGCCGTTTCCATCGGCCCGGCCCAGGCGCAGGATACGCTGCGCACCGCGCTTGCCATGGGTGCCGACAGCGCCATTCTGGTCAAGACCGACGAGGTCATCGAGCCGCTGGCCGTCGCCAAAATCCTCAAGACGATTACAGAGCAGCAGAGCCCCGATCTGGTCATCATGGGTAAGCAGGCCATCGACGACGATGCCAACCAGACCGCCCAGATGCTCTCGGCCCTGCTCGGCTGGCCGCAGGCGACGTTTGCCTCCAAGGTCGAGATTGCCGACGGCAAGGCGACGGTGACGCGCGAGGTCGATGGTGGCCTCGAAACGCTCGAACTCACCCTGCCCGCCGTCATCTCCACCGATCTGCGGCTCAACACCCCGCGCTACGCCTCGCTCCCCAACGTGATGAAGGCCAAGAAAAAGCCGCTCGAGGAAATCGACGCGGCAAGCCTTGGCGTCGCCCTCGCTCCCACATTGAGCGTCATCTCGACAGCCAAACCGGCCGAGCGCAAGCCTGGTTCGATGGTGGGTTCGGTCGCTGAACTCGTCGAAAAGCTCAAGACGGAGGCGCGGGTTCTATGACCATTCTCATTCTCGCAGAACACGACAACTCGACCCTCGCCGTCGCGACCGCCAAGGCCGTGGCCGCCGCCCAGAAGATCGGTGGAGACATCGACGTGCTGGTGGCCGGGTCTGGCTGTGGCGCCGTTGCCGATGCCGCCGCCAAGCTCGATGGCGTCACCAAAGTGCTGGTTGCCGACAATGACGCCTATGCGAACCAGCTTGCCGAACCGGTTTCCGAACTCCTTGTGCATCTGGCGGGCGGATACACCCATCTCGTTGCCGCCGCCACGACGTCGGGCAAGAACGTAATGCCCCGCGTTGCGGCGCTGCTCGACGTGATGCAGGTTTCCGATATTACCGCGGTGCTCTCCGGCAAGCGCTTCGAGCGTCCCGTCTATGCCGGCGCGGCGATCCAGACCGTGGAGGCGAGCGCCGACAAGATCGTCATCACCGTGCGCGCATCGGCGTTCGATGCGGTAAGCAACGGCGGCTCGGCCAATATTGAAGCCATCGATTTCGCGCCCTCAGCGCCGAAGGTGAAATTCGTCTCCCGCGATACGCCGGTCAGCGCCGGGCCGGAACTGGCCAATGCGCGGATCGTCGTTTCGGGCGGACGGGCACTGGGTTCGGAAGAAAAGTTCAACGAAGTCATCAAGCCGCTGGCCGAAAAGCTGGGCGCGGCCATGGGCGCCTCGCGCGCCGCGGTCGATGCGGGTTATGCCCCCAACGACTGGCAGGTCGGCCAGACCGGCAAGGTCGTGGCGCCCGATCTTTATATCGCCGTAGGCATTTCCGGGGCGATCCAGCATCTGGCGGGCATGAAGAACTCGAAAGTCATCGTCGCCATCGACAAGGACCCAGAGGCCCCAATTTTCGGCGTCGCCGATTACGGGCTGGTGGGCGATCTGTTCGAACTGGTGCCGGAGTTGACCAAGGCGCTTTAAGGCCCGCGAGTTCGCGATCAAGGGGCGGTGCTCGGTGCACCGCCCTTTTTTTGTGAAATGGGCGCCCTCTGCCGCCATGTGGCAGCAGTCAGCGGGCAACTCCGCGGATAAGAGCAATCGTTAACGAGCAGTTGACGACTTCCATTGGGCAGGCGTACGCTCAAAGCGTGCTAGCAAAAGCTTTGTAAGTTGACGCTAATACGCCAGCCAGACATTGCGGGGGGAAAGCTAGTAATTCTTGGCTTTGGAGGAGGCCCGCTATGAAGAGAACCAAGAGATTACTTGCCCTATTGGCGGTCGCTGCATCGTCAGCATCGCTGCTGGCGGTGCAAGCCGCAGTTGCCCAAGACAACCCGATCGACGCCCTGACGCCGGTCACTGACGAAATGTTGATCGATCCGCCCGACGGCGACTGGCTGATGTGGCGGCGCACCTATGACGGCTGGGGCTACAGCCCGCTCGAGGAAATCAACCGCGACAATGTGGGAGATCTTCAACTGGCCTGGGCCTGGGGCATGTCTCCGGGCGGCCGGTCGCAGGAAACCCCGCTTGTTCATGACGGAATTTTGTACCTGCAGAACTCAAGCCACCTCATCCAAGCCCTCGACGGGGCCACGGGTGATTTGATCTGGGAGTATGAATACGAGCTCCCCGATGACGTGAACCCCAGCGGCGAGCGCTCCAAGGCGATCTACGATGACAAGCTGATCATCGCTACTCGCGATGCCCATCTGATTGCGCTGGACGCCAAGACGGGCCAGTTGATCTGGGACAAGCAGGTCGCAAACTACGAGCACGGCTTCGCTTTCTCGAGCGGACCGTTAGTGGCAAACGGCGTCGTCGTCCAAGGCATGACCTCGTGCAGCAACGCCCAGCCCGGCGGTTGCTTTTTTACCGGGCACGACGTGAATACCGGTGAGGAAGTGTGGCGTGTCCACACCATCGCCCGCGGCGATACGCCCGAGGGCAACAGCTGGAACGGTCTCCCGCTGGAGAGCCGCCATGGCGCATCGGCCTGGATCACCGGTTCATACGATCCTGAGCAGAACCTGATCTTTGCCGGCGTCGGGCAGCCTTATCCGTGGAACGTCGAGATTGCGGGGCTGACCCCGCCGAGTTCCGACCCCAACGTCACCAACGAGGCGCTCTACACCAACTCCACACTGGCCATCGATGTGACCACCGGCGAGCTCGACTGGTATCACCAGTACCTGGAGACCGACTCTCTCGACCTCGACTACGCCTATGAGCGCATACTGGTCGATCTACCGTTCAACGGCGAGATGCGGCAACAGGTGGTGACGACCGGAAAGATCGGCATCATCGAGTCGCTCGACCGGACGACGGGCGAATGGCTGTGGGCCCAGGAGACCGCACCGCAGAATGTGGTGCTTTCGATCGATCAGGCCACCGGCGAAAAGGAGATCAACCCCGAGGTCATTCCGGTCATCGGTGAGACCACCTTCAACTGCCCGGCTGACCCGGGCGCCAAGGCCTGGCAGGCCACGGCCTACAGCCCGCGGACTGAAACCCTGTATCTGCCGACTGTGGAGTTCTGCTCGAACACTTCGGTCAATCCGCTCGATCCGGGCGAGATTTACACCGGCGGCGGTCTGCAGACCTTTGCTCGCGTTCCGCATCCTGACGGCGACGGCAATATCGGCCAGGTTCGTGCCATCGACCTGACAGACCAGTCTGAGGTTTGGCAGTATCGGCAGTATGCGCCGATCACCAGTTCAACCCTGCCGACTGGTGGCGGGCTGGTGTTCGTGGGCAGCCTTGACCGCAAGTTCATGGCTCTGGACGATGAAACCGGCGACGTGCTGTGGGAGAGCGGGCCGTTGAGCAATTCGCTCGAATCCTTCCCGATCAGCTACGAGGCTGGCGGCAAGCAGTATGTTGCTGTCGTTGCGAACTGGGCCTCCGGCCTGGGCCGCCTGGCGTCGCTGACACCGGACATCCGGCTGCCGGCGGACAATCCGGCAACGCTTTACGTGTTTGCACTTCCCGACTGATCGGAAGGTGTAATCTGAGAAGCGGGGCGGGCACGGAAATTTCCGGTCCGCCCCGCGTGTTTTCTGGAAGATTCAGTTCTTTCAAGACCGCCCGTTATCCATCCCAATCGCTTCCCCGGCGAAAGCCGGGGCCCAGCAGCAAGGGGCGGGCCACCAAGGTTTAGGTAGCGCCCATGGACCCCGGCTTTCGCCAGGGAAGCGCGGAAAAGATCGATCCGTACAGAGGGAGACACCAATTGCTCACTGGCTTACGTCCGGCACTACCGCTTCTGTTCTCGGCGCTGGCCTTTGCAATGGCCACGCTGTCGCCGGGCGTTGCCTCGGCGCAGCAGCCCGAATTCTATGAGGTGCCGTTTGCGCCGGGCCAGTGGAGCATCGGCCGGCCACTCGATGCTTCCCATTTTCGCTATTGCGTCGACGAGCGCGACCCCGACTGGGAGGTGGCGGCCGCCATCGCCGATGCCATAGCCGCGGGATTGCTGCTCGAACCGCAACAATACGTGATCGAGAGCGGCATCGTGCGCGAGGACATCACGAGAATCTACCAGACCCTGCTCGAACATTGCGACGTGCAGTTGGGCTTCAAGCTCATTCCTGAGGGGCTGCCGGAATGGGTCATCGCGACCCGGCCCTACTACGAAGCCCAATATGTTTTCGTGGCCACCGATCCGGCCATTCAGACGCTGGGCGATCTGGCGCCCTCACGACCGATCGCCGCGACGATGGGCACGTCGGCCCATCTTCAGCTGTTCACCTATGCCTCGACGCTGGCGCCGGAAGAGCGCTGGCCGGTGTTTCCGATGGGCACCAACGAGCTTTCCATAGCTTCGCTGCTCAATGGCACCGTGGATCTGGCGCTGGTCTGGGCGCCCAGCCTGTGGGCCGAGCAACGCGGAAACCCCGAGCTTGCCGAAGTCCACCTCGTCGATCCCAGCCCCCTGCGGCCGTCCAGCCTCGGGGTGGGCGGGCTGCTGCTCGCCGAGAACACCTATTTGCGCACAGCAATAGACGACGCGATCGCCGCGCTTACAGCGGATGGCACAATCGGCGCCATCCTCGAGGAATACGATTTTGCCGCTGCGCCTACCCGCTGACGGCGCGGTCTTTTACTTCTGAACGATCAGATTGTTGAGCGATTCCATATCCGAGGGGAGTTCTTCGCCGGGCTGGAAACCATTTTCCTGCAGAATATAGGCCATCAGGTCGGCATAGACCTCGGGCGTATAGCGGCCCGGCGCGTTGGGCGGCATAAGCGCGCTCATGAAGCCGAACATCGCCGAGGCCGGCGCGCCATTGGCGAATTTCTGTTCAAACGCCAGTCCGCGCAAGGGCGGCCCGCCGATCAGCCCGCCGCGCAGATCGTCTCCATGGCAGTCTTCGCAGTCTCTTTCAAATCTGTCCTCACCGCGGTCGGCCTGTTCGGACGAATAGTGCACAGGGCTCGTGGTGCTCTCGTCCTGGGCGTAAACCGGCACCGACAGCAGGGCGCCGACAGCAAGCCCTGCGGCCATCACCAGCCGGGACGCCGACTTGCGCATGATGAGATCCATAACTTCCTCCCGTTGCGGACCAGTTGCCACTGAGGCCAGTCAAGAGAAGGCATCTTCCAGTCGGGGCAAGACGGTCCTTAAGCACCCAGCAAAGCCGACACCAATGTCAATTGCAAGTACAATATCGGTGATCGGGTCAGGGCCGGCACGCCTGTCCGGACTGGGGGAGCGGAGCCAAAGCCCCGCCCCTTTTTCGTTATTCCACAGTGATCGGCGAGCGCCCGAGCACGGCTTGATTGGCCACATCGAGAAAGCGGATCTCATAGGTGCCCGGTTCGTCAGGCATGGTCAGCTTGGTGGCCTTCTCGCTATTGGCGGGCTGGGCCTCGATCCATGCGAAATCGGCCTGATCGGTCCTTGCGAGCGTGACACGAGCGCCCTCGACATCGGCCGTCCATGTGACAAGGATCGCCTCTCCCGGTGCTGCCGAAGCGGGCACATCGAGACCGGCGCCGAAGTCGATGGCGCTTCCCTCTTCGAGCACTTCGACAGGCGTTGAGGCCATTGTGGCGCCGCCTGCATCGAGCACGTAGCGAACCTCATACAGCCCGGGATCGGCAGGAGCCGTCAGTTCCTGCTCGGATCCATCGCGGACGCGCTGGTAGTCTGTGTAGCTTCCTTCCTCCGCTCCGGCCGGAACAATCGTCACATAGTCGCTGCCGTTGATCGCTCCGGTATAGCCCACGGTGAACCTTGCATTGGCGATCACGATCGTGGGAGCCGAAACACTCACATCGCCGTCCACAACCTCAACAGGGGTCGAGGCCATGGTGCGTCCCCCTTCGTCCAGCACGTAACGGACTTCATAAAGTCCGGTCTCGGCGGGGGCCGTCAGTTCCTGCTCGGAGGTGTCGCGTACACGCTGATAGTCGGCAAAACTCCCCTCCTCCGCTCCGGTCGGAACGATAGTGACATAGTCGCTGCCATTGACCGCACCGGTGTAGCTCACGGTGAACCGCGACCCGATGGTAACCGTTTCAGGCGCCGAAACCGTGGTCTCGCCTTCGACGACCTCGATGGGCGTCGATGCCAGGGTCCGGGCGCCTTCGTCGAGCACATAGCGCACTTCGTACAATCCGGGCTCGGCGGGGGCTGTCAGCTCCTGTTCGGACGCATCGCGCACGCGCTGGTAGTCGGTATAGCTGCCCTCGTCGGAACCGACCGGAACGATGGTGACATAGTCGCTGGCATTGACCGCCCCGGTGTATCCAACGGTGAAGCGCGCACCCACCGTCACTGTCTTGGGAGCGGAAACCGTCGTTTGCGGTTCCACCACCTCGACCGGTGCCGACGCCATCGTGCGCCCACCCTCGTCGAGCACGTAGCGCACTTCATAAAGGCCAGCATCGGCGGGAGCTGTCAGTTCCTGTTCGGACACGTCGCGGACACGCTGATAGTTCGTGAAGCTGCCCTCATCGGAACCGACCGGAACAATTGTGACGTAATCGCTGCCATCGACGGCGCCGGTATAGCTCACCGTGAACCGGGCACCCGTGGTGACCGTGTCGGGCGCGGTCACGGTGATTTCGGCGTCGACCACTTCAACCGGGGCCGACCCGACCGTTTCTCCAGTGCTCTCAAAGACGTAGCGGACCTCATACAGTCCGGTTTCGGCCGGTGCTCTCAGCTCCTGCTCGGAATCTTCGCGCACGCGCTGGTAATTGCCAAAGCTGCCCTCATCGGCCCCGACCGGGACAATCGTCACGTAATCGCTAGGCTCGAGCGTCGGGGCCCAGCTTACGGGGAACCGCATACCGACGGTCACGCTGGCGGGAGCCTTGATATCGACCTGGGCGGCTTCGGGCTCAGGTTCAGGCTGCGGTTCGGGCTCGGGTTCAGGCTCGGGAGCCTCCTCGATCACCTGCTTGACCTCGGCCAGCGCGTCGGCCAGCTCACCGGCATTGGATGCGGGCACGAAGATGCCGCCGGTGTTTTCGGCGATGCAGGACAGCTGGGCGTATTCTTCGGACGCCACGTCAAAGCCGATAACGTGGGTGGTGAACGCGATGCCGCGCTCTTCGAGATGGGACGCCAGCGCGCACGGGTCGGCCTCGCAGTTCTCGATACCGTCCGAGATCAGAACAACGGTGGCCGGGTTCTCGAGATAAACCAGTTCTTCAGCGGCGTGTTCGACGGCGGCCGAGAGCGGCGTGCGGCCCAGCGGATTGATGGCGTTGACCGCTTCGGTAAACGTGGCAGGGGAAATGGGCTGCGGCGCGATCACCGTTTCGATGTCGCCGCAATCGCCCTCACGGCGATGGCCATAGGCGACCAGTCCCAGGTTGGTGTCAGCCGACCACTGGTTCACGAGATCGCCCAGCACCTCGCGGGCAATCTCGATCTTGGTCACGCCGTCGATCTGGCCCCACATGGAGCCTGATGCGTCATAGACCACCATCACGTCCTGTGCGGTTGCCTGGGTGGAGCCAAAGCCGGTGGCCAATATTGCCGCCATAGCCAGTGTCTGGATGCGTTTCATCGTCGTCCCCTCACCGTTCTTGCAGCGCAGCGCCCGGATGAGCACAATACAATAGCGCCTCAGGCTGCGGCCGCAGTAAACGCAATTTTAAAACGTCTGGCAATCACCCCTTGCAGCGCTGCGATACTTGGAAAGCGCCACAAATAATTCACATCGCCAGGGGCTGCGCGCCCAACCGCGTCACGGCGCGCGCACCGGCGGCGATGGCGGCGGTCAGAGCTGAATCAGGAGCTTCGCCACGCAGCTCGGCGGCCAGAAAACCAGCCAGAAACGCATCCCCCGCGCCGGTGGTATCGACGACCGCGACGGCCTCGGCGGGCACCGTGCGGGGCTCCAGGCCCCGCTCGGCGTAGATGGCGCCGAGATTGCCGCGCTTGAGGACCACGCGGTGGAAATTTTCGAGCAGCGCCGCGATCTGGCGGCCGGGATCGGTTTGCCCGGTCAGCAGTTCGGCCTCATCGGCGTTGGGGAAGATGATTTCGGCGTCAGCCGCCCAGCCCAGAAAATTCTCACAGCCTGCCGTGGCAAGAAAACCCGTGGAAGCCGGATCGATGCTGACGGGGATATCTTTCACCCTGGCGCGGGCGGCGAGCGCCATCACCGCGGCGCGCGGTTTGGGCTCGAACAGCGAGTAGCCCGAAATGTGCAGCCGGTCCATGCCATCGAGCAACTCGAACGGCAGGTCGGTTTCACCCAGATGAGCATTGGCGCCGCGGTCGGTGAGAAAGCTGCGCTCGCCATCGGGATCGACAAGACAGATCAGCGTGCCCGTCGGATTGGCTTCATCGCCGCTCAGATGAGCCGAGACCCCCTGCCCCTCGAAGTGGCGGCCGAGCCGGACAACATCGGCGCCGCCGACGCGGGCGGCAAAATGGGCGTCCACGCCCATCGCCGCCAGCCACACGGCCTGATTGGCGCCCGAACCACCCGGCATCTGGCGGATGGTGGCCGGCGTATCGGTGCCCTGCGCCACCGGCCCTTCGGGCACAACGAGAATATCGGTGATGACGTCGCCGACAACGAGGATGCGCCCGGTCATGGTCAGCCGCGCTTGACGAGAGCGGCGGCGATCTGCGCAGCCACGGCGGCATTGTTCTTGACCAGCGCGATATTGGCGACCAGCGACTTGCCGTCGGTCAACTGGAAAATCCGGTTGAGCAGATAGGGGGTCAGATCCTTGCGGGTGACGCCCTCATGCTCCGCGTCGGCGATGGCGGCTGCGATGCGCCCATCGATCTCGTCGGCATCGAGCGCGTCGGCCTCGGGGATCGGGTTGGCGACCAGAACGCCGCCGGCCATGTTGAGCGCCGCCTGCGTGGCGATCAGCGCGGCGACCTCCTCGGGCGTATCAAGCCGGTAATCGACGCCATACCCGCTTTCGCGCGCAAAGAACGCAGGGAACGCATTCGTGCCAAACCCGATAACCGGAACCCCATTGGATTCAAGCACTTCGAGCGTTTTTGGGATGTCGAGAATCGACTTGGCGCCCGCGCACACCACGACGACCGGGGTTTGGGAAAGCTCGGTCAGGTCGGCCGAAATATCGAATGTGGATTCAGCCCCGCGATGCACGCCGCCAATGCCGCCTGTAGCAAACACTTTTATGCCCGCCATGGCCGCAATCTGCATGGTGGTGGCCACCGTCGTCCCGGCGGTCAGCCCCTTGACCAGAATGGCCGCGAGATCGCGCCGGGAGGCCTTGGCGGCCGCAAGGCCGGTCCTGGCCAATGCCTCAAGCGTTTCACCCGCCACACCCACATGGCATTTGCCGCCCATCACCGCGATGGTGGCGGGCACCGCGCCATTGTCGCGCACAACCTGTTCCACGGCGAGCGCGGTTTCAAGGTTCTGCGGATAGGGCATGCCGTGGGTGATGATCGTGGATTCAAGCGCCACGACGGGCTGCCCGTCGGCCAGCGCGTATTTGATCTCGGGGGAAATCTCGAGGTAATCGGACATGAAGGGACCTTCTGCGTTTGCGCGATGCAAACCACAGCAGCACGGCGAGCGCAAGCGAGCTCTTATTGCCCCTCTCCCCGTGGCCAATCTAAACGATATTGGCGCGGGGTAGCCGCTGTCCTCTCTCAATCCACCACCCTGTCACCCCGGCCTTGAGCCGGGGTCCAGTACACTGAGCGCCAGAGACCGAACCGCCAACGCCGCCGCTTACTGGGTCCCGGGTCTTCGCCCGGGATGACGGCGGTGGGAATGGCCGGTTTTTGAAGTCACCCTACTCCGTGATGGCGCCCCTGATCCTCAGCACCCCGTCGGCGAACTCCGCGTCGATCCGGTACACCTCGGCCAGTCTTTGCGCCGTCAAGACCTCGGTCAACGTCCCCGACGCCGCCAGCCTTCCGTGATCGAGCAGGAAGGCCCGGTCGCAAAAGCGCGTGGCAAGGGTCAGGTCGTGAAACGAAGCCAGCACCGTCCTGCCCCGCCGTTTGACCGCTTCGAGCAGCACATACTGGTAGTGCAAATCGAGATGGTTGTGGGGCTCGTCGAGAATGTAGATTTCCGGATCGAGCGCCAGAAGCTGGGCAAAAAACAGGCGCTGCTGCTCGCCGCCCGAGAGATGGGCGGCATCATCGCCGGATCGAACGGCAAGGCCGACGAGCGACAATGCATCATTACAGCGCGAAGCAACCTCTTCGCGGTTTAGCGCCAAAGGCAACAGCCCGAGCGCCACCACCTCATAAAGCGTCAACCCGGCCAGCGACACCGATTCCTGGACCAGCGCCCCTACCCGCGCCGCATAGGCTTTTCGCGGCCAGTCCTTGAGCGATTTTCCGTCGAGCAGAACAGAGCCGGTGTTGCCGGTTTCGGCGCGATAGAGAACGCGCATCAGGCTCGATTTTCCCGCGCCATTGGGACCCAGCAAAGCGTGAAATTTCCCACGTTCGAGGGCGAAGGACACGCCATCGAGCAATTGCGCTTCGCCCTTTTTTAGCGAGATCGTTTCGAGGGTGACGATGGGGTCAGAGGCCACGGCGCACCTTCCGGAGAATAAAGACGAAGGGCGGCGCGGCAAACAGCGCCAGCAAGACACTGAGCGGCAGTTCTTCGGGCGCCAGTACGATACGGCACAGCAGATCGACAACCACGAGCACGATCATGCCCAGAACGACCGCAAGCGGGATCAGCCGCTTGTGGGGCGCGCCGACCATCAGCCGGGCCATATGCGGCACAATCAGCCCCACAAAGCCCACGATACCCGCCCCGGCCACCGACAGTCCGGTAAGCAGTGCGGCAAGGCTGAGCAGGGCCAGCCGCAGCACCGGCAGCGGCACGCCAAGCGCCACGGCCCGCTCGTCGCCAAGCAGCACAGCGTCGAGCATCGTCGCGCACAACCATGTGGCGAGCAGCCCGAGCGGCAACGCGATGGCCAGTGGCGGCAGATCGGCCCAGCGGGCACCGGCTGCCGAGCCCATCAGAAACGAGAGCGCCTCGCGAGTGACGTGCGGATCGGCGAGGTGGATGAAAAACGCCGAGACCGAGGAAAAGAACAGCGAAATGGCAACGCCGGCCAATATCAGCACCAGCTTATCCATACCCCTGCCCGGCTGGAACGCCAGTCCCAGCGTCAGCATGAAAGCCAGCATGGCGCCCAGGAAGGCGAGCAGGTCGAGCCCGAAACTGGCGACAAACGTCGCCGGCAGCCACACGATGGCGGCGGTCGCCGCCGCCGAGGCGCCCGAGGACAGGCCCAGAAGATAAGGGTCGGCCAGCGGGTTGCGCAGCAACGCCTGCATGATGACGCCTGAAAGCGCCAGCCCGCCCCCGACCATCGCGACCATGATGACGCGCGGCAGGCGCCATTCCCACACGATCAATTGCAGGTTGGGCTGGGCGTCGGGCAAACGCAGCAGCGCCCTGATGCGCTCGTCCCACGGCAGATCGGCGGTGCCCCAGAAGGCACCGGCCAGCATGGCGAGGACAAGAAAAACAAGCGCCACCCCGAGGGTGACGCCAAAGTTCGATCGGGCCATGGACTAGTTCAGGTCCAACTGCTCGAGCCCGGCGGCGAGACGCTCAACGCCGTCGACGAAGCGCAGACCCAGAATCGTCTCCGAAAAGGGCACGACGATATAGTTCTGTTCCTTGACCGCCCGGAGTTCGGACAGCACAGGATCGTTTTCCAGCTGCGCGCGCTTTTCTTCCGATGTCGACCACTCGGCTTCGATCAAAACGATCACATCGGGATCGGCTGTCACCACGACTTCCCACGCAAGATCGGCCCAGCGGCCCTCGACGTCACCAGCGATGTTTTCGAGACCCACGGATTCGATGAGCAGGCCCGGCGCACCGCAGCAGCCCGCGGAAAAAGCAGTGTCGGTGCCCGAGTCAAAGAGGAACGCGGTCAGCCCGGCGCCCGGCGCGCTGGTTGCCGCCGCGTCGAGCCGCGTGCGGATATCGGTTGCAATCTCATCTGCGGCGTCCTCGACGTCGAACAGTGCGCCCACGCTTTCAAGGTCGATGAAAATCGGATCGGTAGTCATGCGGACATCGGCCGGATGCTGGTTGCGGCATTCGGCATTGACCACATAGGTCCCGATGCCGATGTCGTGCCACTCGGTCTCGGCGCCCAGATTGGTATCGTTGAAGGCCGATGCAAAGCCGGCAAAAAGGAAATCGGGGTTTTCGGCCAGCACCACCTCCTTGGCCGGATAGCGGTCCGAGAGAACCGGGACACTGTTATACGCATCGAGCCACTGGTCGGGGATCGTATCGTCGATATAGGCGGTGCCGATGAGCTTGTCTTCGAGCCCCAGCGCCAGCATGACTTCGGTTGCCTGCTGATTGAGCGTTATGGCGCGGGTCGGTGCCTGTTCAAACGCAAAGCTGGTGTCGCAGCTTTCAATCGTCTGGGCGAAGGCCGAACCGGCCAACAGCGATAGGGCGGCGGCAAGCGTCAAGCGCTGCAAGTTCATTGCGATACCTCATGGATCAAAAATTCGGGGAGCGTCTGACCGTTTTTCAGAACGGTCGAAACGAAGCGGGCGACGTCATCTGCGTCCCGCAGGCGATACCAATTTCCGGCCGGGTAATGGGCCACGACAGGGCCGTTGTTGCAGGGGAACAGGCATCCGGTGGTGGCCACCAGACAGTCGCGCGCCACACCCTGGCGCGTCAGTTCCTCTGCAAGAACGGCCTTGAGCGGCCCCGACTCCCGGAAATTGCAGCGCGGGCCAGTGCAGACGAGCAAATGATGCCGGTGTTCCGGCACCTCGTCCCAACCGGCACCATCGATCGAGCCCTGGTCCGGATCGACAGTCACCGCCTCAGCGGCTCTGTCCAGACTGGATCGGGCGATAGCTGCCAATACGGCCTCATCGCCGATCTGGTCGGCGGCCAGCGCCAATTCGCCCTCAAAGCCGCGCTCGCGCTGCCAATGGGCCAGCGCGCCCGGCAGCCAGGCAAACAGACTATCGGAAAACGGAATACCGACCGGTTGGACGAGGATGTTGCGCGCGCCCTCGCCGGCCAGCGTATCGAGCGCCGTCATTGGTCCCGCTTCGCGCCCCTCCATGCGCACCACGGCGCACGGGACCGGACACGCGCGTGTCAGCGCTGCCTGAAGCGCCTTGAGGCGCCTGCCCTTGAGATAGGGCTGCGAAACCAGAAAAAGTATTGCGTCAGGTGCCATAACCCCAACTTCTCTTGCGAGAAGGCGGTGGGCTTTGTGTCAGCGGACGCGCTGCATAAAAATCCATACCTGCCCCCTGCCGGCACACCTCGTCCGGCTTGTTGGTCTGTTGCAGGCGGCAGGTCTCCTGACTCGCGGTGCGCTTTGGAAAAGCTCGATAACGCCCCTTCCCGATCGGAAAATCAGTGGCTTGGCGTTCTCGTTCACCGCTTACAGTTGCGAGGGCAGCTCCGGAATTGGCCCCTTATGGGTAATCCGCACCGGTATTCCCTTTTCATCCGCGCTCTACTTGGCGGAACCGTCAGCGGGGGAAGTCATAGACGCATGGCGCGGCGGGGGCAACCGGAATCACCGCCGCGGCAGGGTCGCGAAGAAATCGGCGTAGCCGCCGGCACAGACCTTCTCGAGCAAGGTCGAGAGGTCATCGAGGGGATGGAGGGAATAGTCCACGCGCACATCGATGGCCGGATAGACCTGGTCGGCATAGGTCTTTATCGCCGCCGACAGGATGCCGCGCGCATCCCCGCCGGCCACATCGCCCGCGGTCAGCGCCGCCAACAGGCGCAACTCCAGCGGGCCAGTGGCGCGGGAAAAAGCTTCGGCCATGGCGGGGACCACATCGGTATTGGCGAGCAAATTGCCTGCGATGGCGGTATCGGTTTCCAGATGCATGCCCACTGCATCGGTCAGCCCCTGCCCGCTCCAGCCCGCTGTGGCGCCAGTGCGGTCCATGACGATCAATTGCCGCCGTTCTCGCTCCGGGTCACCCGTCGTCAGGGCGTAAACCACGGCCTCTGCCCCCTGCCCGGCCTCGAGCGCCGCCATTCCGTCATAGGCATAGAGCGGGTTGGTGTAACCTTGCGTCGCCAGAGCCCCAACCCCGGCCCGCGCATGCGGCACCAGCGACCCGACGGCCGGCCCGCCCGTGGCGGTCGCGACGCCGAACGCTCCGTTCGTGCGGTCATGGGCGAGGATCGAGAACGTCATGGGCAGCTTTTCTCCCTGCCGCTTTGTCGGCGGCTCTTATTTTTCGCTCGTGCAATTTATAGCGATAAATGTATTGCCATGTCCATTTATGCTGATAAATTAATTAGGAGACCAGCGCCTCCAAGGCAAGCTCTGGGGGCCAAGTCAGAACCGCAAAAGGTTCGTCCACTGGTTTACCGCGCACCCAGTGCGCCAAAGGAGAGGTTGTCATGAAAAAGCTTTTAGCCGGGGCCGCAATCGCCGTGCTTATGGCCGCATCGCCGGTCGTCGCCCAGACCCCACCCAATGTCCTGATCGTCGGCCAGATCGCCGAGCCACAGACGCTCGATCCGCAGGTATCGACCGCCGCCAACGATTTCCGCATCCTGACGAATATATTTGAGGGCCTTGTGCGCTTTGCCGAAGGCACGCTGGAAGTCGAACCGGCTCTCGCCACCGACTGGACCATTTCCGATGATGGATTGGTCTATACCTTCAACCTGCGCGACGATGTCGTCTTCCACGACGGCACGCCCTTCAACGCCGAGGCGGTCAAGTTCACCTTCGATCGCATGCTCGACGAAAACCATCCCTACTACGAAACCGGCCCCTTCCCGCTTTCGTTCAATTTTGCCGATGTAACCTCGGTCGAAGTGCTCGATGATTATACTGTCGAATTCACCCTCGGGGTGCCCTTCGCGCCGTTCATGACCAACCTCGCGACCAACACCGGTGTCATCGTCTCCCCGGCCGCCGTTGCCGAGCATGGCGAGGATTTCGGACGCAACCCGGTGGGCACCGGCCCGTTCAAGTTCGAAGAATGGCAGTCCAACACCCGCGTCGTGGTTTCGCGCAACGAGGACTATTGGGGCGAACCCGCCGGCATGGAAACTGTCGTCTTCCGCCCGATCACCGACGCCAACACCCGCGTGGCCGAAATGCTTTCGGGCGGCATCGACATCATGGTGGAAGTCCCCCCCGACAACGTATCGATGTTCGCCGAGGACCCGAGCTTCATGGTTTATGACGCCGTTGGTCCGCACACATGGTACGTGATGCTCAACGCCAAGGAAGGCCCGTTCTCCGACCCGCTGGTGCGTCAGGCCGCCAACTACGCGGTCAACAAGGAAACGCTGGTCAACGACGTGCTTTCGGGCACCGCCGACGTGTCCGCCGGCCCGATCCCGCCGGCCTTTGCCTGGGCCTATAACGACAGTGTCGAGCCCTACCCCTACGATCCGGAAATGGCAGAGCAGTTGCTCGAAGAATCCGGGGTCGAAGACCTCTCGGTCACCTTCTATGTCACCGAAGGCGGCTCGGGCATGCTCGATCCCATCCCGATGGGCACCGCCATCCAGGCCGACCTCGAAGCCGTCGGCTTCGACGTGGAAATCGAGACCTATGAGTGGAACACCTTCCTTGCGAACGTGAACCCTGGCCTCGAGGGCAAGGCGGACATGGCTGAAATGGCATGGATGACGTCCGACCCCGATACCCTGCCGTTCCTCACCCTGCGCACCGCCGCATGGCCCGAGGAAGGTGGGTTCAATTCGAGCTACTATTCCAACGTCGACGTCGACGAGATGCTCGATCAGGCCCGCATGGAAACCGATCCCGAAACCCGCGCCGGTCTCTATCGCGACGTCCAGCAGGTCGTCCATGACGATGCTCCGTGGATTTTCGTTGCCAACTGGAAGCAGAACGCGGTGTCCACCGCCAATGTCGAAGGGTTCGAACTCCAGCCGGACTTCAACCTGACCCTGCGGAACGTGACCAAGCAGTAAGGGCTGTGAGGGGTGGGGCCACGCGCGCCGCGGCTTCACCCCACCGCTCGCCCACCCACCGCCGTCATTCCGGGCGGAGACCCGGGATCCTGTAACCGGCAGACTTTGTGTTCATCACAAATGCTGCGCGTACTGGACCCCGGCTCAAAGCCGGGGTGACCAAGGAGGGTAAGCTGCAACCACCCTTCGGGGGCAGGTCCCCGCGGCAAAAGAGGAAACGCAGATATGCCCGGCTACATCCTCAAACGCCTGATTTCGGCCATTCCCGTCATAATCGGGCTGTCGGTGATCGTCTTCGGCATCATGGCGCTGATCCCCGGTGACCCCGCCCTGGCCATTCTCGGGTCCTACGCGACCCCCGAGAACGTTGCCCGCATCAATCGCGAGCTTGGTCTCGACCGCCCGGTCTGGGAGCAGTATTTCGTCTGGGTCGGCAATATGGTTCAAGGCGATTTCGGCCGCTCGTTCATCCTAAACCGTCCGGTGATCGATGAAGTGCTCGAGCGCTTCGGCGCCACCCTGATCCTGGCAGGCGCCTCGCTGGTGATGTGTTCGATTCTTGGCATCCTCGCCGGGGTGGTCTCGGCGGTTCGCCAGTTCGGCTGGACCGACCGGATCGTCACCTTCTTCGTCCTGATCGGCATTTCAACCCCCGCCTTCTGGCTGGGCCTGCTGTTCATCCTCTTGTTCGCCGTGCAATGGCGGGTCCTGCCCGCTTCGGGCATGTACGCCGTCTATGGCGGCGGCGATCTGCCCGACCTTTTGATCCACCTCATTCTGCCCGCCACGACGCTCGCCATCGTCGCCACCGGCGTTATTGCGCGCCTCACCCGCGCCGCCATGCTCGAAGTGCTGCGGCAGGATTTCGTTCGCACCGCGCGCGCCAAGGGGCTCAACGAACGCGCCGTGATCTACCGTCACGCCTTCAAGGCGGCGCTGGTTTCGATCATCCCGGTGATCGGCATTCAGGCCGGGTTCGTCATGGGCGGGGCGGTCTATATCGAGACCGTGTTCCAGTGGCCCGGCATCGGCGCGATGCTGGTCAACGCCATTTCCACCCGCGACATCCTGCTGGTTCAGGGCGGCGTGCTGGTGGTTGCCGTCACCTATGTGCTGATCAACCTTCTCGCTGACGTGGCGCAGGCCATTCTCGACCCGAGGCTCAAGACATGACCCAGGCCATCGCGACCACACAACCGCAAGCCTCTTCGGCGCGGCTTTCAAGCTGGAGCCTCTTGCTCAACAACCGGCTGGCGGCGGGCGGCCTCGTCATTCTCGTTTTGATCGGGGCCATGGCGCTGCTCGCCCCATTGCTGCCCATCCCGGACCCTGACGCCACCCTTCCCGCCAATCGGCTGCAGCCGATCTTTTCCGACGGGCACGTTCTGGGCACCGACCATCTGGGCCGCGATATTCTCGCCCGGCTCATCTGGGGCTCGCGGGTGTCGATTGCCGTTGGGCTTTCGGCCACGCTGATCGCGGCGCTCATCGGCTCGCTGATCGGGCTGGTTTCGGGCTACGCGCGCGGGGTTACCGACAACATCTTGATGCGCGGCATCGACATGTTGATGGCGTTTCCCTATATCCTGCTCGCGCTGGCCATCGTCGCCGTGCTCGGGCCGGGACTGCTCAACGCGCTTTACGCCATCGCTGTGGTCAATATCCCGTTCTTTGCCCGTAACGTGCGCGGCATCACCGTTGGGCTGGCCAGCCGCGAATTTGTCGATGCGGCCCGGCTTTCGGGCAAATCGCACACGGCCATCCTTTTTTCCGAAGTGCTGCCCAATGTCCTGCCGGTCATCGTCATCACAATGTCGACCACCGTTGGCTGGATGATCCTCGAAACGGCGGGCCTCTCGTTCCTTGGACTCGGTGCCCAGCCGCCGCAATCGGACCTTGGCTCCATGCTGGGCGAAGGTCGGCGCCTGTTGTTCAACGCGCCTCACGTCTCGATCATCCCGGGGCTGATGATCTTTGCCATCGTCATGAGCATCAACCTTTTGGGCGATGGCGTTCGCGACGTGCTCGACCCGCGCCTGCGGGCCGGCGATCTCACCCGCCCCCTTTCGGTCACGCGCATCGAGCGCGGCAAGCCTGCGGGTAATCAGGAAAAACCCACTGCCATTCTCGATGTCCGCAACCTCGAAACCAGCTTCCAGCGCGGCCGGGCCACCATTCCGGCGGTGAAAGACATCTCCTTCACCCTCAACAAGGGCGAATGCATGGGGCTGATCGGGGAGTCCGGGTCGGGCAAATCGGTCACCGCGCTGTCGCTGCTCGGGCTCGTCGCCTCCCCTCCGGGAATCATCACCGGCGGTTCGGTTTCCATCGAGGGCGAGGACGTGTTCTCCCGGTCGGAAAGCGGCATCAGGGCGCTGCGCGGCTCGAAAGTCGCCTACGTGTTTCAGGACCCCCTGACAACGCTTCACCCGCTCTACAAGGTCGGCGAGCAGATCGCCGAAGCCATCACCACGCACCAGCCGGTCGGCAAGAGCGAGGCAAAAAAGCGCGCCATTGAATTGATGGAACAGGTGGGCATCCGCGATGCCGCCGACCGCGTCGATGCCTTCCCGCACGAAATGAGCGGCGGGCAGCGTCAGCGTATCGGTATCGCCATGGCGCTGGCCAACGATCCCGACATCATTATCGCCGACGAGCCGACAACGGCGCTGGACGTCACAGTGCAGGCCAAGATCCTCGACCTGCTGCAAAAGCTTCGCCGCGAGCGCGGCATGGCACTCCTGCTCATCACCCACGATTTCGGCGTCGTGGCGGAAGTCTGCGACCGGGTCGCAGTGATGAAGGACGGGGCCATCGTTGAAAGCGGCAAGACAATCGACCTGCTGCGCGATCCCCAGCACGATTACACAAAAAGGCTCATCGCCTGCGTTCCCGAGTTGGGCAAGGGCAAGGATTTCCTTGCCACCGTCCGTCCCCTGTTTGCGGAGGGCAGGTCATGAGCAATGCCATCGTCGTAAAGGATCTGGTCAAGACCTTCGGGGGCAACCGCACCTTGTTCGGCGGCAAGAGCCATGAGGTTCGCGCCGTAAAGGGCGTTTCGTTGGAACTCAGGCAGGGCGAGACCCTGGCCATCGTGGGCGAAAGCGGATCGGGCAAATCGACAATCGCGCGCATGCTGGTCGGGCTGGAAGAGCCGACATCGGGCTCCATCGAGATCGGCGGCAAGGATTACGCAGCGTTGCAGTCGGAAGGCTCGCGCGCCTTCGGGCAAATGATCCAGTATGTGTTTCAGGATCCCGTCGCTTCTCTGAATCCGCGCAAGACGATAGACAAGATTCTTGATGTGCCGCTCAACCTGTTGCGCGGCTATGACAGTGAAAAGCGCAAGGCCCGCAAGCGCGAACTGCTCGACGCCGTGCAGATGCCCAAGGACACGCTGGAGCGTTATCCGCACGAATTTTCCGGCGGCCAGGCCCAGCGCATCGCCATCGCGCGCGCGCTGGCGGCCGAAGCGAAGATCATGGTTCTCGATGAGCCAGTCTCGGCGCTCGATGTTTCGGTGCAGGCCCAAGTCCTCCTGCTGCTCGACGATCTGAAGCGCGAGTTCGGGCTGTCCTATCTGTTCATCAGCCACGACCTCGCCGTCGTGGAATCGGTATCGGACCGGGTCGGCGTCATGTATCTGGGCGAAATGGTCGAACTGGACACCGCCGAGAAACTGTTTGCCGCGCCGGGTCACGACTATACAAGGGAGCTCATTGCCAGCGCACCCAAGCTGGCCGCAGCAGCCCAGTAACATCATGACCGCCCTCGAAACACCCGCCCCGCTCCGCCGTAAGCGCACCGACGAAATCGTCGACGCGATCAAAAAAACCATCATCGAGCACGGCCTGCAGCCCGGAGACCGGCTGCCGCAGGAGCGCGAGTTGATGGAGCAGTACACGGCGTCGAAGGGAACGATCCGCGAGGCCCTGAAATCACTCGAAGTTCAAGGCCTGATCCGCACACGCACCGGGCCGGGTGGTGGGGCGTTCATCGACACCATGTCGGAAAACCGGGCGATGAGCCTGCTGTCCAACTACCTGTTCGCCAAGACGGTGACCATTGGCGACATCTATGCGCTGCGCAAGGTGCTCGAACCGCTGGTTGCCGTCAGCGCCATGGCCAATATGAATGACGCGGCCTATGAGCGGCTCAATGGCATCATCGCGATTTACGATCACGAGCCCGCCGACGCGCAGGAGCGCTGGGACCAGCGCATGGCCGAACTCGATTTCCATGCCGTTGTCGCCGAATATGCCGACAATGCGCTGCTCGCCTTCACCTGCCGCTTCCTGCAACGGCTCTTGAAGGATCTCGCCGTCTGCCACGACATCTACGTCCAACCCAAGCCCGTGCTGCGCGCCCAGGGAATCCAGTATCAGCGCAGGATGATGGCCGCCATGCAGGCGGGCGATGCCGACAGCGTTCACACCATCATGTCAGATCACATGGCCTATGCCGAACGGTCCATGCTGGACCTGCAAGCCCAGCTGAACGGGGACTTCCTCCATGATCCCGTCGCCCGCGGGCGTACCGGGAAACGGCGGAAGGGCACAAAATGATCGACACCGCATACCTCAAGCGCTGCCTTGAGGACCTCGTCAACACCCCCTCCCCGGTCGGGATGACCGAACGCGCCAGCGCCAAGGTTGCCGCATGGCTCGAAACCATGGGCTATCGCGTCAGCTACACCCGCCGCGGCGTTCTCAGCGTCACCATCGGCAATGGCGAACCGCGCCGCGCGCTGGCCGCCCATATCGATACGCTGGGCGCCATGGTCACCGGCTTTCACCCAAACGGCCGCCCGAAGCTGCGCAATACGGGAACATGGGCGGCCCGGTTTGCCGAAGGGGCGCGCTGCACGATCTTTACCGACACTGGCGAATTGCGCGGCACCATTTTGCCGCTCAAGGCATCGGGGCATCTGTTCAACACGGAAGTCGATACCCAACCGTCCGATTGGGACAATCTCGAAGTGCGGATCGACGAATTTTCCAACATTGAGGAAATGTCGGGCTCCCGAACACTCAACTCCACACCTTTTGGCGTCAATGTTGGCGATGTTGTTGCCATCGATGCGCAGCCCGAATTCCTTGAAAACGGCTTCATTGTCTCGCGTCATCTCGACGACAAGGCGGGCGTCGCGTGCCTCCTCGCGGCCCTGAAATACTTCGCAGATGAGGGCAAAACGCCGGACGTCCCGGCCCAGGTGATGTTCACCATTTCCGAGGAAGTCGGAATTGGCGGAACGCACGGATTTGATGAGCAGGTTCAAGAGCTTGTGGCCGTCGACAATGGCGTCACCGGCCCCGGCCAGACCACAAATGACGAGGCCGCAACCATCGCTTTTCGCGACCGCACCGGCCCCTTCGATCTACCGATCACAAGGCACCTTCTGGCGCTAGCCCAAGCCAAAAACATCGCCCATGTGCGCGACACCTTCCGCTCCTACCGCTCCGACAGCGCCGCCGCCATCGATGCGGGCTGGGATCTTCGGGTCGGGCTGATCTGCTTTTCGCTGGACTCCTCGCATGGCTGGGAGCGCACGCACATCAAGTCACTGGAAGAGCTCACGAAATTGATCGTCGCTTATATCGAAAGCGAGCTGGTTCCCCTGCCCGGTTAATCGCGTTCTTCGCGCGACAGGGGATGGAAAGTACGAAGAAGGCCCGGACTTATGCCCGGGCCTCTTGCGTGTGTTACTTCTGAAGATCGGCCGGCAGCAGCGCGTCGGGTATGTTCTGGTAGGACACCGGGCGCAGGAAGCGGCGGATCGAGAGGGTGCCGACCGAGGTGGCGCCGAAGTTCGTCGAAGCCGGGTATGGGCCGCCATGCACCATGGCATCGGCAACTTCCACGCCGGTCGGGAAGCCGTTGGCCAGCACGCGGCCCGCCTTGCGCTCGAGAATGGGCATCAGCGAGCGGCCAAGGTCAGTATCGCCTGCATCCATGTGGATGGTGCAGGTCAATTGGCCCTGCAGCGATCTTGCGATCTGGCGCATCTGGTCGGCATCCTTGACGGTCACGATCAGGCCCAGAGGTCCGAACACTTCCTCGCCGAGGTCGTGGTTGTCCAACCAGGTTTCCCCATCTGTTTCAAAGAGATAGGGCGTGGCGTTGCGCAGATCGCAGGTCGAGGTCAGAAGTTCCTGCACGCCCGATGAGGCCGCAATACGGTCGCGGCCATCGCGGTAGGCCCTGGCGATCCCGTCAGTCAGCATGGTCTGGGGACCGACGTCGGACAGCGCGGCCTTAGCCGTATCGATAAAGCTTCGGGCTTCATCGCCCTCAATCAGCACCGCAATGCCGGGATTGGTGCAGAACTGCCCGGCACCCATCGACAACGACCCGGCCCAGCCCTTGCCCATCTCCTCGGCCCGCGCCTTGAGCGCCTCGGGCAGAACGAACATCGGATTGACCGACCCCAATTCTCCAAAGAAAGGAATGGGCTCGGGGCGGGCGGCACAAAGATCATAAAGCGCCCTGCCGCCGCCGAGCGAGCCGGTAAAGCCGACAGCCTTGATATCAGGATGCTGGACCAGCGCCTGGCCGACCGAGCGATCCCCGCCCTGGACGAGAGAGAAGACGCCGGGGTGCAGGTCGAGCTTTTTCCGTGCAGCATCAATGGCCTGCGCGACGATCTCGCCTGTGCCCGGATGAGCCCCGTGACCCTTTACGACGACCGGGCAACCTGCGGCCAGCGCAGCCGCTGTGTCGCCGCCTGCCGTCGAAAACGCTAACGGGAAATTGGACGCGCCGAATACGGCGACCGGCCCAATCGGGCGCTGGACCATCTTGAGGTCCGGACGCGGCGCCGGCTTGCGGTCGGGCAGCGCTTCATCATGGCGGCGGTCAAGATAATCGCCCTTGAGGATGTGATCGGCAAACAGGCGCAACTGGCCGGTGGTGCGGCCACGCTCGCCTTCGAGGCGCGCAGCGGGGAGCCCTGTTTCTTGGGTGCCGATTTCAGTGATTTCAGCGCCCCGCGCCTCGATCTCATCGGCGATCAGATTAAGGAACTTGGCGCGATCCTCACGGCTGGAATAGCCATAGGACCAGAACGCCTGCTCGGCGGCCTTTGCAGCGCGGTCGACAAACTCGGGCGTGCCTACAGCGAAGTCATGGCTGGGCCCCGATGCCGGTTCGGATGCAAACGTCCCCGCGCCATCAACCCATTCGCCCGCGATCAGATGCTTGCCGGTTGGGGTAAAACTCATGGGAAATCTCCGAGAATGTGATGGGGGGCGGTAGAACCACCAGGAATTAAGTATGACTTATTGTTCGCGGCGCGCCTTTACAACCCCGCAAACAGACCAGAGACATAAGTTTTCCGCTTAAATGCGGGCGGCGGTCCATTGCACCATCTGGCGCAGGATGGCGTCGAGCGCGCTGTTGAGAGCGGCGACCACATTGGCCTGATCGAGCGAGGGCGATGGAACATCGGCGCTGAAGGTCTGGCTGGCGATGACGGTGCGGCTTCGGTCGCTCACAAGCTGGATGGCCAGGGCAACGCGCGCCATGGCACCGCCAGCGGTCGTATCGAGTTCGAACGCCCGGATGTCGGTGGACAGGATTACATCAAGCGCGATCGGATCGGTCGGCTTGCCGATGTTGGTGACCCCGGCGTCGCGGAACGATTGCAGCATGCGGGTCTGGACCAGCATGGGCAGCGTGTCGGACCATTGAGCTTCACTGAGATAGCTCAGAACGCCGCCGGGCTGGCGGACGACGATCCTCTGGGTGTCGTAGGTGGAAATGGTAGCCGGCTCGCGCACGACGATCGTGCGGTTGCTTCGCGGCGCAACTGGCGCGGGCGCGCCCGGCGTCAGATCATAGGTCACGGGCGCCGTGGCGCCCAGCCCGAGGCAGCCGGCCAGCGTCGTGGTGAGCCCGATGGCGGACATCGAGAGAAAGGCGCGGCGGCCGATTTTGGCACTCATCTGGCTCGTCCCTTGTTAAAGCTTTATCGCGTTACTACGGCGTGAAGTCGCGCACGGTTTCTCCGCCGAACACCAGCGACTGCGGATTGCGCTCGATTTGTTGCATAACGCGGTTGAAGAGCTCAAGGCTCCGTACTGCCTCGTTGGCGAGGGTGGTATAGGCACCCAGTCCGTTGTTGGTGAATGTGATAAGGCCGTTCGAGATGGCCAGCGTGCGCTCGTCGAGCGCATTGGCGAGGCTTTCGATGGAGTTGGCCGCCGTGGCGATATCGGCGATCACCCTCTGCCCCTCTGGCGAAGCAGCAACACTGTTGAGCGTGTCGGACAATTCGCGGATAGAGGTCGCAGCCGCGCTGAAATCGGCAAACAGCGATTGCCCATCCTCAGACGCCACCATTCCATCAACGCGATCGATGAGCTGGCGCAGCGCAGTCGCTGTCGCGCCGAACTCCTCGAACAGCATGTTGCCGTCCTCGGTGGTGATCATGCCGTCGATGCGGGCGATGATGGTGTCGGCGCGTTCGGTGGCGTTGCCCAGCGTTTCGGTGAAGGTGCGCGTGTTGGTGAGGATTTCATCGACATTGACGGCGTTGTTACCCAAGGCAGTCGCAAAGGCGTCGATGTTGTCCATGGCCCGGGCAATAACGTCGGGATCGACTGCGGCGGACGCCCGATCAATCAGGTCGAGGGTGCCCTGCAGTCCATCCGAGACGCCCGAAAGATTGGTGGCAAGGGCGCGCGCATCATCGAAAAAGCCCTGAATGTTCTCGGTGTTGTCGGCCAGCGTCTGGGCGAAGGTGCCAATATCGGAAACGGTCGAGCGAACGTCCTCAGGCGGAATGGCAGCTACGATCTCGCGGACCTGGACGGTCAGATCGCGCAGTTCGTCGGCCAACGGCCCAATGCGTTCGCTGGTCGCCGTCATTGAGGACAGGAAGCCGTCTATGCCTTCGGAATTGGAGGCCAGCGCGGTCGAAAATGTCTCGGCATTAGCGATGGTCGCTGTGAGGCTTTCGCGGTTTTCGGCAACCAGAAGTTCAAGCTCGGAGAGCGTTGCCGTGGCGCTTTCCAGCGCCGTGCTGACGTTGGAAACCACTGTATCGAAATCTGATCCCTCGCCCGCGCCCTGAACCAGGCCGGCAAGGCCGCTGGACAACTCGTCGATGTTGGCAAGAGTGGACGTCAACCGCTCCTCGTTGGAGGCAAAGAATGTGTCGATGCGTTCGAAGGTGGATTCGGCGCTGGCGATGATGTCGCGGGCGCCTTCCATTATCAGCTGAAAATCTGAGGCTTCGCCACGCATGACCGCTATGGTCTGGCCCGGCTGCGGTTCGAGCCTTCCCGCTTCGAGCGTGCCGCCCAATAGCTGGATGTTGGCAAAACCGGTCAGCCCCTGCACCTCGAGGATGGCGCGAGTGTCGTTCATGACCGGCGCGTCGGCTTCCACACCAATGCGGGCCAAGACCTGGCTGGGGTTTTCGGGATTGATCGAAACCGCTTCGACCGTACCCACAGGCAGACCGTTGAAAAGCACGTTGGTGCCGGGCGCCAGGCCCGTCACCGCGCCATCGAAAACGATACGATATGCGGCGCGTTTGCTCACCTGATCGGCTATCGAGAACCAATAGACAAAGCCCATGAACCCCGCGATAACCAAGGTCATGAAGGCGCCGACGATGGCGTAATTTGCCTTATTTTCCATCGTTTAGTGTCGCTCCAGATGGTGCTCGGCGCGCGGGCCATGGAAATAATCGACCAACCAGGGGTCGTCCGACGCCTGCAGCTCGGCCAGCGTGCCCACCTGCAGCAATCTGCCCTGTCCGAGAGCGGCGATACGGTCGCAGACCGTAACGAGGCTGTCGAGGTCGTGGGTGACCATATAGACGGTAAGCCCCAGCGCCGTCTTGAGGCTCAACACAAGTTCATCGAACCGGGCGGCCCCTATCGGGTCGAGCCCGGCGGTGGGTTCATCCAGGAAGATGACGTCGGGATCGAGCGCCAGAGCGCGCGCCAGGGCAGCCCGCTTGATCATTCCGCCTGACAATTCGGCAGGATAGAGGTTTTCGGCTTCAGGGCTGAGGCCGACGAGATCAATCTTGAAGCGGGCAATTTCGCGGCGCAGCTTTTTCGGGATATCGAAGTGCTCGCGCATGGGGAATTCGACGTTTTCGAGGACCGTGAGCGAGGAAAACAGCGCTCCTTGCTGGAACAGCACGCCCCAGCGGCGTTCGACGGCAACGCGATCTCGTGAGGACAGACCGGCATAGTCCTGGCCGAAGACCTCGATTGTGCCGGCGCGCTTGGGCAAAAGCCCGATAAGCGCCCGCAAAGTCACCGATTTGCCAGAACCGGAGGGGCCGATGACGCCAAGTACCTCGCCCTTGCGGACGTCGAGCGTGAAGCCATCGATGACGTTGCGATCGCCAAAGCCAACCACGAGGTCGCGGATCGAGATGATGGGATCTGGGATTGCCGCGTCGACCATGCCTAAACCCCGATGGCCGCAAAGAAAATGGCGAACAGGCCATCGGCAACGATGACCAGGAAGATCGAGCGCACGACCGAGGCCGTTGTGTGCCGGCCAAGCGATTCGGCGCTGCCTTTCACCTTGAAGCCCTCGTTGGTGGCGACCAGGCCGATGAGGACTGCCATGAAAGGCGCCTTGACCATGCCCACCAGAAGCGTCTGCATGTTGAGCGCATCCTGCAACCGATCGAGAAAGATATCGAACGGGATACCACCATAGACCAGCGCCACGATGGCCGCGCCCAGCAGCCCCGACAGCGCCCCGATGAAGGCCAGGAACGGCAGTCCGATCAGCAGCGCAATGATGCGCGGCAGGATCAGCACCTGATAGGGATCGACACCCATGACCTTGAGCGCGTCGAGCTCCTCGCGCATACGCATCGAACCCAATTCGGCGGTAATCGCCGAACCGGACCGGCCTGCAATCATGATGGCGGCAAGCAGAAGCCCGACCTCGCGTAGCATCAGGATTGCCGCAAGATCAACCACGTAGATCGCCACGCCGAAATTGTTGAGCTGGAGAATGGATTGCTGGGTGATGATGGCGCCGACCACCACCGAAATAAGCATCACTATGGGCACGGCACGGAACGCGATCAGATCGAGCTGATTGACCAGGGCCGCCCCCCGGAACGGCGCACGGAAGGTGAGCGTGGCGCCGGCAGCGGCCATCACCCGGCCAAGTACGGCGTGAATGGTAACCACATCGCCGAGCGCATTGGCGGTCATGTGGCCCAGCCCGTCGAACGGTCGCAAAAGCCAGGGTAGCGTAGTTTTGGCGACCGGCGCGTGCGGCTCAATGGCGTTGACGTGGCTGAGAAGCGCTTCCTGCGCCTTGGTGGCACCGGTGATGGCGGTTTGGACGCCCTGCCCCATTGCATCGCGGCGCCGAGCCAGCAGGAAGGCGCCGACCGTATCTAGCGCTGTTACGCCGGCCAGATTGAACTCTAGCCGGGACGGAACCGGGTGCGCCGCAAAGCCCGATTCGATCCGCGACTGGATCTGCTGCGTCCATTGCGTGGTCCACGCCCCGGAAAGGCGCGCTACGAGAACACCGTCTGCACCGGACATCTCGATCTGGGGCTCATCGAGCTGGGTCATGAAGTCTGCGCTTGTACTCCCGCGTGGGACGCCTCCCGAAACGGGCAATCCTCCCAGATTCCTTAACACGCGGAATTCGGCTTGTCCTGAGCCTGTCATGGACTTCCGCGCTCAAGTTACGCGTTGGGCGGGGGGTGATGCATTTGTGCAAGACTTGCGGTTCGATCAGTCGAAGGCAGACGATAGCGATTCGGCGCGGCTCATTGAGGGCCACCACGCTTGCCGAGGGTGTGGCCCTCAAGGAGCCCCGCCGAGCACGATCCAGATCGCAACGATTATCATTGCACCTGCCAGCAGTAGGTAAGCCCCATCCCTGCGCCCAATCGCTGCGGCGCGTAATTCTGCCCAATCCCCACAGACTCTGATCAATTCGTGATGGATCGCATCAGGCCCTCGTAGAGCGTCCGGGTTTCGGCCGAGATCGCAACGTTGAGTTCGTGGCGGAGCTCGGTTTCGCAACGCTGGTAGACCTGCTTGAGTCTCGCGGCGTTGCGGCTCGCGGCGGCATCGATCATAAGAATACGGAACGCCTCTTCATTACAGGGGTCGACCGACAGGATTTCCTGGGCCAGGGCCCGGCGGGTCGGACCGTTCTTGCTTGCCCAGCTTTCGTCGCTAATAGATTGTGCCAGCCGGTCCAGAAAGCGGCCCCGCAGTGTTTCACGCCATGTCCCGAGCCAATCCTCGAACTCGGGGCCGGAATCGTGGATATCGGCCAGTAGCTCTCCGGGGTAGCTGCCCAGACGGACGGGCTGTCCTTGATCGAGAAGAATCCCCCAAAGCCGCTTGAGGTCCCAACTGACCTGGGCGTCCTCGACCAGATAGACTGTGTGGAAATTGGATTCGATGAGCGTGAAGCCATATTTGGCCTGCAGGGCCCTGATGCGTGCCAGTGAACGGCGCAGATTGGCCGCTGCCCGATCTGCGTCGCGGGGATCGGACCAGAGCGCCGACCATAGCCTCTGGCGCGTCACCGAGCCATTCGTGCCCGCCAGCAGCAAATAGGCGGCCACCTTGTAAAAGATTGTGGGCACACCCGACACAACCTTGCCGTCTACGACGATGACACAGGATCCGACGGTCGAAATCGCTATCCGTGTATTGGCGCTGTGGATCATGAACGAGGCACCTCCACTTTCGGCCTAGCGCAGGTGATTCGGAAGAGCTTTGCTATAAATCAAAAACGCTAAGCCAGGAGCGGCGGCGGGCGGCGATTAGCGCGTGCCTTCACTAGTTCCTGCGCTGCCAACTCATGCGCTGCGACGCGGTTCTGCCGCGCCTTCATTCAGAAAATCGTGAATATCCCTGTTGGTGGCGACCAGAACCTGGATTGCGTCCGAGAGGCGCTGAAATTCCTCGTCATCGAGCGGCTCCACCTTGCCGTATCGAACGTTGCGCCCAAAATCGGCGATGCGCAGAAGTTCGGTGCGATCCATGTCACCGTGTTCGTCGAACGAAAAGATGCTGTGGCTGTATTTGTTGCGGACCTTGGACGCCGCTTTCATCCGCCCTGAGATGGCCAGAACGCGGTCCTGAACCTGGGGCGAAACCCCAGGGAGTTTAGACAGGCGCTCGATCAGATCGAGGCGGGCCCGGGTTGTGTTGAGTGTGAGATAGGTCACGATTGCAACGTTCTTTTCCACACCCATCAGAAGGCACATGACGTCGATGAGCAGGCTCTCGGTGTTGCTCCAGGTGTAAACGAGCTTTCCGATCAACAGCAGCAATGTCTCTGTACGGGTTGACATGCCGTTCGTCCTCTATTGTGCAGCGTTACGGCGCGCGGACCCTCGCGGCTCGGGCGCCAGGCTGTGGAAAACTGCCGCCGCCTGCGTTCGATTGGTGACGTTGAGCTTGTTCATGAGGTTGTGAACGTGGACCTTTACGGTGTGCTCGGAGAGCTTAACGCGGTCCGCGATCAACTTGTTGGGCCAGCCTTCGGCGATCAGCGAGAGGACCTGGCGCTCGCGCGTCGTAAGATGGGCAAACTCACCCGCTCGCCCGGTTGACGCAGCCGCTGCGGAGGTCCTGCCGACAGGCGTCCCGACACCAGAGCCCCATCGCGTCTGCAGCAAATCCTTGGCAAATCGCAATGGCCGGGAGCGCGCGACGGGAAAGAACTGGCCGCCACTGAGCACCAGCGATACGGCGGCAAGAAACACTTCGAGTTTCAAGGTCAGCGGAATGAAACCCTGGATCGAAGCGGCGTCGGCAAAGCCCCGCCAGTCGCCTTCCCCATCGGCGCGATCGACCAGAAGGGCCAGCGCGGCTTCAGGGAAAATCTGCTGGGACTGCTCGATGCGTGTCGAGGGGACTTCGCCCGGTCGCACATGAACCAACAGAAGCTGGACGAAATGATCGGGAGCTACGGCCTCGTCCACGTCCTCGCATATAACAACGTGAGCGCGCAGGTGGCTTTCGAGGTTTCGCGCCAACCCTTCGAACAGCGCTCCCTTGTCAGCATCGATCACTATGGCGGCCGACGGACCACCCTGATCGGACAAGTGCCAATTCGGAGTAGAGAAAAGATCTGTCATGGCCGCTCTTCCCCCATAGACGCCAATGCCGCTGGATCGTCACCGATCTAAATCTTAATGAGGTCTTAACGCACCCAGCGTGACTCAAGCGTGACTCGGATGACCTATGAAACGTGCGCAAAGCTGGTCTTTTGCTGCAAAGGGGTAAAACCGTCACACAATCGCGGACTCTAAAGTATCGGTTTGGGCGCAGTTTTACCCATGCGAGTTAGTTCCAAGTGATAAGTTTTCCGCCTGAAACCTGTCTACCGGCACACCTGTGTTAGCTCCAATTGTCGGCTTACCCAACGCCTAAGCAAACGCCATCCTTTGATGGTCCCGGAGCCTTTGGCTGATCTCGGGACTGACACAAGCGGTACAGGAATTGGCCTCGTTGCAGATGAAAGAGGCGCTCCGGCTACCGCTTCCTTGAAAGGGAGAACTGCCGTGGCTGACGAAGAGTATAATGGCCCCTATGTCGAAGACACGACCAACAACGGAACCATCCAGGAGGATAGTGACTACGAAGTTGACGTCGAAGTCGAAGATTCGTTCAACGACAACAGCGAAGAGACCGACGTAGAAGTCGAGGTCGAAGACTCGTTCAACGACAACAGCGAGGAAACTGAGGTCGAAGTCGAAGATTCGTTTAACGACAACAGCGAGAACACCGACGTAGAAGTCGAGGTCGAAGTCGAAGATTCGTTCAATGACGAGTCGACCGAGATCGACACCGAAATTGAAGACTCGTTCAACAGCGAAGAAACCGACGTAGAAGTCGAGGTCGAAGATTCGTTCAACGACGAGTCCGTCGAAACCGAAGACTCTTTCAACACCGACACAGAGACTGAAATCGAGATCGAGGAATCGTTTAACGACAACAGCGAAAACACCGATGTCGACGTAGAAATCGAAGACTCGCTCAACGACAACTCGACAGAGGTCGACACCGAAGTCGAGATCGAAGACTCGTTCAACGATCGCAGTCAGACCACCAATGTCGCCGCGAACTTCGCGCTGGAAGAAACCAACACGAACTCGCACAACACCAGCGATGACGACACCACGGAAGTCGATGTAGAGATCGAGGATTCCTTCAACGAGGAAACCACCGAGATCGATACCGAGATCGAGGATTCCTTCAACGAGGAAACCGAAATCGACACCGAGATCGAGATTGAAGACTCCTTCAACGATCAGTCCGACACCAACTCGCACAACGACAGCTCGACCAATACCGACACCGAGATCGAGACCGAAGACTCGTTCAACGTTGAAACCGATGTCGAGATCGAGGACTCGTTCAACACCGAGACGACCACGACGGATGTCGACGTCGAGATCAAGGACTCTTTCAAGTCGTACGAAAACGCCTTCAACGACTCCAGCGAGAGCTTTGGCGAAATCTCGGTCGACTTCGACAACGTCTTCAACGGCGCCTTTGGCGGTGACGGCTCGGGCGATGGCTTTGCCATCAATCAGGTCGCCGACATCGTGGACAACGACTCGCTGTGGGATGTTCAGCAGAACAACTCGGGTGGCTTCGAGATGTCGGCGAATGGCGGTATTGCGGCCCAGGTCGCCTGGGACGACGTCGACGATCCGTTCGACGGCACGACGGTGGCCGATGCGAGCGCTCAGCTTCAGGGCACAGCGTTCAACCTCGATATCGTTCTGGGTTCGAACCTGCAGCAGAACGCTGTGGACGTTTCGATCGTTGGCGGCTCGGCCGACAACAACGATACCACGACGACCAGCGGCGACAGCTTCTGATTGAAAAGCAATTGTGCGTCCCGCGCGGGCTTTCCGCGCGGGACGTCAAGCGCCAATCATGATCGTCCAAAGAGGGGTGACGGTGTTTTCCAACGGAGACTATCTCACCGAAAAGATTGCACACTTCATTGGCCACTTCGAAATTGCCGAGGAAGCTGCGCGCCTGAGACAGCAGCCCGAAGGCTTCGACAAGGCCGGGCAGGATGCTGTCGGTCGGCCGCTTGAAGGGCCGACGCCGGTGCCGTTTGTCGCGGAGGATGTGGACGTGGGGTATGTGCCCGGCGTCGACCATGCCCCCCAGCAAAACCATTCTGATTTGGTATTTGAAGGCGAGCCCTTCCAATTCGACCCGCCGATTATCACGGTTCCGTCCATGCGGATCGGCGCCCCGGCGCCCGGCGAGGCGGATATCGACGGGGTCTGGCAGGCGCCACACACCCTCCAGGCGGGAATGCCGCCGCCTTCGCTGATCTTTGTGGCTCAGCAGCACAAGTTTTTGTTCGACAACGACGTGGTCGTTATCGGTGAAGGCTATGACGGCCCCTTCCCGACAACGCCGAATTCGCTCGCGTCAGTCGACGCCCTCAGCGTGAAAGTCGCCGAGGTCCTGGCGCCGCTGGCCGAGCTGTCGCTCGAAATGAACGAGGAAAATATCGCCCCGTGGGTCAAGAGCACCTCCAGCGCTGCCGACAGCGTGGAGGAGGCAACCGCCTCCGGTGAAACGCTCGAGGGGCAATGGGTAAACGGGGAATCGGCAGAAACAGTACCGGAACTGGTCGACCATCTTCCAAAGGCCTGGCAAGACCCTGAAACAGATACGCCGACAACGTCGGACCCCATCATCATCGACGCCTCCGAAGCCCAAACGACAATGGATCTGCAGACAGGCGGCAACCTGTCGCTGAACCAGGCGACAATTATCAATGCCGGGCTCGTTGGGACCACTATGGCAGTGGAAGGCAATGTCTATGAGCTGGACGTCATAATGCAGGTTAACGCCGTCCAGGATATCGACACGATCGACGAAGGGTTTGCGGTTCTGCCGGGCGCTGACATGGAAACCACAGCGACCAATGTCGCCCAGTTCATCAAGAACACCACAGACATCGCGTCCGAAAGGGCTGACCTCAACCCCGAGACAATGCCCTCGGGTTGGCAGGTCACCATCGTCGAGGACGATCTCATCTTCTTTGAGTGGGCCTATCAGTACAATCTGACCTGGGACAATGATTGCCTGGTCGCCACGGCAACAGGCACCACAACATTTGTGAGCACCGGCGCAAATGCCGGGTTCAATGCAGTATCTTTTTCCGATCTGGGTGCGATGTACGACCTGATCATGGTCGGCGGAAATCTGTACGACGCCAATTACATCTGCCAGACCAATATCGTCTACGACAACGACACGCTCTCCATGTTCGGCTCTTCTTTCGATCAGGCGGGCAGCACGACCACGGGCGGCAACGTACTGTGGAACCAGGCCCTCATCCAGAACATGGGCGCCGCTGACTGGAACCATGATCTACCCGCCCACTACCAGCAGGCCATGGACGCGCTCGACGCTGGCAATGCCGCCATGCCCGGCGGGTTCGCCACCGACAGCGGCTTCGCCGGGTATGGCGATCTCAATGTCCTCTACGTCAAGGGCAACATCTTCGACATCAATTATGTCGAACAGGTCAACATCATCTCCGATGCGGACCACGTCGCACTCTATGGGGCGGAACTGGCGCAATCGGCGGAATGGACCATTGCGACGGGGACGAACACCGCCGTCAACGTCGCTGCCATTCTCGACCACGACAGCAATGGCAGCGTGAGCTACGTCGGCGGCGAGGTCTATTCGCAGGCGCTCTTAATCCAGGCCGATTTTGTCGAAACCGGTGCCGGCGAACTCACGGGCGAAGCCCCCCTAGCAAATGAAGTCATCGCTTTCCTCACCGACGACGATCTGTCGGCCAGCGACATGCCTGCCATCGACAATGTTGGCGCGCTTGAGTCCGGTCCGATCGTCGACGTGATGGATTCCATCCTCGCGTGACCAGCGAAAGGTCGGCCATGTCTGCCATTCTCGAAACCAATCCTGGCTCTGACGGACCCTCGCGTGCCTCGCGGAACGGCCAGGCAATTGACGCGGCAGTGGCCAAAATCGACATGGCCACGCATCAGCTTCGCGCCATTGCGCAGGGCGAAGAAGCACCGCAAGTCGTACCCATCATAAAATCCATACAGCCGCAGCATTCCGCAACCGTAACTCCGCTTCGGCCCGTACAGAACGATGCGCCGGCTGGTGCCGCTCGCCCGGCACCACTTGCCACGCCACCGGCGCCCGAGCCTACGGCCAGGGAAATCCTGCTCCAGGGAAAACCCGTTCCGTTCACACAGGCGGACCCCACACCAGCACCCCGGCCGGAAACACCTGTTCAACCGGCGGCGCGCCGGGCGGAGCCGTCAGGTCCGGCTGCCCCGCAGGTCAAGCGCCCCGAACGGGAAGCGCCTCCGGCCCCAGCGGCAAAGCGCCCCGAGCAGGACAGGATCGAAGTGCGCTATCCGGCCAGCGAGCGCATCCCGGAAATGGCGCCGACACTGGAAGGTGAACGAGCGACGGTCCGGCGCCCTTCGGGCAGTGGCGGCGGATCCGGCACGCCCCCGGGCGGTGGAGGCGGCAATGGCGGCTTTCACAGGCGCGCCGAAATGCCCAATTTCGCCGAGAGTTTTCAGAACGGCGTCAATGCGGTACGGCGCAACATCGCCATGGTGATGGTGTTTACAGTCGCCACCAACATCCTCGTTCTCGCTATCCCGATCTATCTGTTCCAGATTTCTGACCGTGTACTCACCAGCCGTTCGGTGGATACGCTCGTCATGCTCACAATTGTCGTGGTCGGCGCCGTCCTGCTGCAGGCCGTGCTCGATGCTATCCGACGTTTCATCCTCATGCGCACGGCAGTCGAGATCGAAGTTCAACTCGGTGCGCCGGTCCTGAGCGCCGCCGCAAGGTCCTCACTCAATGGCACGAGCAAGGACTATCACGTGCTCGGCGACCTGCAGCAAATGCGATCATTTATCACCTCGGGCACGCTGATCTCTATCCTCGACGCGCCTCTGGCACCGCTGTTCATTGCCGCAATCTTTCTCATCCACCCCCATCTCGGTGCCATCGTCGTCGCGGCCTGCCTGGCCCTGCTGATCTTTGCGACGATCAACCAGAGGATGACATCCCGGCATTTTTCCGATGCGAACGGCTTTCTCAGCCGCGCCACGCTCCATCTCGATTCCATGTCGCGAAATGCCCAGATCATCAACGCGCTCGCCATGATCCCCGAGGCTGTCAGGATATGGGGCCGCGACACGGCGCTGTCCCTGCGCGCCCAGGTCCGGGCCCAAGACCGCAATATTGCGATCGCCACCTTCTCCAAAGCCTTCCGGATGCTCACCCAGGTCGCGATGCTGGGCTGGGGCGCCTATCTTGCCCTATTGGGTGAAATGACGGGCGGCATGGTGATTGCCGCCTCGATCATCGCGGCCCGCGCCCTCACGCCAATCGAAGGCGCCATCGAGGGGTGGCACCATTTCACGAGCTTTAGAGGCTCCTTCCGCAAGATCCGCGGCCTGCTGCAGAGTTCGCCCTTCAACACCCCGCGCCTGTTGCTGCCCCAGCCGCAAGGCCGGCTCGATGTCGAACGCATCCTCTACGTGCCCCCGCCGAACAAGAAGGTGATCCTCAATGGCATCTCCTTCTCGCTCGCTCCGGGCGAATCCATGGCGATCATCGGCAATTCGGGGTCGGGCAAGACCACGCTGGGCAAGATGCTGGTGGGATCGGTGCTCCCGACATCGGGCAGCGTGCGGCTCGACCTTATGGACTTGCGCAACTGGGACATGCGCCAGTTCGGCGAAAACATCGGCTATCTGCCGCAGGACGTTCAACTCTTTCCCGGGACCATCAAGGCCAACATCGCCCGTATGCGCGATGATGCGACCGACCGCGACATTCACGCGGCGGCCGTTCTTGCCGATGTGCATGAGATGATCGCCTCTTTCCCGCAGGGCTATGAAACCGTGGTGGCCGCTGACGGCGCGCCGCTCTCGGGTGGACAAAAGCAGCGCATCGCCCTGGCGCGCGCCTTTTTTGGCAACCCGAAACTCGTGGTACTCGACGAGCCCAACTCCAACCTCGACTCGCCGGGCGAACAGGCTTTGGCCAAGGCCCTGCTGCACGCCAAAAAGCAGAACATCACCACCGTGACCATCACTCAGCGCACGGCGCTCTTGAGCTACGTCGACAAGATCATGGTGCTCGCCAACGGCTCGGTGGGCATGCTTGGCGAGCGCACAAAGGTACTCCAGGCCCTCACACAGGGCGGCGGCACCGCCGGCCCTTCCATTCCCAAGGAGTGATCGATGACGCTTGTGTCGGCCGGCAAGGCCCCCGAATGGTACTCGGAAGTTCCGCGCTCGATCCGTCTTCAGACGCTACTGGGGCTTGGGCTGATCCTGGTGACCTTCGGCGGGTTCGGCTTATGGGCCGGCACTGCCCCCCTCGCCTCAGCGGTGATCGCTCCGGGCAGCTTCGTTGCCACGGGCAGCAACAAAATCGTCCAGCATCTCGAAGGCGGGATCATTCGCCAATTGCTCGTCGAGGAAGGTGAAAGGGTCGAGGCCGGGCAGGATCTCGTGTATCTCGACAGCACGACGGCGCTCGCCAATGCTCGCAGCATCGAGTTGCGCATTATCCGGCTCGAGGCCATGCAGGCCCGCCTCCAGTCCCAGTTCGAGGGGGCGGCTGCCTATAGTCCCCCTGACTCTGTGCTTGCCCGCCTCGACGACCCCGAAGTGCGCTCCATCAATGACGGGCAGCGCGAAAGTTTCGACACGGCCCGCACGGCACTACAGAGCCGGCTCGACGTGCTGGGCGAAAACGTCAGCGCACTTGAATTCCAGCACACCGGCATCACCGCACAGCTCGACTCCTTTGAACGTCAGCGGGTGCTGCTGGAAGAGGATCATGGGATTCAGGCAGCTCTCTACGCCAGACAATTGACGACGCTGTCCAATGTCAACGCGCTGCAGCGCTCGCTCGCAGATGCCGACGGGGATATCGCCCGACTCGAATCCGAGGCAGGGATGACGCTGGCCCAGATCGAGCAGCACCGCCGCGAGATCGACCAATTGGTCTCTGCGGACCGCCAGGCCGCCCTTGGGGAATTGCAGCAGGTCTCGGCCGAACTCGAAACGTTGCGCGAAGAGATGAACAGCGTTCAGAATATTCTTTCACGCACGGTGATAACGGCACCCGCCGCCGGCATCGTCGTGCGGCTCTATTACCATACATCCGGCGGCGTCATCGAAAGCGGCCGCCCGATCATCGAAATCCTGCCCTCCGACGTGCCGCTGATCATCGAAGCGCAGATTCCCCGCATGCAGATCGACGAGATCGAGCTGGGCCAAAAGGCCGACGTCCGGCTTTCGGCCCTCAATCAGCGCACCACCCCATTGCTCGAAGGTGAGGTCGCCTATGTCTCGGCCGATTCCATCAACGATGGCGGATCGGGATCGAACGAAATCTATATCGCGCGAGTGACCATCCCCCCCGACCAGCTCGAACGCGTTTCAGGGTTTACCCCCACCCCCGGCATGCCGGCCGAGATCCTCATAGAAACCGACGCGCGCACATTCTTTGAATATTTGAGCAAGCCCATTGTCGACAGCATGGCCCGCGCCTTCAGAGAACAATGACGCCGGATTCGGTGATCCCTGCCCCAAAAATCGCGCGCTCAGGCGCCGATGTTGGCTTGATGATCTTGTCAATCTTCCAGGCAGCCTAGCGCGGCGCATAACGCCTACTGACCGAGTCGGGCGAGTTGTGGCCGGTAATGGCCGCACCGTTTTCGCCGCGCAAGTCTATCTATCTGGCCCTCCGATCCACTTCGAGTCGAGCTCACGGAGTTCGCAAGGGGCCGCCTTCGGCCACCCGGCCGTACTCCAAGGCGGTTGGTCGGCATTTCACTCGTTCTGCCCTAAGGGCCTGTCACGCCTGCGCTATCGGGACGGGCACCAGCTGTAGCCACGGCCGTTTGCAAAATTTGGGTTGACGGCGCAATGGCGATATGCAGTGTTCTTTTGGCGCCTAAAAAACACAAAGGTAGGAATTCTGATGTCGCGCTTACTCATCTCGCTGCCAGTGGCAGCCTCACTGGTCGCCGCTTTCGCGCCGGCTGTTTACGCTTCTACGCTCAACGTTCAGTTGTCTGCGGATATCCGCAGCTCCCAGCCTGGTGTCAACCGCGATGCCATTACCGATTCTGTCATGCTCAACGTGGTCGAGGGGCTCGTTGCGGCAGACGAAGGTGGTGTCATCAAACCGATGCTGGCGAGCGACTGGACAGTGTCGGACGACGGCACCGTCTATACATTCTCACTGCGGGACGACGTGGTCTTTCACAACGGCGCCCCGATGACGGCAGAAGAGGTCAAATGGACGTGGGACACCTCGCTCAGCACGCCAGAGCACTCTTGCACCACGTTCTTTGACGGCAGTCGCGGCTCCGCGATCGAGTCCGTGGAAATCCTGGACCCGCTCACCGTCGAATTTACGCTTAGCGAGCCGAATGCGCTGTTTCTCACTTACATGGCGCAATCACAATGCGCTTCGAATGGCATCCTGCATCCGGACTCCTTTAACGAGGACGGAACCTGGAACAGCCCTATCGCAACCGGACCGTTCGTGTTTGGCGAATGGTTGCGCGGAGAAAGCATCACGCTCGAAAAATTTGAAGATTATGCCATCACCGGCGAGGAGATCGACGGCTACGGCGGCCGCAAGGATGTTCTAGTCGACGACGTGAAGCTGATCGTCGTACCCGACAATGCGTCGGCGGTTGCTGCCCTTCGTTCGGGCAATCTGCACGTCCTGCCCTATCTGCCGCCCAGTGAAGCATCCGAGTTGCGGGCAGATCCCAACTTCACTCTGGTTGCCGCGCCTCATGGCGGGCTGATTACCTTCCTGTTCCAAACCGAAGACGCCATTATGTCGAAGGTCGAAATGCGCCGGGCGGTGGCTCACGCGCTCGACATTCCCGAAATTGTGGCCGCCGTCACCTATGGTCTGGGCGTCCCCAATCCCTCGCTCGTTTCGGTTGGGTCCGCATTCCACACCGAGCTTCACGACCAAGGATTTGAGTACGATCCAGCAATGGCAGCCACTCTACTGGCCGAGGCAGGCTACGATGGCGAAGAGATCGTCATCCAGACCAACCGCCGGTCTGCCATCAGCTACGACGCCGCCGTGATCGCTCAGGCGATGCTGCAGGCATCGGGTATCAATGCAACGATCGAAGTGCTCGAATGGGCAACTCAGCTCGACCGCTTCAACTCCGGCAACTACCAGGCCATGGCCTTCAATTACTCAAACCGTGCCGACCCGGTGCTGGCGTATTCGGCTGTTCTTGCATCCAAGGAAGATCGGGCCAATGCGATCTGGGACAATCCCGAGGCCATCGCGCTGCTCGACGACTTGCTCCAGACATCCGAGCCCGCTGAACGGCAGGCCCTGTTCGATCAACTCCATGAAAAGTTCATCGAAGACGTTCCGCTGCTCATGCTCGCGAACGGTATGGACGTCGGGGTTTCATCGGCAAATGTCGAGGGATACCGCACCTGGCAAGGATTTGCCCGCCTCTGGGGCGTGAGCCTCAACGAATAGGCCCACGCTTTGACGCCTCCGGGGATTTGACATGCTCAGATTTGCATCGACACGTATCCTAGCTGCCATACCGACGCTTCTGATTGTCGCCGTGGCCGTATTCACCCTTGTCCGTCTGATCCCCGGAGATCCCGTCAGCCTGATGCTGGGCGATCTGGCAGATGATGCCACTCGCGCCCAGCTTCGGGAACGGTTGGGACTTGACCAACCGATCTACCTTCAGTTCGTCATCTGGCTGTCCAACCTGTTCAGGGGCGATCTGGGGCAATCGATAACCACGGGCCAGCCTGTGCTGCCACTGGTTCTCAGCCGTTTTTTCACCAGCGCCCAGATGGTGCTGCCCGCCATTGTCATCGCGATCATTGTCGCGGTGCCACTGGGCATGATTGCAGCATGGCGCCAGAACAGCAAAATCGATCTGTTCGTGGTCGGACTTTCCACGCTGCTTCTGTCTATCCCCACCTTCTGGCTTGGCCTCATGCTGCTACTCCTGTTCGGCATGACGCTCGGCTGGTTACCCGTGCTGGGCTATGTCTCGATCGCCAACCAGGTGGTCGACGGCGTCATCTATCTGATCATGCCGGTCGCGACGCTCGTGCTGCATGAAGTGGGCAGCCTGGTCCGTATGGCCCGCGCTTCGACGCTCGACGTGCTGCGCCTCGACTACATCACCCACGCGCGCGCCAAGGGGCTGAGTGAGGGTGAAATCCTGGTTCATCACGCCGCCCGCAACGCGTTTGGGCCCACCTGGACACTGGTCGGGCTGATCCTGGGCAATCTGCTTGGCGGCGTTGCGGTGGTCGAAACCGTCTTCACCATCCCCGGCCTCGGGAGGCTGATCGTGGAATCCATCTATGGCCGCGACTATGCGGTGGTGCAGGGTTGCCTTTTGTTCGTCGCCCTCACGTACGTCCTCGTCAACCTTCTGGTTGACCTTCTTTATCCAATCTTTGATCCGCGCGTGACAGCAGAATGACCGCCAAAAATCTCAACCTTATGCTGGGCGGCACACTCGTCCTGCTGTTTCTGGCCGCCGCTGCCATCGGAGCCGTATGGACACCATACAATCCGCTTGGCATCAATCTTTCAGGCAAGCTGTTGCCCCCAGGAGCCGAGCACTGGCTTGGGACCGACGAGTTCGGTCGCGATGTTCTATCCAGGCTCATGGCTGCGGCAGGCACGAGCGTCGTTATCAGCCTTCTAACGGTAAGCCTTTCGATCAGCGCCGGCGTTGTCCTGGGCCTTATTTCGGGCTATGCACGCGGCGCTGTCGACCGGTCCATCATGACGTTGAACGACGCATTGCTGGCTTTTCCCTCCATGCTGATGGCGCTGGCCCTGCTCTCGATCACGGGGGCCAATATGTACGGCATCATCCTCGCGCTCGGGCTCGCCTATACCCCGGCGGTGGTGCGTATCGTCCGCGGGGCAGTTCTGTCGCTGCGTGAGCGCGAGTTCATCGAAGCGTCGCGCGTCATGGGAAATTCGGGCGTTTACACAATGGCCCGGCATATCCTTCCCAATTGCCTGGCGCCGATCATCGTTTTTGCCACCACAATGTTTGGGTCCGTGCTTTTGACGGAAAGCGCCTTGAGCTTTCTCGGCCTGGGCGTTCCTCCTCCTGCTCCCACCTGGGGCAACATGCTGGCAAGCGCCCGCCCGCACATGGCCCAGGCGGTCTGGCTCGGCATTTTCCCCGGCCTGTGCATTTCGCTCGCCCTGCTGGGCATCAACCTGTTCGGCGACGCTATCCGCGATCGTTTCGATCCGCGCATGAGGGGCATCTAAATGAGCGACCAACCACTGCTTGGAGTTCACAATCTCAGTCTGCGCCTGCGGAATACCCGGGCCGGTGGACGGATTGTCGATGCTGTCAGTTTCGAGATGTCGCGCGGCGAAATCGTAGGCATCGTCGGGGAATCGGGATCGGGCAAGACGATGCTTGCGCGCTCGATCATTGGTCTCCAGCCCGATGCGATTGTCGTCGACGATGGCGATATCACACTCAAGGGGCGCTCGGTCGGGGCTATGAACCCGCGCGAGTTGCGCCAGATCCGCGGCGCTGAGGTGTCCATGGTCTTTCAGGAGCCCATGACATCGCTCAACCCCTCGATGAAGATCGGCAGGCAGTTGGACGAACCGTTGCGGGTTCACACCGATCTGCAGCCAGCAGAGCGCGTGCAGCGTTGCCTTGAGATCATGCGGCAGGTGGGCATCTCCGATCCGGAGACGGGGCTCGACGCCTATCCCCATCAGTTCTCGGGCGGCATGCGCCAGCGGATCATGCTGGCTTCGGCGATGCTGCTGCAGCCCTCGCTGCTGATCGCCGACGAACCCACGACCGCGCTCGACGCTATCATCCAGCGTCAGGTTCTCGAACTGATGATCGACCTCACCCAGTCGCAGGGCACCGCCTTGCTGATGATCAGCCACGACCTGCCGATGGTTGCGCGTTATTGCCAACGCATCCTCGTCATGCGCCAGGGTCAGGTGGTCGAAAGCGGCCCTACGGCCGATATTCTCGCGCGTCCGCAGCACGACTATACACGTGCCCTGCTCCAATCGATGCCGGGCCGTGGTCCCAAACGCGAGTTTTCTCCCGAGGCCGAGCCGCTGGTTACCGTCAAGAATCTTGAGGTCGAATACACCAGCAAGTCGAACCCGTTTCGACCACGTACGACAAAAAAAGCCCTTAAAGGAGTCAGCGTTGCCATCCGGCCGGGCGAAGTGCTTGCGGTCGTCGGCGCTTCGGGATCGGGAAAGACCACTCTGGGCAGAACGATTGCCGGGCTGACCGAGAAAACGGCAGGCGAAGTGCTGTTTAGGGGTAAATCCATCGAGAAAAGCCAGAGTACCTATGCCGACTATCGGCTCAACTGCCAGATGGTATTCCAGGACCCATTCGGTTCGCTCAATCCCAGAATGAAAGTCGGGCAGTTGGTTGCGGAGGCCCTGCGGCATGACAAGTCGCTTTCGGCCAAGGACAGGCGCGCCCGCGTTGTCGAAATTCTTGCCGAAGTCGGGTTGGATGAAAAGTTTCTCGATCGCTTTCCGCACGAGCTTTCTGGCGGCCAAAGGCAGCGGATCGCGATTGCGCGCGCCATTGTGCCTAGACCCGAGTTCGTGGTGGCCGACGAAGCCGTTTCCGCGTTGGACGTGACCGTCAGGGCTCAGGTTCTAGATCTGCTGGCCGACCTGCAGAAGCGCTATAATTTTTCGTGCCTGTTCATCAGCCACGATCTCGCGGTGGTCGAAAAGCTCGCCGACCGCGTCGTGGTCATGAAGGATGGAGAAATCGTCGAACAGGGACCGCGTGACGACGTGTTCGACACTCCCAAAACCGATTACACGCGGGCGCTTCTGTCGGCCATTCCGATGCTGGAGCGCACGGAAACCGGGGTCAATATGCGTTGGCGCTTCGAGCAACCTGCGACGGCTAGGCCGGAGGGCCAGCCGTGACGGTGCGCGAAGACGGCCTCAGGCGCGCCAGCCCCATGAGCACGGGCACTGAACCCGCCGCTATCCTGCAGGCGCTCGATGTCATCGAGCGTGAGGGGATTGAACTTCACAGCCTGCTGATCTGGCACAACGGCGCATTGATCACCGAGGCCTACTGGAAGCCCTTTGCGGCCGAACGCCCGCACATGATGCATTCGGTGACCAAGAGCTTCACGTCGATGGCTGTCGGCCTGGCAATCGAAGAGGGCCTGCTCTCGCTCGATGACCGGGTCGTGAGTTTTTTCCCCGATCATCTGCCCGCCGTGGTCCCCTCCAATCTCGCCCAGCTGCAGGTGCGGCATCTGCTGACCATGACCAGTGGGCATCACCGCGGAATATCGGGGGGCGCATGGCGACAGCTCACGACAAGCTGGATCCGGGATTATCTCGAGCGCCCGATACCCAATCTGCCCGGTGAAGTCTTCGTATATGACAGCGCTTCGAGCTACATGCTGGCTGCGGTCGTTCAGAAGGTAACCGGTCGGCTTCTCGTAGACTACCTGGACGAGAAGGTCTTTTCGCCAATGCAGATGAGCGGCGCGATCCGCTGGGACATCGGGCCGGACGGCGTCAATACCGGCGGCAACGGGTTGGTGTGTTGCGCATCCGACATGCTCAAGCTGGGCATCGTGCATTTGCAGAACGGGCGATGGAACGGACGCCACATCCTTCCAGAAGACTGGGTGCGGGAAGCAACCACCGCAAAGCTGCGCGACGTAGTGCTGGGGACCTTTACGGGTCAACACTATCTCGGGCCAGACGAGCTTGAGGAGGGCGCGGCGCCCGATCTTCGAGAGGGTTATGGATATCACTGGTGGGTCGGTCCGCATGACAGTTTTTCAGCAAACGGGCTGTTCGGCCAATACTGCATCGTTCTTCCCAAACAGAATGCCGTCGTGGCCTTTACGGGTGGAATGCATGACGATGACCGGCGCGTCCATTCCATCGTCTATGACCTGCTGCGCCCAGCGCTCGGCGCCATGACCGCGGGCGATTTCGACAGACGCATTGCAGATTTGCGACTTGCAACCCAGCCCGGCCCCGCCGATACGTCGCACGCGCCGGAGAGCTGGAGCGGCGGTTACGATATCGGGGACAACGACCAGCAGGTGCAATCGATCGCACTCTCGCCGTCGGGCGATCAGATCGTTTTTGAAATGAAGGATCATCGTGGCACCCATACCATTTCGGCGGGGATTGGACGCTGGGTGGAGAGCGTTACGACCATGACGGGCGCGCCGATTCATCATTCCTATGATCCGCCGGAAGGCCTTCGCGTGCTGGCATGCGCGCGCTGGCTGCCGCCCAAGGACAATTGGGCCTGTCTGGAGATGGACTGGCTCTTTGTGGAAACCGCGTTCCGCGACACCGTTCGCTGCTGGATACGTGCCGGGAACCTGCGGTTGGAACGGCGGGTGAACGTTAATTCCTCGCGTCTTGTTCTGCCCGGTCTTTCAGGCCGGAAACCGATGGAAGCCAGCGCAGCGCGGGACGCCCGATCATGAAGAAAGTCAATCTGCGAGACATGAGCCACGCCGAACTGCTGGATCGGCTCACCAAGAAAACCGTCATTCTGATACCGCTCGGATCCCAGGAGGTTCAGGGACCACACGCTCCGATGGGCGACTATGCGCTGGCGGAGCGCCTCGCCGAGTTGAGCGCTGAAAAAGGCGATGCCTTGTGCGCGCCGGTTGTGCCGTTCGGGTATGCCGATTTCTTCCGCAGCTTTGCGGGTGGTATTCAGTTGCGCGCGCAGACGCTTGCGATGGTGCTTGAAGATGTCCTGTCCGGGTTTATGGACCATGGACTGGATCGGCTCCTGGTGTTTAACGGCCATACCACCAATCTGTCGGTCATCGACCAGGTGACGCGCAAGCTGAGGGCCGAGCGAGGGATCGTGGTCCCGACTCTCAACATATGGAAGGCCATTCCCGACAAACTGTGGACCGAACTTTATGGCGATCAGGCATCCGCTGTGCGTGGGCATGGCGGCGAGCCGATTACGTCGGTGGCAGCCCACCTATTTCCCGAACTGATGCGTTTCGATTTGGTCAGGGAAAAAGAAGCCTGCGGCCAGATAATGGGACTGCCTGCAACCTCGATTTCAGGGACAAAGTTCAACGGTCAACCCTTGCATCTACCGCTCGACGCGCGTGATGTGGATGCCAACGGATTGCTGGGCGGAAGCGCCGTCCATGCATCGGCGGAAAAGGGCGCGGCACTGTGCGATCACATTATCGATCACACAGCGCAGCTTATCGCTCATCTCATGGAACACTCCCCCAGAGTGCCCGGATTTCCTTTCCGGCAGCGTACGGAACACAGCAATGAATAAGTATCGGATAGCCCCCCTCCCCGCCCAACCTGAAGCTGGTTTGATCGCAGATCTGGAAACGATCGAAACGGCTACGCTCGGGCATGTCCGCTTTACCGGCTTTATGGATCGCCGCATCCAGGCGTTGGCAAGCAACCAGCCCACGCGGGCGGGCTGTGCCGTTACGCTGGCGCTTCCGGCCATGTGTTCGAGCCTCATGCACTACGCGGTGTCGTTCCTGCGGCCAGGTGATTTTCTGATCGTGGACCGATTGGGCGATGACCGGTATGCCTGTCTTGGCGGCGCAGTTGCCCGAGCCATCAAGAACTCCGGGGCGGCCGGCGTCGTCGTCGGCGGGTGCGTTACCGATGTCGCTGAAATCCTGGCCGAGGGTCTGCCTGTCTGGTGCCGGGGCGCTTCGTCCCTCACCACCCGCAGGGCCGATCTGGGTGGAACCTTCAACCGGCCAATCGCCTGCGGCAACGTCCCTGTCCTGCCCGGAGATATTGTGATTGCCGATGCTTCGGGTGTCGTGGTGCTTCCGGCCGATGAAGCACGCGAGGCCGCTGACGGAGCCATAGCCCGCGAAGAAAGGGTGCAGCGCACGATGCAGCGGCTCTCAGCCGGCGAAAAACTTGGCGAGATTACCGGCACCATCGCTTCCATCAACGCCCAGATCGATGGAGACACCAAATGATGCCAACGACCGGATCGGACCGGCCGGTTCGCCCTTTCCCCGCGCCACCGCAGGATTTTTTCCTTCCGGGCATCCTGTCCGTCGAAGGGCCGAAATCCACCTATCTGCCTCTGGTGTTTGACAGTCCGCACAGCGGATTGGAAATACCGGAGGATTTTCACCCCGCCGTTGGGCCAAAGGATGTGCTGATCTCCGCCGATACGCATGTGGACGATCTGTTCTCTTCTGCTCCCGATTGCGGTGCCCCGCTTTTGCGGGCCCATTTCCCGCGCAGTTTTCTGGACCCAAACCGTTCGCTGCTCGACATGGACGTCGAGATGATTGACGGAGACTGGCCGCATGCGGTCGGGCAAAGTCCGACCGCCAGGCGCGGCATGGGCTTGATGTGGCGCTATTGCTGGGGGGACACCCTCATGCACACGCAGCCTCTGAGCGTTTCCGGGGCCGAAGATCGGATCGCGCGGTACTGGCAGCCCTATCACCGGGCGCTGCGCGAGTTGCTCGATGCAGCTTATGAGCGCTTTGGGCGTGTGTTCCACGTCAACTGCCACTCGATGACGGCCAGCGGACACGCGATGTCTTCCGATGGCGCCAGCGCAGCACGACCCGATATCTGTATCGGAGACCTTCACGGAACATCGGCCGGCCGCGAGTTTGTTGATGTCGTCGCCAAGACATTGGAAGGCGAAGGGCTCACGGTCGGTCTCAACACGCCCTTCCGGGGCGCCGAGTTGGCGCGCGCATACGCAAATCCTTCAATCGGCCGCCACAGCATACAGTTCGAGATCAATCGCCGGCTCTACATGGACGAGGCGACGCGCGAGCGAACCGAGAACTATCAGACCTTCAAGGCGGCCATTACGCGGCTCAACCACACGCTCGCCGACTACGTCGCCTGAGTAACCAACACTATTTTCAAACGGTATACCTCATGACCACGCCCCAACCGACAAAGCTCAGTTTTTATCGCCGCGGCCGCACTACGCTTTATGCCTCGCGTTGCGATCAACGGTTCTCTTATTGCTGCTATGTGCCCGAGAGCTATGATGAGGCAGCGCAGGACGTCTATCCGCTAGCGGTTCTCGTCCACCATACCGGGCGTACCGCGAGCCTGCTGCGCGACGAGTTCGTAGATTTCGCAGAAGCCAACCAGTGCATTGTGCTCGCGCCGCTTTTTCCTTCGGGCATCATTCACCCGAACGATCTCAACAATTACAAGCATATCCTCTATCACGGCATTCGATATGACCTAGTGCTGCTCGACATGATCGAGGAGATATCCGCTATCTATCGGGTGCATGCCGACAAGTTCCTCATGCACGGATTTTCCGGTGGCGGGCAGTTCGTCCACCGTTTCCTCTATCTGCATCCCCAGCGACTGATGGGCGCCTCGGTCGGAGCACCGGGCACTGTCACCCTGCCAGATGACGACAAGGACTGGTGGATCGGAATACGCGGCATGGAAGAGCGCTTTGGCATCAGTCTCGATATTGACGCTCTGCGGTCTGTGCCGGTTCAGCTGGTGATCGGCGACAACGATATCGAGACATGGGAGGTAACGGTTAGAACCACCTCCAATTTCTGGATGGAGGGCATTAACGATGCAGGAGAAACCCGCATCGACCGCCTGAAAGCCCTGCAACAGGGGCTCGATAGCCTGGGCGTGAAGACGCGTTTCGACTTCGTGCCGGGCGTTGCGCACCATGGAGTCTTGATCCAGGAGCCGGTCAAGGCGTTCTTTACCGAAACCCTGTCCCACTACCGGACAACGACACCGCTGATCGCCGCGCGAACGCCTGCCTAGAGCAACCGGCGTGCTCGACATCACCAGACGGGTCTGGCCGCTGTTTTTCGGCATCTCGCCTGCGATGACCGGCAATGCCGTTCAGGGCATTGTGCTGGTCATGGTCCTGCGCTCGCCCGTATGGCCGGCGGCTGTCGACTGACAGCGCTCTAGGCGTGTTGGGAGCGACTCAAATGCCTATGCAGTATGGCGGCCGCACGATCATTGTCGCCGGTATCGATCGCATCGAGAATGGCCAGATGATCTTCGGCCGCCTTGCGGATGCGATCAGGCGCGAGCGTGGTAAACTCGGCGTACTCGGTCATTCTCCGCAGGCTGTTCTGGCGATGGATGGCTTGCTGAAGGAACCTGTTTCCGGACCATGAAACGACGGTCGCATGGAAGCGAGCGTTGGCCTCGAACCACTCGGACCGGACGATCGTTGCCGGAGGAGCGTCGCGCAACATTTCCTGCTCGGCCCTGAGCGCGGCAAACGCAGTCCTGTCGATCCTGAAACCGGGCTCTTTTACCGCCGCACATTCTATGATGACACGAAAGGCGTAGCTTTCATCAACGGCCTGACCATTGTCGAGGCATTCGGCAAAACGCCACCCGTGCCCCGGACGCCGTTCGGCCAAACCGTCTGCGGCGAGCCGCAAAAGTGCTTTCCTGACCGCCCCACGGCTGGCCCCGAACTGGCTGGCAAGCTCAGCCTCGGATGCCTCGTCGGCGATTGCACCATTGGCGCGCGCCATCATGATTTCTTCCAGCAACTGCTCGTTGGACGAGCCGGGAAGCTCACGCCTGAACGCGTCAAACCGGACGGGGTCGATATTGTGGAAGTGAAAGCCCTGCTGATGGCGGCGTTCAAGAAGGCCATGCTTTTCGAGAAGCTGCAGCACATTGCGAACCGGCGTGCGCGAAGTTCCCAGCTCCTGGGCCAATTTGAAATCGGAGATATGGGCGCCCGCTTTCCACCGTCCGGACGCAATTCCATCAAGGATCATTTTTGCAATGTCGACCTGCAGGCCGCTTAGCGATCGGACATCCAATTCAGACATTAGCTTACCCATGATCCCAAGCCAAAGCACAATGACGGCGCGACGGCCAAGAGTAACACCATCCTCAAATAATTGATTCCATTCAACGCTGTAGGCGCCATCGTTAAATGAACGGTCAATCGATCCAGGCGTGGGCGGGATTGACCTTGGCACAGTAATGCTCCGCCGTCGCACGGGCCCTCCTTACAACCCGCCTAATGAAATCCTGCTGCGTGGATGCCTGATAGCTGGCGATGATCGGCATTGGCGGAAACCGCTTTGCGACCTTGATCGGGTGGAGCAGGCCAGAACTCAGTTCCCGGCTGATCGTTACACTTGGAACCGCTCCCACACCGAACCCGTCGATCAGGAGGTTGATGATCGCATAGAGCGAATTGCAACTCGTGAGCTTGGAAGCAAGGACCTGCTCGTCGTGAAAATAGGGCGCCACCATCTGGTATGGCGGCGAGTCCTTGGGGAACGAGATAATCGGCATATCGGCCAGCGCGGCTACCGAATATGTGCGGTCTGGATCGATCAATTTTGGTGAACCCGCCCAGGTCATCTGGAACACGCAGGCCGTATAGTTCCGAAAACCATCGTCGAGCACGGGATGGAGGCAGAATACTAGGTCGAAATCGCCCTTGCGCATGCCTGTGACCAGGGGTTTGGTCCCATCCACTGTCATTTCGATCTTGAGATTGGGGAAGGTCTGGTGAAGAGAGTCGATCAGGAGCGGCATCCAGGTCGAGGACACTGAATCGATGGCACCGATGCGGATGGGACCAGGCGCGTGACTTGCGCCTTCGCCGATTTCGCCCCGCAGCGTTTCCACGTTATCGAGTATCGTTTCGAAATGACGCAGCACGTGCTCGCCATCGAGGGTGAGGGCAAACCTGCCTTCACCCCGTTCGACAAGTCGACAGGCAAACTCTCGTTCGATGGCCGCCAGCCGGCTCGAAATGGCCGGTTGGGTCGTATTGAGTTCTTCCGCCGTCCGTCCGAAATGGCGGTTGCGGGCAAGAACCACGAACGTTTTCATATCGACTATACGCATGGCCATGTTCTAGACCGCCACGCGCTGCGGAGGAAGAGCCCGATCAGGATGCGATCATGACGTGGCGAGCCTGGGTGTAATCCAGCAATGATTGCATCGACAAATCAGAACCATAACCCGAGTTTTTCATTCCGCCGTGCGGCATTTCAGTGGCGAATACACCGTGGGTATTGATCCAGGTAACGCCATACTCGAGCGCGTTTGCGATCGACATGGCCGAAGATGCGTCGCGCGACCAGACCGAGGAGGCCAGACCGTACTCAGACGCATTGGCCCATCCGAGCGCTTCTTCAGGCGTATCGAAGGGGGTGATCGTTACCACAGGGCCAAACACTTCCTTCTGGACGATCTCGCTGGAGATACCGGCCTGAACAAGCGTCGGTTCATGGAAAAATCCGTCCCCTTCTCCCATGCTTCCGCCGGACAGGATATCGGCGCCGGCCGATTGGGCGCGCGATACGAACCCGGCAACACGCTCTTGTTGCGCTTTGGAAATAAGCGGCCCGAACTCCACGTCGTCGCGCTCCGGCGCACCGTAAACCAGGCTGTCGACCATGCGGCGCATGCGGGCGTTCAGATCGGACATAATCGCGCGGTCGACAAAGATTCGGCACGCCGCCGTGCAATCCTGGCCAGCGTTGTAAAAGCTGGCTTCGCGCAGCGTTTCGACCAAGGCGTCGAGATCGGCATCCTTAAGGACGATCACCGGAGCCTTGCCGCCCAATTCGAGATGGGTGCGTTTGATGGTCTCGCCGGCGGCTGCCTGGAGAACCGCTCGACCCGTCCTGACGTCGCCCGTGAGCGAAATCATTCGCACCAGCGGGTGCGAGATCAACTTCTGACCGACATCCCGCCCGTTGCCACAGATGATGTTCAAGACGCCCTTAGGCAAAATGTCGTTGATGAGACCACCCAGAGCCAGAAGACTGAGAGGTGTATTTTCAGATGGCTTAATGACCACGGTATTGCCGGCGGCAAGTGCGGGAGCGAGTTTCCAGGCCGCCATGAGCAGTGGGTAGTTCCAGGGAGCGATCGAAGCGACGACACCAATCGGATCGCGCCGAAGCATCGAGACCATGTTGTCGCTTCGATAGCCATTGGCCGCGACGCCAGGAACATTGCGGGCGGCGGTCGCAAAAAATCGGAACACATCGGCCACGTTGGCCAGTTCTGCCGCCTTGACGAAGCGCACGGGCTTGCCGGCGTTGCGTGATTCCACATTGGCCAGCGCATCCGCATTGGCTTCCACGGCGTCAGCTATGGCCCACAGGAGACGCGAGCGCAGTTTTGGAGTTGTCTTGCGCCACTCGCCGAAGGCGCGATGCGCTGCGGCTACCGCCTGTTCGACTTGACCAGCATCGGCGGAAGCGACCTGTGCCAGCACTTTGCCGTTGGCCGGTTCGAAAGCGGTTTCAGCGGGTCCCTGCCCGGCGACGTAAGCGCCGTCAATCAAGAGGCGGGTTTCCATGATGCAATTCTCCATAATTGGCGCGCTGCCCCGTGCGTCAGATCAGATGTCGGACGGGCTTTCGTCGAGCACTCTGATGCGAGCCGGGTCGATCTTGAGACCGACCTTGTCGCCGCGCTCGTAGACGGGGTCCGTGCCAGCCAGAACGCGCAATTCACTATCGGCGAGGCGAAGGACGTAGCGGTTTCGCGCGCCCAGAAAGATGCGCGTTCCGACCGTGGCAGTGATATGCCCTTCTGCGGAGGGGCAGATCACCAGATCTTCCTGGCGCATGGCAAGAAGACGCTCCCCGTCGGCTTCGGAATCGAGCGTTAGCGTCTGGCCGTCGGCCAGCCTTGCATTCCGGCCCGAGACCGTCGCAGGCAGCAGATTGGCGGCTCCCAGGAAGTTCGAAGCAAAGCCGGTGCGCGGCTGGGAGTAGATGTCGGCCGGCGCCCCTTCCTGCTCGATCTTGCCCTTGTTGAGAAGCACGATCCTGTCGGAAAGGCTCAGCGCTTCTTCCTGGTCGTGGGTCACAAAGATCGTCGTCAATCCCAGGCGCTTGTGGATTTCGATAAGCTCGACCTGCATGTCTTCGCGCAGGCGGGCATCGAGATTGGATAGCGGTTCGTCGAGCAGCAGGACCAATGGCCGGGTCACAATTGCGCGCGCCAACGCCACGCGCTGCTGCTGTCCGCCCGAAAGCTGGCTCGGCTTGCGGTCGGCAAGGTGGCCGAGCTGGACTGTATCGAGAGCCCCTCGCACCTTGTCTTGCTGTTCATCCCGGCTGCCGATGCCGCGCATTCTGAGAGGAAACCGCACGTTCTCGAAAACCGAGAGGTGTGGCAGTAGCGCATAGGACTGAAACATCATGGCGATGTCGCGCTTTTCGGGCGGCAATTGCGTTACATCGTTGCCGTCAATTTCCACACCGCCGCTCGTGACGCCTTCGAGCCCGGCGACAATGCGCAACAGCGTGGTCTTTCCACATCCCGAAGCACCGAGCAGGCTTATGAATTCGCCCGACGCGATATCGAGGGAAATGCCGTGCAGCACTTGTATGGGACCGAAGGATTTTTTGATCGAAGTCAGACGGACATCAGCCATGGCAAATCAGGAACTCGCGAATTTCTGCACGCCGAGCATGCGGTCGATGATGAGGATTAGCGCAATGGTGATGCCGATCATAATGGTGGAAACGGCGGCTACCGACGGGTCCGGGCTGAATTCTAGCTGGCCATAGATCTGAACCGGGAGCGTGGTGAGCCCCGGCGTGCGCAGGAACAGTGCCAGCACCGCCTCGTCGAAAGAAATATTGAAGGCAAAGAATGCCCCGGCGATCAGACCCGGACGGCATTGGGGCACGACGACCAGCCAGAGCCGCTGTAGCCGGTTGGCGCCCATGGTCTGGGCCGCCTCTTCGAGGAAGGGGTCGGATTCAGAAAGGACCGCCAGAGTGGTCCGCACCACATAGGGAATCGTGATTACCGTGTGGCTGATCCAGAGCGTGACCAGCGATACCGGGCCAAACAGCGCGCTCCAGAGCATGAGCATGCCAATGGCGTAAATGATTGTGGGAAGGACAAGCGGCGACAGGAAAAACGTCGCCAGACCGCCAGAGAAGGGCAGCGCCCGCCGATGGATGGCGATAGCGGCCGCGCCACCGATGAAGGTCGCGCTGAGCGTCACCAGCAGGGCCACTTGCAGGCTGAGCCAGGCCGCTCCCAGATAGGCATCGGATGCGAGCACATTTTCATACCAGCGGAGCGAGAACCCGGAAGGTGGAAAGGCGATAAACTGGCTTTCCGAGACCGACACGCCGACGACCACGACCAGCGGCGCGAGCAGAAACAGCGCGGTAAGGACAACGAAAATGGTCGTCGCAACCCGCAATGGGGTGGAAATGGACTTAACCATTCGTGCGCCCCCCTCCCAGGCGTGCATAGGGCACGAGAATGATCAGAATACCCAAGAACAGGATGACCGCCTGCGCGGCCGCAAAGGGCCAGTCCAGCGTCTGGGTCACCGAACGGTAGATCGATGCCGCCAGAACCTGAATACGCGATCCTCCCAGCAGATTCGGCGTAACGAAGGACGATGCGGAGAGGGTGAAGACCAGAAGCGAGCCAGCCACTATGCCCGGAAGGGCCAGAGGCAGCACCACCGTTCTGAGCGATTGCAGAAACGAGCATCCCATGGTGCGGGCGGCTTCTTCCAAACGTGTGTCGATGCGAGTGACGACCCCGAGGATCGATAGGGTCATGAACGGCAAAAGCACCTGCACCATGCCGATGACAATGGCGGTCTCGGTCTGCATGAGCGAAAAGTTCCGTCCTACCAGGCCGAGGTTCTGGAGGGTTTCCGAGATCAAGCCTGAGCGTCCGAGCAGCACCATCCAGCCGAAGGTGCGCACGACGACGCTGGTCATGAGCGGCAGGATAACCAGAACGATGAGCCAAAGCCTCAGGCGCGGTCCCACGCGCGCCATGATATAGGCCAGTGGAAAGCCGATGGCGGCGCAGATCACCGTGATCAGGAGCGAAAGTCGCACGGTGCGCCAAAGCACGCCGAGATAATAGCTATCGCCCAGAAATCGCGTGAAATGCTCAAGGGTTGGCCCTTGTTCGCCCGAAACGGACAAAACGAGCATCTGCGCTATTGGGACAAAGAAGGCCAGCGCCAGAAGCAGTACGCCTGGCAGCAGCAACAGCGAATTCTCGGTACGATCGCCCATTGATTTGCCTCGGAAAACAGGGGCACCATGCGCGGAAATTGTCCGCGCATGGCAGAGTAAAGTCTCGACGCTTACTGCGCGATGGTGCGGTTCCAGGCGTCAACCCATTCGGCACGGTTGGCCTCGATCACAGTTGGGTCAAAGCGCAGCAGACCAGCCACCGCGTCGGGACCATAAACCACGTCCGCCGCAACTTCATCGCTCAACTCGACCATGGAATTGGTCGGGGTATAGCGCAGGGCATCGGCAAAACAAGCTTGGGCTTCCGCTGAAATCTGCATGTCGATGAACTTGAGGGCAAGTTCATCATTGTCGCGGCCAGCGACAAGGTTTGCAGTGATGAAGCTGGCCGGCGTGCCCTCTTCGCCCTGCACGAACGCCGTGGGCAGACCCGCATTGCGCAGTGTGAAGGCGTAATCAGACGCATAGGGAGCAACCCAGGCGTCGTTCTGAGCAAACTCCTGCTGAATCTCGGGCGATGTCGAAACGATGATCGCGCCGTTGTCCAGCAACCCGCTGACCGCATCGAGGCCTGGCTGGATATCGTCAAGGCTTCCGCCCTGGGCCTGATTTAGCATCAGAAAGCCGAGCATGCCATAGCCATTGGATATATCGGTCAGAACGATGTGATCGGCGTAGGCTTCATCGAAAATATCGGTCCACGAAGTGGGCGCTTCCGGCGCGTTTTCCGTGTTGTAGATCATGCCGATAGCAGCGATCGAATAGGCCGGACCTTCGCCCGCTTCGAGATTGGTCTTGGCGAAATCATAAAGGTCGGCTGCATTGGACAGGCTGGCCGGATCGATGGGGTCGAGCAAACCTTCCTGGGCGCCCACGATTTCTTGTCCACCCGAAAAGTGGATGACGTCGAACTGGGGCGCCTGAGCCTGAGCCCGCAGCTGTGCGAACGCATCGGCCGAATAGGCAGTTACGATCTGCACCGTGGCGCCGGTTTCGGCTTCGAAGGGGTCAATAACGCATTGGCGGTGCGCTTCTTCATAAGCGCCGCCAAAGGAATTGATGGTGATGGTTCCGCCCTGGGCGAACGCGGTCGTAGCCATCAGCGCGGCAACGCCGGAAACGGCGATTGAAGCATAGATTTTCATGACTGGTATCCTCTCTTTGGTTCTTAACTTTTGGAATGCGCGACCATCCCTCTTGTGGCCGCGCAATTCGAAGGCTCAAAGCCGACCGAATTCGACAGTCTTGATGCCTTCCCTGCGGATTAGCCTGCACTGCTCGGCGATGGCGTCGAGCCCTTCAGTCATCCGGGCGAAATAGGTGCAGGGGATCCATCCCGTAGGACCGAAGGTACGACCACCGACGCCATAGAACATTCCAACTTCCCAGAACTCGTCAGGGTCGATTTTGAAGAAATTTTTGGGCTGATAGAACCACAGCATATCGCCTGGCTCGGGCAGAACGGTCTGATTTTCCGGCGGCAGGCTTTTCGGATCGAAATTGCGCGCGCTTTCAGGCAGGCCCATCATGATCTCGGGACCCGAGAAAATAGCATGGCTGGCCGGAACCTGAATGGGTTTTTCAAGGGCACCCCAGATCGCCTTGCACGTTTCAGGTGCGTTGTCCCAATAAAGGGAAATGATCCCTTTGACGTCGGATTCGACGAATTTCAGATAGAGCTTCCGGTCTGTCATTGTGCCTCCAGCAATACGATACTCCAGCATCACAGGGCATTGGCGCCGATGTGTCCAATCTTAATGTGCGATTGATCCGATAAAGCTTTTTTATCAGATTAACGCATGGCTGCACGAGCGGCCTGACCCAAATAGCGCCAGAAGGCCAGATCGTGCTCCCGCTCGGCAGAACGCCATTCCGGATGCCATTGGACAGCAAGGACCGGGGCGATCGTATCGACAGCTGAAAGCGCTTCAACGACACCGTCTGAGGCCCTCGCCTCGACCTGCAGCCCCTCGCCAATGCGGGCGACCCGCTGAAAATGCACACTGTTTATTGCAACCTCGTCTTCCCCCGTTATCGTGGACAACAGACCGCCGGGAGCGATCTGTGCGGCATGAGTGTGTCCAAACATCGTCTCGAGGTCGGCGCCCTCAGGCGCATGGTGGGAAAGGGCCGGCACAGGTCCCGCGCGCTCGTCCGTTAGAGTCCCCCCAAAAGCGACGTTGATTTCCTGCAGGCCACGGCAAACGCCAAAAACAGGTTTGCCCATTGCAATGGCTGCTTGGATCATGTCCTGGGCGAGCCCGTCCCGGGCCGTATCGAAGGGGGGCGTGCCCTCGATCGCCTCTCCATAGCGTTGCGGCTCGATATTGGAATTCGATCCCGTCAGCAGAATCGCATCGACCCGCTCGACAATGGCATCGACAGCCGGGGCATCGCTCCAGGTCGGGATGATGATCGGCACGCCGTCGGCGTGCGTCGCGACAGCCTCGATATAGCGTTTCTTGACGATGCTGGCGGCCTCGCCTTCCACGTCCCGGACACAGGAAATTACTGCGATGAGGGGTTTTGAGGTCAACCGTCCAGCCCTCCGATCAGGCCATACTTGAGTTCGGTGAACTCGGTGATCCCATGGTGCGATCCCTCGCGCGCGTTGCCGCTTTGCTTGACGCCGCCGAATGGCGCCATCTCCGAAGACAATATGCCGGTGTTGATGCCAACCATACCGTATTCAAGATTTTCAAGCATGCGGTAGGTGCGCGCCATGTCCTTTGTAAAGACGTATGCTGCCAACCCCGTCTCGCTTGCGTTGGCCGCCGCGAGCACCTCAGCCTCATTGGCAAAGGAGAAGACTGGCGCGAGCGGCCCGAAAGTCTCCTCCCGTGCCACGCGCATTCGTGCGTTGACGCCCTTGAGCACTGTCGGTTCAAAAAAGGTGCCCCCGAGGGCATGGCGGCGTCCACCAAAGACCAGTTCCGCACCATGGTCCAGCGCATCGGCAATGTGGGCTTCGACCTTTTCCAGCGCGGCGGCATTGATCAGCGGCCCCTGTGCGACGCCCTCATCTGTGCCGTTGCCGACTTTCAGCGCCTCGACCGCCCTGGCGAGCCTGGCAGTGAAATCTTCGCTGACGCTCTGGTGGACATAGATGCGGTTCGCGCACACGCAGGTCTGGCCCATATTGCGGAATTTCGACGCCATGGCGCCCGCCACCGCCGCGTCGAGATCGGCATCCTCGAAGACGATAAAGGGTGCATTGCCACCCAATTCGAGCGCCACGCGCTTCATCGATTCCGCCGCGCGGCCCATTAGGTACTTGCCGACCGGTGTCGAACCGGTGAAGCCGATGAGGCGAACGTCAGGATGGGTGACGAACGCTTCCCCGATGGCCCTGGCATCACCCGTCACGACATTAAGCACCCCGTCGGGGACGCCTGCACGCTGAGCGAGCACTGCCAGTGCCAAAGCTGTCAGGGGTGTTTCGGGTGCGGGCTTGAGCACCACCGTGCAACCGCTGGCCAATGCGGGCGCGACCTTGCGGGTGATCATGGCGGCCGGGAAATTCCAAGGGGTAACCAGCGCAACCACGCCGATTGGCTGGCGCAGCACCATGGCGCGCGTGCCCTCGCGAGGTGGCGGCAAGACTTCGCCCAAGATGCGCTTGGCCTCCTCAGCGTAGTATTCGATGTAAGAGGCCGCATAATCGATCTCGCCGAGCGCTTCGGCGATCGGCTTGCCCTGCTCCGCGGTCAAGAGGGCCGCGAGTTCCTTGCGGTGCTCAACGATCAGATCGAACCACGCCCTGAGCACTTTGGAGCGCAGCTTGACCGGCGGGCGCTTCCATGTGGCAAACGCTGCTGCAGCAGCATCAAGTGCCGCTCTGGCCTCGGTTTCGCCGAGCACGGGAACATGGGCGATCACCTCGCCGGTGGCGGGGTTGGTGATTGGAGTCTGAGTGTCCCCGACCCAGTTGCCGTCCACCAGACACCTGGTTTCCATCCAGTCCTTTATGATCATCTCAGTTTTCCTTTCCCAATGCCGTGCCGAGCCGGGAGAGGCCGTCTTCCAGTTGATCGTCCGGCACTGTGAGGGGTACGAGGACGCGGATGGTGTTCCCGAAAATGCCGCATGTGAGGATGACGAGGCCCAGATCGAGCGCAATCTGGGCGACCGTTTTTGCAGCCGCCGCGTCCGGGCGCCCTTCGGCATCGACGATATCAAAGGCAATCATTGCGCCTGGTCCGCGAAGGGCATCGATGCGCACTCCGGCCTCGCTTCGCGCGAACGCTTCCAGCCGCTCGCGAATGCGTGCGCCGATCAGGTTGGCGCGCTTGAGGAGGCCCTCCTCTTCGATGGCGTCCAGCACGGCAAGCGCTGCCGCGCACGCAACCGGGTTGCCCGCGTAAGTGCCGCCCAGACTTCCGGGCGATGCCTGGTCCATAAGGTTTGCGCGGCCGATGACCCCCGACAGAGGGAAGCCGCCGGCAAGCGATTTCGCAACGGTGATCAAATCGGGCTTTATCGAACTGTGCTCGATGGCAAACATCTTTCCGGTGCGGCCGAACCCGGACTGGATTTCGTCTGCGATCAATACGATGCCGTGGGTGTCGGCAAGCTCACGCAGGGCCGTCAACAAGGCTTCAGGCGCTGAATGAAATCCGCCCTCGCCCTGCACGGGCTCGATGATGATAGCGGCGACGTCGGCGGGCGCGATATCGGCCCGGAACAATCTCGCAAGTGCATTGAGACTATCGTCAACGCTGACCCCATCGGGCTCACAGGGGAACGGCACGTGGAAAATACCAGCAGGCCCAAGTCCGAGCCGGTCCCTGTAGGGCGATACTTTGCCGGTGAGGCTCATAGCCAGATGCGTGCGGCCATGGAATCCGCCAGTAAAGGCGATGACCCCTGCCCGGCCCGTCGCTGCCCGCGCGATCTTTATCGCGTTCTCGACAGCTTCGGCTCCGGTGGAAAACAGAACAGACTTGGCCGGGCCATCGATCGGCGCCAAAGCATTCAGACGCTCGGCAAGCGCGACATAGGGCTCGTAGGGCAATATCTGGAATGCAGTATGGGTGTAGGCATCGAGTTGGGCTCTGGCGGCAGCCAGTACCTTTGGATGCCGATGGCCGGTATTGAGCACGGCAATGCCGCCGGCGAAATCGATGAACGCCTTGCCTTCCATGTCCCAGATGCGCGCGTTCTCAGCGCGCGCGACAAATACGGGATAGGCACTAGCCAAACCGCGTGCCACCGCTGCATCGCGGCGGGAAATGAGCTCATTGTTTGTCACGATGGGTCCTTGCATATAAGCGTTCGGGGCCCGTGCTAACACGCTGGAGATGGCATGGGAGGCGACATTGTGTTTGCTCTGGTGGTGCTCTAGAGTTTCCACAAATCGCACTGGAGACCTTACTTGGCTGTCCCGACCCTGCCGCCGCTACACCTGCTCCGGGCCTTTCATGCGGTCGCAGAGACCGGGAGCATCCGCAAGGGCGCAGAGGCGCTGGGGCTGACCCACACCGTGGTCAGCAGGCATGTGCGAAATCTCGAGGCCTATCTGGGATCGAAGCTGTTCGACCGGCATACGACAGGGGCGCGGCTGACTGGCGACGGGCAATTTTTGTTTGCCGCCACCGATGCAGCGCTCGCGCAACTCGAGGGCGCCATCGCAAGCCTCATGCCGCGCACGGCGCAGGGTCGTCTGCGCATATGGGCCATGCCGGGGCTTGCTGCGCGCTGGTTGAGCCCTCGGCTTGGCGATATTCAAGCGCTGTTGCCGGATGTCGAAATCGTTCTCAGGGCTTCAGACTCACCTCCGGATTTCCATGGAAGCGAAGCCGATGTTTTCATTGGATTTGTCGCTGCCAACGAAATTCCCGCAGGCGCCGAAGTGCTGGTGACACCGAGAATGTTCCCCGTGGCCAGCCCCCGATGGCTGCGTGACAAGGGCGTTCCGGCGGATTTGGCGGCCCTCTCGCGCCAGGCCCTGATCCACGAGAACGACCACCGCCAGTGGACGTCCTGGCTCGGGGCGGCCGGTCTAGAGACCGTGCCTGCGCTCGCGGGGCCGAGCCTTTGGAATGCGAGCCTCGGGCTCGACGCGGCGCTCTCTCATCAGGGCATCGCCCTGGCAACTCAGTTGAGTGTAGCCGACGACGTTGCCGCCGGCCGGCTCACCGAAATTTTGAGGACCAACGTAACAACCGGAAGCTATTATCTGCAGACCGCTCCGGACAAGCAGAACAAGGCGCATGTGAGCCGGTTCAGGAAATGGCTGGCAAGCGCGATGTGAGCACACCACAACCGCCTCGGCTTTCACCAGGCAAGGGCACAAGTCATTGATTGGGAAGTTTTTTGGACGTCTCGGGGAAAATGGCGGAGAGGAAGTCCGCCATACCTTTATCCGTCGATGTTCGCGGCCGTCCGAAATTCCTTCAAAATTTTAAGTATTTGGCTATGTATTTGGTTTTTGCCATTCGCTCATGTACGCTGCAATCCGGTAATTTCTTTAGGGTTGGTTTTAGGGTGGAACGGCAAACATGGCCAAGCAGACACACAGGCTGAGCGCACGGTCGGTGACGACCATAACCAAGCCGGGCCTGCATGCCGATGGTGATGGCTTGTACCTTGTCGTAGACAAGACCGGCGCCAAGCGGTGGGCCTTCATTTTCCGGTGGGACGGCAAGCGCAAAGAGATGGGATTGGGCAACCTGGCGTCCATCGGCCTCGCTGATGCCCGTGGCATGGCGGCTGATGCTCGCAGACTGCTGGCAACAGGCAAGAACCCAATCGAGGAACGGAAGCGCGCCAAAGCCGAGCGCGAAGCCGCTGCCATGACCTTTGGCAGATATGCCGAGGAATTCGTTGGCGACATCACCAAGGGGTTCCACAACGACAAGCATCAAGCTCAGTGGCGCATGACGTTGTCGGTCGTCAAAGACAAGGATGGCGAACTGGTCGACAGCGGCTATTGCCTATCGATCCGGAACAAGCGCCTAGACGAAATCACCACCGAAGACATCCTCGGGATCCTGAAACCCATTTGGGAGACCAAGAACGAGACAGCATCCAGAACGCGCGGTCGTATTGAACGCGTCCTCGATGCCGCAAAAGCAAAGGGATACCGCACGGGCGAAAATCCCGCGCGTTGGCGCGGCCATCTCCAATTGCTGTTGGCCAAGAGAAAAAAGCTAAGCCGAGGTCATCACTCGGCCCTGCCCTTCGACAGTTTGCCCGAGTTCATGCCGAAGCTGCGCGCGAAAACCAGTATGGGCGCCAAGGCCCTGCGGTTTGCAATCCTGACCGCGAGCCGATCCGTTGAGGTTCGCTTTGCCACCTGGCCGGAAATCGACCTTGCCGCCAAGCTTTGGACGGTTCCCAAAGAGCGCATGAAGAGCAAGGAGCGGGATCACCGTGTCCCCCTCACCGATGAGGCCATGGCCTTGCTCGAGGAATTGAAGGAGACGGCGACCAGCGAATGGGTGTTCCCGGGCCAGCGTCCCGGCCGGCCGATCAGCCAGACCGCACTCGACAAAGCTGCGAAATCGATCGGTGGCAAAATCACCGTTCATGGCTTCCGGTCCACATTTCGCGATTGGGTGGAGGAAGATACCGCTTTTCCCGACAAGCTTGCCGAGGCCGCTTTGGCTCACAAGGTCGGTGACGAGACAGAACTGGCATACAAGAGAGGCGACGTGCTCAAGAAGCGCCGCAAGCTCATGGAAGCTTGGCAGAATTTTAGCGGGCCCAAGGCCCCGACGAATGTTGTGCCGATGGCGCGGAAGGCCAAAGAAGCATAATTCAGACGCATGGGGATAGGTAGGCCAACCGAAAAGCTGGGCACACCTCCAGCCTTCCCCATGCTCCGTAAGGTGTATCGCAGAGGTCGCGATGAGCAAGTCACCTCCCTTAAAACCCCTGACCACGTTGTCAGGCCGAAGCTATACTGGACTGTCTACGCCGAAGGATGACGCAGACAATCTGACATTTCAAAGCGCTATGCGCCGTATCCAGGTGTGCATGCTGGGTGCTGAAAGCCTCTCCCAGCCACTGACAGAGGAACAGCGCGATGAGCTATATGGGCGTACGCTGTCCGAATTGGGATCAGGCCGGTTGGGAGCGACCGTCAGGCGGCTTAGCAGTGACAAGAGTGGAGCATCCATTGAGCCTTCTGTCTGGACCGCCATACCCCAAGGCCAATTCCGGAAGATGACGATAGATGGAAGGCTGCCCCAAAAGGGCTATGGGCAATTGTACTTTTCCCGAAGAAGTGTGGCCGCTTTTGAGACACGCATCAGGAATGCGGCTCCTTACCACTTTGAATACGACCGGCCCCGTTGGCGATTGTTCGACGCTTGCATCTGGGTCGCGACTGGAGGACAGCAGACGTCGCGAGAACAAGTGGCTGATGAGGACCTTTGGGACCAAGGCGCTGCGAAACTCTTTGAAGCACTGGCGCTCCAGCCCTCGGATGGAAGCGGATTGTGTGTCTCGGGGATAAGTCAGAGCTCTGGGCGGCGGTTGGAATTAATGCCGGGGGAATGGGATTTGGCCCATACCGGATGGAGGGAGTTGGGCAACCTCGTTCTGTTCGCCCAATCCAATGATCCGATAAGGGGAAGTTACATCACTGCCGACTTTACCCCGCTGCGCTTGCCCGACCCGACCTACATTGAGCTGGAGATTGAGCGGGACGGGCTATTCCGCCTGTTCCCCCCAGCAGCAGCGGACGGCCAACGCAAACCAACGGCCGAAACCTCAACACATTTGACCGGCGACGCAAAAAAGCGCCGGAACAGGAGGCCCACTCTTCAACAGAAGGCCGTCTCGGAGTGGTATGTAGCTCATAACGGGTTGGACGTTGCCGATATGAGCGATCAAAGGATTGCCGATGCAACGTCTGACTGGGCCGGGCGCGAAGAAAATCGCGAAACTATAAGGCTTGGGCGCGACCCGCTCATCGACAAGAGTACGGTCAAGCTATTGAGAAAAAAGGGGCTTTTGCCCTAGTACCTCCTGTGCTCCCCTAATCTCCCGTTTTGATGGCCTTTAGCACTTCGGGTGAGCCGGTCAAATTCGTTCCTGTATTCAAGTCGTTCGCACGAACAGGAGCGAAAATGCCACTTAAACCCGTCTACACCGTCAGCAGCTTCCTTGCCGACTTCGGCATGGGTCGCACCCGCTTCTATGAGCTGGTGAAGTCTGGTGCCCTCAAGGTCCGGAAAAATGGATCCCGAACCATTGTGACTGGCGTCGATGCACAGGCATGGCTGGACAGCCTGCCCGAGCACAACGCCGCTTAGCCAAAAGAAAGGCCCCAACGGCAATAGCCGGGGGCCAGAAGGTAATCTCATGACATCGCTATACCACAAGCGCGCCTTGCCGCGCAACGATACCGGCTTGCCTGAATTCCTTGGCTTGCCCTTGTTCGACTGGCGGAAATCTCCCTGCCCCAGCCTTCCGTCGTATCCCGATGGGCTCACCGCCGGTGGCCGGATCATTTACCGCCGTACTCTCCGTCCCGTTGAAACTTGCAATGCCATCGCCGCCCTCGCCGGCGTCGGAATGGAGGTCGATCATGCCTAAAAAGCTGAACTGCACTGCCATGATCCATGGTCGCGCCGAAGGTGACATCTCTATTGCCGTTATCGGTCGAGAAGCCTGGGCTCTGCTGGAACTTGTCGAAGCCGGCCCGGCCGGCTGCACTCCGATCGACAACCCCGCGCCGCGATGGAGCCACTACGTGTGGCTTCTGCGCGGGCACGGGTTCACCGTCGAGACGATCGATGAGGCCCATAGCGGCCCCTTTTCCGGCACTCACGCTCGATATCTCCTCCACGATAATGTGACACTCGATGGAGGCAACCTGGATGAGTGGCGCCCCCAAGGCGTGCGCTATCCTCGTGAGCCAGGTGTTGCTGCATGAGCAAATTTCGGCAAGGCAGGTGATGTGTGGGCAAGCGCGCTCAAAACCCCCTTCGCCGTTCGTGGCTCGATGACTCGGACGGTGGTTGGATTCCACATAGGCTCAAGCTATTGGTGTCGCCCGCGTGGCGGCACCGACCTATCCCACTCGCCAAAATCCTGGAGCGCATCGAAATCGAGCACATGCGGCATGCTGGGAGGGAGAACGGTCACCTGATCGTATCCTATGACCAGTTGGTGGAGCACGGTGTCTCTCGACGGACCATTCGTGGTTCGATCGATCTGGGTGTTGCACTCGGGCTCCTGGAAGTTCGCCAATCTGGTGAATGGGCCGGCGATGTCCGCACGCCCAACATGTACCGCCTGACCTATCTCCCCGAAAAGGATCGAAAGGCCCCTACAGATGAGTGGGAAGGCATCGAAAACGACAAGGCTTCGGTGCTTATTGCGGAGTACCAAAACGGACTTTCGAAAAAACAGACTCCCAGTGCCAGAACCTGCACTCCACCAGTGCCAAAACCTGCAGTCAATACCCCCTCCACCAGTGCCAAAACCTGCAAATCCCCAGTACCAAAAAGGACACTGCCTCTTATATCTGGGAGGAAATCCGCTGAACCTGATGGAGAGCGGTCGCATAGCGTGAGCCATCACACGCGGAGCGACGCGACCGCTCCTGCACCCTCGCTTCAAGAGCAGCGCCCTGAGCCTATCCCGGTGTCAGCGGCTCTCACCTCGACGCTGAAGTCTTGGGGGGCAATCCGTGAATGAAAAATCATTCCGCCCGTTGGCGAGCACTGCCGTACAACAGCGAACGGAGCGCGACGCCATACGAAAAAACTCTCCCAATATATTGGAAAACCATTCCTTTTCGCATCGGACATTCAACCGTAGGTTGGCCGGAAGAAGGCTACATTGGATTGTCGCTATGAACTCCAGATTTGCATCACGCCGGCCGAATTCCGAACGACTTGAAATCAAGATCCCGCCCGAGCAGAAGCGGCTGGCGTTCGAAGCGGCGGAGCGGGAAGGTCTTACGGCGGCTCAATTTGTCAGACGCGCTATCGAGGCTGCGCTCAACAAATGCAATGCGAGTGCGGCCTGATGCCCACGGTCAACATACAAGGACAGAGGGTGCAGGTCGGCCCCGAGTTTCTCCGGCTCTCACCCGCCGAACAGAATGCGACTGTTGACGAAATCGCATCTTCTCTCGGGATAAATCCCGGCGCATCTGATCGCCTGGCGACGTTTCGAAGCCAATACCCGCAATACTCTGACATGAGCGATCAGCAGTTGTCTGACGCGCTGTACCAGAAGTTCTATTCGGACATGCCGCGCGCTGAGTTCGATCAGAGGATGGGCGGTAGCGCTGGCCAGGCGCAGCGGCAGCCCGCGCCAACTGGCCCCGGCATGAATGTCGGCGGGCGGCGCATCCCAATGGATGAATGGTGGGCGATGACCCCAGGCCAGCGCCGCGCTGCAATGGGATGGAGCGCCGATCAACAGAACGAACATGCAGGTCCAATCCAGCCCGAGCCCAATATGGCGCAGGACGCCATTGGCGCGGGTGCAACATGGCTTGATAGCGCCATTGGTGGCGTTCCCGTTGCCGGGCCTGCTATTCGCGGTGTTGGCGACTTCATCGCATCCTCAGCCATCGGCGGGATGACTGGCCAGCCTCGCGAAGACGTTCAAGGCCAGATCGACCAGAACCGGCAGGGGCTTGAAGAACGCTTTCCCATGACTTCTATGTCAGGCTCGATCACAGGTGCCGTTCTCCCCATGATTGCAGCGGGCGGCACGCCCATGGGCGCACAGGCGCTTGGCGTGACCGGGGCGAATTTTGGAACGCGCACAGCGGCATCTCTGTCCTCTGGTGGCGTCATCTCGGGTCTCGATACCGCAGCGCGTGGTGGCTCCCCTACAGATATCGCGGCCAGCACGGGAATCGGAGCGGGTTTCGGCGCAGTCGTTCCAGGCCTCGGTGCCTTGGGCAGCGCGGCAGGGCGCGGCATCGGTAACATGGTCAACACCTTTCGCGGCGCAACCGGCAACGTCGATGAATTGGCATCTGGCCGTCTAGCAGCAGCCCGTCAGGCCGATCTAGGCTCCCCCGCCCCGCAACTGTCTCAGGCCGATGAGGCAACCGCTGGGCTCAACAATCAGCCATTGATGAATGTGGATCGCGGGGGCGGGAATACGTTGGCCCTGATGCGCGCCGCGTCCAATGCCAACCCGGCAGCGCGAGACATCGTTAATCAGGCCACGTCCAGTCGGTTTGGCATGCAGAGCCAACGCACGACCGACTTTTTCAACCGCATCATGGGCGGCGACGTATCGGATCTGGCCCGTCGCGCGGAAATCGGCTCTCTGGCCCGCGCGACCAACAACGCCAACTATCAGCGCGCCATGACCAGCCCGCAGGCGCAGACGGTCTGGAATCAGGATTTGCAGAACCTCTTGCAGTCCGATGCCGTGCAGCGTGCCGTGGCCAATGTCGGGCGCAGATCCTCCAATATCGAAGCGCTTGAAGGCAATATATCGATCCGCAATCCGTTTGTGCGGGCAGAGGATGGTACGTATCGGCTGGGCTCGCTGGGGCCGGATGGGCCGACCGCATACCCAAACCTGCAATTCTGGGATATGGTCAAGCGCGACCTCGATAGCCAGATAGGCGTTGCGCAGCGGGCGGGCGATAAGTCCCTGGCTGGCGACCTCATGGCCGTCAAGACACGCCTCGTTTCGACGCTTGACAACCAAGTGCCTGCTTATGCGCAGGCGCGTTCTGGCGCGGCGGCGTTCTTTGGTGCTGAAAATGCCCTTGATGCCGGACGCAACGCATGGCGCGCACCCAAAGCAATCGATGAAAGCCTTGACGCTCTCAAAAAGCTATCTCCGGCTGACCGGCAGGATTTCGGCGTTGGCATGGTATCCCAGATCATGGATGACGTTAGGGCCGGCAACAACCGCACCAACCTTATGCGCTATTTCGATACTCCGGCGCGAAAGCAGTTGCTGGCCGAAGTCCTTGGCCCGGGCAAGGCTCGTGAAATGGAAGCCTTTGTTCGCATCGAGGACATCATGGACCGGGCGCGCGGCGCGCTGGGCAACTCGACCACGGCGCAGCAACTCATGGACATGGGCATTACCGGTGCCGCAGGAGGGGGGCTTGGCACCCTCATGTCAGGCGATCTGCAAACGGGACTTTCGGTCGGGATGCTCGCCATGGCCGGGCGCCGTGGGTATCAGGCGCTTGGCAAGCGCGCCGATGCGCAGGTTTTGCAGAAGGTGGCCGAAATGCTGGCCTCAAACGACCCCGCAATTATCCAACGCGCCACAGCCAATGCAATGCTGAGCGCCCCGCACATGCAGGCTCTCGAAGCAATCCAGCGCGGTATCGGGGGCTTGGCTCGTGCCTCCGCCGTTATGGCCGCTAGTGAGTAACTACCCGCCAAAGAAAGGTGCAAGCCAACCATGAACGATGCCACTCTCCCTCACCCACCAGGCAACAGGAATAACAATGGCCAAGGCGATGCCGTAGCCAATGTAGTGCCAGGCGTCGTAGCTGGGAGGTCTGTCGGGACTTTGCATTTTGGCAACTTAGCAGAGAACCGGCCCATGGGAAATGAGGGATAAAGAATGGCTGGCGTCACGTTCCCGGCAGGCGTCCTAATAACGGATCGAATCCAACTCGAAAGTGACGCGGCCACCGTCGTGTATGAAGCGCTCCAGGGCCGCACAACAATACTGAGCATCGTGGCTGTGGAAGTTGGGGGGGGCAAATGTTACGTTATCGGTCGAAGTGACCGATGGGGTGCAAAGCTGGTTCCTCCAAAAGGATGTAGATATGAAGGCAAGGGGGGAGGTTACGCTCCGTACGGTAATCGCGTTGAACAACAATGAAGCTCTGAAAGTGACAAGTTCTGACCCCGACGGAAACGTGCATGTCTTCGTGACCTATTGCTCGCCATTTGCTGCCGCTCGATGAACCTCCTTGATCCACGAGGCCGGATCGATGGTGAGAGCCTAGAAAACAATCAGGAAAAATCAATGTCTCGAACCATGACAACACGAATTGCCAGGCTTGAGGGGCATTGGAAATTTAATGCGTCTCGCTCCTTCGTTATCGACGGTGGAGCGCCAGAGGATTTGCCGGGCTTCCTAAAATCGTTCGGTGTGACGCTTACACCGCAAGATGCGGTCATCTGGCCCGAGGGCGCAGGCGCCCAAAGCGGCGGAATGAAGCTGACCAGCTGCGACGACATGAGCGTTGTCCTCGCCTACGTTGCCAAGCACGGGAAATCACTCGTCTCCACCCTGAGAGACCGGAATGGCCGATTTTAGCAAACGGATCGCAAAACTGGAGGCAAAGTCCGCGCCGCGGCTCCACGAGCGGGTCATTACTGTCTTTGGCGGACGGCATCACGAGCTTGAGGCGCTTTTCGGCAGGAAGGCATCGACATCCGCCCACGACAAGGATTTGGTGCACGTCGCCGCTTTGGAAGATCCCCGCGCAGACCCAAGGCCACCATGTCTGGGTAGCATAATCGAGTGCAGGTAGGAGGTATCGATGAGACTGACGAATCGTCTGACGCGCCTTGAACGCAGTGGCAGCTCCAAGGTCATCGGGCGGATATTTCGACTACGAGGTGGCAACGGCACCGAAGCGGAGGCCGAGTCCTTTCTCCAGGCAAGGGGATATGAGGTTGGCCCGAATGACTTAGTCCTTTGCCGCATGATATACGAGCGAGCAGAAGGTCAGCCGCGTCTTGTGCCGCTCTCCCTTGAATTCATCGAAAATTCAAACACCCGACATGAAGACGCTCTAGAGGAGCTCAAATAGGCATGGCAAAGACAGGCGGAGCCCGCAAGGGTGCAGGCAGGCCCAAAGGCAGCTTGAACCGACGCTCGACGGAAGCTCTCGCGGCTGCGGCCGAGCAAGGCATCATGCCCGTAGAATACATGCTTCAGGTGTTGCGGGATGAGAATGCAGATCCTCAGCGGAGAGCATGGGCGGCTGAAAAGTCGGCCCCTTACCTGCATCCTCGCCCTGCCCCACTCGATAGCCTTTTGATGATCGACCTGCCCGACACATCGACCCTGGAGGGAGTGGAAGAGGCTCAGGGAACAATCGTTAGGAAAGTTTCCGCGGGGGAGATAACACCGTCACAAGGTCAGAGCCTATCCGCTCTCGTTGAGGGGCGCCGGCGCTCGATCGAAAGCAATGATTTGTTGAAACGCATAGAAACCTTGGAAGCCGGGAGGGCTGTTCCAGGCACTTAATCCCTGAAGCGCCCCAGCTCGCACCAGTACCTTGTATCAACGCCGGCCTGGCTTTGGAATAGGTCAGCAGCGACGACGCAATTTTCTTTGTTGTATCTAGCGCCGTTGTCCGTATCAAAGGTGGCTACATGGACGCGCATGGTCCGGTCCAGTACGCTGTTGCGGTAGAGGGTGAAAACTTCGACGTCTTGACCGAAGGCCGGCCAGAAAATTAGCGCTGCTGCTATGCCAGGTATCCAGCCCGTGCGTTTCACGGTCTTTCTCCTCATATTTCTAGTCGCAGCCGGTGTCTCGACAGCGCGCTGTGTACAGTTGTTGCCGATCAGGCGACTGATAGGTGCACGCAATCAGGTAGCCACCATCATACTCGGTGCCTATAAGGTTCCAGCCATTGGCATCTTTCCCCTCGCAGAAGACAAAATAGTGCTCGGGCTTTCGCTCACATCCGAGCAGGACCAAAGTCACGGTGAAAAGCAAGGTCAATCTTACCATCGTCAACTCATAGCCTGCTAGGAACGGGCGGACGGATGCCAGCCCCTGGGCCATGGGAGGAGTAACCGGCATTCATTGTCAACATCTCGCTGGATGAGAGACTTGAAATTGCCGGTGACAGCCACCTCGGCAAGTGTCAGTCCAATGGAACAACTGATGCGGCCGGCACGTATCGCCCATCCACCATTATGCCTGTGGGTTGGCCTTCAAACCTGAATTGGCCCGAAACGGCCATCTCATAGAACTTTGTCTCGCCAATACCGGTTTTGAGAAAGCAGTTGGGGCCGGTCGTATAGCGAGGGTTCGTGTTCAGCGTAATCGCCATGCATTGATCGTTTTCAAGACAGGCAGCGTAGCACTGGCCCAGATCATCTGCTCGGATCTCGCCAACATCGGCACCATAGAAATCAACGCCGTTGTATAGGGCAAACGATATGCTGGCCGCTGCGCTGGCGTCCGCTGCCTGTTGCGGTGTGCTGGCACTCTGATAGGCGGAGATGGCGGCTCTGAACTCGGACTGGGCGCTCTCCCACTGCTCTTCCGCAACAACGATGGCCTTGCCAGGGCGGTTCAGCCCCAACTCGTCAACCTCGGTCGATGAAAATATATACATATCGTCAGGGTCGGTGCGCAGCATCTGCGTGATGACCGCTTGTGGAACATCGAACTGATTGAGGATGTCCAAGATGTCCGAAACGGCGTATTGGGCAGAAGACAGGGATTCATCGCCGCCATAGAACTGGTGAACACCCAACTTGCCTTTAGCCAGCCTGCTTTCGCCTGCTAGATAGAGATAAGCGCAAGCCGAATAGCACCCTGCCCCCTCCGGAATAAGCGTGCTCAGACCGCGTGCGTGGATGTCGTCGGCGAGTAATAGAGCCGGGTTCATGCCGCCGCCATCACTCCATAGGGCGATAGCCTCGACTTCGGGTCTAGCGCTCATCATGCGTCGGAAATCGAGCGGCGTCTGGCTTGTGATATCTCCCACCAGCAATGCCAGGTTGGGCGACCGGTCCGAGATTGAGAACGCGCCGAATGTCTCTGCCGACGCCGGTGCCGTCAGGATTACGATGGCCGCGATTGATAGGACGAATTTTATCAAGCGATGAGCACCCCACATTGGCGCATTATAAGGTGCCCGGACGGCTCCGTCAGCGACTTTCAGCGTGACGGTTAACCGACAGGCGGACAAATCCCGTCGCTGCCATGAGCCTTTATCGGCCGAGCTTGTGCGGGCTGTTAATTTCCGCATAGGCGTTCCACTCCCCTCCATGAAGGCTCGATCGCCATTTCGTTAGTTCGGCTTTGCGGCTCCGGGCAGAAGAATGATTGGCGTCATCGAGAACGGTGAATCTCTGGCGAACTTCGGATTCGCGTATCTGTGGAGACAGATGGCCATAGGTCCGAAGAACAGTTGCGGGATCGGCGTGCCCCAGCTGTTCGGCAACTGCAAAAATGGTGGTGCCGGATTGGATCAGTTGGCTGGCGTAAGTGTGACGCAGGCTATGGAAAACGAAGCCTTCCGGGAGTCCCGCTTCAAGAACAGCGGTAGCGAAAGAGTACCGATACGATCGATCAAACCATGGGCTGCCATCGTAGCGCAGAAACACGTGTTCATGAGGCTGGCGGTCCTTGATGAGATCCAGAAACCACGCCATGGCCTCATCTGGCAGGAAGACAAACCGAGGACGATGGGTTTTGACCGGCGCGACATAAACGCCATAGCCGTCCCGGCCCACATCCCGGCAGAGCATGCGCACCAATTCCGTGGCGCGGCATCCCGTGTAGAGTGCCCCTAAAACCAGGCGGCGCACGTCCTCCCGACAGCATTCAAGCAGCTTGCGCGCCTCCCTACGGCTTAAATGAATGGTTCGTGGTCGATCGACATTCGGGAGCTTCCGCAGGCACCGAAGGGGTTTGTCCGTTTCGATGATCCCGTTTTCCCATGCAAGCTGAAAGCTGAATCGCAAGATGCTAATCAATGTGTTGACCGTCTTTTTTCGCTTGCGGAGTGACTCTTCATCAATGGTGTTGAGAGACCGTCGGGGGCCCAAACGCTGATTGCCGCGCTTCGGGGCCGTCTCCAGTACGTCCTTGATGAATTCACGCAGAATGGCGCCGTTAAACTCTTTCAGGGGTACCGAGGCCAAACGCGGAACTATGTGATGATTGATAAGGGAAAGAGCTGTTTCGAAATGAGACTTTGCAGCGGCTAGGCGTTTCCATGCCACCCACTCCTGCAAAGCATGTCCAACCGTCGGCTCTGTGCCGAAAGCACATATATGCAGATGCCTGGTGGCGCTTATAGGCTTCGCAAATGGAGCTGATGACGGTATCCGGGCCGTCGAAAACCACTCCCAAGCCTTTTGAACTGCGTCATCGTAAGTGAGGCCAGGCCGCCCCTCCTCCGCAACCGTTCCAAGGCGACGTCTCCGATACTTCGAGGTCTTGGCCAGATAGCGTGCAACCCAGAATTTTCCTTTCGCATCGTATTGGTAGCCGATATGCCGACCGTACGAGAGCGCGAAATAATAAGGCTGGGCCTTCTTGGGAAGTGCCCTTCGCACGGCGGCATCGGCAAGGTTGCGGTGAATAATAGCAACAGGGTCTCTCAAGGCAGGCTCCCAATGGATGAAAGCCGGCTTGTTATCCTTCGGGCATTAACATGCGCCCAACCTCAGCGAAGGAAGGCTTGGATCATCGCTTCGGTCACGTCATTAGGGTAGCAAACAGGAGAGCGTCCGCCCGGCCGCGAATAGGCGCTATTGCCGCCGCACCGTCTGCCCGAAGCCGTGTAATTGTAGGGGCACGGGCAATTTCCGGAATACGACCGAATGCTCCTATTGATGATTTCCTGAACGACTTGGCTTCGGGGCGCCGTCGGCGCGGCGGGCTGCTGCACAATGGCCATTTGCGGCGCCAGCGCGGGAGCAGGACGTTGAGCGGCCAGATAATCTCCGTGCACCCACCTACCCGCTTCGCCGGGCTCACTTAGCCTTGCCCAGGAGCCGTCCATCTCGAACACGCGAACCTGTGTGCCGTTGGCTAAGCTCCCTATCACCGCAGCACCGGTATTGGGTCCGCTCCGGATATTGAGTGACGAGGCCGAAACATACCGCAGGACTGGCGATGGTGCCGTTGCCGAATTGGATCGTTGGATCGGAGGTTGAGCGGCAACAGATGGGGCCGGCAGTGCTGGCTGCGTTGCCGTTGGTCGGGCGGCCACGACCGATGATCCGGGTGTCCGGTCGTTAGATCTGTTGCATTGGGCGATGCCGAAAATGACCACCCCGATAAGCAGCCAACCGCCCAGACCCGATTTGCGCTTTGCCATGACCGTTCCCCCTCACAGTCAATGACAGTATGCACGAAACCGGGTGAACGGGCGACGTTCAAAGTGCGGTCAGGCGCCCTTTCCCCGGCTAGAGGGTCGTAGCAACAATTCCTAAGATAACCAGCAGCGCCAATAGACCCATACCGAGAAGAGGCCCCTTGATGCCGCCACGTGGCCGATGGATGTCGCGACCTGCTCGGGCGCCAACGCCTCGCCCTCGCGCCTGGTATCGCTGCTGCTGTCGGGGTGATCGACTGGTGGCGTCATGGCTTTCTCCTCCGCGTGCCGTGCTCGTTAAACCTGCCGAAACAGCGGAGGTTCCGAATTTGCGGGGTCGATTGTGAGGTCGCGGGCGGAACCTGGGGGCCCGTTCGTCGCTTTCCACCCAAAGGAATCGGAGGATTTTTCCCATGAACAATTTGCCCGAGAACGTCCGTGAAGGCATGGACGTCTTTGATAGCTCCAACGAGAAAATTGGTTCGGTTGAGACGGTTCGCTTTGGTGATGAAGCGGCGGCTAGCGGCGAAAGCCCGGCGGGAAATCGTGACGACAGCTTGATCGACAATCTCGCGGAGGCGATATGGCCTGATGACATGCCGGAAGCTCAACGCGCGATTCTGCTGAGCAGCGGATATTTGGTTCTCGACGCAGATGGAGTATTTGCCAGTGACCGGTACATCCAGGCAGAGCAGATCGCCCGCGTAGGTTCGGATGGTGTCTATCTGAATGTCAGCCGCGGGGATTTGGCGAAGGCATGATGCCTATTCCATGTCAGGGACCGGTCCAAAGCTGAATAGCACTTCGGGCTCACCATACTCACCGATGTCTGGCCGCGCTTCGCGGGACCATGCGATGACCGCCGGGTAGGTATTGATCAGTGAACCGGCCTCAGTTTTGGCTCGCTGCTCACTTTGGAACTCCCGCGGCTCAAAAGCGGCGCGCAAACCGCCATCTCCGTCATCCTCGAAGGCCATAACGACGATCAGCTTGGTTGGTGGCGTTGGCTTGTTCATTCCTCTTGCTCCAGTTCGACAATCATTGCCCGGCAACGTCACTGTTGTAACTGAGGCAGCCAGCTTGCGCGGCCCCAACATTGCCACATTGCCTCACGAGAACGTGATTGCCTTCTGTTGCGGCGGACCTCCCGCCTGGGGGCAGGACCGGTCTGCTATCGAGCCCCCAAAACTCAGCAGACCGGTCTCTTAAAGTTCTTGCCTAGCGCTCTCAAGCCCGCCTCGGAGAGCCGGGGCGGGCTAAAAGGCAAAAGCCTACCGCCGGCGGGGATGGAGAGCTGAGCGCGAGAAAGCGCCATCAGGCGCGCTTTGGGTTGCGGCTAAATCAGCCGATAAATAAAATGGATGGTCTTTGGTTGTCGGTAGCAGGTATCTGCAACGTCTTGATCACCCTGATCTTGCTGATTTGCATTGCACGGCTTTCATCGACGTGCAGACAAATCCAGCACGAGTTGCGCGTGTCCCGGCGTTTGGACCGCATCTCGAAATCCAAGTAACCGGTCTTCCCAGGCACAATAGACGCGACGGGGGAAATCGTTCGACCCCATTGGGTCTCAAGCCTCGGGCGAGGTTCCCAAGGTTGTGCCGCATCGCCGTATCTCGCCAAGTCAATCTTGGTGGATAGTGGCCATAACACCGAAACGTGAGAAATAACGACCGGCGTTTCCGAGCCGTTCTCGACGACAATTCGACAATTGCTGCCATGACCGGGCTCGGCGTAAATCCTCGCCTTTCGGCGGCGAGTTCCCAGATAGAAGGCTAGAGGTAGCCCGAGAACACCGGCTATCGCGCCGATTGCGGTCCAGTCCATCTCTCCCCCTTAGTGGCTCATTTCCCATTTGGCCTACGGTTCGTCGCCACAAATGCCCAGACGACACTTGCAATCGTTCCGGCGGCCAAGAATGCCGCAAGCCAAGTCGCGCCCTGGGATATAGCGAATGCGGCGAGAGCCAGCGCCCCAGCGACGAACAAGAAGGCGAGAGATTTGCCAAAGAAGCCTTCGGCAATGGCCCACTTCAAATCACGGCGTTCCATTGAACGACGATGCGCGGATTCTGCCTCCCACTGCTGGAATATCCGTTCAGCGCCGTTTTCTGCGACCTCGTTGAACTGCTCCAATATGGACGGTGGTGGCAGCGGTCCGGCCCATTGATGGGATTCCATGCGGGCGATACCGCCGTTCTGGCCGTTATCGTTGGGCTGCGATTTATGCCTGGGAGGCGTAGGGCGCCTAGCGGGAGGCTTTTTCATTTTGCCGCTCTCGCTGAACCACTACCTTCATATCCCTGCCGATGCGCGCAAAGTCAGAGCGCAGCGCCTCTTGGGCGCTCGGGGCGGGGTGATAGTGTCCTGCATGGGGCGACGAAACGGTCAAAAGCGAGCCAAGGCCAGCGACGAAGGCTTTCGCCATCCGCTTTCCCTTAACTGCCTGCCGTTTCACTCGATGGTTCATAATGCCAACCCAATTGCTGAGCGCTTCATATAGCCCAACATTGTGACCATACAATACATTATCACGAAGTTTCGTTTCAGCCAATTTCACCGCCCTTACTGGCTATCCGCGTCGTTATCGTTGACGCTGATGACCACCCCAGTCTCAAAGCCGACTGCGGCCAGAACCGCGTCCACCTCATCCAAATAGCTTTTCCAGATCGGTTCGCCATTCAGCATGGCGTCTGGCAGATTGCCGTGCAACTCGCAAAGAGCGCGGGCAGCAAGCTCGCGCGGGTCTTTAGGCTTTCGTGCCATCACCCTCCCCTCACTCGCTATCGATACCTGCAACTGGCGCTATGTTGCAGTTCTTGCGCACTGCGGATTGATGCAAAGCATCCTGTTGCCCCTTGAGGCTCGCGACCTGGGCCGCAACGTTGGCGCCCGATAGCGTCGACGTTGGCATTCCGAGAAGGAACACGCCCCAGGCATCGCCGGTGGCTGCATCATTCTGCGCTTGAGCGGCGTTGGTATAGGCTGCATTCACCCGCGCCATTTCTTCGGCGAGCTGACTACAAGACAGGTTTTGATATGGCAGTGTGGAAACATAGGCCGGTGCAATCGTCTCCGGACGCTTGGCACAGCCGGCAACAACAATTACAGCCGCTGTAGCGGCCAAGAGCATTAACGATTTCATGTGTTCCCCCAAACTTGAGGTCGCATGGTGGTTCATCAGGCGGGAACGGTCAAGCGTGTCGGTGGTTGATCGTTACTCGCACCACCACTCCTCGCCATCCGGCCACCATCTGGCAAGCCGTTCCTCTACCAGCCAATTTCCGACATCCTGGCCGTCGATCCTGATCGTTCCCAGCGTTCGTCCATACCGGTCTGCACCGCTGCGCTCCACGGTCCACGAGTTGGTGTTGAGCAGATCCTTGAGCCTTGCGCTGGCCTGAGCTGCCAGCGCCTTCTCCCGCTCACCGCCACAGATTTGTGTCTGCGGCTCCGGCGTATCAAAACCTTCCAGCCGAATGTTCTCGCCATTGAGCCAAAGCGTGTCGCCGTCCACTATACAGGTTTTGGTGGGCGTGTTGGGTTGGCCCGGCGCGCACATTTGAAGCGTGGGTTGAACTGCCGCGGCCGGCGACGTCGCCAATGCGCCGACCAACAGCGCCGCCGCTGTGCCCCTTCTTATCGCCATTCTGCAACATCCATTCTGTTCAAACCTTCCATCGTTTACCCAATTTTATCAATGACTTGCGTCATTCCGTCCTCGTTGACCGAATCGGTAACGTTTGGAAAGTGTATGAAGAAGAAAAACGCCCCCTTAACCACCAAGATGATTGCCGCCTACTGCGACGTCCGGATCAGTCCCGTATTTGGAAGTGAGATTGGCACCCGAATCTATAGCTACCTTTCCGGCCTGCTCCATGACCGCTCTTTTCCACCATTCCGCGGCAGCAGAATTGATTGGGAACTTTTAGCCTTCGATCTGGACCTTCCCCGCGAGCATCTCTCAGCTGCCCAAAAGGCACTCCGGCCAATTCTGGACGCGCTAGTTCGAACGTTATCCAGCTCGCGAATGCTGATGGCAGAAGGTGCTCAACAGCGCGGGGCCCCATCGAAGACCAGTCGTTCGAAGCAGGCGCGGAAGCAAAGGCGAGCCGCCTCGATTAAGGAAGGGTCTTTGGTAGAAGCTGTCACTGCGACAGACGTCGCGCTGAAGGGTAGTCGAACTGGCTATGCACCCAAACCGGTTAAGGCCTACCCGACGCCCCTATGGGATGACTGGGCGGAGCCAGAGACTTTCGCATTGGCGCTGGGCCTGCATATGCGCCGCCATGGGGACACGGCATGGCATCTACATCGGGCTATCGTCCGCCGAGACGAAACATTCGACCGCAAGACCATCGCGTCCTGGTGCAGTGGTCACCGTGTTCCTCGGAGCGAGAATAGCTTCGAGATATTGCGTAGGATCGAAACGAGGTATCGCCTGCCAACCGGCTACTTCAAGGCTAAGCTCTCCCACAAGGCAAGGTCTGTGACGAGGCCGAAAATCGAGGGGATCAGCCTCTCGGAACAACGACGTCTGGCATGGCATCTTCCGGAGGATTTCAGCTTTAGACCGAAAGAAGAACAAGCGGAAATCCTTAAGTGGGTGCGAGAGGTCGCCATTTCCGGATCAACCGAGTATCGGCGCTATCAGGCATCCGCGGCCAGACAACGATACGCGATCAGGTTCAAAGGACTTGGCCTAGCGAAAAGACGCACCCCGAGCGCCCCGGCTTACGACCCGGAATTTACGAACGGCGTGCGCGCGGCGCCGGCGCATCTTGAGGGGGAAATGGCGGACTTATTGCGCTTCAAGACCTCCACGCTCACCAGCTTCGGTTACCAGCGAAATGGCGTATGGAACGAAGAAACGGCGGCGCAGAAGATCGAACATCTGGGGTTGATGTACGGCGCGCTCGCCGCTTCCCCAAGGTCATCTGTTCAAGGTTATGGCGTACCGCTAGAAAAACTAACCTTCGGCCTTCTGGTGTTTCCGGCGGTGTGGGACTGGTACCTGCAGTGGCGTGAGCGTCGGCGTGGATTCTTCACCGCGTGGGAGGAAGACATGCTGCGAGTCGGGTTGGCGATGACCAGGCAGGAAACCGGTTGGATCCGGCAAACGCCGGCCATCGCCGAAAGGCTGCAACCAATTCCGGGCCTTGTAAGTGATGCGGACATTCGTTCCGCTCGCCATGACTGGGATGCTGCATGCGATACCTTTTACAAACACGGCACCAACCGGGTGAAGGAGGTCCATCGGGTTTCTAAGGTGCACCGAGACCCATTCGAGCCCATCTTGGTTGTACTAGAGGCCGATAGTCCCGTTGGCGAGTATCGGAAAATCACAGAAGAAATTCTTCGGTTGGTGCCTGACGAGCGGCGCCATCCAAGAGCCGCGGCCGAGGCAGTCCGGTCTTTCTTGATGCTCCGTCTAGGCTTGCATCTCGGTGTGCGTCAAAAGAACTTGCGACAGCTGCTTTTCTGCCCTCGCGACCAGCTACCCAAGTCAGAACGTCAGCTTGAAGAGCTGAGGTGCGGTGAACTCCGGTGGAGCGAACGAGGGGCCGGATGGGAGGTATTGATCCCTTCCATCGCCTTTAAAAATTCCACCTCGTCGTTCTTCGGTAGTAAGCCGTTCAGATTGATCCTGCCCGACCTAGGCCAGCTCTACCGATACATCGAGCACTATGTCGACCGGCATAGAGCACGTCTTTTAAACGGCGTCAGCGATCCAGGCACGTTTTTCGTGAAAACCGTCAAAGTCTCAACCGCAAACGCCGCCTACAGTCAGACTACCTTTTACGAGGCTTGGCGGCTGACCATCCAAAGGTATGGCATCTATAATCCTTGGACCGGCCGGGGTGCGATCAAGGGCCTGCTCCCTCATGGTCCGCACAATGTCCGGGACGTGTTGGCGACGCATATTCTGAAGCAAACAGGATCGTACGAGCAAGCGTCTTATGCGATCCAAGATACCCCTGAGATGGTGGCCCAGCACTATGGGCGCTTCCTGCCTCAGGATAAGGCCGCCCTTGCGGCGGGCATTCTTAACAAGGTTTGGGAAGCGGCCTAAAAGCCGAGAACACCGAGCAATTGACCTGCTGGGCACCATCAATCGTCCAGCAGGTACTCGATTACCGCTACAGCCAGCTTTAGTAGAAACTTCCAATCCCGCGGTTGCATATTGGGTCTCCGTCAATTGCTTCAACGGAACCATTGTAGAATCGGCAGACGGCATGGGGATAAGTCGAGAGGTCACCAGAAGCCGAATAACTGCCCAACAGCCGGCGCGAGGCTCAGAACGAGAAATAGCGCGCCGATGACCGCCAGGACACGTGCCATAATCAATTGATCTCGCCCTTGAGCTTGGCAACTAGGGCCTCGGCGCGGATTACGCGAGGGTCCTGCGCTCGGAGATAAGCCGGCATCGCGACCGTTACGATTTGAAGGAGTTCCTCAAGGCTCTGAAGAACGTCTTTCCTCGTGGGTGATGGCATCGCGCCCCCTATTCGTCGTTGGACGAGTTCAAGTCTTTGACAGGAATGCCTTCGTTGGGCGCTGCACGCCGCAAATATCCCGCTTCCACGAGACCGATGCGCAGCAAATGGCGAAAAGCCTCGGACTGATTGAGGGTTGGATTGTCTTTCTGGAACCGCTCCACACCGTCGAGCAGATCCTCGTCTATAGCAATGAGCTTCTTGATCGGGAACTCGATCGGTCTGCCTCTGGGCGGCATAGAATTTCCTATATAGGTAATTGACAATACATCGAATAACCTATATACGAAATTCGACCCGGGGGGAAGATGGAAGCTCCCCGACCGGGTCTAACCAAAACCGATCTGTTCAGGAGACCGAGAATGGCTGATTCCGTTCATACCATATGTGCGTCCCAAATCGACCCACGTGCATTGATGCATCGGGTATGGGTACCGCCAATTGCTTCGCTCGCCCCCATGGGTTGCCCCAAGGGCATTGAACCCCACAAATGGCGTGAGGCCATTGCCTCCCGGATCGAGACGCTGTCCGATCAGATGAATGCCCTCATTGCCGTTCTGGACCAGATGGATGGCGACCCCGACATCGAGGCAGCCGGCGACGAACTGGATGTTTCTTGGCCCGAAGGCTTTCGACCGTTCGACACCAGTTTGGGCGAGGATGCCGAGGACGATGATGTCGATGAAGACATCGGGGATTTGGAGCCCACGCTCGGCTCCGTTAGCCATCTGTCATGGGACAACCAGACGTTCTGGGCCGATGGTGTCCGTGGCGACCACGGGCGCGAAATTGAAAACGAGCACGGTGGCGACATCCTTGATGAATGCCACCTGTGATCCCCTAGCCCTCTAAAACTGCACCGATTTTTCCAATCCACCATTCACCCCACTGGCGAACTATCCTGTTCGCACAGCCGCCGGAGGCTTGTCTTATGACCAACACCGAAACCACAACGCGCCCAAATGAAAACACCATCACGAGGCGCACCATGCTCAAAAACCTTGCCGTAGCGTCGGCTTCCGTCACTCTCGTCGGGGGCCAGGACGCTGGCGCCTCCGAACCGCTCTCCGCTGGTTCTGATGCCGAGTTGATTGGTCTCGGGGGGCAATATGCGAGGCTGAATGAGCAGAACCGGGCTTTGCTAAAGGACATGAACCCGCTTCAAGAAAAGTGGGCGAATGAGATCGAGCGCAGAAACATCGACTGGAGCGATGTTAGTGCCCTGCGCCGTGTGGAGGACGAAATGGGCCTTAGCCCGATGCAGGACCTCAACGAATTTCTCTGCGACCAGATGGGAGAAATCGAAATGCGGGTACGCGACCTCCACCCGACGACAATTGAGGGTGTTCGGGCGAAACTCATCATTGCATGGGGAACCTTTGGCCCCAAATACAATGATGAAAAACCTCGGGAAGAGCAGGAATGGCACATCCTGCTCATGAACGAGCTTTTCGACGACTTGAACCGGCCGGGCTCCACCGCGTAATCGAGTTGGGCGCCAGTTTTGTGCCTTGCCAAGGTATGTGAATAATGGGGTGCGCACTCACTGATAGTGGGTGCGCGCACCGGCCGTTAAGCCGGCGGAGCATCAACCATGCGCCCCATGGCTTACTCCGTGTCCGATGTGATCAAGATGATCGGCATTGGTCGCACCAAGTTCTACCAACTCGTCAGCGCTGGCGAAATCAGAACCCGCAAGGTCGGAAATCGCACCATTGTCCTGGCCGCCGATTTGGATGCCTGGGTTTCCACCCTGCCCTCCTCCATCGATCAGGAGGTGGGCCAGTGACCGAGCACCACTCCTCTCGCCGCGCGAAGCGCCTTAAGCAGGACGCCGACCGCTCCCAGAAGCTTCGCAACAAGCTCAAGGGGCAAGGTATCCCTACAACCCATCAGCTGAATCGCGCGCTTACCGAGGGTTTCTTCTACCACGTGGCCGCCAAGCGCAACGCCGGCGTTCCGTTGAAGGAAATCCATATCCCCGCCCAATTGGTGCTGGCGTACGCCCTCCGCATTCTCACATCGAAATCGAACGGAACGAGCCAGTTCGATCAGGACGCCACTTTCGAGGCCATCAAACAACGCCTGTCACGGGAATGCAGCACCCCGTTCAGGATCGACTCTCTGAGGATGCTTCCGCGTGATGACGTCACTGATGAAAACTGAGTACACCCCCGTTACCTCATCAGATGACATCACGGTGGATATTCTCTCTCCTGGGGCTACAGGTCTGGATCGATCAGGGCCAGACCGACGTCGGGATGGAAGCGCTTCCGCAGTTGCCGGGGAGACTCTGTCAGTATCACTTCCAGTGTTGGGCGGACCATGGCCCGCCCAAGATGCCCAGCGACGGCGGAGCCGTCTCGCCGGCCAAGAACGGCATGAATATGAACTGCGGGCTGACCATCGGGCGCCAATGCAACATCGCCGGTCAACGAAGCGACCTCGACCTGTTCATTGACTTCGATTGGCAAGTAGGTCTTCTGCTCCCAATCGAAGAAAGCGAGCGTCGCGTTGGAAAAAGCGCCAATAGCCTTGAAGCTTGCCGCCGTAAGCCCCTTCTCGTCAGCAAACTGCTTGAGGCAGGCGACGACTTCATCACCGGTTTCCAAAATCACCGCGTGTGTCTGCTCGCCGTTTTCGCTGTGAATGAGTTTGCTGTCCATTGTTTCCTCCTTGGTGCAGAGGCACAATCCCACAGCCAATCCATGGGTTCCTAACCAAGCATTTTTATCGCGGCGGTCAAGAAAGTGCCCGGGGAGTTCGAGCTGGCGCTGGGGCTGAATTGAAAAAGCCCGCCTAGGTGTCCGGGCGGGCTCCGTAAATCATCAGGCTGGCTTGCCATCCTCTACTCGCGCGACTGATCGACAAACCTTATCGGGAGGGTTCCAAGTTTGAATTCTTCGCCATCGACGTAAGCTCTAACTTTCACGTCACAGTCTTTAGCGATCTGAAATGGCACCGCGTTCAAATGCAGGATCGCTTGAGTATAGGTATTGTCGGCAACCTCGATATTTTGGGGGCGCTCAATCTCCCCCTCCATAGATATCAGCTCTTCCGAATTGCCGTCCGTATCGCGAAGCACGAGCACCTTTAGATTGGCGCGCTCTAAACTTGACGGTATCTGAATGTGCGCCGCGATTGATAGCTTTGGCAGAAGAACCGGAGAGGGGCCCGATATGAGCATGTCGTTTCCATAAATGCCCATGTAGCTAACTTTCCCGCCAGCTTCCAAACGAATGTCGTCGCAGAAAAGCGCTAACCCTCCGACATTAGGCATTTTCGTACGCCATATTGCGAGTTTCTCGACTAATGAACGTCGATCGAGAAGAAGTCGCGACAGGATTCGTCTCCGATTTTAAAGTGCCAGTTGTCTTAATTCTGACGCCCTCAACGCAATCCGCAAACCACTCCGGCTCGCGAAAATTCGCTGGGCTATCGCGAAGCGGCCAATTGCGTGCAACGGTGGGGCAACTGCCATCGATTGCAAACAGAAGTTGGCCAAGCGTTTCGGCAGTCACGTTGCTCGACGTGTTCAGAATTTTTGACAAGCGAGACTTGTCGATGCCCGATCGACGCGCAAGGTCGGCTTTTGAAAGACCGCTGTCGATGAAAGCATTGAGAATGACCTGATGGATTCGATCGCGCGCAAGTCCTGCCATATACGACAACGTGTAACGATCGATTGGGTCATTGCCTTTCGGCTCAGACAAAGGCGAAGCTTCCTGAAAGGTACGCATTGATATCCTCTCCTGTAACGGGCTCAAACTCAGGGAAGTAACTTCCCCAAATTGCAGAATTGTCTGCAACAGCGAGTGGATACGACAGCCGATCCACTAGGTCGTCTTTCGACATAACGCTGAGCGCGACGAAAACGTCGCATTCAGAAAAACAGCCGAAAATACGGACGTGCGGCTTGGGATCTCGTATCCGGAATTCCCAGACACCATCGACGGTAGGATCGTTTCTCGACAATTGGCAGTAGTTGGGTTTCTCATGAGGGTTTAAGGCGACGACGATTTTGTTGCCAGCGGTGAAGGAGTCCAGCATTCGACGCCCTTCTGCCGCTTTATGAGCCAATTCCTTCGGAAGGGCGGGGCCGCCAACAAAGTCCCAAACCTCCGGCGTAACGAAAACATGTCGAACCGCTGCTACCCCAGGCAATTTCGAGCTGAGAGAAGCAAGTTCCCCTCTCTCGACCGCCCCAGCGATAGCGTCACGGATGGACATATAAGTCAACACCTACGGGATTTCAAATGAACAATTGGTTAACTTTGTCGCACTCGCATCGACCAGGCGGCGTTTTTTCTAACGCAGGCGATGCTACGCGACCCATTAAGTGCGAACAGATTTCTGATGTGAATCACCCACGCCCCCGCAGCACCCGGCGGGATCAAAGCATAGGCATCTGCGGGAGTCGATCTGAGCGCGCTTGAGTGGCAGCGCTTTAGGGTGGACTTTAGGGTGGTCACTACCCGAAAATCCAAAAGCGTTGCGGTTTCAATGTTCTAATGAGGTGAAATGGCGGAGAGGAAGGGATTCGAACCCTCGAGACAGTTACCCGCCTACGCCCTTAGCAGGGGCGCGCCTTCGACCACTCGGCCACCTCTCCGAGGCGGGTGGTAGCCCGGAACGTCGCGGAAGTGCAAGGGGTTTTTGTCCCGAGGAGAAAAAATGGTCGGGCGGGCGGCAAATTTGTTCGCGCCGAGGTTCGTGGAACCGGCAGGACGGTCAAACCGTTTTGAGGGCAGCGAGAAAAAGGAGAAAACAAAATGAATCGCGATCAGATGGAAGGCAACTGGAAACAGTTTACCGGCAAGGTCAAGGAACAGTGGGGCAAGCTGACCGATGACGATCTCGACGTGATCTCGGGAAAGCGTGAGCAGCTCGAAGGAAAGATCCAGGAGCGCTATGGCAAGTCGAAAGACGAGGCCAAGCAAGAGGTCGACACCTGGTTCGACCGGAACGGCTGGTAAGCCGTTCCCCATGCCATGTAACGCAAAGGCGGCACCCTCGGGTGCCGCCTTTTTAGGTTACTTAGCGCGTTGATTAAAAAGCACTTTCTGCGCTTCCTTGTCGTCAGCGAGGTTCATTTGCTGATCCTCGGGCAGTTTGACGGCGAGGCCACGCTCCACGGCAGGGCGGGCCTTGAGGCGGTCCTGCCAGGCGGCAACGTTGGGGAATTCCTTGAGGTCCATACCCTGCTTTTCCCAGCCCAAAGACCAGCTCAGCGAGGCGATGTCGGCGATGGAGTACTCGCCGGCAATGTAATCCTGACCTTCAAGCTGCTTGTTGAGCACGCCATAGAGACGATGCGTCTCGTTCACATAGCGATCGATCGCATATTGAATTTTTTCAGGCGCATATTGCTTGAAATGGTGGTTCTGACCGAGCATCGGGCCGAAACCGCCCATCTGCCAAAACAACCATTCGTCCACTTCTACCCTGGTGCGCGGGTCACGGGGATAAAATCTGTCGAACTTTTCGGCGAGATATTTGAGGATCGCGGCGGATTCGAACACTGAAATAGGCGCCCCGCCGGGGCCTTCGGGATCGACAATGGCCGGGATCTTGTTGTTTGGCGAAATGGCCAGAAACTCGGGCTTGAACTGATCGCCCTTGCCGATGTGGATGGCGTGAACGGTGTAAGGAACGCCCAATTCCTCGAGCATTATCGAGACCTTATGCCCGTTGGGGGTGGGGAAATAGTAAAGCTCGATGGGCGCTGTCTGCTCGGGCATGGGAAATCCGTTTATCTGACTTTGGGTGGGTGAACGGCACTTCATCGTAGTTCGCCGATGAACGCAAGGCCCGGCGCAGAAAAACCGGGACGCTGAGGGGCGCCCCGGTCTGTTTCAGGCTCCTGCGAGAACCATGTGCGGCTGGCCGTCGCTGGTCCGCGAGAGTGAGACGCCGTCACGATTGACGGTGGCATCGACCCTCTGGCGGAAGGCGGAAAAGCTATCAAAAGCAACGACATCGACCGGCTCATCGAACTGGATGGTCAGGCGGAACATCTCCCCTGCCCCCAGCGCCTGGACGCCGATGATGGTGCCGGTGAACGGCTGCTTGAGATAGGTTCCGGCGACCTGCTGGCTGACGGCATAGGCCGGGCCGCGGGTGACGGGAAGCACGCCTGAGGCGGTGTTCCAATCCCGGAAACCGTGAAATCTCGCAACCATTTCAAGGGCTTGCGATTGGGTTATGGATCGACCGGCGTCGAGCTGAGCGGCACGATACTGGCGCGCCTCGGTCTTGAGGTCGGTCGTGGTCAGATGGGATGCAGGTTTACGCATCGTCATAGTCTCCACGGCGGAATTTTCGTCTTGGGAGCCCGCATTGCCAAGCACCGCCAATGGGTTGGGACGATGTTTGATGGTTCGCGCGGCCCGGAAAAACCCGGGTTGGCGCGGAAGACTTCACCGTAAGGCATGTGCCCTTGCGGACGGCAGGCGCTTCAACCAAGCGCTGAGATAAGTACGCTGCGACGCTTTGTCAATATGGGCAACAATGGCGGCAAAAACTATGGACTTGTGCGTTCGGGAGCCACAGATTGCAAAATATTGTGGGTATGTGGGATTCCTGAAATTGACGTTTGTATTGCTGTTCGCCGCCGGCTTGCTCGGCGGGATGATAAATTCGCTCGCCGGGGGCGGCTCTTTTGTGATTTTTCCGGCGCTTCTGTTTGCCGGGGTGCCTCCGGTGCTCGCCAATGCGTCGAACACTTATGCGTGCCTGCCCGGTTATGTGACCGGAGCAATCGGCTACTGGAAGCATATCGCGCCGCACAAGGGGCGGCTGGCCCTATATTGCGCGCTGGGGCTGGTGGGGGGATATCTGGGCGCCGAGGCGCTGATGCGGATTTCGGACGAAATGTTCGCCGGGATCATCCCCTGGCTGATGGCGTTCGCCGTGGCGATCTATATCTTCGGGCAGCGGATCAACCGGTTCTTTGCGGCGCGCTCGGTGGGCTCGCAACGCGCGGCACGGGCCGGCGCGGCCGGGCTATCGGCGCTGTTGCTGGCCATCAGCTTTTATGGCGGGTTCTTTAACGCGGGACTGGGGATCGTGCTTCTGGCGTGGCTGGCGCTGGCCGGGTTCGAGGACGTTCATGCGATGAACGGGCTGAAGCTGTTGATCTCGTCGGTGATCTCGGTGGTGGCCGTTATGCGGTTCGCCGCGACCGGATCGATCGCCTGGGTCGAGGGCAGCGTGGCGCTGGCCGGGGCGATGGTCGGCGGGTTCGCGGCGGCGTATTTTTCCCATCTCGTGCCGGCTAAGGTGATCCGGGGGTTTGTGATTGTGTATGGGGTGGGGCTGACGGGGTATTTTTTCTGGGGGGTTTATGGGTAGGGCTGCGGGTTGCTTTTAGTGATCTGCCATGCGGTCCTTCGGCAGATCATCGCCAGGCTCTGTCACTCAGAAGCCGAAGCCTTGCTGGCTCGTGAGCCCGTCTAGTCCCTCTACCCGCAAGACACCGAGCAGCTGCCAAGTTTGCGGGCGCTTGGCCTGATTCCCGACTGCAAACAGCATCCCGGCTTCCGGGTATTTCTCGTTGAAAGTCTCGGACATCCACCGCAGCGCCTCTTCCTCGGACGTGCGCTGCCGTTCTTTGTAGAACATGGCATGGGCTTCCCAGTCGCCGCACGTGAAGGTGTGCTTACGGTTGTCTTCGAAGGAAAAGTTGAACTCATAAGGAGTGGGCTGAAGGGCCCGAAGGTCGTCGTCGAGGAAAGATTTCTGCCTTGCGGCCCTCTCAAAGGCCGCCTTTTCTTCGGCGAGGTCGGCACTCGACTTTCGCCTGTGCGAGAATTTGGTATTGGTCGGCCGGATGACCGCGAGGGAGCATCCGGCGCTTGCTGCGGCCTCTATCGATGGCTGAAGTGCCCGAACCAATAGAGGGCCGCGGCCTTCCTTCCGGAGGTGGCCGTCAACGCGGATTGTGTCCTCGAACACATGGCAGCTTTCCCCCCGCGCGTCGCGAGTGGGCTTCCGGTAATTGAACTCGACCCAGTCCCACCGTTTGAAAGAACTCTCGCCGGAGAGATGCCGAAACCGGACCGGGTAGAGCCGTTTCCACTCACCCTCGGCCGTCAGCCCTGCACAGCAGACGGTCTCCCCATGCTTGACGCTAGGCTGCGGCAGCGCCTTGACGAGGATTGTGACGCGGGACGGCTGCGGCGTTACGGACATAGCGATCCGGGTCGTCCCCATAGAGATCGAAGACCTGAAGCCCAAGCTCCCGAGCCACGATCGACCGATGGCATGTCTCGGGGTCGCGTTCGAAGCAAAGCAGACATGTCGGCTCCTCGTCGGCCACGGTCAACAATTCGTCCAACGAATCGCGTGCCTCCTGCGATTCGAGGTGCGCGCCGTAGATAGCACGAAATTTATCGTACTGTCCCGCCCGCGCAGCGTCTCTCCCCGGCTTCGGGTCTCCGAGCTGCCGGAAGGGCAGGTACGCAATGCCTTCGGCTACAAGTCGCTCGGCCAGCTTATTCTTTGAGAAGCCCTTTTTTCGGGAGAGCGGCAACGCTCGAACGTCGGCCAGTCGGCGCACTCCCACAGCCTTTAGCGTGGCGACGAAGCGATCAATGTCCGTACCCTCGTACCCGATAGTGTAGACTACGCTCATGCGACTTCTCCATATCCAGCTGCGGTTCGTATAGTCCCGGAAGTGTACCTCGTCGAGCGTGCAGCGCCACCGGGTTGGTCACTGATTGTGTCGTTGTTATGGTTGACAGGACGTTACCGGCACTTAGGCGGCAGGCGTAGCGGATCCCCGGGTCAAGCCCGAGGATGACGGAGGTTGGGGATGTGGTGTCGCCCCTTGCCTTACTCCGCCTCTGGCACCAACAGCATTTCATCCAGCACTTGCGCCGCGCATTGGTTGGTGAGGTCACTCAGCGCGATGTCCTGTTCGGGAGTGCGCTCGGGGGATTCGAGCATGGGCCAGAGGTTGTCGGCCTCGATACTGTTCAGGGTGCAGGCGCAGTAGGCGGTGCAGTAGGCGGCGTCGGGGGCGGATTGGATGCAGCTGGATTGGCAGCTTGAGAGGAAGTTTTCGGCGCGGCGGGTTTCGCTGATGCCGGTGAGAGACGCGATGCCCATCAGGATGCCGATGAGAATGGGCTGGTGCAGGACGTAGATGACGAGGCTCCAGCGGCCCAGTTTTGCCAGAACGCGGGAGGGCGCTGAGGTGCCTTTGAACTGGGCAATGCGGGTGGCGACGCTGGCGCCCTCTGAGGGGCCCATGTCTGGTCGCGCGGTCGCACCGGGAAGGTCAGCGGCTTCTGATCGCATTCTGGTGGCGAGCGCCCAGCGGGTGGCGGCGATGCCGAGGAGGGCGACGCCGAACCAGGGGAAGATGGGGACCAGATCTTCAGTGGGTGGCGGCGCGTCCCAAAGGCCGATCCACGACCAGAGTTTTTCGCCAAACAGCGGGTTTTGGATGAACAGTTGCAGGCCGATGAGGATGATGGCCAGCCCGATGATGAGGACGAGCGGCGCTGTGAGGAAGGCCAGCCCCAAAAGGGAAAAGAGGGCTATGGCGTGCAGGACGCCGAAATAAACAAAGGTGCCGGGATTGAACGCGTAGGTGCCCGCAGAGATGAGGAGCGCGGCGCCAAGGATCATCGCAAAGCGGCGCCAGAAGGGGCGCCAGCGGATGGCTTCGCCATGGCCGAGGACGAGGGACACGCCGGTCAAAAAGATGAAGGTGCCGACGATGGACTTCTGGAAGATCACCCAGGGGAGAGACTGGGTGGGGTCGAAATCGACGAAGCCCAGGAAGGCCAGATCCCAGGAGAAATGATAGATAATCATCGCGACGATGGCGACGCCGCGTGCGACGTCGATGGCGGCGATGCGCGGGCGTGATGCGGGAGCGATGGACGTCATGCGGCGGACGCCCGGACCCAGACGGCGGCATCGTGGAAGGCGGCGCCGCCGAAGGGTTTGACCGGGTCGGACCCGATCAGGGTATTGATGCCCCTGCCCTTTCGGTGCGCCTTGTGGGGGTGCAGGCCCTCGGCGACGACGACGCCGGTGCGCAACCCGTCGAACAGGCGCAGGGTCAGCTCCACGCTGCCGAGGTGATTGCCGATGGTGACGGGGGCACCGTCTTGCAGCGCCAGCCGGGCGGCATCTTCGGGGTGCATGAGCAAGGACGGGGTTCCTTCGCGCTTCTGGCTGCCGGGCGTTTCCCCGAAGGTGGAATTGAGGAAGGTGCGGGCCGGCGAGGTGGTCAGACGGAACGGGACAGTTTCGGTGGTGGGCTCGTTCCAGTTCATGAAATCGACCATGGCGGGCATTTCGGACGGGTCACAGACCCATTCGACGCCGCGCTTGATGCGGGTGGCTTCCCAATCGGGCTTGAAGCGGAATTTGCCATCGGGCCAAGCAAAGCCTTCGGCGTAGCGCGATTTGTCGTCCGGCAGGGCACGGTCGACGAAGCCGGAGGCGGCTTCGATTGCGTCGAGATCGCCATAGCCCGAGCGCGAGAAGGTTTCGGCGACCATCTCCCTGTCGGTCTTTTCGGTGACGGCGTCTGGCGCCCCTACCCGTTTGGCGATTTCGTTGATGACGAAATGGTTGGGCATGGCCTCGCCGGGGGCGTCGACGATTTTCGGGCCGTAGAGGACGCGGGTGTGGCCGCCGCGGGTGTAATAATCGTTGTGTTCGACAAACATGGTGGCGGGCAAAACGATGTCGGCCATCTGGGCCGTTTCGGTCATGAACTGCTCGTGGACGACGGTGAAGAGATCGTCGCGCTCAAAGCCCTGGCGGGTGAGGGAGTGATCGGGGGTGACGACCATGGGGTTGGTGTTCTGGATCAGGAGCGCCTTGACCGGAGCACCGCCCTTTAAGGCTTCGGGGTCGCCGGTGAGGATGGGGCCGATGCGGCACATGTCGAGTTCGCGCACGCGGGATTTTTTGAGCGCGGCGCCGGTGATCTGGGATTTATCGAGCCCCCAGGTGCCCGAATTTGAATGGAAGGCGCCGCCGCCGCGATATTTCCACGCGCCCAACATCGTGGGGATCGAGAGCGCAGCGTGCATGTTGAGCGCGCCATTGCGCTGGCGGGAAAAGCCATAGCCGAGGCGGAAATACGCGCGCGGGTTTTGCCCGACCAGATGGGCGAAGGCTTCGATTTCGGCCGGGGCAAGGCCGGTGATCTCGGCGGCCCATTGCGGGGTTTTTGCCGCAAGATGTGATTCAAGGGATGAATCGAAGTCCGTGTGGGAGCTGAGGAATTCGCGGTCGGCGAGATTGTCGCGCAAGAGGACGTGCATGACGGCCAGCGCCAAAGCGCCATCGGTGCCGGGGCGGATGAGCAGCGCCATATCGGCCTGCTCCATCGTCGCGGTGCGGTAGATGTCGACGACGACGAGTTTGGCGCCGCGTTCCTTTCGGGCGCGGATGGCGTGGGTCATGACATTGATCTGGGTGTTGACCGGATTGGTGCCCCAGATGATTACGCAATCGCTCTCGGCCATCTGCTCGGGGTTGGGGCCGGTCAGAAGGCCGGTGCCGGCGATGTAGCCGGTCCACGAGATCATGATGCAGATGGTGTCGTATTGCTCGGAATAGCCCTTGGCGTTGCGCAGGCGGTTTATGCCGTCGCGGTGCACGTGGCCCATGGTGCCGGCGTAGTAGTACGGCCAGATCGATTGCGGGCCGTGCTCGGCTTCGATTTGCAGGAACCGGGCGCCGATTTCATCGAGGGCTTCATCCCAGGATATGCGCTCGAACTGGCCCGAGCCCTTGGGGCCGGTGCGGCGGAGGGGATGGAGCACCCTGTCGGGGTGATTGGCCCGTTCGGCATAGCGGGCGACCTTCTCGCAGATGATGCCGGCCGTGTAGGGGTCGTCCTTGGCGCCGCGCACGCGGCCGATGGTGCCGGTGTCCAGCACTTCGACATCGAGGGCGCAGGTCGACGGGCAATCGTGGGGGCAGACGGTGCGGGCGGTGCGGAGGACGAGTGGCTTGGTCATTCAGATCAGGTTCATGGTGGAGATGGCCATAGTAGGGCGGATCGGGGCTGGTGTCAGCCGCTTGCGGCCAAGTTGCAACACCTTGTTTTGCAACGGCACTTGTCCCGGAATGATCACATTCGGGCGTCACCATCGCCCGGAGAGCGGGGGCTCACTTGTCTATAGACCCAATAAGGAGGGTAACCCCCCGTGACACCAAAAATCTTCGCTCTTTCCGCCATGGCCGCAGCACTTGCGGTTTCGGGTTGCACCAGCTCGGGTTCGGGGCTTCCGCCCTCGCCGCTCAGCTATTCGGCCGTCGGGCTGAACGCCGGTGGCACGGCGGTCGGCAATGGTGCGTTTTCGGCCAATCCGAGTACGATCACCGTCGCCGTGGATGGCCGGAACTATACTGTCGGCAATGGCGCGGCGACGCCCGGCCTGCCGGGTGGGCTGACGGGGTACACCTATTCCAGCGGTGGTAATGCGGCGGCCTACGTCGGGGGCAGCCATGCGGCGACGGCGCTGACCAGCCCGGCGGGATCGAACGCCGTTTATGCGATTGTCGACGGGCGGGAAACGACCGGCAGCCAGATGCAGAACCTGCCCATGCAGGCGGCCAATTACGATGGCGTGTGGGGCATTTCAAGCTCATCCGGCCAGCAGGCGGCCGGGACGTTCCAGGCGGGAGCGAATTTTGATTCGCGCACGGTCGGGTTCGAGCTTTACGACCAGTCCGGGCTCGTGGGCGGCGGCAATGGGCGGATCATCGGGACCGGGTTTACCAGCACGCTCGATACGCGCGACGCGGTCGATCAAGGACCGAACACCGTCCGGCTCAATTCCAACAACACGATCGATGGCCAGTTCTATGGGCCGCGGGCCGATGAAATGGCCGGGCTGGTGCGTGGCAATACGACCGATGGCAATGGCGCGACGGCCGGTTATCTGATCGGCACGCAGTAATCTTAGGAGGCGGCGTGCGGCGCCGCCTCAACCCCTTGTAATGCGTATGGGTCTCTGATGGCTTTTTCCAAAATCCTTGCGGCGGGCTTTCTGGCCGGAGCCGTCTTTTTCGGTACGGCGACGGGCGTGTTGGCGCAGAGTGTTTCGCTGGCCTCGCTCGATGAGGCCATCGGGGCCGGCGACTGGGTGCGGGCCGAGCAGATCGCGATCCAACTCGATGCGGAGGCCGGGCAAGGCGACATCATGGCGGCCTATGCAGCTTCGGTGCGGCACGCGCAGGCGGGGCAGTGCGGCGATGCGGTGGTGCTTGCCGATCTGGTGATCGGGGCCGTGCCGTTTTTCGTGCCGCCCTATCTCGTGGCGCACCGGTGTTATTCCGAGCTTGGGCAATCGGAGTTGGCAGCAGCGCGGCTGGCATCGCTGCAGGCGATATTGCCCGATGGGCCGGAGCGCGATGTGGTTTCCCAGATGCTCCAGAACGAGCAATCGCGCGGCAAGCCGGTGTTTGGCGGCTATTTCACTGTGGCGCCATCGACCAATGTGAACCGGCAAACCGGGGAAGACACCATCGATGGCGGGGTATGGGGGCCGGGAGATATCCCCGAGGAGGCGCGCGGGCAGCGGGGCGTGCTGTTCAGCCTTGGCGGATCGGTGGCCGTGGAACTGGCGCGGAGCGAGGCGGCGAGCCTTTCGGGCGTGCTGCGCACCGACATCCGGTATTCGACGGCAGACAAAGTGTTCGAGCCGAGCTTTACGGCTGAACTGCCGGTGACGTTTGCCGTGGGCGAGGCGGCGCGGGCCGTGGTTGCGCCCTATGTGACGCTGGGGCTGGAAGAGGACACGCTGGAGCGGACGGAGGTGGGCGTGCGCTCCAGCCTATCAGTGCCGCTCGATGCTTCCCAGCGGCTGGCGTTCGATCTGAAGCTGGCGGCGGTGGAGCGGCATCTCGATCCGGGGCGGTCGGGGATGCTGGCCGATGGGGCTGCATCTTATTCGACGTCGCTGGCGCCTAACACCAACCTCACGACCACGGCGCGGGCGGTTTACAACAACACCGATGACGAGACCCTGCGCACGCTGGTGGCGACGTTGCGGGCGCGGGTGGATACGCTGTTCGACAACGGATTGCTGCTTGGGGTCGAAGGGACCATAGGGCAGCGCTGGCACTGGCGCCCTGCCCCGTTCCAGCTCGAAGACCAGGTTGACCGATTTGCGACGGGGCGGATCGAGGCGAGCCATCGCGACATCACGATCGGGCCGCTGATGCCTTCGATCTATTATGAGTACACCAACAGCTGGTCGGACAATGTGTTTTACACATATGACAGCCACGATATCGGGCTGACGCTCAGGGCGAGTTTTTAGGGCGTTTGGCGGGGCAAGCCTGGGTGTCGACGTTCGGCGCTGGGGGTGCCGGATCCCGGATCAGGTCCGGGATGACGGGTGGGGTGGGTAGAGGTTGGTGCGAACGCTCACGCCCCGATTCAATGCGTTATGAGATTGAATCGGGGACTTGTCGTAAGTGCCTGATGCGGAGTCTTATTCGGCGGCCTGCGGTTCGGCTTCGATATCCTGCTCAGGGCTCGGTTTGCGGTCCGAGAGGGGGATTTCGATGAGGAACCAGCCGATGATGCTGGCCACTGCAGCAGCGGCGGCGGCGACCCAGTAGATGGGGTGCAGAGCCGAGGTGTACGCCTGCAGCACGCTCAACTGTTCCGCGGCGGGCATTGCGGCGAGCGCCGTGGCATTGAACGCGGCAGTGCCTTCGGGGTGGCCGATGGCGGCGGTTTCGAAAGCCAGCCGGTTGGCGAAGATGGCGCCCAATACTGCGACGCCGAGCGAACCGCCGATCTGGCGGAACATCTGGGCGCTGGCGGTCGCGACGCCGAGCACAGTGTGGGGCACTGCGTTCTGGATGGCGGTGACGCCGACGCTCATGACCGGACCGATGCCGAGGCCGACCAGCAGCATGTAGAACATGACGAGAGGGAACGGCGTATCGACGCCGAGCGTGCCGAGCAGCAGGGCTCCGACCGCGAGGATGGCCGTCGAGATGATGGGCAGCATCTTGTAGCGCCCGGTGCGGGCGATGAAGATGCCCGAAAGGGTCGATGAGCCGATGAGACCGATCATCATGGGCAGCAGGGCGAGTCCGGCCTGGGTCGGGGCAAAGCCCTGCACGATGAGCAGGTAGGACGGCATGTAGGTGATGGTACCAAACATTGCGGTGCCGACGATGAAACCCACGGCGTTCGATACGAGGAACGCGTTGTTGCGAAACAGATAGAGCGGCAGGATCGGCTCTGCGGCGCGCAACTCGACAAACAGGAAGGCGACGAGAGCGACCACGCCGATGGCCGGCAGGATGAGCGCTTCGGGGGCAAGCCAAGGCAGGATGGTGCCGCCGATGCTGGTGTAGATGACCAGCGCCGAGAGTGCCGTGGTGAGCAGCGCGGCACCGGCATAATCGATCTTGCGCTTGTGGCTCTTGACGCGGCTTTCAAAGGCAATGGCGATAACCGCGAAGGCGATGATGCCGACGGGGATATTGACGAAGAACAGCCAGCGCCAGCTCAGCGCCTCGACGATCACGCCGCCAAGCAGCGGGCCGACGACTGTGGACAGGCCAAAGGCGGCGCCGAGAAAGCCCTGCGCCTTGCCGCGCTCACGCGGCGGCAACACGTCGCCGATGGCGGCCATGGCGGTGACGATCAACCCGCCCCCGCCGATCCCCTGAATAAAGCGGCAGAAAACCAGCATGTTGAGATCGACCGACATCGCGGCCAGGACCGAGCCGGCAAGGAAGATGCCAATGCCAGATTGCAGCATGAGCTTTCGGCCATACATATCGCCCAGCTTGCCGAACACCGGCGCGGCGACCGTGGCGGCGAGCAGATAGCCGGTGATGGCCCAGGAAATGTGTTCGATGCCGCCGAGATCGGCGACGATGATGGGAAGCGCTGTCGTGATAATGGTCTGGCCCAGCGAGGCCAGCAGCAGGGTCGCCACCACCGCGCCAATCACCAGTTTGATATTGGGATCGGATATCTGGGGCGCAGCTGGTGCGGATTGCGACATTTCTAACTCCGGATCGTCCGAGCATTTGAGCTTCGTGTCGCTTCAACTGCTCTAAAATTGTTGTTCAGTTGCGCTTGCAAACCGGATCGAGGGTTGCCGTCGATACGGTGAGCGCTCTGGATCATTTCACCGCTTCACCGAAACGGCGCAACGATCCAAATTTTTTGTTTTGTCGCGTTTCCGAGCCGGATTAGTGGATTCCATTTACCCCGGAAACGCTCTTGTTTTGTCGCGCTTCCGAACCGGATTAATGGGTTCCATTTATCCTGGAAACGCTCTAAGGCGCTTGATATATCTGCTCGAAGCAATTACATGTCAATAGCATGCAATTGCTTTTGGCATGCATTTAAGGGTGATCTCCCATGCCGACACGACAGGACACATTGCGGGGCTTGCTGACCAGACGCGGCAAGGATGCCGAATTGGCCGACGCTCTGATCCGCATAGACAATGTGGTTCAGAACTGGCGCCGTCAGATGCACAAGCGCGAACTTGGCCACCGGGCCACGCGCGCGCTGGGTCTCGATATGGACATGGCTCAGATCGATGTGCTGTTCGCTATTGCCAACCCTTCCCTCCCTTCAGACCTCAACGCCGATGACGAGACAATGGTTTCGACCGTCGCGGACCGGCTGTACATCGACCCGTCGCGGGCCAGCCGGCTGGTGGCCGAAATGGTCAATTCCGGCTATGCCCGCCGCGCCGTGTCCCAACGGGACGCCCGGCGCACGATACTCGAGCTGACGCCGGCCGGCGAAGCGGTGATCGATGCTGTCCGGGGATATAAATGGCTGTTGCTGAGCGAATTTTTCAGCAGCTGGTCAGCTGATGACGTTGCCGCCTTCGTGCCACTGCTCGAACGCTATTCAAGCTGGATAAACAGCAGCGAAGTGGCCGACGAAAAATTTGCCGACGAGATCGATGAACTGGCGCAGTCGATAGAACAGGCCAGGACCGAAACGCCGTCAAGCAGCAAGAGCGGGTGAGTTCAGCTCCGATTTCACGTGAGTTAGAAACGCGTCCAGCAGCGGGTTTGCACCTGACGCGGCGCGTTTGATGCCGATTTCGGCCACACCCAATGGATAGCGGGCGTCCATTTCCTCGAGTATGCGGAGACCGGGGCCCACGAACCATGATGGAGCCACGGTGACGCCGAGCCCCTCTTTTACCGTCAGCGATATCAGCGCCGCGTTCGAGCTGGCCACGGCGAGACGCCATTTGCGGCCATCCCGAGCGAGAGCCGCCGACGCCATTTCGCGCCATGAGCAGCCCTGCGACCACGCACAAAACGGCAAAGGGTCATTGAAATGGGGCGCGAGACTCTCGGCGCCAATCCAGTGCAACCTGTCCGAACGCAGGACTTCGGTGTCGGTATCGCCTGTCCGGCAAGATATAATGGCCGCATCCAGCTCGCCTTGTGCAAGAAGGTCACGCAGATAGAAGCTCGTGCTTGTTACCACTTCGACATGGACGGCCGGCTGCACCGCCCCAAAGGTGCGCAGGGCGCCGGGAAGGAAGGCCTGCGCATATTCGTCGATGGCGCCGAGCCGCAGGCGCCCGCTCATTGCCAGCGGCTGGAATGCGCGCAGCGCCTCATCGTTGAGCCGCACCATGGAGGCCGCGTATTCGAGCAGTTTCAGCCCGTCGGGCGTCAGGACATTGCGGCGCCCTTCCCTTTCGAACAGCGGGACGCCGATGATCTCTTCGAGGCGCTTCATCTGCGCGGAAACCGTCGATTGGGTCTTGTTCACCCTCTCCCCGGCAGCACCGAAACTGCCGGTTTCGGAAATGGCCAGAAAGGAGCGCAGGAAGTCCGGATCGAGCGAAAACACTGCATATTCCTTTCATCAGCAATTTCGATGGGTTTAACAAAAAACATTCGTTAGATCAATTCATCTCGCCAACACATGATGAGCGTCATCGAACAAGGAGATGACAGATGACGCTTTATGAACGGAACGATCTATTTGAACGGGATGAATTTGTTGAACGGCTCCGGTATCGCGCCACGGTCTGGCGCTATCTGAAGCTTGTGATCTCGGGCTGGTGGGCTGACCGGCGGGCGCATGCCGCGCGGCGCCGGGGAATGGTCCAACTGGCCCAGATGGAAGACTGGCAATTGCGCGATATCGGAATCGAGCGCAGCGAAGTCGATCGGCTGCTCGACCGGTACGGGATTGCCAGGGACCAGATCAGGGCGATCGAGGCGCGCTAGCGCCTCGATCAATAAACATAGACGTTGAGCACGGCGCCCTCGGTGGCCATCGCGAATACGTCTTGAGGTCCACGCCCTGCGCGCTGGAGGGCAAGCGAGACCAGTTGGTCGCCGGCCGCGGCGCCACGCACTGCACCCAGCCGTCCATCGGCCCGCATCTGGCCCTCCAGGGCCTGCCGGGTTTCAGCGCAGAAGCCCATGGGAACGACACGCACATTGGGCACCCGGCCCCAATCGCCCAGCTGTGTCGTATCGAACAGGAACAGTGCCCAACTGGGGCTTGCCGTATCGCAATTTCCTTCCGGCGCGGCGGCGATTTCGGGCTCCGGAGCCCGGGGCGCGGCAGTCGGCGTCTGCGGCTCATCGGGAATTTCCGCGGGGGCCTCGGCCAAAGCCACCTCAAGCACCTCGGTCTGCAACCCCTCAAGCGTTGGCGTCATGTCGGGCAGATCGAGCCAGATCGGCAGCCCGGACGCTGCGACCTGCGGTTCGGGTTCGGGTTCGGGCTCCGGTTCAGGAGCAGCGCGGGCGAAGGATTGCTCGAACAATTCCCCCGAAATGGCCGGTAGTGGGGGTTCGGGCGCCGGTTCGACCGGTTCCGGCGCAGCGACGACCTCGGCCACAATGAGCTCTGGCTCTGGCTCTGGCTCTGGCTCTGGCTCTGGCGCAGGTTCAGGTTGAGCCAACGCGGGTTCGACCACAACCGGCTCAGCCACAGGCTCGGCAGCGGCGATCTCGGTCACCAGAGGCTCGATGCCTCCTGCGTCCGCGTTCTGCAATCGAACGATCGCCAGCGCGGCAATCGCCCCAAAGGCAAGAGCGGACACAAGAACAACCGACGCCAACCGCAATGCATAACTGTGCATGCTCGCCATGGTTCTTCCCAAAAAAGGCAGAACGCACTCACCCAGAGGTGGCACGCAGCCGCAATTTCGGTCCGGGCATTTCCCGTCCGGCTTTTTAGCCGGAGCCGCGGCGGCAATCGTTTGGCCTCTTTGCCGCCAGGCTCAAAAATGCCCTGGACCCATTTTGCAGCTTATTTGCTATCGGGCCCTTGATGCAACTCGCAAAAAAACGCCGCGTCCCTGCGGACGCGGCGTCGGTGATATCCGAGCCTGCGGGTGGGCGGATCGGCCCTCGCAGCAGGCCTGATGGTTATCCTACGATTTCATCTTCGGTGAAGAAGAACTTGATTTCTTCGGCAGCGGTTTCCGGTGCGTCCGAGCCGTGGACCGAATTTTCGCCGACCGAGAGGGCGAATTCCTTGCGGATGGTGCCGGCATCGGCGTTTTCGGGGTTGGTCGCGCCCATGACTTCACGGTTCTTGGCGATGGCGTCTTCGCCTTCGAGAACCTGAACGACAACGGGGCCGGACGTCATGGAGTCGACCAGTTCGCCAAAGAAGGGGCGTTCCTTGTGGACCGCGTAGAAGCCTTCGGCCTGTTCGCGGGTCATCTGGATGCGCTTGGAAGCGACGATGCGCAGGCCGGCATCTTCGAATTTGGAGATGATCTTGCCGGTCAGGTTGCGCTGGGTGGCGTCCGGCTTGATGATCGAAAAGGTGCGCTGAATGGCCATTGTGTCTGGTCCTTATTGGAGGATGCAAAGAAAGTGGGGCCTTTTAGCGTTAGTCCATGGCAGAGGCAAGACGGCTTGATGGAGCGCGGGGTGCGCACCTCCATTGCGCGCACACCACTTGCGCGGGCGGACAGTCAAGGTTACTCACCGCGCCATCATGCTTACGATCACAGACCTTCATTACAAGATTGCCGGGCGTCCCCTTTTCGAGGGGGCGTCGGTTACGTTGCCGACCGGAGCCAAAACCGGGTTCGTGGGCAAGAACGGGTCGGGCAAAACGACGCTGTTCCAGTTGATCCAGGGGTTCCTTTCGCCTGAGCAGGGATCGATCGAGCTCAACAAGCGGGCGCGGATCGGGGCCGTTGCGCAGGAAGCGCCGGCCAGCGAGATGAGCGTGCTCGACATGGTGCTGGGCGCCGACAAGGAACGTGCGGCGCTGCTCGAGGAGGCCGAAACCGCGCACGACCCGCACCGGATTGCCGAAATCCACATGCGGCTGGCCGATATCGATGCGCATACGGCTGAAGCGCGGGCCAGCGCGATCCTGAAAGGGCTGGGGTTTTCGCTCGAGCGCCAGAACGGGCCATGCCGCGAATTATCGGGGGGTTGGCGGATGCGCGTGGCGCTGGCCGGGGTGCTGTTTTCGCAGCCCGACCTGTTGCTGCTCGACGAACCGACCAACTATCTCGATCTGGAAGGTACGCTGTGGCTGGAGAAATACCTGGCGACCTACCCCTATACGGTCTTCATGATTTCCCATGACCGGGATCTGCTCAACAAGGCTGTCAATTCGATCATCCATCTCGAGCGCGGCAAGCTGACCTTTTACAAGGGCGCTTACGATACGTTCGAGGAAACGCGCCGCATGCAGATGGAACTGCAGAACAAGGCGCGGGACAAGACGCTCGCCCAGATCGAGCACATGCAAAAGTTCGTCGACCGGTTCAAGGCCAAGGCGACCAAGGCCAAGCAGGCGCAGAGCCGCGTCAAGGCGATTGCCAGGCTGCGGCCGCCCGAGGCGCTGTTCGATGAATTCGCGGCGCCGTTCAGCTTCCAGCAGCCGAAGAAATCACCCGCCACGCCAATGATCACCTTCGACAATGTGTCGGTGGGGTATGGCGAGACTGTCATCTTGAACCGGATCACCAACCGGATCGATCCCGATGACCGGATTGCGCTGATCGGGCCGAACGGGAACGGTAAATCGACATTCGCCAAGCTGCTTTCGGGCGAGCTGAAACCGATGGGCGGGCAGATGCTGCGGGCGAAAACGCTCGATGTGGCCTATTTCGCCCAGCACCAGCTCGATCATCTGAAACCCGAGCAGACGCCATATGAGCATGTGATCGACCTGATGCCGCTCGAAAGCGAGGCGAAACGGCGGGCGCGGGTGGCGCAGATGGGGCTTTCGACGACCCGCATGGACACCAAGGCGAAAAACCTTTCGGGTGGCGAGCGGGCGCGGCTCTTGATGGGGATCATCACGTTTGGCGGGCCGGGCATGCTGGTGCTCGACGAGCCGACCAACCACCTCGACATCGACAGCCGCGATGCGCTCGTCCATGCGCTCAACGACTACAAGGGCGCCGTGCTGATCATCTCGCACGACCGGCATCTGATCGAAGCGACCTGCGATACGCTGTGGATCGCCGAGAACGGCACTGTGCGCGAGTTCGAGGACGATCTGGACGGCTATCAGCGCAGCCTGACATCGAACGGGGCGAGCGGCAATGGCGGGGGCGGTTCGGCATCGGACCGCAAGCGCGAGCGCCAGGAAGCGGCTGCAAAGCGGGCCGAGCTGGCGCCGTTGCGCAAGGAGATCAAGGCGCTCGAGCAAAAGCTGGACTGGAAGCGCAAGGATCTGGCGAAAATCGACCGGCAGCTTGACGATCCGGCGCTCTATGCGGGCGATGCGGACAAGGCGATTGCGCTGGGGATCGAGAAATCGAAATTCGAGGGCGAGATTGCCGCGCTCGAAGATCAGTGGCTGGAGAAAAGCACCGAGCTAGAGGACGCCCAGGCCGAGGCGTGAGCGCGGTGCGCAAGTTTTCTTTACCCAAAGCGCGAAAAGCTGTCTGGATCGAGGCAAGCCCCCGGGTTAGATAAAGGCGTCGCGACCAGTCACGGGAACACAATGGCTATGGCAAAGCTGGCGATCGCAATGTTTGCGGCTGTTCTGGCGGTGAGTTCGCCCGCCACGGCGCAACAATTGACCAATGCACAACGCGATGCTGCGGTCCAATTTGCGCTCAACAACACGCGCCACACCATGCTGCACGAAATCGGGCACCTGCTGGTCGATCAGCTGGACCTGCCCGTGTTGGGACGTGAAGAGGACGCCGTGGACATGATGGCGACGCTCCTGATGCTCGATACGGGAACCGAAGAAGACGTGATCGGGCTGCAGGACACCATCGAGGGCTGGCTGTATTCCGAAACGTTCCGGCCGTCGCGCGGGTATGTCAATTCGGCGTTCTATGGCGCGCACAGCCTCGATATTCAGCGCTCCTATGCCATGGTGTGCCTGATGGTGGGGAGCGATTACGAGCGGCATACGCAATATGCCACGCGCATTTCCCTGCCCATCGACCGGCAGAAAAGTTGCGCCGAGGATTTCCGCATCGCCGAGCGCGGCTGGTCGGCGGTGCTGGAACCGCATCTGCGCGAAGGCGCGCCGGCCTCCAATGTCAGTGTCCAGTATCGCGACACGCGCGGGCAATATCCCGAGGCGCAAGCGCTCCTGGAGCAGGCGCAGGTGCTCGAGCAATATGCCGACTGGGTGGCCAAGAACTACGTGCTGCCCAACCCGGTGCAGATTACCGCGGAAAACTGCGGCGAGGTCAACGCGTTCTACGACCTTGAAACCCGCGAAGTGATCCTGTGCTACGAATGGGTCGACTTTTTCTATGAGCTCTACATATCCGACGTCATGCCGGTGCGTGAGCATTTCGAGTTGATGCGAAAGCTCAAGCTCGAAAAGCTGGGGCGGCTCGACTAGGGCGTTTTCCCGCTTGCAGCCTCAGGCCATGATCGCCCGGTTGCGGCCCGCTTTCTTGGCGCGATAAAGCGCCTCGTCGGCGACGGCCAGAAGGTCCTCAAAGCGTGAGGTCGGCCGACGCGTCGAATGGGCCACGCCGATGCTGACAGTCACGCCGATCGATTGTCCATCTTCTGGAAGGCGCCCGGCTTCGACGGCTTCCACGATCCGTTCGGCCACCTGCTTAGCATGGGCCTCGGTGACGCCGGACAGCACGATGGCAAATTCCTCTCCACCCAGCCGGCCGATCACATCGCGGGAGCGAACCGCTTCCGCGACGACATCGGCAAAGGCCGTCAAGACCCTGTCGCCAGCGGCATGGCCGTACCGGTCGTTGACCGATTTGAAGTGATCGATGTCGAGCATCAGGACCGCGACGGGACGCGTGCCGTCGGCGCCGGTCACCACCTTACTGCCGAAATCGATGAAGGCACGGCGGGAGAGAACGCCTGTCAGGCTGCAATGATCGGCAACGTAGGCAAGACGGTTCATGAGTTCGGCGCGGGCCGAGTTGATAGCCGCGACCGTCAACGGCCCGAGCGCCATGAGGGCAACACCGAGGCGCAGCGACGAGGTCCATTCGAGCTGGTTGCTCGAAACGCCGATATCGATAAATCCGAGCGGAATGGCGATCAGCAGCCAGGCCGAGAATGCCGATGTCATCACGGCGGTGACGAACATCGGATAAAACAGCGCGCACCAGAGCAGCGCGGGGACCGGAAAGGCTATGGCGCCCGGTCCGCCCACGATAACTCCTGCGGCCAGCGATGCGGCAAGTGCGGCTGCCGGTAGCCAATTGGCGCCGATGACAGCCCGGAACGAAGTGTGCCCGGTGCCCTTGAAGCGGGTGGGATCGGGAGCGGTGAGCATGACGGGGAGGATGACGAGGCTGTTGACCAGCTCGGTCACAAACCAGAATTCGAACCCGATCAGAAAGCCCCTGTCGAACACGATCCCGGCGGCGCCCGCGCCGGCCAATGCGGACACCGCAGCAGCAGCCGAGCAGATGGCGAGCAGGTAGAGGACCGATTGTGGCCGCCCCAGACGGCGGTCGACACCCGACATCGGCCTATAGAGCAGATATCCGGTGAAAGCCCCGGCCATGTTGGCAAAGGTCAGCCAGAACGTCACGGTGATCTCGCCGCCGGTGGAAAAATCGGCCAGGAGATAGCCGGCGAGCGCGCCGAGCCAGCCCCACGGATTTGCAAGCCGGGGCATGCATACCATCAGCCCCAGCAGAATGGCGTTGGCTGGCCAGAACGCGGCCAGAAAACCCATGGGCCGGGTCAGAATGCCAAACAACGACGCCATCAGGATCATCACGCCGACGACAAAAAACGCGATCACGCCCTGCTGCACGGAAACAGGAAGGGGCTGTGTCTTGATCTGGGCTGCCGCCATCGTGCGCTCCGTAACAAGCATGGCATTATCGACAATGCCTATGGGGCATTGGGGATGAATTGAGCATGCGCTGATTGACATGCAGTTAAACGGGAGGCGCGGGCAGCCTAAGCCGCGCTCAACTCACGCCCATGTAACGGCCGGGCTTGTGGTTGATAATGATGACCAGGCTCATGAAGGCAGCGCCAACCAAAGAGAGCAGGACCCTGTCGAACGGCAGGATGAAAAGCGCGGCGATGAGGATAAAGAAATCGATGCCGAACTGGACGTATCCGGCAGGGATCTTGTGATTGTCCTGCAGATAGAGCGCCAGGATGTTGACGCCGCCGAGGCTGGAGCGGTGGCGGAACAGGGCGAGGATGCCCATGCCCAGCATTGCGCCGCCGGCGATGGCGGCAAAGAAGGGGTCTATGCCCGAGATGTTGAGCCAGCCCGGCATGAGCGCCGGATAAATCGAGACCAAACCCACCGCGACGAAGGTTTTGAGCGTGAACTGCCAGCCCATGCGCAGGAAGGCCAGAATATAGAACGGCAGGTTCACCACGAAAAACACGGCGCCGAACGGGAGGCCGGTAGCGTATTGCACAAGCAGGGCCAGACCGGCTGTGCTGCCTGTGGTGATCTGGGCTTCGGAATAGAAGGTGACGCCGAGCCCGACAAACAGCGTGCCGAGCAGAATGGCGAGAACATCTTCAAGCGGAGTATGCTTGACCTTGGGTTCGAAGGAGGAATCCATCAGTGCAACTTTTTCTGATCTAACAGGACTTTGTCGGTCGCGCTTCCGAACCGGATAAGTGGTGCCCACTTATCCTGGAAGCACTCCGTCAAGCTTTCTTGCTCCAGCGGCCCTCGCCGTCCTGTTGCCAATAGGTGAGATCGTAAACCGGTTTGAGGGTGCGCCATACCTCTCGCGCCTCGGTGACGGCATCGGGATCGTGGCCGTTGAAGATATAGACCAGCCGCTCATAGCCCTCGAGCTGGCGCGGGGTGGCGCGATCGACGAAAAAGCGGATGGCGGCGCCATTGGGGTTTTCATCCCCGCCGGTGAGCAGCACCGGTTGGGCCGCATCGCCCTCCTCCCCCCGCGCAACGGCGTGGGGCAGGAAACTGTCGTCGGAATAGGTCCAGAGGGCTGAATCGATGGTTTCGAGACGTTCGGCGCTGCCGACTTCAACCACGGCCCGCCAGCCGCGCTCGATGGTCTTTTCAAGCAGCATCGGCAACACGGATTCGAGCGGGCGGGTTTCGAGGTGGTAGAAGAGAAGATCGGTCATTGCGGTGTTATCGCATTGGAATGATGAGGGCGCTAGGGGATGTGCTATCGGACGATGGTGTAGGCCGACCTATCTTTCGGCCGTTTCGCGAAGCGGACCCACCTCTGTGTCGAGCGTGAACGCAACAAAGTCGCGGAGACTTTGTTCGACATAGTGCTCCACCGATTGTTTTGGATCGAACCCCCACCAAAGCAAGGCGCCCTGCCAGTGTGTTGCTGCGAGCAACCCGACGCCGGCAGGAACGCCTGACTGGGCGAAGCAGGCATCAAGGGCGGCGCAGAGTTGGTCTCGCCAGGCGGCACCGCGCGCGCGCAACGCCGGGTGGCGCAAATCCTCCCGCAGGATCAACAAACCCTCTGCATAGCTGTCGATATTGCCATATTGGCCGGTGAGCCCCACGAGAAGTTGGACTGCCCCTTCGGGTGTCTTGGGAACCGAGCCGGCCAGGCGCGCTGTGTCACCAGCCAGCCGGTCCCAGGCGACAAGCAAGGACTTTTGCTTGAGCACAGCCTTGTTGCCGAAGCGCTGAACGAGAGTGGCCCCCGAGAGGCCACACCGTTTCGAAAGAGCGGCGAAAGTAAGCGCCTCGGGCCCCTGCTCATACATCAGATCCAGGGCCTGCTGCAGCACAAGCTCGTCGGACTGCGTTTTTTTACGGGGCATCTTGACTCCGATAAATAACCGAACGATTGTTTATATATGCAGATTGCTAAGAATGCCAGCCTAGCAAAGGGAGGTCGGCAATGACACTTTCAGGAAAGGTTGCGTTGGTCGCCGGGGCGACACGCGGTGCGGGTCGCGGAATCGCAATCGAACTCGGAGCAGCCGGTGCCACCGTGTACGTGACCGGCCGTACGACCCGCGAGCGGCAATCGGAATATGGCCGCGCGTCCGAAACGATCGAGGAAACGGCCGAACTGGTGAATGCGGCGGGCGGCACGGGCATCGCGGTGCAGGTTGATCATCTCGTTCCCGAACAGGTCCAGGCGCTGATCGAGCGAATCCGGACCGAGCACGGCCGACTCGACATTCTCGTCAACGACATCTGGGGCGGGGAAAAGCTGTTCGAGTGGAACAAGCCGGTCTGGGACCACGATCTAGACAACGGTTTACGACTACTCAGGTTGGGAATCGATACCCACCTCATAACCGCCCATTTCGCCCTGCCGCTGATGATCGAGCGACCGGGGGGCCTTCTCGTCGAGGTAACCGATGGGACGTCGGACTATAATGCCACCCACTATCGCCTGTCCCCCTTCTACGATCTCGCCAAGGTCGCGGTGAACCGCATGGCATGGGCTCATGCGAAAGATCTGGAAAAACACGGCGCAACGGCGGTGTCATTAACGCCCGGGTGGCTGCGCTCCGAGATGATGCTGGAGGCGTTCGAAGTTCGTGAGGACAATTGGCGTGATGCCACGGCAAAAGTGCCACATTTTGTGATCTCCGAATCGCCCCGCTTCGTCGGTCGGGCCGTCGCCGCTCTGGCCGCAGACAGCGAACGTATGCGTTGGAACGGTCACTCATTGTCGAGCGGGGGACTGGCGCAAATCTACGGCTTCACCGATCTTGATGGCTCACAGCCAGACGCCTGGCGATATCTTGTCGAAGTACAGGAAGCTGGCAAACCCGCGGACGATGTTGGATACCGATAGGCCCTTTCATGCCCCACCCCGAAGACCCAACACAGAATGGCTTTAACTCTGCGCCCGCTGGCGAAGTGCGGAATGCGGAGAGGTCCGACATCGAACATCTGGTCCGCCTTTGGTTCTCCGGCTGGCAAGACGCGCACGCTGCCATTCTGCCCGCCGAACTGTCGCGATATCGGACGCCGGAGAGTTTCCGCCAGCGCCTTATCGATGGTCTCGCGCTCACGCGCGTTTCAGGGCCGCCGGACAGCCCTTCCGGCTTATGCATGATCAAGCAGGATGAGCTTTACCAACTCTATGTCGCGCCGGCGGCCAGAGGCACCGGCACCGCAGCGGCGCTGCTTGCCGATGGAGAACGACGGATCGCTGCGTCCGCCATCAGCACTGCATGGTTGGCCTGCGCCATCGGCAACGAACGCGCTGCGCGATTCTATGAAAAACACGGCTGGCATCGCGCCGGCCAGATGACCAACCAGTTGCCGACTCCCGATGGCACCTTTGATCTCGAGGTCTGGCGCTACGAGAAGCGCTTGTAGCCTAAACTGATCCCGGTCCGGGTGAGGTGCCGAGCGGATGGTGTCAGCGCGAGATAGCGCCGTCCGCCTACACCCCATCTTCATACCCATCCCTGATCAACCGATCGAACAGTGCCACCCCGAACCCCGTCGCCCATGAGGTGTTGGTTTCGGTCGAAGCCTTACCGAAGGCGGTTGAGGCGATGTCGATGTGGGCCCAGGGGACATCGTTGACGAAGTGGGAGAGGAACTGGCCGGCGATCGAGGCGCCGCCGAGGCGGCCGCCCTGGTTCTTGATGTCGGCGAAGCGGCTTTCGATGAGTTTGTCATAAGCCGGGCCGATGGGGAGGTGCCAGACCTTTTCGCCCGAGGCGCGGCCAGCCTGCTGGAGCTTGGCGGCGAGGGCGTCGGTGTTGGTGAAAACACCGGCGTAATCCTCGCCCAACGCGATGCGGATGGCGCCGGTGAGGGTGGCGATGTCGAACATGGCTTTTGGCTTGAACCGGTCCTGACAATACCAGAGAGCGTCGGCCAGAACGAGGCGGCCTTCGGCGTCGGTTGAGATGATCTCTATGGTTTCGCCCGACATGGCGGTGATGACATCGCCGGGGCGGTAGGCGTTGGCGTCGGGCATGTTTTCGGCGAGGGCGAGGATGCCGACGGCGTTGAGTTTCGCCTTGCGGGTGGCCAGCGCCTGCATCAGGCCCAGCACGGCGGCGGCGCCGCCCATATCGCCCTTCATGTTTTCCATGGATGCGGCGGGTTTGATGGAAATGCCGCCCGTGTCGAAGACGATGCCCTTGCCGACGAAAGCGGTTGGCGCCTGGCCCTTCTTGCCGCCATTCCATTGCATGACGACAAGCCGCGGCGGGCGGATGGACCCCTGCCCTACGGCGAGGATGGCGCCCATGCCGAGGGCTTTCATCTGGTCCTCGTCGAGCACTTCGACCGAGACGCCGAGATCGGCCAGGGTGTTGGCCACATCAGCCATATCGGCGGGGCCGAGCAAATTGGCGGGTTCGTTGACCAGATCGCGCGCCAGAATGGTGCCATCGGCGACGGCCAGTGCATCGTTGAGCGCTGCCTGCATGCCCTTGGCCTCTGACGCGACGAAGGTCAGCGCTTTGGGATGGGCAGAGCCGTTCTTGCGGCGGGTGAGATATTTTTCAAAGCGGTATGAGCGCAAACGGGCGCCTGCGCCGAGGGCGCCGACCAGATGCGCGGTCAGGCCCGGCTCGTCGAGCACCACGGCGGCATTGGGCACTCCGGCGGCGTCGAGCTTGGCAAACAGCGAGCCGCCCCTGTCCGACCACGCGGCGTCGTTGTCCCCTTCCTCATCGGCGCCACGGCCCAGGACCAGAAGCCGGTCGCAGGACAGGCCGGTTGGGGCGGCGATGTCGATCATGTGGCCGGGGCGGCCGGAAAAGCCGGTTGCCTTGGCGATGCGCGAAAAATCGAGGCCGGTGCGCTTCCAGAGCCCGGTGGCAGTGGGGCCCATTTCGCCATTGGCGTTGGCGTAGAGGACCAGGGCCGCCGGGGAATCGGGCAGGCTTTCGCTGAGGGAGATCGAGAGCGTTTGCGGCATGGGCGCGGCAACCTTGGCTGGCGACGGGATAAAGCGGCGAGGATTCGCCGGGCTGGAATGGGTGAGCATTGTCCGTGGGCGCCGGTGCGTCAATGCGCAGCCATCATTTGGCCCATCTGTTGCCGCTCTGCGCTTTTTGCCGCCATACGAACAGGGTAAAAGCACAACTGACTCGCCGGCACAGGATCCAATGGACAGACTTTCGCGATATTTGCAGAGCCAGTTCTTTGCGCAGGCGCTTACCATTTTCGCGGCGGGCGGCGCGCTGATCTGGCTGATGCAGCTGTTGCGGTTGTTCGACCTGGTTTCGGCCAAGGGACAGAATTTCCTCACCCTCATGGGCCAGAGCGGCCTGACGACACCGACCTTCGCGCGCTCGATTCTCTATGTGTGTTTCGCCATCGGGTTGGTGCGGGGGCTGCGGGCGCTGCAATCGTCGCGCGAACTGCACACCATCCATGCCGGGCAGCGCACTGCCGCGCTGTGGCGTGCCATAATCGCGTTTACGGTGACAGGGGCGGCAATCGTCACGCTGGTCACCAACTATATCGAGCCCCACTCGCGGCGGATTTCGGCGGACTGGTCGGCCGAGATTGCCGCGGATGTCGTGGGCCGGGCGCTGGTGCCGGGGCGGTTCACCGAAATCGAAGAAGGCCTCGTGTTCTCGATTTCGGCGCGGCGGCGGGACGGAACGCTTGTCGATTTCTTCTTCGACGACACGACGAACGAGACCCGGCGGACCTATTTTGCCGAAACGGCATCGGTGTTTCAGGACGAGACGGGCTATCAGCTGATCCTCAACAACGGGGCCATCCAGTACGAAAGCGGCGAGCGGGGCGGGCTGAGCCAGATCCGGTTTGCGCAATACCACATCAGCCTTGCGAGCCTGATCGATGCGGCGTCACGTACAACAGACGCCGCACAGACCGACAGTTTCGGGCTGCTGGCCAGGGTGCTGGAGGGCACCGGGCGCCCTGAAGAGATCAAGATGCTCAACGAGCGGTTCGCCGATACCCTGCGCGCGCTGGCCATCTGCGCGCTGGCGGCGGCGTTTTGCGCCTATCCCGACGGCGGGCGCGGGCGGCGGCGGATGCCGATGGAACTGGTGATCCTGCTGGTCGCGTTTGCCGAACAGGCGGTGAGCGCGTTTTCGGGCGGCGGGGGACGGCACTTCATAGCGCCTACGGTGATCCTTGCGTTCTCGCTGGGCTTGTTGTGGTTGCGGAGCCGACGGGCCTTCATCTTCCCGCGATGGAGGCTGGCGCGATGAACAGGGTTGGACGCGTCGTCTGCATACGCCTTGCCGCCCGTATCGGGCTGGTGGTGGGCATCTTTTTCGGCATCATCCTGCTTGTCGAATTTCTCGACACCGGACGGTTCAACCAGACGGCCGCTTTGGCCGGGCCGTGGACATCGACAGGGCTGGCGTTTCTCAGCGCCTTGCGCTGGAGCCTTCTGGGGTTGCCGGTGACTGTGCTGATCGGGGCCATCGTGGGGCTGATCGATCTGCATTCGCACCGCGAAATGGTGATCATCAGCGCGTCGGGGCGGTCGATCTGGTCGACGATGCGCTGGCCGATCCTGATGATTATCGTCTCAGGCGTGATCGTCACGACGGTCGTCGACAGCTTTGCCATCCGCGTCTATCAGCAGCTCGACGCTGCCCAGATCGGCTGGGGGCGGGCCTATGGGGTGCAGAACCGCGAGACCTGGTTCAACCAGACCGGGGCCGACGGGGACTACATGCTCTATGCGCGCTCGGTGACCCAGGGCGGGACACGGCTGCGCGACGTTTCCATACTGCGGCTGCAGCCGCAGGGCACAACGGGCACGCGCATCCACGCGCGGCTGGCCGAGCTCGAGCCGGGCCAATGGCGGATCAGCGATGGAATGATTCTGGACATCGACAGGGCGCCGCGCGCCTTTGCCGAAATGACCATAGCGACCACCGCCACGGGGTCGGAACTCAGCCTGCAACTGGGCACCGCCGAGGATATGTCGTGGTTCGACCTGCGGCACGCCTTGCGCAATGGAATCGCCGACCCGTTTGCGCGGGCTGCAGCGGAGACGCGTTTTCAAAAACTCAATGCCGTTCCGTTCGTTCTTGTGGGTGCTTTGCTAATTGCGTTTGCCTTTACCGGGGGTTATCGAAGAACAGGGCATTATGGGTGGACCATCGTCTATGGAATCGTCCTGGGCCTGGTGGTGTTTGTAATCACGGAGATGGCTGACCGGGCCGGCTCGGCAGGCGTCCTCAACCCGATTGCGGCGGCATGGGGCCCTGCCCTTGTGGCGATCGTGATCGGTCTGACCGTGATCCTGCGTAGAGAAGACGGGCGCGTTTGATGAGCAAACCACCCCTGGGGGAAACATTGGTGCGGCGTGGCGCACTTCTGGCCATTGTGATGGCCGCAGCGCTTGCGTTTGCACCCGTGGCAAGCGCCCAGCAGATCGTTCCCGCAGACTTCTTTTCCCGCATCCCCACCGGCAGCGGCGGCGACATGGCCGTTTCAGCCGATACCATGGTTTTCAATTCACGCGACGATACGGTGGTTGCGCAGGGCCGCGTTGGCATCAGCTTCCAGGGCTTTCGCGCGTCGGCCGACCGGGCGATCTATTACCAGCGCTCGGGCCGGGTCGAACTGGTCGGCAATGTCGCCCTGATCGATCTTGAGGGCGTCGAATATGTCGCCGACCGCGTCGAACTCGAGGATGGGTTCCGCGAAGGGTTTTTGCGGGCTTTGACTGTCGCGTTTCCAGATGGCAGCCGCTTTACGGCGGCCGAAACCGATTTCAACGAAGGCGTCGAACGGGTTTACGTCGATGGCAGCTATGCGCCGTGCGGCACCTGTATCGATGCAAACGGTAACCGGATCGGCTGGTCGGTCAAGGCGGCGCGGATCGTCACCGACGAGGCCGAACAGGCCATCTATTTCGAGCAGCCCTCGCTGCAATTGCTAGGCTTCTCCGTGATTTCCCTGCCCTGGCTGACGCTGCCGCAGAACGAGGGTGTCGAGTTCCCGGTCATCAGCTACGACGACACGTACGGCGTTGCGGTTTCGCTGCCGTTTTTCCGCTATCGGGTGGCCAATGGCACGCTCGCCGTCACCCCCACGGCCTATTTCAGCCAGGGACCGGGGGTGGCCGTCGACTGGCGGCAGACCGTTGGCGACCTGAGCTATTCCATCAGCGCGTCCGGGGTCTATCAGTTTAATCCCGGTGCGTTCAGCGGCCTCGCCAACCGCAATGTGCGCGGGGCGGTTCAGACCAGCGGCACCTTTACGCCGACCGACGAGTGGACACTGGGGTGGTCATACACCGCGTTCACCGATCCGGGCTATCTGCCCGACTACGATATCGACAGCGGTACGGCTACCAACGAGGTCTATGCGCAATATCTCGATGCCGATACCTATGCCGACATCCGGGTGCAGCAATTCGTGCCGCTGGACAACCGAGCGAACCAGGCTGCGTTTGACAATGTCGTCGACGAACAGGCGCTGACCCACCCCAACGCCTTTGCAGATCATATAATCGATCTCGAGAACGGGGCTGGACGCGTTGAACTGAGCACCCGGCTTTTGGGCCTGACACGCGTGCTCGACGATACGAGCCACGGCTTTGTGCATGGCTATGAAGGGCAATCGGTCCACGCGATGATGCAGGCGAGCTGGACCAACCATTATGTCGTACCCGGCGGACTGCTCGTTTCTCCCTATCTCGGGCTGCGCGGCGATGCGGCGTCCTATGACGGGGCAAGCACCCTCGCCAGCGCGCCGGCAGGCCAGAGCCTTTTTTCGGCAACACCGATTGCCGCCCTCGATATCCGCTATCCCCTGCTGGCACGGACGATGGGCGCCACCCATGTGATCGAGCCGATTGCGCAGCTGGTCTATCGCGACGGGGCGGCGGTGCCCGGCATCGTCAACAACGATTCCCAGGGGTTCGTTTTTGATGACACCAATCTTTTCAGCTTCAACCGTTTTTCGGGCGCGGACCGGCAGGAAACGGGATTGCGCGCCAATGTGGGCAGCCAGTTCCAGACCAGCTTCGACAATGGCGGGTGGCTGAGCGGGCTCATGGGCCAATCCTTCCATCTGGCCGGAGCCAATGGCTTTAACGTCACCGATGGCAGCACGGCGGGCGTCGCTTCGGGTCTGAACGCCGACGCGTCCTATCTGGTCGCCGGGCTGCAGGGCGGCTATGGCGGGCTGGCCGGTGGGGCCAAGGCGCAGCTGGACCCGGCGACGGGCGACATCCCGCGTGTTCAGCTTTCGGCCTCGGGTGAGGTCGATGGCTTCACGGTGACCGGCGATTATGTGTTTATCGCGGGCGAGGCGGCACTGAGCCAACCGCAGGACCGGCACGAAGTCGCCGTGGGCGCCGAAATTCCGGTGGCAGATTACTGGACGGCCAATGCGGGGGTGGCATGGGATCTTGCGGCCAACGAGTGGCTGCAGGCGACGGCAGGGCTGACATATGATGACGAATTTCTGGCCTATGGCGTCCAGACGCGATGGACCGGGCCGACACACCGGTCGGCAAACGACTTTCGGGTTGGCGTGACCTTCAGCCTGAGCGGACCGGAAAATTCCGAGGTCGTCGATCTCAGCGGCGGGTTCTGACCTCGGCCATAAAAGCCATTTCCATTCCGGCCCGTAACGCTTTAAACAAATCCCAATCGCAACTGCCGAATTTGGCCGCATTTGTGCTAGAGGACGGCTTTAGCTAAAAGACGCTTTTAGGGAGCGGAACATATGAGACACTGGCTCGCATTGAGAACCGCTGGCATCTGTCTGGCTCTGGGACTGGCATTGATGGCGGCTGCGGTGCAGGCGCAGGGCGCACGGGTAACCGTGAACGGCCAGCCCATAACCGATCAGCAGATCAACGATCGCGCAAATCTGTTGCGCCTTGAAGGACAGGGATCGAGCAATTCGGCCCGGGTCCAGCTGGCGACCGACTCCCTGATCGACGACATGATCAAGATGGCCGAAGCAACGCGCCTTGGCATCTCGGTCTCCGATGGTCAAGTCGATTCAGCGTTTGCCAACATCGCGACCAACATGCGGTCGAGCGTGACCAACCTCAACAGCATCCTGACCCAGAACGGGGTGAACCCCCAGAGCCTGCGCGACCGGCTGGAAGCAGCAATCGCCTGGCAGCAGGTGGTGTCGCAGGTGCTGCGCTCGCGGGTTCAGCTCTCCGAGCTCGATCTCGAACTGCAGGCCGCCGAGCAGGTGACCCCGGCGCTTGGCTTTGATTATATCCTCAAGGAAGTGCTGTTCGTCATTCCGCAGGGCTCAGGCATTTCGGCCTCGCGGCGCACCGCAGAGGCCAATCAGTTCCGCAGCCGGTACACCGGCTGCGATACGGCTGTCGAAGTGGCCATCCAGTTCACCGACGCCGCGGTGCGCGATCTTGGACGGCGCCACGCCACACAGCTTCCAGAAGCCATAGCCAACGAGCTGGCCGGGCTGACCGTGGGGCAGATTTCCAGCCCGCGGGTTGTCGAAAACGGCGTTTCGATGCTGGCGATCTGCGAGAAGGCCGAAGCAGAGGATCTGACGTTCCTGACCGAAGAACTGCGCCAGGAAGCCGGTACCGACGCGCTGCAGGCCGAAGCCGATGCCTATCTGGGCCGTTTGCGCTCCAGCGCTACGATCATCCGCCGCTAGGAGGCCAGCGACCGTGACCCCGCTTGCGCTCACCATGGGCGAACCGGCCGGTATCGGTCCCGACCTGATCTTGCAACTTTACGCCGACCGGCGGTCCCTCGGGCTGCCGGTCTTTGCCGTTTACGGGCATGCCGGTTTTCTGACGGCGCGGGCCGAACGGCTGGGGCTCGATATCGACATCAGGGCCGTGGCGCCCGAGGACGCGGCCGAGGCGTTCGAGAGCGCGCTGCCGGTGATCGATATCGACGGAGACGTCGGCGACACGCCGGGCGACCCTGACCCCAACACGGCACCCGTCGTGGTCGGGGCCATTGCGCAGGCTGTGGAGGCCGTGCAAGCAGGGCTGTTCCGCGGCGTCGTTACGGCGCCCATCCACAAGGCGGCGCTTTATGGCGCGGGGTTTGAATATCCGGGGCACACCGAGTTTCTGGCGGCGCTTTGTGCGGAGGATGACATCATCCCCCTGCCCGTCATGATGCTGGCCCATGACGATCTGCGTACAGTGCCGCTGACCATCCACATTCCGCTGGCCGAGGTTCCGGGACAGATCACACATCAATTGATCCTCGATACGATCCGGGTGATCGCGCGCGATCTTTCGGCGCGGTTTGGCATTGCCAAACCCAAGATCGGGGTGGCGGGGCTCAATCCGCACGCGGGAGAAGACGGGATGATCGGAGACGAGGAGGTCGAGACGATCATTCCTGCGCTGGCGACGCTGCGGCAGGAGGGAATCGATGTGTTCGGGCCGCTTTCGGCCGATACGCTGTTCTATCCGCCGCACTGGCGCAATTACGACTGCGTGCTGGCGATGTATCACGATCAGGCACTGATCCCGATCAAGACCGTGGCGTTCGACGCCGGGGTCAATGTGACGCTCGGGCTGCCGATCGTGCGCACATCGCCCGACCACGGCACGGCGTTTTCGCTGGCCGGAACGGGCAAGGCCTCTTCCAACTCCATGCTCGCCGCGATACGGCTGGCGGACTCGATTTCATGAGTCAGATCGATAGCTTACCCCCGCTTCGTGAAGTGATCGCGGAGCATGGATTGCGTGCGAAAAAGGAACTGGGGCAGAACTTTCTGCTCGATTTGAACCTTACGGCGCGCATTGCGCGCAGCGCTGGCGATCTGAACGATGTTACCGTGATCGAGGTGGGACCGGGGCCTGGCGGGCTGACGCGGGCGCTGCTGGCCGCGGGCGCCAAGCGGGTTATCGCCATCGAGCGCGATGAGCGCACCGTTCCTGCCCTTGCGCAGATTTCCGAAGCCTATCCGGGAAAGCTCGAGGTGATTTCAGCCGATGCGCTGGAGATCGATTATCGGACGCTGGCCGAGGGGCGGACCAAGATAGTCGCCAACCTGCCCTACAATATCGCGACGCCGCTGTTGACCGGCTGGCTGTCGCAGGAGCCGTGGCCGGCATGGTTCGAGAGCCTGACGCTGATGTTTCAGCGCGAGGTTGCCGAGCGGATCGTCGCGACGCCCGAGGACAAGGCGTATGGGCGGCTCGGCGTTCTGTCGGGGTGGCGGACCGATGCGCGTATCGCCATGAATCTGGACAGGAATGCGTTTATCCCACCGCCAAAGGTCACCTCGTCAGTTGTACACATGGTGCCCAAACCCGTGGAGACTGACGTTTCAGTGCGGGCCCTTGAGGAGGTGACGCGGCACGCATTCGGGCAGCGGCGCAAGATGATCCGGCAGAGCCTGAAAGGTCTGGGCGTGCCGCTGGAAGCGCTGTTCGGCGTCGTGGGGCTCAAGGGCGACGAGCGGGCGGAGACGCTGCCGGTTTCCACCTATATCGCGCTGGCGCGGGAAGTGGCGCGGCTGCGGGGGTGAGACGTCCCGGTTAACCCAGGGCGGCGATCTGGGCTTTCAGCTCATCGACGAAGCCTTCGAGCTTTGTCTGGCGGCCGCGCTGGAGGCGGGCGCTGGCGAGGATGGAGCGGACCATCTGCACCGATTGCTCGAGGTCTTCGTTGACCAGCACGTAATCGTATTCCGAATAGTGCTCCATCTCCTTGCGCGCGTTGCGCAGGCGCTTTTCGATGGTGCCTTCGCTATCCTGGGCGCGGCGTTCGAGGCGGGCGCGCAACTCGGCGATCGAAGGGGGCAGAATGAACACGGTGACCATATCGTCGCGGCAGTTCTCATAGAGCTGCAGCGTGCCCTGATAATCGATGTCGAACAGGATGTCCTTGCCGGTTGAGAGGCGCTCCTCGACCTTTTCGCGCGGGGTTGCGTAATAATTGCCGTGAACCTCGGCCCATTCGAGCAGTTCGCCGCCGTCGCGCATCTTCTCGAAGGTTGGGACGTCGATGAAGTGATAGTGGGTGCCGTCGATCTCGTCGGTGCGGCGGGTGCGCGTGGTGATCGAGACCGAGAGGCGGATGTTTGGATCGTTCGCGAACAACTGCCGCGAGATCGAGGATTTACCGGCCCCCGACGGCGAAGCGATCACCAGCATGACGCCGCGGCGCGAAAAATCCATCATCGCATTCAAGTCCCTGCCCTGCCCGGTCTGCTCCAGTCTCGAAAGTTATTCGAGATTCTGGACCTGCTCCCGTAACTGATCGATAGCCGCCTTGAGGTCAAGTCCGATGGCGGTGAGGCTCACATCATTGCTTTTCGAACACAGTGTGTTGGCCTCGCGATTGAATTCCTGGCTGAGGAAATCGAGCTTGCGGCCGACCGGCCCACCTTTGCTCAAGAGATCGCGGGCGGCGGTGATGTGGGCGGTGAACCTGTCGAGTTCCTCGGCGATATCGGCCTTGGTGGCCAGAAGCGCGGCTTCCTGGTGCAGGCGCTCTTCGGACAGGCCCTTATCCGCGTCGAGCAAGGTCGCGACCTGATCGCGCAGGCGGGACAGAATGGCCTCGCGCGAGCGGGCCGGATGGGCCCGGGCCGTTTCGGACAGAAAGGCGATTTCCTCGATGCGCTGGGCGATTATGGCGCCGATGCGCTCGCCCTCGCCGCACCGGGCATCGACGAGCGCGTTGAGCGCCACGCCAAGGCAATCGAGGACAGCCGCGTGCAGACGTTCTTCGACGTCGGGGGTCAGTTCTGGCTCTTCGGCTTCCATAACGCCCTTGAGGGCCAGGATGGCTTCAATCGAGGGCTTGCGGGCGTCGATGCGTTTACCGAGGCCCTCGATCAGGGTCAGAACACGATCCAGAGCCCGTTCATTGACGACCAGTTCAGCGTCCGCCGCGTGGCGTTGGAGGTTGATGAAGATCGAGACCGAGCCGCGCGCCAGCTTCTCACCGACCATTCGCCGGATATCGCCATCGAGAACGTCGAGGCCGGGCGACAGGCGCGAGCGGATATCGAGGCCGCGGCCATTGACCGATTTGATTTCGACGAGGATGGAATAGCCATCGCTCTGGGCGCTGGCGCGCCCAAAGCCGGTCATCGAAGCAAGCGGTTGTCCCATCGGGCTACTGGCTTTCGGCTGCGGGTTCTTCGTCTTCCGTGGCTGCCGGATCGCCCGCCTCGGCGGCTTGATCGGCCTCTAAGGCATCCATTTCGGCCTGTGCCTCGGCATCGGCGGCGTCCTCTGCGGCCTGACGCTCGATCTCGCGATAGGCGGCGACGTTTTGCTGATGCTCGGCATAGGATTCGGCAAAGACGTGACCGTCGGACGGCACCGCGCCCTTGGCAACGAAATAGAGGTAATCATGCTCGTCGGGATGGGCGACGGCGCGCAGGGAATCGATGCCGGGATTGGCGATGGGGCCGGCGGGCAAACCATCGATCTGGTAGGTGTTGTATGGCGTCACCTGATCGATTTCCGAGCGGCGCAGTCCGCGGCCGAGCGAGCCCTGCCCCAATGTGATGCCGTAGATGATCGTTGGGTCGGACTGCAGGCGCATGCCGACGCGCAGGCGGTTGACGAACACCGCGGCGACCTGGGGCCGTTCGCTGGCCAGTCCGGTTTCACGCTCCACTATGGAGGCGAGGATGACCAGATCGGCCGGGCTGTCGATGGGCAGGTCTTGGTCACGGCCCTCCCAGACTTCGGCCAGCGCTTCGTCCATGGCCGTGGTCATGGCATCGATCACCGACTGGCGGGTGTCGCCGCGGCGATAAGAATAGGCTCCGGGCAACAGGCTGCCTTCGGGCGGCAGGACTTCGATATTGCCCGTGAGATCGGCGTCCGCATTGACGCGCTCGACCACCTGCCAGGACGTGAAGCCCTCGGGGACGACGACCTGATGCTGGACCGGGGTGCCTTCGGTCAGTTCCTCGATGATATCGAGCATGGAGGAATTGGCGGCGATGTTGAATTCGCCGGCGCGCAGATCGTCACCGCGACGCAGCAGGCGTGCGCCGTAATTGAAGATGTCGGCGTTGGAAATGAACCCCTGCTCCTCAAGGCGCGAGGCGACAGTGCCAAGGACATTGCCGGATTCGACAACGAAGCTGCGGTCCTCTTCGAACGGGCCGTCGGCGTTAAAGACCGTGACGCCATAGATGAACACGCCGGCAACGCCGAGAAGGGCGAGCAGAATGAGGGTCAGGAGGCCGTTGAGAGCCTCGAAAAAGCCGTTGGACGAGCGGCGGCGGTTCTTTTTCTTGCGGTCGGCCATGCGGTCGAGTTCCGTCCCCTGGGTCTGGCGCGGGCCTTTGGCCCGTCATAGTAAGGCAAATCGGTGCGCGCGAATCCCCTAACGCTGCCCGTCATATGGGGCAAAAAAACGGGCGAGAACAAGAGTCAAATGGGAGATTGGGGGTGTGCGGCGGCGGCAGTCTGCGGGCGCACTACCATTGGGGGTACTGGACCCCGGATCAAGTCCGGGGTGACAGAGGGCGTGTAAAGAACCGCAAGGGGCGCTAGCTGACCTTGGAAAAAATCAGGGATGCGTTGGTGCCGCCAAAGCCAAAGGAATTGGACAACGCCACGTTGATTTCCTTTTTCACAGGCGTGTGCGGGGCCAGATTGATGACCGTCTCGACCGAGGGATTGTCGAGGTTGATGGTCGGCGGCGCGATGCCGTCGCGCATGGCCAGCAGGGAAAAGATCGCTTCGACAGCGCCGGCGGCGCCAAGCAGATGGCCGACGGCGGATTTGGTCGAGCTCATCACGACATTGGGCGCCGCATCGCCCAGAAGACGGGTGACTGCGCCAAGCTCGATCTCGTCCCCGAGCGGGGTCGAGGTGCCGTGAGCGTTGATATAATCGATATCGGCAGCCGTGATGCCGGCGCGCTTGAGCGCAGCGGACATGGCGCGGAAGCCGCCATTGCCATCGTCGGCGGGCGCCGTGATGTGGTGGGCATCGCCCGAAAGGCCATAGCCGATCACTTCGCCGTAGATATGGGCGCCGCGGGCCTTGGCGTGCTCGTATTCTTCAAGAACGACGATACCGGCGCCCTCGCCCATGACGAAGCCGTCGCGGTCCTTGTCGTAGGGGCGTGAGCCCTTTTCGGGGACGTCGTTAAAGCCGGTCGAAAGGGCGCGGCAGGCGGCAAAACCGGCAAGCGACAGACGGTTGATCGGAGATTCGGCACCACCGGCTACCATGACGTCGGCATCATCGAGCGCAATCAGCCGGGCAGCATCGCCAATGGCGTGCGCGCCGGTCGAACAGGCTGTGACGACCGAATGGTTGGGGCCCTTGAGGCCGTGCTCGATGGAAACGTAACCGGAGGCCAAGTTGATCAGGCGGCCCGGAATGAAGAACGGGCTGATGCGGCGAGGGCCTCTTTCAGCGAGGGTGATCGAGGCATCGTAGATGCCCCCCACTCCGCCAATGCCCGAACCGATGAGAACGCCGCTGCGCTCCTGCTGTTCGAGGGTTTTTGCCTCATAGCCGGAGTCGCGGAGAGCCTGTGTGGATGCCGCCATAGCAAAGACGATGAACGGATCGACCTTGCGCTGTTCCTTGGGCTCCATCCAATCGTCGGCATTGAATTTGCCCTCGGCGGTATCGCCCAAGGGGATGCGGCAGGCGATCTGGCAAGCCAGATCGCCAACCTCAAAGTCGGTAACACGCTGCGCGCCAGATTTGGACGCAAGAATATTGGACCAGACAATCTCGTGACCAACGCCCAGAGGGCTGACGATACCGAGACCCGTGACGACGACGCGGCGCATTTTCATGGGCTTAAAGCTAACCGGCGAGGTTATGCAGTTGCCTTGGTGAGGAAGCCGACGGCGTCACCGAACGTCTGGATGGATTCGGCAGCGTCATCGGGGATTTCCACGCCGAATTCTTCTTCGAAGGCCATCACGAGTTCGACCTGATCGAGCGAATCCGCCCCCAGATCATCCATGAAGCTGGCCTTTTCAGTGACCTTGTCGGCCTCGACGTTGAGATGCTCCACGACGATCTTACGGACGCGATCTTCGATGTCGCTCATAGTGTCTTCCTTTTTTGCAGACTAAGAGTTCGTTGTTTAACGCTCTGCCTCTGGGCAGGGAGAGCTCCCTTATTGCGCAGCGGCGGATTTCTGGGCTTTGGCCCTGTTGTTCTTGACCTGCCGGCTACGGTGTGCCGGCGCAACTATCACACTTTGTTGTGCATGACCATATCGTCAAAGCAAGAGGACGCAAGTCCCTTTACCGATTAGATCATCACCATTCCACCATTGACGTTGAGCGTATGGCCCGTGATGTAGGCCGCGCCCTCGCTGGAGAGGAACACAGCCGCAGCGGCGACTTCCTGGGCCGTGCCGAGCCGGCCGGCCGGAACCTTCTGGAGAATGGTTTCCTGCTGCTTTTCGTTCAACTCGTCGGTCATGGCCGAAGCGATGAAGCCCGGGGCGATGGTGTTGACGGTAATGCCGCGGCTGGCAACTTCATAGGCCAGCGACTTGCTCATTCCGGCGAGCCCGGCTTTTGACGCGGCGTAATTGCCCTGCCCCGGATTGCCAACGACGCCAACCACCGAGGTGATCGAGACGATGCGGCCGAAGCGGCGCTTCATCATGCCCTTAATGGCGGCGCGGGTGAGGTGGAAGGGCGCCGTCAGGTTGATCTTGAGGACGTCATCCCACTCCTCATCCTTCATGCGCATGAAGAGATTGTCGCGAGTCATGCCGGCATTGTTGATGAGAATGTCGACACCGCCCATCGCCTCTTCGGCCTGCGGCACGAGCCGTTCGACCGAATCGAGATCGGAGAGGTTGCAGGGCAGGATGTGGGTCTTGCCGGAAATGTCTCCGGCAACATCTTCGAGCGCGCCGGTTCGGGTGCCCGAAAGGGCGACTTCAGCGCCCTGAGCTGCCAATGCCTTGGCGATTTCTGAACCGATACCGCCGCTGGCGCCGGTGACCAGTGCGCGTTTTCCGGAAAGATCGAACATGATGGTGCTCTCCTCGTTCTTTTAGTTTCGAGCGGCCAGGAAGGCTTCGATATCAGCCTGCGTGCCGATGGCCTGGGCTGCGACATCCTTGTTGATGCGCTTGGCAAGGCCGGTGAGAACCTTGCCGGTGCCCAGCTCGTAAAGTTCGGTGACGCCGCCTTCCGCTGTGAGCCATGTCACCGATTCCGTCCAACGCACCATACCGGTGACCTGTTCGACGAGGTGACGGCGGATTTCAGCGGGATCGGTGATCGGGGTGGCCAGCACGTTGGCAACGAGGGGCACCGCCGGGGCTTTCATATCGACCATGGCGAGCGCCGCTTCCATGGCTTCGGCGGCAGGCTCCATGAGCGCACAATGGAACGGCGCGCTGACCGGGAGCGACAGGGCGCGCTTGGCGCCGCGGGCCTTGGCCAGCTCCATGGCGCGCTCGACGGCGCTCGCATCGCCGGAAATGACTACCTGGCCTGGAGAATTGTCGTTGGCCACATCGCAGACCGAGCCTTCAGCGGCCGAGGCGGCGATTTCGCGCACTGCGTCCATGTCGAGGCCGAGAATGGCGGCCATGGCGCCCTGCCCGACCGGCACGGCCTGCTGCATGGCGCGGCCGCGCGTCTGGAGAAGGCGGGCAGTGTCGGAGAGCGAAAAAGTGCCAGCGGCACAAAGGGCCGAATACTCGCCCAGCGAGTGACCGGCGACAAAGCTGGCGGTATCGGCAACGGTGATCCCATTCGCTTCGAGCACGCGGACGACGGCGATGGACGCCGCCATGAGGGCGGGCTGGGCATTTTCGGTGAGGCGGAGGGTGTCCTCAGGGCCTTCGAACATGATTTTCGAGAGCGCCACGCCGAGCGCATCATCGACTTCCTCGAAGACGGCGCGGGCTTCAGGATAGGCCTGGGCAAAATCGTGCCCCATGCCGATAGCCTGGCTGCCCTGTCCGGGGAAGGTGAAGGCCGGTTTGGTCATCGTGTCCTCTCGCGCTTGTCTTGTTCTGGCGGCAATTTGGCGATGCTGATGGTCAATGACAAGCGCCCTGCCCGCAAGTTGGCGGGCGAGGTGCCCGCAAAACCGGGCCAAGTCAAGGCAAAGCGGGGTTTTGCCACGCTATTTCTGTGCGAAGTCGAGGCCCGCTGCCCTCATGGCAGCTTCGATTGGTGGCAGCGATGCGGGCCCGACACCGTGCAGGGCGAGAAGTTCGTTTCGCGAAAGTTTGGCGAGGTCTTCGAGGGTTTCGATGCCGGCGTTTTCGAGGGCCCGCGTGGCGGGGCGGCTGAGCTTGGGGAGGTCGGTCATAGGTAATCGTCCTCGAGTTGGTGGCGGATGGCGAGCACGCGAACCTCTTCGAGATCGTCGCGAATACGGAATAAGGCCAGATAACCAGAGCTGCCGAAGGGGATCGTAATTTCCCTCAACGACGGATCCTTTGGATCGGATCTTCGATAGCTGTGGGGGAATAGCCCCAATCCATCAAAGGCTTTGACCAAAACGAGCAGGCTGCGCTCAGCACTCGGCTTGTGCTTTTCAGCGAGAAAGGCATAAAGCCGTTTGAGGTCGCTCCGCGCGCCGGGGGTAATCTTTACCCGGTAGCTCACGAGACCTTTTTCTCTTCCGCCTTGTCGATGATCTCACGCAATTCTTCCAGGACCTGCTCAGCGGAATAGTAAGTACCCGTCGCTTCGGCCTCGGCTTCCGCGGCCAATGCCTTTTTCAGGAAGTCGCGCCGGATTTTTCTGCGCTGAACTTCATGGCGCACCGCCTCTTCTATAAAAGAGGAAAGTGTCTGGCCGTCGTCCAGAATGTCTTCGGCGGCCTTGCGCAGTTCGGGATCGACGCGCAGGGACGGCAAGGTGGAGGTTTTCATGACTCGCCTCATGCGTTGCAATTGCGATGCACGTTAGCACGATGACCCGCGAGGACCAAGGAAAGCCTTGCAATTGGCACCCGTTGCCTATAGATGACGCCTGCATTCGTTTGGCCGGGGGCTGAACGGAGGGTTGTTTGTTGTGTCACAAACACAGGAAACAATGGACCGATAGTTTGCTGGTCCGGCCTCCCGTGTTCCCGCTCTTTAGTAGAACCTTTGTCGCCTTTCCATGGCTACAAGGAGGCTCCGCGCCGGCGATGCGAGTTGAACCAAGTTCAACTTTTTGTTGTCGCGCTTCCGAACCGAAAAAGTGGAACCACTTTTTCTGGAAGCACTCAAGGAAAGGCTGTTTATGCCCCTTTACGAACATATCTTTCTGTCGCGGCAGGACGTGTCCGCGCAGCAGGTCGAAGACCTGACCAAGACCTATACCGACCTTCTGGCCGAAAACGGCGGCAAGGTTGCAAAGTCGGAATACTGGGGGGTCAAGTCGCTCTCCTACCGCATCAACAAGAACCGCAAGGCGCATTACACGCTGCTCAACATCGAAGCTCCGGCCAACGCCGTTGCCGAGATGGAGCGCCAGATGCGCATCAACGAAGACGTGCTGCGCTTCATGACCATCCGCGTGGATGAACATGAAGAAGCCCCCTCGGTGATGATGCAGAAGCGTGACCGTGACGACCGCCCCGGTGGCGACCGTCCCCGCGGCCCGCGCCGCTTCTAAGGAGTAGATGAGTTATGGCTATTCGTGATCTTACCCAGTCGCAGACCCGTCGCCCCTTCCAGCGCCGCCGCAAGACCTGCCCGTTCTCGGGCGCCAACGCACCGACCATCGACTACAAGGATGTTCGCCTGCTCCAGCGCTATGTTTCCGAACGCGGCAAGATCGTGCCCTCGCGCATCACCGCCGTTTCGGCAAAGAAGCAGCGCGAACTGGCCCGTGCCATCAAGCGCTCGCGCTTCCTGGGCCTGCTGCCCTACGCAGTGAAATAAGCCGGTTTCCGGCGAAGTTGGGCGCGCGAATGGTTCGGGCGCTCTAACCGCTTCATAAAAAAGCGGGACAGCATTGGAGAATACAAATGAAAGTTATCCTTCTCGAACGCGTGGGCCGCATGGGCACCATCGGCGACGAAGTGACCGTCAAGGACGGCTTTGCCCGTAACTTCCTTCTGCCCCAGGGCAAAGCGCTCCGCGCTTCGGAAGCCAACCGCGCAAAGTTCGAAGCCACCCGCCAGACCATTGAAGCCCGCAACGCCGAACGGCGCTCGGAAGCTGAAAAGAACGCGGAATCGCTCGACGGCAAGACTATCGTCATGGTGCGCCAGGCCGGCGAAACCGGCCAGCTCTATGGTTCGGTCACTGCCCGCGATATCGCTGACGCCCTTGCTGCTGATGGCGAAAAGGTCGAGCGCAGCCATGTCGACCTCGAAGGCCCGATCAAGACTGTCGGCCTGCACGAGGTATCGCTGAACCTGCACGCTGAAGTGGCCGTGAAAGTCACCATCAACGTCGCGCGCTCTTCGGATGAAGCCGAGCGTCAGGCTGCCGGTGAAAACCTGGCCCGCAAGGACTACAACGACGAGGAAGAGGAATTCGTCTCTCTCGCCGACATGGAAGACGAAGATTACGCGGCCGCGGAAGGCGAAACCGCCACTGCCGCCGAAGAAATCGAGCGTCAGGAAGACGCATAACCGTCTTTTGCGCCATCGAATCGAAAAGGCCGGGCCCTGCGCCCGGCCTTTTTGTTTGTCGAGGCGCAGTGAAAGTTATCCCCGTCCTTAACAGGGAAGCGAATCAGCTAGACTGCATCCGCATCTTCCCCTTGCCTGCCAGAGCGGCGGGGTTAAGAGAAGGTGAACACCAATCCAAGAGACCGTAATGGAAGCTGTGAGACGGCTCGCGCCCGTCACGACCGACTCCGAGCCAAAATACAAGACCGCCCCACATAACATCGAGGCGGAGCAAGCTCTGCTGGGCGCGATTCTGGTCAACAACGAAGCGTTCTATCGCGTCTCGGACTTTCTCGAGCCCGACCACTTCTACGAGCAGATTCACCGGGCAATCTTTGAGGTGTGCGGCAAGATCATCCGGGCGGGCAAGACCGCGACCCCGGTGACCGCCAAGACCTACCTGCCCGACGATCTGCTCGAGGGCGTCACCATGGCGCAGTATCTGGCACGGCTGGCGGCGGAAGCGACGACGGTTCTGAACGCGGCCGACTACGGGCAGGCGATCTACGATCTGGCGATCCGGCGCAATCTGATCCTGATCGGCGAGGAGGTGATGGACACCGCCTATAACGCCGACGTGGAAAGCTCCGCCCAAATCCAGATCGAGGACGCCGAAAAGCGCCTGTTCGATCTGGCCGAAAAGGGCCGCTACGATGGCGGTTTCCAGGGCTTCAACCAGGCGCTGATCGAAGCGATCAACATGGCGGGCGAAGCCTATTCGCGCGACGGATCGCTGTCGGGCACGGCGACGGGGCTGACCGATCTCGACCGGCTGATGGGCGGGTTGCAGCGCTCGGATCTGATTATTCTCGCGGCACGTCCGGCCATGGGCAAGACTTCGCTGGCGACCAACGTCGCCTTTGCCGTGGCCAAGGCCTACAAGGCCGAGCCGACGCCCGACGGGCACATGAAGACCGTCAATGGCGGTGTGGTGGGGTTCTTCTCGCTCGAAATGAGCGCCGAACAGCTGGCGACACGCGTGCTGGCCGAGCAATCGGAAATCTCCTCTTCCGATATCCGCCGCGGCAATATCCACGAGAGCCAGTACACAAAGCTGGTGGATACCTCGAACCTGATGGCGCAGGTGCCGCTCTATATCGACGATACGGGCGGCATCTCGATTGCCCAGCTTTCGGCCCGCGCCCGGCGATTGAAGCGGCAAAAGGGGCTCGACCTTCTGATCGTCGACTATCTGCAGCTTCTCTCGGGCTCGAAAAAGGCCGGTGAAAACCGCGTGCAGGAGCTGACGGAAATCACCACGGGTCTGAAGGCACTGGCCAAGGAACTCGAAGTTCCGATCATCGCGCTGTCCCAGCTGTCGCGTCAGGTGGAAAACCGCGAGGACAAGCACCCCCAGCTCGCCGATCTTCGCGAATCGGGATCGATCGAGCAGGACGCCGACGTGGTGCTGTTCGTCTATCGCGAGGAATATTACCTGGGCAACAAGGAGCCCAAGGAAGGCACGCAGGAACATCTCGAATGGCAGGCCGAGATGGAAAAGGTGCACGGGCGGGCCGAAGTGATCATCGCCAAGCAGCGTCACGGCCCTACGGGCACCGTGCAGTTGCACTTCCAGGCCAACCTCACGCGGTTCTCGAACCTGGCGCGCGAGGATTATCTGCCGACGCGCGGCGAGTGAGCCCTTGCCCGGCTTGTCGCGGCGCGGGGATTCGCGCTACCTCAGGGAGCGAAGGGATTCGGCGGGCGTTATGACCAGTTCAAAGAGCATTCTCGGTGGCGGCATCACCATCGACCTGGACGCTATCGTGCGCAACTGGAAGGCGCTCGACACCGTATCGGGCAAATCGCTGACCGGGGCCGTGCTCAAGGCCGATGGCTATGGCACGGGCGCGCGGACTGTGGGCCGGGTGCTCTATGAAGCCGGGGCGCGGTTCTTTTTCGTCGCGACACCCGATGAAGGCGTGGCGCTGCGCGAGGCGATCCCCAATGCGTTCATTTTTGTTCTCGATGGGTTGATCCCGCGCACGGCGGCCGATTATGCGGCGCATGGGCTGATGCCCGTGCTGGCCTCGATGAGCCAGCTGACCGAATGGCTCGATTTCTGCCTCAACCGCGGCAAGGCGGCACCGGCCGCGCTCCATTTCGACACCGGGTTCAACCGTGTCGGCTTTCGCCTGAAAGAAGCCGAACTGGTGCGGCGCGAACTCGACCAGTCCGGGTTCGAGCCGCAGATGATCATGAGCCATTTCGCCTGTGCCGATCAGCCAAGCCACGAGATGACCCGCAAGCAGAACGGGTTGTTTCAGAGCCTGCTCAACCATTTCCCCGACGTTCCGGCCTCGATCGCCAATTCGGCGGCGGTGATGAGCTCGAAGGATTATCACTATCATCTCGTGCGACCCGGCATTGCCATGTATGGCGGGCGGGCGATCAACGGGCGCCCAAACCCGATGGCGCCGGTGATTTCCATGGATGTGCCGATCCTGCAGATCAAGGATGCGCGGATCGGGGAAACTGTGGGCTATGGCGCTGCCTATCGCCTGCGCCGCGACACGCGCATCGCCATCATGGCGCTGGGTTATGCCGACGGATATTTCCGCGGGCTCTCTGGCATTGGCGGGCAGATGGGCGGGCGGGTTGCCGTCAACGGCACCATCGTTCCCGTGCTGGGGCGCGTCTCGATGGACATGACGGCCATCGACATCACCGATGTGCCCGGGCTGGTGCAGCCGGGCGACCCTGTGGAGATTTTGGGACCCAACATCTCGATCGACGACGTGGCCGACGCAGCGCGGACAATCGGATACGAAGTGCTGACGACGCTCAATGGGCGGTTCCCGCGGACCTATGTGAATGTGCCGGATGGCGTTCTTCTGGAATAGATCCTTTTTGGTCGCGCGGTCGAACCGAAAAAGTCTGCAACTTTTTCTGACCGCGCTCCGATTGTTCCCATTTTGTTCTTGCCATGCATCATGACCGATTGTAGGGTCTTACCGGTTCCGGGGGATCGTGTTTGGCCAAGTTGAAATCCAGTTATGTCTGCCAGTCGTGCGGCAACGTCACACCCCGCTGGGCGGGGCGGTGCGAGGCGTGCGGGGAGTGGAACTCCATCGCCGAGGAGGTCGCGACGTCGGGGGTCGGGGCCGGACCCAAGACGGCAATGGCATCCGGGCGCCCGGTGGAGCTGGTGCCGCTTTCCGGCGATAGCGAAGACGCGATCCGCATCGAGAGCAAGAATGGCGAATTGGACCGCGTGCTGGGCGGCGGGTTCGTCATGGGATCGGCGATCCTTGTGGGCGGCGATCCGGGGATCGGCAAATCGACGCTGCTGCTGCAGGCCGCCGCGTCGCTGGCGCGGCAGGGCAAGCGGGTCATCTATATTTCGGGCGAAGAGGCCATTGCGCAGGTGCGGCTTCGCGCGGCGCGGCTCGGGGTGGCCGATGCACCGGTGGAGCTGGCCAGCGAAACCCATGTGGAGACCATTCTCGCCACGGTCGAGAAGGGCAAGGCGCCCGATCTGGTCATAATCGATTCCATCCAGACCTGCTGGACCGAACGCGTGGAAAGCGCACCCGGCACTGTGACCCAGGTGCGCACCAGCGCGCAGGCACTGACCCGGTTCGCCAAGAAATCGGGTTCGGCAGTGGTGCTTGTGGGGCACGTCACCAAGGACGGGCAGATTGCCGGGCCGCGGGTGGTCGAGCATATGGTCGATGCCGTGCTCTATTTCGAGGGCGACACATCGCTGACCTATCGCATCCTGCGCGGGGTCAAGAACCGGTATGGCGCGACCGATGAGATCGGCGTGTTCGAGATGGTCGGATCGGGGCTGCGCGAAGTGCCCAATCCCTCGGCGTTGTTTCTCGATCAGCGCGATTCCGGGGCGGCGGGATCGGCGGTGTTTGCCGGAGTGGAAGGCACCCGCCCGGTGCTTGTGGAAATTCAGGCGCTGGTGGCCCCTTCCCCGCTCGGCACACCGCGGCGGGCCGTGGTCGGCTGGGATTCGGCGCGGCTCTCGATGGTGCTGGCGGTGCTCGAAACCCGCTGCGGGGTGCGGATCGGGGCCAACGATATTTACCTCAACGTGGCGGGCGGATTGAAGGTCAACGAACCGGCGGCAGACCTTGCCGTGGCGGCGGCGCTGATCTCATCGCTCACCAACTCTCCCCTGCCCGCCGACGCCGTCTATTTTGGCGAAGTCAGCCTTTCGGGGGGCATACGGCCAGTGGTCCATGCCAATCTGCGGGTGCGTGAAGCTGCCAAGCTCGGGTTCGGTTCGGTGCACACGGCCAAGCTCAACGCCAAGGAACGGACGGACGGGGTGGCGCTCAACGAATTTACGGCGCTGGCCGAACTCGTGGGCCGGATCGCGGCGGCAGGCGAGCGCAACATGGCCGGTGCGGACGCCGATGACTAGGGTGGTGCTGGGAATCGATGCAGCCTGGACGGCGCATAACCCCAGCGGTGTTGCGGTGATAATCGATGAAGGAAACGGTTGGCGGCTGGTCGCCGCGGCAGCGAGCTATCCGGCGTTTCATGAAGCGTGCGAGCGGGCTTCGACGGCGCCGGAAGCGGCCGGGGAACTTCTGGCATCGACCGGGAAAAACTGCGGGCAGCGGCCCGACATCGTGGCCGTGGACATGCCGCTGGCGCACGGGCCGATCACGGGCCGCAGAGTATCGGATAATCTTATCTCTTCGGCGTTTGGCGGACGCGGCGCAGCAACCCATTCGCCCAATGCGCTACGGCCCGGACCTGTCGGCGATGCGCTGACGCGAGGATTTGCGGCAGAGGGCTATGGGCTTGCTGTAAACCAACCGAGCGGTCCGGCGATCATCGAAGTTTATCCTCACCCTGCCCTCATCGCGCTGTCGGGCTCGGCAAGACGGCTGCCCTACAAACTGGCCCGCGCCGGCAAATACTGGCCCGGGCTCACGCCGCGCGAGCGCCGGGAGCGGCTGCTGATCGAGTGGCGGGCTATTCTCGGCTATCTGAGCGCAGAAATTTCAGGCATGGACCGGCTGCACATGCCGCCGGCCGATGCAGCAGGCGCACAATTGAAAGCATTCGAAGACACGCTGGATGCCGTAATCTGTAGCTGGGTCGGGGCCTGCGTGCTCGAAGGGCGGGCTCGTGCTTATGGCGACGCGTTTTCCGCGGTGTGGGTACCAACGCCGGTCCCGACCACTTTGGGGCTAACAGCTGTGGGCGAAAGCGCTTAAATCCTATGCAATCGCTTGGCTTTGCCACATTTAACCGCTAAACGGACAGACAAACAGGGCTTGCTGGAGAACCGACCCCCATGCTGACCGCTTTCGACATTGCCGTCGGAATTCTCGTTCTGATTTCCGCGCTGCTGGCCACGGCGCGCGGGCTGACCCGTGAAGTGCTATCGCTCGTCACCTGGGCCGGTGCTGCCGCATTTGCCGCCTATATGTTCTTCTACCAACCCCAGATCGCGCAGGAGTTCGTGGCCGAGCCGCTGTGGGCCAACATCGCCACCGTGGTGGTGAGCTTCATTCTGGCGCTGATCGTCCTGCATCTTCTGACCATGAAGATCGGGGACTTCATCACCGATTCCAAACTGGGCCCGCTCGATCGGACGCTCGGGTTCGTGTTCGGCGCGCTGCGCGGCATCCTTATCGCCGTCGTCGTGGTGATCTTTGCCGATTGGCTCGTCACCCCGCAGCCCGAGAACATGCCGTGGTATGCCCAGGCGCAATCGCTACCGACCTTGCGATCGCTGGGTGACGGGCTTATCTCGCTGCTTCCGGAAAATCTCGAGGAGCAGGTCAACGATCTGCTGCAGGGTGGCGGACCGATGGAAGATCCGATCATCAACGATGAAGGCGCCAACGATCCGCAGCCCGAGACCACACCGGAGCCGCCGGCGGCGATCAACGGGGTGTGATATCGCCGCAGACGGCATCGAGCCGTGTTGACTTGCATGGGTCGGGAGCGTAAGCCCCCGACTGACGGAGCGATTTTTGCGAAGCGCGCAAGGCTTTCCGAACCGCTCCTTTTATGTCCTCGCATCAATGGTGGATAAATTTGAGCACGCTCCACGCGACGACAGGCGATCACCTGACAGGTCTTGCCCTTGAGATGGACGGCGACACGCTGCGCGAAGAGTGCGGCGTGTTCGGCATTTTGGGGCACAACGACGCGGCGGCGCTGACCGCGCTGGGGCTGCACGCCCTGCAGCATCGCGGGCAGGAAGCCGCCGGTATCGTCTCCTTCGACGGCAAACGCTTCAGCTCCGAACGGCATCTGGGGCTGGTGGGCGATCACTTTACCGACGCGGCCACGCTCGGACGCCTGCCAGGCAACATCGCCATGGGCCATGTGCGCTACTCGACAACCGGAGAAACGGTGCTGCGCAACGTGCAGCCGCTGTTTGCAGAGCTTGAAGTTGGCGGCATCGCCATTGCGCATAACGGCAACCTCACCAATGGGCTTTCGCTGCGCAAGCGGCTGATCGCGCAGGGCGCCATCTGCCAGTCGACCTCGGACACCGAGGTTGTGCTGCACCTGATCGCGCGTTCGCAGCGCGCGGGTTCGGCGCAGCGGTTCATCGATGCGCTGGGCGCCATCGAGGGCGCTTATGCCATGGTGGCCATGACCCGCACCAAGCTGATCGGCGCGCGAGACCCCAACGGCATCCGGCCGCTGGTTCTGGGCGATCTCGACGGCAAGCCGATCTTTGCATCGGAAAGCTGCGCGCTCGACATCATCGGCGCCAAGTTCGTGCGCGACGTCGAAAACGGTGAAGTGATTGTCTGCGAAATCGGCAAGGACGGCACTATTTCCATCGACAGCTTCAAGCCGTTCAAGGCACGCCCCGAGCGGGTGTGCCTTTTCGAGTATGTCTATTTCGCGCGACCGGATTCGGTGGTTTCGGGGCGCTCGGTCTATTCGGCGCGCAAGTCCATGGGCGTCAACCTGGCCAAGGAAAGCCCGATCGAGGCCGATGTTGTGGTGCCGGTACCCGATGGCGGTACTCCAGCTGCGCTCGGCTATGCGCAGCAATCTGGCATCCCGTTCGAATACGGCATCATCCGCAACCATTATGTGGGCCGCACCTTTATCGAGCCGACCCAATCGATCCGGGCGCTTGGGGTGAAACTCAAGCATTCGGCCAACCGGGCGGTGATCGAGGGCAAGCGCGTGGTGCTGGTCGATGATTCCATCGTGCGCGGAACGACATCGCTGAAAATCGTGCAGATGATCCGCGATGCGGGCGCGAAAGAAGTGCACATCCGGGTGGCCAGCCCGATGATCTATCATTCGGACTATTACGGCATCGACACGCCCGACCCCGACAAGCTGCTGGCCAACCAGTATGCGACGCTTGAGGACATGTGCCGCTATATCGGCGCGGATTCGCTGGCGTTCCTCTCGATCGACGGGCTTTACCTCGCCGTGGGCGGCGAAAAGCGCAATTCCAAGGCGCCGCAGTTCACCGACCACTATTTCACCGGCGATTATCCTACCCCGCTCACCGATCTGGAGAGCCGCAGCAAGAACGACCCCAAGCAGATTTCGATGCTGAGAGAAGCCGTATAGCATGACCGATACTCAAGACCTTGCCGGCCGCGTGGTGCTGGTGACCGGTGCCTCGCGCGGGCTGGGCTATGCCGCCGCCAAGAACGCCGCCTCGCGCGGTGCGCATGTGATCGCCGTGGCGCGGACCGTGGGCGGGCTCGAAGATCTCGACGACGACATCCAGGCGCTGGGGTCTTCGACCACGCTGGTGCCCATGGATCTGACGGATGGCGAGGCTATCGACCGGCTGGGGGCTGCGATTTTCGAGCGCTGGGGCCAGCTCGACGGGTTGATCGGCAATGCTGGCGCACTGGGGGTTTTGAGCCCCCTGCCCCACATCGCGCCAAAGGATTTCGCCAACGTCTTTGCAGTCAACGTGGAAGCCAATTACCGGCTGATCCGCTCGCTGGACCTCTTGCTGCGCCAGTCCGATGCAGGGCGCGCGGTGTTCATTTCCTCGAGTGCGGCGCTTTCGGCCAAGCCCTATTGGGGGCTTTATGCGGCGTCCAAGGCGGCGCTGGACGCGATGGTCAAATCCTATGCCGGGGAAATGGCCATCACCGAAGTGAAAGCCAATATCTTCTATCCCGGCCAGGTGCGTACCGCGATGCGCGCCAAGGCGATGCCCGGCGAAGACCCCAAAACCCTACCCTCGCCTGACGAGGTGGCGCCCCGGATCGTCGATCTGGTGTCGGCCGCCTATGACAAGACCGGCATGCGGGTAGATATCCTGCAAGGCGAAGAGCCGCTCTAGACCGAAATCTAGCCCATTCGTGTGGACATTTCCCAATCGATCTGCTGAGTTCATTCAGCAGATCGATTTTGGGGGCAATAATGATCGCGCGTCTATTCGGTATTTTTCTTATAGTTTTGCTTGGCGCCTGTTCTTCGACAGGAACCTTAACCACCGCTTTCGATGCAGATGCGGCGGCGTTTATCAACAGATCGGGTAACGCCGACGTGTCGGGGCAAGCGTTTCTGCGCCGCAATGATGGTATCGTCGTTTACGGGGCCGGCAGCGAAGTCACGCTTATTCCCAAGACCGCGTATTCCGACGAGCGGATACAGCAAATATACGGTTCGGGCAAACAGTCCTATCTCGGGCGGCGATTTACCAACGACGATCCCAACTATTACACATATACCCGCACGGCAATCGCCGATGGCGAAGGCCGTTTCACATTCGAGAACGTCGCCAATGGCGACTATTATCTCGTCACTTCCGTCACCTGGCTGGTGCAATACGCCCAGCAAGGCGGGTTGTTGATGGAGCGCGTCTCTGTTCAGGGTGGGCAAGACGCCAACGTAATTATGCGGGGCTATTAGCCCCGCCTATTTGCCGTCGTCGTCGACGTAAGGGTTCTTGCCGCCGCGGACCCAGAGGCGGATCGGGGTGCCGGGCAGGTTGAAGTCCTGCCGGATGCCGTTGACGATGTAGCGCTGATAGGCTTTCGGCAGCGCGTCGGGGCGCGAGGCGAAAACGATAAAGCTGGGCGGGCGGGTCTTGGCCTGGGTCATGTAGCGCAGTTTGAGGCGCCGGCCCGAGACGGCGGGGGGCGGATGGTGCTCGATCATGGCGGCGAGCCAGCGGTTGAGCTTGGCGGTACGGATCTTGACGTTCCAGGTCCGCTCGATCTCGAAAATCGCCTTCATCAGCTTGTCGATGTTGCGGCCCTGCAGGCCGGACATGGTGACGAGCGGGATGCCGCGCAACTGGGGCAGCAGGCGCTCGCACTCGGCGCGCAATTCGAGGATCTTGGCGTTCTTGTCCTCGATCAGATCCCATTTGTTGACGGCGATGACCATGGCGCGGCCTTCGCGCTCGACCAGGTCGGCCAAGGCCAGATCCTGCTTTTCGAACGGGATTGTGGCGTCGAGCAGCAGGACGACAATTTCGGCATACTGGATGGAGCGCAGGCTGTCCGAGACCGAGAGCTTTTCAAGCTTTTGCTGTACGCGCGACTTGCGGCGGATACCGGCGGTATCGACCAGATTGATGACCCGGCCTTCCCACTCCCACGGGACCATAATCGAGTCGCGGGTGATACCCGCTTCGGGGCCAGTCAGAAGGCGCTCCTCGCCCACCATGCGGTTAATCAGGGTGGATTTACCGGCGTTGGGTCGCCCGACGATGGCGACGTTGAGATAGCGGTTGGGGTTCCAGCGCAGGGGGGCAGTGTCGCCGGCCTGATCCTCGCCTTCCTCTTCGTTGACATCGACATCGACTGCGGGCTTTTGCACCATGTCGTAGTCGAATTCGGCTTCCGCTGCAGCGGCCTTGGCTTCATCGGCCTTGTCGACGGCCTGGGAGATGATGGAATAGAGATCGGCCAGCCCCAGCCCGTGTTCGGCGGAAAGCGGAATGGCTTCACCAAAGCCCAGCGCGTAGGCTTCGACCAGCCCGGCCTCTGCTGCCTTGCCCTCGGCCTTGTTGCCGATGACGTGGATTTCCTTGTCGGCCTTGCGCAACAAGCGGGCGAAATGCTCATCGGTCGGGGTCAACCCGGCGCGCGCGTCGATCATGAACAGGATGACGTCGGCCTCGACGATAGCTATCTCGGTCTGGCGGCGCATGCGCGCTTCGAGACTGTCGTCGTTGGCGTCTTCATAGCCGGCGGTATCGACCAGCGTGAAGGTCAGATCGCCGATACGACCCAGCCCTTCGCGACGGTCGCGCGTGACGCCGGGCGTGTCGTCGACGATGGCGATTTTCCTGCCCACCAGCCGATTGAACAGCGTGGATTTGCCGACATTGGGCCGCCCAACGATGGCGACGGTTACGCTCGCGCTCATATCAATTCACGCTCTTGTTCGTGGTCGCCATATTTTTCCTGCGCGATGCCGAACCGCAAAAGTGCAAACCACTTTTGCTGGCATCGCTGGCGGCGACGGTTACGCTCGCACTCATTGCTCGGTTTCAGCTTCCAGAGGCTGACCGACAGTATCAAGGCTCGGGGATTCGGCGGGCACGGTGATCTGATCGGGCGCTGGTCCTGCGGGCGACGCTGCATCGAGGAGGTCCTCGCTGACATCCACGCCGGTCGAAGCAAGCTGCTCAAGATAGATGAAGGCGCGAAGCTGAACATCCTGACCTGCATTGGGATCTGCGGCCATGGCTTCGAAATTGGCGCGTGCTTCCTCGATATTGCCGGCCTTATAGTGGGCAAGTCCAAGCGCTTCGCGGGCACTGTTGCGCATGGAGCTTTCATCGCCGGTCAGACCGCCGACGCGCTGCTCGACAGCACCGACATCGAGATGATCCACGGCAATATAACCGCCCAGAACGTAAGCCAGTTCGCGCAGCCGGCGCTGATCGAGGCTGGCGGCGAGTGCGTCATAGGCCGCAAGCGCGGCCTGGGGATCGCCCTCTTCGGCCAGAAGCGCTGCTTCCTGGAAGCGGGCGAGCGTCGCATAGCCATCCGGTCCGCTCGCCTCGAGTTCGGCAAACGCGGCCTGGGCGCCGGTGACATCGCCGCTTTCGGCCATATCGAGCGCCGCATAATACTGGTCGGACGCGTTGGCGGCGGTGCTGGTACGATACCACTTCCAGACCTCGTTGGCCGCCACCAGCAGCACGATCAACACCGCACCGCCGATGATGAACGGCGCAAAGCGGCGCCAGAAGGCTTTCAGCTTGTCGCTGCGCAGTTCTTCTTCAACTTCGCGCAGGAAGGAATCGTCGCTCATCAGGGGGTATCCAGACTGTCCAAAATTTTGCCGGACAATAGTGGTGCCGTCCCTATAATGCAACGTCGCAAGGACCGGATTCGCAGACCCTTAGAGCCGTTCGTGTTTTGATGGAATCAAAGCAACGGCTCCAAGTTGTTATTTGTCGCGTGTCCTGGCCGAATAACCGTTTCCACTTATTCTGGGCCCGCTCTAGAGCATGGATAAAACAGAACGCCTATTTGCCATCATGGATGCCCTGCGGCGGCATCGACTGCCAGTGACGGCCGCGCAACTGGCCGGCGATCAGGGGGTATCGGTGCGTACTCTCTATCGCGATATCCAGACACTGATCGGGCTCGGGGCACCCATCGAAGGGGAAGCAGGGATCGGCTATATGCTGCGCCCTGGGTTTTTCCTGCCGCCACTGATGTTTTCGGCCGACGAGCTCGAAGCGCTGGTGCTCGGCGCGCGCTGGGTGGAATCCCAGCCCGACGTGGAGCTTTCGGCCGCGGCGCGAAACGCATTGGGCAAGATTGCCACGGCGAGCCCGGAAGATCTGCGTGACCGGATTTCCGATACGGGGTTGTGGCCGGTTCAGGTCCGGACGGCTCGCGATCCTCTGCCCCTTCTGGCTCTGGTGCGAAAGGCAATGCGCGCCGAGCGGGCGTTGCGCATCGATTATGAGGACGAAAAGGGCAATGCATCAGCGCGCGAAATCTGGCCGGTGCAGATCGCCTTTTATGAAAACAAGCAGATCATTGCGGCCTGGTGCACATTGCGCGAGGCGTTTCGTCATTTTCGCACAGAACGGATTGTCGGGGCGCAACTGGCCGATACGCGTTATGGCCGTCGCCGGGTCGCTCTTGCCGATGATTGGAACGTTCAGTTGCAGGAAGAGCAGAGCCGCAATTAGTGCCCGCTTAACATCGATTGCGAGGCTCTTAACGCCGGCACTAAAATCGATAATTACAATTTTAGCAGCAATAGAGCGTGTTTTCAGCCTTCGCTTTACCGGCTGCCACTTCGTGAGCATTTCTAGGCTGCGCACAGAAAGGTGCGTGTATTTCGAACTAGAAAGGTTTGCGCCATGGACGACGTTGCGCGTTATGAATGGTTTACCCCCGGCGCCGTTGGCGAACGGCAAGTCGCGGCGTTCTGGATTGCCGGATCGCTGAAGAAAATCGAGCAGAGAGCGAAGCGCGAGAACGACCCCGATGGGCAAAAGCCATCGCGGTTCGAGCTGATCCTGGCAGCCTGCATCGCCATTACGGCCATCGGGACCACACTTCTGCTTCTGTAAGCATCCAGACCGCGGTCAACCGGCCGCAATCACATAAAAATCTGTTCTGGATAAAGGCGCTAAGGGCGTCTGGTCAGGGCGAGGTTTGCGCTATAGTGTGGCGGGAATCGACACTTCTCGGGGCCATTGTATGGCACGGGGGCGGGACAGTGTCGGGACTGCATGAGGCCGGGCGGCCGCCAGCGGCGGGGCGCGCTTTCATGGGGTCGAAGAAGCGTTGCAGTAAGATTGCGGACCCCCGACCATGGTGCATTGGTTTGCGCGCGCCCAAGGCCAGGGCATAAAGTATCCTCCGATCAAGGCGCAGCCGGCGCAAGGTATCAGATTTGCCGTTGCAATGGTTCTTGCGGGAACCCTTCTGGCCGCGTGTTCGACGACGCAGGTCCAGACACCGCGCACCGCGACGACGGTGCCCCTTCACGACGCGATGATCTTTCCACCGCCGGGCGGACCGGCGATGATCTCGGTGGTGGAGACCAATTTCGCCAACGCCGTGCGCCAGGAAATCGCTCTGGCTTCGGACGCGCGCACGCCGGGGGAAAATCACGTCACCATCACCCGCTTCCTGACGCGCGGCGGGGACGGCAATTTCGGTGAGCTGGGCGACCCTGTCGCCGACAATGAGGACCTTTACACACAGGCCTCCGCGGCTTTCCCGGACGTTTCGATGATGGTCTCGCCGTTCTACGTCCAGAATTACTACGGTCCGTTCGGCTATGCGGTCGGCGGGGCGCCCACTGGCGACAAATGCGTTTATGCCCGCCAGCGCATCGAGCCGGAAGCGGCGACAACGGGCCGTGTCACCCGCGGCTCGGTGGTCATACGGCTGCAGTTGTGCGACCGGGATGCCAGCGAGCGGGCCCTACTCGACATGATGTTTAACATGCGGCTGCGCGATCCGGTGTTCCAGCCGTGGCGCGCGTCGCCGATCATCGGCGCGCCGGGCGCGATCATTTTGCCGCAGACCGGCAGCGGCTTCCAGAATGTGCTCGACCTGCCCGAAGCCCAGCCGCGCGGCACGACGAGCCCAGCGCCGGTCGTTCAGGCACCGGCGCCCACCCCCGTTGCCACGACGCCGACACCAGTTCCCCAGCCGACCGGGCCGCTCGTGCCCCTGCCGGGCGGCGGCACGAGCGGCGGCGGAACAACCACCAATAGCACAGTCGTCGTTCCCGCTCCCCCCGGAAGCAGCTAGAGGCCAGCCATGCGCGCGATCACCTTTCTCTTGTGGGCTCTGGTTACCGTGGGGACGGTGATCGTCATCACCATGCCGATCAGCCTGCAGGTCCATTTGATCACTGCCGTGCTGTTTCTTGGCGTGATGATGGTCATCAAGACGCTTCGGCTGGACGGGGTTTGGCGGTTGCTGCTGCTGGCGCTGGGGACGGCGATTGTCCTGCGCTATGCCTTCTGGCGGACGACGAGCACCCTGCCGCCCTTCGAGCAATGGGGCGACTTCATTCCCGGGCTGCTGCTCTATCTGGGCGAGATGTATTGCATCATGATGCTGGCGCTCAGCCTGTTCGTCATTTCCAACCCCATTGCCTCGCGCCCCTCGCGCAGCCTCAAGGCGGGCGACCCGGTGCCCAGCGTGGACGTGTTCGTGCCGACCTACAACGAGGATTACGAGTTGCTGGCCGGAACGCTGGCGGCGGCCAAGGCGCTGGACTACCCGGAAGAAAAGCTCACCGTGTGGCTGCTGGACGATGGCGGCACTGTGCAGAAGCGCAACGATATCGACCCCGAAAAGGCCGAAGAAGCGCTGGAGCGTTACGATTCGCTTCGCGTGCTGTGCGCCGATCTGGGGGTCAATTACCTGACCCGCGAGCGCAACGAACACGCAAAAGCGGGCAATCTCAACAACGGCCTGGCCCATTCGACCGGCGATCTGGTGGCTGTGTTCGACGCCGACCACGCCCCCGCCCGGGATTTTCTGCAGGAGACCGTCCCCTATTTCGGCGACGACGAAAAACTGTTCCTCGTGCAGACGCCGCACTTCTTTCTCAATCCCGATCCGCTGGAGCGCAATTTGCGCACCTTCGAGCGCATGCCCAGTGAGAACGAGATGTTCTATTCCATCCTGCAGCGCGGGCTGGACAGCTGGAATGCATCGTTCTTCTGCGGTTCGGCGGCGCTGCTGCGGCGCGAAGCTCTCGATATCGCCAACGGGTTTTCGGGCCGCTCGATCACCGAGGACTGCGAAACGGCGCTCGATCTGCATTCGAAAAAGTGGAACTCGATCTATATCGACCGGCCGCTGATCGCGGGGCTGCAGCCGGCGACGTTTGCAAGCTTTATCGGCCAGCGCACACGCTGGGCCCAGGGCATGACGCAGATCATGTTGTTCAATTTCCCGCTGTTCAAACGCGGGCTCAGCATGGCGCAGCGGCTTTGCTACATGTCCTCGATGATGTTCTGGCTGTTTCCGTTCACCCGGATCATCTTCCTGATCGCGCCGTTCTTTTATCTGTTTTTCAACCTCCAGATTTTCACCGCATCTGGGGGCGAGTTCGTCGCCTATACGATGACCTATCTGGTGGTGAACCTCGTGATGCAGAATTCGCTTTACGGGCGCTGGCGCTGGCCGTGGATTTCCGAGCTCTATGAATACATCCAGTCGGTGCATCTGCTGCCAGCCATTCTTTCGGTGATCCGCAACCCGACCAAGCCGACCTTCAAGGTGACGGCAAAGGACGAGTCGATAGACGAATCCCGGCTGTCGGAGCTGGCGCGGCCGTTCTATTTCATTTTCCTGCTGCTGCTGGTCGGAGTGGCGTTCACTGGCTACCGGCTTTGGGCCGAGCCCTATCGTGCCGAAATCACGCTGGTGGTGGGCGGGTGGAACCTGTTCAACCTGATCCTGGCCGGCTGCGCGCTGGGCGTCGTATCTGAGCGCCGCGAGGTGCGTGCGAGCCGGCGCGTGCCCATCGAGCGGCGCTGCGAAGTCCGGTCGGTTGACGGCACGTGGGTACGCGGGACCATCCTGAACGTCTCGTCGGGCGGCGTGGCCATTCAGGTGGCTGACGGCAAGACGCGGCTGGCCAAGGATCAGGCGACTGCCGTGCGGTTCCAGACCCTGTCTCCCGTGCCCGACAACGAACTGGGCATCTTTGTGCGCAACATCTCCAACGCCGGAAAATCGTCGATGGTCGGATGCCGGTTCATGGCTGAGAAGCCAAGCGATTACAGGCTGATCGCCGATCTTTTGTACGCCAATTCCAAGCTGTGGCGCGAACGGCAGGCATCCCGGCAGGTCAATATCGGGCTGGTTCTGGGCACGCTGCAATTTCTCTCGATCTCGCTCTATCAGACAGTCCGCGGGCTGGGCTATCTCGCGCGGTTTTCCCGCCCGGGCCGCTCGGAAAAACCGCAGGAGGCGCGCTCATGATGCGCCGGCTGCTGATCTGCTGCCTGGGTACGCTGGCTGCGACCAGCGCGTTTGCGCAGGTGCCGTTCGACATGTCGCCCGAGCTCAACCTGCAGGTCGTGCCCGATGAGCCGGCGATCGTCGTGCCGCAGCCCGTCGCACCGGCCGAACCTGAGCCCACAACGACAACGCGGCTCGAGCGCCACATCCTGCCCCAGACCGGTATCCGGTTCGAAGGCGAGATCGGCACACGGGCCTTCGACTTCTACCTGACGGCAACGCAGGCCACCGCACCGGCCAGCCTCGACATGTCGGTGCTCAACTCCATCGTGGTGGCCCCGGAATATTCCGAACTCTCGGTCGCCATCAACGGCACCGATCTGGGTGTGATGCCGGTCGAGTATGCGGGCGGCCCGGCAGCGGTGTCGCTGGGTGTGCCCGAAGGCGTGCTCGCCGCGGGGCGCAACCGCATCGAGATAAACGTCGATCAGCGCCATCGCACCGATTGCTCGGTGGCTTCGACGTTCGAATTGTGGACCGAGGTCTATTCGGTGGGAACGGTCCTCGACTTCGAAGGCGAAGATCTGGGTCGCATCGCGAACCTCGATGAGTTGCCCGCGATTGGACTTGGCGAGAACGGCGCCACGCAGTTGCGCTTTGTCATTCCCCAGATCGAGACCGACGACGCGCGGACCGCCGCGCTACGTCTGTCGCAATATCTCGCGTTGGCGCTGAGGGCGCCTGCTGTCGACATTACTCTTGTCGACACGCTCGGGGATACGGGCGTGCCGGGCGTTCTGACCGTCGTTCTGGGCACCGCCGATACGCTTCCTGCCGAACTGGCCGAGATCGCCGGGGACGCCCGAGCGGAGCCCGTGGCAGCCATTGTGGCGCAAGAGGATTTGCCCAATACGCTGATGGTGTCCGGGCCAGATTGGCCGGCTGTGGAAATGGCAATGCGCTCGCTGTTGCCCGCCGATGCAGGCGCGCGCACCGATTTGGGCGGGATGCGGAGCGATTTGCCCAACTCGGTTCCGGTCGTAACCGGGCAGTCATCGTTTTCCCTGGCCGATCTCGGCGTCGACACCGTGGCCTTCAATGGACGGCGTTACCACACGGCCCTGCGCTTTGCGTTGCCGTCCGATTTTTACGCCAACATGTACAGCGAAGCCGAGCTGGTGCTCGATGCGGCTTACAGTTCGGCGGTGCTGCCCGGCAGCCAACTCGAAATTTACGTGAACGGGCAGATTGCTTCGGTCGTTCCGATCCTGCGCACAGATGGCGGCGCGTTCCGCATGTCGCACCTGCGCATCCCGATGACCAATTTCCGGCCCGGCATCAACGAGATGTATATCGAGACCGTGCTGCAGACCGAACAGGACAACATCTGTCCGCCGGGACTTTCGGGCCGGGCAGCGGCGCGTTTTCTGTTTTCCGCCGATAGCGAGCTGGCGTTTCCCGACTTCGGACGGATCGCCCGATACCCCAATTTGAGCGCTCTGGCCGGTACGGGCGCGCCCTATGTCGATGCGGGCGAAGTACCGGTGTTGGTCACCGGCGATCCTTCATCGCTCCAGGCCGCGATGATGCTGATGAGCCGGCTGGCGCTGTCCTCGGGCAAGGTGATCGAGGCTAAGGCCGTTGCCGGCGACGCCCTCGACCCCAGTGCCCCGGCGATTATCGTTGGCCCGATGCCAGATTTTTCGCCCGAGCTTTTGGACCGCGGACGAGTTGTGGAACTCGACAGCGCCGGAAGCCTTCCGGTGATCGGCACTGGTGAGGATGCCCTGCAGCGCTGGCAGGAGGCGACGGGCGTTTCGTCGGGCAACATTTTCGAGCAGATGCAGAATTGGGTAGCAGGACAGCTCAACCTCGCGCCGGAGAATTTCTGGCTGTTCCGCCGCGACGATGGCGCCTACCTGCCCCAATCGCGCGATGCCGTGTTGCTGTCACAGGCGCCCCAGGCCGAGGGCGGCATATGGACCCTGCTGACCATTCCCAATGGCGATGCTTTCGTTGACGCAACGCGCCGGCTGGTTTCTCCGGCAAACTGGCAGCAGGTTGCCGGGCGGGTCAGCGCCATCGGTGCAACCGACGAAACGGTGCTGGTGCTGCAGCCGCGCTCAAGCATTCTCGAGCCGACCCAGCCGCCTTCATTTTCCAATCTGCGTCTGGTCGCGGCCAACTGGATGTCCACCAACGTGCTCGGTTACGCGCTGTTGCTGGCCGGGGCGGCCATTCTTCTCACCATAGCGACATCGCTGCTTTTGCGCGCAGGAAGGCGGAGCAAGTGAGGCTGACGGCGTTCATCTTTCTGGTTGCGAGCGCCATTTCGAGCTGGTCGCCGCTTGCCGCACAGGACAACCCCATGCCGATGAGCTTCATCCACGCTGACGAATGGCAGGCCTATCAGGAAGCCTATGTCGGCGAGGACGGGCGGGTGGTCGATGTGTTCAACAACAATATCAGCCACAGCGAGAGCCAGGGTTATGGCATGCTGCTGGCGGTGCTGGCGCAGGACAGGGCGGGGTTCGAGCGCATCTGGAGCTTCACGCAGACCGAATTGATGATCCGTGACGACGGGCTGGCTGCCTGGCGCTGGGACCCAACCGCGGAACCGCACATCACCGACATCAACAACGCCACCGATGGCGACATCCTGATCGCCTATGCGCTGGCGCTGGCCGACAAGCGCTGGGGCGTGCCCGATTACGTGCAGCGGGCCACCGAAGTCGCGCGAACGGTGGGCGAGACGCTTCTGGCCGAAGCCAACGGGCTGACGGTTATCCTGCCCGGCGCCGAGGGGTTTTCGGCAGCGGCGCGCGAAGACGGACCAGTGATCAATCCCTCCTACTGGGTGTTCGAGGCGTTTCCGGTGCTGGCCGAATTGACGCCCGACATCGGCTGGAAGGGCATCGAGGAGGATGGGCTGGCGCTGCTCGACAGCCTCATGGCCGACGGCATGCCGCCGGCGGACTGGGTTTCGCTTGCGGGGGACGTGCCCGTTCCGGCCGGCGATTTTCCGCCCGAGTTCGGCTACAACAATGTTCGCGTACCGCTCTATCTCATTCGCGCCGGGCTCGACCATTCCGGCCAGCTTGAGCGGCTCGGGATGATTTTTGACGCGTCCTACGCGCCCGCCATCATCGATGTCACGACGGGCGAGCGGATCGAGCCGATGGGCGAAGCCGGTTATCGCATCATTGGCGCGGCGCGCGCCTGCGCACTCTATGGCACGCCCATACCAGCAGAATTGCAGGCGTTTTCGCCGCAGAGCTATTATGGCGCCACCATGCATCTGTTGACGCTGGCCCATTTGCGGCAGCGCCACAACGAATGTCTCGTGCCCGAAAATGCGGAGGGCCAATCGTGATTGGATTTCGAGCGCCCCTTGTGGCGATGTCGGTGACGATGCTGAGCGGGATGGCGCTGGCGCAAGGCGTTCCGGTGGCTCAGGTTCAGGCCATACCGTCGGCCCCAAACCAAGCGGCGCAGCCGGCCGAGCAAGCGGCTCCCGCCCCGGCGCCCGCCGTTGATGAAACCGCGTTGCGCTATTTTGCGCGGCAGGGCGATCAGCGGCGGGTGGATGCGGAAATCGCACGTCTGCGGACGCTTTATCCCGATTGGGAGCCGCCCGAAAATCTTCTGACCGACGACTATGTGCCCGACCCGTCCATCGAGCGTATCTGGGAGTTGTACGGCGAAGGCGACTTTGCCGGTGCGCGTGCCGCCATCGCCGAAAAACAGGCCAGCGACCCTGGATGGCAGCCGACCGACGACATGTTGCGCAGCCTGCAATTGGGCGAGGCGGCCCAGCGGATGCGCAACGCTTCGGATTCGGAACAGTTCGAGACTGTGGTTTCGATTGCTGCCAACATGCCCGAGCTGTTGGTGTGCGCCAATGTTGACCTGCTGTGGCAGTTGGCCGAGGCCTTTATCGAGACCAGCAACGACCAGCGCGCAGTCGATGCCTACACCTATGTGCTGGGCAATTGCGACGACAGCCAGGAACGCCTTGCGACGGTGCAGCAGGCAAGCGAGCTGTTGAGCCCGGACCAGCTCGACGAATTGCTGGCGCTGGAAAGAATGGGAGAGGACGGCGCTGGCGAGTTCGAGCCCATCCGGCTCGATCTGGCACGCAACGCGCTGGTTGCTGTCTTGTCGGGACAGTCGCCGCGCGCCCGAAACGAGGATGTGCGGCGTCTCGAAGCCTCGGTGGCTTCCACTGACAATGCCGAAGACCTTCGACTTCTTGGCTGGTACGGCCTGAACCAGCACCGGCCGACCCAAGCGCTCGAATGGTTCGAGCAGGCGATGGACGAAGACCCCTCGGTCCTTTCGGCCAACGGGCTTGGCGTGGCCCTGCTCGATTTGGACCGTCCGGCGGAGGCCGAAGACATCCTTCTCGATTACGAGGGGGAAACCGAGGAGATGACGCTGCTCTACCTCTCGGCTGCTGCAGCGACGCTGGCGCAAATGCCGCGTGTCGAGCTCGATCCGGAGGTCCTCGAACGTATCGTGGCGATCGGCTATGAAAACCGCCACGTCCAGACGGCGCAGGAGTTGGGCTGGTATGCGCTGGCCTTCAACCAGCCCCAGACCGCCGTCGCATGGTTCGAAACGGCGCTGGGCTGGGACGGCACCGACGAGGGATCGGCGTTCGGGCTCGTGGTGGCCAGCGATCAGCTGGGCGACGATGCGCGGGTCGCCGAGATCAAGGCAGAGTGGCGCGGGCGCTCGCAACGGATCGCCGATTTTGGCACGGCTGCGGCTCAGGATGAATCGCAGTCGACCCAATCACAATCTCAAGCCCCTGCGCAAAGTGCCCCTGCCACGCCGACGCGAACAGCGGCTGTATCGCAGAGCGCCAGCGTGACGCCAACCCGCCCGCAACCGGCCATTGCCGTGACGGCTAGCCGGGATTCCGCCACCGTTGTGACATCGGCTCCGACTGCGATCACCGTCAATGCGCAGGGGTGTTCAAGCTATGTGCCACCCCGCAATCTGTCGCCCAACCTGGCGCTCAACCGCGCGTGGTGCCTTATGGAACTGTTGCGACCCGCCGAAGCTGTTGCAGCGTTCCAGCAAGCGCTGCAATCTGGTTCGACTGCCACACGGTCCGATGCCGCTTACGGGCAGGCGCTGGCCTATGTTCGCATGGGGCTTCCAGAGCACGCTTCAGTTGCCGCAGCCGCGGCCCCGCAATCGCAAGCGCGGATCGTTGAACTGCAGACAGCCATCCTGACCCTCACAGCGCTTTCGTCCTACAACACGGGCGATTATCGCCGGGCGCTCATGGCGCTGGATGAGCGCTCGCTTTACGCAGTGGAGCGCAACGATCTGCTGACCCTGCGCGCCTGGTCCTATTACCATCTGGGGCGCTATGTGGAGGCCGAACAGATTTTCGGCGCCGTCGCGGCGACCGGGTACGGTCAGGCGCTGGAAGGCTTTTACGCCGCTCAGGGCCGCATCAGGCGCTGACCTCACCCACTAAACTCCGAGCGGCCAATGGCGGAGATCGTCCCTGGCCGAGCCACCCAGTCGTGCGAGAACGAAACCGCCCGCTTCCCATTCGATGGGTTCCGCAAGTACGCTTTCGGGCATCTCGACGGTCTGGCGGATCATCGTTACATGCGGGTCGCCCCCGCCGCCGGGCACTGTCAATCCGGCCCCAATCAGCTTGTCTCGCAGCAATGCGGCCAGACGGGCGAGGCCAGCGGATCGGGATGAAGAGCGCAGGATCAGGCAATGTCCGCCCCTGCCCCGCACCGACGCCATGCTATCGAACCGAACAGTAAAATGCCCGGCAGCGATGTCGGTAGCGGTTTGGATCGCCGCACCCACGTCGCCGCGTTTGAGGCCGTACAGTCCGACCGGACACAGCGAGACATGAAGATGATCGGCGGGATAGGCGCGACCGCCGATTTCGCCGCGCTTTTGCAGATTACGCGCCAGTGTGCGGATTCTTGCCGCGGTCACGACGTCGGGGCGCAGGGCAAAATAGAACGGCGGGCGGGCAGCCAGCGGAAGTTGCGGGAACAGAAGAGGCGCATCCATTGTTGTCGCCCTTTGTTTAATGTTCCCGTTATGTTCTCATCCAAACCGACCGGTGTCAAATTGTTTGATTCTGCAGGCTCTCGGCCTCGGCCAGAAGCCAGTCCCGAAAGGCGCGAATCTTGGGGAGAGTTCTCCGGGCGTGGGGATAGACCAACCAATAGCTGACGGGATCAACGCCCACGATATCGAACGGCTGGATCAAGCGTCCGTCCTTGAGTTCCTCGCAGTATAAAGCGGGGGTCAGCATAGCGATGCCGGCGCCCGAAATGGCGGCCGCGGCGTCAAGATACTGGCTGCCGAAATTGACGTTGAGCCCCCTGACCACTTCGGGGCAAGGCAGACCGACCAGTTCGAGCCATTGGGAGTTCCACAATTCGTCCTCGCTGACGAATGGCAGCTTGAGCAGATCGGCAGGGGTTTTGACGCCGCCAATGCTCGCGGCGAGCACCGGGCTGAGCATGGGCGCGTATTCGGCCCTGAACAGAAGATGGGAAACGAGTCCGGGATATTCTCCCATCCCGACGCGGATGCCGAGGTCGATATCTTCATTGTCGAAATCAACCAGGGCAGTCGACATTTCAAGCCGCACGGCGAGTTCGGGGTGGCTGACCTGAAATGCACCCAAGCGGCGTGCCAGCCATTGCGTCGAGACCGTGGGCAGAGCCGAAATGGCAAGCGTGCTGCCGACATTCGATTTCGCGGTTTTGAACGCATTGGCAATGGTGCGGAACGCGCTGCTCAGGGCTGGGGCCAGAGTGTTGGCGGTATCGGTCAATTCGATCTTGCGGCCGTGGCGCACGAACAGCGTGGCACCGAGGCGTTCCTCGAGCAGCTTGATGTGATAGCTGACCGCCGCCTGGGTCATGCCCAGTTCCTCGCCCGCCCGGGTGAAATTGAGATGACGCGCAGCGGCTTCGAACACGCGCAGGGTCGGCAGCGGCGGCGGGCTTTCACTCATACCATAAGCTCTCTTTATGCATCGTCATGACGTTCGATTGGTCTTGCAAGGGGTCTCCGGAGCATACTGCCAGCATGATACCGGAAGGATCAAACCCATGACGACGTTTTCAGATCTTATAAGAGCAGTGTTCCGCCGGTGGGGCAACCACCCGGAATACCTGGACGTATCGCGCCTCAACGAGCGGATGCGGGTCGATCTCGGGCTTACGTCGATGACCGATGCAGATCGGCGAGACGCCGCGCGGGACCAAGCTGATGCTAAAAGCGGACGACCGGCGTGCAATCCGCTTTCGATAAACACAGTTCCCCGCCAGCTATTCTAGGCCGTGCGGCGCGCTGATGGCTTCTTGGACAAATTTTTCGAGCTCAGAACGATCGATACGCTCGGCGTGCAGGCCGAGCTTGGAGCGGCGCCAGAGGATGTCGTCGGCGCTGCGGGCCCACTCGCGCTCGACCAGATAGCGCACTTCGGCGCCGGTCAGGCCGCAGCCGAAATCGGGGCCGAGATCGCCGGCTGCCCGTGCATCGCCCAGAATTGCGCGGGCCAGGGTGCCATAGGCGCGGACGAGACGACGGGCGTTATCCATGGACAGAAACGGGTATTGAGCCTGCAGGCCATCGACTTCGGCCTCGAAGCCATCGACGGGGAAGTCTCCGCCGGGGAGCGAGGAGTGGGCGGTCCATCGGGGTTTGCGACGACCCAGAGCGGCTTCGATATGTTCGAGGGCGGATTCGGCGAGGCGGCGGTAGGTGGTCAGCTTGCCGCCGAATACGTTGAGCAGCGCGGGCGTGTCCTTGCTGCCGGTGTGCTTGAGGACGTAGTCGCGCGTCGCTTCCTGCGCCTTGGAGGCGCCATCATTGTAGAGCGGGCGCACGCCTGAATAGGTCCAGACGATATCGTCCTTGCCGATTGGAGCGCGGAAATACTGGTTTGCGGCTTCGAGGAGATAGTCAGTTTCGGCAGAGGAAATTCTGACAGAGGCCGGATCGGCGTCGAAATCCTGATCGGTCGTGCCAATCAGGGTAAAGTCTGTCTGATAGGGAATGGAAAAGAAAATACGGCCGTCTGCGTTCTGGAAGAAAAAGCAGCGCGGATCGTCATAGAGCTTGCGGACCACGATGTGGCTGCCTTTGACGAGCCGCACGTCGTGACTCTCGTTGCCGCCGATCAGACCGGACAGCACGTCGGACACCCATGGTCCGGCCGCGTTGACCAGCATGCGGGCTCGCACGGTTTCAGTGTGGCCCGCCTCGTTCTCGGTGGTTATTTCCCAATGATCGCCGACCCGGTGGGCGGAGGTGAGGCGCGTGCGCGTGTGGATCACGGCGCCGTGGTCGGCAGCGTCGCGAGCCGTCAGAACGACAAGGCGCGCGTCATCGACCCAGCAGTCGGAATATTCGAACGCCCGCCCCTGCCCCGGCTTGAGCACGGCGCCAAGCGGATCCTGCCGCAGGTCGCGCATGGTGGTGGCCGGAAGGCGCTTGCGGCCCCCGATATGATCGTAAAGGAACAGCCCCAGCCGCAGGAGCCACGCAGGACGCAGGCCCTTGTGATGGGGCAGGACGAAGCGGAGCGGCCAGATGATGTGCGGGGCCATAGCCCAGAGCACTTCGCGTTCCTTGAGGGATTCGCGCACCAACCGGAACTCGTACTGCTCCAGATAGCGCAGGCCACCATGGATGAGCTTGGTGGAGGCCGAGGAGGTTCCCGACGCCAGATCGTTCATTTCGGCGAGATAGACCGAAAAGCCCCGCCCCGCCGCGTCGCGCGCGATGCCGCATCCATTGATGCCGCCGCCGACGATAAAGATGTCAAATACCGGGTCGTCCACCCGCGCCTCCAGGATTTCTATTCAGTGCCTGAGGCTCTCATACACCGGTAAATGCGCCATTGTTTTAACAAACAAGCTCAACCCCTTGCCCAAAGTGGAAGCATATCTCCGTGGGCGGCAGTCAGTTGGTCGACCAGCGCCCAAATCTGGTCGAGATCGAGTTCGGCCGCGGTGTGGGGGTCGAGCATGGCGGCGTGGTAGATGTGCTGGCGATCTTCAGTCATCAGGGCTTTGACGGTCAGTTCCTGCACGTTGATATTGGTGCGCATCAGGGCCGCCAGTTGCGTTGGGAGTTCGCCGATATGAGTGGGCTGAATGCCGTTGGCATCGACAAGACATGGCACCTCGACGGCACAGGCGTTGGGTAGCGAAGTGATGGCGCCATTGTTGCGCACGTTTCCGTAGATAACGGCGGGCTCGCCGGTCCACACGGCATTGACGATGGACGATGCGTATTCCTGGCTTTCCTCGACCTCAATGGTTTTGGCCGTGCGGTAGCGCTCGGCCTGTTCGGTCCACTGCTCAACCTGTTCGATGCAGCGCTTGGGATACTCGTCGAGCGGGATGCCGTATTTTTGGATCAGGTCATCGCGCCCCGACTTGATGAACCAGGGCACGTATTCGGCAAAGTGCTCGGAGCTTTCGGTGACGAAATAGCCCAGCCGCGTCATCATCTCGTAGCGGACCTTGTTGGGGCAGCGCGGGTTCCAGTCGCTGGGCTTTGGGATGTTTCCGGCACGATAGCCGGCCAAAAGGTCGGGATAGAGGTCCTTGTAGCTCCCGTCGGGCAGGCGCTGCTCGAAGGCGAGATAGAAGGCCATGTGGTTGATACCGGCGGCCTTGTAGCGCAGAGACTCTGCGGGAATTTCGAGGTCACGGGCCAGCTCGTACGCCGTGCCTTGCACCGAGTGACAAAGACCGACCAGCCGGATGGCGGGATATTTCTCCGCGATAGCCCATGTGTTGATGGCCATGGGATTGACGTATTGGAGGAGGATCGCGTTTGGACAAAGCTCTTCCATATCCGCGCAGACTGCCCAGAGATGGGGAACAGTGCGCAGGCCGCGCATGATGCCCCCTATCCCCAGCGTATCGGCGATGGTCTGGCGCAGGCCAAAGCGCCTGGGCACTTCGAAATCGACAACCGTCGCGGGCTCGTAGCCACCGATCTGGAAGGCGACGATGACGAAGTCCGCGCCATCCAGTGCGGCGCGCTGGTCGGTGTGGGTGGAGACTGTCGCCGGGGCACGAAGCGATTTGATGAGCTTGCCCGCCACCAGCTCGCTATCGGCAAGGCGGTTGGGGTCGATGTCCATGAGGGCGATATGGGCGCCGGCCAGCGCCTTGCGATGCAAGATATCGCCGATGATGTTTTTCATGAACACCGTCGAACCGGCGCCGATGAAGGCGATCCTGGGGTTTGCCATGGTCAGCGGCGTCCGTCGCGCAGCCAGACGATGTCGTCGGGCGTCAGGGTGATGTCGAGGGCTTGGAGGCTATCGTCGAGTTCGGCAAGGGTTCGTGGGCCGATCAGCGGGATCATCGGGAAAGGCTGATACAGGCAATAAGCGAGCGCGATGTGGATGGGCTTCTTGCCGAGCTTTTGGGCCAGTTCGATGGCGCGGTCGCGGCGGGCGAAATTGGCGTCGGTGTACCAGGTTTCGACCAGTTCAGCGTTTCCGGTCTTGTCGCGTCCGGCACGGTCGGTGAAAAAGCCCCTGCCCTGGCTTGACCAGGCAAAATTTGTGACCTGACGGTCCGAAAGCCATGCGCGCCACTCATCATCGGATGAGGCGACACACCCGGGCCACAGCGGCTTTTGCATTTGAGCGAGCGAGAAATTGTTCGAGAGCGCGCTGGGCGCTGTCTTGCCGGTGCGATTGGCGTAGGCGACGGCCTCGTCAAAGCGCGCGCGGGTCCAGTTGGAACCGCCGAATGGGCCGCGGATGCGCCCTCGTCTCACTTCGGCGTCCATGGCGTCAACGAATTCGCCGACGGGGATATCGGTGTTGTCGCGGTGCATGAAATAGACGTCGACGTGGTCCGTCTTGAGTTTTTGCAGGCTGGTGTCGAGTTGTTTGGAGATCACGTCGGGATAGGTCAGCGGCGAATGGGCGCCCTTGCCGATCACCACAACATCGTCGCGCACACCGCGCGAGGCCTGCCAGTCGCCGAACAGGGTTTCGGTGATGCCGTCGCCGTAGATGAAGGCCGTATCGAAGGCGTTGCCGCCCTTTTCGTAAAAGGCGTCGAGCAGGATGGCGGCACTGGAGAAACTGCGAAAATCCTCAAAGCCAAGGGCGAGTTTGGAGATGGGTTTGTCGAGTCCGGGAATGGCAACGCGACCGATCTGGTTGCCGCTGGCCAGCGTTTCGCCCTTCAACGTTTTGGTGCGCAACGCGGGCTTTTCGATTTCGTATTCGAGACCTGCTGTCTGGCGCCATTTGTCCAGAACACGCAGATTGCCCAGCGTATCGTTCCAGCTCATGCCGGGGGCATCGAACTCGGTCTTGCCAGCGAGGATGGCCAGGCTGGCCGCTTCGGCCTCGAAGGCATAGAGCCAACCAGGTTCCGAGACTTCGACCGGCTCGTGTTTTCCGTCGAGGCGAATGATGTCGATGATCGCGGTGCCGCCCTCATGTCCGGTGGCGAACCAGAAATCACGGATTTCAATGCGGCCCTTTGTGCCCAGGATGCGCAGGACATTATCCTGAGCGAGAGACACCGAACAGGAGACTTCGGCGAGAATGCCGCCGGGGAATTTGAGGATCGCGGCAGCCCATTCGTCGACGCCGGATTGGCCGAGATGAGCCGCGCCGGATACGGATTCGGGCTCGAGGAATGGCTTGCGGTTTGCCGCGCCGGCGATCAGGCGCGCCATTGAAACCGGGTAGCAGCCGACGTCGAGGATGCCGCCGCCGGCCAGATCGTTTGCGTAGAGGCGGTGCCCGGGGTCAAAATCCGGCATGGCGAAGCCGAAGCTCGATTTTATCGCACGCACCTCGCCGATCTCTCCGGCTGCGATCAGGTCGATCAGCTTTTGCGTCATGGGATGGACGCGGTACATGAAGGCTTCGCCCATGAAGGTTTTCGCCTTGCGCGCGGCGTGGAACATGGCGTCGGCTTCGAACGCAGTCAGCCCCATCGGCTTTTCGCACAGTACGTGCTTGCCCGCTTCGGCCGCCTTGATGGCCCATTGGGCGTGCTGAGGGTGCGGGGTTGCTATATAGACCGCATCGACCTCCGGGTCGGCGAGCAGGGCGTCGTAGCCGTTGAGCACGCGGGCGCCGGGAAAATTCTCGGCATAATCGGGCTTGTCGGGATTGCGGGCGCCCAGCGCCACCAGTTCGCCCGATTGCGCGTGGGCGAGACCGCCGGCGAAGGCTCGAGCGATGGACCCCGGCCCGAGGATTCCCCAGCGGACTTTTTGCTGTTGCGACATGGTAACCGGCCTCCCTGAATCACCGGCTGCATACTGGCATTAAATCGGGGCCGCACAAGTGCGCAGGCGACTTCAGGTTTCAGGGCGTAAGCTGGTCAGCCTTTTCGGCAGCGCCGCATGCAAAGCTCACCCCGGCCAGGCGTTCGGACTCATCCCAGAGGCGGGCCGCGACCGAACTGTTTGCGGAAACCTTTGACGCTATCGCGTTGCTGCAGCCGTAGCGGTCGATCAGCTTACACTTAGTCCGTAGCGGTTTCTTCGCTCTCTCTCGCCTCATCCACCAGCCATCGCTTGAACTTGGCCAGCGGGCCATGCCCTGCCCGCGTTTTCGGCCAGACGAGGAAATAGAACTGACGGCCAGGCATCGGCGTGTCAAAGACCGGGACCAGATCGCCTCTTTGCATGTCGCCGTCGATCAGGAACGTCGGCAACAATGCCACACCGAGTCCGGACGCGGCGGCCTGGGCTGCCGTTGCGAACTGGTCGAACAACATGCCGCGCAAAGGACCTGTTTCAACGCCGTGATTTGTGAACCACTCATCCCATTGATCGGGACGGCTGGCCAGGTGAATGAGCGGCAGGCCAAGCAGGTCAGCCGGTGCGCTCACTGGGTTTTCGGCCAAGAAATCCGGGGAACATACCGGTGAAACGGCCTCCCCCATCAGCTTGACCCCTTCGGTTCCCGCCCAGGGGGCATCGCCAAAGTGGATGGCGGCGTCCAGCGGATCGGATTGAAAATCGAACGCCGAAAGCCGGGTCGAAAGGTTGATGGTGATGCCCGGATGCTGAGTCAGGAATCGCGGCAGACGGGGTGCGAGCCAGCGCGTTCCCAAAGTCGGCAGTATGGCGAGATTGAGCACGCCCCCTTGCGGATTGACGCGCAGATTCAGCGACGCGTTGCCGATGGTTTGCAGCGCATCGCCGATTTCGCGCGCGTATGCAGCTCCTGCATCGGAAAGGCGCACAGTTTGCCGCTCGCGGACAAAAAGCTGCGTTCCGATCTGTTCTTCGAGCAGCCTGATCTGCCGCGACACGGCACTTTGGGAGATCGAAAGCTCCTCTGCCGCCAATGTGAAGCTCTCGAGCCGCGCGGCCGCGTCGAAGGCTGTGAGAAGCGACATGGAAGGTAAAAAACGGCGCGGAATGGACATAGGCAATCGGGAGGCTGACGACGAACTATCTGCTCGTTGTAGCAGCGTTCGCCGGCGCCCGTCACGCACCTACGCTGCACCCGATTCTTTCGGCAAGCACTTCGATGGGATGCAGCAAACGCCGGCCGATGAGGCGCTTGGTCTGACATCGGCAGGAAAAGCCCGTCGCCATCCCCTCGCCACTCGACAGTGGCTTGGCCCAGGAGAGCTCAAAGATCCGGCGCGACATTTCCAGGTGCTCGGCCTCGTGCCCAAAGAGCCCGCTCATGCCGCAACACCCTGTCTCAACGACCTCTACATCGGCTCCGTGCGCGGCAAAGACTGCTTTCCACTGGCTGCCCGCCGCCGGACCCGACGACGACTCCGTGCAATGAAGAAACAACTTATTGGCGGCAGCGCCCGACCGGACCGGTGGGCGCCCTGCGCAACGCTCCGCCAGGAACGTCTCGATCGGGACAAGAAATTTCGCGCCGTCCGTCCGTGCCTGCATCGTAGTAGCAGGTTCGATGGCGACCATCGGAACGTTCAGTTTGGCAATTCGGGCAAGCTGATCGTGCAGTTTTTTCTTCGCCTTGGCGTAGGCGCGCCTGTAGCCCCGAACTTCGAGCGCCTTGCCGTTCATCATGACCGGTGCGACCAGAGGAACAAATCCCAGATTTCGCAGTACCTTGGCCGTGGCAACAACAGGTTCGACATCGAAACTGGCAAGGAAGCTATCGGGTATCACCACCACGGCCCGTTCATCGCGGGGCGGGTTGGCCAGATCGAGCTGCGCTATTCCTTCGCTCCTGAGCCGGGCTTCGAGGGTTCGGACGGCAAATTTCGGGAGGCCGGCAAGGCCTATGACACCCATTGCGGCCCGGCCGAGCGGGTTGTGCAACGCGGCATTGGCCAAAGCGCCTGCCTTTCGAGCCGCAAGAATTGCCGGCTCCATCACCCGCACCAGCAGATCGCGCGGCGAGCGGGCGTGGCGCGTGTAATAGCTCTCAAGGAATCGCGATTTCATCGTCGGAATATCGACCTTGACCGGGCAGGCCGTAGCGCAGGAGCGACACGAAAGGCACGTATCGAGACTTTGCTTGAGCGCTGCTTCGGCCCCGGCAGAGGGTTCACGCGCCCAAGCCCGGAAGAGGCTTGCGCGCCCATTGGGCGATTGGGTCTTGTCGCGGGTCGCCTTGTAGGAAGGACACATGGGCCGCGCCGGATTCCAGTCGTGACATGCGCCGTTGCCGTTGCACGAGACCGCCTTTTCGTACGGCAGCTGAAGCGCCTCGGCGATTGTCGCATCGCTGGCCCCCCGGAAAGGCACCTCATCGATGCGCAGCACCGTTCGGCCGCTCCCGGTGGGGCTGGCGAGTTTGCCGGGGTTGAGGCGATTTTCGGGATCAAACAGCGCCTTGATGCGCCGGACCACCGGATAGAGATCCGGGCCAAACACCTCTTCAAGGTATTCGCCGCGCACCCCGCGTCCATGTTCTCCCCAGATCAGCCCGCTGTATTTGCGGGTCAGCACCTGAACGCCGTCCGAAATTTCCCGGACAAGCGCGCGATCGGCAGGGGCCGTCATATCCAGAGTTGGCCGGACGTGCAGGCAACCGACGTCGGCATGGCCAAACATGCCGTAGGCCACACTGCACGAATCCAGAAGGGCGCGGAACTCGGTGACATAGGCCACGAGATTCTCGGGCGGGACGGCGGTGTCCTCGACGAACGGGTAGGCTTTGCGCCTGCCTTCGAGCGCACCAAGCAACCCGACCGATTTGGCCCGCAACGCCCATGCCGCCTCGATGGCGGCGGGCTCGGTGACCTGACGCATCAGGAATGCATTATTGTCTCCCGTCAGGTGCCGCTCAATGTCTGCCAGACCTGCGGCGATTTCCCCGGCGGTTTCTCCTGTGACCTCGACAAAATTCACGGCGCCGACATCGCCCTCAAGTGCGCCAAACAGCGCGGAAAGGTTCGCCCAGACCGGATCGGTCCGCGCCAGGCCCAATATCTTGTCATCGAGGATTTCGACGGCCAACGGATTGGCCTCGACCAGTTTGGGGACGTGCGCGAGAGCCCTTGAAAAGGTATCGTAAAACAGCACCATCAAACCACTGAGCCGGGGCTTGCGGGCCAAGCGCAACTTGATCGCCGTTGTCAGCGCAAGGGTGCCTTCCGAACCTGCCAGGATTTTGCAAAGGTTCAGTCCACCATCTTCCGGCAGGGCTTCCTTGAGGTTGTAACCGGTGAGGCCGCGATTCATCCTGGGGAAGATGTCTTCGAAGTGCGGCCGCGCCGCGTCGAGTTCCGCCTTGGCCGTTGCTACAATTTCTCCGACCCGCCCCCCGTCCGCTATGGTGCGCGCCAGTTCGGCCCGGTCCAGCGGGGCGACTGACACCTCGGTGCCATCGGCCAGCGCCAGGTCGAGCCGTTCGACATAGTCCGACGTCCGGCCATAGCGGCGCGATCCCTTGCCGGAGGCATCGGTGGCCACCATGCCGCCCAGCGTTGCGCGCGAGGCTGTCGATACCGTCGGCGGGAAAAACCAGCCATGCGGCGCGAGAAACGCGTTGAGCTGATCGAGAACCACGCCGGGCTCGACAGTCACTGTCCTGGCATCGGGATCGAAATCGAGGATGTTGGTGAGATAGCGGGAGGTGTCGAGGATGACGCCCTCGTTGAGCGATTGCCCGTTGGTGCCGGTTCCCCCGCCGCGCGCCGTCAGACTGGGCCCGTCCGCCCCGCAGCTTGCAACCGCCCGCCCCGCAACAACAATATCGGTGCGGGTACGGGGGAAAATCGCGGCAACGGGCGGCAGGCGGTAGATCGAATTGTCCGTCGCGAGCACTTCGCGGGTCGCAAACCCGGTCTCTATGTCCCCCGAGAAGCCGCCCGCTTCGAGCGCTGCGATGAAGCGTTGGAGGCGGGCGTGGTCGGGCGGCGCAGAAGCGGGCATCGCGGACTTAGCCGGCTACCGTTTCGAGCGTTTTCACGGCTCGCAGGACCTCGTTGATCGAAGCGTCCTCAAGGGCCTGATAGAGCGCAAACTCGTCGGCGACGGGAGCGCCGAGCGCCTCTTCGAAGACGTCCCGATTGGAGCGGGCAAGTCTTTCCCTTGTGGCGTTGTCGCCGAGGTTTGACTGGAATATCCCCGCGGCCGAAACCGGCAGGAAATCCTCGTAAACAATGGGATCGAAACTGACGTAACCCTTGTCGACGAGCGCATCCAAATCGCGTGGAAGTTCGGCCCTTGGCGCAGCCCTTCCCTTCCCGGTCAGGAAGTAATGGAAATAGGCAAGACCTTTGGTGCGCAGAAGGCCGTAGCTGTCGGGCATGGGCGCAAAGACTTCTCTGAGAGCGCGCATGTATTGGGCGATGTTGGACCCATCCGCTTTCGGCTGAGCCAGTCCACGCGCGGATGCAAGAAGTTCGTCGTAAAGCTCACGTCCCTTGGGCTTAAGCGCGACACCGCGCTGTTCGATCTCGCCAAACCGGGCGGTGTGCCGGCCGAATACGCGATCGCGACCTCCAGCGAGGAAAGCGATCTGCTCTTCGAGCGCCTTGAAGCTCGTCTGACGCAGGAGAATGGGGCAATCGCGCGGCGGCGGGCCTTCAATAACCGCCTTGGGAGTGATCCCCCGTTCGGGCATCATTGACTGCACAGCGTCGATATCGAGCGTCCGCGGTGTCAGGTGGTTGATGTGCGGTCCTTTGAAGCTCACCACGTCGGCGATCAGCCGGTGGGCGTCGTGCAGCTCCTGATACGTCTCTTCGGAGACCGTTGCATCGGAGTGCCAGCGGAAGGTTTCGAGCGCTTCGGAAATGAACGCTTCGGCGTCGGCCTCACGCAATCCACCTTCAGCTTCGGATTGCTCGATTAGCTTTCTGACACGGGGGGTAAAGATGTCCCGTTCGGCGAGGATAGCTTCCGCCCGCCGGCGCAGTTCCGCATTGTCGATCAGCTCAAGTCGCAGCAGCGAAGTGAACACCCTGAACGGGCTGCGCTTGAGCGCTTCGCCGGTGGCAGGACGGAACGCCGTGGAATGCACAGGAATGCCGGCGACCGAGAGGTCGTAATAGCCTACCGGCTCCATTCCCATAACCGCGAACAAGCGGCGTATCATCGCCAGCTCTTCGGGTTTACCAAGCCGGATCGCGCCGTGCCGTTCCTCGGAAATCCGATCGAGATTGTCCAGCTCGGTTAGCCGACGGCGTAGTTCCGGATCGTTGGCGACAACCTTTTCATTGGCATCGTGCACGAGGTCCATCAGGTCGCCGTAAAGCGGGACCTCGTCCTTGTACATATCGGACATCGCCCGGCAAAACCGCGCGCGAATATCGCTCTTTGAGAGAAAGTCAGTCATCACCCGATCCTAGATCTCGAACCTGATGCCCTGGGCCAGCGGCAATTCGCGGGAATAGTTCACAGTGTTGGTCTGGCGGCGCATATAGGCCTTCCAGACGTCCGAACCACTCTCGCGCCCGCCACCGGTTTCCTTTTCACCGCCGAATGCGCCGCCGATCTCGGCACCGGAAGGCCCGATGTTGACGTTGGCGATGCCGCAGTCGGAACCGAATGCCGAAAGGAAGGTCTCGGTTTCGCGCACGTCGGTCGAGAAAATGCAGCTCGATAGCCCTTGGGGCACATCGTTGTGCAGCGCGATGGCCTCGTCGAGCGATTTGTAGGACATGACGTAGAGGATCGGTGCGAAGGTTTCGGCTTTTACGATTTCCGTTTGCCCAGGCATCTCGACGATTGCAGGGTGGACGTAGCGGCCCTCGCCTACGCCTTCAGCCCTGGCGCCGCCGGTGACCTTGCCACCCTGCGCCTTTGCAGCTTCGAGAGCGTTTTCCATCATGGTATGGGCGTCGGCGTCGATCAGCGGGCCGACAAGCGTTCCGGCCTCAAGTGGGTTTCCGATCGGCAGGGCCTCATAGACGGCTTTGAGCTTGCTGACCAGTTCGTCGCGGATGTCCTCGTGGACAAACAGGCGGCGCAGGCTGGTGCACCGCTGACCACAAGTGCCGACCGCCGAAAAAACGATGGCACGGATAGCGTTGTCGAGGTCTGCCGATGGCGCCACGATCATTGCGTTGTTGCCACCCAGTTCGAGGATCGCCCTGCCGAAGCGCTCGGCGACGACCGGGCCGACAATCCGGCCCATGCGGGTCGATCCGGTTGCCGAGATGATCGGCACGTCTTTGGAGCGCGTCAGCACCTCACCGACATCGCCGAGTCCGATTGCGACATGCAGCAACCCGTCGGGCGCCTCCGAACCGAACCGGGCCACGGCGCGCTCCCAGATCTTTGCGGTCGCGATAGCCGACAGCGGGGTTTTTTCCGAGGGCTTCCAGATCACCGGGTCACCGCAAACGATGGCAAGGGCGAAATTCCAGGCGAAAGGCGCAACGGGGAAGTTGAATGCGGTGATCACGCCGGTGACGCCCATAGGGTGCCAGGTTTCGCGCATCGAGTGGCCCGGACGCTCGGACGCAATCGTCAGACCATAGAGCTGGCGCGACTGGCCGACGGCCAGATCGCAGATGTCGATCATCTCCTGAACTTCACCAAGGCCTTCCTGGAAGATCTTGCCACATTCGAGCGTGACCAGGGCGCCAAGCTCGTCCTTGGCGGCACGGAGTTCCTCACCGAACAGGCGGATGAGCTCGCCGCGGCGCGGTGCGGGAACGCGCTTCCATGCGTCGAAAGCGTTCTTTGCCTTCACGATCATCGCTTCGACATCGGCGGGGGTGTGCGTTGCGATCTCGCCGATGACGGCGCCGTCCACCGGGCTATGGACCTTCAGCGATCCTCCGGTCAGGTCGGCTTCGGTGAGGTGGGCTGCGCTAAGAATGTCTGTGTGTTTCATCGAAATGCGATCCTGAATTTCTGAGTTTAGACGAGGGCGGCGCTGGCCGCCGCTATGCGGTCGAGCCCTTTTTCAAGGGCGGATTGTGCGTAGGCATAGGAAATTCTGAAATGGCCGGGAGCGCCGAACACGGTACCGGGCACAACGGCCACGCCGGCCGCCCTGAGGTAGTATTGGCAAAGCTCCATGTCGGTGCCGATGCGTTCACCGTCCGGCGTCGTGCGCCCCAACAGGCCGCAGCAGTCTGGAAAGACGTAGAAGGCACCGCGCGGATTGGCGCACGCGATGCCATCGATCGCGTTGAGACCGGACACGATAAGGTCGCGGCGGCGCATGAAATCGTCTCGGCGTTCGGCAAGGATGTCCCGGGGGCCGGTCAAGGCGCCCACAGCCGCGGCCTGCGAGATGGACGAAGGCGCTGAGGTCGCCTGCCCCTGCACGACCGACATCGCTGAGATCAATGCCTTTGGGCCGATCCCGTAACCAAGACGCCAACCGGTCATGGCATAGGCCTTGGAAACCCCGTTGATAACAAGGATGCGCCCGGAGAGTTCGGGCAACGCCTCTAGGGCGGATACGAATTTGAAGTCGTCATAGACGAGATGTTCGTAGATCTCGTCCGACATCAGACCAACGTCGGGATGGCGCTGCAAGACGGGCAGCAGTGCCCGCATCTGGTCGCCGTCATACGCGGCGCCCGAGGGGTTGGACGGCGAATTGATGAGCACCCATCTGGTCCGCGGTGTAATCGCGCGCTCAAGCTGCTCAGGAGAGAGCACAAAGCCATTGTCGCCGCGCGTCGTTACGACGACCGGCACGCCGCCGCAGATCGTTACGATGTCGACATAGCTCGTCCAGTACGGCGCGGGAATTATGACTTCATCGCCCGGATCGAGCGTGGCCATGAAGGCGTTGAACAACACCTGCTTGGCGCCGGCCGAAGCGATGACATTGCCCGTTTCAATGGCCATTCCCTTGCGGGCATATTCGGCAACTATCGCGGTCTTGAGCTCAGCGGTTCCGCTGTTCGCCGTATATTTGGTCTCGCCCCGATCTATCGCGGCTTTTGCGGCCGCCTTGGCGAAGTCTGGGGTATCGAAATCGGGCTCTCCGGTTCCGAGCGAAATTATGTCTTCGCCCGCCTTCTTGCGCGCCGCAGCATCCTCGCTGATGCGGACGATAAACGAGACCTTGATGTCGCGCACCCGTTCGGCCAGCGCGATGCCATTTTCCAGCATTTTATCCATGACTACCGTCACTTTGGAAATCCACCCGATGTCAGTTTTGCGCCAACCATAGGGAGCGGGGCCGGCGTTGGAAAACGACCGTTGGTGATGAGGTCATGACTTTTCGTCATGACCTTGCTATTTGAGGATCAGGCGCGCCGGGTCGGGAAACACCTTGCGCCATACGTCGACGTAGGCTTCCTCCCCCACACCCGGCATCGTGGAAAAGTCATCGTATGGGAGCAAGCTCAGTTGCAGATGCAAATGGGGCAGCCACCAGCCGTTTTCTTCAAAGTCACCGATCGCAGCAAACTGCGTACCTTTCGGGATAACATCGCCTTTTTTCCAACGCTGGGCAGAGGCGGTCGTCAGGTGTCCCCACAGGGACCAGATCGATATGCCTGACGAGATTTCGTGTTCGAGAACGACGAGCCCACCATAGTCGAGGCGCATGTCGCGTCGCTCCGAGCAAACAACGCGGGCATCGGTCGGGCAGTACAGCGGGTGCAAAGGCTCAGTGAAAAGGTCATAACCCAGATGCATATTGCGTCGTTGGCCGCTAACGCGCGCCGAAACATAGGCATCGGTGCTGTAGACCGTGCGCTTTTCGAGCCAACTGCCTATGCCAACATCGAACGGTGTCGCGTCCTGGAAGGCCCGGTAGGCGGCCAAAGCTCCTTCCCGGTCCTGGGCCGCGCTCGCCTCGACGATGCGTGCGCCAGCTGGTCCAAGACTTAGAACTTGGCGCCGCATTTTGGACAGCGGCTGTCCCAGGATCGTATCCCAACTTCCGCTGTTGGCATCGATCCAGGCATCGATCTTTCCCTGGTTCTCTACGGGATCAAGACCGGCACGTGCGCGCACGATTGCACGGGCGATGGCCGGATCGGCGGCAATTGCAGCGTCCGCTCCTCGTTCTTCAAGCGCCCTATCGATTGCATCGGTCAGCGGGATATCGCCGGCAAGTGGTCCTGTGGCGAGCGCTCGCGCCAATACGTCTAGAGGTCCGCAATTTTTGGCTATGACGTTATTCCCGCTCATAAGTGTCTCACTTTCCGTCAAGATTTCCGTGCCGCACGATATCGGCGGCCAGGGCGCCGAGCCCTTCATCACGCAGATGAGAAACTGCAGCCTTCATGTCTGCCGGACGCTCGTCCTGGCCGAGTTTGAATTTCACTTCGATGCGCTCGACGGGGATTTCAAAGGCCGCGATATGCGGCAGGCGCCGGCCCAGCCCTCCGGGTCCGAGTTCTCGCATGTGCCAGGGCTTGTCCCTGCCCTTTTCCATATGCGCCACGAGATCGCCCAGGTGCTGAACCGTCTCCTTCTGGCCGATCATCTGCGGGCGGCCAGAAAAATGCACCACCTTGAAACCCCAAGTGGGGGCGCTTTCGCGTTCGGGATAGTTGGGATACCAGGACGATGAAATATAGTGCCCCATGTCCATCATGACGGCAACGGTGGGCAGTCCCCTGCGAAGCAGCTCAACGTGTTCATTGGCAGCCGCGAGGTGTGAAATCAGTGTCCCGTTATCACCGCGGTTGCGGTCGGTCATGAAAATGGGGTGTGAAATGGCCACCCCGCCTTCATGGGCGGTCACGAGAGTCCCGAGGGTCAGCGCATCGACGAGATCATAAACCTCGTTCAGATCGGCGGTTTGATAATCGGACTTGGTATATAGCATTGAAATTCCTAGACGCTTTGCGCGCCGCCATGGCAAACGGGTGGGAGGCGTTCCTGCCATGGGCTTGCGGCTTCCAACTGCCCGGCGAGGGAGAACAGGACGGCTTCGCCGCCATAGGGGCCGACAACCTGAATACCGATGGGCAGACCGTCATTGCTGGTGTGGAGCGGCACGCTCATCGCCGGGTTACCCGCGGCGTTGGCAGGATGGCAAAAAGCGCTTAGCGAGAGAAAATCGGCGATGAAGGCTTCCCGTGAAGACGAGCGTGCATCGGGTCTGCCCGTCAACGGCGGCAGTTCCGGGACGGTTGGGGTCATCAGGACATCGCAGTTCTCAAACAGACGTCCGAAACTCCGAGCCGTCGCGCTCAGCCTGTTCCGCGCCCGCAAGATCGTCGTCGCCGAGAGGCTTTCGCCATACGCCTTTAGCGCGAGATTGGCCGGCTCAAAATAATCTTCGGTGGCCGGCACGCCGAACTGCTCTGCCACATCGGCCACCTCCATCGCCGTATACACGGCCACAATGTCGGCCAAGGCCCCAGCCAATGCTTCGGCATCGAAATCGGGGCGTATGGGGATGAGCTCGTGCCCGAGCTTTTTCATGAGCATTTCGGTTTCCGAAAACGCCCGGGCTACCTCAGGATCGATTGTGACGCCCAGCGGGTAGGTGTCGAGAACGCCGATCCGCATCGGGCCCGGCGCCGCTGCCGCGGCTTCAAGGAATGACGTTTTCGGCGTCGGCGCGGCGTACATCGCGCCCGGTTCGAGCCCGCTTGTCAAATCGAGCATGAGCGCGGAATCGCGCACCGAACGGGTCAGGACGTGGTGGGAAACGAGCCCGCCCCAGTTTTCGGCCGAGACCGGACCGGTGGGCGTGCGGCCGCGCGACGGGCGCAGGCCGAAAAGACCGGTGAACGAGGCGGGGATACGGATCGAGCCAGCCCCGTCATTGGCATAGGCGATCGGGACCATCCGCGCGGCAACAGCCGCTGCCGCGCCACCCGACGAGCCGCCGACACTGCGCTCGGGATGCCAGGGATTGCGCGTCCGGCCACTTAGTGAAGGCTCGGTCGCAACGTTGCATGAAAATTCGGGAAGATTGGTCTTGCCCAGGATAACCAGACCATTTGCAAGGTAGCGGTTTACGATCTCGTGGTTGCGCTCGGAAACATTGCCCCGGGCGGCGCGTGACCCGAAGGACATCGGAGCGCCGGCATAAGAGGGGCAGTCGTCCTTGAGCAGCACAGGCACGCCTGACAATGGACCTGAAGGCAAAGCGTTCAATTGCCGGTCCGCAAGCTCATCGGTCAACGCGATAACCGCATTAAGTTCGGGATTGAGGGCGGCAATTGCGTTCCGCGCCTCGCTGACCGCCTCGGCCGGTGAAAGAACACCGGCCGAGATGGCCCGGGCAAGGCCAATAGCATCGGAAGAAACATAGGAAAAATTGGAGAACTTCGACACTTTGGCCCTGCCTTCGCCTTGTTATTCTGACGTCTTCTGGACGCCCCAGAAGCGGTGCGTACCGCCCGGCCATCCCTCATAGCCACTGACCTCTGGCGCGAGACCGGTGACCACTGAGAAGTTGAACAGCCCAATCAGCGGCACCTGTTCGGCCATGAGCTCGTGCAGGTCGTTGAACAGTTCAGTCCTGCGTGCCGTATCGGTAACCATGGTGACCTCAGCCAGAAGCGCGGCGGCTTCGTCGTTGTCCCACTGACGCGCGGGCTCAACCTGCTTGTCGCCAATGAAGGACTGGAACAAAAGCAGCGGATCGAGGCGAGCCGAATAGGCAAACACCGCAAGCTCGTAATCGCCCTCGCGATAGAGGTCGAGCTGGGTCGCCCAATCACGGACTTCCAGCTCCACATTGATATCGGCAGATGTCAGCATGGCCTGAATGATGGTCGCGATCTGAACCCGGTTGTCGCGGTTCGCGACCAGCAGGCTGATCGGTTCACCATCATAGCCGGCTTCATCGAGCAGCGTCCGGGCCTGTTCGATGTTGTACTCCGGCCATATGCTCGAACGTTCGGTGCGATAAACGCTCTGGGGCGGAATGATCGAGGGATTGGACATGTAGAGCCCTTCCCCGATTGCCGAAACAAGCTGATCGGAATTGATGGCGTGGGCGATGGCCTGACGGATGCGCACGTCGGCAAGGCTTTCGGCCTCGCTCTGCACCTGCAGTATCATCCAGGCCGGGGTCGGCTGGATGTCGATGGTGAAACCGCCTGACTGAAGGCTCTCGATTACCGTCGGTTCGATCTCGTCGATAACATCGATCTCACCGGCTCGAAGGCCGTTGACGCGCGTGCTGGCGTCGGGAACCGTCAAGAACCGCAGCGTCGGAATCTCGGCAATCTTGGCGCCTGCATAGCCGCTCTTTTCGCCCTCGGCGGGCGAATATCGGTCAAAAGCTGTCAACTCGACGTAACGGCTGGTTTCCCACGTGGCAAACTCGTAAGGGCCAGTGCCGATCGGCTTGATGAACGATCCGTCCTCCGCGACTGAATCGGGGTGAATGATCCAGGGCGTGCACTGAATCGTCGCCATGGTGGTCAGAAAATGGGGCGCGGCTTCTGTAAAGGTGAAGCGCACTGTCAGATCATCGACAACTTCCATGTCCGATATTGCCGGACCGACTTCGCCACTGAAGCGGGCCGCACACTGGAAGTTCGTTTCGGCTTCAAGATAACGCTCGAAGTTCCAGACGACGAGATCGGCTGTGAGCGGTTCTCCATTGTGGAACTGGACGTCCGGGCGCAGCGTGATCTCGTACTGGGTCTGATCGTCGCTGATGGTCCAGCTTTCGGCGAGAACTGGCTGGATGTCGAGATCGGAATCGTAAGCAACGAGCCCCTCGACCACGTGCGCGAGTACCATATCGGAGTTCCCGTCGCGATTAACGCCGGGGTTGGCGCTGGCGATGTCGGCGTGAAGCCCAATCCGCAGCGTCGTGTCTTCCTGTGCGATCGCCGCCGAACCGATGGCGACCGGCACAAGGACTGCGATGCCCATTCGCAGGGCGTCCTTGAAAACCATTGTGATGTCCCTTTGTCGTTTGGTTGTGGCCGAGGCTGCCGCTAGCTGCGCAGAACCTCCGCCATGAAGTGCCGGGCGGCGTCGACCATTTTGTATGGTTCGTGTGCCACACCAGCCACGACGTCGCGCTGTACGGCGATGCCATGTTTCTCAAAGCTGGACGCCAGCGCCTCGATCCGTTCGAGGCGGTTGGCGCCCTGCTTATCCGCGCCATCCATCCAGAGCGGACTGTTGCGTGGAATTGTGATTTCCCAGGTTGCGTCGTCCTTGCTTCCGACGAGGGTTTGAACCTTCACCTGACGCATGGCGTCGATATTGACGCCGATGCCGAAGCGGGCCTTGAGGTCGCGCACGCCGACCCACCAGTCGTAGTCCTCGTCCAGGAGCGTGACGACACCCGGCGCCCCGATGGACACCGCCCGCAGTTTTTCCGGATGCAGGATAAAGAAGCGCTGGACGAACTGCCCACCGCCCGAAAAGCCGTACATCGCCATGCCACCGGACGCGATGCGGTACTTTTTCTCGACTTCTTCGACCATCCACAGCAGCACATGATCGTAGCGGATGTCGTGGAACTGGATGCGCTTGTAGTTGGTCAAATCATTGGGCTCGATGATGCCGACAGGAAAGAGTGGCGCAAGCACAATGCACTGATGCTCTTCGGCAAAGTCGGCAAAAAAATCGCGGTATTGCGCAGCGGTCCGGCCGGTGCCGTGGACCAGGGTCACCAGCGGGTATGTCTGGCTGGCCTGCTCGTCATAGTCTTGAGGGACGTACAGGCAGTAGCTGAAACGCTGATCTTTCTGGAGGGCAAAAAACGGCGTCGGCCCGAAATCGTAGAACGAGAGCTTGTCGCCATGGCCCTGGCGCTTGGTTGTGGGCAAAGACGGTTTATCCATGGGTCTAACCTCGGTTTATCGGGCACTGACGGAGGCTTCCGCCTCCGAGCGCCATTTGAGCGCAACGCCGCCGCCTTCGATGGTTTCGAGCACCGGAACGGCGGACAAAAGCTCGCGGGTGTATGCGGTTTTGGGCGTATCGAAGATCGCGTCGCGTGGCCCCTCTTCGACGATTTCTCCGTCGCGCATGACGATCACGCGGTCGGCGATCTGTTCGACCACGCCAAGGTCGTGCGTGATGAACAGGCACGAAAAGCCATAGCGGCTCTGCAAGTCGGCAAACAGATCGAGGACCTGCGCCCGCACTGTGACGTCGAGCGCCGAGACGGCCTCGTCGGCGATGATGAAATCGGGGCGGCGAATGATCGCCCTGGCGATTGCAACGCGCTGGCGCTGCCCACCCGAAAGCTCATGAGGGAACCGCTTCGACAACGCGTTGCCCAGCCCCACCTCGTCAAGCGCCTGGGTTACGCGCGTCTTGCGCTCGCCCGATGCCAGCCCCATGCCGCGCAGCGCCTCGTCGACGATCTCAAAAACCCGCATGCGGGGGTCGAGCGAGGAATAAGGATCCTGAAAGACCATCTGGCAGTTCGTGCGATAGTCGCTGGTGTGGGCCCTGTCCGACCCTATCGCCTGTCCCTGCCAGAGCAGCGTTCCCGAATTGGTTTTCTGGAGCCCAGCGATCACGCGCGCCAGCGTGGTCTTGCCAGACCCTGACCCACCAACGACCGCCACGACCTCACCCGGCCGGATTTCCACGCTGACCCCTTTCAGGGCCTGCTTGGTGGTTTTGGGTCGGAAGAGCTTGCGATGGCCGGCAAATTCGACCGCGATGTCCTGTGCAGCAACAATCGGTGTTCCGGTGCGCTGCGGGCGTACGGGACCGCGGCGGGGGAGCGTCGACAACAGGCGCCGGGTATAGCTGTGCTGGGGGTTGGCGATGACCTTGTCGGTCGGCCCCTCCTCCCTGATCTCGCCGTCCTGCATGACAAGAACACGGTCGCAGTAACGGGCGATCATCGGCAAATCGTGGCTGATGAGCAAGATTGCGGTATCGTTCTCCGCGCTCAACTCGACCATCAACTCCATCACTTCACGCTGGATGACGGCATCAAGGGCTGTGGTCGGCTCGTCGGCGATCAGCAGCCTGGGCTTGAGCACCATTGCGGAGGCAAGCATGATACGCTGCCGCATACCACCCGAGAACTGGTGCGGATGGGCGCCGAGCACTGACTCGCCACCCGAAATCCCAACCCGATCGAGCATTTTGAGAACGATCTCGCGGCGGGCGGCTGCATTGAGGTCGGTGTGGATCTCCAGCCCCTCATCGAGCTGTTTTCCCACTGTCAGAGCCGGATTGAGCGAGGTCATGGGCTCCTGGAAGACCATCGCGATGCCGGCACCGCGCACGGAACGTAGTTCGGCGGGCGCAAGGCTCCCCAGATCGCGTCCTTCGAACACGATATTGCCGGACACGCGACTCACCGCAGGCGGTGTAAGGTCAAGGACAGCGCGGGACGCCAGGGTCTTGCCCGACCCGGACTCTCCGACGATCCCGAGCATTTCGCGGCGTTTGATGGAGAAGTTGAGATTGTTGATGACGGGTAGCGCGCCGACTGCAAGCGTCAGATTGCTAACCTTGAGAAGCAGATCGTCCGTCACAATTGTCCCCTCATGCGTGGGTCGAGACGGTCACGTAGAGCGTCGCCAAGAAGATTGAAGCCAAGAAGGGTGATCGAAATCGCCAGCCCCGGGAAAATTCCCAGCCACACGGCCTGTTCGATATAGGTCCGCGAGTTCGCAAGCATGTTGCCCCAGGTCGGTGCTGGGGGCGGCACGCCCATGCCAAGAAAGCTCAGGGCGCTCTCGGACAGAATGACCCAGCCGCACATCGAGGTCGCCATCACCGTGATGGGCGCAATGCAATTGGGCAGGATATGCCGTACGAGCGAAAACAGCTCGGAATTGCCCATGACGCGGGACGCATCGATGAATTCGCGCTCACGCAGGCTCAGGACCGTGCCGCGGACGATCCGGACGACCGAGGACATATAGGCGATCGCCAACGCGAGAATGATGCCCCAGATATTGGCGCCAAACACGGCCAGCAAACCCAGCGCCATCAGCAGGCCCGGAAAGGCCAGAAGCGCATCGTTGAACATCATGATTACACGGTCGGGCCAGCCGCGCAGATACCCCGTCAACGCGCCGAACAGAACGCCTGCCAAGGTCGCCAGAAACACCGTCGCGAGACTGATCTGGATGCTTGCCGCGGTCCCGCGCATCAGGCGGCTCAAAACGTCGCGGCCGAATTCATCGGTGCCGAGCGGGTGTGCCAGACTGGGCGCGGCCAGACGGGCCGTAAAGTCGAGGACGAGCGGATCGTACGGAGTCCAGAACGTGGCGACCAGCGCGATGGCAAGGACGGCACCGACAATGATCGTGCCAAGTCCCGATTTGAATTTTCTCTGTTTCATTGCGCCGCAACCCTCGGATCGAAAAGGGGATAGAGGAGGTCAACGACCAGGTTCACCGCGACATAGACCAGCGCGATAAACAGCAGACATGCCTGAATGACCGGATAGTCGCGTGCAAAGATCGCATCGACGAGCATGCGCCCGAGACCGGGAATGGTGAACACTGTCTCGACAATGGCGATGCCGCCCAGAAGATTGCCGAGGATCAGACCCAGAAGTGTCCAGGTCGGACCGAACGCGTTGCGGAAGGCGTGGCGGAAAACAATGGTGCTTTCGGCGAGCCCTTTGGCGCGGGCGTGAGTGATGTATTCCTGATTGAGCACCTCAAGGGTCGAAGCGCGCATCATGCGCAGGATGACCCCGATCTCGTGCAGGAATAGCGTCGTGACTGGCAGGATCAGATAGAGGAGCGCCTTGATCGGGTCTTCGCCGAAGGTCACGTAGCCCACGATCGGCAGCCAGTTGAGCTGCAGTCCGAAAACCAGCAGCAACAACAACCCCATCCAGAACGCGGGGATCGACAACAGCAGGGTCGCGCCGGTTACGAGCGCGAGATCGGTCATGCTGTTCTGGCGCCAGGCGGCCAGCATGCCGGCCGGCACGGCCACAATGGCCGAAAGCAGCACCGCGGCGAGCACGATTTCGGCGCTGACGGCAAACCGGTCAACCAGCATCGGCAGAATGGGCTGTTGATTGGCAATCGAACGTCCGAAGTCGCCCTGAAAAATGTTGCCCGCCCAGATGACGTACTGATTGAAAATGCTCTCATTGAGACCAAGCCGCTCACGCAGGGCCTCGAGCGCGGCCGCATCCCCGGCATCACCGAGCATCAGCGATGCCGGATCGCCGGGAATGAGCCTGACGAGGGCGAAGACGGCGACCGACACGATAAACACCGTGGGTATCGCCATTAAAATTCGTCCGAGTGCAAATCGAAGCACGTCGCTAATCCTCGATCGATTTGGGAGCCATTGGCGTGCCGCAATCGCCGGGGCGTTCGACATCATCGCTGATGGTGTAGCTCGTAAACTCCATCCCCAGGGCCGGAAGTGGCGCAATTTCGAGCACGCCGATCGCCGGCTCCATGATGACTGTCGCGACCGTTGCGGTGATATTTCCGGCGCCGCCGCCACGCGGCGGGCGGCAAACGGAGTATGGCGTGAGGAAATCATCGCCCAGCGCGCGCTTGAGCGCCGCACGATCGACACCGTCCTTGGCCTCACCAAGAAGCCGGGCCACGCGCCAGTCCCGATAATAGCTTTCGGGAACAAATGGAATTCCCGTTTCGCGGATCTTTCCAAGGGCAACCGGGCTCACCCAGTGATTGGCGTGAACGATCTTGCCGGTTTGGTCGGGAAGAATGGGAAAAGCCTCATCCGGCGCGCATTCGAAATCGATGCCAAAGCCCGCCTTGGACGCGATCATGATGTTGTTCGAACAGGATTTTGGCGTCGTCGCCACGACCTTGGTCGCGATGGCAAAGTGCTCCTGCTCAAGGACCTTGCGCCGGATCAGGCCAAGCGGCACGCCGATCTGGGTATAGTCCCTGTCGCATTCGAGATAATTGGCGGTAATTGAAATGCCCGCAGCATTGAACCCGCTGCGCGCAAGGCCGCCCGCCTCCACGAATGTCAGAAAATCGGGACCATCGTCGCGGACCACACGAAGGACAACACCGGTTTCGACGCATTCGGAACGCCAGTCCCAGTTCTGACCGTGAATCAGATTTCCGCTCTTTGTCGCTTCAGGAAGGATGATGGCGCCAGTGCATCCGTCGTCCAGTTCATCTGGATCCTTGGCGCCCGTTTCAGCCCGCGCCATTGCAACAATTTCAGTACGGGCATTGATGAGCACCACGTCATTGAGGTCGACGTCAGCTCCCTTGGCGATGCCGCGCATCTCTTCAAGGTATTGCTCATCGAACTCGGCAACCTTCTTTGCAAAGTCACCCACGAGCCGCGCATAGGCCGCCGCGCTGAGCCCGAACGCGTCAAGCGCTCCGCCATAGATTTCGATGCTTTTTTTCACTCGATCCCGAGCCAACGTCCCGTACTGGACGCCACGCTCATAGGGACCACCGCTTATCGTGTAGAAAGGAAAAGGCTGCACGCGCTCACTCATTAATGTATTTTTCTTATTTAAAATACAAAATCAGATCACCATATTGTTGTCAACAAGGTTTTGCGGTGAGCGGCTGGCAACCAAAAAAGCCTTGTGAACATTGGCTTAAATCGGCTGTGGTCAGCCCGCGCCCATCTTTTGCGCACCCATATTGCGGAGTTTTTCAGGTGACCCACGTTCAGACTGCGCCGTCCGATACATCACTCTCAACACTTCAGGCGGAGCTGATACAGCAGATTCTGACGATGGTTCAGTCTGGACGCTGGCGCGAAGGCGACAAGATCTCCGACAGCGCACTGGCAAAGGAACTCAATGTGTCCCGCACGCCCGTGCGGCAGGCCTTCACCTATCTCGTCAACGCAGGACTGCTCGCCCAGCGCGCACAACGCGGCTTTTTTCTGGCGCGCGACCTGGTGCCGGGCGAGACGATCGAATCGCTCCTGCCCGGCGAGGCGAGCGATACGCTCTATGAACGCCTTATGTCCGCGCGCGCAACCGGTCAGATTGCCGATGAAGTCTCGGAAACCGAGCTGGTGTCGCAGTTTGACGCCCCGCGCGGGGCCATAAGGCGGGTCCTTTTGAAGTTCTCCAATCAGGGTCTGGTCGAGCGCCTGCCCGGCCATGGGTGGCGCTTTTTCGAGGGCCTGGCGAACGATGACGCCGTCGCTGAAAGCTACAGCTTTCGCCTTGTCGTCGAATGCGGGGCGCTCACCCACCCCAACTACGCGCCTGACCCTGACCAGCTGACGCGACTCCAGCAGGCGCAGAAAAACATTCATTCGCGGCCGATCGACCAATTGACCCGCGACGAATGGTTCAATGCCAATGCAGAATTCCACGAGACCATCGTTTCCTGGGCGCGGAACCGCTTTTTCACGCTGGCCGTGCGACGGCAGAACCATCTGCGCCGAATGACCGAATACGCCGATTTCGGCAAGCTCAGCGAGCAGCGGCTCCACGAGGCCTGCCGCGATCACCTTGCGATTCTCGATGCCATTGCCGAAGGGGATTACGACTTCGCTTCGGCCCTGCTGCGTCGGCACATATCCAGGTCCGCCGCTATGGATATCTGAATCAACTCGTTTTTTTTGTCTATAAAAGCCAAATTACTTTTCTGGAATCGGCGAAAGGCACCGCCATTTTCGTCAATAGGGATGGTTTTGTCGGCAATATGCACAAACGCAGTCGCCTTTCCGTTCAATCCGACGCTTTAACTCGGTTTGCGCAGACTCCAGACTCGCTCCACCAACCTCAAAGGAGCGAAAATGGAAAACATCGTGGTAATCGGGGCCGGGCAAATTGGCCGGGCGATCGCAAAGCTTCTGACCGATACGGGCGAGTACGCGGTGACGATCGCGGACCGGGCCGAAACCCAGCTCAAGACAGTCGGTCCCGAGACCGCCGCGCGAACGGCAGTCGTCGACGTCAAGGCGGCAGATTCGATGCACGCGCTGCTCGCCGGCAAGTTCGCCGTTATCAGCGCCGCGCCCTACGATCTGACCGAAGACATTGCGGCAGCGGCACTTAAGGCGGGCACGCACTACATCGACCTTACCGAAGACGTTGCCAGCACCGAGAAGGTCAAGGCCCTTGCCACCTCGGCATCCACTGCATTCGTCCCGCAGTGCGGCCTCGCGCCGGGGTTCATTTCGATCCTTGCCAACGATTTGTGCACTGAATTCGACACCATTGACGAGGTCAAGCTGCGCGTAGGCGCCTTGCCACAGTTCCCTGACAACAGTCTGCGCTACAATTTCACCTGGTCGCCCGAAGGCGTGGTGAACGAGTATATCGAGCCCTGCGATGCCATTGTAAACGGCCAGCGTGTGAAGGTGCCAGCGCTTGACGGGCTGGAAACCATGGTTCTCGATGGAACCGACTTCGAAGCCTTCAACACGTCGGGCGGCCTGGGCTCGCTTACAGATGTGCTGGGCGGCAAGGCCCGCAACGTTACCTACAAGACAATCCGCTTCCCCGGCCACAACAGGCTCATGCGCTTCCTGCTCCAGGAGCTGGGTATGGCCGAAACGCCCGAGGCGTGCCTCAGCCTGCTCAAACGTAACATCCCCACGACGCGCCAGGACATGATCGTCATCTACGCTGACGTGACCGGAACAATCGACGGCCAGTACTGCCGGCGCTCGTTCCAGAACAAGGTTTTGCCCGACGCTGTGCGCGGCCTAACAGCCATCCAGCTCACCACAGCAAGCTCCGCATGCGCGATCCTGGATCTTTTAAAGACCGGCGAGATCGGCACGCGCGGCTACATCATGCAGGAGACCATCCCGCTCAAGGCGTTCTTCGCCAACCGTTTCGGCAAGGTTTTCGCACCGGCAGCGCTTGCGGCAGCCGCCGCGTAATCAAGCAGCCGCCCCCATCGGGGCGGCCCGCTACACTTAAGCGCTGCTTGTCATCGTCGGGAAAGTGAACGGTCGTTGTTTGACGAACGGCTGGACAGTACCCAAATATGCGCCAAAGCTTTTCATGAAAGGACAATCGGTGACCTACGGCAAAACCAAAGAAGCCGTTGAGCGGCTGACGACCGAGCAATTTCAGGTGACGCAGAAAAACGGGACGGAACGGCCTTTCACTGGCGAGTATGACGAGCATTTCGAGCCCGGCATCTATGTCGACATCGTATCGGGCGAACCGCTTTTCTCGTCCGCAGCCAAGTACAATTCCGGCTGCGGTTGGCCCGCCTTTACCAAACCCATAATCGGGGACAATGTCGTCGAGTTGCGCGACACCAGCCACGGCATGACCCGCGTCGAAGTGCGTTCGACCCATGGCGACAGCCATCTCGGCCACGTTTTTCCTGACGGCCCCACCGATAGCGGCGGGTTGCGCTACTGCATCAATTCGGCCTCGCTCCGCTTCGTGCCCAAGCAGGATATGGAAGCGGAGGGCTATGGCTCATATCTCAACCAGGTGGAGGGATAAAATGACTGAACATGCAATTCTGGCAGGTGGTTGTTTCTGGGGCATGCAGGACCTGATCCGCAAGCTGCCCGGCGTTGTGGATACGCGGGTCGGCTATACCGGCGGCGACGTGCCCAACGCGACCTATCGCAACCACGGCACCCATGCCGAAGCCATCGATATCACTTTCGACCCCGGCAGGATCAGTTATCGCGAACTGCTTGAGTTCTTCTTCCAAATTCACGATCCCTCCACCAAGGACCGGCAGGGAAATGATCGGGGTGCCAGCTATCGCTCAGCCATCTATTTCACGACCGATGACCAGAAGCAGACCGCCCTGGACACGATCGCCGACGTCGATGCTTCCGGATTGTGGCCGGGCAAGGCGGTGACCGAACTTGAGCCGGCAGGCGATTTTTGGGAGGCAGAGCCGGAACACCAGGATTATCTGGAACGCAATCCCCATGGCTATACGTGCCATTTCCCGCGGCCCAATTGGGTATTACCCAAGCGCGCCGCAGCACAATAAATGAGACTTCGGCGGCCGGGCTCTAGATGCCGGCCGCCGACGCCCCTATTCCCACTCAATGGTCCCCGGTGGCTTTGACGTCACGTCGTAGACGACGCGGTTGATGCCCTTGACCTCGTTGATGATCCGGGTTGCGGCGCGGCCGAGGAAATTCATGTCGAAGGCGTAGAAATCGGCGGTCATGCCGTCCACCGAGGTGACGGCGCGCAGGGCACAGACGCTTTCGTAGGTGCGGCCATCGCCCATGACGCCGACGGTCTGGACCGGGAGCAGCACGGCGAAGGCTTGCCAGATGGTATCGTACAGACCCGCCTTGCGAATTTCATCGAGATAGATGGCGTCGGCCTGACGCAGGATGTCGAGCTTTTCGCGCGTTACGCCGCCCGGCAGGCGAATGGCGAGGCCGGGACCAGGGAACGGGTGGCGGCCCACGAAATGTTCGGGCAGGCCCAGTTCACGACCCAGCTTGCGCACTTCATCCTTGAACAGCTCGCGCAGGGGCTCGACGAGCTTCATGTTCATGCGCTCGGGCAGTCCGCCGACGTTGTGGTGGCTCTTGATGGTGACCGAGGGGCCACCAGTGAAAGACACGGACTCGATGACGTCAGGATAGAGCGTACCCTGGGCGAGAAACTCGACACCGCCGATCTTGGCGGCTTCTTTCTCGAACGTCTCGATGAACAACCGGCCGATGATCTTGCGCTTGGATTCGGGTTCGACAACGCCTTCGAGTTCGCCAATGAATTCCTTCGACGCATCAACGTGCACGAGCGGAATATTATACTGATGCCTGAACATCGATACGACTTCGTCGGCCTCGTTCTTGCGCAGCAGGCCGTGGTCGACGAAAATGCAGGTCAGTTGATCGCCGATAGCCTCGTGGATGAGAATGGCAGCTACAGAAGAGTCCACGCCGCCTGAAAGGCCACAGATGACCTTCTTGTCGCCGACCTGATCGCGGATGGCGGCGACGGCCTGATCGCGATAGGCAGCCATTGTCCAGTTTGCGTCGCAGCCGCAGATCTGGTGCACGAAATTGGCGTAGAGCTTGGCGCCATCGGGGGTGTGATAGACTTCGGGGTGGAACTGGACGCCGAAGAATTTACGCTCTTCATTGGCGATCATGGCAAAGGGTGCGCCGGGCGAGGTGCCGACGACTTCAAAGCCATCGGGGATTTCGGAGACCTTGTCGCCGTGGCTCATCCACACCTGATAGGAGTGGTCGAGTTCCCAGACGCCATCATAGAGCGAGCAATCCTTCTCGATGCGCACTTCGGCGCGTCCGAACTCACGGACATAACCCGGTTCCACGACGCCGCCGAGCGCAACGCACATGGCCTGCTGGCCATAACAGATGCCAAGCACCGGCACGCCATAGTCGAGCAGTTTTGCATCGACCTGGGGTGATCCGTCCTCGATCACGCTTGCCGGGCCACCCGAAAGGATGATGCCCTTGGGCTGAAGCGCTTCGAGCTTGTCAGCCGCTGCGCTGAAAGGGTGGATTTCGCAATAGACTCCGGTTTCGCGGACCCGGCGGGCAATGAGCTGGGTGACCTGGGAACCGAAATCGACAATGAGGATGGTGTCGGTGGGCGCGTCGTTCTGCATGGCGAGCCTTTAATTGGAATCGGACGTTCAGGCAATGGGGAGAGCGACCTGAAACGCGACAATCCCGATGAGCGCAAATAATGCAACCCCTTTTGCAACTCACCGCCCGCTTTGGCGTTGTTAGGGCAAGCGGCGAGCATAGGGCCAACGGTCAAGCCGCCGAGAGAAAACGGGTTCTGCGCGGTCCCCAAATGCGTCCCACTTCGCGCAATCCCGGTCAAAAGGCCAGTTGCGGTCCCATGCCCTCAGGCCTTTTGCAGCCACCCCGGATGTCCCTCGCATCCGGGGTGGTTCATTTTGCGCATCGAGGGCCGGGCCGCTGGCGGAATTCAAGACAATGAAAATCCGCGCATTTGGGGGAAATGCGCGGATTCTCTCGTCAACGAGTGGCCTTTTGATCGTTAGAGCCGGCTAGAAGACGAAGACCGTAAGGCTTGACGACTGACGGGTCACGCCAAAGACGCGGTTCGCGTCGTAGCTCGAACGGCTCAGGGACGCTGCAACCAGCGGATCGGACCGCAGCAGCATCTGCATCTGCTGATACTTGCCGCTCGAGGCGAAATAGTTTGCCACATAAGAGCGGATATCCGGGCAGACACGCAGGGCCTGAATCTGGATGTTGCTGGCGTTGTCCCAACCCGACAGCGTCGACTGTTCGAACATCTGGATCAGGGTGCTGGGATCGACGCCCGCGCAGTTCGGATCGGAGCTTGCGAAACGATTGCCGCCGTTGATGCCGCCGCCGTTCACGCCACCGTTTCCGCCGCCGTTCACACCGCCGTTGCCACCGTTACCGCCGTTTCCACCATTACCACCGTTGCCGCCGTTACCACCATTACCGATGCCCACATCCACATCGAGGATGTCGTCGCCGCCGACGTCGACGTTGGCGGTCACGGTGTCATCGAGCAGGCCTGCATCCACGCCAAGAATACTGTCGCGGCCGGCGTTGACGTTGGCGTTGGCAAGCGATCCGCCATCACCATCATCAAGCACTTTCACGTCGAGAACATCGTTGTCCCCGCCGCCCAGCCTAACCTTGGCCGTGTCGTCCAGAAGATTGATTTCAAGGCCGTCATCGGTGTCGAGACCAAGGAGACCTCCAAGTTGTGCCTGTGCACCTTGCGTTGCGCCGAAAGACAGGAGAACGGCAATTGATGCCGTCGCTAGAAACTTTTTCATACTCGCCTCCAAAAATTGCCCCCAAACCAAAAGGGGGGAAGTAATTCGCGAGTCGACTATGGCGCACCTTCAAACTTGACGTTTGCTCGTAGTTGATATTTCCGACCATTTTTACCTGACGTTAATGTGAGGACAACTCTACTCAACTGCATATAGTAGCGTCGTTTCTCCGTTTCCGGCCACGTCATAGAGTTCGATCGCCGGATCTTCGGTCAACGCAAGGGAACGCCGGAAAAACAGACTGTCGCCTACCTCGACATAGGCATCCCGGCGCTCGTACGATCCGGCCGGGAAGCGGTATCCGGCATACTCACGCTCACGGCTGAGGACCACGTGCAGTCCCTCCGGGGGGCGTGCCACATCGAGGGATTCGGGGCGGCTGACCACGGCGCAGCAATCGTACCGTACAAGCTGGTCCGGGTCGGCGCGCCAGTCGTTATAGATCAGACCCACGCGTCTCAACGGCACCGAATAGCGATCTATCACGCCTCCGAACCGTACGAAAAAGTCCTCCCAAAAGCTCTCGATATCCTCGGAGTACCCCCGATACCGCTTGGCCAGCAGCAACAGCGGCATACCATCGTCAGCCTGAACGAACTGGGCACGCTCGACAGGAGGAACAGTTAGGCGCGCCTGTCCGTAAGCCGTACGGTAGCGCCCGGGGAGGATGCCGAAAAAGCGGTCGAACACGCGCGTGAACGCAGCCTGGCTTGCATAGCCCACGGCATATCCGATCCGGCCGATCGGCTCACGCGACCATTGCAGCCGCAATGCTGCGGCGTGCATGCTCACCCGTCGGCGATACGCTCCGGGAGGCTCGCCCACGGCGACGGCAAACGTGCGATGAAGGTGATGGTGGGAAATATCGAGTTGCCGCGCGATGGCGCGGATATACTCGACAGCGCCGTCATCGATGCCAGATTCTATCGATCTGACAGCCTTCTCGACCAGAAATTGTGTTTCGATTCCCTGCAGCATCCATCAAAGATGCTCAACCTTGAGGAGGCCGTTTGTTCGCAGTTGATATGATTGACTATTTTTTGCTGACGTTAATGTGAGATTCACTACTCAACTGCGTAGAGCAGCGTCGTTTTTCCGACTTCGGCCTCATCGTACAACTCGATTACGGGGTCCTCGGTCACCGCTAGAGACCGGCGGAAAAACAGACTGTCACCGACATCCACATAAGCCTGCCGGCGGTCGTAGGACGTTGCCGCGAAGCGGTATCCCGCATATTGGCGTTCCCGGCTGAGCATGAGATGCAAACCTGCGGGCGGATTTCTCATGTCGACGGATTCCCCGTTGACCACGACGCAGCAATCATACCGAACAAGATTGTCGGGATCGGCGCGCCAGTCGTTATAGATGAGCCCGACGCGTTTCATCGGCGAAGAATACCGGCCCAGCACCGCTCCGTATCGCGTCAGAAAATGATCCCAAAAACCATCGATATCTTCGGCACGGCCCCGATACCGCTTGGCGAGCAGCAATAGCGGCACACCGTCCTCCACACGAACGAACTGGGCATGTTCAACGGGCGGGACGGAAAGGCGCGCACGGCCATACGCCGTTCTGTAGCGTCCCGGGAGTATGCCGAAGAACCGCTCGAACACGCGGGTCAAGGCGGCCTGGCTTGCATAGCCTACCGCATATCCGATGCGGCCGATGGGCTCGCGCGACCATTGCAGCCGCAACGCAACGGCGTGCATGCTTATCCGCCTCCGGTACGCACCGGGAGGCTCCCCAATCGCCGTTGCAAACGCGCGATGGAGATGATGATGGGATATGTTGAGTTGCCCCGCGATGGCGCGAATATAGTCTACAGCACCATCGTCGATGCCAGACTCTATTGACCTGACGGCCTTCTCAACCAGAAATTGTGTTTGGGGTCCTAGCAACATCCCAAAAGGATGCAGCTATCAACTTTGACTATTAATAATTTCCGGAAGACAGTTTTATTTAACTTTTACTTTGATTTTTACCTTTCGCACATCATGTTCGCGGGGAATATACCTACGTATTCAACACAATAAGTGATGCATTCAACAAATTTGCAAATCCTACCCATGCCGCATAGGGGAGAAAAAATAGGGCAGACGTCCTGTCTCGTCCCCATCTGTTAACAAAAAAGGCAAGGATCGCTGCAAGCATCGGAACAATGATGGCCATGGCCAGCCAGAGGCTTTCAGCGGCAAAAAAGGCCGGCGACCACACCCAGTTCAGCAGCATTTGAGCGGCCCACAGGCCCATCCCGGCGCTCAGCGGCGCGGCGAGAAATGTGCGCCATCCGGCTATGGCTATCAAGACGTAGAGCGTGAACCACACCGGGCCGAATATCCAATTTGGTGGATTGAAGGGTGGTTTTTCCAGTCCTGCATACCAGGCCCCCGGAGCGGTCTGGGTGCCGATGATCGCCCCTACTCCGATGACAACGACCAGAAAGATCACCAGCGTAACGAGAGCGCGCGGTTGTTTGATGTCGATTTGTGAGGATGCATGTGTCATGCTCCCTTAAACGTCACCCTGCCCGTTTTGGTTCACCCGGCCATGTCCGTGCGTTCAGGCGTTGCAGTCGCGGTCAAAATCTATGGAGATCGAGCGTTCGGCATTGTCGGCACCGGCAAAGGCTATGAGCACACCGCTCTCGTCGGAGGTCCACTGCACGTCGAGCGAAACAAAAACGGGCTCGACCGCCTCGATATCGAGACCGCAGCGCACCTGTATGGGGTCACCTTCCGGCCCGGGCCTCTCGATCACCGCCTGATGGGTGCAGCCTTCCCGCTCGCACGTTTCGATGAGATAGAGATCGACGCGGCCGGAGGGCGAGACAAAATCGTACCGCACGTCATTGGCTGGCCCTGCGACGGTGAACAGGGTCGCGATGCCAGCGATGGCCAGGACGACAAGCAGCAGCGCGGACCCGAAGATGATCGCGATCCACCGCCTTGCCATGGCCCTACCCCCTCTTGAGCACCGCGCAGAAAAAGCCGTCGGTATCGGTCGCGGCCGGGGTGAGTGTAATCGTATTTCCGTTTGCGCTCAAAGGTTTCGGCGCGCCGGGAAACAGTGCATCCCAGCGCTCAGGGAGTGAGACCAGTTCAAAGCCGTCATGGCGCTCAAGAAACGCCGTGATCTGGCCATCGTTTTCCTGGGGCAGGATCGAACACGTTATGTAAACAAGCTCGCCGCCGGATTTAACGAACCGGGTGGCTTCATCGAGCACCTGGACCTGATCGGCCAAGCGGGCTTCGAGCTGGGCTGGAGTTAGCTTCCACTTGGTGTCGGGACGGCGGCGCCAAGTGCCTGTACCGGTGCAGGGGGCGTCGATGACCACCCGGTCCATCTTGCCCACCAGATCATCGAGAGCGCCGGCATCGGGATTGCGCACCTGGGCGTTGCGCACGCCATTGCGCTTGAGGCGTTCATGGATGGGCGCGAGCCGCGTGCGCTGGGTATCATAGGCAAAGATCTGCCCCGTATTGCCCATTGCTGCGGCCAGCGCCAGGGTTTTGCCCCCTGCCCCGGCGCACAGATCGAGCACCTGCTCGCCCATTTGTGCACCAGCCAGCAGCGCCACGACCTGGCTGCCTTCGTCCTGAACCTCGAACCAACCCTTCTGGTAGCCTTCGTCGGCCTGAACATTGGCCGTACGGGCATCGTTGGGACCGGAAGGCAGGCGCAAACCGTCGGGCGCGATGGCAGTTGGCTGCGGCGCAAAGCGGGAGAGGGATTTTTCCACCCGGGCGCGTTCGGATTTGAGCCGGTTGACGCGCATATCGAGCGGCGGACGGGTGGTCATGCCCCTGCCCTGTTCGACCCAATCATTGCCGAAATTGCGCTCCAGCGGCTCGGCCAGCCATTCGGGCACATCGGCCTTCACGTGATCGGGCGCATCGTCAAAAACAGAGTCGGAAGAAAGTCTTAGCGCCTCGGTCTCGGAAATCGATTCCGGCGCAAACTTGTCGCTGCTGAAGTCCTGATTCAAGGCGTTAACGTCTTGATTCCAGTCGTTGACCGCAACAGAGAGGATCAGCGCGCGCGGAGTATCCTCACCCATGCGCCATGCGTGACTGGCCCGCTTGCGCAGCGCATCGTAAACCAGATTGCCGATGGCGGCGCGATCGCCTGCACCTGCAAAGCGGTGGTCGAGCGCCCAGCCTTTGAGGGCTTCGGAGGCAGGACGCTTGCGCGTTTCCATATCAGCCAGCACCTCGATGGCGGCGGCCATTCGTCCGGGAAGACGCATCAAATCACCTGAAAAGCAAAGACCAGCCGCCCGAAAATCACGCCCCAAAGCGCGATGAGCACGGCAAAGCCGAAAACATAGGCGGAAAATCGCCGGTAAACATGGTTGGACGTGATGTGGATCGTCGCGTGGACGATCCGCGACACCACGAAAGCCCAGGCCAGCACCGCTTCGGGCCAGCCCGCGCCGAGATAGAGCGCGATGCCGATTCCGATAGCAAACAGCACCGGAAGCTGGAACTGATTGTTGAAGGCGTTTGACGCCTTCTGGGCATCCTCGGGCCATGGACTGGTGTCGAGCGCAATGTCGCGCACCGCGATCTTTTTCTCCGCGACCAGTGGCAGACGCCGCCGACCGAGAATCACGAGCAGCATCAGCGTCAGCGCACCCTGCGTCCACAGCGCCAGCAGGATCAACAGGGTGGCCAAAGTCATAGAACTACTTCCCCCGATAGTTGGGGCTCTCGCGGGTGATTGTCACGTCGTGGACGTGGCTTTCGCCGAGCGCCGCGGAGCTTATCTTGACGAACGTCGCTTCGCGCCGGAAAGTTTCGAGATCCTTGGCGCCGGTATAGCCCATTGCGGCACGCAAGCCGCCAGCAAGCTGGTGCAATACGGCACCGGCCTGGCCCTTATAGGGCACAGCGCCTTCGATCCCTTCGGGCACCAGCTTCATCTGATCGCTGACTTCCTGCTGGAAGTAGCGGTCCGCCGAGCCGCGTGCCATCGCGCCGACCGAGCCCATGCCGCGATAGGATTTGTACGAGCGGCCCTGATAGAGATAGACCTCACCCGGGCTTTCATCGGTACCGGCCAGGAGCGAGCCGACCATGGCGACCGATGCGCCACCGGCCAGCGCCTTTGCCAGATCCCCCGAGAACTTGATGCCTCCATCGGCGATGACCGGCACGCCCTGCTTGTCGGCTTCCTCTGCGCAGCCCATGACGGCGGCGAGCTGGGGCACACCGACACCGGCAACGATGCGGGTCGTGCAGATCGACCCCGGCCCGATGCCGACCTTGATCGAATCCGCACCAGCATCGATCAGTGCCTTGGTGGCTTCGGCAGTCGCAACGTTGCCGGCGACGATGCGGGTGGAATTGGATTCACGTTTGACGCGCTCGACGGCCTCGGCGACGCGCACCGAATGGCCGTGAGCGGTATCGATGACCAGAAGATCGACCCCGGCCTCGATCAGCGCCATGGAGCGCTCGAAGCCCTGATCGCCGGTGGTGGACGCAGCGGCAACGCGAAGGCGTCCCTGTGCGTCCTTGATGGCCGAGGGATGGAGCTGAGCCTTTTCCATATCCTTGACGGTAATCAGGCCTATGCAGTTCTGATGTTCGTCAACGACCAGCAGCTTTTCGATCCGGTGCTGATGGAGGAGCCGTTTGGCCTCTTCCTGGCTGACGCCCTCGCGCACAGTGATGAGCTGTTCGCGGGTCATGAGATCAGAAATCTTGTGGCGGTCGTTGGAGGCAAAGCGCACGTCGCGATTGGTGAGGATGCCCACCAGCTTGCCATTGTTGCGCCCACCGGTGCCGCCATTGGCGACCACGGGAATACCGGAAATCTTGTAGCGGTCCATGAGCGCGTAAGCATCGGCCAGCGTCGCATCGGGGCCGATGGTGATGGGATTGACCACCATGCCGGATTCGAAGTGCTTGACCTGCTTGACCTGCTCGGCCTGCTGCTCGGGGGTGAGATTGCGGTGAATGACGCCCATGCCGCCGGCCTGCGCCATGGCGATTGCCATATTGGCTTCGGTCACAGTGTCCATGGCCGAAGAGAGGATGGGCAGGTTGAGCGCGATGTCTTTGGTGACATAGCTCTTGATGTCGACATCTGTTGGCAGCACGTCCGAGCGGGCGGGCTGGAGCAGCACGTCGTCAAATGTCAGTGCAGCATCACCAGTGATGGAGGAAATAATCTTCGCCAAGGCCAGCCCCTTTCGTGCCCTTCATCGTAGAACGGATGAATGTCGATGGTTTAGCGTGACGCGCCGTCGGCTTTATGACCGATCCGCAACGTCCGCGTTGTCCGCTTGGCCGGTGCAGAAGATAGACTCACACCGGCTTTGGGTTGGCGAGGGTCATTAACACCGAGTCAGGGCTTTGGGAAGTGGGTGAAGTCGTCCTATCTCGCTTCGCGGTCAGACAGGTGCTAATCTGGATGCTTCAATTTGAGGGCGCGGACATGTTCTTCCTCCTTTCTATCGTACTTGGCGTGGTTGCCGGCTTGCGGGCGATGACACCAGCGGCGGCCCTGAGCTGGGCGGCCTTTCTAGGCTGGCTCGATCTCTCGGCCACACCCTTTGCCTTTCTCGGCCATCCGATTGCAGTCGCGATATTCACGCTGGTTGCGCTGGGCGAACTGGTCACCGACCAATTGCCGCAGACCCCCAGCCGCAAGGCACCCGTTCAGTTCGGCACCCGCCTGGTGATGGGAGCGCTGGCAGGCGGGGTTCTGGGTCTTCCGTCGGACATGTGGATCGGTGGCGCGATTGCCGGGGTGATCGGCGCCGTCATCGGCACGCTGGGCGGCTATGAGGCCCGCAAGCGCCTTGTGGCATCGAATGGCGGCAATGACCGGCCCATCGCGCTGCTCGAAGACGCAGTCGCGGTGATCCTGGCGTTGCTCGTCGTGTGGCTGGCGGCATGACCGAGCGGTTCGACGCCATCGTTATCGGCTCGGGCCAGGCCGGACCCGCACTCGCCGCTCGACTGGCCGGGCATGGCCAGTCGGTGGCACTGATCGAGCGCAAGCTTTTGGGCGGCACCTGCGTCAATACCGGATGCACGCCTACCAAGGCCATGGTGGCGAGCGCCTATGTCGCCCATATGGCACGCCGAGCGGCCGATTATGGCGTTACGCTGCACGGACCGGTCGCTGTCGACATGGCAGCGGTCAGGGGACGCAAGGACGATATCGTCGGTGCGTCACGCTCAAGCCTGAGCGACTGGCTGACCGGCACCGAAAATCTAACATTGATCGAGGGCCATGCGCGCTTTGTTGCGGATCACACGATCAGCGTCGGGGAGCGCACGCTCGAAGCGCCGCGCATTTTCCTCAATGTCGGCGGGCGGGCCGTCATACCCGACTATCCCGGGATCGATGACATCGAAGTCCTCACCAACAGCACCATTTTGGAACTGACCGAGGTGCCGCGCCATCTCGTGGTCGTGGGCGGCGGCTATGTCGGGCTCGAATTTGCGCAAATGTTTGCCCGTTTCGGCAGCAAGGTCACAATCGTCGAGCGCGGGGACCGACTGGTCAAACGCGAGGACGAAGACGCCTCGCAAACCGTCATGGACATCCTGACGGCCGAAGGCATCGATATCCGGCTCAATGCCGATTGCATCGCCTTTTCCCGGTCCGACACGGGCCCGGTCGTTCGGGTCAACTGTTCGGACGGGGCGCCGGCGGTCACCGGCTCACACGTGCTTGTCGCCATCGGGCGTCAGCCCAACACAGACGACCTCGGGCTGGAGGCAACGGGCATCGCAACCAACGACAGGGGTTATGTCGTCACCAACCCGCGCCTTGAGACTTCAGTCGAGGGTGTCTGGGCGCTGGGCGATTGCAACGGCAGAGGCGCCTTCACCCATACGGCCTTTAACGATTTCGAGATCGTCGCCGACAACCTCGAGGGCGCCAGCCGCTCGGCCGAAACCCGCACCGATGCCTATGCCCTCTACACCGACCCGCCGCTGGGCCGCGCCGGCCTGACCGTGGCCGGGGCCAAGAAACGCGGCCATCGCGTGCTTGTCGGCAAACGCGCCATGACGCGTGTGGCCCGCGCCAGGGAAAAAGGCGAAAGCGCCGGCTACATGAAGGTTATCGTCGATGCCGACAGCAACGCGATACTCGGCGGTGCGATTTTTGGCGTCGGGGGCGACGAGGCCATTCACGTGCTGCTCGACGCCATCCAGTCGGGCATGGACTACACGGCTTTGAAAAACACCATGCACATCCACCCCACGGTCAGCGAGCTTATCCCGACCATATTGGGAGAGCTTGAGGAGGCGTAACGACCTTGCTGCCCGCCACCTCCCCGGTGGTGTGTGTTATGCGATAGCGTCCGAAATCGTTTCCTCGGGCCGCGACAGCACAATAGCGGGCGATTTGAATCCCATGGCGATCCACGCCACCAAGAGGCGCGCGTAAAATCGGGCTGTAGGGAGCTTTCCTGCCGGAATGTCGCCGTCCAGTTCGGGCAATCCCTGGCGATCGGAAACGACCGTCCGCACTTCTGGTGGAGGCAGGGCTCCCTCGAGCCAAAGGGCACTGTAGAGGCTCAGCCAGTGCCCGTGCTGGAACTCGAGAAAAACCGGCGTTTTGCAGCACGAGGCAACGACGCGGCGCGTAGGCGAGTCCGGCTGGAGCCGGTAGGCAGTCAGCAGATCCGCCCCCCTGGCAAAGGCAATCCGATCCTTGCGATAGAGGACGAAATGGGTGCCCCCGTTCGGGTTCAGCATGGGCCGGGAGAGCGGCAGCGCCGCAAGAGCCTCGCCCGCCGTGCGGCAACTGGTGCAGTGGCACTCGGTGCTGAAGAAGGGCCCGCGATCAAGGGTCAGGGCAACCTGGCCGCAGGCGCAGCCTATTTCGATGGTGTCGGACACGGCGAGCTCCTCCCCTTTACTGTGCGGTTTCGGCTTCTTCCATGTTCATCCAGACCGGCTCGAAGATGTTGCCGTCGAGATCCTCAAAGGCACGGCCGTACATAAACCCCATGTCCTGCGGATCACGGACATCTGCCTTGCCGCCGGCCTTGCCAGCCGCTTCGGTGATGGCATCTACAGCTTCGCGGCTGTCGCAGGACAGAGCGATCAGCGCTCCGGCCGCAGCATGCGCGTCGGCGATCGGCTTGGAGGTGAAGGTCGAGAAATACTCGTGCTTGAGCAGCATGAACGTGATCGTATCCGACCACATCATCGACGAAGCTTCGTCGCTGGAAAAATCTGCGTTCTTTGTGCAGCCGATCGCCTCGTAAAAGCGGGTGGCGGCAGCAAGATCGCGCACTGGAAGATTCACGAAAATCATCTTGGTCATTGTGTCGTCCTTTATTGTTCCCGAAGGGCCGTTCGCGCCCTACAGGATTAAGACGGATCAGTTTCGCCGATCCCGACACATAGGCATAGATTTTTTCTGAACCGCCTGGCGGTGCCCGCTTATTCGCGGATATCCTGATAATCGACGGTTGCCGGTTTGCCGCGGAACGTCATGGAAAAGAAGTTCTTGGCATAGACCAGACCGGTCCGGATGATGCCTTCCTTCTCGATCCGGCGCCCCGAGGTGTTCATGCGCAGCTTGTGAGTCCATTTGACCGGGCCAATCTTGGACAGCCGAACGGCGACGTCGGTATCCTCACCGTAAAAGGTGATGGAGCGATCATACCCACCGGTCTGTTCCCAGGCTTCGCGGCGGAAGACGAAATTGCCGCCGTGGATCACCGAACCCACACGCAGGATGAACCGACTCAGGATGTAGGTGAAATAGGTGAAGGCGTAGAAGACCTCGACCAGCGCAAGTTGGCGACGATTGAGGTCGTAATAATGGTAGGGCCCGGAAACGCATACGAGTTCAGGGTGCTTGTCGAACTCGTCGAAAACAGTGGTCAACCAGCCTTCGGGCACCATGGTATCGGCATCGATATTTGCGACGAGGTCATATCCCTCGGATGCCACGAACCCCGCGTGACGGGCGTGAACCAGCCCCTTGTTCATTTCCTTGACCACCCGGACACCGGGGTAGCTCGCGGCGATCTCTCCGGTCTTGTCGGTCGAGGCGTTGTCGACCACCACAACGTCCGCAGCATGTCCGCTGCGCTTGATTTCTGCCATCACCGCATCAAGGCACTGACCGATCATTGCCTCTTCATTATAGGCGGGGATTACGAAAACGAGCCGCATGCAGCCTCTCGGAATGGTTGTGAATGTCGCCCGATAAACGGGGAACACCACCAGTTGTCAACGCGATAAAAGCGCTTTTATGGCGTTTCCTCAGACAACACCCCCGGTATCTGGACAAAAAATCGCACAGTGTGGCGCCCAGACCATGCCAGTTGCCACCGCTCTACAATAGCGCCGAGATCGAGCGTGCCCTCAAGCCGCTTCCCGCGCCTTCTCGCGCGTTGCCCACCCCTCGCCCGACCACTCGCGAACCTGAATGGTGATTTCGGGGCCTTCAATGTCTATGAGATTGTAGGCGTTGGGCTCTCCCCGCAGCCGCGTCGAGGTAGTCGATGCGGCCTGGGCGACGAGAATATGGCCCTCGCTACTCTCGCGCGGGCCGCTGGGCACAGCCTCGCGCACCTCCCCTGCATGGGCGTGGCGGCGGACATAGGACATGTGAAAATGCCCGGAGAGCACCAGCCGGACGCCGATCCGCGAGAAGACCTTGAGCGCCCTGTCGGCGCGGCGCACCCTGTTCTGGTGCTTTGCCATGGGCTCTTCAGGATGCAGGAGGGGGTGGTGGGCGATCACGACCTTGACCGCATCGTCGGGTACCTGCCCAAACCGTTCTTCAAGCCGCCGAAGCTGATCCTTGCTGATCGCACCGTCGGACCAATTGAGTGAATGGAAACTGGCGCGCCGGGATGTCTTGAGCCCGGCCAGCGCAACGCCGTCATCGTGCAGGAACGGTTCGAGTTCGGGGCGGATGTAGCGGCGATAGTGCCCGTAGGGGTTGATGAAGCGCTTGAGGAGATTGCGCTCGGGGACATCGTGATTGCCGGGCACCGCAATGAACGGCGCGGGCAGTTGATCGAGAAAATCACGGGCTCGGGCAAATTCGGCAGCGCTGCCGATCTGGGTGAAATCGCCGGAAACGACAACGAGATCGGGATTGTGGAACGCAATTTCGGCGGTCAGCGAGGCCACCACGCTATCGTCGTGGCGGCCGAAATGGAGATCGGAGAGGTGGACGAGTCGCATCAGGCTGGCTGCCCCTGTGCCTGTTCGCCTGTATCGGATCGCTCATCGGCGATTTCGGCCTTGACCGCCTGGAGCGGTGCGAGCACCGAAAGGGCGCGAGGGTAGATCTTGAAGTGCAAGGGCGCCTCCATCGACTGGACTTCGCCATCTATCATCAGCTGAAGCCTGGGTTTTTTGGATCGAATAGTGACCGTGCGTGCCGTCGAGATGCTCAGCGCGTCATAATCGCGCCAATGGCCGGCCAGCATGCCTGTCGCCAGCCTGAACACATCGGCCACCCGAAGGTGATGCAGGACGTAGATGGTCAGCAGCCCGGTATCGAGCTTATCGCGATGGAAGAAGCGCCCCAGGCCCTCGTCATAGGCATTGGAGGCCACCGCTATGGCCTGAACCCGTTCGACACGGGATTGTCCATCACCAGTCGAGATTTCCAGTGCCAGTCGCCGTGCGCGCGAAATACGGCGGAAGAAGTAGCGCATAAAGCCGATCTTGGCGCCCACCCCCTGCCCGCGGATATATTCGCGGCCGGCCGCCAGTTCGGGAATGACGCCGATAACGGCCTTGTGCAGGAAGATGGTTCCGTTGACTTCCGAAACGTCGATGGCCAGCGGTTCCATGTCGCGCAGCGCCCCAATCGCTTCGCGGAGATCAAGGGGCATGCCCAGGTCGCGCGCCAGGAGGTTCGCCGTGCCGAGTGGCAGGATGGCGAGATTCTTGTCGGAATGAACAATAGCGGTTGCAAGGGCAGTTACCGTGCCGTCGCCGCCGGCGGCGATGATCGTATCGGCGTCGCCTTCGATTGCCCGGCGGATGCGGTCGGACAGTTCGGTGTCGGGGTCCGCGTCAATTGTCACCTCCAGCCCTTGTTCGGCAAACATCGCCTTGAGAGTGTCAGACGTCACCCCCAGCGCCTGCACGGTGCCGGAATTGACGTTGAGGACAAGATGGAAGCGGCGTTGAGACATTATTTGTGCCCGATTGATGAAACCCGAAGCATCAACGCGTGGGTGGGCGAAAGGTTCGCCGGGTGGAAATTATCCTTTCAGCGCATTGTCATGCCCGGTCTAAAACGGCAATGATAATGCCAACAACAAGAATATCCATTCCCGGTTCGGTTCATTGTCCCGTCTGATCCCGCTCATTCTGGCGGTCGCCCTGTTCATGGAGAACATGGATGCGACGGTCATTGCCACCTCCCTGCCAGCGATTGCTGCCGACATCGGCACGACCCCTGTGGCACTGAAGCTGGCGTTCACCGCCTACTTTGTGGCGCTGGCCATCTTCATTCCGATCAGCGCGTGGCTCGCGGACAAGTTCGGCGCCAAAACGGTATTTCGCGCGGCGATCCTCGTGTTCATCGCCGGATCGATTGCCTGCGCGTTCTCGGGTTCCCTTGCAGAATTCGTCATGGCGCGCTTTCTCAAGGGCATGGGCGGCGCGATGATGAGCCCGCTGGCCCGCCTCATCCTGTTGCGCACCACCGAGCGCAAGGACCTTGTCAATGCCATGGCGTGGCTGACCATTCCAGCCCTGATCGGGCCGACGCTGGGGCCGCCGATCGGCGGGTTCCTGACCACGTTTCTGTCGTGGCACTGGATTTTCATTATCAACGTGCCGATCGGCCTGCTCGGCGTGGTTCTCATCACCAAATATCTGCCCGAGGTGGAATCGGCCACGCAGCGCCCGATGGACTTTCCGGGTTTCTTTCTCTCGGCGATTGCCTTTTCGGGGATCGTGTTCGGGCTGTCGCTGCTTTCGATGCCCGTCCTGCCGCTCTGGGTGGCCGGTGTTTCAACTGTAGTCGGTCTTGCCGCGGCGATCATCTACGTGCCATACGCCCTGCGGATAGAACACCCCCTGCTCGACCCGCGGCTGTTTTTGCATCCGTCCTATCGGGCTGTTGTGTTCGGCTCATCGCTCTTTCTGATTGGGGCCGGTGCCACGCCATTCCTCGTGCCGCTCATGCTGCAGGTGGGATTTGGCTATACGCCGTTCGAATCGGGGATGATCACTTTTGTCGGTGCGCTCGGCGCGTTGTGCATGAAATTTATCGCCAAGCCCATTTATCAACGGATCGGTTTTCGTTCCGCCCTTATAGCTGCCGCCGTCCTGTCCTCTCTCGGGCTGGTCATCAAGGGCACCTTCGTGCCGCAGACACCAGTCATCGTGATGATGATGGTGATCTTTCTCGTCGGGCTTATCCGTTCGCTCTATTTCACCGGCCAGAACGCTTTGGCGTTTGCTGACATCGACGAGGACGAGGCCGGCCCCGCCACGGCCATTCACGCCGTCATGCGCCCCATTGCGACAGCGCTGGCGGTCGCCACGGCTGGCGGCGTGCTGGAACTTTCAAGCCATCTGCGCGGGCAGCCGCTGGGCGTCGATGACTTCCATACGGCCTTCTTTGCTATAGCTGCCATCTCGTTTCTCGCCATCATCCCGTATCTGAGGCTGGAGAAAGAAGCGGGGAGCGACATATCTGGTCAGCGCACTGCAGCCCAGCGCCAAGCCGCGCTCCAGAAAACCGACGAACAGGGCTATCAGGGCCGTTCGCCCCGCTTCTAGCAGTGCTTTTAATCCTGCCGGCTGCCCTTGAAGCCGCGGGCCACGAGATAGGTTTCCGCCGATTCCGAACGGCTCGAGGGCGGTTTGGCGTGGAACGTCGTCGTAAAATTGCGCTTCAGCATCGCCAGAAGCTCATGCTCGGTGCCGCCCTGAAACACTTTGGCGACGAAGGTGCCGCCCGGCGCCAGCACGTCGAGCGCATAATCTGCAGCGATCTCGACCAGCGCGATGATCCGCAGATGATCGGTTGGTTTGTGTCCCGTGGTGGGCGCAGCCATGTCCGAAAGGACGATATCGGCCTTGTGGCCGCCCAGAAGGTCAAACAGCGCCTGGGGGGCGTCCTCGTCGGTAAAGTCCTTTTGCAGCAGCGCGGCTCCGGGAACCGGATCCATTTCGAGGTAATCGATGCCGACAACGCTTGGATGTTCCGGATCGGACTTGACGGCCTTGACCGCCACCTGGCACCAGCCGCCGGGCGCCGCGCCCAGATCGACCACGCGCATGCCGGGTTTTAACAGCCCGTATTTCTCGTCGAGTTCGAGCAGCTTATAGGCCGAGCGCGCGCGCCAGCCCTCGGCCCGGGCCCGCGCCACATAAGGATCGTTGAGCTGGCGTTGCAGCCAGAGCGTCGAAGAGGTGGTGCGCTTGCGCGCTGTCTTGACGCGGGTCTTGAGATCGCGGTCTCCGCGACGGCCAGCGCCCTTGCCGGTCGGCTTATTTGGCATTGCTGCCTCCCCTGCGCCTGCGTCCGGGACGGCCGCGCATCCACACGCGGTCCTCCGACATCATCGAAATCAGAATGCCCTCACGCAGGCCGCGATCGGCAACCCGTATGCGCTGGCATGGCCATTCACGCCGGATGGCTTCGAAGATCGCGCAACCCGGAATCACCAGATCGGCGCGTTCCTTGCCGATGCATGGATTGCTGGTGCGTTTGTCATAGCTCATGGCCAAAAGGACGCGCATTGTGGCGTCCACGTCATCGGCATGCATCCAGAGCCCATCGACCTTAGAGCGCTCGTAGCGCTCGAGGCCGAGATAGAGCCCGGCCAAGGTCGTGACAGTGCCCGAAGTGCCGAGGAAATGCACAGGGTGGCTGGCCAGCATGCCGCGCAGCTTATCCCGGCCGCGGAAGTGTCGAAGCTGCTCGGTGACGTGGCCGACCATGGCCTCGAAAATCTCGGGCGTCACATCGACGCCACCGAATTTTTCGGCAATCGAGACGACGCCAACCGGCAAGGACTGCCACGAGCGGATCGAAGCTGAGGTCTTGCCCTGGTTGCGCGGGCGCCCCCCACGAAAATCGAGCCAGGCGAGTTCGGAAGACCCACCGCCGATATCGAACAGGATGGCGCCGGGGGCATCGGTTTCGATAAGGTCGGCGCAGCCGGTCACGGCAAGTTCAGCCTCGGTCTTGCGGTCGACCACCTCGAAGGTCAGCCCCACCTCGCGTTTGACGCGGGCGAGAAAGGCGGCCGAATTGGTGGCCGAGCGGCAGGCTTCGGTGGCGATGATGCGCGCCCGAACCCCGTCGTGCTGGGCCAGCTTGTTCTTGCACACTTTCAGGGCTTCGATTGTCCGGTCCATCGCGGCGTCGGATAGCCGCCCGGTCTGGCTCAGGCCCTCGCCCAGCCGCACGATGCGCGAAAAGCCATCGAGAACGCGAAACCCGTTTTCCGTCGGGCGCGCAATCAACAGGCGGCAATTGTTTGTACCCAGATCCAGCGCCGCATATGTGGGCGCGCGCTTTTTGCGCTGCCCTGCGGATTTGGGTTGGGACGTCCACCGCGTTGCCCGCTTGGCGCCCGGTTGCGCCTTGGCGTCGTCGCGTTCATGCCGGACAGGCTCATCGGCGCGCTCGCGCAGAGACGCAGGAGCCGCCGACAAGGCGGTGGACCGACTTGAATCGGTCAACTCGGTTACTCCGTACCGCCCGGTCGCCGGTGGGAGCGCAAGGCAGGCAAAAGGCCCGCAATGTCTCGAATGGAAGGCGCCCGAGGCAGATCATTTCAGTTTCGGATTAACGGTAGTCCATCATGGCCCGCAACGCAACGATTGCCGCATCGCGCGCCATTCGCACCGACGTGCCCAGATATCGCCACAAAACTCCAGTTTATGCCCGCTTCACGGGAGGGGGCCGCAAGTGAGCACGGCCGCGCGCGTCGCCTCGACGCAATGTCCCTGCCCGTTTGCGGAAATAACCCCGCGTTGGTTTGCCCGCTCTTTAGCGGATGTTCTGCCGACGACTAGACCATAACACACACCGGCCGCGCCAGTTGCCTGGCTATAGCTGTCCGGGTCCAGACAAGGACAAATCTAAAGTGATGCGTATTGCCTTATCGCTTCTGCTTGCCCTGTGCGCCGCTTCGGCCATCACCACCCCGGCCAATGCCCGGGATCCCCAAACCGTTATCAATGTTATGCTCAGCGAGTTGGGCAGCGTGCGTCCCTCGGGCTGTCCGGGGCGCTGGTGCGCGTGCTATCTCGACACTGTCCTGGCCCGCAGCGGCCTGCTGCCCACGGGGTCCAACAAGGCGCGCGACTTCGCCAATTACGGCGAACAGGCCGATCCGGGCGCCGTGGGATCGATCATGGTCATGTCCAATCACGTCGGCGTGGTCGTGGGCGATTGCGGCAACGGTCAGGTGCAGATCGTTTCGGGCAATTACTCCAACACGGTGGCGCTCGGCTGCTACAGCCCCAACCGCGCCATCGCCTGGCGCGCGCCGGTTACGCACTAAAGGCGCTCAGGCGGCCGCTCCTTCCTCCTGTGACGCCTGTGACAAAGAAGTGAAATTGCGGGCTTGAAATCGCCATCGTGTGCCGCTAAACAGGCGCCACTTCCTTCGGTCTCGCGCCGAAGCGAAACGCGCGGCAAGCCCGCATCTGCTGGGGAATAGGTTAACGGTAGACCCACGGACTCTGACTCCGTTAGTCCTGGTTCGAATCCAGGTTCCCCAGCCAATCCTTCCAGCATCGTGGGCAAGCTGGTTTCGTCGGAAATTTCCTGCAGTCTGCCCGAGACGCAAGGATCTTTTCGGCCGAGCGGCAGATTCACTTGGGCCCTACTGAGAAAGGACCTTCCCAATGTTGGCGGCTTTCCCGTTTATGGTGCTGGCCCTGCCGGCAGTCGTCTCGCAGCCTTGGTTGAGGGCTTTTGTCGTGGCCGCGGTCTGGTTTGGGTGAAGGGGCAGCCAGTCTAGAAGGCATGCCGTGTGACGGGGACGGGTTCGACCTGTGCAAAAAGCACGGTTTCCGTCCGCTCGACTGGCGCAGGGTGCGCTTCAAATTCCGCTTTGCCGGCCAGCGCCGCGTGCAGCGCGAAGGGCGGCAGCAGGAAGACGAAAAGGAACGCCCAAAGAGGGTAGCGCATGACGCTGGTTCTCCAACTTCATCGAACGCGATGAAGTGGGGCCACTATGGGCCTTAGCGAACCAACGGGCGTTTTAGGAAGTTGGTTGCATTTTATCTTGTGTTACAGGGGGAGGCGGCAACAGCAGTTGTGCCTCACGCGGGGCCGTTTCGCCGAACGCTATTGAAAGCACGGATTCCAGCGTCAGATAGGACCGCACCAGCCTGAACGCTATATATTCGGGCAACCCGATCAAAGCCCCGATCCGGCCGTTGGCCAACGCTGCAAAAGCTGCCATGAGGGCCGGCGCCCCCAGAACCACAGCAAAAACCGCCTGAATCGTCAGTGGGCTTTGCGGATTGAAACCCACGAAATAATACAGCACGCCAAAGATCACCAAAGGCACCGTCATGGCCCGTCGGCCCGAGTTGAGCAGCATGAAGGGCAGGATGATCTTGCCGCGCACCGAGGGCATCCAGCCGTCGAGGTAATCGCGGTTGCGCGACGAAACATGATAGACCGAGCGGAACCAGCGCATGCGCTGTTCGCGCAGATGCTTCCAGCTTGCAGGAACTTCGGAGACATAGGTGATCGTCGGATCGCCGACGACGCGGAAGCCCATCTCGCCGATGCGCAGCGACATGTCGGTATCTTCCCCGTTCATGCCACCGGTAAAGCCACCGGCATTGCGCACGGCCTCCGTACGATAGACAGCAAGCATGCCGGGCACGCCGACGATGGCGTCAACCGCGCCATAGGCGACCTGATAATAGCCGTGCTTGAGAAGGGTTTCGAGGTTGCGCGCCCTGTCAAATTTCCCGGTTCCCGGGGCAATGGGCAATCCCCCTACCACGCCGACGTCGCCGCGCCAGAAGTGGCGCACGGCCCGCCAGACCGAGGCCGGAGATACCTGTGTATCGGCGTCGATACGGATAACGATTTCAGTCGTGGTCCGGGCGATGCCCGCATTGAGCGCGTTCGACTTTCCAGGAATCGGCACGTCGACAACCTGTCCTCGCAGATTGGGCAGATCGGCAAAAATGCGAAGTGCCGTTTGGGCGGTCCCGTCGGTAGAGCAGTTGTCGAGCACCAGCACATTGACCTCGCCACCATATTGGGCGGCCGCTTTTTCGAGCGCGTTCAGCGTGCGCGGCAGGATATGGGCCTCGTTGTGCGCAGGAATGATGACCGTGACCGGTGGGCAGTATCCGGGCCTGCGCCGCAACAGGGCGCGGAGCGTCCCCAATACATAGAGCAGGAAGAACAGCACCGGCAGGAACAGGAATACCCCCGGCCCCGTGCCGCCAAGCAAAGCAACCGAGCGCAGATCGCCCACCAGCGGCAGATCGAGCGTATCGATCCAGAGGGAAACGGCAATTGCCGCACCGACGGCAAGCACGATCAGAATGAACGACGTCACCTTCAACCGCGGGTTGAACGGGGCAAACGGAGCCCGGCGGGGCATCGTCCCTTGGTCGAGCAGGCGGATCGAGAAGATATAAAAGCCGAACAGGCCCGAAAGAATTTCGACCACGTGGATCGAATAGACAAAGCCGGTCAACCGGTAGGCCGCGATGTTGATGAGATCGAACGCGGCGCAAACGACGATGTAATAGAGCGTGACTTCAAGGAAAAAACGCAACCGCTGGGGCGCCCTGGCGCCCACCACCGCCGAAAAGGCGACGAAGAACGAGACCATGAAGATGCGCAGCGGAATGGAATGGATGCCCAGATAGGGCGAGAATACTACGTCGCCATTGGGAAAGATTGCGGCCAGCGGCTCGGCGCTGATGGCGGCCAGCAATGCAGCGGCCACTGCCGTAAAGATTACCAGAAGGGTCGGCGCCGCCCAGATCGAAAGCGGTCGCGTCAGCTTTGCAGGCGCGCTGTCCACAGACCAGTAATCGTGATCCTTTGGCGCGCGCTGCAGCATGGTCAGCGGTCGATCAGCATGACCGCTGCGTTATCATCTAGGTGCTCGATCAGCGCAGCGGCGCGTGGGTCGGCAACCGCGATCAGGGTCGGGTCCTTGTCCTCATTGGGCACGACCAGCCAGATGGTCTGCGCACCGGCACCAAATTGACCGGCAAGGCGCAAGGCGGACTTAAGGCCGCCCGCCGTGGTCATCTCGACGCTCGCCGGCGCGGTATCGACTTCCGTTCCGAACACTACGCTGCTCCGGACCGGCAGGAAGCTTCCCAGCAGCGCCGCTGCCGTCCGGGCTTCGCCGCGCGACAGGGCCGTTGCAACCTTGAGCCCGATCGTCTGGTCCGCAGCCAGCGCCCGCACCATCTGCGGCCACCCCTCGGTGGGCTGGACGCCTTGCGGGGTCAAACGGGAGGTGGGTAATAGCTGTGCCTGCGCGTCCGGGCCGGCCCGGCAGATCGAATCGTTGGGGCTCGTGTCGATCAATTCGATCAGAATGGCGTTGGACAGGGTCTGGACTTCGGACGGCAGTGTGACGTCGAGCGAAATCGTATCCTCCTGCCCGTCGAACCGCTCGGTCTTGAGCAGATTGCCGTTGAGCGAAACGCGCACCACCCAGTCATTGCCCGGCGCCAGCGTCGAGGTCTTGAGATCGATCGCAAAGCGCCGCGGCATCAAGCCGTCGGGCAGATCGGCAAGAGCGTAGGGAATTGTCCAGCGCCGCGATCCACGAAAATTCTTGAGCAAGGTTTCGGCCGAAAGCTCGTCAACGGACACCGGCCAGGCATCGGGTGCAGGCAGCATTGAGGCAGACATGCGGGCGGCGAGCAAAGCATCGATCCCTGCTGCGCCTGAAACTGCGACGCGGCCATCGGGATCGAGCGTGAGCGCCGAGCCGGCAATCTGTGCCATGACGAGATCGGGCGTGGCATCAGCGGCGGCAAAGCGCACTTCCATGCCCCTGCGGGCAAGGTCCTGCCGCGCCCAGATTGCCCGCGCCTGCGCCTCGGCATCGCTCCCCAATCCGAGCCACGCCGGGTCCCCCATCGTAGCGATGCGCACTGCACGAGTATCGATGGGATCGTCGGTGAACAGCGCCAGCCCGCTATCGCCGCTCAGGGTGATCGCCGCGCCCGAATTGGCGGCATCGACCGGACATATCTGGCCGCCGCTTGTCGTGCCGCGGCCATCCAGCGTCACAACCACCGCATTCGACAGCAATTCGTCGGGGGCAAGTGCGATCTCGACTTCGTGGCGGGTGAGGCCCGCATCGAGCACGACCTCGCCACGACGCACGCCATCTACGCTGATCGTGACGCGCCCGTCCCCATCCGCACCCAGTTGCGAGTCGAGCGCGAGCTTGAGGGTGCCGGCCGAAAAATTGATCCCCGATGGCAGGGCGAAGCGGATTTCGGCCGAATCGGGGAAACCGGCAAGCCCGATCCATTGATCGGCTCGGGGCCGGGAAATCCAGATCTCGGTGGCGCCGTCGTCATCGGGTGCGTTGGGGTCGGCTGCGGGAAATTCCAGCCTCGGCAACGCCGAGGTGTCCACGGCCGTTGTCAGCCGCGCCAGCACGTCGCTATCGCGTGTGTAGGCGATGGCGACGCCGACAATCACAAAGCTCAGAATCGCGATAAACAGCAGGCGCAGAAAGTCTTTCATCGCAGGGCGAAACGCGGCGCTTCGAGTTGTGGCGTTTCAGGCTCGCGCCGGCCGGGCCACAGCGCGGTTGCCGGAATTGTGTCGAGATTGGCCCGCTCGATGAAGCGCAGGGCAATGTCCACGGTCTCGGTCAGCAACTCGTCGCGCAGCAGGATCGGTTCGAGACCGAGACCCTTCAGGGTCTTGCTGGAAACCGCGAGATCGTTTTCAGCGGCCTCGCTGCGCGGGTTGTCCAGATACTCGATGTCGGCGCCAGTGAGTTCGGCAACCAGTTCGGCCAGATCGCGTACGCGATGGGTCTCGGCCACCTGGTTGATGATGCGAACCTGGTCGCCGGCGGCAGGCGGATTTTCGATCGCCAGGGCGACGCAGCGCACCGTGTCCTGGATGTTGATGAAAGCACGGGTCTGCCCACCGGTCCCGTGAACGGTCAGCGGATGCCCGGCGGCCGCCTGCATAAGGAAGCGGTTGAGCACGGTGCCGTAATCGCCGTCATAGTCGAACCGGTTGATGAGCGCAGGATCGAGCCGGGTTTGCTCGGTCTGGGTGCCCCATACGATGCCCTGATGCAGATCAGTGATCTTCATCCGGTCATTGCGGGCATAGAACTGAAACATCAGCTGATCCATGGATTTGGTCAGGTGATAGATGCTTCCGGGCTTGGTGGGGTAAAGGATCGAGCGCGGATGCCGGGCACCGTCGGGTCCTTCGACGACGACGTTGAGATACCCTTCAGGGATTTCCAGCCCGTCGCCCTCATAACCATAAACGCCCATCGTCCCGAGATGGACAAAGTGCGTATCGAGCCCGAGTTCGACAACAGCGGACAGCACGTTGTGGGTGCCGTTTATGTTGTTATCGACAGTGTAGGCCCTGTGCGCTGCGTCACGCATCGAGTAGGGCGCGGCGCGCTGTTCGGCGAAATGGACTATGGCATCGGGCCGGACCGACGCCAGCAAGCGCCGCAGCTCGCACCGGTCCCGGGCGATATCGAGTTCGACAATATCGATGTCGTGCCCGCTCACCTCTTTCCAGGTGTTGAGGCGTTCGTCGATGCTGCTGATGGGTGTTAGGCTCGGAGCGCCAAGTTCTTCGGCGATATGCCGGCGCACGAAGTTGTCAACTATAACGACTTCATATCCAAGTGCCGAAAGATGAAGCGATGTGGGCCAGCCACAAAAGCCATCGCCGCCAAGAACAAGAACCGTTTTAGACATAGAGGGACCTTCCTTCGCAAAGCTTTTCGGCTCGGCGAATTGTAAATTCGTCTGAAGGTTTCGGCTGTCCCCCAACAACGACTGGCGCTCGCGCCGTACGCGCTTTTACGAAAACCTTCGTTGTTGATAACGCTTACGCGGTTTAACTCAAGTTAGGAATTTGTGAACGGTACGTTCTTGTAGCCGGTCAAATCGGCCAAAGTCCGCCAGAAAAAAGGCGCCGCCCGAGGGCCGCGCCTTTTTTCTGGATCAGTGCCCGGGCACCGGTTCGGCCTCCAGGGGCTCGGCCGGTGGCCGCCGGATGAAGAACGCTGCCACGATCGCGAACATCGAGATGATCGCCCCGCACAGGAATGCGAGCTGGATGCCTTGCGACATGGCCGGGACAGCATCGATGCCATCTGCAACCAGATCGGCGGCGCGCAACGTCATCAACGAGACGAACAACGCGATACCCGCCGCGCCGGCGACCTGCTGGATGGTGCCGATCACCGCGCTGCCATGCGAATAGAGATGACGGGGCAACGAGCCGAGGCTCGAGGTGAACAGCGGGGTGAACATCAGCGCCAGCCCAAGGCTGAGCGTGATGTGAAGCCCGAGGATGAAATAGATCGACGTGAACTGATTCAGCGTCGTCATACCCCAGAGCACGCCGCTCACCAGTACGGTTCCCGGCACGATCAGCACCGTCGGCCCGAGCCTGTCGAACAGCCGTCCAACGAACGGTGCCATCAGGCCCATGACCAGCCCGCCCGGCAGCAGGGTCAGCCCGGTCTGGGACGCATCGAGCCCCAGAACGTTCTGCATGTAGATCGGCAGCAGGATGAGCGAGCCGAACATGGCCATCATCGAAATCGCCATCATGATGACGCTGACGGTGAACACCGGCGTGCCGAAGGTTCGCAGGTCGAGTAGCGCCGCGTCGCGCTTCTGAAGCGCGAACTGACGCGTGATGAACAGGCCGAGCCCGATCACGCCGACGACGACGGGCACCCATGCCGGGAACATGGATGTGCCGCCGCCATGAGAAGCGTCACCACCCAGGCTGCTCAATCCGTAAACCAGCCCGCCAAAACCCAGCGCGGACAGAACAATCGACAGGACGTCGAGCGGCGCCTTGGTCGGCGTGGTCACATTCTGGATCTTGGTGGCTCCCAGGGCCAGCGCGCCCAGCGCGATGGGCAGCACCAGATAGAACATCCAGCGCCATTCGAGGTGCTCGAGAATGAAGCCGCCAATGGTCGGGCCCAACGCGGGCGCCACCGAAATGACGATGGAGATGTTACCCATGGTCCGGCCACGCGATTCGGGCGGCACGAGGTTCATGATGGTGGTCATGAGCAGCGGCATCATGATTGCGGTGCCGCAGGCCTGAATGATGCGCCCCACCAGCAGCACCTCAAAGCCCGGCGCCACGCCCGACAGCAGGGTTCCTGCACTGAATGCAGACATGGCCAGGATAAAGACCGGGCGCGTGTTGAGCCGTTGCAGCAGATACCCGGTAATGGGGATGACCACAGCCATGGTCAGCATGAAGGCCGAGGTCAGCCATTGCGCGGCGCTGGCGCTGATTTCGAGGTCGGCCATCAGGTGTGGAATGGCCACGCTCATGATGGTTTCGTTGAGGATCACCACGAAGGCCGAAACCAGCAGCAGGCCAATGACGAGCCTGTTGCGGGCCGTGTTATCGGGTTCGCCCAAAGGCGTTTGGGGCGCAGACGCGCCGTTCACATCGGTCGGTGACATTGGATATCTCTTGGTCTGGCGGGCCCGCCGCTCCAGCGTGCACGCAAAATTAGGCCGTGTTGAATCTGCCTGTTGAAAACGAAAGTCAACCCGTCGGATTTCAATCCTTTTATTCCGGGAGCGCACGACGGGCGAATAACACTTGCCCTGCCCCCCATATCGGAATTGACTGAACGCGCTGACCCCCGGGACAGCCACACTAGAACCGGGCTGCGCCGTCTTGGGGGAGGCCAAGCGGCCCGAACCAAAGGATGAGAATTATCATGCATGTTCTACGTCACGGCGGAGCCTTGCTCTCCGCCGCTCTCCTTTCATCAGTACCCGTCTGGGCACAGGACGTTCCCCAGCCCGAAGATACGACAGCCATTGCCGATAACGAATCCGTGATCGCTCAGGATTTCATGATCGCTTCGGCGCACCCGCTGGCCACCCAGGCCGGCTATGATGTTCTGGCCGCTGGCGGTTCGGCGGCCGACGCCGCAGTTGCCGTCCAGACAATGCTCGGGCTGGTCGAGCCGCAGAGCTCGGGGCTCGGCGGTGGTGCGTTCCTGCTCTACTGGGACGCAGCGACCAGCGAATTGACCACTTACGACGCGCGCGAGAAGGCGCCGCTGGCCGCCGATGGCGACTACTGGCTCGACGAGAACGGCGAAACCATGGGCTTCATGGACGCTGTTGTCGGTGGACGGTCGGCCGGCGTGCCCGGCACGCCGATGCTGCTCGAAACGCTCCATACCGATCACGGCAGCATGGATTGGGCCGAACTGCTGCAGCCCGCCATCGACACTGCCGAAGACGGCTTCACCGTCACCCAGCGGATGGCGGACTCGGTTGCCGGCGCCACTGGCCTCGATACCTTCGTTGAAGCGTCCGAGTATTTCCTGCCGGGCGGCGAACCGATTGCAGAAGGCTCGACGCTGACCAATCAGGCTTATGCCGATACGCTCAAGCTCTACGCGGCCGAGGGCGCTGCGCCGTTCTATACTGGCGAGATCGCCGAGGATATCGTCGCGGCGCTCAACACCAACATCAATCCAGGCATTCTCACCATGGAGGATCTGGCAGCCTATGAGGTGGTGGTACGCGATCCGGTCTGCATGGATTATCGCGGCTATGAAGTCTGTGGCATGGGCCCACCCTCCTCGGGTGCGCTGGCCGTCGGCCAGATCATGGGCGTACTCGAACCGTTCGACATTGGCGCAATGGAAGATGGGGTCGAATTCCGGCACCTGTTTGCCGAAGCTTCGCGGCTGGCCTTTGCAGATCGGGGGCTCTATCTGGGCGATAGCGACTTCGTCGATATCCCCGAAGGCTATCTTGATGATGGCTATCTGGCCGAACGCAGTGCGCTGATTGATCCCGAAGCCTCGATGGGCACGGCCTCCCCCGGCGTTCCTCCGGGATGGGATGAGGCGCTTCTGGCCTCCGACATCGAGCGCCCACGTGCCGGGACCTCGCATTTCGTCATCGTCGATGCCGAAGGCAATGCGATCTCTGCGACAACGACCATCGAAAGCGGTTTCGGCAGCCGTGTCATGACCCGCGGCTATCTGCTCAACAACGAGCTGACCGACTTCTCGTTCGCGCCGGAAGCCGATGGTGCCCCCATCGCCAATCGGGTCGAACCCGGCAAGCGTCCACGCTCGTCAATGGCCCCGACCATCGTCTTTGAAAACGACGCTCCGGTGCTTTTGACCGGCAGCCCCGGCGGCGCGGCGATCATCCACTATACGGCCCTGTCGCTTGTTTCGATGCTCGATTGGGGCATGGACCCGCAAGCGGCCATCGACCTGCCGCATGTGACCAATTTCAATGGCCGCACCAATATCGAGGAGGGCGAGGGTTCGGCTGAACTGGCTGCCGGTCTCGAAGCTTTGGGACATGAAGTCAATGTCACCAACCTCAACTCCGGCCTGCACGTCATCGCCATCACCGATAACGGTCTGGTCGGTGCCGCCGACAAGCGCCGCGAAGGCGTCGTGATGGGCGAATAGCTCTTGGCGCGGCGCCCTTTCGGGCGCCGCCTCACCTGGCCGGCAATTGCCCGCCCAAAACGAGCGTCAGTTCCTTGGCCGCCTCGGCGATCAGCCGACCGAGCACATGCAGCCGCTCGTCGCTCACACGCACCGCAAGCCCTGAAATCGAAATCGCGCACAGCGCTTCGGCCTGGGCGTTATAGACAACGGCGGCGGCGCATCTGAGACCTGTGACGAACTCCTCGTCGTCCAGCGCATAGCCGCGCTCGCGGATAGCGGCGATGTCGGCGCGAAGCGCCGGTGCTTTGGTGATCGATTTTTCCGTAGCCTTGCGCAGCCCGTGTCGGGAAATCGCAGCGTCGACATCGGCGTCGGGATAGCTTGCGAGGATCGCCTTGCCCATCCCGGAATTGACCACAGGCGCCCTGCCCCCGACCCTGGTTATGGCGCGCATGATTTCGCGGCTTTCGACCTGGGTCAGCACCACGACCTCCCCGTCATCGACCACGCCGAGATTGACCGTTTCGCGCGTCTGGTCGCGCAGACGGCGCAGAAGGGGCAAGGCCGGTGCCACGAAATTGCGCTGCCGCACAAAGGCGGAGCCAACCGTGAAAGCTCCGCGCCCGACATGCCACATGCCATCGGAGCGGTCGAACTGCACGAAGCGCCGCTGTTCGAGCGTGGTCAGCAGCCGGTGCACTGTGGAAACGGAAAGGCCGGTGCGCCTGGCGAGATCGGTCAGGCGATAGCCTTCCTCATCCTCGCCGAGCACTTCAAGGATGGCCATGGCCCGGTCGATCGATTGCACGATGCCCGAGCGGGGCGGCGGGCTGGTCACCATTTCATTCATGGCCTCGTCCTCTCCTGCAACTTTCTACCATATTCGCATCCGTAATACTAAGTGGCCAGACAATAGGGGTATTTTGCCCGCCAACCAGTCACAAGCGGCGATACCCCCCATGCCCAATCGGTCACTCGGCGATCTGCTCGACGGCCAGCAGATCAGCTTCAACGCTGTGCCGGGTTGCACTCCAAAAAAAGGGCCCGCCGTAGCGAGCCCTTTTCCGATCGTATCGTTTGCGATCTCAGCGCTTGCTGGCAATTTTGCCGGCAATGGCGGCTGCCGGAGGGGTCCAGCCCTCGAACGAGAGGTCGCGTTCGCCGTTTTCGTCGCGGATCGAGGTCTGAAGGCCCATCTTGTTGAGCAGGCCCAGGAACGGCTGGGGGGGCAGTTCTTCGATATTGACCATCTTGTGGCAGTCCCAGGTGCCTTTGGCGACCAGGATCGCCGCGGCGACTGGCGGCACGCCGGCCGTGTAGGAAATGCCCTGGCTGCCCACCTCGTTATAGGCATCCTTGTGGTCAGCGACGTTGTAGATGAAGACCTCTCGGTCCTCGCCGTCTTTCTTGCCCTTCACCAGATCGCCGATGCAGGTCTTGCCCTCATAATTGGGGGCGAGCGAGGAGGGGTCGGGCAGCACGGCCTTGACCAGCTTGAGCGGCACGACTTCAAGCCCTTCGGCCGTGGTCACCGGCTGCTCGGAGAGCAGGCCGAGCGAATTGAGCACGGTAAAGACGTTGATGTAGTGCTCGCCGAACCCCATCCAGAAGCGGATGTCGGGAACGTCGAGATTGCGCGAGAGCGAGTGGAGCTCATCGTGACCGGACAGGTACGAGGTGTGCGAGCCCACGACCGGAAGGTCGTCGGTGCGGGAGATCTCGAACATCTTGTTGGTCTGCCACTGGCTGTCCTGCCAGGAATAGACAACACCGGTGAACTCGCGGAAGTTGATCTCTGGGTCGAAGTTCGTGGCGAAATACTTGCCGTGCGAACCTGCATTGATGTCGATGATATCGATTGAATCGACCGTATCGAAATATTCGTCCACCGCCAGCGCCGCATAGGCGTTGACCACACCGGGATCAAACCCGGCGCCCAGGATTGCCGTCACCCCGGCCTTCTCGCACCGCTCGCGCCGCTTCCATTCGTAATTGGAATACCAGGGCGGCGTCTCGCAAATCTTTTCGGGGTCTTCATGGATGGCCGTGTCGATATAGGCCGCACCCGTCTGGATGCATGCTTCGAGCACGCTCATGTTGATGAAGGCGGAGCCGACATTTATGACGATCTGCGACCGTGTCTTGGCGATAAGCGCCTTGGTCGCGTCGATATCGAGCGCATCGAGACGATGGGCTTCGATAATACCGGGCTTTTTGAGGGACTTCTTTTCGAGCACGCTCGAAACGATGGCCTGGCATTTGTCCAGCGTGCGCGACGCGATATGGATATCGCCCAGCACGTCGTTTGCCATTGCAGCCTTATGGGCGACGACCTGCGCCACACCTCCAGCACCGATAATCAGTACGTTCTTTTTCAATTGTCACGAAACACCTTTTCAGAGGTTGAACCAAGCTACGCACGCTGTTCGAAATCGGGATCTCACCCCAGGTTACGACAGGCTCTGCGCGTAGTCCTCAAACGTGAACTCTTTTACGAGTTCCACTTGCCCGTCCAGGTGACGTACCGCTATTGACGGCATCTGGACCCCGTTGAACCAGTTCTTCTTGACCATGGTGTAGCCGCCAGCATCGAGGAACGAAATTCGGTCCCCGGCCTTGAGCTCATGGGGGAACTGGAACTCTCCAAAAATGTCTCCGGCAAGGCAAGTTTTGCCGCAGACAATATACGTGTGCGGCCCAGTATTGGGGGCCACGCTGGTATATTCGCTATAGGTCAACAGATCGAGCATATGCGCTTCGGTCGATGAGTCAACGATAGCAACGTGCTTGCCGTTATAGACGACGTCCAGCACGGAAACTTCCAAAGTGGTCGACTTTGTGACCGAGGCCTCGCCCGGCTCCAGGTAGAGCTGGATGCCATAGCGCTCGCTCATACCCTTGAGCCGCGCGGCAAGCCTGTCGATCGGGTAGTCATCATTTGTGAAACGGATTCCGCCGCCAAGGCTAACCCATTCCAGGCCATGGAGAATTTCGCCGTAACGTTCCTCGATGGTCTTCAGCAGCGTATCGAGGCTGTCGTACTCGTCATTCTCACAGTTGAAGTGGAACATCACGCCCGAGATACGGTCCAGTACAGGCTTGACCCGCTCCATGTCCCACTCGCCCAGCCGCGAAAAGGGCCGCGCCGGGTCGGCGAGAATAAAATGGGAGTGGGACACACCCGGATTGAGGCGCAACCCGATCGCCTTGCCCTGCGCTTGCGCCTTATCGGCATAGCGCTCGAGCTGGTTGACCGAGTTGAAGATGATCTTGTCGCAATTGTCGATGGCTTCATCGATCTCATGATCGGCCCACGCCACCGAATAGGCATGGGTCTCGCCGCCGAATTTCTCGCGGCCGAGTTTGACTTCATTGAGCGATGAGGAGGTCGTGCCATCCATGTGCTCGGCCATGATGTCGAAAACCGACCATGTCGCGAAGGCCTTGAGCGCAAGCACGCATTTGACGCCGGATGCCTGACGCAAATACGATATTTTTTCCAGATTTCGGAGAAGTACCGATTTGTCGAGCAGATAATAAGGTGTCTGTAGCGTCAATTCTTGCGTTCGAACCTCCTTGGTCCCCGATTACGAGGATGAGAGCGATAAGCCGTAAGGCCATAAAAAAATCCGCGCCGGATGAAACGCGGAAGACACCTCATCTAACGATTGGCGCCCCCCCGCACAAGTCCCGGAGAGCAAAATTTTCGTTTATCGCCAACGCCATCTTTGCCGCAGACCCGGTCCCATGCTCTAAGGCAGCAATGAAAAAACTGTTCGTCATCGGCATCGGCACGGGCAATCCCGAACATCTGAGCATGCAGGCCATCGCCGCGCTCAACACAACCGACGTGATCTTCATTCCCACCAAGGGAGAGGAAAAATCGGCCCTCGCCGCCATCCGCACGACGATCTGCGAGCGCTATATCTCGCGCCCCTGCGAGCTTGTCGAATACCCCATTTCAGCCCGCAACGAGGCCATCGGCGATTACACGCAGCGCGTGCTCGACTGGCATGACCTGATCGCCCAAAGCTATGTCGAAATGTTCTCAAAAGCCCCCGAGGGCGCCACCGGTGCCCTGCTCGTCTGGGGCGATCCGGGGCTTTACGACAGCACGCTGCGCATCCTTGAAAGCGTCAGGGCCAGGACCGATCTCGCTTTCGATCTCGAAGTCATCCCCGGCATCACGGCGATTGCCGCTTTGACCGCCGCCTTCGCGATCCCGCTCAACACCATCGGCAACCCGGTGACCATCACCACGGGCCGCAAGCTGGCGGCAGGATGGCCCGATGGCGCCGATAGCGTTGTCGTCATGCTCGACGGCAACAAGACTTACGCCGGCATCGATCCTGAGAATCTCCACATCTACTGGGCCGCCTACGCCGGCATGGGCGACCAGATCCTGATCGAGGGCCCGCTTGCCGAGGTCCGCGACCAGATTTCCGCCACCCGCGACGCGGCCCGCGCCCGGCATGGCTGGATCATGGACATCTATCTGTTGCGGCAGAGCTGAGTTTACGGCACCGCCCTTCCCCGCCCCTTCGCTGCTCCGGCGAAAGCCGGAGTCCATCAGCGATTCAAACCCACCGGTGACCCGGCAAGGCTGCTGGGTCCCGGATCAAGCCCGGGACAGCGATGGAGGGTAGTGCCGAAATCCATCTAAACCACGCCACCCCGATCACCGCAGCAAAGTCGGCCCCAACCCCTATCTCGCCCCGCCCGCGCTTGCTATGAGACGCACATGACAGCATCTCCAGCCCCGCGCGGCGCCTGCCCCACCCTCGATAGCCCCATGCCCGTGGCCGATGGCTTGCTCGCCCGCTTTCGCCCCGAAGCCGGGCTTTCCGCCGACCAGCTCACGGCGCTGGCCGATGCGGCGGAAACCCACGGCAACGGGCTGATCGAGGTCACGGCGCGCGGCAATCTGCAAGTGCGCGGGCTTTCCGAATCGTCGGCTGCGCAGTTTCGTACCGCCCTGGCCGATGCCGGCATTTTCGCCCAGCCGGCGCCCGCCATCGAAATTTCCCCATTGGCCGGCGAGGATCCCAAGGCCATCGCCGATCCGCGCCCGCTGGCCGAAGCCCTGCGTGCGGTATGCGATGAAGCGCTTGCGCAAGGGCCGCTCTCGCCAAAGCTTTCCATAGTGCTCGTTACGGGCGGGCAAATCCTGCTCGACGGGCTCAAAGCCGATATCCGCCTTATCGCCCGCCAAAAAGGCTGGGCCCTCGAATTGGGCAGCGACACGCTGGGCGAGCTCGATGAGGCCGATGTTCCTGCTGCCGTAGCGATCATCCTTGACGCGCTTCAGGCCGAAGGACCGCGCGCCCGGGCCAGCGACCTTGCCGCCGCGCCGATTGCCGCAAAAATCGAAAATCTGCGTCCCCTTGCCCATTCCAGCGTGCGCCCGGCCAGTTACATGGTCGGCCCCCTGAGCCTTTCGGGGCATGCGCCGGCCCTGCGTGTCGGTTTGCCGTTCGGGCAAGTTCGGGCGCGGCAGGTTCGCGATCTGGCGCAGATCATGAGTGAACAGGGCGTTGGGGAAGCGCGCACGGCGCCTGACCGCTCGCTGGTCCTTATCGGGTTCGATGCCTCGACCCTGCGCGATCTCGCGCCGGCGCTGGCCCGTGTCGGTTATTGGACGCGCCCCGATGCCACCGGCGTAAAGCTCTCGATCTGCTCAGGCGCCGAAGATACCGACGCAGGCGTCATTCAGGCTGCCGAATTGGCGCAGGGATTTTATTCCGCAGCGCCCGAGTTGATCGACGGCTCGTTTCACATCCACGTCTCCACATGCGCCAAGGGCTGCCCCCATGCGGGCCGTCCGGGCATCGTGCTCGATGGCAGCCAATTGACGCTTTACCGCGCACCCGACGCCAAACCGCTTGCAACGCTCGATCCTGCCGCTATTGAAACCGGCATCGTTTCTTTGGCCAATCGAATCCGCGATACTCGCCAGCCCGGCGAGACGACGCTTTCGGTGCTTGGCCGGCTGGGGCAGCAATGACTGAATACGACTATATCCGTGAGGGGCAGGAGATTTATCGCCAGTCCTTCGCCACCATCCGCGCCGAAGCGGACCTTTCGCGCTTTTCGCCCGCCGAGGCCGAAATCGCCGTGCGGATGATCCATGCCTGCGGCATGGTCGAGGCGGCGCAGCATTTCTATTTTTCCCCCGGCTTAGTCGAAGCGGCGCGGGGCGCCCTCGAACGCGGCAAACCCATTTTCACCGATGCCGAGATGGTGGCGCGCGGCGTCACCCGCTCGCGCCTGCCCGCCGACAATGAGGTGGTCTGCGAGATCAACAATATCGAAACGCCCTTTCTGGCGCAGGACCATGGCAACACCCGCTCCGCCGCCGCCATCCACATCTGGCTGCCACGTATGGAAGGCGCAGTGGTCGCCATCGGCAATGCGCCGACCGCGCTCTTCCACCTTCTCGAACTGCTCCGCGACGGCGCGCCAAAACCCGCCGCCATCATCGGCATGCCGGTCGGGTTCGTGGGCGCAGCAGAGTCAAAACAGGCACTTAGGGACAATTCCTACGGCGTTCCTTTCGCCATCGTCGAGGGCCGTCTGGGCGGCAGCGCCATGACCGCCGCCGCGCTCAATGCGCTTGCGAGGCCCGGCATATGAGCCACACCACAGGCAAGCTTATCGGGGTGGGCACCGGGCCGGGCGATCCCGAGCTTTTGACGCTCAAGGCCGTGCGCGCCATTCTCGACGCCGACGTGATCGCCCATTTTCTCAAGCGCGGCCGGCCCGGAAATGCACGCGCCATCGTTGCGCCCCACTGGCCGGAAAATGCCATCGAACTCCCGCTGGAATATCCGGTGACCACGGAAGTCCACCGGCACGACAAAAGCTACAAGAGCCAGATCGCGGCGTTCTTTGACGATGCGGCGCTGCACATCGCTCACCATCTCGATCAGGGCAAGACGGTCGCCGTGCTCTCGGAAGGCGATCCGTTCTTTTACGGCTCCTACATGCACATCCATGTGCGCCTCGCTCCCGCCTACCCCACCGAGGTCATCGCGGGCGTCACGTCGCTTTCGGGCTGCTGGTCGCAGGCCGGCGTGCCGCTCATGCAGGGTGACGACATCTTCACCGTCCTGCCTGGCACGCTCGATCTGGAAGACCTGCAAGCCCGGCTAAGCGCCACCGATAGCGCCGTCATCATGAAGGTGGGCCGCAATCTGCCGAAAATCCGCGAGGCGCTTAAAGCTGCGGGCAAGTTCGACAGCGCGATCTATGTTGAGCGCGGCACCATGGACAACGCCGTGGTCCTGCCGCTCAGGGATCGCGACGACAGCCCCGCCCCCTATTTCAGCCAGGTTCTGGTTCCCGGCTGGAAGGCACGGCCATGAGCGGCACGCTTTACGTCATCGGCACGGGTCCGGGCAGCCCTGAGCAAATCACGCTCGAGGCGCAGGCGGCCATTGCCGCTTCGAGCCATTTTTTCGGCTACAAGCCCTATATCGAGCGGCTGAACCTTACGCCCGAACAGGTCGCCGTGCCGTCGGACAATCGTGAGGAACTCGACCGGGCGCGCGCGGCGCTTACGCTGGCCGCAGAGGGAAATACTGTCGCGATGGTTTCGGGCGGCGATCCGGGCGTGTTCGCAATGGCCGCCGCGGTCTGCGAGGCCATCGACACCGGCGAGCTGCAATGGCGCAATATCGAACTCATCGTCGTGCCCGGCGTCACCGCTATGCTGGCAACAGCGGCCCGGATCGGCGCCCCTTTGGGCAATGATTTTTGCGCCATATCGCTTTCGGACAATCTCAAGCCGTGGGCGATCATCGAAAAGCGCATCCGCGCCGCCGCCGGCGCCGGCTTTGCCATCGCGTTTTACAACCCGATCTCGAAATCGCGGCCCTGGCAACTGGGCAAGTCGCTGGAAATCCTGCGCGAAATTCTGCCTGCCGAAACCATCGTGTCCATTGGCCGTGGCGTGGGAGCGCACCGAGGTTCTATTGGGCGCCAGACGCTGTCGGAGGTGAACCCCGAGACCATAGACATGTCGACCTGCCTCATCATCGGCAACGCCCTTACACGGGTGATAGAGCGACCCGAAAAACCCGATCTCGTCTACACACCGCGCTGGGTGCCCGAAAATGGCTGACCGCTGGCTTACCATTGTCGGTATCGGGGAAGACGGGCTGGACGGGCTCACCGATCTCACCAAGTCCTTGATTGCCAACGCGGAAGTGGTGTTCGGCGGCGAGCGCCATTTGCGTCTCGTGCGCGGCATGAACCTCGCCGAACAGCGCCGCTGGCAAAGCCCGATCGAAACCTCGATCGAAGAAGTTGCCCGGCTGCGCGGCCGCAAACGGGTCTGTGTTCTGGCCAGTGGCGATCCGTTCCATTACGGCATCGGCGCCACCCTGGCTCGCCGCGTTCCGGCGGCCGAAATGCTCGTGATTACAAGCCCTTCCTCGTTGTCACTCGCCGCCGCGCGCATGGGCTGGCCGTTGCAGGACGTCACCACATTGTCCCTGCACGGCAGGCCCATCGAGCTTGTCTTGCCGCATCTGCATCCGGGCCGAAAAATCCTTGCGCTGACCTCGGACGAAACCGGTCCAGCCCAGATTTCCGGCCTTTTGACCGAGGCCGGCTTTGGCCGCAGCGCCATGACCGTGCTCGACGCGTTGGGCGGCCCGCACGAGAGGGTCCGCACCGCTCTCGCGCAAACGTTCGATATCGAAAACATCAGCCCGCTCAACGTTCTGGCGATAGATGTCCTCGCCGATGAAAATGCGCGTATCCTTCCCCTCACGCCGGGGTTGCCCGACGATTGGTTCGACCATGACGGCCAGATCACCAAGCGCGAAGTCCGCGCGCTGACCCTTTCCGCCCTCGCCCCACGGCGCGGAGAGCTGTTGTGGGACATCGGGGCGGGTTCGGGTTCGGTGGGAATCGAGTGGATGCTGGCCGACCCATCGCTTTCGGCCATCGCGGTGGAGGCCGATCCGATACGCGGCGCCCGCATTGCAGACAATGCGGCCCTGATGGGCGTTCCCGGCCTCACAATCAGAGTCGGACGGGCGCCGCAAGTCCTTGAAAAACTTGAAAAACCTGACGCCATCTTCATCGGCGGCGGCGGCACTGAGGAGGGTGTGGTCGACGCCGCCATCGATGCGCTCAGACCCGGCGGGCGGTTGGTCGCGAACGCGGTAACCCTTGAAATGGAAGCGCTTTTGGCTCTGCTGCACCAGCAGATGGGTGGCAGCCTGACCCGCATCCAGATCGCCCGTGCCGAGCCGCTGGGCTCCATGAGCGGATGGCGGCCCGCAATGCCGATCACCCAATGGGTGTGGGTCAAATGAGTGTCCATTTCATCGGCGCGGGACCCGGCGCGGCGGACCTCATCACCGTGAGGGGCCGCGACATCCTAAGCCGTTGCCCCGTATGCCTTTATGCCGGTTCGATCGTCCCCAAGGAACTGCTCGGCTGGTGCCCGAAAGACGCCCGGCTGGTCGACACCGCCCCCCTCTCGCTCGATGAAATCGAAGCCGAATATGTAGCCGCTCACGCCGCCGGTCTCGACGTCGCGCGCCTTCATTCGGGCGACCTTTCCATGTGGAGCGCGGTCGCCGAACAGATCCGGCGGCTTGAGGCCCATTCCATCCCCTATACGCTCACCCCCGGCGTCCCGGCGTTTGCGGCCGCCGCGGCAGCGCTGGGTCAGGAGTTGACCAAGCCTGCGCTTGCTCAAAGTCTTGTTCTGACACGCATTTCCGGCCGCGCTTCTGCGATGCCCAAGGGCGAAACGCTCGCCAATTTCGGGGCCAGCGGCGCTACGCTTGCTATCCATCTGGCGATCCACGCGTTGGACGAGATCGTTACCGAACTCACCCCACTCTATGGCGCCGATTGCCCCGTCGCCATCGTCGCCTGGGCAAGCTGGGACAGCGAAAAAATCGTCCGTGGCACGCTGGGCAATATCGCCGGCAAAGTCGCTGCCGATCCTATCGAGCGCACAGCCATCATTTTCGTTGGCCGAACCCTTGCAGCGGAAGGGTTTTCCGACAGTTCGCTCTATGACCCGGCCTATCAGCGCCGGTTCAGGGGGCGGGATTAGCCGAGAGTGCTGCCACCGCGTCGTGGTGGCTGAGGAACACCCTGCCATTGAGATGATCGAGGAAATCGGTGCGCTTCAACCGATCCATCACAGGGCCCTTCACCTCAGACAGATTGAGACCAATACCCTGTTCCTTCAGCCGAATATTGATCGCTTCCAGACTTTCGAGCGCCGACATGTCGATGGCATTGATGGCCGGGCACATGAGTATGACTTCGGTCACCTCCGGTTTGCCGGAAATCTCGTTGGCGATGCGCTCCTCGAGATATCGCGCATTGGCGAAATAGAGGCTTTCATCGACCCGTAGCGCCAGAATATGGGCGTCCGTCCGAACGTCGTGACGGTCGATGTTGCGGAAGTGCTCGGTGCCCGGCACCCGGCCGACAATTGCCATATGGGGGCGTGAACTGCGGTAGAAAAAGACCACCACCGAGGCCGCGACGCCCAGTGAAATGCCGGTTTCCACGCCGAAGATCAGCGTTCCCGCCAGCGTTGTCGCCACAGCCAGAAAATCCGCCTTCGAATAGGCCCAGGACTTTTTCAGTATCGAGAAATCGACCAACGCCAGCACGGCCACGACAATCGTCGCGGCCAGCGTGGCCTTGGGCAAGAGTGCCAGAAACGGTGTCAGCAGCAGCGTGGCAATTGCAATGCCAACCGCCGTGAACATGCCGGCAGCCGGGGTCGCCGCACCGGCGTCGTGATTGACGACCGATCGCGCGAAACCCCCGGTTACCGGGAACCCCGACCCGATGGCCGACGCGATATTGGCTGCACCGAGCCCTACGAGTTCCCGATCAGGATCGATGCGTTCGCGCTTTTTAGCGGCAAGAGTTTGGGCCACGGAAATCGACTCGACGAACCCGACGATCGAAATGATGAGAGCCGGAACGATCAGGGCGCCGACAATATCGAGATCGAGATTGGGCAGCGACAGCAAGGGGATACCCTGCGGGACATCCCCCACCAGCGCCACGCCGCGCGCACCGAGGTCGAAAGCCGCCGATGCGGCAATCGCCAGCAGCACCACGGCCACGGGCGCTGCCCGAACGGCAAAGGTGGCGATTGTCGGCGGTGAACCCCACGATACCAAAGCCCGCTTCATGCCGAGCCGCACCCAGATGAGCGCGGCGAGCGAACTTGCGCCCACCGCGAACGTATAGGGGTTGAACTGGCCCAGGTGCTCGGCGAGCGAAGCGAGAAGTTCGGGCATGGCGTGGCCGGCGCTGGAAATGCCGAGCAGGCCGCCGACCTGGCTCGTCGCGATGATGAGGCCCGAGGCGGTAATGAACCCCGAGATGACCGGGTGAGACAGAAAATTGGCGATGAAGCCCAGCCGGAAGATGCCCATGAGAGTCAGGATGCCGCCAGAAAGAAGGGCGAGCACAATGGCGGCGCTGGCATAGTCTGCCGTGCCCTCCTGAGCGATCCGGCCGATTGCGGCCGCCGTCATCAGCGAGACGACGGCCACAGGGCCGACAGCCAGTGAGGTCGAGGACCCGAAAATGCCGTAGGCAACCAGCGGCAGGATGGAGGCATAGAGCCCCACTTCGGGGGGCAACCCCGCCAGAAGTGCGTAAGCCAGCGATTGCGGGATCAGCATGATCGTGACGATCACGGCGGCCAGAAAATCGCGGCCGAGCTTGTCCCGTGAATACTGCCTGCCCCAATTGAGGATGGGGACGTATTTTTCGAGCATGGTAACCGAACCTATCAGTCGAGCGTAGCGTAAAGGCTACCGGCGCGGGCGCCCGAGCGGCAGTAACCGAGCACCGGCCCATCGACATTGGCCATCGCTTCATGGAAGCGAATAATCTGGCCTTCCGTCAACTGGCCCGATACCGGCACCTGAAAGGCTTCGAGCCCTGCCGCGCGAGCGGCGGATTCGATCTGGGCGAAAGTGGGCTGACCGGGTTCTTCATTGTCGGGACGCGCGCACACAATGGCCCTAAACCCTTTGTCCCTGAGCACGCCGATATCTTCGGGCATGATCTGGCCGGCCGTTGAAAAGCGGTCGTCGATTTTCTTGATGTTCATGGCAAATTACCTTGAGGTCTGGAGGTTTCGTGACGTCAGAACCTGACGGGCGCTGCGGGCCAAGATAATGCCGCCAACCATCGAGGCGACAAAAACGAAGGCGTCGGGTTCTCCCAGGCCGAGCGCCGGGATGGATCCGCCGGGGCAAAAGCCAGTGATCCCCCAACCAATGCCAAAGATTGCCGAGCCAGCCACCAGCGGCAGGTCAATGTCTTTGGACGTTGGCAGGTGAAACGCCTTGTCAAAGACTGGCGCAGGGCGCTTGAGGACGAAAAAATACCCGAGGGCGGTAACGGCCAGCGCGCCGCCCATTACGAGCGCCAGCGACGGGTCCCAGATGCCGGCGAAGTCAAAAAAATTGAGGACCTTGGCCGGATTGGCCATGCCCGAGATGGCGATTCCTGCGCCGAAGATCAGGCCGATAAACCCCGCGACAATTATTTTTTGCATTACAGGCCTCCCATAAGGTGGCGGATGACAAAGACTGTGGCGGCTGTGGAGGCCATGAACACAAGCGTAGCGACGACGGAGCGCGGCGACAGGCGGGCGATGCCGCAGACGCCGTGTCCGGAGGTACAGCCCGAGCCGAAGTAAACGCCGATACCGACGACGAGACCGCCGCCGATCAGCCACTGGACGGGGACAGGACTGTGGAAACCGACAACGTCACCGAAAACGGCAACGATCAGCATCGGGGCGACAATTGCACCGGCCAGAAACGCGGCGCGCCACGCCCAATCGGTGTGAAGGGGTGGAATCACAGCGGTCAAAATGCCGGTCATGCCCGCGATCCGGCCATGAAATGCCATGAGCAGGACAGCGGCCAGCCCGATCAGAGCTCCGCCGGACAGCGAAAGCAGGGGCGTAAATTCAGTCATTGAGCATACCTTGATGGCTTGGAAGCAGAAGGAGGGAAATCACTGCGCGCCGGGACCGCAGAACAACTCGTACATCGTTGAAACGATGGCTTTCGCCTTGGGGTCGGACAGCCTGTAAAATACGGCCTTTCCATCCTTGCGGCCTTCGATCATTCCGGCGCTACGCAGTTCGGCCAGTTGTTGGGACAGGCCGGGCTGACGAATATCGAGAAGGTCTTCAAGCTCGCGCACGCTGCGCTCACCCTCGACCAACGCGCAAACAACGAGAAGACGATCGCGATTGGCGAGTTTCTTGAGAAACGCCGTTGCTTCATCGACCTTGCCCTTGATGACCCGGGTCTGGGCTGCGAGCTCATGTGTCCCGGTTTCGATCACCACGATGCCCCTCCGAGCGCATCGAGCGGTATCTTGAGATAGCGTTTCCCGTTGGACTCGGGCTCAGGCAGCCGGCCGCCATTGGTGTTGATCTGTAAGGCGTGGAGGATCAACTTGGGCATGGGGAGCGTCTTGTCCCGCGCGTCCCGCACGGCCTTGAAGGCATCCTTCGACTTGTATTTCGACATATGGATGTTGGTCGCCTTCTGCTCGGCCACCGTCGACTCCCATCGCGGTTCGCGTCCGCCCGGCTGATAATCATGACCGGTAAAAATGCGGGTCTCGTCGGGCAGCGCCAGAATGGCCTGGATCGAGTTCCAGAGCACTTCGGAACTTCCGCCGGGAAAGTCGGCGCGGGCCGTGCCGCTGTCGGGCATGAACAATGTATCGTGGACGAAGGCAGCATCGCCGATCACGTAGGTTATCGAAGCCAGCGTATGTCCAGGAGAGAACATGACCCTGGCCGGAATGTTGCCGACCATGAACTCTTCGCCATCGGCAAACAGCCGGTCCCACTGGCTACCGTCGGCACGGAAATCAGGCCAGTTATAGATGCCCTTCCAGAGCTTCTGGACCTCTGTGACCTTTTCACCGATCGCAGTGCGCGCGCCGGTCTTGCCCTTGAGATATTGAGCCGCCGAAAAGTGATCGGCATGAGGATGAGTGTCGAGAATCCACTCGGGATCGTATCCCCGGTCCTTGATGAAGGCGAGCAGCCTGTCGGCCTGCACGGTGGCCGTGCTGCCCGACTTTTCGTCGTAGTCGAGCACCGGATCCACGATCGCGCATTTTTTGGTTTCCGGGTCGGCGACCAAGTACTGAATCGAAAATGTGCGGGGTTCGAAAAATCCGGTAACTTCGGGTTTTGAAGGCATAGGTGGTTCCTGAACGAACGATGGTAGCTTGATCGCTTAGGTAACAACGCTTGCATTTTTTTGCAATAATAATTTTGAAATTTTTGTATTGCTGCGCAGATACCGCGCAAATGCTACTCTGCGGCAGCGGCCATAACGCGGTTTCGTCCGGCGGCCTTGGCGGAATAGAGCGCGCCATCAGCACGGCGGACGAGGCTTTCGGGTGTCGTTGGGGCCTTGGTCAGATCGTACTCGGCCACGCCGAGGCTCGCGGTGACTTCACTTCCCAAATCATAGGTACTCGCCGCGGCGATGGAGGTCCGAATGCGCTCGGCTACCGCCTCGGCGCCGGCCAGGCCGGTATCGGGCAGGATGACAGCGAACTCCTCGCCGCCATAGCGCGCGGCCAGATCGGCCGGCCGGAGCAAGCTGGTTTTAATGGCGTTTGCCACCATGACCAGACAGCGATCCCCGGCCTGGTGGCCATGGAAGTCGTTATAGTGCTTGAAACGGTCCACATCGAGCAGGATCAGGCTCAGGGGCGTGCCGGCGCGCCCGCAGCGGGCCATGTCGCGCTCCAGAGCTTCATCAAACACCCGCCGATTGGCGAGTCCGGTCAGGGCGTCGGTGGACGCCTTCCGGGAAAGATCGGCATTGGCTTCGATCAGGGCGAGTTCGGCGAGCTTGAGGTCGGTGACGTCTGTGACGATGACCAGGGCGGAATCATTGCTGGCCAGTTGGTTGCGCAACTGGAGGTAGCTGCCGTTGAACAGTTCCACGGTGACCACGTTGGGCACCCGCAGCAGGCTGCCGACCCGTTCTGCCCACCCTTCGACGTCGTCTTCCGGAATGCCGAGTTGTTCGCCCGTGCGCGCGCATTCGAGCAGGATTTCATTGATGTGCGCTCCGGGCACGCGCGTATGTGCCGATCGCGGAAACGCATCCCGGTACTGGTCGTTGCAAAAGACCAGATAGCCGTTGCGATCAAACAACGCGAGGCCGTCGCTCATTTCAGACATGGCAAGGGAGAGCCTGTCGCGGCTTTCGATGAGTTCGCGTTCGAGTTGCTTGACTGCGGTGGTATCGACGGTCATGCCCGCCAGACCGACGATCCTCCCGTCCTTACCGGTAAGAGGAACTTTCGACGTTCGGTACCAGCGATGCTGTCCGGATTTATCGACAACGTCCTCCTCAAGGTCCAGAACGGCGGTTCTGCTCTCCATGATCCTGCGTTCTTGCTCATGGAGCTGCTGGGCCCGGGCCAGATCGGTGAGATCGAAATCGGACATCCCTATCATTTCGGTGGGATCGGAATATCCGTGGTGATGGGCCACCGCCTCATTGACCGTCAGGAACCGGCCGTTGGCGTCCTTGACGTAGAGAAATTCAGGAGCCTGGGCGAGGGCTGCACGCAGGATGGACCGGTCTCTGCCCGCCTGACGGGCGGCAAGTATGGTCAGCCCCATCATCAGCGTCGCCAACAGGCTCAAAACCGTGCCAGGCACGATCAGCTCACGAGCGTCCTCAAGACTGACAACGCGGGTAAGAAGGAACACCATCGCCAGCAACAGCAGGGCCATGGCAGTGGCGAGGACAAAAACCCAGAATGGATTGGGCAACGGAGACCGGGCTGCCGCCCGGACCCCCAGCCCGACAAGGGCCGCCATTGCCAGATGGAAAACGCCCAGTCCGGCGCCGCTTCCACCTTCGAGCACCCGATATGTCCCTGCCATGACGATCGCAACGGCAGCCACCAGCGGACCGCTGAAGAAGGCCCCGACCGCCACGACACATGTTCTGAGATCGTAGACTACGCCCGGAACGATCTCGACGGTCAGGAGCATCGTGGAAACAGCCGCGCTGCCAACCAGAACGCCTATGCAAAGTTTGCGGACAATCCAACGCTGCTTGTCCAGCCAATCCGACGCCAGGGACCAAATGGAGGAAAACAGGGCCACAACAGCCAGGTTGGCAATGAGGGGTTGCCAGATTTCGGACACGCTACGCACTAACCTCTTTAGTCGTTGTCTGAGCCCCCAGGGTGATTATGCCTTACCCCGTTCATCGTGCAAGCCGGGTTATGCAATTCGTTAGAATGCCGATTTTCACTGGGCGGCAAAGCCGAATTTCGCTAGGTCTGCGCTGGTATGCCTGTTTACGCGTCCACTTCAATTGCCGGCCGGAGGCCGCATGTTGCCTAAATTTTTTCAGCAGCACCTTTCGCCTACCCGGCTCCGGCAGATACGCGATTTCCTGTTCGCCGAGCAGACGGTTTTGCTTGGCATCGGCCTGGTCGCGGCGCTTGTGTTTGCCTTTATGGAAATCGCCGATGAGGTCAGCGCGGGCGAAACTCACGAGATCGACATAGCGATACTCGAGATGTTCAGGGCACCGGGCGATCCCAGCCAGATGATCGGACCGTTCTGGTTTCAGGAAGCAGTTCGCGACGTAACAGCGCTGGGAAGCTTTTCGGTTCTGACGCTGATGGTTTCGAGCGTCGCGATCTACCTGCTGCTTACCCGCCGTGCGGGCGCCGCGGTTCTGGTGGCGGGCGCTGTCATAAGCGGATCTCTGCTTACCGATCTTCTAAAGACATTCTTTGACCGCCCCCGCCCGGAATTTTCCGCGGTGGCCCAGGCGTTGTCAGCGAGCTTTCCCAGCGGGCACTCCATGATTTCAGCGGTAACTTATCTCACGCTCGGTGTCTTGCTGGCCCGACTTACGGATCGGCGGCGGGAAAAAGTGTTCTTTTTTGGCGTGGCCATCGTCCTGACGGCACTGGTCGGCGTCTCACGTGTGTTGCTGGGCGTCCATTACCCCAGCGATGTCGTCGCTGGCTGGGCGCTGGGCGCGGCGTGGGCACTCGCAGCCGCCACACTGGCCTCTGTGCTCCGCCGGCGCGGGGCGATCTAGGGCCGGCAACTGGCGGCGCCCCGCTACCCAGTTATACGGGCAAAAGTACGGTTTTGACGAATCCGGTACGGGGACCGCTTGCAGTTTGCCCCAGCGCGAACTAGCGGTACTATCGATAAAAACAAACCTTCCGTGGGAGGAGGAGCGAATGCGCGCGCTCGCCTTAGCGGTTCAGGCCATAGGTGGCTTGAACCGGCTGATCGGCAATATCTTTTCGTGGCTGACGGTTGGCGTTGTCGCCGTCTGTTTTGCCGTTGTTGTCCAGCGATACGTTTTCCATACGACTTTTCTATGGATGCAGGACCTCTACATCTGGCTGAGCGGTGCAATGTTTACCGCCATCGCCGGATACGCCCTGTTTCGGGACGATCACGTCCGCGTCGACATTTTCTACCGGCCCGCTTCGACAAAGCGCAAGGCGATCGCCGATATCATCGGGGTCGTTATCTTCCTCCTTCCCTTCATGTTTGTCGTCTGGACATGGGGGCTGCCCTATGTGCAGCGCGCCTGGAGCTTTTACGAGGCATCGCAGAACATCGGCGGCATGCCCGGCCTGTTCGTGCTCAAGAGTTTCATTCTGGTGTTTGCGGTTCTGCTCGCTCTTCAGGGCATTGCGATGATCGCCCGCGCCATACTGGTCCTCAACGACAAAGAAGAACTCCTGCCCGAGATGTATCGCTACAAGGTGGAGAGTGAAGAGGAGACGCCCGTTGTCTAGCATTTTCTTAGGCGAAATTCTCTCGGGCCTCCTGTTTGTCGGCGTTATCGGCGCGCTGCTCCTGGGCTTTCCGGTTGCCTTCACACTGGCTGGCACCTCGCTGATTTTCGGTACCGTTGGCTATTTTCTCGGCGTTTTCGATTTTTCGAACCTTGGCAACCTCATGGGCCGGTACATCGGCTACATGACCAACGAGGTTCTGGTTGCGGTCCCGCTTTTCATCTTCATGGGGGTGATGCTCGAAAAGTCCAAGATCGCCGAACAACTGCTCCTGACCATGGGGAAACTGTTCGGCCGGTTGCGGGGCGGGCTGGGTATTTCGGTGATCGTCGTGGGAGCGCTGCTCGCTGCCTCGACCGGCGTCGTCGGTGCGACAGTGGTCACCATGGGCCTCATCTCGCTGCCTGCAATGCTGCGCGCCAAGTACGATCCAGGCCTCGCCTCCGGTGTGATCTGCGCATCGGGAACGTTGGGGCAGATCATTCCGCCCTCGACCGTCCTGATCTTCATGGGGGACATGCTCTCCTCGATCAACGCGCAGGTGCAAATGGCTCAGGGCAATTTCGCCCCTACGCCGGTGACCGTGGGCGATCTTTTCGCCGGCGCGTTCATTCCGGGGCTGCTGCTGGTCGGGCTCTATATCTGCTACATGATCTACAAGGCGATCACCCAGCCCGAAAGCTGCCCGGCAACGCCGATGACCGAGGAGGAGCGCAAGGGCATCGTCAAGGATGTCGCCGTTGCGCTGCTCCCGCCACTCGTTCTGATCCTTCTGGTGCTCGGCTCAATCCTCACGGGTATCGCGACACCGACGGAAGCAGGCTCAGTGGGCGCGGTCGGCGCAACGATCCTGGCTGCGCTGCGCTGGAGGCTTTCCTTCAAGGTTCTCCGGGATGCCGCGATGACCACGGCGACCATCACATCGATGATCTTTGTCATCCTGTTTGGCGCCTCGGTTTTCTCCATCGTGTTCCGCGTGATGGGCGGCGACAATCTGGTGCACGAGTTCCTGACCGGCCTGCCGGGCGGGGCAATCGGCGCCATGATCGTTGTCATGCTCATCATGTTCGTGCTGGGGTTCATTCTCGACACGTTCGAGATCATCTTCATCATCATCCCGATCACCGCGCCCATTCTTCTGGCGCTCGGCGTCGATCCGATCTGGCTTGGCGTAATGGTTGGTGTGAACCTGCAAACGAGCTTCATGACGCCGCCATTCGGCTTCTCGCTCTTCTACTTGCGAGGGGTGGCGCCAAGCAGGGTGACGACCGGGATGATCTATCGCGGGGCGATCCCATTCGTCGGGATCCAGATCGTGGCGATAGCGCTGCTGTTCCTGTTCCCGCAGCTTATCACCTGGCTGCCCTCGCTGAGCAACTAGAGTGCTTCAGGATAAGTGGGCACCACTTATCCGGTTCGGAAGCGCGACAAACAAAGACTGAGCGCATTGAGGCAATTCAAAGAAGCGCCTCAATGCCATTCCTCATCGATCAAGGACCAGCCAGGTCCAGACAACGCCGGCCGGCCGGTTCGCCTCCTGCAGCGAACCGGCGGCCTGCCGCGAGCACAGGGTCAGGCCGGCACAGGCCGCGCAATCGAGAATCGCATCGACATCGATGTCGAAGACCTGGCGGTCGGGATGCCCCGGTCCATGTCGCAGCGAGAGGATCAGCCGCCCACCCGGAGCGGTCAGCCGGTTAAGCGTTTCGATCGATTTGTACTGCTCTTGGGGCTCGAGGTGCTGGATGACGCCGAGGGCGAGAACCAGATCGTAGCGCTGAGCGCCGGCCATGACCAATTGCAGGTCGGGCAGCCTGTCTTCCCGCCACTCGATCACACCCGTTTGATGAAACTGGACGACCGGCTCGACAGCAACAACCGAATGGCCAAGTGATGCCAGCCAGACGGCCTCAGTGCCGGTCCCGGCGCCGACGTCGATCACGCGGGCCGGGCTATCGGGCAGGAATGCCCTGACGGGGGCGAGGTGTGCCTGAGCATCTATCGCGCCGAACTGGGTAACCAGATCGGGAGCCGCCTTCGCGTAGCCTTCGATAACACCGTGAGACATCGTGGACCTCTTGCGTTTTCTGCCCGTCAAAGGCTTAACGAGAGTCCATGACAAATACAAAAAGGGCCCGAACTGACGTTCGGGCCCCCAATTCTCACTTTACTGAAAGCACTTTAGTCGAGCGTGAAGTACTGCTCGCGTGCGCGCAGGAAGAGCGAGTCGGTGCCGTCGGTTTTCTGGCGCACGATCTTGAACGCCTCGACATAGCTTTCGGCGACGCGCTTGGTGAGTTCGTCACCATTGTCCCGGATGTTGGTGAGGACTTCCTTGGCAGCGACGGCGCCGGCTTCCAGAATTTCCTCGGGGAACTGGCGGACGGTCACGCCGTGATCGTTGACCAGCGTCTGAAGAGCGCGCGGATCGTTAGCGGCAAAGTCGGATGCCACTTCGTCATATTCTGCCTGGCAGACGAGTTTGACGAGTTCCTGAAGATCCTGCGGCAGTTCCTGATACTTGGCCTTGTCGACCACCAGTTCGGTTGCCAGACCCGGCTCGATGAAGCTGGGGAAGTAGTAGTTCTTGGCAATCTGGTAGAAGCCCAGGGCAAGGTCATTGTACGGGCCGACGAATTCGGCAGCGTCGAGCGTACCGTTCTGGAGCGCCGCGAAAATGTCGCCTGCCGCGAGGTTTGTCACCGAGGCGCCGAGCTTTTCCCAGACCTGGCCGCCAAGGCCCGGTGTGCGGAAGCGCAGCCCCTGAACGTCGGCAACGCCGGTCAGCTCATTGCGGAACCAGCCGCCGGCCTGCGTGCCGGTATCACCCGACAGGAAGCCCTGAACACCGAACTGGTCGTAGATATCGTCCCAGATTTCCTGGCCGCCCATGTGGCGAACCCATGCCGCGAGTTCGCGGTTGGTCATGCCGTACGGAACACCGGTGTAGAACGACAGGCCCTGGCTCTTGTTCTGCCAGTAATAGGCAGCGCCGTGGCTCATCTCTGCCGAGCCGTCGATGACGGCATCAAGCGCCTGGAGGCCGGGGACCATTTCGCCGGAGGCAAAGACCTGGATCGAGAGGCGTCCGCCCGAAGCTGCCGTGATACGATCAGCAAGGCGCTGCGCACCAACGCCCAGACCGGGGAAATTTTTCGGCCAGGTCGTGACCATACGCCAGGTGATATTGCCCTGGGCGATGGCCGGGGCGGCCAGCGTGGTGGCTGCCGCTGCGACACCTGCTGTCGCGGCGCCGGCCTTCATGAAGAAGTCGCGTCTTTTCATCAAATCCTCCCAATGGTGCTTTTTGCACCTGCTAGAAACGGGTTAAGGCCGCGCTCCGAGAGCCGCCACCGTTTTCGAGCGCATCTTCGAAGCGCAGGGCAAAAAAGACTGCATTTGCCCGCTTCCGTCGAGGGCCCGGTTCCGCAAGGTACCTGCTTTATTCGCAAAGGCTACCCAGTTTTACGCAGTAAGTGATAATGGACGCGCGCGCTATCGGCTACAATCGCCCGTAACCGGCCAACGATCCGGTTGGAGGAGAGTTTTTTATCATGCAGTTCCGGCACCAGATTCTGGCGCTCGCCATTGTTCCGTTGATCCTTGCCATCGTCGCCATCACCTGGCTGGTGACTTGGCAATCGGCCAGTCTGGCGCGGGCCAGTATCGACACGTTCGAGCGCAATATGGTGCAGGCCAAGCAGGACGAATTGCTCAATCTCACCAACATGGCGCTGTCGGCCATCGATGGAATTTATCGCGACGCCGGGCCGAACGATGAAGTGGCCAAGGCGCAGGTCCAGTCCATCCTCAACGCGCTGGACTACGGTCAGGACGGGTATTTTTTCGTCTATGACTATGATGGCGTGAACATAGTGCACCCAAGGCAAACCTATCGGCCCGGTCAGAATTGGCTGAACCTGACCGACCCGAACGGCGATCGGGTGATCTATAATCTGATCGAAAAAGCCAAGGAAGGCGGCGGGCTTCATTCCTATCTGTGGGAGAAGCCATCAGCGGGGACGATTGCGGAAAAGGTCTCGTTCGCCGTCGGGCTGGACAAGTGGGAATGGATGCTGGGGACCGGGGTTTATCTCGACGACGTCTTCGCCCAGACCGCTGCGGCCCACCAAGACCTTCGCAACACGATCAACTCGACGTTTTTTACGATCGTTCTGATCGCCGTGCCCGCCGTGCTGCTGGTGTTCGCAAGCTGGATGGTGCTCAATCTCCATGAGCGCCGGCTGGCGGACAGCAAGCTCAAGGAACTGACCCAGCGCGTCATCGACACGCAGGAGGAAGAACGCACACGCATCGCGCGCGAGCTTCATGATGGTATATCCCAGATCCTGATTGGCGTGCGGTATGCGATCGACCTAGCGAGGCGCAAGGTTGAGAATGGCGCCGAAGGTGCGCCGGAAGCCATCGGCAAGGGCGCCGACGCGCTTAATGGCGCAATCAAGGAAGTGCGGCGTCTCAGCCACGATCTGCGTCCGGGCGCTCTGGACGATCTGGGGCTTTCGGCAGCGCTTGAAGCGCTGACCCACAATTTTGCCGAGCGAACGGGCATCAAGGTCACTCTTGAAGCCGTCGCGTTCAAGAACATGCTTTTGCCCGAGGCCCGCACCGCGCTTTATCGCGTGGCCCAGGAGGCGCTCAACAACATAGACCGCCATGCCAGTGCCAGCGAAGTCACGCTTGTGCTTTCGAGCCCGCATGGCCGCGTGCAGATGGTCATCGCCGATAACGGCAAGGGCTTTTCACGGGAGACCGGCGCACAGCGCGGACTTGGGCTGCGCAATATGGCCGAGCGAATGGCCCATTTCGGGGGCACCATGCTGGTAGAGCCCTCCCCGAACGGAACGACGCTCAGGGCTACCCTCCCCAAATCGGTGTTCATTCGCCAGTCCAAGCTTGCCGAGGTCGCATGAGCGTTCCCAATCCCATAAGAGTCCTGTTGGTCGACAACCACCCTCTGGTGCTGGACGGGCTCAAGGCCATTCTGGAAACTTACGATCATATCGATGTGGTTGGCGCCGCTCCTAGCGCGCGCGCCGCGCTCGATATTGCCCGGAATGCCGAGCCCCACGTTGTGCTCATGGACATCAACATGCCCGAGCTCAACGGGCTGGACGCGATCGAATTGTTCAAGGAACAGTCGCCGGCGACCAAATTGCTGATGCTCTCGATGCATGACAGCCGCGAGTACATCTCCACATCGGTGATGTATGGCGCCTCGGGTTACATTCTGAAGGACGTTTCGACCGAGGAGATTATCGAAGCCATCGAGACGGTCGCGGCGGGGGGAACCTTCTTTTCGACGGGCGTGTCCGATGTGTTGCTGGAGCGCGGTGAAAAGGCGCAGAAGAGCAAAGCGCTGACCACCCGCGAACAAGCGATCCTGTTGCTGATCGCAGCGGGAAAATCCAACAAGGACGTGGCGGCGACCCTCGATATTTCCGCGCGAACCGTCGAAACCCACCGCAAGAACATTAAAAAGAAGCTCGGCATCGCCACCACCGCGGGCCTGACTCGCTATGCCATCGAGAACGGGCTCGTCGGCGGCTGACCGCGAAGTCGTGACTGCGCGTGAAACACAAATCACTTGGCCACAGGTGACAAAACCGACATGGTCAGGCGAGTGACTCGCTGACCTGGACCGCCGATGGCCGCCTATATCCTGCGACGCCTGCTTTTGATGATTCCGACGGTATTCGGGATCATGGTCGTGTCGTTTCTCGTCATACAGTTCGCCCCGGGCGGGCCGGTGGAGCAGGCGATTGCCCAGTATTCCGGGACCGACGTTTCCGCCCTGTCTCGCATTACGGGTTCGGCGCAGGGTGATTTTTCCGGCCAGAGCGGTATCGACAACAGCGCAGCCAGCAGTTCGAGCAGCGAGCCGCAAGGTGTCTATCGCGGCGCACGCGGCCTGCCCCCAGCCTTTATCGCGCAACTGGAAGCCCAGTATGGTTTCGACAAGCCGCCGGTCGAGCGGTTTTTTTCGATGATCTGGGATTTCTTGCGTTTCGACTTCGGGGAGTCCTATTACCGCGACATTGCAGTGATCGACCTGGTGGTCGAAAAGATGCCTGTGTCGATTTCGCTCGGGTTCTGGATGATGCTGATTTCATATGGCATTTCCATACCGCTGGGCATTGCCAAGGCCGTGCGGGACGGTTCGCGTTTCGATATCTGGACCTCCGGGGTGGTCATTATCGGTTACGCCATCCCCGGTTTTTTGTTCGCCATCCTGCTGATCGTGCTGTTCGCGGGCGGCAGTTTCTGGTCGATCTTCCCACTGCGGGGCCTGACCTCATCGGGCTTTGCGTCCATGCCCTGGTATCAGCAGATCCTCGACTATGCCTGGCATCTGGCCCTGCCGATCGCAGCGATGGCCGTGGGCGCCTTTGCGACGTCGACCCTGCTGGTCAAAAATTCATTCCTAGATGAAATCCGCAAGCAATACGTGGTTACGGCACGGGCCAAGGGGCTGACCGAGAACCGGGTTCTTTACGGCCATGTGTTCCGCAACGCTATGCTGATCGTGATCGCAGGCTTTCCCGGCGCGTTCGTTGGGGCGTTCTTTGGCGGATCGCTGCTGATCGAGACGATATTCTCGCTCGACGGGCTGGGCCTGCTCGGCTTTCAGTCGGTCGTGACACGCGATTATCCGGTGATTTTTGCCACGCTCTACATCTTCTCGCTTGTCGGTCTGGTTCTCGGCCTGATCTCCGACCTCACCTATATGTGGATCGATCCGCGGATCGATTTCGAGTCGCGAGAGGTTTGAGCTTGGCTGTCTCGTCTATCAACCAGCGCAGGCTCGCCAATTTCCGCCGCAACCGGCGGGGGTACATCTCGTTCTGGATTTTCGTGATCCTTGTCCTCGTTACGCTGTTTGCCGAGGCTATCAGCAACGACAAACCACTGATGGTTTCCTATCAGGGCGAGTTGCTGTTTCCGGTGGTGATCGATTATCCCGAGAGCAAATTCGGCGGGTTTCTGGCGGTGACGCAGTATCGATCCTCGGTCATCCAGAACGAGATCAATGAGAACGGCTGGGCGCTCTGGCCACTTTTCCGGTTTTCCCACCGCACCGTCGATACCACCCTGCCCGGGCCGGCGCCGACCCCACCAAGCTGGCTGATGAGCGATGAGGAAAATTGTGCGCGTTACCGCCAGAGCGTTGACGATCCGGGGTGCATTCTCGGTAACATGCATGTGCTGGGCACTGACGATCAGGGGCGCAATGTGTTGGCGCGTTTGATCTACGGGTTCCGGATTTCGGTGCTTTTCGGGCTAACGCTGACGATCCTGTCGTCGGTGGTCGGGGTTGTGGCCGGTGCGGTGCAGGGGTATTTCGGCGGCTGGACAGACCTGTTGTTTCAGCGCTTCATCGAAATCTGGACGTCCATCCCATCGCTCTATCTCCTGCTGATCATTTCGAGCATCATCGCGCCGAGTTTCTGGGTTCTGCTCGTCATCCTGCTCTTGTTTTCCTGGGTGGCCCTTGTGGGTGTGGTGCGCGCGGAATTCCTGCGGGGGCGAAACTTCGAATATGTCAACGCGGCCCGCGCTCTGGGGGTAGGCAATGGCACGATCATGTTCCGGCACCTTCTGCCCAATGCGATGGTGGCGACCGTCACCTTCGTGCCCTTCATTCTGGGCGGGTCGATCACGACGCTGACCGCGCTCGATTTTCTGGGCTTCGGGTTGCCGCCGGGTTCGCCCTCGCTTGGGGAACTGCTCGCGCAGGGCAAGAACAACCTTCAGGCGCCCTGGTTGGGCCTGACCGGGTTTACCGTCATTTCGGTGATGCTGAGCCTTCTGGTCTTTGCTGGCGAGGCGGTGCGCGACGCCTTCGATCCGCGCAAATCGTTCGGGTGATGGCATGACCGATCCGCTTCTTTCCGTCCGCAATCTCGATGTCTCGTTCCAGCTCGGCGACAGGCGGCTCGATGCTGTTCGAGACGTCAGCTTCGATATCGCGCCCGGCGAAACGCTGGCGCTGGTCGGTGAATCGGGGTCGGGCAAATCGGTCACCGCATTGTCGGTTCTGAGGCTCCTGCCCTACCCTTCGGCGTCCCATCCCAAGGGCCAGATTATCTTCAAGGGTGGCGATCTTCTGACGGCGGGAGACAAGACGCTCCGCAAGGTGCGAGGCAATGATGTTTCCATGATCTATCAGGAGCCGATGAGTTCGCTCAATCCGCTCCACACCATCGAAAGACAGGTCAGCGAAGTGCTGTCCGTGCATCAAGGGTTGGGCCGGAGTGCAGCGCGCAAACGCGTCCTTGAACTGCTCGATGCGGTGGGTATTCCCGATCCTGAATCGCGGCTCGCCTCATTCCCGCATCAGCTATCGGGCGGACAACGCCAGAGGGTGATGATTGCCATGGCGCTGGCGTGCGAGCCTGACCTTTTGATTGCCGACGAGCCGACGACGGCGCTCGATGTGACCGTTCAGGCGCAAATTCTCGATTTGCTGAAATCGGTGCAAAAGCGGATGGGCATGGCCATGCTGTTCATCACCCATGACCTGGGCATTGTGCGCCGCATGGCTGACAAGGTGTGCGTGATGCAGAATGGGGAGATCATCGAACGAGCCGACACCGAAACGCTTTTCGCCAGTCCCCAGCATGCCTACACCAAACATCTGCTTTCGTCGGAATTGTCCGACTTGACGCCGGCGGTCGCCATGGTTGGCAGACCGGTCGTGGAGGTGGACAACCTCAAGGTCTGGTTTCCAATAAAGCGCGGACTGTTCAAGCGCACCGTGGGCCACATCAAGGCCGTGGATGGCGTCGATCTGATGGTCAGGCGCGGTGAAACACTTGGGGTTGTTGGGGAGTCCGGATCTGGCAAGACGACACTGGGGCTCGCCATGCTCCGTCTTATTTCTTCCGAGGGTCGGATCGTCTTTCTCGGCGACGACATCACAGGGAAGAAATCGCGCGCCATGCGCCGCTATCGGGCCGATATGCAGGTGGTCTTTCAGGATCCTTATGGCTCGCTCTCTCCCCGGATGAGCGTCGGCGACATTATTGCCGAGGGGCTGGCAGTCCATTTTCGCCACTTCAACGCGGATGAACGCGATGAAAAGGTTAAGGCCGTTCTGGCTGAGGTCGGGCTCGAGCCGGAAATGCGGCATCGTTATCCGCACGAATTTTCCGGCGGACAGCGTCAGCGGGTCGCTATCGCCCGCGCGCTGATCCTCGAACCGAAATTCATCGTGCTGGACGAGCCGACCTCGGCACTCGACATGAGCGTGCAGGCGCAAATCGTCAAACTGCTGCGCGACCTGCAGGCGCGCCGCCGGCTGACATATGTGTTTATTTCCCATAATCTTAAGGTCGTTCGCGCCATCGCCAGCGAGATTATCGTTATGCAGAATGGCAAAATCGTCGAACGGGCCAGGACCGAGACGCTGTTCGAGGCGCCGGAGCATCCTTACACCCGCACATTGCTGGCAGCAGCCCTCGATGTGGCCATCGGTTGAGATATTATCGCGTCTGCCGTCGCCTCGGCGCATGAAACTTGCGCCGTGCGTGGCGGGGCCGCCCAAAAGTGGTATCCACTTTTGGATAAAGCACACTAAGATCGACCCGAAACACCTTCTCCTCGAAAGGGGATTAACGCCATGAAGACGTTTGCTTTTACCGCTGCCTTACTGGCTGCGTTGTCGCTTTCCGGCACGGCGACCGCACAGGATGACGCGAATTGGGTGCATGCCATTGCGCTGAATGGCACCCCGAAATACGAGGCCGGCTTCGAGATGTTCGACTACGTCAACCCCGATGCGCCGAAGGGCGGCACAGTAAGGCTGCCGGCGCTTGGAGGCTTCGATACCTTCAACCCGATCCTGCCGCAAGGTCAGGCGGCCACGGGTCTGGGGCTGGTCTACGAGACGCTGACGACCCAGAGCGTCGACGAAAATTCCGTTGCCTATGGCCTTCTGGCAGAAGCCCTGAGTTACCCCGACGATTTTTCTTCGGTCAGCTTCCGCCTCAATCCGCGCGCGCGCTGGCAGGATGGCGAACCGGTCACCGCCGAGGACGTGCTGTGGAGTTTCGAGCAGGTGATGGAGATTTCTCCCATCTATTCGGAATACTACGCCTCGGTCGAAGATGCGGAAATCACCGGCGAAGGTGAGATCACATTCTATTTCAGCGAGACCGGCAACCGCGAGCTTCCCTCCATCATGGGCCAACTTCTGGTCATGCCGAAACATTGGTGGGAGGGGGAAAACGCCGAGGGTGAACTCCGGAATATCGGGGCGTCCACGCTGGAGCTTCCGATGGGATCAGGCCCTTATGCCCTTTCAAGCTTCGACGCGGGCCGGACGGTGACCTTCACGCGCGATCCCGACTATTGGGGCGCCGATGAACCGGTCAATGTGGGCACCGCCAATTTCGACGAGTATCGGATAGAATATTTCCGGGACACTACTGTCATGTTCGAGGCGTTCAAGGCCGACGAGTTCGACTGGTGGACCGAAAACATCGCGCGGCGCTGGGCGACGGGATACGATTTTCCGGCGGTGAACGATGAGCGTGTCGTGCTCGAAACGTTCGAGAACGGCTATAACGCCTCGGGCGTCATGTGGGGGTTTGTGCCCAATCAGCGCAAGGAAAAGTTCCAGGACCCGCGCGTCCGTGAGGCGCTCAACTATGCGTTCGACTTTCAGGAACTGAACCGCACGCTGTTCTACGAACAGTACCAGCGCATCAATTCCTATTTCTTCGGCACAGACCTTGCCGCACCCGACGGACCTCCGGCTGGACTTGAGCTCGAAATCCTCGAAGAGGTCCGGGACCTCATCCCGGCTTCGGTGTTCGACGCGCGGTTTACCAATCCTACAGGAGGCAGCGAAGAAGCACTTCGCGACAATCTGCGCGAGGCTCTGCGGCTGTTCAACGAGGCGGGGTATACCCTCGAGGGAACACAACTTGTCGATGCCAATGGCAACCAGTTCAGCTTCGAAATCCTCTCCTACGATAGCACCATCGAGCCCGTGGCTCTGCACTGGGCTGAAAACCTCAACGCAATCGGCGCCAATGTGACGTTGCGGGTGGTCGATACTCCGCAATACACAAATCTCGTCCGCTCGTTCGACTATGACGTGATTTATACGCGGTGGGCCCAGTCGCTCTCTCCCGGAAACGAGCAGCGCTATTTCTGGGGCTCTTCATCGGCCGATGAACTGGGATCGCGCAACTACGCCGGCATTTCGGACCCAGGGGTTGACGCCCTGATCGAAAGGATCGTGCTGGCGCCGGACCGCGACACCCTTGTTGCGGCAACCCATGCTCTTGATCGGGTGCTGCTGGCCATGAACAACGTCGTGCCCAGCTATACGATCACCTACGCCCGTACGGCGCGCTGGGACCGGTTCAGCCACCCCGAAATTCTGCCCGAATTCTCGATCGGTTTTCCCGATGTGTGGTGGTGGGACGAAGACAAGGCTGCACTTACAGGCGGCAATTCACAGTAATCGAAATGGCCCGCGATCCGCGCGGGTCATCAACCACAAGCTCTGGAAAGTCTGACCATGGCTCAGGACGTCATCGTCATCGGCGGCGGCATCGTCGGTGTATCGACCGCAATTCATCTGCTTCGGCGCGGCCGGAGCGTTTTGCTGGTCGACAAGAACACGCCGGGACGGGAAACCTCATTTGGCAACGCCGGTATCATCCAGCGCGAGGGCGTGCGCCCGCATGCCTTCCCGCGTGATCTTGCGACGTTGATGCAGGTGGGCCTGCATCTGTCCACCGCAGCGCGCTACGATCCGTTTGCCCTGCCTCGCGTCACGCCTGCCCTGATGCGCTATTGGTGGAAGTCTTCGCCCAATCACTACAGCCATGTGGTGCGCAGTTATGCGCCGCTGATCGCCCGATCGATCGACGAACATTCCGACCTGATTGCGGCATCAGGGGCCGAAGACCTGGTTATCAAAAAGGGCTGGTATCTGGCCTTCAGAACAGCCGAAAAGCTCAAGGCCGAAGCTGCCAAGGCAAAAAAAGACCATGAGCTCTATGGCATCAACCATCGCGTGGTCGATGGCGCCGAAATGGCACAGATCGAACCCGACTTTACCGAGCGGCTAGCCGGTGCGATCCACTGGACAGATCCGTGGACGATCCGTAATCCGGGCGCTCTGGTTGCCAAGTACTTCGAGTTGTACAAATCGATGGGTGGCCGGTTTCTGGGTGGAGAGGCAACGGGCCTCGAGCAGGACGGTGACGATTGGGCGATCACGGTCGCCGATACCCGGTACACCGCCCGCGAAGTCGTTGTGACCCTTGGCCCCTGGGCTCCCGAAGTCCTGGAACCGCTGGGGTATCGCCTACCGCTGTTTGTCAAGCGCGGTTACCACATGCATTACAGCACGCAAGGGGACGCCAAGCTCAACAACTGGCTGATCGATGCAGAAGTCGGGTATTGCCTCGCGCCGATGGAGCAAGGCGTTCGCCTGACGACGGGCGCCGAGTTCGCGCTGCGCGACGCCGCGCCCACCCCCGTCCAACTCGGCCGAGCCGAAAGCAGGGCCCGGGCACTTTTCCCACTCGGGGAACGGCTGGATCCCCAGCCCTGGAAGGGGGCCCGTCCCTGCACGCCGGACATGATGCCGATCATCGGGCCGGCGCCCAAGCATCGCGGCCTGTGGGTCGGTATAGGTCACGCGCATCACGGCTTTACGCTCGGCCCGGCCACGGGGCACCTGCTGGCGCAGGCCATGACTGGCGAGAAGCCCGCAATCGACATCGCGCCGTTCGGGATGGACCGGTTTGCCGGGACCTATCCCCGATAGTTAGCCTATCCTGCTCAGCCTGGGCTCGATTTCGACCGGCAGAGCGAGCCGGGTAATCAGTTCGAGTGCATCTCTTGGTGGGAGGGGTCGCGAGAACAGGAAGCCCTGTATTTCGTCGCATCCATGGGCACGGACGGCATCGAGTTGGGCTTCGGTTTCAACCCCCTCGGCTGTCGTTGCCATGCCCAGGCTGCGGCCCAAGGCGATGACGGCCTTGATGATCTCGAAATTGGCGTCCGTAGACCCCACATCCTCGATGAACGAGCGGTCGATCTTGATCTTGTCGAAGGGAAACGCCCGCAGGTAGGAGAGCGAGGAATAGCCGGTTCCGAAATCGTCCATCGAAATGCGTATGCCCATGGCGCGCAGGGCGTGGAGGGTTTCCAAAGTCTGGTCGGAATCACTGAGCAGCACGGATTCGGTGATTTCCAGCTCAAGGCGGCTGGCTGGCAGGCCAGCCTCCGCCAGTGCCTGCTCGACACTCTCCATCAGCCGGCGGCTCTTGAACTGCACGGGCGAGAGATTGACCGCGACGCGGATATCGCCGGGCCAGGTCGCTGCCGTCAGGCAGGCCTGTTTGAGCACCCACTCCCCCAGTTGCACGATAAAGCCGATTTCCTCAGCCACTGGGATGAACTCAACCGGTGAAATAAAGCCCATCTCCGAGTGTTCCCAGCGCAACAGGGCTTCCATGCACGAGATGCGATTGCTTTCCAGGTCCATGAGCGGCTGGAAAACAAGCCTGAACTCGTCGCGGGTAAGGCCCAGCTTGAGGCCGCTTTCGATGGCGCGGCGATGCTGCATGGCAGCGTCCATGCCCTTTTCAAAAAAGCGGTAATTGCCGCGGCCATCGCTCTTGGCGCGATAGAGCGCAAGGTCGGCGTTTTTCATCAGGGTTTCGCCATCCAAGCCATCGGTTGGCGCGACAGCAATGCCAATGGACGTTCCGATGATAACGCGGTGTCCCTCTATTTCCATAGGATGGCTGATCGCGGCGATCAGGCGTTCCGCCAGTGCAGCAGCATCGTTGGGGCTCTTGAGCGGACCGGCAAGCATGGAGAATTCATCACCGCCCAACCTGGCTGCGCACTCGTGCTCACGCTTGGCGTGATTGATGCGTATGGCAACTTCCTTGAGCACGGCGTCACCCACGCCATGCCCCAGCGTATCGTTGATTACCTTGAAGTGGTCGAGGTCGAAGCACAGGATCGCCATCATCTCGCCGCGGCGGATGCGGGATTCAGCCAGGACCATCTCTTCGCCGAACAGCGTGCGATTTGGCAGATCGGTTAGCGCGTCGTGGCGGGCCAGATGATGAATGCGGGCTTCCGAGCGTCGCTGCTCGGTGATGTCCTGGTGGGTTTCGACCCAGCCGCCATCGTCCATCGGCTGGTGAACAAGCGAAATGATCTGGCCGTTCTCGAACTCGCAAATGTCCACACTGCGCTTCCGATCGGTAATCGTTTGCACCCGGCGCTGGAGGAACGCCATGGGCCCTTCCTTGGGGCGCATGCCGTTTTCGAATCTGTAATCGAGAATGTCGGTCAGCAAGGTGCCGGGCTGCCGCAGGTTCTCGGGGAGGTCGTAAAGCATCGCGTAATTGGCGTTGCAGATCACCAGCTTATGATCAGCATCGATCATGCACAGGCCGTGCGCCATGTTGTCGACCGCCGTTTCAAACCGAACCGCCTGCTGGGCGAGGTCGGCTTCGCGCTTGGATAGCGCGGTCAGGTGATCGCTGGCGTCGGTGATGTCTTCATGGGTTACCAGCCAGCCCGTACCGGGGCGGCCTGTATAGGTGGTGCGTATGTTTCTGTCGCGAAGGTGCTGTTCGTATTGGGTTGGCGTCTCACGACGCTCTTGCCGCGCAAAGCGGCCCAGCATGGCTTCGTAAAGTTCGTCGACGCTGTAGCCGAAATAATTGCCGGCATCGATGACGGCACGGCAGCAGTCGCGCAGGCTCATGCCAGCTTTGAGGGCCTCCGTGTCCAGACCAAATGTCCAGGCATAACGGGCGTTGAACAATTCGAGCTTCAGATCCTCGCTCCAGACGCACAGCCCATAGGGCATTGCTTCGAGCGCCGCATCCACCGCCCTGGTATTGCCCATTCCCTTGCCATCCGGCATCCACACGTCCCCCACAAGCCGTCCCCAAAATTGATTGGGCATCATGGCGCGCACCCCTGAAACAACAATGAATCCGATTGGTGGAATTGCGGATTTCGCATTGAACACTAATGGGCGGTTAATCGCCCCGTGCGGAACCGACCGGCTCGACCGGCGTTTATAACCCGCATTGGCTACACCATTTGCCTTTTTGAACTTTTTGGAGAATTTGATGAGCCGCAATACGCTTTATCTTTTGCTTGGTGCTCTGGTCGTTGTGGTTATCGGCTTTGCGATCTACGCCTATCAGCAGGAATCCCAGCCCGACGGCGTCCAGATCGAACTCAATGAACAGGGACTTTCCGTCGAGGGCAACTGACCCCGGCTAGCCCCACCCGTGGCATAATGATGCTTTCCCCCCGCTCCATGTCCCGCTATTGAGTGCATGAAGATGCACTACGATGGGAGGCGGAGCGTATGGGTTTTCCGGCACAAACGATCGGGGATCTCAAGGATCGGGCAAGACGCCGCGTGCCGCGGATGTTTTTTGATTATGCCGATTCCGGATCCTGGACCGAAGGCACCTACAACGCCAACGAGACCGACTTTTCGAAGGTAAAGTTCCGCCAGCGCGTTGCCGTCGACATGACCAATCGCTCGCTGGCCTCCACCATGATCGGGCAAGAGGTTGCGATGCCCGTCGCCATAGCCCCCACCGGCTTTGGCGGCATGCAGCATCCCGATGGGGAAATGCTGGGCGCCAGAGCGGCGTGTGCCTTTGGCATCCCTTTCACGTTGTCGACAATGAGCATCTGTTCGATCGAGGACATCTCAGAGGCCACGGGCGGCGCCCCGTTCTGGTTCCAGCTCTACGTGATGCGGGACCGCAAGTTCATGTACAACCTGATCGACAGGGCAAAGGCAGCCAATTGTTCGGCACTGGTCCTTACTCTGGATCTGCAGATTCTCGGGCAACGGCACAAGGACGCGCGCAACGGGCTTTCGGCTCCCCCCAAGATCAATCTCAACACCATCTGGCAATTGGCCTCGCGGCCGCAATGGTGTCTGTCGATGCTCAAGACGCGGCGCCATACCTTCCGCAACATTGTCGGTCACGCCGAAAATGTCGGCGACTTGTCCTCGCTGTCCTCATGGACGGCGGAGCAGTTCGATCCCAAGCTCAACTGGTCCGATATCGAATGGATCAAGGAGCGTTGGGGCGGCAAGCTGATCCTCAAGGGCATCATGGACGCAGAAGACGCCCGCATGGCAGCAGCCTCTGGCGCCGACGCGATCATCGTATCCAATCATGGCGGGCGGCAACTGGACGGCGCTCCGTCGTCGATTGCAGCCCTTCCGGCCATCGTCGAAGCCGTTGGCGACAAAATCGAAGTGCACATGGACGGCGGCATCCGCTCCGGTCAGGACGTTTTGCGGGCGCTGTGTCTTGGCGCCAAAGGCGTCTATATCGGCCGGCCCTGGCTCTATGGGCTCGGCGCTGGCGGAGAGGCAGGGGTCAAGCAGGCTCTGGACATCATCCGCAAGGAGCTCGACGTCACCATGGCGCTGTGCGGCGAGCGTGACATCCGCAATGTGGGCCTGCACAATCTGGTCAATCCGGGCGTCTTTTCGTGATGATGAGCGCCCATCCTGCCGCCCTTCCCCGCCATGTCATCGAACGGACCGTCCAGACTGCGTTCGCTGAAGATCTTGGAGAGGCGGGGGACATTACCTCCCAGGCCACGATCGGGCCAGACGCCACAGCGGTCGCCCGTATCAACGCGCGCAGCGCGGGTGTGGTTTGCGGGCTCGATTGCGCGATTGCCGCCTTTTCGCTGATTGGGCCAGGTCTTGAAACAATGCCATTCGTTGCCGACGGCGCCGTTATCGGGGTGGGCGATGCCATTCTCGAAGTGCGCGGCAATGCGCGCAACCTGCTGGCTGCCGAGCGCACAGCGCTCAATTTCCTGACCCATCTGAGCGGCGTGGCAACCCTGACCCACAGTTTCGTGCTGCAGACCGAGGGCACCGAAGCCCATATCTGCTGCACGCGAAAAACCACGCCGGGGCTGCGGGCGCTTGAAAAGTATGCGGTTCGATGTGGCGGCGGGCATAATCATCGCTTCGGGCTGAACGACGCAATCCTCATCAAGGACAATCACATCGCGGTTGCCGGCGGCGTTGCCCAGGCGATCGCAGGGGCGAAGGCGTTTGGGGGCCATCTCGTCGCAATCGAAGTCGAAGTCGATACGCTGGGCCAACTCGAAGAAGCGCTGGCATCCGGTGTGACCGCCATCCTCCTCGACAATATGGATGAAGATACGCTGGCCCAGGCGGTTGCCATCACTGCAGGGCGGGCCAAGCTGGAGGCATCGGGCAATGTTACGCTCGAGCGCATCGCGGCGATTGCGCGGACGGGCGTTGATTATATTTCGACCAGCCGGATCACCACCGCATCGACGCCACTGGACCTTGGGCTCGACATAAGCATCGATTAACGCAGTTTTCTCACGCGATCGTAAGATTTTTCATCGTACGCGGACTGATCGAGGTGCGACTCTTCGTCGTATATCTTGGCAAGCGGTGCGCCTTAATATATAGGCCCATCATATTCTCGTTCAGCATATGGTCGATGGAACATGAATGTCCGGACCCTTTGCCTCTCCTTCCTCTATACCCAGGACGCGAGTGGCTATGAGATTCGCAAGCTTTGCACCGAAGGTGGCGGCGCGTATTTCGTCGAAGCCAGCTTCGGCTCGATCTATCCGGCGCTCGCCAAGCTCGAGGACGACGAACTCGTAACATCGAGGATCGAGCATCAGGACGGCAAGCCATCCAAGAAAATCTATTCCATTACCGAGGCTGGACGCGCGGCGTTCTGCGACGCGCTGCATGAGCCGTTGGGCGACGATATTTTCCGCAGCCCCTTCCTGCTTTTTGCCCGTTTTGCGCATCTGCTTGACGCTGATCTGGTCAAGTCGCGCATCGAAGACAGGCTCGTTTCTTTCGACACTCAAATTGCCGAACTCAAAGAGCTACAGCAGCAGATTGAGACCGGAGATGACACAAGCCATGCCAACGACGCATGGGTGGTCAGCTATGGCATCACCTGTCTTGAAGTTGCACATCGGCATCTCCATACCCACATGAACTCGTTAATTGCCTCCGCGCGACAGAATCGAGCGCGCATCGGGCGGCAAGCAGCAGAATAGAGGGCGCTGTTTTATGCAATTTCTTAAGTCTTTCGGATTGTCGCTTTTCATTCTTGCCGGTGCCGCCATATGGCTGGGCACCGGGACGTTCGTGATGGGCGGCCAAGGCCCCGGAAACGGCGAACACTCCATTGTCGGCCTGATTGAAGGCGACGATCATGGCCCAATTTCGACAACGCTGGCCGAAGCCGGCGTGCTGCCCGAACATTCCGCAGAAGACGTTGAGTTGGCGCGCATGACGGTTGCCGAGCGCGTGGCCCAGACCAATGGCACATCGGGTGCCTCGGTATCGGTGCGCACAGAGACGTTCGAGCGCCAGCAAATGCCGATCGAAGTCACGTTGCGCGGCAGAACGACGGCCGCAGCCAACGTTTCAGCAGTCGCCGAAACCGCGGCGGTGGTACAGACAGTCCACGTCGACAAGGGCGATCAGGTGGAAGCCGGTGATCTCTTGTGTTCATTGGCACCTGGCACCCGCGCCGCTGCGGTCGCACAGGCCGAGGCTGGTCTTGCACAGGCCGAGGCGGGACTTGCCCAGGCCCAGCTCGATCTTGAAACCAACACCTCGCTGCGCGAACGGGGCCTCGCCCCGGCCAACACCGCAAATTCGGTTCAAGTCGCTCTGGCCGGTGCCGAAGCCCAGGTTTCCTCGGCTCAGGCAGCGCTCGACAATGCCCGGGCTGAGCTGGATCGTACGGAAATCGTTGCCGAGGTCTCAGGGCTGGTTCAGGCTCCTATCGCCATCCGCGGTTCGATGCTCGCTCAGGGCGGCGTATGCGCGACAATCGTTCAGCTCGATCCCATCGTTTTTTCGGGCTCGGTAGCAGAAGCCAACATTACACTGGCCCGGACGGGGCTTGCCGCCACGCTGAACACGGTGACCAATCAGAACGCCACCGGTGAAGTCACTTACGTAGCGGCCAGTGCGGACGATGCAACTCGCTCTTTCCCTGTCGAGATCGAGTTTGCCAACCCCAATTTTTCGATCCGCGAGGGCGTTACAGCCACCGCAACGGTCAATATGGGATCGATGCCGGGGCATCTGTTGCCGCAATCGGTTCTGACATTGAACGATGATGGCGTTCTGGGCGTCAAGTCCGTTCAGGACGGCACGGTTGCGTTCACTCCCATTACGATCGTTTCGGACACCCGGGACGGTGTTTGGGTGACGGGACTTCCCCAATCCATCGACATCATTACCATCGGCCAGGAATTCGTGATCGATGGGCAGACCGTGCAAGCTGGGCAGGAAGCTGTCTCGGATGATGCCACGGGGACCTCTGAAGAAGGCGCACCTGCATGACCACCTTCATCGAGCGCATCCTGCGCATGCCCCGCGTCGTGATGACAATCATGGCGCTTTTGTTGCTCGCCGGCGGGCTCTCCTACTCGGTTCTGCCCAAGGAGAGCTTCCCGGCCATCGACGTCCCTTACCTGTACGTTTCGATCAGCCAGACCGGCGTTTCACCTCGCGACGCCGAAAACCTGCTGGCCAAGCCTGCCGAAGAAGAACTCAACGGGCTGGACGGCCTCGTCAACATGACATCGACCTCGACCACCGGGCACGCCTCGGTGATCCTGGAGTTCGGTGCCAATGTCGAAACGGATCAGGCGCTGATCGACACGCGCGCACGCATCGATGCCATCAAGTCGAACCTGCCCGATGACGCAAACGATCCGACGGTCAACGAGATCGACATGGTGGGGTTCCCCATCATATCGGTGGCCGTTTATGGCGACGTGCCCGAGCGCGAGTTGGTGCGTCGTGCCGAGGAACTCCAGACCGCTCTCGAAGGTGTCGGCACCGTCCGCGAAGTCACCCTGTCGGGTGCGCGCGACGAGGTGGTCGAAGTCACAATCGACCTGATGCGTCTGGAAGCCTACAATCTCACCGCCAATCAGCTGTTTGATGCACTGGCTCGCAACAACCTCGTTGTCGCCGGCGGCACGATCAATACCGGCCAGGGATCCTTCAGCGTTGAACTGCCCGGCCTGATCACCAGCGCGCAAGATGTCTTCGAGCTGCCGATCAAGACGGACGGCAACACCGTCGTTACGTTTGGCGACATCGCGAACGTTACGCGCACGCTGGAGGATGCGACCGAATATACCAACGTCAACGGATCCCCTGCCCTGATCCTTGGCGTGAGCAAAAAGGCCGGCACCAACATCATCGAAGTCTCGGACACCGTTCGGGCGATAACCGAAGAAGTGTCTGCCAACTGGCCGCAGGGCGTTGGCCACAGCTTCTTTCTCGATCAGGCAGAAACCACGCTGAGCCTGTTCCGTTCGCTAGAGGCGGCGGTTCTGACGGCTGTGGCGTTGGTGCTCATAACCTGTATCGCCGTTTTGGGTGTTCGCGCCGCGTTCATGATCGGTATGTCGATCCCGCTGTCGTTCATGATCGCATTTCTCTACATGCAGATGACCGGCATGACGATCAACATGATGGTCATGTTCGGGCTGGTGATCGCCGTGGGCGTTCTGGTCGACGACCCGGTCGTGGTCGTCGAATATGCCGAGCGAAAGCTGCAGGAAGGTGTCTCCAAGAAGGAGGCATTCATCCAGGCGATGCACAAGATGTTCATACCGGTGATCGGTGCGACGGCAACGACGCTCGCCGCCTTCGTGCCCTTGCTGTTCTGGCCGGGGATCATTGGCAAGTTCATGACCGATCTGCCCACGATCGTGATCGTCGTGATGTCCGCGTCGTTCGTTTCGGCGCTGATCTTCATGCCGGTTATCGGCGCGGTCATTGCCTCCACACATGTCGATCCTGAGCGCAAGGAACAGGCCGACATCGTCATGTATCCCGAGAAGTTCCACCCCAAAAAGGTAAAGGGACCGACCGGTGTTTACGTGCGGCTCATGTCCGTCCTTCTGCGCTGGCCGATCCCGACCCTGCTGGTCGGCTTCGGCATCGTGTTCGGCGTGTTTTTCGCCTATGCCGCCAACCCTACCGGGACCGAAGCGTTCCCGGCTTCCGAGCCTGAATATGCGACTGTCGCAGTGGTTGCCCGTGGCAACTATTCTCCGGAAGAAGTCCGCGACATGCTCGTCGAGGTCGAAGACGAACTGATGCAGGTCCACGGCATCCGCGACATCATCATGCAGTTCGGCACGACAGGGGCCATGGGCACCATGCCGCCCGATACGATCGGTAATTTCCAGCTCCAGCTCGTCGACTACAACAATCGGGTGAAGGCTGAGGAGATCTTTACCGACATTCGTGAACGCGTTGCCGATATATCCGGGTTGCAGGTTCAAGTCCTCGCTACAGAGGACGGTCCGCCGGCGGGCAAGGACATCAACATGCGCGTGGAAAGCTCCAACTACGAAACGTTGGCGCCGACCGTCGAACGCATCCGGGACTATCTCGAGAACGAGTTGCCCAATACTGCAGACATCGAGGATGGCCGTCCTTCGCCGGGCATCGACTGGCAGGTTACTGTCGATCGTCTGGAAGCAGCCCGATACGGTATCGGGGTGCGCGAACTGGCTCCCTACGTGCAACTGGTCACGTCCGGCGTCAATCTGGGCACCTATCGCGATCAGGAAACAGGGGATGAACTCGACATCAAGGTTCGCCTTCCCCAGGATGAACGCACATTGGATGCGCTCGATTCCATGCGCATTGCCACATCACAGGGCATGGTGCCGGTTTCGAACTTTATCCAGCGCCAGGCCGTACCCAAGGTCGCAAATATCGAGCGGCGCAATCAGGTCTACGTGATGCCTATTGCCTCCAACCTGGTCAATCTGCCCGAAGGCGTTTTCCCCGCCACGCGGGTGGCTGAGCTGCAGGCATGGCTGGATGGGCAGGAGTGGCCCGATGGAGTATCGTTTGCCTTCGGCGGCGCCGAGGAACAGATGGGCGATGCCAACGCGTTCATCGGGCAGGCATTCGGCGCAGCGGTGTTCCTGATCTTCCTGATCCTGCTGCTCGAGTACAACAGCTTCTACCAAGTGTTCGTAACGCTCTCGACCGTGTTCATGTCGGTCGCTGGTGTTCTGCTGGGTATGCTGGCCACCGGCATGAGCTTTTCGGCCATCATGACGGGGCTGGGTGTGGTGGCGCTCGCCGGTATCGTGGTCAAGAACGGCATCGTTCTCATCGATACCTACAACGAGTACAACCGAGGACAACAGGTCGAGCCGGTAACCGCAATGTTGCTCACAGCAGCGCAACGCGTGCGCCCTGTGCTGCTCACTGCCTTCCTGACGGCTCTCGGTGTTATCCCCATGTGGGCCAACGTCGAGTTCGACTTCCTGCGGCGCGAGATCGTGGTTGGCGGCATCGCCGGGTCCTGGTTTATCCACCTCTCGGCCGCTCTGGTAAGCGGGCTGTTCTTTTCGACTGCGCTGACCTTGATCATGGTTCCGGTCATGGTTACGGCCCCAAGGGTCATCAAGGGTCAAATCGGCAGCATGTTCAACTGGATCCGTGGCCGGAGCGCAGCAGAAGCGACACCTGCAGGCTTTGACGGCATGGCCGTGGAAGTGGTCGGCAACGATGCCGGGCAACAGCACGTCGTGACCAAGGATACCGAACTGATCGAGCGCAACGAGAACGGCGTCACGGTCATTTCCCGAAGACCTGCAGCCGAATAGCAAAAAAGGCCCCGCACATTGCGGGGCCTTTTTTTTTATTCCGCAGGTTGTTCGGCGGGCTTGCGTATGACGAACCCTTCCGGGTCTTCCTGGGCTGCTCTCAGGCGTTCGCTGGCCTCGGCGGCTTCGCGCTGGCGGTTCCACATCTGGGCATACAGCCCATCGCTGGCCAACAGATCGTTATGCCTGCCGCGCTCGGCGATAACGCCGTCGCGAAGCACGATAATCTCGTCGGCATCGACAACGGTCGATAGCCGGTGGGCGATAACCAGCGTCGTGCGGTCCCTGGCGACCGTATCGAGCGCAGACTGAATCTCGCGCTCGGTATGAGTATCGAGCGCCGAAGTCGCCTCATCGAGGATCAGTATGGGCGGCGCCTTGAGAATGGTGCGGGCAATGGCAACGCGCTGCTTTTCTCCGCCCGACAGCTTAAGGCCGCGTTCGCCGACCTGGGTTTCAAAACCATGGGGAAGGCTTTCTATGAAATCGCCGATCTGGGCCATGCGGGCCGCGTCGCGCACTTCCTCGTCGGTGGCACCGGGGCGGCCATAGCGGATATTGTAGGCGATGGTGTCGTTGAACAGCACGGTATCCTGCGGAACCATGCCAATTGCGGCGCGCAGCGAGGCCTGCGTTACGTCGCTCACATCCTGTCCATCGATACTAATGCTGCCGGAAATTGCGTCGTAGAAGCGGTAGATGAGCCGCGAGATGGTCGACTTTCCAGCGCCCGACGGCCCCACAACTGCGATGGTCTTGCCCGCAGGGACCGTGAAACTCACACCCTTGAGGATGGGGCGATCCGGGTCGTAGTGGAAATGCACATCCTCAAAAGACAGAACCGGTCCGCTGATTTCGAGCGGCAGCGCGTTAGCTTTGTCTTCGATCTCGGGGTTCTGATCGAGCAGGATGAACATGGCTTCGATGTCGGCCAGGCCCTGACGGATCTCACGATAAACGAAGCCGATCTGGTTGAGCGGACGGTAGATCTGCATCATGAAGGTGTTGAGCAGGACGAAATCACCAACCGTCAACTCGCCTCGCATGACGCCGAGCGCCGACATGACCGAAAGGGTGATCATCCCGATCCAGAAGATGACCCCCTGCCCGAAATTGAGCCAGCCCAGCGATGTCCAGATGCGAATGGCGGCGCGCTCGTAGCCTGACATGGCCTTGTCGAAACGATTAGCCTCGAGCTCCTCATTGCCGAAATATTTGACCGTCTCGAAATTGAGCAGACTGTCGATAGCCTTGGCGTTCGCATCGGTGTCGCTATCGTTCATGTCCCTGCGGATGGCGATGCGCCAGTTGGAGGCGCGCACCGTGAAAACCATATAGAGGACCACGACGGCAGCAAGGACCAGCACATAGGCGATGCCGAACATCCAGCCGAAAATCACGCCCACGATCACGAACTCGACGAGCGTTGGCGCCGTGTTGAGCATTGTAAAACGCACTATGGTTTCAATGCCCTTGGTGCCGCGCTCGATGACGCGGCTCAGGCCGCCCGTCTTACGCTGCAGGTGGAACCGCAGCGAAAGCCGATGCACATGGGTGAAGGTGCGATAGGCGAGCTGGCGCACCGCGTTCTGACCTACCGAGGCAAAGAGAATGTCGCGCAATTGCTGGAAGCCGGTATCAATGATCTGGCCGACGCCATAGGCGATCACGAGAATGATGGGGACGGAGAGGCCAAGCAGCACCGCAGCTTCGGGCCCCGAGGTGCCCAGAGCATCGATTATGCCTTTATAGGCAAATGGCACCAGCGTGCTGGCGACCTTGGCCAGGAGCAGCGCCCCGATCGCGAGGACGGCCCGCATACGCAAGTCCGGCCGATCCGCCGGCCACATGTAGTCCCAAAGGTTGCGAACCGTAGAAAGCAAAGCACCTTCGTCGGCGCTGACGGTTGATCTTGGCGCCTTGGCCATCAAAAAGCTCCGGTAGAGATGAAGGACGGCGATGGAGCTGCCGAAAGAAGGATCAGGACGCCTCTGCCGGCTGACGGTCGCAGTGCGAGCCTGACGCATCCAGGCCTGAGACATAGTCACCCACAGCCCGATTGAAGGCCGCAAGCCGATCGGTGCGCACGCAGTAATTGTTGCGCGTTCCCTGCGCCCGGCGTTCGATCACTCCAGCGTCGAGCAACACCTTGAGATGCTGGGAAACCGTGCTCTGGGCCAGCGAAAGACAATCGGTGACGTCATTGCAGCAACAGTTTTCGGCGCGCTGCGCCAGGATGCGCAAAATCTCCAGCCGAACAGGATGCCCCAGGGCCCGCATCAATACAGCGATATCGTCTTCATGCATGGCTGCAGGTTCCATCGTTATTTAACGATAGAGTAAAAGCACGACCGGCGCAAGGCAGTGCTCGTTGGGCTTGGGAAGAGCGGCAGCCAGCAGCCACTACTGGCTGCTGGCCTCGCCATTATCAGCTTCGCCGATCACCTCATCGGTGCCCGGAAGGTCGAAAACCTGGCCCGGATAGATGAGATCGGGATTGCGGATCTGATCGGTATTGGCCTCGAATATCTGGGTATAGCGAATGCCTTCGCCATAGACCCGGCGCGCGATGGTCCACAGATTGTCGCCCTGCCGGATGATCGCCAGACCTGTCGCGGTGCGCGTTCCGTCACTGACCCCGACCAGTGTCGGAATGGCAGGTTCGACGGTTTCTGCAGACTGGACAGTTTCGGCAGGCTGGACGGTCTCTGCTGCAGCTGCTTCCATCGTCTCAGCAGGCTGGGCACTCTCGACGGCCTCAGCAGGCTCGACAGGTTCAGCCGGTTCGACGGCATCAGCGGGTTCGACCACCTCGGCGGATTCGATAGTCTCGGCCACCTCGCCAGGCTCTTGTTCAGCCACGTCTGGCATGGCGGGGGCCGGCGCGACCGGGGTATCGACGGGTGCAACTTCTGCTACCGGCGTATCCTGGCTTTCTGCAGAGATGGAGTCTTCCGCTTCCGACTGCCCCTGTTCGGCAACGACAATTTCTTCGTTCACTGCGGCGGGCAGTTCAAGGATGAAATCGACCTCGGCGCGACCGACCACAGACCCATCCTGGGCAAGCATGTCGATCCGAATGCGCTGGCTTTGCTGGTCGAGCACATCGATTGCTTCAATGAGCCAGCGTCCATCGCTTACCTGAGTGGAACCGACAACCTCGTTATCGACGTAAAGCCGAACAGCGAGGCCATCTTCGCCCGCGCCAGCAAAGAAGTTGCGATCGCCATCGATTTCAACCGCGTCTATCGTCGGTGCAGCAACCTCTGGCTGAGGCGCGGCAGCGACCGCTGGCTGTGCGGGCGTGGCTGGCGCTTCGACATCTTGCTGGGGCTCTGTGACAAGCTCTGAAGGCGCATCGGCCGGAGCAGCCGGCGCAGGTGCAAGTCCGGCGGCCGGTGCTGCATCGCTGTCGGGCTCGACGGCAGATGCAGGAGCTTCGGCGGGCGCTGACGCCGGCGCTTCGGTATTATCGGCTTCCGCGACGGGCGCCATTGCAACCTCGGGCTGATCGGCGGACACAGGCGCCTCAACCGGCGCTACCTCCGCTGCGGCCGGCGCGTCCTCGGCTGACGCAACATCTGGCTGCGGTGCAGCGGTCTCGGCGTCCTCTTGCGGAGCGACCGGTGTCTGGGAAGCACTAGCGATCTCCAGCGTGTTTTCTTCCACACCGTCCTCGATGTCATCGGAGGCACTTGCCGCGTCCTGGTCGATGACAGCGACCGTTTGCGAGGGCTCCTCCTCATCGCCTACAGGTTCCTGGCGAACTGCGCTTTCCTCCACCGAGGCAGCAATTTCAGGCGCGGCTGGGCTTTCGCCGGGCTCATCGGCCTCCGGATCAATGGCCTCGGCCTCGGCGACCACCATGGTTTCCGGACCTGTCTCGGCGGCCGGTGCGGCGTCGTCGGCCACCGCGACGGCGGAGCCATCGAGCCCTTGCAGTATCTCACTTGCTTCGCCCGGCGCTGATGCAATCACCAGCGGCTCGCTGGTCCGGTCGTCCTGAACGACCACAATCACCGACGTGTCGGCAAAACGGTCCGTCTCGACATCGAGAATGCGAAGTTCGACACCGCCCGTGGGCAGCGGAGCGTCGGTCACGAAGGCAAAGTCACCCGAGGCCCGCGCCGTCTCGGCGCCGATCTGATCCTCATTGGCGAAAATATGGACTTCGCCTGAGGGTGTCGCGCTGCCAGCAATCACAGCCGACCCGTCAGGCTCAACCCGAACGAGGCCGAAGGCGGGCATAACGGCTTCCGAAACGCTCGTCGCCGTTTCCTGACTCCCGACGCTCTCGGTAGCCCCGATTGGCGCGCCGTCAGCGGAGGGCGTTTCTTGAGCATCTTCGGCGCTGGCCAGTTCCTGAACGGTTTCGCCGTCGCCGGTTGCTGCAGCTGATCCGCCGAAGAAGGTCTCGTTCATGCAAATCGGAAAGTCGCCGCGCTGAATGCAGGCAACCGTACCGGGGCCGGCGAATACGCCTATTGTAACGACGACGGTCGCTGCGGCCGCGCCGACTGCGAGAACGATGGGAGAAAGGGGACCGGCCAGTTGAGCCTCCGTAAATGTTTCCCGGCCGCCGCATCGGCCATGTCTGCGATTCGCGTGTTCGAAGTAGTCTTTTGAACTATAACGGCTATGCCGTCTTCATCAACTTATAGGTAAACGACTCATACAAGGCCTCGAACGAGGCATCAATGATGTTGGGGGATACGCCCACGGTGAACCATCGCTCGCCCGTATCGTCACGGCTTTCTATCAGCACACGGGTGACCGCGCCCGTGCCGCCGTCCAGGATACGTACCTTGAAATCAACCAGTTCGAGATCGTCGATCCGGTTTGAATACTTTCCCAGATCTTTGCGCATGGCCAGATCGAGTGCATTGATCGGCCCGTTGCCTTCGGCGACCGACATGAAAATTTCGCCATCAACATCGATCTTACACACTGCCTCGCAGACCGTGACCATCTCGCCCCTGGCATTGTGGCGGCGCTCGATTGCAGTGCGATAACTGGTAACGTCGAAAAACTTCGGTAGCGTTCCCAACATCTTGTGGGCGAGCATGAAGAACGATGCCTCTGCCCCGTCATAGGAATAGCCGCGCGCTTCGCGCTCCTTGACCTGACGCAGCAGTTTATCGAGGCGCGGGTCGTCCTTGGCCATTTCGATGCCGAAACGCCTCAGCGTCGTCAGCAGATTGGACTTTCCGGCCTGCTGGGACACCATGATGAGCCGTTCATTGCCGACACTTTCCGGCGTCACGTGCTCGTAGGTCGATGGGTCCTTGGCAATGGCGGAAGCATGTATACCGGCCTTGGTGGCAAAGGCCGATGCGCCGACATAGGGGGCCTGCCGGTTTGGTCCGCGATTGAGAATCTCATCGAAAGCGCGTGACACATGGGTCAGCGTTTCGAGTTTTTCCGCCGTAACGCCGGTTTCGAACCGCTCGGAAAACACCGGCTTGAGCACCAGCGTGGGGATCAGGGTGACGAGATTGGCATTGCCGCAGCGCTCGCCGAGGCCGTTGAGGGTGCCCTGAATTTGCCGCACGCCGGCCCTGACCGCCGCCAGCGAGTTGGCCACCGCCTGGCCCGTATCGTCATGGGCGTGGATGCCAAGCCTGTCGCCCGGGGCAATGGTCAGGACATCGGCCACGATCTCTTCGACCTCGGACGGCATCGTGCCGCCATTGGTATCGCAGAGAACGATCCAACGGGCACCGGCCTCCAGCGCGGTTTTCACGCAATCGAGTGCATAGGCCCGATTGGCCTTGTAGCCGTCGAAAAAATGTTCGCAGTCGACAAAGGCTTCCTTGCCGCCATCGATGGCGGCTCGCACGCTGTCAGCGAGGCTCTTGAGATTTTCCTTTGTCGATATGCCCAGTGCCAGCTTGACCTGATGGTCCCAGGCCTTGGACACGTAGCAGACGGCGTCGGCGCTGGAATTGATGAGATCGGCGATGCCGGGATCGTTTTCGACCGACCGCCCGGCTCGCTTGGTCATGCCAAAGGCGACGAACTGTGCCGCCTCTGTGCGCTTTTTCGCAAAGAATGCCGTATCGACGACATTTGCCCCCGGGTAGCCTCCCTCGACATAGTCAACGCCCAACCCGTCGAGAAGCCGGGCGATGGCAATCTTGTCCTCGAGCGAGAATTCGATGCCGGTCGTCTGGGCCCCGTCGCGCAAGGTCGTGTCGAAAAGATAAAGGCGTTCTTTGGTCATGTGAGGCTTGGTACTTTTTGAAAAATGTCAGGCGGGTGCGTGGCAAACCGCTTCGATGTTGTGGCCGTCCGGGTCGAAGACGAAGGCCCCGTAATAATTGGGGTGGTAGATTTCGCGAACACCGGGCGCTCCATTGTCGCGGGCGCCGGCGTCGAGCGCTGCACGATAAAATGCGTCCACGTCAGCCCGCGACTTTGCGGCGAATGCGATATGGAGTTTGCCGGTGCACCGGCCACCCGCCTGTACCCAGAAATCGGGTTTTCCGTCCCCATAACCGGCGATCATGCCATTGGGGATCTCAAATTCCTGAATGCGGCTATAGCCAAGCGTCGCAAGAACCAAATCGTAGAAATCCCGCGAGGTCTGATAGTCCGCAACGGTTAGTCCGAAGTGGTCGATCATGGTCATCTGGCTCCTCCCTTAAGGCCAATGGTCCGTATCGTGGTCTGGGTGCTTTCTGCCAAAGGCTACCGCGCAGCCCTCAGCACCATTCATTGCTGCCTCGGGGGCGCTTCCCAATGCGCGGTGTCGGTATCGGGGTGCTGGTGGTTGGTTGCCTTGATCGCCGAAGCCCAGTCTTCCCGGTCGGTCTCGGTCGCGCCGCCATCTTCTATGGAGGTGATGGTTTCAAACCAGGACACCGCCCCTTCCGTGCCGGTATTGGCGCCCGGCGGGAAGGCGCTCGGGTCATCGAGCGAGCCGATCATGAGGTTGGTGCGGCCGTTATGGACGTCGTGATAGAACAGCGGCGTACCGCAATTGGCGCAAAAGCCTCGTTCCACATTTTCCGAGCTGCGCCAGATCGCAGGCTTGCCGCGCGTCCACTCCAGCGTGTCGTCGGGCGCTGCAACGAGCCCCGCAAAGATGCTTCCGGACGCCTTCTGGCACATCCGGCAATGGCATAGGTGCGAATTGTCGTGCATCTGGGTTGAATGGTAGCGCACAGCGCCGCATTGGCAGCCACCACTGACCTCGATATCGAGTCTGTTCATAGTCTTTCCTCCCTTGGCGGCCAGGATTCCGTATCGTAATCGGGATGCTGGTTGGAATGGATTCCCGACATGAAATCCCGCCATTCATCGGTCGTTTCGCGGACCGGCAGGGTGGAGAGCCCTGCAAAGTAGGGCACCCTGTCGCTCAGATTGACCTGGATTTCGGGCGGCACCTTTTCAGGCTCGTCGAAGGTGCCGATGGCCAGTTCCAGCCCGAACTTGGTTTCATATGCCAGCGGTGTGCCGCATTCACCGCAAAAGGCCCGGCGAGCGGCATCTGATGACTGGAACCATTTGGGTTCGCCCCGCGTCCAATGCCCGTCATGGGAGGTGACCAAGGGGCCAAAGAAGCTCCCAAAAGCCTTCTGGCACATGCGGCAATGACAGATCGAGCCGCGCCCGACCAATTTGGTCGCAAACCGGACGGCGCCGCACTGGCAACCGCCGGTCAGGGTTTCGCTGGCTTCGGTCGCGCTCATCGCTTGATCTCCCATTTGGTGCGGCGTTCGCCGGTCTCGGGGTCCTTGTAGTCCATCAACTGGATGCCCTGCTCCAGCAGTTCGTTGCGTATGGTGTCGGCCATGGCGAAGTCCTTGGCCGTCAAGGCCGCGAGGCGGGCATCGATCTGGGTTTGGACGCCGGACGCATCGCCGTCGTCGTGCTTGAGCAAGCTGTCGATCGGAAATCCAAAGAACTCGAGGGTGACAGCGAGGCAATGGGCGGCGAAAACCGTCCCTCGATTGGCCTTGCGTGCCATGGCATCGAGAACCGTCGATGCGCGGGAAAAATTGAGATCGTCTGCCAATTCGGCAATGGTGGATGCGTCGGGGGCCGTTTCCTTCCCGGTCTGCGCAGCGCGCTGCCAACTGACGAGCTTGTTTTCCGCCTCCTCTAGCCGCGCAATCGAGAAATCGATCGGCTCGCGGTAATGGGTCATCAGCATCGCCAGGCGCAGCACTTCGCCCGGCCATTTGCGGCCGCCGAATTTTTCGGTTTCAAGCAGATCGTGGATGGTGACGAAATTGCCTTCCGACTTGCTCATCTTGCGGCCTTCGAGCTGCAGATAGCCGTTATGCATCCAGTAATTGGCCATCACTTCGGTGCCGTGGGCGCAGCGCGACTGGGCGATTTCGTTTTCATGGTGGGGAAAAATCAAATCCAGTCCGCCACCGTGAATATCGAAGGTTTCGCCCAGAAAGGCTTCGCTCATGGCGGAGCATTCGATGTGCCATCCAGGCCGGCCGCGGCCCCATGGGCTATCCCAGCCAGGCTCGTTCTCGCTCGAGGCTTTCCAGAGCACGAAATCGGCGGGATTTTCCTTGTGGCCCTCCACGGCCACCCGGGCCCCGGCGATGTTATCTTCGAGATTGCGGCCCGAGAGTTTTCCGTAATCGGCCATGGACGAGACGCGAAACAGCACTTCGCCGCCCGCCTCGTAGGCGTGATCTTTTGCGATCAACCGGCCGATGATGGCGATCATGCCATCGATATGCTCTGTGGCGCGCGGTTCGACCGAAGGCGGCAGGCATCCGAGCGCAGCCACGTCCCTTTCGAACTGGGTCGCCGTCTTTTCGGTCACCTTGCGGATTGCTTCGTTGAGCGGCAGATCGGGATAATCGCGCAGCGCCCTTGCGTTGATCTTGTCGTCGACGTCGGTGATGTTGCGCACATAGGTGACATGGTCGTCGCCGTAAAGGTGACGCAGCAGGCGGAACAGCACGTCAAAGACGATCACCGGGCGGGCGTTGCCGATATGGGCAAAGTCATAGACCGTCGGCCCGCACACATACATCCGCACATTGTTCCCATCGATGGGGACAAAGTCCTCTTTGGTGCGGATGAGCGTGTTGTGAAGTTTCAGGGTCGGCAGTTGCGACGGCATAAAGTGAAGTCCCCAGGCGCAAGAGTTTACGCTGCTGGCAGCGGGTCCACTCCTTTGTGCCGGGAAAATGAAAACCGCGCCGCCAACTCTACGTTAGCGGATAATGGTGCAGCCAATAATGCAGGTCAGGCCATTGGTTTTCATGGCGCGCACAATGGACGGGAACAAAACCCAAATCAAGCATGAAAATAGGGGCGGCGCCGACACGCCACCCCCAGAACGGAGACCTTGGAGTTAGTCAGAAAGTGTCTTCCACCCGTGGCCGGATGGACCGGAACAACTGCCCATGTTCCGATGCCTCAGACTGGCACGGCAAACCCGCCGCGGCCATCCCGATCACGGAAAGTTTTAGAGGGTCGCCCTTTTGATGGTCGCCGAGCCCACGGCCAAGCCCAGCGCGCCGACGCCTATTGAAACCAAAACGCCCCAGCCAACCGTCATCGAGAACATTTGCCCGGCAAACAACGCCCTTTCCGCCTCGACCAGATAGGCAAGTGGGTTGAAACGGGACGCGATGTAGAGCCAGTCCGGGGCCATCTGCATGGGCAGCAACACGCCGCCGAGCAGCATCAGCGGCAGGGCCACCGAGTGGGACACCAGATAGAACAGGCTCCCGTCATGCTTGGTGGCAATGGCCAGCGCGTATGACAGCGCAGCTACCCCGATTCCGAAACCGAGCAGCAAAAGCAGCCCAACCAACATGGGAATGACGTGGAGCTGGAGGCCGAACGGCAGGGCCACAACGATCAGGATCACGGCCTGCACCAGTAGAGGGGCCAGTTCCTTGAGGGCACGGCCGACGAGGATGGCCGGGCGATTGATCGGCGTCGACAAAAGCCGCTCGAAGCTGCCCGACATCAGTTCTTCCGTCAGCGACCAGCCGCAGGAGACTGTGGTGAACAACACAAGCATCACGACCATGCCCGGCACGAACCATTGCAGCGCATTGCCATCGCCGCCCATGGGCATGTTGTTGAGCAGCGGCACGAACAAGGCCAGATAGAGCAGCGGCTGGATGATGCCGAAGACTATGTAATACCAGCTTCGCAGTGTCGGGCCGATCTCGCGGCGAAACGACAGGAAAGTATCGGAGAGGAAAGTCATCATCGTTCTCTCTTTTTGAATGTCGGTCAGGCGGCGATGGCGTTTTCACGCAGCGAGCGCCCTGTAAGGCCCAGAAAAACATCATCGAGGGTCGGGCGCCGGACGTTTGCGGCAGCGATATCGATGCCCTTGTCCTGCAGTATTCGAAGGTAATGCGGGAGCACTGCCTCGCCGTCCTTGACCGTAAGGGTCAATGCGACTCCGTTAGGCGCTATGTCACTAGCCCCGGGAAGGTTCTGCGCCATCTCGGCAGCGCTTGCGACCTCGCCCCGGCTGGTCAGAGTTACCTTTATCGTGTCCCCCGCCAGATCGGCCTTGAGCCGTTCCGGCGTGTCGTCGGCAATCATTGTTCCATTGTCCATGATCATCACCCGTTCAGCCATCGTGTCGGCTTCGTCGAGGTAGTGGGTGGTAAGGAAAATGGTCATGCCGGTCTCCTTGCGGATGCGCACTATATGCTCCCAGAGATTGGCGCGGCTGTGGGGATCAAGCCCGGTCGAGGGCTCATCGAGAAACAGGATCGAGGGCGTGTGCATCAGGCCCAACGCAACATCGAGCCGCCTTTTCTGGCCGCCTGAAAGCGAGGCGCAGTCGCGCCCGGCCAGACCATCGAGTTCGAGCATGGCCAGAAGTTCGTCAGCCCGGCGGGCAGCCTCACGTTCGCCCATGCGTTGTGCCCTGCCCTGGATCAGCAGTTCGTCCCGCACGCGGTGATATGGGCCCGAGGCGGTCTTCTGGCCGACATATCCGATCTTGCGCCGCACAAGGGCCGGCTCGCGCGCCACGTCGTGGCCACCAACATTGGCACTGCCCGAACTCATGGGGAGCAGCGTCGTCAACATACGCACCGAGGTCGATTTTCCGGCGCCGTTCGGGCCGAGGAACGCGACGAGTTCGCCATCGGCGACGTCGAGACTAAGACCCCGCACGGCCTCCACGAGACCGGTTTTGGTTTTGAAGGTACGCGTAATGTCGCGGGCATGGATCATTTCTTTGGCTCCAGTTGACATGTGTCGGGCAAAGCCTAACCACTCCGGCTGACAGGCCATGTCAGCAGGTGATCGAGCATTTCCGGTCGACAAAATCGGCACGGCGGTATTTAATGTTGTACGCCGCACAAGGTTTAACATAACGTTGTGCGGTGTAAAGAGTTATTTTTGGAGTGTGCATGGGCCAGGACATCGCTGGCCGGGGTGACCCGGTAAAACTGCTCGAGTTGTTATGGGGCCGGGACAAGGCGCCCCGCCGCGGTCCCAAACCCAAAATCGCGCTCGAGCAGATCGTCCGGGCCGCCGTCGATATTGCCGATGCCGAGGGGATAGAAGCCGTCAGTACAAGACGGGTGGCCGACGCCGTCGGCATCTCACCGATGTCGTTTTATACCCACGTTCCCTCCAAGGCCGAGTTGCACGATCTGATGCTGGACCACATCGCCGCCCCGGGGAAGGAAGCTCCACCCGATTGGCCACAGATGGACTGGCGCGCCCGGATGACACTCGTTGCCGAAGCCATGTGGGGATTTTATCTCCAGCACCCCTGGGTCCTGCAGTTCCAGACCCACCGCCCCGTGCTTGGCCCAAATACGCTCGCCGCATACGAGGTTGCGCTTGGGTCCGTGGAGGGCATAGGGCTCGACGATCTGGAGATGGATCTGGCCGTTACGGCACTTATGGATATCGTCGTTGGCACGGTCCGCAACGCGGCCCGTGAAAAGACCGTTCGAGATGCCACCGGCATGAGCGACGAGCAATGGTGGTACAAGATCGAACCGTTTCTCGAAACGATCGATTATACGCCCTACCCCATTTCTTCTCGCGTCGGACCAGTTGCCGGAGCGGAATACGGCGCGGGCGATCCGCATCGCGCATTCAAATTCGCGTTCGAACGGTTTCTCGATGGAATGGAATTGATGCTCGAACGCAAAGCCAGCCGCAAAGCTTAGGGCAAACCGTCGCGGCCCCTCTTACCCGCCCGGCGTCAGCAGCTTCACAGGCTGCTCGATAGAGCCGAAGACCGAGCGATTGTCAGCGTCCACGGCATTGATGCGCACGACGTCCCCCAGCGCCAGGAACGGGGTGCGAGCCTTGCCGATCTTGCTCTTTTCGGCGGTTCGGGCCTCTGCGATGCAGCCAAAGCCAATGCCGTCATGCTTGAGCGGCAGTATTTCGTCATGGGCGTTGGCGACGGTTCCCGACCCGATGATCGTGCCGACGCCGAGCTCGCGCGTCTGCGCCGCAGTGACGATCAGATCGGCGAAATCGAACCGCATATCCTTGCCCGCATTGGGCTGGCCATAAAGGCTGTTGTTGACATGCACGCGCACCTTGAGGTGGAGGCGGTTGTCCTTCCAGCTTTCACCTAGCTCATCCGGCGTCACAAAAATCGGGGCGAAGCTGGTCGCGGGCTTGGCGTGGAAAAATCCGAACCCGTTCTGGAGGTCGTTGAGGACCAGCCGGCGCAACGAGACATCATTGCAAATTCCGACCAGCCGGATGGCCGCGCTGGCATCCTCCCGGCTCGGGCGCATCGGCACATGACCTGTGACGACGACCACCTCGGCCTCGAAATCGACAGCAAGGCCATCTTCAGGCACGACAATGGGCGCCGTGGGTGCAACGAAACTGTCCGAGCCGCCCTGATACATTAGCGGCCGCTCGTCCTGCAATTCCTCGTCCCGGCTGCCCTTGAGGGTTCGCACCCTGTCGAGATGCACCATGTAGCCCGAACCGTCGATCCACTGGTAGGCGCGGGGCAACGGCGCCAGCGCCTCGCGCGGATCAAACGGCATGCCGGCGATCTCGCCGTTGTTGAGCTGGTCGCTGACGGCCCGCAGAATCGGCGCACAACGCTCCCATTCGTCAAGGGCATCCTGAAGGTTGGACGCTATGCGCCCCGCCGATGCGAAACGGGCGAGGTCTCTCGAGACGATAACCAGATGTCCGTCGGGACGACCGTTACGCAGCGTGGCAAGTTTCATGAGTGGATAAGACCGGAAGTGATTGGCATTGGCCGCTAAGATGGCCCATACCATTGCACAGTTAAAGCCTTGCGTTGAGACAAAAGCCTGATAAGCGGATCGCAATGGTCGCGGCGGGCACCCCATGGACGGTATGATTTCAGTTCGTTGTTCTTTTGCCGCGTGGGCGCGCCTGCTGATCGCGCTTCTGGCACCCCTTGCCTTCGTTTTTGCCGACATGTCCGCCGCGATGGCGCAGAATCAGAATTGCGGACAGATCACCGCGATCCTGCGCGGGATCGAGCGCAACCAGATGTTTCAGAGCTTCAATGGCATCGTCGGCGAACTCCAGAACCGGCAGGTCGAGGTTCGGCAGGCCGAAAGCCAATGGGGCGCTTCGGGCTGTCAGCAGATACTCAATGCCGGACAGGCGCTTTCGGCGCAGTGCCAGTCGATTGCCCGGTCCATTACCCTTGGCCGAAGCCAGGTCGAGCAACTGACATCGATGGCCCGGGAGGGCCAGACACTTGCTCAGAACTACCAGCAGATCATGGCCGACTATCAGCGTTATGGCTGCGACACGGGGCAGTCGGGCGTCAACTTCGGCAACGAGGGAACGCGGGGCGGTCTTCTCGACGACATCTTCGGTGGCGGATACGACTATATCGACGGGGCGTACAATCCCTGGAGCACGCAGCAGACGCGCCGCACCGTCTGCGTACGCACCTGCGACGGCTTTTACTGGCCGATCAGCTTTTCAACCACTGACGATTACGTCGCCCAGGACGCCATCCGGTGCCATGAAATGTGTCCAGGCACCGAGGTTGCGCTGTTTTCGTACCGCAATCCCGGAGAAGAGCCGGAAGACATGATCTCGCTCTCGGGCACGCCCTATCGGTCGATGTCCTATGCCTTCCGCTTCCGCGAGGAGATCGATACGAGCTGTTCGTGCCAGACCCGTGAGACGGTCGGAACGATTGCCCTCAACGCTCAGGGCGAGCAGTCGCGGGCCGTCATCGCGTTCGGCGACCTGGAATTTCCCCTGCCCCAGCCCGATCCGCGCGGCGGCCTGCGGGTCGAGGCCGTCGTGGCAGAACTGGTCTATGTACCCTTGCCACGCCCCCGCCCCCGGGCGGACGGGACTGCCGAGCCTGCCTTTGAACAGCCGGATCTCGAGGGCCCAGATATGCGGGTCGTTGCGTTTGGCGATAGGCCGGTCAGGATAGTCGGGCCAGAGACACCGTACGTCCCAGCACCGGCAGAAGCGCCTTAAGTTCGGGGCCTTCGTGCCTGCCGGTGAGCGCCAGGCGCAGCGGCAGAAAAAGTGCTTTGCCCTTGCGGCCCGATTTTTCCTTGAGGATACCTGTCCACTGCCCCCAGGTCGTTTCGTCCCAGGGCTCGTCCGGCAAGGTTTCCCGGGCCAGGGCGATAAAGTCCCTGTCCTCGTCCGCAATGATCGGCGTGGCGTTGGCCACCACATCGTCATAGAGCGGAACGAGCTGGGTAAGCCGGGAAATGTTATCGCGCAGGGCAAGCCATGCGGCTTCAGTCAAGCCGCCCACATCGCCCAGTCGCTCTTTCACCGCAGCAAAGTCCATGGCATAGACGATGCGGGCATTGAGCGTTTCGAGTTCGGCTGGATCAAAGCGCGCCGAGCCGTGCGAGATCATCGAGAATTCGAGCTTTTCTGCAATCGCGTCGAGGTCAGGATAGGGCTCGACCGGCAGCGACGTGCCTGTGATCGACGCCATGATGGCAACTGCCAGCGGCTCGTAACCATCGTCGCGCAACTGGCCGAGCGAGAGCGAACCCAGCCGTTTGGAAAACCCCTGTCCCTCGGCGTCGGTCAGGAGGTTGTGATGTCCGAAAACCGGCGCGGGCGCGCCAAGCGCCTCGAATATCTCGATCTGCGTGCCGGTGTTGGAGACATGGTCTTCGCCCCGGATGATATGGGTCACACCCATATCGATGTCATCGACAACCGAGGTGAAAGTGTAGAGATAGCTGCCGTCTTCGCGGATCACCACGGGGTCCGACATGGAGCTTGTATTGACCGTCTGGCCGCCCTTGATGAGATCGTCAAAGGCCACGGCGCGGCCATCGAGCCTGAACCGCCAATGCGGCTTGCGGCCCTCGGCTTCGAGCTTTGCCTTGTCCTCGGCGGTCAGATCGAGCGCCGCGCGATCATAGATCGGTGGGCGGCCTAGTGCCCGGGCGCGCTTGCGCTTGCGGTCGAGTTCGCCCGCCGTTTCATAGGCGGGGTAGAGCCGCCCTTCGGCGATCAGCCGGGCGCGCGCAGCATCGTAGAGCGGCAGCCGGTCCGACTGGCGCGCCTTGAGATCGGGAACGATCCCCAGCCAGTCGAGATCGGCTTCGATGCCCTGTGCAAATTCCTGGGTTGAGCGCGCGGTGTCGGTGTCGTCGAAGCGCAGGATGAATTGACCGGAATTCTTGCGCGCGAACAGCCAGTTCAGAATCAACGGACGTGCGTTGCCAAGATGCAGGCGGCCGGTGGGCGACGGCGCGTAGCGAACGACAACGCTCATCGGGCCACGCTCCCGTCACGATAGCCCGATGTGATCGGGTATTTCCGGCCGATGCCGAAGGCTTTCGAGGTGAGCTTTGGCCCCGGCGCGGACTGGCGGCGCTTGAATTCGGCAATATAGATGAGCCGCTCGATGCGCTTGACCAATTCTGCATCGAACCCCTTGCCGACGATCTCGGCCAGCGACAGTTCGTCCTCGACCAGCGCTTCGATGATCGCGTCGAGCACCGGATAGGGCGGCAGCGAATCCTGATCGGTCTGGTCGGGCCGCAGTTCGGCGCTTGGCGCCTTGGAAATGATCTCAGGGGGAATGACGACGCCGGCCGGGCCGAGCACGTCGGTCGGGTAATAGCCGTTCCGCCACTCCGCCAACCCATAGACCTGCATCTTGAGCATGTCCTTGATCGGATTGTAGGCGCCGTTCATGTCGCCATAGATCGTCGCGTAGCCTACCGCCATCTCCGACTTGTTGCCCGTCGTGATCAGCAGCGATCCGAGCTTGTTGGACACCGCCATAAGGATGGTGCCACGCATGCGTGACTGCAGGTTTTCCTCGGTAGTATCGGGCGCGTGGCCTTCAAAAACAGCGGCCAGATTTTCGTTGACCGCGTCGACCGGTGCGCCAATCGGCACGATGTCGTAGCGCACCCCAAGGGTCTCGGCGCACGCCTTGGCGTCACGCAGGCTGGCCTCGGACGTATAGCGATAAGGCAGCATCAGGCAGTGAACGTTTTCGGCGCCCAGCGCATCGACGGCCAGCGCCGCCACGACCGCAGAATCGATGCCCCCCGACAGCCCCAGAACCACCGATTTAAACCCGTTCTTGTGGACATAGTCGCGCAGACCGAGCATTGCCGCATGCCAGGGCGCCTCGTTGACCGGCACCAGCTCGGTCACATGGCCTTCAACGCAGTGCCAGCCCGCATCTCCCTTACGCCAGTCGGATATCACCATATCGGGCACAAAGCTCTTGCCCTGAAACGCCAGAGAGCCATCGGTATTGATGCCAAAGCTGGCACCGTCGAACACAAGTTCGTCCTGCCCGCCGATCTGGTTGGAATAAAGCATCGGCAGGCCGGTCTCCTGGACACGCTGGCGGACCAGTTCGAGTCGCAGGCGTTGTTTATTGCGCCAGTAGGGCGAACCGTTTGGGCACAAAAGGATTTCTGCGCCATGCTGGGCGAGCGCCTTGCAGACCGGCTCATGCCACACGTCCTCGCAGATCGGCACGCCCACCGACAATCCCTTGATCGTCATGGGTTCAGGCAGGTCACCAGCGGTGAAATAGCGCTTCTCATAGAAAACGTCGTCATTGGGCAATTCGACCTTGTTTCGCCGGTCGATGATGGCCCCGTCTTCGGCCAGGACAACACTGTTGTAGAGCTTGCCGTCAGCGCTCCAGATGGTCGGCAGCAGGACCGAGACGTTAAGCCCTCTGGTCGCGCGCGCCAACGCCCTCCCAGCCTCCATCGCCTCAGTCACGAACTGGCGCTTGAACAGCAGATCTTCGGGGAAGTACCCCGTCAGGTAGAGTTCGGTGAACATCAGGATGTCCGCACCCGCCGCCTCGGCCTCCTCCAGCGCCTTGCGGGCCTGGACGAGATTTTCAGCGATGGCGCCGACTTTGGGGTTTAGCTGAGCGAGGGCAATGCGAAGCGTATCGGTCACGAAATCTACGTCCGGCAGTCATGAGAAGCGCGCCAGACTTATAGTGCGCAGCGTTCGAGAGCAAGGCGGCGCAAGGCAAAGCCGGGCTGCGAAAACTGCCCGGCTTCAACATGTTCGGTTCGCGGGCGCTAGAAGGTGCCGGTCAATTCGATGACCGGCCCCCAGCGGAACAATTCCACATACTGCTCACCCGGCTGGTCACTGGTGACATAGCCATTGAGATAAGTGCCCCTCACCCCGGCTCTGACCACGAAGTTCTCGGCTAAGTGAACACCGGCCATCACCTCTCCCGATGCACCGTAGAGCGAACCTTCAACATCAGCGAGATTCTGATCCGGGTTATTCATAGCGCCGGTCACCCCGGCATAGGGGATGATCGCCGCTTCGGCATTGATGTCGAACATGTCGTTCAACTCGGCGTGTCCGGTCACACCCAGCCGGAGCCCGTGGACCACTACCCCGGTACCCTCTGGCGCTTCGTCGGCGTACATATAACCCCCGAAAACACCGGCCCTGAAACCATCAGTGCTCAGCGGCGTATAGCCGAAGTCGGCGTTGATGTATCCGACGCGGCCGGTATTGTAATCATCACCGCTGGGCGAAAATTCGCCGGTCGTGATCGCTCCGTAACCGATATGCCCCTTCACATAGGTCGAGGTGGAATGATCGTCGATACGGCCATGAACTTCCAGCGCATGCGAGGTATCATTCGCCGAATAGTTAGTGCCGCCCAAATTGAACGACTGACCACCCATACCGTAAAAATACCGAAGGCCCGCCTCGAAATCGAGGCTGTCCTCATACGGCATCATATCAACGGGATAAGCGGGCTTGAACATCGGTTCCTGCTGCACGCCCCAATCGGCGGCAACGGCCTGCCCGCTTGCGGCGGCAGACAAGAGACCCACGGCAAGGCCTGTGAGAAGACGTGACATTGAGCCCTCCGAACGACGCGATACAGTTTCATTCGTCTTGGTTATGAGCCCGTTAGGGTTAATGTTGGCTAAATGAAAAGAAAAAGGCGCTGCCCGAAGACAGCGCCTTTGTGTAATTCAGAACTATTGAGTTACCTCAATACCCGACGGCCTCGGCTGTAGTGCGCGTCCGCTGGCCGTGCATCTCCTCGGCGATGAGGAATGCCAGCTCGAGCGCCTGGCTGGCGTTGAGCCGGGGATCGCAATGGGTGTGATAGCGATCGGACAGCGAGGCTTCGGTTACCGCCGAAACACCGCCGGTGCATTCGGTGACATCACGACCGGTCATCTCCACATGCACGCCACCGGCGACGGTTCCCATCTCGCGGTGGATTTCGAAGAACGACTTGACCTCCGAAAGAATGCGGTCGAACGGACGCGTCTTGTAACCGGAAGACGCCTTAACCACGTTGCCGTGCATCGGATCACAGCACCAGACGACGGTGCGGCCTTCCGATTTGACCGTCTCGATAAGGCGCGGCAGATGCTCGTCGACCTTGTCGGACCCGAACCGTGCGATCAGCGTCAGGCGACCCGGCTCGTCTTCGGGATTGAGGACATCCATGAGCCGCTTGAGATCATCCGAAGGCATCGACGGACCGCATTTGACGGCGACCGGGTTGTTGATGCCGCGGAAATATTCGACATGCGCATGGTCAGGATTGCGGGTGCGATCCCCGATCCAGATCATATGGCCCGAAGTGGCGTACCAATCATTGGTGATCGAATCCCGGCGCGTCATGGCCTGTTCATAGCCGAGCAGCAACGCCTCGTGGGACGTGAAGAACTTGGTCTCCCTCAGCACAGGTGTGTTTTCCGGGCTCAGCCCAAGGGCGCCGAGGAACTCGATGGCGTCATCGATCTTCTGGGCCACTTCTTCATAGCGCGGGTACCAGTTGGAGTCCTTGACGAACCCCATTGTCCACTCGTGCACGCGCGAAAGATTGGCAAAGCCGCCCGCAGAAAACGCGCGCAGCAGATTGAGCGTTGCCGCCGATTGCCTGTACGCCTCAAGCTGGCGGTTGGGATCGGGGATACGCGCTTCGGGCGTGAAGTCGATACCGTTGATGATATCACCCCTGTAAGAGGGCAATTCCATGCCATCGATGGTTTCGGTGTCTGACGAACGGGGCTTGGCGAACTGGCCGGCGATACGGCCGACCTTGACCACGGGCTTGGATGCGCCGTGGGTCAGGACCACTGCCATCTGCAGGAAAACCCGGAAGAAATCGCGGATATGGTCAGCATGATGCTCGGCAAAGCTTTCAGCGCAATCGCCGCCCTGCAAGAGGAAAGCGCGACCCGCGGCGACCTCGGCCAGATTGGCCTTGAGGTCGCGCGCCTCGCCTGCAAAAACCAAGGGGGGAAACGAGGCGAGCCGGGCCTCGACCGATTCAAGCTCTGTCTGGCTCGGATAGGTCGGGACCTGCAGGATCGGTTTCGTCCTCCAACTGTCAGGTGTCCACGTGCTCATCGTTTCACTCGCTTAATATAAGGTTTGCCTTCCCGAGAAGCCGGGAAGGTCCGGCGGTTTACCAACTACGGCCACCGATGCCAAGTATTCTATGGTCGAACACGGGCTCCGGTCCCGCACACGGGCCTAAGGATTGCACTTTTCGCCATCGACCACACGATAGCTGGGCGACTTGAAGGTCACCAGTTCTTCGGCTGCCGTGGGGTGTACGGCAATGGCGTGATTGAAATCGGCCATCGTGCCGCCCATGCCCAGCGGTATGGCAACAAGCTGGATCATTTCGCCGGCTCCGGGCCCCAGGATGTGACACCCCAAAATCCGGCCGGCATCGGTTTCAGTGATGAGCTTGAACACCATTTTTTCCTGGCGGTCCGACAGTGTGTTCATCATCGGGCGGAAGCGGGCGATATAGACATCGATCGAGCGGTAGTGTTCGGCCGCAGCCTCCTCGCTCATGCCCACAGTGCCGATCTCGGGCTCGGAAAACACCGCTGTGGGGATCAGCTGATATGGCACCGTGGTCGGCGTGTTGTTATAGACCGTCTGGGCAAACGCCGCCCCCTCACGGATCGCTACGGGCGTCAGGGCCGCCCGGCCCGTAACGTCTCCGACCGCATAGATGGAGGGCACCGAGGAGCGGGAATATTCGTCGACCACAACTGCGCCGGTCTGGTCGAGTTGCACGCCTGCCGTATCGAGGCCGAGGTCTTCCGTATTGGGATGGCGGCCAGTAGCGAACATGACCTTGTCGAATGTTGCTTCCTCGCCATGGGAGAACGAGACGCAGACACCCTCCCCGTCCTTGCTCAGTTTCGAGATGTGGTAGCCATACCGAATCCGGACGCCGCGCTCACGCAGCGCGTCTTCGAGACCATCGCGCACGTCGTGATCGAAGCCGCGCAGGATCTTGTCCCGGCGATAAACGAGAGTGGTGTCGACGCCAAGGCCTGAAAAAATTGTCGCAAATTCCACGGCAATGTAGCCGCCGCCTTCGATCAGGATCGTCCTGGGCAATTTTTCGAGGTGGAACGCCTCATTTGAGGTAATTCCGAGCTCGCTCCCCTCAATATGGGGCTTGAAGGGGGCGCCGCCGGTGGCGATCAGAATCCGCTCGGCTTCCAGTTCCTCTCCGGTCGAGAGCTTGACCGTATTGGGGCCGGTCACCGCAGCGCGAGCTTTGAAAGCCGTGACGCCTGAGCCATCGAGCAGCGTTTCATAGATCTTTTCGAGCCGGCCGATTTCCCTGTCCTTGTTGGCCAAAAGAGTTGGCCAGTTGAACGAGGCATCGACCGTCCAGCCAAAACTCGGTGCCACGTCGAAAAGGTCGCCAAACCGCGAGGCATAAACGAAAAGCTTTTTGGGAACGCAGCCACGGATGACGCAGGTGCCGCCGTAGCGGTATTCCTCGACGATGGCGACTTTGGCTCCCAGTTGCGCAGAAACCCGCGCGGCGCGCACGCCCCCCGAGCCCCCACCGATGACGACCAAATCAAACTTCTCGCTCATGGGAACCCCGCACCGCTCATGTGTTTTGACGACACGATATAAGCGCCCGACGCGCACAAAAAAACCCCCGTCCTTCCGGACGGGGGTTAAAGCAAACGTGAAGACGCGGAGCTTATTGCGGTGCTGCTTCCTCTTCTTCGGCCGCAGGTGCTTCGACCTCTGGGGCGTTATACCCCTGGTTGCGCAGTTCAGCGCGGACGCGGGAGAGGAATTCGTTGCTCGTGTTGCGGCTCCAGACGCCAAGCGCAAGCTGAAGGTCCTCGTTGATGCCCGCATTCTGGCTCAACAGCCTCTGGCCGACCGGCGTTTCATAGAAATCCACGATCTGTTGGAGCTCTTCGAGCGAAAAGCGGATTGCATAGATGCGCGCGAACTGGTCGTAGAGCGGGTCGCGGTCGACGAGATAGCCGTCATAAACCGTCTGCAGCGCGTTGATCAGCGGATCGCGCAGTGAAGGATCTTCCTGGATCATCAGGCGCATGACACGCAAGCCCATCTCGACGAGCGTGCGCTCATAGAGTTGCGCGGAATCGGTCATGTCCACGTATTCGCGCGCCTTTGCGAGATGCTCGGGAGAAATTTCCTGTTGCGCGTTGGCGGGGGCTGCCGCCACCAGTGCGGCGCCGGACAGGACAAGCGCCGCAACGAGCCGGCGCAGAGTGGGCAGGAAAGTCATTGTGCGTACGGTCCCTTACGAAAATGAACGGGTTATGATTTCGGGTGCTCGGAGAGCTTGATAGTCCCCCCGGGCGTAGCAAGATAGGCGTCGGAACACAAATCGATGAACAGCCCGTGCTGGACGACGCCGGGTATTTCGAGCAGTGCCAGCGAAAGTGCTTTTGCGTCTGAAATACGGCCAAAAGATGCGTCCACTATGTAGTGTCCGCCGTCGGTAACGAAGGTTTCACCGTCCGCTTTTTTCCGCAGCGCTTTTCCGCCCACGGCGCCAAATTGAGCCATCACTGCGGCAATCGCTTTTTCGGTTGCAGTAAGGCCAAAAAGGTTGACCTCAATCGGCAGGGGATACTTGCCCAGCGTGTCCACGAGTTTGGTTTGGTCGGCAATCACGATCATGCGCGTCGAAGCCGCGGCGACGATCTTTTCGCGCAGCAGTGCCCCGCCACCGCCCTTGATGAGTTGAAAATCGCGGTCAATCTCGTCCGCCCCGTCGATCGTGACGTCGAGGCTATCGATGTCGTCGAGCGTCGTCAGCGGAATATTGAGCCCTCGCGCCTGCGCGGCAGTCGCCTCCGATGTCGGCACGCAAAGGCACTCGAATCCCTTTGCCACTTCCGCGCCGAGCAAATCGACAAAGTGCTTGGCCGTGGAGCCGGTACCGAGCCCGATCCGCATGCCTGAGCGGATTTCCGACATGGCCGCTTCGGCCGCCTTGCGCTTGAGGTCTTCACTCACGTTCTGCAATCTCCGGTTTTGTCTCTAGAACGGCAGTTCGGAGTGTCTGTCAACGCTACCAATGTCGATGCCCACATCCCAGCGATAGCACGCGGCTTTTCGCCAAGTGCAATTGCGCCTATATTCGCCCGATGACAAATCAAACGACCCAGCGCCCTCTCGTTGACAGTTTTGGCCGGCACGTCACCTATTTGAGGGTTTCGGTGACCGACCGCTGCGATTTTCGCTGCACCTATTGCATGGCCGAAGACATGGTCTTCCTGCCCAAGAGCGAGGTGCTCAGCTTCGAGGAAATCCAGGAGGTTATCAGCGCCTTCGTCCGACGCGGGGTTCGTAAAGTCAGACTGACGGGCGGCGAGCCATTGGTGCGCCGCGACATTATCAAACTCATCGAGGCGCTTTCGGAACGCCATCTGGGCCAAGGCGAGCTCGACGAGTTGACCCTGACCACCAATGGCAGCCAGCTCGCAAAGCATGCGGCACGCCTCGTCGAACTGGGTATCCGCCGGGTCAATGTTTCCCTCGATACGCTCGACGGCGAAAAGTTTACGGCGATCACCCGGCGTGGGCGCTTGCCGCAAGTGCTCGACGGCATCTATGCGGCTCGCGACGCGGGGCTGTCGGTCAAGCTCAACATGGTGGCGATCAAGGACGTCAACGAAGGCGAGATATTGCCCATGCTCGAATGGGCCCATTCGGAAGGGTTCGAGTTGACCCTCATCGAGGAAATGCCACTGGGCGATGTCACTTTCGACCGCGCCGACACTCACCTGTCCCTGCGCACTGTTCGTGACCGGCTTGCCGAGCGCTTCACGCTCACGCCGATTGCCAAGCGCACGGGCGGGCCGGCCCGTTACATGCGGGTCGAACAGACCGGCGGCACCATCGGGTTCATCACACCGCTCAGCCACAATTTCTGCGAGAGCTGCAATCGGGTAAGACTGACCTGCACGGGCCAGCTCTATATGTGCCTGGGCCAGGAAGACCGCGTCGATCTGCGCGCCGCCTTGCGCGAGGGTGGTTCAGAAGGTCTGGATGCCGCACTCGACCGCGCGATGATCCTTAAACCCAAGGGCCATGATTTCGTGATCGAACGCCGCTCTGCTCCTGCTGTCGGGCGGCATATGTCGGTGACCGGAGGCTAGTCCCCGACTACCGCAAATTCGAGCGGCAGGGCCGTCGTATATTTGATCTGCTCCATGGCGAATGACGAGCTGACGTCGGACAGCGCGATCTTGGAGATCAGCTTCTTGTAAAATACGTCATAGGCTTGGATGGACGGGACGACCACGCGCAGCAGATAGTCGACATCTCCGCTCATGCGATAAAACTCGACAACCTCAGTAAAATCCTCGACCACGGCGGCGAATTTGCGCAGCCAGGCATCGTTATGCTCGTTGGTCTTGACCGCGACGAACACGGTGACGCCCGCATTGACCTTTTCGGGGTCGAGCACGGCAACGCGGCGCTTGATGACGCCTTCTTCCTCCATTTTTTGGATGCGGCGCCAGCATGGTGTTGTGGAAAGGCCGACCTTGCGGCCGATTTCCGCCACTGGCATCGTGGCATCCTTTTGTAAAAGCTGGAGAATTTTGCGGTCGAGTTTGTCGAGCGCCATGGAAGCCCCTGAAATAGTATTCTTAAAATCAACGAAAATTTCCAGTATTCTGGAAAATCGTCCGCCTCGGCGTGGCATTTGACGTGCCCGCATTGCTCCTGTCAAGGCAGAGAGCGCAAGACTGATGCACAGTATTTTCCACACGGCCGAGTTCCGGAACCGACCAGCCAGCGGGCCTCCCGCCAAGTATGGTGAAAATTGCGTCTAACTGTCGGGTGCCGTTCAACGTCCTGTTAACCACGCGTGGCTTAGCGTTACGGCTCGTGTACGGGCAGGCATGATTTTGCTGGCCCGATGAGCAGTTGAGTAGCGTAACGAGAGTTCGATGGCGTCCAGCCAGCCAAACCGTGCCACCGAAGCGCCGCGTCGGGGAGAATCGCGCCGTACGGTTCAGCGTGCTGTTCTCGACGCCCGCCAAAGGCTGACCTCCAGCTCAGGCACGCGGGCCACTTTCGATTACGAGTTGCTGGCCGAATATGCCAATGCCCGACTCACCAGCCTCCTGCCCACCCTCATCTTGCTGAGCATCCTGTCGCTCGCCGCCGTTCTCTGGATCGATCCGGTAATTGCTGCGCTCTGGGCCAGTGTCGTTGGCGTTGCCAATCTGGGTGTCGCCATGATCTGCCGGCGGTTCCGCAAGCAGAGCTCGTCCAAGTTCAATCCCCGCCGCTGGACGCAGACCTTTATCATCGCGGAAACGATCACCGGGCTGTCATGGGCCACCCTGCCGGTTCTCACCATCGGTGGTGGCGGGCAGGACATCCAGATCATCATCTTTGCCATGCTGCTGGTCGGCGTCGCGGCGAACGCCGTTGCCACCCGCACGCTGCCCAGCGCCACGCTGGTTACGACTTTCCCCGGAACGGTGACAGTGGCCGCCATGCTCATCTGGAGCGGCGGCACGCTCAACTATGCGATGTCGGTCGTGACCATCGGCGCCTTCTTCTTTTTCCTGTTCCTCACCCGCCAGCTCTACAAGTCCGAAATCGGCAATCTCGAGCATCAGTGGGAAAAGGACGCGCTGATCCTCGAGCTCGAGGAAGCCCGCACGATGTCGGACGAGGCCCGGCGGCACGCCGAGCAGGCCAATATCGCCAAGTCGCGCTTCCTCGCCACCATGAGCCACGAACTGCGCACACCGCTCAACGCCATTATCGGCTTTTCCGAGGTTCTCAAGTCCGAGTTGCTCGGCGCGCACGCCGTGCCGCAATACAAGGAATATGCTGGCGATATTCATGCCAGCGGACAGCACCTTCTGACGCTCATCAATGAACTCCTCGACCTCTCACGCATCGAAGCCGGCAAGTACGACCTCAACGAAGAGGGCATTTCCCTTGTCGATATTTCCGACGATTGCCGCCGCATGCTCGAAATCCGGGCCCGGTCAAAGAATGTCGACCTCCAGTTCGAGGCCGGTGAAGGGCTCCCCAAAATCTGGGGCGACGAGCGCGCCGTGCGTCAGGTCGTGCTCAACCTGCTCTCGAACGCCATCAAGTTTACCCCGCAGTCGGGCAAGATCGTCCTGACTGTGGGACGGTCCACCGATGGCGGGCAATTCATCTCGGTGGTCGACAACGGCCCCGGCATCCCGGAAGAAGAAATCGAAACCGTCCTGTCGTCCTTTGGCCAGGGGTCATTGGCGCAAAAGACGGCCGAACAGGGCGCCGGACTTGGCCTGCCCATCGTGCAGAAGATCATGGACCTTCATCAGGGCCGGTTCGACCTGTTCTCCAAGCTGCGCTTCGGCACAGAAGTGATCGCCACCTTCCCCCGTGCCCGCGTCATGGAAGGCATCGCGCCCGTGGTCGAGCAGCGCAACAAGCTTGAGATCTACTCCGAAGCCTCCTAGACGGCCCGTAGATCCTCGACAAGCACTCCTGCCAGGGCGATTTCCGCATCATGGGGTTCATCGCGGATCGTCTCGGCGAGCCCGGCTTCATACCATTCACCCATGGCTGGCAACGCCAGAAGCCGTTCGACATACGCCATCGAAGCCCCGCTGAGCTTCAGTCCGTAGGTCTGCATGCGGAAGGCGACCGGACAAAAGAACGCGTCGACCGCCGTAAATGTCTCGCCGGCGAGAAAAGGCCCGCCGAAGCGCGCAAGGCCCTCGCTCCAAAGTTCGTCCAACCGGTCGAGATTGGCTTGCAGCGCTGCGCTGACTTCGTGCATGCGCACCCGGACGCCGATATTCATGCCGCAGATATTGCGCAGGGCCGATAACCCCGAATGCATTTCGGCCGTGGCCGATCGCGCCCAGGCGCGCGCTGCCCGATCTGCGGGCCAGACCTGGGGATGGTCTTCGGCTACATATTCGGTGATGGCCAGCGAATCCCAGACGGTCAGGTCGCCATCCACAAGGCACGGAACGAGGCCCGTCGGCGAAAACTTGCGGAATTCCTCATAGCTGGAGCCCTGAAGGAACGGCACGAAGCGCTCATCGAAATCGATGCCGAGCGTCTTGAGCAGAACCCAGGGCCGCAGCGACCACGAGGAATAATTCTTGTTGGCGATATAGAGCGCATACATGGCGTTTCTCCGTCAAAAGCAACTTCAATTTACCGGCGTCCCGACGGGTGCGAAAAGCACCAGTCGGACACGATTTCACGGTTCCGCTCAGGACGATTTTTCGTCCACGGCGGCTTCGGCGAAGGTTGCCATGTTCTTGTGGAGGTGCAGCGCCGTCTTGCACAGGACGGCTGCCAGTGCGGCGCCACTCCCCTCCCCCAGCCGCATGCCGAGATCGAGCAATGGCTTGGCGGACATCCTTTCGAGCGCAAGTGCGTGACCGCCCTCAGCCGAGACATGCCCGAACAGGCAGTGATCGATCGAGGCTGGATTGACCGCGTGGGCAATGGCGGCCGCGGCAGTTGCCACGAACCCGTCGACGATTACCGGCACCTTCTGATGCCGGGTGGCGATGATCGCCCCGACCATGGCCGCTATTTCGCGCCCACCCAGATTGGCAAGAATTTCAAAAGGTGTGTTGAGGCGCCCTGCATGGCGGTCGAGTGCCCTGTCTACCGCGTCGGCCTTGCGTTCAAGTCCGGCATCGTCAACGCCCGTGCCACGTCCTACCCAGTCAGCGCCCGTCCCCCCATAGAGCGCAGCATAGATCGCTGCGGCGACGGTGGTGTTGCCGATCCCCATTTCGCCGATGCACAAAAGGTCGACGTCGCCTGCAATGGCTTCCATACCGTAGGCAATGGTTGCGGCGCAGGTCCGCTCGTCCATGGCCGGGACGACCGTGATGTCTCCCGTCGGCACCTCCAGCGCCAGTTCGAACACCCGCAAATTGATTTCGTGCAGGGCGCAAATCTGGGAGATTGCCGCCCCGCCCTTGGTGAAATTGTTGACCATCTGCTTGGTCACATCGCGCGGAAAGGCCGACACGCCCTGATCGGTCACGCCGTGATTGGCGGCAAAGATCGCCACCATGGGGTCTTCGAATGTGGGTTCGGCCTTGCCCTGCCAGCGCGCCATATGCTCGACCAGAAATTCCATCTCGCCGAGCGATCCGGCGGGTTTTGTCAATTGCGCGTCACGCGCCCTTACCGCCGTAACCGCCGCCTCGTCTCCGTCCGGCCCGAGCATCAGGAGATCATGGAAATCGGTGAAGGCTTGGGCAGACATGGTCGCTCCCGGATTCGAGTGGTATGAGGGGTGCTCCTTTTGGGACGAAAAGAGGAAAAACGCAATTGAGCGATGCCGACAACCGCAACGGGACCCCGGGCGAAGACAATGCTCCTTCCAGGGCCGTTGATTTGGTCTCTGACCTCGTCATGGCACTGCGTTTTTTCTCGCGCTTGCCGACCGGAGCGCGGCCACACGCCGTCCCCAATCTCGATCGCATCGCCAGAGTGCTGCCGCTCGCCAGTCTCCTGATCGGGATTGGGCCGGCCTGCGTGCTCTTGCTGTGCGTTGCCGGTGGCATTCCGCTGCTGTTTGCGGCAATCGCCGCCGCTGCGTGTTCGGCCATCGTGACGGGTGCCATGAGTGAGGACGCCGCGGCGGATGCAGCCGATGGCCTGTTTGGTGGCCATACCGCAGAGCGCCGGCTGGAAATCCTCAAGGACAGCTGCCACGGCACCTATGGGGTGCTGACCATAGTCTTTGTCGTGGGATTGAAGGTTGCTGCACTTTCGGCGCTCTCGGCCTATGGTGGGTTGGCGGCAGCGCTGGTGTGGCTTGCCGCGGCGCTGCTCGCGCGCACGGGCGGTCTTTATATCGCAATGGCCCTGCCGCCGGCGCGCGCCAGTGGAGCCTCAGCCGCCGCCGGGCGACTTTCGCGGAACGCTTTCGGGTTCGGGCTCGTTTTCGCTCTCGGTATTGCAGCGGTGCTTGCAGTTCCGTTTGTTCCCCCCCTGGGATTTGTCGTTGCGGTCGTCATCGCTGCGCTCATCGCATTGGGATGGACACGGCTTTGTGACCGGCTGGTGGGCGGCCAAACGGGCGATCTTATCGGCGCTTTGCAGGCGCTGCTTGAAATTGCCCTATTGGCAACCTTTATGCGTATGATTGCCGGTTGAACCCATTTGGATCTTTCATGCTGTTTGTCGCTTTCGCCATCCTGATCGTGGTCGGTCTTGCCGTCGCCATCAGCGCCGACGCCGGCGCTGTTTTCGGACTGACGCAAGCCCAGACGGCGAGCGCCATTCCGCTCGTGGTGATAGGGACACTTGTAGCCAGTGCGCTTGTGGGTCGGCGGCACAGGCTGGGAGAAATCCTGTCGGGATTTGTCATCTGGATCGCCATTGGCGGCATTTTGGTGCTCGGCTACACCTATCGCGGCGATATTGAGCGGATGGGCCAACGGGTGTTCGGCGCCTTGCAGCCCGGAGCCGCCATCGTCGACCCGCAGTCCGGAAACGTCCATGTTTCCCGCTCGTTTGGCGGCAGTTTCAGCATCGATACACGAATCAACGGCACCAAGGTGCCAATGATCTTCGACACTGGCGCCAGCGCCGTTGTGCTCTCCCACGACGACGCAGATGCGGCCGGCATCGATACCGACAATCTGCGCTATACCATCCCCGTGCAGACCGCCAACGGTACAGGCGCTGCCGCGCCCATCCGGATCGAGCAAATCGAAGTGGGCAACATCGTGCGCCGCAATATCCGGGCCTTTGTGGTCGAGGACAATGCGCTCGAAACCTCGCTTTTGGGCATGACCTTCCTCGAAACGCTATCGCGTTACACGGTCAGCCAGGATTCTCTGGAACTTCATAATTAGCGCCCCCTCCAGGGCTGAACGCTTCAGCGAGCAGGTCGAAGACCACGCGTATACGCGGGCTGGTCCGTAATTCGCGATGCACGGTCAGCCATATCGGTGCCGGCAAGGGCTCCATATCGGGCAGGATGCGTTCAAGGTCTGAGAACTGATCTGCTGCATCTGCAAATGTCAGTCCGAATCCCAGCCCGCGCCGGATGAGCTCAAGCCCTACCAGCGAGCTGATGCACAGCCAGCGAAAGTTCGTGCGGGTCACGGGTATGCCGCGCTTGTTCAGCTCCTGATCCACGGAATCATCGGGTGCAAAGCCGATAAATGGCGCTTGGGCCAGATCGCCCGGTTGGGCTGGGCGCCCGAACCTGTCCAGAAACGATTTAGCCGCATAAAGGCCCACTTCGGTGTCCCGGCACCGCCGCGCAATAAGATCGTCATGCTCGGGCCTGACGTGGCGAATGGCAATGTCGGCCTCACGGCGCATCAGGTCGTCGATCGAATTCGACGCGATGATTTCGACCTCGATCCCCGGCGCAACCGCACAGAGCTTTTCCAGGATGGCCGGCAAAACGTGGGCGGCCAGAATGTCCACCGCCGTGATCCGCACCCGCCCCTCCAGAGCCTGCGACTGGGAGGATGCCGTAATGGCGATCCGATCGGCTGCCGCGCCCATGGCCTGCACGTGCCCGGCCAACCGCCGCCCCGTCTCGGTCAGCGCCAGCCGCCGCCCCACCCGCTCGAACAGCAACAGACCCAGATCGTCCTCAAGAGCAGCGATTTGCCGGCTCAATGTGGGTTGTGTCAGCCCCAAGGCCCTGGCCGCAGCCGAAAGCGAGCCTGCCTCGATGGTTGCGAGGAAGGCGCGCATCTGGTTCCAGTCAAAGCCAGGCGGTGTCGCGTTCATGCAAGAATGTATAACACTCGTGCAAAATTGGGCAATTTCTCTATGAGCTGCACTGCGGTAATCTTCGTGCCGGTCAAACTGACCGGAGGGAGTTGCTATGGCTGCGACAAGCAGGTTCTGGGACAAGACGGCGGACAAATATGCCCGTCTGCCGATCACCCACGAGGATGACTACCAGACCAAGCTCAAGGTCACCCAGGGCTATCTGCGGCCTGACATGGAACTGCTCGAATTTGGCTGCGGCACCGGTGGCACGGCCATCGCGCATGCGGCCCACGTCTCGCAAATCCGGGCCATCGATTTTTCCGAACGCATGCTCGAAAAGGCGCGTCAGCGTGCCGCCGAGGCGGGCGTCACCAACGTCACTTTCGAGCGCGCCGACATCACAACCCTGCCGCTTCCCGACCAGCCATATGACATGATACTCGGTTTGAGCGTCCTGCATTTGCTCAAGGACCCCGATGCGGTAATTTCCAAGATCTACCGCATGCTCGCCCCGGGCGGATATTTCGTCTCAAGCACCGCGTGCCTGGGCGACACCATGGGCTATTTCAAGGTGCTTGCTCCCATCGGCCGCGCTGTGGGCCTGCTCCCGATCCTCAAGGTCATGAGCACCGACGAGGTCATTGCCAGTATCAAGCGTCCCGGTTTCGAGATCGCCCATCGCTGGAAACCGGGCGAGGATCGGGCGCTGTTCGTTGTGGCGCGCAAGCCGGAGTGATCTACGCTCAGGCGACGCGTACGGCCCCAGCGGCCTCGTTGATCTGGGCGAATGCGGCGGCGATCACCTCGGGCCCGGCACCGGGCTTGCAGGCTTCGACACTCAGAATCTGCCGGAAGCGCCGTGCACCGGGCAAGCCATTGGCCAGCCCGAGCATGTGGCGCGTGATCTGATTAAGGCGCGTGCCCTTGCTCAATTCGATTTCGGAATAGGCGGTCATGGCGGCTTGGATGTCGTCGAGCGTTTTGGGCGCGCGATCCTCGCCAAACACTTTGGCGTCGGCGACGGCCAGAATAATCGGATCGTGATACGCCGCGCGACCGAGCATCACACCATCGGTGTGCTTGAGGTGCATTTCGCATTCCTCGAGTGATTTGATGCCGCCGTTTATCATCACCGGGAAATCGCCGAGCCGCTGTTTCAGCCGGTACACCCGCTCATAATCGAGAGGCGGTATATCCCTGTTTTCCTTGGGCGAAAGTCCTTTGAGCCATGCTTTTCGTGCATGGACGTAGAGCGCTTCGATACCCGTGGGCAGTACGGCATCGACAAAACGATCGAGGTCGGCCTCGCTGTCCTGATCGTCGATCCCGATCCGGCATTTGACGGTGACCGGGATGTCTGTGGCCTCCGCCATGGCCATCAGGCACTGGGCGACGAGCCCCGGTTCGGCCATCAGGCACGCACCGAATTTTCCCGACTGCACCCGGTCGGACGGACAGCCGACATTGAGGTTGATTTCATCATATCCGAACCGGTCGCAAATCCGGACAGCCTCGACCAGTTCGCGCGGATCGGACCCGCCAAGCTGCACCGCGACCGGATGCTCGCTGTCATCATACCCGAGCAACCGTTCCGCATCCCCATGCACCAGCGCCGCACTGGTCACCATCTCGGTGAACAAAAGCGCATGCGAGGTCAATTGCCGGTGAAGATACCGGCAATGCCGATCCGTCCAGTCCATCATGGGCGCAATGGAGAACCTACGTGCTTGTTTTAACAATGTTTTTTTAGTATCTTCAGTACGTTGCACGGCGGTAGAGGCACCCTAATTTTCGATCCGATACGACCCTTTCGCCGCGTTTCGATCCTTCATTGCACACACATCGCACACGAAAAATAGCGACGCTTACGAAACTCAAATCCGCTCATGGCCTGTCCAAATCAGACGTAAAGGAAATGACGCAAGTGATACTTTCCTGCGTCGCGGCGATGCAGGGGTCTGGGCGCGCAAACTCGACACAAGATCGATCGTGGCGATCCTATACTATGCGATCCCAAAACCACAAAATCCTTCGCGAGCCTTATTGATCTGCAACATTGAGACCAAGGCAGGGTTGTTGCCTAGGAAGAGATCACTGGCCATTGCCATTAACGACTTCCGCAGCTGCTTTATCGACGTCGGCGCCAAACCTCGCGTCTTCGGGCCAGAGAGCAGATCTCGCTCTTCCAACCATGCGTTTCGACCGATCGCGCGGCTGTCGGAGACCTCCGACACGTTGAGAACGATTAGTTGCTGATGAAGTCGTGGCGCGCCGGAGCAAAGCTGTCGACAAGGCGGCCTTTTTCCAACGCCCGCACACCGTGCGTAAGACCGGAAGGGACAATAAAAGTGCCGCCCTGTTCAAGGGTTTGGCTTGTACCATCGATTGTGACCTCAAATCGGCCTTCGGCGACGAAGCTGGCCTGGACGTGGGGATGAGAATGCAGCGCCCCGATCGCGCCTTTTTCGAACGCGAATTCCACGAGCATCAACTCGGGTGTATGAAGCAGAACGCGCCGCTGGTTCCCATCGGGAGCGACCGTCCATGGCCTTTCGCCGTAATCAGAAAACAGCTTTATATCAGTCATTTAACCTCCTATCGCGCCAACCAGCCGCCGTCGACAGGTATTGTGGTGCCGTGCATATAGTCGGATGCGGCGGCGAGGAGGAAAACGGCGGCATCGCCGATGTCTGAGGGTTCTCCCCAGCGCCCGGCGGGGATTCGGCCGAGGATTTGGGCGCTGCGATCAGGGTCTTGGCGCAGGGCTTTGGTGTTGTTGGTTTCGACGTAGCCCGGTGCTATGGCATTGACGTTGATGCCCTTTTCTGCCCACTCGCACGCGAGCAGCCGAGTGAGTCCCATGACCCCGGATTTCGACGCTGTGTAGGAGGCAACCCGTATGCCGCCCTGGAAGCTGAGCATCGAGGCGATGTTGACGATTTTCCCTTTTTTTTCAGATACTTGCAAGACACGGCGCGCGAAGGTCTGAGAAAGAAAAAACACCGTCTTTAGGTTTATGTCCATAACCTCATCCCAGTCTTTTTCGGTGAAATCGAGGGCGTCGGCGCGGCGGATGATGCCGGCATTGTTGACGAGGCCGTGGATGGGGCCGTGCTCGTCCCATGCTTCGTCGAGCATCATTTTGGGGTCAACTTTGGCTCCAAAATCCATGGACTTGTGTGAAATTGAACCCGAGATTGCCGATGATTGGCGAAACAATGTTTCTGTCTCCTCCATCGAGGAGCGACCTACGGCAATGACGTTGCCGCCTGCCCTGCCGATGGCCAGCGCGATGCCCTGTCCGATGCCGGTGTTGGCGCCGGTGACCATCACGGACTTACCCTCAAGAGAGAATGCGGAAAGATCGGTCACAAGATGTCTCCCGGCTGGACGGGCTCGACATCAGTGTAATCGACGTTGTCGCCGGCCATGGCCCATATAAAGGTGTAGCTGGCAGTGCCGGCGCCCGAATGGATCGACCAGGGGGGCGAGAGAACGGCTTGCTGGTTTGCGACGATGAGGTGCCGGGTCTGTTTTGGCTCACCCATGAGATGAATGACGCGCTGGTCCTCGTCCATATCGAAATAGAGATAGGCTTCCATGCGGCGCGAGTGGATATGGGCGGGCATGGTGTTCCAGATCGAGCCGGGAGCCAGCGTGGTCATGCCGACAACAAGCTGGCAGGTTTTCACCGCATTGGTGAACTGGAAGATCGAGCGCTCGTTGCAGGTGTCTGACGAACCGAGGTCGACGCGTTTGGCATCTTCGATGCGGATATGGGTTGTGGGGTGGGTCGCATGGGCTGGGGCGCTGACCAGGTAGAATTTGGCCGGGTTGGCGGCGTCCGTAGAAACAAAGCTGACCGAGGCGCCACGGCCGACATAAATCATGTCACGGGTGCCGAGCGTGAAAGTCTCGTCTCCGGCCCTGACCCTGCCCTCACCGCCGATGTTGACGGCAATCAATTCGCGCCGGTCGAGGAAGCTTTCGGTGCCCGCGGGCTTGATCGCTCCGAGCGGCAACGGATTGGTGCCCGGGACGGCGCCGCCGACGACCATGCGATCGTAGTGGGTATAGGTGAGCGAGATTTCCCCCTGGGCGAAAAGATCATCGATCAGGAAGTTTTGGCGCAGACCGCCGGTGTCGAAAGTCCCGGCCTGGGACGGTGAAACGGCGTGGCGCTCGGTGAAAAACGTACTCATGTCAGCACCACATATTCTGTGAGTTGGGCAATGTCGGTATCGGCCTTGGCAACATCGAAGACCTTGGTGCCATGACTCATGATCACGAAGCGGTCGCACACCTGGTAGGCGTGGTAAATGTTGTGAGTCACAAGCACACTCGAGACGTTCTCGGATTTGAGCTTGAGCACCTGTCCCAGAAGCGCCTCGGTTTCCCGAACGGAAAGGGCCGAGGTGGGCTCGTCCAGCAGCAGGACGCGGCGTTTGAAATAAACGGCGCGCGCGATGGCCACTGCTTGTTTCTGTCCACCCGACAGATCGCCAACCAGCTTGTCGGGGCTGTCGATGCCCGAAATATGGACGGCGGATTTCAGGACATCCATGGCGATCTCACGCATCTCGGATTCTCTGAGAAATCCCAGAGCGTTGGTGCGTTCGCGGCCCATGAAGATGTTGCGGGTGATCGAGAGGTCATCGACCAGGGCAGTGTTCTGGTAGATGGTCTCGATGCCCGCCTCTGCGGAGTCGGTGCGGCAGGTAAAAAGCGTCTGCTTGCCGTCAACCGCGAGGTGCCCTGAAGTGGGCTTGTGAATGCCCGAGATCAGATTGACCGTTGTCGATTTGCCGGCGCCATTGTCGCCCAGAAGTCCGATGACTTCACCTTCCCCGATATGAAAGCTCAGATCGGAAAGCGCAGTGAGGGCGCCAAAGCGTTTGGTAATGCCGTGAAGTTCAAGAAGCGGTACGTTGGTCATCATGCCCTCCCCCGGCCATCGATCAACTGGTTGAGGATCGACGCCCCCACGATCAAAACGGCGATGAACATTTCGAGATAAAAACCGGGTGCACGCAGCAACAGGAGCACATTGGTGATGGTATGGATGAGCAAGGCGCCCAGGAACACACCGATAATCGACCCGCGCCCGCCGCGCAGCGAAAGGCCGCCGATCACGCAGGCAGCAATCGCCTGGAGTTCGAGGCCAGTACCCTGTCCGGGCTGCACCGAGCCGACACGCGCAGTGGCGAGGATACCGGCCACAGCGGCCATGCCCCCGGCGATGGCAAACGCGATGATCTTGACCCGGCCGGTGTTGATACCGATAGCGGTTGCCGCGGGGCGGTTACCGCCAGTAGCAAAGACGTGATTGCCGAAGCGGTGGTGGTGGACCAGCATATAAAAGGCAAAGGTCAGCGCCAGAAACCACAAGAAGGCGGCGTTGAAACCGAGGAGCGTGCCGGCAAAGATTTCGGTGAAGATGGGTTCAGGGTCAAACCGCACCTGAACCGCCCCATTATAGAGTAGTACCGCTCCGCGCCAGAACAGCAGTCCGCCCAGCGTGACGATGAAGGAGGGCAAGTTGAAGCGCAGGGTGATGAGCCCGTTGAGCACGCCGATGGCGACGCCGAGCAGGATGGCCAGCGGCGCGGCGAGAAAACCGCTCATGCCGGCCGAGACCTGGACGGCCATGACGATGGCGGTGAGCGCATAGACCGAGCCGACGGAAAGATCGAACTCACCGGCAATCATCAGGATGCCGACGCCGAGGGCGAGGCAGCCGAGCACCGGTACGGCGCGCATCAGGATGGCAAGGTTCTGGGGCGAGAGATACCGGAAATCATCGGGATAAAGTAACGCCCAAACGATGCAGGCGATCTGGATGAGCGCGAAAACCAGCATAATGGAGCCGGCCGGATTGGCCAGCAGACGGCGGAGGTAATAGGCCGGGCCGTGGCGCGGTGGGGCCGACCCGCTGTCGGTGGTAACGGTCATTGGAGCAGGCTCCTGTGGCGGCGGTCTGATGTGCGTGTAGGCGGAAACAGCGTGTCGAGCACGAAACAACGGAGCGATGGGCCGATGCCCACCGCTCCGCCGATCTTGGCTACCTGTAGGTACCGATCAGATCCTTGATCGCGGTGACCCGTGAAGCGTCGAGGAAGGCGCCCTGGCCCGTGTCGACATCGGTCGGGGTGAGACCAAAGCGCGCCGCCAAGGCGATCTGGGCGATCGGCTGGTATCCCTGCAGGTAGGGCTGCTGGTCCATGGTGGCGAACATCTCGCCCGATTCCACAGCATTGGCGATTTCCACGGCGAGATCGAAGCCGGCGAAGGGCACATCGATGCCCGCGTCACGAATGGCTGCAGCGCCAACGGTGGATGTGACAGAACCCGTGCCGAAGACGGCTTTCACATCAAGGTTAGCGATCAGGAACTGGGTCATGATGTTTTGTGCTTCGGCAGGATCGAGACCGGCCCTGACGGTTTCCACCGTGATGCCGACTTCGCCCATGGCCCGCTCGATTCCGCCACCACGGGCGACAGCGAAGGTGGCTTCGGGGATTTCGCGCGGGTTGAAGACGACGTCGCCGTCCTGAAGGTCGAATTCCTCGATCATGCGCTGACCCAGTTCGTAGCCCGAGGCCTCCTCGTCCATACCGACATAGGCCTGGCGACAATTGCCGCTGGCGCCTTCGAGGTCGTCATTGTTGAAGCCAATGACGATAATGCCCTGGTCGACCGCCGAGCAAATGGCTTCGTCAAAAGCATCCGATGACGAAATCGCAACAGCGATGCCATCGACGCCTGCGGCGGCGGCGCTATCGATCAGATCATTCTGACGCACCGGATCGTTGTTGGCGTATTGCACGTCGAGGCTGACGTTGAAATCTTCGGCGGCGTCCTGTGCGCCGCGAACGACCGGATTGAAGAACTGCACGCTGGGGTCGAGATAGATGATCATGGTCGCCGTGACCTGCTCGTCTTCCCCGACGCTCTGGGCCAATGCGGTCGAACAGAGCAGCGAGGCTCCGGCCAGACCGGCGATTACAAATTTCAGTCCCTTGAATGACATGTGAGTTCCTCCCTAGGTGTCAAACAAACTTTTGCGGCCCCGGCGGTGTCTCCACGTACCGCCAAAGCCCCTCCCAAAGCTTTGGCTCAGCCGCCGAACCAGGCGGGCGGCTTGCCGAAAGTGACGTGGACGCCTTTGAATTGCGAATACTCGTCGAAGCCGTAGCGGCCGAGCTCCCGCCCCAGCCCGCTTTTCTTGTAGCCGCCGATCGGCAACTCGGCAGTGCCATCGATGACCGAGTTGATCCAGCACCGTCCCGCCTTGATGCGACGGATGGTCTGCATGGCGTTTTCGAGATTGGTGGACCAGACGCTGGCCGAAAGCCCGTACTCGCTGTCATTGGCCAGCGCCACAGCCTGTTCGGCTGTCCTAAAGCCGATGGTCGAAAGCACGGGGCCGAAAATCTCCTCGCGGGCAATCGCCATTTCCGGCCTGACGCCCTGAAAGACGGTGGGCTGGAAGAAGAGGCCGTGCTCGGCTTCGGCGGCGCCCCCGATCAGCACTTCGGCGCCATCGGCGCGTCCGGCTTTGACGTAGCCATCGACCTTTTCGAGATGCTGGCGCGAGATCATGGCGCCGATTTTCGTGCGCTCGTTGAGCGGATCACCGAATGGCACACGCTGGGAAATATCGAGAACCCGAGCCAGCAGGTCGTCGCGGATGTCCTCATGCACAAGAAGGCGGCTACCTGAAATGCAGCACTGACCAGCGTTGTGATAGACGCCATAGGCGATACCGTCGGCGGCGGCGTCGAGATCGGCATCGGCGAAAACGATCTGGGGGCCCTTGCCGCCCAGTTCGAGCCCGACGCGCTTGACCTGACGGGCGGCGATTTCGGCCAGCCTAGTGCCGACGCGCACCGAACCTGTGAACGCGACCATATCTGTGCGCGGATCTTCGGCCAACGTCTGGCCAGCGGGATCGCCATAGCCGGTGACAACGTTGAACACGCCATCGGGCAGCCCGGCTTTGCGGGCGATCTCGGCCATCATGATCGAGGTGCCCGAAGTGAGCTCGGACGGTTTGAGTACCACCGTGCAGCCCGCCCCAATGGACCAGGGCACGCGCTCGGATGCGATTATGAAGGGGAAATTCCACGGCGTAATGATGCCCACGACCCCGACGGGCTCGCGCAGAACAAGGCCGAGACGGTCATCGCCGATATTGTTGTGGCTTTGACCCTCAAGCGCCCGGGCCTGACCGGCGGCGTAGGTCCACAAATCGGCGCAATAGAGGATTTCGCCCTTGGCCTGGGAAATGGGCTTCCCAACTTCGAGGCACTCGGCGAGTGCTAGTTCATCGGCGTGATCGACGATCTTCTGCGCAATGTGCAACATTATGGTGGAGCGCTCGGCGCCCGACATGCGCGGCCATGGCCCTGTGTCAAACGCCTCTCGAGCTGCCCCGACGGCGAGCTTGACGTCCTCGGCCGACGCCTCTGGCCAAACGCCCACCGTCTTGCCGACGTGGCCGGGGCTCTGGCGCTCGATCACCTTGCCCGACTGCGCATCGACCGACTTGCCGCCGATGAGCATCTGGTAGCGGCGCGCTGTGGCGAGGCGGGCGTCGGAAAGATCAGGTTGGATGTAGCTCTGCATGTGGCTCATGGGCAAAAGGCTCTCGCCATCCTCCTCGTCTCTGTAGCCTTGGTGTCATTTTCCTTGTTGTATGGTACCGTATGGTAGTACATTCTAGTTGTCAACGAGTATGGTAGGCGCATGAACATCGAATCGCTGAAGATTGAGAAAAAATGGGCCGATAGCGGGTCCAGCACGGCCTCGCAGGTTGAGCGGGACCTGCGCGAAGCTATTATTCGGCTCGAGTTGCGACCGGGGACGAGACTGTCGGAGCAAGACATTGCCGACCGCCTCGGGGTGTCACGCCAGCCCGTGCGTGAGGCCCTGATCGCGCTGGGGAAATCCAAACTCGTCGAGGTGCGCTCCAAACGCGGCACATATGTCGTCAAGATTTCGGCGAGGGAGATGATGGAAGCCCGTTTCGTCCGCGAGGCGATCGAAACAGCAGTGGTCAGGCGCGCCTGCGCCACGTTCGATCCATGGAGCCGCACAGCGGTCGATGGGATATTGAAACGACAGGCGGCGGCTCGCGAGGCGCAAGACTATAATCGTTTTCGCCGCGAGGACGAGCAGTTCCACATGGCGTTGGCCAGCGGGGCCGGCTGCGCGATGGCCTGGAACGTGATCGCAGACATCAAGGCCCATATCGACAGGGTGTGCAATCTGCAGTTGCGCAAGCCCGATTCCATGGGCGCCCTGATCGGTGAACATCACGCCATCATGGAAGCGGTGGACGCTCACGACGCCGACCGGGCCGAGCGCGCAATGAAAGCCCACCTCGAAGGCATCATTTCCGACCTGCCCCAGATTGAGTCGGAGAACCTGGATTTGTTCGAGTAGGAATAGAACGGTACCATGCTGTTTAGCCGTGCCAAGCAGCAAAGGTGCAATAAAATCGTTCTAAATCAATTCGGGGCCGTTTGCTGCCTGTCGGTTCTGGCACGAGAACGATGATATTGGCGTCCGCGCCCCCTGCGCTGCAGCTTGAAGGCTATCCCGATGCTTGCCGATGATCTTGCGGCTGCATTTTCTGGCGTCGCTGAGGTCGGGGCCGTCGGCCTTGGAGGATCGTGAGCGAGTGTTTTGAAGGACTCCTCCTCATTTGCGAATGTGCAACCGAACTTTCACACGACGCACAGTCGCGTCCAGCCTCGACACCTATCGTGCCGTCTCGTAGAGCAGAAGCGCCAGGGCCACGATGTGGCACATTCCCTCGCAGGCCTCTATGGCCCGTCGATCGAAATGCCCGGGTCCCGACAAGCAATTGAGAGTGCCGATAACCGCCCCTTTCACAACGATTGGAACATTGACAATTGATTCACATCCGAGCGACCGTATCAGCTCGTGATCAAACATCACCGCCGCAAGCTCGGAATAATCGTTGGCAACGAAGGTCTGCTTCTGTTCGATGACGTGCTCGCTCCATGGCGTATCGTTGGGCGGCTTTCGCCCCGCCGCAGCGTAGGCGTCGGGCATTGAAGAATACAGCCGCAGAAATGAGCCATCTGCAATGTCGCGTTGGGTCACCGTCACCAGTTTGACCCCCCAGTCTTTACGAAGCCGGTTCGAAACCAGTCCCAAAATATCGGCCGAGGTGACGCCATCTTGAGCAAGTGCCTCGGAAACACGGGCGTTCAAATCCGGCGCTCGTTGGGCTGTCTCGGGCATGACCCTTCTCCTTGTTGCTGGAAGAAGGCGGGGCAATCCCTGCCCCGCGCTCATTTTACTGGGTGGCGCGCGCCGTGCTGGCCGTCTCATCTATCCGACCGTCCACTACAACGACCCCATAGTCGCTTTCAGCTGCTTGTGCCGATAGGTAGCCCCGATCGAGATCGCGCTGAATTTCCGCAAATGGGCGCTCAAGCGGATTTCCAAAGCCGCCCCCGCCGCCAGTACGGGTGATGACAAGAGTGCCCTTTGGCAGCACACGCGCTCGCATCTTGAGCGGCGTCTCTTGGGTGCCGTCAGGCAAGACCAGAGTATTTTCTGGCCCCTTAGCATCCTTACCCCCTTTAAGACCCCATGCGGGGGTTTTGCTGCGCTCAAACCACAGAGCCCCGCCGGCGTCTTCCATCATGCGATAGCTGCGAACAACGCCATTTCCACCCCGCCAGCGGCCTGCTCCGCCTGTATCAGGACGGATGGAAAACTCTTCGATTCGAACCGGGAACTTGGTCTCATAAACCTCGGCAGATAGATTGCGAAATCCGCCATTGACCAAATTAATGAGCGCGCTTTCCCCGTCTGATCCATTCGAGCCACCCCAGCCGCCCGCGGTCGCTTCCACCGAAAGCCATTGTTTCTTGCGCGGATCAATGCCGAAAAAGGAGGCCACCATGGAATCTCCATAATGAGCCGCCGTCGCCTGTTCCGGCATAGCCTCGGATAGACACGCGATCATAAGGTCAGCCAACAACCCCAGCCCGGTGAAATACCACGTACACGCATAGGGCTCTCTTGCATTGAACATGCAATCATCGGGAATATTGACGCTCATCGTTGAGAACGAGCCACCGGTGATCGCGCGATCAGGACTAATCATTGTCTTATATGCAAGACGCAAAAGCGATTGCGTCTGCACGGCCCCGCAATTGATCGAGCCCGCAACCGGAGGAGAAGACCCCTCAAGGTCAATGAGCATGTTCTCGCCCTCGATCGTGAGCTTGAGACGAACCTTCACCGGGTCGTCGGACTGCCCATCGTTGTCGAGATATCCTTCGCGCGACCAAGTCCCGTCGGCCAGAGCCGCTATCGCAGCCCGGTCCAGGGCGCGCGACTGCTCAAAGATGTTGAGGCAGCTCGCCCTGTAGGTGTCTCGGCCAATCCGGTCCAGCAATTGGCCCAGCCGACGCTCCCCGGTTCGGATCGAGCTGACCTGAGCCCGGAAATCGCCCAGAATTGCAGACCGCATACGGGTGTTGCGCTGAATAAGATCGATCCAGTCCTCAAGCTCCTCGCCGCCTTTGACGACCCGGGTAGGGCCAAGACGCCAGCCTTCCTGGAAAATCGAGCTCGACCCCATGGGCATGCCGGGATCCATCGCCCCCACATCGGACCAATGCGCCCGGGCTGCGCCAAACCCAACCAGAACACCCTCATGAAACAGTGGTCCCACAGCCGTAAAGTCATTGAGGTGGGTGCCCTGAAGGTAGCTGTCGTTCATCAAGAAGATGTCGCCAGGGCCAATGTCATCGCCATATTTGTCGATCACCAGATGCACACACGCATCAATGGCCCCCACAAAGAGCGGAACACCAGTCGATTGGCCCAGCATATTTCCTTCCGCGTCAAGGATGGCCACGGCGCTGTCGCGGCCCTCGTAAATGACTGGGGAATAGGCCGAGCGCCAAAGCGCAGCATTCATGTCCTGGGCGCATGAGATAACAAAATTTCGGACAACTTCGGTCGTAATCGGGTCACTTTTCATCGTCATTCCCCTCACTCCCCATCGATCTTGGTCATGGACAGATGACCACCGGTGATCACCTCGACCCGCCAGCCCGGCGGAACCAGAGTGGTCGTCGTTTCTTCTTCGATAATCGCGGGCCCGACGAGAGTGTCACCGAGCGCATAAGCCTCGCGCCGCACGACGTGTGTGTCGTGTTCGGCGCCGTCGAAATAGACCTTACGGGTGCGAATATCGTGGCTTTCGCGGTCTTTGGGACTGGGTAGCCCCGGACGCCGCAAACGCCCTAGCGCTGCAACGCGCAAGTTGGCCACTTCAACGCCGGCGGTCGCGCTCGAATGGCCGTATTGTGCCTGATAGGCGGCATCGAACCGGTCGCGCACCGCCTTGAGGTCAACCCTGCCCGTGCCTGCCGGTATGGTCAGCACATATTCTTGGCCCTCATAGCGAAGATCGACCGACCGCTCGAAACTGATGTCGGTCTCATCCATGCCCTCATGCTTGAGATGCTCGCGGCCCTGGTCCTCCAACCCTTCGAAAGCCTGTGTCAATTCTGGCGGCGACGCTGCACTCCAATCGCCATACCAGGTCATCTTAAAGTCGTGGCGCATATCGGTCTGGAGCATCCCGAATGCGGAAAATGCACCCGGATGGACCGGAATGATCACTTCCCCGATGTCGAGCTGTTCGGCGAGAGCAGCAGCCTGGCTTGGCCCAGCGCCACCATACGCCAGGAGAGCAAAGTCTCGCGGATCGATCCCTCGTTGCACGGTGATGGTGCGGATGGCATCAGCCATCTTTGCGTTGATGATGTCGATAATGCCTTGAGCAAATGCTGCCGGTTCGAGTCCAAACGGGTCACCTAAAGATCTGACTGCTGTTTCCGCCGCTTGAGCATCAAGTGTCATCTCTCCGCCGGAAAAGTTCGAGCTATCAAGGCGTTTGAGCACCAAATTTGCATCCGACACCGTGGGTTCCACACCCCCACGGCCATAGCACGCTGGGCCAGGGACAGACCCAGCCGATTGCGGCCCCACACGCAGCGCATTTGCCTCCTCCCACGCGATCGAGCCGCCACCAGCACCAATCACATGGATGTCCACTACCGACATTTGGACCGGCAAGCCCTCCAGGGTGGTCTCGTTGGAGATCGAGGGCAGCCCATCGACAATCAAACTGGCATCAAACGAGGTGCCACCCATATCAACGCAAATCAGATTGGCTCGCCCGGTCTGTTCGGCCAGCGACCTACCCCCGATCGTGCCCCCCACTGGCCCCGACAGCAATGTCTGAAGCGGACTACTGGCCGCAGCGTCAGCGGTCATAGCGCCGCCATTGGATTCCATGACATGAACCCGCCCGCCTTCAGGCAGCGTATCGGCCATCTGCTCGACCAATGTTGAAAGATAGCGGCGCACCACCGGTGCGGTGAAGGCGTCCATCACGGTGGTCGATATCCGGTTGAACTCTCGCCATTCCGGGGACACCCGATGCGAGAGCGCTATATCGATATCAGGCAACCGCTCGCGCAGATACGCTTCAGCAGCAAGCTCATGTTCAGGATTGCGGAAGCCAAAAAGAAAACAGATGGCGATGGCATCATAGCTGCTTTCGCTCACCGCGCGGACAACAGCGTTGAGTTCTTCAAGAACAATCGGCGTTTCCACCGTTCCGTCAGCCGCAATCCGCTCGCGCACAGTAAAAGTGTCTTCTACCGAAACCAAGGGCTCCGGCTTGCGCCACCGGATCGAAAAGATTTCGCCTCGGTCATTGCCCTGAATGGTGTAGACATCGCGAAAGTTCTCGGTCGTAACCAGCGCCACCTTGGCGCCCTTTCGCGTCAGGACCGAATTGAGGCCCACTGTCGTGCCGTGCACGAAAAAATCGATGTGCTCACCCTCGCCCAACCCCTTCTTCACCCCATCAAGCACAGCAAGTGCCGGGTTTTGCGGGGTCGAGAGAACCTTAAGCGCTCGCACAGCCCCGGTCTGGGTGTTTTGAAATACGATATCGGTAAAGGTCCCGCCGATATCGGCCGAGACGCGGTATCCGGTTGAAGTCATCCTGCCAACCTCTCCTTTGATGATCCCATGCCCCGGTTGACCGGGGTCAAATCTCCAGATTCTGGCGCGCTGGCAACAGCGTGCACGCTGCGGAAACGCCCGGTTAATGGGGTCGTCCGCACTCTCATTGCCAATGATGCTAGGTTGCGTGCAAACTTTATGCAAGACAATAATGCAAACTTTATGCTAGCGTTCTTGAGTAGAAGAAGTGCCAGGGGAGAGGAACGGCCCGAATGTCAGAAATCGATGAGCCCGAAAAATCGGCAGCGGTACGACGCGAACGCGGCGCCACCACAGTCTATCAGGCCCTGCGCGAGGAGATCTTCACCCTCCAACGCGAACCTGGTTCTGGGCTCGACGAAGTGGGAATCGCCAAAGAGTTCAACCTTTCGCGCACCCCCGTGCGCGAGGCGCTATTCATGCTTTCCGGAGAAGGCCTGGTTCACGTCCTTCCCAACCGCGCCTCGATCGTTGCTCCGCTCACAATGCACAGGCTCAATGATCTCCTCGATACCTGGCTGATCCTCACCCGGGCCGTGTGCGTTGATGCCGCCCATCGTCGCACGCCCGATGATCTGGTCGACCTTGAAGACCGCGTCGTGCAGTTCGAGGTGGCAATTGACGCTGGCGATGTATTGGGCATCGCAAGAGCCATGCTGCACCTTCAGCGCGGCTATGGTGAAGTGGCCCGCAATTTCTTTTTGGGCCGTTATTATCCCCTATGCCTAGACGCAGGGCGACGCACCCTGCTCTTGCATTATTTTCCCTACACCAGCGCTGCTGATCTTGCTGACCAGGTCAAGAACCATCGCGCCATGATCGGGGCGATAAGGGCCAATGATACGCGAGCCTGCAATCAGATCGCTGGCGAGATGCTGGCGGCTATCTTGACCGTGATCAAATCCTCGCTGGAACCTTCAATCGCCGACGAGGTGGATTTGGTCACCTCTCCGCTCTCGCGCGCCGCGACCCAAAAAAGATGAAAGACGCTCCGCTTATGGACAAGAGTCAACGGATCGCCAAACTCTCGAAACTGCTCAAGGCCGCAGACTGCCCCGCTATCGCCTTTGTGCCAGGTCCAAATTTTTACTATCTCACAGGTGTTAGCCTCGCGCTCATGGAGCGGCCGACCATCCTTGTCGTTACCGCTGAGGGCGATGCACACGCAGCTATCCCCGCGCTTGAGCGTGATCGCTGGGCGGCAGACGTGCCACACGCGCAGACGGTCTATTGGCAAGATTCCGACGGATATTCCGATGCTCTTGCAAAGCTTGCCAAACAAGTCGGTGGCCAACAATTGGCCGTTGAGGGCAACCGAATGCGCCAATTTGAAGCTGCGGCGCTCAGCACCGCTTTCGGCAGCGCGGTGAGCGATGGCACCGCGATGCTGGCATCTCTGCGGTTGATCAAAGAGCCCGAAGAAGTCTCGGCAATCCAGCGAGCGATTGATGTAAGCGAGGCGGCCCTGATGGCTACGCTAGCGCAAGTGCGCGCCGGGTTGAGCGAAACCGAAATCCGGGCCCGCTTGCAGGTCGAAATGCTTGAACGTGGGGCCGACGGCCCCGGCTTTGACCTTATCGTTCTGGCCGGCGGCGCGGCCGCCGATTGCCACGGAATTCCGTCCTCGGAACGCATATTAAAGCCAGGTGACGCCCTGCTGTTCGACTTCGGCGCCAAGCTGAACGGATATAGCGCGGACATCACCCGGACCTATTTCTGCGAGGAGGTGCCTGAACCCCATCGGCGCTTTTACGAGGTTGTCCTGGAAGCCAATCGCGTTGGACGCGACATGGTCGCGCCAGGGGTTGCCATCCACGATCTCGACCACGCTGTGCAATCGGTGCTGCGCGATGCCGGTTACGGCGCCAACATTCGACACAAGGTCGGCCATGGGCTCGGCCTCGACATTCACGAAGCCCCACAACTTATGTTGGGCAACCATGAAACGCTCCAAGAGGGCATGGTAATCACCATCGAACCGGGACTTTACGAACCCGGCGTTCTCGGCGTCCGGATCGAGGACGACGTTCTGGTGACCGAAAGTGGCGCCAAATCTCTGACCTCCCTGCCGCGGGAACTCCAGGTGATTGGCCGATGAAACATATGCCCAGCAGTGCTGATCTGGCGCCGGACAAACAAGATGCCAGGTCGGCGGGAAATCAACGTGTGGCGCTCACAGCCGATCCCATGGGGCCGATATGACCGCAACAGCCTATACCAACGCCCGATTGCTCGATTTGGAGCGCGAGGCGCTCACAGCGCCGACGACCGTAACAACTGACGGCGACGCAATCGCGAGCATCGGCCGGCCTGCGCCGGCTAACGCTGAGGTCATCGATCTGGGTGGACAAACGCTCATGCCGGGTCTGATCGACAGTCATTTCCACGTCGTCGCCCACACCCTCAACCTCTGGAGCAATGCCATTGCTCCAGATTCCCTGGCTGCCTTTCGCGCCGGGGCGGTGATGGAAGAGCTTTTGACTCGCGGATTCACCACTGTGCGCGACCTGGGCGGCGCCGATCTGGGCCTCGTACGCGCCGTGGAAGAAGGATACATCGACGGCCCCAACCTCGTCATCTGTGGCAAGGGCCTCTCGATGACAGGCGGACACACCGATCTTCGTGAGCGCACCGATATCCGCCCCGACGCCCTGGGATGGCGGCTGGGGAATATGGGCATCCTGGTCGATGGTGTCGATAACGTCCGCGCCACGTGCCGCAAGATGCTCAAGGAAGGCGCCAAATTCATAAAAGTTATGGCCAATGGTGGGGTGTCCTCACCCAATGATCCCATCGACTCCATCCAGTATTCCGATGCGGAAATCCTGGCAATGGTCGAGGAAGCCAAGAATGCCAACACCTATGTTGCCGCCCATGTCTATCACGATGCCGCCATTCGCCGCTGTGTGGATCTCGGGGTGCATTCCCTTGAGCACTGCAACCTGATTACCCCCGAAACCGCCCGGCGCGCAGCAGATGCCGGGTGTATCGCCGTTCCGACCCTGGTCGCCTACGAGGGGCTCAAGCTCGAAGGGGCCGCACTTGGGCTTGGGCAAGCCGAACAGGAAAAGATTGATGTGGTGCGTGATCGGGGACTGGAGAGCCTTGCCATTATGCGCGACGCCGGCCTGTCCATGGCCTTTGGCACCGACCTCCTGGGTCAATTGCGCAAGTATGGCGGCATGGAATTTGACCTTCTGGCCAAAGTGCTCACGCCAGCACAGATCGTTCGCAGCGCAACCGAGGTGGGTGCACGCCTTTGTGGATTGGATGAAAAAGTAGGGGTCATTAGAGAGGGCGCCCGCGCCGACATGATCGTCGTCGATGCCGATCCATTCGCAGACGTCACCGTCCTGGGCAAGCCTCAAACCTATATCACGCGCGTCATGAAATCCGGGCGCACCGTACGCGAAATGGCTCACCCAAGAGGCGGCCACCTATGAGTGATGGCACCTACAACGCAGCCAGGATTTGCCAGTTCCTGGCCCAACCGCAATCTGCGGTCTCCTTGTTTGGCTATGTGCGCGATGGTCTGATCCGCGAGATCGGATGCGGGCTGATGACCGCCTCACTCTACGACCTCCGGACAATGCGCACCCGGCGCGTCTTTACCGACAACGACGCTGCTTATGCCCTTGGCAACTTCAAAAGGCTCGACCGCAACCGGTTCTACCAATTGGTGGTTGAAGCCGCGAAGCCGTTTTCAAGCACAACAATTGAAGAACTCGCTGAGGTCTTTTTTGACTGGGAGCACATTCAGGCGCTGGGCTATGGATCCAATCTCAATGTGCCAGCCGTGGCGAACGGCAAGGTGCTGGGCACGATCAATCTTCTTGAAAAGACCGGCCACTACACGCCGGATCGCGTCGCCGCCGCCATGAAATGGCAGCCGCTTGTGACTTTAAGTTTTCTCTTACTCGTGGCTGAGGGGCCCGAGTCAGCGAACTTCCTTGGCCGTCCCACCTCGCAAGGGGCGATCACCGAAGGCGCGCGTCAAACTCATGAGGCGCGTCCACATATCTAAACCTCATAGTTCAAAGGGAGAATTTAGCTATGAAGACAATGACCAAGCTCGCCGTTCTCGCAACGGTCCTAACGCCAGTGCCCGCGATGGCACAGGACGATGCAATTTCTATCGCGTACCTCGCATCGTCCAGCCAGAACGGGTTCAATCAAGCCATCTATGACGGCATCCAACGCGCCGCCGAGGAATACGACAACGTGTCGGTTGAGATCTTTGACGGCGAGTTCTCAGCGCCTGTCCAGTTCAGCCAGGTCGAAGATCTCGTTGCCGCCCAGCGTTTCGATGGCATGATCGTCACGCCCAACGACACCGTCGGTATTGCCACAGCACTCGAAACCGCAGCAGCGGCCGGTGTAAAAACAGCCGCAACCTTGTTCCCCATCGGTCCTGACCTCTCCAACATGGAGCCCCAAGTCGAAGGCCTCGTCACTACGGTGGCGTCCGATCCCTCGATCGGCGCGGCGCGTCAGGCAGAAGACGTGGTCGCCTATTGTGAGGACAAAGATCCCTGCAAGGTGGTTGTGCTGATCGGCCAACTGGTCTTCCCTTTCGACAATCTGCGCTACGAAACCTACCAGACCGTTCTGGGCGAACACGACAATATCGAGATCGTGGCCACCGGTGAGGGCAATTACAGCCCGGAAGCCTCGATGACGGCGATGCAAGATATTTTGCAGTCCAATCGCGATGTCGATGTCGTGCTCTCGAACGCTGACCAGCACCTGATGGGCGCAGAAATCGCCATTCAGGACGCGGGCCTGGATCTTGAAGAAATCTATCTCATCGGCGCCGGGCTCAACCAGATCGCGGTCGATGCCATTCGTTCTGGAATGTGGGATGCTTCACTCGCCCAGTTTCCGCGTTCGATGGGCGAAGCTGCGTTGCACTCGATGGTTGCCGCCATCAGAGGCGAAGAAGTCGAGACCTGGATCGATGAATCCAAGCTCGGCGAGTCCCCGGCCATCGTGACCCAGGAATGGCTCGAGGAAAATCCCGACTTCGAAGCAGAATGGCAGGGTTGATCTAGTCTGTTTTCGGGTCGGCGCGGTTAACGGCGCCGACCCGTAATCGAAAGCCGAAAGGATGGTCATGACCGCACCTGAAGTCGCCGTTCGTGTAAAGGGCGTTGCCAAGAGTTTTGGCGGCACCCGCATCCTCAACGATATCACGATCGATTTTTTCAAAGGCACCGTGCACGCACTTGTGGGCGAAAACGGCGCAGGCAAATCAAGCGTCGGCAAGATCATTGGCGGATACTATTCAGCCGATGAAGGAAACGTGGAAATCGAAGGAGACACCGTTACACGGTTCTCACCGCGCGATGCGCTCAAACGTGGCATCGCCATGATCCATCAAGAACTTCAACTCGTTCCCGAGTTGACGGTTCTCCATAACGTGTTTCTTGGACAAGAAACCAATCGCGCCGGAGTGCTGGTCAAAGGCGATCTCGCGAGATTTAAAACCCTTGAACAGACCTGCGAATTTGGTCTCGACCCCAATGCGAAAGTGGCGTCGCTGCGTATTGCTGAGCGCCAAAAGGTCGAGATCATGCGTGCCGTCGCGCGAGAGGCCAATGTCATCATCATGGACGAGCCGACCTCCTCGCTGACCGAGGATGAGGCCGACCGCCTCCATAGCCTGATCGCCCGCCTCAAATCACGCGGCACAACCATTATCTATGTCAGCCACTTCCTCGACCACATCCTATCAACCTGTGATCGGGTCACCGTGATGCGCGACGGAGAAGTTATCCGCACAGACGCCATCGCGGGCGAGACGAAGCAGTCTTTGGTCGACTCAATGCTGGGCAAGGCGTCAGAAATTATCTGGCCCCAGCTCCCCCCTGCTCCAGCGAACTCCGTGTCACCAATCGCTGAAATGCGCGAGGTCGCGACCACAAGCGGGCTCAGCAATATCTCCCTCACCATTCGGCCAGGCGAGATAGTGGGCCTAATCGGTCTGGTAGGTGCCGGGCGCACCGAAGTGGGGCGCGCGCTCTTTGGAGCGGACCGCATATTGTGGGGCACCTACATCCTCGATGGAGACGTCCAGAAAAACCTCACGATCCACCAGGCTGTGAAGAAGGGGGTTGCCCTTGTTCCAGAAGACCGACGCAAGGAAGGTCTCGTTCTGAGCCAAACCACACGCCCCAATGTCAGTTTGGCCTCACTTGACCAGATCAGCCGACTGGGCATCGTCAACCGTCGCCGCGAACGCGATCGCGTTGCCAAAATGATTGAACATTTTGGCATCATTCCAGGCAAGGTTGACGGCGAGGTCGCATTCTACTCCGGCGGCAATCAGCAAAAGGTCCTCCTGTCAAAATGGGCAGTGGAACGGCCCAAGCTATTGATCCTCGATGAGCCCAGCCGCGGCGTCGATATCGGCGCCCGCCAGCGCATTCATGAGTTCATTGTGGAAATGGCAGCAGCCGGCGTTGGGGTATTGCTGATCTCCTCAGAGCTCGAAGAAGTCATCAACCTCTCCCATCGCGGGTATCTGATGAGCGAGGGCCGAATTTTTGCCCAAGCCGATTGCCGCGAGCTTACCGTCCAAGATGCGCTCAAACACATCTTTCGCCAACAGGGTCAGGAAAAACACCCAACAGAAGGAATCGCCGTATGAGCGAAGCACATTTGCCAACAAGCAAAAGACAAGGCGTCAACTGGATTGCGGTCGGCGACTTTGCCCGCCAATACGGCGTGCTAATCATTATCGCCGCCCTTTTGATCGGGCTCAGTTTCGCTTCTGAAAATTTCCTCACCGCACGCAACCTGCTCAATATCCTCAATCAGAGCGCACCGCTGGCCATTATCGCTTGCGCTTTGACACTGGTTATCATTGGGGGCGGGTTCGACCTCTCTACCGGCGCAATATTTGGTGTGGCCTCGGTTTCTGCCGGCTGGCTAGCCATCAACGTGGATCCCTACCTTGCCATCGTCGCTGGCCCTGTTATCGGGCTGATGCTGGGCGGAATTAATGGAGTGATCATTACCGGATTTGGCGTCCACTCCTTCCTGGTCACTCTAGCAACCAGCCTGGTCTATCGCGGGGTCGCAATCTTGATTACCGGGGGCGCGCTTATCCCCGTTCGTACGCCTGAATTCTCATGGCTGGGCCGAGAGCGCATAGGAATGGTCAACGTCGCCGTGATTGTCCTGTTTGTGTTCATGGCCCTGATGACATTCCTGCTCAATCACACGACCTTTGGGCGCAAGGTCTTTGCCGTCGGAGGAAATGAGGAAGCAGCGCTCCTTTCGGGCATCCGCACGAAACTGATCAAGATCATGACGTTTTGCCTTTCCGGCGGTGCCGCTGGCCTCGCCGGCGTGATCAGCGTCTCGCGGATTTCGATGGCAGAACCGCAGGCCGGCGTGGGCATGGAGCTCGAGGCCATTGCGGCGGTGATCCTTGGCGGGACCTCGATCATGGGCGGCTCCGGTGCCGTCTGGCGGTCAGTCTCTGGCGTGTTGCTGATCGCCTTGATCGGCAACGGATTCAACATCCTGAACGTCAACCCGTTCTTTAAGGACCTAACCACCGGCGTGATCATCGTGATCGCCGTCGCATTGGCCGCATCTGCCTCTCGGCGCTGACAACCTTTGGGAGGCTTGGTCCAACGAGCCTCACCAACCACACTATTTGCGGCGCCGGATGCATCCCGCTGCCCTCCCCGCCTTGCCAGGAGACCTGCGATGGCTGAGACAATTACCCGCGTTTCGACCGATGTCGGCGGCACCTTCACCGACCTCGTTTTTTTCGAAACAGACATTAATACCGGGACGCAAAAGGTGCGCACCGCAAAATCAGACACCACTCCGCCCAATTTCGAACAAGGCGTGCTCAACGTACTTGAACGCGCCAATATCGATATTGGCGCGATCGACATGTTCGCGCACGGCACCACAGTCGTCATCAATGCCCTCACCGAGCGCAAAGGGGCGAAAGTGGGCCTGATTACCACCAAGGGGTTCCGGGATTCCCTCGAGATTGGTCGGGGCAACCGGCCAGACTTTTTTAACTTGATGTACCAAAAGCCTGCCCCCTTCGTGGAGCGATATCTCCGCCGCGAAATCGTGGGGCGCATGGATTACCACGGCAATGAGGTAACTCCTCTCAGCTTCGACACGCTGGATGAGACACTTGAGCTCTTCCGCGCCGAGGACGTCCAAGCGGTCGCGATCTGCCTGCTCCATGCCTACGCCAACACCGCTCATGAAGCCGCACTCGCCGCAGAGGTGCAAAAGCTCTGGCCCGACGTCACCGTCGTCGCCTCCCACCAAATCACCCGCGAATGGCGCGAATACGAACGCACAAACACAACCGTTCTTTCAGCTTATGTGCAGCCCAAAGCTCAGCGCTACCTTGAAAAACTCGAGACCGGCCTCAAGGACAAGGGCTATCGCGGGCAGCTCTTTATCATGCAGTCCAATTGCGGCGTCGACTCCCTCCAGGCCACCAAGGCGGTCCCGATTACCATGGTCGAGAGCGGACCGGCCTCGGGCTTTTGGGGGGCAGCGGAACTGGGCCGGATCATTGGAGAACCCGATGTCCTGGCACTCGATATCGGCGGCACCACCGCCAAGTGCTCGCTGATCCTTAACGGCCAAGCCACGGTAAAGACCGATTATTGGATCGAGCGCGACAAGCGCTCGGCGGGTTACCCGATCATGGTTCCCGTTGTCGATCTGGTCGAAATCGGAAATGGCGGTGGGTCGATTGCATGGGTGGACGATTTTGGCAAAATGCACGTCGGGCCCCATTCCGCGGGTGCCGCGCCAGGCCCGGCTGCCTATGGGCGCGGCGGAACCGAAGCGACGACGACCGATGCCAATCTCGCATTGGGCCGCATCAACAAGGATTACTTCTGCGGCGGCACCGTAGAAGCAGATATGGAGGCCCTCGGACGCGCCTTTGAAGACCTGTCGGGCAAGCTCGGCATTTCACCGATCGAGGTCGCGCGCGGTATCGTCCGCATCGCCAATTCCAACATGGTCAACGCCCTGAAGCTCGTTTCGGTGAACCGGGGCTTTGATCCGCGTGACTTCACCCTTGTCGCCTTCGGCGGCGGCGGGCCAATGCACGGGGTGGCGCTGGGACAGGAGCTGGGGGTCAAGAAGGTCGTCATTCCGCGCGGCGCTCCTGTCTTTTCGGCCTGGGGCATGATGATGTCCGATCTGCGGCGCGACTATTTTGCGACCAAGCTCATGGACGCAGACGACGCACATTCGCTCGATACGCTTTTGCACCACACAATGGAGCTGGCCCGCGACGAGTTTGCCGGCGAAGGCGTCGCCCGCGACGCGGTCAAGCTCGTGCCCCAGGTCCGGTGTCGCTACCAAAACCAAGAATTCGGGGTCGAAATTCCGATCGCGGCCGGCCCTGTCACCGATGAAACGATCAAATCCATGATTGCCGATTTCCACCTCGCCTACGAGCGCGAATACACCTACAGGCTCGACGCCGCCGTCGAGGTGACGGGCATTCACTTGATCGCATCAAGCGAAGTGGGGAAACTCGACATCGTTCCGCTGCCCACAACCGGTGCGACGATAAGCGACGCCATCAAGGGCAAGCGCCAGGTCGATTACACAACCGAGGGCGAGCACGAGGCAACCATCTACGATGGCGAAAAGCTCGAACCGGGCATGAGCTTTGCCGGTCCAGCGATCATCGAGGACCCGGGCACCACCGTCGTCATCCATCCCGGCAATCGCGTCACAATCGACGACTACGGCAACACGCACATCGAAATCCGGGGCTGAGACATGAACAAGCACGACCAGATGACCCACGACCCCGTCACCTTCGACATCATTCAAAACGCCCTTGAAGCTGTGGCAGACGAAATGTTCGTAGCCCAGCGCAAGGCTTCAATGAGCGCGATCATCTATGAGGTCTCGACCTTTCGACGTCGATCCTCGACGCCAACGGGGAAATCGCCGCCTCGGGCGCTGGCATTCCGGCCTTTATCGGTGTGCTCGATAAAGCGATCCACGGCATCTTTAAAAAGTTCCCGCTCGAAACGATCAAGCCGGGCGACGTCTTTACCTCCAACGACCCCTATTACGGCGGCGTCACCCACCTCAATGACATGGTGCTCGCCGCGCCGATTTTTGCGGAGGGCAGATTGGTCTCCTGGGTGGCCAACATTGCGCACTGGAACGATGTCGGTGGTATGGTGCCAGGCTCGATGTCTTCAGATGCCACCGAGATTTTCCAAGAAGGCATTCGCGTGCCGGCTGTCAGACTCTTCGACGAGGGCCGCGAAAACAAGGCGGTGTTCGACATTCTTTATACCAACACCCGCCTGCCCGAATATTTGCGGGGCGATCTTTGGGCCGGGATCGCGGGCCTGCGCATCGGCGAGCGCCGCATCCATGAGTTGATCGCCAAGTATGGCACTTCGACGTTCGAAGCGGCCATATCGGACTATATGGACCTGGGCGAAACTCGCGCTCGTGCCGCATTGAAAGCACTGCCCCATGGCACCTATAGCTTTGAGGAAGAGCAGGACACCGGCCAGATTCACAAGGCGACGCTGACCATCACCGCAGAGGAGTTCATCGTCGACCTCACCGACAATCCCGGACAGGCCGGCTCGTCGAACTCCTCGCGCGAAGGTACCGAGATTGCGGTACAGCTCGCCTTTAAAGCCTTTGCCGACCCGGAGGCGCCTGGCAATGGCGGCTTTTTCCGGCCGCTCAACGTCAAGACAAAGCCCGGCACCATCTTCCACGTTCAAGAACCCGGGGCATTGGGCTATTATTCAGAAGTTGAAATCCGGCTCTTTGACATGCTGTTGCGCGCGCTGGCGCATCACTTCCCCGGTATCGTGCCGGCCGGCAATTTCGCCTCAATCTGCGGCACCGTAGTCGGTGGTCCTCACCCTGAGACCGGGCGCCACTACACCATCGTGGAACCACAAGTTGGTGGCTGGGGCGCATGGCCGGGTCACGACGGGCCATCGGGTCAGTTCTCGGGCTTTCACGGAGAAACGTTCAATTGCCCCGCCGAAGTGGCCGAGGCACGCTATGGACTCTGGGTCGATCAGGTCGCGCTCAATGCCGAGCCGGGCGGTGAAGGACAATGGAGGGGCGGCAAAGGCATTGACGTGCACTACCGCGTCCGCGCCGATCACAACTTCCTGTCTCTGGGCTACACCCGCTCTCGCATCCCGCCCTGGGGCATTGAAGGCGGTCTGGACGGCTCCCCCAACTATGTCGAAGTCATCCGTCGCCAGGGGGGCACCGAGCGCTTCAGCTTTGCCACAAATGTTGAGGTGAACGACGGTGATGTGATCCGGGTGGTCACCGGCAATGGTGGAGGATGCGGCGATGCCAAAAAGCGTGCCCCCCAAGACATCGCCCGCGACCTCAAGAACGGCTATTTGACCCCCGAGCGCGCCAGGGAAATCTATGGGTATGAGGGCTGATCATTCTATCTGATCTCGAGCCGTGACCATGTCACCAATTCCCGGAGAAACGCATATGTCACTGGACAAAACCGGACTGGCCGAGCAGTTGGACGGAGTTCTCTCTGACCTGCATGAAGCCCAGACCGACTGGCTGGCCCGTCTTGTGTCCTTTGACAGCGTCAGGGGTAACATCACGCCCTGCCAGACATGGCTGGCGGCCGAATTTGCCGCTCGTGGCTGGTCCGTGGACAGCTTCACTATCGATGAGGTGGACGTCGAGGGAAAACCTGGGTTCTCCCCCGTCGTCGAGGCCAATTACGCCGATGCTCTGATCGTGGTTGCGACCCATGATGTCACCGATCCTGGTGGTCGAAGCCTGATCCTTCAGGGGCACATCGATGTGGTGCCCCCTGGTGCACTCGAGCTCTGGCCCCACCCGCCCTTCGAGCCCCAGATAAAGGACGGCTGGATGTCGGGACGCGGCACAAACGACATGAAAGTCGGCGTCGCCGAAATGGTCTTTGCCCTCGATGCCCTTAAAGCCATCGGCTATGTTCCCGACGCCCGGGTTCACATCGAGACTGTGTGTGAAGAAGAATGCACGGGCAATGGCGCGCTTGCGACACTCGAGCGCGGATACCGGGCCGAAGCTGCCCTCATCCCGGAAAGTCTCAACGGCAAGCTTTTACGCGCCGAGTTGGGCTCGGTGTGGTTCCGGGTGCGCGTCTTTGGTAGGCCGGGCCATGTACTCTCAAGCGCAGGGCCAGGAGCCAATGCGATTCTGGCTGGATACGAGTATGCCCAGGATCTGACCGAGCTGACTGCCCAGATCAACTCCGAGGCGCGCGATCACCCTTGGTTCGGCAACATCGAGAACCCGGTAAAGTTCAGCCTTGGCAAGATCCGCGGCGGAGACTGGCTCGGCTCAGTGCCCTCCTGGTGCGAGATCGAATGCCGAATTTCGGTGCTGCCGGGAACAAGCTTGCCCAAAATGCGTGAGCGTGTGAGCGCATGTATTGCCGAAGCGGCGAGACGATTGGATGCCTCGACAGATCCCGTGATCGACTGGATCGGGTTTCAAGCTGATGGCCACGTGTTCGAACCTGATACAGACGCCGAGGCAACGCTTTGCCTAGTCCACGAGCAGGTTACTGGCAAACCGCTCGAGACCTTTTGCCAGACAGCTACCTCGGATACCCGGCAGTACGACCTTTATTTTGATATCCCCACTCTGTGCTATGGCGGCCATGGTGAAGGGAGCCACTCCCCTTTCGAGCGAACCGACCTTGCCTCAATGCGTGAAACGACCAAAGTAATAGCGCTTTTTGTTGCCGAATGGTGCGGTCTGCGGCCCGTTGAGAGTGGTAAAGTTTAATAGAGGCCGAGTTGGGGTCGTTGGGGACCAACCTGCTTGCCCAACAGAACAATCTCCATTAGCGGACAACGCTATCGCGGTCGTGAGCCGTGTCCGGCAGATCTGGATATCTAACACGCCCGCAGCTACGTAAATGGCACAGTTTAATCCTTAGAAGCTCTTCGGGGCGCCGCCAAACCTCCGGGATGGACCCGCTTGCCCTTCAGAGCTGCAATATTCCAATGTCTGGAACAAGGGAAAAGCGCGTGCGGGCGTCAGTCCAAGTCTGGTAGGACAGCTAGAACCTGTATCTCGACCTTGATGTCGGGCAATGCGAGGCGTGACTCTACTGTGGCGCGCGCCGGTGCGGTGCCTGGAACGATCCATCGATCCCAGACCGCGTTCATCTCATCGAAAGTTGTGATGTCGCTGAGCCAGATGTTGACTTGGACGAGATGCTTCTTGTCGGTTCCCGCGTCGGCCAGCAACTCATCGATGCGCTTGAGAATGTCGGCTGTCTGCTCGCCAACGCTCCTGCCCTCGCGCTGGGAAGCCGTCATGCCCGAGAGATGAACGTTGTTGCCGTTGATCACTATGCCGCTCATGCGGGTTTTGATGTGAATGCGCTTTAGAGACATTGACTTATCCTTGATGGGTTGGGCACGCCGGCAATGGATTGGCGGCGGTTGGCCATGGAGTAACCTGCGCGCGGTTGCGGCGCTCGCGCTCGATGCCGGGATCAGGTATCGGCACGGCATCAAGCAGGATCTTGGTGTAGGGGTGGGCCGGTGCGGTGATGATCTTGCGGGTGGCGCCCAATTCGACCAACTGTCCCCCATACATCACACCGATCCGGTCGCTCAGTTCGGCCACGACCGCAAGATCGTGCGCCACAAGCAGATAAGCGATATCGAGTTCGCTCTTGAGTTCACCGAGGAGCCTAAGAATGTCCTGCTGGATCGAAACGTCCAGCGCCGAGACAGGTTCGTCGAGAATGACCAGCCGTGGATTGAGCATGAGGGCCCGTGCAATTGCTATGCGCTGCCTTTGCCCGCCTGAAAACTCATGCGGAAACCTGTCGAGCGATGCAACGGGCAAACGGACCTGTTCGAGCACTTGGCGCACCCGTGCATCGGCATTCTGTTCAAAACCGTAGATTTCCAGGGGCTCGCAAAGCAATTGTTGAACGGTCATGCGCGGGTCGAGCGAACTGTAGGGGTCCTGAAACACAACCGATATGTCGCGTCCTACAGCCCGGCGCGCTGAGCGCTCACGCAAATCGTGCCCGTCGAAGATAACCTTGCCATGGTCGGGCAGGTAAAGCCCCAGAATGGTGTTGAGCAGGGTCGTCTTCCCTGATCCCGATTCCCCGACAATCCCCAGCGTTTCGCCCGCCCGTAGCTCAAAGCTGACACCGCACAGGGCGTGAATGGTCCGGTCGCCCCCCTTTGGTGTGCCCGCACTGGGACGCTGGAAGTGTTTCGACACTGCGTCCACCTGCAACAACACCGGCTGGTCGCCCCGATCGGCTTTCTCATGGCAGAACTCCAACTGATCGAGCCGGGGCGCCAGAGAGAGCAACTTTTTGGTGTAATCGGCCTGCGGGTCCGCAAACAGCTCGACAACATTGCGCTCTTCGACGATCTGCCCATGCCGCATTACGGCAACCCTGTCGGCCACCCCTGCCACCAGCGCCAAGTCGTGGGTGATGAACAGCATCGCCGCCCCGATCCGTTCTCGGGCAACCTTAAGGGCATCGAGAACCTGCGCCTGCACCGTTACATCGAGCGCAGTGGTGGGTTCATCTGCAATGATAAGTTCAGGCTTATGGATCATCGCCATGGCGATTACGATCCGCTGACGGATCCCCCCGGACATCTGATGTGGATATTGATCGAGCCGGCTTTCGGGATCGCGAATGGCCATGAGCTCAAGAAGCTCCACCGCGCGCTTGCGGCTTTCCGCCTTGGATATCGGGCCGGCAGTCGCGAAGGTTTCGTGGAACTGTGACTCGATGGTCAGAACTGGGTTAAGGCTCGTGGAGGGGTCCTGGAGAATGGTCGCGATGCGGCGGCCCCGGAAAGCGCGCCATTGATCGAAACTAAGATTATCGACCGGTTTGCCGCGAAAACTGATGTGCCCGGTCGCTCCAGCCCCGACCGGCAGCAGACCGGCGATGGCAAGGGATGTCAGCGATTTTCCCGAACCGGATTCTCCAACCAGTGCGAGCACTTCACCTTGCCGGATCGCAAGCGAAATCGCGTCGACGGCCGCCGCCCCCGACCCGGGGAACCGCACGGTATAGTCGCGAATAGAAATTAGCGCGTCTGGGTGCTGGACCGCCGACTGGGGTACCGACCCCACAGCCTTGCGGGTGATCAGCGGGTTTGTCAGCGCAGCCTTGGGATTGAAGGCATCGCGCAGCCCCTCCCCCACATAATTGATCGAGAGCACGATGAGGATGATGAGCAGGCCGGGAGCGTAGAAAAGCCACGGGCGGGTCAGTACAGCCGTCTGTGCATTGGAAATGAGCAGGCCTAGAGAGGTATCGGGCGGACGCACCCCAAATCCGAGGAAGGACAGCGCGGTCTCGGACAGAATGGCGACCCCAATCAGCAGAGCTGTTGCAACGATGATATGGTCTGCAACATTGGGCACCATGTGCCTTGCCATGATCCGGATCGGTCCCGCTCCCATGACTTGGGCGGCCTTGATGAACTGCATTTCCCGCAGGCTCAGGGATACGCCACGCACCAGCCGGGCAACCGAAGTCCAAAACAGCGCCCCGAGCACCCGCGACAGCCCTATCCAGGAGACGCCAAAATTGCTCATGGCATTGCCTAGGAACGCCGCCAGCGCGATGGTGGGAATGGTCAACACCAGGTCCACCAACCGCATGACCGAAGCATCGACATAGCGCCCGAAGTATCCCGCAATGATCCCCAGCGTGGTTCCGATCACGCTTGCCATCAGCGCGACGGATCCCGCGATCAGCAACGACTGCTGCATGCCGCGCATGACAAGGGCCAACATGTCCCGGCCCAATGTGTCGGTGCCCAGGGGATGGGCAAATGAGGGCGGCTTGGATAGGTCCGGGGTGAGTTCTGTGTGTCCATAGGGCCAGATCATGGGACCGATTGCGGCCACCAGAACCAGGGCGATCAGCACTGCCAGACCGACCACTGCTGGTGTATTGGAGCGGAAACGTCCCAGGGCCATAACAAATCGCGATTGCGGCTTGAATGTGCTGGCGAGGTCAGGTTTCTCCATAACGTACCCTTGGATCGATGATTGCATAGAGAATGTCGGCAATAAGGTTGAACAGCACGACCGCGACGGCAGCCACGAGCAGCCAAGCCATGACAGCATTGGCGTCCCGATTGGCGATGGACTCGAGCAGAAAACCGCCCATGCCTCGCCATTGGAATACCGTCTCCGTAATCACCACGCCCGAGAGAAGCGCCGGAAGATCGAGGGCCACCACTGTGACGATGGGAATGAGCGCGGGCCGGACGACATGTGAGCGCACGATGCGGCCGCGCGGCAGGCCCCGCAGGACGGCAAACCGGACATGGTCGCTCGAAAGCGATTCAACGATCGCCGTGCGTTGATAACGGCTCCAGCTGGCAAAATGCACCATTGTCAGAACGATAGTGGGCAGCACCAGATGGCCGGCCATGTTGACCATCAGCGGCAGCCAGCCCTCGGGTGCAGGGATGGAGACATCCCCAACAGTATACAACAGGCGCTGGTCTGCGGTCCGATTGATGAAGATGCCACCCTGCTTAAGCAACACCGCTAGCCAGAACGAGGGCAGCGCAATCAGGATGAAGGCCGATGTGGAAATGATATGGTCGGCCAGCCGGTTGCGGTAGAGTGCAGCCATGGTGCCTGTTAAAAGCGCAAGCATCACAGCGACAATGATCGCCACTGAGACCAGCCGCAGGGTGACCCCAACCCGAGGCGCCAGTTCCGCCCCGATATTCTGCATGGGCTTGACCGAAGGTCCGAAATCGCCCTGCAGCACACCGCCAAGCCAGCGTACATAACGCACGGGCACCGGCTGATCGAGCCCCAGGCGCGCTTCTTCTGCGGCAAGCACATGTTCGGGCACCGGGGGCTGGCGATCGCGCATTTCGCCGAGCGGATCGCCTGCCAGAGCAACGAGAGAGAACACCACGACGGTGGAGGCCAACAGGATCAGTATACTATTGATGAGCCTGCGACCGATCAGGGCTATCATGGAAACCTTCTCCTTTTCTCTGGCAGGTCGACAGCTCAGCCCTGGCTCACGGGACGAATCCGACCCCAGTGCCACCATGGGATCGAATAGTCGAGTTGATCGGCCCATCCAAAGAACCGCTTTGAGCGCGCATAATAGGTGCCGTACCAGAACAGTGGCACGAACTCGCAGTCGCGGCGCCAGATTTCCTGCAAGCGCCGATAGTGCGCCCCGCGCTCCTGGCGGGTTACGGCGGTGCGCGCGGCCTCGTAGGCGGCGTCGGCATCCTTGTTGTGATGCAGACCCATATTGTTGAGCCCGTTCGAGGCGTATTTGGTAGCCGTGATTTCGATATCGGGCGCCATGGTTCCGCCCACAATAATCAGGTCGAAGTCGTGGTCCTTGCGGATCCGCTTTGACCATTCGACCGAGCTCAAGCCCTCATAGCTCACCGCAAAGCCAATCGCTTCAAGATTGCGCGCGACAATCGCTGCCAGGGCCCGGTGGCCATAAAAGCTCTCCATGAAATAGAGCCGTAGCGTGCCGCGGGAACCCGAGGCGTCACGGCTCGCTCCGCTTTCTTCAAGTAGCCTTTCGGCCGCCTGGGCATCGAAGCCGGGCGCCTTGGCATCGGGATTAAAGGCCCAATCCACGCTCTCGAGAAGATAGTGATCCCAGGCCGCGCTAGCGCCTGGATCTTCCACCTTGGCGACATCGGCACGATTGATAGCATGGGCGATAGCGTCGCGCCGGCGTTGGTCCTGCCAAAGCGGGCTTCCGTGATTGAAGTCGAGCAGAGCCATGCCAGGCCCCTTGCCTCGCATCAGCTCGACATTATCAGCTCCCTCGATCAGATGCAGCCGGTCATAGGTCAGTGTATCCTGGGGAAAAAAGTCGGCCTCGCCGCGAACAACCATATTCACGCATTCGTCCCGATCCGGCTCAATCTTGAGGATCAGCCTATCGATCTCGGGCTGGGGACCCCAGTGGTTCTCGACCTTTTCGAGAATGATGTGTTTGCCCTTTTCCCATTCGACGAGCCGGAATGGGCCCGAGCCGACGGGATTGAGATTGTAGGGGTTGGTGTCCCAGTCCGTGCCCTCATAGAGGTGACGGGGTAGAACGTGCGAGAAGATGAAATTGCCCAACTGAACCAGAAAGCCCGAGTTCGGTCCGGAAAGATGGTAGTCGACAGTGTGGTCGTTGACCGCGACGATATCGACAACGTCGGTCAGGAACATGGCACCGGTGTAGCCCATCTTCTTGGCGTGCATATGGGTATAGACGACATCGTAAGCGGTGAGCGGCGTTCCGTCCTGCCAGCGTGCCGCCTGGTTAAGATGAAAGCGCCAGCGGCGCGCCCCATCGAGCATTTCCCAATGCGTTGCAAGGTCAGGATAAGAGCCGTTGAAATTGTACCACTCGGTCAGCACCATCCGATTGTAGATATTGTTGCAGACCAGGTATCCGGCCGTGGCCGTATAGTTGCGGTGCACGTCATTGAAATGCACGGCATCGTGTGGCGTTGCCACCACGAAATCGATCGTCATGATCAACTCACTTGATAGGGGGAGCAAGGAGGCGGGCCAGGAAATGGCCCGCCCAGTGTGTGTGGATTATTCGGCTCGCAGGCCCCACTCTTCCACATTCATGGTGGTGCCGTACTTTGAAGGATTGACAAAGATGTTGGCAAACCGGTCCGAATACACCGCCATGTTGGTGATCGGGAACAGCGGCACCACAATGCCGTCTTCAAGCAGGGCCCGGTCAAGCTCGTTTGTCAGCTCGACGGTGCGCGCGTCGTCCAACGTGACTGAGATTTCCGCGACCAGATCGTCGACAACCTCCGAGGAGTACCCAAAATAGTTGCGCGCCGCGCCAGTTTGATACCACTGGGCGAGCGAGAGCGCACCCAGATCCAGGGCCGTGGCGGTCGTATAGATATCGAATGAACCCGCCTGGGCGTCCGGCGAATAACGCGAACGATCGGCAGCATCGATAAAGGCCGTAATCCCGATCTGCGCGAGCTGGGCCTGGGCCAGTTCGGCAAGTTGCACACGGATCGGATCGATCGAATAGGTCAGGATCTCGATTTCGCGCAGCGGCTCGCCATCGGGGGAGTGCAAGGCGCCCTCGACCAGCGTGTACCCAGCATCCTCGAGCAAGGCAATTGCCCCCTCGATGTCGCCCGTCCCGACCCCAGTTGCGCCGGTGTTATCCTGCACTTCGGGCTGGCCAGGAATATATGCCGAGCTGGTCATGGGCTCTGCCGTCTCAACATATTGGCCTACCGTGCGGCGCGTCATGTCGGGAATATCGAGCGCCATGGTCATTGCCTGCCGCAGCGCCTTATCTCCCATCACCTCTCCGCTAGCCTTAAGGCTGAAGTGGTAATAGGTGAGCGTTGGCCCCACTTCTGAGCTAACGCCGAACATCTGACTAACCTGTTCGATCGTATCGAGCGTCGCGCCGCCATAGACGGCATCGAGCTCTCCGTTCTCGAGCGCCGTCATCTGTTCGCCGATCGAGGAGATATAGCGGAAGCGGATGGTGTCCAGATTTGCCGGACTGCCGTACCAGAGTGGGTTCTTGACCAGCGTCATTACCACGCCGTCCTGATAGCTCTCAACCATGTAGGGGCCGCCCGAAACTTCCGGGACGTTGTTGGATAGGCCCTCGTTGAAGGAGGTTGCGAGATCCCCATAGGTTTCCGCGACATGGGCGGGAAGAATGAACGGGAACAACGTCCGCCAAGGCGCAAAGGGCTCAGAGAATGTCACGCGAACCAGCTTGCCGCTATCATTGGTTTCGATCGCGGTCACCAGGTTATAGCCCTGGGTAAAGGCCGCCGCGCAATCGGCACAGGCGGCAGGGTCCTGAACCATTTGGGTGTATTCGAAATCGGCAACGGTGATCGGGGTGCCGTCTGACCACACGGCCTCGTCACGGATGACGTATTCCACGACCATTGAGTCGGTGCTCACCACTTCAGCAGATTCAAGAAACTGGGTGTTCACTGACACCACCGCATCGGTCCCCGTGAGGAACGGGTGGGGATAGAGCGGCCATTGCTGCTGGCGGTTAGTGGTGATGTCGCCGACGGCGGAGACCGGGTTCCAGTTGGGGGGAGAATTGGTCGAGCCGATGGTGAGCTCGCCTCCCGGGTGAACGGGAACGACATCTGCGGTTAATGCGGGTGCTGAAGGCCCGACGGCCAGCGCAACTCCCAATGCCGCAGCTGAGCATGATAAACGGATGGACACGCTAATTCCTTTCCAAAACACGATAGTTCATGTGTGGTCTGGCGCGGCGGCGGGCCCTTTGTGACCGTCGCGTCACAAACGAAGACTAGACCTGCGCTTTTGTTTTGGTCAATATAACTATGTTCATAAACAAAAAGACGGTACCCATGGATCTGATTGACCGCATCGTTCAGCGCGTGCCCATGCGCAATCCCCGGGCCCTGAGCCGTGCCATCATGGAAATGGTTGCCGACGGAGATCTCCCGCCCGACACACGCATGCCTACCGTACGCCAGATCGCGGCGGCCCTGGCCATGAGTCCGGCCGGCGTCGCCGCTGCTTGGCGCGAGCTGGTCGACTGGCGCGTGTTGGAAACCAAAAGGCGTGGCGGGACCAAGGTTCTGGGACAAGCCCTGGCGCCGCGTGCCACCCGGTTTTCGGTCATGATGAAGGCCTCTGAAGGCATTCCGCTCAACTTGGGACATTTGACGCCGGATCGCTCCATCCTCCCGCCCTTGGAAGACGCCCTGGCATTTGCGGCGACGTCCCCCGATTTGCATGTCACCACCCAGACACCGCTCACGCTTCAGCTTCGGGAAGTCATGGAGCCACTATGGCCCTTCCCTCCCCAGCAGATGATGGCGACCCACGGCAGCATCGCCGCGCTGCAACTGGCGCTTGAAACCAGTGTGCGCCCCGGAGACCGGGTCATCGTGGAAACGCCGACTGTTTCGCGGGTGCTCGACATTCTCGACGCCATCGGGGCCACCGCCATACCGGTGCGAGTACGCGAGAACGGTCCGGACCTTGAGGAGCTGAGGAAGGCCCTGCTCATACGGCCCGCCGCCATGATTTACCAACCGGTGGGCAGCCATCCCACCGGTCGCTCGATCGATGCGGACTGGATCGAGCAGGCCGGAAAGCTACTCGCAGACAGCCGCATGCCAATCCTCGAACTGGTCCAGACGCCACTCTTGTGCCCCGCGCCATGGATGACGTTGGGCCGCCGGTTCCCTCAATTCGTCGTCCATATTCACGCCTACAACTTCTTTCTCGGCGGCGACATGCGCGTGGGCGTGGTGGGCGGAAGCGAATACTATATCGATCGCATGTGGCAGAAGCTGACATTCTCCTCGGGATGGGTCAGCCGGATTTTGCAGAACGCCCTGGCGTTTCAGTTGTCCGATCCAGGGGCCAAGGCGAAGCTCGACGCATTCATTGCCACCTGTAACCAACGGCAGGCCCAGATGGTTTGCGCACTGCGTCAATCGGGGTTTCCTCTGCCAAAGGGGCCGGGACCAACAATTTGGCTACCGGTTCACGACGAGTACATTGTCACCAACCAGCTTTCTAGCCGCGGCATCGTCGTGCACCCTGGCAGCTATTTCTGTCCCGTCTCCGATCCCCAGCACCATGTGCTGATCAACGGCACTACGCTCGGCCAGGATCACCTGGAAATCGCCAGAACCATCGCGCGCGCCGACCAAATTTGATCAACTTTGGCTCGCGACTGAAGAATTTATCCTTCGGTAATCGTCGCCCCGGATCGGGGGGCATACAACTCAAGCATTGGTTCTCGAGGCGACATGGCCCGCTGCGTTGAACCGCAAACGGCCGCTGACGCGTAGATTTATACTAGTTCGTTGAAAAGCGGCACGGTTGGAGCACGGCCTTCGATTGCCTTTACGACACTAGACGGGAGAGGAAGATGCCCCTCCTCGCCGGCGGCGCGCCAGCTTGAACTCATTCTGGCGAATGAACATGATAGGGCTCAGCGCCAGTCGATCCGGCATCTCGACCGCATTCATGATGCGTTTCAGAGTTACATCGTGGCGCTTGAGGTTGTCGATTTCTTGCGGCAGGTCGTGCTCGGATACCGACTTGCAGCGGACTCATTTACCCTTCGTCCTGCGCTGCCAACCGCCGTCCAAATACTGCTTCGGCGTTTGTACCGCGCACTTTCTCGCGCATCCCCACAGGCCCGTTGGACGGAAGCTGAGGGGTTTCCCTGCGCGGGAACCTATGTCGGGCCCGAGGCAATCAGGGACAACGTATTCGTAGCGCTCGGGAGGCTGTTTGACGGGTTCACTTTCACCCTCGACACACTTCTCGATGCAGGTTCCCACGCCGTCGGAGTCGGGAGCTATTCAGCGACCTCAAAAGCCACTGGCAAGTCATTCAACGCCCGTGTTGTGCATCTGTGGACCGTTGAGGACGGAAAAGTGGTTCGCTTCGAGCAGTTTGCGGATACAGCCATTGTCGCCCGAGCCATGCGTTGAACGGGGATATGCCCACGGTGGGGCTGCCTTGCAGCGGCCTCCTCATTTCGCCGACTTTACGAGACCGAACAATGCCGGATCTCGCTGGGCGAGCAATCGAAACGCTTGCGAACCGCACGGGAGAAGTGGGCGCTTGAGGAAAACCCGCACGAGAAGGCAATCTCCGAAATCGAACTGGCCCTGAACTGCGGAGACATCAGGCGTTCGCGGGCCTTGTCCAGACGCACACCCCAGAGGTACTCTGAAGGCGTAGTCTCGTCCTGCTCGAATGCGCGGAACAGATATCGCCGCGAGCATCCCATTTTTCGGGCGAGTTCAGCGATATCGAGATCACTGCGAGACAAATTCGCCTCAACATATGCCTTTACCCTCAAACGCAGGATCTTCAGGGATACCGCACTGCGCTCGAGCGCGTTGGGACCGGTCCTCATAATAAGCGTCTTTGCAAGGGTGAATAGCGTCTCTCCGACGCAGTTCTGTCCCTCTTCGTCAAACCCGTCGGCCTGTTGAAGGGCTTCTTCCATCATTGTGAACAGCACGCGATGCAGGCTTTGTTCGGCCGCGTCCATGACGCAGGGGCGAGTCAGTGCTTCCAGAACAGCCGCCGAGAAATTGTGCCGGGGCATCTGCAGGATCAATTGGCGCACCGGCGACAAGTTCGCGACGCTGTAGGGCCGGGTCGGGTCATAGGCGACCCAGTTCCCAGGCCCGATATCAATCGATATGTCGTTTTGTAGAATGCGCGATCGCCCGCCTGCCTGCAGAATGAGCTTTATTGCATCGGGATCGTGAGAATTCCGCACAACCCGCCCGCCGTCCACGGCATGACTGCTGGCTTCCACGCTGGACAAGCGGCACGGCCCCAGCGTGATTGTGCGAAGTTCCGCCGCGTTACCTTCATCGCTTGCGAAGTCGACACCGAGGTTTCCGAATATGTCGCGAGCAAGCGACTGGAATGCCGAGTCGGTTGCATACTGTAAGCGCGCTGAATGGTGGTTGAGCATGGCGATGTCCTCCTTGCACTGATCCCGCCAGCGTTTTCGGGAAATCGGCTAACCCTCCAGCTACACCCCTCCTCCGACGAGCACAGCTGCCAACCTTCCCTCTATTCTATTTAACGTGTTAATCAATTGGACGCAATAGTAAACTGGAATTTCAATATTAAAACTGCTTGAGGTTTTCAGCACACGCTGCGCCATCCGGGATGGGGCCTGCGCGGTCGATGTCGCTGAATGCGGCGGCCAAGACGGTCGTCGCTCTGGAAAACAGAATGGCGTCGGTTCCCACATTCGCAAATGTCTGATCTGCCGTGAGCATTCCAGTAGCCTTGCGGAGCGGCTTCTTTGACCTCCTGGCTCCGGGATCGAGCGACAGGCGAAGTGCGGCGTGGCGCGAAAAGGCCGGCAACGTAGGCACCTGCGATGGCGTACAGCTCCGCATGCTTATTATTTAATATGTTAACTAATTAGGTTGCCACTGTCAACGACATCTGGCGGCTTGCCCTGTTGATGCTGAGGGGCAATAAGGTGTTGAGCCAGTTTGGAGGGAGGGCGCTATGTTTCCATTGAGTACGAAACGATCGCTGCCCATGGCCCTGCTCCGGGCAAGAGAGTCGGTCATGTCACATTTCCGTCCGATGCTGGCCGCTCACGAAGTTACCGAGCAACAATGGCGCGTGCTTCGTGTTCTGGACGAGAACGGACCTCTCGATGCGACGCAGGTTGCCAACCATGCCGCGGTCCTCGCCCCAAGCCTCACACGTATCATCAAGGCACTTGAGGATCGCCGTTTCGTACAGCGGGCCAGGGCTGAGGACGATGGGCGCAAAGCGGTTCTCACGATCACCGAAGCGGGTTCGGCTTTCATCGACGCAATAGCCCCTGAGCAGAAGCGCATCTATTCCGAACTTGAAGGCCGGTACGGCACGGAAAAGATTGAGCGACTTCTCGATCTTCTCGAAGAGTTTAGCGAACGCTGACCCCGCACTTCGGTCGGGACGCTCTAGAATCCGTTGGTTCGCATCCCAGCCCTGTCACACGGCCCGGTGTGCCGCAGGTACGCGGCCCCCGCCATCGGCCACGAGGACTGCTCCCGTGACGAATGACGCTTCATCGCAAGCAAGAAACAGACAGCAGGATGCAATCTCTGCTGCATCGGCAAGTGTGGCGCCGCCGTCCACGACTATCGTCTGTCCGGTGATGTACCGCGCCTCATCCGAGGCAAGGAACAGCATGGCATGGGCAATGTCATCGGCGTCTCCCATTCTTCCCATCGGAATGTGACGTCCCAAGGCAGCGATCGCGTGCTCGGAGCCCATCCGCCCCCGGCCGGGTTTGGCAATGAAGCCCGGCTCGACTCCGTTGACCGTGATGTTGTCACGCGCCAGTTCGAACCCCGCGCCCCGAATGAAGGCGTTCACCCCTGCCTTCGCAGCCGAATAATGTGCGCCGCCCCCGAAGGCCACGCGTGCCGAGACGGAAGACGTTACCAGTATGCGCCCCTGTCTGTTCGCACGCATCGTGGGAATCTCCTCCCTGACAAATTCGTTGAAGCCAGCAGCAACGGGAATCATCCCGAAATTGGTCATCATCGGCTCCATGAGGACACAGGCAACGTCCTTGTCCGCGAGGGCGGCACGCACCGCGTCGCGATCGTTGAACTCGACAACCTTGGAAACGCGGGAGTGATCGACACCATTGGGATGGATGCCGTTGCGCAATCCGATCGTGCCGTCGCGGATCTCGACATGCGCCTCCTCAACACCGCCGTGGTAGCAACCCGAAAAAACGAGAACCTTGTTGCGGCCAGTGACCATGCGTGACAAGCGGATGGCGCCGCGGTTGGCATCGGTCGCCGAAGTTGTCAGCGTCCAATAGGGCAGACCGAAGCGCCGCTCGAGTTCCTGCCCAACCCAGTTGGCGTCTTCGGTCGGCAGCATCGTTGTCGTGCCCCGCCCCAGCTGGGTTAACGCGGCTTCGGTGATCGCTTCGTGTGCATGGCCGCACATTCCACCTGTGTCACCAAGGCAGAAGTCGGTATACGTGTTGCCATCGATATCCGTAAGTTCTGCACCGCGCGCGTGGTCGACGTAAATGGGAAATCCACCTGCCCAGCGTCGCATCCAATGCGAAGGCCCGCCATAGAGATAGTTCTTTCGTCCTTCTGCCCAGAACGAACGAGACTTTGGCCGCGTGATCGGCGTCGAGGCCGAAACCCCGGACGGCACCAAGCGGTTTGGCGCCAACAAGGGCGTGGTGTTCGGTTCGGGTGGTTTCACCCACAACCCTTACATGCGCACGAACTATCTGCGTACGCCCGTCCTCGGGGGCTGCGCGGTCCCGACCAATCAGGGGGACCTGATCCTTATGGCGTCCGAAGTCGGCGCCAAGCTGGGCAATCTCAACGAAGCCTGGAACCAGCAGGAAGTTCTCGAAGAGGTTCTGGCGTTCTCCTCAGTGCCATCGGGCGTGTTCTTTCTGGGCGGGGACTCCATGATTGCCGTCAACAAGTTCGGCAAGCGCATGTATGACGAGAAGTACGTTTATCCCGAGCGCACCCGTTCGCATCAGGCCTACGATATCTTCCAGGGCAATTATCCCAACCTCTACCAGGTGATGATCTTTGACGAAGCGGCGCGTGAATTCGGCGGCATGCTGATTCCAGGCCCCGATGCGGACCTGCCGAGCCACATCATCACCGGCGATACGCTCGAGGAACTGGCCGGGAACATTCAGGCGCGCTTTGACAGCCTTGCCGAACAGATTGGCCCCTACCCGCTCGACGAGAGCTTTCTCGACGGTCTCAAGGACACCATCGCCCGCTACAACGGTTTTGCCGAAACCGGCGTCGACGAGGATTTCCACCGCGGCGAGGCGCCCATTGACGCGTTCTTCCACGATGCCTCGGCCGATCGCGGTCTTCCCAACCGCTACATGGCGCCGATCGCCGAAGAAGGCCCCTACTACGCCATTCTGCTCGGCGCCGGCACGCTCGACACCAAGGGTGGCCCGGTCTTCAATACCCACGGCCAGGTCGTCAACATCCACGACGAGCCGATTTCCGGTTTCTATGTGGCGGGCAATGCCGGGGCCTCACCCTCGGGCAAGAGCTATCTCGGTGGCGGGGGCACGCTTGGGCTTGGCATGACGTTCGGCTACCTGGCCGGCGAACATGCCGCGAGCCAAGAGTGACCAAGACACGTTCGGTCCCGGGGCTTGCCCGGGACCATTCTCACACGGGACCCATCACGAAAATGACCATCAAGACCCTTACGCTTTCCGCGGGCGTATTTTTCGCCCTTGCCGGTGCCGCGCAGGCCGCCTGCGAAGTCACCCTGGCTGGCGATATTCAGCCCGTACTCGATATGCGGTGCGTCGGCTGCCATCAGGACGCGGCCCCCGGTGCCGGACTTTCGCTCCAGTCCGGCTCGACCATTTCCAACACCGTCGGCGTGCCGAGCACGCAGGTTTCCGACATGAACCGCATCGAACCCGGCGATACCCAGTTGAGCTATCTTTATCACAAGCTCGCAGGCACCCATGGCGACGTGGGAGGCTCTGGCGAGCGCATGCCGTTCGGTGGCCAGTTGACCGACGACGAGATGGCCATGATCGCCAACTGGATCGAGGACTGTGAGGCCGCGGAGTGAGTGCTCGCACCAAAAGCCTTCTCTACACCAAGCGGCAGGGCGATCCCGGTGGAACGCCCTGGCTGTTGCTGCACGACCGTCATGGCGATCTGCCCGATGCAGAAGCGTTGGGTGCGGCGTGTCCAGATGGGACACTGCGCATTGCCGTGCGTGCCCCACGCCTGCAGACGAGCGGCGCCACCAGCCGCGTGGGTGGGTTTTACTGGTATTTCGGCCCCATCGATCGTCCCGAACTTTCAACGCTGGGAGACGCGCTCTACCAACTCGAAATCGTGCTGCTCGAGGCCGCCCAAGCAAGCCCGACGGGCAAGGCCGGTCTCATCGGCAAGGGCGAAGGGGGCGTCGTCGCACTCCTCATGGCTCAGATATGGCCCGACAAGATCGAGAAAGTCATCGCCATCGACTCCAGCCTGCCCACCAATCTTGACGACATTCCCTTCGATCGCCGTGAGCTCGACGGGCTGAACATCGAACTCCGCGGCACATCTCCCAGCGACGCCATCACCCGCGCTTCTGCCGAGTGACGCCGTCCGGCACAGGTTTTGTGCCACCCGGAACCGTCACAGGCACTGTTCGAGCAGTGCCCGGGTGTTTTCGGCCGTCATCTTGATGGGATTTCCGCCGGTGCTCGGATCGCGCAGGGCGGCCAATGTGAGGGCATCGAGGTCGGGGTTTTCAACACCCAGCTCCGTGAGCGTTTTGGGAATGCCGAGCGCCGCGTTGAGCGTTTCCACGTATTCGCAAAATCCCTCGTATCCACCGTCGATTCCAAGATAGGCCGCGGCGGCGTCGAAGCGCTCGCTGATGGCGTCGCGATTGAACCGCAGCACCGCCGGCATGAAGACGGCGTTGGTGGTTCCATGGTGGGTGTGGTGAACGGCGCCGACGGGGTGGCTGAGCGCGTGGATGGCGCCAAGCCCCTTCTGGAAGGCCGTCGACCCCATGGCCGCCGCAGACATCATGTTGGCTCGCGCCTCGATGTCGCTGCCGTTTTCATAAGCGCGCGGCAGGTATTGTTTCACCAGCCGCATCCCTTCGAGGGCAATACCCTGGCTCATCGGGTGATAGTGCGGGCTGGAAAACGCCTCGACACAATGGGCGAAGGCGTCAAGGCCCGTGCCCGCCGTTATGAATTTGGGCATACCGACGGTCAGTTCGGGGTCGCAGATCACCACGCTGGGCAGCATTTTGGGGTGGAAGATGATCTTTTTCTCGTGCGTCGCCGAGTTGGTGATGACGCTCGCCCGACCGACCTCCGAGCCGGTCCCGGCGGTCGTCGGAACGGCCACGATGGGCGCGATCGCATCGGGATTGGCACGCGTCCACCAATCGCCGATGTCCTCGAAATCCCACATCGGCCGGGTCTGGCCGGCCATGAGGGCGATGACCTTGGCTAGGTCTAGCCCAGAGCCGCCACCAAACGCTATGACGCCGTCATATCCGCCGTCCCTGAACACCCGCACGCCCTCGTCGGCGTTGGTATCGGTGGGGTTCGGATCGACGTCCGAGAACAGCCCCCGGCCAAGTCCCGCCGCTTCAATCAGATCGAGGGTTTTGGTTGTGATCTCCATGCGCGCCAGCCCCTTGTCGGTGACGAGCAGGGGCCTGGTGATACCAGCCGCCTTGCAGGCGTCGGCGATTTCGGAAATGCGCCCGGCGCCGAAGCGGATAGCGGTGGGATAGGACCAGTTGGCGGTGGGAAACATCTTAGTGTGCTTTCTTCAAATAGTAGGATTTGGGGCGCGTGAGATTGTGGTAGCCGATCACCGATAGACCGCCCCCGCGGCCGGTGTCCTTGCACCCCGTCCAGCACAGGGCCGGATCGAGATAGTCGCAGCGGTTCATGTAGACGGTGCCGGTCTCGATGCGGTTCGCGATGGCCTCGGCACGGTCCATGTCCTTGGTCCAGAGCGAGGCCGTCAGCCCGAAATCACTGTCGTTCATGAGCGCGACGGCCTCGTCGTCGTTTCTTACCTTCATAATGCCAACCACCGGACCAAAACTCTCCTCGCGCATCACGCGCATGTCGTGAGTGACATCTGTGAGAATCTGCGGGGTGAGATAGGCGCCGCCATCGTCGGTGTCGAAGGTGGGGATATGCGCCTTTGCGCCTGCCGCCACAGCGTCGGCGATCTGGCTGCGCACCTCTTGGGCGAACCGGACATGGGCCATCGGGCCAAGCGTCGTTTCAGGGTCGAGCGGATTGCCCAGCTTATAGCCCTTGACGATAGCGACAGCCTTTTCGACAAAGGCATCAAAGAGCGGTTCGGCAACATAGATGCGCTCGATCCCGCAGCAGCATTGGCCCGAGTTGAACATGGCACCGTCGATCAGCGCATCAACTGCCGCGTCGAGATCTGCGTCGTCCATGACATAGCCGGGATCCTTGCCGCCGAGCTCGAGCCCAAGCCCTGTAAAGGTGCCCGCTGCAGCGCGCTCCATGGCTTTGCCGCCGTTCACCGAACCTGTGAAGTTGATGAAGTCGAACACGCCTTCGGAAATGAGCGCCCCGGTCGTTTCATGGTCGAGAAAAACGTTCTGAAACACATCTTCCGGCACGCCCGCGTTGTGGAAGGCGGCCGCCAGGCGCTCGCCGACCAGCAGGGTTTGCGACGCGTGCTTGAGGACGACGGCGTTGCCCGCGATCAGGGCCGGTGCCACTGTGTTGATCGCGGTCATGTACGGGTAGTTCCAGGGCGCCACCACAAACACGACGCCGTGCGGAACGCGCTTGATGTAGCGCTTGAGGCCCGCCTCGCTCGAAACCGCGATGTCTGCAAGCGCGTCTTTGGCGATGGCAGCCATGTGGCTTGCGCGTTCGTTGAAACCGCCAAACTCTCCGCCGTAGCGGACCGGGCGTCCCATCTGGTGGGCGAGTTCGGGCACGATTTCGGCATTGAGCGCGCCTATGGCTGCAACTCCGGCCATGACGAGGTCGATACGCTCCTGCAGCGGCCGGGCCGCCCACGCCGCCTGCGCCTTGCGCGAACGGGCGGTCAGCGCACGCGCATCATCGAGCGCGAGCGCCTCGCGTTCGGCAAATACGGAGCCGTCTATCGGCGAAATGCATTGAATTGTCTTGGTCATAATATCGGGCTCACGCTTTCTCAAAGCCGCGGGCGATCTCGTAGTCCGTCACCACGCGGTCAAACTCTTCCTGTTCCCATTCCGCGCAGCGGTAGTAGTGCTCGACGACATCGTCGCCCAACGCCGCGCGCAGCATTTTCGACGCCCTGAGCGTCACCATGGCGTCGCGCAGGGTGCGCGGGATCTGGCTTGCCTTGGCCGCTTCATAGGCATCGCCCGTGAGAGCCGGCGGAAGGTCGAGCCCCTCCTCGATCCCGGCGATCCCCGCAGCGAGCTGGGCGGCCATCGCCAGATAGGGGTTGATATCGGACCCGCCGATCCGGCACTCGACGCGCACCGCCTTTGTGTCCGCGCCGCAGAGCCGGAAACCGGCTGTACGGTTGTCGATCGACCACACAATGCCGGTCGGCGCGAAGGTGCCCTTCTGGAACCGCTTGTAGCTGTTCACATAGGGCGCGAGGAAATAGGTGACGTCGGGCGCGTATTTCACGAGCCCGGCCAGGTACTGCCCCATCAGCGCGGACATTCCGTGTGTGGCGGTGCTGTCGTAAAAGGCCGGCTCCCCGTTCTTCCAGAGCGACTGGTGGATATGGGACGACGAGCCAACCCTGTCGTGATGCCATTTGGGCAGGAAGGTCGCCGCATGCCCTTTCTGCCAGGCGATCTCCTTGATGGCATGCTTGGCGATGGTGTGGTGATCGGCGCAGTTGAGCGGCGCGTCGTAGCGGATGTTGAGTTCTTCCTGGCCGGCCTCGGCTTCGCCCTTCGAGCTCTCGACAGGTATCCCCGCGGCGAGAAGCAGGTTGCGGACGGGCCGCATCACATGCTCCTCCTTGGTGGTCTGAAGGATGTGATAATCTTCATTGTAGCCGCTGATCGGCTCAAGATCGCGAAAGCCGGACTTGCGGATTTCATCGAAGCTCTTTTCGAACAGAAAGAACTCCAGTTCGGTGGCCATCACCGCCTCAAACCCAAGGACGCGAAGGCGCTCGATCTGGGTTTTGAGAACTTGCCTCGGCGAATGGGCGACCGGCGCATGCGTGTGATGATCGAGGACGTCGCAGAGCACCATGGCGGTGCCTTCGAGCCAGGGAACGGGCCGCAACGTCGCGAGATCCGGCTTCATGACATAATCGCCATACCCCGCCGCCCAGCTTGTCGCGGCATAGCCATCGGGCGTTGCCATCTCAAGGTCGGTGGCCAGCAGGTAGTTGCAGCAATGGGTTTCTTCCCATGCGCTTTTGACAAACGTCTGGGCCTGAAACCGCTTACCCATCAGGCGGCCCTGCATGTCGACGAGACAGACAAGGACAGTGTCGATTTCGCCCTCGGAGACCCTTTGTTTCAAGGTTTCGAATGTGAAGTCCGCTGTCATGCTCAAGCTTCCGGCCATCTTGTTGTTTCGTTGAAATTGGACCCCGACAGGGCCTCGGGCAGCGCGTTCGAGAGCAGGTTCACGACGTCCGCAAGGCTCTTTTCCGGCGCCAGCAAGTCGTTTCTCACCTCGATCATCACGTAGGGAAACGGGCTGTCGCCAAGGTGCTTTTCTATGATGTGCAGAACGCCATCGGTCGGCCCATACGGTTGGTTGAGGCGAACATCGTATGCCGATTGTCCGGCGCAGAAATCCCGCAGGGCCCCAGCAAGGCGGCCATCCCGGCCGTGGAGGAATCCGATTTCGACGTCGCGGCGCTCGCCCCTGAAAATCGGAGTGAAGCTGTGAACGGTAACGACCACCGGCACCCCGCCATCCGCACGCTTGCGGGCAATCAGCTCGGCAAGCGCCGCGTGAAAGGGCAGATAGATTTCCGCGACCCGCGCCTGCCGCTCGGCATGCGTCAGGTCCATATTGCCCGGCACCGCGCAAACTTCGGTATCGTGGGGCATGGCGCTCGGCGCGTCGGGCGGACGATTGCAATCATAAACGAGGCGCGAGAACCGCGCGGCAATGAGCTGGGCGTCGAACGCGCTGCTCAGGCGTTCTGCAAGGGCCAGGGCGCCCGGGTCCCAGCCGACATGGCTTGCGAGCTGCCCGGGCTCCAGACCCAGATTGGCGAGCCGTTCAGGCACCCGGTTTGCTGCATGCTCGCACACGAGCAGGATCGGACTTGCCCCTCCGGGATTGACGATCTCGAAGGCCGGTCCATCCGACGCACCAAGGAGGCGGCTATCTTGCGCAGCCGAACTCATGGCGCAGCGGGGATCGCGCCGGGCACGGCGATGCCGGTGCGGTTGCGGCGGGCGTAGTCGGCCGCCGTGTCAGCGGCCAGCGCGCAAAAGCGGCTATAGATCGGCGGCGCGGCAGCGGGTCGATAGGCGGCGGCAAATGTAAGCGGCTGTAGCGCAATGCCGAGATCGAGCCGTTCCAGCCGCCCTCCCACCGCCATCGGCGTAGGCAGCGTCGCTACGCCCAGCCCGCGCTCGGCCAGTGATCTCAGGGTCAGCATCGACATGCACCCACTAAGCCTGGGCTGGTGGGGCAACGGGAGTTGGCGGAGTTGCTCGGCCACCTCGAAATAAGGGCGCGACCCATGCGGGAACGTGATGACGCTCGCCTCGGCAATCTCTTCGACAGAGAGGCTGCGCGGCACCGCATCGGTATCGAGCCTCGTCTTGGCGCGGCCATAGAAGCCGACCTCCATGGTGCACAGGGGGACCTCGACGAGAGCACGGTCATAGGACGGGCCAAGCATCATCGCGATGTCGATCCGTCCGTTATTGAGTTCAACGAGAAGGTCTTTGGTCGGGGCGGCCACCACTTCAATGCGCACCTGGGGATAGCATCGCTGATGGCGATCGAGAAAATCGGTGAGCCAGGTCGACAGGATCGTATCGACGGCACCGAGCTGGATCGTGCCCTGCCAGTCTCCGGGATTGCTGAGCCGCTGGAGTGCTTCGTCATAGGCCGAAACGATCCGCTCGCAATAGGGTAGCAGAGCCTGACCCGCGGGGGTCAGGACCATCGAGGCGCCCACACGCTCGACCAGCTTGTTCTGAAGCTGATCCTCGAGCATGCGGATACGCTTGGAAATCGCAGGCTGCGAGATGTGCATGAGTTGCGCTACCGTGTGGTAGTTGCGGTGCTCTGCAGTATAGATCAGCGTGCGCAGCGCCTCGATATTCATCCGATCCCCCGTTAAAGCCGCTCTGCGATCATGGCCGACGCGCCAGTAATATCGCCCAGCTTTTCTCCGGCCCTGAGGCGGGCGATGAGATCGATTTCCGCGCTCTGCATGCCGAGCGCGCGATCCGCTACCGCCTCGGCATCTTCGGGCGAAAGCACAACCACGCCGCTCTCGTCGGCCAGAATGGCATCGCCCGGGCTGACCGTCACCCCACCGCAGGATATGAGCGTATTGAAGCTCCCGGACTGAGCATAAAGCTTTGTGGTGATCGAGGACCGGCCACGGCTCCAGATCGGAAAGGCGTTGGCGACGATCTCGTTGACGTCAGTCACCGGCCCGTCGATCACCGCGCCGGCAAAGCCGCAGAGCGCGGCGGCGTTGGTGACGACACCACCCCAGCACGCGTGACGTGTATCGCCCGAACGGTCAATGACCAGAATGTCGGTAGGCCGCAGCGTCGAAACGACATCATGGAGCAGCGTGGAATCATTGGCCGCCAGCCGCAGCGTTACCGCAGTGCCAGCAATCCGCCTGCCCGGATCGACCGCGGCGACGGCGCTGTCCATGAAGGCCGAATGGAGGAAGTGGCCGATGGTTGCCGTCTCGACGCGCCGGAGCTTTTCGAGCAGCGCATCGGGCAAGCTTGTCGGCAGAGGGTTTTTGACGAAGTCTTTCACTATTTTTTCCTTACTGGTCTGCGCGCTGGGGCAATTGGCCGATCACCGAGGCGAGCCCGGCCATCAGCACCTGATGCTCGGCCGCGATGACGCGGACGGCGGCGCCCTCATCGATCGCGAATTGCTGTTCTTCGGGCTTCCAGGCCGGTATCCACCATGGCTTGCCGGCTGCCTTGGCGGCTTGTGCGATGCGGGCGATATCGGCGCGGTCCGCGTCGGTGAAGGCGTAGGTCTTGCGCCCTCGCGTCAATGCCAGATCGAACGGGCCGACAAAGACGCCGTCGACGCAGTCGTGGGCGAGGATCGCTTCGATATCGTCGAAAGCCTCGGCGGTCTCGATCATCGGCAGGCAGAGGATTTCCCGGTTGCACCGCTCGAAATAGCCGGCATCGGGCGGGCTGAACCGCGCGGAGCGCCCGGCGGCGTAGCTGCGCGTGCCCATGGGCGGGAATTTGGTCGTTTCAAGCGCCGCGCGGGACGTCTCGAGCCGGCCGCAATGGGGGATGATTACCCCATCGACGTCGAGATCGAGTGCGCGCTGGACCCAGACAGGCTCGGGGCCTTCGATCTTGAAAAACACCTTCAGCCCCAAAGCGCGGGCGGCAACGACGAGCGCTTCGCGCCGATCGGGGGAAAAGCCGTTGTGTTCGACGTCGCAGACGACGCGCTTGAAACCGGCATTGGCCGCAATCTCGAGGAAGTCGAGATTGGGCGTGCTCATCCAGAATGCGTATCCGTCAAGCATGGGCTCAGGCCAGAACGTGGTGGTTGTTGGACGGGAGGATGGTGCGGACATGCCGGGCGTAGTCAAAGTCGACATCCGCCAGTGTCACGCCCGGTCTGGCCGAAGCGCGGGCAACGATATTGCCCCAGGGATCGATCACCATGGAATTGCCGTAGCACGCACGTTCACCAGCCGCTTCGCGATGAAAACCGATCTGGCCGGCGGCGATCACCCAGCTCTGGGTTTCGATGGCGCGGGCGCGCAATAGCGCTTCCCAATGATCCTTGCCGGTCTCCATATTGAAGGCCGCGGGGACCATGATGACATCGCAACCGTTCCGCATGTGCTGCAGATAGAGCTCGGAAAACCGCATGTCGTAGCAGATCGAGCACCCGAACTTGTGGCCATCATAGGTGAAATCGACAACTTCGCCGCCGCGGTCGATGACGTCGGATTCCCGGAAGACGTGACCGCCTGGGGTTTCCACGTCAAAGAGGTGAATCTTGCGGTAGCGGGCGAGCTCGGTCCCGTCCGGACCGAAAACGACGCTCGTGTTGTAGTGCTTGTTGCCGTCACGCTCGATCATCGAGCCTGTGTGGACGGCAACGCCGTAGGTCTTCGCGAGCCCCTGCAGGGCGCGATAGCCCTCACCGTCGGGGAACGTCTCGGCTGCGGCCCACTGCTCTTCCCTGAGCCCGCCCAGGAAGGTCGAATATTCCGGTGCGGCGACCAGGTCGACGTCCCGGCCGGCGATTTTTTCCTCGAACAGCCGGGTGATCGTGGCGATGTTGGCCGACTTGTCGTCGCGGGAATTGAGCTGCAAAAGCGCAACGCGCATAGGGGTCTCCATTGGGTAGTGGTTGGTTATTATCCGCCGTAAACGAGGTTGGGCAGGAACAGGGAAATCTGCGGCACGAAAGCGATCAGCAGGATCGCGATGACGATGGGCAGCAGGAACGGAATTGTGGCGCGCGCGACCTTTTCGAATGGAAGCTTGGCGATATCCATCATGATGTAGAGCGCGATCCCGACGGGTGGCGTCAGAATCCCCACCATCAGCGTCAGCACCGTGAAGATGCCGAAGTGCACACGGTCGATGCCGAAGCCATCGACAATCGGCAGCATGATCGGCACCAGGATAATGAGTGCCGCTGTCGCGTCGAAAACGCAGCCAAGGACGATGAGGAACAGCAGGTAGACGAGGATGAATACCCATTTGCTGTCGATATTGCCGAGGATGAAATCGGCAAGTTGCTGGGGCACAAGATCGAAGGCCATGATCCACCCGACGGTCGCCGAGAACCCGATCATCAAAAGCGCGATGGTCGAAAGGTAGGCCGTGTCGCGGAACGCTGTGACAAGTACGTCGAGATTGAGCGTGCGGTAGTAGAGGCCGAGCCCCAGGGCATAGATGCACGCCAGGACACCCGCTTCGGACGCAGTGGTGAACCCGGTCAGCATGGCGCCGAGGATGATGCCGGGCGCCAGCAGCGTCAGGAACCCATCGACGGCGCTCCGGGCCACCTCCCCGAACCTGGCGCGTTTCTCCCTGGGGAAGTTCCGGCGCACAGAGACGATATAGACATAGATCATCAACACCGCGACGAGGAGCAGCGCGGGCATGATGCCGGCGAGAAAGAGACGCCCGACTGACGCGTTGGAAACAAAGGCATAGATCAGCAGCGGAATGGACGGCGGAAAAATCGGCCCGACGATGGACGACGCGGCCGTGACAGCAGCCGCGAAATCGGCCGGATATCCGCGCTCGCGCATCGCCTTGACCTCGACGGTGCCGAGCGCGGCGCAATCTGCAACCGCGGCGCCCGAAATGCCGCCGAAAAGCAGCGAGGCGAGGATATTGACCTGGGCGAGGCCGCCCCGGATGTGACCGACGAGGTTATTGGCGAAGCGGAAAATGCGGTCGGTCAGCTTGCAGCCGTTGAGAAGATTTCCCGCAAGGATGAAGAAGGGCACCGATAGCAACGCCGGCGAATTGATGCCGTCGAGCATCTGCTGGGAAACGATGCCCAGCCGGTCGGTGAACCCGAGCGCAACGACGCCCGCCGCCGAGGCGATGATGATCGAGGTGAGGATCGGCACGGACAGAAATGCCAGCGCCATGAAAACGCCAAGGACGAGAAGGCCGGTCATTCTGCCACCTCGATCATTCCGAAGGGCGTGTACTCTTCCTTTCCGGCCGCGATGGCAATGAGGGCCACCAAGGCGTCAAGGAAGATCGGCAGGCTCGAAAACAGCAGCGGATAGATAAGGACTTCACGCGGCAGGGCGACGATTTCAATCAGCCCGCGCGACGAGGCCAGCCGTTCGGGGATCGTATAGAGCAGCAGACCGGCGGCAGCGAGGATCGCAAGATGGACGAACACGCCCAACACCCGGCGCGCCATCGGGCCGAGGAACTTGAGCACGATATAGATGGAAACGTCTTTGCGGCGCCGATAGAGCGGGTAGAACGCCAGCATCACCCACCATAGGAACAGCACAATAGTCCAGGGCCATACCCAGTTGAGCGGTTGGTCGAGCACGGCACGGGACGCAATATTGCCGGCGTTGATGGTCAACATGACCGCCAGAACGCCGATGCAGGTCCATTCAAAAACCCTGGCGACAAGATCGAGGATGCCTTCGGCGGCCTTGAGAGAGGAATTCATGTGCGCTGCCTTTCGGGGGTAAGGGGCCGCGCGCATGCGCGGCCCGCTTGACACATATTACAGGCAGGCGTTGCGCGCGGCATCGACCTCGGCAAGGAAGCCGGCCGGCATGTCGCCGTTGGCCTCCCGGTCGCGGTAGATGGACGAAGCGGCTTCAATGAAGGGTGCCGTATCGAACAACCCGTACGTCGCGCCTTGCGCTCCCATGATCTCGAGCGAATCTTCGAACGCCGCGTCAATTCCCGCGGCAGCCATGTCCGAGACCTCGTAATAGGCCCGAAGGACGCCTTCCTGCGCCTCGGCCGAGATGCCGTCCCAGCTGTCCTTGTTGATCATGTAGACGTTGGCCTGATTGAACTCGTCGGTGCGCACGATGTACGGTGCCGGTTCGTAGAACTTCATCGATTCAACGAGCGACGCGGGCGAGGTGACCGCCTCGACGATACCGGTCTGGAGCGACTGGTAAACATCGGTCCAGGCCATGACGAGCGGGTCGGTGCCGAGCGCCGTCCAGATGTCGACGATAAGCTGGTTGTCCCAAAGACGCAGTTTGAGATCCTGGACGTCTTCAAAGCTGTTCACTTCATCTTTGGTGACGAGCACGCGGAAGCCGCGCGTGAACGGACCGACGTCGCCGATGACTGTAATATTGTCGCGTTCGGCAACTCCGTCGAGGATCGACTGGAAATAATCGGTCTTGAGAAAGCAGGCCCAGTGTTCACGGTCGTCGAACAGGAAGGGCGCCGAAATCCACGATACGCTGGGATCGAACTTGTCGAGGTAGGTCACGTCATCGGTAAAAATGTCGATGATGCCGGAACTGACCTGTTCGAGAACGGTCTGTGCATCGCCAAGTTGCTCGGACGGATAGATCTGAATAGAGACTTCGCCGTTCGTGTACTCGCTGACGCGCTCGGCGAAAACTTCATGCAGCTGGCCCTCGAACGACTCCGACGGCAGCTTGGTGGACATACGCCAGGTTTGGGCGGACGCCGCAGTCGCGAGGCCAGCCGAAACCGCGACGGCCAGGCATATTGTGCTTATGGCGCGATAACTATTTTTCATCAGATTTATTCTCCCCTTTGAACCCATACGATTAGACACCCGGCAGTGACAGAGGAAAAGTTTCTTAATTTCACGATTTTTGATAATGTAAAGTTATCACCTGCCTCTTTCAGGTATCCGCGCCGGCGAGTTGCGTCAGGATGGGGCAGTTGGGGCGGTCGTCGCCCGAGCAGCAATGGACGAGATGTTTGAGCGTATCGGCCATTTCCTGAAGCTCGGTGATCTTGTGCTCAAGCTCGGTGATATGGTCGGTGGCAATGCGTTTGACGTCGGAGCTGGCCCGGGACTTGTCCTGCCACAGGCCGAGAAGCGCTGAGGTTTCATCCATGGAGAAGCCCAATGTCCGCGCCCGCTTGATAAAGCGCAGCGTATGGACATCGTCGGTCCCGTAAACGCGATAATTGCTCTCGGTCCGGTCGGCGGGGGTGATGAGACCGATGGTTTCATAGTAGCGGATCATCTTGGCCGTTACGCCTGACGCTTTTGCAGCCTGTCCGATGTTCATGGGTTGTGGCTCCTGTCTTTTTGCGCAAGCGGGGGCTGATACCTGCGCAGGCGCAGGGCGTTGGTGACCACGCAGACGCTGGAGAGCGCCATGGCGCCCGCCGCCAGCATGGGCGAAAGCAGGATGCCGAAAGCCGGAAACAGCACGCCCGCGGCGACCGGGATCAACAGCGCGTTGTAGCCAAAGGCCCAGCCGAGGTTTTGCCGAATATTGCCCATCGTGGCGCGGGAAATGGCGATGGCCTGCACGGCGGCACGCACATCGCCCCCCACCAGAACCACGCCGGCGCTTTCGATGGCCACGTCGGTTCCCGTACCAATGGCGATGCCCACATCGGCGACGGCCAGTGCCGGGGCATCGTTTATGCCATCGCCAACGAAGGCGATCTTGCGGCCGTCTGCCTTGAGCGCTTCGATGGCCGCGACCTTGCCCTCGGGCAGCACTTCGGCCACCACGTGATCGATGCCGATCTGGCCTGCTATGGCCTTCGCCGTGTGCGCATTATCGCCGGTTATCATCGCGACCTGCAGCCCCATGGCGTGCAACTGGGCAATCGTTTCAGCGCTTGTCGGCTTGATGGGATCGGCCACGGCGACAATGGCGGCCAGCCTGCCGTCGATGGCGGCAAAAAGCGGGCTCTTGCCCTCGCGGCCCAGCCTTTCGATGTCAGGCGCGAATGCACGCACATCGATACCGAGGCGCTCCATGTAACGGTCAGCGCCGACCTCGACCTTCCGGCCCGATGCGCTCGCGGTAACGCCGAAACCGGGTACCGAGTCGAACTCCGCGATGTCGGGCAAGGTCAAATCCCGGTGGCGGGCTGCCGTAACAATGGCCTGGGCGATCGGATGTTCGGAGTTGGCCTCCACCGAAGCGATGATCGAGAGGACATCGCTCTCCTCGAACCCGTCTGACACGATCAGGTCGGTCAACTCCGGCACACCCCTGGTGAGCGTTCCGGTCTTGTCGAAAGCGACGATTCCAACCGAATGGAGAAGCTGCAGCGCTTCGCCCTTGCGGAACAGCACGCCCAGTTCAGCCGCCCTGCCCGTTGCGACCATGATCGAGGTCGGCGTGGCCAGCCCCATGGCGCACGGGCAGGCAATGATGAGCACCGCGACGGCATTGACGAGCGCGAAGGTGTAAGCGGGATCGGGACCGAAAATGGCCCACACGGCAAAGGTCAGCGCCGCGACTGCCATGACGGCCGGAACGAACCACGCGGTCACTCGATCGACCAGCGCCTGGATGGGCAGCTTGGAGCCCTGTGCCTGTTCGACCAGCTTGATGATCTGGGCGAGCATCGTATCCCCGCCGATCTTAGTGACTTCGAACCGGAAGCTGCCTGTGGTGTTGATGGTGCCGCCGATCACGGTGTCACCTTGCGCTTTCGCAACTGGCACGGGCTCGCCCGAAATCATCGCCTCATCGACAAAGGAAGTGCCTTCAGTCACCGTCCCGTCGACCGGGATTTTCTCGCCGGGACGGATCACGACGACATCGCCAACCACGACCTGATCGAGTGCAATTTCAGCAGGCTCGCCATTGCGCAGCACACGGGCCGATTTCGCCTGCAACCCGACAAGCCGCTTTATGGCGTCGCTGGTCCGTCCCTTGGCGCGCGCTTCAAGCAGGCGGCCGACAAGAATAAGCGTAACGATGACCGCTGCCGCTTCGAAATAGATGTTGCGCGAGGTTTCAGGCAGAAGCTGCGGGGCAAAGGTGACAACGCTCGAATAGAGGTATGCGGCACCCGCACCCAGCGCAACGAGCGAATTCATGTCCGGCGCGCGCCGGAAAAGCGCGGGGACGCCCTTGATGAAAAAGCGGCGGCCCGGACCGAACAGCACGGCGCTGGCCAGCACGAAATAGGCCAGATAGAGCCAATTGGCCGGCACGACGCCCATCAGCCAGTGGTGAAAAGGCTGATAGAGGTGGCCGCCCATTTCCAGCACGAACAGTGGCAAGGTCAGGATCGCGGAGATGACCACGTCGCGCTGGAGTGCGCTGATTTCGTTGGCCTTTGCCTGTTCGCGGGTTTGCGCCTGCCGGTCCGACAGACGATGGGGTGTGTATCCGGCGGTTCTTATTGCCGCTTCCACTTCAGAAAGACCGGCCTCTCCACCCAAAATGTCGAGCGTTGCCTTTTCCGTAGCCAGATTGACCGCAGCGGAAACGACACCCGGTGCTGCAGCCAGGGCGTTTTCGACTCGTTTGACGCAGGACGCGCACGTCATGCCCTCGATGCCGATCTCCAGTTGTGCAACTTGCAGGTCGTACCCGGCATCCTTGATCGCCGCGCGCAGAGCAGCGGCGTCGAAATCGGGAGCTGGACTGATTGCCAGTGTTTCGTTGGCAAAGTTGGCGTGCGCCTCTGTAACACCTGGCAGTCTGGCGGCAGCCGCCTCCACGCGGGTGACGCAGGAGGCGCAGCTCATGCCTTCGACTGGAAATGTCAGCGTGGCCGATTGGCGGGAAACGGGAACGTGCATGGCTTATCCTTGATAATGTAAAGCCACGCTAAGGCTTCCCATCATGGTAAGGTCAAGCACTGATATAGACCTGTTGGGGCAGTAATTACAGGGCGAAAATTGCGCTGGTGGCACAGTTGCGGACACGATCGACGTGGGTGCCGTCCCAATGGAAGTCGAAATGGTCTCCCTGCACCGGGATGCCCATGAGGTCGGGCCAGAATATCCCGACACATTCGCCGCCCGGCGCACGCACGCTGCGGTAGATTACGCCATTGCTGGCTGAAGCGCGCAGCGTTCTGGCAAGCGCCTGTGGCGGGCCGTAATCGTCCGGGCGGTTGCAATCGGAGCGCTCGCGCACATCGTGCAGATCGAGATCGAGCGCGTTGACCAGCAAGCGGAACTGCGAGGTCCAGCCCGGCTCTTCAGCGGTCGCCGCCATGGCGATGGAATGATGGTGGGCAACTTCGCGAATGGCCACCTCCTCGCTGCTGCCGGCGCTGTAAACGCCGTAGGTTCCGTCGGTAAAGCGGCCCGGCCTATCGGTGCTGACATGGACGAAGGGCGCCATCAGCCAGCTTGCCCCCTGCCCGGCCACGCGGCGCGACGGCGGAATAAGATCGAGCCGGCCCAGATGCTCCCAGACACGCGGATTGGTTTTCGATTCCGCCGAGGCCAGCGCTTCCCAATCGGCAGGGTCGGCGATGTCCTCGAACAGGTCGATGGGCGGATAGATGGTGCGTATGATCCGAAACGCCCGGCTCCACTGAACGCGGGTAACCGGAACACTCACCAGCCGCCCCGCTCGGCGTCGAGATAGCTGCGGATGCGGGCCAGCGCAAAAATGGAGCCTTCGGCCATGATATCGACGGGGGTGCGGCCAGCGAGCGCCGTGTTGGGCTTTTTGACCCAGGCATAACCGCGCGCCGGATCGGTAAAGAGATAATGCAGCCCCTTGTGGATGCCCATGAGCAGCGACAGGCGGGTTGCCAGATCGCGATCGATGCGCCCCACCTCACCTGCCTTCCAGCGGGCATAGGTGCGGGCAGCGAGACCACCGAGGATTTCGCGCGCCTCGGCATCGGTAAGGTCCCAGCGGGCAAACAGGTTCACAACCGTCCGCGCCATGGCGGCAGCTTCGGTCGCCGTGATCTGGGGACGCTCGGGCGTGGCATCGGCTCTGGGCAGTTCGTGCAACATGATCTTACCTCTTGGCGTAAAATAAGCATTTTAATGCCATTTGGCAAGATCGAGGGTAAAAGTAGCTGTTTGACGACATCGAGACAGCTAGGAGCCGCAATACGAAAGCGCCCTTTCCTTTTGCGCTTCCCCGGCGAAAGCCGGGGTCCATGACAACGGCTGCAAGCGCCGGTGCATCGGTTCGCGCTGCTGGACCCCGGCTTTCGCCGGGGCAGCGACGGAAAGACCGGCAAGCAGTTTCGCCAAAATTCGGACGGCCCTAAAACAGAAGTTCTGAGGTGACTTCGAGAGCCTTGTCATCGCGCACGGCGATATCGCCTTCGGGGCGGTGTGCGGCAAGCGTCCGGTCGCGCTCGTGGATCAGCGCCTGGATCTCATCGTCATAAGCGGCCAGCACCGCAGTCAGCCAGCGATTGACCAGATAGGACGGGCGCGGCATGTGGACGTCGAACTTTTCCAGCAGAGCAATGGTGGGCTCGGCGTCGAGCCAATCGTCGCCCACCACCCACTGGTTGACGGTGAACAGTCGCTTGAGCTTGCCGTAGGGATCGACGCCGATGGCGATCAGATGGTGGATCGGGCCGCTGGTGCCCTGCGGCCGCACGAAACAGTGGAAATGACCGTGCTCGAGTGCCCCATCGGGGTCGTCGGCGGGGTGTGAATGATAGAACCACTGCGCCCCGGTCTCCGGATCGAAGACGTCGTCTTTTGGATAGTGCGTCCAGACCGAAACATCCGGCGCATCGCGCAGGGTTTCGGTCAGAACGGTGAGCCCGCCCTTGGCGAGCACGCTTTCGCAAAAGGCGATTTCGTGCAGGGCCTGCTGGCGGGCATCACTCATCAGTTCACCACGAGATCGGGTGCCTCGGTCTCCCCCTCCGGCATCGCGGCTGGAGGCGGTGGCGGCGGGGCCAGTTCAGGCTCGGGCGCTTCGGCTTCCGGCATGGGCGCGGGCGGCGGAGGCGGTGCAGCAAGCTGGCTCGCTGGCTCCTCGGGCATTGGTGCAGGCGGCGGAGGGGCCGAGGCCAACGGCGCTCCAGCGGCACAAGGCGCCGCGGCAACAGGAGCCCCAGCGGCGCAAGGGGCCGCAGCAACTGGCGCTCCAGCCGCGCAGGGCGCGACCGCGGAGCTCGCTGTACCCGCTTCGCTCTGGGCAACGGGATTGGAGGCACGGACGACCGGATTGGAGATGTGGTCGGCGGCAATCGCCACTGTGCCGACGGCCAGCGCCGCGCCAAACAGGAGGGTGTTACGTCCGGTGGTCATTTCTTGGCAAATCCATCAAGTCCAAACAGAGGCCGGGCCCAGATGCCGATGAACGAGCCGACAAAGGCACAGGCAAACCACAGCCAGCCATGCAGGCTGCCCGAGGCGATGCCCGAAAACAAGGCGCCGATGTTGCAGCCGAACGAAAGGCGGGCGCCATATCCCATCAGGATGCCACCCACCGCAGCGGCGATCAGCGAGCCAAGCGGCAGTTTCGCCTTGGGTGCGAACTTTCCGGCCAGTGCCGCGGCAAGTCCGGCGCCGAGGATGATGCCGAAATCCATGACCGATGTGTTGTCGGTCAAAACCGAGGAATTGAGCGCCTGGGCCTGGGCAGGCCAGGTCCAGAATTCCCAAGTTGCGACGGGAATGCCCACCGCATCGGCAATCTTGGCGCCCCAAAGGCCGAACCCGTAAGTGATCGACCACGGATGGCCGGCGACCAGCAGTGTCGCGACGTTGAGGATGGCCAGCACCAGCCCTGCCCCGACCAACGGCCAGGGACCGTAAAGCAGCCAGCTCCAGCCCGGACGCTTGGGAGCGGGCTCGGGTTCGAGACTGCCGTGCGCGCGCTTTTCAATAACCGCAGTGACAATAGCCACGAGCGACAGCGCGATGATGGTCAGCCCGATGGCGGCGGGCAGACCGAACTGGACGCGTGCATCGATGACGCCGAGCGATGGCGCCTCGAGCCAGAACGGCAGATGGGCCGTACCCAGCACCGCACCGACGATGAAGAAGCCCAGCGTCACCAGCATGCGCGCCGAACCGCCGCCCACTGTAAACAGCGTGCCCGAGCCGCAGCCGCCGCCCAGTTGCATGCCCAACCCGAACATCGTCGCGCCGACGATAACCGACACACCCACCGGCGCCAGCGCCCCGACCAGCGGCTGTCCGCCAAGGTTGCCCGCCGCAATCAATGGCATCATGGCCAGCGCGGTGACCCCGATCATCAGCATCTGGGCGCGCATGCCGCGGCCGCGCTTTTCCACCACCATGCGTCGCCAGCCGCCGGTAAAGCCGAAGGCACCGTGATAGAGCGCCGCACCCAGCCCGCCGCCAATGGCGAACAGGGACGCCTGGCGCAGATCGACCAGGTACCAGATGGCGATAAAACCAAGGATGAGCCCCAACCCGGTCACAAGCGACGGACCGCGATCGGAAACCGCGGCGGGAAGATAGGAGGGGCGATCGAGAGCGACGTCAGACATGTCGATCTTTCAAGACAAGACGGTTTTGAAATGAAACAGATGCCCCGAACGCCGGGGCATCTGCAAGGTCGGACTGGAGGTCGACCGGATTATTCGACCGGACGCGACGGGTCGGCTGTCCATTCGGCCATCGAGCCGTCATACATCGAAGCATTCTCGTTGCCGAGGATCTCGTGCAGGCCGAACCAAGCAACCGAGGCCCAATGGCCGGTGTTGCAGAAGACGATGCTGTCCTCGTCCGAGGTCACATTCACGGCTTCGAGCAGCGCGGCGACAGTGTCGGGCTGGGCGAAGCGAGCGTACTCGGCGCTATAGAACTGCGAGTGCGGAATGTTGACCGAGCCGGGGATGGTGCCGGCGGTTGCGACGACCGGGCTCTTGGACTGCCCCTCATGCTGTTCGACCGGACGGCCATCGACCAGCGCCGTGCCGTTTTCGAGCGCTTCGAGCACATCGTCGGTGGTGGCGATCAACTCGGGACGCACTTCAGCGGTAAACTCGACAGCTTCGGGCGCTGTGAGTTCAGCAACGCGTTCGCCGCCGGCAGCGTCGAACTGGCGCCAACCGCCATCGAGGATCGAAACTTCCTCGTGGCCGAGATATTTGAAGGTCCAGTAAACGCGGGTGGCGCCGCCGATTTCCGAGGAGTCGGTGCCCCAGGGCACGATCACGACGTGGTCGTCATTGTCGATGCCGAGCGAGCCGATCAGTTCGGCAACCTGCTCTACGGGCGGGATCTGGCCCGGAACGCCCTGCACCTCGGTGCGCCAGCCGGCCGAACCGTAGGGCGCAGTGACGGAGTTCGCCACATAACGCAGATCGCCCAGATCGGTGCCTTCGACGTTATCGCGAATGTCGAGGATGACCACATTTTCGGCCCCGCCGTTTTCGATCAGCCAGTTGGCATCGACCAGCGGCGTGATTTGCGATTGAGCGAGGGCCGGTACGGTCAGCGCGGCTGAAATGGCCAGTGCCGTTAAGGTCAGGCGCATAAAAATATCTCCCGGTTATTCAGTTTCCCTATTATCGCTCAATAACGATGAAGGTGCGAGGGCTGGGCAATCAAAATTTGCGTGAGAGGCAAAAAACCCTGCCAGTAAATGGTCCGCTATGAGCATGGCATTGCCCGCTGCGAAAAATCATGGCCGGACATGTAGCGCTTGGCCGATTGGATCGGGACGGCTAGTAAAAGATCTATCCATCATCGCCCCGGCCCTCCATGCTTGCCCTTATTTTTTCCGCCCTGTTGCCCATCGCCCTTATCATAACGCTTGGGCATCTGCTCAAGCGTTTCGGCTTTCTGGGCGAAGGGTTCTGGCCGCAGGCCGAGCGGCTGGCCTATTTCGTCCTTCTGCCGCTGCTGTTTGCCCATGGCCTTTACAAGGCCGATCTGTCCGAAGCGCCCATCGGGCTGATCGCCGCGGGTCTGATCGGCCCGGCGGTGATCGGAACGCTGGTTCTCTTGGCGGCCAACCGGGTAACCCGGTTCGATGGCCCGGCCCTCACTTCGGTGATCCAGGGCGGGATCCGGTTCAACAATTATGTCGGTGTCACCGCCGCCGTGGGGCTGCTCGGCGTATCGGGCGCGGCGCTGGCCGCCGTGGTCAACGCCATTCTGGTTCCCACCGTCAACATCCTGTGCTCACTGGTCTTTGCCCGCTACGGCAGCCGCCAACCCACGGCCATGGGCGTGGTCAAATCCATAGCGCTCAATCCGCTCATTCTTGGTTGCGTTGCGGGCGTTCTCCTGCGGCTGACCGGCATCGTGTTGCCCGCCGGGCTCGAAGGCTTCATGCAGGCCATGGGGCAGGCAGCGCTACCGATCGGACTGTTGTGCGTCGGCGCGGCGCTCAACTGGGAGGCATTGGGGCGCGGCATCCGGCCCGCGCTGGTTGCCACTGCCGCGCGTTTTCTGCTCATTCCCGCCATCACAGCAGCGATCTGCCTTGCGGTCGGGCTGACCGGCCCGGCGGCTCTGGTGGTCCTTTTGATCCAATGCCTGCCCACCGCCTCATCGGCCTATGTCATGGCGCGACAATTGGGGGGCGATGCGCCGCTCATGGCCGGCATCATAGCGTTCCAGACCGTGCTCGGGGTCGTCACCGTGCCGATTACGCTGGTGTTTCTCGCGCCCATGGTCGGCGCGGGCGTCTAGCGGACGGACAGATATCCGCCCTGCAACCCGTCCTTTGAGTAGACGACCTGCCACAGATGCACCCAGCGGGCGCGGAAGATCGCCGCGCAACTCAGGAGGTAGTAATTCCACATGCGATGGAATCGTTCGCCATAGACCTTGGACAGTTCGGGCCAGGCCGGTTCCAAATTCTTGTGCCAGGCCATCAGCGTCGGGTCGTAATCGGCACCGAAATTGTGCCAGTCCTCCATGACCAGCCTGCCCTCCACGGCGGTCGCCACCTGCTTGGGCGATGGCAGCATGCCGTTGGGGAAGATGTATTTTTCCAGCCAGGGCTCGCCTGCCCTGCGCGTCAGGCTGCCCCCGATGGTGTGCAGGAGGAAAAGCCCGTCATCGGACAGCAACTCGCTGACCTTGGAGAAGTACGGCCGGTAGTTCTTGTAGCCCACATGCTCGAACATGCCGACCGAGACGATCCTGTCGAACTGGCCGTCGAGATCCATGTAATCCATGAGCCTTGTTTCGATCGGCAGGTCGCCACGGGTTTCGTTGGCATAGGCCATCTGCTGTTTGGAAACCGTGATTCCCAGGCCGGAAACGCCGTAGCGCTCAGCGGCGAATTTGAGCAGCCCGCCCCAGCCCGAGCCGACATCCAGGATGCGCATGCCCTCTTTCAGCCCGATCTTGCGGCAGATCAGGTCGAGCTTGGCTTCCTGCGCGGCATCGAGCGTTTCGGCCTCGCGCCAATAGCCGCAGGAATAGATCATGCGCGGATCGAGCATGCGCTTGTAGAGGTCGTTGCCGATGTCATAGTGCTTTTCGCCCACTTCGCGCACATGCAGCCGCTGGGGATTGAGCACCATGCCCTTGATGGTCAAAAGCGCAAGCGCCGGATCGAACTTGACCCGATTTTGCAATTGCCCGGTCAGGCATCGATACAGGAACTGGTCGATCGCCTCGCTGTCCCACCAGCCATCCATGTAGGCTTCACCCAGCCCCAGAGATCCATTGGTCATCACGCGGCTGAACAGCCGGTCGTCATGAACCTGGATGTCCCAAGGCCGGGAGCCGCCGATTTCTATGTCGATTTGGGCAAGAAGATCGGTGATAAACGACTTGAACTTTGCCGACATGGCCCCGCTCAAACAAATATAGTGACGCGCCAAAGCGCGGGGAAAGCCACCTACCTCACTAAAATTTGTGCCTGTTGTCCAGTCCTTTAGTGCGCCTACTTCACCCAGTCTTCCGATTGGGGGGACGGAGGGGAATATCCCTCCTCGTCATCTGCCGTTTCCAGGATGCCGATCAATTCGGCCACTTTGCCGGTGGGCAGATGATCGCCCTCATTGACCCTTGCCTCATCGGCTTCCAGCCAGGCCAGCGCGGTCGTCAAATCGGCCGTCGTGGCTTCAGTCGCCGCTATCTCGGCGGCCAGATGTTCGTCTATGGGACCGAGCACGCGCTCGATCGCGTTGCGTGTCAGCGTCATGGCAATATCTCCAAAAAAGACCCGCTCTTTGGATAATGCCGCACCGCCATGGAGGGTTGCACGCCGGCTCTGGCTTTCAGCCGCAACCCGAGGCAGTGTGCATTTTCCTGTAACCTATGGAAAATTTTCGCTCGCGCTGTCGGGAACCGCACGCCGGGTACGTCCTCGCCATACAAGGAGTTTTGGCCATGCTCTACGCAATCCTTTGCTACAACGACGAAGCCGCCGTGGGCGGCTGGTCCAAAGAACACGACGACAAGATCATGGCCGATCTTCTCGCCGTCCAGAAACCGCTGGTTGAAGCGGGCAAGATGGGGCCGGTAGCCCGGCTGATGCCGACAACCGCTGCCACCACCCTGCGCAAGACCGCTGGGGAGCCCATGGTGCTGGACGGACCTTTCGCCGAAACCAAGGAACAGTTCCTCGGTTTTTATGTCATCGACGCGGAGAGCCTCGAAGAGGTCGTGCAAGTTGTGCGCGATTTGGCCGAGGCCAATCCGGGCATGGGATCTTATGAGATCCGCCCGGTTCGCGACTTCTTCCCCGGAGCGCAAGCAAAGTGAACGACAAGGACGCCGACTGGATTGGCCTGACACTGGGAGGCGCCCGCCCTCGGGCGGTTGCCGCGCTGTACAGGTATTTTCGCGACCTCAACATGGCCGAGGAAGCCTTCCAGGAGTCCTGTTTGCGGGCGCTGAAATCCTGGCCGAAAAACGGCCCGCCGCGCGATCCGGCCGCATGGCTGATCCTCGTGGGCCGCAATTCGGGCATCGACAGTGTGCGCCGCCGCGCGCGGTTCACCGCCCTGCCCGAAGAGGACCAGATTTCCGACACTTCGGATGCGGAAACCGACATCGCCGACAGGATCGACGACTCTCACTATCGCGACGACATCCTGCGGCTGTTGTTTGTGTGCTGCCATCCAGACCTGCCGGCCACCCAGCAGATTGCCCTGGCCCTGCGGATCGTTTCGGGGCTGACCGTCAAGCAGATCGCCCGGTCCTTTCTGGTCTCGGACGCCGCCATGGAACAGCGCATCACCCGCGCCAAGGCGCGCATCGCCAAGTCCGGCGCCAGTTTTGAAACGCCCGATGCCGCCGACCGCGCCGCGCGGGTCGGGGCTGTCGCGGCGATGATCTATCTGGTGTTCAACGAGGGCTACACTTCGGCTGGTGAGCGGGCTGAAACCCGCACGACCTTTGCCCAGGAGGCCATCCGGCTAGGCCGCCTGCTCCTCGGGCTGTTTCCCACCGAACCCGAACTTATGGGCCTGCTGGCCCTGCTGCTGATCCAGCAATCGCGCGACGACGCGCGGTTCGACAAGGATGGCAATATCATCCTGCTCGACGACCAGGACCGCACGCTCTGGGATCGCCGCATGATCGATGAAGGGCTCGCCCTCATCGACAAGGCAATGCGCCACCGCCAGCCCGGCGTATTTCAGGTTCAGGCGGCTATTGCGGCGCTGCATGCTCATGCGGAAACGCCCGCCGATACGGACTGGACCGAAATCGAACTACTCTACCGCGTCCTTGAGACCCTGCAGCCCTCTCCGGTCGTCACGCTCAATCGCGCAGTTGCGGTGTCCAAAATCGATGGACCGCAGGCCGCACTCGACCTCATCGAACCGCTGGCCGACGCTTTGGGCGGCTATTTCTATTTCCACGGATTGCGCGGCGGGCTCCTGAAAGACCTCGGCCGCATTGAGGAAGCGCGCATCGCCTTCGACATCGCGATCGCCCATGCCAACACGACCGCAGAGGCGGTCCATATCCGCGCCCATCTCGACAAGCTGGGCGGCTCGCCCTCAGGCGCGTAAATTTATTTCCCCATTTTGTCGGGAAGCAAAATGGTCGTCCGTCCTATGAGCATCATAACCGACGGAGAGCACCATGCTTATCAGGACAACACTTGCAGCGCTTAGCCTTGCGGCGCTTGTTTCGTTCCCCCTCAGCGCTCAGGAGGCGACAATGGCGGAAACTTTTGATCCCATCCAGCTCAGCTCTGACGTTCCCGTGCCTTCCGAGGACGGCACCGTAAATATCGACGGGCTGGAGATGTATTATCAGGTCCATGGCGAGGGTGAGCCGTTGTTGCTCATCCATGGCGGGCTCATGACCATCGACGCCTGGGGCCCGATCCTTCCAGCGCTTGCCGAAAACCGGAAGGTCTATGCGATCGAACTGGAAGGCCACGGCCGCACCGTCGATCTCGACCGCCCGCTGTCCATGCAGCAATTCGCCCAGGACGTTTCGGGCTTCATCGAGCAGATGGATATCGGCCCCGTCGATATCGTGGGCTTTTCAATGGGCGGGGGCACCGCGACCGGCGTTGGCGTTCTGCACCCCGAACTGGTCAAGAGCCTCGTTGTCATCTCGGCCTCCCACCAGCCGGATTCGATCTGGGATTCGGTGCGCGCCGGCTGGCCCTACATGACAGCCGAGATGATGGAGGGCACGCCGATGCTCGCCGCCTATGAGGCCGTTGCGCCGCAGCCCGAGCGTTTTGCGGGTTTTGTCGACAAGATTCGCGAATCCATGGTCTCGGGAGAGCAAAGCTGGACCGATGAGCAGATCGCCTCGATCCCCGTGCCCGTCCTGATGATTATCGGCGATACCGATCTCATCCAGTTCGAAAAGGCGCTGGAGATGTACCGTCTGCTCGGTGGCCAGGCCTCGACCGGCCCGATGGGCCCGGACTTGAACCTCGCACGTCAGTTCGCCGTCATCCCGGGCGCAACCCACTACGATATCGTCTTCAAGACCGACCTGTTGCTGCCATTGATCGATGGCTTCCTCGCCGCGCAGGCCAATTCATAAACAGATTCAATTGGCTGACGACCGGATTCAGATGTATCGTAGTCTGAATCCGGTCTTTATCGTTAGATATTAAAACTAAACGTTTTTTCTGGATCGGGTCGAGGAGGCTCCGCATGAAGATCACCCCATATCTCAACTTCGCCGGCAATTGCCGCGAAGCCATGACGTTCTACCACTCGGTGTTTGGCGGCGAACTTGAAATGACCGCCCACAAGGATACGCCTTCGGCCGAACACGTCCCCGCCGAGATGCAGAACCAGATCATGCACGCAGCCCTGACGTCGAGCGACGGCACGCTCTTCGCATCGGACGCCCCCATGGCTCAAGCCAATTCATTTTCAGGCGTCTACCTGTCCGTCCACCCCAAAACCGTCGAGGAGGCCGACCGCATGTTCGCCGCGCTCAAGGATGGTGGCGAAGTGGAAATGGAACTCGAAGAGACCTTCTGGGCCAAGCGCTTCGGCATGCTGCATGACCGCTGGGGCGTCAAATGGATGTTCAACGTAGACTAGTTTTCTAAACGCCCCCCTTGAGCAGGTGGCCAACCATCCTGATTGCGCTCAAGGCGAGTTCGAAAGGATTATAGGCCGTCGCTGCACCGAGCCCGATCCCGACAAACATGAAGGTGATGGCAACCAGAACATGCTGCTCGAGGCCCCACCAGAAGCCCAGCCCACCGCCAAGGGCCATACAGATCGCGTACCAATAAATGCGCCCCATGCTCATGAAAAGAACATGGGGTATCCCGTTTGGCATGGCCAGCCTTTTGGCGCCGTATGGTCAACGCACCGGCGGCATTTTTTCCATCACTCGTAGCCAGTGGCGCCAGTTGTCTTTCATCGGCGCATAACCCGCCCCGCTTCCGCACCCCCAGCGCGTCATCCTCGGGCTTTGACCCGGGGATCTGCAAGGTTTCCACATGCACGGCTGAAGTGGTGCTCGTCGCCCACTCAACGCCCCCAACGTCTTCACCGGCTCCCCCGATGCAGCGGATCCCCGGGTCAAGCCCGAGGATGACGCGGGGGAGCGTGGAGACGCGGGTTACAAAACTTATCCCCGCCTCCATAACCTCCTCCATACTCGCTCCCACGAACCCGCTTATATGGACGCAAGCGCAACGAACGTTTGGCGGGAGGTTGGCAGGAAAAGTGGAGACCGGTTTTCCGGTTCGCCGACCGACCTGCCAGCTAGTGTCGGTTCGGGTTCCTTGCGGGTCGCTGCAGGGAAGGCCCAAAGCGGACAGATGGCCGGACGAGGAGCCAGGCGTTCCACGTCGTACCGGGGAAACCCGGAGGGGCACCGCGGATGTCACTGGCAACGGTGTCATCCCGACAAACCCCAGCCCGAGACGCCGCCATAAGCCTAAAATCCCGGATGCATGGGGCGATGATCGCTTCATATAAAAAATAAAATTGTGCGGAGCGTTCATCGCCCCATGCCGTTCATTCTTACAAGCCGAGGTCATTTGACCGTCGGAGGACTCCGCATGCCCAAAAGGCCCCTCACCCGGACCTCCGGTCCGACCTCTCCCCCAAGGGAGAGGTGGATCACGTCGCTTGCGGCATATCTTACCTCTCCCTTGGGGGAGAGGTCGGCGCGAAGCGACGGGTGAGGGGGCCTTGCCCCACGCCACCACGCAATTAACTTATCCCCCATCCTTCCAGCGGATGCGGTACAGATCAAAACGCCGGTCGCGGAGGTTTCTCACTGCCCCTTGCGAGCGGGCCCATTGAAGGGTCGACAGGTTGAGATCGGCAACGACCACCATTTCGACATTCTCGCTGGCTTCCGCCGCTATCCCGTCACGCGCGAACGGCATGTCCGAAGGGGTGAAGATCGAGGAATGGGCGTAGTTGATATCGAGATTGTCCACATTGGCAAGGTTGCCGGTAATCCCCGATGTCACGACGTAGCACTGGTTCTCGATGGTGCGGGCCTGGCAGCAGTATTTGACCCGCAGATGGCCCTGCCGGGTGTCGGTGCAATAGGGCACGAACATGATGCGCGCGCCCTGATCGGCAAGGCGCCGGGCGACTTCGGGAAATTCGCTGTCGTAGCAGATCATCACCCCGATCGGCCCGCAATCGGTGTCGATGACGTCCACGGAATCGCCACCGACGATGCCCCAATAGTCGCGCTCGTCGGGCGTCGGGTGCATCTTTTCCTGGGCGTGGACGGTGCCATCGCGCAGGAAAACGTAGCAAACGTTCTGGATGTCTTCATCCTCGGTGATCGTGGGGTGGGTGCCACCGATGATGTTGATGTTGTATTTGAGCGCCAACTGCTGCATGCGCTCGATAAATTGCGGCGTGTATTCTGTCAGCCGCAGAATAGCCTCATGCGGCGGCTGCTCGGGTTCGCTCGACAGCAGCATCAGCGTGAACAGTTCGGGAAAAACCACGAAGTCCGACGCGTAGTCGGCGGCCACGTCGGCGAAATACTCCATGTGCGTGAAAAACGCGTCAGCGTCGGCAAAGCGCCGCGCTTCGAGCTGCACCGTGGTCACGCGAACCGTCTCGCGGCTGCGCCGATGGGCAGGTCGGGCCTCGTCCTCCTCGTCATAACGCGGATTGCGCCACACCATGAGCGCCGCGTGCCCGCCCGAAGCCTTGTCGTCAGGATGATAATTGCGCAGCAGCAGCTCCGGCTCAAAGCCGAGTTTCATCTGAAAGCTGGCCACCGGATCGCGCACTTCGCGGTCCACCACGGCCTGGAAATACTGGCTGGCGCGCGGGTAATCCTTCTTGTTGCGGCGATAGCCCGGCAGGCGTCCACCAAAGGCGATGCCCTTGAGCCAGAGCTCTTCGCAGAGCCGCTGACGGGCCTCGTAGAGCCGCCGTCCGATACGGTTGCGCTGGCGGCCGGGGTCGACACACACTTCGACGCCATAGAGCCATTCGCCCTTTCCATTGTGCAGACTGCCATAGCCGGCCCCCGTGATGTTCTCCCAGGTATGCTGCTTGAAAATCTGCTTTTCTGCCAATTGCAGCGTCGCGGCATAGCCCACGATCTGCCCGTCATAGACGGCAACGAACTGGCCTTCGGGAAAGGCGTTGATCTGCCCGCGGATCGTGCCGGGAAGATACGGCCCCTCCTCGGGATAGACCCGCTGGGTCAGCTTGATGATGGCGGGGATGTCGCGAATTTTGGCAGTCCGCACCTCAAGGAGCGGCTTGTCGGAAAGTTTAGGCACGGGGTGGAGACCTCGTTATCGAACAAATCAAATGGATTATGCCGGCGGCGCTGCCAGCTTATAACAGGACAACGCGCCACCGCCACATTTGCTCCAGACCTATTGCGTCTCTTGAGCGACCAGCTCGATCGCCCGCGCATAGAGCGCCTCGCCGTCTATGCCGTTCGTTGCGGTTTCGGCAAACCAGTTGTCGATAGTCACCTGTGCCGCCGCCCGCCACCGCGCCGTCTCCTCGATGTCGAGGGTAACGATGGCATTGCCGTTGGCCAGCGCCTGTTCTCTGGCAACGATATCGTCGGCATCGTTGGCCGCCCCGAACCGGCCCGCCCATTCCACCCCGGAATTGGCATCGATAACCGCTTTGAGATCGTCGGGCAGGCTTTCGTAGCTTTCGCGGTTCATGACGAACCCGAAGGTCTGGGTGTAAAGCCCGTGATCGCCGGAGAACTCGGTGTGATGAGAAACGATCTCGCTGGTGCGCAGCGCCATCGTCACCTGCCAGGGAATGGTTGCCGCGTCGATCACACCGCGCGACAGGCTCTCGGGCACTTGCGGCACGGGCATGCCGATGGCCTCAGCACCCAGATCGGTCAGCATGGCCGAAATGACCCGCGACCCACCGCGCACCTTGAGGCCGGCAAGGTCCTCAAGCGTTTCAATTGGACTGCTGGAATGAAATACGCCCGGCCCGTGGGTGTGCACGGCGATCAGCTTGACACCGGCAAACTCGTCCATGGCGTTGTCCTCGACAAAGCGCTGGAAGGCACGCGAGGTGTCCTCGGCATTGGTGACGAGAAACGGCATCTCGAACACTTCGGACTTTGGAAAACGCCCCGGAGTGTATCCCAGCACCGTCCAGATCAGATCGACGACGCCGTCCTGGGCCTGATCGAACAGGTTGGCGGGCGCGCCGCCGAGGATCATCGAGGGATAGTACTCGATCTTTATCCTCCCCTCCGATTGTTCCTCTACAGTCTCGGCCCAAGGGATGAGCCCTTCGCGCGGCACGCTGTCGGTCATGGGCAGGAATTGATGCAGCCGGAAGGTGAATTCCTGAGCCGGCGCGGACGAAATGAAGGCAGCGCCACAAAGCACTGCCGCGAGCAGGGTTCTGGTGAACATGACTGGTCCCCATATGCGCGGGACCAGCAAGGGTGCCTCTCACCCTGTGCGAGTTCGATCCCGCTCCGGGCGGTTGGCACGGCCCGGGCACCGGTTCCCCCGGTGCCAGGCCTGATTAACCGATCACTGGGCCGGGCTCAACCGCAGAATCTGCCCCCGATCCGCGTCGGTCACCAGATAGAGGGCGCCATCGGGGCCTTGAACAACGTCGCGGATGCGATGGGGGAAGCCGTCACCGAACAGGAACTCATCGCCAACGACCTCCTCGCCCTCGAGATCGATGCGGATAAGGTCGGTGCCGGCCAGGGCGCCCATAAACGCATCGCCCTGCCAGTCGGGAAACAGATCGCCGGTGTAAAAGGCAAGTCCGGACGGCGCAGGGGATGGCACCCATGTCCGTTCGGCCTCGACCAGATCGTCCGGCAGTTCGGCCGGCGGGTCGATCGGCCGGCCGGAATATTCGGTGCCGTCGGTCAGGAGCGGCCAGCCGAAATTGCCGCTCGCGACGATCTTGTTGAGCTCATCGCCACCGCGCGGCCCGTGCTCTGCCACCCAGAGCTCGCCAGTCTCGGGATGGAGCGCTGCGCCCTGCACGTTGCGATGGCCATAGCTCCAGATTTCGGGCAACGCACCCTCGGTGCTGGTGAAAGGGTTATCCTCGGGCACCGTGCCGTCAGGCATTATGCGGATGACCTTGCCGAGATGGGAATCGAGGTCCTGTGCCTGAACGCGGAACTCGGCGGCGGACCGCTCGCCCGTAGTGATGAACAGATAGCCATCATTATCGAAGGTCAGCCGCGAGCCGAAATGCAGATTGGAGGGCAATTTGGGTTGCTGGGAGAAGATAATTTCAACATCGGAAAGCTGCGACATGTCCTCGCTCAGAACCCCACGCGCCACCGCCGTTGAATTGGTGCCACGCTCATCGCCGGCTTCCGCGAAACTCATATAGACGTAGCGATTGGTTTCGAACGCGGGATCGAGCGCAACGTCGAGCAGGCCGCCCTGCCCCGCGAAGACCACCTCGGGGACACCGGCGATGGGGTCAGAAATCGTCCCATCTGCAGAGACGTGACGCAGATTACCCGGCCGTTCGGTCACCAGCATGCTGTCATCTGGCAGGAAGACCAAGCCCCACGGAAACTGCAGCCCCTCAACCACCGGATCGAGCCTGACGGTACCGGCTTCCGTCTCATGGGTTTGCGCCAGCGCAGGCGATACAAGAGTGGTCGAACACAACAGGGCAATCAGGATTTTGGGTGACATGGGCAGACCTCCGGTTGTCATGGACAGATTGGATAATGGCGCACTGTTGAATTCAAACTTGCCCACAACAAGATGGTTCGATCACAAGAATTTCAGATCCCGGGGAGACCGCGCAATTTGGCATCTGTCATGCAATGGTTTCTCAATCCCTCAACCTCTAGGCTCACCGGCATTTCAATTGATCCATTGGTTCCCATGCACATTGTTTCTCTTTGCCGTTTCACCTTCGCTGCATTTGTGATTTCGGCGCCTGCTTCGGCGCAAACGCTGCTGCCCGGTCCCTTTCCGGGGGCGGATGTGGTCGAGATCGAAGCAGGCCGGCTCGATGCGGCCCTCGCAGCGCTACCGGCCCAGATCGAAGAAACCATGGAGCGCTCCAACGTGCCGGGAATTGCCGTTGCTGTCGTGCATGATGGCGAGGTGGTTTACGCCGAGGGTTTTGGGGTTCGGAATATTGAAACCGGCGAGCCGATCACGCCCGGCACGGTGTTCATGGCGGCCTCGCTTTCAAAATCGGTTACGGCGAGTGTCGCGGCGATTGCCGTGGCAAAGGGTCAGATTGGCTGGGACGATGTGGCAAACGATCACCTCCCCGCGTTGCAACTGAGCGACCCCTACATAAGGGACCACGCAACGATCGGCGATTTTTTTGCCCACCGTACCGGGTTGCCGCACGCGGCTGGGGACGATCTCGAAGATCTGGGCTTTGACCGCGACACAGTGATCGCCCGCCTTGTCGCGCACCAGATGAACCGCTTCCGGCGTGATTATGCCTATGCCAATTTCGGCACGACGATTGGCGCGGAAGCCGTTGCCGCAGCAGCGGGGATGGCTTGGGAAGACCTGGCGGACGCCTATCTCTTCGAGCCGCTCGGGATGACTAGCACCAGCTACCGCAACGCGGACTATATGGCAGCGGAAAACCGCGCCCTCATCCACGCCATGGAAACGGGCGAACCGCTGGCCCTGTTCGAGCGCAATCCCGACCCGCAGGCTCCGGCGGGCGGGTTGTCGTCGAGCGTTCTCGACATGGCAAAATGGCTCAACCTCATTCTCACCGGTGGTGTGAGCGACGACATCGAGCTGTTTGGGCCGGGCGATCTGTTGCCCGCGGTCCAGCCGCAGATTGTCAGTTCCCCCAGCCCCATGGCCGGTGGCCGGACCGATACCTACGGGTATGGTTTCAATGTCGGCGTTACCCCTACCGGCCGCGTTACGCTTTCCCATTCAGGCGCCTTTGTCCTTGGGGCGGCGGCGCGGTTCGTGATGCTGCCGGGCGACGATCTGGGCATCGTGGTTCTGACCAATGCCGGCCCGGTGGGCGCAGCGGAGGCCATCGCCGCCGATTTCATCGACCACTACCAGTTCGGTGAGGCGTCAAGGGACTGGTACGCCGGTTTCAACGGGTTGATGGCGGGCTACATGGTCCCGGCCGGTGATCTTGCCGGGCTGCCGGCGCCCGCCGATGCGCCGGAAAATGCCGACCTCTCGTCCTATGCCGGGGTTTACGGGAACGCCTATTTCGGCCCGCTGACAATTAGCGAGGAAGCCGATGGACTTGTCGCGGAGCTTGGCCCCGAACCCATGCGGTTTCCGCTGGAGCCGTGGTCGGAAGGTGTATTCGCCATGTCGCCACGCAGCGAAAATGCGCCGGCGGGATCGCTCTCGTCGGTAACGTTCGGCGAAGATGCGAACGGCAATCGTACTGTATGGATCGATTACCTCGATGGCGACGGCCTTGCGACCTGGACCGAGGGTCTGGCTCAGTAACCTGAGCCGCCCCCTGCCCCGAACCATTTCGGGTAGTCCGACACCAGCAGGTGAATGGGGGCGACGTCTTCCTCGATCTCGGAAAACCGCCCGATAGGATCGAGGAAGGTATTGTCGGTGCGGTCGTCGTTGACGGTCGAGACCTCGCCGATCAGCACGTCCCCGCCCTCGCCCCAGAACTTGTGCCAATTGCCGGGCAGCAATGTCACGCTTTCGCCCGGCGACAGCTCGAGAATGCCACCGGCCGGCAGGACACGGCGAACCCCGTCGGTAAACACCTCGACCTCACCGGAGGTATCGATACCCTCGCCGGTCCCGTCGTCATTGTAGAGTTGCAGGGCAAGCGTGGCGCCGCCACGATTGATAATGTCCTCAGCTTTTATGGTGTGGCGGTGCATGGGCGAAATCTGATCCTGACGCGAGATCATGATCTTTTCGGCGTACAGCATGCCCCGCCCCTTGCCGAGGTCGGCAGCATCACCATTGCGCGCGGTGAACAGGAACAGGCCCAGCGCGTCGAAATCGCCCTGCCCGTAATCGGTCACGTCCCAGCCCAGACCCGATTTGATGATGTTGGCGATATCGCCGCGCTTGTCCCTCATTTCGGACGGCGTCAAATACGCGAAGTGGGGCAGGATATAGCCGAAAGAGCGGATAAATTCGTCCGCTTCGGAAATGATTTCATTGACGCGGGAACGCTTCATCCCGTGATCTCCGTATGCTCAATATGTTTCCGCCAAATGGCTGATCCGCAAGCTGTTTTGGAGATCGTCCAGGCCCGGCGCCGCACCCCTGCGAGGCGAGAAGCTAAGGGTTGCCGGGCGACCGGGCAAGAGGGTGAAACAATTGTCCGAGAAATATCCCGCAGGTTCGACCTGGGCCGTGACAAAGAAGGCACAGCTATCCGATTGCAGGGTGAGTTCGGGGCCGTTCTTGCCTTGCGCCCAGGTGGCGCTGACCGTTGCTGCAGGCAGGTCGTAATATTTGTGGGCGCGCGGAAAGAAATCATTGCCGCCAATCGGCATGCCGTCTCCATCGCGCCATTCAAGCATCAGAAACTGTCCGTCCGCGACGGCTTCGCGCGCTACACGAACCAGTTCAGACGCTGATTCAAGTCCGAGCGAAACCTCGAGTCTATGCAAGAGCTTGGCAGTGCCTTCCATATCGACGGCAAACACATCGAGCGTGATTTCGGCCAATGCCGGACCGTCGTTCATGCCCTTGATGACGATATCGTTGCCCTCGGGCACCGCGACGATATTGATGGGCGCAAAGAAGCGTTTGGCCAGATAGTGGAGCAGTTTCCACTGGCCGCCATAGTCGAGGCTCGACCAGCTTGCCACCGGCCATGTGTCGTTGATCTGCCAATAAAGCATCCCCATGCAGCGCGGCTTGGTCGAGCGCCAGAATTCAATTGCCGTCTTGATGGCAAGGCCCTGCTGGACTTGCGAGAGGAACACCATTTCCTCGAAACCTTTGGGGAAGCGAAAATAGCGGCACATGGTTTCAAGGATGCGGGCATTGCCGCCGTCATTGCGCTGATGGGTTTCCATCACGGGCGAGGACGGATTGCGGTCTGCGGCCTCGGTGAAGGTCTCGATGACATTGATCGAAGTGAAGGACTGGAAGCCGAACTCGGAGGCAAAGCGCGGCTGCACGGTGCGGTAGTGCTCGAAGGGCTTTGCCGAATGCCACACGTCCCAGAAATGCATGTCACCGCGCGTATCGATATGCCAGCCATCGGCGAAATCCATATACCCCAGCGAGGGCGAAGAGGGCCAGAAACGGCGCTGCGGGTCCTCATCCTCGACGATCTCCGCAAGCAGGTTGGAGAGCCTGTCGTAATTGGCGAGGTGTCTGTCGCGATTGGCTTTGGTTTCCGGATACCAGTTGAGCGAGCCGATCACTTCGTTATCGCCGCACCAAAGCGCGATGGAGGCGTGGTGAGACAACCGACGGACCTGTTGGGTGATTTCGGTTTGAACGTCGGCAAGGAACGCGCGGTCTGAGGGATAGGGCATGCAGGAAAACATGAAATCATGCCAGACGAGCAGGCCCATCTCGTCGCACAGATCGTAGAACCAGTCGGGTTCATATTGCCCGCCGCCCCAGATCCGCAGCATATTGTAATTGGCAGCTTTGGCACTTTGCAGCAGGTCTTCGACCACCTCTGGCGTGATGCGCGAGGGGATGGCGTCTGCCGGTATCCAGTTGGCGCCCATCATTGTGATGTCGCGGCCATTGATGCGGCATTTGAAGCTGTGGTCGATCTCGTCCTTTTCGACGATCCATTCGAGTTTGCGCAACCCGATCTTTTGGCTGGTTGTTTCACCATCGAGATCGGTGACGAGATCGTAAAGTGGTTGGCCGCCCTGCCCCACGGGCCACCACAAATTTGGACTATCGATGGTGATCGAGTGCTCGATAAGGTTCTCGCCCTTTTCCACCTCGATGTCGCCACCGACGGTTTGGCCGTCGATTATGTGAGTGAGAGAAACCGTACCGGAATCAAAGGCATGGACTCTGGTTTTGAGAACCAGATTCACCTTTCCATTCTCATGGAGCTGGTCGATCTGGACGCTTTCGGTGCGGGCCAATGCAGAACGGCGCAGCTCCATGCGGCCATAGACACCAATCGGCATCAGGCAGATTCCCCAGTCCCATCCTGCATGGCAGGCCGTCTTGCGCACGAAGTTGAGGTGGGCAACCTTCTGGTTCATGGCCGCATAGGGAATGGCGAAGGGATGGGCATCGGCCCGCGATTTAGCCACTTCGGGCACCGCGGCAAAAGCGATAATGAGGGTGTTTTCCCCTGCCCTTATCTTGCCCGTGACGTCGAAATCGTAACGGATGAACTGGTTCTGGGTTTGCGCAATCGCCTCGCCATTGAGGAGCACGGTCGCTATGCAATCGACCTCGGACAGAGTCAGCGTCAGATAACCTTCAGCCATATCCGCGGGCACATCGAAGCGCCGCTCCACGGTCCAGGGCGTCTTATAAACCCAGGCAACGGCATCTTCGTTCTGGCCGAAATAAGGGTCGGGGATCTCAGCGGCTTCAAGCAAGGCGGTATGCACATCGCCGGGTAGCGTTATCTCGCCCGACCAGCCGCGCTCGGGCGCAGAAAGCGAAAAACGGCCGCCAAGATCGAGCGATTTGTAATCGATTACCTTTCGGGGCATCGCACTTTCCTGGGCCATAGCGTCTCTCCTCCTAACGAGATTGGGTTCTTGGCAGGTGTGGTATCGCCTTCTACTTTAGTTCAAGGTCGGGATGAAATGGAAATCCCCAACACGGACTGGAGGCGATGATGAACGATATCGAACGCGACAATCCCGGCCTTCCGCATCTGCCCCCGACCTATCCGGTGGGGTTTCTGGTTCTGGCAATTATTCTCGAATTCGTCGTGCCTATCCGGTTTCTGGCGGCTCCGACGCTGCTTTCGATGCAGGCACTGTCGGGAGCGGCGCTCCTTGCCGCCGGGCTGACGCTCGACATCTGGGCCTTTAGGCTGTTTAAAGCCGCCGGCACCAATCCCGAGCCTTTCAAACCCACGACGGCAATCGTCGCGCACGGCCCCTACAGGTTCACACGCAACCCGATGTATGTGGGCTTTCTGTTGAGCTTTACCGGGATCGGGCTGCTGTTTGCACTGGAATGGACACTGATAGCGCTGCCCGTCTTGTGGTTCGTCCTCGATCGGGTGGTAGTGCAGCGAGAAGAAGCCTATCTCACCGGCAAGTTCGGGAGCGCCTATACCGACTATCTATCCCAAACCCGCCGCTGGCTGTGATTACTCTGCGGCTTCTTCGTCCTTGAGATCGAGGAACCCTCCGGACTGACGCTCCCAGAGCCGGGCATAGTGCCCGCCCCGTGCCAACAACGCGTCGTGGGTACCCTCTTCGACAATGCGCCCGTGGTCGAGAATGACCAGACGGTCCATGGCGGCGATGGTTGAAAGCCGGTGGGCAATGGCGATTACCGTCTTGCCGTCCATGAGCTTGTCGAGCTGGCTTTGAATGGCGGCCTCAACCTCGCTGTCGAGAGCGGAAGTTGCCTCGTCGAGCACGAGAATGGGGGCATCCTTGAGCAAGACGCGGGCGATGGCGACGCGCTGGCGCTGGCCGCCCGAAAGCTTGACCCCGCGTTCCCCCACCTGCGCGTCATAATCCGTTCGGCCACGGTTGTCCTTGAGCTCCAAGATAAAATCATGGGCTTCAGCGCTTTTGGCAGCGGCGATCATCTCTTGTTCACTCGCGCCGGCCTTGCCGAACAGGATGTTGGCTTTGACGGAGCGGTGCAGGAGCGCCGTATCCTGGGTAACAACCCCGATATTGGCTCGCAGCGATTCCTGGGTGACTTTCGAGATATCCTGACCGTCGATCAGGATGCGGCCGCTCTCGAGATCGTAGAAGCGCAGCAACAGATTGACGAGCGTCGACTTGCCGGCGCCCGAATGGCCGACCAGCCCGATCTTTTCGCCCGCGCGAACAGTGAGGTCGACGCCCTCGATGATCCCCTTTTCGCGGCCATAGTGGAATTTGACGTTCTCGAATTTGATAGCGGCATTTGTGACCTTGATCGGCTCCGCATCGGGAGCGTCGGTCAATTCGAGGGGCCGGGCGATGGTTTCCATGGCGTTCTGGGCGACACCGAAATGGCGCATCATGCCGTTGAGCTGGCCCATCAAACGGCCCTGCATCATGTTGAGACGCAACACCAGGCTCAGCGTAAAGGCGATGGCGCCGACCGTAATGGCATTTGTTGTCCAAAGCTGGATGGCCAGCAGCCCGAAGGCAATAATCATCACGGTGCTGAGCAGGCCCATCGACGCCCGCATACCCGTGACAAGACGCGCCAGCCGGGTTGCGGAATCGAGGAAGCGCTCGAAACCTCGTTTCACGTAGGTGTCGTTGTCCTCCGCATTTCCGAACAGGCGCAGGGTCTGGACATTGGCAAAGCTGTCGGTGATCCGGCCGTTGAGCACCGAAGCATTTTCGGCGTTCTCGGCGGCGCGGCTACGCATGCGCGGCACGTAGTACCTGGCCATCAAAAGTATTGTCGCGATCCAGATCACGACAAGCGCCGCCATACGCCAATCGAGTTGGGCGAAAAGGAAAATGGTGGTGCCCGCAAAAATGGTCAGCGCCCAGCCGATCTGGATAACGCTCGAGACGAAATCGTTGAGCGATTGAGCGGCCTGGGACACCTTGGTGACCAGCCGTCCCGCGAAATCATCGTTGAAGAACCGGATCGACTGGCGCGACACATAGGCATAGGTCTGCCAGCGCACCATTGTGTTGAACCCGCGGCCGATGGTCTGTTCTTCGACCAGTGCCTGCAGCACCGGCGCCGCAAAGCGGCCCACGACAACCACCACCAGCATCATTGAAAGCTCGGTGCCGTGGGCGGCGATGAGCCCTCCCCAGCCGCCAGCCGCATCGGTGCTTTCGAGCAAATCGATAAGCCGGCCCATATAGAAAAAGAACAACGCCTCGAACAGCGAGGTGAGCCCTGTAAACAGCAGGACCGCGAGGTAGGGCGCCCTGGCCTGGCTGATATAGTACCAGAGAAACGCCCAGATCGTGTCGGGCGGCTGGATGTTCCCCTTGTGCTCGAAGGGTTTGATCCATGTTTCGAAAATTTTTGAGATGCGGGCGGGAAGGCTCAGGGTTTCTTGCGTCATGTTCTGATAAATGGTGCCAGCAAGAGATTATGTCAAGATATATCTTAGACACGACCCCTGCCGCCGCCAGCCTTCCCGTGTTCTGCACTATTGCGCGGCGACCTCCTCGGCATCCGCGTCGATGAAACCGCCCGACTGGCGCGCCCAGAGGCGGGCATAGGTGCCCCCTGTTTCCACAAGCTCGGCATGGGTGCCTTGTTCCACGACCCTGCCCTCTTCGAGGATGATAAGCCGATCCATGGCAGCGATAGTCGAAAGCCGGTGCGCAATGGCGATGACCGTCTTGCCTTCCATGAGCATATCGAGCTGGCTCTGAATTGCCGCCTCAACTTCGGAATCAAGGGCCGACGTAGCTTCATCGAGCACCAGGATCGGCGCATCCTTGAGCAGAACGCGCGCAATGGCGATGCGTTGGCGCTGGCCGCCCGAAAGCTTGACGCCGCGCTCGCCCACATGAGCGTCGTATCCCTTGCGGCCCTTGGCATCGACCAGCGTCAGGATGAAATCATGCGCCTCGGCCTGCCGTGCGGCGGCGATCATGTCCTCGTCGGTGGCATCGGGGCGGCCATACTTGATGTTATCCGCCACCGAGCGGTGCAGGAGCGATGTGTCCTGGGTCACAACGCCGATATTGGCGCGCAACGAATCTTGGGCCACCGACGCAACGTCCGTTCCGTCGATGAACACGTGGCCACTCTGGCGGTCGTAAAAGCGCAGCAACAGATTGACGATTGTCGATTTGCCCGCACCCGAGCGCCCGACAAGCCCAATCTTTTCGCCGGCACGGATGTGCAGGTTAAGACCCTCGATCACCTTGGATGTGCCTTCGTCGCCCTTCTTGCCATAGTTGAAGGCCACGTCCCTGAAGACGATATCGCCCTTCACGCGTTCCAGTCTGGGCGCATCGGGTTCGTCGGCAACGATGGAGGGCAGCGAGAGCGAATTGATGCCGTCGCGCACAGTGCCGATGTTTTCGAACAGTGCCGACATTTCCCACATGATCCATTGGCTCATGCCCTGGAACCGCAAAACGATGGCGGCAGCCGCCGCAACGGCGCCAGCGCTGACCAAATCGTCGAGCCACAGCCAGATGCCGACAAAGCCCACGGCAAACAGCAGCAACCCATTGAGAATGGTGATGGCCTGATTGAGGATCGTCACATAGCGCATCTGGCCGTGGACGGTCTGGAGAAACTCGTCCATCGCCTGCTTGGCGTAGGTCTCTTCGCGGCTCGAGTGCGAGAACAGTTTCACCGTCGCAATGTTGGTGTAGCTGTCGACGATCCGACCCGTCATCATCGAACGCGCATCGGCCTGAAGCTCGGAAATCTTGCCGAGCTTGGGCACGTAATGGCGCAGCAAAAGGATGTAGGCGACGACCCAGGCAATGAAGGGCAGCGCCAGCCAGATATTGTTCATGGCCGCCAAAACGACGGCGCCGATGAAATACACGATGACGTAGTTGAGGACGTCGAGCAGTTTCATCACCGTTTCGCGGACGGCCAGCGCCGTCTGCATCACTTTCGTGGCGATGCGACCGGCAAATTCGTCCTGAAAATAGCTCATCGACTGACGGATGAGATAGCGGTGCGCCATCCAGCGGATACGCTGGGGGAAATTACCCAGCAGCGTCTGGTGGATGATCAGGTTCGAGATCAACACCAACGTCGGCACGACCAGCAGCACGAACAGGCTCATCCAGAACAGCATCGGGCCCTCATCGGCCAGGAAGGTCTCCTTGTCGGCCTCCGCAAGCCAGTCGATGACGTTGCCCAAAAACCCGAACAGGGCAATTTCAGCCAGCGCGACCAGCGTCGAGAGCACCGCCATGGCAATCAGCGGTAGCTTTACGCCGTCCATATAGTGCAGGCAGAAGGCCAGCAGCGTCCTCGGCGGTTGCGAGGGTGCCTGGGGCGGATATGGATTGAGCAGTTTTTCGAACCAGCGGAACATCGGACAACCAATAGGGAAGAGAACCCGGCATCGCCGCTCGCACCTTCCCACATGCGCGAACGGAAACGGAGGATATTAATTTAACAAGCAAACACTTGATAAATTGAATTCGGAAATTCGTCAAGCACTAGCTCTGCCGCAAGGACGTTTCCGCCTCCGCGAATCCGACACCGAAAAGAGTCCGTCGGGCAGCCCGGCAGAATAGCAGTCTTGGGGACGAGTCGCATGTCCCTTCGATGACATTTGGCCGGCGCACGGCAACCCTTAACAAAGTGGAAATATTTTTCTCAGGCCTAAGTGACTCTGCCGACTCGACAATTTTCGCCGGCGCAAATACCGGCAAAAAATGCCTATGGACAAGAGTCATTCAACCGATTCAAAGTCTTAGCATCAAGGAAATTGGTTGGGGCAGCCGCTGGAACGCGGTTGATCGGGCATGGGTTCGGCGGAGACATCCGGCGTCAGCGATAAGGGATTCGGGGGCGGCGCCAGCAGCCTTTTCCAGCGCATCCTTTCGGCCAGCAACCTGCCCGCCCCTGTCCTGCTCACTCTTGTCGCCACCGTGGTTTCGGCCAGCTTTTTCGTCGGCAACGACATCGTCCGGTCCCAGGCCGAGCTTGAGGACCGCGTTCAACTGGTCGCCGCCCTTGCTGCAGCGCAGATCGAACCCGGATCACTGTTTGCCTCGCCCTCTGCGACACCCGCAATTCCGCCCGCGCTTTCCGACAACACACACGTTGCCGTTCTCACGGAAGCCGGCGATGTGCTGTTCAGTTCGGCGCCCGAAATCGCCGGGATCGACAAAGCGTTTTCGCTGCCTGCCGATCAATACATTCAGGCGACTGCATCGCTGGCCGACGACGCCGGTGACGTGACAGTGTTTGTCCCAAGGCTGTCCATCCTCGAAAACATCGCCTGGCGCCATGGATGGATCCTTGCGGCCTTGCTGTTCGGCGCCGCCCTGATCGGCCATTCGGCCCGCAAGGCGTCCCGGCGCGGCACATCGCTGCTCCCGGCCATCGAGGCTGTACCGTACGGGCTGGCGCATTGGTCGGAAGACGGGCTTCTGGTGTGCACCAACCCCGCCTTCGCACGCCTGTTGCGGCTCGACCGGACAACAACGGCCCCGGGCATCCCCTATTCTCAGATCAGTGAAACGATTGCCGGCGAGATTTCCGCCCGGCCGGTGCTCGACACCGAGCGCCAGCGTGTCGTCGAGGTGACGCGCGACGACGGCTCGGTGATCATGCTGGACGAACGCCCCTGCCCCTCGGGCGGGTTTGTGACCATCGTAACCGACATCACCGAACGCAAGGCGGCTGATCGCCTTCTGGGTTCGATCCGGGAAGAGCAGCGCCTTCTGGCCCGGCGCTATCATGAGGAAAAGATCAGGGCCGAGGCCTCGAGCCGCGCCAAGACCAGCTTTCTGGCCCACCTCTCTCACGAAATTCGCACGCCGCTTAATCACATTATCGGCTTTGCCGACATGATCGCGCTCGAAACCTTCGGGCCGCTGGGTGACGCGAAATACAATTCCTATGTCGCCGACATCAAATGCGCCGGTGAAAAGCTACTCGACTCCTTTGCGGAAATCCTAGAATTTGCCGAGCTCGAAGGTGGCCGCAAGACGCTGAAAAAAGAAACCGTCGCCATCGACGACCTGCTTTCAGGCTGTTCGATCCGCTTTGCGGGTCGTGCCGCCAAGGCAGGGGTCCGGCTCGACGTCGCGCGGCGCACCCGGGGGTGGCTTTCAGCCGACCGGCACTATCTCGACCGCATGCTGACCAACCTCGTTGAAAACGCCCTGCGGTTCACGCCCGCGGGCGGCATGATCCGGGTCGCCGCCTGGCCGGCGGACAATGGCGTCGTGCTGGAGGTCACCGACACGGGTATCGGGATGAGCGAAGAGCAGATGGGCAAACTCTCCCAACCTTTCGTCCTCCCTGACGCCGCCTTCGCGCGCGATCATAACGGCATCGGGCTTGGCATCGCCATGGCCCGCGCCGTGGCCGAGCAGAGCGGCGGGCGGCTGGCTATCGACTCGCTTGAGGGGATCGGGACCACCGTGGCGATTTCCCTGCCCATGGCGTCAGCAGCTGAAGACCAGCTGCCGACCCCGATTGCCGCCGCGAAAGCGGCTTAGAGTGTTTCCAGGATAAGTGGAAATGCTCTAGCCCCGCATCCTCTCGTAAAATTCCACTGCCGCCTCACTGACTTCGGCGCGCATCGCTCCGATATCGGCTTCCAGCCGCGAAAAGTCCGGGTAGTTAGCGCGACGGGCCACCAATTCGCGGAAGGCCGGCGTCCAGCCCTCGTCCTTAAGCGGATCGACAAGGCAGGCACTCATCAATTGCAGGATCGCTGTGTACGTCGCGTGGATTTCAGCGAGGCGCTCGCCTTGCGGCAGTATGGCCGTTTCGGCCAGCCGCAGCAGCACTTTGGCCGGCGGCGCCTGCGGCACTTCAAGCTTTGCCCCTTCGAGCAACTGCGCCGTCTGGGCGATAAATTCGAGATCGACCAGTCCGCCATCATGCAGTTTGAGGTCGAACGGGTGGCGCGGCGGGCGCTCCTTGGCCATCAGGGCGCGCATGTCGAGCACGTCGCCGACGATCTTCGCCCGGTCGCGCGGCAGAGCCAATATCCGGTCGATCTCGTCATCAACCGCTTCGGCCAGACCCGGGTCGCTGATCGCCACGCGTGCACGGGTCAGCGCCAGATGCTCCCAGGTCCAGGCCTCATCGGCCTGATAGGTGCGGAAGCGCTTCAGGCTTGTCGCCAGCGGGCCGGAGTTGCCCGAAGGGCGCAGCCGCATGTCGGCCTCGTAGAGCACGCCCTCCGCGGTCGGCGCGGAAATGGCGGCAACCAGCCTTTGGGTAAGGCGCGTGAAATAGGTGGCGACATCCAGCTCGCGCTCGCCATCAGAGCCAGTCGCACCCTCGGGCACATCGTAGAGCATAATGAAATCGAGGTCGGAGGTCAGCGTCATCTCGCGGCTGGCCATCTTGCCGAAACCGAGCAATCCCACCCGCGCACCGGGGATCGTGCCGTGCCGCTGCGCAAAATTTTCACGCACAGCGGCGAACAGGCGAGCCAGCAGCGTTTCGGCCAACGCCGTAAACTGGCGCCCTGCCTGTTGGGCCGAAAGCGCCCCGCCAACAAGACCGGCAGCAATGAGGAATTTCTGTTCCTGGCCGATGATGCGGGCCCGGTCGATCAGATCTTCGAAGCTGCGGGCCTCGGCAAGAAACGCGTCGACGCTGGCGACCAACGTTTCCGACGTCGCGATATCGCCCGCAAAGGACGGATCGATCAGCCCATCCACCACATGGGCGCGATGGATCACGGCTTCGGCCAGCCGCGGGGCCGAGGACATGAAATCGAGCAGCAACTGGCGCAACTGGGCATGATTGCGCAGCAGCGCAAACATCTGAACGCCGGCCGGCAGGCGGGTCAAAAAGTCGTTGAACCGCGTAAAGGCGATATCGGGATTGCCGCTGTCGGCAAACGTCTTGAGCAGGCCGGGGATCAGTTCGGTCAGATGCTCGCGCGCCTTTGAAGCGCGGGTCGCGGCATAGCCGCCATAATGCCATTTGCGGATTGTAGCGGAGACCGATGCGGGATCGGAAAACCCCAGATTTGCAAGGGTTTCCAGCGTATCGGGGTCATCGTCCGAGCCGGTGAAGGCCAGATTGCCCAAATCCCCTGAAAGGCTTTCACCCTCGGAAAACAGTTCGGCGTAATAATCGGACACCCGGGCCAACGCGGCGCGATAGTCGGCTTCGAACGTCTCACGGTTCTCGCAGCCCATGAGCAGCGCGATCTCAGCCACGCCCTCTTCGGTTTCCGGCATCACATGAGTTTGCTCGTCGCGCAGCATCTGAAGCCGGTTTTCGACGGCCCGCAGGAACCAATAAGTTTCCTCCAGATCAGTTGCGGCCTCGGCGCTGATCCATTTGCCTTCGACCAGCGCCGCCAGCGCCTTGACCGTGGGCCGCACGCGAAGATGGGGGTCGCGCCCCCCGGCAATCAATTGCTGGGTCTGCACGAAAAACTCGATCTCGCGGATGCCGCCGCGCCCCAGCTTGACGTTGTGGCCGAGCACGCGCTGTTCCCCGACCTTGCGGTGAATGTTGATCTGGCGTTTCATCGCCTGAATGTCGGCGATCATCGCGAAGTCGAGATGCTTGCGCCAGATGAAGGGTGCGAGTTCCTTGAGGAACTGATTGCCCACCCCGATATCGCCGGCGCAGGGCCGCGCCTTGATCCAGGCCGCCCGCTCCCAGTTCTGGCCGCGCGATTCATAATAGCTCAGCGCCGCATCGAACGAGATGGCCACCGGGGTTGATCCCGGATCAGGGCGTAGCCGCACGTCGGTGCGGAACACATACCCATCGGCGGTGCGGTCCTGCATGATCGAGACCAGCCGACGGATGATCCGGACGTAGAATTTGTTGTGGTCGGCATCCTCGCGCAACACGGCCACCATGGGGTCGTAGAACGCCACGATGTCAATGTCGGAGGAATAATTGAGTTCCTGCCCGCCATGCTTGCCAAGCGCAAAGATCGCCAGCCCGGAATTGGCGGCACGTGCCTGTTCGGCTGGCTGGGCCAGCTTGCCCTCGCGGCCAGCCTCGGCCATCAGGAAGTCGAGCGCCGCTTCGAGCGCCGCGTCGGCGATGTCGGACATGCAGCGGGTGGTATCCCGCGACGTCCATACCCCACCGATCTCGGCGACCGCCGACAGCAGCGCGCCGCGCGCCTTGCCGACCCGCAAACGCCGGGCCAATTCGGCCTCGTCGTCGCACGCCCCGGCGTCCCGCATATCGTCGATCAGTGCCGAAAAGGCTGTCTCAGGCTCAGCCTGCAGCGCCCCGGCAAACCATTGAGCATGCCGGACAGCAAGGTCCTGCAGATACGGCGCCGTGGCAAAGATCGGGCCCAAGGTGCCCACGGCGCCATCGAACGCGGCGCGCTCGTTGTCGGCCAGAACACCGGTCAAATCTTGGGGCAGGGCCGCATCTGATCTAGCGCCCAACGCGCGCAGGGCCGGTCCCAGCGCACTCATGATAATACCGCCCTATGGCGCGGGAAAGGTGATGATGGCCCTTGCGCCGGGCATATTGTCCTCGAAACGGATATCGCCCCTGTGCAGGCGCACGACAGCAGAAACCAGCGCAAGGCCCAGCCCGGCTCCCGGCTCGGTGCGGCTGGCTTCGAGCCGCGCGAAGCGCTCGAAAACGCGCGAGCGATCCGCCTCGGGAATGCCGGGTCCTTTGTCAGCGACTTCAATGACGATCCTCCCCGCTTCCCGCCGTGCAGCAAGACTTATGCTACCGCCTTCGGTGTTCTGGCCGTATTTTATGGCGTTTTCGACAAGATTTACAAGGGCTTGACCGATGAGTTCGCGGTTTGCATCGAGTTCGATTCCTGGCTCGATCGTGGCGTCCAGTGCCATGCCGGCATCTTCGGCGACCGGGGTGTAGAGCTCGGCCACGTCGGCGACCACTTCGCTCAGATCGATATTGGAGAATGCCCCGGTCGAGGTGCCCGCTTCGGCCCGGGCAATAAGCAGCAGGGCGTTGAAGGTGCGAATGAGCTGGTCGGATTCGGCGATGGTGGTTTCGAGCGCCACGCGCCGCGCCTCGGGATCTGGATTGCGCAGCGCCGCCTCGGCCTTATTGCGCAGGCGAGTGAGCGGGGTCTTGAGGTCATGGGCGACATTGTCGGTCACCTCCTTGAGCCCCACCATCAGCCGCTCGATGCGTTCGAGCATGGCGTTGAGGCTGGTGGCAACCGCGTCAAATTCATCATTACGGCCCGTCACCGGAACGCGCTCGGACAGATTGCCCGACATGATCTTGTTGGATGTGCCGGTAATGGCGTCGATCCGGCGAAGCACGTAGCGCGCCGTCAGGCCCCCGGCCAGAACCGAAAGCACGATAATGCCGATGACGCCGCCGAAGAACGTGCGCAGGATAATGGCGTTGAACCCGCGCCGCTCGCCAACGTCCCGGCCAATGACCAACCGCAATCCGTTGGGCAACTCGAGCGATTCCACCATGGCCGTCCCGCTGGTCGGCACAGCGTCTTCGGGCCCGCCAAAGATCTCGCGGCCGCGTTCATAGTTGAGTTCGTAACGTCCCGGCTCGGTCAGGACGACCGCTGGAAAATCGGTCACGTTGCCGGCGATCATCACACCTGTCGGGTCGCCGAGATAATAGATGCCCGGCCCCGGACGGTCGGCCAGCTTCTGAACGGCAAAGGCCACAGCGCGCACGCCCGACTGGCTGGAGAGAAGCCGTATCTGGACAATTTCGCGTTGGACGTCGCGCAATTGCTCGCGCTGGATCTGGATCGCGCTTTGATAGGCAATGAGCCCCAAAAGCACGATGGCAAAGCCCACGAAGATCGCGATGAACATCGCCGTGAGCCGGACCGTGGTGGTCCGCCACAGTGAGCGCAACCGGAAGGGCCTGGGCGCCGCGTCAGTCACGGATCATATATCCCGCGCCGCGCACGGTCTGCAGCAGTTGGCGCTGATGACCCTTGTCGACCTTGCCACGCAGGCGCGACATGTGCACATCGATGACGTTGGTCTGGGGGTCGAAGTGATAGTCCCAGACGTTTTCGAGCAGCATGGTGCGGGTGACGACCCGGCCCGCGTTTTTCATGAGGTATTCGAGCAGGCGGAATTCGCGCGGCTGAAGAACTATGGTTTCCGCTGCCCGCTCGACCTTGCGCGACAGCCGGTCGAGGGTCAAATCGCCCACCTGGTAGGAGGTTGCCGCCTCGCTCGGGGCAGAGCGGCGCGCCATCACTTCGATGCGCGCCAGAAGTTCGGAAAAGGCGTAGGGCTTGACCAGATAGTCGTCGCCACCGGCCCGCAGTCCGGTGACGCGGTCATCAACCTCGCCGAGCGCTGAAAGGATCAGGACGGGAGTCTTGTCGTCCTCGGCTCGAAGGGACTCGATGATCGAAAGGCCATCGCGGCGCGGCAGCATGCGGTCGACGATCAGGACATCGTATTCCATGCCCGAGGCCATGGCATAGCCCGTTTCGCCGTCGCTGGCATGGTGGGTGACATGGCCGCATTCATCGAGGGCCTGAATGAGATAGGACGCCGCTTCGCGGTCGTCTTCGATAAGCAATATCTTCACTGCACGCCCCCGAAAATAAAAGGGACCGGCCCCGAAAGGCCGATCCCAAAGGTTGTTACTCTTCGATGTCGAGCGGGACGCCTACGAAGCGGACGACGCCGTCGCGGGAAACACGGAGCGATACCGCCGACTTGCCTTCGCTGCGCGCCGCATCGATGGCCGCCTCGAAGTCCTCGGGCGTGGATACGGCACCGCCGTTCGCCTGCTCGATCACGTCGCCGGGCATCAGGCCGCGCGAGGCGGCGCCACTATCGGCTTCGATGGATTCGACCACAAGGCCCTCTCCACCCTCATTGGGGATCACCGTCACGCCGATCGACGAGCTTGTCGATTCAGGAGCGACTTCTTCCTCGGGTTCCTGGGGCGAAGGAGCGGCTTCTTCATCTTCCTCGAGGCGGTCGAGCGTCACTGTGATGTCGAGTTCGTCGCCGCTACGGATAACGCCGAGTTCGACATCGGAGCCGGGCGACTGCTGAGAGATCACCCGCGACAGTTCGCGCGCCGAGCTCACGCCCTCGCCGTTGACCGAGACGATGACGTCGCCGGATTCAACACCAGCGGCGGCTGCCGGGGCGCCTTCGATAGGCTGGGTCACCAGCGCACCGTTGGAATTGGCAAGGCCGAGCGCATCAGCGAGATCGTCATTGAGATCCTGGAGCGAAACGCCAAGGAAGCCGCGCGTCACAAAGCCGGTATCCTGGAGCTGGGAAATCACGCTCTGGGCAAGCGTCGCCGGAATGGCGAACGCGATGCCCACATTGCCGCCCGACGGCGAGAAGATGGCGGTGTTGACGCCGACCACTTCGCCCTGGGTATTGAACGAAGGACCACCCGAATTGCCGCGGTTCACCGCAGCGTCGATCTGGAGGAAATCGTCGTAGTAGGAGGCGTTGATGTCGCGGCCACGAGCCGAAACGATACCTGCCGTCACCGTGCCACCGAGGCCAAACGGATTGCCCACGGCAACCACCCAGTCGCCCACCCGGGCTTCGTCGGTCGCAAATTCAACGAAGGGGAGATCGCTGCGCTCTTCACGAACCTTGAGCAAGGCCAGGTCGGTGCGCGGATCGGTGCCGATGATGTCGGCGGCCAGTTCGGTGTCGTCCTCGAGGAGAACGGTGACTTCGCTTGCGTCCTGCACCACGTGGTTATTGGTCACGATGTAGCCGTCAGCCGAAATGATAAAGCCCGATCCCACGGCCTGCATGAAATCGCGCGGGCGGTTCGGACGCTCGGGGTTTGGCGCGCCAAAGGGTTCTTCGAACTGGTCAAAGAAGCGGCGCAGCGGATGATCTTCGGGCAGGTCGGGGAATTCGAACTGGAAATTGGGGCCACGCTGGACCTGCTGAACGGGAACTTCGGAGCGAACCTGTACCGAGACCACGGCCGGCGAAACCGACTCCACCAGATCTGCAAACCCGGTCATGGGAGGCGAGCCCACGTCGGTGCCGACCTGCTGGGCAATGGCTGGCTGGGTGTTGACGAACCCGGCGCCAAGTGTACCCGCCGCGACAATCATTGCCATAGCAGATGCGGCGATCCACTTGCGCTTCGGCGTAGAAAACATGTTGGACATATTGGAAAGATCCTCTCTGTTACAGGCAGTTCGTCTGCTGTTGGCGTCTATGTAATACGCGTGGGCTTTCCGCACAGTTGCATGCAGATTAAATCTTGGTAATGGACCGGGCCGAATTGTGACCTAACCCCACACAGCCTGCCGCAACATTTCAAGTGCCATCAAGGTCAGAATGAACCTAAAGCCCCTGCGAAACGTCTTCTCCGACACCCTGTCCAGGATGCGGCTTCCCAAGACGGTCCCAAGAAAACCGGTCAGGACCATGGCCAGGACCAAGGGCAGGTATGTGGCAAACGCAAAGCCGAAAAATGTGAAGGTGACGGCCTTGGCAATGTTGTTGAGCGTCATCAGGCTCGCCTGAGTGGCGATCAACTGCCTGCGGTCGTTGAGCTTGCGCAAAAAGTTGGCCACCAGAGGCCCCACGGCCCCAACGAACATCCCGACCCCGCCGATGACAGTGCCCGCCGCGAAATCGGCAATTGGCCCGCGTCCGGTCACGCGCGGTTGAGGCACCCATACGCAATAGAGGATGAACAGCCCGATCACCGCCTGAAACAGGGCCTCAGGGATCGATACCGCCAGGCTTCCGCCCAAAACAATGCCGAGCACGCTTCCTGCCCCGAACCACAGCATGAGATGCCACTGGATATGGGCGCGCTGGACGATGGCACGGCCGCCGTTTGAGCCAAGCTGGACTAACCCGTGTACGGGGATGACCACCGCTGGCGGGAATACCAGCCCGAGCGCCGCGAGCATGGCAATGCCACCACCCAGCGAGAACATGGCGGTTATCATCGATGTGATGAAGCTGACGGCAATCAGTGTGAGCGCGATCCATACGGAAAGGCCGTCCGGCAACAATTGCGCGATCTCGAAATTCATATGGCAGGCTCCCTGCCTTTTGATGGCAGAGCCCGCGAGCGAGAACAAGCGCGCTTGAGGTTTGGGTTTCCGCGGTGTGGGAAACCTAGTTCTTGCGCAATCTTTCGAGCGCCTTTTCCTCGTCCGATGACAGGCCGGACTTGCCGGTCACGGTCTTGCGGCGGCGCACGGCCCAGATGGCCAGGACGATCAACCCGCCTGCCAGGAGTATGGGCGTTGCGACCCACAGAAAGATCGTGTGTCCGGCAAACACCGGATTGAGCAACACGAACTCGCCGTAGCGCGCCACCACGAAGTCATAGACTTCGGTATCGGTATCGCCCGCCACCAGCCTCTCGCGCACGAGTAGACGCAGGTCCCGGGCCAGTTCGGCGTCGGAATCGTCGATGGACTGGTTCTGGCACACAAGGCAGCGCAGATTGCCCGAAATCGACCGGGCGCGCTGTTCGAGCACGGGATTGTCCAGCACTTCGTCGGGCTGCACGGCGCCCGCCGTCATCGGCAGCATCAGAGCCAGCAGCGTGGCCAGCGCAAACATCAGTCGCTTCACTGGGCTGCTCCCGCGGGCTTTGTCTTCGCCTTGGCGGGCGCGCCGATCCGCATGCGCCGGTCGGTGAGCGATAGGAACCCCGCTCCGGCCATCAGGACGGCACCCAGCCAGATCAGCAGCACGAACGGCTTGTGCCAGAGGCGCACGACCCGCCCGTCGGCGCCGAAGCGCTCGCCGAACTGCACATACATCTGGCTGAACCCGTACGTCGCAATGCCCGCCTCAGTGGTCGGCGTACCGCTCACCGCATAAACGCGGCGCTCAGAGGTCAATTGCCGGTCACGGCCCCATGGTGCATCGATCAGGAAGGTGCCCCGGTCGGCGGTGAAATTGGGGCCTTCAAAATGAACCTCGCCCTGATAGGTGATCGAATATCCGGCGATATCGACAGTTTCCCCGGCCTGCATTGAGGTGACGTTCTCGGTCTGGAAAGCCGTGGCGCACACGATACCGATCACCGAAACGCCGACGCCGGCATGGGCAATGGTGGTGGACCATGCGGTCTTGGGCAAGCCCTTGAGCCGCTGCCAGCTTTGCGCCCATTTGACCCTGCCGATGGCGGCGCGTTCGGCCAGTTCGGCAATCGCGCCGACGATGACCCAGATGCCGATGCCCAGCCCGATAGGCGCCAGCGAGACCGGAAAACCCATCAGCCCGAAAATCAGAAGAGTGAGCACCAGCGTTACAATGATCGCTGCGAAGAGCCTTTGACCCACCGCAACCAGATCACCCCGCTTCCAGGCCAGGAAGGGTCCGAACGGAATCAGCAGCAACAGCGGCACCATCAGCGCCCCAAAGGTCAGATCGAAGAACGGCGCACCAACCGTAATGCGCGCCCCGGTCAGCGCTTCGAGAACCAGCGGATAGAGCGTTCCGATCAGAACGCCCGCTGTCGCCGCCGAGAGGAACAGATTGTTCAAAATCAGCGCGCCCTCGCGGCTGATCGGCGCAAAAAGCCCACCATGGCGCAGCGTCGAGGCGCGCAGCGCAAACAGCGTGAACGCACCGCCGATGAAGGCCGCCAGCATCGCCAGAATGATGACGCCGCGCGTGGGGTCCGACGCGAACGAATGCACCGAGGTCAAAATGCCCGAACGCACGAGAAACGTGCCGAGCAGGCTCAGCGAGAAGGTGATGATGGCCAGAAAGATCGTCCAGATTTTCAGCGCATTGCGCTTTTCCATGACGATGGCTGAATGGAGCAGCGCCGTGCCAGCCAGCCAGGGCATGAAGCTGGCGTTTTCCACGGGGTCCCAGAACCACCAGCCGCCCCAGCCCAATTCGTAATAGGCCCAGTACGAGCCCATGGCGATCCCCAGCGTCAGGAACGACCAGCTGGCCAGCGTCCAGGGCCGCACCCAGCGGGCCCACGCCGCATCGATCCGCCCGGAAACCAGCGCCGCTACGGCAAAGGAAAAGCAGATCGAAAACCCGACATAGCCGAGGTACAGCAGCGGGGGATGGATGGCGAGGCCGATATCCTGGAGCACGGGATTGAGTTCGGTGCCGTTGAAGGGCGCCGGATCGAGCCGCCAGAAGGGATTTGAGGTGAACAGCACGAACCCTGAAAACGCGGCGACCATTAATCCCTGATTGGAAAGCACCAGCGTCTTGAGCTCGTCGGGCAGATTGCGCCCAAACGCCGCCACCGCCGCCCCAAACAAGGTAAGCGTGAAGACAAACAGCAGCATGGAGCCTTCGTGGTTCCCCCAGGTGCTGGTGATCTTATAGAGCATGGGCTGGAGCGAATGGGAGTGTTCGACGACCAGCCTCACCGAGAAATCGTCACCGGCAAAGGCCGAAAGCAGCGCAGCAAAGGCCAACCCGACAAGCGCGAACTGCAATATCGCTGCCTGCGAAACGAACCGCTGCGCCAACTCGCTGCCCCGCCAGAAGGCAAATCCGGCCCCAGCCTGCACGATGGCCAGAACGAAGGCCAGAACGAAGGCGAAATGTCCCAGTTCGATCGTCACGCTGCGCTATCCTTCCTCGCCCTGCCAGACGCCTTGCTCGCGCAGCGAGTCGGCGACTTCACGGGGCATGTAGGTTTCGTCGTGCTTGGCGAGCACATTGGTCGCCAGGAACGTGCCGTCGGCCTGCACGCTGCCTTCGGCCACCACCCCCTGCCCCTCGCGGAACAGGTCCGGCAGGATGCCGGTGTATCGGGCGGTCATCTCTCCGGCCCCGTCATGGACGACGAACACATTGTTTTCGCCATCCTGTTGCCAGCTGCCCTCGAGCACAAGTCCCCCCAGCCGGATTGGCGTGCCGGGTGACACTCCGGCTTCGGCAATCTCGGTGGGCGAGTAAAAGAACACGATCTGGTCGCGCAATGCGGTCAGGATCAATCCCGCCGCCAGGGCGAGAATGACGCCGAGGCCGGCAATGACCCCGAGGCGTTTCTGTTTGCGTGTCCAGGCCATCGCCTTACTCCATCAATCCCGTTTCGCGCCCGAAATCTTCCAGCGCCAGCCTGTCCTGCCCCGAAAGTGCGGCAAGACCGCGTTCGAGGTCGGCGCGCGCTGCGTCTTCGCCGTCAAGTTCGATACGCGAGCGCACGAGCTGTATCCACTCGGCTGCACTGCCGCCTTCGTCATAGAGCCGCGCGGCCAACCCGTCGACCATGCCGCGGATCATCACATCCATCGTCGCATCAGGCTCACTATCGCCCAGCGTGCCGCTCTCGAGTCCTGCCTGGGCGGCCACGAGCCCCGACCGCGCCGTATCGATCCAGGCTTCTTCGCCGGTCGCAAGACCGAGCAATTCTTCCCACAGCTCCACGGCCTCCTCATATTGACCCGATTGGGTCAACTGGCCAGCCAGATAGAAGCGCGAGCGCACATGAACCGGGTCCGCCTCGACCGCGCTGCGCAAGAGCGCTATCGCTTCGTCGTCGGCCACCCCGTCATTGCCCAGAATCAACGCTTCGGCGAGGTTGGTTTCTCTGTCGGCCGTGGGCGGCTCAAGCGACAAGACGCGCCGCCAGGCATTGGCCGCTTCAGCAAAACGCCCCTGTTCCATGTAGATCGGCGCCAGAACCAACCAGCCGCGCAAATCGTCGGGGGTTTGCTCCATCTGTGCTTCGACGGTCGCCACGGCCGCCTCGATATCGCTGGCCGATATCTGGGCCGGCACTTCGCGACCGGCCAACGGCAACGCCGGCAGGTCGGCCCGCCCAATCCAGGCGTAAAGCCCGAGGCTAGCTGCCGCGACGACCGGCAAGGCCGTCAGCATGACCGTTCTGCCGCTAATGGCGCCTTTTTTTCCCGCAGCTTCCTTTTCATGAAGGATAACTTCGCGCGCCAGTTCCGCTCTTGCCGCCGTCGCTTCATCGGCCGAAAGCCGTCCCGCTTCCAGATCGCGATCGATTCCATCGAGCTGATGGCGAAAAAAGGTGCGCGCCGCATCGGGGCTCTCGCCAGCGGCCGTGGTGCGCGGTGCCTTGCGGAGTGCCCATGCCAGTGCGCCAAGGCACACCAGAACCAGCAATATCGCTAAAATCCAGAACAAGTGTGAGACTAACCCTTGAAAACCAATGAGATGCCGTTTCTATAGGCCAAACTCGCGCAGATTGCAGTCGGCGATTGGGGCGCGCTTTGCCGCACCTTGATCGGGACTGACCCGCAGCGTAGGGGGCCGGACGGGATTGAGATGACCGAGCAAGCCAAAACCATTGCCGTGGTCGGCGCCTCCCCCTTCGCGTGGCTTCTAGCAGGGCTTTTGGCGTCTGACCATTCACGAGCAATTGTGCTGCTCAGCCCGCCACCCAATCCTCACGCCCTGCGCCCCCTGCCCTCGCTTTCCTTCGCCCCGGTCACGCGGCCGGAAACCTGGTCCATTTTGATGGCTCACGCCAAACCGGCGCTGCGGCGCCTGTCGCGCATTGTGCCGACCATCGGCGAGCGGATAGACATGCGCGTCCTGGCCCGATCCGCCGAGGCTGTGTTGGCCCTGGGCCATATGCGCCATCTCGCCGAAGGTTTCCGCTATCCTGTCGATCCGATGGAAAAAGACACCAGCGGCACTTTCATGGGGCTGCGCGATGTCCGGTCGATCGATGCCTCCGCACTCCTTGGCGCGGCGCCCTCCTGGCTGTCGGCGTCCAATGTCGCCGTTCTCAATTCGATGGAGGGGCTGAAAATCCGGCGCGACGGCAGTGCGCGGTTCGGAGCGACCTCCATCGATCAGGTGATCCTGGCCGATGACGAGGCCATCCTCCAATGGGTCGACGCCGATGAAATCGCAACATTTGCGCGCATCGAGCACTGGGCCGGCATCGAAACCGCCCCTCAGCGCCATGCGCGCTACCGGGCCGGCTTCGATCTCGACACGGGAACTGTCTTCGCCCAATCGGGCGATGGCGTCGTCCGCGCCGCGGCCCGCAATGACGATGGAAGGGCGCTGGCCCGCATTGCCGATTGTCTGGCCCTGGACCCCGCGCCCCGTCTCGCTGCCCAGACCAGCCTTACGCGGCTTTTTTCCCACGATGGTGCCCCGGTGCTCGGCCCGACGCGGCGGGACAAAATGTTCGTCGTGGCAGCACTTGGCACGCTCGATCTGATCCTGGCGCCACTGATCGCCGGGATCATTGCGGAACGCGCTAGTGGATTGGAAGCCGAATGGGCGGCGGCCCATGGCGCCGATTTGCGCCAGCCGCGACGTGAGGTGGCCGACTTCCACCCCGGGCTCGTGGCCGGGGGTGCACAATGAGCGGGAGCAATCGCCTGGCCGGAAAACTGCCGCCGGAATTTGCCCACCCGGTCATCGATCGCACCCGCCCCGTGCGTTTCCGTCTCAACGGGCGCACGCTGCACGGCTTTGAAGGCGACACCGTTCTGTCCGCGCTTCTGGCAAACGGCGTTCACACCGCCGGTCGCTACGCCGGCAATGTCATAGCGCTGGACGAGTACACCGCGCCGCCCATCGTTTTGGAAGGCAACGAGAACCGTCCCGATCTCGCCATGCCCATGGCGATCTGTCCCGCTGTCGATGGCGCCGCCTTCATCTCCGTCGGGCCTCGCCCTGCGGTCACCAAAACGCTGGCTGCGCGTTTCCTGCCGCGCCGCAAGGATACGCTCGGGCTCGTTTACAAGTCTGGATCGGCCGAGCCGGGCGGCTGGATCGATACCGAGGCGACCCGACGCATCACCGCCGATGTCGCGATTGTCGGGGGCGGCGTTGCCGGGCTGTCGGCGGCGCTTGCCGCCGCCCGCAAGGGTCTGCGCGTCTGCCTTGTCGAAAAGGAAGCGACGCTTGGCGGCCTGTCGGTGTTTTTCGGCAAGGCCGAAGGCGAGCCGGTCCCCGAGGATACGATCAGCGAGCTGGCCAGCCAGATCGGAGAGTCCGGGCTCATCACCCTGTCTCTGGGCACAGTGGCCTTCGACATTGCCAGTTCAACGGTCGAGGCGATCCGCGTTCTCAGATCCGGCGCCCTCCCCCAGCCCGAGCGCCTGTCGATAAGGGCCGACACCATCGTTCTGGCCACCGGAATGGTTGGCCGCATGCCAGTCTTTTCGGGCAACAGGCTGGCTGGCGTGGACGAAGCCAGCGCCGCATGGCGTTTGGCGGCCCGCTACAACATATGGCCCGGCGGCAGCGCCCACATCCATTCTGTAACCAATGTGGGTTACCGCATGGCGCTGCTCGGGGCGGCCAGCGGCAAATCGATAATCCGCGCCAGCGACCCACGCATCGATCCGCAAACCCGGTTCATCGAATTCTGCAAGGCCTATGGCTACCGCCTGGGCTGGGGCATGGCCATCGGTTCGGTGGCACCCGCCCGGCGCAACGGGCTTGCCGTCTATCTGGCCAATGCGGAAAACGGGACGCCGGACGAAGAGGCAATCGCCTGCGACCGCCTGATCGTGTCGGGCGGCTGGCAGCCCGATCTCGACCTTTGGCTCAAGGCCTCCGGCCCAGTCGCCTGGGATCGAAAAACCCAGACGCTCGTGGCCGATGGCGATCTCCACGGTGTTGTTCTTGCTGGCAGCGTTGCAGGCTACCTAAGCCTGGGCGGGTGCATTTCCCATGGCAAGGCGGCGCTCGAAACAGCTCTCGATGGCGAGGATCGCCCGGTCGACGATCCGCGCATCGATCCCATTTTCGACACTCCGGACGGCCCCCTGCTTGTCTCGCGGCCCGACCAGCATATTGCAGCCTTTGTTGCGCCCGGCGCGTCGAGCGTGGTCGCGCCTCCGGTGGCGCATGGCTGGCGGCGGCCCGCAGCCGCTATCGCTACACCCCTGGCCGGACCGCTCAGCCCACTCGATGTGGTGGGAGAGATCATTGCCCAGCGCCTCGACCCGGCTCTGGCGCCAGCGCTCTGCGCCGAGCGCTGTGTCGTGCCGCGAATTCTGCAGAAAGCCAATGATGCCACGCCGTTCCCTGCCCATGTGCCCGAAGGCATCCCGCTCTATCTCGAGCATCGCTTCGGCGCCGACCAGGTGCAGTGGCTTCTCATCCCCGGCGAACAGCGCCGGTTCGATCCGGGATGTCTGGTGTTTGCCAACACAGACCACCGCTCGCCGCTCGATGCGGTCGGCGTGGTCCTGGCCGATGAGGGTGGAAAGGTTCGTGCGCTGCTCAAGCACCTGACGATGAACGCCGGCGACATTGTCTATCTCCGCGACGGGCTGACAACCATTTCAGCGCGGCTCGGGCAGCCCGTGAGCTAGAGTGCTTCCAGGATAAGTGGGTACCACTTATCCGGTTCGGAAGCGCGACAAAACTAAGCAATAGAAGCGATTCGAAGAAACGCTGAAATGCTCTAGCCCTGCGCGGTGCGGCGCTCGGCGCCATCACGGGCCCGGCGCAAAATATCGGCATACTCGGGGTTGAAGCGGATCTCGGCCATCTTGATCCCGGCGTCCAGCCGCTCGCGCGCTGCCGGATCGGCAGGTTGGGCGCGATACATGTCGAGCGCCCGGCCCACAAGCACCTCGACAGTCTGCCCCGTATCGGCCCATGCCTGATCGAGCAGAGCGTTAACGGCGAGAGAATCGCGCGATTTCCTGACCGCTATCAGCAGATAGAGCCCATTGAGCGCGGCCAGCACCTGATCGGGGTCGACCTTGTCGTTGCCATCGCGCGGGCGCCGCAACGCCTGGGTGACGTTGATGGTGATTTCCTTCATCGGCCGCTCGAGCCGCTCGGACAACCGTGCGGTAAGATCGGTCATGATCGTCCCCCACAGCGAGCGCCGCTCGATTTCCAGATTGTAATTGATGGAACGCATCAGCCTGTGAAACCGGTCGATCGCCTTGCATGAAAAATCGATGTCGGAGAACAGATTGGGCTGGCTGGCCAGTCTGCCGATCTGGCTCTGCGCGTGGCTCAGAACCGCCTCGACCAGCGCGCCATAACCAGCATTGGTGATCCGCGTTTCGGTGTTGCCGCCGGCGATGGCCACTGCCGCCGCCATGACGCGGCTGGGGTTGGCCATGTGCCCCACCATCGCCTGCATCCAGAGCGCGCGGGTCAAGGGATTGGTGATGGAAATGGACTGCAGTGCCGTAACCAGTGCCGCCTCATCGGAAATCGAACCGACAGCGACGCCGAATTTCCCAGCCTGCACGAGAAGCGGGCGCCGGCGCATGGCCATGATGACCGGTGCAAGGCGCTGGCGCGCCTCCTCGCCACCCATCTGGATCGAGTTGCGGCGCTCGAGTTCGCGGTCGTCCTTTTCGGCGGCCGCATTGGCTTTGAGCCGTTCGAGAATTTCGGGAAGCAGCAGATCGAAGGCGGTCGCCGCGTCAGCGCCTGAATCCACAGCGTCAGCCAGCCGGGCGGCCTCATCGCCCGCAATGTCGCGCGCCATCCAGGTCCAGATCTTGCCGGCCGTCTCGCGTTCGATGGCACCGGCAAATCCGTGATGGACCGGGGGATCGACCAGAACGCCGGCCAGTGCTTCGAGGAATGCGTCCTTGCCCGAATCGGCGCCACGCTTAACGCCCGTACCGCCAAGCGGCTGGTCCTTTACGCCGGGAAATGTATCGGGAAGAGCCATGAAATCCTGTAACCGGTGCGCAAAGTGAGGGACCGAACGCCAACCCTATCGGCAACGGGCTAAAAAAACCTTTCAAGGCGTTAAAAAAAGGGTGCCGCCAGCGGCGACACCCGTCAATCGTTTTCATTCGGATGAGGAAAACCCTTAGGCAGTAACGCCCCAGGCGCCGTCCACCTCGCGGCAGGCCTGGCCGGACCGTGTGTAGGTCTGCCCGCTCACGGTTACGCGGTGCGAAAATTCGCGGCAATCGAGATTGTTGACCCGCACGTAGGGGCCGACGGAAACCTGTCCGGTTGCGCCGCCCGAAGACCATGTGCGCGGAGCACCGGGGCGCCCGAACTGCAGGGCATAGAACTGCGCGTCGTTGGCTGCCGAGCGCTGGGCCGGCGTCAGCTGACCGAGAATGGCGCCATCGATATATTCGTAGCTGCCCGGCTCAAGACGCGCCTGCTGGATGGGCGTCGAGTCGGTCGGGGTCACCACATCAGGGGTCGGGTTGGTCAGGACCGTCGGCTGCGGCATCACCGGCTGGGTCGTCTGGAAATTTGCCGTACGCGTACAACCGGCAACCACCAGAGCCAGCGAAACAAGCGTAATCGCCCTCAACATTTTCATTGCGCAATACCTTTCGTAGCGGCCCCATTCGGCCCTTAATGTCTATCTCAGCCAATACGGCCAAATTGCGGTTTGCCGCCGCGGGTTCAAGTCTGTTGCCGTGCCTGGCGCGCAGCGGGAAGCCGAAGTGTTGCCCGAAGGCCACCCAGATCCGAGCGTGTCAGTGTCAAATCTCCCCCATAGATATCGACGAGTTCCTTGACGATATCGAGTCCCAGCCCGCTCCCCGGCGTTTTTTCATCGAGCCTGACCCCGCGGCGCAACACTTGCTCGGCCTCGGCCTCGGTCAGACCCGGTCCATTGTCTTCAACGACGATCTCGACGCTCCGGTTCCCTGAAACACTGGCTTCGCGCGCCGAAAGACGAACCTCCGAACCTGCCCATTTGCAGCCATTGTCCAGGAGGTTGCCGGCCATTTCTTCGAGATCGCCCTCGTCGCCCCGGAACCAGGGCACGTTGGGTGGCAGGTCTATAGCGACGTCGCATTGCTTGTTGAGCTTGCCCATCACGCGCCCAAGCCGTTCGAGGACGGCACGCGTATCGGCCCTCTTGCCCACCACGCTGGATCGCGCCGCCAGCCGGGCCTTGTCGAGATAGGTTGAGACGATGCGGCTCATATTGTCTGTCTCGTGCAGCACCGTCCTGGCCAGCGCGGTCCTTTTCCCATCGGCCTCGTTGCGCAGCACGGCGAGCGGCGTTTTCAGACCGTGGGCGAGATTGCCCACCTGGGCGCGCGAGCGTTCGATGATCTGGGTGTTGGAGCGCAGGAGTTCGTTGAGTTCGTCGGCCAGCGGCGCGATTTCCTGCGGAAATGTGCCTTCGACGCTGGGCTTGTCGCCTTCGCGCACTGCCTCGATAGCCTCGCGCAACCGTCCGATCGGCCGCAACGCAAAGCGCGCGATCATGCCGCTCATTGTCGCAAGGATCAGCGCCACGACGGCCAGGACGATGATCGCCTGCCCGCGAAACGCGGCGGCGCGGACTTCGACGTCGGAATAATTGCCCGTGACGGTTATCAGGTAGCGCCCAAGATCCTCCAGCGTCACCCAGCGCTCCACGGCTCGCAGCGTCTGGTCGCCATAGTCGTCGGCAATCATGCCCGAGCGGGTTCCGGATGCATTGAAGGCGCCGTCCAGATCGGGCAGTACGGTGCCAACCATGGAGGGTGAAAAATTGACCAGCGTTCCCGCCTCGTTGCGGATCTGCCAGTACCAGCCGGATGTGGGACGCGAAAACCGCGTGTCGGCCAGCCCGATGTCATTGGACGCTGCCGAGTCGAGCTCGAGCGTCTGCCCGACCAGCGACGAAATCTGCAGGTCGAGGCTCTGGGTCAGATCCCTGTCGAGGGCTTCGGAATAGAGTTCGGTCAAAAGAAACGCCGTGGCGACCAGCGCGACGATCAGCCAGCCCGCCGAAAGCCAGAACAGCCGAAAAGCAATCGAGCCCTTATTCATTGGGAGCAGGTCCAGAAGAAATCGAGCCGTGTCTGGATTTCGCAGAAAGCCGGACACAACTCAGTCTGCCAGGATCTGGTAGCCGAGCCCGCGGATCGTCTGGATCAGTTCCTCAGGCAACTTCTTGCGCAATCTGCCAACAAACACCTCGATCGTATTGGAATCGCGGTCGAAATCCTGATCGTAAAGGTGCTCGGTCAATTCGGTGCGCGAGATGACCTTGCCCTTGTGCATCATGAGATACGACAAAAGCCGGAACTCATGGCTGGTGAGCTTGATCGCCTGTCCGTCCACGGTCACCCGGCCCGCCTTGGTGTCGAGCCGGACGTTGCCTGCAGTAATCTCGTTGGACGCATGGCCCGCCGCCCGGCGCACCAGCGCGCGCAACCGCGCCAGCACTTCCTCCATATGGAACGGCTTGGCGACGTAGTCGTCGGCGCCCGCATCGATGCCCTGCACCTTGTCGCTCCAGCGGTCGCGCGCCGTCAGCAACAGCACCGGCATCATGCGGTTTTCGCGCCGCCAGGCTTCGAGCACCGAAATCCCGTCCATGCGCGGCAGCCCGATATCGAGCACCACGGCGTCATAGGGCTCCGTATCGCCGAGGAAGTGCCCTTCCTCGCCATCGGTAGCGCTGTCACAGACATAACCAGCGTCGGTCAGCGCTTCGCAAATCTGCCTGTTGAGGTTTTCGTCGTCTTCGACAACAAGAATCCGCATGGTCCCGCCCCGCCTGCGTTTGGTCTAGGTCTTTGTTTTATCGCCCGTCCGAACCGATAAAGTGACGTCCACTTTATCTGGACACGCTCTATTGTGCATTCAACGTCAGATTGCGTGCCTGTCCCGAGGTTTCGAGCACCGCAAGCACATAGACCAGCGCCCCGCTCTGCTCGCAGACCTTGACGCTCAGCACTTCGGTCGAAGGGTCGATCCCCTCGCGCGACAGCACCGCCGCCACCGGCTGGATGCGCCCTTCGGCAAGCGCTGACTGGATGGTCGAATTGTCCCAGCACACTTCCTGCGCCGCAACAGGCAAGGCGCCCAGCGGGAGAGAAAGGCTTAAAGCCAGGGCCAGCGATGTGAGTCGGGACGTGAAAGCGTTTTTCATGCCCCGACTATTACCGCCACTTTGCTGAACTGCAAATGAATGGTTGGGCCAAAATGTGGCAGCGGGGCGCTCACACCATTGCCGCGCCCCAACTGGCCGGGTGTTTAGACCTTACCCAAATCGGTTTTCAGCCCGCGCCGCAGGAAGATAACGGCAAGCGCCTCCATCACCATCTGCGGCCCGGAATAGTCCCCGAACATCGGAATATCGAAACCGAAACTCTGAGCGATACCGACAACCAGCATCAGGGCACCCACGATATAGGTCTTGTAGCCGTCAAAAATGTTCATATCATTGATATCCTTTGTGGTTTGGGAAGGCGGTTGCAGCGCGATGGCGGACAGTGCCGTCGCGCGGATGTCGGTGACGCGGCTCGTCCAGCCGCGCCCGAAACTGGCCCATGTGGCAAGCCGTTGCAGGAACCCCATGCGCTGGTCGCACAGCGCTTCGACAAGGGCTCGAGGATCGCGCATTTGCACCGCCGCGAGCGTCAACGGCCCGATGAACCCGTCCTGCACCACGCCAACCAGCGCCTGCAGCACCCGGACCGCGCGGTCGGGCCCGGAATTGACCGCGTAGTCGAACACCGCCAGATCGACACCTGCCGGAAGCGCCCCCGCCCTGCAGCGCTCCCAATAGAGCGCCTTGTAAATGGTCGACGCCTCGGCGCGCGGAAGCGCCTTCACTTCGGCTTTTGGCAGGTCCCACCACGGGTCGATGCCACGCCAACGGGCCAGCGTCTTGTGGGTGATCCCCATATTGGTCGCCCCGCCCGGATCGGACGGATGGTCGGCATAACCGCCCTCGTGCTCCAAAATCTTGGCAAGGCAAAGCGTCCAGCGCGAAGCCGGCATGATCGTTCTCCCTATTGAATCAAAGAGTTGTACGCGAGGGATCCCTTCCCACACCCGTCACCCCGGCTCCCCGCTTCCGCGGGGACAGGCTGAGCCGGGGCCCAGTACACTCGGTGTTCGCGATGGAATGGCAGCGCTGTCGGTTACTGGATCCCGGGTCTTCGCCCGGGATGACGACGGAGGAGCGGACAGGCGTGGCCGGAACCACTGCCGTTGCCTTCATTGCCAACACTGCCACGCCCACAACCGTCATCCCGGACTTGATCCGGGATCCAGTAAACGGCGAGGCCTGCGATCCTTGGCACTGCCCTGCAAAAATCAGCTATTGTCGGAAAACGACAGTTCGATCCAGTCGCTGCCGCGCCTGACCAGCATCAGGGCGTCCTCGAAGGCGTCGAGAACGCGGTCATTGCCCAGCTTGAGATTGCCGGTCCCGTCGCGGAAGGTCAGAACGTTCACTGCCGTCCCCGTCACGATCAGCACCGCCCCGTCGAACCCGCCGGCAATCGTATCGACATCGTCGGTCGTCCCGCTTTCGGGCGCCGGCACCACATAGCCGGTTTCAGCCGTCAGCACCCCTGCGGCAATCGTGGGAAAGCTCACCGCGCACCCGGCAAAGCTCGCAAACCGCACGAACCCGGTCGCGGCCTCAAGGCTCATCGCAGTTTTGAAGGCCGCCCCGTCGTCGCTGACCTTGAAGGTAAAATCGTCGCTCCCCGCCAGCCCCACCTCGGCGCGCCCCGACCAGCCAGACTGGAAGATCAGGGTCGCGCTGTCGGCCCCGCCCTCCTTGTTGAGCGTCAGCCGCACATTGCCATTGCCGCCCTCCCCATCGGGGATCGCGGTGAACAGCGCCGCTTCGGAGCGCACGGCCAGCCGGTTGGTCGCGTCGGGGTTCGTTCCGATCCCCAACCCCGCCACGCCGTTGAACAGCGGCACCCAGCTTCCGGCCCGGAACATCACCGGCTGTGCGCCGCCGATGTCCCAGCCCAGCCAGCCCTCGGCCGGTTGGGCAAAGCGCCACCCGCCTTCGCTCCAGGCCGCCAATTGCCCGTCATGCCCCTCCCACGCTCCCGTCGCCGCCGCCCCGATGCCATAGGTCGCGCCCGCTTCGGGCTCGGCCGGCGGATCAATCACCGCCAGCCCCTCAAGCCGGATCTGCACCAGCGCATCGAGCAACAGCAGAGCCTCGTTGTGTGTCACGTGCTTTTGCGCCTGCTCGGAGGCAATCAGCGGCAGGTCGAGCCGCGCCGTCGAACTCATGGGTAAACTCCCTGTGCGGCAAGCCCGGCGCCCAGCACCGGACTGACCTGTTGAATTGTGAAGGTGAAACCGGCCACCGGCCCGCCGAAATCGACGGTCTGTTGCGCTTCCGAATAGACCCAACCCGGCGTGCCCACCTCTTCGACGCGAACCAGCGCGCCGAAGAGGTGGACGGAAACCCGATACCGCTCGGGCATCACATCGAGCGGGATGTCGCCATAGGTCCAGCCATTGCCGCCCACCCGGCCCCGCCGTATCCAGCTCAAAACAATGTCCCCGCTCGCCGCATCCCGAACGGCGCTCAAATGCACCGGCGCCAAGGACAGCGCCGTCCCGATATCCACATCAACCCCCAGCGCCGTGCCTTCCGCATCGCGCGGCCCGGCATAAGCCAGCAGCGTCCGCGTATCGCCAAGCGCGCTTTGCGGCACGGTCAGCCGGACGCAAGTGCTGTTCACAATCATCACCCGATTGCCCGCCGCCGCAGCATCAACCCGCGTTCCGTCCTGCCCGCGCAACAGCCCGCGCAGCCGATAGGTCGAAACGTCCACCAGCTCGGCGTTTTCAAACCCGACCAGCTCCCAATGCCCGCCATCGGTTTCCACTGCCAACCGATTGCTCGCCGCCAGCACCGCCTGACGCTCAGCCGAAGCCAGATGCCCGCCATGTAGCGCCACAACGATTTCACCCGCCCGGTCCCACATCCCGGTCGGCCCCGCCACCAAAGGCTGCTCCAGCGCCCCGAGCGTTCCGCCCCCCGTCAACCGCGCCAGCTCGGTTCCCGTGTCGGTATCGCGCAGACTGATCGGTCCCGGCCAGGGGTCGGACATGGCCGCCGCCACAAGTTCGGTCCCGCCGTCTGCCGCCGGCAGATGCGCAATGGTGATGACCGGCGTCGCGGCAATCGGCGGGCTCACCTGCGGCGTCCGCCGCTCGGGCGCGCTCGTCACCCCGTTTATCGTTCCCCCATGGGCCGATGCCGCGACCTGCCGGACAGCCCCATCGCGCACCGAACCGATCACGAACGGTCCATCCGCCTGCCCCTCGACCGCCACCATATCGCCCGCCTCAAGCGCCAGCATCGAAGGCGGCAGCGCAAAGTCCAGCCCGTCCTCGCCCCGCCGCATGGCGCGCAACATCGCCTCGGCCACCACCCCCGCATCGGCCGGATCGAGCACCAGCCCGGTTTCCGCCCCCGCATAGCGCTCGCCCCTGGGCGCCACGGCCAGCGCCATGGCCGTCTGGTAGTCGCGATCCCTGTCGGAATAACTCAACGTCAGCCGCCCGGTCCGTTCGGCCCAATCCCCGCGCTTGCGCGAAACGATGGCCCCCTCGCCCGCCGCAAGCTCGTCGCGCGCCAATTGGCTCACCGCCCGCGTGTCGCCAGCCCGCCAGACAATCCCCGTCTCCCCGTCCCGCACCGAAAGCCCCAGCGCCTCGACCAGCCCCGCCGAAGCATCGCGCAAACTGGTCACCGCCTCGATCCCCAGCCCATGCACCAGCGGTGCCCGCGTATCGATTTTCTGGACCGGCACACCGAACTCGGTTGCCATGGCGACCAAAAGCTCCTCGGCACTCGCCGCGCCCAGCCGCCCGTTCAGCCAGTGCCCAGTGTCGTAATTGGCGGCGTCGGACCAGATTTCGGGCATCCCCGGAAACGCCGGATAGGGCCGCGCGTCCCAGCACCACAGATACATCCGCTCGGCATCGAGCATCTGCGCGCCATAAACGCCCGACACCGGATTGTGCGCCCCGGTCTCCCGCCAGTACTGGTGACACGCCCGCAACATCTGGCGCTGGATCAGCGGATCGGGCGTCCCCGCTGAAAACGGCGGACGCTTATCTTCAGCGCTTTTCGGATCGCCGAACGCATTAGGCGCGTTCGGCCCTTTGTCCACCGCCCCGCACCCCAGTTCGTCGCACCACGCAGCGGCAAATTGCGGCCCACGAAACCGCTCCGGATCGTTGGCCGGCATCAGCCAGGCTTCTGCTCCATTGGGCCAGACAACCACGCCACGCGCCTTGTCCAGCCTTGGCCGCTCGGAAACCGGATACACCGAAACGATCCCCGACACGCCCTCGACCATAATGGCCCGCGCCTCGGCCATGGTTTCCCCCACCAGCGCGATGGGCGAAACCGGCCGCGGGCCAGAAACCAGTTCGCGCACCCATTCGGCCCCGGCTCGTGTCTTGCCCGCGCCGCGCCCGCCCAGCATCAGCCAGGTCGTCCAGTCGCCCTCGGGTGCCCGTTGCATCGGGTGGCCCCAAAGGTCCCAGCAGATCTTGAAATTTTCAAGATCGGAGGCTTCGAGCACTGCGGCACGCTGCATCATCTCCGCCTTGCGCGCCTTGGTCAGCGGGGGGAGCTCAGTCTTCGGTTTCAAGCTTTGAAATCCGGTCGATCAGGCGCTCGCGAATGGCTTCGAGTTCGGGGTCCATGCGGACCCGCTTTTTCACTACCTTCTTTTCGGCCGCCTCAAGCGCCGTGATCTTGTCGAGCGCCTTGGTCATCGATTCAAGCATGCGCATTTCGGTTGCACTCATGGGTTCCTCACACAGTTTGCGTTCGAGTTGGGTAATCTGGGCTTCAATCAGCCCCAGCATACGGGCCAATAAGCTCTGGCGCCGTTTTCTTCCGGTTCCGGGCTTGCGCAGCACCCAATGCTCCTTGCGGCGGCGGGTGTTGAGCTGGTTGAGTGTCAGCCCGTGCGCGGCAGCGATCTGCACAAGGGGCGTATCGCTGTCTTCATATTCTGCTCGCACGGCATCCCAGTCCGGCTCCACCGTTCCGCTCATCGCCCGATCCATCGCTGTATTTGAAAAGGTACGGCGAGATCCTGCGGTCCCGGAGCACCGTGGAGGGGCCGTTGCTCTGAGTGCGGCCAGGAAAAGTTGAAGACTTTTCCGCTTCGGCCGCACGACCAATCGTCGTCGCAGTAATCTCACCGTGCCACAACACTAACCGGGCGGCGTGACGCGGGGATAAGTTCGCTGAAGTTTCGCGAAACCCTTGCCCGCCGACCGCGTTGGACCGCGTAAGATTTCGCCAACGACGCGGACTATTCGGGAAGACACACGAACGGAGTTCACCCATGAACCGCCCCCTGCTCACTGCCCTTTTCTGTTCCTTCACCCTTCCCGCATTCGCGCAGGACGCGCTCGATATGGGCCGCGAACGGGCCGAAGCGTTCCTTGCCGGCGACATCGAAACGATCTGGGCGGACATGACGCCACAAATGCAGGAGGGACTGGGTTCGCTGGACGACTTTTCGGCCTTCCACCAACAAGTCTCGGACCAATTGGGCGACGAAACCGCAATCCTTGACGAGAGCACCACCGCTGAGGACGACTTCGAAGTCTATACCCGCATCGGTGAATGGTCCTCGATCGACACGCCGATAATCATGCAATTTGCGTTTGATCCCGATGGCATGATCGGCGGCTTTTTCATCCAGCCCCAGCCCGAAGCCGCCCCCTCAGCCTATCTCGATTATCAAACCAAATCCGATCTGCGCCTGCCCTTTGCGGGTGAATGGCATGTCTTTTGGGGCGGACGCGACATCGCCGACAATTACCACGCCGCCAGTTCTGCCCAGCGCTTCGCCTATGATTTCGTGGTCGAAGAGGACGGCCAGTCCTATTCCGGCGATCCCGAGCTCCTGGAAAGCTATCATTGCTGGGGCCGCGAAATCCTCGCGCCCGCCGATGGCCAGGTGATCGCCATGGTCAACGATCTGCCCGATCAGCCGATCGGGGAGACCGATGCCGAAAACCCGGCGGGCAATCACGTGATACTGGCGCTGGCAGAAGGCGAATTCGCCTTCCTCGCCCATATGCAGCAAAATTCGATCCGCGTGCAGCAGGGCCAGGATGTTTCCTCGGGCGATGTGCTCGGCCTGTGCGGCAATTCGGGCAACACGTCCGAACCCCATCTGCATTTTCACCTCCAGACCACACCCGATCTCATGGATGGCGAAGGACTTCCCGCTCAATTCGAGAACTACGAAGCCGATGGCGAGCCCGTCGCGCGTGGCGAACCGGTGCGCGGCCAAACCGTGGCCCCCGCCACCTGAACAGCCCAACCCAACATGGGCAAAAACGTGTTCTTTTAAGGAACTTCCCGCCACACACTCAGTTGTGCCCTCCAAGACATAATCTTTCCTGGAGGGCATAATGCCGGACACGCACAGCGCGCACCGCGGCTTCGGCTTTTGGGCCGCCATCGCCATCGGGGTTGTAATCGCAATCTTCGGAGTTCCCATCCTGGCCGGCGGCGTGTGGCTCGCGGCGCTCGGTGGGTCCTGGTATTACGTTCTGGCGGGTATCGGGCTCGTTCTCACCGCGTTCTTCCTGTTCCGACGCTCCATGCTCGCCGTGTGGGTCTATCTCGTGACCTTCGCGGGCACCGTCGTCTGGGCACTCTGGGAGGCCGGTTTCGATGGCTGGGCACAAGTTCCGCGCCTTGTGGCGCCAACGGTAGTGCTCATCCTCGTTCTTGCCGCCATTCCCGCGCTGCGCGGGCGCTTCGCCCGCCCCGCGAGCACTGCCGCCGCAGCCATAGCGGGCGGATTGGCCCTGGCCACCTCGCTCACCGTCCTGACGCTTTCCCAGAACGGCACGGCCATCGCGCAGGACGCGCCTGCGGTCGATGACGCGGCGCCACTCGAAGAACCCGAAGCGCCAGTGACCGAAGTGCTGCCAGACGAACCCGGCGAGGTTCCCGAGGGCCAGACGCCGGCCGTCGAGCCCGACGAAGCGGCACCGGCTGAAGACGCCGCACAACCTGTAGCCGCCCCCTCTGCGCAAGCCGAGCAAGCCTCCGGACCAACCACCCCGACCGGCGTCGAAGCCCGCGCTCCGCTCGCCATGATGGAGGTCGGCGAAAACTGGCCGGCCTATGGCGGCAATTATCACGGCACGCGCTATTCGCCGCTCGATCAGATCACCCCCGGCAATGTCGGTGAACTGACCCGCGTCTGGGAATACAATTCAGGCGATCTGCCTGAGGGCGAGGGCGGCGACGCTGCCAGCTATTCGCCCGAAAACACCCCGCTCAAGATCGGCGACGACCTCTACCACTGCACGGCCATGGGCATCATGGTCGCCATCGATGCCGCGACGGGGCTGGAGGAATGGCGCTATGATCCGGACGTCCCCACCGACGCCATCCCCTATGGCGCGACGTGCAGGGGCGCCGCCTATTTCGAAGTGCCCGACGCCGATCCGGACACCATCTGCGCCACCCGCGTTCTGTGGGGCACGCTGGACGCGCGCCTGATCGCCGTCGATACCCGCACCGGCCAGCCCTGCCCTGATTTCGGCATGGCAGGAGAGGTCTATCTCGAAGACGGTCTCGGCGACACTGTACCGGGCTGGTACGCCATCACATCGCCCCCGACCATCGTGCGTGGCATCGCCGTGGTCGGCGCTCAGGTCAATGACGGCCAGGCCGAAGACGCCCCCTCGGGCGTCGTGCGCGGCTATGATGCCGTGACGGGCGAACTCGCCTGGGCCTGGGATCTGGGCAATCCCGACAGCCGCACGGCTCCGGCCGAAGGCGAAACCTATTCGCGCGGCACGCCCAACATGTGGACCATCGCCGCAGCCGACGAGGAACTGGGCCTTGTCTATCTGCCGCTCGGCAATTCGGCTGTCGATTATTACGGCTCGAACCGCTCGGATCTGGAAAACGAATACGCCACATCGATCGTGGCCGTCGACGTGACGACCGGCGATGACGTCTGGCATTTCAAGACGGTGCGCAATGACGTCTGGGACTACGATCTGGGCTCCCAGCCCGCGCTGGTCGATTTCCCAAGCGGCGAGGGCACTGTCCCCGCCATTATCGTCTCGTCAAAACAGGGCGACATCTACGTCCTCGACCGCGAGACCGGCGAACCGCTCTTTGCCCCAGAGGAGCGCGAAGTGCCCCAGGGCGGGGTCGAGCCGGAATACCTCTCGCCCACCCAGCCCTTTTCGACCTATCACACGCTCGCCTTCGAGCCGTTGGAAGAAAAGGACATGTGGGGCATGACCCCGCTCGATCAGCTCTGGTGCCGCATCCAGTTCCAGCAGGCCCATTACGAGGGCATGTACACCCCGCCCACCTCCGATCAGCGCTGGATACAGTATCCGGGCTATAATGGCGGGCAGGATTGGGGATCGCTGGCCGTGGATGAAGAACGCGGCATCATGATCGCCAATTACAACAACATGCCCAATTACAACCGCCTGATTCCGCGTGAAGAAGCAGACGAGATGGGCGTGCGCGCCATCTTCGAGCCCGAGTGGGAGCGTGGCGCGGGTGGCGAGGCCGGGCCGCAACTCGGTTCGCCCTACGCCATCGCGGTCAATGCCGGCTGGCGGCAGTGGACGGGCCTTCTGTGCAGCGAGCCGCCCTATGGCGGCATCCGGGCCATCGATCTGGAATCTGGCGAAACCCTTTGGGACAAGCCCTTCGGCAGCGCCCGCAAGAATGGCCCGTGGGGCATCCCCTCGATGCTGCCGCTCGATATCGGCACGCCCAACAATGGTGGCCCGATCGTCACCGCGGGCGGGTTGATCTTTATTGCCGCCACCACCGACGATCTGATCCGGGCCATCGATATCGAGACCGGCGAAACCGTCTGGCAGGACACCCTGCCCGGCGGCGGGCAGACAACGCCCATCGTCTATGAAGTCGCGGGCCGGCAATTTCTGGTCGTTGCACCGGGCGGTCACCACTTCATGGAAACCCCCGTATCGGACGCTGTCATCGCCTGGGCCCTGCCCGAAACCGGCCAGGCGGTCGAGGGCGCGACCGGCGAATAACCAACAAGGCACCACCCGCAACGAGGCGGGTGGTGCCATCCAGCGATCCGCGTCACCCCTACCGAGCTTGTTGCTTGCCAGCCCGCACCAATGCGCCAATAATGACTTAGTTGGGGATTGAGGGACGGGGCACCTATGGAACTTCCAGAAGTATTGTCGCGCGGAGAACGCTCAAGATTATTTCCGGTGCTGGCCGAAACATCCAAAGAAGGCCGCACCCTTTCAATATTTCTTGCCTGTCTGGAGAACGTTCGAGAATTTGGCAGCGCAATGCTGGCGTCGGTGGGCCAAAAAGTTGGCACACGCGCTAAGATCGAAACCTACACGGAGGTCGTCCTGAAAAAGGGCGGCGAGAAAAAGCACCGCCCGGACGGGCTGATTGTTGTGCGAACAGGCGGCAGAACATGGTCAGCTTTGGTCGAAGCAAAAGTTGGCAATTCCGATCTTACGCCAGAGCAGGTCGAAAGCTATCTCGAACTGGCCCGGCTTAACGGCATTGACGCGCTAATAACCCTGTCGAACCAATTCACGTCGCTCCCGACCCATCACCCCATTGCCTTGTCTAGCGCCTCAAGGAAGAAGGCCGAAGCCTATCATTGGTCGTGGAAATATGTGGTTACGCAGGCAAGCCTGCTCATCAGTAACGAACAGGTTTCCGACGCTGATCAACGCATTATTCTCAATGAGATGAACCGCTTTCTCACCCATCCGAGTGCCGGCGTAAAAAGCTTCGATCAAATGCCCGCCGCTTGGAGCGAACTCGTCGCCCGCGTCCAAGCCGGTGGAAAGATCTCTGCATCCGCCTCAGAGACCAAAGAAGTGATTGGCGCCTGGCACCAGGAACTGCGCGATCTAAGCCTCATTCTGAGCCGCCAACTGAGCATCGATGTTGATACCTATATCAGCCGCGCCCACGCATCCGATCCCGCCGCGCGACTTAAGGCCTCAATTGGTGATTTTGCAGCAAACGAATCGCTAGACGCATCATTGATTGTTCCAGATGCGGCGGCGCCCATCGACATTTGTTGTGACCTCAAGAAGCGCACCATTTCGGTTGCCATGCGCCTCAAGGCGCCGGCGGACCGAAAGTCGACAAAAGCCCGCGTTTCCTGGATTGTGCGGCAATTGGGCAAGGCCGATGCGGCCAATTTGCATCTGCGCCTGCATTGGCCCGGACGCTCGGCTCATACGCAATACCCTCTTGGCGTCTTACGGGACGAGAATACTGTCGTCGGGGCTGACCGCGTTGGGCTCGTGCCGCATTCTTTCGAGATCATATTGGTTAGGGACATTGGCGGGCGCTTTGGCCAGCGCAAGAACTTCATTTCCGAACTCGAAAGCGCAGTACCGCAATTCTATGAGCAGGTGGGACAACATGTCCGCGGTTGGGTAGCGCCTGCGCCCCGGATCAAGGAGGCTGCCCCTTCGACCATTGAGGACATCGAAGACCTGGCGGAATCCATTGCTGAACACCGCGACGCGTTGGGCTGATTACAGTTCACGCGTCGGATTTCAGCAAAATTTCACTTGCGCGAGTCTCCACCCATCACCGCGCCACCAAGGCCCCTTGACCGCCTCCCTCAAATCCGATTTGGCTTCTCGCGCCGGAAATCACTTCAGGATCGTTTGACCAAGATGCGTGGCCAGCTTGCACTGCTGCTCTCCTCCCGCCGCTGGGAGCAGTTCATCATCGCCGTGATCATCGTCAACGCGATCACGCTGGGGCTGGAAACGTCCCCGGAGGTCATGGCCGCCATCGGCCCGGCGCTGATCGCGCTCGATTCGATCATTCTGGCGATCTTCGTTGTCGAGATCGCGCTGCGGCTTTATGCGCACCGACTCAAGTTCTTTGCCGATCCGTGGTCGATCTTTGATTTCACCATCGTCGCCATTGCGCTGATTCCCGCCTCCGGCCCATTCACGGTGCTGCGCGCCCTGCGCATCCTGCGGGTGCTGCGGCTGATTTCGGTCGTGCCCTCGCTGCGCAAGGTCATCGGCGGGCTTGTCGCCTCGCTGCCCGGCATCGCCTCGATCTTCGTTCTGCTCATGCTGGTGTTCTATGTTTTCGCCGTCATGGCGACCAAACTCTACGGCGCAACCTTCCCCGAATGGTTCGGCTCGATCCCTGCTTCATTCTATACGCTGTTTCAGGTGATGACGCTGGAAAGCTGGTCCATGGGCATCGTGCGCCCGGTTATGGAAGTGCATCCGACGGCCTGGATATTCTTTGTTCCCTTCATCGGCGCCACCGCCTTTACGGTGCTCAACCTGTTCATCGGTGTCATCGTCTCGGCCATGCAGGAAGAGCACGATTCCGAGGCCAACACCCAGCGTCAGGAACTGCGCGGCGAAACCGAGCTGGTTCTGGCCGAAGTCCGCGCCCTGCGCGCTGAAGTCGCCGAGCTGCGCCGCGAGCAAATGACCGGAAAATAATCTTCCGGAACGGAACTTTTCCACCGTCACGCAACCGTCATCTCCGGTTGACCTGACCGTCACACAAGACAAATAGCGTCCGCACCGATCGAAACCCCATGGAGGCAACCATGTTTCGTCGGACGCTAGTGTCTGCACTTTCCATCGCGCTCTGCGCATCCACTGCTCTCGCCCAGGATCTTGCCCAGGCTCAGAGCGAATATTTCACCGCCGGCCAGGATCTGCTCGCCGAGCGCGTCGCCGCCCAGCCCAACACCAACCAGGCCATGAACGTCATCCTGTTCGTCGCTGACGGTATGGGCGTTGGCACCAACTACGGCATCCGCGTCTTCCAGGGCCAGGAAATGGGTCTGCTGGGCGAAGAGCACAATCTTCCCTACGATCTGTATCCCAACTCTGCGATCATCAAGACCTACAACATCAACGCCCAGACCCCGGACTCCGCACCGACCGCCGGCGCGATGAACACCGGCGTCAAGCAGGTCTTCAACACAATCAACATGGCCGACACCGTCATCCATGAAGATTGCTCGACCGAAGCCCCGCTGACCCTGTTCTCCGAACTCGCTTCGGACGCTGGCAAGTCGGTTGGCGTCGTTTCGACCGCCCGCATCACCCACGCCACTGGCGCTGCGGTCTATGCCAAGACCGCCAACCGCAACTGGGAAAGCGAAGCCCCTGAAGGTTGCGTCGATATCGCAACCCAGCTCGTTGACCAGATGGAAGCCGGCGTGATCGACGTTGCATTTGGTGGCGGCGCCCGCGCGTTCGCTCCCGAAGGCACCGAAATCGAAGTCGGCACCGGCAACCGTACCGACGGCGTAAACCTCATCGACCGCGCCACTGAAATCGGCGCCCAGGTGGTTTACAACTCCGAACAGCTCGCTTCTGCCGACATGTCGGCTCCTGTCCTTGGCCTGTTCACCAATTCGGACATGAACTACGAGTATGATCGCCCCGAAGGCGAACCTTCGCTCGCCGACATGACCACTGCCGCCATCGAAGCCCTGCAGGGCAACGAAGAAGGCTTCTACCTGATGGTTGAAGCTGGTCGCGTCGACCACGCCAGCCACGGTGGCAACGCCTACCGCGCCTTCACCGACGGCGTCGCCTTTGCCGAAGCCGTTGCTGCGGCCCAGGAAATGGTCGATCTGGAAAACACCCTGATCATCGTTACCGCTGACCACGAACACGTCATGTCCTTCAACGGCTATTGCGGCCGTGGCACGCCGATCACCGGTGTGTGCATGGAAGTCGCTTCCGGCCAGGTCGAACACTCCGGTGAGCCCGCCCTCGCCGCCGACGGCAAGCCCTACACCGTTGTCTCCTATACCAACGGCGCCGGTTCAGTTCTGGTTGAGCAGACAGATGGCACCTACTCGGGTTCGCGTCCTGACCTGACCCAGGAAGAAGCCATGGACCCTGACTACCTGCAGCAGGCTCTGATCCCGATGGGTTCGGAAACACACTCCGGCGTCGACGTTGCCCTTTGGGCCACTGGCCCCTGGGCGCACCTGTTCGGTGGCACGATGGATCAGGAAATGATCTTCCACGTCATGAACCACGCTGTTTTCGGCGCCGCTGAATAATCGGTCCCGATCACAAGTTTCGGAGGGGCCGGGTTTCCGGCCCCTTTTTCATTGGACTGTCACACAGCGTAGCGCGCGACCTGCTAAAAGCTGTACTGAACCAGTACTTCCGCACTCCGGCATAAGGAATTTGAGTCATGAATCGACGCGGATTTTTTGCCACTGCCTCCGGCGCCGTCATCGCTGCCCCTTTCATCGTAACCCGCGCCATCGCGGCGGAGCCGCAGGTGCGCCTGCGTGAGCTCTACGAAAAAGACATGAGCTTCACGCCCTTCGCCCAGCAGAACGAGGGCGTGCGCGTAGCCATCGAAGGCTTCATGGCGCCCCCGCTCAAGGCGGATTCCAATTTCTACGTTTTGACCAACATCCCCATGGCGGTCTGCCCGTTCTGCTCGTCGGAGGCCGATTGGCCCAACGACATTCTGGCCGTCTATGCCCAGCGCGTCGTCGATACCATTCCCTTCAACGTCAAGATCATCACCCGCGGCACGCTCGAACTCGGCACTTACACCGATCCCGAACTGGGCTTTGTTTCCCGCGTGCGGCTGGTCGATGCCGTGCAGGAACGCGCCTGATATGCGTCGCGCGCATCCAGCGCGGAGCACGCCCTCGGGCTGGCTGACCGACATGCCGGCGTTGGCCGATACATTCGTGCCGATCCATCCGCCCCGCTTTCCGGGCGAAGGCCGGGAAGCAGGACTGGCCGGTCCCGCCAAGCCGGTGCGCCGGCTCCAGCGCCCTGCCAAATCGCCCCTGCCCGCCCGCCCCTTCTCCGTATCCGAACCGACCTGACCTCATGAGCCTTGGCCTTTCTGTTACCAACCTCGAGGTCAAAGCTCCCTCGGGCCGGACCCTTCTTGCGGTTCCCGATTTCTCGCTTGCACCCGGCACGTGCCTTGGTGTGCGCGGCCCCTCGGGCGCGGGAAAATCGACCTTCCTTTTCGCCCTTGCAGGCCTCGCCGAAAACGCCAGCGGCGCCGTCACCTGGGACAAGACGGATCTGATGCCCCTGTCGGCTGAAGCGCGCGCCAAATTCCGCCGCCACCACGTTGGTATGGTGTTTCAGGACTTCCTGCTGTTCGAGGAACTCTCCGCCGTCGCCAATGCCGCCCTGCCCGGCGCCTATGCCTCGCGTGCCCGGCAATCGGGCATCGCCGAAACAGCACAATCGGTGCTCACCCGCCTTGGCATCACCCATGGCGCGCGCACCGTCGAGAGCTTTTCGGGCGGTGAGCGCCAGCGCGTCGCCATCGCCCGTGCTCTTGCCGCCAATCCCGAGTTCATCCTCGCCGATGAACCCACCGCCAGCCTCGACCGCAAGACTGCCGACGCGCTGATAAACGATCTGGTCACCCTGGCCCGCGACGAGGGCAAGACCCTGATCGCCGTCAGCCACGACCCTGCAGTTTACACCCGCATGGATCGGGTCATCGAAATCATCGATGGCCGTATCGCGTCCGACGAAATCAATCAGGGGCAGGACCTATGAACCCCCTCGCACCCCTGTTTCGCGCAATCGAGTGGATGCCGGTTCTCTGGCAGGACGTCACCGTCCTTATCGTGCTGCTGTTGCCCGCCATCATCGTCGGCGGGCTGGTCCTTGTGGGGTTTCGCCCCTTTTCGCTGGTCCGCGCCATGCTCTGGCGCTTCCGGTGGACCAATGTGCTGTTCATCGCCCTGATCGCCATTTCGGTGGGCATCGGGGTCGGGCTGATCGCCCAGGAGCGCGGTTTGCGTCAGGGCACGGCCCGTGCCGCCGATCCGTTCGATCTGGTCGTCGCCGCCCCGGGCAGCGAAATCACCCTGCTGTTCGCCGCTGTCTATCTCCAGCCCTCCGACGTACCGCTGTTGTCGGGCGACATCTATGACAGCGTCGCCAACGCGCCCGACGTGTCGCTTGCCGCCCCCATCGCCTATGGCGACAGCTTTGCGTCCTACCCCGTGGTCGGTTCGACTGCCCAGTTCGTCACCCACATGTCCGATACGCTGGCCGAGGGCGAAATCTTTGCCGCCCACACCGATGCGGTCATCGGTTCGCGCGTCGAGCTTTCAATTGGCGACAGCTTCTCCCCCGCCCACGGTGTGGGGGACGCCGCCGAGGACGACGCGCACGGCAACTTCGAGTACACCGTTTCCGGCCGCATGCAGCCCACCGGCAGCCCTTGGGATCGCGCCATCATCGTGCCGGTCGAAGCGGTCTGGGAAATCCACGGCCTTGCCAATGGCCACGCCCCGCAAGACGCCGGCCAGCTCGGCCCGCCCTTCGACCCCGATTATTTCCCCGGCACCCCGGCCATTCTGGTGTCCGCCGAACAGCTTTACGCCAATTACGCCCTGCGCGCGCAGTTCACCACAGCGGAAACCATGGCATTCTTCCCCGGCGCGGTGCTGGCCAGCCTGCATTCCCTGATGGGCGACGTGCGCCAGGTGATGAGCGTCATGGCGGTCGTCACCCAGATCCTCGTCACCGCCGGCGTTTTGACCGGCCTCGTCATTCTCACACGCCTGTTCGCCCGCCGCCTCGCCCTGCTCCGGGCCCTTGGCGCCCCTGCGCGCTTCGTCTTTTCGGTCGTCTGGTCCTATGCGGCCACGCTGATCGTCCTCGGCGCCATAGGCGGCGTTGCCGTGGGCTATGCGGCCTCGGCCATCATCTCGCGGGTCGTCACCGAACGCACCGACATACTTGTCAACGCCACGCTTGGCTGGCCCGAATTCCATCTGGTCGCGGCCTTCGTCAGCCTCACGGTCATCCTGGCCCTCCTGCCCGCGTTCATCGCTCTGTCACGTCCCGTTGTTACCGATCTGCGCAGTTAAGATATAACATATACATTGGAGCCCAAGCATGATCCGCGCCGCCCTGTTTTCCCTTGCCCTTCTGGCCACACCGGCGTTCGCGCAGGAAGACCATGCCGACGAGCATCACGAAGAGCATGAGCACGAGGAACACGAAGAGCACGAGCATGAGGATGGCGAGCACGACGAGCACCTCGCCGAAGCCAACGGCATTCGCGCCATCCACGCCTGGGCCAACGCCACTGACGCCTCGAACGCTCTGGTCTATGTCGATATCGAAAACACCTCGGCTGACCTCGTGACCCTCATCGGCGCGGAAACCGAAATCGCCACCTCAATCGAAATCGTCGGGCTTGAAAACACCGCCGGCGAATTGACCTACACAGCCATCCCCGCCCTGCCGATCCCGGCCGGCGCCGATATGGTCTTTGCCCCCAACGGTCTCGCCATCGCGCTCACCGGCCTCACCACCCCGTTGGTCGAAGGCGAGCATTTCGATCTCGAACTGGAATTTGACGGCTTCCATCTCGACCTCGAGGTCGAAATCGAATCCGCCACCGCCACCCAGCACAGCCACGCCGGGCACAATCACTGAGCAATCAGGGCGCCGATCTCCTCTGCGATATCGGCGTCCGCCCAATCCACCGACCCCTGCCGTCGAAAGACGATTTCTCCCGCGTCATCGACCACAACAGTGCTCGGATAGCCCAATATCCCCAGCACGCTCCCCACATTGCCCTCGATCTGCTGATAGCTCTCCAGCTCCACCCCCAGATCGGCCAGATAGTCCGCAATCCGCTCATAGCCCGCAGTATCGACCGAAACCACCACCAGTTCCCCCGGCTCCAGCCCCTCGGCGAACGCGTCGAGCTGGGGCAATTCCTCAAGGCACGGCAGACACCATGTCGCCCAGAAGTGCAGGATGGTCGGCCCCGCCACCAGATCGGCCAGCACCGCCCGTTCCCCCGCCGCATCGCGCACAGTCACCGTGGAGAGATCAACGCCCGCGCCCTGCCCGGACGCAACGCCCGGCGCCAGCAGCGCAGTGGCAATCAGCAGATTTCGGAAAATTCTCATTGCCGCACCCTAGCGCTTTCCCGTTTCACTCAAGTGACACGCGCGCCCATCGGCGCTATGTCGGGGCATACCCCGCGCGAAGGCTTTCCCATGCAAGAGATCATCCGCTCCATCCTGTCCTCCTCGGTCTATGATTTGGCTGTCGAAACTCCGCTCGAAAAGATGGGCCCGCTCTCCGACAAACTCTTCCGCCCGGTCTATATCAAGCGCGAAGACCTCCAGCCGGTCTTTTCCTTCAAGCTGCGCGGCGCCTACAACAAACTCGCCTCGCTCACCGAGGCCGAGCGCGCAAAGGGCGTCATTTGCGCTTCGGCCGGCAATCATGCGCAGGGGCTTGCCTACTCGGCCACCCGCATGGGCCTGCGCTCGGTTATCGTCATGCCCACCACAACCCCCTCGATCAAGGTCGAGGCTGTCAAGCGGCTGGGCGGCGAAGTGGTGATCCATGGCGATACCTTCGACGATTCCCGCATCCACGCGCTGGCGCTATGCGACGCCGAAAACCTCACCTTCGTTCACCCCTATGACGACCCGCACGTCATCGCCGGGCAAGGCACCATCGGGGTGGAAATCCTGCGCCAGCATGGCGGCCCGATCGCGGCGATCTACCTGCCCATCGGCGGCGGCGGTCTTGCCGCCGGGGTCGCGGCCTACGCCAAATTCCTGCGCCCGGATATCAAGCTGATTGGCGTTGAACCCGAGGACGCCGCCTCGATGAAGGCCGCACTCACCGCCGGCCGCCCCGTGCCGCTCAACGAAGTGGGCATCTTTGCCGATGGCGTGGCCGTCAAGCAAGCGGGGGACCACACATTCGATATCCTCAAAGACACGCTCGACGATATCATCACCGTCTCGACCGATGAGATCTGCGCCGCCATCAAGGATATCTTCGAGCACACCCGCGCCATTGCCGAACCGGCGGGCGCCGTCTCGCTGGCCGGCCTGCGCAAGCACGCTCCTACGCTCGAGACCCCAGGCGCCGCCATCGCCATCTGCTCGGGCGCCAACATCAATTTCGACAGGCTGCGCCACGTCGCCGAACGGGCCGAGTTGGGCGAACGCGCCGAAGCGGTGCTGGCCGTCACCATCCCCGAGCGTCCCGGCGCCTACCGCGCCTTCATTCGCCTGCTGGGCGACCGCGCCATCACCGAATTCAACTACCGCATCGCCCCGGGCGCCTCGGCAAACATTTTCGTGGGCATCGGCCTCAAACGCGGTGAGGCGGAAAAGGCCGAGATCATCGCCCTGCTGCGCGATCACGGTCACACCGTCCTCGATCTCACCGATAACGAAGTCGCCAAGCTTCACATCCGCTACATGGTCGGTGGCCGCGTCGAGGGGCTGCAGAACGAACTGCTCTACCGCTTCGAATTTCCCGAGCGCCCCGGCGCGCTGCTCAAATTCCTCGAAGGGCTGGCGCCCGACTGGAACATCTCCCTGTTCCACTACCGCAATCACGGCTCGGACTATGGCCGCATCCTCACCGGCATCCAGGTCCCGCCCGCCGAGCGCGACGCGTTCGAAACCTATCTCGATACGCTCGGCTACGCCCATTGGGACGAAAGCGAGAACCCCGCCTATGCGATGTTCCTCGCTCCGGCATAAAGGGCCCTAAGCCCCACCCACCGCCGCCATCCCGGGCGAAGACCCAGGATGGCAATACTCCGAATATCAGCCTTCGCTGACCAACCGGCGCAGCTTGCCCACCGCCGTCTCGGCACTTTCCTCATAGGCGATTGTGCCGAACAGGTGTCCCGCGCTGTCGATCAGGAACACCGAGGCTGTGTGGTTGACGTTATAGCCACCGCCCTCGAGCGGCGCCTTTTCGGCAAACACGCCCCAGGCTTTGACGGCCTTGTCGATCTCTTCGGGCTCGCCGGTGATCCCGGTGATCCGTTCGGAAACCCAGCCCACATATTCGCCCAGCACCTCGGGTGTGTCGCGCTCGGGATCGACGGAAACGAAAAAGGCGTTCACCCCGTCCGCGTCATCGCCCAGTTCGGCATACCAGTGCTGCATGTCGGCCAGCGTGGTCGGGCACACGTCCGGGCAATGGGTAAACCCGAAAAACACCATCGAGGGTTTTCCGGTAAACACCGATTGATCGACCGCCGCCCCGGTGTGGTCGACAAGCTGGTAATCCCCGGCGCCGTACTGCCCCTCCGGCGCTGCGGCCAGTTGGGTGGACGGTCCGGGCCGCATCTGTGTCGAATACAGCAGCACGCCTGCCCCGGCCGCCGCCACGACGACCAGCGTCCAGAGCACAACGCGCACGGTTCCAAGTGTCGAATTGGCCATGGCCTCAGTGCCCCTCATGGGCGGAGTGATCCATGCCCGAGGCCCCGAACGCCTGTACCGCCAGCGCGATCTCGACTTCACCGGCCTTTTCGAAAACCAGCGTCACCGGCACGGTCTCGCCTTCTACGAACGGCGCGGAAATGTTCATGAACATCATGTGCAGCCCGCCGGGTGCCAGCGTCACTGTCTCACCGGCCGGAATCTCCAGCCCCTCGGGCAGTTGCCGCATCTGCATGACGTCGTTGACCACTGCCATTTCGTGGATCTGCACGTCCGGCGAAAACGACGATTGCGCCGAAACGAGCCGGTCGGCTTCCTGGCCGGTGTTGGTGACCGTCACATAGCCGCCAGCCACGGGGGCGTTGGGCAGCGTGGCGCGGGCAAAGGCCCCGGTCAGCTCCAGGTCGCCCACGGTGATGGTGTCACCGCCGTGATGACCATGATCGGCCGGAGCGTCACCCAGGCTCACTGCCGGCTCCCAGCCCAGCGCGACATCGCCGCACATCTGCTCGACGGCAAAGACGATGTCGGTTTCCGGCAGATCGCCGGCGAAGGTCCCGGTAAAGGCGAAAGTCTCGTGCGCGTCGTCGGGCACCGCGCCGCCCGACCAGACGATCTGGCCGACCTGTCCGTCGGTGCCCGGTGTTTCGAGCGTCCAGCCATCCTTGGCCTCGGCGCTCACGTCAACAAAGCCCTGAGGCAGCGTGACGCGAACCGTATCGGTCGGGGCGCCATCGCAGCCATGGGGCAGAACGAGCACGCCACGGAACTCTTCACCGGGCGCCGATTGCGCGGTCTCGAAAGTCATATGCGCCAAGGCCGGCGAAGCAATGGCAATTACAGATGCAGCGGCAAGCGCCACGCGGGAAACGGTGCGGATCATGATTGATCTCCAGCATAAAAATTGGGTCTGAAAGAAAGAAAGTTCAATCAGGCCAGTGCTGGCGGCGCTCGCGAGTTGCGGATGGAGAACGGGTGCTGGGCGACCACCAGATCGTCGGCGACCCTGAATTCTGCCAGCGCAAACCGGGTATAAGCAGGCTCGGCAACGCATGGCGCCGGCGGCAAGTCGGCGATGCCGGCCCGGCAGGCGTGGCAGGGCGAATGGCCGCCGCTCCCGTCGTCGGGCGCGCCGCCGCAGAACGAAAGATCGGCAACCGAATAGGAAAGCCCGTCATCGGCCGCCTGAATGGCGACAGGCTGATGCGCGAACGCGAGAAACACCAGCGCCAGCACGGCCAGCGCCTTTACGATCTCTCCGCCGATGTCGCGCGCAAGGCCCATGCCCTCGCCACCCTCAGGCTTTTCGTGTTCCCGCGCTTTTACACCAAGCCCGGCAAAGGACAATGCGGCCATTTTGCCCAGAGCGCTCAAGATTCATTCGGAACCGATTTTACAGCGCTTTCCCGGCGAACAGAACGACAAGCGGTGCCGTTAAAACCTGAACGGCTCTAACCCCTGAGCACATCCTGCCATTCGGGGTGCCGTTCGATCTGCGCCTTGGCGAAGGGGCACAGCGGGATGATCTTGATGCCCTCGGCCCGCGCATCCTCGACGCCACGCTGCACCAGCGCCTCACCCACCCCGCGTCCGCGCAATGCTTCTGGCATGCCTGTGTGGTCGATAATGCGCTGATGGAGCCCGACCTTGGTATAGGTCATTTCCGCCTCGTGCCCGTCGATACGGATCACATAGCGCCCCTTGGTCTCGCCCTCTTCGCGCTCGATGGTAAATTCGCTCATCTCAAAATTCCTTTTCAAACCGCGCGGGGCCGGAGCGGCACACCGGTATTGCATTCCAGCGCCGCCCGGTCCCAATTGCCCAGGCTGGCCGCCGCATCATAGGTGCTCTGCAAGAACGCCAGCAGCGTTGCGTCGGGGTCGTCCGCCTTTCGCACCGCGTCATAGGGCAGAATGAACTCGCCCAGCGCCTCATGGAAAAACGCAGCTTCGGGCCGCACGGGCGCCTTGGCAAACGCGTCGGGCGTTGGGTAGGCGTAGGAATAGAACGCTGGGTAGTCGATCCCGCCGCCGCCCGGCCAGAACCCGGCCGATGAAACCTCGTGGCTATAGGCCTCGCGCGTCACATCGTCTGGCAGGGCCGGAATACCGCCCGGATGCAGCGGCGCGCCGCGACCGGAAAACCGGGTTACCGCCATATCGAAGCTGCCCCAGAACAGATGGACCGGGCTGACCTTGCCCAGAAAGCCCGTGCGGAAGGTCCCGAACACTCTCTCGATTTGCACCAGCGCCCTATGAAAGCAGCGAACCGCGTCGGCGTCATAGGGTCTTTCCGCAACATCCTCGGCAAAGGGCAGCGCATCGGCGATTTCGTTGGGCCGCCCATCAAATTGCACTGTCGCACCAATGTCCTGCAGCAGTTTAGTGAACTTTTGCGCGAATCCCGCCACCGACATGGGCTCGAGCGCAAATTGCGCGCTCAGTCCGTCCGCCGCTGTCCCGACAACCGCATGCTGATGGAAGTCGAAAACGATCTCGGCCGCGCCGCCCCCACCGTCGCATACCGTGCCGGTGGTCAGCCCGCGCGGGCTGACATAGAGCGTGGCGTGCCAGGAATGATTGACCCAGGGGGTATGCGCCAGCCGGTATTTTCCAACGATCTGGCTGTAAAGATGAAGTGCCGCGCCAGTGTCTTTCCAGGGCTCAAAGGCAATATCGGGCCAATCGGCGTTTACATTCACAGGGGTGCACCTCTTCTCGATTCAACAGCCCGATAGTGCGCAGGTTGCCCCGGCATCGGCAAGCGGTCAGTCGGACGAGGCGATTGCAAAAGGCCCCCTCACCCCGGCCATGCTTTGCAAGTCCCGACCTCACCCCAAAGGGGCGAGGGAGCCACCCTGCAACTCTCCTCAGCGCTGCCGCTTATCTCCTGCATTTCGGCCAACTTAACCCTCGCCCCTCGGGGGAGAGGGTGGCCGGTGAGGGGGCCTTGAGCGGTAGCGCAACCCTCCCCCTCAGTCCTTGCCACCGCCTTTGGTCGACAACGCGTCCGTGCGCTCCCTCAGACCGGCCAGCATGTCGCCGAGAAAGCGCTTCACCGCATCGAGTTCCTCGCCAGAATACTGGCCAAGCACCACTGCATGCAGCGGCTGGGGGCCGCGCGAAAAGGGCCTGAACCGCTCCTCCTCCGTCGCTGGTCCCAGCGTCAGAAGCGTCACCCGCCTGTCGGTCGGGTGCTGTCCGCGCGCTATATAGCCGTCCGCTTCCAGCCTGTTGAGCATGATGGCAGTTGCGCCGCTCGACATGCCCAGATGCCGGGCTACGGCCGAGGGTGTCGCCTCCCCCGGATGGGTCCGCACATAGCCAATCGCCATCATGTCCGAGAGGTTCAGCCCTGCCGCCGCCGAATAGGCCCGGTAGGCGCGGCTCATTTCGTCGGTCAGGTCACTGACCAGGGCGTCGATGTCATCAGTCATGCGTTTTCTTCCATGCTGATATACCTCTAAAACAAAGATACTCTATTGCAAAGCTAAATTGCACGGCTTAGATAGCAGCCAATCATTGCACGACCAGGATAGAACAATGGCGCAGGCAGCTCCACTCAACGATGACGAACTCCGTTCCACCGGCACCGGTTCTGTCGAACCGCTCCGCTCCGAGGCAGCGCGCGAGGCAACTGCGGCGCCCGAGGAGACCGATACGCCAGCCGAACCGGCGGCCCCGCCGCCCAGCCGCAGCAAGGCCCGCATCGTCGGGCTCGGCCTTCTGGTCGCGCTTGGCGCCTGCATTGCCTGGTATCCGCTTTCCGATCACCACGCGCCCTATTCGGGCGGCGGATCGCTGGTTGGCGATGTCACCCAGATTGCCGCCCGCGTTTCCGGTCCGGTTTCCGACGTTCTGGTCAGCGACAACTCCGAGGTGATCGCGGGCCAGCCGCTGTTCCATATCGATGAAACAACTTTTGTCATGGACGTCGCCCAGGCCACGGCCCAACTCGACCAGACCTCGGCCTCGATTTCTTCGGCCGGCGCCGCTATTCCCGCGGCCCGCGCCAAAGCCGAACAGGCCGAGATCGCCCTCGCCAACGCGCAGGAAACTCTTGATCGCACCGAGCAATTGTTCGAGCGCGATCTCACCAGTACCGCCCAGCTTTCCCAAGTCCAGGCCAATTTCGATACCGCCGAGCTCAACGTGACTGCTGCGCGCGCCGAACTCGAACGCGTCACCGCCTCGGCCGGTCCGCTCGATGACACCAATCCCAATGTGCGCGCCGCGCAGGCGGGTCTGGAAAAGGCGCGTTTCGGGCTGGAAAACACGACGGTCCGCGCGCCCGCCGACGGTTACGTCACCAATCTTTCCCTCACCCCCGGCCAGTTCGTGGGCGCCGGTTCGCCCGTCATGACCTTTGTCAGCGAGGGCCGCGACACGGTTATCGTCGATTATCGCGAGAACCAGCTGGTCAATGTCGCCCCCGGCGACCGCGCAGTGGTGATTTTCCAGGCCGCCCCCGGCCGCCAGTTCGAAGGCACGGTGGAGAGCATCGCCTGGGGCATCAGCAATGGCCGCGTGTCCAGCAACGGGCTCGCCCAGTCGTCCACCGACAGCCGCTGGTTCCCCCCGGCCCGCAAGATCCCGGTGCGCATCGTCATTGACGATCCCGACGCCCTGCCCGCCAATATCCGGCTCGGTTCGGAAGCGGGCGCGCTGATCGTCCCCGAGGATGGTTTCATACCCGCCGTCGCCAGGTCGCTTGTCGGCCTGCGCGGCATGTTCTCCGGCTTCAACTGAGGCTTTCGATACATGGAACAGCTTCCCCGCGTCGATCCGCTCGAAGATCCCTATCTGGCGCTGCGCACCGCGCTCGTTGTGGTGATCTGCACGGTCATGTCCGAGCCGCTGGGCATCACCATGGTCATGCTGCCGGTCGCCATCGGCATGAGCATGGTGTCCAACCAGCGTGGGGGGCTGAACGCCCGTGTTTTTGCCGGGCCGATCATCCTGCCCGTCGTTGCTGTCGTCTTTAGCTGGATCGCCGCGATGACCGTCAACGAACCGTTTCTGTTTCTCCTGGTCAACGGCCTGCTTGCGGTCGTTGGCCTGGCCCTCATGCTGTTTCGCGGCTCTCGCGGCGGCATGTTGCTTACCGTTTTTCCGGCAATGATGTCGGTGTCGGCGATCTACAGCGACTATGCCCTTGCCGGCATCCGCGACGCCATGGTCATGGGCGGCATTCTGGTCGGCGTCGCCGCAACTATCGCCAACATTCTTTTCCCCCCGACAACCCGACGAATTCACGTGGAAAATCCCACTCCTCTCGATTCGGAGTCCCCCTTTGCCGAGCTTGCCATCCGGGTGGTGGTCTATTTCTCCACGCTGGTCGCGACATTTGCCATGGGCGACATGACCTTGCTGATCGTCCCGATCATGATGATCTTTGTTTGTGGCGAGCCCGACCATGGCGGGCGGGTCGAGCAGGTTTTCGATCGCGGCTTGGGCACTGTCGTCGGCGGCGTGGTGGCGACGGGCGGGCTGGCCATCTATTATCTCGTGCCGCAGTTCCCGGTTCTGGTTTTGCTGCTGGCGGCCATCACCTATTTCCTGATCGAGGGCATGAGCTGGGGCCGCAACCGGCCGCAATTTTACCAGTATGTCTGCTCGGTTGCCCTGGTGATGATCCTTTCATCGATCACCGGCGCCAATTCGGCCTTCGAGGTGGTGTTCCAGCGCATCGTTTTGACCATGGGGATCATGCTCGCGGGCATCGCGCTGCTCTCGCTGCTCGAAGCGATCTTTATCGCGCCAAAGCCCCGGCGATCAGCACCTCTGCCCGCGTAACGGGCGGCGTCACGCTGTGGAAAACCCTCGCCGCAGCAGCAGCCCGACGCCCCTCAACCGGCCGGCAAGCCATTAAAGCGAGACTCCTGCGACAATTTGCGCTTAACATCCCGTTAAGGGGACCAAACGGTATGCCGGGCTGTTGCGGATTTTGATAAGCCAGATGGCGCCCGATTTCGGCGCGGAAGCCCCCTTCATCCGGTCTGCACACGTGCTGGCGAGTTGAGGGGAAAATGGATGTCGGACATCTATATAGTGGGCTTTGACGGGACCGAAGCTTCGGGGCGCGCCGCTGATCTTGCGGCCGGTCTTGCCAAAACGTCGGGTGCCACGCTGCATCTGGTGCTGGTGCTCGAGTGGTCACCCTACAGTTTCCTGAGTCAGGAAGAGCTGGCCGAGCGCCACAAGCGGCGTGAGGAAGAACTCGTTCGCGCCGCCAAGGTCGTCGAGCCTGTCGCCGCCAAGTACAGCGCCATGGGCATCACCACCACCCACGAGGTGCGATACGGCCACGCCGGCGAGATCATCGCGGAGATCGCACAGTCGTCGGGCGCAAAGCAGATCTTTGTCGGCCGACAGGGCTCTCGCAAGCTCACCGACCGCCTCCTGGGCGGGTTGACCATGGCGCTCGTTCAGGTCGCCACGGTGCCGGTCACCGTGGTTCCGTAAGGGGTCGCAACAAGTCAACACTTCGCCCGCGCCGACGGCAAAACGGCACGGAGCGAAGGTTCAAGGGGATAGATAAAATGAGAAAACTGCTTTTGGCACTGGCGCTGCTGCTGCCACTGTTCGCCATCCCCGCCTTCGGGCAGGAGGCAACCGAGGAGGCCGCTGAAGCCGCCGTCGAGACCCAGGAGGTCATCGAGGAAACGACCCGGACCATCGACATGATGGTCAACGATGCCATTTCACCCATCTCGAACGCTGTCGTCAGCGTCATCTTCTATTCGGTGCCCATCGCGGGCGTCGACTTCCCCCTCATCGTGGGGTGGCTGGTCATTGCGGCGACCGTCTTCACTGTCTATTTCGGGTTCATCCAGTTCCGGGTGTTCGGTCACGCCATCGAACTTGTGCGCGGCGATTATTCCGATCCAAAGGACGCGGGCGAGGTTTCCCACTTCCAGGCGCTGGCCACCGCGCTGTCGGGAACGGTGGGGCTTGGCAACATCGCCGGGGTGGGCGTCGCCATCGCGGTCGGCGGGCCGGGCGCGACCTTCTGGATGATCCTGGCCGGCCTGTTGGGCATGGCGTCCAAGTTCACCGAGTGTACGCTGGGCGTCAAATACCGCAACGAGCTGCCCGACGGGCGCGTCTCGGGCGGCCCGATGTACTATCTGTCCAAGGGCCTGGCCGAGCGCGGCATGGCCGGACTGGGCCGGTTCTTCGCCATATTCTTCGCCATCTGCTGCATCGGCGGGGCGCTGGGCGGCGGCAATATGTTCCAGGCCAACCAGTCCTTCCAGCAGCTCGTCAACATCACCGGTGGCAATGATATGAGCCCGCTGGCCGGTTTTGGCTGGCTGTTCGGGCTCGTCATGGCGGTCATCGTCGGCGCGGTCATCATTGGCGGTATCAAGTCGATTGCCCGGGTCACCGAAAAGGTCGTGCCGTTCATGGGCGTCCTCTATGTGGGCACGGCGCTCATCATCATCTTGATGAATTTCGGCAGCATCGGCTGGGCTTTCTCCCAGATCATCGGCGGTGCGTTCTCGCCCGAAGGTGTGGCCGGCGGTGCCATCGGCGCCCTGATCCAGGGTTTCCGCCGCGCCGCGTTCTCCAACGAAGCGGGCATCGGTTCGGCGGCCATCGCCCACTCGGCGGTGCGCACCAAGGAACCCGCCACCGAAGGCATCGTATCGCTGCTCGAACCGTTCATCGATACCGTTGTGATCTGCACGATGACCGCTCTGGTCATCATCTTCACCGGCGCGCTCGATACCGGGCTGACGGGTGTGGACCTGACCTCGGCCGCCTTCGGCGCGCAGTTCAGCTTCTTCCCCTACATCCTGGCGCTGGCCGTCTTGCTGTTCGCCTTCTCGACGATGCTGAGCTGGTCCTATTATGGCCTGAAATCGTGGACCTATCTGTTCGGTGAGGGCAAGACCAAGGAAAATGTCTTCAAGCTCATCTTCTGCGTCTTCGTCGTCATCGGCGCCTCGATGAGCCTTGGTCCGGTCATCGACTTCTCGGATTCGATGATCTTTGCCATGGCGCTGCCCAACATCATCGGGCTGTACCTGTTGATGCCGGTGGTCAAACGCGAGGTCAATCAGTACTTCGCCAAGATCAAGTCGGGCGAAATCAAGAAGGTCAAAGGGCACTAGGCCCGCTGGTGACCATCGAGGGGGTGGGGGAAACGTCTCCGCCCTTTCGTGTCGCACCGCCTCGAGCTAGCGCTCGTGATCGCTCGGGCCCGACACGCCATAGACCTGGTGGCCTGACCAGGATTTCTGCACCGTATCGACAAGAAACATCGCAAGGCTCAAGCGTGACACGGAGGAGCCGCGATCGGGCAATGAACCAGGTTCCCCGCGATATCTCGTCTCTCTGCTGTCGGTCAGAAAACCGCAGCGCGCGATAACGACATCGAGGTCGCTCGCTTCCAGCGTCTGCTCCATCCGCGTGGCGCTCTGCACGACATTTGGCACGATAGACACCAGGACCTTATCGAGCAGCCTTCTGCGCGGGAAGAGAAGCGCACTGGACGTGACCACAACCTTCTTAAGGCCGGCATCCTGGGCCGCCCTCGCTATGGCATTTGCGGACATATGATAGATCGATGTCGCCTTCTTGGTGGGGCGTCGCCCGCCAAGGGTTGAGATCACAGCGTCCTGACCCCGAAACACCGTCGCCAGAAATTGCGGATCGCAGGGATCGCCCACGATCTCACCCAACCGGTCATGTTCGATCCTGGAACGCTTTGCGTCCGAACGGACGATCGCGGTTACAGTTGCTCCCCTGACAAGCGCCTCGCGCACCACATGTCTTCCGGTGCGACCATTGGCACCCAAAACTACAAGTTTCATTTTGTTCGGTCCCAGGTGCTTGCACGACTAAGCGTTTCTGTTCGGACCGGAACCCTATCGATACAGTTTTTGCCGGTAAATTGACCAAATCCGTAGCCTGGATATACGGAAACAGCATATATTGGCGTCATGTCGTTTGACTGGAACCTTGCCAAGACATTTCTTGCCGTCGCCGATGAGGGGTCACTTTCGGCTGCGGCCCGTACGCTTGGCCAGACGCAACCCACGGTCAGCCGGCAGATCGCCGCACTTGAATATTCATTGGGTATCACGCTGTTTGAGCGCACCGGACGTTCAGTCGCGCTGACGCAGGCCGGGGTGGAATTGCTCGATCATGTGCGTTCAATGGCCAGCGGCGCGAACATGCTTGCGCTGGCAGCTTCGGGGCGATCGCAATCGATTGAAGGCAAGGTGCTGATCACGGCGTCCGAGCTTATGTCAGCCTATGTTCTGCCGCCCATCCTGAACGATCTTAGCCAGCAGGCCCCGTTGCTGGAGATCGATCTCGTCGCCGACAACGGGATGAGAGACCTTCTGCGTCGTGAAGCCGACATCGCCATCCGGCATGCACGTTCGGATCAACCCGGTCTGGTCGCCAGGCGCGTCCGCGACCAGGTCATGCGCTTTTATGCCAGCCCCGACTATCTTGAGATCAGGGGGGAGCCCACGGAAGACGAATTGTCCGCGCATCAGATCATCAGCTACATCGAAGCCGACCGGATGCTGGACTACCTGTTGCCTGTCGGGCTCAATCTCAGGAGGGAGAATTTTCGCCTGAGTTCATCGTCTCAGGTCGTGGCTTTGCAGATGGCGCGCGCTGGTCTGGGCATGATCATCCTGCCCGATCAGATCGCGACGACAATTCCCAATCTCGTGCCGACCTTGACCACCCTCAAATCGTTCACGGTGCCGACCTGGCTCGTGGCACATCGAGAGTTGCGCACGAGCCGCCGTATCAGACGGGTGTTCGATCACCTTGCGGACAATCTGTCGTAACCTGGGGTCGGAACCAGCCGTCCCGCCCCCTCTGCTCCTCTTCCTCAAGCACTGTTCAAGTGCAGAATATTCCCGTCCGGATCCTTGAACCAGACCATCTTGAACCCGTCAGAGCTGTGGATGCCGTCTTTGAAATCGACGCCCATGTCGGGATAGTGCTCGAAGGTCACGCCCTTGGCGCGCAGGTCGGCGACTATCGCCTCGACATCGCCGCCGCAATCGAAGACCACGGCATTGGCCTTGTTGGTTCCGGCGAAATCGGAGGGATAAACGAGCAGGTGTGTGCTGCCGGTCTTGTACACCAGCACGCCCCCCATCCCGTCTTCCATGAGTTCGAGACCGAGCGTTTCGCTGTAAAATTTCCGAGCACGTTCGATGTCGCTCACGGCGACCATCGCTGACGACAATTTGTCTTTCAGATGTGCCATGACAATTCTCCTCTGTTGTTACACCTCAAGGACGCAGCGGGCTTCCGGGTTCCGACACCGGAGCAATAAAAAAGGCGGGATCGCTCCCGCCTTTTCAAATCTCATTCTGGCAGCGCCGCACCGGAGCGCGATCGGGCTTGGGTGGCAGCACTCGCGGTCCCCGGTTTTCACCGGGGAAGCGCAGGGAAAACCGCGCCTTAGCGGGCCGCCTCGACCTCTTCGGTGGTCAGGATGCCAAAATCATTGCCCCACGAATTGCGGATGTAAGTCCCGATCTGGACAATGTCTTCGTCGCTGAGCCGGTTGCCGAAAGCGGGCATGTAGCCAAAGCCGTGGATCAGCGTGTTGGCAACGAAGCTGGCGTCGGCCAGGCTCTCGTTGCCGGCCAGCACCGCACCGGCTCCACCCTGACCGCCGGCGCCGTGGCACATGGCGCAGTTGGCGGCGAACTTGGGTGCGCCCAGATTGGCGACTTCGGTGACGTCGGAGTCGCTGGTGACGGCACCTGCGGCAGCCTCATCGCCGGCTTCGCCTTCAGCAGCGTCCTTACCGGTGTTGGGGTCTTCAAACTCCTCTGGTCCCGCTTCGGCCTGGGGGCTGGCATCGAAATCGTTGCCTTCGACAACGCCGATCCCGCCGCCTTCTTCACCATAGGTGAACATCAGGATCGAGCCCGGGTTGTGCAGCACCGAGGTGTTGAGCCCTTCACCGAACTTCTGGGCGGCCGAACCGAACGCGTCGGTTGCAATGAACACTGTCTTGCCATCGGGCGAAACGATGACGTCGCGATAGCGGTTCTGCGTGCTCAGCCAGGCTTCGGGCAGCCCGTCAGCGTCCTGTCCGTCTTCGGTCAGGTGCTGCACGTAGAGCGTGCCGTGCTTGAGGGTCGGGATCAGCACCGAATTGTCCCATTCGGCGATCCCGTCTTCGCCTGCATCGTAGTAAAGGATCGAAGACGGCGCGAAGGTCGGATCGCAGATATAGCCGCAGATTTCACCGATCGGATAATCGTCCTCGACGGTGAAATAGGTGGCGATGGGATCGATCATGTCGCCGTCGAAATCGCTCTCCTCAAACACGGGAACCGTGTCCGGGATCGGGCGGGCGTTGCGGTCGACGCCTTCGGGGCCTTCGCTCCAATTGGCGTAGAAATAGGCCTGATCGTCGATAAAGCCCGCCACGTTGGGCCAGCCATAATTGCCGCCGGGCTGGATGATGTTGAACTCATCATCGCTGGCCGGGCCGTGTTCGGCTTCATAAAGCGTGCCGTCCGGTCCAAAGCCGATACCCTGCGGGTTACGGTGCCCGTAGCTCAGGATGTGGCTCTTGACGCCGTCGATCTCGGGGTTGTCCTCGGGGATCGAGCCATCCAGTTCGAGGCGCAGGATCTTGCCCGAATAGGTGTGCCAGTCTTCGCTGTCGACCTCTTCCTGGGTCGGCAGGACCTGGGCGAGGTTGGGACGCTGATAGTTGCGGCCAAAATTGGCGCCCTGTTCGCCGATCGAATAATAGAGCTTGTCGTCGGGACCGAACACCACGCGGCCGGCGTTGTGATCGTTCCAGGCCGGGAGCCCTTCGATGATGATTTCGGGCTCGACAAGCTGCTGGAGGTCGGCGTCATAGGTGTAGCGCACGATCTGGGCCGAGGGGTCAGGGTCTTCGGCGGTGCCGTTGTTGATCGTATAGCCGATATAGACGTAGTCGTTGCCGGTATCTTCGAGCAGTTCGGGATGCAGCGCCATGCCGAGCAGCCCTTCGTGCTGCGGGCCGGTATAGACATCTTCGAGCGTCAGGAGGAGTTGCTGCGCGCCCGTTGTCGGGTCGACGCGGGTGATTTCGCCGCTGGTGCGCTCGGTCAGCCAGATCATGTCATCGGGACCCCAGCGCATGGCCCAGGGATTGTCGAGGCCCGTGGTCAGAACGCGCGAGGAAAACAGCGAATTGTCACCACTTTCGATTTCGACCGGCGTCACCTGTGCGGCGACCATGCTCGTCGAAAGCATGAGGGCAGCGGCAACCGCGCCTCCCATAAGCACTTTCGCAATCGGAGCTCCGCCGCCGCGTCCTGTAAGTCGCGTAGCCATGAGCAATCTCCTGTAAATTTTTGAAAATAGTCTGTGAGGATGCAGCCGCGAAACGACGCGTCTACTCGCGCACCAAACGCACAAAGCGCCAACGCGTTCCACCACAATCAAACTTTAGTTGTATCAAACTAATGTGACGGCCGCCGCGCGGCCCTTACCACCCGCACGCTTCGCGCACCGGCTGCAGCGCTGTCTCGATTCCCTCGAGCTGGAAGCTCACCGTCACCGAGCGCTGCGATTGCGGCGTGGCACGCACCAGCAAACGCTGGGTCCGTTGCAACTGGTCGATCACCGGCCGTGCCGCTTCGGTTTCAAAAAAACCGATGGCCAGCCGGTCGGGGGACAGATCGACCGATTGGGTCCGGGGCGGCTGGCGGTCGTATTGCAGGGTGATTGCCGCGCTGTTGGACGTCGGGGTGCCCATCGCCGATCCGGCAAAGCTGAACTGCAGCGTGGTTTCCCCATCGATGCACAACACCGTCAGCCGCGCCGGCGCGCGGCCACCGGCCAGGGCGGGGATAAGCTGTTCGGATTCGAGCGTGGCGAACGGCACCTCGGTCCCCTCGATCTGGGACACCTCGATCCCGCTGGTCCATAGACCCTGATCGGCATCGACCGCGCCATTGTCGCCGGTGAACTGACCCGAGCGGAAGATCGAATCATAGCACGCGAGCCGTTCGCTCGCCGGACCGATCGAGGCGCAGCGTTCGGGAGCCGTCTGGGCCAGTGCGGGCATCGCCGCTGCCGAAAATCCGGCCACAGCCATCATTGCCGCCAGCCCAAATCGTATCATGCGCCCCGTCTCCCGGTGTATTTCTCATTGTTGGTCAATGTGGTGGCACCGAACGCTCAAGTCCATACATTTTCACGACATTGTTTGCAGGTGGTTGGCAGCGGCGCAGCCCGCTCCTACATTGACCCACACGTCCCGCCCAAGAGGAGCCCCCATGTCGCACCACCCCGCCTACGAGTTGATCGCCGAAGACCAGATCGACGAGGTCAACGCTCTGGTGCGCCATTACCGGCACAAAAAGACCGGCGCAGAAGTGCTTTCCCTCATCAACGACGATGAGAACAAGGTGTTTGGCGTGTCCTTCGCCACACCGCCCGACGACTCCACCGGATTGCCGCACATTCTCGAGCATTCCGTCTTGTGCGGGTCGGAAAAATTCCCGGTCAAAAAGCCGTTCGTGGAGATGCTCAAGGGCTCGCTGCACACGTTCCTCAACGCCATGACCTTCCCCGACAAGACGGTCTATCCGGTGGCAAGCCAGAACCTTGCCGACTTCTACAATCTGACCGAAGTCTATCTCGATGCTGTGTTTTTTCCGCTCCTGACCCGCGAAACCTTCCAGCAGGAAGGCTGGCACTACGAGGCCGAGAACCCCGATGACCCCCTGATCTTCAAAGGCGTTGTCTTTAACGAAATGAAGGGCGGATTCTCCTCACCCGATCAGGTCAATTACGCCTACGCGCTGCAATCACTTTTCCCCGATACCGTATACTCCAACTATAGTGGCGGCGATCCGCGGGTCATGCCCGATCTCACCTACGAACAGTTCAGGGATTTTCACAAACGCTACTATCAGCCCTCCAACGCCCAGATCATTTTCTACGGCGACGATGACCCCGAAAAGCGGCTCGAACTGCTCGATGCCGTGCTTTCACGGTTTGAAAAAGGCGAGAAAGCACAAGCACATACGCCACAAACGCGTTTCGATGCACCGCGCCGGTTCGAAAAGACCTATCCGGCCGACGACTCCAACAAGCGCTCGTCGTTCGTCACGCTCAACTGGATGGTCGACCCGACCGACGACATCGAGGAACAACTCGCCCGCACCGTCATGCGCCGCGCCCTTGTGGGCAATTCCGCGGCCCCGCTGCACAAGGCGTTGATCGAATCCGGGCTGGGCGAAGCGATCATTTCCTCGGCCATCGAGTTGTCCCAGCCGGTCCTTAATTTCGGCCTGCGCGGCGCCGATGGCGATGATGCCGACAGAATAGAAACCCTGATCCTCAACACCCTCGCCCACCTCGCCGAACATGGCATTGACGACGCGACGATCGAAGCGACGCTCAACTCACTCGAGTTCGAGCTGCGCGAGCAGAACACTGGCGGCTATCCCCGTGGAATCGCTTACTTTTTCGGTGCCCTGAGCAATTGGCTCTACGGCGGCGATCCGCTTGACGGGCTGCGCTTCGAGACCGCTTTGGCCAGCCTCAAGGCCCGCATCGCCTCAGGCGAAAAGGTCATCGAAGGTCTCATTCGCACCAACCTGCTCGACAACACCCACCGCACCACGCTGGTCCTGCGCCCCGACCCCGAACAGGCTGAGCGCGAAGAAGCAGCCGAGCGGGCACGGCTCGATGCCGCACGCGCCGCGATGAACGACAACGACATCACCGCAGCCATCGAGACCACCAAAAAGCTCAAGGCCCTGCAAAACGCCGCTGATAAGCCCGAAGATCTGGCCAGGATCCCAACCCTTACTGTGGCCGACCTGCCGCGCGAGGGCATGAGCATTCCCACCGAGGAAGTTGCGGTCGAGGGCGTGCGCACGCTCGTTCACGACATTGCCACCAACGGCATCGTTTATCTCGATCTCGGCTTCGACCTCAAAACCCTGCCGCGGGACCTCCTGCCTTACCTGCCGCTGTTTTCGCGCGCGCTCAAGCAGACGGGCACGTCAAAGGCCGATTTCGTCGCACTCACCCAGCGCATCGGGCGTTCGACCGGTGGCATCGGGATTTCCCGGCTCAATTCGCCGATCCTCGACAGCGACGAGGCCGCCGCGTTCCTGATCGTTCGCGCCAAGGCGACGTCCGACAAGACTACGGAAATGCTCGATATCGTCCACGACGTCCTGACCGACGCCCGGCTCGACAATCGTGACCGCATCCGCCAGATCGTCGCCGAAGACAAGGCCCGCACCGAAGCCTCGCTCGTACCGGCCGGCCACCAATATGTCTTCACCCGGCTGCGCGCTTCGCTGCATGAGGCCGATTGGCTATCCGAGCAGACCGGCGGCATCACGCAGCTGCTGTTCCTGCGTGAGCTGGCGCAAAAGATCGAGGATGATTGGCCGTCGGTGCAGTCAGCGCTCGAAACCATTCGCAGCCATCTCATCAACGCCAATGCGGCCTTCGCCAACGTCACGACAGACGGCTCGGCCTGGCCCGGTTTTGCCCACGAGCTCAAAGCCTTCATCCAGCGTCTCCCGCGCCACGATTTCGTCCGCGCCGACTGGTCGCCCCTGCCCCATCCCGCCAATGAGGGCCTGACCATCCCGGCCCAGGTCAACTACGTGGCCAAGGGGGTGAACCTCAAGGCGCTCGGCCATGAGCCGTCGGGCGCGCTGTCGGTGGTCACCAAATATCTCGGCACCACCTATCTCTGGGACAAGGTGCGCGTCGAGGGCGGCGCATATGGCGGGTTTGCGAGCTTCAATCCGCTCGCCGACACCTACGCGTTCGGCTCTTATCGCGACCCCAACCTCGTTGCCACGCTCGACGTTTACGACGCGGCTCCGGCCTATCTGCGCAAGGGCGTTTCGCAATCGGATATCGCCCGTTCCATCATCGGGACCATCGGCGATCTCGACCCCTACCTTCTGCCCGACGCCAAGGGCTATACGGCGCTGGTTCGCACGCTCACCGGGGTCACCGAGGCCTACCGGCAAAAGCGCCGCGAGCAGGTGTTGTCCACTTCAGAAGCAGATTTCGCCAAGGCGGCGGATCTCCTCGACGAAGTGGCCCGCAACGGACACATCGTTGCCATGGGGTCGGAGAAATCGATTACTGCGGCAAACCGCGAGCGAAACGGCTTCCTCACCGTTTCCAAGGTGCTCTGAGGTGCCGGCCGGTATCTTCGACAGGAAGGCGTTCGACGCTTTTGTCGCGGCTTTGGCAGGGACCTCACTGGTCGACCAGTGGGATGCCCACGTGGCCAAGGTCGGCGGCAAGGTTTTCGTTCTGTTGAGCGCCGACGGGGAGAATGCCGTTCTTACCTTCAAATGCAGCGAAGAAAGCTTTGAGCTTCTGACGACGCTCGATGGCGTAGGCCAGGCGGCTTACTTCGCCAAGCGCAAATGGGTTTCAGCCGCCGAGAGATCGCCCCTGTCCGCGCCCGAACTCGAAGCGTATGTGAAGCGGTCCTACGAGCTTGTCGCAGCCGGCCTGACGCGCAAAGCGCGTCAGGATCTCGGTATTATTACCGATTAGAGCCTGATCCAGTCCGATGGAATCAGTCTGGGGCTCTAAGTCTTTGTTTTGTCGTGTGATCGAACCGGAAAAGTCTGCAACTTTTCCTGATCACACTCTAGGCGGCGGTCACACGCCAGACAATGTGCCCGACGTCGTCAGCGACCAGCAACGCACCGTCCTTGGCGACCGTGACCCCGACCGGGCGCCCGTTGGAGAACTTCTCGTCCTCTGAAAGAAACCCGCCGAGGATTTCGATGGGCTCGCCCGAGGGTTTTCCGCCATCGAACGGCACCAGGATCACCTTGTAGCCCGAGAGCTTCGAGCGGTTCCACGAGCCGTGCTGGCCAATCACCATGCCTGCTGGGAGTCCGGGCAGCGTGCCGGCCGGATGCCAGCACAGGCCGAGCGAGGCCGTATGTCCCCCCAGCGCATAATCGGGCGCCGTCGCCCTGGCGACCAGATCGGTCCGCTGCGGCTGCACGCGGTCATCGACCGTGTTGCCCCAATAGGAATACGGCCAGCCGTAAAAGCCGCCATCCTTGACCGAAGTGAGGTAATCGGGAGGGGTTTCATCACCCAATCCGTCGCGTTCGTTGACGACGGTCCACAATTTCCCGTCCGTGGGTTCCCAGGCCATGCCAACCGGATTGCGCAGTCCACCAGCAAACTCACGATTCTCGCCAGTCACCAGATCGAGCTCGACGATGCAGGCGCGGCCCTCCTCGGTTTCAAAGCCTTCCTCGGCAATGTTGGAAAGCGAGCCGATGGCGACATAGAGCTTGGTGCCGTCGGCGCTGGGGATGAGGTTGCGGGTCCAGTGGCCGCCATCCTTCATCGTGAAGATGGTCTTGCCCTGAGCCGCAATACTGGTCTGGCCGTCCTTATAGGGGAAAGCCACAACGCTGTTGGAATTGCCCACATAGAGCGTCGAGCCGATCAGGGCCATGCCGAACGGCTGGTGCTGGCCCTTCAGAAACACTTCGCGGATTTCCGGCACGCCATCGCCGTCCGCATCGCGCAGTAGCGTGATCTGGTTGGCATTGGGATAGGTCGCCCCTGCCCGCTTCATCGTCCGGTTCATGGCATAATCCATGAAGCCAGTGACCTTGCGGGGGATGGTTGCAGATTCGGCGACCAACACATCGCCATTGGGCAGCGCATAAACCCACCGCGGGTGTTTGAGCTTTTCTGCGAATACGCTGACCTTGAGGCCGGATGCCGTCCGTGGCTTGGCGCCGCCAACCCAACCGCGCGCCGTCGGCATCTTGAGCATGGGCACCGCGCCCTGCGGCTTTGCGGACGGAATGGCGGGCTTTGTGCCAAATTGCGGAGCGTGCGTTTTTACGCGCGTCTTCCACCATGCATAGCCGCCGCCAATAACGACGACCGCAAGAACCGCGATCACCAGCAAGATTGTCCAGACCGACATAAGGCCTCCCGAGGGCAAGACTTCCAAAAGGCGATCTATTGCGCGATCCGGCCCGTTCGGGCAACCGAGTACCGCAATTTTATGCCGTACCGTACGTTACGGTACGGTTTGTCTTTACAGTTGAGGGTCGTCGCGTTAGAGATAGGTAACGGTTCCGCTGGCGCCCGAGGAGACGTCGACCGGAACGGGCCAAGAGCCAACAATTCTCTTATTCGCAGGTGACCTCATGCCCGCATATCGTTCTCGTACAACCACCCATGGCCGCAACATGGCCGGTGCCCGCGGCCTCTGGCGCGCCACCGGAATGAAGGATGGCGATTTCGGCAAGCCGATTATTGCCGTGGTCAATTCCTTCACCCAGTTCGTGCCGGGCCACGTCCATCTCAAGGATCTGGGGCAGATGGTGGCACGCGAAATCGAGCGGGCTGGCGGTGTCGCCAAGGAATTCAACACCATCGCAGTCGATGACGGCATCGCCATGGGCCATGACGGGATGCTCTATTCCCTGCCCTCGCGCGAGGTGATCGCCGATAGCGTGGAATACATGGTCAACGCGCACTGCGCGGATGCCATGGTGTGCATTTCCAACTGCGACAAGATCACCCCGGGCATGCTGAACGCGGCAATGCGGCTCAACATTCCCGTCGTGTTCGTCTCGGGCGGACCGATGGAAGCGGGCAAGGTCGTCCATCGCGACAAACTGCAGGCGCTCGACTTGGTCGACGCCATGGTGGTTGCCGCCGATGACAGCTACACCGACGAGGAAGTGGCCGCCATCGAGGAAGCGGCCTGCCCTACCTGCGGGTCGTGCTCGGGCATGTTCACTGCCAATTCCATGAACTGCCTCACCGAAGCGCTCGGTCTGTCGCTGCCGGGGAACGGCTCGACACTGGCGACCCACGCCGATCGCAAGCGGCTGTTTTTAGAGGCCGGGCATCTGATCGTCGATCTGGCGCGCCGCTACTACGAGCAGGACGACGAAAGCGTTTTGCCGCGTTCCATCGTCACCAAACAGGCTTTCGAGAACGCCATGGCGCTCGATATCGCCATGGGCGGTTCGACCAACACTGTGCTGCATATTCTGGCCGCCGCCTATGAGGGCGAGGTCGATTTCACCATGGCCGACATCGACGCGCTGTCGCGCAAGGTTCCGGTGCTGTGCAAAGTCGCCCCCGCCAAGCAGGACGTTCACATGGAGGACGTCCACCGGGCCGGTGGCATCATGAGCATTCTGGGCCAACTGGACCGCGCCGAACTGTTGCATCGGGAACTGCCCACAGTTCACAGCGCGACCCTGGGCGATGCATTGGACCGCTGGGACATTTCGCGGACCAATTCCGAAAGTGTCCGCCAGTTCTTCATGGCGGCGCCGGGTGGCGTACGCACGACGCAGGCTTTTTCGACCGAGAACCGTTGGGCCGAACTCGATCTCGACCGCAAGGACGGGGTGATCCGGTCTGCCGAGCACGCATTTTCCAAGGACGGCGGGCTCGCGGTGCTCAAGGGCAATATTGCGCTCAATGGCTGCGTGGTCAAAACCGCGGGCGTTGACGATTCCATCCTCAAATTCACCGGCTCGGCCGTCGTATACGACAGCCAGGACGATGCGGTTTCCGGCATTCTGACCGGCAAGGTCAAGGAAGGCGACGTCGTCGTCATCCGCTATGAGGGCCCTAAAGGCGGCCCGGGCATGCAGGAAATGCTCTACCCGACCAGCTACCTCAAATCCAAGGGTTTGGGCAAAGCGTGCGCACTGCTGACCGATGGCCGCTTCTCGGGCGGGACATCGGGGCTTTCCATCGGGCACGTTTCACCCGAAGCGGCCCAAGGCGGCGCAATCGGGCTGGTCGAAGCTGGCGACAGGATCGAGATCGACATTCCAAATCGCACCATCAGCCTTATGGTTTCCGACGCAGAAATGCAGCAACGCCGCGCGGCGATGGATGCCAAGGGTGTCGACGGCTGGAAGCCAGAAGCGCCGCGCAAGCGCAAGGTGACCACGGCGCTAAAGGCCTATGCGGCCTTTGCCTCGAGCGCCGATCTGGGCGCTGTCCGCATCCTTCCAGAATAAGAAAATGCCGGCCTTCGGGTCGGCATTTTCCTTTTAGGGCGCCCCGATACGGTTGACGCGGCGCCCCTATTTCCATGCGCGGGCTGCCGCCGCCTGCTTTGGGCATTTGGGGCTTGCATAGCGTTGCAATTGGGCTAGGCTCGGCCACACCCCTCCCCGTTCCTGCCAGGCGTATTCCATGTCCAGCTCGACCGTCGGGCATCAGGACCGCCGCTTGTTTGCGATCAGCCTGGCGCTTGTCACGTACATCTTCTTCACGCTTTGCGACACGTTTGCGAAATGGATGGCGCTTTCGGGCATGCCGCCCACCCAGGTCGCGTTCGGGCGTTATTTCGTGCAGTTCGCCTTCATGGCCGCGCTGCTGCTGCCGCGGCACGGTCTGGCGAGCTTCCGGACCCAGCGCCCTGTCCTGCAGGTCCTGCGCGGCTTCGGGCTTTTGGGGATGACGGCGTTCAATTTCTTCGCTCTGCTCTATCTGCCACTCACCGTCACATCCTCGATCATGTTCGGCATGCCATTGCTGATCACTGCGCTGTCGGTGCCTTTTCTGGGTGAGCAGGTCGGTTGGCGGCGCTGGATGGCCATCCTTGTGGGGTTTGTCGGCATCGTCATCATTATCCAGCCTTGGGACGCCAATTTCCATTGGGCGATCTTTCTGTCGCTGGGCAGCATCTTGTCGGCGGGGTTCTATTTCATCCTGACCCGCAAGCTGACGGAAACCGAAACCACCACCAGCCTCCAGCTTTATGCCGGGCTTATCGGCACCGTCTGCCTGTTGCCGTTTGCATTGACCAACTGGACGTGGCCCGAGGGACCGATCACCTGGATCATCTTTGTGGGCGTTGGACTGGCGGCCATGACCGGCCACCAGATATCGATCATCGCCCACCGCTACGCCCCTGCATCGGTGCTGGCGCCGTTCGGCTACAGCCAGATCATCTGGATGACGCTGTCGAGCTGGCTGATCTTCAATCAGCCGCCCACGCTGTGGCTGTTCGTCGGCGGGCCTATCGTTATCGGCTCGGGCCTTTATATCTGGGTGCGCGAGCGGCAATTGGCAAAAAAGGCCGTCCGCCCGGTCACAACCGCGGACGCCGATATCGCTGCCGAGAAAAGGGATGCGCAGAGCCATCCGGCCTGAACGGACCTGTGGTTTTTTCGCCCCCTTTGCCCCGCGCGGTAAATTTTTCTACCCGCGGGCTCTTGGCGAGACATTTTTTCGCATTTATAAGAAGGCATTGCTAAGCGCAAACCTAGAAGGAGGCGTTGCATTGACGAATACCACCGCACCCTCCGTGGGTTATGAGCGCCGCTGTTAGGTTGACAGCCACGCCCCGCGTCCGCCGCCTCTAAAGGCCGCCACGCACTTTTCCGTCATTCGAAGCGATCGCCACACGGCCACAAATCCGTCTGTCGTTCGGCCATACCATTTTCAAGTTTATAGGACCGGTGTGCCTGCACCTTTTCGCGGCAGCCGGTATCGGGACCATGACTCGCAAAAAGAACAATATCAACGGAGCGACCTATCGGGCCGTCCTTGGCTACACGGTCAGGCACTGGCGCCGTCAGCCCTGGCGGATCGCCGCAATTCTGGGCTTCATCATGCTGGCGACGCTGGCCGACGTGATGACGCCCTATTTCGCGGGCCGCCTTGTCGAGGCTATCGCCTCGGGCTCGGTGGGCGATGAAGCAACGCTGGAGGCGACGTTCTCCGCCCTGGGCATTCTTGTCGCCCTTGGTGCAACGGCGGTCGTCCTGCGCTTCGGCGCCTTCCGCAACATCATCCGGCTGACGCTTTTCATGATGGCGGATGTGGTCAACGAGACGTTCCACCGTGTGCAGCGGTTCTCGACCGACTGGCACGCCAACACGTTCGCGGGCTCCACAGTCCGCAAGATCACGCGCGGCATGTGGTCGCTCGATCTTTTGAACGACACGCTGCTCGTTGCGCTGTTTCCCTCGACGATCATGCTCGTGGGCACGACGATCTTGCTGGCCTCGTTCTGGCCCATCATGGGGCTGGTGATCGGGCTTGGATCGCTGTTCTTTATTGTCGGAACCATCACCATAACAGTGACTTACGTCTCGCCTGCCGCCACGCTTTCAAACGCCTGGGACACCAAGGTGGGCGGCGCCCTGTCCGATGCCATCGGCTGTAACGCCGTGGTCAAGGGTTTTGGCGCGGAAACGCGTGAAGAAGCCCGGCTGGGCGGCGTTGTCTCCAAGTGGCAAAAGCGTACGCTGAGGACCTGGAACCGGTACAATTTCAACGGCGTGACGCAGGATACGGCACTGCTCGTCCTGCGTGCCACGATCCTGGGAACCGGTGTCCTGCTCTGGTTGCAGGGTGTGGCGAACGCTGGCGACATTACCTTCGTTCTGACCTCGTTCTTCGTGCTGCAAGGCTATCTGCAGGATGTGGGAATGCACTTCCGCAATCTGCAGCGCTCGGTCAACGAGATGGAAGAACTTGTCGAGCTTGACGCCGCACCCTATGGCGTTGCCGACAAATCCGGTGCCACTCCGATCCGCATCGGCGACGGTGCGGTCGATTTCGAGACCGTGACTTTCCAGTATGGCGGGCACGCGACCCCGCTCTACAAGGACTTCTCGGTGGCCATCAAACCGGGCGAACGCATTGGTCTTGTTGGACATTCAGGCTCGGGCAAGACGACCTTCGTCAAGTTGATCCAGCGCCTGCATGACATCAATGGCGGTCAGATCCTGATCGACGGGCAGAACATTGCCGACCATACGCAGGCAAGCCTTCGCGACCAGATCGCCATTGTGCAGCAGGAACCGATCCTGTTTCACCGGACCCTGGCCGACAACATCGCCTACGCGCGCCCCGATGCAACGCGTGCCGAAGTGATGGAAGCTGCCCGAATGGCCAACGCCCATGATTTCATCGTCACGCTGCCGAAGGGCTACGAGACAATGGTTGGTGAGCGCGGGATCAAGCTTTCGGGCGGCGAGCGCCAGCGTGTTGCCATTGCGCGGGCGTTTCTGGCCAACAACCCGATCCTGATCCTGGACGAAGCGACATCGAGCCTGGATTCAGAGAGCGAGTTGCTGATCCAGCAGGCAATCGAACGCCTGATGACCGGCCGCACCACGCTGGTCATCGCGCACCGGCTGTCGACGGTCCGGGCGCTTGATCGGATCCTGGTGTTTGACAAGGGCCGGATCGTAGAGGAAGGCGACCATATGGCGCTGATCCGCCGCGACGGCGGCATCTACCGGCGGCTGTTTGAAAAGCAGGCGCTGGAATTGACCAAGGGGCTGGTGGCGTAAGCCACCGGCCCTACAACCGGCTCAGAACCATCGCCTCAAAGATTGCGATCAGGTGCAGCGTGGCGCCGGTGACTACGAAGGCGTGCCAGAGCACATTCTGGAAGGCCAGTTTTTCCCACAGGTGGAAGATAATGCCCGCCGAATATGCCACGCCGCCCGCGACGATCAGCCATAGGGCCGTCGCGGGCAGCGCGGCGGCCAGGGCCTGGAAGGCAATGATGCCGCTCCAGCCGATGGCGAGGTAGAACGGGATGGCCAGCCGGCCGAAATGCTGGGGGACGAAGAGCTTCAGCGCGATGCCGATCAAAGCCGTGGCCCAGACGAAAATCAACAGCCGGTCGGCGATCGGAACATCGCCGAGAGCGATCAGGAGCGGGGTGTAACTCCCTGCAATGAAAAGGAATATGGCGGCCTGATCTATTCGCGCGAGCCAGGTCTTGATCGGGCCCAATGGACAGAGATTGAAGGCCATGGAAGCGCTGAGCAGGGCGACAAAAGAACCGACATAGATCGCCACGGCGGCGATCTCGGCGCCGGTCGCATGAACCACCGCCAGGGTAATCAAAACTGTGCCGGCAATGACGGCAACCAGCAGGCCCACGCCGTGGATAATGCCATCGGCAATCAGTTCGGCGAGCGTGAAGGCCCGCCTGTGTCTCAGGACGTACGCCCTGGCGTTGCGGCGCAGATTTGTGCGCATGCCTGCCACCTCCTGGTGCATTCCATTCCAGCCTAGCACAGCAATCATAACGCTGGGTAAGGCAGAATGGTGAACCAGGCGCTGAAATTCTATCTAAACGGAAGGTGAGTGCGCTTGTGTCGCAGGCTGCGTTTCAGTGGATGCCGAGGGGCCGGGTCGCTTCGCCCTCGTCCGATACCGGATCTGCGGTTTGTGGCAAGGCTGCAAAGCTCACACAGTTGCCGCCAGCCTTTTTTGACTCGTAGAGGGCGATATCGGCCTGAGCGAACCACTGTGTCGGCGAGCCGAGCCGGGGATCGAACGGGGCAATCCCAAAGCTGGCAGTGACCGAAATGACTTTGCCGGAATACCTGAAGCGCAATCCGCCGACTTCCTCGCGCAGACGCTCGGCACACTGGCTGGCTTCATAGGCCATGGTCTCGGGCAAAAGCATACCGAATTCTTCTCCGCCCAACCGGCCGAGACTGTCTGTCGTTCGCAGACATTCCGCTGCGCGGTTGGCGACCGATTTGAGAACCTCGTCGGCAATTTCGGCACCGAACGCCGAATTTACCCGATGAAATCCGTCGATATCGACAAAAATCAATGTCGCTGGCCGGTCGTAGCGCTGTGCCCGTGCGTATTCGCGATCGACCTCGCTCCGGAACGTCTTGCGGGTCAGGGCGCCGGTGAGATAATCGACCTCGTCGGGTTGGCGCGACACCAGTTCGGACATCACCAATTGGGCCAGATGGTCGGCCATCGCGATCTCGCGCTCGCCAAATCGGCGGGGGCTGCCATCCATCATCAACAGGGTGCCGATGACATAGCCATCGGCCGTTTGCAGCGGCACGCCGAGGCAGGCGCCGACAGGGACTCCACCGGGGCTGCACTCGAGATTGGCGCAGCGCGGATCGGCTGCGACGTCCTCGATTACCACGGACTGCCCCATGTCCACGCTCAATGCCGCAATGGACCGGCTTCGCTCAATCCGCCGGTAGTTTGCACCGCAAGCGGCGAGAACGATCTCGGCGCTCCGGTCGACGATGGAAATCGCCACCATCGGCGCTATGCTGATGCGGGCGAGTTCCAGAATGTGGTCGAGGGATTCGATCGGAGCGACCAAAGCGGTAGTCATCCGGTTGAGCGCCGCAAGCCGCCCTTCCTCACCCGTCGATATGTCCATAACCATGGGACGGTCCTCTTGCCCTCCGGGTCAATGGGAGAGATTACCCTGAATCCGGTGTTCTATGGGGTTTCACTGGGTTGTATGGTTACCCAGTCCTCACTTTGGAAGAACCTAGCGCAATGCGGAAAGCAGACCGCTAGAGGCGTGACCGTCGGCCAGGAGGCCCGCTGCGCGCTGGAACGCGATGATCCCCTGACGCGTTTTGGGACCGATAACCCCATCGGGTGTGCCGACATTGTATCCCCGCCGATTGAGGAGGCTCTGCAGTTCCTCGCGCTGTGACCGGGTCAGTCCGGTCTCGTTGGCGGGAAAGGAACGGACAAAGGGGCCGACGCCAAGAATACGGTCGGCCAGGTGGCCAACGGCCAGCGCGTAATTGTTGGAATTGTTGTAGCGCTTTATGACGTCGAAATTGGCAAGCATCAGGAAAACCGGGCCGCCGCCGCCAGCCGGCATGAAGATGCGCCCCATATCGCCGGCCCGCGGGAACGTTCGCCCGCCTGTGCGCCGAACGCCCATGCTTTCCCACTGGCCGAGGGTCTGGCGCCCGATATCCCAGGCGCGGCCATAGTCGAAATTGGACGGCAGTTGGACTTCGTAGCCCCAGGTCTCGCCGTTTCGCCAGCCATGCGATTTGAGATAGTTGGCCGCCGAGCCCAATGCGTCGGGCACAGAGTTCCAGATGTCCCGTCGGCCATTACCATTGTAATCGACCGCGTAGGCGACAAAGCTCGAGGGCATGAACTGGGTATGCCCCATCGCCCCCGCCCAGGACCCCACCATCTGTGGCGCGGCCACGTGCCCGGCCTGCAGGATCTGCAGTGCGGTCAGCAACTCGTTCTTGAAAAAGTCGCGCCGGTAATTGCCGTAGGTCAATGTCGCCAGCGCATGGATGACGTTGTTACCACCCATGTAGGAGCCGTAATTGGTTTCCATGCCCCAGATGGCCAGGATGATCTCGGACTGGACCCCATAGCGCTGCTGCGCCCCACCCAACGTCTGGGCCCACTCGCCGCGCATGCGCTGGCCGTTGGAGACCCGTGTGGACGATACGGCATCGGCAACATACTGGCCGGTTGTCTTGACCGTTTCCGGCTGGCTGCGCGTGAGGCTCATAATGCGGTCTGAAGGCGCAAACCCCGCGAACGCCTGCTCGAAAATGGCGCGGGACACGCCCCGGGAGGACGCTTCGGGCCAGACCGAGGACACGAAATCCTGCACATTGGCGAATGCGGGGCGCGGGAGAACAAGGGCCGCGCCTGCGGCCAGTCCAAGCGCCATCGCTCGGCGCCGCGAAAGAACGGGAAAATCGACGGTAGGGGCGGTACTACGCATGGAGGGACCTTTTCCGCTTCCAATCGCAAGCCATCCTGCCACGCCTTTATGGCGATACGCTGTCCGCCCCCAACGGGACAGCGAGAGGAGGCCTGCACTACTGAATCAAACTCAACGGCTTGAATCTGCCAGAAGTGGCTTAAGACCGTGTTAAGCACGTTGGCTCACCGGGCCTGGGCGCTTAAACTCATCTTCACTCCCTCGTGAGCACGCCCATGCCTGACTTTCTATCCCGCACCGATCTCGTTGCCGATTTGTCCGAAATCGGGGTTCACGCCGACGATATCGTTATGGTCCACGCCGCCATGAGCACCGTGGGCGCGCTTATCAATGGCCCCGATACATTGATCGAAGCACTCCAGCAGGCCGTTGGCCCCAAGGGCACTCTCATGGCCTATACCGATTGGGATGCACGATACGAGGCGTTGCTCGATGACACGGGCCGGGTGCCCGGCGCGTGGCGGGACAGGATCGCCGGGTTCGATCCGTTGCGCTCACGTGCCGTTCGGGACCATGGGGTCTTCCCCGAATTTCTCAGGACCTCGCCCGGCGCTCTGCGCAGCGCCAATCCAGGGGCGTCGATGACGGCCATCGGGGCGCGGGCCGAATGGCTGGTCGCCGATCACCCGCTCGATTATGGCTACGGACCCGCTTCGCCCCTGGCAAAACTGGTTGAGGGCGGCGGCAAGGTGCTGATGGTCGGAGCGCCGCGCGATACGATGACCCTGATCCACCATGCCGAGCATTTCGCCGACATTCCCAACAAGCGGATCAAGCGCTGGGAGGTGCCTTTTGCCGGTCCCGAGGGGGTGGAATGGCGGATGAGCGAGGAGTTCGACACTTCGGATGCAGTCGCGCCGCAACTTGACGGCATCGATTATTTTACCGCCATCGTGACCTCCTACCTCGAAGCCGGTCGCGGGCGGCGGGGCAGGATTGGGGCTGCGGAGAGTTTGCTGGTTGACGCAAAAGGAATACTCGAGCACGCCGTTGCTTGGCTCGAGCGAAATGGCCAATAGCAGCGAAGCCCAGGGTGACGACCACCGGGCCATTGACTCAGGCGCCAATTTGTATATAACTAAATAGCTATCAATCTATTTGGTTATGAAATGACGGAATCCGAACGCCTCGACGCCACATTCATCGCTCTGGCCGATCCCACGCGCCGTGCCATTCTGGCACGTCTGATCGAGGGCGAGGCGACGGTGATGGAGTTGGCGGCGCCTTTCGATATGAGCCAGCCGGCCATTTCCAAGCACATCAAGATGCTGGAGCGGGCCGGGCTGGTATCGCGCAGCCGCGATGCGCAGAAGCGCCCGGTCAAGATCGAAGGCATTGCGCTCAAGGAAGCCACCGACTGGCTGGAGAACTATCGTCAGATTTGGGAAGCAAATTTTTCCAGGCTCGACACGCTGCTGGACGAGTTGAAGGCGCGCCGCAAAAAGGAACAGAACTGATGAGCTTTTCCACCACCCTTACCGTTGCAACACCAAGCGACCTCGAAGTGACCATCGAGCGCATGTTCGATGCACCTGCCGACCTGGTTTTCGATTGCTATACACAGCCCGATCTTGTCCGGCGTTGGATGACAGGCATGGACGGGTGGTGGGTTTCGACGTGTGACATCGATCCGCGGCCCGGCGGGACGTATCGCTATGTCTGGTCAGGCCCGGACGGCGAGAGCATGGGGCTGAACGGGGTTTTTCACGAGGTCGAACGCCCGGCCCGTCTGGTGACGACCGAGTCGTTTGACGATGATTTCGGCATGGGAAAAATGCTGATCGAGAGCGAGTTTCATGCCGAAAATGACCGTACGCGGCTCAAACAGACGATCACCTACGAATCCAAGGGCCAGCGCGACGCATCGCTGGCAACCGGCATGACCGACGGCATGGGCATAAGCTTTGCCTCGCTCGATGCTGTTCTTGCCGAGTTGACCGGCAAGTAGCAAGAGCTGCGAGATTGGGTTCAGCGCCGCCAGAAGGCGGGGCTGAACAGTACGAGAATCGCAAGGATTTCAAGGCGTCCCGCCAGCATGGCAAAGATCAGCGCCCATTTGGCCAGTGGCTCAAGCGACGAGAAATTGCCCGCCGGGCCGATGATGTCGCCAAGGCCGGGGCCGACGTTTGTGAGCGCAGTCAGCGTGCCGGTAAAGGCCGTCAGCACATCGAGACCGGTAAAGCCGAGAACCAGCGTGACGCCCAACAGCAGCACCAGGAAGGCCCCGATGAAATGGTGCACGGACTTGATGGCCTGCCAGGGCACTTCGCGGCCTTCGTAGCGCACGACGAATATGCCGTGAGGGTAGATCAGTTCCTTGAGCCCGTTGCGCAGCGACTGGTAAATTATGATCAGCCTGTAAGTCTTTATGCCCCCACTCGTTGAACCGGCCGCCCCGCCCAGGAAGGTCGCGAGCAGGAAAACGACGCTCACGAACGGTCCCCAAAGGGTGTAGTCGGTCGAGGCGAATCCAGTGGTTGTCACCACGGAAACGATATTGAACGCCGAGTGGACCGCCAGTTCGCCGGGGTCCGTCGTCAGATGCACAAGCCCCGACAAAAACACCGCGAAGCTCAAAACCGCCAAAATCGAGAGCAACACCGGCACCTGCGCCTCAAACGCCGCAGAAATCCGCCCGGTCGTCACCGCACGCAGGATTGCGATGAAGGGCAACGCGCCGGCAATCATGAAAACGATGCCGACGATAAGGACCGGCGGCCCGAAATGGCCCATGGAGGCATCGTGGGTGGAATAGCCGCCGGTGGAAACCGTGGTCATCGCGTGGTTGATGGCATCGAAGCTGGACATGCCGGCGAACCAGTAAGCCATAGCGCAGGCGATCGAGAGGGCGAGGTAGAGCCCCACCATGGCCCATGAGAACTTGGTGAACCGGGCGAACGGCGAATCGGCCTGAGCTGAGGATTCGAGCTTGTAGATCTGCATGCCTCCGACCCGAAGGAACGGAAGGAGCAGCAGCCCCATTGCGATGATCCCCAGCCCGCCGAACCATTGGGTCATCGACCGCCACAGCAGGAGCCCCGGAGGCATATCGTCCAGCCCTGAGAGAATTGTCGATCCTGTGGTGGTGATACCCGAGGTCGCTTCGAACACGGCATCGGTAAAGCCGATGGAAAGGCCCGAGAGGAACAGCGGCAGAGCGGCGACGATCGAGGTGGCCGCCCAGATCATGTTGACGAGCAGAAAGCCGAATTTAAGGCTGAATGGCGGCATTTCGCGCCGGGTGGCAAGCACCATGAAGCCCGAGGGCACGCCAGCCGCGAGGGCGGAGAAGAGAAAAGCCTGCCAGTCGGGATTGCCGACGGAGAGATCGACAAGCATCGGGACGAGCATCATGCCCGCAAGCACGAGCGTGAAAAACGCGGTGACGTAAGCAGTCGCACCAAGCATGTCCCGGCCCCTCCAGCGTGGCGCGGGACCGTTTACGCCCATGGGCGCCATAAATCAACGCCATGAAAAAGGCGCGTGCCCCGGCGGGGCCGCGCCCTAAATTGGAAAGCTGGTCAAATCACCAGCCGAAGACGAAGCCGAGCCCGGTCTGGCCGCCGGACTGGTTGACATGGGCGTTGGTGCCCTCGCCGAACTGGAACAGGCCGTAATTGTTGTTGCCGCCCTGCTGGTTGAGGGTGCCGTTGTGATTGTTGCCTTCCTGATGGACGATGCCGAGATTGCCGCCGCCGCCCTGGGTGAGCCCGGCCATGTTGTTGATGCCGTTCTGGGTGATCGAACCGTTCTGGATGCCGTTATAGAGGGCATAGAAGCCGAGACCGGCCTGCATCATCTGCTGCTGTTCGGCGTTGGCGGGGTTGAGGTTGATCGAGACCTGACCGGCGTTGGCCGGGGCCGCAAATGCGGCCAGTGCGATGACGAGTGCGAGGCCGGTGGCCTTTGCGGTGTTGGTGTTGCGTCCCATGGTCCTGCTCCTTTGGGTTGTTGCGGCGGTGTTGCGCCTCCATGACCACGACTATGAAACAGCCCGGCTGAACCGACCTCGAAGGGCGCGTTTATCTGGCGTTAAGGTTGGCGGCCTGCGCGAAAACCCCGTCATATTGGAACCTGCGCCGCGCGTTGCTTGTTGTTCGATATGAGGGGCCGCGCCATGCCGGGACGCTCCTGCCATTTTCATTTTCCCATTCGCTCCCAAAAGGGAGCCAAAAGGACTTGCCATGGACGACACCGAAACCACCGCCCGCTCCACAAACCCACTGGTGATCGCGCTTGGCGCTGCTGCAGTGCTTGGCTGGGTCGCCTTTCTGATCTTGTGGTTCACTTCAGCCTCCAGCACAGGTGGCCTGCGCAACGAGATCAATGCGCTGACGTCCGACCGCGACCAGTTGGCTGCCGATGTGCGCACCATGGAAGAGTCGGGAACCACGCTCGAAGAACTCGAAGCCGAAATCGCCACGCTGACCGAAGAGCGCAACAGGCTGACAGAGGAGCGCGAAAGCATCGTTGCCGAGCGCGACGCGGCGCAAGCGGACCTTGAAGGGGCCAATGCCGAGCTTCAGACGGTTGCCGACTCTCTGGCCGAGCGCGAGGCCCGGATAGAAGAGTTGCAGACCAATCTGGCCGAAGCCGAAAGCTCGTTCTCCGAGGTGCAGGACCGGATTGCCCAAAGCACTGCAGAACTGGCCGATGTGGGCAGCCGGCTGCAGACGGCGCGCAGCGAAGAGGCCGAACTTCGGGACACTGCGGCCCAGCTGACCCAGGAGGCCGCCGCGGCCACGCGCACTTCGGCCGAAATGGAAAGCGAAGTTCAGGCGGCGCGTGAAGCGCAGGCAGCGGCCCAAAGCCAGCTCGCCGAATTGCGGGCCAGTCAGGCCCAGTTCGAAGAGCAGCGGGAAAGCCTTGAGACGGTCGTAGCCGAGCTCGAGGGCCAGCAGACCGAACTGGAAAGCCAGATTACCGATGCCCAGACCCAGCGCGACGAGGTGCAGGCTCAACTTGAAACGCTGACGGCTACGCTATCGGAGCGCACGGACCAGCTTGAAGCGATTGAAACCGAGGTTGCAACACTGCAGGAGGCCGGCGATGCGGCTGCAGCGGCCAATATCGGTGGCATTGTGCCGGGCCGGTTCGTGGCACAGGGCACCGGCCCCAACAGCCTGACGTTCCTGTTCGGCAATGACGGCTCGTTTGCCGCCTGGCAGGGCGTGGTTCTCGATGCTGAATCGGCCGAGCCCGCAATAAGTGGCACATATGCAGCGGGCGAAGGATCGCTGACCATCGAGGAAATCGACGGCGGCGGATCGGTACCCACACCGTTCGAGTGCGAAATCGAGGCCGGAGACAGTGGATTGGCTGTCGGGGGAGATTGCGTGCTCTCGGGCCTTACGCTGCGGCAGGTCCGCTAGGCTGAATCGATATTACGGGGCGCAAGAGGACCACAAAGCCAGCCATCCCGGGCGACGACCCGGGACCCGGTAAGCGGCAGAGCTGGCGATTTCGTCTCATGCACTGCATGAACTGCACCCCGGCCCGGCGGCCGGGTTGACAGGATGGTGGATTGGGAAAGAATGGAGCCTCCACGCAAGGCCATACCGAAAGAAAAAAGAGGCTCCGCCAGCGGAGCCCCTATTTTGTAACGCGGCGTCTCAATGCGCCGTTACGCCCAGTTGCCCTGCGGATCGAGGCAGGTGTGGGTTACGCCGTCCACTTCGACGGTCAGCGCGATGTCGTATGCCGGAGCGTTGCCGACCGAGACGCGGCTCAGGCTGATAGGCCCCGCACCGGGCGCGGAAAAGCCGCCGCCCTGGTTGATGGTGGAGCTGTTGGCGCCCCCCACGGTCTTGACCGAAAGACGGTAGGTTCCGTTGGCCGGGCCCTCTGCGTTGTAGATGGCTTCGAGGGCCAGACCGTTACCGGCGGCGGTCGAAACCACCTCACACGGCACCGGGCGGGTGGCGCCAGCGACGTCATCGGTGGAGCGGGCATAGCTGGCCGTGCCGACGGCGGCGAGGGCCACGACCGTACCCAGAATGGAAAGCGAATAGGCCTTGCGGCGATTGGTGGTCATCGGATGCGTCCTTTCCTTGGTGCCGGGTGGGCGAGATGTCCTACCCGGCCGGGGAATTGGGTGAGCCGTTCGCGATATCAGGGGCAGACCTGAACGAAGGCGGCGACATTGCCCGATCCGGACTGATCGACCGAAGCCGCACATCCATTGCCGACCTGCACGCCGGCAGCGACGTTGCCATTGCCGTCCTGGGTGAGGATGGAGGTGTGGTTGCCCCCGAACTGGCCGACGCCAGCTTCGTTGAAATTGCCGTTCTGCCAGGTCTCGGACTGGTTGTTCCAGCCGGTCTGGCCGCTGGCGGCGACATTGCCGTGGCCGGACTGGTGATTGGTTGTGGTGTTCCACCAGCCATCCTGGAAGATGCCGATGGTGTTGGCAGTGCCCGACTGGGTGCCGCCGGCCGAATGGCCCCAACCAAACTGGTTGATGTAAATGTCGTTGGCCATGGCGGGAACGCTGATGGCACCGAAGCTTGCAGCGAGGGTGGCTGCGATGATGATCTTTTTAAACATTGTTCCGTCTCCTGATTGAGTTGGGCGGGGTGTTGCGTACCGCCGGTTGCCTCTTGCAGGATCAGGTTTAGACAGGGTGGCCGGAACCGGCCCTGAACTCGATATTCAGAAAGCGTTCATCACGATTTTTTTTCGAGTACAGGGCCGCAAAATCAGGCTTGGCGGGTCGCAAGGTGTTGGCCCGTAAGTGATCTTTTTTCTTTCGCAAGTTCGGCGGGAACGCCCTCGAAAATCACTTTACCACCGTCATGACCGGCGCCCGGGCCGAGGTCGACGACCCAGTCGGCGCGGGAGATCACATCGAGATTGTGTTCAATGACGATAACCGTCGAGCCATTGTTCACCAGACGGTCGAACAGGCCGATCAGGGTATCGACGTCGTTCATGTGCAGGCCGGTGGTGGGCTCGTCCAGCACGTAGGTCTGTCCCTTCTTGCCCAGCTCGGCTGCCAGTTTCAGCCGCTGGCGCTCGCCACCCGAGAGGGTCGAGAGCGGCTGGCCGAGCGTCAGATATCCCAAGCCCACATCGTTAAGACCTTTGAGGATTTTGACGACCGCAGGCTCTGTGAAAAAGCCCACGGCGTCGGCGATCGCGAAATCATAGACGTCAGAAATGGTCTTGCCGCGCAGGGTGTAGGTGAGCACCTCGTCGGTGAAGCGCTTGCCTTCGCAGGTCTCGCACACCGTCGCCATGGGGTCGAGGTGAGCCAGATCGGTATAAATGACGCCCAGCCCGTTGCAATCGGGGCATGCCCCCTTTGAATTGGCTGAAAACAGCGAGGCTTCGACGCCGTTTTCCTTGGCGAACGCCTTGCGGACCGTATCGAGGACGCCGGTATAGGTGGCCGTGTTGGAGCGCCGCGACCCGCGCGCCAGGTTCTGGTCTATGACGATGGTGTCCGGATGCGCTGCCGGCAGGCAGCCCTGAATGAGCGAGGATTTGCCCGAACCGGCAACGCCGGTCACCACAGTGAGCACGCCGGTCGGGATATCGACCGAAACGTCCTTGAGATTGTTGAGGGTGGCGTTTTCCACGGCGATCTTGCCCTTGGGCTTGCGGACATCGGCCTTGATCGGCTGGTGCTTGCGCATGTGATTGCCGGTCAGGGTGCCCGAGGCGAGCAAGCCGTTGAAATCGCCTTCGAAAACCACCTCCCCACCTTTCGAGCCAGCGAGGGGTCCCATATCGACTATGTGATCGGCAATGGCGATCATGTCGGGTTTGTGCTCGACGATGAGCACCGTATTGCCCTTGTCGCGCAGCTGCTCCATGAGCCCGGCGAGACGGCCCACATCGTGGGGATGAAGCCCGACGCTGGGTTCGTCAAAGACATAGAGCATGTCGGTGAGGCCGGAGCCCAGATGGCGGACCATCTTCACCCGCTGGCTTTCACCACCCGACAGCGTCGCGCTTTCGCGGTCGAGCGAGAGATAACCCAGCCCGATGGTCACGAGGTTTTCCAGCCGCGCGGCGAGTGCATCGATCATCGGCGCGACCGAAGGCACCTCAAGTCCCCGGATGAATTTTGCGAGGTCCGAAACCTGCATGGCCGAGCAATCGGCGATGTTCTTGCCCTCGATGCGGCTGTTGATGGCACCCTGATTGAGGCGGGCACCGTTACAGCAAGGGCAGATCTTGCGGGTGAAGATGCGCTCATATTCGGCCCGGACATGGGGCTGGAGGCTTTCGGGATCCTTGTCGCCCAGCGACTTCTTGAGCTTGGGAATAAGGCCCTGATAGGTGAGGTTGATCTTGTCGACCTTGATCTTGCGGGCATCATCGAGCTCGAAAAGATCGGCGCGTTCCTTTTCGGTATAGTCCCTGATGGGCTTGTCATTGTCGAAAAGGCCGGAGCGGGCGTAGGTCGCCCACCACCAGGAATCGACATCGAAGCCCCGGGCCAACAAGGCCCCTTCGTTGAGAGACTTGGTCTCGTCGACCACAGCGCTCATGTCCATCGCCGCGACCTGGCCGATCCCTTCACATTCGGCGCACATGCCGCGCGGATCGTTGAAGGAATAGAGGCCGGGCGCGCCGAGATGGGGTTCGGCGATGCGCGAAAAGATGACCCGCAGCATCTGGGCGGCGTCGGTGACCGTTGCGACGGTCGAGCGCGAATTGCCGCCGAGGCGCTGCTGGTCGACGATGATGGCCGCCGAGATGTTGGCAAGGGAATCGGCGTCGGGCTGGCCGTAATGGGGCATGAATTGCTGGACGAAAGCGGGATAGGTCTCGTTGATCAACCGCTGGGATTCGGCAGCGATGGTGCCAAAAACCAGCGAGGATTTTCCCGAGCCCGAAACGCCGGTAAAGACTGTGATCTTGCGTTTGGGGATATCGACGGAGACGTTTTTGAGATTGTTTTCGCGCGCGCCGCGGATTTCGATCGAGCCGTACATGAGGGTCCCCTGTTGATGAGCGTCATCAAAGATGACGCGCAAGCCCGCGCGGAACCGACAGAGGCGCCGCAGATTTAATATTGTGCAGCGTACATAATTAAATTCGCGGTGCGGCGCAAGTCATTCCGCCGGCTCCCAGTCGACCCAATCGACGATGTGGCTTTCCCAATCCGACGTATCGGCATTTTCTTCGGCAATGGTGCGGCCCCGCACCGAAATGCCGGCCGCATGGACAGTCTCGGGATCGCCCGAAACCAGCGGGTGCCACCAGGCGAGCCCCCTGCCCTCGGCGATGCGGCGATAGGCGCAGCTCTTGGGAATCCAGGCGATCTCACGCACCTTTTCGGGCGTGAGCTTGATGCAGTCGGGGACCTTGGCCTGCCGGTTGGGATAATCCGAACAGCCGCAGGTGTCTCCATCGAGCAGCTTGCAGCGCACGTTGGCGGGAAAAATCTGGCCGCTGTCCTCGTCTTCGAGCTTGAGCAGGCAGCATTTTCCGCAACCGTCGCACAGCGCCTCCCACTCCTCGGTGGTCATGGCTTCAAGCGATTTTTCGTCCCAGAACGCCATCAGTGATTCAGACTCCACACTTTTAACCCAGTTGGCAAAACCACATAAAATTGTGATGACCCATGGGGGCCTAACGCCATACAATAGCATCGGTTCGGGATCGAGCGCACCCGGACGGGCAATCATATCAACCCGAGCAGTAAAAGGCCCAAGGTGCAGGATCCGTTTTACACAAAGCAGAAGCGCTCCAAAGGCAAGAACCGGCTGCTCGAAGCCGATGCCTGGCTGGATTCGTTTCTCTATGACGGAATGCGCTCGACCGGCCGCGTCTATACCAGAATTCAGGATTTCTTCTCGCTTTTTTCGGTGCGCGGGCTGCGGCGGATTTTCGTCGAGCTGGCGTCCGACGCTTTGAGCTTTGGCGCCATGGGTGCCGTGCTGATGGTGGCGCTGGCGCTTTCGGCTATGGACGCGACGGCTTCGGGCGAGTTCAACCGGGCCGAAGACTATTCGGTGATCTTTCTGGACCGGTACGGCAGCGAGATCGGGCGCCGCGGCATCCGGTCCGACGACTCGGTGGCGCTGGCTGAGATTCCCGACGTTCTCATCAAGGCGACATTGGCCACCGAGGACAGGCGGTTCTACGAGCATTTCGGCATCGACGTGTGGGGCACGGTGCGGGCCCTGCTCTCCAATGCCGAAGGTGAATCAGGCCTACAGGGCGGTTCCTCTATCACCCAGCAGTTGGCCAAAAATTTGTTCCTGTCCAACGAGCGCACGCTGGAGCGCAAGATCAAGGAGCTGTTCCTCGCCTTCTGGCTGGAAGCCAATTACTCCAAGGACGAAATCTTAAAGCTCTATCTGGACCGCGCCTATATGGGCGGCGGCAATTTCGGGGTGGTTGCGGCGGCCGAATATTACTTCGGCAAGCCCGTGCAGGACATCGATCTGGCCGAGGCGGCGATGCTGGCGGGGCTTTACAAGGCCCCCACGCGGTTCGCGCCGCATGTGGACATCGCGGCGGCGCGTGGACGGGCCAATGTGGTGCTCTCGAACATGGTCAATGGCGGCTATTTCACCGAGGGCCAGGTGACGGCGGCGCGGCGGCGGCCGGCCGAACCGATCGACCGCTCTGCCGAGATCAATTCGCCCAATTACTTTCTCGACTGGGCCTTTCTGGAAACCAAGCGCATCGTGGGCGACAGCACGGAGGTCGGGTTCGTCGTGCGGACCACCATCGACCCCGATCTGCAGGTTCACGCCGAAGACTCCATAATTTCGGTGCTGCGCGAACAGGGCGCCGCCTACAATGTGGGCCAGGGCGCCATGGTGGTGATGGAGCACAATGGCGCCGTGCGCGCCATGGTGGGCGGCACCGATTACGGACAGAGCCAGTTCAATCGCGCGGTTGCGCCCAACCGGCAGCCGGGCTCGGCGTTCAAGCCGTTCGTTTATGCCACCGCGTTCGAGATGCTGGGGATCACGCCACGAAGCCCGATTTCCGATGCGCCGATCTGCATCGGCAACTGGTGTCCGCAGAATTATGGCCGGTCCTATCGTGGCGCTACGACGATCCGCACGGCCATGGCCGCTTCGATCAACAGCGTGCCCGTCCGCCTTTCCACCCAGACCGGCCGTGAACCGATTGCCGAGATGGCGCATCGGTTGGGTATTCGCAACGAGTTTCCGGTGACCCGTTCGCTGGCGCTGGGCGTGGCATCGGTGAGCGCGCTCGACATGGCTTCGGCCTATGCGGTGTTCGCCAATGGCGGCTATCGGGCAACCGGTTTCGGGATCACCCGCATCACGACGCTGCGCGGCGAAGTCATCTATGAAGCCAATCCCGATGAAAGCCGCGTGCGGCTGCTGGACGAGCAGATCGTCCTGTCGATGAACGACATCCTCAATGCAGTCAATTATAGCGGCACTGGCCGGCGCGCGCTTGTCGAGGGGGTGCCGAGCGCGGGCAAGACCGGAACGACCAGTTCCTACCGCGACGCCTGGTATGTCGGCTATACCGGCAATTACGTTGCCTCGGTCTGGTACGGGAACGACAACTACACGGCCATGAACAATTTGACCGGTGGCAGCCTGCCGGCCATGAGCTGGCAGAAATTCATGACCTACGCGCACACAAATATCGAGGTGAAGCCGATTTTCGGGGTGGATATGGAGCCCCGTCCCTTCATCATCGCAGACGCTGAAAACGGCGAAGATGGCGAGCAGCCGCCCGAACGTGCGCCGTCTCTGGCCCCGGCGGCGGCGATCAAGCTGCTTGATCTGTCCGAAAAAATGCGCCAATCCCTTGCCATTGGCGGGAGCGGGGCTATCGATCAGGCAGCCGCCCCGGTCTCCGGCGCTAGCGAAAGTCTGTGACGTCTTGGGGTTGATTTTCCGACTGCTGGTTGGCCTTTTGGTCGCCCTCGCCGTGGGGTTCGGCACAAGCTATTACGCGCTGACCGACGGTCGGCTTTTCGCCGCGGTCCGGGTGGGTTCCTGGGCCGCGTGGCCCGATGTGGGACAGCCGATGCCCGATCCTTACAGCCGGGCCTATCTTGCGCGTACCGGGCACCTCCAGCTCGGCTACGCCGAGGGGCTCCAGTTTACGGCCTCCACCGACGATGCGGGCGATCCGCTCGATGCAAGGTGCCAGTACCACGTAACAGGAAAAGTGCCGGGCGCCAGTTTCTGGACGCTGGTGGCGACTGATCCGACGGGTGCCAATATCGCCGCTTCGCCCGAGCTTCCGGCACTGCATAGCGAACGCGTGGCGCGATGGGGCGATGGTGGGCTCAATGCGACCATCGGGGCCAGCATGGGGCCGGGCAACTGGCTGGAAATCGAGGGCACGGGACCGTTCACGCTCGCGCTGACCCTCTATGACGCCGTGGTTTTTTCGGGCGCCAACACCGCCATCGAAGCCATGCCGGCCATCGAGAAGGTGGCCTGCCAATGAGCCGGGTCCTGTTCTGGATATTCGGTGGGGTGGTGCTGGGTGGGCTGATCCATCTCGTTGTGATCCTCACCCTGCCCGACGCGGCCGTCCGCGATGTTTGGCATCGGCTGGAGGCCATTGCCCCGCTTGAAACCTTCGTCCTGTTTGACGATCTGGCGCCCGGCGAAGCCAATCCACTGGGGCTGGACCCCGAGCTGCTCTATGGGGTGTGCAGGCTCGAACTGGGCGATGGGCCAGGCATCGTCAACGGAGATCTGCCGCTGGCGTTCTGGTCGGTCTCGGTGTTCAACGCCGACGGGCATGTGATCTATGCCACGACCAACCGTTCGGGATCGGGCGACCTTCTGGACATGGGCCTGTTCAATCCCGCCCAGACGCGCCTTCTGGCCGAACAGCGGTTTGAGATCGACGAGGGGCTGCTGATCGTGGAGGCGCAAGGAAACGACGTCGCGGTCGTCGTCCGCCTCGCGCCGCCGCACCCCGCCATGCGCGAGCGCTACCGCGAGGCTCTCGGCCAGCTCAGTTGCTCGACGATCCGCTAGCGCGCTTCGATCAAAAGTGGGCACCACTATTTCTTCTCCGACCTTTCACCCTCCCCATCGCTACCCCGGCGAAAGCCGGGGCCCATGCGCTTTTCCGCATCGTTCTGAGCATCGGTGAGGCTGCTGGGTCCCGGATCAAGTCCGGGACAGCCACGGTGAGGGGTGAACCGAACGAGAAACTTGTTCCCCACAGCTCACCCTACCCCCGCGTCATCCTCGGGCTCGCCCCGGGGATCCGCAACGCTGCCACTGTGAAGCGCAGAAGTGGTGTCCCTTCGCGCCTCACCGCTCCTCAACCGCCCCACCCCATCGTCATTCCGGGGTTTATTCCCGAAATCCATCCTGATGAGGGACCACGCGCCCGACCGCAAAAACTTATCCCCGCACCTAATCCCCCGCCCATACTTGCGCTCACGAACCCGGTTGATGGACGAAAGCGCGACGAACGTTTGGCGGGTTTGGCTCTGGTCCGGCGGGAGTCGTCCTGCCGGAGGCGAGCGTTCCACTTCCGCGAGGCTGGACTCAGCTCGGCCCGCAACACCGACAGGGACGAACGTGTCCCTGAGCGAGGGAACGTACAGCCCAAAATCCCGAGCGCATGGGGCGATGGACGCTTCATATAAACAAAAAACAGTGCGGAGCGTTCATCGCCCCATGCCGTTCATCCCTACAAGCCGAGGTCATTTGACCGTCGGAGGATTTCGCATGTCGAAGCTTCAGCGAATTCAACCCGATCAGTGCCAGCACCACGGCTGCAGATGGGCCGACTCTATCGCACTATTTCCGCACCAGCGGTTCGGGCGTGAACGGTGCAGTCTCGTAGCGCGAAGCGATACCCGTGTCCTTGAAGACCAGTCCATCCCCGCCCACGAGACAGAAGTCGCCCGCCTGGGCGCGGGCCACGTAGGGCTGCATGCGCGCAAGCTGGGCGTCGACGACACGGCCCTCTTCGTGCGGCGTTTCGACGAGAAGGCGCTCGAGCGCCACCGAATAGGACTGATAGCGGTATGTGAGCGCGCGGGTGAACCAGTCGATCGTCCGGTCGTTTTCCCATTTGCGGGCCGCGACCTGCGCCCGCGCATCGGGCGCGGCGAGCGTGACGTTGGAAACGGCAATGGCGCGCTGGCGATCCACCTCGATGACCCGGCAGATGGCGGCGAAGGTCGTGGGGATGGTGGCGATATCGATACCGATATCGTCGGCAACCTTGCGGTAGCGGACACGCGAGGACTGGTATTGGGTGCTGCGCAGGGTCGCATAGTAACGATCCGCGATAAATTGGGTGTCGAGATTGGCGGCAATGCGGGTGCGCTGCAATTCGACCGCTGTATCGTAGAACCAGTCATGGGCGTGTGGCGCGACAAGGAAACGCCAGACGCGGTCATGCATCTCGCGTTCCTGATCGGTCTGATTGAAGTTGGAAACCGGCTCGCCGGCGGCTGCGGCACGCGCGTCTCCCACCGTCGGCATGATACGATCATGGAGCACACTGGGCGCGGCGCGGCCGAAATCCCCCGTCGGACGGGCACAGCCGGACAGCAACAAACATGCCGCGGCTGCAAGAGCGCCGCCAACCAACCAGTCTTTCAAAGTCTTTCAGCCCTTGCGGGTTCGCCTGATCTTTGGCGCCGGTCCGGGATTGATCCCTCCAGCCCCACGCTCATAACGAACGCCCGTGAACAATATGACCTGCCCGCCACGCCCATCGGTCGCTGCCGGTGCGGAACGGGCGTCTTTGGGGCTGAATTTTACCAGCATACCCATAATTGGCCTCGTGGTGCGTCCGGTCCTCCGCTTGCCCCGCCGGCACCATGCCGCCCCGGATCCGAACATGTCCCATTAAGACTTCGTCAAGGTTAACAGTCCGCTAACGAATCTCAGTCAATAGTGACGAACAAGCAAGAGAGTGGACCGGGGGACGAGTCGACCAAATGATCGGCTTTCAGCCATATGAGACGTTTCAGCTGCTGATTGAAACCGGCGGCGTCGAGCGGGCCAACACCCTTCTGGTGGCCGCATGCGACGCCTATGCACGGCGCAGCAAGCCTTTGGCGGCCGAGGCCGAGCAGTTCGAAGCCCTGGCCCGGCGCCTGTTTCCCACGGCAGCGCCGACGGCCCGCGCCAGGGCAGCGGGCATCCTCGCCAGTGCGCAACACCTCACGCCCCAGCTTGAAATCCTGGTGTATGACCATCTGGGCACGGGTCTGATCGCCCATCTCGAACGCGCGCCGTCGCTTTCAGACGATGTGATGGAGCGGCTTATCGGCAAGGGCAATGCGGATGTGATCGCGGCCATTGCCCGGCGCCCTGCCCTCTCCAATGCAATTCTGGCCCGGCTGTTTCCGGTCAACAGCCGCAAGGTATACCGCGCGCTGGCCGCCAATGTATCGATTGCGCCGCGCGGGGCCTACCTCAACGCTTTAACCCGCTCGGCCGAGATGGACCACGAGGTCGCGGCGATTCTCGCCGAGCGCGAGGATTTCGACGCGGCGCTTTTGACAGGCGTGTTTTTCGACCTGCCCGAAGAGGGGCGAATCAACGTGCTGAAGGCCTATGCGCGGCGCAACCTGCCGCAAGCGCCGATGATGCGGACGTTCGAGCAGATCTCGGTCGCAACCAACGAATTTACCGGGGCGCTGATGAAGCTGTTCTCGGAAAATCGCCGGCCCAAGATCACCCGTCTTATCAGCCAGATCACCGGCCTGGACGAACTGCGCTGCGCGGAAATCGCGCATGACACGAGCGGCGCTGCGCTGTTCGTGGTGCTGCGGGCCTTCGGATGCACGTCCTATGACGGGCTCAAGGTGCTCATTCACGCAACCAGCCACGATGCCGACCGCTCAAAGACTCTGGCGAGCTTTGCCCGGCTGTTCGATGAGATCAGCGTTCCGGCCATGGTGTATATGATGAGCGCCTGGCGCGGCGACGTCCGGCCTGCCGAACTCACACGACCCGAATATGCCCGTTTCGCCGAGCCCAGCCGCCGCACGCCAGAGGCACAGCAGGTTTCGAGAACGGGAACGGTTGGCGATCAGGCGATCGAAGCACTCGACCGGATGAAGTCGGTGCGCAAGGCGAGCTAGACCAGATCCAGCCCAAGATCATCGCTGCGGCAATCGACGGACAGGACCCAAAGATCCTGATCGAATTCGATCTCCCGCGCTATGCGGTCCTTGATGGTAATCGGGTCTGTGCGCTCGAATCGTTTTTGGAACACGCGGTGATCGGGTGGCGGGTCCATCGTGGCGCCGGGCGCCGGGGTAAAGAGCGAGACCGTGCCATCGAGATGATCGATTTCGATCCATATCTGGCCGGCAATCGCATCGCCGCGGCGCGAGACGACGCAGAAATTTCCATTGTTGTTGTGGCGGCGCACAAAGGCGGCGCACCAGATGTCCGAGCGAAGCTGCTGCATGGGCCAGCGTTACAGGAAAGCCCCGGCCTCGACCAGCATCTGACGCAGCACGGGGCTGACCTCGCCTGTCGGGCGGTAGTTATTGAAAATCTGGAACTGACGAATGGCCCGCGCCGTCGCCTCGTCAGCAACGCCGTTAACCGGCCCCTGCAGGAAGCCGAGGCGGCTCAGGCCGCGCTGAATATCGCTGACCAGATCGCCATTAAGGACGGCGGGCACGCTAGGCTCGGCGGTTGCGGCGGCCGGCAGGTCGGGCGAAATATCGGCTACAGTCTGGCGCTCGACGGTTGCAGGCGCCGTCGGAGCCGTTTCCTGCATCTGGGCGAGAAGCGGGGCGACCTCATCGGTCTGCGGAGTCGCCGCGACGGGCTGGGCGGGGGCTGGCTGGGCGGCCTGCGACGTTTGCAACGGGGCTTCCCGGACGGCCTTGATCACCTGCGGCGTAGCGGCGCCGGTACGCGGAAGATTGAAACGCGCCTCGAAATCGCGAATCGCGTCAGCGGTCCTGGGACCGTAATAGCCGTCGACCGTACCGTCGAATATCCCCATCGCCTTGAGCTTTTCCTGGAGATCGGCAATGTCCTGATTGCCGATGTCGGGCGTTGTGGGCTCAGACGTCGCGGGGGTTGGCGTGACGGCCTGCTGGTTGACGGCGGGGGCCGAAACGGGGGCAGCGGGCTCCGCAACCGGTCGCTGGGGAATTTCCACAGGCTCGACCACGACCGGCTCGATCGAGGCAGGTTGGGTGGCGCTGGCCGACCCTGACGTAAACAGCGGTGCGGGATGGCGGGTATCCTGAAGAAACAGGGCGTTGGTTGCCGCCATCAACGTGAGGCCGGAGATCAGCACAAGGCCGGTGGAAGCCATGGGTGAACGGGCAAACCGCGTAGCGCCCCACGAAAGGGCGTGGCCGACAATGCTGGCGGCACCTGCGCCGAGGGCAAGGGGGATGTGGGCAATACCGGCGTTCATTTTGCTGCGCTTCTTTTTTCGTCTTGGAGCCATTTGTCTTCGTCGCTATCGCGCTTGGTCGCGTAAAGATGTTCGATGGTTGCAGAGCTTTTTCCAGCCCCCAGTGGGCCTTCGAGCGGCAGGAGCACGCATATCGTGGTTCCCAAGCCTTGCTCGGACACTACGTCGAGGCGGCCACCGTGCAGGCTGACCAACCCCTTGACGATCGAGAGGCCCAGACCGGTGCCCTCGTACCGTCGCGAAAGGCTGTCCTGACCCTGCAGGAACGGCTCGCCGATACGCTCGACTGTTTCGGGACGCATGCCGATGCCCGAATCGCTGACCGAGATGGCCAGCATCTTGCCCTGACGCCGCATGGCCAGCGCAACACTACCGCCATCATGGCTGAATTTCACGGCGTTGGAGAGCAGATTTATGAGAATCTGCCGGCAGGCCCGTTCATCGCCCATGATCTGGGGCAGCTTTTCGGGAACCGCCGCGTCGATGGCGACGGCGCGATCGCGGGCGAGGTTTTCAACCATCTGCAAGCACGGCTCGACCAGCGCCTGGGGCGCAAAGAGCTCGGCATGGACCTCGAACTTGCCTGCCTCGATCTTGGACATGTCGAGCAGCATATTGACCACATCGAGCAGATGATGACCGCTGCGGCTGATGTGGCCCGCATATTCGGTGTGGGTTGGAGACAACGTACCGCCGATCCCTTCCGACATCATGTCGGAAAAGCCCACGATTGCGTTGAGGGGCGTACGCAGTTCATGGCCGATGGTTCCCAGGAAGCGCGACTTGGCCTCCGAGGCATCTTCGGCCTGTTTTCGTGCGGCCTCGACCTCCTGCTCGGCGTCCTTACGCACGCTAACGTCACGCAGGACCGCAAGCACGTCATTCGAAGATCCGGCTGCATCCTCGCCCTCCAGAGGAGCCAGCGCAAACTCGACCCAGATGTAGCGCGCTCCAGCACCCGGTTCGGCATCATCGCGGCGCAGGCGCAATTCGATAGTGCTGGCCCGTGTCCCATTGGCCGCATCCGAGATGGCCTTGCGATAGGCGGGACGATCCATGACATGGACGCGTTCGAAAAGACCCGCTCCATCGAGTTCGAACGTGCGGCACCCCAACAGATTGCCCGCAGAGCGCGAAATGAAGACCGGCCCACCATCCGCACCGTAGCGAACGACGGCGCCAAGAATGTTCTCGGCGAGAACGGCGAAGGCGCGCGTCTGGGAAATCGGGGATTCGGCCGAGATGATTTCGAGGCGGGTGGCGGTAACGGCCGCCACTGCAGCAAAAGCGGCAAGGGTTATGAAGGCGAAGGGCTGCAGGTTGCCCTGCAACGTCATCGATCCTGCATCGCCTCCGAATGCGCTGGTGAGAAGAACCAATGCTGGAACGGACCATGCGAGCGCGCGGTAGCGGCTCTTGCCCAGAACCTGGGCGTAAAGTGCGGCTATGAGCCCAAGGGCAAGGCCGAGATCGATAATGGCGGGGTCGCCGGCGGCGAAAATTGCGCCGATGAACCCGAGCGCCAGCGTGTGAACAGCGACGGTGGGTTCGTGATCACCACGCAAAAGCAGGGCGCCCGACAGCGCGACGAGACCGGAAACGACCATCGTTGCGACGAGTGGTGCAACATTGCCGTCAAAAAGCATGACGAGGGACAAAGCCAGCGCCAGCCCAAGGCCAACCATCATTGAAATCGTATTAAGCGTCAGGACGTGGCTCAGAACACCATCGCGCTGGCCTGACCGGGCTGGACCGGTCGACAACTGAGGGGCAATGGTGAAATCGGCAAAAGGGCTACGCATGAAATGCTCAACTTTAACTGCCGCGATATGCTGCGGCCTTGCTTTGGGACGGCGTCCTTTGGCTGGCCCACACTTCCATCCAAGCCCTAAGACACCATTAAGTCGAACGGCTCGAGGCGCGCTGGGGCCGGATTCGTTGAACGCTCGAGGCAGGTTTCTGGGGGTAGCGTAAACAGAGTCTTGCTTAACGGGCCGCTGTCGAGGCCGATGGCATTTGCATAAAATGCGGATAAAATTTTATGCGAGTTTACCAAAAATGCTTCACGCCGGACCTCTAGGCTCCTCTCGACGCTGTCCATATGCCCCGGACGACGAGGTTTGATTTCATGTTTATTGTTCGCTCAGCCTTCTGGCTCTCCGCTGCCTTTCTCATCATGGCGCCCAGCGCGGGCATGGATGTGGGCGCTTCGGCACGCGCCGCCGGCGAGCAATTGACGAGCCAAGGCGCGCAGGCCGTCAGCGAAACGCTACTGCCCGCGAACTGCGCGAGCATGGAATGTGCAGTGGGACGGACGGTGCTCGCCCAGATCGCCACACCACAGGCAACAGCAAAAGCCGTATCGGCCTTCCCTCCTCCCCGGCCAGACTGGGCCTATTGATGGGTCTCCCCCTTCCAATGGATCGGATCAGGGGATAAACAGCGGGCATGAATACGACAGCCGCTTTTGACGAAATCGCCGACAACCTGTCCTTTCTCGACGACTGGGAGGATCGGTACCGCTATATCATCGAGCTCGGCCAGGGGCTGGCGCCGCTGACCGATGACGAGCACAACGCCAACAACAAGGTGCATGGGTGCGCATCGCAGGTGTGGCTGGTCACCGAAAGCGCGCCCAGTGACGCGGGGACGGTGCTGACCTTTCGGGGTGATTCCGACGCAATGATCGTCCGGGGGCTGGTGGCCATCGTTCTGGCGCTCTATTCGGGCCGCACCGCAGTCGATATCGCAGCAATCGACGCGCTACCGATTCTGGATTCAATCGGTCTGCGCGAGCATCTTTCCACGCAGCGCTCGAACGGACTGGCGGCCATGGTCGCGCGCCTGCGCGCGGACGCGCAGGCCGCCGTTCAGGTTTAGCCAAACTCTGCGGGCCTCGCTCCTTCGCCCAGCCAGCTTCGGGTGTCTGCTGCATCATGGCCGATAGCCCCGGCGGTCAAACCGAACCGGGCAGCCAAGGCATCAAGCCCGATGCGCAGGACGAGTTTGGCGCTGCGTCTGGGCCACCCCCGCTCGCGCTCGATGTCCTGCAAACCCTTTTCATAGCCACAAACATCGATGACGACGTCCGCACAGTCGCGGGGCAGTGCGCCATAGAGTTCGGACAATTGCCGCCGGGCGTCCAGGGCCATGTCGCCGATATCGTCAGTTTGCCCACTCCGTCCCCTCTCAACGCGCGGGCCATAGTTCATCGTGGTGCGAGCGCGCAACCGGCTGCGTTCGAAAAGGGTCAGCAGACGTCCGGCTGCCTCAAGGTGGTGGGCGTTGAGAAAGGCCGGCTCGCCATTGCGGCTCCGGGCAAGGTGCCCCAATGGCGCCGAGCCAAAATCAGGCGCCGGCATGGGAAACCTCCTGCATGGTGATTTCGAGCGCGCAAGGCGTGCGTCTGGCCGCGTCGATCCGTTCTTCGAGGTCGACGAGCCGGCGATCATAATCTCCTCCTTCGTCGCGCATATCCTCGACGTGCGCGCAGGCGTAGGCGACGGTGGTGCGATCCCGGCCAAAGAACTGGCCGACCTGGGTCATGGTCATGCCCAAAAGCACATGGCACAAATACATGGCCAGTTGCCGCGCACCGGCTGTGTGCAGGCGCATGCGCGAGGAGGCAAAGAAATCGCAATAGCGAACCCCTGTTTCACCGGACACTGTGCGAACGACAATCTTGCAGTCGCGCCGTTGTGTCTCCGACAACCGATTGCGTTCGAGCCGCGCTGCCGTGGATATCCAAACCGTCATAGGACCACTCTCTCATAAATAGGATATAATTCCTATATCGGAGCGGACGCAATGCGGGGATAAGTGCCCGGTGTCCGTTATGCAAAAAGTGGGGGCGCCAAACAAAAAAGGGCCGCTGACGCGGCCCTCGTGCTACTTCCAACTATTGGAACTTCAGCCGGCCTTGCGGCCCAGTCCATTGTCCTTGGCCAGCTTGGAGCGCGTGGCGGAATAGGACGGAGCGACCATCGGGTAATCGGCGGGCAGGCCCCATTTCTCGCGGTATTCTTCCGGCGAGAGATTATAATGGGTGCGCAAGTGGCGCTTGAGCGACTTGAATTTCTTACCGTCTTCAAGGCACACAATATAATCGGACGTGACCGACTTACGAACCGGCACCGCCGGCTTCTTCTCTTCGACCGGGGCGGCGGCTTCTTCCGCGCCAAGCGAGCGAAGCGCCGCATGCACTTCCGAAATCAGTTTCGGCAGGTCAGTCGGGCTGATGGCATTGTGGCTGACATAGGCAGCGACAATCTCTGTACTATATTCCACAAGGTCCAGCTCGACCCTGTTCTCGGCGTTCGCCGGAGCGGTCATCGAAAATCCCTTCATGAGTATGGGAGCTATTTATCGGGGCGGGCTAATCCCAGGGGCACCCCATAACTCCGCAATTAATGTTGTTTTTCTAGTTTTGCAACCATTGAGCAACAACTTGGCGAAATTTAGAGTGAATCATTCTTTACTTGGCAGTCCACCGGACTTTTCCAAATCATCGACAACGAAGTGTGCTGTTGGGCGGTAACCGGCGATATAGGATGCACGCGCCAACAGATGTGCTGAAATCGGGGCGGTCAGCATGAAAAAGACAAAGCCGAGCAGAGCGCGCAGGATCACGGCGCTGTCAAAGCTGACCAGCGCTATGGCCAGGAGAGTCAGGCCCGAACCGACCGTACCGGCCTTGGAGCCAGAATGCATGCGCGTATAAAGATCAGGTAGCCGCACAATGCCAAGCGCCGCAACCAGGCTGAACAAGGCACCGACAATCACCATGACGCCGGCCAGATAGTAGAGGCCCTCGACGATCATTTCCTACTCTCCTCAAGGTGATCTTCCCGTGCGGCAGCATCGATCTGCCAGCGCTGGAGAATGAACCGGGCGAAGGCTACCGTGGACAGGAACCCGACGAGCCCAAGTGCGATCGCAATATCGAGATAGAGCATGAAGCCCGTCCGCAGCGCGATTGCCGCGATGTAGCCGATGACCACGGCGATCAGCATATCGAGACCCAACACACGATCAGGCAGGCTGGGGCCGACCACGATGCGGTAGATGGTAACCAGAAGCGCCGCGGTGAGAACGCCGAGCGAGACAGTGGTGGCCAAATGAAGAAATTCGGGGCCCGACATTATTCAAACACCTCGATGATCCTTGCTTCGAACCCGTTCCTGATCGAAGCGATGACGTCCGCGCGGTCGTGCATTTCCAGCACGTGGATGTAGAGCGTGGTCCGGTCATCGGACACGTCGACGCTCAGGGTACCGGGTGTCAGGGTAATCAAATTGGCCAGAAGGGTGATCTGGGCATCAGTTTTCACCGTGAGGGGATAAGCGATGATGCCTGGAGCCAGGCGCTTTCCCATGCGTGGCGAGAGAACGAGGATCGCCACTCTCAGGGCCGAAAGTCCGAGTTCGTAAAAGAACAGAGCCGCCAGCGACACTACCCGAGCGAACCGGCGCATCATGTGCGGACGATCGACGCGATCACGGATGAACAGGACCGCTACGCCGCCGATGAACGCGCCGAGCAACAGGTTGAGCAAGGTGAAGCCGCCGGTGACGGCTGCCCAGACCAGCGCGAGTGTTGTGACCAGAAAAGCAAAGCTCATGACTGAGGCACCTGTGCAAACACGGCGTCGACATAGCGTGTGGGCGAAAGCATATCTTGGGCGGCGATGCCCGAGGCGGTAAAGAGCCAATCGGGGAAAAGGCCGAAAATCACAATAACAGCGAAGAGAAGGGCTGTTGGCACCAGGCCCAGAGCAATTTCGCGGGCGGTCAAGGGCCGCAGATCCTCGTTGGGCTGCTCGGAGCGCTCGCCCTCCTGTCCGTTGCGCCAGAAGATGTGGGCCCAGAGCCGGCTGGCAGCGATAACGGTGAGGAAGGAGTTGAACAGGACCGCAAAGACAAGCCACCAGTTCTCGGCACGAATGCCTCCTTCCACGAGGAGGATTTTGGGCCACAGGCCAAGGAACGGCGGCATGCCGGAAATGGCGAACACCATGATGATGAAGAGGATCGACATGGGCGCGCTGGCACCGTAGATGCCGCCCATCTTGCGAATGTCGCTGGTGCCGCTCATCCGCTCGATCAATCCGGCCAGAAGATAGAAGGCCGTGATAGTGAGCATGGAATGAAAGGCGTAAAAAATCGCCCCACCGACGCCGTGCGTGCTTCCGAGAGCAAACCCTGCAAAAATGGCACCGATGCCGCCAATGACCAGAAAACCCACGGCGCGGCGCAGATTGGTCTGCGCCATGGCACCCAGCGGGCCCAGGATGAGTGTGGCGAACGCGACAACAGCAATCACCGTCTGGATTTGCGCGTAGCCCTCAGGCAGGGCCATGACGAGTACCCGAATGGCGGCATAGGCGCCGACCTTGGTGAGCAGGCCGCCGAATATGGCCGAAACGGAAACCGCGGGCGTATGATAGGAGGCCGGCAGCCAGGCGTTGCCTGGAAACGCCGCCGCCTTCACCCCGAAGGCGAAAAGAAACAGCACGGAGACCGTGACCAGCGGACCGAGTGGCAGCTCGGCACCCTTTGTGACCAGATCGGCGAAGTTGAGTGTGCCCGTGAGGCCGTAGAGATAGGCGATTGCCACCAAAAAGAAGGTTGTCGCGAGGAAATTAAGAAAGCCGTATTTGATCGCGCCATCAAGCTGGAGCTTGCGTCCGCCCAGGATCATCATGCCGAACGACGCGATCAGCATGACTTCAAACCACACATAGAGGTTGAAGATATCGCCGGTCAGGAACGAACCGCTGACGCCGCACAAGAGCAGCAACAACATGGGGTAAAAGCCGTAGCGGTACCCGCGGTCGGTCAATTCGATCTGCGCGTAAAAAACCACGACCAGTGCAGCTATGGATGCTGCAAGGGAAAAGAGCGCGCTGGTCATATCAGCGGCAAACGTGATGCCGAATGGCGGGAGCCATTTGCCCATGGTCATGGCGACAGGGCCGCTCTCGAACACGCGCACCAGCAGGTAGATATTGGAGACCATGATCGCGATGATCACCGCCGCAGCAAAAACAAGCTGGAGGTGGCGCTGGTTGCGCAGCATGACGAGCAGGCCCGCACCGAACAGGGCCAGGGCAACCGGCCACACGACGATCCAGTCGGCAGCAGGCGTCGCCACGTCGATCATCGCCGCGGGCAGTTCGAGGGGATCGTATGATGTACCGGCAGTCGCCATTATAATCTCTGTACCCTAGTAACTCAGGGGAGGCCGAGGCGCATTTTCAGGCTCGGCGACGCGCATGTTGTCGGTGTTATCGGCATCGAGTTCCTGATAGGCGCGGTAGCCCAGCACAAGCAGGAACGAGAACAGGGCAAATCCGATGACGATAGCGGTCAGGACCAGCGCCTGGGGAAGCGGGTTGGCCGATCCCTCGAGCGGGAAATATTCGCCAGCGGGAACGATGGGCGGAACCTCAGCGGTCAGCCGGCCAATGGTGAAGATCAGGAGATTGACGCCATTGCCCAGGATGGCCAGGCCCAAAAGCATGCGAATGATGGCCTTGGACAACAGCAGATAGGCTGCAGCGGTGAAAAACAGGCCGATCAGTCCGGCCAGCGCGGTTTCCATCAGTCCGTCCCCTCGTCGCCGTCCTGGCCCTCTAGCGCCAGCGCCATGGTGCCCACAGCGCCCACGACCACCGCATAGACCCCGATATCGAAGATAAGCGGGGTGGACAGTGCAATTTCGGTGCCTTCGAACTCGAAAATCCACCACAAGCCTGTCAGGAAGGGCACTTCAGCGGCGAGCGAAATAAACCCGGCGATGGAGGCGAGCACGACGCCAAATCCGGCCAGCGTTATGGGATGGACGCGCAGCGCCTGGCGGCAAGCACTGACACCAGCAGCGATGCCGTAGATGGCGATGCCCGACGCGCCAATCAGCCCGCCGATAAAGCCGCCCCCCGGCTCATTGTGACCGCGGAGTAGAACGAAGACAGAAAAGACGATCATCAGCGCGGTCAGCACCGGCGCAGCGGTTCTGAAGATAACCGTATTCATTGTGAACTCCCGATCTTGCGCCCGCGCCCGGACCTGGCACCGCTAGTGCCACTGGCCGAGGCCCGCAGACGGATGAGGGCAAGGATGGCGAGGCCCGCGGCCATGACCACCGAAATTTCGCCCAGCGTATCAATGGCACGATAGTCGACGAGGATGACGTTGACGACGTTTCGGCCATGGGCGATCGGCGTGCTCGTGGCCCTGAACAGATCGGTCAGCGTCAGATCGAGATCGGTCTGAAGCACGACGAGCAGCAGAATTGTGATGCCAAGGCCGACGGCCAGCGCAACCACGCCATCGCGCAAGCCGGTTTCCAGGTCGCGGCTATCGGCTTCATCGAGGTGCAGCCGGGTCATGACGAGTGCAAGGATGATGACCGTAAGGGTTTCGACCATGAATTGGGTGAAGCTGAGATCCGGTGCGCCGAACAGCATGAAGATAACGGCGACCGCAAAGCCCTGGATGCCGAGGGCCACGATGGCGGTAAGGCGGGTTCGCGCCACAATAACCGCTATGAGCCCGATGGCCGCGATACCGATGGCGCCCCACTCATAGAAGTTGAGCTCGGGCCAGGCGGGGACTGGCGGCAGGCTGTCGGTGGCCAGCAAAGGCGCAAAAATGCCGACGGCAAGCACCGTAAACAACAAAAGCAGATACCATTCGAGACGGCCATGATGGAGGACGCGGGTTATACGATCCGCAAACCGGACGAGGCCGAACATGAAGGCATCAAAACCGATATCGAAGGTCCAGCCGATAGCTTCGCCGGTGCGCCGCAATGTCGAGCGAACAGCATCGACCTTCCAGAACAGAACGCCGCCCAGCGCCCATGTGACGATAGAAGCCCACACGGCGGGGTTGGTGAGATCGAAGGCCAGATGGATATGGGCATCGACGGCGGCATTGTAGATCGCTCCGCCCGCCGGATCGAGCACGGCGTGGTTTAGCCAGTCGGTAAACAAGCCCGCGGAAATTCCGAGCGCGGCCAGAGTGACCGGGCCGGAATAAAGGCTCAGCGGCCCTTCGTGGGGCGCGTGCGGGGTCGGACGCAGGTCGCCCAGGAAGGGTTTGAAGGCGATAAGGAGGCCCACTACCATCATCAGGGCGTTGCCGACGATGAGCACGGCGAGGAACATCAGGTCGGGCCAAACCCCGGAGGTCAGCGCCAGATACATTTCTTCCTTGGCAAGAAAACCAATGGCGATGGGAAAGCCGGCCATGGAAAAGCCGGCCAGAACCGCCGCGATAAACGTGATTGGCATGGCCTCGCGCAGGCCGCCGAGCATGGTGATGTCACGCGTGCCGGTGCCGTGATCGATGGTGCCCGCGATCATGAACAACGCGCCCTTGAACAGCGAATGGGCGCACAGATAAAGCAGCGCACCGAGTATGGCTTCCTTGGTGCCAAAGCCGATGAGCATGACCAGCAAGCCAAGCGAGCCCAGCGTGGTGTATGCCAGCATCTGCTTTAGATCGGTCTGCCGCACCGCCAGTGCGCTGCCCATCAAAAGGGTGGCGCCACCAAACAGGGTCAGGATCCAGAACCATGGCTCGGTATCGCCCAGGATGGGGGTCATGCGGGCCAGTAGATAGACGCCAGCCTTCACCATGGTCGCCGAGTGCAGATAGGCCGAAACCGGGGTTGGCGCTTCCATGGCGTTGGGAAGCCAGAAATGGAGCGGAACCTGCGCTGACTTGGCGAACGCGCCGGTCACGACCAGCAGCATGGCAATGAGATATAGCCCGCTTTCCTGCGCCGCCCCGGCAGTGCCCAGCATGCCGGTCAGCGAGTTCTGGCCCGTGATGATGGTCAAAAGGATCAACCCCGCCAGCAGCGCAAGCCCGCCACCGCCGGTAACGACCAGCGCCTGAATGGCAGCCCGGCGCGCGGCCTGGCGGGAGTGATCGAAGCCGATCAGGAGGAACGAGGTGATCGAGGTCAGTTCCCAGAAGACGAACAGGGTGAAGACGTTATCGGCCAGAACCAGACCGAGCATCGAACCCATGAACATCAGGATGTAGGAAAAGAACCGTCCCTGATGGGGGTGTCCGGCCAGATAGCCGCCCGAATAGATGACGATAAAGGTGCCGATACCAGAGATCAGCACACCGAACACAAGGCTCAGGCCGTCGACAAAAAAGGAAAACGAAATGCCGTAGGCGGGAATCCAGTCGAGGCCGACGCGGATAACCGAAAAATCGGCGATGGGGCCGATGAAGGAAATGAAGGTGGCAAAAATCGCGGCTGGAACGATGGCCAGTATCCAGCCGGCCGCCGGTCCGGCAAAGGTCTTGATCCATGGCGCGAACACGGCCGCGACGAATGGAGCCATCGCGATCAGCGCGACAATCACATCAAGACCTGGTCCCAAGCGAGCCCCCGAACTTCGTTCTTACGTCCTTTCAACAGCCCAATTGCTGTTGAAAGGAATCATTGGCGCAAACAGTACGCATCCCTGCCACAAGCTCAACAAAAACCGGTTGGCGGGAACGCAATATTGACCCCCGCAGTTGTGATAACCACATTGGCACCAACTGATATAGTCCGAGTGCACAACCGGCAGGAGTGACGCAAGATGAACGACAAGCAAAGGATCTCCAACAGCGAATGGCGCGATAAATTGACGCCCGAACAGTACCATGTGACACGCGAACATGGCACCGAGCGCGCCTTTTCCCACGACTACAATGTGGAAAAACGCGACGGGGTCTATCATTGCGTGTGTTGTGATGCGCCGCTTTTCACCTCCGGCACCAAGTACGATTCCGGATCGGGCTGGCCGAGCTTTTTCCAGCCGGTCTCCGAGGATGCGATCAAAGAAATCGACGACAGAAGCCATTTCATGCGCCGCACGGAAATCCGCTGCGCCAATTGCGATGCCCATATCGGGCACGTCTTTCCCGACGGCCCCGCTCCGAGCGGCCTTCGCTATTGCACCAACGGGCTTGCACTGGACTTCAAGCCCGAAGAATAGTGGCCGGAAAATTTCGAATCTTTATTGCCTAGAGCATTTCAGGGATAAACCATGACCGACATCGCGCCACCCGTTGCCGCGCAACGCCCCCATTCGGACACGCGGCACGGGACGACCCGCAACGACCCCTATAACTGGCTGCGGGCCGACAATTGGCGCGAGGTCATGGCAGACCCCGGCGTTCTGCCCGAAGATATCCGCAAATATCTCGAAGCGGAAAATGCCTGGTATGAAAGCGGATTCGGAAAGCCGACCGAGGCGCTGCGCGAGAAAATCTATGCGGAAATCCGCGGGCGGATCAAAGAGGACGACAGTTCTGTTCCCACCCCGGATGGGCCGTTCGCCTATGCGTCACGGACGCGCGAGGGCGATCAGTATCCCCTGATCGTCCGCACGCCGCGCGACGGCGGTGGCGAAACGGTACTGCTCGATTGCAACGCCGAAGCTGGCGAAGGCTATTTCGGGTTCGGTGGTGCCGAGCATTCGCCATGTCACACAATGGTGGCCTGGGCGGCAGACCGGAACGGATCGGAATATTACACGATCTTTATCCGCGATCTCGACACCGGCAAGGACCGTGACGAACGGATTGAGAAATCGGGCAGCGGCGCTGTCTGGGCCAATGATTCATCGCGGTTCTATTATGTCGAGCTCGACGAGAACCATCGCCCCTTCCGGGTGCGCGAGCATGTGCTGGGGGCCAGCCAGGCCGATGATGCGATTGTTTATGAAGAAAAGGATGCTGGGTTTTTCGTCGGCGTGGGCATGACGCAATCGCGGCGTTACCTCACCATCTCGGCGCATGACCATCAGACCTCGGAAGTCTGGCTGATCGACGCGGAAAATGGCGGCGCGCCGTTCTGCGTGGAAAAGCGACACGAGAACACTGAATATTCAGTCGAAGAACGGGACGGGACGCTTTACATCCTGACCAATGACGATGAAGCCGAAGACTTCAAGATCGTTACCGCGCCTGTCAGCGCGCCGGGCGTGGACAATTGGGCCGATCTGGTGCCCCACGAGGCGGGGCGGCTGATCCTCGATGTCGAAGTGATCGCCAACCATCTGATCCGGCTCGAGCGCAAGGACGGCTTGCCGCGGATCGTGGTGCGTGACCTGCGCGATGGCCGGGAACAGACAATTTCCTTTCCCGAGGAGGCCTATTCGCTGGGGCTGATTTCCGGCTACGAGTTCGATACGGCAACAATCCGGTTTTCCTATTCCTCACCCACCACCCCGGCGCAGGTTTTCGACCTCGATCTGGCCAGCGGCGAGCGCGTGTTGCGCAAGCAGCAGGAGGTGCCCTCCGGGCACGACCCGGCGCTGTATGAAACGCGGCGGCTATTTGCCAAAGCGCCGGATGGTGAGGAGGTGCCGGTCACTTTGCTTTACCGCAAAGGGCTGGTGCTCGATGGCAACGCTCCTGCCCTGCTCTATGGGTATGGCGCCTATGGTCATTCCATTCCAGCGGGGTTTTCTGTCTCGGTGCTTTCGCTTGTCGATCGGGGGTTCGTCTATGCCATCGCCCATATCCGGGGTGGGATGGACAAGGGGTATCGCTGGTACAAGAACGGGCGCGCGGCGCATAAGACCAACACGTTTTCCGATTTCATCGCTGCGGCGGAAATGCTGATCGAAAAGGGCTATTCGTCCAAAGGGCGGATTGTGGCCGAAGGCGGGTCCGCCGGAGGTATGTTGATGGGAGCGATTGCCAATATGCGGCCGGACTTGTGGGCCGGGGTCATGGCGATCGTGCCGTTCGTTGATGTGCTCAACACCATGCTCGACGATACGCTGCCGCTAACCCCACCGGAATGGCCCGAATGGGGCAACCCGATAACCTCGGAAGACGACTACAAGCGGATCGCGGCCTATTCACCCTATGACAATGTGGAAGCCAAAACCTATCCGCCGATCCTGGCGCTGGCGGGGTTGACGGATCCGCGCGTCACCTATTGGGAGCCGGCCAAATGGGTGGCAAAGCTGCGTGCAACCAAGACCGATGAGAACGCATTGTACCTGCGCACCAACATGGACGCCGGGCATGGCGGCGCTTCGGGACGGTTCGAGCGGATCAAGGAGACAGCTATCACCTATGCCTTTGCGCTCAAATGCATTCAATTGGCATAAGTTTTCCCACACAGCCGTTGCACCGGTGTCATGGCGACGGTATATAAGAAGCATTAGCTTGGTAAATTCATAGTCAATTTATCCGGCGAGAGATTTTCAGAACCCTATAAGGAGGCCCTCCGATGAGCTTTTCACTCCCCGATCTGCCCTATGCCTACGACGCACTTGGCCCGTATATGTCGGCTGAAACGCTTGAGTTTCACCACGACAAGCACCACCAGGCCTATGTGACCAATGGCAACAAGCTGCTCGAAGGCTCGGGCCTCGAGGGCAAGAGCCTCGAAGAGATCGTCAAGGAAAGCTTCGGCAAGAATCAGCCGCTGTTCAACAATGCCGGCCAGCACTTCAACCACATCCATTTCTGGAAGTGGATGAAACCCAATGGCGGCGGCAAGTCCCTGCCCGGCAAGCTGCAGGCGGCAGTCGATTCCGATCTTGGCGGGTATGACAAGTTCCGCGAGGACTTCCTTGCCGCAGGCGCCGGCCAGTTCGGTTCGGGCTGGGCGTGGCTGACCCTCAAGGACGGCAAGCTGGCCGTTACCAAGACCGCGAATGGCGAAAACCCGCTGGTGCACGGCGGCACGCCGCTGCTGGGTGTGGATGTGTGGGAACACTCCTATTACATCGACTACCGCAATGCGCGCCCCAAATATCTCGAAGCCTGGTTCGACAATCTGGTGAACTGGGAGTACGTGGCCGAGCTGCACGAAGCCGCTTCGTAAATTATCCCATTGCATCAATGCCATATGGCCCGTCTGTCCACAGGCGGGCCATATGCTTTAAGGTTACTGGAACTGGTATCTTCCGACTGCGAGACAGGCGTGTTAAGGCTTGGGTAACCATTGATATTCCACGCCGTGAGCCGCCCGTGTTGCCTGTCCCGACCATTGCCGTTCTGTCCAATAGCCCGGCTCTGGCCTCGGTCCTCGGCGCGACGTTGCGCAGGGGACATCGCTGGCGGGTGCGGGAATTTTGCGACCATCGGGCGCTGGGCGACTATATGCGCATCGCACCGCTGGCGCTGCTGGTCGCCGATTACGACCTTGAACGGGTCACCGCGGCAGACGTGGCGCTCTCGATCCGCAACAGCGACGATCTTGCGTCCCGGCATGTCCAGATCATCGCGCTGAGCCGAACGGTCGATGGCGAGATGCGACGCCGATGCGTTCAGGCGGGCATTGACGAGGTGATCGTCAAGCCCATGAGCCCGGTCTATCTCGAAGAGCGGATTGCCGCGCGGCTGGGCACCGGCACCGGCGCCTACGTGAACGCCGAACCCTATTATGTTGGGCCGGAACGCCGCAACCGGATCGCGCTGGACGATACGCGGGTCATTCCCGTCGAGCGGCGCGGTGAAAACATCGTCTCGTTTCTCGCCCACAAGGCGATGCGCGAGCAGCGCCCAGATCAGATCTAGGCAAGACGCGCAAGCCTGTTCCACAGGTCGTCGAAGGTCTCCGAGATCTGGATGAGGGCATCGATATTGCCGCGTCCTATGGCGGCAACGTCGCCGGCGAACCCCCTCACCACTTCATAGGCCCTGCCCTGATTGAGCAGGCCGACCGGGCGTTCGCTTTGCGCGCCGCCGGCGGCAACCCATGCCGAATAAAGGGCGGCGATCGTATCGATGCCGCCCGGCAAGCCAATCAGCGCCTGTCCGGCCTCCACGATACGGGCGGCGGCGGCGGCTTCTGTTTCCTCCACGACGATTTCCACGCCTTGCGGCACGTCGAGACGGCGGGCAACCGGGCCGGTGGCGACGGTGACGCGGCCACCGCCGGCCAGTGCAGACTCGACCAGCGTGCGCGGCCATTGGCCGTTGCGGGCGATGCAGTGCAGATGGGCCTGGTTGCGGGCTATGGTGGCGCCGGCCTGCCTGTAGAGCGCCTGGTGGGCGGTCACGCCGGTGTCGGCGAATACGGCAACGGCGCTGAGCTTTGCCATAAGTTAGCGCCCCCGCGTGAGCGTGCCGAGCACGCTGCGGACAAACGAATCCCCGGCGCGGCGGGCGACAGTTCGGGCAAAACTGGTGAGCGCGGCTTCCATGGGAGTTTGCCGTGTCGAACGGCGAGTCGCCTGCTTTGTGCGCGCCTCTTCCATCTTTTGCAGCTCGGCCTCGTGGGCAGCGATTTCGGCTTCGCGCAGCGCTTTGGCGGCGCGGACATCAAGCAGTTCGTAGGCCGATTCGCGATCAACGCTGGTGTCGTAAACGCCGGAAACCGGGCTTCCTGAGACCACTGTTGCCCTCTCGTCCGGCGTGATGGGCGCCATGCGGGAGGACGGCGGCCGGATCAGGGTACGACCGACCACCGAGGGGATGCCTTTTTCTTCCAGCACCGACACCAGCGCCTCGCCGGTTCCGAGCTGGGTGATGACTTCGGCGGTGTCGAAATCGGGATTGGGCCGGAAGGTTTCGGCGGCGATCCTTACCGCTTTCTGTTCCTTGGGCGTATAGGCGCGCAGGGCGTGCTGGATGCGATTGCCCAGTTGGGCGAGCACGCCCTCGGGCACGTCGGCAGGGTTCTGCGTTACAAAATAAACACCAACCCCTTTTGAACGCACGAGTTTTACAACCTGCTCGATCTTGTCGAGCAACACTTTAGGCGCCTCATCGAACAAAAGGTGCGCCTCGTCGAAAAAGAACACCAGTTTGGGCTTGTCCGGATTGCCCACTTCGGGAAGCTGTTCGAACAATTCGGACAGCAGCCAGAGCAGGAACATAGCATAGAGCCGAGGGGCGCGCATAAGTTCGTCGGCGGCGAGGATCGAGATGAAGCCGCGGCCTTGTGTGTCGGTGCGCATGAGGTCGGAAATTTTTAGCGCCGGTTCGCCGAAGAAATTCTCGGCGCCCTGTTGTTCGAGGACCAGAAGGGCGCGCTGGATGGCGCCGACCGAGGCTGTGGAGATGTTGCCGTAGTGGGCCGAGAGCTCGGCGCGGCGCTCGGCGACGTGGCTGAGGAGCGATCGCAAGTCCTTGAAATCAAGAAGCAAAAGACCTTCGTCATCGGCCAGCTTGAAGGTGGCATTGAGGATGCCTTCCTGGGTGGCGTTGAGGTCGAGCATGCGCGAGAGGAGCAGCGGTCCCATCTCGGAAACCGTGGTGCGGATCGGGTGGCCCTGGCGGCCGAACAGGTCCCAGAAGATGGTGGGGAAGCCCTGGAAGGCGTAGTCGGTAAAGCCGATCTTTTCGGCGCGTGCGGCGAGGAAGTCCTTGGGCTCGCCAGGCTTGGCCAGTCCTGCCACATCGCCCTTGATATCGGCGCAGAATACGGGGACCCCAGCGCGAGAGAACCCTTCGGCAAGTATCTGGAGAGTAACGGTTTTTCCCGTTCCGGTGGCGCCCGTGATGAGACCGTGGCGGTTGCCGAAGCCGAGGTGGAGGTACTCCGGCCGGGTGCTGGTTCCGAGATAAACGGCGTCGTCGACAAGCATGGGCGGGGTCCGATTCAACAGCAGGATCCAATCTATAGCGGGGTGAAAGCGCGCACCGCAAGGATTCACTATTGCGCGTAAAAAGTATGGAGTTGAGTGAAATTTACCCGTTAGTTGCCGGAATCGGAGGAAATATGAAAATCGACCGGCGCAGATTTATCGCAGCTTCACTTATCCCCGTCCTTTCGGGGTCGCTTATGATGCGGGCAGCCTTTGGTCAGCCGGTCGCTCCCTGGCCGGATGCGGGCGTGGACCTGACCGAGACGCTGCAGGCGGCGATCGACGGGGCACGCGACACGGGCCATCTGGAACTGCCGGCCGGACAGTTCGCGACTCGGGGTTTGCGGTTGCCATCCGGGTTCATGCTCTCGGGGGTGCCGGGATCGACGCGGCTGGTCCATCTGGGCAGCGATCCCCTACTGGGTGCCGAGGGCGAGGCCGATATCGTTCTGGCAGGATTGTCGATCGATGGCAGCGGCGCGGGCGGCGAATTGTGGCATGGCGGGCTCGTTCACTTTGCCGATTGCGAGAACGTGACGATCCGCGACTGCGTGGTTTCCAACACGGCGCTCAACGCCATTACGCTGATGGGGACGTCGGGACGTGTGGAGAATTGCCGGGTGAGCGACAGCGCCTACACCGGGCTGTTCATCTACAACGCGGCGGGGGTTTTTGTTGACGGAAACACGATCAGCGATTGCGGAAATGGCGGCGTGCGGGTTTGGCGCGGCGAAGCGGGCGCTGACGGGACGATCATTTCGGGCAACCGGATCAGCGGCATCGACTGGACCGATGGCGGAAACGGGCAGAACGGCAACGGGATCAACATTTTCCGGGCCGATGAGGTGATCGTCTCGGGCAACCACATTTCCGATTGTGCCTTTTCGGCGGTCAGGCTCAACGCCACCAACAACACCCAGATCACCGGAAATACCTGTCTTGCGAGCGGGGAAGTTGCTGTCTTTTCGGAGTTTTCGTTTACTGGCTCGGTTATCGCCAACAACATCATCGACGGCGCGGCGGCGGGCATCTCGATGACCAATTTCAACGATGGCGGCAGGCTGGCCGTGTGCAGTGGCAATATCGTGCGCAACCTCTACGCGCGGTCCGAAACCAACCCCGACCTCGATACGCCCTACGGGATTGCGGCGGAGGCCGATGCCGTCATTTCCGACAACCTTATCGAGAACGTGCCGGGCACTGGAATAAGCGCCGGCTGGGGGCCGTATCTGCGCGATGTGACAATCAGCGGCAATCTGGTGCGTGACGTGGATGTCGGGATTGCGGTGAGCGTTGCAGAAGGTGCCGGCGCGGCCAGCGTTACGGACAACACGATCATTGGCGCGCGCCAGCATGCGATGATCGGCAGCGCATGGTGGGACATGATCTCTAACGATCTGGCGGGAGAACCCGGACGGTTCCCACAGGTCGTGGTGGAGGGGAACCGGGTTTCGTAGGTGAACCGCGAAAGGCGATGCAAGGTTCGCGGCGCTGTCCCCTCACCCCTACCCTCTCCCCAGAGGGGCGAGGGGGTCAGGCCGCAGCTCTCCAACGCTGCTGAGCAAAACTAACCTTCACCCTTCCAGGGAGACAGTGGCCGGCAGGCCGGTGAGAGGTCTTGCGCGTCGGCGGCTGGGCAAAGGCCCCCTCACCCGTCGCTGCGCGCCGACCTCTCCCCCAAGGGGAGAGGTAAGATGCGCCGCAAGCGTCGATCAGAGATTGAGGCGGGCGGCTTCGGTGGCTTCGATGTAGCCGATTTCGTGGCCGGCCCAGTTGCGCTGGTGCTGGCGGGCGCGGGATTGCAGAACCTTGGCCTGTTCAGGGGTCGGGTTGGAGATCTCGAGCAACAGGGCGGCGACCATTGCGGTTGCGGCGGGGACGCTGCCATCATCGCATTTGAGCGCAAAACCGATGCCCTGCTCTGGCAACGCGCCGCAATAGATACCGTCAGCGCCGAATTTGAGCATCAGGCGGCCATCGAAGGCAGCCATGGCATCGGTATCGAACGAACCGGTGCCTCCGACCAGAAAGGGATGGCTGGTGGCGGCGGCGAAGATTTCGCGCGCCGCTGAAGCGGTCTCGGCGCTCAATCCCTCACCCGTCGCCATGCGGGCCAAGCCTTTGGCAATGGTATGGATCGGGGCCGCCCAAGTGGGAATAGAGCACCCGTCGGTCCCGCATTTGCCTTCGGTCAGCGGATGATCGAGCACCTCTTCGACCGCCTGCCGGACGCGCTGCTGGACCGGATGCTCACGCGTGGAATAGCCCTCGGGATTCTCACCCAGAGCGCGCGCTACGGCGAGCATGCCCGAATGTTTTCCAGAGCAGGCATTGTGCAAGGTGCCGGGTTTTCCCCCTTGCGCAAACAACGCCTTGCGGGCGGCAGGGTCGATGGGCGGGTGGGCGCCACATTCAAGCGCGGTCTCGTCGAGGTCGATGGCCGCAAGCATGGACGCAGCGAGATCGGTGTGCGGCACTTCGCCGTTGTGCGAGGCGCATGTGAGGGCGATGGCCGGACCAGCAAGGCCATAGCGAGCATTGGCCCCGGTGGCGAAAATCGGCAGCGCCTGCATTGCCTTGATGGCCGAGCGCGGGAAAACTTCAGCCGCAACATCGCCAATCGAGGCGAGGATATTTCCCGCGGCATCGGACACGCAAATGGCGCCGCGATGGCGGTTTTCGACAAAGTTTCCGCGCACGGAATGCGCCAGCACAGGATTGGCAACCATAAAAAATCCCCACGAAATGCTGGTCCGGATGGACCGCAGGCCGTGGGGAAAGTCAAGGGTGGAGGTCAGAGTCTTTGTTAGTCGCGCGTAGAAGGATCAGATATCGGCGGGCGTCAGGTATTTCGAGTTCACCCAGCCCTTGGTGGTGTCACGTTCCACAAGGCACCAGTCTGTGGACCGCTCGACCTCGATGCAGCGTTCGACCCAGACATATGTGAGCGGGGCGAGTTGGCCGGTCTTTCGGGAGTACGATGCCGGCCAGCGGCGGACATTGAGATGGTCCCATGCAGCAACGTCGGTGACCTGGGCAAGGATATCCACGGGATAGCCGCGCGCCTGGACGGGCGGCGCAAAGATGCCCGAGGCAACAACCATGACAAGACCACCAACGACAGCGGGCAGCGTAAGACGAGATGACAGCGACATTTTCGAGATCCCCAAAGCGCGAGATGCGCGGTTCAATTTGTCTGTGGAGAATTACCCTGATCCGTTTGAACGCATGCTGATTTGACTATTCAGCTACTGTTCAGCACCATGAACACGTATTAACCCTAGTTAATGGTGCGGGGGACGTCGCCGGGGACATATAAGAAGAAGTGCCGAGGAGGTATTTGATGTCGGCCACACGACTGCTTGTTCTCGCTTTTGTACGTGCGCACCAACGCGCGCATGGGTATCTCATCGGCCAGGAGCTCATAGCCTGGAACGCCGACAAGTGGGCCAATACCAAGACCGGCTCGATCTATCATGCGCTGCGGCAACTGGCCAAAGAGGGGCTTCTCGACGAGATCGAAGTTCCGTCTTCCAGCACCGCTCCCGGGCGAACCGACTATTCGATTACCGAGGCGGGGGATGCCGAGTTCCATCGGATGATGGAAAAGGCCCTCACAGTGCCCCAGCCACGCCCGGACATGTTGTGCGCCGGGTTGGTGCTGATGTCAGCCCTGCCACGGCCAACGGTTCTCGCGCTATTGCGCAAGCGACTGGCGACCCTGGCAGAGCAAAAGACCGAGGTCAGCAAGGCCAGCGATAACGCGTCGTTCAGTGGTGTGAACGCCCTGCCCTCGCATGTGGAAGCGCTTCTGGGTTTCTGGACGCACAATACCGAATGCAACCATGACTGGATCGCCGGGCTGATCGAAAAGATCGAGACCGGCGCCTATGTGTTTGCCGACGAGGACCCCATGGCCTTTGGCGTGCCGGGGGGAACCCTGGTTATTCCGTAAGTCCGTCCGGCGCCGTCCGCCTGGTGCGTGGGCGCTTGTCCATGAAGGCATCTATGGCCCGAGTGGCACGGTGACGGCAGGCGCCCTCGCCCTCGGAATAGCTGGCCTGGACCTTCTCCATGGCCTGTGCGGGCCGCAGCGGCGGCCACATCCTGATTTTCCAGTCTTTTTCGAAAACCGTCCTGACGCGAAATCCGCGATATTCGAACTCGCCCATACCCATCCTCCGCTCTGGGTTTTTATGATCGCACGCCAACAGATATGCATGGCGCTAATGTGACGATTTGCGGGCATTTTCTGCCGCGTCTTATGGCGTCCATCAAAACTGGAAAGCCGCTCGTCTGGAAATGGTTGCGGGCGGCGTTTTGAATTGATCGAAAGCAATCGGAGCGGAGCGTGATCCGGCCGAAACCGAAAAGTCTGCAACTTTTTCTGGCCGCGCCAGAATTTCCTATTGGTCGCGCGGCCGAACCGAAAAAGTCTGCAACTTTTTCTGGCCGCGCCAGAATTCCTTATTGGTCGCGCGGCCGAACCGAAAAAGTCTGCAACTTTTTCTGGCCGCGCCAGAATTCCTTATTGGTCGCGCGGCCGAACCGAAAAAGTCTGCAACTTTTTCTGGCCGCGCTCAGTTGAGCGTGACGCGATTTTCGAGCCCGCCGATAAAGACCAGGATGATATCGGCCAATCGTTCGGGCGTTTCCACGCATGGAAGGTGGCCGGCGCCTGAGATGATTTCGAACCGTGAACCCGGGATAGACTTTGCCAGTCCGGCCACCGTTTCGACAGGTGTCGAGCCATCCTCATCGCCCACGATGCAAATTGCCGGAACGCCGATCTGTCGGGCTTTTTCGCGCAAATCGGCATCGCGGATGGCAGCGCAGGTCGCCATGTAGCCGGTTGGGGACTGGCGTTCGAGCATGGCGCGGTAACCGGCAAGTTCTTCGCTGCGGCCGGCCCGGAATGCGGCGGTGAACCAGTTGGGCATCACGCTGGCGCTCAACCCCGCAATTCCGTTTGCCTCCACCGTGGCGATGCGCTGGTTCCAGCTTTCCGCGTTGCCCAGCTTCGCCGCAGTATCGCAAAGGATGAGGGCGGACACGAGATCGCGGCGGTCAATATAGAGCTGCTGGGCGATCAGCCCACCGACCGACAGCCCGCATATGATTGCCGACCCCAGCCCGACATGATCCATGATGGCGGCAAGGTCTTCGGCGTGGCGCGCGATGGTGACGGCCCCCTCGCCGGTCTCGGACAGCCCGTGACCGCGCTTGTCATAGGTGAGGATCGTGAACTTGCCGACGAGGCGCACGATGACGTCGCGCCAGATGCGGAAATCGGTGCCGAGCGCATTGGCGAACACCAGCACCGGCCCGTTTTCGGGCCCGCCGATCACCTGATAATGAAGGACAGCATCATCGACCTTTAGAAACTGCATTGGGCACTCCTGTTCGGGGCGAGCCTAGAGTATTTCCGCCTTTCTTTGAATCGCGAAAATCCTCCAGACCCCCAAACATCGGGCCGGGCGAGCCAATAGCCGTTCAGGACAGGGCGAGCCGCTGGCCGGTCTGTGCGTGGAACAGATGGAGATGTTCGAAGGGCAGGCCGAGTGTGACGTTTGCGGCGGGCTGCCATCTGCCCCCGACCGCCCTCACCGTCACCAGTTCGTCGACCCCGGCCACGGCAACATAGACCAGCGATTCCTTGCCCAGGATTTCAACGGCTTCGATCCGGCCTTCGAGCGACAGAGCCGCGCGGGCATCCTCGCCAAGGGTGATATCTTCGGGGCGTATCCCGACGATGCACCCCGATTGCGGCACCACGTCGGGCAATTGGGCGCCACGTGCCAGAAGGGCGGCCGACTCCAGCAGATTCATGCCCGGCGAACCGATGAAGCGGGCGACAAAGGTCGTGCGGGGGCACTCGTAGAGTTCGGTGGGCGTACCCACCTGCTCGATATTGCCCGCGTTCATCACGACCAGCCGGTCGGCCAGCGTCATGGCTTCGAGCTGGTCGTGGGTGACGTAGATCGCCGTCGTGTCGAGTGTTTTTTGCAGCCGGCGGATTTCGACCCGCATCTGGCCGCGCAGCTTGGCATCCAGATTGGACAAGGGCTCGTCGAAGAGGAACGCGCGGGGCTTGCGGACGATCGCCCGGCCCATGGCGACGCGCTGGCGCTGTCCGCCCGAAAGCGCTGCGGGGCGGCGATCTAGATAGGGTTCGAGTTCGAGAATCCGGGCGGCCTCGGCCACGAGAGCCTGACGGTCGTCCCTGCCGACGCCGCGGTTTTTCAGGCCGTATTCGAGATTGCCGCGCACGGACATGTGCGGATAAAGCGCGTAGTTCTGGAACACCATGGCGATATCCCGAGCGGAGGGTTCGACTGTGTTGACCACGCGCCCGTCAATGGCGATCGTGCCGCTGGTGATGGTCTCAAGGCCGGCGATCATGCGCAGAAGCGTCGATTTTCCGCAACCTGAAGGCCCGACGAGAACCATGAGTTCGCCCGGCTCGACTTCAAGGTCGATCCCGTGCAGAGCCGTGACATTGCCCGAATAGACTTTCCGGGCCCCGTTGATCGCAATGCTCGACATTTTTTTGCAGTTCCCGTCTTTAAAGGGTTGAGGGCGCCAGATCGGCGATGATCATTGCGGCAAGGTCCTGGGCACCCACGGCGACCCCCGCGGCACCCGCGGCAAGCAGCACTTCACGCCGGTCGGGGCGCGGATCGTTGGGATCGACAAACCCGATGGCCTTGACGCCTGCGGCGCGGGCCGCCTGGATGCCGTGATGGCTGTCATCGATCATGATGGAGCGCTCCGGGCGCGCATCGAACGCGGCGAGGCAGTGGAGCACAAGATCGGGCGCCGGTTTGGGCCGCGCCACCATTTCGGCGCTGAAGATATGGGGCGCAAAGATGTCCCAGAGATCGAGCAGCCCGAGGCTCTTTTTGAGCCGGACGAGGGTGCTGTTAGAGGCCACGCATTTGGGCACATCGAGTGCCCGCAGCAGCGGCTCTATCCCGGCCATGGCGCGTAATTCCGCAGCGAAAGCTGCGTACACATCGGCGTGCCAGTTGGAAAACAGGCTATCGATGCCGCTGATGCCGGCCGCCTTGAAATAGTAACGCATGTCGGCTTCCGATTTCCCCGTGAAGGTCCGAAGGGCTTCCTCGGCGGTCATCGAAAGGCCAGCGGCGCTGAGCGAGCGGGCCAGGGTGCGGCTGGCGATCGGCTCGCTGTCGATCAGCACACCGTCGCAATCGAAAATGACGAGATCGAGCGGCCGGGTCATAGACGGTTCACCCCGGCCATGCCGTCCAGAACGGCAAAGCTCTGAAAGATCGCTGCGCTGGCGTTTGGGTCCTTGCGGTCGGATACAGCGACAAAATCGGCCTGCGCCTTTTGCGGGGAGAGCGAGAGAATGGCGTAGCCATGCTCGTTGCTGCTGGCGAATTTGAGGTGCGGGTTTTCGGTCAGCGCCGTCGCAATGCTCGCCTCGGACGGCCCGTCCGAGGTGATCGAGCCGGTTACGAATTCGGTGGCGAGGGTGGAACTGGCGGGATTGGCAAAGTCCTCTTTGACGTCGGCGGCGTAGAACGCGTGCAGGTCACCACCGATGACCAGCGGGTTGGCAGTCCCCGATGTACGCACCGAATCCAGCAACCGGGTGCGGGCCGAACGGTATCCGTCCCAGCCATCGAGGTTGTAGCCGGTTGCGTCACCCGCCTTGGTGTCTCGCTCCGAGAGCAGCGTCTGTTGGGCGATGATCGTCCATTTGGCGCGCGAGGCATCAAGGGTTGCGTCGAACCAGGCTTCCTGCGCGTCACCAAGCATTGTGCGCTGGGGCGTATCTTCGGCGGCTTCGAGGGGCGCCGAGCGGTATTGGCGGGTATCGAGCATGGCAATATCGAGCAACTGCCCAAAGCCATGCCGGCCATAGATCTTGAAGTTGGAAAAGTCCCGCGCGGCGATGGGAGGAACAGGCATATGCTCGTACCAGGCCTGATAGGCGGCGGCCCGCTGGCGCAGAAATTTCTCGCCGCCGACAACGTTGGGCGCGTCGTTATCGGCGTAATTGTTGATGACCTCATGGTCGTCCCAGACAGCGAGCCATGGGAAGTTGGCGTGGGCGGCCTGCAAATCGGGGTCGGACTTGTACTGGGCGTGCCGGTCCCGGTATTCGTTCAAAAGCGATGGTGGCCAGCCGGCGCTGTGCCGTCGCACGAGATGGGCGCCATAGCTGACTTCGTAAATGTAATCGCCGAGATGGACGACGAGATCGAGGTCGCGTTCGGCCATGTCGCGATAGGCGCTGTAAAAGCCCTGCTCATATTGCTGGCAGGAGGCGAAAGCGAAAGTAAACCGATCATTGGCCGCGTCGGCGGTAGGCGCGGTGCGGGTGCGTCCGACACGGCTTTCAGCGTTGCCGCAACGGAAGCGGTAGAAATACCAGCGGTCGGGCTGAAGGCCGGTCACCGCCACATGCACCGAATGGCCCCAATCCTGAACCGCGTTGTAGATGCCCGAGCGAACCAGCCGTGAGAACGCTTCGTCCTCTGCCACTTCCCAGACCACATCCATGGGTGAAATGGTGATATCGGGCAGCGGCGCGAACGGATCGGCAAGCGGCACCGCTTCGAGCGGAAAGACCAGCCGCGTCCAGATGATGACGCCGTCGGGTGTCGGGCAACCCGACGCCACGCCGAGCGTAAAGGGGTCGGTATCGAAAGTCTGCGCACGCGCGCTTCCAAGGCTGGGCCACACAGCGGCGGCAGCCAGGCCGGTGCCGAGAAAGTGGCGGCGATTGAATACAGGCAACGAAAGTCTCCAGAAAAATGCGGGCAGCGCTCAGGCGGAACGGGCAAGCTTGTCGCGCATGGCAAGCGCGAGTACCGGATCGTCAGAGGTCAGGTAGCCGGTGCGGCGTTCGAGCCAGAACCCGATGTCCTCGTCGGTATTGGGCACCCAGGCGCCGAGCCGGTCGAGCGGCACGATGGCCAGTACCGCGTCCCACTGCTCGGCAAGTAACGATCTTTCCACGGCAATGATCTCCGCCCGATCGGCGGCGGCTGTGAGCGTTTCTTCAAGTCCGAGAGCTTGCGCCGATTTGTGGTTGATCGAGCAAAGACGCGGGATGGCAGGCGCGGCTGCCTTGCAGGCGTCCAACACGTCGAGGCTGAAACTCGTCATGTGACTCCGGCCGGTCAGTCCAAACCGGGTCAGCGTGGCAGCAACCCGTTCCGGCAGGCCGGAATAGGGCGCGCCGTTCTCGTCGGATTTGAGCTCGACATGGAGATGGCAATTGCCTTCGGCGAGCACAGCGAGAACATCGGCCAGCGTCGGGATCGTATCCGCGCTGTCCTTCAAACGCAGCGAGCGGCGCTGTTCGGGGGTGACCAGCCGCACCGGGCCGGAGCCCTCGGCAGTGCGGTCAAGGGTTGCGTCGTGGATCACCAGCAGTTCACCAGCATCGGAGAGATGCACGTCGAATTCCACAGCATCGATGCCAGTGCCGAGGACGTTGCGAAAGCCGGTCAGCGAGTTTTCCGGCCAGAGATTGCGGCCGCCGCGATGGCCTACGATCTGGGTCATTTTGATAAAACCTTGTTGCGTTGATTATTTGCCCGAATCCACGAGCCCTCTGGAGAACCAGCGCTGAAGAACGAGAATGACGACTGTGGGGGGAAGCATGACGACAAACGATGCGGCCATGGCGTAGCTCCACCACGCCGCCGGATCGTTTGGTCCGGGCATCAGGCCCTTGAGCGCGATAATTACCGTCATCATGTCTTTTTGCGTCGTGAACAGCAGCGGCCAGAGATACTGGTTCCAGCCATAGACAAAGAGGATGATGGCCAGCGCCGCGATGTTGGGCAGCGACAGGGGGAGCAAAATATCTCGCAGGAACTTCATGGGCGTGGTGCCGTCGAGCTTGGCGGCCTCGCACAGGTCTTCGGGCACCGTCATGAAGAACTGCCGGAACAGGAACACTGCCGTCGCCGAAGCAATCAGCGGCAGGGTCAGCCCCGGATAGGTATTGACCAGGTTCCAGTTGAAGCGAGCATCGATTGTGTATCCGGTCAGCATTTCGATCAGAAACGAGATGCCGGTGATGTCCATAAGCCAGCGGATCGGCCCGGCCACGTCGGCTACCGATTCATAGGTGGGCAGAATGCGCACCTCGACCGGCAGCATGAGCGACATGAAAATCAGCCAGAACGCCGTCAACCGGAACGGAAAGCGGAAATAGGTGATGGCAAAGCCGGCGAGGATCGACAGGACGATCTTGCCCACCACGATGCCGCTCGTGACGATGAGCGTGTTGAGGAAGGACTGGCCGAAATCTGCAGTTTCCCAGGCAGTCGCCAGGTTTTCGAGAAACATATCGCCCGGCAGGACCGGCATGGGGATCTGCTGGATGGCCTGCCCGGTATGCGAGCCCGCCACGAAGGCGAAATAGAGCGGCGCGCAGACGATGATCGCGCCGACAATCAGGATGATGTGGCAGACGATTGTGAGGATGGGACTACGCTCGATCATGGCTAAACCTGATAGTTGACCTTGCTGTCCATGGCGCGGAACTGCAGCACGGTGAAGGTGACGGCGAAGATCATCAGGATAACCGACTGGGCGGCAGACGAGCCCAGATTGAGCATGACGAACCCGTCCTGATAGACCTTGTAGACAAGCGTCGTTGTCGAGCCGGCAGGGCCGCCGCTGGTCACCGCATCGATGATCGGGAAGGTGTCGAACAGCCCGTAGACCATGTTGATGATGAACAGATACATGATCGTGGGGGTGATGAGCGGCAGCGAGATCGTGAAGAACCGCTTGAGCTGGCCGGCGCCGTCAATGGCGGCTGCCTCGCGCAGGGATTGCGGCACGGCCAGCATGGCGGCCACGAGGAATATGTAATCGTAGCAGATGTGCTTCCAGACCGCGGAAATGGTGATGAGGATCAGCGCATCGCCCGAGCGCAGGTTCGGATCCCAGGGCAAACCCATTGCGTGAAGGCCCATGGCGATGGGGCCCACGGCGGGGTTGAACAGATAGGCCCAGATGGCGCCCGAAATCACCGGGGCGATCGCGTAGGGCAGCAGCAGGATGCTGCGATAGGCAAAACGGCCGCGGATGATGTGATCGGTGGCGAATGCCAGCGCGCCGGCCAGTGCAAGCGTCGCGATGTTCTGGACAATGGTGAACCAGAAGGTCAGCCATGCGCTGTTGCGGTAAGATTCGCTGGCGAACAGCTCTGTAAAATTGCGCCAGCCTACAAACAGCGACTTCCCGCCGAACGGATCGACCTGAACGAAGGCGAGCGAAAGCGCCTTCCAGGAGGGAATGAAAAAGAAGAACAAGAGGATGATCAGTTGCGGCGAAAGCAGCGCCGCAGCGAGCCAGTGGTTCTTGAAATGCGCGCGCTTAAGACCGTCTTCGCTGGACCGCGTCAGCCTTTCGATAAACTGGCGGCCACCGAAAAGAGGGGTGCCTTTCGGCACCCCTGCTGGGACGAGAACGTCAGCTGCCGGCATGGAGCTGCTCGAACTGGCGCAGGATTTCGTTGCCGCGGGCAACCGAGCTGTCCAGAGCGTCCTGTGCGGATTTCTGGTCGGTCCATACCGCTTCGAGTTCCTCGAGCAGCACGGCCCACCACTGGTTGGAATTGCCAAACCGCATGCCGCGCGAGTTATCGGTCGGCTCGTGGCGGGTCAGTTGGAGCAGCGCGATTTCGCGGGTCGGATATTCCTCGAAAAAGCCCTGGTCGGCCATCAGCTCGTAGGCGGCGTTGGTCACCGGGATATAGCCGGTTTCCTCGCTCCACCAGGCCTGTGTCTCGGGCTGGGCAACAAAGTCGATGAATGCCGCAGCGGCAGCGTATTCTTCATCGGCCTTGCCCTGGAGAACCCAGAGGGCCGCGCCACCGATGTTGGAATTGTGCGGTTCGACGCCAGCTTCATGCGGCTGAAGTGTAGCGCTCCAGTTGAACTGGGCTTCGGCCTCGACGCCGGCATGGGATGCTGTGGATGCCGACCAAGTCGAGCACGCGCCCGAGTTGAACAGCTGGGAGGGCGACATACCATTGCCCGAAAGCTGGATGATGCCGTCATCGATCCAGCGCTTGAGGCGCTCGACCTGCTGGACCACGGGGGTGGTGTTATAGACGTACTCGGTGCCCAGCCCGTCAAAACCATTGGCCTCGGTGCCGAAGGGATAGTCGTTGATGGTCGAATAGGCTTCGAGCAGGCTCCAGGGGAAGTCGGAGTTCAGCACCATGCCGCATTCGGAGATGCCCTGGTCCTTGATCGCATAAAGCTGATCTTCAAATTCGTCCCAGGTTTCGGCGGGCTTGTCGAACCCAGCGGCTTCGAAATGGTCGGCGTTGAACCACATGATGCCGGTCGAGGAATTGAACGGCAGGGCGGCGGGCGCGCCATCGACCACGTAGAAATCTGCGACCGGGGCAATGAAATCGGTCCAGTCGGTGTCGTAGCCCTGCTCGGCCATCAACTGGTTCACCGGAACCGCGGCGTTCGAATAGAGCATCGTGAGGAAGCTGCGTTCGGTGGCCTGGATGATGGTTGGGTGCTGGCCGACGCGATAAGCGGCGATCATGGCCGCGAAGGTTTCTTCGTAATTGCCCTTGCGAACACCGACGACTTCATATTCGTCCTGGCTGGTGTTGAAGTCGGCAATCATTTCCTGAATGACTTCTTCGATGCGGCCGCCATTGGCGTACCACCACTCGATGGTCGTCTTGTCCTGGGCCAGAGCGGGCAAAGCCGTAACGGCGAGCGATCCCGCGAGGGCCGTCAGAGCGGCGCCCCTGAAAATCGTGTTCATCTTCCTCGTCCTTGTTTCGATCCGTTTCAGAATGAAACGGGTTGAATTTCTCACCGTTCGCGGCAATTGAAGTCATGCCGCTCTGCGGTCGCTCGATACCGTTACGTTACATATGTTACGGTCGCGTGACATATGTAACAACGAGGGATGACGATGCAGGACGAGAGTGAGGAGCTCATGGTTCAGGCGGCGTGGTACTACCATGTCGAAGGCATGACCCAGGCCAACATCGCCGAGCGGCTGAACCTGACGCGCCGGCGCGTCAATGAAATGCTGTCCCAGGCCCATGAGTCCGGGCTCGTGTCGGTGCATTTCAATTCGCCGTTGAGCCTTTGCGCCGAGCTTGAATCGGGGCTGTGCAACAGGTTCGGGCTGGAGGCAGCGGTCGTCGTGCCTACCCCGTCCGAGCCGGCTCTCGTTCACAAGGTGCTGGGCAAGGCAACTGCCGATTATCTCACGCGGCTGATCCAGGCGCGCAAGCCGCACGCCATCGGACTGGGCTGGGGCACCACCTTGCGCGAGACCATTATGTCGGCCCGTCCTCAGAATTTCGAGGAGCTCGAGGTCTATTCGATCATGGGCGGGCTGACCCACGGCACCGAGATCAATACCTTCGAGATCGTGCGCAGCTTTGCCGAGCGTTTCGGAGCAACCGGCAATTATCTGGTCGCCCCGATCTATATGGACAGCGCCGAAGCGCGCCAGGCCATCGTTTCACAAGCGAGCTTTCGCAAGGCGCTTGACGCGATTTGCAATGCCGATGTGGGATTGGTCAGCGTGGGCGATGTTTCGGGCCGCTCGCTCCAGGTCCGCTATGGGCCGCCCGAAGGGGTAACGCCCCATGATCTGGTGAGCGCCGGGGCCGTGGGTGATGTGATCGGCCGCTATGTCGATAGCGAGGGGCGACAGATCGACCACCCCCTCAACCATCAGGTCATGTCGCCCGAGCTAGAGGATTTCAGGAAAATCCAGACGCGCATCGTCGCCTCGGGTGGCCAGCACAAGCATGCCATCATGCGGGCCGTCGTCGCGGCCGGGCACGTCAATGTGGTGATTACCGATGCGGACTGCGCAGCGCATCTTCTCGGCGACGGCCGCCCAAGGAGCGGGTTAGGCCGGGCAGGATAGGGAAGCTGGCTGGGGCGGCAGGATTCGAACCTGCGAATGTCGATACCAAAAACCGATGCCTTACCACTTGGCGACGCCCCAAGGCGCGTTGGTTCCTACACCGTTTGCACAGCACCCGCAACACCTCCGGCGTACGGGTTCTGCATCAGCTGTGCAAATTACAAGCGTGCACGCAAAGCCCCTGTGGCGCAGCGAATTGGCACCTGAATTTGCGTGCCGGAGGGGCGTGAACAGGCTTGAACCGGCGCCGGACGCATTATATAAGGCGCCGAACCAATGCCCAGTCTGGCTCGGCTGACAAGGGCAACGGACCAGAACAACCTATCGGAGTATAGCGCAGCCTGGTAGCGCACCTCGTTCGGGACGAGGGGGTCGGGTGTTCGAATCACCCTACTCCGACCAATTTGAACCGGGGGCTTTCGAGCCTCCGGTTTTTTGTTGCGCCAGGTCGTGCGCTATTCCCATCCGTCGCGCATCAGGCTGTAGCCAAACGATGCGGTCCAGCCAATCAGGGCAAAGCCGTTGAGGGCTTCGATACCCGAGATGATGCGAAAGGCGCCGAGCGGGTGGATATCGCCAACGCCCAGGGTGGTGAAGCTCATCAGAGAAAAATAGAACTGGTCGATAAATCCGCCTTCAAGTTCTCCCGCCAGCTGCCCTATCCCGAGCCAACGCTCGAGTATCAGATAGGCGGCAGCATAGGTGGTTACCGAGAGCAACTGGGCCGCGGCCATAGCGCCCATTCCCAGAAGCGTACCAGTGTGACGGGCCATTGCGCTTGCCGATAAGCCGCGCCGGGTCAGGACCATCGCCTGAAAGTGCAAAAGCACGGATGCCCCCATGAGCAGCAACGCTGCGGCCGTGGCGATCATGATGTCCATGCGAGGATCTCCTTTGCTTGGCAACTTGCCTGTGTGCAAGGAAGTTCCAAGCGCAGGGAACGGGCGCCGCAAAGCGGCGCCCGATTTTCTATTCGGTTGCGCAGTGGTAGCTGGACGCTTCGTTGATATCGCCATCCCCGCTGTACATCGGGAATGCAGGATATTCGCAGACCGGCCGAGTGCGGCCGCGGGTCTCGCTGTCGGTCCCATCCACCATAATCATACCCGCAGGCGGAACACCATTTTCGACCCAGTTGTCGAGCGCTGCGAGCGTATCGATTTCAGGGCTGAACCGACCACCGCCATGGGCCAGGCCGGGCACAACGTAAAACCTCAGAAACTCGTCGACTGCTTCGTCGCCCATATCGTCGCGGATGCGATCGACCAGGGCCACGCTGCTCCAGGGTGTGATCGAAGGGTCATCGGTTCCGTGGATCCAGATGATCTTGCCACCTGAATTCGAGAAGTCGCTCAGGTCAGTTTCCGTTGCACCGATAATCTCTGCAAGTTCCACCAACCGCTCCTGATGCTCGCCAGGGCTTTGGATATCGAAGGCCAGCAGGTCGAAATCTTCCGAGGTATCTACGAAATTGGTCGTGAACTGGAAGGCGCGATTGACGTGGTGGGCATTGGGGCCAGACGGCGGCGGATTGATGAACTCAGCCTGGGTGCCGATATTCATGACGACGCCTTCGAGGCTGTTGTAGCCCGGATATTCCGATAGTCCGCCTAGTTCGTATGGAAGCGAATAGCCTTCATGGTAGACGCCGATGACCCTGTCGATCTGGGTCTGGTTGAGACAGGTTTCGTCCTCCTGTCCTTCAGGGCAGCGCAAATCGTCAACTATGGACGAGGAAACCGCCCGGCAGGCTGCCGGGTTACTGACGAGTCCATCTTCGGCCCCGTCGAGCGGATCGCACAGTTCGATGGCGCGCTCGGCAATGGTATCGACGAGTTCGGGCGGGAACCAACCCGCAGAATCGTCGGAATAGATGGCATCGGCGAGTGCAACGCCCCAGAGCCGCAGGCCCATGAAATGAGCACTGGGGTAATAGGTTATTACGCCGTCATAGGAGTCGGGCCAGCGCATAGCTGCCGTCAGGCCCTCGCGCCCACCGGTCGATCCACCACTGAAATAAACAAGGTCCGCAGCCTCCCCATATGCTTGCTCGGCGACTGTCGTCATGGCGTCGAAGGTTTTTCCAATGTGGGCGTAGCCGTAGTTCACGAGCGCCTCATGATTTCGCGCGAACGCAGCACCGCCACCCGATTCCGGCGGGTGGCCGGAATCGCCACCGAACGTCACATAGCCTTGAGCCAAGGGTGTCGCTGTGGTGGTCAGCCCGAGTTGGACATGCCGCAGGGTATTGGGGATTGTCCCGTTGTAACCACCGCCGCCGTACTGGATGGCCTTGCCGTTCCATTTCGAGGGCAGATTGGCTTGCCAAAGGATGGGCCACGCTTGGGGATCAACGGGGTTGATCGATCCCATCACTTCGCAATAGGTGCCGTGACTGTCTGTCTCCATCCATGTGGCCGAGTCGACAACACCTCCCGTTGTCTCGAGCTCAATCGCATCCACAAGCAGTTCAAACCCTGCCAGGGCTTCACAGTCCTGCTGTGATAGGGACGCTTCCTGTGCCAGAGCAGGCGCACCGAAGCCGGCGCCGACGATGACGCACGCAACACTTAGGCTCAATCGCAACTTTCTCATCTCTGTATCTCCTCCTAAAGATCCTGGATTGATGGCGACGGTCCGTCGAAAAGATTCGTGGCCCGCCAGCGATGACCGCCGCATCCGCTGCCGGGCAATATCTTCGCGGTTTCTACTCCGCTACGAGGCCGGGAACCTCGTCGTCGTGGAAAAATGCGCGATTGAACGGGTCCGGAAGCCGGAATCCGGTGTTGTCATCAAGGGCAATAAAGCGGGCCCCGCCGAGCCCGGAGGCTTCTCCGGCTTCGTTCATAGCTTCCGGACTTGTGTTCCACTCTCCGGTTTCGATGCGCTCGATGATGGTATCGACCGAAGCAGCAAGCTCAGCGAGATTGAATGTGCAATGGCCCGCCGCATCAATGAAGGCCTGGCGATAGAGGTCTTGGGTGCCCTCTTGCCCGATCTTGGCCACATAGCCGGCCATAACCGCGGCCGGTGTCCCACCGTCGCCGATATTGGACATGTGCAGGACCGGGATACCGATGTTTCCGCTGTGGGTGCGCCCGCGGAAATAGTCCACGCCCGCTTCGGTTGCCGCGATACGGGGAAAGGCGTTTATCTTGTCGATGTCGGCGAGGATCGCGTCCTCGCCACCCAGACCGGCTGCCTCATACATCTGGCCAACCATTTCGCGCTGCATCGGACTGGCGTTTTCGTAGAACCGCTGGTAATCGACATCGGTCGTCCAAGACATCAGGCCGGCTGGCTGGTCCCACATTGGCCGCCCGGTAACGGCCCGGCGCAGGCCATCTACGGCCGCTCGGACCATGGCATCCTGTACCGATTGCGGATCGTCCCAATCAGGCTTTTCGGCCTGGGGCTGGTTCTGGCTGCCCCACATCGGATACTGGGCCACAGCCGCTGCGAGCGCCATCCTGGCGCGCCCTTCGGGCGTTGCCTGCGCTTCCTCCAGCGCTGCGAGCCACGCATCTTCCGCTTCGGTCTGTTGGCCATCCTCAATGATCAGCGGCAGGTCGCCGTCCGGATCGAGCAGGGCTTTGAGGGCAACCGACAGATCGAGCCGCATATTGGCCAGTTCGACGGGTGTCGAAGCATGCATGGAGATAACGCCATCGAACCGCTCGGCGTGATCTTCGGCAACGCTGAGCCCTACCGACCCGCCGCCCGAACACCCGAACTGGATGGTGTGGGTTGGCGTATCGAAGTTCTCTTCGAAGATATCAAGGACGCGGACCATGTTATCGGACTCGGCCTGTGGGTCCCAGTTATAGCCGCGATCGGGATGGCGGCGGGTGCCGGTGTAGGCATATCCATTTTCGAGAAAGAAAGTGGCGCGATCCGATGCGTTTTCAACGTTGCCGACGGAATCGAGATCGTTGACGAGCACGCCATTCCAATCGGCGGGCACGCTCAACTGCCATTCCTGACCGTCATCGAATGTGCCTGTCATGTGCTCGACGCTTTCGAGCAATTCGTTAGCCGAGGTTGTCGTCAAAGCAAGGGACGCTCCGGCGATCAAGGCGCAGACTGATATTGCAGTATGGAAATATGTCATGGGTTTCTCCTCCCTAAACGCCTCAACACACGCGATGCATCCCGCGGAACGGTCAAAATCGGTCGATGTCGGGCTCTCTCCACGCGCTGGAAGCTTCTCCTCAAAAGCGTTCAGCACGTAGAGGGTACGACCGAAGCCTGTCCGAAAACTGTCGAGATGGATTTTTTGTGTCCAACGGGATGCAAACCGATCTTGCGGTTCCATGCCATCGGCGACCCAACGCAAACGCCTTGGACGTTCCCGCCAAGATGACAAACAATTTCTATTTCAGAGTATTGACGGTCTTGTCGAGTTCCTCATCGACGGCGGCGGGGCTGTCGAGAGCGTGGGTGGCGGATTGGTCGGGGCCGGTGATAAGGCGGGCGCCTTTCGCGTAGGTCAGCCAGTGCCAGAGCCAGTTGACCAACACGTTGATGCGGTTGCGGAAGCCCACGAGGTAGGCGATGTGCACGGCGCCCCAGAGCATCCAGGCGGGAAAGCCTTTGACTTCAAGCTTGCCGAATTTGCCCACGGCGGCGGACCGGCCAATGGTGGCCATTGTGCCCCAGTCGCGATAGCGGAACGGGCCCTGGGGGCCTTGGTGCTGCTGTTGGCGGATGATGGCTTCGGCGACATATTGGCCCTGCTGCTTGGCGACAGGGGCCAGCGCCGGGAGCGGTTTGCCATCCTCGCCGGCAAGCGAGGCGGCGTCTCCGATGACGTAAACGCCCGGCAAGTCGGGGATGGTGAGATCTGGGGCGACGGGCACGGTGCCGTTCTTGTTGGTTTCCAGACCCAGCCATTTGCCAACCGGGGTTGCCTCGACGCCGGCGCACCAGAAGACGTTCGAGGTTTCGATGAAATGTTCGCCGGCCAAGACGCCGTTTTCATCGATGCGCTCGACGGGTGCATTGGTATGAACCTCAACGCCGAGATCGGCCAGTTTGCGCTCGGTATAGACGCCCAGATGGGCGGGATAGGCATTGAGGAGCGTATCGACGGCCTCGACGAGCACGACGCGCGTATCGCGCGGGTCGATGTTGGTAAAGTCCCGGGCGAGCGTCGCCTTGGCAAGTTCGGCCATGGCGCCGGCGGTTTCAACGCCGGTGGGGCCGCCACCAATGACGACGAACGTCATCAGGCGCTTGCGCAATTCGGAATTATCGGTGGTTTCGGCACGCTCGAAGGCCAGGAGAACCCGGCGACGGATGTTGAGCGCGTCGTCGATGGATTTGAGCGCTGGGGCGTGAGGCTTCCATTGGTCCTCCTTGCCGAAATAGGTAAAGGACGAGCCGGTCGCCATGATCAGATGGCTGTAGGCGATCTCGTCGCCACCCACCGCATGGACGACCCGACGGGCCGTATCGACGCCCTCGATCTCCTCCATGAGGATTTCGACGGCGCCGCCCTTGCCGGGAGAAAGGACAGCCCGGATGGGCACTGCGATTTCGGCCGGCGACAGGGCGGCGGTAGCCACCTGATACAGCAATGGCTGGAACAGATGATGGTTGCGCTTGTCGATGATCGTGAACGGTACGCCGGCGCGGGCCAATGCCTTGGCCGCACTCAATCCGCCGAAACCGGCCCCCACGATGACGACGCGCCCCTCATCGGTCATCCGTTCTTACTTTCGTCCTTGTGGTAGATGTCGTGTGCGGCCCGCTCGGCGGTCTCTTTCTGCCGCGGCGTGGCCTTGGATGACTTGATCGCGCCATAGGCGATGACAAGGCCAAGAATGACGGCACCGCCGAGAACGGCGAACAACCAGGGGAAGGATTCCATTTCACTCTCCTTTGCAGATTGATGAAAGAGAACGTCTGGGCCCCACTGGAGTTGCAAAAACAAAGGGCCGGTCAGTGACCGGCCCTTTGCGATTTGATCAGGTGCGAAGCGCCTTACTTGCGCTGGAGCAGCGACCAGCCGCCAACCACTGTCAGGGCGGCAAAGGCCATCTTGACGATGTCCCAGACGATGAAGGGCTGCACAGCACCCTGGAAGGCCGAAACGAGGGCGTTGGACTGATCGATCCATGTGGCCTGACCGGCCATGGTCAAAAGCCAGACGAAGCCGAGGACGAACATCACAACGTTACCGGCCAGCATGGCGGTAAAGCCGGAAAAGACGTTGCGCATGGCGCCGCGATCAGCCAGCCAGCCGATGATGGCGGCCATGACAAGAAAGCCGATCAGGAAGCCGCCGGTGGGGCCGAAGAGATAAGGCGCGCCGGCAAAGGCGCCGGCGAAGACGGGGATGCCCGCGGCGCCCTGGGCGAGATAGAGCCCAACGGTGGCAGTCGCCATGCGGAAACCGAACGCACCGGCGATCATCGCGATGGCCATGGACTGGAGGGTGACGGGCACCGGCCAGACCGGTACGTTGACCTTGGCGGCCATGGTGATGAGCAGCGAGCCCAGGAATGCGACAGCAACCGCCGAAACGATGCGCGCAGATTGCGACTTGGGCTGATAAAGACCGAGAAGCGTGTTCGAAGTGGCTAAAGTCGTGGCCATAACTTGTCCCTTTGGGTTAAAGCCGAAGCAGAGACCATCGTTCTAACCACACATGGCAACGCGCGCAATGCCCGCAAGTCCCGCCTCCCCACCCTATGACCGCGCGTTCGATGCCCAGGTGGGCGAGCCCATTGATGTGGCACCAGCAATCGTGCGGGTCACGGCGCCCAATGCCAGCGCCTATACGTTTACCGGGACAAACAGTTTTCTGATTGGTCACAACGAGATTGCGGTGCTCGATCCAGGGCCCGACGATGACGCCCACCTCCGGGCGCTGCTCAAAGCCATCGGCGGGCGCAAGGTGGTGGCGGTGATTCTGACCCACACTCATCGCGACCATAGCGGGCTGGTCCGCAGGCTCATGGCCGAAACCGGCGCGCCATTGTGGTCCAACGGGCCACACAGACTGTCGCGGCCGCTCAAGCCGTTCGAGTTCAATCCCTTCGGGCGATCGGGTGATTTCCGGCTCGAGCCCGACAGAGTGCTGATCGATGGGGAGCGGATCGAGATCGACGGGACGGTTCTTGCCGTCGTGGCGACGCCGGGCCATTGCGCGAACCATCTCGCCTTCGCGCTCGAGGGCCAGGATTTCGTGCTGATGGGCGATCACGTCATGGGCTGGAATTCCACCGTGGTGGCCACGCCCGACGGAGATCTCGGGGATTATCTGGCGTCGCTCGACAAGGTTATCGCCCTGCCCCAGACCCGTTACCTGCCCGGCCACGGCGGGGAAATCGCCGATGGACGCGGTTTTGCGCGTGCGCTCAAGGCGCACCGGCTGATGCGGAACGGACAATTGCTCGACGTGGTGCGGCAAGGGCCGACATCGCTCACCGCAGCGGCGCGCGCCATCTATCCAGACCTGGCGGGCAAGTTCGCGATGGCCGGCAAACAGACGCTGCTCTCGCACGCCGAATATCTTGCGGCGCGCGGGGAAATCGCGTTGCGGCGCACTCTATTGGGCGTCCAGCTCCTGCCCCGCAGGTAGATCGGTCTCAGGCACTGGCGGCTCTTCGGGAACGGCCTGGGCCATATTGTTCTGGATATAGGTCGAAACCCTGTCGTCGAGCGCCAGCAGGAAGGCCTCGATGGCGCGGCCATTATCGCCGAGGTCGTGATAAACCGGGTTGAGCGAGGCGGCCCGCAAGTCGATCAACGCACCAATGGGGTTAGGCGAAACGCGAAAGGCGATCTCGTTTTCGAACCCCAGCAGGGAGTGGCGCAACGCATTGAGCTGGCCCGTACTGGTTTGCGTGGGAGGCGTTGCCGCAAGGATTTCCCAGCCATTGGCGCGGGCCAGCGACTGGCCGAGCGAAAAGAGCTCTTCGGGCGGGATCTGATAGGCGCGGGTGATGAGATTGGGAAAGGAGGCCAGAACCGTTTCCGAATCGATATCGGGATCGTTGGGCCGCGCATCGAGCAATTGCGGGGGATCGACGAGCGCTGTCGTCACATCGGCAGTCGAAGGGTAGATTTCGCTCAGGGCCAAGACCATGCCAGCCGGTGCCAGACAGACAAGGCCAAGAACAAAGCCAACGCTGGCGGGCCCCCAACCCCTGTCTCCGGTAAACCAGAGACGGACATAGGCGGCAATGCCTATCAAGAACGCGGCAGCGGCGCAGATCGTGCCGATCACAAGGCTGATTTCAAAAACATCAGCAGTGATCTGGCCGAAAAAGTGCAGCCCGGTCGAAATCAGGATCAGGGCGGCTGCGAAAAGCGCCAGGCGCCTCGCCCAGATTGCCAGTTTCGAGGTGCGGACGAGGATGCGCATGGGCTACGGAAAAAGCCGGGTGCGCGACCAATCGGAAGCTGTATCGGGGCGGCTGAACAACACCCGGTCATGGAGCCGGAAGGCGCCGTCTTTCCAGAACTCGATCTCCAGCGGTTTGATCCGGAAACCCGACCAATGGGCGGGACGGCCGATTTCGGCGTCGGCAAACTGCTCGGTTAGCGCTTGGACGCGCTGGACCAGCACATTGCGGTTTTCGAGCGGGCGGGACTGATCCGAGGCGTGCGCTCCGATGCGCGACTGGACCGGGCGGGAGGCGAAGTAGGCATCGGCATCGGCTTGCGTCACCTGTTCAACCAAGCCGCGCACCCGAACCTGACGGCGCAGGCTTTTCCAGTGAAAGAGCAGTGCGGCCTTGGGGTGGGCGAGCAACTCGCGGCCCTTCGTCGATTCGAAATTTGTGAAAAACACAAATCCCTCGTGCGAGTAGCCGTTGAGGAGCACCATGCGCAGATCGGGCATGCCGGTTTCATCGACGCTTGCAACCGCCATGGCGTTGGGATCGTTGGGCTCTGTCTCACGGGCCTCTTCAAGCCAATGGGGGAAGAGTTCGAGGGGGTCGATGCTGCCGTTATAGGCATCGTCGAACAGCAGATCAGTAAGCGAAGCCGTCACGGCAGAATCCATCCCTTCTGGACATTATGAGGGGCCGTGGCCATATAGAACGCAAAGCTGCGGTGCTTCAATGCCCGCAAATCGTGGATCGAAAGGACGTGGCGCTGCCGGGCTGTTAGCCCGAGCGCCCTTTCAAGGTGTAACAAAGCGAATGCGCGACCCCTATACAGTGCTCGGTGTGCCAAAGAGCGCCAGCGAAAAGGAGATCAAGAGCGCCTACCGCAAGCTGGCCAAGACCTTTCACCCGGATCAGAATCCGGATGACAAGGCGGCGCACGAAAAATTCGCCGAGGCAACGGCGGCATATGATTTCCTGTCGGACAAGACCAAGCGTGCCCAATATGATCACGGCGACATCGATGCGGAGGGCAATCCCAAGTTCTCCGGGTTCGGTGGGTTCGATCCGTCGGGCATGCGCGGCGGGCGTCCCGGCGCCGGCGCGGGACCCGGCGGCTTCAACGCCGAAGATATTCTCAAAGAGTTCATGAGCGGGTTTGGCGGCACGCGCCGCGGCCCGGCGGGCGGTAATCCATTCGGAGCCGGCGCGGGCGCCGGCAGCGCGAGCTGGGATCCGTTTACCGGCGCGACAACCGGGGCCGCCGGTTCGGCCAAGGGCGAAGACGTGGTGGTCAATCTGGCCGTGTCGCTCGAGGATGCCCACAAGGGCGGCTCGGTGCCGGTCACTCTGCCATCGGGCAAGACCGTGTCGGTGAAGCTCCCCTCCCCGCTCGAAGAAGGCCAACAGGTGCGGTTGCGCGGCCAGGGCCGTCCCTCGCCGCTGACCGGACAGCCTGGCGATGCGCTGGTGACGATCAAGTTTGCCAAGCACAAGCAGTTCCGCAGGGACGGGAACGATCTGCGGGTCGATGTGCCGATTGCGCTTTATGAAGCGGTGCTGGGCGCCAAGGTGCGCGTGCCGACACTCGACGGCGCCGTGGAACTGACGCTGCCGCCGGGGCCCGATACATCCAAGGCGATGCGGCTCAAGGGCAAGGGGCTGTTCGGCAAGGGCGATCTCTACGTCAATTTGCGGATCGTGTTGCCCAAGGGCGGCGATCCGGACCTTGAGAGCCTCATGCGGTTCTGGAAAGACCAGAAGCCCTATAATGTAAGGGACTAGGCGAAAGCCCCGAGATTACTCCGGGTCTTTGTCGTACACCGCTGTGCTTTCGGGCAACGTCACCCAGTGATGGCGGCGGCTGTCGTAGACTGAATCCTGTGGCGCAGGAAAATCAGGATCGCTCAGGCATCCGATCGCCACCATCACGAAATCGCCGGTGCTTTCCTCGGTATGAAAGACCGTCGAACCACAGATGGGGCAGAAGTTGAAACGGAACTGCGCACCACTGTCGCCGGTGCGAACATATTGAGTTGCTTCGCCTTTCACCTCAAAGGGCGCGGGCCAGGCACCCAAGGTCGCAAAAGCGCTTCCGGTACGGCTCTGGCAGGCAAGGCAATGGCAGATGCCGTTGCCCAAACACTCCCCATGAACGGTGATCGATAGCTGGCCACAGGTGCAGGAGGCTATGCGTGAGGCCATGGCGTTTCTCCTAATCACCCTCGCGGCGCGGCGGCCCGTTCCAGACGGTCATTTATCGCCTCGCCAAGGCCGGTCTGCGGAATTGGGGCGACGGAAATTGAGTGTGCCCCGGATGCGTCGAGCTGGGCAAGGTGGGAGAAGAGGTTTCGAGCCGCTTCGCGCAGATCGCCGGTTTCCGAGAGATTGAGGACCGGGGCGGAATGAGCCGGTGCCGGGCCGAAGGCGAGGTATGCTTCGCCCGGCGCAGGTGCTGCGACGTCGAGGCGGAGCGTGGCGTTCGGGGCGTAGTGGCTTTTGAGCATGCCGGGCGCGGTGATGGCGGCATTTGGTGCGGCGATAGCCACGGGATGGCCCAGAGCGGCTTCGATGTCCTCGCGTGCCAGGGCGCCAGCACGAAGCTGAGTAACGGTGTCTCCATCCACTGCGATGATTGTCGATTCAACGCCGCTCTGGCAGGGGCCGCCATCAAGAACCGGGACGGCGCCAGCAAAGGCGATGCGGACGTGGTCGGCGGTGGTAGGCGAGAGCTTGCCCGACGGGTTGGCGGACGGCGCGGCGACCGGGCGGCCAAGAGTGGCGATCAACTCGCGGGCCATGGGGTGAGCCGGAACGCGCAGGCCGACCGTGTCGAGCCCGGCGGTGACGAGATCGGACAGGCCCGCATCGGGTTTAAGCGGGACGACCAGGGTCAGCGGGCCGGGCCAGAAGGCGTTAGCCAGCTGATGGGCAAGCGGGGAAAATTCGCCGAAGCGCTCGGCCATCGCCATATCGGCGCAGTGGGAAATGAGCGGATTGAAGCGCGGGCGGCCCTTGGTTTCGTAGATTTTGAGGACTGCATCTGAATTTGTGGCGTCCGCGCCAAGGCCATAAACCGTTTCAGTCGCGAAAGCGCACAGCTCTCCCCTTTGCAGGAGGGCTGCGGCATCGGCAATGGTCTGGGGATCGGTGGGGACTGGCTTCATCGAGGTTGTTTGACAAGCGCCCGGTGCCGCGTCAAGAAGGGGCGACAGCCGAGGCACAAATGACCACCCTTCTCATCAGCCAGACAAACGGGTCCGCGCATGCGACGCCGTCCGGCCATGCCGAGCGGCAGGAACGGATCGAGGCCGCGTCCAAGGCACTCGCCCATCCCCGTTTCAGCGCGCTGGCGCGCGAAGCGGCGGGGCCGGGCGACCTCGATCTGGCCGAGCTGGTCCACAGCCGGAAGGTGATGGATACGATCCGCGCGACCCGGCCCGCCGAGGGGATCGGGCAGATCGATGCGGACACTTTCATCTCCTCACGCAGTCTTGAAGCGTCGGCGACGGCGCTGGGCGGGGTGTTGCGGGGGATAGAGGCGGTCATTCTGGGCGAGGTGCATAATGCATTCGTTCTGGCCCGCCCGCCGGGGCATCACGCCGAGCGCGACCGCTCGATGGGGTTCTGCCTCGTCAACACGATAGCCATCGCCGCGCGGCAGGCGCAACGGCTCTATGGGGCCGAGCGTGTGGCAATCGTCGATTTCGACGTGCATCACGGCAATGGCACACAGGACATTTTTGAGGACGACCCCTCGGTTTTCTATGCCTCGTCGCACCAGATGCCGCTCTATCCGGGGACCGGCGCGCCGCGCGAAAGAGGCGTCGGCAATATCGTCAATGCCGCTCTGCCGGCCGGCAGCGGCGGGAGCGAAATGCGGGCGGCGTATAAGGAGCAGATATTGCCGGCGCTCGACAATTTCGCGCCGGACCTGATCCTTGTCTCGGCCGGGTTCGATGCCGAAAAGCGCGATCCGCTGGCGCAGCTCGAATGGGTGGGCTCGGATTTCGCGTGGGTCACGGGAAAGTTGATGGACATTGCCGAGCGGCGCTGCTCAAACCGGTTGGTCTCGATGCTCGAAGGCGGCTACGATCTTGGCGGGCTTGCCTCGGGGGTGTCGGCGCATGTAGGCATGCTGCTGACCGGCGAAGCCGGACCCGATTCTGACGAATGAAGACGAAGGGGCAGTTATGACCGAAATCGCCGAAATGAGCTTTGAAGCGGCGCTGGACGAGCTTGAAAAGATCGTTGCGCAGCTTGAAGGCGGCAAGGCGCCCCTGCAGGAATCGATTGCGATTTATGAGCGCGGTGAAGCGCTCAAGCGCCATTGCGAAGCCCTGCTCAAGCAGGCAGAAGCGCGGATCGAAAAGATCACGCTGGCCAAGGACGGCACACCCGTTGGCGTCGAGCCGCTGGATCAATAGTTCAGGAATTTTCGCCTTGCTGGGAAAAGTGCGCATCGTTTTGTGGGCCCTGGTGGCGCTTGCGGCGGTTTCGGCCACCGTCATCTATTTCACAAAGCCCATCCAGCCCTCGGGCGCGATGTTCGGTGGACCGTTCGAGATGGTTGCGACATCGACTGGTGAAACGTTCACCCAGGACGATCTGCTCGGCACGCCGACACTGATGTTTTTTGGCTATACCTACTGTCCTGACGTGTGCCCAACCACGCTTGCCGAAGCGACGGGGTGGAAAGAGCGACTTGGGCTCGGCGATGACGAGCTTCGCATCGTTTTCGTTTCGGTCGATCCCGAGCGCGATACGATTGAACACACGCGCGACTATCTTTCCAATTTCGGGCCCGACGTGATGGGGCTGGTGGGCGACGAGGGTCAGACCGCCCAGATCAAGCGATCCTACGGGGTGTTTTCCGAAAAGGTGGAAGCAGAGGGTTCGACCGATTATCTGGTCAATCACACGGCCTCGGTGTTCATGATCGATGCCGAGGGCGATTTCTTTGGCACCATCGCATGGGGCGAAGACAGCCAGACAGCAATCGACAAGGTGAGGCGCCTCGTTGAGACATGAGCCGCATAAGGCTCGACATCGCGCTTGAACAGCGCGGGCTCGCTCAATCGAGGGCAAGGGCGCGGGACGCCATTTTGCGCGGCACGGTGACCGTCAATGGCGCGGCGGCCAGCAAACCAAGCCAGCTTGTAGGCGAGGCCGATACGATCGCTCTGGACGATCCGGCATCGGGCTATGTCTCGAGGGCAGCGCTCAAGCTGGTCGAGGGGCTGGACAAGAGCGGGTTCGATCCTAGCGGCAAAGTGTGCCTCGATCTCGGCGCGTCAACGGGCGGGTTCAGCCAGGTGCTGGCCGAGCGCGGTGCGCGGCTGATCTACGCTGTCGATGTTGGGCATGGGCAATTGCATGGCGACGTCGCGAGGCTCGGCAATATGGTGTCGCTCGAGGGGGTCAATGCCCGCGACCTGACGGCCGAAGTGATCCCCGAACCTGTCGATTTTCTGGTGTCCGATGTGAGCTTTGTCTCACTGACCAAGGTCTTGGATGCCCCCTCGGCGCTGTGCGTGCCGGGAGCGCAGGCTATCCTGCTCATCAAGCCGCAGTTCGAGGTGGGGCGCGACAATATCGGTAAAGGTGGCATCGTGCTGCCCGGGCCGCATATCGAGGCGGCTGTGGAGGCGGTGCTGGCGCATATGGACGGGTTGGGCTGGGAACAGGCCGGACTGTGGCCTTCGCCCATCAAGGGCGGGGATGGCAATGGCGAGTTTCTGGCAGCTTTTCGCCGGCTTTGAGAAATGCCTGCGGACAGGAAATTGCCTGTCGTAGTATCATGGCCGAACCAAATTCGGGGAGACGCAGGATGAAACATCTAATCGCCACGGCCACACTGTCCGCTGCCATTCTGATGAGCGCTTCGGCGCCAGCCTACACGATCAAGGGCGGGGTCATATGCAATGAAATCATGGCCGAGCACGAGATCGAAGATTACCGCAACATGAATCGATGGTGGCTGCTGGGCTATTTCACGGCCCGAAACATGTATGAGGACGCCGACGTCGGGTACGGGATCGATGACGAGTTGATCTATGACCGGGCCTACAAGTTCTGCTCGGCCAATCTCGATATGAACTGGGACGACGCAGCCTACAGCGTTTACAACGCCATGCAGTGAACGCCGGCCTATCTTGGGCGGTGCGGGCGGGAGCGTTTAAAGGTCCGGGCGATGGTGCCGGCGGTGCGCGTTTCGAGGACGGTGAGGGCGCGATCAAGACCCTGCCAGCGCCGGCGCAGGCGACGAACCGAGCGCAGGGCGAATTTGGAGCTGCCGATCAAAAGGAAAATGGCCAGTGCCATCATCGGGACCCCGACCGGGATCGGGGTCGGCGCGAGGATGGCTCCTGCAATCAGGAGAACCAGCGCGAAGGGAATCGTTATGATCCTCCACATATATCCACTGGTCTCCCGATCCTGATCAGTCGGGGCCATCGCTAGTCGATATGGGCCACAAGATTGTGACGGCAGATGGCCATCAACTAATCTGAAATCGTGATCCCGAAGGCTTCGAGGCCGACGTATCGGCGCGAGCGGGAGGACATGGGCTTGATGGCCGAGATGCCGAGATCGCGCAGGATCTGGGCGCCGAGCCCGACCTCGCGCCATTCTGCATCCCTATCCCGGGCCGAGCCGTGGTCTTCGCGTTCCGCTTCGGCGGCGGCCTTGTCATAGGCGACGCCGGCATTGCCTTCGCGCAGATAGACCAGAACGCCGCCGGTTTCGGCCAGAGCCGTGATCGATGCGTTGAGCTTTTCCGCCCCGCCGAAAACGTCAGTCACAATATCCTCGCGCTGGAGGCGGACGTTGACCGGTGCGCCCTGCCCCACATCGCCGAACGCGAGCGCAAGATGCTGCACGCGATCAAACGGGGTCGAATAGGCGTAGGCTATGGCGCGGCCGGCGATGGTGTCGATCTCGAAGGTTGCGACGCGCTCGACGAGTTTTTCGCGGCGCTGGCGGTACGCGATGAGATCGGCAACCGAGATGAGCGGCAGATCGTGGGTTGCGGCAAAATCGGCGACTTGCTGGCCGCGGGTGACTGTGCCGTCGTCATTGACCAGTTCGCAAATGACCCCGACATCGGGCAGGTCGGCAAGCTTGCACAAATCGACTGCCGCTTCGGTGTGGCCGGAACGCATGAGGACGCCGCCGCGCCGCGCGATGAGCGGGAAGATGTGGCCGGGGCGCGAGAAATCCTCGGCGCCCACATTGCCATTGGTCAGAGCGCGGACGGTCGCAGTGCGGTCATCGGCGGAAATGCCGGTGGTGGTGCCGTGCTTGAAATCAATGGTGACGGTGAAGGCCGTCGAGTGCGCAGAATCGTTTGATGCGACCATTGGATCGAGGCGCAATTTCTGGGCGCGCTCGCCGGTGATGGGCGCGCATACGATCCCCGAGGTATGGCGGACGATGAAGGCCATCTGCTCGGGCGTGATGGTGGAGGCAGCGGCGATTATATCGCCTTCGCCTTCCCTGTCGTGATCGTCGATGACGACAACCATCTGACCGCGCTTCATGGCGTCGAGGGCAGCTTGGACGCGCGCGTCGGATTCAGAGATCATGTTTGGCACTCCGGTACATTTGGGAAGGCCCCCTCACCCGCCGCTGCGCGGCGACCTCTCCCCCTCAGGGAGAGGTGAAGGCTGCGCCTTGCAATTAGACGTCGTTTCTTCCAAAGCCGATGCCGCCTTCGCGGCCGGTCTGGCCGCGGTGACGCAGCACGTGATCGGCAAGAACGCAGGCCATCATGGCTTCACCGATGGGGACGGCGCGGATGCCCACGCAGGGATCGTGGCGGCCCTTGGTGATGATGTCGGCGTCCTCATTGTCCGTGGTGATCGTCTGGCGCGGAGTGAGGATCGAGCTTGTGGGTTTGACCGCAAAGCGGGCGACGATGGGATCGCCGTTCGAGATGCCGCCGAGGATGCCGCCGGCCTTGTTGGACAGAAATTTGGGCAGCGGACGGTCCGCGCGCATCTGGTCGGCGTTTTCCTCGCCGGTCAGTTCGGCTGCGTGCATGCCCTCGCCGATCTCAACGCCCTTCACGGCGTTGATCGACATGAAGGCGGCAGCGATGTCGGCTGACAATTTGCCATAGACGGGCGCGCCCCAGCCGGCGGGGACGCCTTCTGCAACCACTTCAATGATGGCGCCGACCGAAGAACCGGCCTTGCGGATACCGTCGAGATAGGTGGCCCATGTTTGGGCAGCTTGAGGATCGGCGCAGAAGAAGGGGTTCTGGTCGACCTGATCCCAATCGAAATTGGCGTAATCGATCTTGTGAGGACCGATCTGGACCAGCGAGGCGCGGATGGTGACGTTGGGGATCACCAGTTTGGCCACGGCGCCAGCGGCGACGCGGGCTGCGGTTTCGCGGGCCGAAGAGCGGCCACCGCCACGATAATCGCGGATGCCGTATTTCTGGAAATAGGTGTAGTCGGCGTGGCCGGGACGGAACTTGTCGCGGATATCGCCATAATCCTTGGAACGCTGATCGGTGTTTTCGATCATCAGCGAAATCGGCGTGCCGGTCGTGCGCAATCCGTCGGTGCGCTCGTCCTCGAAGACGCCGGAAAGGATTTTGACCTCGTCGGCCTCGCGGCGCTGGGTGGTATAGCGCGACTGACCGGGCTTGCGGCGGTCGAGATCGCGCTGGATCATTTCGGCGCTGATCGGCAGATCGGGGGGCACACCATCGACGACGACACCGAGCGCAGGGCCATGGCTTTCACCCCAGGTGGTGAAGCGGAAGAGATGGCCGAATGAATTGTCGCTCATGGGATGCCCCGGAATTGTTGGAGGTGTTCTAGGCAGCGGCGGGGATGGGGTCAATCATTCGATGGGATTATGGGGGTGGGCGCCTTTGCGCTAGCGAGCGTGCCGGGGGGAGCGGATTTCGCCGCGCATGGAGCCGATGGCGAGCTCGAAATTGTCGGCAATACGGCGGGCGCGGATCATGAATTCGTGGGTGATCTCAGATGTAAAGATTTCGGCGGCCGTCTGCTCGAACAGAGCCAGCCAGCGGTCGAAATGCGCGGCTTCGATGGGCAGGCGCAGATGGGGATTGAGCGGGCGGCCGGAATAGCGGCCGGTGCGCAACATGATCGAGGACCAGAAATCGGTGATCTGGGCGATGTGCTCGTCCCAATCGTGGACCGCGCGGTTAAAGACCGGGCCGAGGATTTCGTCTTCGCGGGCGCGGGCGTAGAAGGTCGCGACCAGTTTTGCGATGTCGCGATCGGTAATATCTGGATGCGCCGGGCCCGGACGGGTCAGCGGATTATCGTCGGACTGTTTCATATGTGGTCGCGTTGCCGAACCGGAAAAGTGGTGCCCACTTTTTCTGGCAACCCTCCGGAACCTACCACGTCTTTTTCGCCGCGTGCAGGGTCATCTGGCCGGTGGCGAAATGGGCGATGACGCCCTGGGGTGGAGCCCAGTTGAGGACTTCGCCGCGCGTGACGCCCTCGACCAGATGGCGCAGGACGCGCAGCACGCCACCATGGGCGACGATGATCGAGTGATGGGTCAGCCCTTGCGCGAAATCGAGCAGGCGGTCGGCGAGATCCTGATAGTTCTCGCCGCCTTCAGGACGAAAGTTCCAATAGGTCGCGTCGCGCTGGCCCGGCGCCAGAGCCTCGCGCTCGCGAGCGATTTCCTCGTGCAACAGGCCCTCGAACTTGCCGAACGAGATTTCAATCAGCCGCTCGTCGTAGATAATTTCGGGCAGCGGGACGTCGAAAGCGGCGCGCATGCGCTCCATGGTTTCGCTGGCCCGGCTCAGGGGCGAGGCGTACCATTTGAACTTGGCAGGATCGCTTCCCGCTTCTTCAAGCAGGAAACGCAGCAGCGGGCCGTTGGAATCGGCCTGGCGCCTGCCGGTTTCGTTCAAAGGGATATCGCGGCTGCCCTGATAGCGGCGCTCGCGGTTCCAATCGGTTTCGCCGTGGCGCGCAAAGTAGAAATCGGGCCAGGTGACCTGGTGCATGGACGAATCAATCACTTAACAAATGGTCGGAGCGCGCAATCTAGCGCGCCCCCATGACATTTTGGTTGTCTGCTTACTCGGCGGGCGCATCCTTGGGCATGGCCTTCATGCCAATGATGTTGTAGCCGGAATCGACGTAATGGATTTCGCCGGTGACGCCGCTCGACAGGTCCGAGAGCAGGTAGAGAGCCGAGTTGCCGACTTCGTCGATGGTGACGTTCTTGCGCAGCGGAGCGTTTTCCTCGTTCCATTTGAGCATTTCACGCAGGTCGGAAATGCCTGAGGCAGCGAGGGTCTTGATCGGGCCGGCGGAGATGGCGTTGACGCGGATACGCTCGGGCCCGAGATCGGAGGCGAGATAGCGCACCGAGGCTTCGAGCGCGGCCTTTGCGACACCCATGACGTTGTAGTTGGGGAGGACCTTTTCGGCACCATAATAGGTGAGGGTCAGGATCGATCCGCCGTCGTCCATCAGCGCTTCGGCGCGCTTGGCCAGCGCTGTGAGCGAGAACACCGAGATGTTCATGGTCAGCGCGAAATTGCCCGGCGTGGTATCGACGTAGCGGCCCTCAAGCTCTTCCTTGTTGGAAAAGCCGATGGCGTGAACGAGAAAATCGAGCTTGCCCCACTTGGACTTCAGCACGTTGAACACCGCGTCCATGGCGTCGGGATCGGTGACATCGCATGGCAGGACCAGATCGGAACCGAATTCCTTGGCGATCGGTTCGACGCGGCGATGCAGCGCCTCGCCCTGATAGGTGAAGGCCATTTCCGCGCCCTGCGCATGCAGTGCCTTGGCAATGCCGTAGGCGATAGAGCGGTTGTTGGCGACGCCCATAATGAGCCCGCGCTTGCCTTCCATCAAACCAGCCATGGTGTTCTCCGATGATCGTTTCGTTGCTGGTGGTTTTGGCACAGGGGATGGGAACGGGCAAGGTGGGAAGCGGGTTGGTGCGGTAGCGAATCCGACCAGACCCGTGCGATAAAGCTGGCCGATGCTTGCAGAAAGACTTTTGAGATGACCCTTTCCAGAGACCAGATCGTTCCGGCCCTTGTCCAGCTTCTCGGGGAGAACAGCGTCGTTTCCGCGTCGTCCGAAATGGCGGGCTATATTTCAGAGCCACGCCGCCGTTTCCACAGGGAAGCCCAGGCCGTGGCGCTGCCGCGGACGGTGGCCGAGGTGCAGGCGGTGATGGAATGGGCCCATGAGGTGGGCGTCCATATCGTCCCGCAGGCTGGAAACACCGGGCTGGTCGGGGGGCAGGTGCCGCTGTTTGGCGACGAGGTGATCGTTTCGATTTCCCGGCTCAAGGGCGTGCGGAACGTCGATGCAGCGGCGGGGCACATGACGCTCGATGCAGGAACCACGCTGCAGGAAGCCCATGAGATTGCCGAAGAAGCAGGGATGATGTTTCCGCTCTATATCGCCTCGCAGGGTTCGGCGCGGATTGGGGGCGTGCTGGGGTCGAACGCCGGCGGTGTGCAGGTGCTGTCCTACGGCAATGCGCGCGAACTATGCCTCGGGGTTGAGGCTGTGATGGCGGACGGGTCGATCTACAAGGGGCTCAATGCGCTGCGGAAAGACAATACGGGCTATGATCTGAAGGATCTGCTGGTGGGGTCCGAGGGCACGCTTGGGATCATCACGGCGGCGACGCTAAAACTGTTTCCCAAGCCGGACGCACATGAGACAGCGCTGCTCAATGTGGCTTCGCCGCGGGCGTCGCTGGAGTTGTTCGCGATGATGCGGGCGCGGGCCGGCAATACGCTGACGGCGTTCGAATTGATGCCGCGCATCGGCATCGATTTTCAACTCAAGCACAAGATGATCGCGCAGGACCCCACAGCCGAAATGTCGGACTGGTATGTGCTGGTGGAAATTTCGGTGCCCAAGGGCGGCGTGACCGGCGGGCTTTCAAAGGCGGTCGAAGACGCGTTTGGGGCCGGGCTGGTGAGCAATGGGGTAATTGCTGAAACGCTCAGCCAGCGCGAGGCGTTCTGGAGCGCGCGCGAGCAGATGAGCGAAGTGCAATCGCGCGAGGGGGCTTCGATCAAACACGACGTTTCGGTGCCGGTGGCGGCGGTGCCCGAATTGATAGCGCGAGGGAGCGAAGCGGCGCAAAAGGCGGTGCCCGGCATCCGGCCCGTGCCGTTCGGACATCTGGGTGACGGCAATATCCATTTCAATTTTTCCCAGCCCGATGGCGCTGACGGAAAGGCGTTCATGGATGGGGCGGCAGCGGTGCACGATGCGGTTTACGGGGTGGTGCTTGAGCTTGGCGGATCGGTTTCCGCCGAGCATGGGATCGGGCAACTCAAGACAGGGCTGCTCAAGCAGGTAAAGGACCCCGTGGCGCTGAAAATGATGAAGGCGATCAAATCGGCGCTCGATCCGAAGGGGATTCTGAATCCGGGTAAGGTATTGGGGTAGAAATCGGCGCGCCAATACCTAAATTGACATGTTTTGATGGACCTCACACTGCCATGCTGCTCGATATTGCCTTTCTCGACGATGCCACGCGCCCGCGGGCGCCCAAGCTTGAAAACCTGACGGCCCACCAGCGGGCGCCGGGCCGACACCTCAAGATGATCCACGATCATTTGCGCCAGAGCGTGACCGATCTGCGCAAGATGGTCGATGATGTCATGGCCGGTGAAAAATCGGTCGAGGAGATCGAAGCGGAAGCCGAGGCGCTGACGATGGTTTCGAACTATCGCCAGTTCGGCAATCTGTGCGGTCAGCATTGTCAGACCGTGCACATGCATCACTCGATCGAGGATGCTCACATCTTCCCCGCCCTTTCGGAAAAGGGCGAGGCGTGGAAGAAGGTTGTCGACCGGCTGCAGGCCGAGCACGAAATCGTGCACGCGCTGCTGGTCAAGCTGATCGCGTCCCTCAACGTGCTGGTGCGCGACCCAAGTCCATCCAATTTTGCCGAGGCGCGCGAAATAAACGGGTCCCTTGAGCGCGTCCTGCTCTCCCATCTTGGGTATGAGGAAGATGAAATCGGGGACGCGCTGGGGTATTTCCAGATCGGGGTTTAGAGTGGCTTCCATCCCCGATCGGGGTCGAGGACATGCACTGGAAACACTCTAGACCAGCCCGTGCGCGATCAGACTTTCGCCAGTGGCTATGAACGAAGCGTCGGCGGGGGTCAGTTTGCGATCGAGCAGGCGCATTGCCGCCGAAGAATCGAGGCGTTTGAGGACGCCGAGTTCACCAAGGTTGGAGCGAAGATCCCTGTCGAACAGCGCATAGACGCGGACAGCCCAGTCGGGCAGTCGGCGCCGGGGGATCTTGTTGGCGTAGGCGGGGAAGGCGTTCCGCAGGAGGGCCGCGACTTCACCGAAGAACATGGTGCTCTCACCCATTGGGAACCGATGGCCACCGGCGTTTGGGGAGGTCATCGCAGCAAGATGAGCCTGGGCGACGTCGCGCACATCGATGACGACGAGCGGGATGCGCGGCGAAGCGGGCACCGAGCCGTTCATCAGGCGCTGAACGAGCGTAGCCGAGGTGCCGGGGTCTTCATCGAGCAGCGGGCCGAAAATCCCTGACGGATTGATCGTTGCGAGGTCCTTTTCACGACCGGCTGCGCGCATGATTTCCCAGGCGCGGCGCTCGGCACGGGTCTTGGATTCGGTATAGGGGGTTACGTCCCTACCCTCGAGATTGGTCCAGTCATTGGCGGTGAACGGCGCGGTACGGGATTTTTCGTGTCCATAGGCGATGGCGGCCATGGACGACGTGAGCACGATGCGCTCGACATTGGCGGCCAGCGCGGCGCTGAGCGCCCGCTCGGTGCCCTCGACCGCGGGGCGGATCAGGTCGTTCTTGTCTTCCGGCATCTGCAGAACGAAGGGCGAGGCGGTGTGCTGAACAAAGCGCACGCCTTCCATTGCCGCATCCCAGCCTTCATCCTTTTCCAGGTCGAGCGCGACAAATTCGAGGCGCGAAATATCGGCTCCGGCCTTGGCGAGCGTCGCCTTGACCTTGTCGGCCCTGGAAAGATTGCGCACGCTGCCGCGCACGATATAACCGGCGTTGAGCAATTGGAGAGCGACATGGCCGCCCAGAAAGCCGGAAATTCCGGTAAGAAGAACGCGATCAGTCATGATTTCTATCCGATGGATTGAAAATGTTGAACGATATATACGTTATTCGTTCAAAACGTTCAATGGAGTAGTTTACTTTTGTCCAACCTCTCGCCACGGGTGCTGGAAAAACGCCGCCGCATTCTCGATGCGGCACGCGAAGTGATGCTCAAGACCGGCTTTCGCGCCGCGACGATGGAGGCGATCGCCAAGGAGGCGAGCATTGCCAAGCCCACGCTCTATGCGCAGTTTGCCGACAAGGAAACGCTGTTTGAGGCGCTGATCGAAGAACTGCTCAGCGACAAGACAGAGATATTTATCCAAGCCTTCGAAACGGATGCGCCGCTGGGTGAGCGGGTGGGCAACGGGCTGGCGGAGATGTTTGGCGCGATTTCCGATATGCTGAAGGGCTCGCCGCACGCGGCGGAACTGGTGAACGAGCCGCACCGGCTGGGTCACAAGTTCAAGCGCGCCGACGATGAGGTCGTCGAGAGCCTCAAACGCGCCTTTTCCGATGCCAGGGTTAAAGACGGCGACCAGCTCGCCAAGGTGCTGCTGGCCTCAGGAACAGGGATCGTGGGGAAACTCCCCGATGGCGATGCCGTGCGCAGTGCCATCAGGTTGCTGTGCGATCGGGTGATCCGGGGGTCGCTCTAGGACCGATCGAAGCTCAAGCCACCATGCCGCTGTCGTTGCCGTCATTGGGCTCGAACGAATTGGCGAGTTCTGCTGCGCCCTCGACCACAGCTTCCGCGGCAGCGCGAGCGGCATCGATGGACTGGAAAATCCTGCCATCGAGCGGGAATACGCCCAGCTTGACCGCCATGAAACGGAAGTCCTGGCCGTTGGGGACAACGACGCCCTGGGGTTCACCTGCAACTGAAATAACGATTGGCTTGGTCATGATCGAACACTCTGCGATACGCGATGCCGCCCAGCCTTGAGCGGTGTCTAACAATCTAATGTGAGGGTCTTGTGACGGGGCGGCGACTTTTGTCAGTCGCGCTTCCTAGCCGTAAAAGTGGTGGCCACTTTCTTCAGGAAGCGCTCTAATGCCGCGATACGCGCCAAATCCAAGAACGACACATGAGACCGGTACGTTTGAGACTAAATCGTACGCAGGTGTCCTCGGACGCGGTCAGGCGTGTCCATGCAGTTTGTGTTACCATGTTGCCGTTCTCCAGCCTGACCTCGGGACACCGCATCTGGTGCCACGAGAGATAAATAACAAGGCTTGACGAAAAAATCGAGTGCGATTGTGCCAAATCGACACGCCGCCCCGGAAATTCCTGCCTCAAGAACGAGCAAACCGAAGAACCGGTTCCGGCCGGAACCTTCAAAAAAGATCGAGTTGGCTCGACTTTTTCGTCTTGACTTTCATGGACTTATCTCTCGCCGCACCGTCGATCACTTCGCTTGCCGGAACGATAAGATCGGGGCCCTCGTTGGCGGCAGAATTGACCCGCGTCGAAACGGGGTGGGAGGCCATAATACCCTCCGGTTGAGGGACGACAAACGGTTCTACCTCAGCGAATCGCGTGCTTTTTGTATCGAGCCAGAGATCGATCTGGCTGCCCTGCATGAGGGCGGGCATACGATCGTGAATATGGGCGACATCTGGCCCGGCGGGCACCGTTATGGTCGCTACCGTATCGATTTCCTCACCGTCGGGGCCCATCCAGCTCGAATAGAGCCCGGCCAGCGCCAACGGCTGATTGTCCTTGAGGGTGATGTAATAGGGTTGCTTTTTGCCATTGGGCAGCGTTTGCCACTCATAATAACCCGAGGCCGGCAGGATGCAGCGCTTGTGTTTCACCGAGTCGCGGAAGGCGGGCTTTGTCGCCATGGTCTCGGCGCGGGCGTTGATAAGAAGCGGAAATTCGCGTGCGTCCTTGACCCATCCGGGGACCAGGCCCCAGCGGGCGAGCTTTGCGGTGCGGCGCATGGCATCATCGACCCAGATGGCGATGACGGGCTGAGTGGGAGCAATGTTGTAGCGCGGCACGGACTGAATTAGATTGTCCGTAGCAAATATCTGGCGCATCGCCTCATCTGGCAAGGTAACCGCGTATCGTCCGCACATGAGTCTTCATTCTCCGTTCCCAACCACTATAGCGATGGCTGCCAGCACATGAAGCCCGATGCATGCTCGATCGGGCTTTTCAATGGTGATCAGGTCCTGTTGATCCAGCGCGCCTATGCGCCATTTCTTGGGATGTGGACGTTTCCGGGTGGACGTATGGAGCCGGGAGAAACCCCGCTCGATTGCGTGCAGCGCGAACTGTTCGAAGAGACCCGGCTTCTGGTTTCGGACCCCATTCAGGTTCTGGTCGAAACGGTGGGCGAAGGGGCAAAGACCTATACTCTGGCGGTATTTGCGGCCCACTGCCCCATGGGGGCGCCAGTGACCAGCCATGAAATCAGCGATTGGGACTGGGTGCATGTGGACGAGGTGCAGTCCTATCGCACGACCGAGCACCTCGCCGAGATTGTTCACGCCTGCGCCCAATGCCTCGGGCTGGCGAGGGTGGAGCGATGAAGACAGTGTGTCAGCTCTTTGTTGTGGCAATGCTTGTTGCGCCCTCCTCCGCGCTGGCCATCGATCCGCCCTATCAGGGGCAGATGGAGCGGCTGTCGGAGATACTGGGATCGCTCTATATGCTTACCCCCCTGTGCGGCGACCAGACGACCGACTGGCGGGGGCAGATGGCGGAGTTAATCGCACTGGACGAGCCCGACGAGGACCGCCGGGCGCGATTGGCGGGGGCGTTCAACGCGGGATATGAGGCCTATGCCCGCTTCTATCGCAGTTGCACACCTTCGGCGGAGGTGGCGATAAGGCGGCTATTGACCGAAGGCGATACGCTGGCGCGAGACATTCACCAGCGCTATGCCGAATAGGGTTTCCGCTGGAAGCGCTTGAAACGCCTCGCTCGGCGCGCTTCCGAACCAAAAAAGTGGGACCATCCCCGATCGGGTCGAGGACATGCTTTTTCTGGAAGCGCTTCAATTTGCTGCGGCACGTTAACCAATTGGTCATTTCCTCTTAGCAGTGCCCAAAAGGCATGTTAACTAGCGGTCATGACCACGCGCACCACATTTCCGTTCCCGACCGAGTCCGCAGCCATCGAGGCCGAGCAGGAAGAACGCCAGATCGCTCTCGAGTACCTGGCGGAGGCCTGGAATTCGGCCGACACCGACGGCGTCGACACGGAGGCCCTGGCCCATGCAGCGCTGTTTGCAGCGATTGCAACACTGGTCCGCGATTATGGCGAAGAGGCCGTGGCAAAGCTGATTGGGAACATCCCGGATCGAATCAGCAATGGCGAGTACACACTGGACAGGGTGCTTCAGTAGTCCGCTCCTGCACCTAGCTATGGTTCTCACGCGGGCGGCGCATCGCCCTGGCATCATATGCGGCTGCGATCGCCTTTATCGAGGGACGGATGACGGGCTGGGCCTTTTGCCGCCCGCAGACCTTGGGGTGTCGCAGCCCAGCGCGAGCGCGCCTAAAGGTGCTTTTCGAAGAAGAAGTCGGGATAAGGATCGTCGTTGAAACGGTCGATTTCGGTCCAGCCGGTCTTGCGGTACATGGAAACAGCTTCCGGAAGCGCGCGGTTGGTGTCGAGGCGCAGGAGGGCTATGCCGAGGTTGCGGGCCGTGTCTTCCACGGCGGCCATCAGCCGGTGGGCGAGGCCGAGCCCACGGGCCGATGGGGCGACCCAGAGGCGCTTGATTTCGGCATAGCCCTTGTCGGTGCCCTTGAGGCCGACGCAGCCGATGGGCAGGCCGTCGGACACCGCCAGGATGAACGCGCCGCGCGGACGGATCATATCAATTGCGTCGGGGTCAGCGGAGCGTTTGACATCGAACCCCTCCTCGAAGCGGCGCGCCAGTTCCTCGTAATATTGCTGCAGGCAGAAGCGTGCAGTCTCATCGCGGGGATCGACCTCCTCAAACGCGATACGATCGCGTCCAAGCGCCGAGGCGACGAGATCCATGGCGGCCAGAAGGGCCTCGGGGTGCGGGTGTCGGGCCAGCAACGCCTCAGCCCGAACATTGGAGATGCTCTCATAGGCTGAAAATTCCCGCTGGCCCGTCGGGGTCAACACCAGCAGGCGGCGGCGGCCATCGGCGGGGTCGGGGCGGGTCTGGACGAGCCCTTCGTCTTCCAAGCCACGTAAGAGACGGCTCATCAGTCCTGAGTCGAGGCCGAGATAGACGCGCAATTGCGCGATGTCGGTGCGGCCATGCCCGATAGCGTTGAGTACGCGAGCCGAGCCGAGCGGACGCCCGCGGCCGAGAAAGGAATCGTCGAGCGCACCGACCTCTGAGGTGACGGCGCGGGAAAAACGGCGGAAGCGGGCTATCGGATCGTGAGACATGGTAGCTGACTTAAGTCAGCTATATGGCTTCGTCAATATAATTGGCAGTTTTGCCGCTGCGAAACGCTCTCTTATGCCCCTGAATTGCTTTCGGGCACGAAGACGGTAATGGCTCGCGGGCGGATCTCGAAGTGGGCGGGTGTTTTGGTGATGATGTCGCCATCGACGTTGACGTCCATGGGCTCGGCGGTCCGCAGTTCGAAGGCGATGCATTTTTCGGTGCGGACTTCGCGCCAGGTGCCGTGCGTGCCGCGCCGGAAAGCGCCGAGCATGGTGACCAGCTGCCAGACATCACGGGCTTCGAGGCTGTAGAGATCGAGTGTACCATCATCGATGGTGGCGTCGGCTTCGACAACAGTACCACCGCCGTAGTAGCGGCCATTGCCGACTGCGACCTGGAGCGTTTTCACCTTCGATGTACCGCTTGAGCTGATGATTTCGGCGCTGAACGGGTGGACAGTCGAAGCAATCTTGAGGGCGGTCATTGCATAGCCGAGTTTTCCCCAGCGGCGCTTTGTGCCCTTGTCGAGCTTATTTGCCAGTTCGGCGGATAGCCCGATGCTGGCCACGTTGAAAAAGGGGCGCCCGTTGACGAGACCGACATCGATGGTGCGGGTGTGACCGGCGGCGATGATATCGGCCGCGTCAAGGAAACTTTCGGGAATGTGGAGTGTGCGGGCCAGATCATTGGCGGTGCCCATGGGAATGACGCCCATGGGCAAGCCCGTTTCAATGACCGCAGGGGCGGCGGCGTTCATCGTGCCATCGCCACCGCAGACAATGACCATATCCACCTCGTGACGGCGGCGGGCGATATCGGCGGCCAGTTCTTCGGGGCTTTCGAAGCGCTCGATAACGACATCGAGGCCGAGAAAACGTAGCCGTTTTGCAATCGGTTCGACCGCCTCGCTGCCGCGCCGCGCGTTTGGATTGACCAGCATCAGGGCGCGGCGAATCTTGGGCGGGACGGCAGTCATGGCGGCACTTTCGGCAATGGGTCGGTCAGGAACAATCAAGGCTGTTCTTAATGGACCTTATAAGGTGAATTTGGGGCAGCCACCTTACCGTTTGCTCATGTTCACCATTCAAGAACGATCTTGCCCGCCCCGCCCTGAATTGCCGACTGAAAGGCCGTATCGAATTCGGCCGCGGGGAACCGATTGGTAATGACGGGGCGGATATTGAGCCCGGACTGGAGCATGGCGAGCATCTTGTGCCAGGTCTCGAACATCTCGCGGCCATAGATGCCTTTGATGGTGATCATCTTAAGGACCATCTTGGCGAAGTCATACTCGAACGGTCTGGCGGGCAAGCCCAACATGGCGATCTTGCCGCCCATGACGAGATGATCGGTCAGCGTTGCCATGGCGGCGGGGGCGCCGCTCATTTCAAAGCCGACATCAAAGCCTTCATTCATGCCAAGCGATTTCGCGACAGCGCGCAGATCGTCGGCAGTGTTGACGGTCACAACGCCCGGCGCGGTTTTTTTGGCAAGCTCAAGCCGATTGTCGTTGGGATCGGTGATGACGATGTGGCGGGCGCCGACATGTTTTGCCACGGCAGCGCTCATGATGCCGATGGGGCCAGCGCCGGTGATCAGGACATCCTCTCCCACCAGATCGAAGGCCAGCGCAGTGTGGACGGCATTGCCGAGCGGATCGAGGATGGAGGCCAGTTCATCATCGACGCTATCGGGAAGCGGAACGATGTTGAAGGCGGGGATCTTGACGTATTCGGCAAAAGCGCCCGGCAGGTTGACGCCGACGCCCTTGGTTTCGGGGTCGAGGTGGAACCGCCCTGCCCGGCTGGCGCGGGACTTGAAGCCGATGACATGCCCTTCGCCAGAGACGCGCTGTCCGATCTGGAGATGGGTGACGTTGGCGCCAAGTTCGGCGATGGTTCCCGAATATTCGTGTCCCACCGTCATGGGCACGGGGACGGCGCCCTGTGCCCAGTTGTCCCATTTGTAGATGTGCAGATCGGTGCCGCAGATGCCAGTCTTGGTGACTTTGACCAGGACATCATCGGGGCCGATTTCGGGAACCGGTACGTCTTCCATCCACAGGCCCGGTTCGGACCTGGCCTTGACGAGAGCTTTCATTGTGCGGGTCATCTAGATGGCTCCGAGGTCTTTTCCGGCGCTGATGAAAGCGTCTATGGCGAACGAGATGTTGTCGTCGGTCAGGCCGGCCGACATCTGGGTGCGGATGCGGGCCTTGCCTTTTGGCACGACGGGGAACGAGAAGGCGGAAACCAGAACGCCCTTGTCCTGGAGCGCTTTGGCCATGCCCTGGGCCTTGACCGCGTCGTGGAGCATGACCGGTATGATCGGAGTTTCGCCCGGCACAAGATCGAACCCGGCTTCGGCCAGTGCCGAGCGGAAGCGCTTTGTGTGCCGGTCAAGCGTGGCGCGGCGATCATCGGCCTTTTCGGCAATTTCGATGGCCTTGATGGCGCCAGCGGCCACCGAAGGCGGCAGGGCATTGGAGAAGAGATACGGCCGGGCGCGCTGGCGCAAGAGGTCGACGACCGGCTGGGGGCCGGCGATGAAACCGCCCATGGCGCCGCCGAGGGTTTTGCCGAAGGTGCCCGAGATGATGTCGACGCGATTGCCAGCGCCGGTGAGGGCCGGAGTGCCCTTGCCTTTTTCGCCGAGATGGCCCGTGGCGTGGCATTCATCGATCAGCACGGCGGCCTTGTAGTCCTCGGCGAGATCGCAGATTTCGGGCAGTTTGGCGATATAGCCATCCATGGAGAACACGCCGTCGGTGACGATGAGCTTGAAGCGGGCTCCGTCGTCTTCGGCGGCCTGTAGCTGGAGACGAAGATCGTCCATGTCGGAGGTGTGGAAGCGGTAGCGCCGGGCTTTGGACAAGCGCACACCATCGATGATCGAGGCGTGATTGAGCGTGTCGGAAATCACCGCATCTTCGGGGCCGAGCAGGGTTTCGAAAATGCCGCCATTGGCGTCAAAACACGAGCCGAACAGGATCGCGTCGTCCTTTTCGAGGTAACGGGCGACGGACTGTTCGAGCTCCTTGTGCAACTCGTGCGTGCCACAGATGAAGCGAACCGAGGCCATTCCCGAGCCGTATTTTTCCAGCGCCCTGATGCTCGCTTCGACCACTTCGGGGTCATTGGCGAGGCCGAGGTAGTTGTTGGCGCACAGATTGACCATGGTGCGGCCGCCGACCGAAACTTCGCCCTGCTGGGCGGATCCGATGACCATTTCAGACTTGAAAAGTCCCTCGTCGCGAATCCCGTCGAGGGTCTGGCTGAGGTGCTGGGCGAAACCGTCCATCATGATGGCTACTCCTTTTTGTTGGAGGCAGTTTCCAATATATTGGAATTTGCGTCAATGGGTATTGGAGGACCAAACGGCGATACGGCGGCGCGGGTTGCGGAGCGGAGGGATCAAGTCCGGGATGACGGTGAAGCGGCACCCAAGAAGTTCAAACGAGAACCCGGAAAAGATCAGTTGTAGAGCACCACGAGCCAGCCGCTGGCTATGGCACCTGACGTGTTTGAGATGGCGTGGGGGACATCTGCGGCGTAGCGCGCCACTTCACCCTCGGTCAGCGCGGTGGTCGTCTCGCCACTGGTAATGGCTATGCCATCGGTGAGCGCTGTGAAGTGCTCGCGGGTGCGCGGGGCGTGGGGAGCGCTGACGAGCGCGCCGCCTGGTTCGATTTCGACCTGATACCATTCGGTCTTGCCGGCCAGCGCGGGAGGAGAGAGAATCTTCAGCCGGCAGGCGCCGTCGGGCGAGGCGATGAGCGGGACGTGATCGGCCGGAACGATATCGATGAGCGCGGATTTCCGGGCCACCGCATCGCCGGACACGAGGTCGGAGAACTCGATGTTGAGGGCCTGGGTGAGGCTCCAGACGACGGCGAATGTGGGGTTGGTTTCGCAACGCTCGATCTGACTGAGCATGGAGCGGGACACGCCGGACAGTTTGGATAGTTGCTCCAGCGTCAGATGACGGGCCTTGCGCGCCATCTGGATAACCGGGCCGATTTGTGGTGGGGTCGTCTCGCTCATAGGCTCAAGCTTTTAGAGAGGAAACGGGAGGGCGGCAATATTGCCGAGATGGCGAGAGAGACCCGATGATTTGCAGACCATACGTCACAAGGACGGTAGTTTGCGGCGCATGCCGTAGTCTCAATTGTATTTTTGCCGATTTTCTGCGTTTTTTACGCCAAATGGTTTTCTTATCGCCTAGACCTGCGAAGGAACTGCCTTAGTTTCCACGATATTCAAAGGACAACGCTCGCACGATCGGGCCAGAGGAGGCTTCAAGTTCCATGCCGTCACCCCGCACTTCCCCGTTTGAAGCGTTTTCGGATCGCTCGCTCAAGACCGACACCGCGCTGCGCGAAGCGATCACGTCGGCGTATCGGCTTCCTGAACCTGAAATCGTCCCAGCGCTGATCGATGCGGCAGCTGTCGAACCGCAACAGGCCAAGGCCATTCGCGCAACGGCGGAAAAAGCCGTGCGGGGGATCCGCGCCAAGGGCGCCGGCGGCGGGGTCGAGGGGCTGATGCACGAATATGCGCTGTCGAGCCAGGAGGGCGTGGCGCTGATGTGCCTTGCCGAAGCACTGTTGCGGACGCCGGACAATTCCACCCGCGACCTCTTGATTGCCGACAAGATCGCGCCGGGCAACTGGCAGAAGCATCTCGGGCTGGACCGTTCGGTGTTCGTCAACGCGGCGACATGGGGGTTGGTCGTGACCGGAAAGCTCGTTACGCCGGTCGATGAATCGGGATTGTCCAACGCCCTTTCGCGGATTGTCTCGCGCTCAGGCGAGCCGGTGATCCGTGCGGGCGTAAAGATGGCGATGCGCATGCTGGGGGAACAGTTCGTCGCCGGGCAGGATATCAGCGAAGCGGTCAAGAACGCCAAGACATGGGAAGCCAAGGGGTTCGGCTATTCCTACGACATGCTGGGAGAAGCCGCGACCACCGCACACGACGCTGACCGGTATATGGCCGAATATGTCGGGGCCATCCATGCGATAGGCAAGGCCGCCGCTGGCAAGGGTCCCTATGCCGGGCCGGGTATCTCGATCAAGCTTTCTGCGCTGCACCCGCGCTACGCCCGCACAAAGTATGGGAGGGTGATGGCCGAGCTGCTGCCACGGCTCAAGGACCTGGCGGCGTTGGCCAAGTCCTATGACATCGGCCTCAATATCGATGCCGAGGAGATGGACCGGCTCGAACTCTCGCTCGATCTGCTCGAAGCGCTGGCCATCGATCCGGCCTTTGATGGCTGGAACGGTATCGGGTTTGTGGTCCAGGCCTATTCCAAGCGCTGCCCGTTCGTTCTGGACTGGATCATCGACCTGGCCAGACGCTCAGGACACCGGATCATGGTGCGGCTGGTCAAGGGCGCCTATTGGGACAGCGAGATCAAGCGCGCGCAGATGGACGGGCTTGAAGATTTTCCGGTGTTCACCCGCAAGGTACATACGGATGTGAGCTATATCGCCTGCGCCAAGAAACTGCTGGCGGCGCGCGATGTGGTGTTCCCGCAGTTTGCGACCCACAACGCGCAGAGCATGGCGACGATTTACGAGTTGGCGGGGCCCGATTTTGCGGTCGGGAGCTACGAATTCCAATGCCTGCACGGCATGGGCGAGCCGCTTTATGAGCAGGTCGTGCCCAAGGACAAGCTGAACCGTCCCTGCCGCATCTACGCGCCGGTGGGAAGTCACGAAACGCTGCTGGCCTATCTGGTGCGGCGGCTGCTCGAGAACGGTGCCAATTCGAGTTTCGTCAACCAGATCGCCGACGAGGACGTGCCAGTGGACCGGTTGATTGCCGATCCGGTGGAAATGGCACGGGAGATTTCACCGGTCGGTGCGCCCCATGAGCAGATCGATCTGCCCAAGGATATTCTGGCTGCAAGGCGGCGCAATTCGCGCGGCATCGATCTGTCCAACGAACAGGTGCTGCGGGCCTTGGAAAAGAGCCTCAAGGCCGGAGTCGAACGGGCATGGGTGGCCAAGGCCGAGGACGCGAAGGGCGCGAGGCGCCCGGTGCTCAATCCCGCCGACCATCGTGATGTGGTGGGCGAGGTGATCGAGCCTTCAGTGGACCAGATCGACGCCATCATGGCCCGGGCACAGCGCGCGGCCGACGGATGGGCGGCAACGCCCCCTGCCGAGCGCGGCGCCATGCTGATGCGGGCAGCAGGCGCCATGGAAAGCCAGATGGAAAATTTCATGTCGCTGGCCATGCGCGAGGCGGGCAAGACTGCTGCCAATGCGATTGCCGAAGTGCGCGAGGCCGTCGATTTCCTGCGCTATTACGGCAAGCTGGTCAAAGAGAGCTTTTCCAACGAAACCCATATTCCGCTTGGACCTGTGGTGTGCATTTCGCCGTGGAATTTTCCGCTGGCGATCTTTACGGGACAGATGTCGGCGGCTTTGGTGGCGGGCAATCCGGTGATCGCCAAGCCCGCCGAAGAAACGCCGCTGATTGCTCAATTGGCAGTGGACCTTATGCACGCTGCCGGGGTACCGGCCGATGTGCTGCAATTTGCCCCCGGTGACGGCAAGGTGGGCGCCGCACTGGTGGGGCACGAAGCGACGTGCGGGGTGATGTTTACCGGTTCGACCGAAGTGGCGCGGCTGATCCAGAAGCAGCTTGCCGGGCGTACACTGGCGAACGGCGCTCCGATTCCGCTGGTGGCGGAAACCGGCGGGCAGAATGCGCTGATTGTCGATTCCTCGGCGCTGACCGAGCAGGTTGTACTTGATGTTCTCGCTTCGGCGTTCGATAGCGCGGGACAGCGCTGTTCGGCATTGCGGGTGCTGTGCCTGCAAGAGGAAGTGGCCGACAAGACGCTCGACATGCTCAAGGGCGCGATGGCGCAGCTCGATACCGGCAATCCCGACAGGCTGACTGTGGATGTGGGACCGGTGATTACCGCCGAAGCGCGCGATGGGATCAATGCCCATGTCGAGGTGATGCGAGGCAGGGGCCGCGCTGTGACACAGCTTGAACTGCCGGCGCTGGCGGAACAGGGAACATACGTGCCGCCGACATTGATCGAGATCAACGATATTTTGGAACTCGGGCGCGAGGTGTTCGGGCCGGTGCTGCACGTGGTGCGGTTCAAACGCAAGAACCTTGATAGCCTGCTCGAAAGGATCAACGCGCTGGGGTACGGACTGACCTTTGGGCTGCATACGCGGATCGATACGACGATTGCCGAAATCACGGCGAAGATCGAGGTCGGTAATATCTACGTCAACCGCAACCAGATCGGCGCCGTAGTGGGTGTGCAGCCGTTTGGCGGGCATGGGCTTTCGGGCACCGGCCCAAAGGCCGGCGGACCGCTGTATCTGCGGCGGCTGGTGCAGACGACCAACCAGACGGTGTGGGGCTTGCCGGCGCGGCAGGCTGGCCCGACGCTGGTTACGCTGGCCGAATGGCTGCGTGAGAACAGCCGGGACGATCTTGCCGAGGCGACGCTGACCTATGCCAGCCATCCGGCCATCAACGCATTTTCAGAACTGGATGGGCCGGTGGGTGAGCGCAACACCTATCTGACCAAACCCAAGGGCAAGGTGCTGCTCAGCGCCAAGACGTTGACCGGACTCGTGCATGGCCTTGCGGCTGGATTGGCTGCGGGAAATCAAATGCTGGTCAAGGCATCGGGCGACCTGGGGACGATCGTCCGCGACCTGCCCGAGGACATCAGACAGCGCGTCGAAATAGTGCGGGAGATCCGGCCGGGCGCGGCCCGGGCGGCGCTGGTGGAGGGAGACCGCGAAGCCGTTACCGCGATCAGCAATACCGTTGCGGAATGGGACGGCCCGATCGTTACCGTTCAGGGCGCATCGACCGAGGCGCTGGAGCGTGGCGAGGCGGTGTTTGCCATCGACCTGCTGGTCGATGAGGTTTCGACCAGCGTCAATACGGCGGCGGCGGGAGGCAATGCGAGCCTGATGGCGCTGGCCTGAGGAAGAGTTTGGAGAAAGGCCCCCTCACCCGGGGGCCTGCGGCCCGACCTCTCCCCCAAAGGGAGAGGTGAAGGCGGTGCTCAGCCTTGGGTGAGGGTTTCCATGAACCGGATGGGCTGGCCCTTGGCGGGCGTGACGAGTTCACCGTCCCACATCACGGTGTTGCCGCGAATGACGGTTCCGACCGGCCAGCCCTTGACCGTAACGCCGTCATAGGGGGTCCAGCCGGCCTTTGAGGCGACCCAATCATTGGTGATGGTCTCGGTGCGGTTCATATCGACGATGGTGAAATCGGCGTCGTAGCCAACGGCCACCCTGCCCTTGCAGGCCAAGTTGAACAGACGGTTGGGGCCGTGGCTGGTCATATCGACGAAGCGCTGCAGGCTGAGGCGTCCAGAGTTGACGTGGTCGAGCATGATGGGCACGAGGGTCTGCACACCGGTCATTCCCGATGGCGAGGATGGATAGGGCTTTTCCTTTTCCTCACGCGTATGGGGGGCGTGATCGGAGCCCAGAATGTCGGCAACGCCATTGGCGACGCCCTGCCAGATACCCTCGCGATGGTCGGCATCGCGAACCGGGGGGTTCATCTGGGCGTAGGTGCCAAGGCGGGTGTAGGCGGTTTCATCCAGAGTGAGATGGTGCGGGGTCACTTCGACCGAGGCGACATCCTTGTGGTCGGCGAGGAAGACAATTTCCTGCTTTGTCGAAATATGGAGAACGTGAATACGTTTGCCGGTCTTGCGGGCAATGCGCACCAATCGCTCGGTGCACTGGAGCGCTGCCTGCGGATCGCGCCAGACAGGGTGGGAGGACGGATCGCCCTCAACGCGGAGCCCCTTGCGCTCTTCGAGGCGATATTCATCCTCGGAGTGGAAGGCGGCGCGGCGTGAGATGACCGACAGGATCGCCTCGACGCCATCATCGTCGGCGACGAGGAGCGAGCCAGTGGACGAGCCCATGAAGACTTTTACGCCTGCACAACCGGGAAGGCGTTCGAGTTCAGGCAACTCAGCAATGTTTTCGCGAGTGCCGCCGATGTAGAAGGCGAAATCGCAGTGCATGCGATTGGTGGCGCGGGCGATCTTGTCTTCGAATGTCTCACGGGTGGTGGTCAGCGGGTTGGTGTTGGGCATTTCAAAAACGCCGGTGACACCGCCCATCACCGCAGAGAGAGAGCCTGACTGCAGATCTTCCTTGTGGTCGAGGCCGGGTTCGCGGAAATGAACCTGGGTATCGATGACGCCGGGCAGGATGGTGAGGCCGGTGCAATCGACTTCATTTTCCGCAGTATCGGACAGGAGCGAGCCAATCGCGGCGATGCGCCCCTTGATGATCCCGATATCGGCGCTACCTATGCCGTCGTGGTTGACCAGCGTGCCGCCTCTGAAAATCGTATCGAAGTGGCGACTCATGGCATACCTCCGGCTCGGCGACTGAATGGGGCGGGTTTAGCGGATGGCACAGGAACAAGGCAAGGGCAGCATATGACAATCGAAAAACGCGCCGACCGGGTGGCTTTCCGAATTTCCGGCCCGGACGCGACCCATCTCATGCACGATGTTCTGACACCTCCGGTGCTCGAAGACGGTGAGGCGCGCTGGTTTGCGCTGCTGGCGCCACAGGGCAAGATGCTGGCTGAAGGGCTGATCGGGTGGGCTGATGGCGCGCACTGGCTCGATGTGCCCGCTTCAGTGGCCGAGAATTTCTTCAAGCGCATGAAGATGTATCGCCTGCGCGCCAAAATGGAAATCGAGATGCTGGCGGAAACCCACGCCGTTGGGTGGTCGGCGGAAGCGCCGGAGACAGCAATAGTGCATCGTGACGGACGCGGCGAGGGATTGGGCTATCGGGTGATAGTCCCGCTGGCCGAGGCCGAAGATTGGGCCGAGGGCACGGGACGGGCCAAGGCGCGCATTGCGGCCGGCATTGCCGAGATGGGACCGGATTTCGACGCCGAGGACGGCTTTCCGCACGATATCGGCATGGACCATCTGGGTGGTGTCGACTTCAAGAAGGGCTGTTACGTCGGCCAGGAAGTGGTGTCGCGCATGCAGCATCGCGGTACGGCACGGCGGCGGCCGGTTATCGTGTCGGGCATTGTTGCGGGCGAGCGGGGCGATGCGGTGATGATCGGGGAGAAGAGCGTCGGGACGATTGGCAGCGTTGTCGACGGAACGGCTGTTGCCATCGCCCGGATCGACAAGATTGCCGATGCCGGAGCGGCGAGTGTGGCGGGCGCTCCCGTCTCGCTTGCCCTGCCCGAGTGGGCGCGCTACGGTTTTGCAACGCCGGGCGGCGATTCCGAAGACGACTAGGATCGAGAATAATGGCACGCGCACAATCCCGCGCCTGGCAGCGCATGCTTTCGGGGCGCCGCCTCGATCTACTCGACCCCTCCCCCATCGACGTGGAGTTATCCGATATTGCCCACGGACTGGCGCGAGTGGCGCGCTGGAACGGGCAGACCAAGGGTGATTACGCATTTTCGGTGGCGCAGCACTCGGTGCTGGTGCTCGAAATCGCTTCGGCCATGGATCCGGAGATCGATGACAAAGGGCGGCTTTACGCCCTGCTCCACGATGCCCCCGAATATGTGATGGGCGACATCATTTCTCCCTTCAAGGCGGCCATGGGCGGCAATTATCGCGAAGTGGAGGCACGCCTGCTCGGCGCCATCCATGTCCGGTTCGGCCTGCCGGCCATTGCGCCTTCTGCACTGACCAAGCTGATCAAACGGGCCGACCGGGAAGCGGCGTTTTTCGAGGCAGTCAATCTGGCCGGGTTTGCGCCCGATGAAGCGCGGAAGTTCTTTGGCGAGCCGACACTGGCGGGGTTCGATCTTCCGGGCTTTGACCGGCTGATCCGGCCATGGCCGACCCAGCAGGCCCATGACCACTTTGTGGATGTTTTCGAGAGCCTGGGCACGTAGCTCTGCGGCTCAACCCACTGAAATTCCTAAATTTTTAATCTCATTTTACCCATTAACCTTATGGGGGATGATGCTTTGCGTTAACGGGTCGGAAAGGTTGATAAAGCGTTAAGACGCCGCAACCGGAGAGACGTCCATGCGCTTTGATCGGCCCCACAACCGCCCCCGCAGAAGCATTGCCCTGCGCTATCGGGCCGGCGTTACCGCCGCCCTGTTTCTGGCCGGGATTTTCGGAGCCGGACTGGCCAGCGTGACCGCTGCGCGCGCCGACGGACTGATCAGTCACGCGGCGCCGCCGCTGACCACGCTGGTGAAGTTTTACGACCGGCAGTACGAAATTGCCTATGCGGATTCGGTTTCGCTGGAGCCAGTTTCCTCGGCCATCGTGCGTAAGGTCGGATACGGGCATGTGCGCGAGGTCAACATCGCGACGACTTCAAGCGGCACTTATTCGAGCGACGGGCTGGTTTCACCACATGTGCTCTATCCGGGGATAGAGGTTGACCGGGTGTACGACGAACCCCGGCACTATCACGGCTACAGCCTGTGGCCGCAGGGATCGAGCTTCATGATCCTGTCGGTGGGCCACAATCCGGTCAGCGGCAATGTTGTGGTCAACAACGTTTCGGACCGGGGCGTGCGCTCGTGCTCGGCCAGTGGATCGTTCGTGTCCTGCTACCGGACCTACTAACCGAACCGCCAGCCGGGTTTGAACTTGTAGAAGACGTGCAGGCCAACCTGAGCAAGCTTGTCCATGTTGCGCGCCCAAGCGGGCCGGACATAGGTTGCGTGGTAATGCGTCGCGTCGGCGACCTCGGTGAGGTAGATTTCCTCGCTGAGCACTTCCTGTGTGATGGACTGCGCCAGATCCCAGGCTGCGACTTCCGAGGTGCGGTTGACGTTGGTCTTGCCATCGCAGGCAAATGAGAACTGGCAAGCATTGCGGCGATGCTGGTTCTGATAGACCACGCCGCAGATCGTGTCGGGATAATTGGGGTGATCCACACGGTTCATGATGACCTGTGCGACGGCGACCTGGCCGCGATAGCTTTCGCCCCGCGCCTCGAAATAGATGCCCGTCGCCATGCACCATTGTTCGCGCTCGGAATAGGTGTGGCTGACGGTGAATTCGGTGGCCGGGGTATTGGCGCGGCCATAAGCGAGGGTTTCGGGAACGCCCACCGGGCTTGGGATGTTGGGGTCCCGATCGGCGTCTTCGGAAATAGCGTCGATGGCAGCCAGACCGGCCGAGCCGACCATGTCGGGGTCTATCGAAGCGACCGAAATGCGCGGGCCGCCCTCGTCCTCGACCTCTTCACCCTCGGCGACCATGACGCTCGATTGCTGGGTGGCATAGGGATCGCCAGCCGAGCGGGCTGATGCAATCGAGAGCCGCACCGCATCAAAGGCCTGGGAGAAGGCAACGAGATTGACCTCGGGAAGCGCCCTGTCGGTCTTGTCGGTTCTGTTGGGACCCGAAAACATCGCTGACTGAAACAGCGAGGCAACGGTGCCGGAAATGACGGGCTGATCCCCTTCGAAATCAAGGGAGGCGGTGGCGACAGGGGGAAGCTCGATCGCAGGATCGACGGCGCGGAAGCCGCCGGTGCCGGGGACGGCAAAGCCATAGACAACGACGCTTAGCGTCAGTGCCCCTGCTGCCTTCAAAACTCTACGCGAGGCACGCGCCGGGTTGGCACGCACCAGGGAAATCCCATACGCCATACTAACGCTTTTCTACGCCACAAACACTGACCCGCCGGCCCTGCACCGAGCACCGGACTCATCGATGAAAAATACGCCATCGTTCCGGTGTCGATCGATCCGTCTGGGGCTGCGATGCACAGGTGCAACACCATACCGATCAAATGCCGACAATCTCGATGATCGTTGATTAGGGTTATGAAGGGGTAAACACCGGCAAATTGGCGCTGAAACGTTCAGATTGCGGCAGCGGCAGGGTTTTGTGGCGGAGCAATTGTGGTTAACCGGCGTCGTCGGACTGTGCCAGAACCATACGTGCAACCGGAACGCGGTAGGGCGAACAGCTGACATAGTCGATGTCGAGGCCAGCGAAAAAGCGCAGAGAATTTGTCTCGCCCGCATGTTCGCCGCAGATGCCGACCTTCAGGTGTGGATTGACCGCCCTGCCCCGCTCGATGGCGATGCGGATCAATTCGCCCACCCCGCGCTGATCGATCGTGACGAACGGGTCGACGTCATAAAGCCCGCGGCGGTGATAACTCGCAAGGAAGGCCGGGGCGTCATCGCGTGAGATGCCATAGGTCGTCTGGGTGAGGTCATTGGTGCCAAAGGAAATAAAATCGACCTCTTTGGCGATATCGCCTGCCCTCAGACACGCGCGGGGCAATTCGATCATTGTGCCGAAGGCGAGATTGGCGCCGCGCTGGAACACCGGCGCATTGCTCACGATGTCCATTATGCGCGATTTGACCCATGCCACCTCACGTGCCGAAGTGACGAAGGGCACCATGATCTCGAGATTGACCGGAAGATCCTGGTTGTCCATTGCCGCTTCGACCCCGGCCACCAGGGCCCGGACCTGCATGGCAAGGATTTCGGGATAGGTGATGACCAGCCGCACGCCGCGATGGCCCAGCATCGGATTGACTTCGTCGAGCCGCTGCAGGCGCGCCTTGAGGGCCTTGAGCGAGAGACCCAGCGCTTCAGCGGTGTCTTCGATATCGTCTTCGCTGCGCGGCAGGAACTCATGCAACGGCGGGTCGAACAGGCGGACATTGACCGGCTTGTTCTGCATGGTCTGGAACAGTGCCGCGTAATCGGCGGCCTGATAATCGACAAGCCCTTCGAGAGCGGTGGCACGATCCTGCTCGTTTTCAGACAGGATCAGGCGGCGCAGGGCGCGCATGCGCTCGCCGGAGAAAAACATGTGTTCGGAACGCGCCAGCCCGATGCCTTCGGCCCCAAAGCTCAGCGCCGTACGCGCGGCTTCGATGGTTTCGGCATTGGTCCTGACAGCAATGGTGCGGGTATCGTCGGCCCAGTCCAGAAGTCGCGACAGCGCCCCGCCGATATGGGGGCGCGAGAGCGGAAGCGCGCCCTCGTAGATTGTGCCCTCGGAGCCATCGATGGTGATGCGCTGGCCGGCAGTGAAGATCTTGTCGCCGATTTTGCAGGCGCCGTTTTCCGCATCGATCTGCAGCGTCCGCAGGCCGGCCACGCATGGCTTTCCGGTTATGCGGGCCACGACCGCGGCATGGCTGGTCATGCCGCCGCGCGCCGTGATGAAGCCGGTGGCTGCCTTCATGCCCTCGATGTCCCCGGGGCCGGTCTCCATGACCACGAGAATACAATGGCGGCCCCGCGCACGACAACGCGCTGCATCATCGGGGGTAAAGACGATTTCGCCGCTCGCCGCGCCGGGCGACACGCCCAGGCCGGAGGCAATGGCGGGCGCCTCGTGGTCATCGGTAAGGCGCGGATGGAGCAATTGCGGGAGCTGGGTGGGGTTGAAGCGCCTGACCGCTTCGGCCGGCATCCAGACGTTGGCGTCGACACGTTCCACCGCCGCTTCGAGCTGCGCGCCGGCGCTGACCTGAACCGGGCGGGCCGAAACCAGACGGGCGATATCGCCCTCGATCGACACGACGCAGGCCATATGCTGTCCGGACGCCGCGTCGATGGTTTCGATCAGCTTTGCTGTGCTTGCGGGCAGTTTTGGTAACGGCTCACCGGGCAGTGCGACCGGGCCAATTCGGCCCGTCGTCGTGTTGCGGGAAAGAAAATGTTCGATCCGGCCGCTCACAATTGCCTGTACGATGACGATCTGGCTGTCGTGCGCCTCGCGCTCTGCATCGCTGGCCCAGCCAGCCAGCGGGGGGCCATAGCTGGCAAAGGCTGCGTTGATCGCCTTGCCCATGGCGCGCTGTGGATCGACGGCCTCAAGCTCGTTGGAGGGCGCTGCCAATCCGGTGCGCGCTGGCTGAAGGCCCGCGATATGGCGGGGCGCCGATGTGCGAACGACAAGCTCGGGCGGCTGTTTACCTGGCGTTACCAGCTTGAACAGGGTGGTGACCCAGACCTTGCGCAGCGTATCGGTTCCCGTCTTGCGTTCGGCCTGAAGCGCATCCCAGGCAACGCGGGTGATGGCGATAGTGGGCGCCACTGCGAGCCCAGCATCGGCGACGACGTGGAGCCAGCGCGCCTTGCCGACCAGCAGACGCAATTGTGCGCGGCTCAAAGAGGGCTTTCCCTGAGCCGGGGCAATTGCAAACATCTGCTGGGAAGGCGCAACCAAGAGAAAAACCCCAACTGAATCGGTGCCATATTGCCTGTGTGCCGGGGTTCCGGCAACAGGCCCCGCGTATTCAAAAGGTCACAGCAAGGTGGCTTGACTTGGGCAGGGACAAACCGCATGTGAGGACCATGACCGACAAGCCCAGCCTCGACATCCTCTTGTGCGCGCCGCGCGGCTTTTGCGCCGGCGTGGATCGTGCCATCCAGATCGTCGATCTGGCGCTCAAAAAGTATGGCGCGCCGGTCTATGTGCGCCACGAGATCGTTCACAACAAGTTCGTGGTGGACGGGTTGCGCGCCAAGGGTGCGATCTTTGTCGAAGAGCTCGAGGAAATCCCCGAGGGGACGGACGCACCGGTGATTTTTTCGGCGCATGGGGTAGCCAAATCGGTGCCTGCCGAAGCCAAGCATCGCAACATGTTCTTTCTCGATGCCACCTGCCCGCTGGTGACCAAAGTTCATGTGGAAGCCCAGCGCCACGCCGAGGACGGGCACGACATCGTTCTGATCGGTCACAGGGGGCACCCCGAAGTGATCGGCACCATGGGGCAATTGCCGCCGGGCAAGATCACGCTGATCGAAACCGTTGCGGACGCCGAGGCGTTTGCGCCGCGCGATCCGGACAATCTGGCGCTGGTCACGCAGACGACGCTTTCGGTCGACGACACCAGCGCCATGGTGATGGTGCTCAAGAGCCGGTTTCCAAACATCTCAGTGCCAGCCAAGGAAGACATCTGCTACGCCACCACCAACCGGCAGGAAGCTGTGAAGGCCGTGGCGCCCCGGGTGGATGCGATGATCGTGGTGGGGGCTCCCAATTCGTCTAACTCCATGCGGCTGGTGGAAGTGGGCGAGCGGGCCGGATGCAGGGTTTCGGTACTCGTCCAGCGTGCCGATGATATCGACTGGGGTCAGTTCGGGGATATCTCTTCGCTGGGGATCACCGCAGGAGCTTCGGCGCCTGAATCGCTTGTTGAAGAGGTGATCGAAGCGTTTGCCGAGCGGTTTACGGTCAAAGTCGAACTTGCGGTGACGGCCGAGGAAAACATCGCCTTCAACATCCCCCGCGTGCTGCGCCAGCTCGAAGAGGCGTCGGGGCATTGAGCGAGACTGTGATTATCCACACCGACGGGGCCTGCTCCGGCAATCCCGGTCCCGGCGGCTGGGGCGCCGTGCTCGAATACAATGGCACGGTCAAGGAACTCAAAGGCGGTACTGCCCAGACCACCAATAATCAGATGGAGCTGACGGCAGCGATAGAGGCGCTCAATGCGCTCAAGCGGCCGTGCGCCGTGGAAATCCACACCGACAGCCAATACGTCAAGAACGGCATTCAGGGCTGGCTGCATGGCTGGAAGCGCAATGGCTGGAAGACGGCTGCGAAAAAGCCGGTCAAGAATGTGGAGCTGTGGCAGGCGCTCGATGAGGCGACCAAGCGGCACACCATCACCTGGCACTGGGTCAAGGGCCACGCGGGGCACGATCTCAACGAACGTGCCGACCGGCTGGCCAACGAGGGTATGGCGCCGTTCAAGGGGCGCTAGTTCACCTGTCCGCGCTTAGTGCGCGGCAGGCTTTTCCCTACGGAACAAGCCCAGCACCGGCGCAATGGCGAACTCGGCAACCGGGATCAAGATAAAGCCGATCACGAGGCCGAGTATTCCCGAGATGACAGCAATCGTAAGCCAGTTGAGGGCGCCCGCAATGGCAGGGATCACGCTCTCCACCATATGAGCGATATCCTCGATCCAGTGCTCGGGCCCGGCAAAGCCCATGCCTGCCAATCCGTGGACGATGATGCCGCCGCCGACCCAGAGCATGGCGGCAGTGCCCACGATGGCGAGCCATTTGAGAAAAACCGGCATGCCGGCGACCAATCCCCGGCCAATGGCACGGCCCAAGCCGGTCTTGCCGTCCTTTGCCAGATAAAGCCCCACATCGTCGGCTTTGACGATCAGGGCCACACCGCCATAAACGAGAATGGTCATGCCAAGGGCCACAACCAGAAGCACCAGCGCCTGGTTAACGACGTTGCCGGCCGGGATCTGCGCCAGTGCGATGGTCATGATTTCGGCGGACAGGATGAAATCGGTCTTGATGGCACCGGCGACCTTTTCGGCCTCAAGTTTTTCGGCATTGGCGGTGGACGGCACCACCTTTTTCTCGTGCTCATGCGCCTTGTGCGGAAACAGGGCCTCATAAACTTTTTCGGCGCCCTCATAGCACAGATAGGCGCCGCCCAGCATCAGCAGGGGATTTATCATCCAGGGCAGAAACGCGCTGAGCAGCAGGGCGGCGGGCAGAAGGAAGATCAGCTTGTTCTTGATCGAACCCCAGGCAATCTTGCCCACGATTGGCAGTTCGCGCTCGGGCTTGAAGCCCTGCACGTATTTGGGGGTCACCGCAGCGTCGTCGATCATCGCTCCGGCTGCCTTGGCCCCGGCTTTCATCGCCTGGCCGGCGATATCGTCAAGCGAGGTTGCGGCGACCTTGGCGAGCGCGGCAACATCATCGAGAAGGGCGAGTAGGCCGACGCTCATGTCAAAAAGTCCCCTTTGTGTCTTTCAAAACCGCTTGTGTAACGATCGTGTTCCCTAGCCCGCGACCTTTGAGAAGTCGGCGACCAGATGCATTGTGTCGCGCAGGGAGGCCAGAAGGTTGAGGCGGTTGGCGCGGATTGCAGGGTCAGGGTCGTTGACGAGGACCTTTTCGAAGAAGGCATCGACGGGCGTGCGGAGGGAGGCGAGCACCGAGACGGCGCCAGTATAGTCATCGTTTTCAAGGCGGGCGGTGACGTCGGTGTTAGCCTGCTCGACGGCGGCGGCAAGACTCTGTTCCTCGGGCGTGGAGAGGCTCGCGATCTCGACGGCGCCGGAATAGGTGCGGCTGTCCTTTTTTTCCTCGGCGGTGAGGATATTGGCGGCGCGTTTGTAGCCAGCCAGCAATGCCTTTCCGTCCTCTGCGTCGAGAAGGGAGCCCAGAGCATTTACGCGCGAGACAATCTGCAGGATGTCGTCGCTGTCGGATGAAATCACGGCATCGACGAGATCGTGGCGGGCACCGGAATCTCGAAGAGAGACCTTGAGGCGGTCATGGAAGAAGGAGAGCAAATCCGTGTTTGAGACGAACCGGCCGATCGAGAGACGCAGCTTGTTGTCGACGATCAGCCGGATCACGCCGAGCGCGGCGCGGCGCAGGGCGTAGGGGTCTTTTGAGCCTGTGGGCTTTTCGTTTATCGCCCAGAAGCCGGCCAGAATATCGAGCTTGTCGGCCAACGCCACGGCGATGGAGACGGGTTCGGCGGGAACGCGGTCGGAGGGGCCAAGCGGCTTGTAGTGTTCTTCGATGGCGGTGGCGACCTGGGGCTTTTCGCCCTGGGCCAGCGCGTAATAGCGGCCCATGAGGCCCTGAAGTTCGGGGAATTCGCCGACCATGCCGGTGGGCAGATCGGCCTTTGAGAGTTTTGCGGCGCGTTTGGCGTCTTCGACATCGGCGCCGACCAGCGGGGCGATTTCGGCGGCGAGCTTTTCGATGCGGGCGACGCGCTCGGCCTGGGTTCCGAGCTTGGCGTGGAAGACAACGTCTTCGAGCTTGGGGAGATTGTCGGCCAGCGGGGTTTCGAGGTCGGATTCGTAGAAGAATTTGGCGTCGGACAGGCGGGCGCGGATGACGCGCTCATTGCCGGCGACGATGGTCTTGCCGTCGTCTTCGGCGATGAGGTTCGATGTCAGGATGAACTTGTTGGCCAGCTTGCCGGTTGAAGCATCGCGCAGGCAGAAGCATTTCTGGTTTGCGCGGATGGTAGCGATGATGGCTTCTTCGGGGACCTTGAGGAAAGCCTCGTCGAACGCGCCCATCATGGCGACCGGCCATTCGACGAGCCCGGCGACTTCTTCGAGCAGGCCTTCATCGACGATCAGCTCGAGCCCCTGCGCGAAGGCGAGCTGTTCGGCGTCGGTTTTGATGATCTGCTTGCGGCGGTCGATATCGAGAACGACTTTGGCCCGTTCGAGCGCCTGCACATAATCGTCAAAGCGCCGCACCTTGATGGCGTCGGGCGCCATGAAGCGGTGGCCGAACGTGGTGTTGGAGGAGGTGATGGGCCCCAATTCAAATTCGACCACATCGGGTTCTTCGCCTTCGGGGCCGAAGGTTGCGGTGATGGCACGCAGCGGGCGCACCCATTCGAGCCGTCCTGTTCCCCAGCGCATGGGCTTGCCCCATGGGAAGGATTTGACCGTGGCGGGCAAAATTTCCTGCAAGATCTCGATGGCCGGGGCGCCCTTTTTCTCGATCACCGCGACGTAGAAATCACCCTTCTTTTCGTCAGACTGAACCTTGGCCTCATCGATGCTAGAAAGGCCGGCGGCGCGCAGGAAACCATCGACGGCCTGCTGGGGCGCGCCAACCTTGGGGCCTTTGCGCTCCTCGCGCGTGTCGGGCGATGCGGCGGGCAGACCGGTGACGGTGAGCGCCAGACGGCGCGGCGTGGCAAAGGCGCCGGCGCTTTCATAGACCAGCCCCTTTTCGACCAGTGCATCGGTGACGGCCTTCTTGAGATCCTCGGCGGCGCGGCGCTGGAGGCGTGCGGGGATTTCCTCTGAAAAGAGCTCAAGCAGCAATTCGGGCATGGTCGGGGTGCCTTGGAAACGGGAGTTTTATGCGGGTCGAACGGGTAGCAGGGGTGCGCAGAAATGTCCATTATTTGTCGTGTGGGGCGCGGAAGGCCCCCTCACCCGTCGCTTCGCGCCGACCTCTCCCCCAAGGGAGAGGTGTTCCGCGGCGCTTGCGACATATTTTACCTCTCCCTTTGGGGGAGAGGTTGGATGGCGCAGCCAGACGGGTGAGGGGGCCTTTTGGGCATGCGGAGTCCTCCGACGGTCAAATGACCTCGGCTTGTAAGGATGAACGGCATGGGGCGATGAGCGCTCCGCACAATTTTATTTTTTATATGAAGCGATCATCGCCCCATGCATCCGGGATTTTAGGCTTATGGCGGCGTCTCGGGCTGGGGTTTGTCGGGATGACACCGTTGCCAGTGACATCCGCGGTGCCCCTCCGGGTTTCCCCGGTACGACGTGGAACGCCTGGCTCCTCGTCCGGCCATCTGTCCGCTTTGGGCCTTCCCTGCAGCGACCCGCAAGGAACCCGAACCGACACTAGCTGGCAGGTCGGTTGGCGAACCGGAAAACCGGTCCCCACTTTTCCTGCCAACCTCCCGCCAAACGTTCGTTGCGCTTGCGTCCATATAAGCGGGTTCGTGAGAGGGAGTATGCTTGCGGCAGGAGGAGCGGGGATAAGTTTTGTATCGCGCGTCTCCGCCTCCCTTCGACCCAGCAGCATCGCCGATGCTTTGTGGCGGGTGGCACGACCCATGGTCCCAGGCTTTCGCCAGGGTAGCGAGGGAGAGGGTTGAGACGCGAGGGACCACACTTCTGCGGTGCTTGATGGCGGCGTTGCAGATCCCCGGGTCGAGCCCGAGGATGACGCGGGGGGTGGGGTGAGCGGCGGGGATGAGACCGAGAACGTCGCGCATTACCTTGCCTTGGGACGAGCCGAGGACAGCGGTGTGAGCGGTATGCAGCGAGACGCGCCTCGTGCCGTATCGGCAGGAGACGCGTCTGAGCACACCGCCATTTTGGGCTAGGGTGTGCCGATCACCATGCGGTTGCCTTCGCTGTCGCGAAATTCGGCAACTGTGCGGCCGGGCTGCCATGACGGTTCGTGCGGTTCGGTGACAATCTCGACACCCCTGGCGCGAAGCGTTTGGATGGTGCCCGTAACGTCATCTGCAACCAGAACCAGAACGGGCATTTCGGAAGGCGCTTCGTTCCCGCGGTGTATGAAGTGCAGATTGGTTTGCGTTCCGGGGAATTTGAGCTCGATCCACCGCCAGCCGTCATCGCCCATCGGGGCGTCCGCGGCCACTTCGCAGTCGAGCATTTCGACATAAAACGCCTTGGCGCGATCCTGATCGGTGACCGGCAGTTCGGCAAACTGAATGTACATTGGCTGCCTCCTAGTTGGCACTGAGCGACTGGTGCAACGCTTCGGCGAACGCCCCGGCATGCTGTTCGAAACCCGTATGGTCGCCGGGGAATGTGACAGGCTCGACACCCAGTGCATTCACGAGAGCCATGCTGAGCTCCTCGATGGGGCTGCCTTTGGACTCGGCACCGATGCCGACGATGACCTGCGGCGCGCCGGTTTTGAGCGTTTCGACGTCGGGCGTGTAGTACGAGAGCGGCAACATGGAATGGGCAAGCCAATATTCGAAATTGCCACTGACACGCTCGAATGTTTCGGCCGCCTCGGGAGACATGTCGAAGTCGAAATCGGGGGCGGCGTCCTCCCCCTCCGGGCCTTCGGACATGCCGGCGGCGCCGAAGAACATGCCCATTGCGGCCTCCACGCCCTCGCTCTTGTATGTCGCGTGAAGCGCCTCGTCGAAGGCAATTGCCTCGGCGGGGTCATCGAGCAGCATCGTGGATGGCGGCTCGTGGGCGACGATTGCCCTGACCTTTTCAGGATAGCGGGCCGCGAGGTTAAGCCCTATGTGGGCGCCACCGCTGGTGCCCATGACATAGGCCGCCCCCTGCCCCAGCGTATCGATCAACGCGGCGGCATCATCGCCCTGAATGTCGAGGTCGAACGGCTCAATGTCACCGTCGAATGTCGAGCGCGAATTGCCGCGCGGATCGTAAGCGACGACGGTGTAGCGGTCCGCCAGCGCGCGGGCGAGATCGGCGAAAACGCCGGCGTCCTGGGGGCCGCCGGGAATGAGGAGGAGCATAGGGCCAGTGCCCCAGCTTTCATAATAGAGCATTGCGCCGGGCACCTTCAACGTGCCGGTTTTGGGGGATTGAGCCATTGTCATCTCTCCTGTTGTCATCGGGGCCACGGTATTTGGCACCTGTGCCAAGGCAGCTGGGGAACCGATCAAGAGACCCGTGCCCACCAGAGTTGCCAGAAATCCAAGCTTCGTCATCTCAGATCCTTTCGGTTTCCAAATTATAGAACTAGACCGTCCAGTACTGTTTGGTTGCAAAGAACTAGACTGTCCAGTACTATGCTGTCAATCACAAATTGATTTGGATGGTCGAAGACACAATGACGAAGGCGGAAACGGACGCAGGGCCCACTGGCGGGACAACGCCGCGCTCGACGCGCAAACGGCAGGCGATACTCGAAGCGGCGACCGAGATTTTTCTCATCAACGGCTATCTCGGGACCAACATGGACGAGATCGCGGCGCGCTCGGCAGTATCCAAGCAGACGGTCTACAAGCACTTTTCCTCAAAGGAGGCGCTGTTTGTCGAGATCGTATCGTCGCTGACCGACAGCACAGGCGACCGCGTGCATGGCGACGCGCCGGCGGTCGACCCCGGCAACCTGGCGGCCTTTCTCGAAGAATATGCGTTTCGCCAGCTCTATATCGTCCTCAACCCGCGCATCATGCAGCTGCGGCGGCTGGTGATCGGCGAGGTGCCGCGATTTCCCGAACTGGCGCGCGTGCTTTACGAGCGCGGACCGCTGCGGGCGATCCGGTTGCTCGCGGATCTTTTCGAGTCCCTCAAGGCGCAGGGATTGCTCGATTTCGAGGAGCCGACGGTTGCGGCTTCGCACTTCAACTGGCTCGTGATGTCGACACCACTCAACCAGGCGATGCTATTGGGCGACGACGCCATCCCCGGCCCTGACGCATTGCGCAAGGAGGCGCGAGACGGCGTCCGGGTGTTTCTCGCGGCCTATGGAAAATAGGGCCGTGAACGGGCCTAGTATGCCCGGGATGTGCAGAACTCGGGGACGCCGAACAGGATGTCGCGCTCCACGGTCTCGGGGATATGGGCCAGCGCGGAGCGGGCTGTTTCGGCGTGGCGCTCTGCCTTGGCCATGGTCTGGGCCAGCGTGTCGTAGCGCGCAAGGACGGCGAGGACATCGGCCAACTCGGTCTCCCCGGAATCGGGGTTTCCCAGCGCCTTTTCGATGATCTCGTGCTCGGCGGCGGTGCATGCCCGCAGCGCGAGAATGATCGGCAGGGTCATCTTGCCTTCGCGCAGGTCGTCGCCGGTGTTCTTGCCCAGGGCGCCCTGAGCCCCACCATAATCGAGCACGTCATCGACAAGCTGGAAGGCCATGCCCAGTTCGCAGCCGTAGGCGGCGAGGGCCTTGCGCGAGGTGCTGTCGGCGCCGCCGGCCATGGCGCCAACTTCGGTGGCCGCCTCAAAGAGCGTGGCGGTCTTGGCGTGGATGATCTTTTCGTAATCGTCGGGGGTGGTGGCGAGATCGCCGGCCCTGGCAAGCTGGAAAACCTCGCCTTCGGCGATGACCGCGGCGGCGCGCGACAGCACACCGAGCGCGTCGATATCGCGCGATTCCACCATCATCAGGAACGCCTGGCCCAAAAGGAAATCGCCCACCAGAACCGAAGCCTGATTGCCCCAGATGGTGCGGGCGGCCGGGCGGCCACGGCGCATGTCGCTTTCGTCCACAACATCGTCGTGGAGCAGGGTCGCGTTGTGCATGAATTCGACGGCGGCGGCGAAACGGATCTCGTTGCCGCGAACCCTGCTGAACAAGGCCGAAGCGGCGAGCGTGAGCATGGGCCGCAGACGCTTGCCACCAGCATCGATAAGATGATTGGCGACTTCAGGCACCATATCGACGGAGCTGTCGGAGCGCGACAGAATGAGACTGTTCACCGCCTCCATGCCGTCCCCGGTTGCAGCGATGAGATCGTCGATTACCGCCGAGGCGTCGGCAAGAGGTCTCGGCGCCAGATTTTCAACCGCCATTGACGTTCATACTCCCCAAAGAGGGCAGCGCCCTCCCGATACAGTGCTTTTCAAGGCTATGCGGTTCCGACAAAACGGAACCGGGAACCAACTTGTTTGTTACCGCGCTTCCAGACAGAGCAAGCCATACCCACTTATTACCGAAACGCTCTATTGTCAGCCCCGCACCGCAGAAGCGGTACGCTATATTGGCTCCAACACCCAGCCAGGACCTTGTGACCATGTCGGTAAACCAGCCGCCCGAATTTGTAAAACGCCAACAGCAGGATGCCGACGCGTTTCTGGGCGGCAAATTGTCCATCGCGCAACCCGAAAAGGGATTCCGGGCGGGGTTGGATTCGGTTCTGCTCGGCGCCAGCCTCCCGCAGGGGACCGGGCATCTGCTCGATCTTGGCGCGGGAGCGGGCGTGGCGGCGCTGTGTGCGTTGGCCCATGACGAGGGGCTGGAAGCTACGCTTGTCGAAAACAACGCCGACATGGCTATGCTGGCCGCGGGCAATGTGGAGGCCAATGGCTTTTCGCACCGCGCGGCAATTCTGAAAATCAGCGCCACGGCGACCGGCGCCGAACGCAAGGCGCTGGGACTGGGCACCGACAGGTTCGATGTGGTGATCGCCAATCCGCCATTTTTTGACTCGGGCACGCATGCCCCCGATCCGGCCCGAGCGGCGGCGCGGCATACCGACGGGGAGGTTTCGGGATGGGTGCGTACGGCGGTATCGTGCGCGCATGCCAGCGGCGTGGTGATCTTTATTCATATGGCGCAGGCCCTGCCCCAGCTTCTCGCCGCGTTCGACTCGCGCATGGGCGCCATTGCCGTTCTGCCCATCGCGCCACGGCCCGGCATGGCGGCAACCCGGGTGCTGGTCAGGGGCCGTAAAGGCAGCAAGGCACCAATGCGGCTGTTGCCCCCATTGATCGTGCATGGGGAAACCGGCAGCGCATTTGCCGAGCCGGTTCGCTCGATCCTGCGCGGAGAGGCGCGGTTGGACTGGCATGAAGGCAAATGAATGCCTAAATGAGGGGGCAACGGCGCTCACGCAGAAAAAAGCAATCGGACCGAGAGATATAGATGACCGCATTTTCCGACGGCCAGATCGAGGCCCCCAAGCGTCCCTGGTACAAAAGGATTTTCGGCAATGGCGGACCGGTGGTCCCGGTTGTCCGGTTGCAGGGCGTGATCTCGCAGGAGCTCAAGCCGGGCCGGCTCAATATCGCTTCGGTGGCGCCGCTGCTGGAAAAGGCGTTCAAAATCAAGTCCGCGCCGATGGTGGCAATCATCGTCAATTCGCCGGGCGGCTCGGCAGTGCAATCGCGCCTGATCGCCCAGCGCATCCGGCAATTGGCCGACCAGCATGAGAAAAAGGTGCTGGTGTTTGTCGAAGACGCCGCCGCATCGGGCGGATATTTCATCGCCGTGGCTGGCGACGAGATCATCGCGGACCCCTCCTCACTGGTGGGATCGATCGGGGTGATCATGGCCAGTTTCGGGTTTGTCGATGCGATCGCCAGGCTGGGCATCGACCGGCGGCTCTATACGGCGGGCCAGAACAAATCGACGCTCGACCCGTTTCTTCCCGAAAAGCCCGAGGATGTCGCGCGCATCAAGCAGATGGAGCTCGATATCCACGAGGTGTTCATCGACTATGTGAAATCGCGGCGGGCATCCAAGATCAAACTGGCTGACGAGGAAATCTATACCGGCGAGTTCTGGACGGCCAAACGCGGGCTGGCGATGGGGCTTGTCGATGGTCTGGGCGATCTGCACGGCACGCTGCGCGAGCGGTTCGGGACGGATGTCACGATCAAATCGATTGCGCCCAAGCGGGGTCTGCTGCGACTGCCCAATTTCGGACTGTCGGCGAGCGGCGATGTGGCCGGAGACGTGATGGCTAAAATCGAAGACCGGGAAATCTGGTCGCGGCTGGGGTTGTAACCATGGGAATATCGACACTGGTCACCATTCTGCTGGCGCTGGTTATCGGAATCGGGCTGCGCTCGATCCTGCGCGATTGGCGCAAGAAATTCGCCGAGGATGACAGCCAGGCCGAAACCAAGCGCAAGGCACAGATCGAGCGCAACAAGGCCGAGCTCAAATCGGGTGGCGTGGTGACGCTGGAGCGCGGCGAAGACGGGGTTTACCGCCCGGGCAAGGAATAGGCCGGCGTCGTCCAGCCGTGCTTGACCTTGGGGGGCGGCACAACTACGGTCGCGCCGCTTTCAACAACGGTCTTATCCGGAACAAATATGGCTGAGCTGCACAAGCCCCACATGAACCCGAAAAACTCGTTTCAGGGGCTGATCCTGACCTTGCAGAATTTCTGGGCGGACCAGGGCTGCGTGATCCTGCAGCCCTATGACATGCAGATGGGCGCGGGAACGTTTCATACGGCGACCACGCTGCGGGCGCTGGGCCCCAAGCCCTGGAACGCTGCCTATGTGCAGCCTTCGCGCCGTCCGACCGACGGGCGCTATGGAGAAAACCCCAACCGGCTGCAGCACTATTACCAGTTCCAGGTGATCCTCAAACCTTCGCCCTCCAATATTCAGGAATTGTACCTGCAATCTTTGGCCGCCATCGGGCTGGATGCGAAGCTGCACGACATCCGGTTTGTCGAGGACGATTGGGAAAGCCCGACGCTGGGCGCCTGGGGGCTGGGCTGGGAGTGCTGGTGCGACGGGATGGAAGTTTCCCAGTTCACCTATTTCCAGCAGGTGGCGGGTTTTGAATGCTCGCCGGTGCCCGGGGAAATCACCTATGGGCTGGAGCGGCTGGCCATGTATGTGCAGGGCGTCGAGAACGTCTACGACCTCAACTTCAATGGGCGCGAAGGCGACCAGAAGGTGACGTATGGCGACGTGTTCCTGCAAAACGAGCGGGAGTTTTCGAAGTACAATTTCGAGGCCGCCGACACCGACATCCTGTTCCAGCACTTCAAGGATGCCGAGGACGAGTGCAGGGCCATCCTTGCCGCAGGTCAGGATGGCGAGCGCCAGACCATGGCCGTGCCGGCCTATGAGCAGGTCATCAAGGCCAGCCACACCTTCAACCTGCTCGACGCGCGCGGGGTGATTTCGGTGACCGAACGCCAGAGCTATATTCTGCGCATTCGCGAACTGGCAAAGGCGTGCGGTGCGGCGTGGCTGCAAACTGCGGGCGGCGGGGCCGCCTAGAGCTGAATGTCGAGGCGCTAGCGCTTCTCGGGCACCAGCATCCGGCGCAGCACGTTGGTGCGCAGGACGAAATGCTCGACCAGCGCGCCGGCGGCGTGCAGCACGATAAGTGGGACGAGGATAAAGCGCGCGGCCGAATGAAACGCGCCGGCCGCCTCAATGCCGCCGAACCAGGCGGCGGCGCCGACCAGCGGCATGCCGATGATGAAGCCGTAGAGCAGATAGTGGGTGGCCAAAGCGATCCAGCGCAGTGGGGCGGGATGCTCGCGGGGCACTGCCGGGGCGCCATGGCGAGCCCGAACCACTATGCGAATGAGGGCGAGAAGCAGGATGGTCAGCCCGCCGGCGACATGCAGCCAGGCGCCGATCTCCTCGGCCGGAACGGGCATGCCCCCATCAATGCGGTCATCGAAGGCCTGCTCGATTTGTTCGGCGAACACGAGCTGGAACACCACCAGCGCGGCAATGAGCCAATGCAGTGCGATCTGCAGGCCGGAATACCCTTTGGAATCGTTGGCCATGGCTCGTCCTCCAGCCCGATCATCTCGCAACCGGGCCGGCCGCGCAAGAGTGCGCCCAACCCATTGATATTGCCGTGGTATGGTGCCACTCTCGCACGGCAATCGCGCGAGGGCAAAGCGAATGGAATGGGTGATCCTGATACTGGTCGTGGCCGCTGTCGGCTACGCGATCTACATCTACAACAATCTGGTCCGGAACCGGCAGCTTGTTGAAGAGGGCTGGTCGGGTATCGACGTGCAGCTCAAACGCCGCGCCGATCTCATTCCCAACATGCTCGAGACCGTCAAAGGCTATATGGGTCATGAGCGCGAGACGCTGCAGGCGGTGACCGATGCACGCGCCGCGGTGCAGGCGGCACAGAACGCTTCGCCCGGCGAGCGCGGACATGCGGAAGGCCTTCTTTCGGGCGCGCTGGGGCGGCTTTTTGCTGTGGCCGAGGCCTATCCCGACCTCAAGGCCAACACCAATTTTCTTGAATTCCAGGCCGCGCTGCAAACCGTTGAGGACGAGATCCAGCTTTCACGGCGTTATTACAATGGCGCCGTACGCAATCTCAATATTGCCGTGGAATCATTTCCCTCCAACATCGTTGCGGGCGCGTTCAAGTTCGAGAAGGCGGAATATTTCGAGCTGGAGAACGAGGCTGACCGCGCGGTGCCGCAGGTCAAGTTCCAGTAAGGCCGATGCAGCGTTTCCTCATTGCCCTGATCGTGCTGATTTGCGCCGGCCCGGCCTTGGCGCGCGAGGAAATTCGCGAGTTCAATGCGACATTTGAAGTGCACGCCGACACCTCGGTGACGATCACCGAACAGATCGCCGTAAACGCCGAAGGCAACGAAATCCGGCGCGGGATATTCCGCGATATCCCTACCCTGCTCGAAACTCCCGACGGACGCACGATCCGGCTGCCGCTCGAGGTGGTCTCGGTGACGCGAAACGGGGCGGTCGAGCCTTTTTCCATCGAGGGCATTTCGGGCGGACAGCGCATCCGGATCGGGTCGGCTGAGGTGTTGCTGCAATCGGGCGTGCACAGATACGAAATCGTCTATCGCATGGATCGGGCGGCGCGCATGTTCGCCGATCATGACGAGTTCTATTGGAACGCGACCGGCAATTACTGGAGCTTCCCCATCCTGAGGGCGCGGGCGCTGGTGATCCTGCCCGAGGGTGCGGTGATTACCGAACTCAACGCCTATACCGGTGAGTACGGCGTGCGCAGTGCCGACAATTCAGCCGAACGGCTGGACGACCGGCGGGCCCGGTTCACGGTGTCCCGTGCGCTCGGTCCGGGTGAAGGATTGACGGTTTCGGTCTCGTTCGAGAAAGGCGTGCTGACCGCGCCCGAGGGGACGGACGCGCTGGTGTTCTGGTTTTCCGATTATCGCGATTACATCATTCCGCTGGCGATGCTTTTGATCGTCGTCGCCTATAACGCGCTGGCGTGGGGCGCCGTGGGCCGCGATCCCGCCAAAGGCGTGATATTTCCCAGATTTCATCCTCCAACGGGCTTTTCTCCCGCGCTGGTCCACTACGTAAACACCATGGGTTGGGGCAAGTCGGGCTGGACGGCGTTTTCGGCGGCGCTGATTTCGCTGGCCACCAAGGAGCTCATCGAAATCGACAAGCAGGGGAAAAAGAATACCCTCGTCGTAACCGGGCGGTATCCCAAGGACCGTCTGCCACCGGGCGAGGCTGTCATCTATGGTGACCTCAAGACCATGAGCCCGGTCACCATCGACAAATCGAGCGGTCCGGAACTGAGCAAGACCAAGACCAATTTCATTGCAGCGCTCGAAGCTGAAAACCGCAAGGTCTATTTCAACAATCATGTGATCTATGTCGTTGCCGGCGTTCTGATCGGTCTCGTGTCGCTGCTGGTGATGGTGATCACCGGCGTGCTGCATCCGCTGTTTGTCTTTTTCGCCGCCTTTGCCGCGGTCTTTCTATCGATCATCGGAACCGCGGCGCGGTCATTCTGGCAGGGCAACGGAATCGGGCGGTTTTTCGGGCTGGCGATCATGGGCATTTTCATCGCCAATTCGGGCGCCTTTGCCTTCGACGTGCTCGATTTCGCCAACATCGATTTTCCGTTCGTCGCGGCCATTACGATCATCGCGGTAACGCTGGTGTTCGCCGTTCTGATGCGGGCGCCGACGGTGCACGGGCGCAAGGTCATGGACGAAATCGACGGATTCAAAATGTATCTCGAGACCGCCGAAAAGGAGCGGCTCAACTTCCAGGGCGAACCGGAGATGAGCGTTTCACGGTTCGAGGCTATCCTGCCCTATGCCATGGCGCTGGGCGTGGAAAAGCCATGGTCAACGCGGTTTGAGAACGATCTTGCCCGCCACGCCGTCAAGGATGCGGGAACCGACTATTCGCCACACTGGTACAGGGGCGGCAATTTCTCCTCGGGCAGCTTCGCGCGCACAATGGGCGGGGTCGCGACCGGGCTGAGCGCCGCGATGATCTCATCCCAACCACAGGCATCGAGCTCGTCGGGTTCGGGCGGTGGAGGATTTTCCGGTGGCGGCGGTGGCGGTGGCGGCGGTGGGGGCTGGTAGAGGCTCTACTGCCCAAGCAATGGCGTAGCGGCGACCCAGTAGCCGGAGAAGTTTTCGCGCAGGTCGTGGGCGGCTTGATGGGCGGCGGCGGCGCTGCCGTAGAGGCCGAAACATGTGGCGCCGGAGCCGGACATGCGGGCGGTAACGCAGCCTGAGGTGGCCCCTATCGCCTTTACGATTGGGGTGATGGAGGGCACCAGTTCGGCGGCGGGTTCCTCAAGATCGTTGCGGGTATCTGCCAGCCAGAGCGAGAGCAGCGCGGCACGGTCGAGTGGTGCGGGAAGCTCGGGCATGGGCGGATTGTGCTTTTGGCTCAACCGCTTGAAAACATCCGGGGTTGAAACCTGTTCGAGAGGATTGACCAGAACCAGATGCATTTGAGGAAAGGCTGGGAGCGGAGCGATGTTTTCGCCAATGCCCGTCACTTCGCAGGGCCGGCTCAAAAGGCACATGGGCACGTCGGCGCCCAGCGTGGCGGCCAAAGCGAAAATCTCGGTGTCGGCGATCGGCTTTTCGCTCATGCGGGCGAGAACGCGCAGCACGGCGGCGGCATCGGCCGAGCCACCGCCCAACCCTGCAGCGATGGGGAGATGTTTTTCGAGATGGAGTTCGATGCCGTCGGGCAGATGTTCGGGGAACCGTGCCCGGAATTTTTCAAGCGCGCGGATCACGAGATTGCCGCGCCCGTTCGGCAAGTCGCTGGCAAACGGGCCTGAGACGTGCAGCTTGTCGTGGCGCGCCGGGGCCGCCGAAACCAGATCGGCCAGTTCGGTAAAAACGCACAGGGTGTGGAGCAGATGAAAGCCGTCTTCCCGGCGCCCCACAACGTGGAGCGCGAGGTTAACCTTGGCCGGCGCAGGTTCGGTTACTGGAACCATCACTCCCCGATTGGAGCGTTGGGATCCAGGCCATGGAGCAGCTTTGGCGTGGCGCGCTCGGTGACGGCACCATCCTCGTCCACGTCGATGGCGATGCGCCACTGGAACATGGCTTCGCGCTCGCGCCCTGCCACCCAATAGACATCGCCGAGATGGTCGTTGATCTCGGGGTCGGCGGGCAAGAGATTGACCGCGTCTTCGAGCACGTCGACAGCCTCGTCTATGCGGCCGAGCTTGTAGAACGCCCAGCCCAGACTATCGACGATATAGCCATTGCGCGGGGAGAGCGCGACGGCCTGCTCGATCATTTCGAGCGCCTCTTCGAGGTTCTTGCCGCGATCCACCCAGGTGTAGCCGAGATAATTCAGGACGTCGGGGTGGTTGGGCCGCAGCTCGAGCGCCTTGAGGAAATCGGCCTCGGCGCGCTCCCACTGCTTGGCGCGCTCGTAAGAAATGCCGCGCACATAATAGAAGCGCCAGTCATTGGGGCGGGCCGGATCGAGCCGGTCGATGACCGCCGAATAGGCCTCCGCCGCCTCTTCCCACCGTTCGGCGTAGCGCAACGTATCCCCCAGGATTCCCTGCACTTCCTGATTGTCGGGATTGGAGACCGCGATATTCTGAAGCCGGGAAATGGCGGCTTCGCGGTCACCACGCAAATCAACATTTTCGGCGAGGCGGACCAGCGCATTGATGCGCAGGGGCGAATCGTTGGGGACAGACTCAAAGACCGTGTCGGCCTCGTTGTAGCGCCCCGCGCTGGCCAGTAGTTCGCCCAGCGAAATTGAAATGATCGCCGCGTCGGGGTCGAGGTAGTTGGCAAGTTGCAGGAAGCCGACGCCAAGCTGGATCGAGCCGTCGCGGGCCAGCGCCGTGCCCAGCCCGTGAAGCATTTCGGCAGCACCCGACTGGACCGACCCTGCGAAAAGACCGGGCTTTTTGCCGTTGGCGATAGGCTCGCGCAGGGAATCGACGACGGGGTGTTCGACGCCCTGTTCGGCGAAAGTGTCGAGCACGGCCTGGGCTTCATCGAAGCGCCCGGCATTGCCCAACATGCGGATATAGGCTTCGGCGATGCGCGGGACCAGCGGATCGAGCTCGTAAGCCTGGCGAGCCAGATCGATCGCGGCATCGCGCTGGCCGCCCACATCGGCCAGAATTGCGCGATGGAAGATGATGAACTCGTCAAAGCCCCCCTGCCCGACATTGCTCAGGATCGAATTCGCCGCGGCCATATCGCCGTCCCCGACCTTGGACCAGGCGCGCGTAACCGAAGCGATGATGCCGACCAGCGAAGCTTCCGGCACGCGGGCGAGCAACTGATCGGCCGAGGTGTAGCGGCGCTGCTTGAGCGCGACCGAGCCCAGAACCAGATGAGCGAGCTCGTCTTCCGGGTTCAGATCGATGACGTGCTGAGCCATGGTGGCGGCTTCGGAAATGTCGCCGGCCAGCAGGTAGGCGAGGAATGCCTGGCTGGAATAGACGGGATTGTCCCAATCGCGCTCAGCGGCCTGCATGAAGAGCGATGCCGCGCGGCGCGCGTCGAGCGCATCGATGGCCGCGAGCCCCGCCAGATAGCTGCCCATGGTGCTGGAGACGCGCATGGGCAGGATGTCCTGCTGCGCAAATGACGGTGAGAGTGGAACGCCGACGCAGAGCGCGGCAACGATCAGGGCATGGATCGGCCGTTTAAGCAGCTTTAGCACGATTGTTCCCGAACTCCTCGCTTGCAGGCTGAGAGCCAGCCTATCATTTCCATAAGCCAAGCGCGGCAATCCTGTCGATTGTTGGGCGCAATGGCTAACCAGACCTTTTCACGCAAATGTTGTAATGCCGCAAGCCTTGAGGCCTCACGCGATTTTCACATTCCCGAATAGTTTGGGCCGCTGCCGCCCTCGGGGGGCACCCAGTTGATGTTCTGGGCGGGGTCCTTGATATCGCACGTCTTGCAGTGCACGCAGTTCTGGGCGTTGATCCTGAACACCGGATCGCCCCCTTCCTCGACAACCTCGTAAACGCCTGCCGGGCAGTAGAGTGGCGCGGGCTCACCATATTTGGGCAGATTGTCGCGAATCGGCACTTCGGGGTCGGTCAGCCGCAGATGGACGGGCTGGTCCTCGTCATGGGCGATGCTGGCGCGATAGACCGATTCGGTGCGCGAGAAGGTCGTTTTGCCGTCGGGCTTGGGATAGGCGATGGGGGTCACTTCGGAAATCGGCTTCAAACGCGCGAAATCGGGCTTGTCGGAGACCAACCCACCCAATGGGGAGAGTTTGGCGAGGCTCGAAACCCACATGTCGGCACCGGCCAGCCCGACCCCGACGACGGTGCCGAGCTTGCTCCAGAGCGGTTTTACGGCGCGGACGGGATATAGATCGTCGCGGATGCCCGTAGAGAGGACGGCTTCATCGAGCGTTGTGATTTCGTCATTGGCGCGGTCTGCGGCGATGGCGTCGGCGACCTCGGAGGCGGCGGCCATGCCCGAGCGGATGGCGTTGTGGATGGCCTTGAGGCGCGGCACGTTCATGAACCCGGCTGCACAGCCGATCAGCGCGCCGCCGGGAAATGCCAGCTTGGGGATCGACTGCCAGCCGCCTGAAGTGAGCGCGCGGGCGCCGTAGGAGAGGCAGGTCGCGCCTTCGAGCAGTTTGGCGATTTCGGGGTGCTGCTTGAAGCGCTGGAACTCGCCGAACGGGGAGAATGTGGGGTTCTCGTAATCGAGATGGGCGACCAGCCCGAGATAAATCCTGTTGTCCTGGGCGTGGTAGCAAAAGCCACCGCCGCTTGTGGAATTGCCCAAGGGGTAGCCCATGAAATGGGTGACTTTGCCCGGTTTGTGCTTTGCCGGATCGATTTCCCAGATTTCCTTGATGCCCAACCCGTATTTCTGCGGCGCACGGCCTTCGTCGAGACCAAACTTGGCGATCAGCCGTTTGGCGAGGGAGCCGCGGGCGCCTTCGGCGATCAGGGTATATTTGGCGCGCAGTTCGATACCGGGGGTGAAGGTTGGCTTGTGGCTGCCGTCGCGGGCAATGCCCATATCGCCAGTGACGATGCCGAGGATTTCGCCGTCCTCGCCGGTCAGAAAATCGGCGGCGGCGGTGCCGGGGAAAACATCGACGCCCAGCGCCTCGGCCTGTTCGGCCAGCCAGCGGCAAAGATCGCCCAGCGAAATGATGACCCCACCCTTGGTCTTCATGATGGGCGGCATCAGGAGGTGGGGAAATGGAATTGCTGATTTTTCGGTGAGATAGACGAAGCTGTCTTCAGTAACGTCGGGGCCGACGGGGGCGCCTTTTTCGCGCCAGTCCGGGACGAGTGCGTCGAGCCCGGCGGGGTCCATGACGGCGCCCGAGAGGATATGGCCGCCGATATCGGCAGATTTCTCAACGACGACGATTTCGAGATCGGGGGATTTCTGTTTCAGCGCTATGGCTGCCGAAAGCCCGGCCGGGCCGGCGCCGACGATCACCACGCCGGTTTCCATAATCTCGCGTTCTATCGCATCGGCCATCAGTCATTCCCAAGTGAGGTGGAAGCGCAGGTCGCGGTGTGACATAACAAAAATCGACATGACAAATCGACAGCTAAATCGCGAAGAAATTCTGGCCACGCTCGACTGGTACGTCGCGGCGGGGGTCGACATCGCGGTTGGCGAAGCGCCGGTCGACCGGTTTGCGCAATCGGCAATCAAGCCCGCACCTGCCCAGCGGCGGGCAGCGCCATCCATCGTACCACAAGCGGCGCAGCGCCCTACCCCGCCCCTTCCCGTGGCCGGCGGACCGGCCGATATCGACCCCGACGAAGCGCGGGCAATGGCCTCGAGCGCAACGAGTCTTGAGCAGCTGCGCGGCATGCTCGAGACATTCGATGGGTGCGGCCTGAAATTGCGGGCCACCAATCTGGTGTTCGCCGATGGCAACCCTGATGCGGACATCATGCTGGTGGGCGAGGCGCCGGGGCGCGACGAAGATTTGCAGGGCAAGCCGTTCGTTGGACGATCCGGGCAATTGCTCGACAAGATGCTCGGCGCAATCGGGCTGGACCGGACAAAGGTCTATATCGCCAACACCGTGCCGTGGCGGCCGCCCGGGAACAGAACTCCCTCGCCCTCGGAAGTGTCGGTGTGTCTGCCGTTTCTTTATCGCCAGATCGAACTGGTGGCGCCCAAGGTGCTGGTGGCGCTTGGCGGGGCTTCGGCCTCGACGCTGTTCGAGACCGATACGGGGATCACGCGGTTGCGCGGGCAGTGGCGCGATCTGAGGGTGGGCAGCCACTCGATGCGCGCCGTGGCAACGCTGCACCCGGCCTATCTGTTGCGCCAGCCGGCGGCCAAGCGGCTTGCCTGGGCCGACCTGCTTTCGGTCAAGGCTGCGCTGGACACTTAGTCGAAGGGATATTCGAAATGGGCAAACGCATCGTCTTTACCGGTGGGAGCGGGAAAGCCGGCCGCCATGTTGTTCCCTACCTGCTGGCCAGGGGACATGAGGTTTTCAATATCGATCTGCAGCCTCTCAATTATCCCGGTGTCAACACGCTCTCGGCAGACCTGACCAACAGCGGCGAGGCGTTCAATGCGCTCTCGATGCATTTCGGGTTTGAAGGGCTTGCAAATGGAAGCGGCCCTGCCCCGGTCGATGCGGTTGTGCATTTCGCCGCCGTGCCGCGCATTCTGCTCAAGCCCGACAATGTGACGTTCCAGGCCAACACCGTCTCGACCTACAATGTGATCGAGGCGGCGGTGAAGCTGGGGATCAGGAAAATCATCATCGCTTCGAGCGAAACGACCTATGGCGTCTGCTTTGCCGAGGGCGACAAGGACTATCACTGCTTTCCGCTCGAAGAAGACTACGACGTCGACCCGATGGATAGCTATGGGCTGTCCAAGGTGGTCAACGAAAAGACGGCGCGGGCGTTCGCCATGCGGTCGGGCGCCGATATCTATGCACTGCGCATCGGCAATGTGATCGAGCCGCACGAATACCCAATGTTCAAGGATTTTTTGGCCCATCCCGCCTCGCGCAAGCGCAACGCCTGGAGCTATATCGATGCACGCGATCTGGGCCAGATCGTCGATCTTTGCGTTGCCAGGGACGGATTGGGGTTTGAGGTGTTCAATGCGGTCAACGACACGATTACCGCGGATGAACCGACCACGGAATTTCTGGCCAAATGGGCGCCCAATACGCCGATCATGCGGGAGATGGGGGCAAATGAAGCACCGATCTCGAACCGGAAAATCCGTGAAGTGCTCGGCTTTGTCGAGCAGCACAACTGGCGGCAATACCTGACCTGATGAACCGAAAGCAATGCGGCACCCGCCTCTTGTAACATTCTAAATTACGTAATATGTGAAGTTACAAGATGACCTCGCCGGTGGGCGGGGTCGGTCAGCGAACGAGGTACGCAATGACTTACGATGTCATCATCATTGGCGGCAGCTATGCAGGCATGTCCGCCGCCTTTCCCCTGATCCGCGCGCGGCGCACCGTTCTGATCATCGACGGGGGCAAACGGCGCAACCGGTTTGCCAGCCACTCGCATGGGTTTTTGACCCAGGACGGGGTGGCGCCGGACGTGATCGCGGCGCAGGCTGGCGTGCAGTTGTCGGCCTATCCCACGCTGACATGGGTCGAGGGCAACGCCGCAAGCGCCGTCAAGACCGAGGAAGGGTTTGCGGTGACGCTGGAGGATGGACAGGATTACACCGCCAAACGGCTAATCCTCGCACATGGAGTGACCGACACCCTGCCCGAGATTGCAGGGATCGAGGAGCGTTGGGGAAAGAGCGTCTTCCACTGCCCCTATTGCCACGGCTATGAGCTGGAGCAAGGAAGGATCGGGGTTATCGGGGTCGGCCCCATGTCCATGCATCACGCGCTGATGCTGCCCGATTGGGGGCAAACCACTTTCTTGCCCAATGATACGTTCGAGCCCGATGCCGATCAGCTGGTCCAGCTTGCGGCCCGTGGAGCGGCGCTGGAAACCGGCAAGATTGAAGAGATTGCTGGCAGGGCCGATGTGCGGCTTGCCGACGGTCGGGTCCTCTCGTTCGATGGCCTGTTCGTTGCCTCGATCGTTGCGCCCTCGAGCCCGATTGCCGAGCAGTTGGGTTGCGCTATCGAACAGCTGCCCAACGGGCGGCAGATCGTAACGGACGAGATGAAGCAGACCAGCGTGCCCTACGTTTTTGCCTGCGGAGATGCGGCGCGGGCAGCCGGATCGGTGCCGCTGGCGGTTGGCGACGGCACGATGGCCGGCGGGGCGTGCCACCGGACGCTGATGTTCGGATAGCTCTACCTTGCGAGCGGTCTTATCTGGTCGCGCTGCCGAACCACAAAAGTGGAACCACTTTTGTTGGCAGCGCTCGCGGTTCTATCTGGTCGCGCTGCCGAACCGCAAAAGTGGAACCACTTTTGCTGACAGCGCTCCGGTCAGGCCGGACTGGAAACCTTGCGGACTTTGGCGCGGTCGAGGCCGAGCATGTGCTCGCGATAGATGATGAAGATGCCGGCGGCGGTGACGATGCTGCCGCCGAGCAGCATTTCGATGGTGGGGATTTCGCCGAAGATCAAAAAGCCGATGGCGATGGAAAGGATCATCGAGGAATATTCGAACGGGGCGACCGTCGTCAGTTCGGCGTGGCGATAGCTCTCGGTGAGAAGGATCTGCCCGACACCACCGCAAATGCCCGCCCCGACGAGGATCAGGGATTGTTCGAGGCTCAGCGGTACCCAGCCGAAGGGAATGGAGGCCAGACCGATCACGGTGCTGACCAGCGAAAAATAGATGACGATGGTGGCGCTGCGTTCTGTTTTGACCAGATTGCGCACTGTAAGCATGGCGGTCGCCGAAACCATGCAGGCGGCAAAGGCGGCGAGCGCGCCAACCGCCTGGGGGCCGAGGGTTCCTGTGTCGCTCGACAGGAACGTCAAGCGCGGCCACATGATGATGATGACGCCAACCAGCCCCACGACCACCGCGCTCCAGCGGAACAGCCGGATCTTTTCGCGCAGGAACACGGCCGAGAAGATGACGATGAACAGCGGGGTCGCGTAGTTGATGGTGGTGGCTTCCGGCAGCGGCAGGCGGGTGAGGCCAAAGAAGATCAGGATCATGCCCGACGTGCCCAGAATGCCGCGAACGATGTGAGCTCCGAGCCGCGTCGTCTTGAAGCCGCTAGACAACTGCCCGCGAAGGCCCAGAATGAGAAAGACCGGGACAAGGGCAAAGGCCGAGCGGAAAAAGATCAACTGGCCGACCGGGACCCCTTCGGCGCCCTTGACGATGGCGCTCATGGCGACGAACACAAAGACCGAGGCGACCTTGAGCCCGATGCCCAGCATGACATTCCGGCGGGGCGCCGGAACCGTGGCGGGAGCGGATGGGGACAGGGCAGGTTCGGACACCGGATAACGCTTTCGGAGAGGAAATTATGCCGCGCAGGCAGGAAGGTTGGCCCTAGAGTCTTTTTCGCTTTTCGCTTGCGCGGCCCTTCGGGTCCGAGCCGGATAGGTGGTTCACACTTATCTTGGAAACACTCTATCGCTAGCCCCGTTTCCCGGGCCTGACAAGCAGGGGAACAATTTTTCGGCTTTTGCCGAAACGAATTGCAATGCAGTCACGTTTGCGCGGTAGGCAGGGCAATCCGAACACGATAACGTGCTCTCCAAACAAGAGAACCATTCAAGGTCCCAGATGTCGCAAGTGGTGAAGATTTCCGCGCTTTTGATGTCGTCCGCCCTGCTCATGATAGCAGGAGGGATGCACGGTCTTATTTTGCCTGTGCGCGGGGCCGAAGAGGGATTTTCGCTGCTGGCGCTGGGCCTGATCGGGACCGGCTGGTCCATCGGGTTCATTTCAGGCTCAATTTCAGTGCCCCATCTCGTGCGGCGGGTGGGCCATATCCGGGCCTATGCGGTGATGGCTGCAGTCGCCTGCATGACCATTCTGCTCAACCTCATTTTCATCCACGATGCTGCCTGGATTTTCCTGCGCATCTTTTCGGGTTTCTGTTTTGCCGGTGCCGCCATGGTGGTGGAAAGCTGGCTCAACGAAGTTTCCGACAATGAGAGCCGCGGCACTACATTTTCGATCTATGTCAGCGTTACGCTGTTTGCCTCGACCGCCGGGCAGATGATCATCGCGGTGACCGGTGTGGCGGGATACATCCCGTTCGTCCTTGCGGCTATCGCCTATATCGCGGCAGTGCTGCCGACGGCGGTCACCCGCACGCCGCAGCCGGCTCCCCTGCAAACAGTGAGCCTCGATGTGGGGCTGCTCTACAAAACCTCACCCATCGCTGTCGTTGCGGCGTTTTCGGTGGGCATGGCCAACGGGGCTTTCGGCACGCTGGCGCCGGTCTATGGCATCGAGCGGGGATTTTCGACGGCGACCGTGGCGTACCTCATGAGCCTGGCCATTGTCGCGGGGGCCATTGCGCAGGTGCCGCTGGGGCGGCTTTCCGACAGGATCGACCGGCGCATGGTTATCATGGGCGTCGCGATCATCGGATCGGTGGCTGGTATTCTCACGATCCTGTTCAACCCGGGCGAAAGTGTCCTGCTCTATGTGCTGTTCGCGTTCTATGGGCTGGCCGCTTACTCGCTTTACGCGATCGCGGTGGCGCATGCCAACGACTTTGCCGACGACGGCAGCTTCGCCAAAATTGCATCGGGCATGCTGCTGATTTTGGGCTCGGGGCAGATGCTGGGGCCGATTGTCGCCTCGCTGACAATGCAGTGGCTGGGGCCGGTCACGCTGTTCCTGGTGCCGGTGGTGTTTCATGGGGCGCTGGCGACGACCGCCTACTTCCGTATGCGCATCCGCGATGCCGCGCCGGCCGAAGATCGCGCACCGTTCCAGCCCATGCCTTCGGAACGGCTGGTTACAGGCGAAACGCTCAATCTCGATCCGCGCTCGGAAGAGAACGGGTTCGAGATGGACGACGACATTGGCCAGAGCGACGGCGAAACGCCTGCCACCGATGGCCCCGAACCGCAGCAAGGTTGAACGATGTTTCCCTACAAGATCGACGACAGCCATCCCTTCGTCCCGGTAACCTTCGCAATCCTGGCGGTTTCGGATACGCGCACGCTCGAAACCGACACGTCAGGCGCCCTGCTCAAGGAGTTGATCGAGGGCGCGGGGCATCGGGTGTTCGAGCGGGCCGTGGTCACCGATGACAGGGATGCTATCGCCGGACAGGTCAGGGCCTGGGCGGCGGAAGAGACGATCGATGTCGTCCTTACGACCGGAGGGACCGGGTTTTCGGGACGCGATGTGACGCCGGAGGCAATCGAGCCGCTGTTCGACAAACGCATGGACGGGTTTTCAGTGCTGTTTCATCAGTATTCGGCAACGACCATCGGCACCTCGTCCATCCAGTCGCGGGCGACGGCGGGGCTTGTTGGCACCACCTTCGTCTTCTGCCTGCCGGGATCGCGCGGGGCGTGCCGCGACGCATGGGAGGCGATTTTGAAGTACCAGTTCGATAGCCGGCATATGCCGTGTAATTTTATCGAAGTGATGCCGCGACTGAGCGAGCAATAGTCCGCCGGAAATCTTTGTTCTTGTTTCGTTCTACTCCTTTCGGTAGGGTTAATGGAACGGACGGGCCACGATTCGGCTTGTTCCTGTATCTTTCCGATGGGAGCGCCGGCCATGGCCGAAATAGGACCCAATGTAAGCCACAGCGAAGCGCGCCGCCGCCTGTTCGGCACGCGTGACGTCGACCTTTTGAGCCGCCCCATGCTGGAAACGCCCAAGCTGCGCGGGCGTGGCGCGGCGAGCAATGAGAGCGGGCGGTTCGAGCCGCACAAGCGTGAAATGTTCGCCGATGGCTGGGAGCCCGAACCCGAAGAAGGGTTCGAGACGCGCGAGCATGTCGAGCGCGCCAAATCGATCATCACCAGGAACGTATCGCCCGATATCGGGTTCGACCGTTCGATCAATCCCTATCGTGGGTGCGAGCACGGGTGTTCGTACTGCTTTGCGCGGCCGACCCACGCCTATCTGGGCCATTCGGCAGGGATCGATTTCGAGCGCGATATTTATGTGAAGGTCAACGCGGCGGAATTGCTGCGGGCCGAACTTGCCAATCCGCGCTACAAACCCAAGCCCATTGCCATTGGTACCAATACGGACCCCTATCAGCCGCTGGAGCGCAAATACAAGATCATGCGCTCGGTGCTCAAGGTGCTGCTTGAAGCGAAACACCCGGTGACCATCGTCACCAAATCGGCGCTGATCGTGCGCGATCTCGACATCCTGACCAAGCTCAACAAGCTGGGGCTGGTTTCGGTGGGTATTTCGGTGACGTCGATGGATCACAGGCTGTCGCGCTTCATGGAGCCACGGGCATCCACGCCGTCGCGGCGGCTCGAAGCGATCAAGCTGCTCTCCGAATCCGGCATTCCGACGCGGATCATGGCGGCGCCGATGATCCCGGCGGTCAACGATCACGAGCTCGAACGCATTCTCGATGCCGGCAAGGCACAGGGAGCGACGACGGCCTCGATGATCCTCCTGCGACTGCCAGGGGAGGTGCGCGACATCTTTCGTGAGTGGCTGCTCAAGACGTATCCCGACAAGGTCAAGCATGTGATGAATCTCGTGCGGGACTATCGCGGCGGGCGCGACAACGATCCGCGGTTCGGATCGCGCTTCACCGGCGAAGGGCCTTATGCTGTGCTGATGCAGCAGCGGTTCGAAAAGGCCGTGTCCCGGCTGGGGCTGGAGGAAGACTCGATGCCGCTGCGCACCGACCTTTTTGCGCATCCTCAAAAGGAGACAGCGCAACTCAGTCTGTTCTGATAGGATCGGGAAATCCGGACCGGAGGATCCTCGGACATGACTGGAAGGCGGCTTGCGTTCGCGGCTCTTTTTATTGCCGCGCCGATGACGGCAGGGTGGGCGCAGGACGGCGCGGCGCTCTATCTGGCGCCAGGCGGACTGGTGGCGGAAGCGGCTGGTGTGGAAATCAGTATCGGCATGGTCACAACCAGCGAGGCCGACACTGTAAAGTCCGCGACCAAGCTTTGGGGCGACCCTGCCGAGCAGGGTCGCATGGAAGAGTGTGGCGCCGGCCCGATCGATTTTGCCCGCTTTGGCAATGACGTGATCCTGCATTTTCAGGACGAGACGTTTGTCGGATGGTCGGCATCGGCCGAAAGTTCGGCCAGTTTTGCCAACGGGCTGGCCATAGGGGTGCCGGTGATGGAACTCGAGGCGATGGCAGGGCCTGTCGAGACTTTCGAATCGAGCCTTGGGTACGAATTTGCGAGCGAGAATCTTTTCGGCGTTGCGGCCGGTCCGGGAACCAAGGCCGAAATCGAAGTGTTATGGAGCGGAATATCCTGCGTTTTCAGATGAGCGAGGAGAAAACGGGTGACGGACGCGGCGACACTGGCACAGGAATTCTGGTGGCGGATGGGCACCAACGAGTGGACGCTCGCTGCAGCACTGTTTGCCGGCAATATCGAAATCGTCTGGCCGCAATCGGGTGAAGTGATCGGCTCCGCCGACGATTTCGTCGCGATCAACGAAAATTACCCGGCCCATGGCAAATGGAGTTTCAAGGTGAAGCGCGTGATCGGTACGGGCGGGCACGCGATTACGGAAACAGAGATTTCGGATGGGACAGTCAAAGCCCTCGCCGTCTCGATCTTTGAATGCGCCGATGACCGCATCGTCAGGATTACCGAATACTGGCCCGAGCCGTTCGAGGCGCCCGACTGGCGCCGGCAATGGGTGACTATCCTCGCCGAGTAAAGGGGCTTTATCGGACCGGGAAAATCGGGTTGGTTCGAGAGATGCCCAAACGTGATTCGAAAGCGCCCATCATCGACGTTCCCAGCTATGCGCTGGAAGAAGCCGCGCTTGCGGGCGGCAGCACGATGATCGCGGGGATCGACGAGGCCGGGCGCGGCCCTCTGGCCGGACCGGTGGTCGCCGCGGCGGTTGTTCTCGACCCCGGAGCCATTCCCGATGGGCTCAACGATTCCAAAAAGCTTACCGAAGACCGGCGCGAAGCGCTGTTCACCGAGATCATGGCGACCGCGCATGTGGCGTTTTGCGCGGCACCTGTCGAAGTGATCGACAGGCTCAATATTCGCGGGGCGACGCTCTGGGCGATGTGCCAGGCGCTCGATGCCCTGCCCGTCCGGCCCGATCTGGCGCTGATCGACGGGCGCGACATCCCCGAGGGCTTATCCTGCGCAGGGCAGTTCGTAATCGGTGGAGACGGAAAATCGCTCTCGATTGCTGCTGCCTCGATCGTTGCCAAGGTGGCGCGGGACCGGATGTGCCACGTCATGGATACCGGGCTTCCCCATTACCGCTTCGGCCAGCACAAGGGGTACGGCACCGCGCTGCATCTTGAAGCCCTCGTCACCCACGGGCCGTGCGAGTTGCATCGCATGAGCTTTGCTCCAGTGCTCGCGGCGCGGCGGTAACGACCCTTAAACTCCTGTTAACCCTAACATTTAGGCGGTGCTTAACCCTAACGCGGTACAAATGGCGTGTTAGTTTTGCGTTAGGGTTATCAGTATGTTGCGTACAGGTTCAGCGGCGCGGAAACGCGCGCCGGGGCTTGAAGAAAGCCACCTCCCCATCGACACGATCCTGGTTGGTGACTGCATCGCGCACATGAATGCGCTCCCCGAAGCCTCGGTCGACCTGATCTTTGCCGATCCTCCCTATAATCTCCAGCTCGAAGAGGGCCTGACGCGGCCCGACCAGTCCAAAGTCGATGCGGTCGACGATGAATGGGACAAGTTCGAGAGCTTTGCCCATTACGACACTTTTACCCGTGCCTGGATGACGGCGGCGCGGCGTATCCTGAAACCCAATGGCGCGATCTGGGTGATCGGCTCTTACCACAATATTTTCCGCGTGGGCGCCGCGCTGCAGGACCTGGGCTTCTGGATGCTCAACGACGTCGTGTGGCGCAAGGCCAACCCGATGCCCAATTTCCGCGGCACGCGGTTTACCAACGCGCATGAAACCCTGATCTGGGCATCGCGCAGCCAGAAGAGCCGCCCCACCTTCAATTATGAAGCGCTCAAGCTCTCCAATGACGATACGCAGATGCGTTCGGACTGGTTGTTTCCCATCTGCACCGGCGGAGAGCGGCTCAAGGATGCCAATGACGAAAAGGTGCATCCGACCCAAAAGCCCGAAGCGCTGCTCTATCGCGTTTTGATGGCCACGACAAAGCCGGGCGACGTGGTGCTCGATCCGTTTTTCGGCACGGGCACTACAGGTGCCGTGGCCAAGAAACTGGGGCGGCACTTCATCGGCATCGAACGCGAAAACGTCTATATAAATGCAGCTTTGAAACGCATTGCAGCCATCAAACCGCACGATTTGGCTGCCATTGAAACCACTGTGCCCAAACGTTCGGCCCCGCGCGTTCCGTTCGGATCGCTGATCGAACAGGGTTTGATTGCACCGGGCACGAAACTTTTTGACGCCGGTAGGCGTTACTCTGCCGTGGTTCGTGTCGACGGTTCACTGGTCAGCGACGACAAGAGTGGTTCAATCCACCGGGTCGGCGCTCTCGTTCAAGGCTTTGAAGCCTGTAACGGCTGGACCTTCTGGCACTATGAGGATGGCAGCAAACTTGCGCCCCTCGATACACTTCGCGAGCGCATACGCGCCTCGCTCGACAAGCTTTCTGCCTGATTTCGACCTCCAATCAGTCAGGCATTCTGGCCCCCGGTTTTGCCGGGGGCTTTTTTTGGTTTTTTCTGTCTCACGGCGCGCACCACTGCGGGCATGACGGGCTGAAACCGCCCTATGCCCTCCGTTGCGCCTGCGACGGCGCGGCCAAAAAATTGGCCCGGGGTCCTCGCTTCACTCGTCCAAGCTATCTCATCGGCCGGGTTACGCGAAACCGCCGGCCTTGAGCACCTTGCGGAACAGGCTGGGCAGGGCTTCGCGGTCCAGCATCGCCTCCTCCGCCCACCAACCCTCGTCGAGCGGGTTATCGGCTGTGATCGACCAGACGGTGAGTGTGAGGTGGAAATGGGTGAAGGTGTGGTTGACCTCGCCCGCCTCGTGCCAATCACCGGCAAAGGGAAAGGAAACGGTTGGTTTGACATCGGTCCACGCGCTGCCGGGGGTTTCGGTCATCTTGGCTAGCATGCCCTTTGGGCCGCGTTGGCGGAGGAAAACCTTGCCCTCGGGATGGCGGATAACGAAGGCATGGCCGTATCGCGTGGGTCGCGCCGCCTTTACCGGCGGGACCGGGAACGCCAGCGGGTTGCCGGTTTTGGTGCCCAGGCAGCCCGGTTCAAGCGGGCACAAAAGACAGTTGGCACGGCGCGGGGCGCAGATCGTGGCGCCCAGATCCATCATGGCCTGGGCAAAATCGCCAGCACGCTTTGGCACGGCGTGTTGCACCGTAGCTCGGACCAGCGGCTTTTCCTCACGCACCGGCTTTGGCAGCGCGAGATAGCGGGCGACCACACGATCGACATTGCCGTCGACCACGGCGACGGCTTCATCATAGCAAATGGCAGCAATAGCCGCGCTTGTGTAATCGCCGATGCCGGGTAGATCGCGCAGGGCGGCGGCAGTTATTGGGAATACCCCGCCATGATGGTCCATCACCGCGACGGCACAGGCGTGGAGGTTTCGCGCGCGGGCATAGTAGCCAAGGCCGGCCCACTGCACGAGCACGTCATCGAGCGGAGCGGCGGCCAGATCATGGACAGTAGGCCAGAGGGTCGTGAAGGCCGCAAAATATTTTCGCACGGCGGCGATTGTCGTCTGCTGGAGCATGATCTCGCTCAGCCAGACGAAATAGGGGTTTGGCCTTGTGCCTTGGGCCCGCTCGGCTGGCGAAACGCGCCAGGGCAAATCGCGCGCGTGGCGATCATACCAGGCAAGCACGGCATCTGTATCAATTGGGGAGTGTTGCGCTGAAGCGATCTGGGCCATATCAATCCCCTACAGAGCCAAAGGACATTGGCGCAAGCATGGCCAGCAAATCTTCAACGCCAAAGCGCAGCAATCGCACTGTGCAACTGGGCGACATGATCGGCAAGACGCTCGATCCGGCGCTGAAAAAGCGCGGATTTGCGGGCCGGGACCTGATCGCCCATTGGCAGACCATCGCGCCGCCGCCCTGGGACAAGATTTCCATGCCCGACAAATTGGTGTGGCCGCGCCGCGACCGTCCCGATCCTGAAGGGGCGATATTGCATCTGCGGTGCCTTGAGGGCCACGGACTGGCGCTGACCCATGAGGGCCAAGCCATCGCTTCGGCCATAAACCGCTATTTCGGCTATCTGATCGTGGGGTCGGTCCGCCTTTCGCCAATGCCGCTGACGGCCGAAACCAAGCCCCCCACGCCGCCGCGACAATTGCCGCGTGCCGCGATTGACAGCATAAGGGCGCAAACGGGCGCCATCGAAGATGAGGGGCTGCGCGAAGCGCTGGAGAAACTGGGGCGCGGTGTTCTGGGGAAACGGGGCAGATAGTCGCCTCCTGCCTTGCGGAGGGGATGACCGGGCGTTTTATGGCCGATTTCACCGGCATGTGAACGTCTTGCCCCCTTGCCGCCGGATTCGCCCCGTGTAGTGTGCTCCATAATTTGTTGAGACATTAAGGAGCCAACCATTGTCGCTTAATCGCAGAAACCTGTTGCTCGCGGGGTCCAGCGTCGGGCTCGCCACGCTCATCTACGGATGCAGCGACTCCAGTGCCGAGGCTGAAGTCACGGCCAATGTCGTCAACGACGCCGAGCCCATGGCAGATGGCGACGTGGCGCTCTATGACGGCTCGGCAATCGAACCGATCAATGGCGACGCGATCAACAATCCCCCCTTGGCCGACCGCCCGATGGGCGGCGTCGATGCGAGCGTGACTGTGGTCGAATATATCTCCCCCACCTGCCCGCACTGTGCCGCTTTCCACGCCGGTGCTCTCCCCCAACTGGAAGAAGAATACATCGAGACCGGCAAGATCCGCTTCATCCAGCGCCCCTTCCGCCGCAACGTGCTCGATCTCGCCGTTTTCATGGTCGCCGAAGCGGCCGGCGAGCAATACAACGAGGTCATCGGGGCCTATTTCGACACCCAGACCGTGTGGGCAGCGAGCGAAAATCCGCGTCAGGCGATCTTCGAAATCGCGGAACAGTTCGGGTTTACACAGGAAAGGTTCGAGGAAGTCTTGACCGACCAGGAAATGTTGGCTGCTATCGAAGCGACACGTGAGCAGGCACTCAACGATTTTGGACTGCAGGGCACGCCGACTTTCTACATTAATGGGGACAGGTTCGAGGGCACACCCGATTATGCAGGGCTTTCAGCCGAAATCGAGAATCGCCTCTAGTTCTGCTCCTCTTCGAGGCGCGGAATGAAATTTTCGCGCCTCAAGCTCCTAGGCTTCAAATCCTTCACCGATCCCGTCGAACTGGTTCTCGAACCCGGCATAACCGGGGTCGTCGGGCCCAACGGGTGCGGAAAATCGAACCTCGTGGAAGCCCTGCGCTGGGTGATGGGCGAAAGTTCGTACAAAGCCATGCGCGCCTCGGGCATGGATGACGTTATCTTTTCGGGCTCGGGCAACCGTCCGGCCCGGAACTCAGCCGAAGTCACTGTCGTTCTCGACAATTCCGACCGCACGGCGCCGCAGGCCTTCAACACAGCCGACACCATAGAGATATCCCGCCGCATCGAGCGCGAGCAGGGCTCGGTCTATCGCATAAACGGGCGGGACGTGCGGGCCCGTGACGTGCAGTTGATGTTCGCCGACGCTTCGACCGGCGCGCACTCGCCTGCCCTTGTGCGACAGGGCCAGATCGGGGAACTCATTGCCGCCAAGCCGACCCAGCGCCGCGCACTGCTTGAAGAAGCGGCCGGAATTTCGGGCCTGCATTCGCGCCGCCACGAAGCCGAGTTGCGTTTGCGGGCTGCCGAGCAGAACCTCGAACGGGTCGATGACATCATCGCCCAGGTCGAAGTGCAGCTTGAAACGCTCAAGCGTCAGGCGCGGCAGGCGACCCGTTATCGGGCCCTTTCCGGCGACATAAGACGGGCCGAGGCGACGCTTTATCATATCCGCTGGGTCAAGACGCGCTATGCTGAAAAGGAAACCGAGGCGCAGCAGGGCCGGTTGATAAGCCAGTTGGCCGACGCCTCCCATCTCGAACACCAGGCCAAGAAACTGGTCGAAGCCATGGATGCCGAACTCCAGCCCTTGCGTGACGCCGATGCGGCGGCAGGGGCCGTGTTGCAGCGGTTGACCATCCTGCGCGGGCAGCTTGAGGACGAGTTGCGTCGGGCCAATTCGCGACGCGCCGAACTCGATGACCGGCTCAAGCAGATCGATACCGATATCGCGCGCGAGACGGCGCTGATCGGGGATAGCGAAGGGCTGATCGAAACGCTTGAAGGCGAGCGGGTCGAACTTGCCGAAGCGGCGGAAGCGGAAAGTGAAGCCAGCGAAATGGCCCGCGCACAGGCTGACGAGGCGCGCGCGGCGCTCGATGAGGCGGAAGCTGCGGCCCGCTCGGCTGCCGATGCGGTCGCGGCGATACGCGCGCAACGCACGCAGGCGACCCGTGCCGCCGAAGAGGCCGGTCAGCGCGTCGCACGGCTGCAAACCCAGCAAACCGATATCACCCGAGATGTCGCGGCGCTTGAAGAGAGCCTGGCGGCCGATCACACGGTTGCGGAGCGCCAGGCTGCGCTCGACGAGGTCCTCGAGGCTTTCGCCGCTGCGGAAGCGGAAGTGGAAACCGCCGAGATCGAAACAGCAGAAGCGGTCTCCGCGCTTGAGGGCGCCCAGCCGCAGCTCGCCGATATGGAAGGCAGGCTCAACCGGCTCGAAAGCGAGGCCGAAACGCTGGCTCGCGTGCTCAACGTCGATGGCGGGTCGCTGTGGCCGGCGATTGTCGATGCGCTGCGGGTGGCACCGGGCATGGAAACCGCGCTGGGCGCCGCGCTGGGCGATGATCTTGAAGCCTCCGACGATACAGCGGCGCCGCTTTATTGGACAGAGAGCGCGGGACCGAACGATCCAGCGCTGCCCGAGGGCGTGACCGCGCTTTCGAGCCAAGTTTCGGGCACACATCTGCTCAAACGCCGCCTCGATCAAATTGGCATTGTCGATAGTGCCGCGGACGGCGCACGGCTGATGGCCCTGCTCAAGCCGGGGCAGCGGCTGGTCAGCGCCGATGGCGGGCTGTGGCGCTGGGACGGGTTCGTTGCAAAGCCGGACGCGCCAAGCGCGGCTGCGCAAAGGCTGGCACAGCGCAACCGGCTTGCCGAACTCGATAGCGAGATCACCGGATTGCGCGCGGCGCGCAACGCAGCTCAGGCAACGATCTCGGTTTTGCGGACCCGGGTTGAGGCGGCTCGGGAAGCTGAAATCGCCCGCAGGAGCGCCTGGCGGGACGCGCAGCGGGGGATCGCAGCGGCACAGGCAGGTGTTGATTCGGCACAGAAAAATCTCGCGGAGTTGACCGCGCGCCGAACGGCATTGGCCGAATCTCGGGCACGGATCGAGGAAAATCTGGCCGAAGCCATTGCCATTGCGGAAGAGGCGCAGGCGGCTCTGGAAGAGCTGGGGGCCGAAGGCGACGCCGTACGCGAGGCCGAAACGCGCCAGCGGGCGCTTGCCAATTTGCGCGAGGCAGCCGAGCAGGCGCGGGTGCGGCTGGCCGGGTTTGAAAGCGCGTCGCAGATGCGAACCTCGCGGCTGTCGCGAATCGGGCAAGAACTGGAAAGCTGGCAGCGGCGGCGCGCCGGTGCGCAGAGCCAGATCGAAACGCTCGAGCGCCGGAAAGGCGAAATCGAAACCCAGATTTCCGAACTCAATGCGACCCCCGATGCCTTCGATCTCAAGCGCGCCGAACTCGAAGACCAGATCGAAGATGCCGAATATGCCCGCAAGCGTGCTTCGGACAAACTGAACGAGGCGCAGGGCGCGTTTCGCGAGGCGGACAAGGCCGCACGGCTGGCTGCCGAAGGGCTGGCCGATACCCGCGCCGAAATGGCGCGCGTCGAAGAGCGGCTCAAGGGCAATATCGCCACCCGCCAGCAGATCGAGCGCCAGATCGCCGAAACGCTTGGAATTTCCGCCGACAAGACAGCGGAAGCTGCCGGGATCAAGCCCGAAGCCGCCCTGCCCGAAGAATCAGCCACCGAGGCCCGCGTCGACCGGCTCAAGGCCGAGCGCGAGCGGCTGGGCGGGGTCAATCTGATGGCCGAGCAGGAGGCCGAGGAGGTTCAGGACAAGCTCGACAAGATGGTGGCCGACCGCGAAGATCTGATCGCGGCGATCGCCAAGTTGCGCACCGGCATTTCCAACCTCAACCGCGAGGGCCGCGCGCGGCTCAACGAGGCGTTCGAGAAGGTCAACAACCACTTCCGTGACCTATTCACCACGCTGTTTGGCGGCGGCACGGCGGAACTGACGTTCGTTGAAAGCGACGACCCTCTGCAAGCGGGCCTCGAAATCATCGCCAAGCCGCCGGGGAAAAAGCCCCAGACGATGACGCTGCTTTCGGGTGGCGAGCAGGCGCTGACGGCAATGAGCCTGATCTTTGCGGTGTTTCTTACCAATCCTGCCCCGATCTGCGTGCTCGACGAGGTGGATGCGCCGCTCGACGACGCCAATGTGGAGCGGTTCTGCAACCTCCTGGAATCGATGCGCCAGCGCACCGATACCCGCTTCGTGGTCATCACTCACAACCCCATCACCATGGCCCGCATGGACCGGCTGTTCGGGGTCACCATGCCCGAACGCGGGGTGAGCCAGCTCGTTTCGGTCGATCTGCGCATGGCGGAAACCTTTCTCGAGGCGAGTTGATGGCAGAACAACTGATCGCTCCCGCCCTGATCGTCGCCCGTCTGCTGATGGGATCGTTGTTCATCGTGGGTGGATTGCGGCACTTCTGGGCGCTCGACCCGATCGCCGGCGTCATGCAGGCCCGCGGTGTGCCACAAGCAAGAGCCGTGCTGATCGCAGGATCGGTCTATCAGGTCGTGCTCGGCGTCACGCTGGCACTGGGCCTTTTCGTGCCCTATTCGGCGGTTGGGCTGATCGTTTTCTTGGTTGTGGCGACGATCATGCTGGTCAATTACTGGGACAAGGCCGAGCCGGAACGCTCCGCCCTTTTCGGCGTCTTCATGTCGAACATCGCAATCGTCGGTGGCCTGCTGGGGCTCGCCGTCACGGCCTAAGCGATCCAGAGAATCCCCTGCCTCGCCATTGTCTCACCATAATGGAAGAGTTGACGGGATGCCGCACCCCCTTGTATATCGCCTAAGCGTTTGATTTTATGTCATTTTTTGGCCACCCATGCTGCTTGACACCGTGGGGAGCCGCAACTATGGTGCGCGCGACTTTGAAGGCACCCACTTGCCGGGTGTCCGGCTGGGCTGGAGCGGTGGTTTTAAAGTGACCAATCCCGACGACAAACCGGCTTCCAACGGGACTTCCCCGCGTCAATCGGAGACATCCGAACTGGCGGCGCGGATCAGGAAAGCCCAGGACGCGCGTGCGGCAGCCAATGGCAGCCAGCAGGCATCCCGGCAGGGCGACATGTCGACGCTGGCGCGCGGTTTGCGCATTGGCGCCGAGTTCGTCGCGGCGATCCTTGTGGGGTCAGGTATCGGATACCTGATCGACATGTTTGCAGGGACCAGCCCTTGGGCGCTGCTCATCATGTTCATGGTGGGCTTTGCCGCTGGAATTGTGAATGTCACTCGTGTAGTGGCTGAGCTGAATGCAGATAAGACCGCATCCACGGATGCGGATAGTGTGGACTGAAGGGCGAGATAGGGGCTTTAAACCTTGGCGAACGATCCGATTCACCAGTTTGTCATCTATGACATCTTCACCTTCGGGACCATCGGCGGCGACGGCACCGAGGGGAGCGGCATTGCGCTCTCGTTTACCAATTCATCGCTGTTCATGGTGCTGACCACCATCACGATCTGCGCCTACCTTATCCTCTCCACACGCGGACGCGGCCTGGTTCCCAACCGCTGGCAGCTGACCAGCGAGATGGCATACGAGTTTGTGGCCAATATGGTGCGAAGTGGCGCGGGCTCGGAAGGGATGAAGTTCTTCCCCTTCGTGTTCTCGCTGTTCACCTTCATCTTCATCGGGAACATGTTTGGCATGATCCCGTACTTCTATACCTTCACCAGCCAGATCATCGTTACTTTCGCCTTGGCCATGCTGGTGATGACCGTTGTGGTGGCCTACGGGTTCATCAAGAACGGGCCGAAATTCCTCAAACTTTTCGTGCCTTCGGGCGTGCCGGGCTACATCATCCCCATCGTGACGCCGATCGAGGTCATCTCGTTCCTCTCGCGTCCGATTTCGCTCTCGGTTCGTCTGTTCGGCAACATGCTGGCCGGCCACATCACGCTCAAGGTGTTCACCGGCTTTGTCGTTTCGCTTGCGTCCCTCGGGGCCGTGGGCATCGCAGGTGCCGTGCTGCCGCTCATCATGGGCGTGGCGCTCACAGCTCTCGAATTCATGGTGTCCGCGGTACAGGCTTATGTCTTTGCCGTCCTGACCTCCATGTATCTCAACGATGCGATCCATCCTTCGCATTGATCTCCACTAGACCCCGTTAAGTTTCAAGGCTTTGAAAGGATCACAAAATGGAAGCTGAAGCCGCTAAGTACATCGGTGCAGGCATTGCATGTTTCGGTATGGCCGGCGCCGCCATTGGCGTGGCCAACATCTTCGGAAGTTTCCTGTCGGGTGCCCTGCGCAACCCGTCGGCTGCTCCCAGCCAGTCCGGTAACCTCATCTTCGGTTTCGCTGTGACCGAAGCTCTGGGCATCTTCTCGTTCCTGGTTGCCCTTCTGCTCCTGTTCGCGGTCTAATTTTCCGCAACAGAACATTTGAAGGCGGCCGGAGCACGCTTCGGCTGCCTTGCCATGTGCCGGTATTGGCCGGCACACCAGACTTTTCAATTGGCGGATAGCGCATGATTAGCCAGGTCCAGGCACAGGAAACCCCACTTCAAGAGGCCATTGAGCCGCTCGAAGACCATATCGTTTCGCTCGAAGCATCTCCGGACGGCGAAACCCATGAGGTGGTCGGTGCGCATGGTGAAGAACACGTCTCGGGCGTGTTTCCTCCGTTCGACGCGACAACATTTCCTTCCCAGCTGTTGTGGCTGGCCATAACTTTTGCCGCGCTCTATTTCGTCATGAAAAAGCTCGCGCTGCCCCGGATCGGTGAGATCCTCGAGGAACGCCGCGACCGGATCGAAGGCGATCTGGCGGAGGCCGAGCGCCTGCGCCAGAAGACCGATCAGGCAATCGCGTCCTATGAGGCAGCGCTGGCCGAGGCACGCTCGAATGCACATGGCATCGCCGAAGCTGCCCGCGCCGAGAACAAGACCAAGCTCGACACGGCCCGGTCCAAGGTTGAAGCCAATCTCGCCAAGAAGGTCACATCGGCCGAAGAGCGGATTGCGGCCACCAAGGCCGAGGCCATGGGGCATGTCGACGAAATCGCTGCGGACACCGCTCAGGCTGTCGTTGCGCAGCTCATCGGCAAGGTGCCCGTCAAGGCCGCCCGCGACGCCGTTGCCAAGGCCAGCAAGGAGTAGCCCGACATGGAACTCGATGCCACATTCTGGGCCTTTATCGCTCTGCTGATCTTTTTCGGGATCGTGATCTATTTCAAGGTCCCCGCTTTCGTCACCAAGGCGCTCGATAGCCGAATCGCAAAGATCGAAGCCGATCTCGACGAGGCCAAGCGCTTGCGTGAGGAAGCTCAGGCGCTGCTCGCCGAATATGAGCGCAAGCGCAAGGCCGCCGAAAGCGAAGCCGAAGAGATCGTTGCCGCCGCGCAGGAAGAAGCCGAACGCATGACGGCCGAAGCCGAAGAGGCGCTTGAGGATATGGTCGCCCGCCGCACCAAGGCCGTGGAAGACAAGATCGCCCAGGCCGAGGCCCAGGCGCTTGCAGATGTTCGCGCCCGTTCCGCCGATGTCGCAATCGAGGCTGCCCGCCTCATCCTTGCCGATCAGGTCAAGGACAGTGGCGGCGCGCTTGTCGATCAGTCGATCAAGGACGTCGCCAGCCGGCTTAACTGAGCGGCTCCGATGAACTGAATTGCGGGCCCTGCGGGGCCCGTTTTTGTATCAAGACCAGATCATTTCACCGTTTCACGGAAACGGCGCAACGATCCAAGTCTTTGTTTTGTCGCGCTTCCGAACAGGATTAGTGGTGCTCCACTTATCCTGGAAACGCTCTAGAGGAGATACCCAATGACCATCGAACGCCTTCATTCCGGCCCGCGCATGAGCCAGGCCGTCAAGCACGGCGATACGCTCTATCTCGCCGGACAGGTGGCCAAGGACGAATTCGCAACCATCGAAATCCAGACGGCCCAGGTGCTCGAGAAGATCGATGCGCTGCTGGCCGAAGCCGGGTCGAGCAAGTCCAAGGTGCTCTCTGTGCAGGTCCTGCTGACCAGCATCGGCGATTTTTCGGCCATGAACTCGGTCTATGACGCCTGGATCGATCCGGCCAATCCTCCGGCCCGCGCCTGCTACGAAGCCCGGTTGGCTTCACCCAACCTGCGGGTGGAAATCATCGCTGTTGCAGCGCTCGACTAAGGCAACCAGTCCATAAAAGGCGGCCCCGGAATCACTCCAGGGCCGCTTTCTTATGTCCAGTCGACCCAGCGGCCGTGATAGTCGGAAAGCCCGACGGTTTCCTTTTCCCCGCCCGGCCAGACCGTCTGCTTGAGCACGGCACCGGCGGGATGATCCTCCGCCTCCATGAACATCCAGACCAGCGGCGTTTCCGCCGTTGCGCTGGCGCCCGCCGCTTCGAACGCCTCGGTGATGCGGTCCTTGGTGGCTTTGGGCAGGTACTGCCAGACGATGGTGTGGAAGAATATGCGGGCCACACCGGCCTGGGGTGGCTCAGCAAGCTTTGCGGCGACCCAGTCGGCGGCGTCTGCCCGTTCTACCACGTAGGGCCGGGACGCGGCCGCAGACAAGGCCGCTGAAACGCGGCCAATGCGGTTGTGCTGATCGGCCCAGATATAGGCAAGCTGGCGCTCGACGCTCTCGGGCGCATGCGGGTCGAGCGGATTGCGATCGCAGCCCTGCCGGCTCGCGATTTCCAACTCGGTTTCAAGCGAGGGGAAATGGCCGCGCCATTCGCTCTCGATATTGACGAGCGCGTTGGCGTCACCCCATTCGCGATCTTCGCCAAGCGCGTAGTGGTAGGTATCGAAGGCCAGGTTTAACCCAGCGCTGGCCCCGATCTCATAGAGAGCCAAGGGCATCTCCAGTCTTTCGGCGAGCCGCAAGGCCATGCCCAGCAGGGCAGATGAGCGCATCACCTCGTTGGTCTGGGGCGGGCTGTCGAGGAAATCGTGCAGGAAGTCGTCGTGCTTTTCGATCGCCGCCTCTATGGCATCCCAAAGCTGACCCGGCCTGGCCTCCAACGGTGGATAAAGCGAAGCAAGTTCGCGGGCATTGCCTGAGCGCACGAGCGCATGAAGCGCTCCGGCGGCCCGCAGGGCAATGGCATCGGCCCGGGCCGAATCAGGCCAGTTCAAAATTCGGGCACCGAAGCGCGACGAATCAGTCAGCCGTTCGGCGAGCAGGTCACACAATGCAGCGGTGAACGGGGAGCCCAGACTTCGGCAGGCCTCGGCTTGAAACCGGAAGGTCTCAAGCACGTGGGGGTTCATATTCGACATTGACGCCCTCCGACTAGTACCGTCGAAGTTTAAGGGGTTTGGCGTGTCGATCAAAGGTGTTTTTGCCCCCTGGCCAGTGGCCAGGAGGCGTGATTGCTATTGCGCCGCCCGGAGATTGTCGGCTGGCGCCGTCCATTTCAGGCGTGGTTGGCGGGCCGCACGGGTTTCGTCCAGCCGACGCAGCGGAGCGCGCATCGGCGCGGATGTGAAGCGTTCGGCATTGCCCGCGCGGGCGTCTTCGGCGAGCTCGCGCATCGTTGAAACGAACACATCGAGGGTCTGGAGCGACTCGCTTTCAGTGGGTTCGATCAGCATGGCGCCATGCACGACCAGCGGGAAATACATGGTCATGGGATGGAAGCCCTCATCGATCATCGCCTTGGCGAAATCGAGAGTGGAAACGCCCGTTCCCTTAAGGAATTCATCGTCGAACAGCACCTCGTGCATCACCGGCTGACCGTTGAAGGGGGCTGTGAACAGATCCTCCATGCGCGCCTTGAGGTAGTTGGCATTGAGCACCGCATCGCGTGCCGCCTGCGCCAATCCGTCTGCGCCATGGCTGAGCATGTAGGTGAGGGCCCGCACATACATGCCCATCTGGCCGTGGAACGCCGTCAAGCGCCCGAAGGCATCGCCATCGACGTGTTCGACGAGGTCGATCTTTTCCCCATCCTTGCGCAGGAATGGCACCGGCGCAAAGGGCGCAAGGGCTTGCGACAGCACCACCGGCCCTGAACCCGGACCACCGCCGCCATGGGGCGTCGAAAAGGTCTTGTGCAGGTTGATGTGCATGGCGTCGATACCCAGATCGCCAGGCCGCACCACGCCCATGATGGCGTTGAAATTGGCGCCGTCGCAGTAGAAATAGGCGCCAGCCTCATGAACGGCCGCCGCGATCTCTATGATCTGGGATTCGAACAGGCCGCAGGTGTTGGGATTGGTCAGCATGATGGCCGCGACATCGTCGGACAGCGCTGCCTTGACGGCCTCGACATCGACGGTGCCGTTATCGTTGGCATCGATTGATTTGACCGAATAGCCCAGGAACGCGGCGGTGGCAGGATTGGTGCCGTGGGCGCTTTCGGGGACGAGGACGATCTTGCGATGGCCCTGCCCTTTTGCCTCATGGGCGGCCTTGATGGCCATCATGCCGCACAATTCGCCATGCGCGCCCGCCTTGGGCGACAGCGCCACGGCGGCGGTGTTGGTCAACTCCATCAACCAATGGCTGAGCTGTTCCATGACACCAAGCGCGCCGGCTACCGTCGAGACCGGTTGCAGCGGGTGGATATCGGCAAAGCCGGGCAGCCGGGCCATTTTCTCGTTGAGCCGCGGATTGTGCTTCATTGTACACGAGCCGAGCGGATACATGCCCGAATCAATCGAATAATTGCGGCGCGACAGGCGCACGTAGTGCCGCATGGCTTCTGGTTCGGTCAGGCCGGGAAGATCAAGCTCGCTCTTGCGGCGCAGACCTCCGAGGCGGTCATCGGGCACTTCAATATCGGGCAGATCGACGCCGGAATGGTCGCGGTCGCCGATCTCGAACAGAAGCGGCTCGGCAGGGAGCAAAGCGGCGGGGCCGTGGCTTGCCGAGCCCGTCGCGGCATGGGGGGCGGTGGGGCGGCCCTGAGTGTTCATGCTCATGCAATTTCTCCCTTCAGCGCATCGACAAGCGCGGAGATATCGGCGTCGGTCGTCAACTCGGTCGCAGCGAGGATCAGAAGGTTTTCGACATCGGGTTTTCCCGGCTCGAGCCGCGAGACCGGAACACCGGCGAGGATACCCTTCGCGGCCAGAGCTTCGACCACACGTGCGGCGGGAACAGGCAGGCGGACGGTCATTTCGTTAAAGAACGTCTTGTTGAGGACCGCGATCCCCGCCCCGTCCAGCGCATCGGCCAGTGCGATGGCGCGCGAATGATTGAGCTTTGCGAGCCGCGTCAGCCCTCTTTCGCCCAGAAGCGAAAGGTGGATGGTGAAGGCCAACGCACACAATCCGGCATTGGTGCAGATGTTGGATGTCGCCTTTTCGCGGCGGATATGCTGTTCGCGGGTCGAGAGCGTGAGGACGAACCCGCGTTCGCCATCGGCATCGATCGTTTCGCCGCATAGCCGGCCCGGCATCTGGCGCACGAATTTTTCACGGCAGGCCAGAAGCCCGACATAGGGACCGCCAAACGTCAACGGATTGCCCAGCGACTGGCCCTCGGCGACCACGATGTCCGCGCCAAGGGCGCCCGGGGCTTCGAGAAGGCCCAGCGAGATGATTTCAGTGACGACGACTATCAACAGCGCGCCCTTTTCGTGGGCGGCTTCGGCCAGCGCCGAAACGTTGCGAAGGTGGCCGTAAAAATCGGGGGTCTGGATGACGATGGCGGCGGTGTCGTCGTCGATGTGGTCGACAATATCGCCCTGCCCTTCTGGCGACGGCGCCAGACATTCGAGACCTTCTTCGCCCGAGAGATAGGTGACGACCGTATCGCGATATTGCGGATGCAGACCGCCCGAGAGGAAGACCTTGTTCTTTCTCGTGATGCGGCGCGCCATCAGCACGGCTTCTGCTGTCGCCGTCGAACCGTCATACATCGACGCGTTGGCCACATCCATGCCTGTCAGGTTTGCGACCTGGGTCTGGAACTCGAAGAGCATCTGAAGCGTGCCCTGCGAGATTTCCGGCTGGTAGGGCGTGTAAGCGGTGAGCCATTCCGAGCGCTGGATCAGATGATCGACGGTGGCCGGGACGTGGTGGCGATAGGCGCCCGCGCCCACAAAGAACGGACCGTCGCCCGCTGCGTGGTTGGCTCTCGCCAGACCGCGCATATGTGCTTCGACGGCAAATTCGGGCTGATGGTCCGGCAGGTCGGGACTGAACGTGCCCAGGACCGATTTGGGCACCGCGGCGAACAGATCATCGATGGAAGACGCGCCGATCGTTGCCAACATATGCTGGCGGTCAGCGGCGGAATGGGGGAGATAGCGCATCGCGGCTCCGGTTCAGATCGAGAGGGTTAAGCCGTGTGATCGGCGTAGGCGGTTTCGTCCATGAGACCTTCGAGCTCAGCCTCGTCGGACAATTCGAGCTTGAAGATCCAACCGCCGGCAGCCGGGTCGGAATTGATGAGGCCGGGTTCGTCGGACAGAGCGTCGTTGATCTCGGTCACGGTGCCGGACACGGGAGCGTAGATTTCCGAGGCGGCCTTGACCGATTCAACGACGGCGACTTCCTCGCCCTTCTTGAAGCTGGCGCCGACTGTGGGCAGTTCGACAAACACGATGTCGCCGAGCTGTTCCTGGGCGAAGCTGGAAATGCCGATGGTGCCGATCTTGCCTTCGGTGCGGACATATTCATGGTCGGTTGTGTAGCGGGTGGTCATGGTGAGGTCCCTCTGGATCAGGCCGGTTTGCGGTAATAACGCTGTGGAACGAAAGGCATTTTGGCGACGGTGCCTGCGATGGGCTTGCCGCGCACCATGGCGGTGACGGGTTCGCCCTCCCTGGCGATATCGGCGGGCACATACCCCATGGCGATCGAGGCCTGGGCCGTGGGCGCGAAGGTACCCGAGGTGATCCTGCCGATGATCGAGCCGCTGGCATCGACGAGTTCGGCGCCCTCGCGCACCGGCTGGCGGCCTTCAAAACGGATGCCGACGCGTTTGTCGTCGGCGCCGGTGGCCAGACGGCCCAGCACGGCATCGGCGCCGGTAAAGCCACCCTCGGTGCGGCGGCGCTTGCCGACGGCAAACAACAGGCCGGCGGAAACCGGATCGACGGTATCGGTCATATCGTGGCCGTAAAGACAGAGCCCGGCCTCGAGCCGCAGGCTGTCGCGCGCACCGAGTCCGGCGGGTTCAACCAGCGGATCGGCCATCAGAAGGTCGAACAGAGCGGGCGCTTCGCCATTGGCGACCGAGAGTTCGAAACCGTCTTCACCGGTATAGCCCGAACGCGAGACGTTGACGGCGATGCCGCCAATGACCGCAGGACCGGCCTGCATGAAACCGAGCTGTTCGGTGATACTGGAATGTTTGGCGAGCACTTCCGCCGCGCGGGGGCCTTGTAGGGCGATGAGTGAAACATCGTCACGCAGATCGAATGTCACATCGGCGGGCGCCTGGGCGCACATAAAATCGAGATCGTGATGCTTACGGGCCGCGTTGACGACCATGTACATCACGCCGTCGGGCTCCTGCCCCTGCCCGGGACGGGTGATGATAAGATCGTCCTCAATGCCACCTTCGTCATTGAGCAGGACCGTATAGCGCATCTGGCCCGGGGCGAGGGACGCCAGATCGGCGGGCGTGAGGGCTTCGAGCGCGGCAATTGTCGTTGCGTGATCGGGGCCGGTAATGACAACCTGTCCCATATGCGAGACGTCGAACAGGCTAGCCGCTTCCCGGGTGTGATTGTGCTCGGCGACGATACCGGCATACTGGACGGGCAGCGCATAGCCGCCAAATTCGACAATCCTGCCGCCTGCAGCGACATGACGGTCATAAAGCGCCGTTTTGAGTAGGTCGGTCTGGGCCTCTTCGGCCATATCGGTCTCTCCGGTTACACGATGGACGGCACCACACAACGACGCATTGGAATGCATCGTAACGTAGTGCCCCCTCTGTCGGTCAACCTGAGAGATTTCCCGGGCGGCTTGCTTGCCACAAGACCCGGCTACACCCGTCGGTGGGAAGCTTGCGCTTCCGCTTTCCAGAGTTTTGGCCAGCACCCAGCCTGCTCGCGCAGGTTGCGCCCAACCTCTTTCGCCCAATCACCCTGCCTGGTGGCGATACTCGCCCTGTAGCAGTGCCTTGAGCTCAGCGGTCCCTTGTGCCTGAGAGTTTCCGGGGCGGTTGCTCCTTCGGCGCCCCGGCTCGATGGCCGGGGTCTCTCCCGCTGATGGCCGGACCATGGAAGAAAGTCTCGGCGCCGTCAACTTGCTAGTTATCAAAGCCTACGAAAATGGTGATCTGCTCGCCGCCCACATAAGGAATGGCGACGTTTTCCACTGTCTGGCTGAATTCATTGGCACTAGAGGGGCTGGCCGCAACGGCAACGTCATAACGCTGGGAGAAAACCGCCAGCCCGTCACGCTGCACGGCAAAGCGCAACGGCATGGTGATGTTGCCCTCGCCACCCGACGGACCGATGATGACGCGCCCCACGGCGCCCATCTGCACCGTGATGATGCCGTTCGAGACCACGCAATTGCGCGAAACGCGATCGAGCACGCCCTGATAGCGCAGCGCAGTTGGATCCGAGGTCCGGTTGCCGGCGTAGGAGCGGTAGAATTCGGCGCCCCCGCGTATGCGGATCGGAGGGCACTCGGTGGCGATGGCCGGCATGGCACCGCTGGCTGCCTGAGCCACCTGGGTCTGGCTGGCATTGATATTGGCATAGCTCGCATCGTCGCTGCCGCCGAACATCGAGCCCATTGAACATCCGGCCAGAAGCGCAGCAAGTGCCGTGCCTGCAGCAATTCGCAACACCGAACCCACCATGGTCCCCATCCCTTTCATTAAGCCCTGAGTGCTTCGAGCATAGCCGGAGCACCCGAATTGGTTACCTCGCCGGGCGCACCCTCAACATTGACGGTTTCGACCACCCCGTTACGGATCAGTAGCGAGGAACGAATAAACCGCATGCCGAGCCCGCCACTGGTCAAGTCGCGTTCCAACCCCAGAGCGTTCGCCAGCTTGCCCAGACCATCGGCGATAAATTCGATCTTGCCAAGTGCCCCGGTCGCTTCGGCCCATGCCTTGACCACGTGATGGTCGTTGACCGTGCCACAAACGATGGTATCGACGCCAGCGGCCCTCAGCTCATCGGCAGCGGCCAGATAGCCAGGCAGGTGGTTGAGATGGCAGGTGGGCGTGAACGCTCCGGGAACCGTGAAGAACACGACGGTGCCGCTGCTCAGGACGTCGGCGCTGGTCGCATCCTCAACGCCGCGTTCGGTCACGTGTTTTACGGGCACCGAAGCAACGGGCTGGCCGGGCTGGATCGTCATGGAGGTCCTCACGCTATAGAAAAACAAACACAAGACGAATACGGCCACACTAAGGTTGGCCGCTCTCGTCGAGGTGAATTCGATTCGTTCCTGTCATAAGAGAATTCTCGACTCGCGTCGAGGTTGGCAGAGACGCTTTGCCGCTACGAAGATCCGTCTGCAGTCCCGGCCAGAGGGCGGACAATCTCGAACGGACCGTCGTCGCTGTCGAAGGTGAAATGCACAGAGACATCGCGCAGCGGTTCGGGCCCCGCGCGCCCAAGCAGCGCAAAGGACAACCGACCCGGCTCCAAGATCTCGGGCTCACCGAAAACGAGGCTCGAATTGGCGATATCGGCGATCATCGAGGTGTGATCGAAGCCGGGTTCGAGCAAATCGACAATTATGGCCTCGGCCTCCATATCGAACCGCGCGTCGCCCAGAATACCCTCTCCGTCATGGGGCAACGGGACAGAGGCCATGGCTTGCTGAATGCGAAAATCGTTGGGCCGGTCCGGCGCGTCTAGCGCCGGCGTGATCTTGAGGCTGGCATTTGCCGGCACGCAGATGTCGGAACAGATGCCAAGCGTTATGTCGGTCACAAGAACAGGTGCATCGCCCTCGATTGCGACGGCGAGCGGCAAAAGCACATGGCCATAGAACGCGTGATCGAGATAGCCTTCGGCAACCTCGCGTTTTGGATAGGGCCACGCAATTTCGACGCCGCCAATGTCTTGCGACCCTTCGGTGTCGATAACCAGAGGCAGCCCGGTCTCGCCCGGCACACGCCAATAGGTCTTTGTGTTGGCGGGCATATCGATTTCGAGCCCCATCCAGATGGTCCCATCGTCACTGAGCATGTCGGACGAAACGAGCCGTATGGAAACGTCGGGGGCAACCTCCACCCAATCGGTTTCCGCGGCAAGCGCCGGCCCGGTGAAGGCAAGCGTCGTGATGATGGCGATCGCAATTTTCATGGATAAAGTCATTAGTGCAGCAATGGGGCGTGGGAAAGAGACGTTCGATCATCGCTTCGTGATCGATGTGGATTTGAAACCCTGACGGAAGTCTTTAGGTTTATAGTGGGCGGCGGGCAGAAAGTGAGTTGGTATGGACACGCTCAAAGGACAGTTCCTCGTTGCAACGCCCGATATTGGCGACGAGCGTTTTGCCGAGGCAGTTATCTATCTCATCGCGCATGGTGACGATGGAGCCATGGGACTTGTGGTCAACCAGCCGATGGATGACATGCATCTTTCCGACGTTCTCGCCGAGATCGACCTCGAAGAGGGCGACGACGCCATTCGCATGCCGGAACGGCTTATGCACCAAAGCGTCTTCAAGGGCGGACCCGTCGATTCGAGCCGGGGCTTTGTTCTTCATACCTCCGATTACTTCCGCGACGGCAATTCCTTTGCGGTGGATGGTGATGTGTGCCTGACGGCGACGCTCGACGTATTACGCGCCATGGTGTCTGGCAAGGGCCCCAATGCAAGCCTGCTCGCGCTGGGCTATTGCGAATGGGGTGCGGGCCAATTGGAAGACGAATTGCGGACCAATGGCTGGTTGACAGCGGCATCATCCAACGAGCTGCTGTTTGCCCTGCCGGCGAGCAAGAAATACGAAGCGGCGTTGGCCGCTTTGGGTGTCACCCGCGCCACACTGAGCCCTGTAGCCGGCAACGCCTGAGCACTTCTGTCCGTCGCGCCTCCGAAGCTATTTGCCGGACAGCTGGGCCTGCAGCCGGCGCTGAAGTTCGGAGCCCGGCATGGCCGCGCCGAACGCAAAGCCCTGCGCGTAGCGGCAATTGAGGCTCTTGAGCCGGGCAATCTCGTCCTCGGTCTCCACCCCTTCGGCGATCAATACAAGATCGAGTTCACGCGCCAGACCGACCACCGAATTGATGATCGGAATCTGGGTGTGGGAAATGCCGCTGTCGTCGCGGATCTGAACGAACGGCGATGGCAGTTTGATCGTATCGAACGGGAAACGGTGCAGGTAGGACAGCGAGGAATACCCGGTTCCGAAATCATCGAGCGCCAGGCCCAACCCGAGCCCCTTGAACGCTTCGAGCATATAAACCGCGTGCTCGGGATTGCCCATCACCTGGCTCTCGGTAATTTCGAGCTTCATGTGCCCGGCGACCGATTTGTGCTGTGCGACAAGCGTTTTCATGTCGTTCAGCAGTGTTTCGCTGGTCAACTGCGCTGCAGAGAGATTGACCGAGACGAAGAAGTTTTCCGGCAGCTTGATGGCCGAAATCCACTGTCGCGTCTGCTCGGCCGCCTCCTCGAACGCCAACCGGCCCAGCTTTTCGATCTGGCCGGTGCGCTCGGCCAGAGGAATGAATGCGGACGGGCTGACCTGGCCGCGCTCGGGGTGATTCCAGCGCATGAGCGCTTCGGCCCCCACTATGCGGTTGTCATTCTGGATATCGACAATGGGCTGGTAAAGGAGTTGGAGATCGCGCCGGTCGAGCGCTTCCTTGAGGTCATCTTCCAGAGCCTGAGCATAAACGGCGATCGAGCGCGTGGCCGCGCGAAACGCCTCGATCCGGTCCCCGCCATGGCGCTTGGCGTAGTGCATGGCCAGTTCGGCGTCGCGCAGCACATCCTCGGCCTTCACGGGTTTATTGTCGTAGATCGTGATGCCGATCGAAGCGGTCAGCGTCATGTCCCGATCGCCGAAATTGAACGGGTTGCGCAGCGCTTTGCGCATCTGCTCGGCAATGTCAGCGATCTTGGAGGCCGATTGCTCGGATAGCAGAACGACTGCGAACTGGTCACCCGAGATCCGCGCCAGAGTATCGAGCGGCCGCAGCAGGCGCGACAGGCGGCGCGAGACAGCCAAAAGCAACGAATCCGCCGCCATATGCCCGATGCGCTCGTCAATGTCGGTGAACTTGTCGAGGTCGACGAGAAAAACCGCAGGCTTGACCTCGCTGAACTCGCGCGAGCGTAAAAGCGCCCGTTCGAGACGGTCGAGGAAGAGCTGGCGGTTGGGCAGACCGGTGAGGCTGTCGTGGATGGCGTCGTGCAAAAGCCGGTCGCGCCCGGCCCGCTCGTCGGTCACGTCCTGGAGCGTTCCCACTATACGATTGACCTGGCCGTCGCCACCCAGCACGGGTTTGACGCGCATGCGGAAGGCGCGGAAACTGCCATCGAAGCCCGATATGCGGATATCGGAATTGACCTTGCCGCGCTTCAACTCGATCAGGGTGTCGAGCGCCGTGCGGAAGCGGTCCCGGTCTTCGGGATGGACGCGATCAAGCCAGCGCTTGATGGCACCGCGCAAGGCCCCCTTGCGCTCGCCGAGCCGGATGGCCAGTTCGTCCGAGACGTTCACCCGGTCGCGGTCGATGTTCCAGTCAAAGACAAAGTCGCCCGAGCCGGTCATGGCGAGCGCGCGGCGCTCGACTTCCGAGAGCGCGCCGATGGAAACCTGCCCGTCGGAGAACGCGTGCTGGACGGCGGTGAAGCCAAGCAGCATCACGATCAGAACGAGACCACCGGCGACTGCGGATTGGGCGATGTCGTTGGACACCTGACCCGAAACGACCATCCAGGCATAGGTCAGCCAGGCGAGATAGATCACCCAGGTCGGCACCAGCAGCACTGCACGGTCATAGCCGCGGATCGACAGCAGCAGGACCAGGAACAGGCCCACGAGGCCGATCAGAGCCAGCGAGGTGCGCGCGATGCCCGCTGCGAGCGCGGGATTGAAAAAGGCATAGATGAACAGCGCCAGAAAGACCGCCGAGAGGCCAAGCGCCACATGGGTGAACCTGAAGTGCCATCGGTGCAGATTGAGATAGATGAACAGGAAGGCAAACAGCGTAGTGGCAAGGGCGGCCTCCGCCGCCGCCCGGAAGGGCTGGATGAGAGCGTTGGACACGCCGATCAGTGGGCCGAATATGCCGAAATCGATGAGCAGATAGGCGAGCACGGCCCAAGCCAGCAGTGCGGTGGCCGGAAAGACCCCCCTGCCCTTGACCACGAACATGATGGTCAGGAACACCGCTGCCAGGCTCGAAATCCCGAGCACAGTCCCGCGGAACAGTGTGAAGGAGTTCTTGTAGTCACGATAGGCATCGGGCTCCCAGAGATAGAGTTCAGGAAGCGTGCCAGACTGGAGCTCGGCAACCAGTGTGACGGTGGCGCCGGGGTCGATCACAACGTCGAAAACGTCGGCCTCAGAATCGGGGACGCGCTCGGGGCGCAGCCCGTGGCTGGGCGTCAGCGCAGTGATGCGGGCCGAACCGAGATCGGGATGAAACACCCCCGAACCGGGCAGCCGGAAATAGGGCGCGACAAGCAGGCGCTCGATCTGCACGTCGCTTTCGTTGCGCAGCGCAAAGACTGCCCAGTTGGGATTGGCACCTTCGGTGATCGAGACGATTTCGATGCGGCGGATGATGCCGTCTTCGCCGGGTGCGGTGCTGATCTGAACGCGGCCGTCCTCGCCCGGCAGGACGTCGAGCGCCGCACCGAGATTGACCGCATTGATCCCCTCGGGGATCGTGACGACCTCGAAGGCCATCGCCCGTCCCGTCAGTCCGGCCAGTGCCGCAAACAGCACGGCTAGAAAGACGAGAGAACGGGCGGGCTTAAACGTCATTAATCAACGGTCCTAATTCAACATTCAGTGGTAGCGGGATTTTGCGCTGTTTGGCAATCAAACGAACACGGCTTTCAACCGGCGAGATTGTCGTAATGCTCGCGGGTGAGCGCAAACAGCATGTGATCCCTCCACTCGCCGTTGATCTGGAGATAGTTCTCAGCAATTCCGATTTCGCGGAAACCGTTGGCCGACAGAACGCGGCGCGATGCCGTGTTGTCTGGCAGACAGGCCGCCTCGATGCGATGAAGGTTCAAACTGTCGAACACAAACGGCAGGATCAGGGCAACCGAGCGCGTCATAATGCCCTTTCCAGCGAATTGTTCGCCCATCCAGTAGCCGAGCGTGACGTTCTGGAAGGCACGGCGCCGGACGTTGGACAATGTCATGCCGCCGACCAGCGTGGACAGCCGCCCGCTCTGGGTGAAAATGAACAGGGAAAACTCGGTGCCATAGAGCGCGTCGCGGCGGTTTCGGCGCACGCGGGCGGCGAAGCTTCTCGCCAAAAGCTCGGCTTCCGACCAGCGCGGCTCGAAAGGCATCAGGAACGTCCGGCTGTCCAGCCGCAGCTTGCGCCAGGCCGAATAATCGTTCTGGCGCGGCGAACGCAGCACAAGGCCATCGCCACGAATCTCCGGAGTGGTCTGGCGGATGGCGGCGAAAGTGAACATGGAGCGGTGGCCCCTATTTGAAACTGTCCACGACACGCGAATAGTCGGGGATGCCGTTTACCGGACCGATGCCTGCAATTGAGGGTTTGGCCTGGGAAAACATCTGGCCAGCAACATGGCGCACGCGCTCGGCATCAATGCGGTTGATGCGATCGACGGTTTCCTGAAGCGGAATGGGGCGGCCCCAGAGAATCTGCTGCCGTGCGAGCTGGCCGGCTCGCGACGACGGGCTCTCGAGCGACATCAAAAGCCCGGCCCTGATCTGCGCGCGGACGCGGCTGACCTCGGCATCGGTGATGTCGCGCGTCGATTTCTGCAGTTCCTCGAGCATGACGGGCATAAGTTCTTCGACATCCTCGGCGCCGGTTGCCGCCGCCACGCCAAACACACCGCTATCGGCGAAGGCCCAGTGGAAGGCATAGACCGAATAGCACAGGCCCCGCCTCTCGCGCACTTCCTGGAAAAGCCGCGAGCTCATGCCCCCGCCAAGGATCGAGGACAATATCTGGGCGGCGTAGAATCCATCGGAATTATAGGGCCGGCCCTCCAGGCCCAAAACGATGTGGGCCTGCTCGTGGTCAGAGATTTCCTTGAACTCACCGCCCACATAGTTGGCCTTTTCGGGCACCGGCGCGCCGGTGGGCTTGAGCTTGTGGAACCGATCATGGGCGAGGTCGACCAGTTCGTCGTGATTGACGTTACCGGCCGCCGAAATCACCATCTGGTCTCCCACATAGTGCTGTTCCATATAGTCCCGGATGGTATCGGCGCTGAAGCCCCGCACCGACCCCTCGGTGCCCAGAATAGTGCGCCCGATGGGCTGGTCGGGAAAGGCCGCTTCCTGAAACAGATCGAAGACGTGATCGTCAGGATTATCGTGGGTCGCACCGATTTCCTGGCAAATGACGCGCTGTTCGCGGGCCAACTCGTTCTCGTCGAAAACGGAGTTCTGCAAAATATCGGCGAGAATATCGGCGGCAAGTGCCACGTCGTCCTTGAGGACGCGGGCGAAGTAACCTGTGTGTTCGATCGAGGTGGCCGCGTTGATGTCGCCGCCCACCGACTCGATGGTCTCGGCGATCTCGCGAGCCGACCGCCGCGTCGTGCCCTTGAAGGCCATATGTTCGAGAAGGTGCGAGACGCCGTGCTGCTGTGCGGTTTCGCTACGCGAACCGGACTTGACCCAGACACCAAGCGCCGCACTTTCCAGATGCGGCATGGCGTCGGTGATAACGGTCATCCCATTATCGAGGGTCGTTGTGCGTACGGTCAAAATCAGTCCTCCCAGGCGCGTGTCTTGGCGCGGATATAGTCTTTCACGACGGCCTCGTCATTTGCCAAAACCGTGAACCGCTCTTCGCGGGTTCCCAGATCGGCCATGTGAGCGGGCAGTTCAGGGTGACGCCCCGTTGCCGCCTCGACCGTTTCGGGGAACTTGGCCGGATGGGCGGTTGAAAGCGTAACGAGCGGTGTGTGGCCGAAATTGAAGCCTCTGGCGACCGCAACGCCGACGGCGGTGTGCGGATCGATGAGATAGTGCGAATGGGCCAGCACATCGGAAATTATGGTCTTTGTGGCCGTCTCGTCGGCCATGCCGGACCCGAACTCCTCGCGGATCGTATCGAGAGCCGGTTCGGGGATGGTGAACCCGCCGGACTGGGCCAGCGAGGCAAACAGCCCCGCTGTCTTTTCTCCATCGCGGTCAAGCGCTTCAAACAGCAGACGTTCGAAATTCGATGAGACTTCGATGTCCATCGAGGGGCTAACGGTTTGCGCCACACCCCGCTTGTCGTAACGGCCGAACTTTACCGCGCGGCGCAGGATATCGTTGGAATTGGTGGCGATCACCAGCTTTTCAACCGGCAGGCCCATGCGCTTTGCGACATAGCCGGCAAAGATGTCGCCGAAGTTGCCGGTTGGGACCACGAAGGTAATCTTGCGGTGCGGAGCGCCGAGAGCCACGGCGGAGGTGAAGTAATAGACGACCTGGGCGGCAATGCGGCCCCAATTGATCGAATTGACCCCGCTCAATTTCGCGCCGTCGCGGAACGCAAAGTCGTTGAACATGGCTTTGACGACGGCCTGGCAATCGTCAAACGTTCCTTCGAGCGCAATGTTGAAGACATTGTCGTCAAGCACCGTCGTCATCTGGCGGCGCTGGATTTCCGAGGTGCGGCCCTTGGGATGGATGATGAAGATATCGGTGTTTTCACGACCGCGGAAGGCTTCGATCGCTGCCGAGCCGGTATCGCCCGAGGTGGCGCCAACAATGGTGGCGCGCTCGCCGCGCTGGCCGAGAATGTGATCGATTACCCGCGCCAGGAACTGCATGGCGACGTCTTTAAAGGCCAGCGTCGGACCGTGCCAGAGCTCGAGCACGAAATGGCCCGGCTCAAGTTCGACCAGCGGCGTGACCGAGGGGTGATTGAACCCCGAATAGGCCGACTTGATCATCGCCTTGAGGTCGGCCTGATCGATCTCGTCGCCCACGAACTTGGAGATCACAGCCAGCGCGACGTCCTGATAGGGGCGGTTGCCGAAGTTGTGGATTTCCTCTGCGGTGAACCGGGGCCATTCGGCAGGAACATAGAGGCCCCCATCCCGCGCCAGTCCGGCCAGCACAACGTCACAAAATCCGAGCGCGGGCGCCTGACCGCGCGTGCTGACATACTGCATTAAAGAAGCACCCTCCTGGACATCGGGACGCACCCTAATTGTCCTTTTCCTCATGAGCAAGATTTCTGGGCCGCCGCTGGCGCCACAGCCAGAAGCCGAGCATGATCGGCGTGATGGCGGCGAACAGATACCAGGTGCCGGCATATTCGAGATGCCGGTTGGGGAAGGTAATCTGGGTTTCGCCACCCTGCGGCAGGTCGCCGGGTTGGCCGGCAATCCGGTCGAGCGTTACAGGCGCCACGGGGGCGGCAGGATTGTCCAGAAATGCCGCGAGCCGCCCGGGATTGCGAACCCATTCGCGCCGCGCCTCGAAATCGGGTTCAGGCGTAAAGCTGTTGGCCTGTTCGGGGCGGCGCGCGATGGCCTCGATCGTCACCTGCCCTTCGGGCGCATCGCCGCCGTCGGCAAAGTCGGCGGCAGCGGCTTCGGGCACAAAGCCGCGATTGACCCAGACGATACCGCCCCCATCTAGTGAGAACGGGGCCATAACCCAATAGCCCACCCCACCATAGCGGCCGGCCGGATCGGGCAGATTGGTAAAAACCAGAACGGTCGCGGCATTGTCGAAGGTGCCCGTCAGCTCAAACCTTGCATAGTCGAGGGTTTGAGCATCGAGCGCATCCCAATTGCCGGACGCAGGAAATGGCTGCGGGGCAAGATCGAACCGCGCTTCGACGGTCGCAAGCAGCGCCTCTTTTTCCGCAAGGCGCTCGACCTGCCATGTGCCAAGCGCGATGAACAGAACCATAAGTGAGAGCATCAGCACCACGAAGCTGATCTGTGCGAAGCCCCAATAGCGCGGCGATCGACTAGCCTTAGCCATCAGAGCACTTTCGCTTTTCTCCGTTTCGCTCAAACTGCTCTGCGTCCTCGTTTGCCGTCCTGGTGGGTCAGAAAAAATCTGCACCCCACACGCCCTAGTCGTCCCGTTCGCCCAGTTCACCGCCGGGCCGCGCGCCGGTCTTGTATTGCAGATTGATCATCGCGCCCTTGAAGGGCCGCAACATCAATAGCGACAGGATCAGCGTCATGGGCAGCCAGATGGCCAGCTGCGCAACTGCGGGCCATCCAAACAGCGCGTCGGTGATAAGCCAGCCGGCAACGACTATGGTGCCGACCGGAAACATGATGAGCACGGCGGGACCATCCCCGCTATCGGCGAAGGACAAATCAAGCCCGCAGGCTTCGCAGCTTTCGGCAACTGTCAGGAAGCCGGAAAAAATATGGCCCTCGCCACAACGCGGACAGCGGCCCTTGAGTCCGGTCGCGAGTGGGGAAAGCCCCTCAGAATGTTCAACCATTTGATATGCCGGGACCGCCAAGGCCGTCCCGGCCTTTCCTTAAAGATTAGTGGCCACCGATCGTAGCGCCCCAAGAGCCCCAGACGTAGATCGAGGCAAAAAGGAACAACCAGACGACGTCAACGAAGTGCCAGTACCAGGCGGCGAATTCGAAGCCCAGATGCTGCTTGGGTGTGAACTGGCCGGCATAGGCGCGGATCAGGCAAACCAGCAGGAAGATGGTGCCGATGAAAACATGGAAGCCGTGGAACCCGGTCGCCATAAAGAAGGTGGCGCCGTAGATGTTCCCTGAGAACGAGAAATGGGCCTGGGTGTACTCAAGAACCTGAACGCAAGAGAACAGCGCTCCGAGCAACACGGTAAGGATCAGGCCCCATTTGAGGCCCTCGCGGTCGTTTTCCAGAAGCGCGTGGTGCGCCCAGGTGACCGTGGTGCCCGAAAGCAGCAGAACCAGCGTGTTGAACAGCGGCAGGTGCCAGGGGTCGAAAACTTCCACACCCTGAGGAGGCCAAACACCGCCGGTGAAGGCGACACGGCCGACCTGCGCGATTTCATCGGGATAGAACGCAGCTTCAAAATAGGCCCAGAACCAGGCCACGAAGAACATGATCTCCGAAGCGATGAACAGGATCATGCCGTAACGGTGGTGAAGCTGAACGACCGGGGTATGATAGCCGGTATTGGCTTCCTTGATGACGTCTGACCACCACGCAAACATGGTGTAGAGCACGCCAACGAGACCGGCGGCGAACAGCCAGGGCACGCCACCATGCATCCACATGATGCCGCCAATGGCCATTACAAAAGCCGAAACGGAACCCACGAAGGGCCAAGGGCTCAAATCTACCAGGTGGTAGTCATGGTTCTTTGCATGGGCTGCCATGTCGGCTCTATCCCCCGTTAGGAATCGTGAAATGTATAAGACAGCGTAATCTGACGGATTGTACGCAATTCGGAGTTTTCGTCGAGATCGGGATCGACAAAATAGGTCACCGGCATCTCGACAGTTTCATTGGGCGCAATCACCTGCTCTGTAAAGCAGAAGCACTCGATCTTGTTGAAATAGATGCCGGTGTTTTCCGGCGTCACGTTGAAGCTCGCAGTGGTGCGCAGCGGTTCATCGGACAGATTTGTCGCACGATAGGTGATTGTCGAAATGGTGCCGATGGCATTGGTCTCGACGCTGGCCGGCTCGACGCGCAGCGGGATACCGCCATCGATAGTCGCGTCGAACCGAACAGCCATTTCGCGGGCGATGACGCCCTTGGCGTTCTCGTCGGCCACCTGCGTCGTCCCGCCATAACCGGTAACGCGACAGAAAATGTCGTAAAGCGGGACCGAGGCGAACGAAAGCCCCAACATCACCGTGGGGATGCCGACCAGCCAGAGAAGTGTCTTTTTATTGCCGCCCGAAGCGGGCCCGTGATCGATCGTTGCCATCGTCTAGAGCTCCCGAACCATGACGTCGGGGCCGAGATTGATAATGGTGATCGCGTAAAAAATCACAACCAGAACAACCAGCGCGATGCCAATGGCGATGGAACGCTTGCGGCGGCGCTTAAGGAAGGCTTCCTTTTGCTGTTCGGTCAAGTTCTGCTCGACGGTCATTAGAGTACTCCGAACCATCTGATCAGGCCCACATCGGCCAGGAGCGCTACGAACAACACAAACAGATACAGCAGGGAATAGGTGAAAAGGACGCGGGCGCGCCGCTTCATTTCCACACCCTCGGAGAAGCGCAGCCGAATGGCCAGCACCGAAAACACGACGCCGAGAATGGTCGCGGGAATTGCATAGAACCAACCCACAAGACCGGTCAGGACCGGCCCGAACCCGATAGCGGTCAGCAGGACCGTATAGACGACGATCTGGTTCTGGGTGGCGCGCTCGCCGGCAACATTGGGCAGCATGGGAATGCCAGCTGCCTCGTAGTCACCCTTCTTGTAGAGCGCCAGAGCCCAGAAATGCGGCGGGGTCCACAAAAAGATGATCATGAACAGGATCAGCGCGTCCCAGGAGACGGTGCCGGTCACTGCCGCCCAGCCGATCATGGGCGGGAAAGCCCCAGCAGCGCCGCCGATCACGATGTTCTGGGGCGTCGAGCGCTTGAGCCACATCGTATAGACGACGGCATAAAAGAAGATGGTGAACGCCAGAAGGCCAGCGGCCAGCCAGTTGGTGGCAAGGCCCAGCGTCGCGACCGAAAATCCTGAAAGCGTGATGCCGAAAACCAGCGCGTTTTCTCGCGATACGCGGCCCGAAGGGATCGGGCGGTTGAGCGTGCGGCTCATGATGGCATCGATATCGGCGTCGTACCACATGTTGAGCGCGCCCGAGGCCCCCGCTCCCACTGCGATGCACAGGATGGCGATGAAGCCGATGACCGGATTGATGCCGCCCGGCGCCACCAGCATGCCCACAAAACCGGTAAAGACGACGAGCTGCATCACCCGGGGCTTCAGAAGCTCCAGATAATCTTCCACCTGCCCGCCCAGATGGACGGCTGTGGTCGGGTTGCTGTCGTCTGCGTAAGCCAATGTGAGGTTCCGGCTCGAGGTCTATATCAAAACGCAACCCGGTTTCCCGGGTTGCTTAGAATTCGGTTCGGGCTTTCCTGCCGTACTTACTTGAAGCGCGGAAGGGTCTCGAACTGGTGGAATGGCGGAGGCGAGCTCAATGTCCATTCCAGCGTGGTCGCGCCTTCGCCCCACGGATTGTCCGCCGCCTTGCGCTTTTTGGCAAAGGCTTCGAACACCGAGTAGAAGAACACGAGCATGGCGGCCAGCGTCACGAGATAGCCCCAGGACGATACGCTGTTCCACAGCGCATAGCTGTCGGGGTAGTCGATATAGCGGCGCGGCATGCCGGCCAGACCCAGGAAGTGCTGCGGGAAGAAGATCAGGTTCACGCCAACGAACATGATCCAGAAGTGCAGCTTGCCCAGGAATTCGCTGTACATCACACCGAACATCTTGGGGAACCAGTAGTACCAGCCCGCAAAGATGGTGAAGACAGCGCCCAGCGACAGAACGTAGTGGAAGTGGGCGACCACATAGTATGTGTCATGCAGCGCGCGGTCGGCACCGGCATTGGCCAGCACGACGCCCGTCACGCCACCCACCGTGAACAGGAAGATGAAGCCCACCGCCCACAACATGGGCGTGGTGAAGCGCAGCGAGCCGCCCCACATCGTAGCGATCCACGAGAAGATCTTAACGCCGGTCGGAACCGCGATAATCATCGTTGCGGCGACGAAGTAGCGCTGCGTGTTGAGCGAAATACCTGTCGTGTACATGTGGTGGGCCCACACGATGAAGCCGACGGCGCCAATCGCGACCATCGCCATCACCATGCCCAGATAACCGAAAATGGGCTTGCGCGAGAAGGTCGAGATGATGTGGCTGACGATGCCGAAGCCCGGCAGGATCATGATGTACACTTCAGGGTGACCGAAGAACCAGAACAGGTGCTGGAACAGGATCGGATCGCCACCGCCGGCCGGATCGAAGAAGGCGGTGCCAAAGTTGCGGTCGGTCAGCAGCATGGTGATGGCGCCGGCAAGGACTGGCAGAGCCAGCAGCAGCAGGAACGCCGTGACCAGAACCGACCACGCAAAGAGCGGCATCTTGAACATGGTCATGCCGGGGGCACGCATGTTCAGAACGGTTGTAATGAAGTTGATGGCGCCAAGGATCGAGGATGCGCCGGCAAGATGGAGCGAGAGGATCGCGTAATCCATGGCCGGGCCAGGCTGACCCGACGTCGAGAACGGCGGATAGATCGTCCAGCCGCCGCCGACGCCCATGGCGCCCGGAGGACCTTCCATGAACAGCGAGATCAAAAGGAGCAGGAAGGCGGGCGGCAGGAGCCAGAACGAGATGTTGTTCATGCGTGGGAACGCCATGTCCGGCGCTCCGATCATCAGCGGCACGAAATAGTTGGCAAAGCCGCCGATAACAGCCGGCATGACCATGAAGAACACCATGATCAGGCCGTGCGCAGTCGTGAACACGTTGAACATATGCTTGCCGGCGTCGATCGAAGCATCGCCGCCAACGCCATAAACCATCTGTGCAAGGCCAGGGAAAATCTGAATGCCCGGCTCGGCCAGTTCCCAGCGCATGAAGCCCGAAAGCGCGCCGCCGACAATCCCGGCGATGATCGCGAAAATCAGGTACAGGACGCCAATGTCTTTATGGTTGGTCGAATAGACCCACCGCTTCCAACCGGCGGGAGCTCCGTGTGCGGCGTCGGAATGGGCTGCTTCAGCTTGTGCCATGTTCTTACCTTCTAATTCTCTTGCCGCTTACTGGATCGACGCCATCAGCGCAGTGTTGGCATCGGCCAGGCTGCCTTCTTCTGCCGCAGCCAACCATGCATCGAACTGATCCTGTTCGACGACGCGTACGGCGATGGGCATAAAGGCATGGTCCTTGCCGCAAAGCTCGGAGCACTGACCGTAGTAGATGCCGGTTTCACGCGCATAGAACCAGGTTTCGTTATTGCGGCTGGTGACCGCGTCGACCTTGATGCCAAAGGACGGCACGGCAAAGGCGTGCAAAACGTCGGCGGCAGTGACCAGAACACGGACGGTCGTATTGACCGGCACGACCAGTTCATTGTCGACAGCGAGAAGGCGCGGCTGGTCGGGCTTATTGGCTTCGCGCTGCTCTTCATTGAGCATGATCGAAACGAAATCGACGCCCTCGTCCATGTATTCGTAGCCCCAGTACCACTGATAGCCGGTCGCCTTGATGGTCAGGGAGGGCTCGGGGACTTCCACATCACCGCCAAAGATCTGCGAACCGAGGTAGGTGCGTTCGCCATCGGGGATGGTCTGCTGGTCGGCAAGAACGCCAAAGGAGGGAATGGCGATCACGAAAAGGATCAGCACCGGAACCACCGTCCAGACGATCTCAATGAGCGTATTGTGCGTCACCTTGGAGGGGTTGGGGTTGGCGCGCTGGTTGAAGCGCACGATCACGACGATCAGCAGCGCCAGAACGAGCAGGACGATCGCCGTGATGATCCACATCAACAGGCTGTCATGAAACGCCGTAATGGAGTCCATGATGGGGGTAACCGATGGCTGAAAGCCGATCTGACCGGGAGCGGCGTGACCAGCTTCCTGAGCCGAGGCAATTGCCGGGATCAGCGCAAAAAACAGCGCGGCGAGTGAGGCTCTGACCAGACGGAAAGAAAATCCTGTCACCTGGACTTCTCCTGAACATAATTTTGTTATTGCGCTCCCTAGCACGTCCGCTCCGCACGGCAAATGCCGCACGCTCCCGACTCAATGCTGGGGGCCCGATTTTTCTCGATGCAGCTAAACCACATGTTTTTGAGCAAGGCAATTGGACTGAAGGTCACATTTCGTGCGTCAAATTGCGCCAATCGCGCCTTACGGGTGCCCCAGTTGTGGGATTTCTGCCCGGTTCGGCCCGGCCATGTTGACAAGGACGGCTCCCCTGCCCGACACATCGATAACCCACCCGCTCGCCGGGACCTGCCAGGAGACAATAGCTTTCATGCGCCATCTCGCACCCCTTGCCGCCATTGTGGCTTCTCTTTGCCTCGCCGGCCCGGCAGCCGCGCAGGGCGCCGTCCGTTCCCAGCACGGGGACTGGCAGATGACCTGCGATCTGGTGCCAGGAGCTGCTGAAGAACAATGCGCGCTGATCCAGAACGTCACGGCCGAAGATCAGCCCAACGTCGCGCTTTCGGTGATCGTGCTCAAGACCGCGGATCAGGAAGCGCGGCTGCTGCGCGTTCTGGCGCCGCTGGGCGTTCTTTTGCCGAACGGGCTCGGTCTCAACATCGACGGCGAGGATCTGGGACGCGTGGCGTTCGTTCGCTGCCTGCCCAATGGCTGCGTTGCCGAAGTGGTCATGGACGACGCGTTGATGACCCAGCTTTCGGAAGGTGAAAGCGCGATCTTCATCGTGTTCCGTACGCCCGAGGAAGGCATCGGCATTCCGGTTTCGCTCAATGGATTCGACGAGGGCTTTGCCGCCCTGCCCTGACGCCAGACATAAAAAAGCCGGACCGCAAGCGGTCCGGCTGGGGCTAGGAAACAAGGCCAAAGGCAAAAATCGACCTTGCTTCGGTCGGGCTCCCTTTAGAGGTCAGTCGCACCGGCAAAATGCGCAAAGACCAGGAACCCGATCAGGGCTTCAGCAAGGGGTCACCGAAGCCATTCTACTGCGCGCGCGTTGCGGCGTGCGTCGAGAAGCTGGCCGGCGGCGGCACCGCCATGGCGCATCGCTTCTGCGATATCGTAACGGGTCAAACCCATGTCGCTCAAAAGCGATGCATCCATCTGCATCATCGAGCGCAGGGTCGAGCGGCGCATACCGGCACCGGAACGGGATTTGAAATTGAACAGGGCCATGATCTTTACTCCATCACCCCATTCCCTATCGTTTTGATAGAGTTTAATGGGAGGCTTGTGTCTGCAACCGTTAGATAGGGGCTTGCCCTCCATTATTCAAACAAATAGATTTCATTCTCACGATCAATTTTTGTGATGGATGTGAGATGGCCAGCCCCCTCGATCTGGACCAGTTGCAAACCTTCTGCGCCATTGCCGATTGCGGCAGCTTCACCGAGGCCGCGCGCAGGGTTTACAAGACCCAATCTGCTGTTTCGATGCAGATCAAGCGGCTCGAAGAGCGACTGGGTCAGGCCCTGTTTCTGCGCGATGGGCGCAAGGTGTCCCTCACAACCGAAGGCGAAGCGCTTTATGCCCGCGCCCGGCGCATGCTGAAAATCAATGCCGAGATCGTCGACATGTTTTCCAAGGACGATCTGGTGGGCAACATCCGGTTCGGGGTGCCCGACGATTATGCGGTCAAGCTGCTGCCGGTGATCCTGTCGAGTTTCCAGCGCACCCATCCGCGCATCACTGTGGACGTGCGCTGCCAGCCATCCGAAGAGCTTCTGGCCGGCATGCGGTCGGGGCGCTACGACATCATCGTTTTCACGCAGGGCACGATGCATGAGTTCGGCGAGCTGTTCCGGACTGAAAAGATGTACTGGGTGGCAAGCCATGGCGGCCGGGCGCTGGCGTCCGATCCCCTGCCATTGGCCTGCGGCCCCTCTTATTGCACGTGGCGGGCCGATGCCGTCGAAGCGCTCAACCGTATCAACCGCGATTTCAGAGTGGCTTATACCTCTTCGAACGCCACCGCGATTTCGTCGGCAGTCCTTTCGGACCTTGCAGTCGGCTTTCTGCCTGAAAGCGCCCTGCAGCCGGGGATGCGGGTCGTTTCGCAGGATCAGGGACTGCCGCGCCTCAACGATGCGCAGATCGCGCTGCTGCGCGCATCGCACGCCTATGGCGGGATTTACGACGCCCTGGCCACGCACATCGTGGAAAGCATGGGCAATTTGCCGGGCTCTTATTATGCACGCGACGAAGCGACTGCCGAGCCTTCCGCGGCCGAATAAAAGATCAGTCCTCGAACAGGTCCGGGGTTACATCACGCCCCTTGCGCCGGGCCTCGCGTATCGTGGCGGTCATGGCCCTGGTATCGCGCTCGAAAGCACGCGCTTCCACGAGCCGGTCCTCCGGGGCCGCATTGGCGTCCGGCAGGTGGAGTTCGAGCAGGCGGGCGCGCTCGTTGTTTACAGAAGCGCTGATGGTCAGATAGCGGAGAACCGCCTCGAGCTCGGCTTTGGAAAACCCTGAGGTCATCAGCGCGCCGATCTCCCCGAACTGACCGAAAATCCGGGCAACGATCGTTTTCGTGTAAGGGGTCAGCTCCACCCATATCTTGCGCCGGTCGGCTTCGTCACGCTTTCGCACAAGATACCCGGCCGCTTCCAGGCGGTCGATCAGGGCGGTCACCGCGCCCGTTGTGAGACCGGCCTGCTCGGCCAACTGGCCGGCTGTCATTCGCTGGTTCTGATCGATCAAATCGAGACAGCGCCCGTCCGTTCTGTTGATGCCCAGAAACTGGTTCATGACTTCATCGAACCGGGCATTGGCCACCTGATCCAATCGCACCGCCTGGGAAAGACGTCCGCCAATCGACATCTACCTTGACACTCCATTATCTCGATAGGTAAGATACTTATATATCAAGTTATCTCGATGGGCCAGCCGAAAATGACGACAGAGTTTCCGGAGACTATGATTTCAGCGCACGGGCTGAAGCGGGTTTACAAGACAGGGAAGTCGGAAATCAACGCGGTTCGCGGCGTCGACCTCATGGTCAAGCGAGGAGAGATCGTTGGCTTTCTCGGCCCTAATGGGGCGGGAAAGACCACGACCCTCAAGATGCTGTGTACGCTGCTGGAACCGACTGACGGGACAGGCACAGTTGCTGGCTGCGATTTACGCGCCGACTCCGAAGGCGTGCGGCGGCGCATCGGCTATGTTTCCCAGTCTGGCAGCACGCTGGGCGATGCATTGGCGGGCAATGAGATTGTCGATCATGCGCGGCTTTATGGCATCGACAAGAAGACGGCGACCGAGCGTGGCAAGGCGCTGCTCGCCGCGCTCGATCTCGACGGTATATGGGATCGCAAATGCAACGCGCTTTCGGGCGGGCAGCGGCGGCGGCTCGATATCGTCATGGGCCTGATCAACGAACCCATGCTGGTGTTTCTCGATGAGCCTTCGACCGGGCTCGACCCGCAGAGCCGGGCCAACCTTTGGGGCCATATCAGCAAACTGCGCGACGAGATGGGCACCACTGTCTTTATCACCACTCACTATATGGACGAGGCCGACCAGTTGTGTGACCGCATTCTCGTCATGGATAATGGCGAGATCGTCGCCGAGGGCACGCAGGCCGAGCTCAAGAAAAGGATTTCTGGTGACCTGGTGAGCATCACCGTTGCCGATGAAGCCAATGTTTCGGTTGCTGCCGAGTTGGCCGGACAACTCGAGGGGGCTGACACGCCGATTGTCGAAGGATGCACGGTCAGCCTGCATGTGCCTGAGGGCGGCTCAGTGCTGCCGCGTCTTTTGCGCGATCTCGACCGTAAGGACATCGAAATCATCGGCGTGGAGCTCAAGCGGCCCACCCTCGACGACGTCTTTTTGACCCTGACCGGGCGCTCGCTGCGCGAAGCGGCTTAGAGGAGAATGGGACAATGCGCTTTTTCAATGAAACCTTCGTCGTTTTCCAGCGCCAGCTTCGCCTGTCGCTTGCCAATCCGACCTGGATGGCCATTTCCATCCTCCAGCCCATTCTTTATCTGACACTGTTCGGCCCCCTACTCCAGCAAGTAGCGCTGACACCGGGCTTTCCGGCAGGTGACGCCTGGACGGTTTTCGTGCCCGGCCTGTTGGTGCAACTCGGCATTTTCGGCGCGTCGTTCGTGGGCTTCGGAATCATCGCCGAATGGCGCTCGGGGGTCATCGACCGCATGCTCGTCACGCCCGCCAGCCGGTGGTCGCTGATCGGCGGCCGCGTGCTGCACGATACGCTGATGGTCATGGCGCAGGGCGCCATTCTGGTGGTCGCGGCAACGCTGATGGGCCTGCGCGCGCCCCTTGAGGTTATTATCCTGGGGCTCGTGCTGGTGGGCCTTCTGGGCGCCGCGTTCTCGGCCATCTCCTACGGCGCGGCGCTTTCGCTCAAGAGCGAGAACGCCTTTGCACCGCTCATCAACATGTTCGCCCTGCCCATCCTGCTGCTTTCGGGCATTCTCTTGCCCATGACGCTGGCTCCGGGCTGGCTGCAATTGGCGTCGGATTTCAACCCGATCAAGCACGTCGTAGAAGGGCTGCGCGCCGTTTATCGTGGCGAAATCCTCAGCCCCGAAACGCTGATCGGCTTTGCCATTGCGCTGATCTTTGTGGTGATCGGCGCGTGGTTCGGTGCGCGGGTTTTCAAAGCCCAGACGAAATAGATCAGGCGGCGTGGCGTGCCATGCCGTAGTCGGAAAATACCCGACTGACGTCGCCGTTCCACTCGTTGTTATAGAGATCCAACAGCCGTTCGGCGGGTGTCTTGCCGGTCTCGATCGTATGATCGAGGGGCCGGAGGAACACCGTTTCGTCGGCCCCTTCCCAGTTGAGCTTGTTGCGGGCCTTGAGCCCGGACCGCGCAATGGCCAGTGCCCGCTTGGCGATATCGAACAGCGTGCCGTTGCGGAACGGGGTGTTGAGCGCCAGACGCGGGACCTCGTCGCGCAACGTTTGCCGTTCCTCGTCGGTCCAGTCCTTGACCAGATCCCAGGCCGCGTCGAGCGCGGTCTCGTCATAAAGCAGACCGACCCAGAACGCAGGCAGCGCGCAGATACCCTGCCAGGGCGCCCCATCTGCACCGCGCATTTCGAGGAACTGCTTCATGCGCACTTCCGGGAACAGGGTGGAAAGGTGGTCTTCCCAGTCCTTGACCGTTGGCAGTTCGCCCGGCAGCTGAGGCAGCTTGCCGTCGAGGAAGGCGCGGAAGCTCTCGCCGGCGCAATTTACATACTCGCCGTTGCGGATGACGAAGTACATCGGCACATCGAGCGCATAGTCGACATAGCGCTCAAAGCTCATCCCGTCTTCGAACGCGAAGGGCAACATGCCGGTGCGGTCCTTGTCGGTGTTGAGCCAGATGTGGGAGCGGAACGAGAGCAGGCCGTTGGGCTTGCCATCGAGGAAGGGTGAATTGGCAAACAGCGCCGTCGCCACGGGCTGGAGCGCCAGGCTGACCCGCATCTTCTTGACCATGTCGGCTTCGGACGCGAAATCGAGATTGACCTGCACGGTGGCCGAACGGAACATCATGGAGGTGCCGAGCGTACCGACCTTCTCCATATAGGGCTTCATGATGCCGTAGCGGCTCTTGGGCATGAGGGGGATTTCATCGAGTGTCCATGTGGGCGTCACGCCCAGCCCCAAAAAATCGATGCCCATCGGGTCGGTGAACTTGCGCAAGAGCTTTAGATGCTCGTTGGCCTCTGTACACGTCTGGTGAATGGTTTCAAGCGGTGCGCCGGAGAGCTCGAATTGCCCGCCCGGTTCCAGCGAAATCGCGCCACCACCAAGAGGGTTGTTGAGCCCGATCACCTTGTCGCGGTCATAATAGGGAAGCCATGCGGTTTCGGCCTGCACCTTGTCGAGCAGCGCGCCGATTCCATTCTCGCCCTCGTAGGGAACGGGCCGGTGGTCGTCGCGATAGAATGTGAATTTCTCGTGCTCGGTGCCGATCCGCCAGTCCGACTTTGGCTTGCAGCCGCGCGAGATCGCCTCGATCAACTGAGTTTTGGTTTCGATCACGGGCGAAGGCTTGTCGGCCATAGAGTACCTCGAACAATAGGGCATGATCCCATGCCAGAGCGGCGACAATAGCTGGCGTTGATTTGAGATCAATACCCTTTATCGTCAACTTGCGATAAATCTACCAATCGCCAGCCACGGCCTGAATCAGCGCCAGGGCGGCGACCGCCGCGGTATCGGCCCGCAAAATTCTCGGCCCCAGACTGATCGGCACGACAAAATCGAGCCCCAGCAGCCGTTCGCGCTCCTCGTCTGAAAAGCCGCCCTCGGGGCCGATCAGCAGGCCCAACCGTTTGCCCTTGAGCCCGGTCAGCGTTTCGATCGGAGAGGCCGATGCGGCGGCTTCATCGCAAAAGATCAGAACACGATCTCCATGATTGCCGTGCCAACCGGTCAGAAGTTTGTCGAACCCGATTTCAGGGGCAACATCGGGAACGCTCAGTACCTCGCATTGTTGGGCAGCCTCGATGGCGTGGGATTTGAGCTTGTCAGGGTTGAGACGGGCATTCTGGACATAACGGGTGATGACGGGCTGAATGATGCCCGCGCCCATTTCGGTCGCCTTCTGGATTTCGTAATCGAGCCGCTTGATCGGGGCAAAGCCGAACCAGAGGTCGTTGGCTGGCGTCTGCGCGGCGGCCCGCTCGATCAGGTGCAGCGATACCAGCTTTTTGGCGACCTGCACGATTTCGGCGAGAAACGCACCGTCCTGGCCGTTGAAGACAACGCAATTGTCGCCCGGCGCCCGGCGCAGCACGTTGACCAGATGATTTGTCTGGTCTTTGTCCAGGGCAATTTCGGCCCCATCCGAAAGCGGTGTTTCGACATAAAGGCGCGGCAAGGTCTTATGGGTACGCGGCATGGGGCTGTTGACTTGAGCTGGTGAGCGGGTAGAGCCTTTTTGCCAGACATTGTTCCGGCACAAAAGGCAATCCATGCAGGACAACACTCCCGGTTCCGTCGCTGATGCACCGAAAGGCAATTTGGTCGACCGCTTTGCGCCGGCCTACGCCAAGCCCTATCTGCGCATGTCGCGCCTCGACCGCCCAGTCGGCTACCAGCTTTTGTTCTGGCCGTGCGCTTATGCGCTGGGGCTGGTCAGCGTTGCGACGGGCAGCGCATTCAACTGGTGGCATCTCGTTCTGTTTTTTATCGGCGCCATTGCAATGCGCGGCGCGGGTTGCACGTTCAATGATATCGTGGATCGCGATATCGACGACAAGGTGGCTCGCACGCGTTCTCGGCCCATTCCTTCAGGTCAGGTCAGCGTCCGGCAGGCCGCGGCCTGGCTGGTTGCGCAATCGCTGGTCGGGCTCGCGGTGCTGATCCAGTTCAACGGGTTTGCGATTTTTCTCGGTATCGCCTCGCTGATCCTCGTTGCGATCTATCCGTTCATGAAGCGGGTCACCTATTGGCCACAGCTTTTTCTCGGCCTCGCCTTTTCCTGGGGCGCGCTGCTGGGCTGGGCGACAGAAACCGCAACGCTGGCATGGCCTGCCTTGGTTCTCTATCTGGGCTGCATCGCCTGGACCATCGGGTACGACACCATCTATGCCCTGCAGGATGTCGAGGACGATGCGCTGATCGGGGTTAAATCCACAGCGCGGCTGGCGGGAGAAAGCGTCAGACCCTTCGTTGCCATATTTTATGGACTGGCCGCGATACTTTGGGGCGTCGCAGCCCTCATGGCGGGCGCGGGGTTATTGTTTTTCGCGCTGTTCCTGGTGACCCTGGCGATGCTGGCCTGGCAGATCGTGACCATCGAGCGCACGAATGGTGAGCGGAGCCTGATGCTGTTCAAATCCAATCACTGGCTGGGCGTTGCGCTGACGGCAGCGTTTGTGATCGAAGGCCTTTTCTAAGCCCCAAAAGCACAAGGCCCCGCCGGTGGGCGGGGCAGTGCCTGCTTTTTGGAGGTCGCAGGGAATACGATCAGGCCTGTTTTTCGCCCGGCTTGCGGCGGCGGGCAAAGCGGGTGCGGCGTTCGGCTTCGGCCGAGAGCATGCGCCGGCCGTTGGAATTGCCGACCATGACGCCGTCGATCTGCTGGGAATAGGCAACGAGCGCGCCATCGCCGGAGCGGATATAGAGCGGCAGACGGAGCTTGCGGCCCCAATTCTGCCATTCGGCCACGACGTTGGAATTGCCTTCTTCCTCAAAGACCCGGTAGTTGAGGTCCTCGTCGGAATGAATGAGTTCGATGGCGCTGGACAGATTGCCCTCGTCCGTGATCCGGGTGGAAACGGAAACACCGACATATTCGGCAACCGGCACCTTGATCTTGACGGTCACACCGCTCTTGTCGAGTTTGCGCCGCACGGTCACGGTCATCATGTCGTCGCGCCGACCGTTATCGTTGGTCGCCCGGTGAACCAGATGCCGCGGATAGATCGCGCCTTGCAAAAGAGTCGATGGAAACCCATCGACGATCACGCCGAAAACCATATTGCGCCTTCCTGTCAACTTCCGAGAGCTTTTTGTTTTTTGGTGCTCTCTTTTCGTTGAACCCAATCTAGCGCGGCGCTCTCATCATCGGCTTAAAAAACGGGGTTAAGTTTCTCTTGTGTCAAAATGGGTTAGCGGAATCTCACCCTGTGTAAGAAGCGATTAACCGCGCCGCTTGCGCACGCCCGATTATCGGCCTAACAAGGGCCCAAAGTGCTATCCGCGCCAGCGGACGGTACGCGTGACACTGATCGGTTTGGGAGTGGGCATGCCCACCACTGTCCCCCAGGGCATTAAAGACGACATCAAGCTGCTCAAATCGGCGGCAGTCCACGCGGGGATAATCGCGCTCGGTTTTTTCAGAACCGATATGCGCACTTGGACCAAAAATCTCACATCTCCGGTCTCGGAAGCCGATGTGGCCGTCGACACTTTCCTGTCCGGCGCCCTGCGCGCTGCGCGGCCCGACTATGGCTGGCTGAGCGAGGAAACGGCGGATTCCCCTGCCCGGCTCGGGCATCAGCGTGTTTTTATCGTCGATCCTATAGACGGGACGCGCGGATATATCCGCGGGGAGGACAGCTGGACGATTTCGCTTGCGGTTGTCGATAACGGAGTGGCCGTTGCCGGCGTGGTCTATGCACCGGTACGAGATGAAATGTATGTGGGCGGGTTGGGCCTTGGCGCAACCTGCAACGATGTGCCGATGCAGGCCCGCCGGACGTCCTCGGAGGCTCCGCTGATCCCGGCGCCGGCGGCAGTGCATCACGAACTTGCCGCCATTGGCCTGAACCACACGAGGGGGCCCGCCTATCCCTCGCTTGCCTATCGGCTCGTGCAGGTCGCCTCGGGCAAACTCGATGCGGCAGTCGCCCGGCGTGGCGCGCAGGACTGGGACATCGCTGGCGCCGATATCATCCTTTCGGAAGCGGGCGCGCGGTTTGAGGACGTATGTCTGGGCACGCCGCGCTACAATGGCGCCGATACGCGCCATGCTGCGCTTGCCGCGACCGCCGACATTTCACTATTATCGCCCTTGTGCGATGCCTTGCGCGTCGTCTATGGCTGCCCGCAACCAGATTCCGACAATCCAGAACCACAGGCTTAAGGCATGAGCGAAGCACCCGCCAAACAATTGCTCCACCTCGTGATCGGCGGAGAAATGTCCGCACTCGAAGGCGTCGAGTTCAAAAATCTCGATGAAGTCGATATCGTGGGCGTCTATCCCAACTACGCTTCGGCCTATGCGGTCTGGAAGCAAAAGGCACAGATGACGGTGGACAACGCAGAGATGCGCTATTTCATCGTGCATATGCACAAGCTGCTTGATCCGACCCAGCCAGCCAAGCCGGCCTGAGGTTATTTCTCGCCGATGGAGCGTTGATAGGCCGTGAAGGCGGCCTGTGCATCGGCATAGGCCTCCTGCCTGTCCACGCTCCAATAGGTCAGATCCTCGATGGGGATGGGCGCGTTGGTGATTGCGCAGCGCACGAAAGTACCCGGCTTGACGACGACGTAGTCGGCATCAAGGTAACGGATCTTGGCTTCGGACGGCGCAAAGCCGGAATCGAGAATATTCATGGGTGGCGTTCCTCTGCCCCTTTTTTAGCGGGCTTTGGGGTGGTGGTCAAAACAGACTTTCCTGCTCTCCACCGCCGCCCTCGGCGCGCGGTTTCTTGCGCGGTATCGGAGGCGCACCGGACACGGTTGCCGCAATCGAGCCCTGGGCCACATCGATATTCAAGGCATCGCCAGGTTTGACGTCATCGGACGCGCGCACGAGATTACCACCGGCATCGGTGACCAAAGCGAACCCCCTGGCCAGGACCTGATGATAGCTGACCGATGACAGTAGCTTGCTCAGCCCGTCGAGGCGCGCCCTGCGGGTTTCGACGATCCGTATGAATGCCGGGTCCATGCGGTTGGAGGTGGCGTCGAGGTGGCGGCGTCCCTGAGCGATCGGCGTCGTCAGGAGGCCCGGACGCAAGCGGCTGGCTACGGGCGAGAATGCAACCCGCGCCCGCCCTGCCCTGGTCTGCAATCCGTGGCGACCGCGCGTGCTGGCGGTGTGTAGCCGGTTGGCGGCGGCATCGAGCCTTTGGCGCAAAAGACCAATGGCCAACCGTCCGGCGATCCGCTGGTGATCCATGGCCTTGGTGTGCTGGGCGGCACGCAAACCCGAACCCAACCGCGCACTCGCCATATCGAGGCGCTGGCGCTGGGTGGAAACGAGATCACCGGCCCGGGGAAGCCCTGCGGATGCGGCGCGGAGACGATCCTTTAGATTGGCAGCGATACGGCGCGCCGCCATGCGCTGGCGCGAACCGAGATCCTCGACATAGGCGATCAACTCGCCGCGCACCGGCACGGCCATCTCGGCGGCACCTGTTGGGGTCGGTGCGCGCCTGTCGGCAACGTAATCGATGAGCGTGATGTCAGTTTCGTGCCCGACCGCTGAAATCACCGGGATTTCCGAACGCGCGACGGCGCGGACCACGCTCTCCTCATTGAAACCCCAAAGGTCCTCGATGGAGCCCCCGCCGCGCGCAACGATCAACAGATCCGGCCGCGGAATGGGGCCGTTCGGCGAAAAGGCGTTAAAGCCGTCGATGGCAGCGGTCACTTCGGACGCGCAGGTATCGCCTTGCACCCGCACGGGCCAGACGATCACGTGGGAGGGAAAGCGGTCATCGAGGCGATGGAGAATGTCGCGGATCACCGCTCCGGTCGGGGAGGTGACGACGCCGATCACTCGAGGCAGGTAGGGGAGCTCTTTCTTGCGCTCTGGTGCAAACAGGCCCTCGGCGATGAACTTTTTCCGCCGTTCCTCGAGCAGCGCCATAAGAGCACCGGCACCTGCGGGTTCGATATTTTCGATGACGATCTGATATTTGGACGAACGCGGATAGGTGGTCAGCCGCCCGGTGGCGATGATTTCCAGACCTTCCTGGGGCTTGAAGGCGAGACGCGAATAGCTGCCCTTCCAGACGACCGCGTCCATGGCGGCGCCATCGTCCTTCAACGTGAAATAGCAATGGCCCGAGCTGTGCTGGCCGCGAAAGCCCGAGATTTCGCCGCGCACGCGCACATAGCCGAACTGGTCCTCGACGGTGCGTTTGACCGCCTGGGAGATTTCCGAAACGGTAAATTCGAAGGCGTTGGATTGATTATCGCTCATGTGTCGTTGGTGGCCGAGCCGGGAAGCGCCGTCAAGGGTGGCGACTTGTCATCGCACATGATAGATGGGCGCCAATCTTACAGCAAAGAGGGTGAGCCATGCGGGTATTGCTGATCGGATCGGGCGGACGCGAGCATGCACTGGCCTGGAAGATGACGCAATCGGACCGGCTCGAAAAACTGTTTGTCGCGCCGGGCAATGGCGGGACGCAGGCAATTGCCGAGAACGTCGCGCTCAATGTGACCGACCATGCGAGCGTTGTTGATTTTGCGCTGCGCGAGCAGATCGACCTCGTGGTGGTGGGCCCCGAAGTGCCGCTGGTGGCGGGAATCTCGGACGATTTGCGAGCGGCGGGACTTGCCGTTTTCGGTCCATCGAAAGTTGCCGCCCAACTCGAAGGCTCCAAGGCCTTCACCAAGGCGCTATGCGACGAGATGGGCATCCCCACGGCAGCTTACGCGAAATTCGATGCGCTCGAACCCGCGCTGGCCTATCTGGATCAGCAGGGCGCTCCAATCGTTATCAAGGCCGACGGGCTGGCCGCCGGCAAGGGTGTCACGGTTGCCGAGACGCTCGAACAGGCACGGGGGGCGGTGCGCGACTGCTTTTCCGGCACGTTCGGGGCGGCTGGTGCGGAAGTGGTGATAGAGGAGTGTCTGGTCGGCGACGAGGCTAGCCTTTTTGCCATCTGCGATGGCGAACACACGATTCTTCTGCCGGCTGCGCAGGACCATAAGCGCGCCTTCGACGACGACAAAGGGCCCAACACAGGGGGCATGGGCGCCTACGCCCCGGCTCCTGTGATGACCGACGCGCTGATCGAGCGTGCCTATCGCGAGATCGTTGCTCCGGCCATCAAAGGCATGGCGGCGCGCGGGACACCGTTTTCCGGCGTGCTGTTCACCGGGCTGATGATAACCAAGGACGGCCCCAAGCTCATCGAATTCAATACAAGGTTCGGCGACCCCGAAACCCAGGTGCTGATGATGCTGCTCGAGAGCGATGTGCTCGATATCCTCGAAGCCACCGCGCATGGCACCCTCGCCAATGTTTCTCCTCGCTGGAAGCGGGAGGTCGCCCTGACGGTGGTGCTCGCCGCCAACGGATATCCGGGCGCATACGAGAAAAATACGGTCATAGCGAACGCCGCTGGTCTGGATAGCGATACCATTCAAGTCTTTCACGCAGGAACTGTGCGGGATGGCGACAGGCTTCTGGCCAATGGCGGGCGGGTGCTGAACGTGACAGCGATCGGTGACGATGTGGGTGAAGCGCGCGAGCGCGCCTATGCGGCGGTCGATGCCATTGACTGGCCGGATGGATTTTGCCGCCGCGACATCGGGTGGCGCGCGCTATAACAGCAATCACTTCTCAACCCGATTTGGCTAGATTAGGCTGACGGAGGAACCGGAGGGCTTGTGGCCATGGGGACGATCAGTGATCCCAGAATCGGCATCGCGCTGGGGGGCGGCGCAGCCCGGGGGCTGGCGCATATTCCCTTCATCGAAGCGATGGATGAGCTCGGCCTCGTCCCGCACCGGATCGCCGGAACATCGATCGGTGCGCTGATCGGCTCGGGCTGGGCGGCCGGGCTCAAGGGCCGGGAAATCCGTGGGCTGTCCTATGAAATGCTGGGGACGATGAACGGGCTGTTCGGGCGCCTGCTGTCCACGCAGGTCCGGTCGATGGCCAAGATTTTCCGCGAGGGTATATCGATCCAGCTCGACCCTGTTCAGGTGGTCGATACATTCACCCCCGACGATATGCCGGAAACATTTCAGGGGCTCAAGATACCGTTCACCTGTGTCGCAACCGATTTCAGGTCCTGGCATCAGGTTGCGTTCCATGAAGGCGCGCTCAAGCCGGCCTTGGCGGCGTCACTTGCCGTGCCGAGCCTTTACAGGCCCGTCCACTACCACAAGACCGTTCTGGTCGATGGCGGGGTGGTCAATCCCCTGCCGCTCGACCACGCAGCGGCGGGCGCCGACATTCTTGTCGGCATCGACGTGAATGGCGATCCCCATGCCTGGCCGGACGGCTACATTCCGACGATGCTCGACATCGGGTTCGGATCTGCCCAGATCATGATGCACCAGCTGATCGCCCATATGATCGCGGCCTATCCGCCCGACCTTTATTTCCGGCCCCACCACGTCAATATCGGCGCGCACGAATATTGGCGTGTGCGCGAAATCATCAAGGCCGGCGAGGCGGAGAAAGATCGCTTCAAGCGCGAGATCTCGGCGAAGGTCGAAGGGTTTATCGCCGCTCAGCGAAAAATTTCCTGAGCATTTCGGCAGCCCTGCTGCCAGCGACGCCTCCGATCACTTCAGGCGCATGGTGGCACGTGGGCTGGTCGAAAAACCGGACGCCGTTATCGACCGCTCCACCCTTTGGATCTTCCGCGGCGTAATAGAGCCGCCGCAGTTTGACGTGGGCAATGGCACCGGCACACATGGTGCAGGGTTCGAGCGTCACATAGAGATCGCAATCGGCCAGACGGCCCGTACCGTCGGCCGCGAGTGCGGCGCGGATGGCGTTGAATTCGGCATGGGCCGTGGGATCGCCGCTCTCGCGCATGGTATTGCGGCCCGTGGCCAGCACCTTGCCGCTCCGCATGATAACGGCGCCGACGGGCACTTCGCCGGCGGCGGCGGCCTCGGCGGCAAGCGTAAAAGCGATTTCCATGGGATTGTCGGACGTGGTCATGGTCTGGCGCTCATATCAGCTTTGGCGGGACGTGTCCGCCCCGTTAGAATGGGGCAAAGGAGAATCAGCACCAATGGCCATTCGGCAGCTTCCAGACGATCTGGTCAACAAGATTGCCGCCGGCGAAGTCGTCGAGCGGCCGGCCAGCGTCGTCAAGGAACTGGTCGAAAATGCACTCGATGCTGGAGCAAGGCGCGTCGCGATCACCACGGCGGCGGGCGGAAAGAGCCTGATCCGCATCGAGGATGACGGACATGGCATGGACGAGGCCGACCTGGTGCTGTCGGTCGAACGGCACGCGACCTCCAAGCTCAAGGATGACGGGCTCGACGACATTCGGACACTGGGGTTTCGCGGGGAAGCGCTGGCTTCCATCGGCTCGGTGTCCGATCTTTCGATCGCTTCACGTACGCAGGATGCCGAGACCGGGCTGAAAATCTCGCTCAAACGCGGTGTCAAATCCGGCCCGGTGCCGCATCCGATCAATCGCGGCACGGTTGTGGAGGTCAAGAACCTCTTTGCCGATATCCCGGCCCGGCTCAAGTTCCTCAAAACCGACCGGGCTGAAACCGGGGCAATAACCGATGTGATCAAGCGCCTGGCCATGGCGCATCGCGGGGTACATTTCGTTTTGTCGGGCACGGACCGGCAGCCGATCAACTGGCCCGCCCAGACTGGCGAGAATGCGGTTCACGCCCGGCTGGCGCAGATCATCGGGGCGGATTTTCCCGAGAACGCCCAGCAGATCGGATTTTCGCGCGGTGGCATCGTTGTCGGCGGGCTGGCGGGACTGCCGACCTATTCCCGCGCCAATACGCTCAACCAGTTCTACTTCGTCAACGGCCGTTCGGTGCGTGACAAGGTGCTGCTCGGCGCGGTGCGGGCTGCTTATGCCGATTTTCTGCATCGTGACCGGTTCCCGGTCATTGCGCTTTTCGTTGCCATCGATCCGGGCGAAGTCGATGTCAACGTGCACCCCACCAAGGCCGAATTGCGCTTCCGCGATCAGGGCGCTGTGCGCGGCGCGGTGATCCGGGCTATTGGCGAAGCGCTGGCAGCGGCGGGCTTTCGTGCGTCGTCAAGCGTGGCGGAATCGGCGTTGGCCAGCTTTCGGGCGCCCATGCCGCAGGGTGGGGCCGAACAGACAAGCAGCTTTGCCGAACCGGCCGGCGCGTCGACGGGCTACAGAGCGCCGTCACCCTTGCTGGGTCAGCAGAATACCTTTTCACCGGGCTTGGCCGCCGAAATCCGCAAGTTCGATGCTCCCAGCGCCCGGCATGAGCCGGTAGAGGCGCCTTCAGCCGAGCAGCAGGACTTTCCGCTCGGCGTGGCGCGGGCACAGGTGTTTGAGAATTACATCGTTGCCCAGAATGGCGACGCGCTGGTGCTGATCGATCAGCACGCGGCGCATGAACGTCTGGTCTATGAACGTTTCCGCACCCAATTGCGCAGTGGGCCGGTTGCGAGCCAGCGCCAGTTGATCCCCGTGGTTATCGACCTCCCAGAAGAAGATTGCGGGCGCCTCGAAGACGCTGCGCCGACGCTCGAAAAGCTCGGGCTTTATCTCGAACGTTTCGGCCCGGGGGCAGTAGCAATCAACGAAACCCCTGCTCTTTTGGGGCAAGCCGACATCGAGGGGCTGGTCCGCGACCTCGCGGACGGACTGGCGGAATGGGACAATGTGGCGGTGCTCGAGGAGCGCATGGACGCGATTATCGCTCGTATGGCCTGTCATGGATCGGTTCGCTCGGGACGGCGTTTACGGGCTGACGAGATGAATGCGTTGCTGCGGGAAATGGAAGCCACGCCCCATTCGGGCCAGTGCATTCACGGCCGCCCAACCTATATCGAACTCAAAAAGGGCGATCTGGAGCGTCTGTTCGGGCGGCGATAGAAGGCAGCCGCCCGCTGTGGGGCGAGTATCAAATCACCTCAAGAAAGGTTATTGCCGTTTCGGCATATTCACGGCGGTCGATGAGTGTTGTGCCCGATGGCGCCTCGATCGCGACGTCCTTGCGTTCTTCCAGGACGATCAGAGCGTCGGATGCAATCCAACCGCCGGCGAGCGCGCTGGCGATGGCTTTTTCGCCGAGGCTCTTGCCGTACGGGGGGTCGACGAAAACAAGGTCCGAAGGTTTGATCCGTTCGACTGGACCAAGAACGGTCGCGTCGCGTTTGAGCAGCTTGGTCTGGCCGCCAACGCCAAAAAGCTCGATATGGCCGCGAATCAGGCCACGCGCCTCGATGCCGGTATCGATGAAGACGCAATGGGCGGCGCCGCGCGACAGCGCTTCAAAGCCCAAGGCGCCCGTTCCGGCAAACAGATCGAGCACATAGCGGCCCTCGAGATGGGGACCGATGCGGCTTCCGATTATCGAAAACACGGCCTCGCGCACGCGGTCCGAAGTGGGACGAATATCGTCCGACTTCGGTGCTTCGAGTTGTTTGCCGCGGAATTTTCCGGCGACGATGCGCATCTAGCTATTTTTCCTCGTCCGGGCGCGGCCGGCGGGGGCGGTCGGGCCGATTGCCGGTCGATGGCTTTGCGTCTCGACGCGGTGGGCGTCCCGCGGCCGGCCGGTCGTTTGCATTCTCGCGGCGCGGACCCTTGGTGAAGGGTTTTCCGCCAGGACGGGTCTGGCCACCGGGGCCTTTAGCGAACGAGCGGTCGGGGCCGGCCCCTTCGCGTCGCGGACCTTTGGAGAAGGGCCGGTCGCCGCCAGCTCCCTCGCGTCGCGGGCCTTTTGCAAAGGGACGATCACCGCCACCACTTTCCCGACGGGGTCCCTTGGTGAATGGGCGATCACCACCAGCCCCTTCACGACGCGGCCCTTTGGTAAACGGGCGATCACCACCCGCGCCATCGCGACGCGGACCGTTTGAGAATGGACGGTCGCCGCCACCCTCTCTACGGGGGCCTTTGGCAAAGGGGCGGTCGCCACCAGCGGATTCGCGGCGCGGCGGACGATCGCCGTCCTTGCGGAATGGGCGATCTGAACCGCCGCCAGCATCGCGCGGGCTCTTGCCGAACGACTTACCGCCCGACCGTTGCGGACGATCACCAAAGGATCTTTCGCCCTTGTCGAAATTTTTCCCACCTGCATCGTCGCGTCGTGGCCTGTCGCCGAAGCCACCGTCATCGCGCTTGCCCTTGCGATCTCCGCCGGACGGCACAAAGCTCTGGGACGGACGCCCGTCGTCAAAATGGACGGTGCGCGGTGCCTCTTCGCGCCGCTCGGGGCGCTTGAAATCGGGCCGCTTGCGCAGGCCGCCAAAGCGGTCGCGCTCAGTGGGCTGGCTCTCGCGCTGCGGCGAGCGACGGCGTGGCTGGTTGGGCTCTTCATTGATCGGAGAATCGAAATCGGCACCCGCGCTATCAGCCAGACGCGAGCCGAGCTGATCCTTGAGAATGCGAGTCTTGACCTTTTCGACCGAGCCGGTCGGCAAATCGCCAAGCTGGAACGGGCCATAGGAAAGGCGAATCAGACGGTTCACTTCAAGACCGAGCGCGCCGAGCACGTTGCGAACCTCGCGGTTCTTACCTTCGCGCAGGCTCATGGTGATCCAGACATTGGAGCCAGTGGTGCTGTCGAGCGCGGCTTCTATAGGTCCGTAGTCGACGCCTTCAACCGAAATGCCCTTGGCGAGCGTATCGAGTTGTTCCTGGGTGACCGAACCAAAGGCACGGACGCGATAGCGCCGTACCCAACCGGTCGCCGGCAATTCCAGCGTGCGTTTGAGCCCGCCGTCATTGGTCAGCAACAACAGACCCTCGGTGTTGTAATCGAGACGACCGACGGTCAGGACTCGCGGGAGGCCCAGCTTTTCGAATTCCGAAAACACTGTGGCGCGGCCCTCGGGATCCTTTTCAGTGACCATGAGGCCCGCGGGCTTGTGATACAGCCAGAGCTGGGTCGCCTGCTTGCGGGCCAGGGGCTTGCCATCGACCGCGATCGTGTCGCTCTCGACGACGTTAAAAGCGGGGGTCTTGACCGGGCTGCCATTGACGGCGATGCGGCCGGCAGTGATCCAGGCCTCGGCATCGCGGCGCGAGCAGACGCCCGCGCGAGCGATGACCTTAGCGAGGCGCTCGCCGGCGGGAGGTGGGGCTTTATCGCTCATTGGAGCGTCTTCTTTCAATCTGGAGCTATCAAAGCAAAGCGAGGCCAACGGCCCCGCCTTGAGCATTTTTGGTACTGCACGCGAAATCAGCGCGAGGCTGCGGCGCGGACATCAGGCGGACAACGGGGGTCGGACAGGCTGACAAGGTCGCCATTGGCTGCCTGGCACACGGTCTGCTGGCCCGCCACCGTCTGGAAATACTGCTCGGGCGGCAGATAGATATTGCGCTCGGTCTGGCCCTGCGCATTGCGGTAAGCGGCCATACGTGCAGCAAGCTGGCGGGTTTCGGCTTCCGTCAGCGGACGGCCGGAGGTGGCGCCCGACGAGAGCACGCGTCCGGTGCGCAGCGCTTCGAGATCGGCAGTGGTGAGGCCGCTGGAGTCGATGGTCACGGCGCTCGAATCTTCGGGGATAACCGCTGTCGACTGGCTGGGAGGCGGCGGCGTTGCGCCCGATGCCGGGAGCACGAGCGGGCTGCGTTCGCCTGAAACCATCGGCTTTTCCTCGCGCGGCACGATACCCACGCCCTGCAGTGTCGAGCGCATCACTTCGCGCTCGAAGGTCAGGGGATCGGTGAACGCATTGGTGCCCTCGACCGTCGTGCAGGCCGCAAGGACAGAGGCTGCTACCGCTGCCAGGAATGTCAGACGCAGCAGGCGATTAGCCCTGTTCTTACTTGTTACAACCGTACCCATGGACGTCTCGACCACCCTGATGATCCCTGATTTTGTGGGGTTATAGCCCATTGGTGGGCGTAAGGCCAGAATTTGGCCGATTTACGATTTTGTTTCCGGTTCGGGCCGGGGGCGGAGGACGTCGATGATGAGTGCGATGACGCCTACGCTGATGGCCATGTCGGCGATGTTGAAGACATAGGGGAAAAAGCTCAGCGAGAAGAAATCGGCGACCGCTCCGTAAACCACCCGATCGATGGCGTTGGAGAGGGCGCCGCCGATGGCCAGGGCGATGCCGATGCGGGTGAGGAGGGAATCCTCCTTGACCCACCACCACGCCAGGGCAACCATTGCCAACCCCATGATAAGCAACAGCATTTCTGGCGTTACGCCCGACATCAAGCCGTAAGAAATGCCGGTGTTCCAGACGAGCACGTAGTCGAAAAACGGGGCGATTTTGATGACTTCGCCGCCCGTCCAGCCGGCAACATCGATCTGCAGATATTTGTGCAGGCGGTCGAAAATGAGGGCGTCCAGACCGAGGAAAAAGCTCCAGAGAATGGACGGTTTCATCAGGAAATTCATACGCTTAGCCCTGCCGCCACCCGCTCGCGCATGGCCTGGGCATCGCGGGGGGTCAAATCGGGATATTCGGGGTCCGAACCGACCTCCGGGGAGACTTTCCACGAGCGGGCGCAGCGGGTTCCCTCAGCTCTTGCGAAGGCCACTTCGACCCCCGGAACTTCGTCCAACTTGAAGAATTGTTGGCTCGAAAAACTATGGAGTTGAGTGGAAATTGCCGAGACAATGCACAATTCGGCGAGATCGTGAGTCTCGACCGCTTTGGCGAGTTCTGGATCGGTGATGGCAACGATGGGCGCGGCCTCAAGCGAGGAGCCGATCACCTTGTTCTTGCGCTCGATTTCGAGCGCTCCGGTGACGACGCGTCGCACTGCACGAATCTTTGCCCATTTTGCCGCCAAGCCATCGTCGCGCCATTCGGACGGGACCTCGGGGAAGGTGCGCACGTGGACCGACGATGTCTCGCCCGGGTTCCGCTCGAGCCAGATTTCTTCCATCGTGAAGACAAGGACCGGGGCCAGCCATGCCGTGAGGCATGAATAGAGCTGGTCGAGAACCGTCAAAGCCGCGCGGCGCTTTTCCGAGGAGATCGGATCGCAATAGAGGGCGTCCTTGCGGACGTCGAAATAGAACGCCGAGAGTTCGAGGTTCATGAAGTTGGCGATGGTGTTGACGACGCGCTTGTAGTCATAGGCGTTGTAGCCGGCGCGCACTTCGCCATCGAGGACGGCGAGGCGGTGCAGGATGAGCTTTTCGAGCTCGGGCATATCGGCATAGGCCACAGCTTCCTCGGGCTTGTAATGGGCGAGATTGCCCAACAGCCAGCGGAAGGAGTTGCGGATCTTTTTGTACATCTCGACCGTATTGGCCAAGATTTCATCGCCAATGCGGTGATCTTCGGAATAATCGATGGTCGCAGCCCAAAGGCGCAGGATGTCGGCGCCGAACTTCTTGATGATGTCCTGCGGCGCGATGGTGTTGCCCAGCGACTTGCTCATCTTGAAGCCCTTCTTGTCCATGGTGAAGCCATGGGTAAGGACGGATTCGTAAGGGGCAAAGCCGTTGGTGGCGCAGCTTTCGAGCAGCGACGAATGGAACCAGCCGCGATGCTGGTCCGAGCCTTCAAGATACATCGAGGCGGGGAATTTCAGGTCCGGCCATTTTTCCTTGTTGCGGAGCACGAAGGCATGGGTCGAACCTGAGTCGAACCAGACATCGAGGATGTCGGTGACCTTGGTCCAGTTTTCAGGATTTTCGACATCGTTGCCAAGGAAGCGCTGTTTGGCGTCTTCGGCAAACCATGCGTCGGCGCCCTCGGTCTCGAAGGCGGCAACGATGCGGGCGTTGACGGCGTCGTTTTTGAGGATTTCGCCGGTATCAACGTTGACGAACACGGTGATCGGCACACCCCAGGCGCGCTGGCGGGACAGCACCCAATCGGGGCGGTCGGCGATCATCGAACGCAGGCGGTTCTGGCCGGCGGGCGGCACGAATTTTGTGGCGTCGATGGCGGTGAGGGCGCGGGTGCGGAGGGTGTCGTCCGCTCCCTTTCCAAGGTCCTTGTCCATATAGACGAACCATTGGGGGGTGTTGCGGAAGATGATGGGCTTTTTCGAACGCCAGGAATGGGGATACTGGTGCTTGAGGCGGCCGCGGGCGAAGAGGTTGTTAGACGCGATCAGGGCGGTGATGACGCGCTGGTTGGCGTCGCCCTTCTTGCCCTTGTCGTCGATGACGCGCGCGGGACCGCCTTCGGCATCGGGGCCGAAACCGGGGGCGTCCTTGGTGTAGTAGCCGGCATCGTCGACGGTGAACGGGATCGTCGTGTCGATGCCCTTTGCGGCGATGGCGCGGCCTTCGGCCATCCAGATTTCAAAGTCGTCGGCGCCGTGGGAGGGCGCTGTGTGGACGAAACCCGTGCCCGCATCGTCGGTGACGTGATCGCCGTCGAGCAGGGGCACGAGGAAGTCATAGCCGCCACCGAAGCCGCGCAGCGGGTGGTGGAGGGTCATGGCACCGAGTTCATCGGCGGTGACATCGGCGAGACGCTTGAAAGTCAGCTTTGCCTTGGTTGCGCTTTCCTCGGCGAGATTGTCCGCAAAGATCAGCTTTTCGCCGGGCTGGGGGCCGAAGTCGTTCTCGGCCGTTTCAACCTGGTAGAGGCCGTAGGCGATGCGCGAGGAATAGGACACAGCGCGGTTGCCAGGGATGGTCCACGGAGTGGTGGTCCAGATGACGACAGAGGCCTCGGTTAAATTGAGCCCTGCGTCGTAAGTCATGCCGGAAGCCACCCGGAACTTCACCCAGATCGCGTCGGACTCGTAGTCCTGATATTCGATCTCGGCTTCGGCAAGCGCGGTGCGCTCCACAACCGACCACATGACGGGTTTTGAGCCGCGATAGAGCTGGCCGGAGGCGGCGACTTTCATCAGCTCGGATGCGATGGTCGCTTCAGCATCGAAGCTCATGGTGAGATAGGGGTTGGCCCAATCGCCATTGATGCCCAGGCGCTTGAATTCGTCGCGCTGGATATCGACCCAGTGTTCGGCAAAGGTGCGGCACTCGGCGCGGAACTCGTTGACCGGCACTTCGTCCTTGTTGAGGCCCTTGGCGCGGTACTGTTCCTCGATCTTCCATTCGATGGGCAGGCCGTGGCAGTCCCAGCCCGGCACATAGGCCGAGTTGTAGCCCAGCATCTGCATGGAGCGGGACACGAGATCCTTGAGGGTCTTGTTGAGCGCGTGGCCGATATGGATGTTGCCATTGGCGTAGGGAGGACCGTCGTGGAGCGTGAATTTTTCACGGTCGCGGCTCTGCTCGCGCTGCATTTTATAGAGATCCATATCCTCCCAGCGCTTGAGCCATTCGGGCTCGCGCTGGGGCAGACCGGCCCGCATGGGGAAATCGGTCTGGGGCAGGAACAGGGTGTTTGAATAGTCGCGCTCGGTTGTCGCGCCCGGTTGCGTGTCGGTCATAAGAACTCGCGGAAATCTTCAGTCATGAGATCGGGACCGCTTTTAACAGCGGTAATGAAGGATTGCCAATGGGTTTGGCGGTGGGGTGCGAAGCAACCAACGCCTCTGAGTGTACTGGGTCCCGGCTCAGGGCCGGGATGACACCTGAGAGGGCTGCACCGTGCCGGACTTATCCGATTGTCCCATCGACAAAGCCCAGGGCGGCGTCCAGCTCGGAGAGCGGGCGGGCCTGGGCGGTGATAATTCGCGCCTTTGCGCTGTCCTTGTCCATCTGTTCAATGAGCGGGGTGAGGCCGTCGAACGTCATCTGACCCCGGATAAATCCAAGCAGGGCGATTTCGAGGGTCTTGCCATAGATGGTGCGGTCGAAATCGAAAATAAAGGTCTCGAAGGGCGGCCTTGAATTGTCGAACATCGGCTTGCCATAGGCGGCGACGCCATCGAACAGTTGGCCCTCGAGGCGGATTTTGACGGCGTAGATGCCCTGTGCCAGCCCGAAGGTTTGAGGCACAGCCATATTGGCCGTGGGATAGCCGAGCTCGCGCCCGCGCTTGTCGCCCTCGATCACTGTGCCGGAAAAGAAGTGGTGATAGCCCAGGAGGCTATTTGCGGTTTCGACATCGCCTGTGGTGAGCGCATCGCGGACGCGCGATGACGATACCGTCTCGGTGCCGTCATCGAGCATGGCGCAGATTTCGACCGAAAAGCCGTGCTGTTCGCCCTGGGCCATAAGGAAATCGGGCGTGCCCGCCCTGCCCTTCCCGAAATGAAAATCGGCGCCGACCACAACGCCTGAAACTTCAAGCGCTTCGAGCAGGTAGCGCGCGACGAAATCGTTTGCCTCGACCGAGGCCAGGTCGCGGGAGAACTCCATGACCGCAACACCGTCAAAGCCCAAGGCTTCGATGAGGCTGGCTTTTTGATCGGCATAGGTCAGCCGATAGAGAAACGGTTGGGGCGCGAAGACGTCGCGCGGGTGTGGCTCGAAGGTGAGGACCAGAGCCGGCACGCCCTTTTTCGCCGCCATGGCGCGGGCGGCGGCAAACACCTGCTGATGGCCGCGATGGCAACCATCGAAATTGCCAATGGCCACGACGCCGCCTTTCAAGGCGGTCGGAACAGCCGAAAGGCCGTCGAGTCGGGCGAAGTTTTTGCCTGCAGTCATGAGGTCTGGATCGTTTTGTCGCGCTTTGCGAACCGGAAGGATTGGGTGAGGCCAAGTGAAGTTGCGCGGAAATTGCCTTTTTGTGGTTCCGATTGCAAGGCCCGAGGATCAGGCCATTGGGCCAACATAGCGCCAGGCGTGCGCGGGGCGTGGTTGTGCCGTTGCCGGTTCGCCGAAATCGACCAGCGGGTATGAGCCGATGACCTGCATGCGATGCCTTGGCAAATGCTCGCGGCCGATGTCTCCGACGTAGATTTCTCTATCGGCACCGAGGCAGCGATCGAGGAACGCGATGACCCGCTCGGCGAGTGCGCTTTCGTAAAAGAGGTCGCCGACGAGGATGATTTCCGCCTCCGGCACGGGGCCATCGAGAAGATCGGCAAGCCGGGTCTCGATGGAGACCGAATTGAGGGCTGCGTTTAGCCCGACCGCGGCGATAGCGTTGGCATCCGTATCGCAGGCAACGATCTGGCTGGCACCGCCGAGCGCGGCGGCGATGGCGACAAGGCCCGAGCCGGTGCCCAGATCGAGCACCGTACGGCCCGCGACAATTTCGGGGTTGGCCATGATGTGGCGCGCCAGAACCGATCCGCCCGGCCAGCACCAAGCCCAATAGGGCGGCACACCATTTTTGGCCAGCTTCCAGACCCTGCTTTGCGGCACGGCAAGGTGCAGCCGGATGAGAGGAAGACCCGGGACCGGAGCGACGGGAAGATTTTTCGCGATGAAGCGCGCCGCGTCTATCTTGGGTGCCTACCAGACCAGCCGGGGCATGAACCCGACCATATTGGCGCGGGAGACCGAGACGAAATCGGACACACGCCGGGCGGGGGGATCGTTGAAGGCGTCGAGTTCGGCGGCGTGGATCGAGCCGGTGATGAAGAGAAGGTCGATGCCGAACTGGGCGGCGCCCATGGCATCGGTGCGCACGGAATCGCCAATGGCGAGAACTTCGCTCTTTTCAAAGCGCTTTCCGGCGGCCTCATCGGCCAGAGCCTTGGTCTGTTCGTAGATGGGGTTGTAGGGCTTGCCCGCCATCATCACCCGGCCGCCGATATCCTCATAGGCATCGGCCAGCGCGCCGCCGCAATAGACGATACGGTCGCCTTCCTCGACGACCTTGTCGGGGTTGGCGCAGATCAGCGGCAGATTGCGGGCCTTCCAGATGGCCATGCGGTCGGCATAGTCGGCAGGGGTATCGTCGTCGGTATCGAGATCGGTAACGGCGACGGCGGTCGCCTCCTCGTCGGAGCCGAAAGTGAGATCGAGGCCCTCGAACAGCACGTCATCGACGGCGGGGCCGACGCGGGCGACGGTGCGGCCGCGCCAGTTTTCGAGCAGAGAGCGGGTGGCATCGCCCGAGGAGACCAGCGCGTCATAGGCATCGCGCGGAATGTCCATGGCATCGAGCTGGGCGATGATCGAGGTTCCGGGCCGCGGGGCATTGGTGATGAGCACCACACGGCCGCCGCCGGCGCGGAATTGGGTCAGCGCCTCCACGGCGTCCCAGTGCGGGGTGACGCCATTGTGCAGGACGCCCCAGACGTCGGAAAGGATGGCCCCATAGCGCGTGGCGAGGCTGGAAAGACCGGGAGTGGGACCGGCAAGAGGGGGCATGGGTTTTCCTTGTTATCGGAGTCCTGTTTGTCGCGCATCCGAATCGATAAAATGGCGCTTTTAGCTGTACATACTCTAGCGCGCGGCGGCGCGGCGCAGATCGTCGTCACCCTCGTCGCGCAGATCGGGTCGCAGCGGACCGGTTTCTGCCATCACGGGGCCCTGCGCCAGCTTGATGCCGTCGTCGAGCAGCGCAAGAATTTCGCTCTCGCTCTCAAGGCCGGTGACGACGAGATTGATGCCGAACCGCTTTATATAGTCGTTGATGTCGGACGAATGGAAGTCGGTCAGGGTGGTCGGCGTCTTGAGGAAGGCGTGGGCGCTGGTTTCGATGTAGCGCACGCCTTTTTCGGCGAGGCCACCGAAATCAAGACGCAGGGTCGTCGCATTGCGCAGGGCGACGAACACGCCCTGTTGCACGAGGGTTGCCAGACCATCGGATTCGGGGCGCGAAAGGCCTGTCCATTCCTCGTAGTCCAGCGCAAAGACGATATCGGAATTGACGGCGCGGTTGGCGGCCAGAAGCGTCAATGTCTGATCGAGCGCCGGTTTGTCGCCGAGGCTGGCGGGGGAAATATCGATCAGCAGGCGGACCGGATCGCCGCTCAGGCGCGCCCGGCGCACGATGCGGATACCCTCCTCGGCGCAGATGCGGTCAATGCGGCGGAGGACAACCGTGCCCTCGCCGGTGGGGACGGGCATATATTGCGGCGGGTCGACAAGCTGGCGGCCATCGATCTGCAGGCGCGGCACCATATCGAAGGCGTGGACTTTGCGCTGGGGCAGCGTGAGGATGGGGCGGGCGTGGTGGATCAGCCGGCCCTCGTCGAGGGCGCGCTTGACCTCATCGAGGGCGATGGTGGGGGCGCTGCGTTCGGGCTGGGCGGGTTCGCGGTCGTCCCTTCGGGCCGGGGCGGAGGCGGCCTGGGCGGTTTCAAGGTCCGAGACCGCTTCGGCGACCTGGCGGACCACGGTGCCCAGAACGCTCATATCGGCTTCGATGACGTCGAGGCGCGGGCCCAGTTCGAGGTCGACGAGAGCGTTGACGCGCTGGCTGAGGACCTGGCCGGCCTTGGCGTCGGTGGCCAGGAGATGGCCCATTTCCTCGACGCCCCGTTCGAGCCGGGCGAAGGCGCGGCGGCGTGCCTTGCGCTCCTCGACCACCACGCCGGCCAGCACGATGACCACGGCCAGAAGCACCGCTTCAATGGGGGTGAAGCCGAGGGCAAAATAGGCCGCTGCGCCGATGGCAGCGCCGCAGACTCCAACAAAAATCAACACCAGATTTTGCACCCGGCTCAACGCCCCCTGCGGGAATCAAATTCGGCTTTATTTAAAGGTTTAGCACTCCCGCTGGCGACTAAAAAGCGGGAGTGCCAACCCTTTGTTTACCCTAATGGATTGATAGTGTCTGCCAAGAGTTGAGCCTCATCTGGCAAGGAGAAGCCGCCTGATGCGTGATGGAAACCCGTCGGACGCAGATGTAAATCTGTTGCTGATCGAGTGTTCGCCCGAGCGGGCGCGCGCCACCATGTCGGCCATTTTCGGCCAATGGGGGCAAGCCATCACGCTTGTGCACTGCACCAGCGGGCAACAGGCGCTGCGCCGCCTCAAGGCCGAACGCTTCGACGTTATCCTGGCAGAAACCGAGAGCCTCGAGGGCGTTTCGCGCGACGAGGAAGCCGCGTTTGGCGCGCTGGCTGCAGCATCGGATGGTGCGCTGATCATTGCGCTTTCCGATGGCGGATCGGTGTCGCTGGCGGTTGCCGCGATGCGGGCCGGGGCGCACGATTATCTGCCATTGCCGGTTTCAGGGCCGGTCCTTGCGTCGCGGCTAGGTGAACTCGGTCAGCGCCACGGCAAGGCGCGCGCCATGGTGTGCGATGCACTCGTCGAAAAGCGTCCCGATTTTGAAGGGTTCGTTGGAACGACGCCGCAGATGCAGGCGATCTATGACCAGATCCTGCGCATTGCGCCGTCCGCCGCGCCGGTATTCATCACCGGGGAGAGCGGGACCGGCAAGGAAGTGACGGCCGAAGCGCTGCACAAGCGCAGCCCGCGGGCCAAGAAGCGCTTCATTGCAATCAATGCCGGCGCCATCCCGCGCGAATTGATGGAATCGGAAGTGTTCGGCGCGGTCAAAGGCTCCTATACGGGCGCTCACGAAGACCGCAAGGGCGCCATCGAAATGGCCGATGGCGGCACGCTGTTTCTCGATGAAGTTGGGGAAATGGACCTCGCCCTGCAATCGAAACTGCTGCGGTTCTTACAGACGGGAACGATTACGCGGGTCGGGGAATCGGTGGCGCGGCCCGTCGATGTGCGGGTGATCTGCGCAACCAACCGCAATCCGATGCAACTGGTGAGCGAGAAGAAATTCCGCGAGGATCTGTTCTATCGCCTGCACGTGCTGCCCATCCACCTGCCGCCCGTGCGGCAGCGGCCGGGCGATATCATGCCCCTGGCGCAGAACTTTCTTGCCTCGTTCGCCAAGGAAGAGGGCAAGGGGTTCGTCGGGTTTGCGCCCGATGTCGCCAATCTGTTCGTGGCCCGCGAATGGCCGGGCAATGTGCGCCAGCTTCAGAATCTGGTGCGCCGCATCGTCGTGATGTTCGACGGCGGCACGGTCACCGCGCAGATGGTGCTGGCCGCCGATATCGAATCGCGGGACGCCTATGAGATTCCGGTGATCGCAAACGGTCCCCTGCCCGACATCCTGCCCATGTGGCAGCAGGAACAGAAGATCATCGAGGACGCGCTGGGTGCTTTCGGCGGCAACATTGCGCGCGCCGCCGCGGCGCTCGAGATCAGCCCGTCGACGATCTATCGCAAGCGGCTGGGCTGGGAGCGCGAAGGCGCGGCATAGGTTGAGTGGTCGCGCGGTCGAAGCGAAAAAGTCTGCAACTTTTTCTGACCGCACTTTTTAGCCTTCGCCTGGCCCAATTGTCATTTCGACGGTGATCGTGTCGCCGGCGGTTATGCCGCATTTTTTTCTTACGGCATCTTTGAGCGGCAAGAGGTAGTTGCCGTCTTTGGGGAACAGCGAGGTGGTGAAGTCGACGCCACCGATGCTGGCCGAAACCGGGATCACACCCCAGCCATAGCTCACCAGCTTTGCCGCACTGCGGATATCGTTGGAATAACGGTCCGGGATGACCGCGAAGAAGAAGGGCGCCGGGCCGCGCCAATCGATAACGCCTGTTTCGAAAACCATCTCAAGCATGGTTCATGGCCCTCGCCGTTCAGTCGCCTTTGTACCCTTGAGCATAATAGAGCTGGATATTGCCCAGCTCTATTATGCCATTGCGCGCAATACCTATGGTGCCGAGGTGTTCGATGATGTCGAAATTGTCCGAATATGCGCTGGGCACCCGATCGGTATTGGCGTTCTGGGCAACGATATAGGCGTTCCAGCCAACATGGGCCCGCGCGTCGAAATTGAACTCGAGGTTGCGCGGGTCGCTGCCGAAACACGCAAGCGGGAGGCGTCCGGAGATCTGGGTGTCGATATAGCCGCAATCGATCCAGTTGGTGCCGGCGACGAACAATTCGCCCTGCCCAAATGCGCCACGCGCGTCGAGCGCTTCGCCAAGTTCGGTCCATGGGAGCTGGAGTGCAGTCGGGTCTTCCCAATCGCCCGGAAACACGGCCCGTGCCCAGCCGGTGGCGGCGTGGGAAACGAGCAGGGAGAGAATGAGAAGCGTCGCTATTGCAGAGCCGAACAGCCAAATGCGGATGGCCCTACCGTCTCGACTGGCCGCCCAGGCGCCCATGAGCATGAACAGCATCAGATAGCCCGGTGCCTGCCAATGGAAATGGAACTGGGTGTCTGACCAGAGGGCGACGAGAGTGAAAAAGATAACGATCGGCCAGCCGATATAGGCAAAGAGCGCGGCGGCGCCGGGCTCAGCACCGGAGGGAAACTGACCGCGCGGTCCGGCGGCCAGCGCGCGCGCGCCAATATAGAGCGCGGGAACCGCCAGCCAGGGGACCATATAGAGCAACTGCCCCCAGATCATGCGGACGAACCCATCCCAGCGCAGACCGGATTCGGCGAGTGCCCTACCCCCCTGGAAACCGAAGGATACCCAATCGTTCTGCGCATTCCAGATGAGCACCGGGGAGAAGATGGCCAGCGCAATCACCAACGCCAGCCATGGCGCGCGATGGGTCAGCCAGCGGCGCTGGGTGGAATTGAAGAGGATGAACAGGCCAGTGCCGCCGACGAGAAAGGCCGCGTGATATTTCGATAGGAATGTGAGGCCGAGAAATATCCCGGCAAGGCCCCAATAGAGGAACGGCCGCTGGGCGCCCTTGCCGAAAAAAATTTCGATGAGCACGCGGATTGTGGCGAGCCAGAACAACACCATGGGCGCGTCGGGCTGCGTCCAAGAGCCGATGGACAGCGAAAAGAGCACGCAGGCATTGACGATCAGCGCTGCAAAAAAGCCGCCGAGCGGGGAATGGATGCGCCTGACGATATCAAAGACCAGCCAGGTCGACACCGCAAACATAAGGATGAAGGGAAAGCGGATGACAAGAAGGTTGTCGGACCCGGTCAATTGCAGCGTTGCCCAGATGGTCCAGAGCGAGAGGGGCGGCTGATCGAAATAGCTCAGATGGAACTGGCGGGCCGAGGCAAGGTAGTAGGCCTCGCCGGTGCCCCAGCCGACCACCGCACCACCGATGACGCGCAGGATGAGCGTGACGGCGATAAGGACGAGGGTGGCCTGACCCGGTGTGAAAGGGCCGATGCGATCACGCGAGGTCATGGTTCACCGCCAGGTAAAGATGCGGGTGACCGCATAATTGAAGACCACGCTCATCACCGCACCGGCGATGCCGGCGACGATGAAATTGGCCATGTTGGTCTCAAACAGCATGCTGGCCACAGAGACATTGGCCAGCGTGCCGAAGCTGCAGACAAGATAGAAACTCAAAAGCCCCGTCCAGAAGCGGCGGCCGGTCAGCTTCTTGTCGGCGTAGGTCAATTCGTTGTTGAGCAGGTAGTTGGTGGTCATGGCGACCAGCGTTGCCGCCAACTGGCTGTTGGCGAAGTTGAAATTGAGAACTTCGAAGGCAAAGGTCAGCACCGAGAGGTGGACCACGACGCCCGACGCACCGACCAGCGAAAACAGAAGAAAGCTGGTGGGCAGAATGCCACGGGAAATCTGCGACACGATCAACCCCAGAAACTGGGCAACGACCAGCGCACTCATCTTGCTTTCGCCGGCAAAGCGCGGGCGGAAGGTGTAGGGCACCTCGGTGATAACCAGCTTGCGCTTGAGCTGACGGTTGCCCGTGGCAATGATGTCGAGCAGGATCTTGAAGCCTTCACGCGAAAGGCGCGGCACGATTTCATTGAACAGCGACCGGCGGAGCAGGAAAAACCCGCTCATCGGGTCGGATAGAGCCTTGCCGGTGAGAACGCCCGAGAGCCGCGTTGCCAACTCGGAGCCCTTCTGGCGGCTGGCGGAAAAGCCGTCCTGGGAACTGCCTTCTCCAATGTAGCGTGAGCCGACGACAATATCGGCCCCGTGGCGGGCCTCTTGCAGCATCTGGGGAAGAATTGCCTCGTCATGCTGATGGTCTGCATCGATAACCGCCACGAACTCTGCCGCCGAGGACGCCATGCCTTCGATGCAGGCCGATGACAGGCCGCGCCGCCCGATGCGATGGATGCATCTGACGTGGGATTTTTGCGTCGCTATCTGCTTGGCAAGGTCCGCCGTCCCGTCCGGGCTGTTGTCATCGACGATGATGACTTCAAAACTGGTGCCTGCGAGCGCTGCCTCGAGCTTTTCGATAAGCGGGGCAATGTTGTCGCGTTCATTGAAGGTGGGGACGATGACCGACAGGGTCGGCGGATTCCATTCTTGTGCGGACATGTTTTCCAATTCTGTCATCGTCTCGTCTTTTTATGTCCGCATGAACGTCGCGCATGCAAATCGCGCAACGGCATAACAAGCCCCTGTCCGCGATGCAAAATTTTTTGCATGCGACATTCTTGACTTGCGCACCCCCCTCTCCTATCTGCACGACATGCTGCTAGCACTCTTAACACTAGAGTGCTAATAGCGGAGGAAATTACATCTCAACTTTACGTTCCAAAGGAGCGACCATGAGCTTCCGTCCCCTGCATGACCGCGTTGTGGTCCGCCGCGTCGACAGCGAGGAAAAAACCGCTGGCGGCATCATCATCCCCGACACCGCCAAGGAAAAGCCCTCCGAAGGCGTTATCGTCTCCGTGGGCCCGGGCGCCCGTGACGACAGCGGCAAGGTTGTTGCCCTCGACGTCAAGGAAGGCGATCGCGTTCTGTTCGGCAAGTGGAGCGGCACCGAAGTCAAGGTTGGCGGCGAAGACCTGCTGATCATGAAAGAGTCCGACATCATGGGCGTGATCGAAGGCTAATTATGGCCGGTCGCGTTTCCGAGCCGGAAAACCGGTTCTTACTTTTCCTGGAAACGCTCCTGCCGCCTCTTCCGCCCTTTTTCATTTCTTGCAAGGAGCAGAATTAAATGGCTGCCAAAGAAGTCAAATTCTCGACCGAAGCCCGCGACAAGATGCTGCGCGGCGTCAACATCCTGGCCAATGCGGTCAAGGTGACGCTCGGCCCCAAGGGCCGCAACGTGGTCATCGAAAAGTCGTTCGGCGCACCGCGCATCACCAAGGACGGCGTGACCGTTGCCAAGGAAATCGAACTTGAAGACAAGTTCGAAAACATGGGCGCACAGATGCTGCGCACCGTGGCCTCCAAGACCAACGACATCGCCGGTGACGGCACCACCACCTCGACCGTTCTGGCTCAGTCGATCGTCAACGAAGGCGTCAAGGCCGTCGCTGCCGGCATGAACCCGATGGATCTCAAGCGCGGCATCGATCTGGCCGTCGTCGAAGTGATCTCGAACCTGGCGACCAAGGCCGTCAAGATCTCGAACACGAGCGAAGTCGCTCAGGTCGGCACGATCTCTGCCAATGGCGAAAAGGCCATCGGCGACATGATCGCCAACGCAATGCAGAAGGTCGGCAACGAGGGTGTCATCACCGTCGAGGAAGCCAAGACCGCCGAAACCGAACTCGACGTCGTCGAAGGCATGCAGTTCGACCGCGGGTACCTTTCGCCGTACTTCGTGACCAACACTGAAAAGATGGTCGCCCAGCTCGACGATCCGCTCATCCTGCTGCACGAAAAGAAGCTCTCGAACCTGCAGGCTCTCCTGCCCGTTCTCGAAAGCGTCGTTCAGTCCAACCGTCCGCTGCTCATCATTGCAGAAGACGTTGAAGGCGAAGCGCTGGCGACCCTAGTCGTCAACCGTCTGCGTGGCGGCCTCAAGGTTGCTGCCGTCAAGGCTCCGGGCTTCGGCGATCGCCGCAAGGCCATGCTCGAAGACATCGCCATCCTGACCGGTGGCCAGGTGATTTCGGAAGACCTCGGCATCAAGCTCGAGAACGTGACCACCGACATGCTGGGCACCGCCAAGCGCGTCGAGATCACCAAGGAAAACACCACCATCGTCGATGGTGCTGGCTCCAAGGAAGACATCGAAGGCCGCGTCAACCAGATCAAGGCACAGATCGAAGAGACTTCTTCGGACTATGACCGCGAAAAGCTGCAGGAACGCCTTGCCAAGCTCGCTGGCGGTGTTGCCGTGATCAAGGTCGGCGGTTCGACCGAAGTGGAAGTCAAGGAACGCAAGGACCGCGTCGACGACGCGCTCAATGCAACCCGCGCTGCTGTTGAAGAAGGCATCGTTGCCGGTGGTGGCGTTGCGCTGCTGCGGGCTTCGAACGCCCTGACCGTCAAGGGCGTCAATGCCGACCAGCAGGCCGGTATCGCCATCGTCAAGCGCGCGCTGCAGGAGCCGATCCGTCAGATCGCCAACAACGCTGGTGACGAAGGCTCGGTCGTCGTGGGCAAGATCCTCGACAACGCTTCGGACACGTTCGGCTACGACGCTCAGACAGGCGAATATGGCGACATGATCCAGATGGGCATCATCGATCCCGTCAAGGTCGTGCGTACTGCGCTCGAAGACGCTGCCTCGGTTGCAGGCCTTCTGGTCACCACCGAAGCCATGGTCGCCGAACTGCCCAAGGACGACGCACCGGCAATGCCTTCCGGCGGCGGCATGGGCGGCATGGGCGGTATGGACTTCTAAGAAGTCCTTTTCGCTCACGGGCCGTACCGCATTCGGCCCGACGCGCTAAAACCGCGCTGGGCCGAATACTAGCCCTGCGCGGACGCGGCCAACGATGGCCGGGCGCTCTTCGCGCCTTGGAATTTAGGATTGGGACCTCTCCAGGGTCTCGAACGGGAAGGGCAGTGCTTCGGCGCTGCCCTTTTCGTTTTGGGCATCCCGTTCGCATTTTTGTGGCGCGGCAAGCGTCCGTCAGGGGAAGAACAGGAGCTTTATGGCGAGGATGATCGAGACGACGATGACCAGCGGGCGGATGATCCTTGCGCCGTAGCGGATGCCGGTGATGGCGCCGAGATAGCCGCCGATGATCTGGCCGCCGGCCATGACGATGGCGACGGGCCAGACGACATCTCCGGCGATGATGAAGAACAACAGCGCGGCGAGGTTGGAGGTGACGTTGAGGATCTTGGTGTGGGCCGAAGCGCGGGCTGCGGAGAGACCGAACAGGGCGACGAAGGCCAGCATGAAGAACGAGCCGGTGCCAGGGCCGAAAAGACCGTCGTAAAAACCGATCACGAAGGCGAAGACGGGGACGAAGGTTGCGAATTTGAGGCGGGCGGCGCCATCGATGTCCTTGATCGAGGGCGAGAAGGTGAAATAGAGCGCGACGGCGATCACGGCAGCGGGGATAAGGACTTCAAGCGCCGAGGTATCGACCTGCTTGACGACGACTGCGCCAAGAAACGAGCCGGCGAAGGCCGCGCCGATGGAGGGGACCAGCGAGAGGATCGATACGTAGCCCTGGCGCCAATAGGTCCAGGCGGCAATCGTGGTGCCGACGATGGACTGGGCCTTGTTGGTGGCGATGGCCCCCAGTGGCGGCAGGCCGGCCCACAGCAGGGCGGGAATTGTGATGAGGCCACCACCGCCGGCGACTGCATCCACAAAGCCTGCGATGACGCTGACGCCGCCCAGCGCAACAAGTACCCAGATATCGTACACGGAAAAGTTCGTCCTCGAGTGGTCATGACGCGGCGTGTTGCTTGCATGAAGCCGGGCGATTTGCAACCGGACCGGTGATGGATCGGACCGCTCACTGTATCTCGATTGACGAACAATCTGTTGGAGGTATGTGGGTTTCTCAAAACAGCAGCTTGCGGCACAGTTCGGTCATCGCAAATCGCACACTGGACGCAAACGATATGAACGCGCTTAAAACTTACCTTCCGACAGTGGGTCGGATCTTTCTGGCACTCATCTTCATCCTTGCCGGTCTGGGCAAGATCACCGCAATCGAGGGCAACGTCGGCTATATGGAAATGTTCGGCGTGCCGGGCTTTCTGATCTGGCCGACGATCATCGTGGAAGTGGTTGGCGGCGTCATGCTGGCGGCGGGTTACAAGACCCGGTGGGCAGCCGCGGCCCTGGGCGGCTTCACGTTCATTGCAGCGCTGATCTTCCACACCGACTTTTCCAACCAGATGGAAATGACCAACTTTTTGAAGAACCTCGCCATCACGGGCGGCATGCTCTACGTCATCGCATTCGGGCCGGGCGCCCTGGCGGTCGACATGCGCAAGGAAGCTTGATTGCCTGAACCAAAAAGGGCCGCGAAAGCGGCCCTTTTTCTAAAGTTAGAAGCGGGTGGCGCCTACGGCTTCGGCGAGGCGGTTGAGGACCGCTTGTTTGCCCTCGTGCCAATGGGCATTGCGAGCGACGAGCAACAGGGACTCGCTTTTGAGCATCACGCCGTCCTCGAGGACGCGCAGGCCGTTGGCCTTCAGCGTCGAGCCGGTGGTGGTGATGTCCACAATCAGGTCGGCCGCGCCCGATGCGGGAGCGGCTTCGGTGGCGCCGAGGCTTTCGACAATCCGGTATTCTGCAATCCCATGGGCCGCGAAATGGCGGCGGGTAAGATTGACGAACTTCGTCGCGATCTTGAGCCAGCGACCATGGCGGGCGCGGAAATCGGCGGCGACGTCGGAGAGGTCATCCATTGTGGTGACGTCGATCCACGAATCGGGGACGGCCACAACGGCGTCGGCGCGGCCAAAGCCGAGACGCTTGACGATCTCGACCTGCTGGGGGCCGGTTTCGGCGGTCTCGTGGATCAAGTCTTCGCCGGTGATGCCGATGTCGATGGTGCCACGGATCAACTCGCGGGCGATCTCGGACGCCGAGAGAAAACGCACGATCACGTCCGGCATGGCGGCCATTTCACCCAGATAGGAGCGCGCGCCGCCGGGACGCTCGATGGTCAGGCCCGACTTTTCAAAGACGGCAATCGCCTCTTCCTGGATACGGCCCTTGGAGGGGAGCGCGAGCATAATCGAAGTCATGAGCGAACTTCCCCTGATCCTTTCTGGTCGCGGAATTGATGCGGAAAACCGGCGTCCACTTTTTCGCATTCCGCTTCGAGCCTATCAACCCAGACGGCGCAGCCGACGGCGGGGATATCTTCGGACGCACCGAGGCGGCGGAGCAGGCGGTCATATTGTCCGCCCGATACCAGCACCAGCCCCCCTGCCCCGGTCACTTCGAAGGTGATGCCGGTATAATAATCGAGGCGTGGGGAGAAGCCGGCGTCAAAGAGGATTGATTTCGCACCGAGCCCGTCGCGCAGTTGGTCGACGCGGCGGCGGGCGCCCTGTAGCGCCGGTGAAAGTTCGATTCCCGTGGCGTGGCCGAGACTGTCGATTGCGGCGAGCGCCTTGTCGGCCGGGCCGGAGATCGCGAGATAATTGCGCAACAGATCGATGGCCGGGCCGGGAACGTGCTGGGCTTCGAGCGCCTGCTTTTCGAGATAGCGGGCGGCGATTTCCTCGGGCGTGCGGCTCTCGGTCAGGCTCAGGCCGTTGGTGAGCATGAGTTCGCCCACCCAGTCGGCAATATCGTCGGCCGGTAGACCGGCAGGTCCTGCCATGGGGGGCCGGGGATTGGCGAGCCGGTCGAGGAGCGCCGCCATGGCCTCGGGATGGCCGAAGCGGGCGCGCACGCGCGGACGCCAGACATCGGGCATGTCGCAGGCGGCAAGCACGGTTTCAAACAGGTCGATATCACCCACGCGGACAGTGGGCGCCGTGACGCCATAAATGCCGGTGACGGCACGCGCAAAGCCGATGACCTGATCGAGCGCCGCATCGGCATCGGGGAGCGCCAGAAGCTCCAGACCGCCCTGATCGAACTGGGCGGGGCCGTCGGTGCGCTGGCGGAAAACCGGGCCGAGATAACCGTAGGCCGCCGGGGTCGCGGCGCCATTGGCGATGTGATCGATGGCGATTGGCAGGGTGAAATCGGGGCGCAGGCAGAATTCGGACCCGTCCATGCCTTGGGTGAGGATCATGCGGGCGCCCAGTTCCTCACCCGCCAGATCGAAATAGGCGGCGGGCGGGACGAGGATGGGCGGCGTGGCAAGGGTGACGCCGGGTGCGGAGATGAGAGCCTCAAGGGCGGCGCGGCGGGTGGTGGCGGTCATGGGCGGGCCCCGGTGGTCGCGGCTGGCCCTGCGCGCCCCTCATCCGCCCCTTTGGGGGCGAGCCATTCGAGCACAGCTCTCATGGCCTTCTCACTTCCAATCGTGCCACTGGCACGATTGGCCGAAGGACAGATCGAAGTCTCCCCCAAGGGGGCGAAGGAAAGAATGCCGCGAGCGCTCCAGCACGAGCCCCCCTCGCCCCTCTGGGGAGAGGGGACGGGGGTGAGGGGCCAGCCAAGGACGCCCGCGCTCATTTTGGGTTCGCTTTCATCCATGCGGCGACGGCCGGGATCTGTTTGACGAATTCGACCATTTCTTCGAGTGGGACCGAATACTGGCCGGGGCGTTCGGTTTTCCAGGCGGCGTTGTCGGTGATCGAGGCTGCGGCTTCGGCGCCCTCAGCCAGATCCTTGATCTGGACGACGCCCTGTTCGCGTTCGTCGGAACCCTGGATGATGACGGCGGGGGCGTTGCGCTTGTCGGCGTATTTCATCTGCTTCCCCATGTTCTTGGACGAGCCCAGGAACAACTCGGCGCGGATGCCGGCAGCGCGCAAATCGGCGACCATCTTCTGGTAGTCGGCGATCCGGTCTTTTTCCATGACGGTGACGACGACGGGGCCGGTGACCGGGGCGGCGTCGAGATTGCCGGTGAGCTTGAGGGCACTGGCGAGACGTGAAACACCGATGGAAAAGCCGGTGGCGGGCGTGTGCTCGTTGCGGAAGCGCGAGACGAGGCCGTCATAACGGCCGCCGCCGCCGACTGAGCCGAACACCACGTCCTGACCCTTTTCGTTCTGGACGGTGAAGGTCAGTTCGATCTCGAAGACCGGGCCGGTGTAATACTCGAGGCCACGGACGACGGAGGGGTCGATCTTGATGCGATCGTTGTATCCGGCAATCATAGCGAGATGTGCAATTTCGGAGAGTTCTTGCAAACCCTCAAGGCCGTTTGCGTTGCCGGCTAGAGTGGTATTCTGCAAATCGGCGAAAAACGTTTCCCAATTTGCGGTTTGTGCGCCATCGACAAAACCTATGAGAGTTTCAATGGCATCAGGACTTAGCTTCGCTCCCTCGGTATAGTCACCACTGTCGTCCTTGCGACCCGCGCCGAGCAGCAACTTCACGCCTTCGGGCCCGAACTTATCCAGCTTGTCGATGGCCCGTAGCACCGTGAGCTTCTGCGCTTCATCAGCAACGCCGATGGCCTGCATGACGCCATCGAGCACCTTGCGGTTGTTGACGCGCACGACGTACTTCCCCGCCAAGCCCAGCGCATCCATCGTGTCGGCCATCATCATGCAGATTTCGGCGTCCGATTCCGGGCCGGCGGCGCCCACGGTGTCGGCGTCGAACTGCATGAACTGGCGGAAGCGGCCGGGGCCGGGCTTTTCGTTGCGGAACACCCAACCCTGCCGGTAGGATCGGAAGGGCTTTGGCAGGTCCTGATAGTTCTGGGCGAAATAGCGGGCGAGCGGGGCCGTCAGATCGTAGCGCAGGCTCATCCATTGCTCGTCATCGTCCTGCACCGAAAACACCCCGGCATTGGGGCGGTCGGTATCGGGCAGGAATTTACCCAGCGTTTCGGTGTATTCGAAAAACGGGGTCTGGATGGGATCAAAGCCGTAGCGCTCATACACATGGCGGATTTTGGCGACCATCTGCTCGATGGCGGCGATGTCCGCGGGTTCGGAGTCGACAAAACCGCGCGGCAGGCGCGGCTCGATGAGCGCTGAGGTCTTGGCCATGAATGTGGTCCCTGAAGTCCCTAGAATATGGGGCTTTTTGCAATACGGGCCGTTCCTAAACGATAAGCGGTTTGGAGACAAGGCGAGGGAGCACTGTTGCCAATGCGCCACAGGCAAACGACAAGTGCGACAACCCGTCACACGAGGGGTTGGCGATCACGGATTCGTTAGCTATCAATTCGGCGTCTTCAACACGAACCTCTTAAGGGAGGCGTTCCATGGCAGTATTTGCAAACGTCCTCACCCGTGGTGTTGAAGCTTTCGGCTGGACCCTGTCCCGCTGCATCAATCGCACCGGCGTCAAAGCCTGACGCCACTCTTTGCGATAGTCGGGTCGCCCTACTCAGCCTGAACTTCAAAAACACCCCCTGAACCATAGCAATCCTGACGACGGCATAACTGCGTCTGCCGCCCGGATTCCAACCCGAACCAACCTTTGGATACGTTTCCGGGCGGGCTGATCCGACTCCTGAAATGTCTCCAGCAACATGGAGCCAGAGCGCCTTTGCGCGCCTGGGTGACGACGATGTCGCACGTAAACATGCAAGTGGAAGGCGCGATCCTGCGCATTTCCGTCGATACACTGATGGCCGAGCACGGCAAATGGCGCGTTATCATGGCCGCCATCAAAGCGATGGTTCGCGGCAGGCGCCGGGTGCAAACGATCCGCCCGCAAGACCTGCCCAATTCGATCCGCGCCGACATAGGGCTGTCAACTGTGGTGGACCCGCCTAGAATGCCGACGGTGATGATGGTCTACGCACGGCCATAACCGTCGGCGCATTAAACAGGGCGCTTCGGAAAGCCGCTGCTTTTTGAAGTGCCCTGCCCTTTTAGGGGCGAACGAAACTGGCGCGTTGCGCTTCGATGGGCGCGCGGCAATGGCAGCCCTCCATATGGTCATTGACCATGCCCATGGCCTGCATGAAGGCATAGCAGGTGGTGGGGCCGACAAAGGAAAAGCCGCGCTTTTTCAGATCCTTTGAAAGTCTTATCGATGCAGGCGAGGTGGCCTGCTGGCGCAGACTATCCCAGGAATAATCAGTGGGCCGATCCTCGGGCCGGGGCTCGAAACTCCAGAAATAGGCGGCGAGTGAGCCGAACTCATCGCGTAGCGCCTGGGCGCGGCGGGCATTGTTGATTGTCGAGACGATCTTACCGCGATGACGCACGATGCCCGCATCGGCCAGCAGGCGATCGATATCGGGTTCGTCGAAGGCGGCGACCTTGTCGATATCGAAGCCGGCAAATCCGGCGCGGAAGTTTTCGCGCTTTTTGAGGATGGTCAGCCAGGACAGGCCCGACTGAAAGCCTTCGAGGCACAGCTTTTCAAACAGGCGCGTGTCGTTGGTGACCGGAAAGCCCCATTCGGTATCGTGATAGGATTGGTAAAGCGGATCGCTGCCCGGCCAGGGGCAGCGGATGGGTTCGGCATCGGTCATGGAATCGCCTCGCGGAGCATTTGAGTAACCATAGAGGTGGAACAAGATTTAACCATCCCATTTGACTCAATCTTTGCCGGTTGCAGGCCAAGATCGCATCCTGTTTTCACGCTGGACACGAGATGCCGATGACCCGCCTGGCCCTAGCTTTTATTGCCGTTTTGATGCTGGCCGCGCCCGCGCAGGCCGGTTCGGCCTATCGCGGCTATCTCAACGCCATGTTCGGACCGCCCCCGGGCGTGGTGCTGACGCCGAACGAACCGCAGACCATGCTCGAATACCAGACAGACTACGTCAGCCATCCGATGTGGCTGCGCCAGGTCATCAATTACCGGACCAGCGAGGCGCCGGGCACGCTGATCGTCGACACGCGCCAGCGCTTCCTGTTTCTGGTGATGCCGAACGGAAAGGCCATGCGCTACGGGATCGGGGTAGCGCGGACGGGGTTCGAATGGAGCGGGACGCATCGGGTGAGTGCCAAGCGCGAGTGGCCGAGCTGGACGCCGCCGGCCGAAATGCATGCCCGCCAACCGGGGCTGCCGCGCTTCATGCCCGGAGGGCCGAACAATCCGATGGGCGCCCGCGCGCTCTATCTGGGTTCGACCCTCTATCGAATCCACGGAACGAACGAGCCGTGGAGCATCGGGCGCTCGGTCTCATCGGGGTGTATCCGCATGACCAATCAGGATGTGATCGATCTTTTTGGCCGTGTCCCCGTCGGGGCCAAAGTCGTCGTAGTCTAGGCGCCGGCAACTTCAGTCGCCGGGCCAGCCAGCTGCATCGTTATAGGTCCGAAGCGCTTGCCACGCTTTCGGTTCAGGCCGCGTGAGGGATGTTGAACCCCTTGTCGGCATAGTCCTTGAGCTTATTCCGAACCGTACGGATCGAAAGCCCGAGGATTTGGGCGGCGCGGGTGCGATTGCCATTGGTCTGCCGCAGCGTTGCGAGAATCAGAGTTCTCTCCACCTCGGCAATTGGCAACCCGACCATAGCCTCCGCCACGTGGGCGTCTGGAGCAAAGTCGTACACTGCACGTCCTTTCTGAGCCCCCATACGCTTGGCTAACCGCTTAAGGGTCCTCCCTTATGGTTAACAAAGTGCTAACAAATGGAGGCCATGGGAACGGACCGGCTAACCTATGCAGGGATGCGGGCGCCATGAAAACTGCAAGAAGGGAGTGGTACCGTCGCCCCGAATTGAACGGGGGACCTCTAGATCCACAATCTAGCGCTCTAACCAACTGAGCTACGACGGCATGGTGACGCGGACGTTGTGACGCTTATGGCAGCGTCGTCCCGAAACGGGGCGGAACATAGGTCGAGATGACGGCGATGACAAGTGCGCTTGTGCCAAGATCGGCAGGTTTTTTGATGGCTGGCGACGGCCCGGCCTTAACCATTTCCAACCTTTGAGCGGGCAACAATGGCGCAAGACATGGACCGGCTCGCGGAGTCCCTATATTTAAGGTTTCGTCAACCATCGGCCCAGACCGGGACGAGGATGGACATACGGACATGACATGACGCTCGACTGGACTAGCGCAGAACAGGCCCAAACCGTAACGCGGTACGAAGACGATCCGCGTCCGGCCTGGCTGTGGCCGATCGATGGCACGCAGCCGGTCTGGACCAATCGGGCTGCCGGGCTGTTCGGCGCGAAGGTCAAGGACGGCGCGATCAAGCCGCTGGCGCCTGCCGTGCCGATCAAGGGCCAGATCGCCCGCATCGTGCGACTGGGCCTGATGGGGCAGCCGACGCTGTCGCGCATGCAGTTTCTGGCCGGGCACAAGCCGCTTTCGGCGACCTGCCATTGCACACCGCTGAAGCTGGACGGAGACACGCCCTATCTTCTGGTGGTCGGGGTGGACCCGATCAGCGATGAGGTTCTGGCCACCGCCGAATCGCGCGCCGAGGATGTCGCGCCCGTCGCACCGGTGATCGAATCCGAGGCGCCCGAGGATGGGCAGGACGAGGTGGTTGTCCCCGACGTCATCGAGGAGGAGGAGGAGATCGGGCAGGACGGGCTTGTGGCGCTTGTCGACAAGCTGGCCGGGCACGAGCACCTTTTCGATCCGCTGGACGCCGATGACGATGCGCCGTTCTCCGGCCAGGTTCCCAGCCGCGATTTTGCAGAAATCGCCTTTGACGAGGCAGTGGGGCCCAGCGAGGGGGAAGATCAGTCCGATTGGGGCGAGGACGATCCATTGGCCGTCGAAGAGGCAGCTTTTGCGGCCGACGGCAGCAATGAGGAGGGTTCGGCCCGCTCTGGATTGTGGCAGATCACCGGGCGCGGCCTGACCATCCAGCGCGCCAGCTATGAGGAAAGCACCGAATCGCCGGTGGAGGATCTGGCAGGCGCTGCGGAAGATGCGGCTTCCGATGCCAGCGAGCAGACCACACGATACAATTTCGAGGAGCTTTCGCGCATCCTGACCGACAGGGTGAATCGCGACGACCCTCCCGAGCCAGCGCCTCAGCCCCTGCCCTTCCGCACGCGGCGATCAGGTGGCGAACTGGTGGCGCTGAGCGAAGAGGCGCTGGTGCTCAATCGCCTGCCGATCGGTATTCTGATTTTCCGCGATCAGGACATCCTGTTTGCCAACCGCGCGCTGGTCGATCTGACCGGTTACGAGAACGCGACGACCCTGCGCGGGCTCGGGCTTTCGGCGATTTTCCCTACCGTCGATGGCGGCGAGCCGGCTGGGCCGGTCAGCCATTTGCTGCGCCGGGACGGCGAAAAAATCTCAGTCAATGCCCGGCTCAATGCCGTCACCTGGCAAGGACGCCCCAGCTTCATGCTTTCGGCCAGGGCGAACGATATCGAGCCGCTTCGCGAGGCCGAAGTTGGTCAGTTTGCAGCGCTTTGGGCCAAGGTCGCCAATTTCGATTTCGTCACGGCGGACCGGGCGGGCCTGATCGCCAGTTTCGAGAGCGGCCGTCGCGACGGCTCCACTGCCGAAATCGGAACACCGCTCACCAATCTGATCGCACAGGGTGAGTATTCCGCCTTGCGCCAGTTCCTCGCTCTCCCGGCGCGCTACGCCGGCGGCGTGCGGCCGGCCATTTCGCTCAAGGGCAAACGGGCCGGACACACGCTGACGCTTTTCGCCGAGGGACGGGCCGGTATCGTGTCAGGATATTTCGGGCTGCTCGGCTCCGCCGATACCCAGGCGGCCACACCGGGACCGCGCGCGGGGCTTCCGACCGCTACGCTGAGCCGGATCACCCGCGGACTGCGCCGCCCGCTCAATACAATCGCCGGATTTTCCGAGTTGATCGCATCGGAATCGTTCGGGCCACTGGCCAATTCGCGCTACCTGGAATATGCGCGCGACATCCGTTCGGCGAGCGGCGAAATCGGCGATCTGGCCGACGAACTCGACGATTATGTGAGGCTTGCCGAGGGCGAACTGGCGCTCTCCCCGGCCGATGTCGATATCGGCACGTTGCTGGCTGAAAGCCTTGTACGGGTGCGTGGGGCGGCAGGAAAAGCCCGCGTGCTGCTGCGCAGCGCAATCAGCGAACGGCTGCCCTATGTCCGGGTCGATGCGGCAACGCTCAAGCAGGCGGTGCTCAACATGCTCGCCAGCGCCATAAGCGAGGGCGGCGAAGGGTCCAAGGTCGTGCTGTCGGGGCAGGTCGAGGACGATGGTTCGGTTTCGATCCATGTGCGCGACACGGCCAAGGCGCCCAACGCGCTGGCAGAACGCTTCATGGTGTTCCGCGACGGGCTCGCGGCGGACGGCAGTGAACGCAGGCCAACCCAATCAAGCATCGGGCTGACGCTGACCCGGTCGCTGGTTGCGGTCAACGCCTGTTCGCTGAGCCTTGCGCCAGCAAACGAGAGCGGCACGCTGATGACGCTGACGATACCGGCGAGCCTTGTTGTCAGGGTTGACAGCGTCCGTCCTTGACAAGCCCGGCCCATCTCGGCCTTAACTCAACGCGATGAGCAAGCCCGAACCAATCCTGAAGCTGAAAGGTGTTTCGCGCCGTTTCGGCAGCGTTGCGGCTCTCGACGGGGTGTCCTTCGACATACTTCCCGGCGAGATCGTATGTCTGGTGGGCCATTCGGGGTGCGGGAAATCGACCCTGTTGCGGACTATTTCCGGCGTCGAAAAGATCGATGGCGGCAGTGTGGTCCTGGCCGGCACGACGGTCAGTGGCGCAGAGGGATTTGTTGAGCCAGAGAACCGCAATGTCGGCTTCATGTTCCAGGACTATGCGCTGTTCCCGCACCTTACGGCGCGCCAGAATATCGGGTTCGGTCTCAAGGGCATGAGCCGCAAGGACGCAGCCGCGCGGGTCGACGACATTATCTCCCGGCTCGGGATCGGGGCGCTGGCCGAACGGTATCCGCACATGCTTTCGGGTGGCGAGCAACAGCGCATAGCGCTGGCCCGTGCCCTTGCGCCCCAGCCGCGGATCCTGCTCATGGACGAGCCGTTTTCCAACCTCGACCGCGGCCTGCGTGACACCATAAGGCGCGAAACCCTGACGCTGTTGCGCCAACTGGGAACAACGGCGATTGTCGTGACCCATGACCCCGAAGAAGCGCTGGCCATCGGGGACAAGGTGGTGCTGATGCACAAGGGCCGCGTGATCGAAAGCGGCACCGGCGACGCCATCTACAGCTTTCCCCAGACCGCCTATGCGGCCGCGTTCTTTTCCCAGGTCAATACAATACCCGCCCGACGGTCGGGCGACTGGCTCGACAGCGCACTTGGCCGGTTTCCGGCACCCTGCGGCAGTTCGGGGCCGGTCCAGCTTTTCGTTCGCCCCCAGGCGCTCATGGTGAGGGATGATGGCGCCCCAGCCATTGTGAGCGGGCGCGTGTTGTTGGGCGAGATCGAAGAAGTCACACTCGAGGTCGCCGGACTTAGCGATCCGATCGTCATGCGCACCAGCGCAAAACGCGGCCTGGAAGTGGGGCAGCACGTCAAGATTGCTGTTGATCCAAAGGATGTTCTGGTTTTCGCTTCCGATGAGACAGCCCGTTCCGCCCTGCCGAGCGGAACAATAGCTGCCGAATAAATCATAACCTCTTCAATAGTTTAGAACCATTCTAGACTATATTTGAAATTTCTTGACTCAACTCGTCACGTATGAGTAATGCGCCCATGGGCGCGCTTTGGCCTTTGGCGCCCTTGATGAAACCACACCAAGGGAATTTCCAATGACACGACTTTTCAAGACGTTCTCGGCAGCCAGCTTTCTGGCGCTGAGCGCTGCCGTGCCAACCCTGGCGCAAGAGGTTAACATCTATACGACCCGCGAGCCGGGTCTGATACAGCCAATCCTCGATGCCTTTACCGCCGATACCGGCGTAACGGTCAACACAGTCTTTTTGCAGGACGGGCTGATCGAACGCGTCTCGGCTGAAGGCGAGAGCTCGCCCGCCGATATCCTGATGACCGTCGATTTCGGCGCGCTGATCGATCTGGTCGACGCCGGACTGACCCAGCCAGTGGACTCCGAAGTGCTCGATGCGACGGTTCCCGAAGCGCTGCGCGATGCCGAAGGCAACTGGTTTGCCCTGTCCGGCCGGGCGCGCGTGCTCTATGCAGCCAAGGACCTCGATCTTGGCAGCTTTACCTACGAGCAGCTGGACGATGAGGAATGGCGCGGCCGGCTGTGCATCCGTTCGGGTCAGCACCCCTACAACACCGCAATGTTTGCAGCCTATATGGCGAAATATGGCGAAGAGGAAACCCGCAGCTGGCTCGAAGGCATCAAGGCCAATCAGGCTCGCGTTGCCGCCGGTGGCGACCGCGATGGCGCGCGCGACATTGCCGCGGGCATTTGCGACATCGCCGTGGCCAACTCCTATTATTACGGCCTGATGACGAGCGGTGCCGGTGGCGAGGAACAGCAGGCCTGGGCCGAAGAGGTTCAGGTCATCCTGCCGACGTTCGAGAATGGCGGGACACTGGTCAACATCTCCGGTGCGGGTGTTGCCGCCCACGCGCCCAATCGCGATGAAGCGGTACAGTTGCTCGAGTATCTCGTTTCCGATGACGCCCAGAAGCTCTATGCGGAAGCCAATTTCGAACACCCGGTCAATGCCAATGCCGAAGTTCATCCGATCATTGCCGGTATCGGCGAGTTGACCCCGGACTCCTTGTCGCTGACCGAAGTGCTGCCGTTCCGCACACGGGCCAGCGAACTGGTCGACGAAGTCAATTTCGACACGTTCGAAAACTAGGACTTGCGCGGCGGGAACACCCCCGCCGCGCCGTCCCTTGATGGCAGCGACGACCGCAAACCGCCCTGCAGGGCGGCACCGCATCAGACTTTCGCCCTGGGCCGCGCTGGCATTTGCCGCCGCGGCTCTTGCGCTGTTGCCGGTGGCGACGATCGGCGTGACCGCGATGGCCGATACGGGGACGCTGTGGTCTCATGTGCTGACCAATATTCTGCCGCAGGCAGCGTGGAACACAGGCGTTCTGCTTTTGGGCACCGGGATCATCGCGACCTGCGTGGGCACCGGCGCGGCGTGGCTGGTTTCAGCCTATGATTTTCGCGGCCGCGGCATACTGGAATGGGCATTACTGCTGCCGCTTGCCGTGCCCACATACATCATGGCGTATGCTTATCTGGACGTCCTGAGCCCGCTCGGGCCGGTGCAGGGCGCGATCCGCTGGGTGCTGGGTTATTCCAGCCCGCGCGATTTCCGGCTTCCCGACATCCGGGCCATGTGGGGGGCGATCGGCGTGTTCGGGTTCGTTCTCTACCCTTATGTCTATCTGACGACGCGGGCGATGTTTCTGACGCAGGCCGCCAATCTCGTGGAGGTCTCGCGCACATTGGGCGTGGGCCGCAGCGGCGTGTTCTGGCGGGTGGCCCTGCCCCTGGCGCGCCCGGCGATTGCTGTTGGGGTATCGCTGGTTTTGATGGAAGCACTCAACGATGTGGGCGCTGCGCAGTTTCTGGGCATCCGCACGCTGACGGCGTCGGTCTATACGACATGGATCGTACGGACCGACCTCGCCGGGGCATCCCAGATTGCCATTGCCATGCTGGTGGTGGTGATCGCGCTGATCGTTTTCGAGCGCTGGGCCCGGCGCAACCAGCGGTTTGCGGCGAGTGCGCAGCGCGCCCGGCCCATGCCGCCGAGAAAACTGGGTGGTTTGAGCGGGCTCGGCGCTTTCGCGCTTGGCTTCCTGCCCATCCTGATCGGGTTTGTGGGACCTGCAATATATCTGGTCGTCGCGGCTTTGCGGCGGATCGAATTTGCCGGATTTTCCCCGGCCCTGGTGCGAGCAACGATCAACACGATCTCAGTTTCTGCGATTGCGACGGCAGTCGTGCTGGTGCTCGGATTTGCCATAGCCTATGCCGCGCGCATCGAGCCGGGACGGAAAACCAGCACGGCAGCGCGGATTGCCACATTGGGCTACGCGGTGCCCGGAACGGTGCTGGCGATCGGCATCCTGATACCGGTGGCCGCTTTCGATCGCACGCTGGACGGGCTGATGCGGAACTGGGCGGGGGTTTCGACGGGCCTGTTGCTGCTGGGCTCGGGTGGTGCGCTGATCTATGCCTATACTGCGCGGTTTCTGGCGATTTCCGCTGGGGGCATCGAAGCGGGGTTGAGCCGCATACCCGCATCCTACGATCACGCAGCGCGCACGCTGGGGCAGAGCGCGACGGGGACCTTGTTCAAGGTTCACCTGCCGCTGTCACGCACGGCCCTGACCGCCGCGGGCCTGCTGGTGTTTGTCGATTGCATGAAGGAGTTGCCGGCGACGCTGTTGTTGAGGCCGCTCAATTTCGAGAGCCTTGCGACGCTGCTTTATGGCGAGGCGGCGCGCGGGACCTATGAAGACGCGGCGCTGGCGGCGCTGATCATCGTGGTTATCGGGATCGTGCCTGTGGTGTTTCTGGCCCGGACCGGGCGGGTCAATCGCTAGGATCGACCCGCGCGTTCGTCTCAGGCTTTGGGTTTGGCAGGCGCCCTGCGGGCCGGCGCTTTTGGCGCGGCGTCGGTTTTGACGGTGCCGGCCTTGGGCGTTGCGGCCTTTTTGGCGGCAGGCTTGCGAGCCGGCTTGGCGGGCATGGCGACCCCTCCAGCGGCACCGACGACACCCTCATCGGGCGTACCTTCTTTGGTCGCGTTGGCGGGCCCAGCCGACTTGGCTCCGGCCGCACGGGCGGGCGCAGCGACGCCGGAGGTAATGGGCCTGCCGCCCTCGTCGAAACGATGGAAGAGATCGCCCTTGGGGGCAAAGCTGATCTGGGCGCCTGCCTTGTAGGGGGTCTTGCCCTCCTGACGAATGATGACCGCCTCTTCCTCCCCGTTATCGACATAGATGTAACTGTCGGAGCCAAGGTCTTCGGAATAGATGACCTTGCCCGTCCAGGCGCCGTTGCCGTTGGGCACGATTTCCATGTGCTCGGGGCGCACGCCGACGGTGGTCGCCTTGTAGGAGGAGGCATTCTTGCCGGTGAGGAAATTCATTTTCGGCGAACCGATAAAGCCCGCAACGAACAGCGATTGGGGCTGGTCGTAAAGCTCCATGGGCGTGCCCACCTGCATGACAACGCCGTCCTTGAGCACCACGATGCGATCGGCCAGCGTCATGGCCTCGACCTGATCGTGGGTGACGTAGACCATTGTGGTGCCGGGCAGCGATTCCTTGAGCTTGGCGATCTCCATGCGGGTCGCGACGCGCAGCGCGGCATCAAGGTTTGAGAGCGGTTCGTCGAACAGGAAGACCTGGGGATTGCGCACGATGGCGCGGCCAATGGCGACGCGCTGACGCTGACCGCCGGAAAGTGCCTTGGGAAGCCGTTCGAGATAAGGGCCGAGCTGGAGCATATCGGCAGCAGCTTCGACCTTCTTTTTGATCTCGTCCTTGGGGGTGCGGGTCAGCTTGAGCGAATAGGCCATGTTGTCGAAAACGGTCATATGCGGATAAAGCGCATAGGACTGGAACACCATGGCGATGCCGCGTTTGGAGGGTGCGACGTCGTTGACGACACGGCCGCCGATCTCGAGCTGGCCCGAAGAAATCGTCTCGAGCCCCGAGATGGTGCGCAAAAGGGTCGACTTGCCGCAGCCCGAAGGGCCGACGAAGACGATGAACTCACCCGACTTGATGTCGAGATTTATGTCCTTGAGCACTTCGACATTGCCGTAGCGCTTGTAAAGATTGCTGATCTGCAGGTCAGACATCATCCCTCCCCTGGGCACCTTGCCCTTAGTTTATGCGTCCAATATAGGCCCCGAACGGACCGAAACTCAACCGATTGCTCTCCAACTGGGCATCGGCGCCGGGCGCTCCGGCATCTTCCAGCACTAGGCCGTCCGGCACGTCAAAAATGGTTGGCTCGGCGCCCATGTTAAAGGCGCAGAACAGTCTGTCTTCGCCGACGGTGCGCGTAAAGGCCAGGACCGTATCGGGCGTTCCCTCTACAAGTTCGAGATCGCCTTTGATGAGCACCGGATGCTCGCGCCGGAAGCGCAGGATAGCGCGATAGAGCGACAGAATCGAATTGGCGACGTTGTCCTGCTGGTCGACGGCGTAAGGCAAATGCTGGGCCGGCACGGGCAGCCATGTGCGATTGGCCGAGGAAAACCCGCCATTGCGAACATGGGCCTGCCAGACCATGGGCGTGCGGCAACCGTCGCGGCCCTTGAACTCGGGCCAGAATTCGATGCCGTAGGGATCTACAAGGTCGTCATAGGCGATTTCGGCCTCGGTCAGGCCCAGTTCCTCGCCTTGATAGAGGCAGACCGAGCCGCGCATTGTCAAAAGCAAGAGCGCGGCCTGACGGGTCAGGCGATCCTCGAACCCATGCGGCGCCCAGCGGCTGACGTGGCGGACGACGTCGTGATTGGAAAACGCAAGGCAGATCCAGCCGTTGGGGGCCTTTTCCTGCGTCAGGCGAAGCGCGTCGTGGAAATGGCCGGCCGTGTATTCGCCGCCGAGGTAATCGAAAGTGTAGCACATGTGCAGCTTGTCATCGCCCGAAGTGTATTGGGCCATGACTTCGAGCTGGTGCTGGGCATCGCCGATTTCGCCAACGGCAGTGGTGCCGGGATACTCGTTGAGCAGCGCGCGCATGCGCTGGAGGAAGGCGATATTTTCAGGCTGGCTCTTGTCGTAGAGGTGTTCCTGAAGGTTGTAGGGATTAACCGCGGGCGCGGTGGATGCGTTGTATTCCTCGGGGCGGACGGGCGGGTTGTTTTCAAGCCCCTGGGAGTGGAAATAGAAGTTGACCGTATCGAGCCGGAAGCCATCGACGCCGCGTTCGAGCCAGAAACGCATTTCGCCCAGCAGGGCATCCTGGACGGCGGGGTTGTGGAAATTGAGATCGGGCTGGGAGACAAGGAAGTTGTGCAGGTAATACTGCATGCGCCGGCCGTCCCAATGCCAGCCGGAGCCGCCAAAGATCGAGAGCCAGTTGTTGGGCGGACTGCCATCGGGCTTTGGGTCGGCCCAGACGTACCAATCGGCCTTTTCATTGGTGCGCGAGAGGCGGCTTTCGGCGAACCAGGGGTGGCGGTCGGACGAGTGCGAAATCACCTGATCGATGATGACTTTCAGGCCCAGCGAATGGGCCTTTTCCAGCAAACGGTCGAAATCTTCGAGCGAGCCGAAAGTCGGATCGATGTCGCGATAATTGGAGACGTCGTAGCCGAAGTCCTTCATGGGCGAGGTAAAGACCGGGGAGAGCCAGATGGCATCGACCCCCAGATCGGCGACATATTCGAGCCGCGATGTGATGCCCACCAGATCGCCTACGCCATCGGTGTTGTTATCCTGAAACGAGCGCGGGTAAATCTGGTAGATCACCGCGCCGCGCCACCAGTCCCTGGCGGCGGAAGACGTATCTTCGGGATGCACGAACTGACGTGACTCGGTCGCAAAATAACTCATCGCCGAGCGAACTCCCCCTAAGCGTAAACGCGGCAAGGTTCATCCCTGCCCGCAGATATAGAACCCTGACTTCGGAGCGCCCTCAAGCACCCGCCCAGCGCCGTTATTGCTTGTATCCAAAACGTTTTGGCTCAGAATCCTTACGCTGGCGGCCCGGCTGGCGTCAACCGGGTCTTGCATTGTCTCGCGCAATATTGTGCAAGAGGCGGCAAAGCTGCACCCGCTTGAAAAGCGATTGGATCAGCAGGGTAAGGCGCTTGGGTGGAGGAGCCCTGAACAGACGATGACTACAGGCCCGAACCGGTCGCGCAAGCATGCCGGGGCGCAGAACCGCAACGTTACGATCAAGGATCTCGCGGCCGAACTGAACGTTTCGATCACCACCATATCGCGGGCGCTCAACGGCTATACCGATGTCGGCGAAAAAACCCGCAAGAAGGTGATCGATGCGGCGCGCCGTCTCGGCTACACACCCAACCGCAACGCGCAACGGCTGGTGACGCGGCGCAGTCATTCGATTGCCTGGGTACAGGCCGATGATGACAACAAGTTCGTCGATCCGCATTTCGTCGAGGTGATGGCCGGCGTTCTGCGCGAAGCGCGGATCGATCACTACGATATCGTGATGACAAGCGAGACGCCCGAAAGGCAACTGGCGGCCTATGAGCGCTATGTGCGCGATGGGAGCGTCGACGGATTTATCGTCGACCTGCCGCGGCCCAACGATCCGCGCATCAATTTTCTGCTCGAGGCCGACGTGCCGTTTGTCGTGCATGGACGCGAGGACCGGCAGGACCGCTATGGCTGGGTGGACGTCGACAATTACGGCAATTTCTACAACCTCACCAAGCTGATCCTGGCCAATGGGCACAAGCGGATTGCCTTCATCAACGGCGATGAGCGGTTTCTCTACGCTACGACACGGCGGCAGGCGGTTTACGATGCGCTGCGCGATCTCGGGCACCCGCCCGAAACCGTGATGTATCTCGAAGGCACGCACCCCATGGTGGAGGCCGGGTTCCAGCTCACCGAACTGGCGCTGGCCGACCCCTCGATTACCGCTTTTCTCTATTCATCGATCCTTCTGGCCACCGAAGGGTTAACTGCGGTATCGCGGGCCGGACGCGTTCCGGGCCAAGACGTGATGATCGCCTCGATGAATGACGAGCTGCAATATCTCAACCTTGCGCCTGTCGATGGCCAGATCACCTATGTCCGCTCCTCGCTGCGGACAGCGGGCCGAGCGCTGGTGGCCGAAGTGATCCGGCAATGCGAGCGCAAAAAGACGAGCGGCACGCTGATCCCGTCGCTGTTCGATCTCGGCGAGGGCGTGTCTGGAGATGCGATTGCCGGGAGTGTGCATTTCGCATGAAAAAGGGCCGCCTTTCGGGCGGCCCTTTTGTCTGAATGGAGCGTGGCCTCAGCCGCCCTTGACCGAACCGGCCAGAAGGCCGCGGACGAAGTAGCGCTGGAGCGAGAAGAACACGATCAACGGGACGATGATCGAGATGAACGCCCCGGCGGTCAGGATTTCCCAGTTGTCGCCGCGCGAACCGAGCAGGGCGCGCAACTGCCCGGTCAACACCAGTTCGTCCTGGCTCTGCCCGAGGAACACGATGGCGACCAGAAGGTCGTTCCAGACCCAGAGGAACTGGAAGATGGCAAAGGACGCCAGGGCCGGGAACGAGAGCGGCAGGACCATGGTGGCGAAAATCTGGAAGTGCGAAGCACCGTCCATACGCGCGCTTTCCATGATCTCGCGCGGCAGGCCCGCCATATAATTGCGCAGCAGATAGATGGCGAGCGGCAGACCGAAGGCGGTGTGGGCAAGCCATATCCCGAGATAGGATTTCGAGTTGCCGCCGAACGTCGTCGCGATGCCGTTATACATGCGCAACAGCGGTATGAGCGACATCTGCAACGGCACGACAAGCAGGCCGACCATCAGTGCGACCAACAATGTTCGGCCCGGAAACCGCATCCACGCCAGCGCATAGGCAGCGAAGGCGGCGATAAGGATGGGAATGATGGTGGCCGGCACCGTAACCGTGAACGAGTTGACGAACGCCCGCCCAATGCCGGCCGAGGTCAGCACTTCGGTATAGTTTTCCAGCGTAAACCGGGGCGGAACCGCCGAGGTGTAGAATAGCCTTACGCGGTCATGCTCGAAGGCGGTGGGTGAGGTCCAGACATAGGAGCCGTCTTCGGACACGATGATCTCGCCGCCAACGCGCATTTGTGCCGGCGAGCCGACGGCAAATTCGGTTGGATTGTTGATCGAGGTGCCGAAGCTGACGATGGTCTCGTTGGAGCCCTCCGCCAGAACATTGCCGCGAATGACGTATTGACCGCCCTCCTCGACCTGATCGGCAGCGGTGCCGAGGACACCGACGCTGCTCCGCTCAACGGTGGTCAGCGAAGTCCACCAGCCGGAAACGGCCAGTTGGTCCTTGTCGCGGACCGAGGAAATGAGCAGGCCGAACGTGGGCACTGTCCAGATCACGACGAGGAGCAGCAGGGCAAGATGGGCCACTGCGCGCCCCGGTGTGACACGGACCTTGCTCATCCAGCCGCTTCTGGCCTCAGCGCTTGTCGTTTGCACGTCTGCAATCGTAGCCATCAGTGCGTCCCCTGTTCAGAGCTGGCCTGGCGGATGTTCCAGATCATCACGGGCAGAACCGCGATCATGATGACCAGTGCAACGACCGAGCCGTGGCCGAAATGGTTGGCGCGGAACATCTGGTCGTACATGAGGTTGGCCAGAACCTGTGTGTCCCATTGCCCGCCGGTCATGGCGAGCACGATGTCGAAGATCTTGAGCACGACGATGGTGATTGTCGTCCAGACCACAAGGATGGTGGGCAGGATCTGCGGGATCATGATATCGAAAAATATCCTGATGTCGCTGGCCCCATCGATGCGGGCGGCCTCGATGGTTTCCTCGGGGATGCCGCGAAGCGCCGCCGAGAGAATGACCATGGCAAAGCCGGTCTGAATCCAGACAAGGATCACCATAAGGAAAAAATTGTTCCAGAATGGCAGCGTGATCCAGGCCTGGGGCTCGCCACCGAACGCCATGACCATGGCGTTGAGCAGGCCGATCTGCTCGCCGGTGCCCCGATAGTCATAGATGAACTTCCAGATCACCGACGCGCCGACAAAGGAGATGGCCATCGGCATGAAAACCAGTGACTTGGCGATGTTGCCCCACCAGAGCCTGTCGGCAAGGACCGCGACCAGCAGGCCAAAGGCCGTGGCTGCCGAGGGCACCACGATAAGCCACAGCGCGTTGTTGATAAGCGACTGCACAAATGCGGGGCTGCCGAGCGCCCACAGCCAGTTTGACGTACCGACGAAATTGCGCCCGCCGCCATCGTAGAAGGTCAGCCGTATGGTCTCGAAAACCGGATAGACCAGGTAGACCGTGAGAAAGAACAGTGCCGGAAACAGGAAGAGCCACGGACGAATTCGGGTCCGCAGTGTATCCCGCCGAATGGAGGTGGGACCGTCCACGTTCTCGGTCGACAAAAGCCTGTCGAGAAGCCAGTTGCTTCCCCAGAAATAGATAAAGGCAAAACCAACGCCGACGACAATGGTTATGGCCGCATATAGAATCTGATTGACCATCGGGCTCCCCCCACGCTCTTTTTGAGCGTCTTGTTGAAACGCCGGAGCGATGAACGCTCCGGCGTCAGTTTGTCAGGTCAGAGGTTATTCCAGGCAGCTTCGATTTCGGAAGCCGCTTCCTCGGCGGACGCGCCGCCGACGAAATCGACCATGCCGGTCCAGAATGCACCGGCGCCGATGGCACCTGGCATCAGATCCGAACCGTCGAACCGGAAGGTATCGGCAGCGAGCAGGATTTCGCCCTGGGCGCGCAGCGTGTCATCCGCATAGGCAGCAAGATCGACGCCGGTGTGCGGTGTGAGAAAGCCTGCAGTGGCCATCCAGATTTCGTGCGCTTCGGGATCCTTGAGGAAGTCCATGAAAGCGCGCGCACCCGGGGTGTCGTTGGTGATGGCGGCAAGAGTGCCGGCACCAAGAACGGGGCTACCGAGATCTTTTTCAGCATAGCCGGGGAAGTAGAAGAAGTCGGCGTCCACACCGAGTTCGGTCCCATCGGGGAAGAACGCCGAGATGAACGAAGCCTGGCGATGCATGTAGCACTGCGGCGGCACCTGGAAGAGACCGGTGGGGCTATCGCGGAAGTCGGTGGTGCCGACAGCCTGAGCGCCACCAGCGACCCAACCGTCAGTCTTGACGAAGGTGCCGAAGGTATCGATCGCTTCGACAACGCGCGGGTCATCGAAGGGGATTTCGTGAGCGACCCACTGGTCATAGACGCTGGGGTCCTGCGTGCGAAGCATCAGATCTTCCACCCAGTCAGTGGCCGGCCAGCCAGTCGCAGCATCCGACCCGATGCCGATGCACCACGGCGTGCCGCCATCGGCGACGATCTGCTCGGACAGAGCCAGCAGGTCTTCCATGGATTCGGGCACTTCATAGCCGGCGTCAGCGAAGTTGTCGGGAACGTACCAGACGAGCGACTTCAGATTGACGTTGTAGAAAAAGCCGTAAAGCTCTTCCTCGCCAGTCTCGTTGGCGTATGTGCCAAGATCGACCCAGGATTCGCCAGCGGCGTAGTTGTTGAGGATCCAGTCACCCGACCCTTCAGGCAGCGGAGACAGGAAGCCCTGGGACGCCATGTTGGCGGCAAGTCCGGGCTGGGGGAAGAATGTGACTTCCGGTGCAGAACCGGCCTGAGCGTCAATGACGATCTGCTGTTCGAGGCTGTCGGAACCGACATATTCAGCGTTTGCGCCGGTGCGCTCATTGAAGGCATCGACAACCGCTGTAAAGGATTCGATCTCAACACCACCGACCCAGGGGCCGAAAATGGTAAGTTCTTCGCCGTTCAAGTCAGGCAGGTCGACGGCCTGCGCAGCGGCGGGAGCCGCAAGGGCAAGGGAAAGCGCCAGAGCCGATGCTCCAGCCAGTAGGGTTTTGTGCATGTAGTCCTCCCATAGCACATAAAGACGCAGTTACGGCGCCTGATCGCCGAATACGACATTCCAAAACGTTTTGGCAACCAAAACGTTTTTGCCGCCCCTTTTAGCAGTATGGGCTTTGTCGTGCGGCCATTCGAGCGTTGCACAAAGCTGCTGGTTTGCCAAGCCGGTAACGCGGTATTGCGGGGGTTGGATACGGCGATTGCGCGCGCCCGATCAGCCTTCGGACTCGCCGGAACCGGCGTCGTAACGCGCCCGGGCGAGATCAATGGCGGAAACGTTTTCCACTGCCCAATTGCTCAGAACGGTTACCGGCGTCTGCAGCGACCGCCCAAGGTCGGTCAACTCGTACTCGACATGGGGCGGGAGCGCGGCAATGACGGTGCGACAGACTAGGCCGTCCCGCTCGAGGCCGCGCAGGGTGCGGGTCAGCATGCGCTGGGAAATATCGTCGATAGAGCGGAGCAATTGCCCGAAACGCAAAGGCCCCTCCCCCAGCCGCGTTACGATCAACAGGCTCCATTTGTCGCCGATGCGCGCCAGAACCTGACTGATCTTGAGGCAATCCTCGGTCGGGTGCGACTTTTGCAGCGCCGTTACATTCATGTGCCTTACCTTACAGAAAAGTGCCGTCTTGCGGGCAATCTTACTTACTATCATATACGATAGGAACCAATAGTAACAAGAGGAACGGGCAATGCCTGACTATGGCCATGAGCTGATGTTCGGGACGTTCACGACCCCATCGGCCAAAGACCCCCAGCATGCCGTAGCGATTGCCCAGACTGCTGAAGCGGCGGGACTCGATGCCGTGACGATACAGGACCATCCCTACAATTCGGACTTTCTGGACACCTACACGCTGCTGACGTGGATTGCGGCCAAGACCAGCCGCATCAGGGTGGCGGCAAATGTCACCAATTTGCCGCTGCGCCCGCCGGTGGTGCTGGCCAAGGCGGCAGCCAGCATCGATCTGCTTTCGGGCGGCCGTTTCGAGATGGGGCTGGGCGCCGGTGGATTCGGGGACGCAATCAAGGCTGCGGGCGGGCCGGACCTGATTGCTGGCCAGCGCGTGGATGCGCTCCAAGAAGCTATCGAGGTCATGCGCTCGATCTGGGACACAAGCCGGGCCGGGCTCAAGCATGAGGGCGAGCACTACAAGATCAACGGACTGCGGCGCGGGCCACGCCCGGCGCATGAGATCGGGATATGGCTGGGGGCCTACAAGCCCCGCATGCTCGGGATCACCGGAGCGAAGGCCGATGGATGGCTGCCGAGTTGGGAGTATCTCAAGACGCCGACACTGGCGGAATCGAACGCGATGATCGACGAAGCCGCGATCGCGGCCGGACGGCAACCTTCCGATATCAAGCGGCTGCTCAATATCGGGCGCCCGGCTATTGGAGCATCGGATGGCGCGTTCTTACAGGGACCGGCCAGCCAGTGGGTCGAGCAATTGTCCGAACTGATCCTCGAACACGGGTTCAGCGGGTTCTTTTTTGGCGGGGACGATCCCGACCTGCTGGGGGTGGTCGGCGAGGAGATTGCACCCGAAGTTCGGAGCATTGTGAGCAAGGCGCGGGCCGAGGCGGGCACAGCTGCGCCGCGCCGCAGCGCGGTACTGTCCAAGCGCATGGAGGGGATCGATTATGACGCCCTGCCCCAGGCGCTGGCCGATCGCGCCATCGAGCCGGGCGATTTCCGCTATGAGGGCGTGCGGCATTCCTATGTGTGGTCGGGGCGGCCGGGGCTGGTGATCAAGCCCGAGACGGCTGAAGAGGTCTCGGCGGCGGTGCTTTATGCGCGTGCGCAAGCGGTACCGCTGTCGGTGCGCAGCGGCGGGCATGGGATCAGCGGGCGTTCGACCAACAGAGGCGGGATCGTCATCGATCTCGGCGCGATGAACGGGATCGAGGTGCTCGACGCGCAAACCGGACTTGTGCGGTTGGGCGCGGGTGCGCGGTGGAGCGAAGTCGCGGCCAAGCTCGGCGAGCACGGGCTGGCGATGAGCTCTGGCGACTATGGCGGAGTGGGCGTTGGCGGGCTCGCGACGGCGGGCGGGCTGGGCTATCTGGCGCGCAAGTTCGGGCTGACCATAGATCATGTCGTTGCCGCAGAAATCGTTCTCGCCGACGGGCGGATCGTGCGGGTCGACAAGGACAATGAGCCCGATCTTCTGTGGGCCATTCGCGGGGCGGGCGGCAATTTCGGCGTCGTGACCGCGTTCGAGCTTGAAGCCTACCGGCTGGGCGATGTGATCCAGGCCGTGCAGGTGTTCGATGGCACGGACATGGCGAGCGTCCTCGAGCGGTGGGGCGCCCTGGTCGAGGCATCGCCCAGGGAATTGACCAGCTTTCTGATGGCCGTGCCCGGCAATTCCGGGCAAGGGCCGATGGCTCAGGCGATCAGTGTTTATGCGGGTGCGGATAGAGATGCGGCGGCCGAAGCGATTAACGCGCTCGGCGAAGCGGGGCCGATACTCGATCAGCGCGCATATCTCACACCTTATGCCGGTGTTGTGGCCCATCCCGGGGGTGAGCATCGCGGCGGCAGTGCTGTGATCCGGTCCGGACTGGTGGACCATTTCACGCCCGAAATCGCGGCGCGGGCGAGCGGGCTGCTCGCGTCTGGAGCGGCCAATCTGCTGCAGATCCGGTCGGTAGGCGGGGCCGTCAACGATATTGCGGCTGACGCCATGGCCTACCCGCACCGGACGCAGAATTTTTCGATGATCGCTGCGGGCAGCCGTGGACAGTCCGACCTGCTCAATGCGCAATGGGGCGAACTTCGGCCCCTGCTCAACGGCATGTATCTCAATTTCGAGACCGACACGCATCCCGACCGGCTGTTAGAGGCGTTTCCCGAGCCTGCACTGTCACGGTTGCGGACGCTCAAGCGGCGCTACGATCCGGACAATGTGTTCAACATGAACTTTGCGATTGGGACCGAGGCGGATGAGGTGCGGGCCGCGGAATAGGACTGGACCCCGGGAATAAATCCCGGGGTGACACGGCGGTGACGAAAGCGCTCTAGGCGACGCGGGAGCGGTTGGCGCCGGTAAGCAGGGACTGGAAGGCGCGGTAGGAGGATTTCGGGGTGCGCTTCTGGGTCTTGTAATCGACGTGAACCAGCCCGAACCGCTTGTCGTAGCCTTCGGCCCATTCATAGTTGTCGAGCAGGGACCAGCCGAAATACCCGCGCACGTCGGCGCCGCGCTTCTGGGCGGCGAGGACGGCGCCGAGATGGCCATCGTAATAGGCAACACGGCGCGGATCGTCGGTGCCTTCGACTTCGGCCATGCCGTTCTCGGTTACATAGAGCGGCACGTCCGTATAGTCAGCAGAGATGCGGGTGAGGATTTCCTCGAGCCCTTCGGGGAAGATTTCCCAGCCGATATCGGTTTTTTCAAGCGGGCCGTCGACCTTGCGCAGAGGGAACGCGCCGCGTTCGGGGGCGTGCTCGTAAAGGCCGCGGGTGTAATAATTGACGCCGAACCAATCGATGGGCGTTGAAACCACCGCCATGTCGTCGGCGAAATCGTCGGGCATGTGGGGCGTGTAGTGAGCGAGCACGTCGGCCGGATATTTGCCCTTGAACAGGCCATCGAGATACCAGCGGTTGAAGATGCCATCCCAGAGGCGGGCCGCGCCCATATCCTCGGGCTTGCCGGTTGCGCCCTGGGCGACTTCGAAATTGCACACGATGCCGAGATTGTTGCCGCCCTCGGCGCGCATGGCGTTAATCGCCGTGCCATGCGCGAAAAGCACGTGGTGGGACGCGCGGGCCGCGGCGCGGATATCGCGGTAACCGGGCGCGTGAATGCCGAGCATGTGGGATAGGAAGGCAACGCACCACGGTTCGTTGATGGTGGCTGTGGTTTCCAGCCGGTCGCCGAAGTTTTTCTGGACTAGCACGGCGTAATCGGCGAACCAGTTGGCGATGTCGCGATTGAGCCAGCCGCCCTTGTCCTGCAGGGCGCTGGGCAAATCCCAGTGGTAGAGGGTCGCGAAGGGTTTCAGGCCGCGCTCGAGCATGCCGTCGATGAGGCGGTCGTAGAAATCGATGCCTTTCTGATTGACCTGCCCTACCCCTTCGGGGATCAGGCGCGGCCAGGCGAAGGAAAAGCGGTAGGCATCGAACCCGCCATCAGCCAACAGGTCGAGATCCTCGGGCCAGCGATTGTAGTGATCGCAGGCGATCTTGCCGGTCTCGCTGTTGTGGACGTTGCCGGGGGTCGTCGAAAACGTATCCCAGATGGACGAGCCGCGACCGTCGGTTTGCCCGCCCTCGATCTGATAGGCGGCGGTGGCCGCGCCAAACAGGAAATCCTCGCCGAAATCGGCGCGCTTATGGCTGAACATTGTCGGCTCTCCGCCCAGAGTGCGATTTTTGTAATCGGTTACATTATGATTATCAGCGTTTTCCCGATTTGTCATCATCGAGAGCGGCGCTTAGCATTTTCCGCTTTTCCTGAAATCGCGAAAAGCCTCTAACTCATTGTTTTGTCGCGTTTCGCTTGCACGGCCCTTCGGGCCCAAACCGGCTAAGTGGTCCCCATCCCCGATCGGGTCGAGGACATGCTTGTCCTGGAAACACTCTAACCGATGTCAGAAGATTTTTGCCCGCGACAGGGTGGCGGCAAGGCGCTCGGCGATGGCAACAAACGCCTGGGCATCCGGCCCGTCACCGGAGGAAACGGCGGGCTTGCCGGCATCAGCGCCCTCGCGGATCGACATGACCAGCGGAATTTCGCCGAGAAACGGGATGCCCATTTCCGCAGCAGCGGCCTTTGCGCCGCCATGACCGAAAATATCGTAGCGATTACCGGTATCGGGCGCGATGAAATAGCTCATGTTCTCGACAATGCCGAGGACGGGCACATTGGTGCGGGTGAGCATGTCGATGGCTTTTCGCGCATCGATGAGCGCCAGATCCTGCGGCGTGGAGATGATCACCGCGCCGGCTAGTTCGACCTGCTGCACCAGAGAAATCTGGATGTCGCCGGTGCCGGGCGGCAGATCGACGACGAGAACATCGAGCTGGCCCCAGTCGGTTTCGCGCAGCAATTGGCGCAAGGCCGATGTTGCCATGGGGCCGCGCCAGACAACGGCCTGGGTGCCGGTGAGCATGGGGCCAATGGACATGGCCTTGAGGCCATAAACCTCGAAGGGTTTGAAAATGCCGTCGTCGCGGACGGCGGGCTTGCCCTCGATGCCGAGGAGTTTGGGCAAGGACGGGCCGTAGAGATCGGCGTCGAGAATGCCGACCTTGAGACCCTGCCGGACGAGGCCAAGGGCTATGTTGACGGCGCATGTGGATTTGCCGACGCCACCCTTGCCCGAGCCGACGGCGATGATGTGCTTGATACCGGGCACGGGGGATTTCGGTGGTGGGCCGGGGCGCGGCGAGGCGCCCTTTGGGGCCGCCTGAGCAGGCGCCTTGTCTCCGGTCAGCGACACCATGACCTTGCGGCCTTCGGCTACCTGCCGGGTTGCTTCTTCGGCAGCCGTGCGGGCCGGGGCAAAGGCCTTTTCCATGCCCGGCGAAACCGAGATGGCAAAGGCTATGGCGCCCTTGGTGACGATGATATCGGACAGGCCGGGGAAATCGGCGAGCGAAGACCCGCCGGGCACCTCTATGGTGCCCAGCGCGTCCTGGATTTTCTTGCGGACATCATCCTCGGACAAGTGAAACTCAGATGATCGACTGGCCCGTGGACTTCCAGTCCTTGACGAAAGCGTCGAGACCCTTGTCGGTCAAAGGATGGTCGGCCAGTTTCTTGAGCACGCCCGGCGGAATGGTCGCCACATCCGAACCTGCCAGAGCGGCGTCGGAGACGTGGTTGGGCGAACGGATCGAGGCGGCCAGAATCTGGGTGTCGAAGCCGTAATTGTCGTAAATCACCCGGATATCGGCGATGAGCTGCATGCCATCGAGATTGATGTCGTCGAGACGGCCCAGGAACGGCGAGATATAGGTCGCGCCGACCTTGGCAGCGAGCAGCGCCTGATTGGCCGAGAAACACAGGGTAACGTTGGTCTTGACGCCGCGGTCGGACAGGGTCTTGCAGGCCTTGAGGCCGGCCAGGGTCAAGGGCACCTTGATGACAACGTTGTCGGCGATCTTGGCCAGCACATCGGCTTCGGCCATCATGCCGTCATAGTCGGTGGCGGCAACCTCTGCGGAAACCGGCAGGCCCGGCAAAAGTTCGCAGATTTCCTTGACCACTTCCTTGAAATCGCGGCCCGACTTGGCGACCAGCGACGGATTGGTCGTAACGCCGTCGAGCAGACCGGCATCGTGCAGTTCGCGGATTTCATTTATGTCGGCGGTGTCGACGAAAAACTTCATTTTCTCACCCTTGGAATAATACTTTGGTCTAATGACCAAGGTGTAGCACGGAATGGCTTTGCCGCAACAATGGCCTTTGAGGTGTCACGCTTCAGCGCGTGGCACCAACGATGGCATCGGCCAGACGCTGGATACGCTCGTGAGCCAGGCCGGCGATGTTTATGCGGCTGTCATCTAACATATAGACCGCATTTTCGGCTTTTAAATGGTCGACCGTTTCAACTTTGAGTCCCAAAAGCGAGAACATGCCGCGATGTTCGGCGACGAAATCAAAATCGGAACTGTTCGAGCGTGACCGGATGGCATCGGCCAGCGCCTGACGGTTGGCGACCATGCGGCTGCGCATGGCCTCGAGTTCGGCCTTCCATTCGGCGCGCAGGTCGGCATCTTCCAAAATGACCCGGACAATTTCCGCGCCGTGATCGGGCGGCTGGGAGTAAGCGCCACGGATGACGTTGAGCATCTGGGAATTGACGGTATCGGCCTGTGCCGCATCCTTGCCCACCACGATGGCGCAGCCGGTGCGTTCGCGATAGATACCGAAATTCTTCGAGCAGCTTGTCGCGCAGACGAATTCGTCGATTTCAGCGGCCAGCGCGCGCAGGCCATAAGCATCTTCGTCCAGCCCGTCACCGAAACCCTGATAGGCCATGTCGACGAGCGGGAACGCACCGGTGCGCTTGAGCGACGCGATGACCTTGTGCCACTGGTCGTGGTCGAGGTTGGCGCCGGTGGGGTTGTGGCAGCAGCCGTGGAGCAGAACGATATCGTTCTTGCCGAAGCTGTCGAGCTTGGCGAGCATTTCGTCAAACCGGACCTTGCCGGTTTCCGGGTCGAAATAGGGGTAAGCCTCGACCGGAAAGCCAGCCTGTTCGGCCATGGGCCTGTGGTTGGGCCATGAAGGATCGGAAATCCATACGGTGGCGTCGGGGTTGGCACGCTTTAGAAGCGTCAGCAGAACCCAGAGGGCGCCGGTGCCGCCGGGTGCCTGTGCGGCGCGGACGCGATCGTCGGGCACCGCGCCATCGAGCGCGAGGTCGACCATGGCTTTGGCAAAGCCCTTGTTGCCGGCAACCCCAATATAGGACTTGGTTTTCGAGGTGGATACGATCCGCTCCTCGGCTTTTCTGACGGCGCTCATGATGGGCGTATTGCCCTCGTCGTCCTTATAGACGCCGATGCCGAGGTCAATTTTGCCGGGCCGGTCGTCGGCGGCAATTTCGGCCATCAGTGCAAAAATCTTGTCCTGGGGTGCCTTGGAAAGGGTCTCGAACATTCTCGCTCTCGAGCTTGGGTAGGGAAAAGGCGCGGGGCCTTTATAGATTCCCCCGGCGCTAATGCAATGGCCGGGGGCTTCCAAGTGGCGGAATGGTTTTGCGAAATATGGCCAGCCTTAGAACTGGCGTCCGATCATGGCGTCGACCGAAAAACGATTGCCGCCGGCCATGACGAAATAGAGCAGGATCGTCGACCAGAGGATGGAGAGTTCGGCGCCCGACCAGCCCTGCCCCATGGCGACCCAGTGGGCATAGACGGTGGTAAGAAGAACAATCGTCGTAGCAAAGGCGGCCGGGCGGGTGAGCAGCCCCAGAACCAGAAGGATACCGCCGAAAAATTCGGTTGCCGCCAAAAGGGGCGCCCAGAAGACGCCGGGGGCAAAGCCCAGACCCTCGATCATTCCGGCCATGCCGAAGGGGTTTTGGATTTTCGGCCAGCCGTGAACGATTAGGGCAATGCCGGCGAAAACACGCATAGCGGTTTCGGCAAGAGGCCGGCCCAATTCGTAGATGCGTTCGAGGGGTGGCAGAATGAGACGAGGTTCGCTGCTGGGGATCGATTGGGTCATAAGAAAATGCTCCTGAAGGAAAAACAAAACCTCCCGGAGTTCACTTTTGTCAGGAACGGCGCAGGCTCAAGTTAAATTTCCGCAATAAACGCAGGGAGATGGCTATATCCGGGTCACAAAGACGTCATAGCGCGTGGTTTTACCCAATATCTGGTGGCTGGGCTTGCGCAGCCCTACTATCGGCGCGGCGCGCAACGGCCATTTGAGGACAACGCGGTTTTGGGCTGCGGCCAGCGCTGCATCCATGAGTTCGTGCGCGTCGGGGTCGGCACCCACTACATCGCGCAGGTCGCGCATCTGCTTTTTGACCAGGGCCGATTTGGTGCGCTCGGGGTGCATGGGATCGACCAGCACGACCTCGGGCGAAAGGGTGGGGAGCAGTTCACGGGAATCGCCGAGCAGCAGCGTCATGCGCGCGATGATGGCGGCAAGATCGTCGCTGTGGTTGCGGGCGGCGATCATGGCGCGATCGAGGGCGGCGTGGACCTGGGGGCTGCGCTCAATGAGGGTGACCTCGGCGCCCAGCGAGGCGAGAAAAAACGCATCGCGCCCCATGCCGGCCGTCGCGTCCACGATTGTTGGCATTGCGCCTTTGGCCATGCCGCAGGCCCGCGGAAGGGGCTGCCCCCTGCCCTCGCCACTGCGCAGGCGGAAGCCGACGGCGCCGCCGACAAAGTCTATGACGATGGGAGATGAATCTGCGTCTGGCATCTCTGGGTCCAATTCTATACACGGGGGATAGCTTCCCGCCCCGCCAGAGACAAGAGACGTTGACGGCGCGTGCCGCGGCGCAGACACTGCATGTTTCACATATCGCCTTCAGGTTTCCCTATGCCCATCATCAACCGTGTTGCCGAATTCCACGCCGATATCGCCGCGTGGCGCCAGCACCTGCACGCCAATCCCGAGCTTCTCTATGACGTCTATGAGACTGCGGCGTTCGTGGCCGAGCAGCTCAAGACATTCGGCATCGATGAGGTGGTTACAGGCATCGGGCGGACCGGGGTGGTCGGGGTCATACGCGGCAAGGGGGGGTCAGATCGCGTGGTCGGGTTGCGGGCCGACATGGACGCCCTGCCGATTACCGAGCGGACCGGGAAACCCTATGCCTCGGGCAATGCTGGCAAGATGCACGCGTGCGGCCATGACGGGCACACCGCAATGCTGCTGGGCGCGGCGCGGTATCTGGCCGAAACGCGCAATTTCGATGGTACCATCATCGTTATTTTCCAGCCGGCCGAAGAGGGCGGCGGCGGCGGGCGCGTGATGGTGGAAGACGGGCTGATGGAGCGGTTCGGTATTTCCGAAGTGTTCGGCATGCACAACATGCCGGGCATTCCGCTGGGCGAATTTGCCATACGGACCGGCGGGATCATGGCCGGAACCGACCAGTTCGCAATCGATATCGAGGGGCATGGCGGACACGCTGCAATGCCGCACCTTGCGGTCGATCCCGTGATCGTTGCCGCACACATCATCACCGGGTTGCAGACGCTCGTGTCGCGTTCGATCGATCCGATCCGCTCGGCGGTTCTTTCGGTCACAACGGTCAATGCGGGGACTGCCTACAACGTCATTCCGCGCACGGCTCGGCTGACAGGAACCGTGCGCACGCTCGACGAGGATGTGCGTACAAAGATGGAAGAGGGTATCAAGCGGCTCGCGCCCCAACTTGCCATGGCGTTCGGAGCCAGCGCGACCGTCAAATGGATGCGGGGGTATCCGGTTACGGTCAATGCGGCCGAACAGACGGTTTTTGCGGCCGAGGTGGCCCGGGAAATCGTTGGCGAGGAACGCGTGAACGACACTGTCGATCCCACCATGGGCGGGGAGGATTTCGCCTATATGCTCAACGCGCGGCCGGGCTCCTATATTTTCCTTGGTAATGGTGACAGTGCGGATTTGCACACCGACACCTACGATTTCAACGACGAGGCCATCGATCTGGGCGTGAGCTATTGGGTGCGGCTGGCGGAGAGAGCGCTGGCGGCGCAGTAGGAGCGGGCCATGCACTGGGCGCTCCGAACCGGCTTCACCCTTATCATCGCAGCCATCGGCTCCTTTGCGATCAGCATGCTCGGAGTTCCGGGCGGGATGCTGATGGGCGGCGCGCTGGCGGTTTCCATTGCTGCGCTGTCAGGGTTTCCGGCAACAATGCCGACGGGTTTGCGCAATGTGCTTTTCGTCTGCGTGGGGCTGTCGATGGGGGCCAATGTGGCGCCCGACACGCTGCAGCTGATTGGCCAATGGCCGATAACGCTTGCCGCGCTGGCGCTGGAGCTCGTGGTTATCGTTCTGGTCTGCGGTATTGTCCTTCGCCGGCTGTTCAAATTCGATGCGGGCACGGCCTATCTTTCATCCTTTCCCGGCCATTTGTCCTTCATCATGGCATTGGCTTCGACGGGGGTCGGCAATCCACGGCAGATCGTCATCATCCAGGTGCAAAGGGTGATGTTTCTCACCCTTTTTGCGCCCATCGGCGCACTGTTCCTGCCTGTTGGCCATTACGCGGGCGCGGGCACCGAATTGATGGACCTGACGACGCTGGCCATGGTCACGGCGGGTTGCGCCTTTGTCGGCTGGGTGTTCACGCGTCTCAAAATGCCGGCCGGCTATGTGTTGGGATCGATGGCCTTTGCGACGGTGATGAAGCTGACCGGGCATTTCGACGGTTCGTTGCCGCCGATCCTCGTCGATCTGACCTTTGTGGGCATGGGCGCATTGATCGGGTCGCGCTTTGCGGGCATGACGCGCGCCGAATTCATGCAGGCCGCATTGGGCGGGACAGTGGCGACCACAATCACTGTTGCGCTGACGACGGTCTTTGCGCTTGCGGCCGGCGTCTTCGTTTCCATGCCCATTGGCCAGATCTGGCTGGGCCTGTCGCCCGGCGGGCTGGAATCTATGGGCGCGCTGGGTATCGCACTGGGCTACGATACGGCGTTCATTGCCGCCCACCATGTGGCGCGGTTGCTGATGCTGACCATTGCCATTCCGCTGGTGGTCATGCTGGTCAAGGGACGTCAGCCCTTGACCGAGCCTTCCGAAAGTCCGGAAACCAAATAACGCTGGGCGATCAGGAAGACGACGGTGATGGGGATTCCCGAGAGGATCGCGGCGGCGGCGAAATCGCCCCAGCGGTATTCGAATTCGCTCAGATAAAAGCGCGAGCCGGTGGCGAGGGTCAGGTTTTCTTCCGAGCGCAAGAGGATCGAGGCGATGGGGTAATCGTTGACGACCCCGATAAAGACCAGAACGAACACCACCGCCATGATGGGCACCGCCAGGGGCAGGAAGACGAAGCGGAAGGTCTGCCAGGGGGTGGCGCCGTCGATGGCGGCGGCCTTGTCGAGCGCCGGGTCGACGCTGTCGAAATAGCCCTTGATGGTCCAGATGTGCATCATGACGCCCGAGAGATAGACAAGCACCAGCGAGGTGTGGCTATCGAGGCCGATGATCGGTGAGATGCCGCCCATCGTATCGAAAATGGCATAGAGCGCGACGAGGGCCAGCGTTGTGGGAAACATCTGGATGATGAGCAGGGAATCGAGGAACGCCATGCGGCCGCGGAACTGGATGCGGCTGAGCGCGTAGGCCGAAATCGTTGCGATGGCCAGGGCGCCGGCGGCCGAGATGAGGCCGAGCTTTATCGAATTCCACATCCAGAGCAGCACCGGATAGGGCGGCTCAACCACAGTGCCGTTGGCGCGCGTGTATTCAAGGCCGAGAGCGAGATACCAGTGCTCGAGCGTGGGGTTGGTGGGGATCAGGGTGCCGACCGAGAAATTGCCCTCCCGGAACGAGATCGAGACAACCATCAGGAACGGGAACATGATGACCGTGATGAAAGCGATCATGAAGCCGTGGGCCGCGAGTTTCTTGAGCCGCAGGGCGCCCTTATTCTCAACGATCATTGGACCGCCCCCTTCTGCGTACGGCGCATGGCGACAAAATTTGCGTAGGAGATGACCGTCACGACGAGGAAGATGATGAGCGTGATGGCGCCGGCCAAGCCAAATTGCTGGCCGGAATCCATGAAGGCCATGCGGAAGGTGAACGACCCCAGTATGTCGGTCTGGCCGGCGGGGATGACCGTGCCGGGAATATCGGGACCGCCTGTGGTTAGCAGCAGAATGAGAACGATGTTGTTGAAATTGAAGGCGAAGGTGGCCAGCAGCAGCGGCAGGAAGGGCGGCAGGATCTGCGGCAGGGTGATGGTGAAAAACACCCGCAAGGCCCCTGCCCCTTCAAGGATCGCCGCTTTTTTCTGCTCCTGGGGCACGGCCTGCAAAAAGCCCATGCCGAGCAGCATCATATAGGGATAACCGAGCCAGACATTGACGATGAGCAGCATGGTGCGGGCCAGAAAGCCATCGGTGAACCATGCGGGGCGTATGCCGAAAATGGCGTTGAGGATCAGGTTGATCTCGCCGAAATTCTGGTTGAACAGCCCGCGAAAGACGAGGATCGAAATGAAGGCCGGTACAGCGTAGGGCAGGATGAGGAGGATCCGATAGGCCGCTCGGAAACGCATATGCTCCCATTGCAGGATGGTGGCAAGGAGCAGCCCCAGCGAGAAACACAGGATCGTCGAACCGACGGCAAAGCCGACGGTCCAGAGGAAGATGCCGACCAGCGGGCCGCGAATGCCCTGAGACTGGAAGATGCGTTCGAAATTGCCGGTGCCGATGAAGACGCGCCAGCCGGGGGTGACGCGGCTGCCATCCTCGCGGACATAAAAGCCGATCTGATGATTGGGCGTGAGGATTTCGCCGGTTTCAACGTGGCGAAGCTTTTCGTCCTCGATCAGTTCGTATTCAGGCTCGACATAGGCAAACTCGCGCAGGCCGGAGGCACGCAACACTGTCTGGTCGGGCAGCGTCACTTCGATTTGCGACAGAGGATCGCGCAGGGCAACGACGTCGCGCATTTCAAGGGTGGCTTGCGGTGCGGTTTCGACCGGCTCGGCCGTAAGGCTGGCTGGCTCGCCATCGAGCGGGGCCGGCTCGGAAAGGAAGCCGCCCTCTCCCTGGGGCAGGAACACCCGATATTGCTCGCCCTCGGCGACAAGCGCAAAGGGGCGCCGGCTATCCTCATCGATGATGCGGCCAGACAAAAGGACGTTCTGGGTGCGCTCGAAGGTCAGGAGGTTGAACGAGGAGTAATTGGTGAAGCCCAGATAGATCGTATAGAGCACCGGAAAGAGGATGAAGAGCAGGACCGCGGCCGCCCCGGGGAAGATGAAGCGCGCGAAATAGAACTGGCGGAAGCCGTAGATGGCGAAAAATGCCAGCGCGACGACAACCAGACACGCGCCGAACAGGGCCTGGCCCACCGCATAGACCACCCAGGCGGCAAACAGGATAGCCAGCGAGACGAGCGCAACGAGCGCCTTGGCCAGAATGTCGCGCCACACAGGGCCACGACTGGCAAGCTGGGCCGTCATTGCAACCGACATGCTCCGTCCTCCCCAGAACGAACGAGGCGGAAATCTCCGCCTCGTTCAGCAATGTTTTATTCGCCCAGGATGCGGGCAGCTGCGTCGTTGAGGGCCTGTTCGACCGACGTTGCGCCCGAGGTGATGTTGCCCAGCGCCGGCTCCATGGCCGACCAGAAGGCGCCCATTTCCGGGTTTGAGGGCATCGGAACACCCACTTCTGCATTGGCGAGGGTCTGAACGATCTTGTCGTCGTCTTCGGCCGCGCCGACTGAAATATCGGTGGGCACGCCAAGCGCTCCGGTCGAGTTCCAGAGCTGGATGTTTTCATCGGTCAGAAGGTAATTCTCGATGAATTCGACGGCCAGATCCTGATTGGGCGAGGCGGCGTTTAGCGCCAGCGCCTGAACGCCCAGGAACGGACGGCTGGCCGAACCGGCCACGGCGGGGAGCGGAGCGACGCCGATATCGAGCCCGGCGTCCTCATAAGCCGACCATGACCACGGGCCGTTGATGATCATGGCGACTTCGCCATTGGCGAACGCGCCTTCCATAACGCCATAATCGACGCCGCGCGGCATGGTGCCGGATTCGATGAGTTCGGCCAGCACTTCACCGCCCTGGATAGCGCCGTCGGTGTTTACACCGGTCTGGGAGCCGTCATAGCTGCCATCGACCATCTCGAAGGCGTAGCCGCCATTGGCGGCCAGCATCGGGAAGGTGAAATAGGTGTCATTGTAGGCCCACATGATGGGCGTTGTGCCTTCGGGGAAGTCCATCGCTGCGATGTCCTCGAAGTTCTCCGGCGGGGTATCGACGAGATCACGATTATAGACCAGCCCGATCGCTTCAACCGCTACGGGATATCCCCAAACGCGATTGTCGAAGGTCACGGCTTCCCATGCACTTTCGAGGTTGGCATCGACAACGGATGCGCTGGGCGAAACCGGGGCGATCAGGCCGCCGGCGGCCCATTCGCCGAGCCGGTCGTGGGCCCACATCACGATGTCGGGGCCATCGCCGGTGGCGGCAGCCTGCTGGTAGCGGTCGGTGAGCGGATCGACATTTTCCACGATGACGCGGATGCCGAGATCGGCTTCGAACTGCTCGCCGATCTGGGTGATCAGATCGGGGGCGCGATCGTCCTGCCAGATGACGATGGCGCCATCTTCGAAGGCATGGGTGATCGAGGTGGAAGCGGCGAGCACGACGAGTGCGCCGGCGAGGCTGAAAGCCGTTTTATTCATTGTGGTGTCCTCCCTGACACGACGATGTCCGGCGCCGCTCCTCGGCGGCATGCCGGACGTTTTGCAAAGCTCACCCTTTTGAAAGGGTGAGCGAGATAGCGGCGGGATCGAACCCGGCGCCGCATTCGATGATGGCGAAACCATTGCCTTCGAGCTTGAGAGCCTTTGCCTCGAGCGTCGCGCCGTTGGAAACACCGGCAATTGTCGCGAGGTTGGGCAGGCCCTTGATCGAAAGGGAGTGTGGTTTTGCCGACAGATTGAAGACGCAAACCAATGCGTCCTGCCCGCTCTGGCGTGAAAAGCCCAGGATCGGCGCCTTGACGTCGTGAAAGGTGATCTCGCCGTCGATCAGCGCTGGATTGTCCTTACGGTATTTCAGGATGGCGCGGTAATAGTGCAGCAGCGAGGCCGGATCGGCTTCGAGCGCTGCAACATTGCGCTTCAGATGCGGTCCCTTGACCGGCAGCCAGGGCTTGACCTCGGAAAACCCGGCATTGAGTTTGCCGGTCCATGGCATGGGCGTGCGGCAGCCGTCACGGCCCTTGTTTTCCGGCCAGAAGCGCAGGCCCGGCGGGTCGGTCAATTCGGAGTATTCGAGTTCGGCTTCGGGCAATCCGAGTTCTTCGCCCTGATAGATGCAGGCTGTCCCTTTCAGAGACAGCAGCAGGGCGACCGACAGGCGGCCGAGGGCATCGGGGGTGACGGCGTGCCCTTCCCAACGGGTAATGTGGCGGTTCACATCGTGGTTGGAAAAACTCCAGCACGGCCAGCCATCGGGCGCCCCCTTGAAGAAGTTTTCGACCCGCGAGCGGAAATGTTGGGGCGTGAAGGTCGGGCCCAGCATGTCGAACGAATAGCACATGTGCAAAAGATCATCGCCCGATGTGTAGGCCGCCATGATCTCGATTGCGCGGTGGGCCTCGCCCACTTCGCCAACCGTGGTCGTGCCGGGAAACTCATCGAGGAGCGCACGGACACGCTTGAGAAAATCGATATTTTCCGGGCGGTTCTTTGAATAAAGGTGCTCTTGCATCCCATAGGGATCGGCTTCGAGGGGCGTTTCCTCTTCGCGCGGCGCGGGCGGATTGTCGCGCAGATCCTCATCGTGGAAATAATAGTTCACGGTGTCGAAGCGGAAGCCGTCAACGCCACGTTCGAGCCAGAACCGCATGGTGGCCAGCACCGCGTCCTGCACTTCGGGATTGTGGAAATTGAGATCGGGCTGGGCGATGAGGAAATTGTGCAGATAGTACTGCCTGCGCGTCCCGTTCCACTCCCAGGCGGGACCGCCGAACACCGATGGCCAGTTGTTTGGCGGCATGCCGTCGTCTTTGGGATCGACCCAGACATACCAGTCGGCGCGGGGGTTATCGCGCGAGGATTTGGATTCGATGAACCAGGGATGCTTGTCTGAGGTGTGGCTGACCACCTGGTCGATGACGACCTTGAGGCCGAGCTCGTGGGCTTTTTCGATCAGCGCGTCGAAATCGGCGAGCGAGCCGAACAGCGGATCGATGTCGGTATAGTTGGAGACGTCGTACCCCATGTCGGCCATGGGGGAGGTAAAGATCGGGGAGAGCCAGATTGCGTCCACGCCGAGCGACGCAACATGCTCGAGCCGGTCGAGGATGCCGCGCAGATCGCCGATCCCGTCCCCATTGCTGTCCTGAAAGGAGCGCGGGTAAATCTGGTAGATCACCCCGCCGCGCCACCAATCCGACATTGCAAACCTCCTTGCGCGTGCTGTCTCGATTGCCGGTAATTCAAACCGGTTTAGTTTTTCTGTCAACCGGAGAAATTCGCTGTAACTTTTAATTCACATAGGACCATGAATTCGCGCCCATCGATGATTGACAGGTCAATTTCAAACCGCTTTAAGTTTACACAAGTGCCTTCGGGCACTGCTACAAACAATCGCTTGGGAGGGCGGCTCGGGTGACGACATTGCGGGAACTGGCCACCCATCTGGGCCTGTCGCCGGCCACTGTAAGCCGTGCGCTGAACGGGTTTCCCGAAGTCGGCGAAAAGACCCGCATCCGCGTGGTCGAGGCTGCAAAGGCGCTCGACTATCGCCCCAACACCAGCGCCCGCCGGCTGGCCACCGGCAAATCGGGCATGGTCGGCATCATCTTCCGGGCTGCGCGCAATCTTCTGGTCGATCCCCATTTCGTCGAGTATCTGGCGGGCTTGTCGATGGGACTGGCCGAACGCGAACTCGATCTGATCCTGCGCCATGCGCCACCGGGCGCCCAATTGGCGTCCTATCAACGGCTCATCGCGTCGGGCTCGATCGACGGGCTTATTGTGTCGGCGCCGGAAGTCGACGACCGGCGCATTGCCATGCTGACCGAACGTAACTTTCCTTTTGTCGTTCACGGTCAGGTTGGCGAGGACGTCGCCTACGGCTTTTACGACATCGACAATCATGGTGCCTTTTCGCGGGCCACCGAATTGCTGATTGCGCTGGGGCACCGGCGGATCGCCCTGCTAAATGGATCCGCGGGCCTTGCGTTTGCCGTGCAGCGCGAAGCGGCGTTTCGCACGACGCTCGCGGCGCAGGGTATCCATGTGCCGGCACGGTTCGTTTCCCACGCGGACATGAGCGAGGATGCCGGATACAATCAGGCCGCCAAATGGCTTTCGGGGCTGCATGGGTTTCCACCCACAGCGTTTCTGTGCTCCTCGACGCTGATGGCCATCGGGGTCATGCGCGCAGCGGGGGAAGCCGGGCTGGAGGTCGGCAAGGACATCTCGATCATCGCCCATGACGACGTGCTGCCGCATCTGCGATCCGAGCATTTTTCCACGCCGCTGACGGTCACCCGGGCGCCAATTCGCGAAGCCGGGCTCTGCCTGGCAGAAATGATTCACAAGCGGATCGACGGCGCCGCCCCCAGGAGCCTGCAGAGGACGGCGAATGTCGATCTGATCGTGCGCAGCTCCACGGGGGCCGCGCCGCAAGATGGAGGACGATCATGGTAAACCCGGCACCCATCCAGCAAAGCTCCAGCCCGGTCCTGGCGATCGACGCGCTCGAAAAGCGCTATGGTGCTATCGAGGTGCTCAAATCGATTTCGCTTTCCATCGATCCGGGCGATTTCCTCGTTCTGGTCGGACCATCGGGCTGCGGAAAATCGACGCTGCTCAATTGCATTGCCGGCCTTGAGGAGACGAGCGGAGGCACGATCTCCATCGACGGACGGGACGTGACAAACATTCCGCCGCGCGACAGGGACATCGCCATGGTGTTCCAGTCCTACGCGCTTTATCCGACCATGACGGTTGCCGAAAACATCGCGTTCGGCATGAAAATCCGCAAGGTGGAGCGGTCTGAACAGGACCGCAAGATTGCCGATGTGGCGCGGTTGCTGCAGATCGAGCCTCTGCTCAATCGCCGACCCGCCCACCTTTCCGGCGGCCAGCGTCAGCGGGTGGCGATGGGCCGGGCGCTGGTGCGTGAGCCCAAGCTGTTCCTGTTTGACGAACCGCTGTCCAACCTCGATGCCAAGCTGCGCGTCGAAATGCGCGCCGAGATAAAGGCGCTGCACCAGCGGCTCGATGCTTCGATCGTTTATGTCACGCACGATCAGATCGAGGCGATGACCCTGGGCACAAAGATCGTCGTGCTCAAGGACGGGATTATTCAGCAGTTCGCGACCCCGGCGGAAATCTATGACACGCCGGCCAATCTGTTCGTCGCCGATTTCATGGGATCGCCACCGATGAACCTTCTCGAGGCCAGGGTGAGCCCACAGGAACGGGGCACAACTATCCGGTTCGGAGATGGGTCTGACGCGGTAGCGATCACAGCGGCCAATCCCCCCGCCGCACTGGCGGCCTATAGCGACAAGCCGGTCATCGTGGGTATCCGGCCGGAGGATTTCTCCCTGGCGACGGGCGGAACGATCGACCTGACGCTACGGGCGGAAATGACCGAACATGCAGGGTCGGACAATTTCACGACGTTTGCCCTGGCCGGAAAAAAGCTCATGGCCCGGCTGTCTGGCAAGTCGCGCATTGCTGTTGGCGATGATGTTCCATTGAGCGTCGATACGTCCCATATTTGCTACTTCGATCCGCAAACAACCAGACGCATCGCCTGAGGACGGAACCATGCCCCACATTCTGCGCGCGGCCGACAGGCCCGAGGACGCCCCCAGAACCATCAAGTTCGAAGGCGAGCCGTATGGCGCCGCGATCTCGTTTTTTGCTGTAGTGTCAGACCCTGGCAAACGGGTGGGGCTGCATGTTCATCCCTACACGGAAACCTGGATGGTTCAGGAGGGAACTGTCAGTTTTCGGGCGGGCGAGCAGACCGTGGAGGCCGGGCCCGGCGACATCATGGTTGTCGAACCCGAGACACCGCACGGGTTCGAAAATATTGGTGATGGTGTGCTCAAGATGATGTGCATCCATGACGGACCGCGCATCACCCAGACTTTTCTCGATCCAGCCGACGCCTGAGTTCGACCGGTTGGATTGAGGGGACGTCAGGTCTGGTCTTCGAGACCGGCGTCGGGGACGTTCTTGCGAATGGATTCGATGGCGCTCTGGGCCGATGCCTTGGCCTTGTAGCCCTCGGACGCGAACATCACTTCCCCGTTTGAGGCGCGAAAGCGGAACCGGAACTCTCCGGCCTTGTCCTTGTAAACTTCGAACTTGTACATCTCTGCTCCCTCGATGCCCGGCGGCGAGACGCTCAAGACTCGACCGCAACTTTTGCTTACCGGCATACAATTGCCCAAAACAATTGCCCAGGCAAGCCGCGGAACATTTGACCCCCGACCACTATTATCCGCACTTCTCACCGGAGCGCTGGACGACGCAAAATAAATATGCACCAATGGGATATGCGTCGGGAAGGTCGCACACTGTCATCGTACAAAGAAGGCGTATGAGCGAAGCAAAGTATTTTGACGAAATGCTCAATGCGGATGGCTCGGTCCGCGAACCTTACCGCATATTGGGTGAGTGGCTGGAGGGCCAGCCCCGGCAGGCGCTCAAGCAATTGTCGCAAGATGCCGAAACCATTTTCCGCCGCCTGGGCATTACTTTTGCCGTCTATGGTTCAAACGAGTCGACCGAGCGGCTGATCCCGTTCGATGTGATCCCCCGGGTGATTGCCGCGCAGGAATGGCGCAGGCTGGAAAAGGGGATCGAGCAGCGCGTCAAAGCGCTCAACATGTTCCTGTGGGACCTCTATCACGGCCAGGACATCATCCGCGCCGGGCGGGTGCCGGAAAAGCTGATCGTCCAGAACGAAGCCTTTTGTCCCCAGATGATGGGGCTCAACCCGCCCAAGGGGATTTACTCCCACATCATCGGCGTCGATATCGTGCGGACCGGGCCCGACGATTTCTACGTGCTCGAAGACAATCTGCGCACGCCTTCGGGGGTCTCCTACATGCTGGAAGACCGCGAAGCGATGATGCATCTGGTCCCGGACCTTTTTCACAAGCTCAGGGTCGCTCCGGTCGAGACCTATCCCGAAAACCTGCGCCGCACTATGGAAAGCGTTGCTCCGGACAATTGTTCGGGCAATCCCAACCTCGTCGTTCTGACGCCGGGCATCTACAATTCGGCCTATTTCGAACACTCATTTCTTGCCGACCAGATGGGGGCAACCCTTTGCGAGGGGCAGGATCTGTTTGTCGATGGCGGCAAGGTCTATATGCGGACGACGTTGGGGCCGCAACGCGTGGACGTGATCTACCGCAGGATCGACGACGACTATATCGATCCCTTGACATTCAGGGCCGATTCCATGCTTGGCGTGCCAGGGCTGTTCGATGCCTATCGCGCCGGCAATGTGACGCTGATCAACGCGCCGGGCACCGGCATTGCCGACGACAAGGCGGTCTATACCTTCGTACCCCAGATCATCGAATTCTATCTGGGTGAAAAGCCGATCCTGAAAAACGTACCCACCTACAATTGCACCAGCGACAGCGAACGCGCCTATGTGCTGGAAAACCTCGAGCATCTGGTGGTCAAGGAAGTGCATGGCTCGGGTGGATACGGGATGCTTGTCGGCCCCGCATCGACCAAAAAGCAGCGGGCCGAATTTTCCGAGAAGATCAAGGCGCGGCCGGACAATTATATCGTCCAGCCGACCCTGGCGCTTTCGACCTGCCCCACTTTTGTGAACAAAGGTATCGCGCCACGCCACGTCGATCTGCGGCCCTACGTGCTGGTGGGCGACAAGATCAGGATTACGCCCGGCGGGCTGACGCGCGTCGCCCTCAAGCAGGGGTCTCTTGTGGTCAACTCCTCGCAGGGGGGCGGCACCAAGGACACATGGGTCCTGGAGGATTGATGCTCGGACGTTCCGCCGCCAACATTTTCTGGATGTCGCGCTATGTGGAGCGCGCCGAAAACATGGCCCGGCTGCTCGAAGTCGGCTATCGCATGAGCCTGACCGAGCGCAGCGAGGATGGATCGAGCGAATATCTGCTCTCCATGCTCCAGGCCGCCGAGGCAGAAGAAGCCTTCAAGGAAAAGCACGATACTGTCGACGTCGCGAGCGTGGCGCACTTCATGCTGTTCGACACCGACAATCCCTCGTCGGTGAAATCATGCCTGTTCAACGCGCGAACCAACGCCAAGTCGGTGCGCACGGAGATCACCACTGACATGTGGGAGAGCCTGAACGGCACCTGGCTGGAATTTTCGCAGATCCAGCCGCGTTACGTGCTGGGCAACAAGCTCCCCAGTTTCCTGCAATCGGTCAAGCAGAGCTCGAACCAGTTTCGTGGGGCGCTGCTGGGCACCCTGATGCGCACCGATGGCTTTGCCTTTGCGCAGATGGGTGGATTTATCGAACGCGCCGACAACACGGCGCGTATTCTCGACGTCAAATACTACGTGCTCTTGCCGCGCTCTTCGATGGTGGGAGGCGATGTCGATATCCAGCAATGGACGATGATCCTGCGCGCTGCATCGGCGCATCGCGCATATCGCCACGTCTATCACGACCGCTACAAGGCCTGGAACATCTCGGATTTCCTGATTTTCAGGAAGGAAATGCCCCGATCCCTCGCTTTCTGTTGCACGTCGGTGACGGCGATGCTGGGCATGCTGGAGCAGATTTACGGTGAGCCCTCGACCTGTCACGACGAAGCGATCAAGATGGCTCAGTTCCTGACCGCCGGGGACATGAGCAAGGTCTTTGACCAGGGGCTGCACGAATATCTGACCGGCTTTATGGCGGCCAACAACCAACTTACCAACGTGATTTCCGAGAGCTATAATTTCTACTGAGGGGAGCGGACCCATGCGCATATCGATACGCCACGAATTCCGCTTTGCGGCAAGCGAGGGCATGGCGCACGCCGTTCAACACCTGCTTTTGACGCCCATCGAGACCGCCTCGCAATCGGTTGTCGAATGGTCCATCAAGATGGATGGGATCGAGGCCGCCGCCAGTTTCACGGACGCCTACGGGAACACCGCCCATCTGGTCAGCCAGCATCGCCCCGAGGACGACCTCTTCATTGCCGTTTCCGGCGTGGTCGAAACCACCGACACCAATGGCGTTATCGGCAAGATCGCCGGCGAGCCGAATGTGTCGCTGTTCAAACGCTTCACAGCCCAGACCAGACCCAATGGCAATCTGGTCAACCGGATGAAGGCTCAGGCCAAGGCCGGCATGAGCCGTGTCGAACTCCTGCACTGGCTGATGAACCGGCTGCACGAAGCGCGCGAGACGGCGCCCGAGGACGATGACGACACCCCCGATATCGTGGCCGAAGACCACGCGCATGTGTTCGTTGCCGCCGCACGCGGCGTGGACATTCCCGCGCGGTTCGTGACCGGTTATGTGCTGGCTGAAAACAACGAACCAGCGCGGCTGCACGCCTGGGCCGAAGCCTGGGACGATGGGCTTGGCTGGATCGGGTTCGACCCTTCAGTCGATCTGTGCCCGACCCCGGCCTATGTAAGGATTGCCTGCGGACTGGATGCTGAAACGACAGCGCCGGTGCGGCTGGCGCCGGAGTTGGAGCGCCAGGCCGAGGATACGATCCGGGTTGCCCAGGTCATGATGAACCAGCAGCAACAGCAGCAATCAGGCGCCCAGGAGCAGTAGCCATCCCGTTATGGTGAAAACCGAAAGCACCGTCGAAAGCAGGATGGTGTTGGCGGCAACATCCATGGCGCGGTTGTAGTAGGTCGCGAAAATATAGACGTTGATACCGGCGGGCATGGCGGCCAGCAGGACGCCATAACGGGTGATGTGGGGGTCCACTCCAAGAATTGGCACCATGATGAGCCAGGCAATTGCCGGGTGGATAATCAACTGCATGGAACTGGTCATCAATGCCTGCGCCCAGGTCTCGCCGAGCTTGTATTCATTGAGAGCACCGCCGAGGCCGAACAGCGCCACGGGCATCACCGTCCCGGCCAGCAGGAGCGTGACTTCGTCGGCCACGCCGGAGAGTTCCAGCCCGAAAAGATTGGCCAGAAGCCCCAGCGCAATGCCGATCAGGATAGGGTTGGCCAACGACTTCCTCAGCCCCTGGAACAGCGCCGTGGAAACCTTGCCGCCATCGCGGCGCGCCAGCTCCATGACGAACATGCCAATGGTCATCAGGAGGGGAGCGTGGAGCCCGATGATCGAATAAACGATGGGCATCGCCTCGTCGCCATAGGCGCGCTGCATGATCGGGATGCCGACCAGAACGGTGTTGGTAAACATTGCCGAGAACCCAACGGCAACCGCCTCGCCCGGACGGCGCTTGAACACCCTGGCGGCGCCGATGGCACCCAGCGCCAGAACCGATATCGCCCCAGCATAGAACGGACCGATGATCGCCGGATTGAAAGCGGAGGAAAAATCGACATCGATCATCGCCCTGAACAACAGGCAGGGCGTGGCGAAATTGTTGACATAGGCGATCAACCCGCCAACGCCGGCGCGGGGATAGAATTTGATCCGGACAGCGAGGTATCCGAGCCCGATCAGGATGAAGACCGGAGCGATGACGTTGAGAACGGAAAGCATGCGGAAGGCTTTGGCAAGGCTGGACAAAACTAAAAGACATGGAATGACCGGACACGTCAATCTTTACGCCTTGGGCGGTTTGAGGCACGGTCGCGGCAACCGATGATGGGAGGAGACGCAATGGGGAGCCATATTCTGGCTATCGATCAGGGCACGACATCGAGCCGGGCGCTGGTTTTCGATAAGGCCATGAAAGTCGTCGGCCAGGGCCAGAAGGAGTTCGCGCAGCACTTTCCCCAAAGCGGCTGGGTTGAGCACGATCCCGAAGACATCTGGGAATCGGTGGTTTTTTCAATCCGCACGGCACTCAAGCGCGCCGGATTGAAGGGCGAAGACATTGCCGCCATCGGCATTACCAATCAGCGGGAAACCACGCTGGTGTGGGACCGGAAGACCGGCAAGCCCATTCACAGAGCTATCGTCTGGCAGGATCGCCGGACGGCCGACATCTGCAACCGGCTCAAATCGGCCGGCAAGGAAGAACTGGTCACCCAAAAGACCGGCTTGCTGCTCGATCCTTATTTTTCCGGCACCAAGGTCAAATGGCTGCTCGACACCGTCGAGGGTGCTCGAAAGAAGGCTGAAGCGGGGGAACTGGCCTTTGGCACCGTTGATACCTATCTGATCTGGCGCCTGACAGGTGGCGCCGTGCATGCGACCGACGCAACCAACGCCAGCCGTACACTCATGTTCGACATCGAAAAGGGCGCGTGGGACGACGAATTGCTCGCGCTTTTCGACGTGCCGGCATCGATGCTGCCCGAGGTCCGCGATTGCGACGGCGACTTTGGACAGACCGATGCAGAAATCCTGGGCAAGCCAGTTTCCATTCGGGGCGTGGCGGGGGACCAGCATGCGGCCATGATCGGGCAGGCCTGCTTTGCGCCGGGCATGATAAAGTCGACCTACGGCACTGGATGTTTTGCCGTGCTCAATACCGGCGACACGCTGGTGCGGTCGCAGAACCGGCTGTTGACGACGATCGCCTACCGGCTCGGTGGTAAAACGACATACGCACTGGAGGGGTCGATCTTTGTGGCCGGGGCTGCCGTACAGTGGCTGCGCGACGGGCTCAAGATCATCGGCAAGGCTTCGGATTCGGGACGGCTGGCAATGGATGCCGATCCAAACCAGAACGTCTATCTGGTGCCCGCCTTTGTCGGGTTAGGCGCGCCTTACTGGGATGCCGAGGCCCGGGGGGCCATGTTCGGGCTGACGCGCAGTACCGGGCCCGAGGAGTTTGCCCGCGCGGCGCTGGAAGCTGTCTGCTACCAGACAGCCGACCTGCTCGATGCGATGCACAAGGACTGGAACGCCCATGGGGCGGCAACGGTGCTGCGGGTCGATGGCGGCATGGTCGAGTCTGACTATACTATGCAGTTTCTCGCCGACATTCTCGACGCACCGGTCGACCGGCCAAATATGCTCGAAACAACGGTTCTGGGGGCCGCCTGGCTCGCAGGGCAAGCGACAGGGCTTTGGCCGGATCAAGAAGCGTTTTCAAGAAGCTGGGCGCTCGAACGTCAGTTCGTTCCCGAAATGGACGGAGCGGCGCGCAAGGAAAAGCTGGCCGGTTGGCGGGATGCAGTCAGCCGTACATTATCCGGGCGGTAATGCCCAAGCCCGTTTGCTTAAAAAAGAAGTCCGAATTGATTCTGATTGCTTTCCAATACAGGTCGGCATCGCATAGAGTGCGCCGTGGACCGAGCGGAGGGTGCATTTGTTCGCTAGCCTGATTGAGCCCTATGGCGCGCTGATCGTTGGCGTCGTCATTATCGGTCTCTTTATAGCGTTTGCCCGCGAATGGCGCTCGCCGGAGGTGAGTGCAGCCATCGCGGTTTCCGTTCTTATTCTTCTCAATATCGTTTCGGTCGACGACCTGCTTGGTGTGCTGTCCAACAGCGCGCCAGCCACGATAGCAGGCATGTTCGTGATCTCGGCGGCGCTGGTGCGCACCGGGGCACTGGAGAGTTTCGCAACCTGGATTACCGCCGGGGCCAAGCGGCATCCCCATCGAAGCCTGTTTTCGTTTTTGCTGGCCATCGCGGTGATGTCGGCATTCATGAACAACACGCCGCTTGTGATGATGATGATCCCGGTTGCCGTAGCCATGGCCCGGCAGATGGACACCCCGGCCTCCAAACTGCTCATCCCCGTATCGTTTTCGGCCATTCTGGGGGGAACCTGTACGCTGATCGGGACCTCGACCAACATCCTGGTCGACAGCGTGGCCCAAAACAGCGGCATGGAGCCATTCCATATCTTTGAAATTGCGCCGGTAGGCATCATCGTTGCCGCGGCCGGTATCACAGTGATGCTACTGGCCCGGCGCCTGTTGCCAGACAGAACGACCGTTTCCTCGGTTTCGCTATCGGAGGGCAGCAAGAAATTCGTGCTTGAAGCCGTCATCGAGGACAATTCCCCCCATGTGGGGAAAAGGGCCCGGGAGGTCGCGGCGTTCAATCGCTCCGATCGCCAGCTTATCGACGTTCTGCGCGCCAGTTTTTCCCTGCGCCGGCACATTCAGGACGTCGTCTTGCAGCCGGGCGACGTCGTGGTGCTGCGCACCTCGGTGGCGGAACTGCTGTCGATGAAGGAAGAGGGCGACCTCAACATACCCGAATCCGAGCATATGCAATCCCTTGGCAGCCGGACCTCGTCGATCGTCGAAGTGCTGATGGGACCCAGTGCCGGCATTCTGGGCAAGACACTCAAACATCTGCGCTTGCGCCGGCGCTACGGCGTTTACCCTCTGGCCCTGCATCGCCGCGGCGCCAATCTGGCGGAGCGCTTCGAGACGGCCCCTATTGAAGTCGGCGATACGCTGCTGATCGAAGGCGCACCCGAAGATTTGCGGCGCATGGTCGAAGACTATGATCTGGTCAACGTTTCCGAACCCGCCGAGCGGGGTTTCCGTCGTGCAAGGGCCCCCATTGCCATCGGTGTGCTGATTGCAGTGGTGGTTGGCGCTGCATTGGGGCTGATGCCGATCGCAGGGCTTGCCGTTATCGGTGCGGCCACGGTCCTTGCCACGAGATGCGTGGAGCCCGATGAAGCCGTACAGGCCGTCGACTGGAGAATTCTCGGTCTGATCATTGCCATGCTCGGCGTGGGCGTGGGCATGGAAAATGTCGGATTGGTCGAAAGCATAGTGGACTTCATAGCGCCCTTCCTGGTGCCGCTTTCGCCCCTCTTTGCGCTCGGCGTGGTCTATATCCTCTCCTCGATGCTCACAGAAATCGTAACAAACAATGCCGTCGCGGTGATCGTGACCCCGGTGGCGATAGGATTGGCCACCGGACTTGGAGTCGATCCGCGACCCTTTGTGGTGGCTGTCATGTTTGCTGCCAGCGCCAGTTTTCTCACGCCGATCGGCTATCAGACCAACACGCTGGTCTATAGCGCCGGGGGGTACAAGTTTTTCGACTTCGTGCGCATCGGAGCGCTGATCAACATCGTCGTTTTCATCGTCTCGATGACAATGATCCCCATCATCTGGCCGTTCTGACGTTCGGAACTCCCCGGCTCCCAGCGCGTTTTTCCCCGGAAAGTGCCGGGAACAAAAAAATGGAAGAATTCCTCGCTCTGGGGGGCAACCCAACTCACGAGTCTCTTGCCGTGCTGGCCGGACGGTTGCTGGTCGCGGCCGTCTTGGGTGCGCTGATCGGGCTTGAGCGCGAAATCAAGAAGCATCCGGCCGGCTTGCGCACTCACATGCTTGTTTCCACGGCCGCGGCCGCGTTCACGATCATGACCTTTGAAATCTATCATGAGATGGTCGATCTGAATGCCGACACCATTGCCCGGCTCGATCCGATCCGCGTTATCGAGGCGGTGACCGCAGGGGTGGCGTTCCTTGCGGCTGGGGCCATCATCCGTTCAGGCACCGACATCAAGGGTTTGACCACCGGTGCCGGGCTGTGGATGGCCGGCGCCATAGGCGTTTCGGCGGGGGCTGGATTCTTTTCGGTGGCGGCCATGGCGACGGTTCTTGTGCTGATAATTACCATCGTTCTGGGGCAGTTCGAAAAGCGCTTCCTTGAAGACGAGGACGAGACCTAGATCATCGGAACCGCGCGGCGGCAGAGCCATTTCTACCTTCTCGTCAAGGAGGACAAAAATGCCAGCCAAATCCAAAGCTCAGCAAAAGGCAGCGGGCGCCGCCCTTTCCGCAAAACGTGGTGATATCCCGAAAAAGGACCTCAAGGGGGCTTCGCGCGACATGGTCGACTCGATGACCGAAAAAGAGCTCGAGGAATTTGCTTCGACCAAGCGCAAGAACCTGCCCAAAAAGAAGAGCTAGCTGCCCTCACCCTGTTCCTGACGCCAGTGCCGGGAACAGGTCCTGCGGATCTATATCGCTACAATGAAACTTAAATCCGAGTTGTGTGGTTCATGGCGGTTTTACCATGCGAGCCTAGTGTTGTGTGCAATTGGGGGGATGCGCTGGTCCGACTCAAACGCACTTCCTACCCGTAGGTGCGTAGACAGCCATGGAGAGCCCAATGCCGACCGCATATTTGCTGGCAAAAGACCGCATCGAGCAAGCCAGGGCCATGCTGGCCAATGAGGTCTGGTACGATGCAGGGATGGATCATCTGCTCGACATAGCCCTGGCAAGGCTCGACGAGCTCGACGCACGACTTTCCGCAGACACGCCGCGAATTACGCCCCAGCCCCCCGAAGGCTCTCCTCGCGTGAGGCTGATGCCCTGGCTCGACAAACGGTAGTGATGCACATCACGCCTGGGAACCAGACGGCTCGCCCGAAATTTGCTAGAAAGCGTGTGTAACCAATCAGAGTGATTCTTTCTCGGCGCGCGCCCAAACGCTTTCGACAGGGGGTTCCGATCGGCACCGCACCGCACGACACCGTCCTCAACAAGGCTGCCATCCGCTGGAGCCTTTCCAAGCTTACGCAAGTGGCAGAAACGCCGGAAGCCTGGACCTACAAGGTCCAGCGCGACGACAACAGCCTCGCGGCCCTGCGTATCTACAAGCCCGATGGGGCAAGTCCCCAAAGGGCCGGAAGCTTGCTCGAATGGTATCGCGGGGATGGCGCCATACGCCATTTCGGCACCGCCGAGAACGCCGTGCTGACCGAGTGGGCGGAAGGCAGGATGCTGTCCGAACCGGCGCTGGACGGAAAGGACGCCCAGGCAACAAGCGCAATCGCCAACCTCGTGGGCATGCTGCATGTCAGCCGTCCCGATGAGCCGGAAAACCTGGTGCCGTTGCGCGAGTATCTGAGCGATTTTTTTGCCGCCGATGTGCGGATATGGCCCGACACGGCGCGCGATCTTTACGCCCGCTCGGTGGGCATCGCCTATGCGACGCTCGACAAGCCCGCTGCTGAAATTCCACTGCACGGCGCCGTTCACCACGACCGGATCGTGCTGGCCGAACGGGGCTGGATCGCGCGTTCACCAGTCGGTCTGTGGGGTGACCCTGCGTACGATCTCGCTGCCAGCTTTCTGCACCCGTGGGGCAAGGTCGAACTGGCGGCCGATACCATCCGCATCAATGCCATGGCCGATGCCTTTGCCGCCAAGCTTGGCTACAAGCGCAAACGCATCCTTGCCTTTGCGGCCATCCATGCGGCCAATTCGGCGTGTCAGGCCCTGGCGGCAGGTGAGTCGATCAACTGGCACCTTGCCGTCCTGCCCAACCTTCTGGCGGTATATGATCTGGCGTAAACGAGGTTGGGGCGAAGTGGTGCCCAGGGACGGAATTGAACCGCCGACACGCGGATTTTCAATCCGCTGCTCTACCAACTGAGCTACCTGGGCATCTGTGGGGCCCTTGCGGGTCCCGTGTTGGTGGCCGGGTTATAGGCAGTCAGGTCCGGACTGTCCAGCGTCCCGAGAAGAAATTTGTGGGCGTACCGTACTTTTTCCCAAACCTCTGTCCCGACACCCAAAATGGACGAAGTATCCATTGGCGCGCCGTGCGTTTGGCAGCACGGCGGGCCCTAGTCGTTCTCGCCCTGCGCGCTCGAATCGGCATCGTCCTCGTCAGCCGATGACGCTGCGCCCGGGATCACGTAATTGCCCTTGAGCCAACGGTTGAGATCGACGTCGGCGCAGCGGGCAGAGCAGAAGGGGTGGAACTGCTGCACTGAAGGTTTGCCGCAGATGGGGCACGGCTTTGGCGTACGAAGACGCGTTACGTTGGAGGGCATGGCTAAACCCCTGGCAGTGCCGTCGCGTTGAGCCAGTTGAACTGGACGGGATAGCCTTCAGCGGTCAGAAGGCCGACGGTTTCAAACAGCGGCAATCCCACGACGGCGGAATAGGAGCCGCTCAGCTTGACCGCAAAGGCGCCGGCGATGCCTTGAATGGCGTAGCCTCCGGCCTTGCCGTTCCACTCGCCGCTCGCCAGATAGGCTTCGATTTCCTTGTTGGAAAGGCGCTTGAAGCGAATGCGGGTATCGACCAGCCGCTCGCGGGCCTGACCAGACGCGGAAATGACGCAAACACCGGTAAAGACCCGATGCGCGCGGCCAGAGAGGAGCCGCAGGCAACTTGCTGCCTCGTCCATGGTCTCGGCCTTGGGCAAGATGCGGCGTCCGACGGCCACCACCGTATCGGCAGCAAGAATCACCGATTCGGACGCCAACCCGGCCTGACGGGCCTTGTTGCGCACCTCGACCGCCTTGGCATGAGCGAGACGCTGGGCCAGGCGGCGCGGCAGCTCGCCTCTTTCCGGCGTCTCGTCAACATGCGCTGGGATGAGGTGGTCGGGCTCAATGCCGATCTGGTTGAGAAGCGCGAGCCGACGCGGCGAGGCCGAAGCGAGAATGAATTCGGGGCGTCTGCTGGACACTATCGGCTCACGAGGCAGGGTTTACTTGAAGCGGTAGGTGATACGGCCCTTGGTCAGATCGTAGGGCGTCATTTCCACGAGCACCTTGTCACCGGCCAGAACGCGGATGCGGTTCTTGCGCATGCGCCCGGCTGTATGGGCGATGATCTCGTGTTCGTTCTCGAGCTTTACGCGAAATGTCGCGTTGGGAAGCAATTCGGTGACAACGCCCGGAAATTCGAGCACTTCTTCCTTTGCCATTCTTTCTCCTGATATTGCCCCATGACTGATCGCGAATGCGGACCGAGGCCTTCCATAGGCCCGCACTCAACTGCGGGGCGCGATTTGGCGCGCAAACTAAACGCAAACGCAAATAATTGAAAGTCCCTGATTCAGGCGCCTTTTCCGGCCTTGGCCAGCATGGGTTCGAGCGCGCTGCGAAGCTTGATATCCATTGTGTCGCGCAGCTCGCGATACGCACCCAGGACCAGGTCCCGGCTGGCTTCCATCTCGGACGGATCGGCGGTCGACCAGTGCTCCATGACCGCCGCTTCAAGCCCGCGGTCGGCGACCGACGTTTTGGCATCGTCGGCCAGAGTGACGATGATATCGAAATTGGATGCCACCAGTTCATCCATGGTGTGGGGGGTATGGACCGACATGTCGATTCCCACTTCCTCCATGACCTGATGGACGAAATGATCGACCTTGCCCGAGCGCACGCCAGCCGAACGGGCAACGAGGCGTCCGGGGAAATGCTTGCGGGCCAGCGCCGCAGCGATGGGCGAGCGGACCGAGTTCATGGAACACACGAACAGGATGGTCGGCAGCTGGCTTTCCTGCTCGGTCACCCGCGCCGCGTAAGGCTGGACGGCACAGATCAGGGTGAACAGCCGGCGGGCGGTTTCGAGATCCATCACCAGCTTGTTGTCGAGCCGCTCGATCAGCAGTTCAGCGGCCTGATTGTGGAGACCGCGCCGGCCCATATCGACAGCTTCAATCTGAAAGGTCGAGGCCGAACGGATCGCTTCGTAATAGCTTTCGCGGATGCGGAAATAGTCCCGGATCAGGCTTCGGAAGGGGGTGAGCGAAAGGTAATGTGCGGCAATGGGGCTGAAGGTTTCGGGGTGTCGGACGTCGAGCACTATGTGGTTGTGAATGATCGACAGGTGCAGAGCGTAAGGGCCTTTGGCCGTGACGCGGGCGGGGTAGAAGCGGTTGGAATCGACGAGATCGTAGATGGCAACGCGCCATTCATGGACCTCGTCAGGATCGACCGAAGTGATGGTTGTCGGGTCGAGCGTAACCGTGACGATCCTGTCGGTGTCGGGATCGAAGGGCCGCTTTTCCATCAGCGGTTGAGCCTTATGGAAACCGATTTTCCGTGGGCCTCGAGCCCTTCTGTTTCCGCCAAGGTCACCGTCGCTTCCGCGAGTTCGGCCAGGGCTGCGGACGTGCAGCCCAGGATCGACGTGCGTTTGACGAAATCGAGAACGCCGAGCCCGGATGCAAACCGGGCCGAGCGGGCTGTCGGCAGCACGTGGTTGGAGCCGCCCACGTAATCGCCGATCGATTCGGGAGTATTGTGGCCGACAAAGATCGCACCGGCGTTGCGGATCCGGGCGATCCACGGCTCGGGATCGTCGAGCGCCAACTCGACGTGCTCGGACGCTATGCGGTTGGCGAGCGGCATGGCTTCATCAAGGCTGCCAACCGTGATGATCGCGCCGAATTCTTCCCAGCCCTGCCGGGCATTGTCGGGCGCACGAAGTGTTGCCAATTGGCGCTCGACTTCGGCGTAGACCGAACGCGCCAAGGCCGGATCGATGGTCAGAAGGATCGACTGGGCCCCTGCCCCGTGTTCAGCCTGCGCCAGAAGGTCGGCGGCGACCCAGGCGGGATTGGCCGAACCATCGGCAATGATGAGCACCTCGGACGGCCCGGCGATCATGTCTATGCCCACCGTTCCGAACACCTGACGCTTGGCGGCTGCCACATAGGCATTGCCCGGCCCGGTGATCTTGGCAACGGGTGCGATGGTTTCGGTGCCGAAGGCCAAAGCCGCAATGGCCTGGGCGCCGCCGACGCGGTAAATCTCGGTAACACCGGCGATCTTCGCCGCAGCGAGAATAGCGGGGTTGACCACGCCGTTCGGCGTTGGCACCACCATGGCCAGTCGCTCAACGCCCGCCACCTTGGCGGGAATGGCGTTCATGAGCACCGAGGAGGGGTAGGACGCAAGCCCGCCCGGGACGTAGAGCCCGGCGGCCTCGACGGCCGTCCAGCGGCTCCCCAGCGTCACGCCGATTTCATCGGTATAGATATGATCGACGGGTTTTTGTTTTTCGTGATGGGCAGTGATGCGCTTGTGCGCCAGTATCAGCGCATCGCGAATTTGGGGCGAAACTGCCTTATATGCTGCGTCGATTTCCTCGGCGGAGAACCGCATGGTCTGCGGGGTGAGCTCAAGCCCATCGAATTTGCGCGTGAGGTCGATCAGCGCGGCATCGCCACGGGCCCGCACATCGGCAATTATGGAGGCAACTGTCGAACCCACTTCGACGGACGCTTCGCGCTTGGACCCCAGCAACGTCTCGAAGGCCTGCGCAAAGCCCGGTTCAGCGCTTGAAAGAAGTGCAGTCATGGCTGGCTGATCGCGCCCCGGTCAGTCGACGTCATGCTTGGGCTGAGCCTTGGCTGCCCAGACCCCGCCGAGATCGCGAAGACGCGCTTCGAGACATTCAGCGTCGAGGCGCACCCTGCCACCGCCGGCAAAGGTAAGCAAGACCTGGCCTGCCGGAGCATCGCCGGGCTCGAACGTCACGGCAAGCAGCTCAAGAACGCCATCCTTGGAATTGAGGTCAAAGCCTTCCGCATGGGCGGCGGTCACGTGATCGAAATGCAGCCCGGCCCGTTTGCGTTGCCCGCGCTTGCCACCGGTCTCCCAGGCATAGCGGTTCATCAGCAGCACGAAGCGCTGATCGCCTTTGGAATATCCCATATCGCCAACCCGGACGACGGCGTCCTGCGTGTGGGCCGAAACGATCTCCAGGTCTTCGCTGTCGAGCGCCAGAAGCTTGAGGTCGGTCATATTTGCCTTGGGTAGTGGATCGCTGGAAGTCATGGCCAACATCTGGGCATTGGCTGCTCAAAGTGCAAGCTCATTCTGCCGGTCATGCTTAACCGGCAATCCGCTCGATCTCTGCCCCGCACCGCGAAAGCTTGTTTTCCAGCCGTTCAAAACCGCGATCGAGATGATAGATGCGGTTGACCACCGTTTCGCCTCGCGCCGCCAGTCCGGCAATGACCAGCGACACTGAAGCGCGCAGGTCGGTCGCCATGACTTGGGCACCCTTGAGCTCGGGAACACCGGTGACAGTCGCGACCTGGCCATCGACGTGGATGTTAGCGCCAAAACGCGCAAGTTCGGCCACGTGCATGAAGCGGTTCTCGAAAATGGTTTCCTTGATGGACGATACGCCGCTCGACCGGGCCATGAGCGCCATGAACTGAGCCTGCAGATCGGTTGGGAACCCGGGAAAGGGATCAGTTTCCACATCAACCGGCATGATGCCGTTGCCATTGCGCCTGATACGCAAGCCGCCCTTTTCGGCGGTAACTTCGGCCCCGGTGCGCACAAGAACGTCGAGCGCCGTCTGGAGCAGTTCGGGCCGTGCGTTGCGCAGAAACACATCGCCTCCGGTCATCGCCGCCGCAAAGGCATAGGTGCCGGTTTCGATACGGTCTGGCACGACTTCATGGATTGCGCCGCCGAGCTTTTCAACGCCTTCGATAACCAGCCGCCCGGTGCCGATGCCGGAAATTTTTGCACCCATGGCCACGAGGCACTCGGCCAGATTGGTCACTTCGGGTTCAAGCGCCGCGTTTTCGATGACAGTGGTCCCCTCGGCGAGCGTTGCCGCCATCATCACCACATGGGTGGCACCAACCGAGACCTTGGGGAAGCGGACGCTGGCGCCCTTGAGCCTGCCGCCCGGCGCGCGGGCCAGCACATAGCCGGCATCGATATCGATCTCGGCGCCGAGCTGGCGCAAGCCATCAAGGTAGAAATCCACCGGCCGCGTGCCGATGGCGCAACCGCCGGGAAGCGAGACCTTTGCCTCGCCCTCGCGGGCCAGGAGCGGGCCTATAACCCAGAAGCTGGCGCGCATTGTCGACACCAGTTCGTAAGGCGCAGTGGTATCGACGATATCGGACGCCGTGAAGGTGATCCGCTGCCCGCCCATGTCGGTATCGCCGCGACGACGGCCATGCACCGCAATATCGACCCCGTGATTTTCAAGGATGCGCTCGAGCTGTTTGACGTCAGCGAGGCGCGGCACGTTGACAAGGACCAGCGGTTCTTCGGTCAGAAGCGAGGCAATCATCAGGGGCAGAGCCGCGTTCTTGGCGCCCGAAATGTGGATTTCGCCATTGAGCTGATTGCCACCCACGATGCGGATGCGGTCCATATGGCCCTCCTTGGACAGGGATTTTTACGCGAATCGTCCTGGAAAAGGCGATGCGGAGGTTGAAGCTGTTGGTAACGCAGCCCGGAACAGGCTGCAAGAAACGGAGAGGTCAGGTGTCTTTTTTGCCGGTTGGCAGAGTTCTTGAGGTGCCCGTCCCCTCTTCTTGTTCCGATTCATTGGCCGGCGCGGTGCGCGCCTTGGCCTGTGCTTTGCGGCGACGGAGATTTTCTCTCAGCTTTGCGGCCAATCTTTGGTCACGATCTGAATTGGACATGGGCTGAACCCCGGCGGACATCGTTGGCGTTCTAGTGGCAGTTTTTTGCCCTTGCGTCCACACAAGGCCTGTGGCAGTAGAGGCCCGCATCCGAATGGCCCCACGCCATCGGGCACCGGCGCTGCTGTAGCTCAGTGGTAGAGCACTCCCTTGGTAAGGGAGAGGCCGACAGTTCAATCCTGTCCAGCAGCACCATCTCGCTTTTCCCACCGGAAAACCCCGCTAAAGCCTTGAATGGTAAGGACAATTCGGGAGTTCCATACACGCCGTTTACGTTGTATCTGACAGGCTTCACGAAAGCCAATCTCAGCACCGTCTGGCGTAAGACGTAGTCTCCATTTTTGTATATATCCCAAGGGCTTGATAGGAATTTCAGGGCTAGTTCCATACATTCCTCTAGCCGTCCGCTGGGAGGGACGGCGTTTTCCAGCCGTTCGGACACAACAATCTTTGCCCGTTCCAGCTTCTCAATCCGCGCCTCATAGGCACTGACCAGATTGGCGCTGGACGCCTCAACAAGGCGATCCAGCAGGTTATCGATCTGCCGTTGGGTGTCTGCCAGCTGTTTTGTCAGCGCAACCTTGGCGCTCTCGGCTTGCGCTAGCCGCATGTTCCATGCGTCCTGCATCATGACCTTCACGACGTTGAACAAGCTCTGCGTCGGTTGAAGGTCTTTCATGATGTCGGTAAAAGCGCCTTCGAGCTTCGCTCTTGGGACTGACTTGCTCTTCGCCTCGCACCCACGCGTTTCGCAGCGATAATAGGCATAGTGCCGGGTGCAGCCTTTCGACCATGCGGCCGTCATCGCATTGCCGCAGCAATCGCAAAGTACGAACCCACGCAGCGGGAAGTCCTCGTTGTAATCCTTGCGCGCCGCAGGACCGCGCTTGCGCCCTTCCAGATTGTCCTGAATGCGCTGGAAGGTCTCAAAGCTGATCAGACCTTCATGCTTTCCTTTGCGCAGTGATACGCCCCAGCTGGGAGCCTCGACATATCCGGCATAGACAGGTTTTTTCAGCAGCCGCGTTACCGTCATAGGACGCAGTGAGCCGTCTTTTCTGTCCTTGGGAAAATGCGGATCACTCTCAAGGAAACGCTGCACTTCCGCTTGCGACACAAACCGGCCCGTGGCGTAACCTTCAAGCGCCTGGCGCACGGTACTGGCAAGCGGTTCCTCCTGAACCAGCACCTTGCCGCCGCCTGATGGTGCATTGACATAGCGGTAGCCCAATGGCGCACGAAATACCCAATACCCGCCTTCCACACGGGCTTGCATCTTCTGCAAGACCTGACGCCGGTTTTGCTCCCGCTCCAACTCGCCCTGCGCTGCAATCACCGTTTCGATGAATTTGCCTTCCGGCGTATCCTCGAAACGGAAGTTCAGGCATTCGATGGTTGCGCCGCGCCTTGAAAATTCACGGCGCAGCTTCAGGTGAAATTCGGTGTCGCGCGCGAACCGCTTGAGATCATCGAAGATGACGGCATAGGACTTGCCCTTCTGAGCATCGAGATAGCTCAGCAGAGCGACCATGCCGGGGCGTCGCATGAAATCGCCGCCACCACTGACATCATCGGGAAACACGGCTTCAACGTCATAGCCTTTTTCATCGGCATAAGCGCGGCACCGCTGTTCCTGGCTCTCTAAACCGCTCCCTTCCAGTTTTTGCTTGGTGCTGGAAACGCGGCAATAAATGACCGCTCTTCTGATAGTTCCGTGCTGCTTATCTTGCGTCGTCATTCCATTTCCAGGCTGCCCGCAGGCCCGCCATCCCTCTTGCTCTTCTTATTCGACTCCGGCTGCTCGGCGCTGTCAAAGGCTTCTTTCAGCGCTTCGGGAAACGGCTCATCCTCTGGCTCGCGCACCAGTTGGAGCGGGTGAACGCCGAAGCCGAGATCAACGAAGGTCACAACGACCGACCAGAGCGCTTGCAGGAAGTTTTCCTTTTCGGCTTCGCTGAGCGCCGGGTCATCAAGGAGAGCCTTGTACTTTTCGACATCGACGCCAACGGACGGCCGCGCAGGCCTGTTAAATAGTTCATTCAGTCTAGTGGCATCAATATTATCAATATTTCTGTCCATCTGTCATGCCCATAGTCTATTTTACAATCTGTAGTTGAATGATGCAAGTATAATGTACTAATATACTATATTTTCTGCCGTTTTCTGCTTTGAAACACGGTCGAGCGACCGTGAAAAATCAGGTGCAGCGGGTCGACCTGACCGTAGCCGCCGAGCGTGCGGGCAATCCGGATATCGCCTATTTTGTGCATGCGTGAGCGCAAGCGCTCACGCAAAAGCGCGGCGGCGTAGTCTTTCGCCTCAGCCTGCCGGTCGATGGGCGGAGCCCATCTTGGTGCCGGTTTGGGCTGCGGCGCTGACCAGCGTTTCAGAATTTTACTGGTCTCTTTTTGATGCCAGCGGGGGCTGTGTTTTCGCAGGTGCGAAACCAGCCGCGCTTCAAGTCCACTGATGTAGCGGGCCATGGTCTCACCGGAATAGTCGGCGCCCATGGCACGCTCACGCGGCGAGGGACGACGCAAATGAATGTCGGTCCGTCCAGAGGCGCTTTGTTGAAAGCTTGCGGTGCCATCGTTGGAAGGAGATTTCTGCTCAAGGGCGGCCGCTGCGAGAAAGGGCGCTTCGAGATTGAGTTTGTACCGCATGAGAACGTTCCTTTGACGATCAGGGAGAGCGGAAGAATGCGACCGGCGGGCATTGCCCGTCAGGCGGTGACACCCGGCGCGAATGCAGCCCGGCGTAGTCGCAGTGCAGGAAAAACGCCGCGTCCGGCGAGCCGATATAGACCCCCGCGATGCGCAGATGCGGCGTCGGCAAAGCGGCAGGTCCGACGAAGAACATCCCCACCACGAGCGGCAGCCAGAGCAGGTGCTTTGCCCGAACCGGCCAGACAAAGCGCTGCTGCTGTTCAGGCTTCGGGGTGCGCTTCCTGTCCAGCGCCGGTTTGCCGCCCGACTCATAACGAATGGCAAAGACGGGACTACCTGAAAGCCGCGTGCCTTCCAGCGGATTATCGGCCACCTCGTCTCGCCAGGGCGAGACGCGCCCATAATCGGCCATCGACAAGAGGACCGGACGCAGGCCACGCACAAACACCCACGCCTTGCCCCGATCCATGGCGAGGATTTCATCGGGCATCATCAGACGCCGCCCCAGCTCCCGGCTCGATACGCTGATGTCTTCCGCTTCTGCCTGATAGGAATAGTCCTGACGGCGGATAGTGGATTCGGCCAGCATGTCGGACACGTGCTTGGCGCGCGCCAGAGAATTCAGCCCGGCATAGATTTTGACATCGCAATAGGACTCGATGGCACTGGCCGCATCGCGGCCGTACTTGCGCACCAGCCCGTCAAAGGACTGGATGTAGAGGTCCGCAGAGATTTTCAGCCCGCGCATCGTTTCCATGTCGGAAGCGAGATCGGCAAAGCGGAAGTTCAGCGCCTCTTCCCCGACGATATGGATGGGATGACCGGCCGGATTGCGCTTGGCTGCCTCAAGCAGACTATGAGTCAGCAGCGAAACCACCGGCGCAAAGTCACGCGCATGGCTGAGCGGGGCCATGACGAAGGTGACGATCTGACGGTTTCGCATGTCCGCGATATTGTGACTCGCTGCGCGGCCATAGCCCGCCATGCGCCCACCCTGATTGAAGGTCAGCAGGCGCTGCGTCGCCCCTTCGAGGAAGGACGAAGCATTTTCCGGGTTGTCCTGAAACAGGCGGAGCAAACCACTGCTTTCGGTTTTCAGGAACTCAGCAATCGGGTCATCAGCCATCAACCGGGACAGCTCATGGCGCAGGAACATCAATCGCTTTTGAAAACCGACCGGATCATTGAGCAGCGCGAAGACATCCGATGGCGTGCAGCGCACCGGATCGATCAGTGCCTGACTGAGGATGGCAATGGCGATACAGCGGCGTGAACCGTTTCGGAAATAGACATTCCGGTCCTCGCCGTTCTTGTTTTCCGGCAGGTGCAGGTCCGCTAGGTCAAAGGCCAGCTTGACTGTATCGAGCCGGAAATTGTCCGGCGCGTAAGCCGCATCAAGCACCGTTTCATAGAGATTGAGCGGGGTATCCCCGCACAACTCCTTATGCGCTCCTGCCGGATTGATACACCAGACCTCGGCCCCCGTCGCGCGCAGCGCGCCCACCAGCATGGGGGCGAGTTCGCATTTGACATCGGGGATGAATAGGGACTTGCCCAGCCTTGCCTGATGCAGAATGGAGCCGATGACGTAGTTGACGGTCTTGCCGACGCCGGGCGGCATTTCGATCAACGAGAATGGTGTGCGCGGCGGGGCGAAGGCCGGGGCTATCTCTTCATACAGCCCCAGAAAATTACCGCTGGCCGGATCATCCATGCCGCGCGCAACAAGCTCAGCCCAGCTTGCCTGCCGGGCTGCGCCGTGGTCGGCGGAGGCCCGAGCAGCCCGTTCCAGATTACGGCGTAGCCTGTAATCCTGACACATACCGCTCAGCACGGCCCAGCCGGGTGGAACCGCAGCGGCGAGGCAAATCCAGGACGCTGCGGAGGACTCAAAATGCCAAGCGGCAGCGGCAAGGAAGCCAGCTCCCAATGCCATGCGGTTGACCGGGCCGGACTTGGGACGAATGGGGACGTTCATGACGCGCCTCCATCCGGCATTAAATTGGTTGTTTGCTGCGCGTTTTTGGCCATCGCGGTCTCGACCGCCGCGCGCACAGCGCGCAGCCGACCGATGGGCCCAAAACTTTGTGCGACCTCATCATCGCGCAGGGCCAGCGAATGGACGCGCAGCACCCCGAATTTCGCGGCCACGACCACAGCTGCAACGGATAGGCCGGCAAGAGTGGCAATCTCGCTCATATGCAGATAGCGCCCGAAAGAGACGGCAAAGCCGACAAGGCCGACGGCCGGAGGGCCGGTGAACAAAAGCAGCGGCCGCGTGACGGAGACATATTCGATGCCGGCCAACGCGTAGCTCTTGCGCGGGGTTTTGAGCAGCGTGTCGCTTACCTCAAAGCCTCCCCCTTGGTAGTGAACCCGCGCGCTCATGACCGGCCTCCATTGCCGGTGCATTTTCCGGTCTCCAATGCCAGCGTCATGCGCTCGTCAAAATCGCGCACCGGAGCAGGCCGGATCAGCCCGAGCGTTCCGGAGAACACAGCCCATTCGGTGCGGGCTTCATCGACTGCCGCATCGGCCGCGCAGCCGCAGACCGTGCCGGATCGCGCGATGTCGGTGGCCGTTTGCGCATTGATCTGCCCAATCGCAGCCTCGTAGGCATCCCGCGCCGCCTGCTTTTGCGCCTGAAACTGGCCCATGGCGATATCGGTCGCCTGGTTCAGACCGAGAATATCGCCCCCGCCGCTGAGCATCCCGAGCTGCTGCATCAACGGGCTGGAGCGCAGCGCCCCGAGTTGGGCAGCGGCCATATCGGCTTGCGTGTCGATTTGCGGCTGCGGCACCGCCCGTGCCCGCGCCTCCCCGGCCTCTGCGACCATCGCCTGATAGTTCTGCTCACAGATTGGCAGATAGTCGGCCCGCGCCACCCTCGCGGCCACTTCCGGACCGATCAGCAGGTAGTTGCCGCCGCCCCACAAGAGAGCAGCAGCAAGGGCCGCTTTCGGGGCAATGTCGGTAAGTTCTTTGAGCATGCGATCTCTCCTTTTTCGCGCATGGATTCCGGCTTAAAAACCGTGAATTCATGTGCTTTGGAGAAATCCGAAGGTTGGCATTTGAAGGGTAGCCCAGCCGTCAACGGCTCGCTAGCCTAAGCATACCCAATCTGTACAAGCAAAATCCGAAAACAGACGAGTTCAATTCCATGCAAAATATTGTTTCTAAACGGCTTTTTGCGATTTGCTGAAAAGTAGAAACCACCAAACGAAGCGGGGTAGTCGCCTCTATTTCTCGGCGAAAATCAGCGACGCACAATTTCGGAAGGTGCTTTGGCATTTCGTCGTGGAGAGCACGGTATCGCAGGCGGCGGACGCGACCGGCCTAAGTCGGAATAGCATAGCGGCGATCTACAGCAAGCTCCGCAAGTATTTCGTTGATTGCGGCCTGTTTCACCTGCCATCAGTGTTGCGGGATGAGTTCACCCGGCTCGATCCGGAATGGGCACATTTGATGGAGTATCATCGCATGCGGATCGCGGAGAAGCGCGGTGTCCGCAAAACAAACGAGTTCGACTACCACCTGGCCGAAACCTGTTGGCGGGAAGAATACAAGGCCGTCATGATGGAGCGCCCCTCCAAGGGCGTTTACGAGATGATGAATCGTAATCTGTTGCAAGTAATCCGCCTATGCGGGCCTGTAGGAAAGGCAAATCCAAACAAGGCGAGCGGCTTACTCGCCTATTTGTATCATTCCAGAGAATTGTCTCTTTGGTTGCAGCGAAATGTGCCCGAGTACGAAGGCATTTATGATCAGCAGATAGAGGACGAGCGCCGTTTCCTGGATCAGATCTATGCACAGAACCCCGAACACGCGCGATATCTCGCGCGCTTTCTCGGATATTCCGTTTTTGAAGAAGAAGAAGATCGCAGAAACGCTGCTAGGGCAAAAACCCAGTCAGCGGGCCACAAAAACCTTCGTTTTCGTTGAAATTTGAATCCCCTTTTTGCTTGGGGTACGCTTTTTTTAGGGCGCGCGGATTTGCGTCCTTCCTGACAACGAAAACAGAGCGTCCGTGGACCAAGAGAGCCACGCACGAAAACGAACCATATTGTGCAGACCTCGGAGCCAGACCTACCAGCCATCCAAGAAGCCCCGGCGATGAGGACCATCGGCTATCTGCGTGTTTCGACCGCAGAGCAAAGGCCGGATCGCCAGATTGACGGGCTGAAGATGATCTGTGACGAACTGCACATCGAGAAGCTTTCTGCGGTTTCTCCGCACCGGCCCGTCTATGAGCGGGTGATCGCCTCGCTGCGGCAGGGCGACATGTTGGTGGTTTGGGATCTGGACCGCGCCTTTCGCTCCGTCATTGATGCGCTCTCTGAAGCGGAGAAGCTCCGCGCGCGCGGCGTTCATTTCCGCATTGCCAATCTCAGCATCGACACCAGCACACCGGCGGGCATCTTCGTCTATACGATGATGAGCGCGCTGGCTGAGTTCGAGCGGCGTATGCTCTCACAGCGCACCAAGGAAGGGCTGGCCGCTGCAAGGCAGCGCGGCAAGCGCCTTGGCCGTCCTCCCAAACTCACACCGGAACAATTGAGCGATGCACGGACGCGCGTGTGCGCAGGCGAAACCACGCGCTCGGTTGCCGAAGATCTTCACGTCGCGCCCTGGACGCTCAGCCGCGCCCTGCGCCGTCACTAATCACACTGAGGAAAGGATACTGACATGAACATACTGGCCCGAAATCTCATCGGCGCTGCGGGACTTTTTGCAGCGATGGTCGCAAGCGCCGTGTCTGCGCAGGCAGACGAGCGCAGAATCGAAACCAAGAGACCTCTCATTGCCTGCGAAGACAGGCAGCTTATCGCCGCCATAGAGCCGCTGGTCCGCTCGGGCGATGATCCGGCATTTCGCCGTTATCTCAACGAGCTGATGACCAATCCGAGCTGCAAATTTTACTATGCGCCCACCGGCATCTATCTGGAGCAAATGGACGTGCTCGACAAAGGGCTCAAGCTCGGATTCCAGAGCGCGCTGTCCGAAGCCTTCGGCTTCAACGTCCCATCCGCACCATCCATCGTTCGCGTCCGCGAGGAAGGCGACACCGTGTATCGCCACACGCTGTTGCTGTTCCTGCTGTAGGGAGCCTTCGTCATGTCCAACCATGAAAGCCCGATGCTCAAATCCGCCCGGCAGATGAGCGAAGCCCGCGCGTATGGGTTCAACAGTTCCGGGACGATGGCCGGACAGGTTGGCGCTGACGCTGCGCAGCGCGAGCGCAACGCCCAAAGAGTTTCTGCCTCCCCAACCCGCAACTCCGGGGGTTATTCAGGTGGAGGCGGTAGTGGCGGTGGGATCAACGGCGTCTCTGATTTCTTCGCCGTTCTTTTCGGCGGCGCGATCTGGATTGCCGGGCTCTGGTTTCTGGGCCCGCTGGTGTTGCCATGGGTGTGGGCGGGAATTGCTGCCGGCATGTCGGCACTGGCCAATTGGGCTGCCGCTCGCGCGGTGGAGGCCGGATTGACCTTGCTGGGGTGGGCGCCGGATATTGGGGGTTATCTGGCTGTGGTGGCGCTCTGCATTGTCGCTCTCGCCATTGTTGTCTCCTTCACGAGAACGACAATCCTGATCGCCTCGGGGCTATGGCTGGCGGCGGGCGGCATCATGGCTTTCCTGCTGACGCGCTGGCACGATCCCGCTACGGGAATTTCCTGGTTCGGCACAGTGGCGTGGTCGTTTCCAGTCTATGCCCCTCTCATCAATTTGCTGACACTGCCATTGACCTATGACTGGTTTCGCCAGAACAACTTCAACGAGAACCTCTCCAGGGCCTTCTCATATTCGGCTGTGCTGTTGGCTGTTTTCTCTATGGGTATGGTCTGCCTTGGTTTTGGCATCGGCCGGCCGGATATCATCATTTCCGGCCTGATTTATGTCGTCGGCGGATCGGCGTTGCTTGCCGGGTTGATGATTACAGGCGCCCTTACAGCGCATTTTGCCTGGGCCGCGCGGGACGATTAGACGGTTGATTTCAGCGCCCGGCGCAAAGTAGTGACATTAACGTTCAATTCCTCGGCGGCCTGCTTGTGGCTCTTGATTTTTTGATCGATCCAGTTGCGGGCCGTCGAAAGCTGTTCCTCGGACAATTTGCGTGGCCTGCCTATCATCACGCCGCGCCTGCGTGCCGCGCTCATCCCGGCAATGGTGCGCTCGCGGATCAGCTCACGCTCAAATTCGGCCAGCACCGCAAACATGCCGAATATCATCCGGCCTTCCGAATGACTTGTGTCGATCATTGACCCTTGCCCGGTCAGAATGCGTAATCCTGCATCCTTGCGGTTGAGCATCTCTACGATCCTCACTAGATCGATCAGGCTTCGTCCAAGCCGGTCTAGCTTCCAGACAATCAGGACATCACCGGTACCGCAGCGGCGTAAAGCTTTGCGCAATCCCTTGCGGTCAGCAGAGGCCCCGGTGGCTTTGTCGGTCAGCACAACATTGCAACCCGCTTGCTCAAGCGCGTGCAATTGAAGGTCGAGACTTTGTTCGTCCGTAGAAACGCGGGCGTAGCCGATTTTCATGTCGGTCCTGCGTCAGCGATAAGGGTCAGAGGAAGCCCCTAACGGTGCAGGGACACGCGAAATACAAAATGCGAAAGGGGTCCCTTTCGCGGGGTACCATTGCGGCAAGTCACGCATGATCGCTCACTTTGCCAAGTGCTTTGGAAGTCATTGTAAAGGTTTGCATTTTGTTATTGTAATACAGCCGCTAGATGTGAAATAATAAACAAATGCGAAAGGGACGGGTTTTGCATTGTCTAGACTGTCGAGATATACACTATATATACTACTACTTCTAGCATTGGCTGCTTATCTTTGCCGGAATGTGGCTACAGACGATCTTTCGACGTCAGCCTGGCTATGTCTTGGATGCGTACTTATTTTTGTACTGGGCGGATTTGCAGGCGCTCTCGCCGTGTTCGTCTATGACAGGTGGGGCACCCTGCGCTCACTAAGGACTGTTCTGACGCGCGGACGGGAAAGCAGGTCCCGTGGATAGGCTCAATTCTCAGTCAGGAAACATCTTTTTCACGCTGTTCGGTGCAGTGGGGCTGGTGGGCATATTGGGCGCAGCCAGCATGACCATTCTGAAAGGGCCGGTGCGCTCGATGCATAATGTCACGCAGCGAACCATCGCTGAGAACAACATGATCGCTTCAGGCAAACTAGCCCTAATGGCGGCCACCAATCAGGCCGATGATGGGGACTGTGATGCCGATACAGCCGTGGAACCCATTCCGTTTTCAACGACAGGGACCGGGCCGTTTCCGATTGGAGGTGGGTACCTTCCTGATTCCGTCGGTGCGGCAAAACAGGACCCTTGGGGAAACACCTACGGCTATTGTGCCTGGGACCATGGCACAATCATTAAAAACGGCACCTGTGCTGGTGATGATGGCCGGTTGCGCGGCAACGCAGCGCAGGATGGCATTGTGCTGGCGGTTATTTCATCGGGAGCGGACAGGGTTTTCCAGACCGCGTGCGGTGATGATCCAGACTATATAGTTCGAACCGAGGGCAGCGATGATATCGTGCTGGCCTACACCTATGACGAAGCCGGGGCCATGTCAGGGGGCTTGTGGAACATCAAGGAAAGCGACCCTGAAACAGCCGAGATCGCTAAGAATCTCGAAGTGAAGGATAGCGGCGGCAATACGACGTTTTCTTTGGACAGCTTTACGGGCATCGGCGATTTCCTCGGCATCGTCACTGGGTCCATTGCTGCCAAGACGGCAACCCAGCCGGTAGAGCTATCCGGTGGCCTCAAGATGGATAACGAGGCCAACGTCACCGAATGCAGCACGGCGACCCACGCGGGGACGATCCGCTATCACAGCGCAAACGGGCTGGAGGTTTGTGATGGCGTCAACTGGCTACCGGCAGGTGGAAGTGTCATTCCCTCAGGCACCATAGCAGCCTTCGCGGCAAACGAATGTCCGGACGGATGGAGCGAATACACTCCGGCGCGGGGACATTTCCTGCGCGGGCGTGATCCGACGGGCGCGAATGATCCCGATGGAGCGCGCAATGCCGGTAGCTTGCAAGGCGATGCCAACAAGTCTCATGGTCACGCTGGTACCGCCGCTAGCGCTGGAAACCATGCGCATTCCGTTGATCCACCAGCGGCAAATACAAATTCGGCTGGCAGTCATTCCCATACGATGGACAACGTCGGTAATAATGCATCAGATGTAAAAACTGATAATGCAGGCGGCTCTCCGTCTGTCCGATATAATTACAATGGTACTACTAATGCGGCCGGAGCTCACACCCATTCAGTCAACATTCCTGCCTTCAATAGCGGTTCTGCCGGGGCGCACACACACAGCCTGACGATCAACGCCGATGGCGGACCTGAAGCCCGCCCTAAGAACGTGGCAGTGACGTTCTGCCAATATAATGGCGGGGTAAGCAATTCCGTTGATGAGCTAAATGATCTGGGCGATGTGGTGCTGTCCGCACCACAGGTAGGGCAGGTACTCACCTTCGACGGCATCAACTGGGTCAATCAGAATAGTGCATCCTACTGGTCTCAGTCGGGATCAAGCCTTTCCTATATTACCGGAAATGTAGGGATTGGGACGATTGAGCCGCTTTCTAAGCTACACGTACGTGGTCCCGATAACGATGGAACCAGTGCTGCTCTTAGAATTGAAACGCCAGATGGCTCGCAGGTTATGCTTATTGATGGTAACGAAATTGATTCCGTAGGAAGCGGAAATGGACACTTATACCTTCAAAATAATAGTCCGCAGAATGTGATTTTAGCTGTGGGGGGAGGAAATGTCGGGATCGGCATAACGCCACCGGCTGCAAAACTGGATGTAGCAGGGGATGTCCTGATTAGCGGCAACGCCACGTCCACTGGCTTCTACTATAGTTCGGATGCGCGTCTGAAAGAGAATATTGAAACACTGACACCCAAGGCGGTCGATGATGTCTATCGCCTGCGCGGCGTTTCCTTTGACTGGAAGAAGGACGGCAGGCAGGATATCGGTCTGATTGCGCAGGAAGTCGAAGAGCATTTTCCCGAGCTTGTCGCGGCGAACGACAACGGTATGAAATCCGTCAAGTACGGAAACCTTGTCGCTCTGTTGCTTGAAGCACTCAAGCACCAGCAAGGTGAAATTGATACTCTCCGCGATCGTATGGATGAGATGGAGGGCGCGAAATGATCCGCCTTCTGCCTCTGATTGCATTCTATCTTACCATCTCCCTGTTGCCCCACACTGTGCTGGCAGCCGACTCGCACGCTGTTAACTCCGGTGCCGAGGTCATTATCGAAGAGCATGGGGCCTGTAGCCAGGTCGCCAATAACAGCGGGAAGCGAGTGTTTGTGCCAACCCGGACCCCGGAAGAATGGGCAGCCTTTCGCAATAATGCGTCCGGCGTAGACGCCGCTGCCTGCAGCTATGGCTGGGTGACGGGAAATTGGGGCAGTTGCTCAGAAACCTGTGGAGGCGGCACGCGGACAAGAAGTGTTGCTTGCGAACGTTCGGATGGAGCGGCCTCGGCTGACGGCAACTGCTCCGGCTCAAAACCCACGAGTTCCCAAAACTGTAATACGCAGAGTTGTTGCATAAGACAGCCGGCAAGCGGGTGGAAGCCTGGCGGCGGCGGGGATTATTGGCGCGTTCGTAACGGTGGTCTCACTCTGGTCTTTAACTGGACGCACATAAATGCTCACGAAAGTATTTATATCGGCGAAAGCACCCAATTCAATCGAGGTGGATGGACCTATTTGCGCGGCCCCTTATACAGGGACGAAAGCGGTTATGAGGATGACGATGACGGTCGCGGTGATTATATATCAGACAAGTATTATAAAGTGGCGCGTCAGCGCTGCGACTAGGGAAAATGAAAAAGCCTATCTATGACATCATGATCGCCGAAGATTTTCAGGACCGGGAGGGCACTGAACGGGTGCAGTATCACCGTGCCGGGGTTGCCTTTGAGAACGCACGCGGCGGCCTCAACTGCGAGATCGTCCCGGGCATGGCGCTGACCGGGCGCTTCGTTATCTTTCCCCGCACCGCACGCGGCAAATCCGGCAGCAATTCCTGACAAGGGCCGGAGGAGAACTAAGGCGTGATTAGTTGGAAGCCATGCTGCTGTCAGTGATCTTCTGAAATTCCATCAGCAGTTCCGGGTAATGCTGGGCCATGTGGCGGACAACACGAGCATTTTCGATGAGGCGTTTCACATAGCCCGTCGAGATCACCAGATCGAGGTGGTCGTCCCCGTAGGTTTCCTCAAGCAGCCTAAACTCGCGGTCCAGCTTTTCCGATTCCTGCTCCATCAGGGCAATTTGCTCGTCAGACAAACCCTGTACTTTCTTCGGACCAGCCCCCTCAACAAGCTGAGAGGGCGGCGTCGCGCCGACCAGCGATTTGGCGTAGGTGATCGAGTATTTGTTCATCGCGACCATGAGCTGCGCCGCTTCGATCTGCCTTAGCGGCTTCATCTTCCGCAGTTCCGTGAAGGTGCTAATTGGCACATGCTTGTCCTTGAGCAGTTCAACCGCTTCAGAACAAATGCCGGTCAGTAGCCGTCGCTTCATTCGGATGCTGGCCACATTGACGTTAAGCACCTTGGCGATCACCTCTTCGGGAACGCCTCGCTCGACAGCGTTCAGGATCATCTGGTGTTCCTGGATAATGGCCAGCCGGTTGATGCGCTTGTTGTAGGTGTAGGCCTCGTCATCGATGGCAATCAGGCATTCGACTTCGTTCATGCCAATTTCTTGAATGGCCGCCATGCGAAGATGGCCATCAAGCAACAGGTAATTCCCGCGTTCGCTTTTATCACGCGCTACCACCGGAAGTTCCACCAAGCCGGCTTCGCGGACCGACGCACGGATTTGCTCGTACTTCTGCGACTTCATCATTGCGTCTGTTACCAAACGCAGCGGCGTAATATCGGCAATGAGAATTGTGCGGGTTTCGCGCTCGAAACCGAACATAATTGATCGCGGCTTTTCCATCCGGTTCATCGCGACAGCTCCTGCCGCTCCATTCGAACCGCCAGCTTCTTTGGCACCGTGTCCAGCCCCTCGGATTTCAAAAGGTCGGCGAATTCGTCGTCATGCAACAGTTCGCGCATGGCATGCGAGATGAATATCAGCCGATTGCGCGTGGCATCGGCCTTGCGAATAAGCAGCCGCTTGCGGTCGGTATCTTCCTGATATGCTTTGACCAGGGCGTCCGATGACAACCGCGACTTCGCGGTCGGGGCATTGCTGAGCCCCTTCCCTCGGCGGCGGCGACTCTCGACCAACCGTTTGGCGACCATGAGTTTGCGGCCGCGAAGCGTGTTGTTTTCGTAGGCGTGCTGAAGCGCTTCCTGAATGCCGTCATCGTCGGCGCTTGAAATATCGACCGCAACGCTGATCGGTATCTGCCCCGCCTCAACGGCCCTGAGCAGACGCTGCTCATCCTGCCGCAATAGACGGGCAATACCTCTGACATATTCGTGGGTCAGGCCTGTCTTGCGCGCAATCTCGGCATCGGAATAGCCACGCTCTTTCATCCCGCCGATATCGTGCACCAAATCGATGGCGCGGTGTTGTCTGCGGGCGCAATTCTCGACAAGGCTTTTGACAAGGCAGGCCTGAGGGTCGGCGTCGATGACAAAGGCCGGGATTTCGTTCTGCCCGAGTTGCTGAAATGCTTCCAGACGTCCCTGACCACAGACGAGATCGTATCGCGGGCCATCTTGTCCGTCCCGCCGTGTGACCGTGATCGGGCGTTTCAATCCAATATCGGCAATGCTGGCCACGATCTCCTGAAACACCTTCGGATTGCGGACGCGTGGGTTCAGCACTGTGATCGCATCCACAGGAATGAGTTCCACTTGACCTGCCGCTATTTCCTCGCTCATCAGGCGACCTCCCGCAGCGGTATCCGCTCGGCCAGCTCGAATAGCGGCGTGAGCGTGTCAAACCGGTAGGCGTCGAGCCAGATGCCGTTATCCTCGCCAAGCCGAAGAACTTGCTCGTCCATGTCGAAGGACGGCAGGAGAAGATAATCGCGCGCCCACCGGTTCTCCTGATCCATGCGCACCGCTATCGTGATGTCGGGCAACAGCCCGCGATCCAGACGGATTTTCCATCGAAGCGAGCCCGCCTGCGTCTGGAAGCAGCGCACCACTGTCAGAGATGCCGTAAATTCGCGATTGATGGTCAGCAATTCCGTGATCGGGTCTTTCTCGACGGAACCGCCGGCGCGCCGCATCCCCTCAATGGTTTCAGCAACGACATCAGGATGCATGCGGCGCAGCTTGCGATTGACTTCGATGTACCCGTAGTCGCGCTCAGGTGTGAAACCGACCAGAGCATAAGCCTTTAGCAGGCCGCCGAATCGGTGCTGATAGGCGGTGCTAGAAGGGCAGCCTTCCGCCTCATCAATGATCAGACCCGACAGCAACCCGGTCTTCTCGAACAGGCCCCGAAGGATCGCCAGCATCTCGTCATTGGAGAGATGACGGGATCTGGCCTGGATGATTTCGCGGGCGGCATCGAACATGGCCGGATCAACAATAGCCTGGAACGCGCCTTCCGCACGCACCCACATGGAGGCATCGTTGACGACCCGATGCTTCTTCAACTTGAAAGAAACTCGGTTCCAGACATTGTTGCCGATGTACTTCTCGTTGATGAGCACCTGATGCACAGTTCCGCGCGTCCAGGGACGGCCCAGATCGGTCGGCACGCCGCGATTGTTGAGTTCGGCGGCAATCTCACTTTCATCGCGCCGGTCCTCGACAAAGCGCTGATAAATCCATCTGACGATGGCAACCTCTTCCGAAGGTCCCGGCACCAACACTACCCGGTCCGTCTGAATGCTTTTATGTTCGCGCGGTTCAAGCAGACCTTTGGGACGGCCATGCTCGTCGCGCAGTTCGCGCCGCAAGCCAAAGCCCGGCGCGCCGCCTTGTCGATAGCCCATCTCGATCAGTCGGCACTGGCCCGCGAAAACCTTCACCGAGAGATCGCGGCTATATTCGGCGGCCATGCCGCGCTTCACGACTTTCTGGACGTCTGAACCGATACTGCCGTCATTCTCAAATTGCTCGGCGCAGTATTCGACCCGCACCCCGGCGCGGCGGCAGCGATACTCGTAGAAGGCGCTTTCATCGGCGTCCTGAAAGCGGCCCCAGCGGCTGATGTCATAGACCAGCACCACTGAATAATCGGCCCGGCCACCTTCAATGTCATCGATGAGTTGCCGAAGGCCGGATCGCCCTTCGATATTCAGGCCGCTGCGCCCGGCGTCGATATAGGTGCGAACGATGGTGATCCCGCGCTGATCGGCATAGCGATGAATGGCGTCGGATTGGTTTTCCGTAGAGTACTTCTGATGCTCGGTGGACATGCGGACGTATTCAGCCGCCCGAACCGAGGGGGCTTGCTGAGCATCGTTTGCAGATATGTCGCCATTTGCCGACATCACCTCATCCAGCCATGAAATGGGCGTGCTTTGAGGATACTGAACCGAAGTGTTGGAGCCATTCGGTAAAATACCTCAGCAAGCCCCAAGTATATCCACGGGAGGCGGAAACATGTTGCCGAAAACCGGCATAAGTTCCGGTGGAAATGGTGCCGATGCCGCCGCGATTTATGCCGCCGCTATTGCGTCGGCGCTGAAGGCGGAACTCGGCGGAACCCACCAGGCGGTCAAGACCATCATGCGCTGGACGGGTGCCGGCGAACGCACCGTCACGAACTGGATGGCGGGCGAGCATGGCCCCAGCGGGCCGTATCTAGCGCAATTGGTGCATCATTCCGATGCCGCGCTCGACGCATTTCTAACGCTGGCTGGACGCGACCAACTCATCATCAGCGTGAGTGTTCGGCAGGTGCGAACCGAATTGCTTGCCGCACTGGACGCCTTGGACCGTATCGCGCCGCCCGGCGAGCCTTCAGACAGGCACTAGCCGTCGCCAATGTCTGCATTTCAACTGTCAGGATCGGCTAGAACGCCAGATCTTCTTTGCCACCTCCGTAGGCCAACCCGCTCCACCTGAGGCGCTAAGGATCATTTCGCTGCCGATGCTGGTGATGTTCGGCGGATACTTTTTGGTGCGTTCGCCTTTTCGTGCTGCTGGATTTCCTTGCCACACGGAATGCCGTCCATCCGGACCGTTTCGATGCCGCGTGTACCGGGCCTTGCCGCGCGGTCAATGGACTGCCCGCTCCATTCGCTCAGCTACGCTTCGCTCCCGTGTTGTCCATGACCTGCGCGACTGGGCTGGCCCGGCTCTTTTCGCGCATCGGCCGGATGGTCCGGCCCGTGCAACGAAAGGAAAATACTATGAACACGAAAACGCAAAAAGAACGCCCCCTTTACCGGGTAACCTTCTCCCGTATCACCGGCCAAGATGGCGAGGGCAATGACCAGCTTTCCCGACCCAGGGAAATCGGCGCGGTCTGGGCACGAAAAAACGGCAAAGCCGGCGGCCTTATGGTTCTCGACCTTATCCCGGTCGAACTGACCCAGCGCAAAGGCGTCATCTTCCTGGTGCCCGCAGATCAGGACGCGAAAGGGGGTGCGCAATGATCCCACAGACGAACCGCATCGCGGAGCTGAACGATCAGCTCCGCACCACTTTCCTCACCGGCAAGGTTTTACTGACGCCCGGCATGGCGGGGCTCGAACCGGAAGACCGCGAAACAATTCTGAGCACCGTTCGCGGCTTCTCAGATTTCGATGAAGACAACGATCCACACGGCGAACATGACTTCGGCTGCGTTACCCAGCCGGGCGTCGGCAAGGTCTTCTGGAAGATCGACTACTACGATACCGAGTATCAGTATGGCAGCTCCGATCCTGCCAATCCGGCACTAACCCGCCGGGTTCTCACCATCATGCTGGCCGGGGAATATTGATGAAAATCTTCGAACGTAATTGCGGCGAAGATACCGGTTCGCTTCGAGACCGAACCGGAGTCTGCGCTTCTTGCGCAGGCTCTGGCCTTAGAGTGGGGCGTCTCCTATCTTACCACATGGTGTCAAGCGCGGAGGGAGTTTCGCGCCGCAGCACTTAGACCAGCTACACGCTGCCTCTGTCCCGTCGGTTTATTGGGGCAGCTCCAGCCCGTGCCGTGCGGCCATCACCCGGACGTTGGGCATTGCCATATCCGGCTCGACCAGCGCCCGCACACCGAGACCGCGCAATTCATCGGCAAAGTTCGAAACCGACCGGTCGCCCCGCCGGCGTCCGAGCCAGATGGCAAGTTCGGCCTCAATCGCCTGCGTATGCGCACGGATAGCCGCGCGCAAATCCGGTGAACTGGCGCTGGCTAGCAGCATCGAAAGATAGAACCGCATGGATTCCGCATCGAACGTAATGCGGACCAGCGCTTCGCAACAATCGCCAACTGCCTGTTCGGCGAGCGCGCCCGCCTGCTCGTGTGAATCCGTCAGAAGCGCGGCATAGAGGTCGGCCTTGCGCGGAAAATAGTAGGTAATATGCGATTGCCGCAGACCCATGTACCGGGCCAGCCGAGGCTGCGTGAGCGCTGCCGCCCCTTCTTCACGCACGATCCTTCTCGCCACAGCCAATATTTCGGCGCGGCGGCTTGCTCCACTTTTGTTGTCCGCGCCTTCGCTCATGCGAATGTCACCTTTTGCGCGGTGCCGTCGAAGCTGAGTGCGCCTGGCTCGAACAAGTCAACAAAATCGTCGAGTCCAAATGCCTGCCCGAGATGATGAACACCGGGTTCGACCCCGCCGGTGAGGAGAAGAATGGCCGCGCGTGCGGCAATCTGCGCCGTCAGCTTCGCCTCTTCGGCGCCCTCGAAACTGGCTGTCCCCGCCTGCGCACCATTCCCCTTGGTCGTCACGGCAATTGCTGTGCGGGGCGAGCCGATCCGGAAGGACATCAGCGCCCGCCGCAGGATCGGCCGCAGCCAAGTAGGCCGTGACAGCATCGCGCCAACCGAGAAAAGGTAGGCGCTGAGAAAGCGGTTATCCAGCGTGAAATAGGTCCGTACCCGAACGCCAGGCATTGTGCGCGTCAATACATGTTGGTCGGCAAACCCCAGCGGCCAGGCCTTGCGCGGGCGCTGGTCGCGGGCAAATCTGAACGCGCGCGATTGCCCCTCGGCTTGCGCCAATTCGGCAATCATCCAGTCCGTCGCCGCCGCACCATGAGAGTCTCCCGCACCGAGCATGACCGCGATGTCGATCTCCTGCGGAGCGCCAATTCTATGCGCGACAGCGTGAGCCATCATATTGGTCAATCCCGGCGCGAGGCCGACCGAGAGAAGAGCCCGTCCGCCATGCTCCCGCGCCAGTGGATCAAGGTGCTCGATAGCGGCCAGCACAAAGTCATCGGCGGAAATGTCCACATAGCGCCTCCCCGAAGCCAATACGCGGCGCGGCAGTGCATCGTCGGGCAGGTCGATGCAAACCACGACCAGTTCGACTCCGTCCAAGGCCGCGTCCCAGCAGGCGGCATCAAGCACATCAAGACAGACGCCCTCCGCGCCGATCTCGTCGGCAAATCGCTTGGCCTTCTCGATGCTACGCCCGGCAACCCGAACGGCATATCCAGCCTTGGCCAGAATTTCCGCTACCTGGCCGCCGACATGGCCATATCCCCCAACCACAAGAACATGCATAGAACCTACCCTCAATCCAATCAATTGGTAGGTAACCAACCAATGGCCAATTTGCAAGGACTTTAGTGCCTCCCGTGGGCATCCCACTCCCGCGTCAAGCTGCGGTGCAGGGCGACTTATCAGTCAGCGGATATGTCCGCGCGCACCAGCGGTAAGTTGCTGCTACTGCTGACAATGGTGCTGACGGTATTGCTCGATCTCACTGTTGCCATTGGGGTGGGGGCATCATTGGGCTGGCGCTGCGGCTAAGTCGGCGCAAGTCGGTGGAGAGGCAACTGGACGCTGGAGCGATAGAGTGGGCGGCCGACGCTGCATTAGAGGGCATGCCTCCGAATTAGGCTGACATCCTCAGGGTGCAAGATGTGTTTTGTAGTACAAAACCATCTTGGCAAGGGGGTTCGCTGCGCGCCCCCGTTGCATCCCCCAGGCCGTGGCTCTTTCAGGGCGTTGAACCCATTCCAGAGCCAGCAGACCGTATCGCCGGTCAATTACTCGCGGGAGACTTCGCTCTCCCTGCGCCCATCGATCAAAGAGCCTTCGGAGCCCTTGTGAAATCCTGATCAACCGTCCGCCGATTGAATGCCGCCAGCGCGTCGACGCTGAACCCGATCAGGGGGCTATCGCGCCGACCCTGAACCCACTCGCAGGGCCAGGTGATATGCCTCTCCTCCTGCACCGCACCATGCACAAGCGAGCTGCCCGCTTAACCCGCAATCAGGGAAGCGTTCCTGCTACCCCCGATACCCCCATGACCATTTTCATGGAGACGCTTTCAGCGCGACCAACCCTGAGCCGATTAGATGCCCCAGCGTAGTGCCGCTGGAGCCGAGTGGAGCGTGGCCGTTTTGCGTCGAACTTTCCGTACTGTGGGTAGTTTTGTTCTGTGCTTGTTCACTGCCTCTACGGTGCTAAAGTAAAGGGATGAGCAAGCTTGCACCCGAACCATCTGCGAACACAGACTACGATTTCATCGACCTTGGGCGGAGTTTTCATGAACTCTCCAAATACTCCGGCGAGACAGATGACATAGACATTAGCCGGGCTTTCCATGTTGGTGAGACGCTGACCTGGACGGACTTGTTGAAAGAGTTTCGTCTGATTGTTCTCTCCGAAGCCGGATCAGGCAAGACCGCCGAAATCCGCAATATCGCACGCGTGCTCAGGGCCGAGGGCAAGGCCGCGTTTTTCCTGCGGCTGGAGCATATCCCCTCTGATTTCGAGGATGCTTTCGAAGTAGGGAGCTACGCGGAATTCGAAGACTGGCTGTCATCGGGTCAAGAAGGATGGCTGCTTCTCGATTCAGTAGATGAGGCCCGATTGCGCAATCCCGGTGACTTCGAGCTTGCAATCCGCAAGCTGGGTAGACGGATCAGCCCCGCAAAAGACAGGACGCACGTCATAATCACCGGCCGTACAACCGCTTGGCGGCCGAAGACAGACCTCGATAATTGTAAGGCGCACCTGCCATACACCCCCGCGACGGTTGTCCAGTCCCATGAGCCCAGCGACGACGCCGAGGTTGATGACGTGGCCGCCTCCTCCCAACGCAACGACGAGCCGCCTATGTTTCGGGTCGTTGCGCTTGACGACCTCAACGCACAGCAAATCTCCACTTTCGCCAAGGCACGCGGCGTAGAAAATGCCGACGCTTTTCTGGCCGCCATTGAGCGCGCCGACGCGTGGTCGTTTACGGCGAGGCCGCAGGACCTGGCAGAGTTGACCGAATTTTGGATCGACCAAGGCAGAATTGGCAGTCGCCTGGAGATCATGCGGAACAGCATTGATCGCAGGCTTGCCGAGCGGGATCAAAATCGCGCCGATGCCCGTCCGCTGGCGGCAGATCGGGCTCGCGAGGGGGCGCAATTGTTGGCTGCCGCCGCGACGCTGACCCAGAACCAGGTCATTCGGGTCCCGGACGGAGCCGACAATGATAAGGGGCTTGATGTCCGCTCGGTGCTTTCCGACTGGGACGACAAAGACCGGGCCACGCTCCTGTCATTGCCAATCTTTGACGAAGCCATCTATGGGACAGTGCGTTTCCATCATCGCTCCGTTCGGGAATACCTGACCGCGCAATGGTTCGCGGATTTACTCACGCGTGATACATCGCGAAGAAACATCGAGGGCCTATTCTTTGTGGAACAGTACGGCATGGACATTGTCGTGCCGACACTACGCCCCATCCTGCCATGGTTGGCGATCCTTGACGAGAAAATCAGGGAGCGCATACGAAAGGTTGCGCCCGAGATTATTTTTGAAGGCGGTGACCCAAGCCAATTGCCACTCGATGTTCGCCGGTTCATTTTGCATGAGGTCTGCGAGCAAATGGCGGGCGGTGCCGCCGGTCGCACTATGCGCGACTACTCGGCTGTGCAACGGTTCGCGAACGTAGACCTGACGGACGACATTCGTTCTCTCATTCGGAAATATCGCGATAACGCGGACCTGGCGAGCTTCCTGCTTCGCATGGTTTGGCTGGGAGAGATAAAAGGCGCGTTGCCTGAGGCACTTGAAGTTGCTTTGGCACCTGACGCCGAGGAGTATCTTCGCATCACAGCGTTCAGGGCAGTGTTCGCGGTCGGAAGCGCGGAGGATCGTTTGCTGATCCGCCAGCAATTCTTGGACGAGGGCCCCGAGCTTGACCGCCGTTGGCTGGCAGAACTTTCGGAGGGGCTAGAACCTACGCACGACAGTGTGGCGTGGCTTATCGCATGCCTAGAGAAGTCCGAGCCGAAGGAGCGATATTCCGCCGACTATTTGATCGACCGGTTGGACGCTTTTGTCGCCGCAGCTGATGTGGATCTTCTTCCTGAATTGGCGAAACACCTGAATCGCTTGCTTGGTCTTGGCCCGCTTGTTGAGAGGCGTCATTGTGAAGTATCGCAAAAATTCATGTGGCTAATTGCACCTGCCGCGCAGGTTGTGGAACGCCTTGCCATACTTAGGCATCCATCTGCGCTGGATTCCGATGCTCTCGGAATACTCGACAAAATTAAGGCCGCACAGGGATACGGTCTTGACACTGACATAAGAGAGGTCAGAGCAGAATTTGCGAAGTTGGTTCCAGCCTGGCCTGAACTGAACCGAGCATTGTTCTGGTTCGAAGTGGGAAGATCCCGCGCCGCCCTGGACAAGAAGCGAAATGAACGCCTGACTGACTTCTGGCAGGCCTCGATATTCGGATCATTCACTCAGTTCGGTCCGGAGGATATTGATTACGTCGCACAGCAGATTGAGGACCAACCGGTGCTGGACGACAAACTTGTAGCGCTGTCACTTGCATTTAACCTCTATCGCCGAATGGACCGACAGCGAGCGTTGCGCGAGCGGCTGAAAAGGTTGGCTGCGCAAGATGCCGAGCTTGCAGCGCAACTTGCGACCTATCTTAAACCTCCATCCCAGGGGCGGGACCGCCGCCGTTGGAGGAAAATGGAGGAACGTTGGAAGCGGCGCGACGAAGCCTATAAGAAAAAGCAGGCAGAGTACCATGCGGGCTGGAAGGAATATCTGAACACGAAACTAAATGAGTCGCGCGAAGCGCAGGCTAAAAAACCAGGCAAGCTAACGAACGCGCTTTATTATCTGTTTGGGCAGACACGCGACGACAAACGAATTTCGGGCCGCTGGACCGAATATAGCTGGCAAAAGTTGATTCCTGAGTATGGGGAAGACGCTGCCCGTTTCTATCGAGATTCCGCCATTCAGCTTTGGCGGCACAACAAGCCCAAACTTCGCTCAGAAGGTGCGCCTCTCAACCAAACGCCATATGCAACCATTATAGGCCTTGCCGGTCTTGAGATTGAGGCTATCGAGGCGACCAACTCGTTTCCCTGGGGGCTAACTGCTGACGAGGTGGAGCACGCCTGCCGTCATGCCAGCTTTGAGCTCAACGGATTCCCAACGTGGTTTCCTAGGTTATTGGAGGCCTATCCGTTGCCTGTCACGGATTTCCTCATGCAGGAAATTCGCCATGAGCTCTCGATTGAAAAGCCGGACCAAGCCACTCACTACATTATCAGCGATGTTAGCTGGTCGGGTGAGTGGGCATGGGACGTTCTAGGGCCGCATATCCTCGATCAACTGAAAAAGTCGGAGCCTAAGAACCTCGACAATCTTGATAGGCTCTTGTCTGTCGTACAGGGGTCGTCCGTGTCTGATGAAGATTTACGCGCTCTTGCGTCGAAGAAATGCCGCTCGGTAAAAAAGCTCGATCATTTGGCCCGCTGGTTTGCTGTCTGGATGGGCGTTGATCCCGCGAACGCGATGGAGGCACTTCGATCACGGTTGGATGAAACACGTGATGACAAGAACCGGGTTGAGTTCGCAATGACATTCGTAACTCGGCTTTGGGGCGGTCGAAGAGGGAACCGGAGCGGTGTTCGCCCAGCGTTCAGGCTTCCTGAATACTTGAAGTCGATCTATCTCCTGATCCATGAGCATGTCCGGATGAAAGACGACATCGACCGTGCTGGCACTGGTGTGTATTCTCCGGGATTGCGTGACAATGCGCAGGACTCACGGAACAGTCTCTTCGAACTGCTTAACCAGATACCGGGGAAAGAGTCGTTTCTTGCGCTGATGGATATCGCAGGTGCACATCCGGAAGAAACGCTTCGGCCATGGATGCTCCATCATGCCAAAGTGAAGGCGGAACAAGACGGGGACCTCGTTCCCTGGACCGCATTGCAAGTGAGGGAGTTCGCCGACAAGCTGGAGAGGACCCCTGCCAATCATCGCGAGCTTTCTGAATTGGCACATTTGCGGCTGATGGATTTGCGTGACGATCTGGAAAATGGCGATAGCAGCGTTGCCTCTATTCTTTTAAAGGCGGACCAAGAAACCGAGATGCGGAAGTACCTCGGTCATGTACTGAGGGAAAACGCCAATGGCCGGTACTCTATTCCTCAAGAGGAGGAACTGGCCGACGCGAAAAGACCTGATCTGCGTTTCCTTGGCGCATCCTTTGATGGCCCCGTACCCGCCGAGCTAAAATTGGCCGACAAATGGACGGGGCCTGCCTTGTTTGAGCGCTTGGAAAACCAGCTATGCGGAGACTACCTCCGCGACAACCGTTCGAATCGTGGCTTGTTCATTCTGGTTTACAGAGGAGAAAAGGCTGGGTGGGACGTACCCGGTGCTGAGAACAGGGTAGATTTCGAAGGCCTAGTAGAGGCACTTCAAAATCATTGGACTACCATTTCGACCAAGTTCCTAAACGTCGAAGCTATTCAAGTTGTGGGTGTCGATCTTACTAAAAGAGCCAAGTAAACCTGTGCACTGCATCAGAGCGCCGTCCAGCTCGACGATGGGAGCTCATATACAATACGTCCATGGCCACGGTAGGCGCCGCACTAGAGAGATTGGCATTACCTATGTGCCAGAAAGCCTGGGGACGGATTGGTGCATGTGCTGGACGATTGGTCCCCGAGCTTCACGAAACGCGCCACGTCACCACTCTGGACAGCGTTCAAGCTTTCTCGCAAGAGAAGACCGTGCCGAGTCGGAACCTAGACAAAAATTGACCACTGAGACTCGGGAAAATTACCACGATCACGGCAGCAGTCGGAAACTGAAAGGAAATATCAAGCTCAACAACCGATTGTGCGCATTGCCATTTAGTTTCCATTGAGGACCGAGCAACCGTCGAATGATTAGTCCGAAAGCTATTAAGCCATTCATCAAGTGGGCCGGTGGAAAGCGCTGGCTCGTGGATAATACACAGTTCAAGATGCCCGATTTTGATGGGCGCTATATCGAACCGTTTCTGGGTGGAGGCGCGGTATTCTTTCACCTGTCGCCCGCACGAGCGATATTATCGGACGTAAATTCCCGACTGATCGACACCTATCAAGCAATACGCTCGGACTGGAAGAGTGTCGAAGACGAGCTCAAGCGGATGCACGCTCTGCATACAAAAGAGTTCTATTACGCTGAACGTGACCGAGTTCGCAAAGCCCTGCACACACAGGCAGCGCAATTTCTTTATCTCAATCGGACGTGCTGGAACGGCCTGTACCGAGAAAACCTGGCGGGAAAATTCAACGTCCCCATCGGCACGAAGACTCAGGTAATCCTACCTGACGATGACTTCCCGGCCGTTAGCGCGTTGCTGAAAAACGCCGACTTGCGCTGCTGTGACTTTGAAGAGACGCTTCAGGACGCAAAAGCCGGCGATCTGGTGTTCCTGGACCCACCCTATACCACGGCCCACAATATGAACGGCTTCGTAAAGTATAATCAGAAGATATTTAGCTGGGACGATCAGGTGCGCCTTCGTCGGTGCGCTGAAGCGGCAGCGATGCGAGGCGCCCGAGTGGTTCTCACCAACGCCGATCATGAATCTATTCGCACACTCTATTCCAGCATGGGTGATCCCGAAATCGTTTCGCGGGCCTCGGTAATATCCGGGCGCAGCGCCGCCCGTGGGCAAACAACCGAAGCTCTTTACATCTTCTAGATAGTCATACAGGTTTCGACGGGCGCAGCGTTTATGGGGGACTGCTTTGCCGTTCATGGATCCCGCTGAGGAGCTCTTCCTACAGGGCAAGATCACCAGCGACCTTTCTCAGCTCGGTCGCCTCTACAAGGCGAAATCGTCCAAATATCATGAGAAGAGCGTCGATCACTCGATGGTCGAGGAGTATCTTCAGGACGGTTGGGAAGAATACGGTAAGCCCCTTAAAACCAAAACTAGGCTGCGTAAGCTTAAGAGCCACAATGCCCAGTTTGAGGACGACATCTGGTGCCAACTCTACCGGCTTGGATTCCGTTGCTTTAATGTCGGTTCAGATTTCAGTTTGCCGTTTGGGAAAACGCCCGCCGAACGGAAGCAGATTGATGTACTGGCCGTCAACGACGACTGCATATTGCTGATAGAGTGTAAGTCTGCCGAGAAATCTACGAAGCCACCTTCGTTCAAGACAGATTTTGAGGCCTTACGTCAACGTATGGATGGGCACCGTAAAGCGCTCGAACAGCTTTTCGGATATGGCCGAAAGATCAAGTATATACTTGCGACCAGAAATCTCAGGATCAGTCGGGACAGCACCGATGCGCAGCGACTACACGAAGCTGGCGGTTTTCTGTTCAACGACAACGCCTACGATTATATCGAGGGCCTGCTGAAATCATACAAGGACGCAGCGCATTATCAGTTTATGGCACTGCTCTTCAAAGGGCAGGACATCAATAAAGACCGGATCGAAGTGCCTGCAATAGAAGGCACAATGGGCGGAAAACCGTACTATATGTTTTCGCTTGAGCCCGGTCTACTTCTTAAGATTGGTTTTGTCCTTCACCGGACCCGGGCCAACGAGGCTGAGCTGCCGACCTATCAACGTCTGCTGGTGCCGAGCCGCCTTAAGGGTATCAACAGATTTATTGAGGACGGGGGCTTCTTCCCAAACTCCATAATTCTGAACTTCAGCGAAAATCTGCGCAAAGTGGAATTCCAACCCCACAGCCGCGGTGAGGTTTCCAGGTCCAGAACCGGTCTGTTAAAAATTCCGAACGCCTATGCCGTCGCATACATTATCGACGGTCAGCACCGGGTGTATGGCTATGCCAACACCGCGCATAAAAACTCAAACACCATTCCCGTTGTCGCTTTTCTAGGCCTTGAACCGGCCGAGCAACTGGAGATGTTCATGGACATCAACCAGAATCAGAAAGCCGTCAGCCCAACCCTACGAATTACGTTGGAAGAAGACCTGTATTGGAATGCCGCTCGCTTGGATTCCAGAATCAAGGCACTTCGGTCCTCAATTATTCAGCTCCTGGGAAGTGATCAAGCGGGGCCGCTATTCGGGAAAATTGCCATTGGTGAGGACAAGGCGCCGCTTAGCGCCAAACCTTTTGCCGACTCTTTGGTCAGATGCGGATTGCTGCCTGAAGCAAAGGGAAACCGTTTTGTGTCGGAGGCCCGCAATTGCTCCCTCTACGATATTGGCAACCACGAACATTCCTCCGAGATGCAGAGGGCGCGCAAGCATATCGTACAGCTCATCAATTATTGCTATCAGCACGCGGAGGATTTTTTCCGCAACGATGAGGAAGCGCTGGAACGCTATGTTCTCAATAACCGTGGGACATTTGCGTTCATCAGCTTGATCGGTAGCCTTAATCGACACTTGATTACGGTCGGCAAGCTGGAACCGCTAGCCTCACCTGACGAACGTTTCAATGAAATTTCAGGGTATCTGGACGCCTTGTACCAGGCACTAGCGAATATATCCGAAGACGACAAAGAGCGGCTTCTGGGCAAGCTGGGGTCGGGCGCTGAAAATACCTGGTTCAAATTGTTTCAGCACTTCGTGAATGCGCGCTTCCCAGCCTACGAGCCTCCTGACCTCGTGGACTGGAAAGAAAGGCAGGATAAAGAGCTTCAGGACACCGGCAGACAGCTTGGCACCGCAATTGAACGTCGGATCAAATCCGTCGTCATCGGTAATCTAAAAGCAATCTTTGGTGAGAACTGGGACATAGAAATCGGGGCTATCCAACGCGAATGTGAGAACCGAGCCAAAGAGCAGATGGAGAAAAATTACAAAGAGGGACTGGGACGAACGGAAATTCCCTGGACCGATCAGTTCTTCATTACCGACTATAAGAAGATAATTGAAAAATATTGGTCCAGAGCGCCGGAGCCATGCCCAGCGGGCTTCCGCACCTACGACGAACATTTCTCCGTCGATATCGGTCAAGGGTTTAATAGCAAGGCGGAAAAGCTGAAGTGGCTTTCAATATTCAATTCTCATCGAAATATGTGGGCGCACGAGGGCACTAAGGAAAAGGGCCTTAACAGAGATGAGGTCGGTTTTCTGCGAGACATACACAGGAAGCTGGTCCCGCAGCATGCCACGGCTGAATAGTCACGGGCCTCTGCGGAGGCTTAGCCCGCAAAAACCTCATCATATATCGCTTCGACCCGCGTCACTTCCTCCCCTGTGAGCGCATCGAATTCCTTTGTGCGGGCGCGGTTCGAGAGCTTCCCGTCATTCTGATCGAGAAACCGGAACAGCAAGTCGACAGTGCGCTCAGGCATATCGAACATGCCTTCGATACGGCGGCGGAATTCATCGTAGCGGCGCAGGAAGCCTGTCTCGTATGGCAGGTCGTGCTCGATGGTTCGCTTGACACACTCATAAAGAAACTCAGCGTGCGGGGTCGCATCAAAAAAGCGATAGAAGTCGCCGGTATCGTTCAGAACCCGGACATTGAATTTCTCGGTGGGCTCCCAGCTGACATGGGGTAGCAGGCGCTGCGAATAAGATTCGAGCGTGGCACGGTAGCGGTCGATCTCATCCAGTATCGCTGCCGAAACCGGGAAGACCACGCCTGGCGGATTATAGCCGCGTTCGGCCAGCACATGATGGATGAGATAACGGTGCAAGCGGCCATTTCCGTCCTCGAACGGATGGATGTAGACAAAGCCAAAGGCGAGGATGGCGGCGGCAATGACGCCATCCATATGTTGCGCTGGGCCGCGATCAAAGGCGATCATGCCGGCAAGAAGTGATTGCAGGTCTTCTGGCCGCGCACTGATATGATCGGGCAGCGGCAGGCGCGTATCGCGGTCGTGTTCACCGACAAAGCCGCCTTCGTCTCGAAAGCCAAGTCTGATGAAGCGGGCGTCCCCTATGACGATGCGTTGCAGGCGCAGCAATTCGTCCTCATCAAGCGGCTGTTTACCTGCCTCCCCGATGGCGCGGCCCCAACGCTGAATGCGGTCCTGTGGTGGACTTTCGCCCTCGATGGCGTAGCTGGATTTAGAGTCCTTGAGCAGCAGGAAAGCTGCCGTGCGGGCGAGCACGTCGCGCGGCACGTCGGCAATGATGTCTTTTGCCCGCTGAGGCAAGTCATCGGCGATGAAGTCGTCGAGCTTTTTCGTGCGGAAAACCAGCGGACAGAATTCCGGGGTGCCAGGCAGGTTATTGCGCAACCGGTAGCGTGATATGGTTTCGCCATCGATGCCCCATTGCAGGTCGGGGTCGAGCACGGGAACGTACTTTCCTGTCTGAGCATCTGGCAGATTCAGCGCTTCACCGCTGAGCCACTCATAGAGGAACCAGACGCGCCGCGCGTAGGTGCCGGTCGGTTTATCGCGCACGATAGCTGTAATCGGGTCAGGACCAACCTTCAGGAACAGGCACTTGAGGAGGGCGAGGTCGAGCCCTTCATATTTGAGGGCGAAGGTCAGATGGCCTTCAAGGCTGGCCTCTGGTGCATGGCGCGGGGTCATTATCCGCCAGCCGCCTCGCTCCAGAATGCGGTGATGTGCGCCGATAGCGCAGAGCGTGTGGGGCAGAGGGACTTTGAGCCCATAAGCATCGACCAGGGCGCTATAACCAGCAGGTGTCGCGGTTTCAGGAAGGCGTCTTTCCTGAAATACGGTCACTGGTCCTGAAAACTGGTTCTTTGCGGCCGAAGCCATGAAAATCGTGCCTTGCTCGGGGTCATAGGGTTCCAGGAGGCTCTCTTCCTGAATTTTGATTCTATCATATGAAAAACAGTTCTCCTAGAGAATTATCATGAATAATAGTCTTTCTGGGATGAGACGCACCTGAAGGCCGGGCTGTTGTGAACCGAGCCTCATTGTCTCGGCCATACGGCATCCATCCCTTGCGCAAAGGGAATTGCCAGCCAGAAGGCTGAACCCTTCTTTTTTAGGGGCCTCGTGGCCCCGTCCTCCGTCAAGACCAAGCCTTTGGCACAGCCAACGGTTTCCCCGTCCTTCCGCACTTCGCTTGTGCAGGACGGGTGATCCCCCTCCGCTGTCTGCGGTCTTGACGGCCGTCCCCCCGCTCATTGGCGCGGGCCTAGTCCGGTTGCATGCGCAACCGCTTTTAAAACTAGGAGAAAGACCAATGAAACAAGACATCTACAGCCGAGTCACCGACAAGATCATTGCCGATCTGGAGCAGGGAGAACTGACATGGTTGAAACCATGGTCCGCCGGAAACATGGACGGGCGGATCGTCAGGCCGCTACGGTACAATGGCGCGCCATACAGCGGAATCAACGTGCTGATGCTCTGGGGAGCAGCGCTGGAGGGCGACTATAGCTCGCCGTACTGGATGACCTTCAAGCAGGCAAAAGAGCTTGGCGCGCATGTCCGCAAAGGCGAGCGCGGCAATCCCGTTGTTTATGCCAACACCATGACCAAGACCGAAGAGGGCGCGGACGGCACTGAGCAAGAACGCACCATCCCGTTCATGAAAGCTTACAGCGTTTTCAACGTTGAGCAGATCGATGGGCTGCCCGAGCGCTATTATGCGAAGCCAGAACCCGTCATTGATGCCGCGCAGCGGATCGATCATGCGGACAATTTCTTTGCCGCGACCGGCGCAGATATCCGGAATGGCGGCAATCGGGCTTATTACAGTGGCGGCAGCGACCATGTGCAGATGCCGCCTTTCGAATGTTTCCGCAGCCCTGAATCCTACTATGCCACTCTGGCGCATGAGCTGACGCACTGGACGAAACAAAAAACACGGCTGGACCGGGAATTTGGCCGCCAGCGCTGGGGCGATGAAGCCTATGCCCGCGAGGAACTGGTGGCCGAGCTTGGCGCTGCTTTCCTTTGCGCCGATCTCGCCCTCACCCCGGAGCCCGGCACCGACCACGCCGCCTACATCCAGAGCTGGTTGAAAGTCCTGCGCGACGACAAGCGCGCCATCTTTGCCGCCGCCGCCCATGCGCAGCGTGCAGCAGATTTCTTGCATGGCCTCCAGCAGCCCCAACAAGAAGGAGTCGCCGCGTAAGCGGCGCTCCCCACAGGCAGGAGGATCAGACAATGGAAAAACACACCATTATATGGCGCGGCATTCAGGTGGAAATCACCTTTACGCCGGAGAAATTCGGCATGGCCGATCACATCGAACTGCGCACCGAAAACAAGGCCGCGCTTCCGGTCACCGAAACGGGCTATCGCTCGCATTTCATGCCAATAGGCACGGTCGCGCAGTACGGCAATCCGGTCTCATTCGTTGTTGAATGGCTGGACCATGAGGCCGAGCGCACCGGCTGGCGGGGAGCACAGCTATCTTTGTTCTAAGAAAATGCGGCTGGCCGCCGGGCCAGCCGCATCGGATTCTAAAGGCTCGGAGAGCGCCGCGCCAACTCGATTTCGATATTGCACATCGAAGCCAACGCATCGCAGCGCTCCTGAGAGCCGGGCGGCGCAGCTGCGCTGGCGGCAAAAGCCACATTGAGCAGTCCGCGCAATTGGGCGGTGCTAACGGTTGCCGCTTCAAAGCAAGTGACGAGTTTCATCGTATCCTCCTTTGTTTCAAGGAGGCCCTGAACCATTCAGGGCCTTTCGGCCCCGGCACACATCATCGGCCCATGAAGGCGCTGATGGTTCGGCTGGTGACTGAAGCAACCAGAGGAATATTCCATGAGGACACCGTTGCGTTTGAACGGCTTATCGGGCAGCAAGCCAGAACATGCGGAAGTGGCCGGCAGGGACATTTTCCGCGGTATCAAAGAGGCATTGAGGGGTAAGCCTGTCAGGGTTTCCAGGCGTTTTCTGGCCTCAAATTTGCGCCGCTGACGCGTCCTTTGATAATGATATTCCATGAACCATTACAAAGATTTAGATACGCTCTATGACTTTCTGAAAGGCATTGCCACAATCGAGGAGTTTTTCGCGCGCAAGGAGCCGTGCTTCAATGACAATGTAATGCGCGAATTCGCGCAATGGTCGCTCGATAATGGTAGCGACCCCGATTCTGTGCTTGGCGGGCTGAAAGCCAACGAACGGCAAAAATTTGCAGAATCGCGCAAAGAACGCAGCAATCCGCACTGACCTTGGAGCAGAAATTCTGGCCCGACTGCCGCTCTAGCTTTTTCGGAGGTTTGAGCACACCGGCTATTGCTCAGCTCAATTGAGATGAGCGTGACGATGTTGAACCGGCTGCCGTTCGATGAGGTGGAGTTGCAACAACATGGCTTTGCAGCCATTCCACGCCACCTGCCAACTATCGGCAGCGGCAGGCTCTAAATTCGCGGCGTCTATGGCTTGTTGAATGTCTGCGAACCAGCAGCCAAACCCGCCTAATACGGCGCGCAGCTCGTCAATATCATCCGAACTGGGCCAATCGATCCCGCCAGCAATAGACTTCCCGCAATAGACAAGCACGCGTGCGGCGTCATCCCGATCTACGTCAGCAGGCATAGCAGCAAGGATCGCTGAATAGTTCTGATCGAGTGTCATGGCTTGTCTCCAAAATTCTCTGCTGAATTAGTCACGCTAGATATCGTAGTCGCGCTGGCGCGGCCGTCGCTCGCGTCTGCGTCGCCGCGCGTCCGGGCTGATTCCATCGTCCTGACTCTGCGGCCTGCTTTCCAGCGCATCGTAGTTGGCAACATCTTCCCGCAGCAGGAGCAATCGCTGCTGCGATACCGAGCGCTGTGCCAGGATATAGGTTTGCAAGGCCTGGCGTTCCTCAAGCTGGCGAAAGATCAGATCGTCTTTTGCTGCCCGGTCGCGGTGATACGTTTCCAGCGCTTCCCGCTCATTCTGCATCCTTATCCTGTCATATTGCCCGGTCAGGCGGTGCCAGATGCCGGAGAAGCCCTTCGGCAATCGCTGCGCGCGGCGCTGCGTTTCCGCTTCCCACCGGCGTTCCAGCCCGGCACTGAGCTTTTCCCTTTCATCGCGATGGCGCGCCGCCAGTTCCGCCTTACGCTGGGCCAGTTCATCACGGCGCAGAATTGCTTCGCGCTCGGCATCGGCAATGAAGGTTTTGAGTTTGCCGCTCATTGCTTCCGCAATTTCGGTTTTGGTTTGATCGACGGAGTGCAGCCGCGTCGGATCGCCAATTCGTGCTTCCAACTCTTTGACCTTCACCCCGGCATAGCGAGAGAGCGAATAGACCTCCCCACGATAGTCCACGGCGACAAAGCCACGCCGGTCGCCTCTGGCGAGCCAGAAACCACGCTCTTTGAGCGCCCGCTCAAATGATGCCCGATTGTCGGATCGCTGCCAGCATTGCTGGAAGATGGATTTGATCTCGCGGGGGTCGATACCGACCCGCCGCGCCTGCTGCCATTCTTCCTGCGTGAAATTCAGCGGATCGCGCAGGCTGCGATCCTGCAAACCGCGTGGCATATCCCAGCCATGTTGCAGGAAGAGTTCGCGGGAGACGTCGCGCAACTTGATCTTGTAGTGCGGCATGTTGATAGAGCGCATGCGCTCATTGTCGATCCGCGACCACACGACATGAGCATGCCGCCGCCCGTTTTTCTCATGGAATACGATGGCGCGGGACTGATCCTGTAGCCCGAGTTTTTCCTCGATCTGGGCTATCGCCACCTCAAAATCTTCGGTGCGGGCCTTTGCCCCTGCCGGTGGATTCAGGCTCATCGAAAACAGATAGTTCTTGCAGCGCGTTCCCTTGGCGATGGCATCGGCTTCGCCGAATGCGCCGCGAAGGTCGTCACTGATAAATCCCCGCACGTCATGCAATTCGACATGCTCATTGTCACGCATGGAGAGCAGGTAGCGCGCAAGCTGAGGGGCATCGCCGCGCTCTTTCGCTTTCAGGATCATGGTCCGTCTCCCGGTGACTTGCCGAGAGCACGCAGCAGATCGGCGCGCATGGCCGAGACATCCCGGCAGGCCTCCGCAAGGTTGGATTCAGTTTCCGGTGTGACAGGCAACGAACCCGAATTCACGGCCTTGGCGAGTTGATTGAGATTTGAGGACAGCCGGGACTGCCCCAGCGTCCCGAGGACGCGACCCAAAGCCTCTGTGTCCTGAACGGGGCTATTGCCGCCCCGCTTGCGCGGTGCAGCATCATCCCCGAAGAGCTGTTCGCGGATATAGGCGCTAAGGGGCTTATTGCCCCGCAGCATATCCAGCGTTGCGCGCTCTTCCGGGGTCAGTCGCATCGAGAATGGCGGCGGGTATGCCGTTTTTGGGGCCTGCGCAGCCGCTGGCGTATTAAATTTTTGGTTTAATACGTTCATGACCGCACCGCAGACTCTCATGGTCTAACTGTGCGAGATGGCGTTCCCACTCCTGTAGAATGTCGAAGAGAGAGTTCAAACTATCTCCCTCTAGCGGCACCATTCTTCTCTTCCCCATCGATATGCCATTGTGCGTTCAAGGCAACGTTGCGCCGTTTGTGTGCGTTATCGGGGAAAGGAGAGTGTTTTATGGATAAAATCAGTGTCGCCCTCGCCGCCCTGCTCGTGGCTTCGCCGGCTCTTGGCCAGGTGGTGACTCCCGCGGAGCCTGTTGCCGAGGAAGTCACCGTGGTTCCGGGTGAGGTCGAGGCTCCTCCTCCGGGGGCGGACGATCTGGATGATCCGGTTCCTGACAATCCCTATTACGATGACCGGTCGACGGCGGCGGCGGTCATTGAATCGCTTTACAATGCGATCAGCCGCTCGGAATATCTGCGTGCATGGTCCTATTTCGAGCACGAAGAAGGCATCGATCTGCGGGCCGATTTCGATGCCTTCGCCGCAGGATATGACAATACCGACTCCGTACAGCTAATCGTCGGTCCCGAAGTGACCGAAGGTGCTGCCGGAACGATCTACTATGCGATTCCTGCAGCCATCGAAGCGACGATGGCCGACGGCACAACCGCCAGTTTCGCAGGGTGCTATACCCTCAGGCTCGCCCAGCCAGCCGTCCAGGCGACCCCTCCGTTCAGGCCTATGGCCATCACCGAGGGTGAACTCAGTCCCGCCCAGGGCGCTCTGGACGACATTCTTCCGGGGAGTTGCGAGGCGCAATAGCGCTTTGCGCGCGACGATACTGCGACAGTTGAGCAACAAAGTGCGGTCCGCTCGCGTCCAGCGGCGACAGGGATATTGAGACAGCCACCGATTTGCAGTTGAGTGGCGTCATGTTGTGGCGGGGTTTTTGTGATGCGCGTTGCGGTAGCATCGATTGTGGGCGTTTTGGGGGTTGGACTTGCCAGCCCTGCATTGTCGCAAGGCTTTTCCAACATCGAGGCCATCAACCGGTGTGATGCCTATGTCGAAAGCGCCATCAGGCCGGAGATCAGCGGGAGCTTCAAGGAGCGCTTCAAGATCAGCTGCTATTTCGGCCTCATCGACCCGATGATCCATGAGGACCATGAAGCCGTTTGCCTTCGCACCTCGCGCGCTTTTCCCGGCAGGGCCGGTGAGCTTGCCGAACTGATGTGCGTTGGAGCGTACCTCACCTATCTCGATGAATCGGGGCCCGCGCAGTAGTGGTTTCGGAACCAGCGACGGTTCTGATCGTTGAAGACTTCGTGTCCTTGCATGGAGAACCGCTATGGCCAATCTCAGTTTAACAAACGGGATGGAAAAACCCATCAAGTCCCAGCTTCGCGAGCTGAGACAACAGTTGAACTCGATTTCCAAAAATCTTGCCGATCATGGGCTGGACTTCGACGACCTTGCGGACGGGGCCGACGACTTCGTGCACGGCGCGCGCAAGAACGCCCGGCGAACAATGCGACATGCCCGCAAGGATATCGACGTTCTCTCACGCGCCGCGCACAAGGCGCCAGCGAGCGCAGGGGCCGTTCTCGTTGTGGCCGCCGCCGTGGGGTTCGGGCTGGGCTATCTCCTGCATATCGCGCAGGATCACTGATTGCGCCTATTTCCCCCGCCGCAGAGCATCGGCCAGCGCAGCGCCAAGGGCGCCCTGTGACGGGGCAGGCTGAGCGGGCTTTTTCGGGCGTGGCGCACCGCGCTCCGGCTGCACAGACCCAGCGTTCCGTTCGGGGGCCGGGTCGCGGCGCATGGAAAGGCTGATACGCTTTCGCTTGGCGTCGACTTCGAGCACCTTGACCTTGACCACGTCGCCCGCCTTGACGACCTCATGGGCATCCTTGATGAAGCGGTCGGCGAGCTGGGAAACGTGCACGAGGCCGTCCTGGTGAACCCCGATATCGACGAAGGCGCCGAAAGCGGCCACGTTGGTCACCGTGCCCTCGAGCATCATGCCCGGCTTGAGGTCGGATATTTCCTCGATGCCATCGGCAAAAGTCGCTGTCTTGAATTCGGGGCGCGGATCGCGGCCGGGTTTTTCAAGTTCGGCGATGATGTCGCGCACCGTGGGCAGACCGAATGTGTCGTCGGCAAAGCTGCGCGGATCGAGCTTTTTAAGAGCAGCACTATCCCCCATCAACTGGCGGATGTCGCGCCCGCATGCCGCAACGATCTTTCGCGCGACGCCATAGGCTTCGGGGTGGACCGAGGAGGCATCGAGGGGTTCTGCACCGTCGCGAATGCGCAGAAACCCGGCGGCCTGCTCGAACGCTTTGGGTCCAAGCCGGGCGACGGAGAGCAAGTCCTTGCGCGCCGAGAACGCACCGTTGGCATTGCGATGGGCGACGATGGCTTCGGCCAGAGACGTGCCGAGCCCTGAAACCCGAGCAAGCAGCGGGGCCGAGGCAGTATTGAGATCGACGCCCACCGCGTTCACTGCATCTTCCACTACGGCGTCGAGCGACTTGGCGAGCCGGTACTGATCCACATCGTGCTGATACTGGCCCACGCCAATCGATTTCGGTTCGATCTTGACCAGTTCGGCCAGGGGATCCTGCAGGCGGCGAGCGATGGAAACTGCGCCGCGCAGCGAGACGTCGAGGTCGGGGAGTTCGTTGGAGGCCGTCTCGGAGGCTGAATAGACCGACGCGCCCGCTTCGCTGACCACGACCTTCATGGGCTTGGGCGCCGGGATCATGGTCAGCATGTCGGTGACGAGGCGCTCGGTCTCGCGGCTTGCCGTGCCATTGCCGATGGCAATGAGATCGACCTTGTGCCGGGCGACCAGCGCCATGAGCGCGGCAAGGCTGCCCTGGATGTCGTTGCGCGGCTGGAACGGATAGATAGTCGCGGTGTCGAGCACCTTGCCGGTGGCATCGACGATGGCCACCTTGACGCCGGTGCGGATACCGGGATCGAGCCCCATGGTGGCGCGGTTGCCGGCCGGTGCGGCCAACAGAAGGTCCTTGAGATTGCGCGCAAACACCGTAATGGCCTCGTCTTCGGCCCGCTCGCGCAGCCGCCCCATCAGGTCGACCGAGAGGTGCAGCCAGAGTTTGACCCGCCAACTCCAGCGCGCGACATCCATCAGCCACTGGTCGGCGGCGCCGCCATCGGCGCGGATGGCGAAATGGGCGGCAACCATGGTTTCGGCAGGCTTGTATTTGCCTTCTGCGTCGGCATCGAGTTCGAGATCTACAGCCAGCACGTCCTCATTGCGTCCGCGCAGCATGGCCAGGGCCCGATGGCTGGGCACCTTGGACCACGCTTCGGCATGATCGAAATAGTCGGAAAACTTGGCGCCCTGCTCCTGCTTGCCCTCGATGACCTTTGCTCGCAGCACGGCCTTACGCTCCATGTAATCGCGCAGCCTGCCGATCAGCTCGGCATCCTCGGCAAAGCGTTCGGCGAGAATATCGCGCGCGCCTTCGAGCGCGGCCTTGGTATCGGACACATCGTCGGACAGGTATTTTTCGGCCTCGACGAGCGGGGTAAGCGCGCGGTTTTCGAACAGGGCGTCGGCCAGCGGCTCCAGACCGCGCTCGCGCGCAATCTCGGCCTTGGTGCGGCGCTTGGGCTTGTAGGGGAGGTAGATATCCTCGAGCTCGGACTTGGTCATGACGCGGGCGATCTGCGCAGACAGATCACCGGTCAGTTTGCCCTGGGAGTCGATCGACTGGAGAATAGCGGACCGGCGTGCCTCCAACTCACGCAGATAGCCCAGCCGGGTTTCCAGGGTGCGCAATTGGACATCGTCGAGCCCACCGGTGACTTCCTTGCGATAGCGGGCAACAAAGGGAACCGTAGCCCCTCCATCGAGGAGGTCGACCGCCGCCTTCACCTGTTCGGGACGGGCGGAGATTTCGGTTGCGATGAGTCCGGCGATGGCTCTTGCGATGTCGGTCATGGGAATCCGGAACTGGTCAAAAGGATGCCGGACCTTAGGCGGCGATTGTGGCGGGCGCAAAGCCTCAATCGACCCATCCACAGGCAGGAATGGGCTTGCGGCGGCCGATCTTGTGACCGCCGGGCAACACTGACGTGCGTGCGCGACCGCATCACCGCTCCGTGACCATGCAGCGCCTTTTTCGCGCCATTATTGGTGCTGTAACCCATGGGCCATGATCCGCTACCTACCCATCCTGATGCTAGCCTTCGGCCTTTTGCTGGTTTCGGCCTCGTTTGCCTCCGCGCGAACGCCCGACGCGCCGCGTCCCGACCATGCCGCCGTTTGTGTGGACGTGTCCGCGCAAAGCGCTTCATTGTCCGCCGAGCCGGCCAAGCTGGGACGATGCTGGAAACAGATGGGCCTGGGCATCCTCATCCCTGGTTGTCAGGTGCATGCGGAACTGGCGCGCATCGACCAGCCGGCCGTACCCGATGGCGACACTTTCTGGCCGGCGCCCTTGAACCTCATGGGGAACGATGGTCCCCCGGCGCGTCTCGACATCCCCCCGCCCCGCGCCTGACCCCTCCTGCGATCCATTGCCCTTTTTTTGACTGGCGAGCGCCATGCGCCGCTGAACTGTGAGATTTTGACATGTCTGAACTGACCCTGACCCGGCGCGGCTTTATGGCCGGCGCATCAAGCCTTATGGCCATGACCGCGGCTGGCTGCGCCACGACCACCCGGCCCACGACACAAATTCAGTTGCCACCACCGATATCGCCGGAGGTCGTGGCGATGTACGCTGCACGGCCGGAAGAACAGTTTCCCATCCCCGCCGTTGACCTGCGTTATCTCGACAAGAAGTATTTCCGCCAGCGCGTCCCCTACCCGACGACCGAAAAGCCCGGGACGGTCATTGTCGATACGCCGAACTTCTATCTCTACCACGTCGAAGACGGCGGCACCGCGATGCGCTATGGCGCAGGCCTGGGCCGTGCCGGCTTTGAATGGTCCGGCCGCGGGCACATCGCCTATTCACGTGAATGGCCCGTCTGGACGCCGCCGTCTGAAATGGTGGACCGCCAGCCGCAGCTAGAAAAATGGCGGAATGGCCAGCCTCCCGGACTGGACAACCCGCTGGGTGCCCGGGCGCTCTATATTCACCAGGGCAATCGCGACACGATCTACCGCATTCACGGCACCGGAGAGACCTGGACCATCGGCGAGGCCGTCTCTTCGGGCTGCGTGCGACTGTTGCACCAGGACATCATCCATCTGGCCGACAACGTGCGGTTCGGCTCGCCGATCGTCGTCATCTAGAGCCCAGTCCGACGAAAAAGGGCGCCCCGGAAAGCCGGTGCGCCCTTTTTGTATTGGAGATCCCGTGCCGGTTAGTTGCGGATCGGGACGATCCGGATTTCGACGCGACGGTTCTGGGCACGGCCCGCTTCGGTCGAGTTGTCGGCGATCGGGTTGGCCATGCCGCGTCCTTCGACGAAGAAGCGGCGCGGATCGACGCCGAACTGGGCGAGCGTGCGCTGAACCGATGTGGCGCGCTGCTGGGAGAGCGTGAGATTGTAGCTCGCAGATCCCGTGGAGTCGGTATAGCCGATGATATCGACCAGGGTCTGGTTGTATTCCTGGAGCACAAGAGCGACGGAGCGCAGCGTGTTCTGGAACGCGGGCTGGATGTCCGACTGGTTGACGCCGAAGGTGATGTTGGAGGGCATGTTGAGGACGATGTTGTCGCCCACGCGGGTCACCGAGACGCCAGTCCCCTGCAGCTGGGCGCGAAGCTGCGCTTCCTGCTGGTCCATGTAGTTGCCGATGGCACCGCCGGCCAGCGCACCAACGCCGGCACCGATCAGCGCACCGACCCTTGCGTCACCCACCGCCGAGCCGATCAGCGCGCCACCGATGGCGCCGCCACCGGCACCCAGCAGGGCTCCGCCTGCGGTGTTGGAAAGCTGGGATTGTCCGGTATAGGGATTGGTGGAACAGCCGGCGAGCAAAAGTGCTGCAACGGCTGTGAGGGCGACTGCCTGTTTCTTCATAATGAGCTCACCGCTTTGTGATTGTTGCCGCGATCATTGCTGGCCAATTGCGGCAGGAACGTGATTGTGGCCGGTTGCCGACCACAATCCTTTTAGGCTGTTTTGGCCGCCCTGTCAGTCCCGGATATCCCCTCGCGCGTCTCAGTCCGGAACGCGGACAACCGCTCGTAAAGCTCGGAGACTTCAAGGGCGAGATCACGCCCGGCTTCTCCCGCCTGAATTACAAATCAGGCATTCTCCCGGGTCACGGTTAACGGCTCCTTCGGGCCGCAGGGTCATGGATCGCGTCATTGGGTCGCGCAGCCGGGCCCCTTCACCTCGTCACAATTAAGGCTATAGTGCCGCGATCCTGCGTGATCGTTGCAGGTCGTTTGGACGTAATAATGTGATTTGCCAATGACATCCTGCCCGACGATTTGATAAAGATCATATCGCCCTCGGCTTCGGCGGGGGACAAATAGAGAAGACGCGCCGTTTTCAAGGCACGCCAGATTGCTATGTATAAAAGCGCCGCCGCGCCTCAGTCCGGTGACGCCAGTGGAGTAGGCCTCATGGACTATCGTGGCATCTTCGAAGATGCGATCGACGCGCTTCGGGTCGAGAAGCGCTATCGCGTCTTTGCCGATATCGAACGTATTGCCGGGCATTTCCCTCGCGCCGTCTTCCGCGACAGCGCAGATAATGCCCGCGAAATCACCATCTGGTGTTCCAACGACTATCTGGGCATGGGCCAGCACCCCACCGTGATCGGCGCGATGCAGGAAACTGCGGGCAAGCTCGGCGCCGGCGCCGGAGGCACGCGCAACATTTCGGGCACAAATCGCCCGCTGGTCGAACTCGAGCGTTCGCTTGCCGATCTGCACCGAAAGGAAGCCGCTCTGGTTTTCACGTCGGGTTTTGTTTCCAACGAAGCGACGATTTCAACCGTTGCGCGGCTCATTCCCGATTGCCTCATCCTGTCCGACCAGCTCAACCACGCCTCGATGATTCAAGGCGTGCGCCAGTCTGGCATGGAAAAGAAGATTTTCCGCCACAATGATCTCGACCATCTGCGCGACCTGCTCGCCGCGACCGGCAAGCAGCGGCCCAAGCTGATCGTTTTCGAATCCGTTTATTCGATGGATGGCGACATCGCACCCATCGAAGCAATTGCCGATCTGGCCGATGAATTCAACGCTATGACCTATATCGACGAGGTTCATGCTGTCGGCATGTACGGCCCACGCGGCGGCGGCATCTGCGAACGCGAAAACCTTATGGACCGCATCGACATCATCGAAGGAACGCTCGCCAAGGGGTTCGGCGTGATGGGCGGATACATCACCGCCAACAGGGCCATTGTTGACGCCGTACGCTCCTATGCACCGGAATTCATCTTCACCACCGCCCTGCCCCCGGCGCTTTGCGCGGCGGCCCGCACCTCGATCGAGCACCTCAAGGTCTCCACCGTCGAACGCGAGGGCCAGCAGCGCCAGGCCGGGCGGGTCAAGCGCGTTCTGGCTGAGGCCGGACTGCCGGTGCTGCCGACCGACACCCATATCGTCCCACTGATCGTTGGCGATGCGCGCCTGTGCAAGGCCGCCAGCGACATGCTGATGGACCGGCACAACATCTATATCCAGCCCATCAACTATCCCACGGTTCCCAAGGGCACCGAGCGGCTGCGCATTACCCCGACGCCGTATCACACCGACGACATGATCGCCGAATTATGCGATGCGCTGATCTCGGTATGGCAGGCCCTCGAATTGCAGCGCGATTTCGACATGTCCAAGCTGATGGAAAACAAGCTCGTGGCGGGCGACCTTACGCTGCCGACCGTCGGCGGCTAAGGAAATTTAGCGCTAATCGGCAATGAGCCGTGAACGGGATGTTGAAATGATCGGGGGGTGCTCAAGCACGCCCCGTTTTTTCTTTCCCTAACGTGGACCGAGGCCGAAATTGGTCGGGCCAAGCGGGAACTGCCGCTGTCAACCGGTTATGCGCGAGCCCGATCGGCGCTTGCGAAATGGGCAAGTTGATCCTCGACGGCTTTCTTGAAGGCCGGCCGGGCAGTTACCCGTTCGACATAGGCGCGCTGCTTGGGGAAGTCGTCGAGCGCGCCGAGCTTCATGGGGATGCGCAGCACATCCGCCATCATGATATCGGCGACCGTAAAGCGCGAGGCGGCGAGCCAGTCGCGCTCGGCCAGCACCGACTCGAGTTTTTCGAAGCGTTGGTTCATCCAGCCGGCCAGGCCATTGTCGGGATCGCCGGAAACCCTCAGGAACCACCACGGCACGGTCACCATCTCCATCGAATTGAGCGAGGCGACTACCCATTCGAGGGTTTCGGCCTCACCCTGCGCATCGCGGGGCATCAGTTTTTCGCTCTTGCGGCCCAGATGGAGCAGGATCGCGCCGCTTTCGAACAGCTTGACCCCGTTGTCCTCAAGAAAAGGGACCTGGCCAAAGGGCTGACGCTGAAAGTGGGCTGCGCCGCGATCGTAAAAAGGGGTCGTGGCCACCTCATAGTCCAGCCCGGCTTCTTCGAGTGCCCAGCGTATTCTGACGTCGCGGACATGACCACGCGGCCCTTCGGGCACCCAGTCGTAGGTGGTGAGGATGATCGGATCGGTCATGAGTTCTCCTAGCGGTCAACAATCGGCACAAACCCGCCAACGACGCGCCGCCCTTCATCGGCCCCGGCACTCTCCTGCTGAAGAAGCGGGTCTTCCATCATTTTTGGCCAGGCTGCGTCCCGCACCGCCTTTGAAGGCCATTCGATCCAGCCGAACACCACGCTTTCGTCGTCCTTTGCGGCAACGGCTTTCTTGAAATCGGTCACCTTGCCGTCCGGCACCTGGTCGCCCCAGGCGTCGACGCTGCGCACTGCACCATTCGCGACGAGCAATTGGGAGAGCTTGTTGGCGTAGTTCGCGTAGGTCTCGCGCGCGCTGTTGGGAACCGCGATGATCGATCCTTCAACATAACCCGTCTGGCCATCTCCCTGACGCTCGGAAATTGTCTTGAACCCGCCATAGATCATGCGCGCGCCGTCGAACGGCATTTTGGCGCCCATTTCGGCCATGGCGGGATCATTTGTCATCTTTTCATTGGCCGCTGCGGCGGTCACCGCGTCGGGGAAGATCTGGAAGGAATAGACGATCACCTCATCATCCTTGGCCGCGACCGCGCGATAGAAATCGGTGACCTCGCCTTTCGGCACCTCATCGCCCCAGCTCTCCACGATGCGCGTGACGCCCAACCCCTTGAAATAATCCACCGATTCTTCAGAGAACTTTTGGTAGGCATCCTTGTTGGCGGCCGGAACGGCGGCGACAAATCCCATTACATACGACATTTGAGGAGATCCCTTTTGCATGATGGCGCGCACCCTCGCCGCAGCCAAGTTGACATTTAAGTTGATATCAACATAAATAGATCATGTCAAATTCGATACGACCGGTTTCATACGAAACCACGCTCCATGTCAGGGATCATTGTCTGTGCCTGGCGACGCAGCGCGCAGCGCGGGCGCTCGCCAGACGTTTCGACGAAGCCCTGCGCCCGGCCGGCCTGACCAACGGCCAGTTCTCGCTGCTCATGGGGCTCAACCGCCCGCAGCCGGCCTCCATCGGCTCGCTTGCCGCATTGTTGGCCATGGACCGCACGACGCTTACAGCCAACCTCAAGCCGCTGGAACGCCGGGGGTTGGTTGTGCTCGAGGTCGACCCCAAGGATCGACGCGGACGCAGGGTGCGGCTGACCGACGATGGGCTTGAAGCCCTGGCGGGCGCCATGCCGATCTGGACACGCACCCATGCCGAACTCGATGCACGTCTCGCCCAGACCGGCGCACCGGATCTGGCGCGCCATCTCTGGGCGATAGCCGAACCCACCTGATCCGGAAAGGCCCTAGCTCGTCAGAACGATGCGGATCAAATCGGCGGTGTTGCGTGCGCCAAGCTTTTCCATGACGCGGGCGCGATGAACCTCAATGGTCCGGGGGGATATCCCCAGTTCGCGCCCTGCTTCCTTGTTGGACTGACCGTTGGTGACCAGTTGCAGGACTTCGCGTTCGCGAGGCGTCAACTGAGCAAAGCCCCTGATTTCGACTTCACGCTGACCATCATGGGAGGGTTTGACATGCACGTCGCGCCGCAGTGTATCCCTTACGGCGCGCACGAACCGTTCGGAATCCACCGGCTTGACAAAAACATCGCTCGCCCCCGAACGCATGGCCTCGACCGTCCCATCGACAAGCGGGCGATCTGCCAGCATGAAGACCGGAATGCCGGACCGCATATCCTTGATGCGGCGTAGCGCGGGCAGCATATCTTCGCCACCCAGGTCGAAGTTGAGGATCACCACATCCGGCCGCCGCTGGCCGAAGCGGGCGATGAAATCATCGCTGTTGCGGGAAATGGCCGTCTGGAACCCCTCGAGCCGAAACAGCCCATCGAGCCCGTCGCATGTGGGCTGGTCGCTGTCGACAATATGGACCAACCGGTCGCGATTGAGAAATGGCCGATAGGAAATTTCCGAATTCATTGCTTTCTCCAGTTCTTTCGGGATGCGTCATGCAAAACCGGCACGGCGAGCCCCCTCTCCGATTGAGTGTCAAAAGGCAAATCCCACCGGCCGAAACCGGTGCCACGCTCTTAAATCCACCGCTCGAATTTTCGGCATGCAGCATCCCTCTGCGGCCGGACTTGTGTCCGGAACAGTTGGCACATCGCTGATGCCTTGTGTTCAGATCGGCTTGGCGATTGCTAAGATGAATCGCGCACGAAGTTTGCTATAGGGAGCGGTTTCTGCCGTTCGGACTCTTCCCTATCCTTCACTACGTATGAATAGGACTATAATCTTATCTAAGTTTGCGCAATAGGATAAAATACGTAGTTTGGACAGGCGTCGTTAACTCATGTTAATAAAAAGGCCCGCTCGGCGAGCGGGCCTTTTGCCTGTATTTGATATGTCGTTCGCTGAGCAGCTAATTTCTGGCCTTGAGAATATCGCGAATCTCGCCGAGGAGAACTTCCTCGCGGGGAGGCGCAGCCGGCTCAGCGGGCTTTTCTTCCTTGGCTTCGCGCCGCAGCATGTTGATGCCTCTGACCAGCATGAACAGGGCGAACGCGACGATGGCGAATTTCACCACCGCATTGATAAACAGCCCGATGTTGAGAGTGGCCACACCAGCGGCCTGGGCGACTGCCAGCGAAGGCACGGCCACGCCATCAGGGTTGGAAAGCACGATGAACAAGTTGGTGAAGTCGACCCCGCCGAGAACCAGTCCGATGACGGGCATGAATATGTCATCGACAAGCGAGGAAACGATCGTACCAAACGCCCCGCCGATGATGATACCCACGGCCATATCGACCATGTTGCCCTTGACGGCAAATTCCTTGAATTCAGTGACGAATGACATCGCTGTGCCTCCTGTCTGTGCTCCCGCCCCGCGCGGCCAGTGAAAGCTAGCCCCGATTCCCGGCCCTTGTCCATTGGGATGACTTGACATTCCCGCCCCCAGAGGGCCACGACAGCACTCGAGGACGGGGTTAGGAGCGCCGCATGTCCGATAGCGCAGTTCCAGAGCAGCTTGCATTCGAAGCCGGTTTGACCGGTGCTGTCGACCACCTTCCCTATGGCCTCGCCGTATTCGATTCCGAGCTCCGGCTGGCCACTGCAAACACTCAATACCGTATCGGCATGGGACTGCCGCAGGGGCTGGTGCTTTCAGGCACTCCCCTCGATGACATATTGCTGTTCATGGCCAGGAGGGGCGATCTTGGTCCGGGTACGCCGCAGGTGGTCGCCGATCAGCGGCGGCGCCTGATAACCGCCGAGCCCACGACACTGACCCAGCGCACCAACACTTCGGGCCATCAGCTCGAAATCCACACGGCGCGACTGCCCGGTGGCGGGTTGCTCATTTCCTTTTCCGATGTAACCGACCGGGCTCGGGCCGAAACGGCGCTCGAACAGGTCAACCACACGCTTGAAGAGCGGGTCAACGACCGCACCCGCGCCCTTACGCTTCTGAACGCCGAACTGGAAAAGGCCCGCGCCAAGGCGGACGCCGCCAATCATGAGAAGACGCGGTTTCTCGCAGCGGCGAGCCACGATCTCCTGCAGCCGCTCAATGCGGCGCGGCTCTACACCTCGACGCTTTTCGAACGTACCCGCGGCACGCCCACGGCCGAACTGGCTTCATCGATCGATGCCTCGCTCAACGCGGTCGAAGACATCATGTCCACGCTGCTCGACATTTCGCGCATGGATTCGGGAGCGCTCAAGGTTACGCGGACCAATATCGACATTCTCGATCTCCTGAAAAAGATCGAGATCGAGTTCCAGCCCCTCGCTAGCGAAAAAAATATCGACCTGCGGGTCGTCGGCGCGTCATTCACGGTGCGCTCGGACCGGATGCTGCTGGCCCGGGTTATCCAGAACCTGGTGTCGAACGCTGTCAAATACACGCGTCCCGGCGGCAGCGTTCTGGTCGGGTGCCGCCGGCGCGGCGACAGCGTGCGTCTCGATGTAATCGACACTGGGATCGGGATCGACCGACACCAGCATCAGATGATCTTCACCGAGTTCTCGCGGCTCGAGCAGGGCGCGCGCATTGCGCCGGGATTGGGGTTGGGGCTGTCCATCGTCCAGCGCATCCTTGCCGCTCTCGACCATCCGATGGAGATCGACAGCACGGTGGGCAAGGGCTCACGGTTTTCCATCACCGTCCCGCTCATCGCCATGGCACCGCGCGCCCCTGCACCGGTCGATGCGGCGCCCGTACGGGAAAGCTCCCAACTTGAAGGGTTGCATGTCCTGTGTGTGGACAATGAACGCTCAATTCTCGACGCGATGTCGGGCCTGCTAGAGAATTGGGGTTGCGACGTGCGTACCGCCACCTCGCTGAAAGAAATCGCGCAATTGGGCATGCTGGAGGGCTGGGTACCCGATCTGGTTCTGATGGACTACCATCTCGACCAGACCTCCGGGCTCGATGCAATCGAGTGGCTCAAGCAGATCGTGGGGGGGCATCTCCCCACGGTGCTCGTTACGGCCGACCAGACGCCAGCGGTCCGGCAATTGGCCGAAACGCGCGGTACGCCAGTTCTCAACAAACCTGTCAAACCCGCGGCCCTGCGCGCCTTGCTCTCGCAGATGAGCAAGCAGCTTTAGCTGTTGCGGGCAATCCCGGCCAAAAGCGCTTCGAGAACATTTTCCCATTCGTCGCGGCTTCCCCCCGCCTCGATCGCCAGAGCGGCGCGATCGAAGGCCGACGATATGACCTGGGTCAGCGGATCGAGCGGCAGCGGCGGCATCGCGCCGGCTGCAATAGCCATGCTCAGCCCTTCCTGAAGCGTCCGCGCGCTGTGACACATGTCGATGGCTTCAGCTTCGGCGTGCCCCAAGACAGCGGGCGCATCGAGTAGCAGGAGCCGGGTGCGGCCCGGCGCGGCCATGGCGTCGAGATAGGCGCGCCCACCCGCCAGGAGCGCTTCTGCCGGTTCAACTCCCTGTGCTGACGACTGCTCGATCTCAAACGCTACCGCCGCCGCTTCCGCGTCCACAACTGCTGCGAACAATGCCTGCTTGTCGGCGAAATGATGATAGAGCGCCCCGCGCGTCACACCGGCCTTTCCGACAATCTCGGGCGTTCCGATTTCCCCATAGGGCCGTTCGGTGAACAGGGCGCGTCCCGCCGCTATCAGCGCGGCCCGGGTGGCATCCGATCTCTGCTTGTTGCTGCGCTTGGAAGATTCATATTGCATACATACAGCCTGTATGTTATTTCGAACTTACATACATACTGTATGTTTCTTTTAAACCAAAGGGAAGTCCCATGCATCCGACCAGCTTTTATCCCGTCGTCATGACCGACAACGTGACCTCGTCCGCCGCCTTCTATGTCGAAAACTTCGGTTTTCGCGTGTTGTTCGACAGCGACTGGTACGTCCACCTGCAATCGAGCGCCAATCCGGCAATCAACTTTGCGGTGCTCGACAAGACACACCATACGATTCCCGAGGCGCATCGCGGCCAGACCGGCGGTGTGCTGCTCAGTTTCGAGGTCGAGGATGTCGATGCCCAGTATGATCGGCTGAAAGCGGCAGGTGTGACCCTGCTTCTCGATATTCGCGATGAGGATTTCGGCCAACGCCATTTCATCGTCACCGATCCCAACGGCGTCATGATCGATGTCATCAAGCCGATTCCGCCCAGCGCCGAGTTTGCGGCCCAGTACGCTGCCGAGGCATTGCCACAGTAACTGCCGGCACGCCAAGTTGGCCCCGGACTCCATCCGGGGCAAACCATCTACCAGTTCTCGGTGGCTTCAGGCCTGTTGATCCTCGACGAGCTGGGCAAACTGACCCTGCTCGATCTTAGCTGCGGCAATCACCGCCTGGGTGCGGCTATCGACGTTGAGCTTTTGCAGGATCGCCGAGACGTGTGCCTTGACGGTGGCTTCCGAGATCGAAAGCTCATAGGCGATCTGCTTGTTCATCAGGCCGTCCGAGAGCATCATCAGCACGCGGATCTGTTGCGGGGTGAGCGTTGCGAGCCGGGCAAGCACCTCGGTCTGTTCATCCTGCCCATCCAGCGAAACGCCTTCCGGCACCCACAGCCCGCCGGCCAGGATGGTGTCGATCGACTCGCGAATGCGCGCTGCAGTTTCCGACTTGGACAAAAACCCCGATGCGCCCAGATCGAAGCACCGCCGGATCACCGCGGTGTCTTCGACCGCTGAAACGATCATCACGGGGATTTCGGGAAATTGTGCCCGCAGAAGAAGAAGCCCGGAGAAACCACGTACGCCGGGCATGTTGAGATCGAGCAGGACGAGATCACAATCGCGGTTGGCTTCAAGTGCCGCACTCAACCCCTCGATATCGCCGGCTTCCTCGAACGCCATGCCGCTGTCCCCGCCTTCGAGCGTCTGGCGCAGCGCGGCCCGGAAGAGGGGGTGATCGTCGACGATGATGATACGGTGGCTCATTGGGGCGTGGGACCTCGCCGGGGCAGGAATGGTTTCTGGGACATTTTTAGACCCCAAGAGTAAACACAATGGAGATAATGCGAAGATCGGGCCGCGAATCAAGCGTTTGTGGGTCTTTTGGGCCTATTGAACGCCGCCAGACGGGCCTGGAACCAGTTTTCCACTCATTACAGCCTGTTTCCCAGCAGGACCGGGCACTGAGTGCGGTCATATGATATCGCCCTGCCCGTCCGGGTCCTGGGGTTCGGCCAGCATGCCTTCGATGATCTGCTCGACCCGCGCCAGTTCGGCCAGAGACTTTTCGATGGCCGAGCGCCGTTGCTGGAGCAGATGGCGCTGGTGATGCACCTTATCGAGCGCCCGGCGCAGATGATCGTACGAGCCGTCGCGCAGATCGTAAGTGTCGAGATATTCCTGAATCTCGCGCAGCGTCAGCCCGACCTGCTTGCCATCGAGAATGATGCGCAGCCGCAGGCGGTCACGATTGGTATAGAGGCGCTTGTTGCCCACGCGGCGGGGGCGCAGCATGCCCTTGTCTTCATAAAAGCGCAGGGTCCGGTGCGTTATCGAAAACGCGTCGGCGAGTTCGGCAATCGTATAGATCGCCAGCCCCTCGCTCTGGCGCGTTGCGCGGTCCTTGCGGGTTTGTCCATTCATCTTGCTGTCTTATTTCTGCCTTGTCGCTGATCGGCAAGCGATCAGTCAACATCATCACGAACCGCGACCGGGCGCAATCCATGCTCAAAAATAGCAATTGGATCAATGCAGAATGCAAAGGCGGTTAACGCGATATTTACCATAAACTGTCGAAAGTCACGGTAGGCGATTCCATCGCCGGAAGCGGTACGGTCGACGTGCCGTCGGGAGCTTGTCGGAAAGCACTATGGCGCGAACGAATCCACATCACGACTGGGATGAGCCGCAGACCGCCCTTCGCCGGTCCAATGGGACCGAATGGGAAAGCCTGCGAAACGAACTCGTGGCCCTGCTCGACCAGGTCGAAGACCAGGTGGCAACCAACCAGGCGGCCAAAGATGTTCCTCCTACAGTGCCGTCCCGTCCGACGCCGCATCAGCCCGACCGCCGCTCCGAAGCCCTGCGTAGCGTGCGCCATGCCGTAACCCGCCTTGCCGATCGCACCTCGGAAGACCGTCCGGTGATGCGCGAAAGCGTTGTCGATGCGATCAATCAGATTCGTGCGCGCCAGACGGGCGGCACACCATCCCAGCCCCAGCCTGCCGCTCCCGCGGCGCCGGCACCCGCGCCGCAATCCGAACTTGCCGGATTTGCCAGGTCGCTCGATGCCATCGGGGAAAAGATTGCCGGATTTGAAGATCGGATCGGCCAGCGAATTGAAACGCTGGGCGAGAAATCGAACATTGCGGGCCAGATCGACCAACTCAGTGAAGTTATAGAGCTGCTGGCCGGGGCCGTGGGTGAAACCGGCCAGATCAAACGCATCGAAGCCCAGATCGGCAATCTTGCCGAGATGATTGCGACGGACCGCCAGTCGGGAGAAAACGTTACCGCCCAGCGCATCGAAGAGCTTACGGCCACGATCGAAAAGCTGGTCAGTCACCAGCTTCAGACCAGTGAGCATGAAGCCCAGCAGGCAGCGCTGGCAGATGATCGCCAGGTGCAGGCCATGGCGGTGATCGAGCAGAGCGTCAGGTCTATCTACGACCGCATCGATACGCTGGAAGCGACCCAATCACAGCCATCGGGCGATATCGAGCGGTTGAGCCGCGACATGGCGGCGCTGACCGAAGCGGTCAGCAAACCTGCCGAGCCGACCAGCCTTCTGGCCAAGATCGACGCATTGAGCGAGCGCATTTCGACCATCGAAGCACCATCGCGCGACGAAGCCGCCATGCTGGCTGAAAGCGTGGCCGTGCTGCGCGACGTCATTGCCCAGACGATCGAACCGCGTTTTGTCCAGCTTGAACAGCGTATGGAAACGATGGGCGCTCCGGCCGGAGCGCCGGCTATCGAAACCATCGAAGCCCAGCTGCACCAGATCGCCAAGCGGGTCGATGAAACCGGTGCCCAGCTAAAGGCCCTGGCCGAGCTGGAGCCCGCCGGTGCTGCGCCCGGTCCCGACCTTGATGCCCTGGCCGATATGATCGCCAGCCGGGCCCAGGGATTGTCCAGCTCTGGCTCCACCGAGGCCGATGGCATCGAAAAGGCCGACCTTACAGCGCTCGAAGACCGGCTTGCGTCGCTTTTTGCGCAGGCAGGCGAAGATGGCGCGGAGGCCAGAAATCTGTCGGGCGTGCGAAACTCAATCGCGCAGGTCGACAACCGCATTGCCCGGCTCGAAGCCATGCTCAACAACAAGCCTGCCGAAAGCCCGGCAGATGAGCCGGCGCCTGCCGAGCCCGTGAGCGTGTCTCCCTCACAGCCCCGCCGCAAGCCCGAGGATGCCATGCCGGTCGACCCGGCCACCGGTGCCGCGCGCCGCGTTCTTGGTCAGGGTGCTGTCGAGATGGACGACACCCCCGAGGAAATCGAGGATGTCGCGGCGCCCGAGCCGAGCTTCGCGGTCGATCCGGCCGAGATCGATCGCCCGGCCAAGCCGAAATCGAGCCTTGCCGACCGCGAAAGCCCTTTTGAACCGGCTCCGCCCGCGCCACAGCCCGATGCTACTAAGCCCAGTGTTTCCAGTTCCACACGGGCCAGCTTCATCGAAGCCGCGCGCCGCTCGGCCCGCCAGCCCGTACTTGAAGAGATCGACGAACCAAAATCGCTGATCGGGCGTGCCCTCGCCCGCTTCCAGCGCGACGAGACCGACGCTGAAGCGCCCCATCCGACCCAGGATCCGCATGTAGACGTGGAGTCCGAACCGGTCGTCGAGACACGGCGCAACGACGATGACGCCGACGATTCCGAGGCGCCGGGCTTTTTTGCCCGCAACCGGCGTTCCCTGTTGCTTGGCACCGCTCTTGTTGCCGTCATCGCTCTGGCCGTACCGCTGGTCATGGGCCGCATAATGCCCTCGCGGCAAACCCAGCCGAGTGCCGAGAATGCACAAGTCGTGACGCCCGCGGAACCGGCCGGGAATGCAGAATCGGCCGCCGAGGAGGTGAGCGCGACACAGACCGGCACCACCACGGCCGAACCCGATCTTGCCATGATGTCCGCAATGACGGAAACCGAAGCCGAGACGGCTGAGGCAAGCGAGCTCATGTCCAATGTTCGCGTCATCGAGCAGCAAGCTCGGCTTAGCGCGGCAAGTGTGGATTCGAACGCGCTGACAGCCATCCCGACCATCGACCCGGTAACCACTGCCGCTATCGGCCCGGCAAATGGCTACGCGGCAAATTCCGACAGCCCGGCCCTGCCCCCGATCACAGCACCCGCATCCGTTGAACCGGTTGCACTGCGTGCCGCCGCCGACGATGGCGATCGCTTCGCGCAGTTCGAAGTGGGCGCCATTCTTACCGAAGGGACAGTCGTCGAGCAGGACTTTACCGAGGCGGCAGCCTGGTACGAACGCTCTGCGGCCCAGGGTTTTGCCCCTGCCCAATACCGCCTTGGCAGCCTCTACGAAGGCGGGCGCGGCGTCGAGCGTGATCTCGACATGGCCCGCCTGTGGTATCAGCGCGCCGCGGAAGCGGGTAACCGCATGTCCATGCACAATCTTGCATCGCTCTATGCAGGCGGCGAACTGGAAGATCAGGATTTCGCCGCAGCGGCACATTGGTTCGAAGAAGCCGCCGGGCGCGGCTTGACCGACAGCCAGTTCAATCTGGGCATGCTCTATGCACGTGGTCTGGGCGTCGAACAGGACTTCGAGAACTCCTATATCTGGTTCTCGCTTGCGGCCCGCTCCGGCGACGAGGACGCAGCCAATTCGCGCGATGATGTGGCCCGGTCGCTGGAATCCGATGCCATTCAACGGCTCGACGATACAATCGCGGCCTGGGCTCCGGTCGATATCGACATCGCTGCCAATTTTGCCCCCATCGGTACCTGGGACGAGGCCTTCGACCCCGGCCCGGCCATAACAAACCGCGATGTGGTGATGCGCGTGCAGATGCTTTTGGGCAAGCTTGGTTATGATGTGGGCACGCCGGACGGCATTCCCGGACCCAAGACAAGCGAGGCCGTTGCATCGTTCGAGCGGGCCGCGGGCATGAACGAAAGCGGCGCCATCAATCCACGCCTGCTCGCCGTTCTGGGCAGCCAGCCGGTCTAGCTTCCCGAAAACCGCCGCTTCGGCTCAACCGGCCAGCGGCCCACGCAACCTAAGCTTTTATTTAGGCCCGCGTCGTTACACTATCGCCACGGGGTGCTTGTATCGGCGCTCTGTGACACCTGCCTATGATTGGGCCCGGCCGTGCTGATCTATTTGCCCATCGCGGAAATGTCGGTGAACCTGTTCTTCCTCGTGGGGATCGGGGGGGCCATCGGGTTCCTGTCCGGCCTGTTCGGGGTCGGCGGCGGGTTCTTGCTCACGCCATTGCTGATCTTTTCCGGCGTTCCCGCCCCCGTTGCCGTCGCTTCGGTTACCGGACAGGTGGTGGCGGCTTCGACCTCGGGCGCCCTGTCCTACTGGCGGCGCGGAGGCATCGATCTTACGCTGGCCATGTTCCTCGTGACCGGGGGCGTGTTCGGCGCCGGTGTGGGTGTCTGGATCTTCGACCTGCTGCGCTCTTTCGGCCAGCTCGATCTGGCCATTTCGTTCGGCTATCTGGTCTTTCTTGGCTCCATCGGCTCGCTGATGCTGATCGAGGCCGTACGATCGCTCATCCGCTCGCGGCGGGCCGGTCCTCCGCCGCGCCGCATGCCGGGCCAGCACAACTGGGCCCATGGCCTGCCGCTGCGTTTCCGCTTCAAGCGCTCCAAGCTCTATATCTCGGTCATCCCGGTCATCGGCATCGGCTTTTTTATCGGCATTGTCGGCTCCCTGCTTGGCATCGGCGGCGGCTTCATTCTCGTGCCTGCGCTCGTCTATCTGCTGCGCATCCCCGGTTCGGTGGTGATCGGCACGTCGCTCCTGCATGTCCTGGCGGTCATGGCCGCGACCTGCATTCTGCACGCCTATCAGAGCCAGAGCGTGGACATTCTCCTCGCGTTCTCGCTGATGGTGGGTAGCGTGGCGGGCGCGCAGTTCGGCGCATCGGCCGGGCAATATCTGCGCGGTGATCAGCTGCGGTTCCTGCTGGCGCTTATCGTTCTCGGGGTGGCGATCAGGTTTGCGCTTACACTACTTCTCGCACCTGACGATCCGTTCTCGACAGCGGTCCTCGGGTTTGGAGAAGGGCTATGATTGCCGCCCGCTTCCTGCTGATGCTTCTCGCGCTCGTGGCCGCGGCGACCGGCGCAAGGGCGCAAGGTCTGGTGTTCGGTACGTCCGATCCCACCATTTCGATCCATTCCAACTTTGCCGGCGAAACCATTACGCTGTTTGGCAATATCGAGCCGAGCCTCGACGGGACGCCGCCGCAAGGGACGTTCGATGTGGTTTTCGTTATCCGTGGTCCGGTCGAAGACCGCGTGGTCCGGCGTAAATCCCGTCAGTTCGGCATCCTGCTCAATGCCGATCATGCACTGTTTTCCGGCCTGCCTTCGTTTTATCGCGTGCTATCGAGCCGGCCCCTCGAAACCATTCTCGATCCGGAAATCATTGCGGAGCGCCGTCTCTCGGTCGAAGCGCAGGTTGCTTTGGCGCTCCAGGAGTCGACCGGCAATGTCGCCCTTTTCGAGAACGAGTTGGTGCGGCTGATGGGCAATGCAAATCTGTTCCGAACCGATGGGCGCGGTGTCAGCTTTTTGTCTCCGACCTTCTTTTCCACCCGTGTGGTGCTGCCCGCCAACGTGCCCAACGGCATTTTTCTGGCTCAGGCACTGGTCGTGCAGAATGGCGAAGTGGTCGCGCAGGGCGCGCAACGCTTTTTTGTCCAGAAGTCCGGCTTCGAGCGGTTCATTGGCGAGGCTGCCGTCAACCAGCCGCTGCTCTATGGAATTGCCACTGTGCTGCTGGCGCTCTTTACGGGCTGGCTGGGCGGCGTTCTGTTCCGGCGTTGAGCCTATCCTGCAACGAGCCGCTGAGGGCTGACGGGATAAACCCGGTCGCAGCCCAGCAGCATCACCTCGATTCTGGCGCGGTCGAACAGTCCTGCAAAAGCCGGCGAGAGCACATTGAGACTGCCTGTGGACGACCCATAGGCCGGCAGAATCATCAATTGCGAATCCCATACAAAGCACGGCCGGCGCGAGGACTTTCCGTTCATTGCTACCCGTGCCGCTGGATGAAGGTGACCGGCGATCAGACCGGCAATTCCGGCCTGTGGTTCGTGGCGCAATGAGCAGCCCGAAACGGCAAGCTCGACGCAGCACGTGCCGCCGAGCGCATGCGGCGCAGGGTCGTGGTTGCCCGCGACCCAAACCCATTCAAGCTGTTCGACCAGCTTGCCCAGTCGCTCGCGGTCATGGCGTTGGAGTGTCCTTGTGCCCTCGTCGCGGTGAAAACTGTCGCCCAGCGCAAACACGCGCCGCGCACCCGTGATCGCGATATCGCGCTCAAGCCGCCTAAGCGTCATCGCGGTATCATAGGGCGGCAGCAATTGGCCCGAACGCGCATAGCTCGACAGCTTTTCGAGGTGCAGGTCGGCGACGAGCAGGGCTTTAGTGTCTGGCCAATAGAGCGCGCCCGAGGGCAGCGGGACGAAGGTTTCGCCCGCAAACCTGATCGTTTCCTGTACCTGGGTGCCGCCGGTGGGCTGAGCCTGAGCCAATTGTTATCCCTGGTTGGTCGGAATGTCGGTGCCGATCGCCTCTGCAATCAGATCCTCGGCCGCCTCTCGCAGTACCGCTTCTCGCGCTTCCCCGAAGATCGGTTCCTTGCCGATATCGAGCAATACAGGTACCGCAAGAGGCGAGATTCGGTCCAGTCGCTTGTGCTTGATGTGCTGCTTGATCCGTCGCAACGCGAGCCCGAGACGTTCGATATCGAGCAGTCCCCGCGCCGCATCGCGCCGTGTGGCCTCGATCAGAATATGATCCGGCTCATGCTGGTAGAGCACGTCATAGATGATGTCCGAACTCACTGTGATCTGGCGCCCCGACTTTTCTTTGCCCGGATGCCGGCGTTCGATAAGTCCGGAAATGATGGCACAATTTCGGAAGGTGCGCTTCATGAGCGCCGATTCATCGAGCCAGGCTTCCAGATCATCGCCCAGCATATCCTCGTCGAACAATTGATCGAGCGACAGCCGGTTCGAAGCGATCAGTGCCCCCAGGTCCGAGGCGCACCAGATGGCGAGCGCGTAATCGGAAGCAACGAAGCCCAGGGGCTGGGCGCGGGCCCGTTCAAGCCTTCGCGTCAACAGCATCCCTAATGTCTGGTGGGCCAGACGTCCCTCGAACGGATAGCAGACCATGTAGTGCTTGTCGGCGCGCGGGAAGGTTTCGACGAGGAGGCTATCGCTGTCGGGCAGGACCGACGCGTAGTTTTGCAGGTCGAGCCATTCACGCACCTGATCGGGCAAGACACGCCATGCCTCGGGGTTGGCGAGAATCTTGCGGACCTTCTCGGCGAGAAACGTCGAGAGCGGAAATTTGCCGCCCATGTAGGAGGGGATTTTCGGGTTATCGGAGAACGAGCGCGACACATAGGCTTCAGTTTCGACGACACCTTCGAAGGCAACGATCTCTCCGCCGAACATGAAGGTATCGCCGCGCACCAGTTGGTCGATGAAATATTCCTCGATCTCGCCCAACATTCTGCCGCCGCGCCCGATCGGTCCGGTCGTTGCGCCCTTGCGCACGCCTCGCGCCCGGACCAGCCGCACCCTGAGCATGGGTTCTTCGACGATGGTGCCGACGTTCAATCGATATTGCTGGGCGATCTGGGGATTGGCGATGCGCCAGAGTCCATCGGCTGTCTTGCGCAGTTTTGCGAACCGTTCATAGGCCTTGAGCGCATAGCCGCCGGTCGAAACGAAATCGAGCACACGGTGGAATTTTTCGCGCGTCAGGTCCTTGTAGGGCCAGGCCGATGTGATTTCGGCAAAGGTTTGGTCCTCATCGAGCGGGTCGGCGCAGGCGAGGCCCAGAATATGCTGGGCGAGAACGTCCAGCCCGCCGGGCAGCGGCGTTTCGCTGTCCTGCGCGCCTTCGGCCACCGATTCGAGTGCCGCTTCGCATTCGAGCACTTCGAAACGGTTGGCCGGAACGAACATTGCCTTGGACGGGTCGTCGAGCCGGTGGTTGGCGCGCCCGATCCTCTGAAGCATGCGCGAGGCACCCTTGGGCGCGCCGACCTGCACTACAAGATCGACATCGCCCCAGTCGATGCCCAGATCGAGTGTTGACGTACAGACCACGGCGCGCAGCACGCCCGAGACCATGGCACTCTCCACCTTGCGACGCTGCTCGACCGAAAGCGAGCCGTGATGGAGCGCAATGGGCAGAGCCTCATCGTTGATGGCCCACAGGTTCTGGAACAGCATCTCGGCCTGGGAGCGGGTATTGACGAACAAGAGCGTGGTCCCGTGCTCTTTGATCGTTCCGTACAGGTCCGGCACCGCATAGGCAGCCGAGTGGCCGGCCCAGGGCAATATTTGCTCGCTGGCGAGGATCGAGAGCTGCGGCGGGGCGCCACCGGGCGCATTGAGCAGCACCGCAGGGTTTGGCGCGACGGGTGCAGCGATCCAGTCGCGCAGAATTTCGGGCTGGGCAACGGTCGCCGAAAGCGCAGTAACCTTTACCTGGGGGGACAATCTGGCCAGCCGGGCGACGCCGAGGCTGAGCAGATCGCCGCGTTTTGAGGTGACCAGTGCGTGCAATTCATCGAGCACTATGCGCCTCAAGCTCCCGAACAATCTTTTGCTGTCGGGATGGCTGAGGAGCAACGCCAGTTGTTCCGGCGTCGTCATCAGGATGTGCGGCGGATCGAAGCGTTGGCGCTGGCGTCGCGATGCGGGGGTGTCACCGGTCCGGGTCTCGACCTTGATCTTTAACCCCATTTCGCGCACCGGATCGCCCAGATTGCGCGCCACATCGACCGCCAACGCCTTGAGCGGCGAGATGTAGAGGGTGTGTAGCCCCTCCATGGGATTTGCGATCAGATCTTCGATCGAAGGAAGAAACCCAGCCAGAGTTTTGCCCGCCCCGGTCGGGGCGATCAGCAGTACCGAGTTGCCGGCCCGCTCGGCTTCGAGCACCGCCAATTGGTGCGGGCGCGCCCGCCATCCCTTGGCAGCGAACCAGTCGGCAACGGTGGGGGAAAGCGCGGTCACGTTATCGGCAGCTCTTTAATTGGCCATTGTCGGCGCCTATGTGGCATCATGAGCAGAATCGATGGACCCGATGGACCGATGAACGAGAGTATGGACAACCGCGAAACAAATCAAAGACCGAGCTGGCTGGAATCGTTTCTAGGCGGGACGCCAGGACGGGTTGTCGTCCGGCTGATCCTGATGAGCCTGGTCGTGGGCTTTTTGATGTCGATCTTCGGGATCAGTCCCGACGCCATCTTCCGTTCGATCCAGGGCTTCATCAACTCGATCTTCGACAACGGGTTCGAGGTCTTCCGCGACGGTTTTGCCTATATGCTGACCGGCGCCGTGATCGTCATTCCACTGTGGTTCGTCGGACGGCTTATGGCTGCCGGGCGGAGGCGCTAGGCCATAGCCTGTTGAGCAGATCGGTGGCGGCAATTAGGATGGTGGCAGCGACACACGCCGCCTTTCCGATTTAATGCCATTCAAGGTCTTGCCCATGTCTCCCGTCATCTTCATTACCGGCGCCACGTCCGGCTTCGGCGCGGCCACCGCGCGGCTTTTTGCAAAGAACGGCTGGAAAGTCATCGCAACTGGCCGCAGGCGTGAACGGCTGGCCGAGCTTGAGGCGGAGTTCCCCGAGATCGTCCACGGGATCGAGATGGACTTGACCGACAAGGCGTCGATCAAACGCGCCGTCTCGGCCATCCCTGAAAATTTCAAGCCGGTTACCTGCCTGTTCAACAATGGCGGGCTGGCGCTGGGCACGGGTGCCGTTCCCGATATCGATACCGATCAGTGGCAGACGATGATCGACACCAATATCGTTGGGCTGCTGCACACGACCCTTGAAGTGCTGCCGCTGGTCAAAAAGGTGGGCCGCGGGTCCTCGATCATCAATGTCGGCTCGATTGCCGGACGCTTTGCTTATACCGGCGGCAATGTCTATGGCGCGACGAAGGCCTTCGTGCATCAGTTTTCGATGAACTTACGCACCGACACAATGGGCACGGGTATTCGCATCACCTCGCTTGAGCCTGGCCATGCGAAATCGGAATTTACCGCCGTACGCACGGGCGGCGATTTCGAGGCCAACGAAAAGATGTACGCCGACAACGAACCGCTGCTGCCCGAGGATATCGCCAATACCGTATGGTGGCTGGCCAATCTGCCGGCGCATGTGAACGTCAATTCCATCGAAATCATGCCGGTCTGTCAGGTGCCCACCCGGCCGGTTCTGCTCAAAAAGAGCGACTTTGAGAACTAATCGAGGCAGAATCGGCTAGGGTAATCGTCCCTCCTCTTCCCCGGTTTCCTTTTTGATGAGCATATCGGTTCACTCGTTCGAGGTTCACCATCGCGATGTGTGGGCCATAGCCGTTCCGGCCTCGGTGGCGTTTATCACCGAGCCCGTGGCGGGCATCATCGATACCGCCGTCATCGGACAATTGGGCGATGCGGGGCTGCTTGGTGGGCTTTCGCTCGGTGCGGCGGGGTTCAGCGTCATCTTTGCTCTGGCCTTCTTCCTGCGCTTCGGGACGGCCGGGTTGACCGCACAGGCCATTGGCGCTCGCGATCCACTCGATGGGCTGCTGCATATGGCGCGTGCCATGGTCGCTGCGGCGGTTCTGGGTGTGCTCCTTCTGGCGCTCTCCTATCCCATCTATCTCGGCTTTGCGGCAGCGCTGGCGCCGCCACCCGACGCAGCCGGGGCCTTTGCCGATTACATGGGCGTACGCATGTGGTCAGTACCGTTCGTCCTGATCAATTTTGTGCTGCTCGGATGGTTTTACGGCCGGGCCGATGCGCGCACGGGCATGTGGCTGCAAATTCTCATCAACCTCATCAATATCGTCCTCAGCGTGTGGTTCGTTCAGGGGCTGGGTTGGGGCGTTCCGGGCGTTGCCTGGGCAACCGTTGTCGGGCAGGCCGTTGCCGCTGTCGCGGGTGGGGCCATCGCCATAAGGCATTATGGCGGCATCGGACCGATCCTCGCCAATAGCACGCTTCCTGCCCTGCTCGACGCTGCGGCGATCAAGCGCATGATCGGGTTGAGCCGTGATCTCATCATCCGCTCGGCGGCGCTTATGGGCGCCTTTGCCTATTTCGCCGCGCAGGGCGCGCGCATGGGCGAGATCGAACTGGCATCCAACGCCATTCTGCTGCAGCTTTTCTCGGTCTCGGCGTTCTTTCTCGACGGGATCGCCACGGCCTCGGAACAATTGTGCGGCAAGGCAGTCGGCGCGCGCTGGCGTCCGGCTTTCGAGCGGGCTACCAAGCTCACGCTGGGCTGGGGTCTCCTGATCGCGGGGACGTTGAGTTTGTTGCTGCTCAGTTTCGGATGGTTGGCCATCGATCTGATGACCACCAATGTCGAGGTGCGCGAAATGGCCCGGGTCTATCTGGTCATGGCGGCCCTGACCCCGCTCACCGGCATGCCCGCTTTCGTTTATGACGGGGTGATGATCGGTGCGACCCTTAACGTTACGATGCGCAACGGGATGATCGTTTCGCTCATCGTCTATCTCGCAACCGCCATGATCCTGCAGCCGATCTTCGGCCTTTGGGGGCTGTGGATCGCCCTGCATGTCCTGTTGCTCGTGCGCGCCGGCATCTATGCGATCGCTATCGAGCGTCGGAAGGACGCGATTTTCGCCTAGGGCCCCGTTTTTTGTCGCGCGTTCGAACCGATAAAGTGGTCCCAACTTTACCTGGACACGCTCTAAAGCGTTATTCTGCCTTCGGCCCAATCCTTTACCGCCACGCCGGTGAGCCCTGAAACATTGGCGAGCCTGCGTTCAATGACGGCGTGCGAAAGCCCGGACTTGATCTCCTCGATCATTTCGAGCCCGCCATAGACCAGTGCCGAATAGAGCTGGACGACATTGGCCCCCGCCTCGAATTTGGCGATGGCGCTTTGAGCCGAGTGTATGCCGCCCACCCCGATCAGCGGGAAATCCGGGCCGAGCCGCAAGCGCATCTGGGCGAGGCGCCGCGTCGCGAGATTAAACAGGGGCCTGCCCGAAAGTCCGCCGGTTTCCTCGGCATTTTCGAGACCGGCCACCGCATCGCGCGAAATTGTCGTGTTGGAAACGATCAGCCCATCAATGCCGCTTTCGAGCACTGTTCTGGCGATGGAATCCATTTCGGTTTCATCAAGGTCGGGGGCGATCTTGAGCAGTATCGATGTCTGCCGGGGCTGGGCGGCACGGGTTTCGACCAAAGCGGCCAGCAAGCGCCTGAGGGCATCCTCGGCCTGCAGGTTGCGAAGGCCGGGCGTATTGGGCGAGGAAACGTTGGCCGTGAGATAGTCGGCCAGTGGCGAGAAGGTCTTCACGCCCGCCACATAGTCTGCCACGAAGTCTTCACTGTCCTTGTTGGCGCCGATATTGACGCCCACCGTCTGGCCCGGCGTGCGGTCCTTGAGCCGCTCGAAGGCGGCCTCGTGGCCTTCATTATTGAAGCCCAGCCGGTTGACGACGCCCAGCGCGTCAGGGATGCGGAATACTCTTGGCGTGGGATTGCCCTGTTGCGGGCGTGGCGTGACCGTCCCCACTTCCACGAACCCGAACCCGGCCTTGGCGAGCGGGCCGAACACTTCGGCGTTCTTGTCAAAACCCGGCGCCATACCGATGGGATTGGGAAGATCCAGTCCGCAGAACCTGGTCGCCAGATTTTCCTGAGACGGCGCACCGGACGGCGCCAATCCGAATTTGAGAGCGTTGATGGTCGCCCTGTGCGCGGTCTCTGCGTCCATGCGCATCAGCGCGTCCTGGGCCAGCTTCTGAATTGTCGCGCTGCGCAACAAGTCCCCGATGCCCATCACGAAACCTCCGGCAGGTCGAAACCGCCATCCGGCCGCGCATCGAGACTGCGCTCGGCGATGACTGCCGCCATTGGAAGGGGTGCATAAAGATGGGGGAAAAGCTGCCCCCCGCGTGAAGGTTCCCAGATGAGATCGGTGCCGATCAAATCGGGTTCGATTGTCGCCAGCACCAATCCGGTGGCTCCGCGGTAATGCTTTTCCAGCGTTTCGGCCAGTTGGGCAACGGTCGAAAAATGGATGTAACCATCGGCGATATCGACTGGCGTACCGGTCAGCTGCCCTGATTTACGCGCATTCGCCCAATCATTGATTGCAACGATTTTATAGATCGGTTCGGCCATGTTTTCTCCTGTGGCGCTTTGGTCTAGCTGCCGAAGGTGACCCTGCCAAGTATGGAAGCATCTTTACAAGAGAGCAGTACCGTAATAGGACTAGTTTCCAGATTATAGGGATATTATTCCTTTTCTGGAAACGATTTGTCCATGTTGTCTCATCGCGCCATCTGGGAAGCTCTCGACAGCCTAGCCGACCGACACGGCCTGTCGGCGTCGGGCCTTGCCAAGCTGGCGGGACTGGATGCGACGGCGTTCAATCCGTCCAAGCGCGTCAGCAAGGATGGACGGGAGCGTTGGCCATCGACCGAATCGGTTGCCAAGGTACTCGAGGCCACCAGCGAAACCTTCGATTCCCTTCTCTCGGGGGGGCTGAACTACAACCAGAATGCTGGCAGGCGCGTCGTGCCGCTTTTGGGATTCGCCCAGGCCGGTTCGGGGGGCTATTTCGATGCGGCGGGGTTTCCCGCCGGGCAGGGCTGGGATGAGGTCCGCTTTCCCGGGCTGGGTGATGGCACTGCCTATGCGCTCGAGGTAACCGGAGAATCCATGCAGCCGCTCTATCGCGATGGCGACTATATTATCGTCTCGCCTACCGAACAGTTGCGGCGTGGGGACCGGGTTGTGGCCCGTACGCAGGATGGGGAGGTGATGGCCAAGATTTTGCACCGGCGCACCGAAAAACAGATCGAACTTCATTCGATCAATCCCGACCATCCGCCGCGCGTCTTCAAACCCGAAGAAATCGACTGGATCGCCCGTATTCTGTGGGCAAGCCAGTAGCAGCGGTCAAAATTTCGACCGCCGCTGTGGCGGTCAGTTTTCTTCGAGTTGATATTTTATCATCATCAGGGCGGCGGCGCGGCTTATGGCAATATCTCGCGGATCGGCGAGATCGGTTTCAAAGCGGGCGCATAGATCGCGATAGGAACCCATCAGACTAGCGGCGCGCGGGTCGGTATCGAACCGCGCTTCCATGCGTTCGATGGTCGGATGAAGTTCGGCGAGATCGGGAGTGACCGCTATCGCGTTTCAGCTCCGCGCGGTCAGTTGCCCGCTCAGCGCCTTGTCGATCAGCTTGCGGGTGTTCTCGATGCCGTAAAGGGCGGCGAACGAGCCAAAGCGCGGGCCGCGTTCCTGACCGATCAGCACCTGATAAAGCATCTGGAAGAAGGCTCCCGACACACCCGGGCCGCCATTGGGGCCAAGGCGCTTTTGGTCCTGATAGCGCTCGATCTCACGGGCCACATCGAGAGCAGCGTTCTGGATCGCTTCTCCATTGGCGTCCGCTGGCAGTTTGGCGAGCGTTTCCGAAAGGTCTTCGAGCGCCTTGTGCTCAACATCGTCAGGGGCGCGATAGGTCTTTTGAACGAAGTCCTCGAAATAGCGCATGGCGTAGCCGACCAGCGCGTCCAGATGGGGATGGGTCTGCGGCGTCACCCCGGGCGCGTAGGCCGAAATGTAACCCCACATCACCTCGCGGCTTTCGGGGTTGGACGCCGTGGCGAGGTTGAGCAGCAGGGCAAAGCTCACTGGCATGTCGTATGCCGGAGGCCTGGTTGAATGGATGTGGAAGGTGGGGTTTTCCAGAAGTTCGGCCGCATCCTCAGCCTGCGCCTTGGCGGCGAAGGTGTAGTATTCGTCCACCGCCTTGGGGATGACGTCGAAATAGAGCCGCTTGGCCGTCCTCGGCTTCTGGAACATAAACAGCGAGAGGCTTTCCGAAGACGCGTAGGTCAGCCATTCGTCGATGGTGATCCCATTGCCCTTGGACTTGGAAATCTTCTGGCCCTCTTCGTCGAGGAACAGTTCATAGACGTAATGTTCGGGCGGGGTGCCGCCGAGGATCGAACAAATCCTGTCATAGATCACCTGATTGGTCTGGTGATCCTTGCCGAACATTTCGAAATCGATGCCCAGCGCTGCCCAGCGCATGCCGAAATCGGGCTTCCATTGCAGCTTCACATTGCCGCCGGCGACCGGAACGGTAACGTCGCGCCCGTCCTCGTCGGTGAAGGTCACTGTGCCGTCCTTGGCGTTGACTTCCTTCATGGGCACGTAAAGCACCCGCCCCGAGATCGGCGAGATGGGCAGGATGGGGGAATACGTCGCTTGCCGTTCCGCACCGAGCGTGGGCAGCATGACGTCCATGATGTCGTCATAGCGTTCGAGCGCCCGCAGCAGCATGGCGTCGAACTTGCCCGACTTGTAGTAGTCGGTGGCGCTGGCAAATTCGTAATCGAAGCCGAAGGTATCGAGGAAACGGCGCAACATGGCGTTGTTGTGTTCGCCAAAGCTCGGAAATTCATTGGTCCAGGGATCTGGCACCGCTGTCAGGGGCATCTGGAGATAGGGCTCCAGAGCCTCCTTGGACGGCACGTTGTCGGGGATCTTGCGCATCCCGTCCATGTCGTCGGAAAAGCAGATCAGCCGCGTCTTGATCGCATCGCCGGTCAAAAGCCGGAATGCTGTGCGCACCATCGTTGTGCGCATCACCTCTCCAAACGTGCCGATATGGGGCTTGCCCGATGGGCCGTAACCGGTCTCGAAAATGACCTCGTCCTTGCCCAGTTTCTCGGCGCGCCGCACGACCTTTTTGGCTTCCTCGAACGGCCAGGCGCGGGCGTCGGGGGCAGCGGCAATGGCTGAGGGATCGAGAGGGGGCAGGGTCTGGGACAATTTGGCCCATCCTTTAATCAAACCGGGAGAATTCAGGCCGCGGTGTTGCACCAACCTGTCCCAAAGGTCAATGCCGATCGTCGAGAGCCCTTGCGCCGGCACCCCGCACTTTCTAGATTTGCGTGCGCGCCCCAAACCGACCCCAGGTGATTTCATGCAGCTCTCCGCAACCGATGCCCTCGTCCATGTCATGGTCATGGCCGCGGTATCTGACAAGGACGTTTCCGATCGCGAAATGGACCGGTTCGCGGCGCTTATCAGCCGTTGGCCGGTGTTTGAGAATTTCGATATCGGACGGCTTCCCGAAGTCGCTTCGACCTGCGTCGAGACCGTCAACAAAGCCGGGCTCGATGCCCTGCTCGACCAGATCGCCCAGACCCTCGAGCCCCGCCTGCAGGAGACCGCCTACGCCATTGCCGTCGAGATCGTCACCGTCGATCTCAAGCTCAACCAGGAAGAATTGCGCATGCTGGAGATGATCCGCGATGCGTTCTCGATCGACCGGTTGACGACGGCGGCAATCGAAACCTCGGCGCGGATCAGGCATCGCCGCCTTTAGTAAAAACTCACCGGAAACCAGCGCAGGTAGATCTCGTCGATCCGGCCCTCGCGTTGCAAGCGGGTCAGGGCCCAGTTGATGGCGACCCGCACATTGTCGAGGCCCGCCGGCACGGCCACGGCCAGTCCGGCCCCGAACAGGTCGGGCCGGAAATAGGCTTCTCCTGCAAAGGCGCAGCAATCGGGGTTCTCGTTGAGCCAGAACGAGGCGCGCGCCGCATCGCCGAAAAAGGCGTCGGCGTCTCCCGCGGCCACGGCATCAAGCGCTTCGAACTCGCTGTCAAAGAATACGATTTCGGTGCGTCCGAGCGTCCGTTCAGCCAATGCGGCATGGGCAGAGCCCACCCGGACCGCGACCGTGCCTATCATCGTGAGCGGATCGAAATCAGCGGTAACGGGCCGCCGCGTTACGAACCTTGCGGGCAATTGAAGGTAGATGCGGGAGAAATCGAAACGCTCGCCGGCACTGCCGCCAATGTCGAGCCCGGCGATCAGTGCATCCCCCTGATTATCGGCCAGCGCGCCCTGCACCCGGTTCCACGGCCATGCCTGGATCGTGCAGCGCGCTTCAAGGCGGGCACAGATGGCATCGGCCAGATCGATATTGAAGCCGGCAAGCCGCCCAGCGGCGTCGGTATAGTTAAATGGAGGGAAATCGGGAGTGGTCAGAAACCGCAGCGCGGGGACTGCTATGGGGTCTATCATGTCGTCGCGCGCGCCCGGATCGACATGAACCGGCAGGTTCTGAGCGCAAGCGACGCCTGCCCCCCCGATAAAAAGGCAGGCGGCGAGGAGAGCTGCCCGAAGCGCTGGCATCATCAAATTTCAAAGCCCTGAACAAATTTGAACCCAGTTATGGCCGATTGCCAAAACAATTGGTAGGGTCGAGTGGACGATTGGGGGGATATGAGCGTCGTCCAGCCGTTTGACGATGTCGAACTCGCTGTGGCATTGGCCATGCAACCGGGCTGGTCCCGGCATGTGGCCACTGCCGCGCTTGATCGCGCTCATCGTATCGGCACCGACCCAATAGAGGTTCTCGCGGCGCTGGACCAGAGCGATCGCGAGGCGCCTTACCGGCAAGCTGCCGCCTTTCTGGGCGTCCCGCACCGCACCGATATAGCGGCCTTTCTTTCCCCGCTCGCCGACGATGCCGATGTCGATCAATTCGCCGGGCTGCGCTCCGTCCGTGGGCATATCAAGGGAAACGAAGTGCTGTTTCTCTCGCCAGGCTTTGCCCATTTGCGCGGTCTGGCGGCGCGCATCGGCGCGGACGAAAATCTACGCCGGCGTTTATGCATCGTTTCGCCCTCTACCCTCGATGCGGCAATCGCCCGAACCAATCCGGCGCTCCTGGCAACCAACGCCCTGCAAAGGCTGGCGCGCCGTTTTCCGTTCGCCAGTGCCCACCTGGACCTTCCGCGCTGGGTGAGGGTGGGCTTTGTCGCCACGGTCGCGGCGCTGGCCGCCACGCCCGCCCTTCTCTATCTGGCACCCATCCTTGCGCTGCTGGCGCCAATACTGGCCATTCCGTCGGTGTTCCGGCTATGGGCGGCTTTTACATTCGAATCCAACAAAGCCCTGCAGCCCAAAAGGTTGCTCGATGACTGCGACGTGCCTATCTATACGGTGCTTATTCCGATGCGTGACGAAGCGCATATGGTGCCCCAGATCGCGCGGGCGATGCAGGCACTCGACTACCCTGCTGAAAAACTCGACATAAAGTTCGTTGTAGAAAGCGCCAGCCCGACGACGGTGAGGGCTGCGCACGCTCAACTGGGAGACCGGCGCTTTTCGCTGGTCGTGGTGCCGCGGTGCCGCCCCTATACCAAACCCAAAGCCCTCAACTACGCCCTGCCCCTGGCGCGCGGCGCTTACGCGGTGGTTTTCGATGCTGAAGATCTTCCCGAACCGGGGCAATTGCGGACCGCAGCCAGTCTTTTTGCGGAAGACCCGACACTTGAATGTCTGCAGGCAGAACTGGTGATTGCCAACGCGTCGCGAAACTGGATCACGCGCATGTTCGCTGCCGAATATGCCGGCCATTTCGGCGTCCTGCTGCCGGCAATCGGCAGGGCCGGTTTCCCGGTTCCGTTGGGCGGGACCTCCAATCACTTTCGCACGGCGACACTGAAAGACATCGGCGCATGGGATGCCTTCAACGTCACTGAGGATGCCGATCTGGGCATTCGCATGGCCCGGCTGGGCCTGCGCGTGGAAAGCCTGGCATGTGTCACCCTGGAAGAAGCGCCAGAGACCGTGACCGCCTGGGTGCGCCAGCGTTCGCGCTGGATCAAGGGGTGGATGCAAACCCTTCTTGTCCATTCGGCGCGTCCGAGGAAGCTCCTGGCCGATCTGGGCTGGGGCAATCTCATCGCCTTTTACATGTTCGTTGGCGGCATGGTGCTCTCGCTCTGCGTGCATGGCCTGTTTCTGACCGGCACCATCGCCCGGCTGATCTATGACCTGGTGACCGTTGGTACCACCGATGTCTGGGCGGTCGCGGGGCTGGGCACGCTGCTGTTCGGGTACTCAGGCGCTATCGTCATCAGCATCATCGGACTGGACAGGATCGGGCGCAAGGATGTCGTTCCCTGGCTGGTTGCTCTGCCGGCCTATTGGCTCATGGCGTGGTGCTCGGTGATGCTGGCGGGGTTCGAGCTGGTTTTCCGGCCCTATCACTGGTCCAAGACCGAACATAAAGGACTGGACAGCTCCAGGCTGGAGCCGGCCGCGAGCCCTTCGGGCGCCGCGCATACGCAAACGTCCCAATAGCGCATCGGCCCTCGCATGCTCACAATCGGGTGAATGCTGCAAGAGGAGTTGCCCGTTTGAACGTGCGTGAGCCAGCACCATCTAACCCGGCATCATCGACCCTGCGCCGCAGGGCCGTCACACTGACCGCCGCAGGCACAATAGGTCTGGGCATGTCGCTTCTGGCGCCAATGATCGAGATTATTCACTGGATAATCGGTTTCGCGGGGCTCTAGCGGCCGAACGCTCCTTGCGGTCTTGGGCCGCGTTCAGCGATCCCGACTTTTTCCCGACACGGCGCGCCGCAATGCAACGACCGCCGATTGGGCAGTGCGTGCCAGCTTCCAGAGTGAGGGGGTTTGCTTGATCTTGCGTTTTGCCGCGCGCGCGCCTCGCAGCGCGGGAGCGGCGACACGGCCGAACGCAGAGACCGGCAGCACGATGTCGAACACGGGCCGGCGGTGCGTCCAATCGGTCTTGTAGTCGAAATCGCCCAGCCCCATGTCCAGGCTCCTTACCCCATCGGCCCGCAGCTGATCGACAAGGAGCGACAGCGTCACCCCCATCAGGGAGTACCGGGACGCGTCGCCGTAGTCGGTAGAATTGATGTATTGCGAATAATGGGTGGGGCCATAGGTGCCGATGCTTGTGGCTACGATCGCCTCGCCGGCGTAAAGGGCGTGCAGGCTGATGGCCGGCCGGTCCTGATCCAACCCCTCCAGCGCCAACTGTCGAAAGAACTGCCTGAAGGCCGGGCGCTGGAAAATATTCTCGACCCCCATCTGAACGAAGCGGCGTCCACGCTGATCGAGGAATACCTCGAGCATGGTTTCGACTTCGGCCGGGGTTGCGGCGCGGTGCAACTTAACCGGCCCAAACCCTTCATCGAGCCGGCGCTGGGAGCGGCGGATATTGGTGCGGCGCTTGTGGGGAAGGGATTGCTCGATGAACGGCGCATCGCCCGGTTCGAGAGCGTTAACGTACAGATTGTCCGGTGCCGGATTTCCGCCGAGCTGAGCCAGCGGGTTGGCGTGCTCCCCAACTTCAGATGCAACGCAGTGGAAATTGACGATGTCGGCCGGAAGGGTTGCAAGAGCATCGCGCAGAGCTTTGGGCGTGAGCAGATGTGCGGCTCGCGGATCGAACACCGGAGCATCGCCATTGGAAATCGACATACCGACGATCTGGGCGACGCGCAGCCCAAACTTGCGGGCGATCTCGAAGGGGATCAGCGCAATGGGGCGATCACGCTCAAGGATCGTCAGAATTGCGACCTGCGTGCCCGGTCTGAACCCAGCATCGAGATAGGCCGCGATCCAGTCAAGGCGCTGATAGGGGGCATAGGCGCCGACCTCCTGCAAGTCGCGCCACGCCGGTGCGGCCTCGGCTATGGAATCGTGGACGACCGCCCGCAGCGACTGGCTCGTCGCCGCAAGATCGCCGATATCTGTTGCCGCTGTCATCGACTGAGGCCGTCCGTTGCCTGGAGTGAGCGCCCATTAAAGGCGCGGGGACCTTGAACCCAAAATCTTGGGAAAGCCTGAACCGGACAGTATCTTCCCCGGTCAACGGCCGGGAAATCTGCGAGATGGTAAAGAGCGGCTTACGTAAAAAGCGAAATGGCCCGGACGTTGGCCCGGGCCCATTAGGGCTTTATCCGGCCCGAGCGAGGCGGTCCGGCGCTCTAAAACTCAATTTTTGTCTGCGGATCGATAAGAAAAAGTCTGCAACTTTTTCTTATCGCACTCACATCTGTTTTGTCGTGGTCAGAGAACTTCGACCAGTTCGACCTCGAACACCAGGTCCTTGCCCGCGAGGGGATGGTTGGCGTCGACGGTGATGGCATCCTCGGCGGTGTCGATCACCGTCAGAACCATGGTCTGACCATCATTGCCTGTCGCCTGGAGCCGGGCACCCACTGAAGTATCGACTCCATCGGGAATCTGGGTCCTCGGCACGCTTTGAACGCCCTCGGGACGATGGACGCCATAGGCTGCATCGGCGGGGATGGTCACCGTTTCCTTGGCGCCGACGCTCATGCCCTGAACCTGTTCTTCAAGGCCCTTGATGATCTGGCCGGAGCCAAGCTGAAATTCGAGGGGATCACGGCCATCGGAGGAATCGAACTGGGTGCCGTCGGTGAGCCGTCCGGTGTAATGGATGCGCACAGTATCCCCGTGCTTTGCCTGGGTCATGCTGTGTCCTTTTCATTTGTGTTTGCTCAGGATCCGTCGCCGCGCGTTCTCAAGGCGGCCAAAAGACAGATCCGGCGAAGGTCCGCTGGGTTTGCCCGCGAACCGCGGACCCAATGTAGGGATGGGGAACGAGATGTAAACCGCGCAGATGCCGATTACGGCGGCGGCGCGATGCTGGCCGCAGCTTCGGAAGCGGGAAGACCCCCCTAGGGCGCAGGCTTTTGCGACCAGTTCCAATCGCCGGCGCCGAGCACGGGGGCGGCTCTCTCCAGCGACAATGGGCTGCGCGAAAAGGTCAGCGGCGTGCGCAGGCCGGGAATGTTTTCGGGCGCGATCTTCAGGTCTCGTGCGGCCACCTGGGGCTCGGAGAGGGCTTCGGCGACGGTATTGATCGGCCCACAGGGCACTCCCGCGATTTCCAGAGCCTTTATCAATTCAGTTTTGGTCCATGTACCGGTGGCTTCGGCCAGCAGGTTGCAGACGTAGTCGCGGTTCGTTACGCGGTCCGGATTGGTCGCCGCGCGCGGATCGATCGCCAGCTCAGGACGCTTGAGAACAGCGCACAGGGCCGCAAACTGCCGGTCATTGCCGCAGGCAATGATGACGTGCCCGTCGAGGACGGGGAACACCTGATAGGGGACGATATTGGGATGGGCGTTGCCCATGCGGGATGGACTTTTGCCCGAGACCAGAAAGTTCATCGCCTGATTGGCCAGAACGGCCACGCCAACGTCGAGGAGCGAGAGATCGATGTGCTGTCCCCTGCCCGATCGCTGGCGCTCGGCCAGCGCCGCCTGCACACCGATCACTCCATAAAGGCCGGTGAAGACGTCGATCCAGGCGACACCCACCTTCTGCGGCTCTCCAGCCGGATCGCCGGTCAAATCCATCACTCCGCTCATGCCCTGAATGAGAAAGTCATATCCGGGCTGGCTGGCGCGGGGGCCGGTCTGGCCGAACCCGGTGATCGAGACATAGACGAGACGCGGGTTGATGGCAGCCAGTGCCGCGTAATCAAGACCGTAGCGCGCGAGCCCGCCGACCTTGAAATTTTCGACCAGCACGTCCGCGTCGACGATCAGCGCCCTGAGCCGTTCGAGGTCTACCGCATCGCGGAAATCGCACACCACCGAGCGCTTTGAGCGGTTGGTGGCATGGAAATAGGCGGCGACTTTTTCGACGCCGCCCCTGCCATCGTCGCGTTCGATGAATGGCGGTCCCCAGCGCCGTGTATCATCGCCCTCCGGGCTCTCGACCTTGATGACCTCGGCACCCAGATCGGCTAGCGTCTGGCCCAGCCAGGGACCCGCCAGAATTCGTGCCAACTCGACAACCCGCAGTCCGGCAAGAGGCGCTTGCGCCTGCATCAGAAGAATGCCTGCAGCCCGGTCTGCGCACGGCCGAGGATCAGCGCGTGGACATCATGGGTGCCCTCATAGGTGTTGACCGTTTCGAGGTTCTGGGCGTGCCGCATGACGTGATATTCGATCTGGATGCCATTTCCGCCGTGCATGTCGCGGGCCTGACGCGCGATGTCGAGCGCCTTGCCGCAATTGTTGCGCTTGACGATGGAGATCATTTCAGGCGCGAACTTGCCTTCATCCATCAGTCGCCCGACCCTGAGCGATGCCTGCAGCCCCAGCGCGATTTCGGTCTGCATGTCGGCGAGCTTTTTCTGGAAGAGCTGCGTTGCGGCCAGGGGGCGATCGAATTGCTTGCGGTCGAGGCCGTATTGGCGTGCCCGGTGCCAGCAGTCTTCCGCGGCACCCATGGCGCCCCAGGAAATGCCGTAGCGCGCCCGGTTGAGACAGCCGAACGGTCCGCTCATGCCTTCGACATTGGGGAGCAGCGCGTCCTCGCCCACTTCGACGCCATCCATGACGATCTCGCCAGTAACCGAGGCACGCAGGGAGAGTTTTCCGCCGATCTTGGGGGCCGAGAGACCCTTCATGCCATTTTCGAGTACAAAACCACGAACTTTGCCGCCATGTTCAGCACTTTTGGCCCAAACAATGAAAACGTTGGCGATGGGCGAATTGGAAATCCAGGTCTTGGAGCCATGCAGGCGATAGCCGCCGTCGATCTTTTCGGCGCGGGTTTTCATGCCGCCCGGATCGGAGCCGGCATCGGGTTCGGTCAGGCCGAAACAGCCGATCCATTCGCCGCTTGCCAGCTTGGGCAAGTATTTTTTCTTTTGTTGTTCAGAGCCATAGGCAAGGATCGGGTACATCACGAGCGAAGACTGCACGCTCATCATCGAGCGATAGCCTGAATCGACGCGCTCGACCTCACGCGCGATCAGCCCATAAGCCACATACGACGCGCCCAACCCGCCATATTCTTCGGGCACCGTGGCACCCAGAAGTCCGGCGGCGCCGAAATCAGCGAAGATCGTCGGATCAACCCGCTCTTCGAGATAATCGTCGGCAACCCGAGGCGCCAGCTTGTCGGCGGCAAAGGCGGCGGCCGATTGGCCGATCATGCGCTCTTCGGACGAAAGCTGGTCTTCGAGCAAGAACGGATCGGACCAGCTAAAGCTGTTGCGGGCGGGGCTTTCGGCCATAACTTCTCCAGAGCACTATATTGGTTTTGGCCATGATATCGCTGGACCGGGCGCGAAAATAATCCTATTCGATCAGTAGTTGATGCATAAAGCGCATAGATGATGAGCCGCCAACGCCGCTATCTGCCCTCAATCGGACAACTGGCCGCCTTCGAGGCCGTGCAGCGCACAGGCTCGACGACTGCCGCTGCAAGGGCGCTCGATCTCTCACAGGGAACGGTGTCGCGCCTTGTGGCATCGCTCGAAACGCAATTGGGGCGTCCGCTGTTTTTGCGCCAGAACAAGCGGCTGCTGCCCACGCCGGCCGGTATCGATTACGCGAGGGATATCGCAGCGGCTCTCGATGCCATCGAGCGCGCGTCGATGCGAACGGCGGCCGATCTGGGCGGGGGCGCTCTGTCGCTGGCCATCCTTCCCGCTTTCGGCACGCGCTGGCTGGCGCCGCGACTCGGGGGCTTTCTCGCGGCACACCCGGGGGTGACGATCAATCTTTCGACGCGTATCCGGCCCATCGACTTTGCCGCCGAGCGGTTCGATGCGATGATCTATTTCGGAAGCGGCGATGCGCCGGATGCAGGACATATGCGGTTGTTCGACGAGCGCGTCACTGCGTGCGCGGCGCCCCATCTTCTGGCCCGCCGCCCGATAACAGCGCCAGATGATCTGGCCGATCTTCAGCTTTTCCAGCTCGAAACCCGGCCCCGAGCCTGGGATAAATGGTTTGCCGGGCAAGGCGCGGCACCCTTACCTGTTTCGGGCATGATGTTCGACCAGTTTGCCCTGATGATCGAGGCAGCGATTGCCGGACTGGGGGTGGCGCTGCTGCCTCATTACATTGCGCAGGCCGAGATCGCGGCGGGACGGCTGACCCCGGTGCTGGAGCCCGCCGTTGCGGGCACCGGGTCCTACTGGCTGGCCTGGCCCATGATCCGCGAGACCTATCGGCCGCTCATCGCGTTCCGCGACTGGTTGGCCGCCGAAGTGCTGCCTGGCGACGTCGCATAAAGCGCGCCGATAGCGCTCGTTCAGCCGAAAAAGCCGGCAAGAGGTCCCAACACGAGCCCGCGCACGAAGGGGCCGAGGCCCAGTACGATTGCCAGCGCCAGCCCCAGCGCAATGGGCAGACGATAGCGATTCATCACCGCCCCGACCGGGGGAGCAATGCCCAACCAGAGATGACCGGCGCTCAAGGGAAGAACAGGAATGAGGTTGATCAGGACGAAGGCCAGCGACGCCCTCGCGGTGGTTTCGAGCAGGCCAATAAGGGTTGTGCTCCCCGATCCCCCGCCAAGTGAAAAAAAGACCACGGGGCGCAACTGCCAGCAACACCATCCGAGCGCAAGGCTGCCCGCCAGCGCGCAGAGGGTGACCAACAACGGGCCGATTCGTTTTCCCACCAACACGTCAGGGTCGAGCGCCAGTGGACGCACCCAGCCCAGCTGGGTTGCGATCATGACAAGCGCACCGACCGGTTCGGCATGGCGGAACGGATTGAGAGCCAATCGCCCATCATATTGGGGCCCGCGATCTCCAAGCAGACGCGCGGCCAGGGCCAGGAAAAACCCGTGGGCAGTCAGGACCACGATGGCGGCGCAAAATTGATAAAGCAGGCGCTGAAACGACAGATCGGGAAGAAAATTCACGTTCTTGCTCCGTAGCTTAACCGTCGCAGCGCCTGGTTTCCTGCCAGGAGAAACCCCCGCAACCATCGCAGCAAACAGGAACGCAGATCAAGCTCTGGAAAAGTATCAGGACAGGTGTAATACTCGGCTTGTCATGATGGTCTGGATTGAGTGCCAGCTCAGGCTTGCTTTCAAATTCCACCCAAAATTTGCGGCGACGTCGTTTGCCACAGCAGGGGGCCACCCCCGCCTGGCTACATGGCCGACGGACAATATCAGGGAGAAAAAAGTGACAGATCTGGTCAATATGCTTGGACGGCGGCAGGAGGTGTCCAGTCTGGGCCTCAAGCTGCTCTTGTCGGGCACTACCGTTACGCTCGCGTCCCTTCTGGGGACTGCTGCTTTCGCCCAGGACTATACCACCGCGGAGCAGATTGCCCGCGGAGAGACAGCGTATGCCCAGCAATGCGCGAGCTGCCATGGGCAGGACATCGTGGAGTCCCTTGAGGGTTATCCGGACGCCTCGCTGTTCTTCAACTTCATCTCCACGGCGATGCCGGCCAGTGCACCGGGCAGTCTGCCCCCACAGCAATATGCCGATATCGTCGCCTATCTGCTCTCGGAAAACGGTTACCCGGTCGGCACCGAAGAATTGCCAGCCGATCCTGAAATTCTGGCACAGATCGATCCGCGCACCATTGAAGCAGCGCCGGCGGAAGAGCCCGCGGCAGATGAACCAGCTGCCGACGAGGTCGCCGCAGAAGCGGCCGAGCCGGCTGTACAAGAGGTTCCCCCTTCCGTCGTCACACTGGTTTCAGATGCCGAGCGCGACTATTCTCCTGTCACCGACGAAATGCTCCTCGATCCTGATCCGGCGGACTGGCTGCAATGGCGCCGCACGGTGAACAACTGGGGATACAGCCCGCTCGATCAGATCAATCGCGATACTGTCGAGGATCTTGAACCGGTCTGGAGCTGGGCTCTCGGAGAGGCCGGCCAGCAGGAAGTCGTGCCGATCATCCATGACGGCATCATGTTCGTTGCCACCAACAACAACTATGTCGAGGCACTCGACGCGGTGACGGGCGATCTGATCTGGTCGTACGCCCATAGCCGTCCCGAGTTCGAAGGCGGCTATCACAACAACCAGGCGATGCGCCAAAAGAACTCGGTCGCGCTTTACGGCGACACGGTCATCCTGACCACAGTCGATGCCAAGCTCATTGCGCTGAACGCCCTGACCGGACAGGTCGAGTGGGAAGTGCAGGTCAACGATTGGGAAAAGGGCTACAGCTACACCGCCGGGCCACTGGTGGCCGACGGGAAGATCTTCACCGGGACGTCCGGTTGCTCCATCGTGGGCACCGCGGGCGCCTGCTATATCACGGCGCACGACGCGACTAACGGTGAAGAACTGTGGCGCTTCAACACCCTTGCCGATGAGAGCAATCCCGCCTTCGAGGAAAGCTGGGGCGGCATACCTCAGGAAAACCGCTGGGGCGCAACGCCATGGGCGACGGGATCGTACGATCCCGAGTTGAATATGGTGTTTTACGGCACCGGCATGCCGATCCCGTACGCCGAGATCACCCGTGGCACCGGGGACAATGACGTCCTTTACACCAACTCGACCCTGGCCATCGATGCCGATACCGGCGAGCTGGTCTGGTACTTCCAGCACCTGCCGCGTGACAACTGGGATCTGGACTCACCGTTCGAACGCATGATTATCGATGCTGAAGTGGACGGCGAAACGCGCAAGATGATCGTCACCACGCCGGGCAAGAACGGCATTACGTTCGGGCTGGACGCGGCAACTGGCGAGTTCATCTGGGCGGAAGATACGATCTACCAGAACGTAGTTTCCGGTATCGATCAGGAAACAGGCCGCGTCACCGCCAATGTCGAGATCATCCCGACCGAGTTCGGTGAAGCCGTAACTTTCTGTCCCGCCATTCCGGGTGGCCGGTTGTGGCAGGCTACGGCCTACAGCCCTGACACGGGCCTCTTCTACCTACCCGCCGCCAACACCTGCCAGACCAGCGCACCGCGCGAATTTGGTGAAGCTGCTCCGGGCACGTCCATGGGCTTCTACCAGACGTTCAGCACCAGCCTGGCACCGGATGCGACCGGGGTCGGCTCGCTGCATGCTCTTAATGCCGTGGATGGCGCCGACGGGTTCGAGGTTCAGCAGGGTCCGCGCTTCACCTCCTCGATCCTGGCCACCTCGGGCGGCCTGATCTTTGTGGGTGACGCCGATCGCTATATCAAGGCGATGAACGACGAAACCGGTGAGGTTCTCTGGCAGCAGCGCATGCAGGCACCCGTGGGCGGTACGCCGGTGACCTATGAGGTCGATGGCGTACAGTATCTCGTGATTGCCGCCGGGCAGAGCAATCAGACCCATGCGGCCCTTACACCAGGGCTGGCCACGCCACGTCTGGGCGGAAACTCGATCCACGTGTTCCGTCTGCCCGACTGACGACTGCGTGACATCTTGAGGTCCCGGGGAAGCCAATTCCCCGGGACCCTGTTTTCGCACAGCCAGAACAGCGTTTGAGACGAACCATGAACAGTTGCTCCACGGTGACCGCTTCCCATTTCCGCGGATGGCTCAGGGCCGCGGTGGCCTTTGCCCTCGTTTTCAGTGCTGGCCTTCCCGCCATGGCGCAGGTCAGCAACAATGTGGATCGCTCGCTGCTGGAAGCCTGGCGCCTGACGACCGGCAACACCATCCGCTTTTGCCAATATGACGCGTCACCGACACTGGAATTTGACCGCGCGCTGGCCGAGGCGGCAGCGCAGCAATTGCTGGTCAATGCCGAGTTCACCGTGCTGGGCTCGGACTACGGAATCGGCGGCGAGTATGCAGCTGAAGACCTTTTTGTCAGCCTGACCAATGATTGCGATGTCATGGTGGGTATGGGGCTGGCCGCCAACATGTATCCCGTCGAGTTTATTTCCACCCGCCCCTATGCGGGCTTCAGCTACGTGCTGGCTGTGGCCGACGCCAACATCGAGGATCTTGGCGATATCGAGGGCGGCCAAAGAGTTGGCGCGCTGGTGGGCTCATTCGGGTTCGGTGCGTTGGGCCGCTACATCGCAACCCTTCCGGCCGACCAGCGCCCGTTGGCGCTACCTTATGGCGACACCGAGCTGATGGTTACCCGCCTTCTAGACGGAACGATTGCCGGAATGGTGGTGTACGGCCCGAGTCTCGCACAGTTCCGGAGCGAACACCCTATCGAAGGCGAAATCTTCATCCGGCCCCTTGCCGACCAGATCGGCGCGAATGTGGATATCGGGGGCCTATTGCTGGCCCGGAACGGCTATTTGCGAACCCTGCTGGACGAGGCCATCGCCCTGATGATCGAGGACGGTACGATCGCATCGCTTCTGGCCGAAACGGGACTGGACACAATCCCCGCCCAACCGGGCGGCTTCCAGTAGAAGCTCCGTGAGGGAGCCGGCGTTCGTGCCGCTTGGCTATCGGTCAGCCTATAATACCTGCGGGGCGACAAATCATGTCGATCTCGCGCCAGAAAGGAGTGCCGCGGCCGGACAGGCACACGTGACGCGTGCCTGTACCGATCAACCTAGAAGCCGAACTTGCCGTTCTGGTTTTTCCATTCGGACTGGGCCGGGATGGTTTCGATCGTATCCCAATGTTCGACGATCTTACCGTCAGCGACACGGAAAAGATCGTAAAAGGAGGTTGGCGCGCCCGCGAATGTGCCTTCGCTCACACTCAGAACGAAATTGCCCTCCCCGAGTACCTTGTGGACGGTGTCGTATTTCATGGTGATGCCGGCATTTGCCATCGCTTCGAGCGCGGCGCCAAGACCGGACAGCCCATCGGCGATCTGCGGGTTGTGCTGGATGTAGTTGTCACCGTCGATATATCCGGTCAGCTTTTCCATACGACCGTTGACGAGGATGTCATCGACGAAGGCGGCAACCAGCGCCTTGTTTGCTTCGGTCTGGTCGAGGTCAGTGACCTCGGTGTCGCCATCGGTCATGGTGTGACCGCTGGGATTTGGGCCGGCGGTTTCCTGAAGGTTGTCCCAGTGTTCGACAATCTGACCATTTTCGAAACGGAAGATGTCGAAGCCGATCTTTGGGCCGAAAAAATCGTACTCGGTGTGAGCGAATACGTAATTTCCGTCCTCAAAAACGCGGACAGTATTGACCCTTGCCGAGCCTTCCGGCAGCGCGGACAGCAAGGCGCCGAAGCCGGCCAGTCCGTCAGCCGCCGACAGGTTGTGCTGCGTGTACTGGTCGGGGTTGATGACCCCGACCGGTTCGGATGCACCCGTTTCGATGGCTTTGAGCAGATCGATGACCTGCTGTTCCTGAGTAGTCAATTGCGCCTCCTGGGCTGTAGCGAGTGTCACCAGAGTGACCATTGCGATCGCGGCGGCCGACAAAGCGCGGCCAGCCAATTTTAGTTTCATCATGATATGTATCCAATCTAATTACATATATATGTACTTATATCGAATACATATCACTGTAAAGAGCGGCACTGAAATGCTTTTGCTCAGTTGGCTGCTGAAATAGAATCCTTTGCCGCGATATCGGCGGCAATGTCAGCAATCGTGGTGCGCGCAAGCTCAGCCTGCAGAGCCCGCTCGGCCTCATCGATGCGGACCCGCAGGACAGCCTGGATGTTCCTGCCGACCATGCATTTGGGGTTGGGGTCCTGATGAATGGCGAATACATCGCCCTGTTCGTCAACTGCGCGATAGACGTCCAGCAGGGTGATCTTACCCGCGTCCATGGCAAGCAACGCGCCACCGCCCGTGCCCATCTGTGACCGAGCAAGCCCCGCTTTTGTAAGCTGGGAGAGCAATCGGCGTATCAGCGAGGCGTTGGTATTTACACTGCCCGCGATCAACTCCGAACTCGCCGGAATGCCGTCTTGGGTACCGAGGAAGGCAAGGATGTGGACAGCTACGGCGAAGCGCGTGTTCATGAGATCATTCCGTTATGTATCAAAGATAGTAACATAGAGAGCGATCCGCAAGCGGCAGCTCACCGTCAGCACTGCTACCACTAACTTGGAGCGCGCCGAGTCGAAACCTAAGCACCCACGTGAGACATGACAAATCCTGGAACAGGGTCGCGGCATGGGTGACCGTGCGCTGGGTGCCGAGCTCAGGTACAATTGCCATCCCGCCGCTCCGGGCGAGCGTTGGCGTCGCGATAGTCACCCCGCGCAAGTTTGCGTGTGCCAAGAGAGACCTCTTCCAACGCCGCTGCCGGTTGGCAAGATCGGATACGCGGGAAAGTCAGTGAGTGACGCTGAAGGAAGTTATGCAATGGCGACGGACCAGCATATCAAGGCAGATCAGGAGGCCCTTCCGGCCGACACCAAGGTCCTGTCGCTCACAATGGGTGAGACCGAAGTAACGCGTACGTTCTCCGAAAACTGCGATCCAGAGGGAGCGGAATCTGTTCCCCATGAAACGCATTCAGCGCAATCGTGCAATTGAAAGACTTCGATCGTCACAGGCTGTGGCGTGAGGAGGAATTGGTTTTCGATGGCGGGTATCGCCGTGGCGACATCGCAATTACCGACCTGCGCTATCACTGGCAATGCCAGCATTTGTCACCTTTCGACTAGAGCCACACGATAGTGCTGGCCTAGGGCATTACCAGCCACAGCGTGATGGCCGGGAAGGCGACGATTAGCGCTATCCGGACGACGTCAACCGCCCAGAACCACAGCACGCCTCGGAACATGGTTCCCAGGCTGACCTCTGGAAGCACGGATCGCAGAACGAAGACGTTCATACCTACCGGCGGCGTTATCAGGCTGATTTCCGTCGCCACGACCACGATGATCGCAAACCAGATCAGGATCATGTCGGGATCAGCCAGTGGACCGGCGCCGAAGTCGAGTTGCATGACCAAGGGGTAGAATACCGGAACCGTCAAAAGCACCATGGAGAGGCTTTCGAGTACGGTTCCAAGGACCAGATAGGTGACCACTATGAGGCCGATGACGACCCAGGGACCGAGATTAAGGTTCTGTACCAGGTCTGAAAGCGCATCGGGAAGACCGGCAAAAGTGATGAAATTGCCGAATATCTCGGCACCGATGATGATGGCGAAAATCATCGCCGTAGCCACGGCGGCGTCAAGCAGCGCCCCCCAGAGGGCCTTTCGAGTCAGTCCGCCGACCACGGCGGCAATGACCACAGACGCCGCTGCGCCCATACCGGCGGCCTCGATCGGCGTGAAAACGCCACCATATATGCCACCCATGATGAAGACGAACAGAGCAATGGTGGCGAGTACGCCGACCAAGTCATTGCGCGACATCGGCACTGGTTCGCCGACCTCCGGGGCAAGCGAGGGATCGACGCGAACGCTGACCATCACCGCTATGAGATAGAGCGCAACACCTAGCAGACCGGGCACAATGCCGGCTATGAACAGTTTTCCGATGTCACTCTCGGTCAACAGTCCATAGATGATCAGTATGACCGACGGCGGGATGAGGATGCCGAGCGTTCCACCGGCGGCGATCGCACCCGTCGCCAGACTGTCATGGTATCCAAAGCGGCGCATGGAAGGCATGGCGACCTTGGACATGGTGGCCGCCGTCGCAAGCGATGAGCCGCAGACCGCGGAAAATCCGCCGCAGGACAGGATCGTGGCCATCGCCAGACCGCCCCGCATGCGCCCGAAGACTCGGTCCGCGCCGCTGAACAGACCTTTGGCGATACCTGAACTCGCCAGAATATTGCCCATGAAAATAAAAAGCGGAACGACCGAGAGCGTGTAGCTCATGCCCGTTTCGAGCACGGCGTTGCCGATCATCGCGCCGGAGGCCTCCACGCCACGCATGGCCGCGAAGCCGGCGCCGCCGACAATGGCCATAGCGAAGGCGATCGGCACGCGCAGAAAGACCAGAGCGAGCAGAATGCCAATGGCTATCAACGACAGGGTCAAGGTTCTCTCCTCAAGACAGCAACTATGGCCGACGTTGTGCAACTCAGGACGCCGACCACGCCCAAGGCCCAAAGGGGAAGTTCAAGGCCGGGTGTGCGCTTGTTCGATTCCATCAAGTCTTCGGTGAGGATGACCAGGCGGAACGCAAAGTAGAGCAGCACAACCGCCATGACCGCACCTCCAATCCGAGCCAATATGCGGCTGACCCTGGCAGGCATGATGGAAACAAGCAGATCAACCTCGACGTGACCGCCCTTGGCCGTGGTCAGCGGCAAGGCGACAAATACCAGCGCGCCCAGCAAGACCTGCGTCACTTCGAACGCGCCCATCATCGGCCTGTTCAGGAAGTAGCGTCCTACAACATCGACGCTGGTGACGAGGACGAGCCCCGCCACCAGAAGCGCTGCGGCGGCCTCAAGCAGCAGCCGCAACCGGGCAATCACGGAGTGACCCCGGTGATTTGACGGAATGCGGCAAGCGCCGCGAGGCCGTCATAGTCGGTGCCGAGAGAGGTTGCCCATTCAGCTTCCAGCTCGGCGGAGCGGGCGCGGATGGCGTCCACGACCTCCTGGCCGGCCGGCGCGACCGCGACATCGGCGGCATTGGAGGCTGCTTCGCCGGCGTCATCGGCGATGTTCCATGCCGATCCGACAAGCTTGGCGAAAGCAGCGCCGGAAACTGCACTGATGGCGGCCTGATCCTCTGGCGAGATCGCGTCCCACTTGGCCTGATTCATCACCAGAAACCATGTGGTGTTGTAAATGCCACCCGGGAGTGTCGTGGAATACTCGAGATGTTCACCCAGGTTAAACGAAGCGATGGAGTCCTGCGGAAAAGCCACGCCATCGACCACGCCGCGTGACAGGTTTTCGTAGACCTCTCCCGAAGGCATGAAGACCGGCTCTACACCGAACCCGCTTAGCAGGTCCGCCACATAGCCACCCGGGACGCGGAGCTTAAGCCCCTGGAGATCGGCCATGGTGCCAATCGAGCGCTCGGTGTTATGCAGCATGCCGGGGCCATGCATGAACAGGCTGAGCAGGTGAGTACCTTCGTGCTCCTCGGCGGCGCTGAGTTGTTCGGTGTAAACAGTCCAGAACGCTTCCGAGTTCGCTACGGCATCGTCACCCAGAAAGCTGAACTGACCGAGGCGCGCCTTGATGAAGCGATCGTCTTCCGTAAAGGAGTGAAGGCCATAGGTAATGTCGGCGATACCATCCCTGGCCATGTCGAAATGCGACGGCGGGCTGCCAAGCGACTTGGCCAGAACGCGGACGGTTACGCGCCCCTCGGTAACACGACTGACTTCCTCACCCCAAGGCTCGATGGCGTTGGTCACAATTGCATGGCTCGGCGGCAGCCAGCTGGACAATATCAACTCTTCGGCGGACGCCGCCAGACTGCCGGACAGCGTAAAGGCACAGCCCAGTAGCGATAGCTTGAATGCGTTCATTTCTTCCTCCTAAGGCATGCGGGCTCCCCACCCGGCATAGCATATATTTAACATATTAAATAAATTGCTCTGTCAAGTGTATCCAAAGCGATTTCATATGTTGGGCGCCACTTGATTCCCGGCGGCACCATGTTCCTCCTTTCATTAACCGCCGAAGCTTCCCAGGCTCGGGGGCGGCAGGTGGACGTAGCTGCGATCCATATAGAGCAGCGCACGCCCGTCGGTCCGGACACGCGCGCAGAGCACGCGTCCGATCATCACATTGTGGGTCCCGACCATATGGACGGTCTCCATCTCGCAATCGAAATTGACAATGGCATCGCTGAGGCCGGGCATGCCCGAGGCCATGGACGTCCACTCAGCGGCGGCGTAGCGCTCATCCATGTCCTGCGCGCCGCCAGCGAACTTTCCGGCCAGATGCATATGTTCGTGCGTCAGGACATTTACGCAGAAGCGACGGTTCTGCATGAACAGGCTTGCCTGCTGCGACTTGTTGTTCATGCAGACCAGAAGCGTGGGCGGCTCGTCCGAGACGCTGCACATGGCAGTGGCGGTGAAGCCGCCCCGGCCGGCCGGGCCATCGGTGGTGATGATGTTGACCGGCGCGCAAACCCTGGCCATCGCGTCCCGAAATTCGGCCCTGGATATGGTGGAAATCATGGCCCACCTCACTCCGCCGCGTTGCGGGTTGTTTCTGCACCCAGCGGGGGCAGCCATGTCTGGCCGGTCCAGCCGTTCTGATCATAGTCGGCCATGCATTGGTCAACGAGCGCTTCCATCTCCCGGAGCCGTCCACCTCGTTCAGCACCCTTGAGCACCTGAAGCCGCACCTCTTCGGGCGCGCCGGCATAGTTCAGCTCGTAGAGGGCGTGGCGACCGCCAAATTCGGTACCGGTGGCGTCCCAAAGCAGCTTCATGATCTTGATGCGCTCAACATGGCCCATATCGTTGGACCCTCGGACATACTGGGCGAGGTAGCGATCGATCTCGGGATTGTCGAAGTCCTTGGCCGAGGACGGCAGGTAGATAAGGCCCGAGGCCACGACACGGCGAATGATGTCGATGACACGCGGATAGGCCTCGGACATGAAAGTGCGGTAGCTCAGTGCCGCCTCAAGGTTGGGCAGCACGGCCCCATCGGCCCACGGAATGGGATTGTAGGCCATGGCATTGGAATAAGACCAGAACTGATGCCGGATAGCGATAACCTCGCCGAGCATAGCCTGGTTGCCGCGGAAGGCATCGCCGCCGGTCGCCCGCAGGGCCTTGGCGAGCAGGCCTGCGAGAAAATCGAGCTTCACCGCAAGACGCGTGCAGCCCTGGAAACAATATCCATGCATAAAGCCTGACGCGGGGTGGAAGGACAGGATCTTGCCGGCGTCACGCAGCACCAGCACGTCTTCCCAGGGCACGAAGACATCGTCGAGCACGAGAATCGCGTCATTCTCGTCGAAGCGCGAGGATAGAGGATAATCGAAAGGTTGGCCGACCGTATTGGCGGTCTGCTCATAGGACACGCGGCAGAACATTTTTACGCCCGGGGCGTTCATCGGCAAAATGAACATCACCGAGAGCGAAGGGTCTTCCGTCACCGTCGCCGAGCTCTGAGCCAGGAAATTGTAGTGCGTCAGGGCCGACGAGGTCGCCACCACTTTAGCACCGGACACATAGATGCCGGCATCGGTTTCCTTGGTGATGTGAACGAACACGTCCTTGACGGCGTCGGCTGACTTATGCCGGTCGATGGGCGGATTGACGATTGCGTGGTTCATGAACAGTGCGGCTTCCTGGGCGCGCTTGTGCCAGGCCAAAGCGTTGTCCTTGAAGGGGCCATACCAATCAGCATTGGCGCCCAGCGTGTTCATGAGTGCCGCCTTGTAGTCGGCAGTGCGCCCCATCCAGCCGTAAGACATGCGGGCCCAGCTCGCGATCGCGCCCTGCTGGGCAACGAGATCGTCGGCAGACCGGGCCACGCGGAAATACTTATGCGTATAGCCGCCCGATCCAGTATCGGTCGGGCTGGTCAGCGTGTCCTTGGTGGCGGGGTCGTGCAAGGCATCATAGAGCCGGGCCAACGAACGCGCCGAGTTGCGCATCGATGGGTGTTCGACGACGTTCTTGATCCTTTCACCGTTGATATAAACTTCACGGCCATCGTCCAGGCTCGCCAGGTATTCGGCGCCTGTGAATGGCCTCCCCTTATCGCTACGGACGTCTTCTGCGCGCATCTTGTTTCTCCTCGTTCCTCGAAGCGTATGCGCAGGAGATGCAGGTGAGGGATGGACAAAGCGGGCAATTCGCTGGCACTTTTCGCAAATGAGCCCCGGTCGCGACATTCCGAGCTACTTCGTTTACGGCGAGCCAAGTCGGCCGATCGACATCGGATTCTTCCATGTTGAGGCAGTGCGAGAGCGCAATTCAGTGCATATGGGCACGGTCGAGCCACACCAGCACGCTGATATGGCGCAGGTCACATTCTGGACTTCGGGTGAAGGTGTGTACCAGATCGACGAAAACGACTGGCACTTTTCGGCCCCGGCCGTAAGTTTCGTGGCCAGCCGGACAGTGCACGGCTTTCGCGTTGCCGACCACTCGGATGCTATTGTGCTGTCAATGGCCGACGCGCAATTGGCAGCTTTGCGAAGCGGGACAGACCTGCGCCTCGACCATTCCGTGTTCGCTACGGGGAAGGGCGGAGAATGGCCCCTACTGGAGCGCGTGATGACCCTGCTGCTCACCCAGTACCGCTTGGGCGCCCCAGCGGCTACAGCTCTCATGTCGAGCCTTTCGCTCACCGCGCTGAACTACATTGCGCGGCTGTCCGGCGAAGCTCTGTCGCCTTCGGCGCCCGCCCAGGAAAGAACCATCTACGCGTTTCGCAATCTCATGGAGGAGCAAAGCTCCAGCAGTTGGACCCTGCAAGACTATGCCAGCGCCATCGGCACCAGCCCGCATCGGCTCGACCTCGCAGCAAAGAGCATTCTGGGAAAGTCGGTCAAGCAGGCTATACTCGACCGGCGCCTGCTTGAAGCCAAGCGCTTGCTGCGCTTCACCATTCGCACGATCGAGGACATCGGCTATTCGCTGGGCTTTGAAGATCCATCCTATTTCTCGCGGTTCTTTCGCCGCATGACCGGCCTTTCACCCTCGGCATGGCGGGCGAAGGAAACCGGGCAGGACTGATTACTGCCCGCTGAACGCGGCAAGTTCATCGAGCATATCCAGAAGCTGCTCCAGTCGTTGGCTGCCGAAATGCCCTTCAAGCTGCGCATAAATCTGCCGGCTCTCCGGTGACACCTCCTCGATGATCGCCAGCCCCGCCGGGGTAATCGTCAGCAGCGTTCTGCGGCCATCGTTGGCGTCCTTTCCCCTGGCAATGAGATTTCTTTCCTCGAGCGACCGGATGATCCGCGTCAGGCTGGGTGCCAGGATGAATGCGCGACGCACGATCTCTGTGGCGTCAACCTGCCCATACTCAGCCAGCACGCGGATTACCCGCCATTGCTGCTCAGTGATGTCATGCGCGGCCAGTATCGGCCTGAAATGGCTCATTACAGCCTCGCGTGCCCGCAGCAAGGCAATGGGTAATGAGCGTTGCGTCTTGCGCGGCATCAGCGCGTCGGGCCGCGATGAATCGAACGACTGTGTCATGGAAAACCGCCTCGGTTACATGACCCGATAGCAGCCGCGCACTGTCATGCCAACCGCACCCGGCATCGATCGACACTTTGCTTAAACTAAACAGGGAGGGGCCGGTGACCATCGCAAACCGAGTGCTGCCCCGGCCCGTGACGCATCGTCACCTAGATCGTATAGTTGCAGCGATCCCTACGATGACTGTAGTGCCCGCATGGACTTAATTCGTCAGGCTTGTCCTACGGATGAACAGCCCTTGTTTTTCTGGCTTTCATAAAGGGCGCAACGACGGTCCAAACGAGCAGCAGGGCGGAGATAAACATGACCGTTGCGCTGATCGGGCGATCGATGAAGGTCGTGAAGTCGCCGCGCGAAAGCAGCATGGCGCGGCGGAAGTGTTCTTCCATCAACGGTCCCAGGACAAAGCCAAGCAACAGGGGCGCCGCCGGGAACGCCAGCCAGCGCATAAGGCAGCCTAAGGCGCCGAAGACCACGATCATCATCACATCGAAACTCGATGAATTGATCGAATAGGTCCCGATGCAAATGAAAACGAGGATGGCCGGGAACAACAGGTTATAGGGAACCAGCAACAGCCTCACCCAGATGCCGATCATGGGGATATTGAGGATGAGCAGCATCAGATTGCCGATCCAGAAGCTCATGATCAGCCCCCAGAACAGTCCGGGCTGTGTCGTCATCAGTGAGGGACCAGGCGCAATGCCGTTGATGGCCAGTGCGCCAAGCATCAGCGCCATAGTCGCACTGCCGGGGATGCCCAGAGCCAAAGTAGGAATGAAGGCGGTCTGATCGGCTGCGTTGTTGGCCGCTTCGGGCGCCACAACGCCCTCGATCGCGCCATGTCCGAACCGCTGGGGTTCCTTGGCGACACGCTTTTCAAGTGCATAGGACATAAAGGAAGCGATGGAAGGTCCGGTACCGGGCAACGTACCGAAGAACGATCCCAGGCCGGTGCCGCGCAGTATTGGCAACCAAGAACGCCTGAGGTCGTCTGAGGTCGGCTTCATAGCCCTGAACGTAACCGACGACCTATCGATGGGTTTGCGTTCACTCGACCCGACGCTGGAGACGACTTCGGCAACACCGAACAGACCCATGGCAAGACCGACAAGGCTGATCCCGTTGGCCAATTCCAGGAATCCAAAGCTGAAGCGGGTTTGGCCAGAATAGATGTCCATGCCGAAGGTCCCCAGGACGATGCCCAGCACGACCATCCCCAGCCCCTTGGCGGCAGATCCGTCGGAAATTGCCGATGCCGCCACCAGACCCAGCACCATCAATGCAAAATAGTCCGCCGACCCGAACTGCAGCGCGTAGCGGGCAATGACGGGCGCAAATCCCATGAGGATGACGATGGCGATCGAAGCGCCGATAAAAGAGGCGACCGTTGTCATCAGAAGCGCAACGCCACCTCTGCCCTGCTGAGCCATCGGGTAACCGTCAAGGCAGGCCACAGCGCTTGAGGTGGTGCCGGGAATGTTGAGCAGGATCGCGGCCGTTGACCCACCATAGGCGGTGCCGTACCAGATCCCGCCAAGCATGATGAGCGCGGTGGTGGGATCGAAGTGGTAGGTCAGAGGTAACAGCATGGAAATGGCGGTTAGCGGCCCGATGCCGGGCAGGACGCCAACCAGCATGCCGACGAACACACCGACAAAACAATAGAGCAGATTGACCGGGGTAACCGCGGTCTCAAGTCCGATGGCAACGTTACCCAGAAGTTCGATCATAGCGTCCACCGGAACATGATGAAGGGCAGATTGAGCCCGACAACGAATATGAGATAGCTCATGACGCTCATCACCGCCGACACGATAATGGCGTTGACGATGCTGAAGTGGCGATCGCCGAGTGAGGAGATCAGGACGAGGATCGTGATTGCCGGCGCCAGCCCGAAACGGGGGATGGCAAGCGCAAAGCAGATGATCGATATGAGAACGAACACTAAGGGTCTGAGCGGAACCTTGCCCCAGCCCGCCGCGTCATTGCGCAGGAAAGCAGGAATGATGACCAGAATGCCCAGCAGGGCCATGATCACTCCCGCACCGAACGGGAACATGCCCGGCCCCATACGTTGAGCGGTACCCAAAGCATAGTGGGTCGCCGCATAGAGCGCGACCGCGCTGCCGGCCATAAGCAGGAGCACCCCGCCAAGAAAGTCGCGTTTGTCCTGAATCATCGTTGGCTCCCGGTTTGATGCATTAGAGTGAGAGCCGTTGCCTGACCGCCTGGGCCGTAGCGAGGGGGGACGCGCAGATCGTAGCGCCTGCCGCTGCAAGGCGTTCGATCTTGGACGCCGCCGTTTCCGAGGCATTGCGAGCCAGCGCCCCGGCATGACCCAGCGTGCGCCCCTCGGGGGCGCTCCGACCCACAATCATCGTGAAGATCGGCTTGGAGATTTCCGCCATGGCATCGGCCAACTCGGCCTCCTTGCCACCGCCGATCTCGCCCACCACAACGATCGCATCGGTCTCCGGGTCGGCGTCGAACAATCTGGCGTACTCGACGGGCCGGCGGCCGACAATGGAATCCCCGCCGATCGAGATTGCGGTGCTCTGGCCCACGCCATTGGCGGTGAGCGCACGCAGCATGGCGATCGAAAGCGTGCCGCTGCGCGAAATGACGCCCACACGACCCGGCACCCCAAAAGCCGGCGGCAGACCGCACAGCATGCCCTGCCCCGGGCTCAACACCCCAAGTGAGTTCGGGCCGATCACCCAGGTGCCTTTGGCCCGGGCATGAGCAAGAGCAGGCATGATATCGTGGACCGGCGCATGTTCTGCCGTTGCAGCGGCCAGCTTGATGCCGCCCTCGGCCGCTTCGATAATGGCATCGGCGACACCGAAAGCCGGAGTGTAGATGACCGACGTATCGGCTCCTGTCTGACTGACCGCTTGGGCCACAGTGTCAAAAACCGGTAGATCCAAATAGGTGGTGCCGCCAGATCCCGCAGCAACACCGGCCACAATATCGGTACCAGCCTCACGCATCTGCCCGATCATGCTCCGGGCATAGGCAGAATGAACGTTCTGGATGATCACGCGGTTGTGGCGGTTGAGAAGTATGCTCATCAGCCGGCCCTCCGCATGGTGCCCGCATCGCGGTCGGCGGCCATGCGCTCGACGACCTGCTCGGGGAGCTCGAATGCAGGATAACCCGCTGCGGTTATTGCCTCGCGAGCGGCTATTGCGCTCATCGTCTTTTCGGCGACAAAACTTGCACTCAGGCCGAAATAGAACGGCTTGGGCGGCGGAGCGGCCTTGAGGCGCTCCAGCAGGCCCATGACGCGCGGAGCGAGGTCTCTTGTCGAAAGCGCCTGGTAGAACATGATCGCCTTGATTTCGTCGGACTCTGCCAGTTTCCAGGCCATTTCCAGGCGGGCTTCTGCGGTTTCTCCACGCGCGCCGCTGGCGTTGTCGAAAAAAGTAGCGGCTTTGAAGCCGGAATCGGCGAGAAGGTCGGCGACCATCATACCCAGCCCTGCTCCCGCAGTGATGAGGACGACATCACCGGGAGACTGGACAAGAACGTAGCCGGCATCGCGCGCCCGGCATTCATCTGGAGACAATTTGAAATCGGCAAGACGCCGAGAGAGGTCGAACGGCCTGTCGCGGTGGCGATACCGGGCGCTGTCATCAAGAGTTGCTTTGCAATCTAAGGCCATCAACCGCCCTTCGCCCGTCACCACCAGGGGGTTAATTTCAATCATGGTCATATCTTCATGGCGGAACATGCGCACCAGATCGGCCGCCAGCCGCGCCAGTCTCGCCCCGGCGGCAGTGGGCGCGCCAGCAGAAATGAAGAAGTCGACAAACTCGTGGGCATAGACGCCGGAACCGGCCGGCAAGGGCAGCGAATGAACGTTGCCGTTGTCTTCGATATCGATGCCGCCCCGGTTCGAAAACATCAGCGCCGGGGTACCGGCAAGATCGTCCAGTACGACCGAAATGTAGAGTTCGGTTTCAAATGCGCTCGCCTGCTCGATCATCATGACCTGCGGCAAGCCACGCTCTGCAAGGGCATTGCCTATGATGGCCACAGTTGCCTCGGGATCGTCTCCGGCCCGGCGCACAAGGCCGGCTTTCCCGCGCCCGCCGAACAACGTCTGGGCTTTGATGATCCCGGTTGCGGGGATTTCACCGGGGACATCTACCTCCCGTTCGAACAGACGCGCATGCGGCACCGGAAAACCGTAGGCGCGCAGCAGCGATTTCGCATCCCATTCGCACAAATCCATCTGCTCTAACTCCCCAGTACAAGCATGGAGGAGGAAAGCGCTTCCACTCGCTCCCAATCGATGGCGCTGGCCAGATGCAGGGTCGGCGGTGTCACGTAGCGTCCATTGTCGACAGCGAGATCAAAGCGCAGCAGGCTCTCGGTGAGCGCCTCGTGAAATGAGGCTTCGATGCCCCAGACTGCGGTGCTTTCGGTCATCGACGCCAAGCGCAACTGGGTCAATGCGCCAATGTCTGTTTCGCCGAACAGGCCGATGACGGCATGGCCGCCACGTTGTGCAACGGCCTCGACCATTGCGCGCGCGGAGCGGCTGCCGCAGCGGCCCGGCTTGGCTGCGATATCGATTTGACCAAGGTCTGAAAACTGCTCGGCAGCAAGTGGCGAGTTGCAATAGCGGTCTACCACCACGGGCACGACCGAGCGCGGCATCTGGTCGAGGCTGGTCGCCAACGGCACCAACTTGCGTGGATCCTCAATGAATTTCAGCCCATAGCCGTAGGCCAACTCCATCAGCGCTGCGGACTCCGCCCCGCCGTATGCACCGTTGGCGTCACCGCAAACTGAGAAATCAAAGCCGACTGCTGATCTTACGGCATCTAGAATGGCCGTATCGACTTCGATGCCCTGTCCGAGCTTGATCTTGACCGCTCCAAAGCCGCGCATAGCAGCGGCTTCGGCCGCCTTGGCCATTTCGCGAGGGCTTCCTCGCGTTATGACCGACGTAGCTGGCCCCAAATCTCCCGACCCCAAGCCCCTTTCATCGTCGTGATCAAGGTCGGCTACCAAGGTATCGATGAGAGCGCTCAGCGCGCCAACATCACGTATCTTCTCAATATCTTCCGGCACAAAGCCGGCTGACGACACGAGTGGCCATCCAATATCGGCGAACAGGGTAAGCAGGGCAGCCTGGCTCATGCCGTTCCATGCCGGCCGGCAGGCGGCTTCGGCGGCCCCTTGCCTCCCCTCGCGATCCCAAACCCTGGCTACCAGATAGTCCGCATGGGCTTCAACCCCACCGGTGGTCCATTCGATCGGCTCCCTGTAATGCAGAGAAACGGCCCGAATTTCGGCCCTGACGATGGGGTTCGGCTTTAGCATTTCGGGCTCGTGGCCTTCCGGACGGGTGAAGGGAAAAGGACAGGGCACGGCGCCCTGTCCCCAATGCATTTCAGCAGACAGCGCTCAGTTAGCTGTTTCGCGCGTGGAATCGATCACCTCTTGCCAACGCGGGATGTTGGTTTCGATGCGTTCGAGGATTTCCTCGCCAGTCGCAAAGACCGGCGAAACACCCATCTGCAGCAACGTCTGCTGGTAATCCTCCCGGGCGACGACGGCCTCGATCGCGGCTGCGAGACGATCGACCACGTCGTCGGGCGTGTCTTTGTTGACGACGACCACGGACGGGGTCTCGACCATGGCCGTGTCGATCCCCAGTTCGACGACCGTCGGCACATCGGGAAGCACTGCGTCGCGTTCTTCGCTCATGAACGCCAGGAAGCGCAGCTCATCCTCAAAGCCCAGATAGTTCGAACTCGACAGGACAGCGACATCAATGTGGCCACCCATCAGGTCTGCGACCGATGCAGAACTGCCCTGAAACGGTATGTCGACGGCTTCGACGCCGGCGGCCTGGAACAGGCTCACACCATTGACATGGTGGAAGCCGCCCTGGCCGGTATGACCCCAGGAAAACTCTCCCGGCGCCGCACGCATGGCTTCGAGGAGCTCTTCGAGCGTTTGGTATGGACTGTCGGTAGAGACCGCGATGGCCGAGCTGAGCTGCGCCATCTGGGCAACGTAGCGGACATCCTCGAGCGGATCGATGGACTGCTCATCAAATAGCGAAGTCAGAATGAAGGTGCCGAGCGACTGATGCGCGAGCTTGTAGCCATCGGCAGGACTGGTGACGATTTCCTGAGCGGCCACGTAACCGCCAGCCCCGGTACGGTTGATTGGAGCCACTGGCTGGCCGAGTTCATCCTCAAGGCGGGCGGCGAGTTCCCGTGCCACCTGATCATTGGCACCGCCAGCCGAAAACGGAATCAGCAGCTCGAGCGGACGGCTCGGATAGTCCTGGCTCATGGCGGGTGCGACAACCGCTATGGCGGCAGCCGCCACAAAGGTGCGAACCCAGGTCTTGCCTGCAAAAGTCATATCATCCTCCCTGACGAATGTGCAGATTATAGATCATTAAGTTATCTATTAAGATAACAATGTCAACTAATTTCTCTCTTTGGCCAGCGCCTGCTGCATGCCGGATTTCCAGTCGCCTTCGTCGAGATTGTCCTCAATGGCGTAGATTTCATGCGCCAGCGCGCCGTACCGGCTGTCTTCAAAGCCCGCCACCATGGCTCTTTTGGCCAATCGCAGTGTGGATGGGGGGGCCTGAAGCATCTCGGTGACAAGGGAATCGACAGTTTGGCTGAGTTCGGGCGCCGGAACTGTCTGATTGACAAGGCCCCAGCGCTCGGCACGCGCAGCATCAATGGTTTGACCCGTGAACATCATCTGCTTGGCACGGCGCAGACCGATGGCGCGGGACAATCGTTGCGTCGCGCCCACCGTACCCCAACGGGCTTCCGGTGTGCGGAAGCTGGCGCGGTCCGAGGCGATGATGAAGTCGCTCGCCAATGCGATTTCGCAGCCCGAACCGACGCAAGCGCCGTCGACGACGCAGATGACGGGCATGGGCAGAGCCTCGATGGCGGCGTAGGCGCGGAATCCCCGCAGGCGCCGGGCACGCACCTGATCCTCGTCGAGCGCCGCCCGTTCCTTGACGTCTGCGCCGGCACAAAAAACGCTGCCCTCTGCTTCGATGACGACAAGAGAAATATCGTGATCCTCGGCAAGCGCCGCGCAGGCCGCATACAGGTCGCGTGCCAATTGGTTGTTGAGGGCGTTGCGCGCATCGGGGCGATTGAGCCGCAAGCGGGCGTAGTTCTTGTCACCCTGCGCGACTTTGGAAAGCGCGATCAGATCGAGGTTCCTCATATGACGCCTTCCTGTTTGAGGCCTGAAATGCGGGCCGTGTCGTAGCCCAAGAGATTGGCGAGCACGGCATTGGTGTGCTCACCCAGAAGCGGAGGACGCGCAAAACCCGGTTGATCGAAGCCGTCGAATTTGAACGGGAGAGGCAGTCCCTTGAAAGCCCCGGCCACGGGGTGATCGAATTCCCGCACCATCTGGCGAGCTTGCGTATGGGCGTCGGCCAGCACCTCATCGATGTCGCGCACCGGGCCGGAGGGCACGCCATGCGCATCGAGCTTTGCTATCACCGTATCGCGCGACCATCGGGCGATGGCGCGGGCCAATTCGGGCATAATTTCGTCGCGGTGACTGACGCGTGAACTGTTGTCGGCAAAGCGGGGGTCGGCGCCCCACCCCTCGATTTCGAGGGCGCGACACAGCGGCATCCAGTGCTGATCGGCGCCGGTTATATGGACGTGGCCCCCATCGGCACATGCAAAAGTGGCCGAAGGTACACGACCGGGATGTTCGGTTCCTAGCCGCTCGGGCACTTCGCCGAGCGCGAAATATCGCGCTGCGGCCAGCGTCAGGAGCGAAACCTGGCCGTCCAGCATGCTCATGTCGACAAAGGCACCGCGCCCCGTTTGCTGGCGCCCAATCAGCGCGCTCAATGCCGCTATGGCGATCCAAAGCCCGGACGTGAGATCGGCCACCGGCAGCCCCGCCTTTACCGGACCACGGCCAGCTTCGCCGGTGAGGCCCATCAGCCCACTCATCGCCTGGAAAACCGTATCGTAGCCCTTACGGCTCGACAGCGGACCGTATTGGCCAAAGCCCGTGCAAGAGAGGTACACCAACGCAGGATTAATGGGCTCGAGCGCTTGATAGTCTAGGCCATAGCGCTTGAGGGCGCCCGTCGGAAAATTCTCGATCACCACATCCGCATGCCGGGCGAGATCGCGAACGAGCACCTGTCCTTCAGCGCTCTTGAAGTTGACGGTCACCGATTCCTTGGAACGGTTGCAGGCGTAGAAATAGGCGCTGCGTTCGCCCTGACGATCTGAATCCCCGTCGGCGAATGGCTCGTAGGAGCGGGTTTCATCGCCCCCCCTGGGGTGTTCGAGTTTTATGACCCGAGCGCCCAGTTCAGCCATGATCATCCCCGCAAAGGGACAGGCGAGAACTCGGCCGAGTTCGAGAACGGTTATGCCTTCGAGCGGTCTCATACAGACTGCACACGATAGCTGCGCATGCGGGCATTTTCCTTTTGCCCGAGTGCGATGCCTTCCAACAAAGGGATATCAGCGACGGCATAGAGCAGCTTTTTGGAGGCCGAAACAGCATTGGGAGCAACGGCCGAGATTTCTCGAGCCAATTCAATGGCACGCGACAGTGCCGTGCCAGCTGAGACGCATTCTGACGCCAGGCCCAGCGTGAGGGCCTCTGCGGCGTCCACCCTGCGACCCGTTGCGATTAGCCCGAAGGCGGCCTTGCGCCCCACATGCTTGACGAGCGAGGCCATGACGATGGCCGCGACGATCCCGTGCCTGACTTCAGGGTAGGCAAAGACCGCATTTTCATCGGCAATGACGTAGTCGCAAGCCAGGGCCAAGCCGGCACCGCCGCCCATGGCAAAACCGCCGACTGCACCGATAACTGGCGTGCTCATTTGCGGGATAACCGCGTGCAGCCGAGCCGTAAGTCTTGCGCGCTCTTCGACGCGATCGGTATTGTCGGGTGTTAGAGTTTTGAATTCGGACGTGTCAGCGCCGGCGCAAAAGGCACGCCCCGCTCCGGCGAGGACAACGACACGTACGCCCTTTTCATCATCTGCCGTTTCGAGAGCGGCCACCAACTCGCGCGTCAATTCAAAATTGAGCGCGTTGAGCTTTTCGGCCCTATTCATGGTCAGAACGCGAACAGATCCATCATCGCGCGTGGTAAGCACCTCACTCATCTATGCGAACTCTCTCCTAAAGGGGATTGACTGGGTGAAATCAGACAGCCGTTTGATTGCTGCCTCCATCTCCTCCACCAGCCGGGTCATCACGTCCGCGGCCGGCGGAATGTCCGCGATCAGACCCGCCGACTGTCCGGCCTCGATCTTACCCATCGCGACATCTCCATGCAGAGCGGCCTGCCTGAGCGTGGCGCTGGACAGCAACTGTTTCCAGCCGTCGGGATCGATCGTGGGAAGCCCTGCGGCTTCGGCAGCGAGGACCGAAGCGGTAAAATCATTGCTCACGCAACGCACCGGCAGATTGCCGCAGCCGGCCAACACCGTATCGACGATATCGGCTTTGGCTACCGCATGCTTGTAATTGTCGTGAACGCCGGCTTCGCGCGTCATCAGGAACCGCGTACCCAATTGCACCGCATCGGCACCCAGCGCCAGCAACGCGGCAATACCATAGCCATCGGCCACGCCGCCACCGGCGATCACCGGGCAATCGACCATTCCGAGAATCCGGCGTACGGCGACCAGCGTGCTTACTCCATTGTCGGGCGGGTGCCCGCCAGCCTCCGTACCCACGACGATTACCCCATCGACGCCTTGCGCAGCCGCTTTTTCGGCGTGCTTTGCAAGGGCGGTGACGTGGAGCCACAAACTGCCCAGGTCGTGGAAGCGCTTGAGATGGTCGCCGGGCGCGCCTTGGGAGGCAATAACGACAGCGGGTTCGGCTTCAGCGACAATGTCGAGGATTTCTTCGACGCCCTTGCGATAGAGCGGCACATTTACCCCCCAGGGGCGATCAGTAGCGTCTCGCAACTGGGCGAGGGCCGCGCGCAGATCGTCCGGACGCATCGGGCCGGCGGCAAGGATGCCAAGGCCGCCAGCGTTCGACACAGCGGCCGGTAGCGCGACATTGGACGACGCCCAGCTCATTCCTGCCTGGATTATAGGATACTGAATCCCCAAGCGTTTCGAAAGCGGGGTCGAAACCGCCATTACATCGGCTCCGTCTCGAAAAGGCTCGACGGCTCAGGCGTTTGCAGGTCGCCCTCAGAGGCATGTCCCTTAAGATCGGCCAGCAATTCGAGCGATCCGCGTGTCGCCTTTTCCATCAACGCCATAAGCTGAATGCGCTCAGCCTCATCGAGGTAGGCGAGCATGCGACGGTTGCGATCGTGGCTGGTTTCAAGTACTGCCCGGACCACCGCCTTGCCCTCTTCAGTGAGCCTGAGCAGCGTGCTGCGCTTGTCGCGCGGGTTGTCCTGCCGGGCAATCAGTGCGCGCTCTTCGAGCGCCGCCGTCGTCCGGCTCATCTGGCTCTTTTGCACGCCGGCGCGCTGCGCGAGAACCTGGAGCGGCGCCGCTCCTAGGTAGTCCAGCACCGCGAGAGCCCGCCAGTCATGCATGTTGAGTTCGAATTGGGGCTTGATGTCGAGCAGGGCAATGCGGGTGGAAACCCCTGCCAGCCGCTGCAGATTGTAAGAAAAGAGGTCGCGGATATCTCCACCCTCACCACCAATCCCGTCTTTTTTTGCGCCTGCCATGTGAGCTGTTCTCCGTTGCGACGTTCAGGCTTTGGTGGTTTCACAGACCTGTGCCAATGTCTATCGGATACGTGCCTTTTCGTTCAAACCGGTTGCAATCATGAATGATATGGTTGACATTATCTACTACTTTTTTCAATGTCGGCCCAGATTTCGAATCCGGCAGTGGAGTAAAAAGCGGCGATGGAGCGGGATGTCATACTCAATGAGTGCTTTGCGCGCGACGGCCTGCAAAACGAACCCGAATTCATAACGACTGCTACCAAGATCGCCTTGATCGACAGCTTCTCGGCATTAGGCTTCAGGCGTATCGAAGCCACGTCCTATGCCAATCCCGATCGCGTGCCGCAATTTGCCGACGCGAGTGAAGTTCTCGCCGGTATGCAGCGCGGCACAGCGGTGCTCTATAAGGCCAGCTGCGGCAATGTTCGCGCCGTGGAGCGCGCCAATGCCGACTTCGATACGGGAACAGGGCCGAACGAAATCAGCTTGCTCGCCTCGGCCAGCGAAAGTCATTCCAAGAAAAACCTTAATGCCACCAGAGCCGAGCAATGGGAGCGGATTGCGTTGATGGTCGAGATGTCCGCCGGACGCTACAACCTCATCGGCTCACTATCGGTGGCGTTTGCCTGCCCGTTCGAGGGTCTCATCTCACCGGAAATCGTCGCACAGGATTGCGCCCGTTTTGCCGATCTGGGCGTAAAAACCATAAGTCTTGGCGACACGATCGGTGCGGCGACACCGGACCAGATCGAAGCCACGTTCGCTGCCCTGATAGCGGCGCATCCAGAGTTGACATTTGTCGCCCATTTCCACGACACGCGCGGGCTGGGCCTCGCCAACTGCCTCGCAGCCTACCGGGCAGGGTGCAGATATTTCGATTCCGCGTTTGGCGGTGCAGGCGGACACCCGGCCAAGATCAAGTACGGCAGTGGCTATACCGGCAATGTCGCGACTGAGGACCTGGTCAATATGTTCGAAGCAATGGGCATCAGTACCGGCGTCCACGTTGGCAAGCTTATCGAGACGGCGCGCATGTGCGAGGCGGCAATCGGCCGCGAACTTTACGGCAAGGTGACGCGCACCGGCCTGTCACCCTTTTTGGAGGCAGTCCAATGAGTGCTTTGCCCCAACCCGCAACGCTCGCCAACCTGATCCAGCAGGCGGCCAAGCGCTACGGCGACACCGAGGCCATCATCGCCGCCGATGGGCGCATGAGCTACGCGCAGATCGATCGTGACAGCAACATAGTAGCACGCGCCCTTGCCGCGGCCGGCATTACAAAGGGCGACCATGTCGGCATTTGCGCCGGCAACACTGGCCAATGGGCGACACTGTTCTATGGTATCGCCAAGGCTGGGGCGGTGTGCGTGCCAATCAACACACGGCTCAAACCTGCGGAAATCCGCCACCAGATCGACCAGGCCAAGGTCAAACTGCTGTTTCTCGCGGATCGATTGCTTTCGATCGATTTTATCGGGCTGTTTGAGGACGTCGCACGAGGGATGACTGGCGGCTATCCGCAACCCGACCTGCCGAATTTGCTCGAAGTGATCCTGCTGGGCGAAGGCAGGCATCCCCATTGCCGCGCTATAGCTGAATTTCTCGCTTGCGGTGCCGACGAAAATTCGATGCCGGTCCCGCCCGGCGAGGACGATATTGCGCTTATCCAATATACGTCCGGCACAACGAGCCTGCCAAAGGGCGCCATGCTGACCCACCAGGCAATGGTGCGAAACGCTGCGGCAGTCGCGGGCCGCATGGGCCTGGCGCGGGACGATCGCTATCTCAGCGCCCGCCCCTTCTTCCACGTTGCCGGGACGACGCTTTCCATCGCCGCCTCCGCCGCAGTCGGCGCCACGCTGGTCACCATGCTGCGATTTACCGCCGAGGATGCCGTTGCCTTGATGGAAACCGAAGCCTGCACGCATTTTTCCGGCAATGATACAATGTTCCTGATGCTGCTCGAACGGGATGGCGCTCGGCAGAAAAGCCACCTGCGCGGTGGGTGGGCGGCCGCCTCTCCTCCGGTGATCGAGCGCGCCGTATCAGAACTCGGTGCCCGCGACCTTGTGGTTGCCTATGGGCTGTCGGAAGCCTCTCCAAATGTCGCGATGTCCGATCGCAACGATGCGATCACCGACCGCATTGCGGGTTGGATGCACCCCCATGCAGGGCTCGAGGTGCGGATCGGCGATCCCCGGACGGGCCGAAATTTGCCAGCCGGGCAGCGCGGGGAGATCCAGGTGCGCGGCTGGACAGTGATGCGAGGCTATTTTGACAAGCCCGAGGAAACTGCCACGGCGCTGGGCGAAGACGGTTTCCTACGCACCGGCGACGTGGGTGTGATGGCAGAGGACGGCCGGATACGCTTTCTCGGCCGGCTCAAGGAGATCATCCGTGTTGGCGGCGAAAACGTTTCGCCGGGCGAGATTGAGGACGTTCTTCTCACCCATCCGGCGATTGCTCAGGCTCAGGTTGTCGGGATGCCCGACCCGCGCCTGATCGAGGTTCCGGTTGCTTACGTAGTGCCAAAGCGGGGCGTTGCGCTTCAGGCCGATCAATTGCTGGCATGGGCCAGAACGCAGATGGCGGGCTACAAGGTGCCGCGCCATATCGCGATCATCGACAGCTTCGAACCGTTAGGTCTTACAGCCAGCGGCAAGGTTCAGAAAGCGCGGCTCAAGGACGATGCAGCTGAAAGGTTCGGCCCAACGGATAACTGGCGGGCTGGATCGCGCCAAGCGTAGCATTTTTGCCCGTGATCCTTGGCAGACGGAATGGCTATTTCGGCAACCGGTAGCGACCGAATGCCCGCAAGAGGCACCAACACCGCAGAGGGCGAAATCTCCGGGCAATTTGAAGGTCATATTTCCCGAGGGCGGCGCCGAACCGCGCCATCGAAATTTTTCTCGGCGCGCGACTGTCCAGGTCCGCAACCGATTCCGGCACCTGACGGACATCTTGTCAGCGATCGCCCCGTCTTTGCAGGAAGCGGCTTCCGCGACAAAAGCAGTCAGAGAGGCGATGGAGCGGGTGAAGGGAATCGAACCCTCGTCGTAAGCTTGGGAAGCTTCTGCTCTACCATTGAGCTACACCCGCACGGTCCGCGCTGGACGAGTGCCTGTTTGCTGCAAATCGGGGCAACCGTCAAGTCGAGCGCAATGCTCGGCCCGCCGGTCAGACAAGGTTTCGCGAAAAGTTTATCTCGGCGTGGTTTCAGTTCTTTTCCCGCCTATCGCTGCGGCCCGACGGCCAACACGATGATGTCGTTGCGACAATTGCGGCAAAAAATCGGCGCAGCGCTGTTGATATCGCGATCCCGCGCGTCTATTGTCTTAAGTCAACACTCTATCCCTGCACGATGACCGGCCAGCTTCGACGTCGATTCTGGCCCGGTGTCTTTTTGTGTTCAACAACTATAGAACGAATACACTAGGATATTTACAGTCTTCGCTTGCAAATTTCCAACAAGGAGACACATGGCAGTCAAGTTATCAGTACGAAACGTCTTCAAGGTCTTCGGGGAAGAAACCGGCACCGCTCTCGAACTGCTCGATCAGGGCAAATCCAAGGAAGACATTCTCGAGCAGACGGGCGCCACGGTGGGCGTGCAGGATGCGAGCTTCGATGTGGACGAAGGCGAAATCTTCGTCGTCATGGGACTCTCGGGCTCCGGCAAATCGACCCTGGTGCGCATGCTCAACGGATTGATCCCGCCCACTTCGGGCTCGATCATGATCGATGGCGAAGACGTGGCCAACTGCTCGCAAGATCAGCTTCGCCGCATAAGGCGCGAAAAGATCACCATGGTGTTCCAGCACTTCGCGCTGTTTCCCCACTGGTCGGTGGCCGAAAACGCCGCCTATGGTCTAAAAATCAAGGGCGTCAAACCCGCCGAGCGCCGCGAAAGGGCGCTCAAGTCTCTCGATCAGGTCGGCCTTACCGCATGGGCTGACAGCCTGCCGTCGGAACTTTCGGGCGGCATGCAGCAACGCGTCGGGCTGGCCCGCGGCCTGGCGACGGGCCCTGAGGTGCTGCTGATGGACGAGCCATTCGGCGCGCTCGATCCGCTGATCCGGCGCGAGATGCAGGATGAATTGATGGTCCTGCAAAAGACGCTAAAGAAAACCATCGTTTTCATCACCCACGATCTCAACGAAGCCCTGCTTCTGGGCGACAAGATCGCCATCATGAAAGACGGGATGTTCGTTCAGGTGGGCACGGCCCAGGAGATCGTTTCCAATCCGGCCGACGACTACGTCGCGGCCTTTGTTGCAGACATCGACCGCGGGCGCGTGTTTACCGCCGAGGACGTTTCCAACGACCCTGCATCGGTCAGGCTGGGAACGGACAATGCCGTGGATGCCATGCGGACCATGGAAGACCTGAACCGCAACGCCCTCTACGTGGTCGACGACAAGAACAAGGTGGCGGGCATCGTTACCTATCAGGATCTTGCCGCCGCCACGCTCGACGACGGCGCGCCCAATCCGGTGCTCGAGGACGTCATGCTGACCGAGTACCCCACCGCCGATGCCGACCAGCAGCTCAACGAACTGTACGGCTCGGCCAGTGCAGGGCTGCCGATCGCCGTGACCGACGACAAGGACCGCCTTGTGGGTGTTGTCGAACCCGAGGACGTTTTCGCGCAGCTTTCGGGTGACCCGGAAGAGGCAGCGCCCGATGCGCCCGTGCCGGCTTCCGAAACCAAAACAGAAAAGGAGCGCACGCATGTTTAGTCCCGGCGATCTCCTCATCATACCGTTCGACGACTGGATCAACGATTTCGTTCGCGGGTGGCTGGTGCCCAATTTCCGGCCCGCCTTTCGCGCCGCGCAAGTGCCAATTACCGTGGTCCTCAGGGCGCTCGACGATTTCTTCAATTTCGTGCCGATGCTGCTGACCACCGGCGTCTTTGCGCTGGCTGCGTGGAAATGGGCCGGGCGCGGCATGGCGATCTTCACGCTGATCGGCTTTGCCTTCATCGACATGATCGGGCTCTGGCCCGAAACCATGACGACGCTGGCCATGATCATCACTTCGGTGCTGTTCTGCGCCGTGATCGGTATTCCCGTCGGCATTGTGGCGGCGCGCAGCAACATGACGTGGAAGATCGTACGTCCGATCCTCGACATCATGCAGACCATCCCGTCCTTTGTGTATCTGGTGCCCATCGTCATGCTGTTTGGCGTGGGCATGGCGCCGGGCATCATCGCGACAATCATCTTCGCGCTCCCGCCGATTATCCGGCTGACCAATCTGGGCATCCGCAACGTGCGGGGGGATCTGATCGAGGCGGCACAGGCGTTCGGTTCGACTGGATGGCAGATGCTGGTCGATCTTCAGATCCCGCTGGCCCTGCGCACCATCATGGCCGGCCTCAACCAGACCCTGATGCTAGCGCTTTCGATGGTGGTCATCGCCGCGCTGATCGGCGCGGGCGGCCTGGGCCTCGTCGTCAACACCGGCCTGGGGCGGCTCGACGTTGGCGGCGCAACCGCAGGCGGTGTCGGGATCGTCATCCTCGCCATCGTTCTCGACCGCATCACGCAGGGGCTGGGCGAAAAGAACGCCGAAAACACCGTGTCCCTGCGTCAGGTGCTTTCCAATCTCATTCGTTTCAGGGGCACGCAGCCCCTGAACGAACCCAAGAAGGCGGCCTAACCCGCCCACTCCATGACGCGGCGGCGCGATCTGCTGCCGCTTCTATCGCCTGGGCTCGATTGGCACAGGCTTTCCGCATGGCGGGCCCTCCCGTCCATCTGAAGACCAAAAGAAAGAGGAGACAAAAAACATCATGTTCAGTCTCAAAAATACTCTCGTAGCGCTGTCCGCCGTCGCCCTTATGGGCACTGCGCCGGTAACCGCAACCGCTCAGGACATGCCGGGCGAAGGCGTTACCGTCAACATGGCGCAGGCTACATGGGACACCGGTTGGTTCCACGCCGAAATCTACCGCCAGTTGCTCGAAGAACTCGGCTACGACGTTCCCCAGATCACGACGCTCGACAACCCGCCGTTCTATCAGTCGGTGGCACAGGGCGACATGGACCTGTGGGTCAATGGCTGGTTCCCCCTGCACAACACCTACGAAGATACCTACAGCCAGGGCGCTGAACTGGTCGGCGCCGTGGCCGAAGGCGGGGCGTTGGAAGGCTATCTGGTCAACTCGTCGGCTATCGAGGAGTTCGGCATCACATCGCTTGAAGATTTCAAGCGTGATGAAGTTAAGGCCGCTTTCGACCGCAATGGCGACGGGCTTGCCGATCTGGTTGCCTGCCCTCCGGGCTGGGGCTGCGAGATCAACATCGAGCACCATCTCGATGCCTATGACCTGCGCGACCACATCAATCCCATCAAGGCGGGCTATGCCGCTTCGATGGCCGATGCGGTCGCAGCCTATGATTCGGGCGAGAACATCCTGTTTTACACATGGACTCCGAACTGGACGGTCAACGAACTCGTTCCGGGCGAAGACGTGATGTGGATCGAGGTTCCCGAAGTCGATCTTCCCGACATGGGCCTTGCCGATGCCGCTACTATCGACGGCGTCGATGGCTGCGTGAACGATCCGTGCATGCTGGGCTTCCCGGCCAACGACATCGTTCCGGTCGTCAATTCGGCATTCCTGGGTGAAAACCCGGCGGTTGGCGCACTGCTCGAAGCCGTGGAAATTCCGCTCGGCGACATCTTTGCCCAGAACGCAGCGATGAACGGAGGCGACGACGATATCGAAGCCCAGGCTGCTCAGTGGATCGAAGACAACCGCGACGCTGTCGACGGCTGGCTCGAAGGCGCACGCGCCGCTTCGTAAGCGACGCTTCAACGCTAAGAGAAAGGCCGGGTTCGCCCCGGCCTTTTTTATGGATAAGACTTGAAGTGCTTGGAGAGTTTGAGGCTCTGTGCCTGATAGTTCGAGCCGAGTGCCGAGCCGTAGAGCATGTCCGGGCGTTCGGCCATCCTCTCATAGATCAGGCGCCCGATGGTCTGGCCATGTCCGAGCAGGAACGGCACTTCGCGGCTGCGAACTTCGAGGACGGCGCGCGAGCCGGTGCCGCCGGCGGCCGAGTGTCCGAATCCGGGGTCGAAGAACCCTGCGTAGTGGACCCGGAATTCGCCCACCAGCGGGTCGAACGGCACCATCTCGGCGGCGTAGTCGGGGGGCACGTGGACGCTTTCGCGCGAAACGAGAATGTAGAACTCGTCGGGATCTAGGATCAATTCGCCCGAACCACGATTGACCAGCGGATCCCAGTAATCGAGAACGTCGAGCGCATTCTTTTTGTCGACATCGACAACCGCAGTGTGGCGTTTGGAGCGGAAGCCGATCAATCCGTTGCGGCCCTCTCCGACAAGATCGATCGAGAGCGACACGCCTTCGCCCACATCCATGTTGGGATCGAAAACCAGCGTTTGTTCGGCGTGCAGAGCCTTGTGTTCGGCAGCGTCGAGACGCGCGTCGCCGACCCGGAATCGCATCTGGGACAGGCGTGAGCCGGTGCGGACCAGAACCGGGAATGTGCGGGGCGAAATTTCGAGATAGAGCGCGCCCTTGTATCCAGCCGGCACGATATCGAAACTGCGCGCGGCATCTGAAATGACCCGGGTGAAGATATCGAGCCGTCCGGTTGACGATTTGGGATTGGCAGAGGCGCTGACCGCATCGGGCAGATCGAGGCTTTCGAGCAAGGGCACGATATAGACGCAGCCGCGTTCGAGCACCGCCCCTTTTGTAAGGTCGATCTCGTGGAGTTTCAGGGTCTCGATGCGCTCGGTCACCGTCTTGCCGGGGCCGGGCAGGAAGCTCGAGCGTACGCGGAATGCGGTTTCGCCCAACCGCAGATCAAGGCTTGCTGGCTGGATCTGATCGGCGTCATAGGGCCGGCCAGCGCTGATCGCGCCAGCATCGGACAGTTGCTGGATCAGCCGGGTGGAAAATACCCCGATCGGCCAAGTGTTGGTCATATCCCCGTCAGCCTCATGCAAACCCTTTGGACTGGCTTAGCAATTGAGGCGATTGACGCCAAGCGCCATTTGGGAGTAACTCAGTGCTGACTGCGTTTATGGCGCAGTTGGTGGTGATTTGGCCGGTCCGATTGCAGGCCACCTTAAAACATACTGCTAAAGTGACCAGTTCGAACCGGCCGCATTGCGCGCCGGTTTTTTCGTTTGAGGTAGACCCATGTCGGACAGGATCAGCAACCCGCTCTTCGATCACAAGCGCCGCAAGGCGCAGACGATGCTGGTGCATGGCGGCATGGAACGCTCCCAGCATGGGGAGACCTCCGAAGCGATCTTTTTCAATTCCGGTTTCGTTTATCCCACCTCGGCCGGGGCCGAAGCGCGTTTTACGGGGGATGAGCCGGGCTACATCTATTCGCGCTTTTCCAACCCCACAGTGGAAATGTTCCAGCAGCGGGCCGCGCTGCTCGAAGGCGCCGGGGCGGCGCGGGCAACGGCCACCGGCATGGCTGCGGTTACCACGGCGGTGATGAGCCAGCTTCGGGCGGGCGACCATGTGGTTGCGGCGCGGGCGTTGTTCGGCGGATGCCGGTTCGTGGTCGAAACCTATATGCCACGTTGGGGTGTTGAATCGACGCTTGTCGACGGTCGCGACCCGGAAAATTTTGCGCGCGCCATGCGGCCCAACACCAAGGTGGTGTTTGTCGAGACGCCGACCAACCCCACCCTGGAGTTGGTCGACCTCAAGGCCGTCGCCGAGATCGCCCATGCGCACAATGCTGTGCTGATCGTCGACAACGTCTTTGCCACCCCCATCTGGCAAAAGCCGTTGGAGTTGGGCGCCGATCTCGTCACGTACTCAGCCACCAAGCACATTGATGGCCAGGGCCGCGCCATGGGCGGGCTGATCCTGGGACGCAAGGAATTAATCGAGGCGGACGTCCATACGATCATCCGCCAGACCGGCCCTTCGATCTCCCCATTCAACGCCTGGGTGCTGCTCAAGGGTCTGGAAACCCTGCCGCTGCGCGTCAAGGCGATGACCGAAAGCGCAGCGAAAATTGCCGATTTCCTGGCCGATCATCCCAAGATCGAATCCATCTCCTATCCCTTCCATCCCAGCCATCCGCAGTACGAATTGGCGAAGCGGCAGATGGGAGCCGGATCGACGCTCGTGGCCCTGACGCCAAAGAGTGGAAAGCAGGCGGCATTCGCTTTGGCCGATGCGCTGGCGATCATAGCGATTTCCAACAATCTGGGTGATGCTAAATCGATCATTTCCCATCCCGCAACGACCACTCATCAGAGGTTTACCCCTGAGGAAAAGATGGAAATGGATGTCACGGACGGGCTGCTCCGCCTTTCGGTCGGGCTCGAGGATGCCGATGATCTGATTGCCGACCTTTCGTTCGGCCTCGATCAGGTCTAGTCTCCACTTCTCTTCGAGCGACAGGGCGCAGCGCAGTCGGGCATGGATTTTCGCACGATCTTTTCGGCCATCGGTGCGCTCACGGCAGCGCTCGGTTTTGCCATGCTGCTGCCCGCCCTGGCCGATCTTGTGGTGGGCAATGACGACTGGCTGGTGTTTCTCACAGCCTCGCTGATCACGATGATCTTCGGGGCGGGGCTGTGGGCTTCATCAACAGGACACAAGTCCGAGCTCAATCTGCGTCAGGCGTTCCTGATGACGGTTTCGATCTGGGTGGTGCTGACCCTTTTCGGGGCGCTGCCACTCTATATGTCCAATCTGGGCCTTAGCTTTACCGACGCGATGTTCGAAGCCATGTCGGGGATCACCACGACCGGCTCGACAGTCATCACGACGCTGGACACCACGGCCCCCGGCATCTTGCTGTGGCGAGGATTGCTGCAATGGTTCGGCGGGCTTGGCGTCGTGGTCATGGCCATCGCCGTTCTGCCCATGCTGCGGGTGGGCGGTATGCAGATGTTTCGTGCCGAAGCGTTTGAAACCCCGGACAAGATCCTCCCCGCCGCCGCCCAGATCGCCACCGCCATGGTCATCGTCTATTGCGTCCTGACGTTTGCCTGCGCCGTGGCCTACTGGATGGCGGGCATGGAAGCGTTCGATGCCATTACCCATTCGCTTTCGACGGTTGCCACCGGGGGTTTTTCGACCCGCGATGCGTCGCTGGGCGCTTTCGACCAGCCGGCCATTCACTATGTTTCGGTGGTGTTCATGGTCCTGGGCGCCCTGCCCTTCGTGCTTTACATCGGCATGCTGCAGGGCTCGTTCCGCCAGTTGTTCCGCGACTCCCAGGTCCGCCTGTTTCTTTACATGGTCGGGATAGCGACGTTGATCGTCCTGTTCATCCAGTTGACCGGCGACATTGCCCGCGGCGAGGAAGCTTTCCGGCACGGGTTGTTTTCAGTGGTCTCGATCATGACGGGAAGCGGGTTCGGAGTTGTCGATTTTTCGACCTGGGGGCCTTTGGCGGCGTCGCTGTTCTTTGTCATCATGTTCATCGGCGGCTGCACGGGCTCGACCTCGTGTGGCATCAAGATCTTTCGTTTTCAGGTGCTGGCGCGCGATCTCTACCAGCACATTCGCGAGATCGTCTTCCCCTCGCTGGTCTATGTCAAACGCTACAATGGCCGCCCCCTGCCCGATACGGTTTCGACCTCGGTTCAGAGCTTCGTCTTCATCTATTTCTCGAGCTTTCTGCTGCTGGCTGTGCTGCTGTCACTGTCCGGCCTCGAGCCGCTGGACGCGTTAGGCGCAGCGGCGACGGCGATTTCCAACGTCGGACCCGCTCTCAGCCCCGAACTGGGGCCGGCGGGGAGCTTTGCGGGCGTTTCCGATGTTACCAAATGGCTTTTGACCATCGGCATGCTGGTTGGCCGGTTGGAAGTTCTGATGGTTCTGGTGCTGTTCACGCCTCGGTTCTGGCGCGCCTGAAGCCGTTTATTCAGCGGGGTCGGCTGGTGGCGAGAGGTGCTGCCGACCTGCCAACATTTCGCGTATCGTCAGTGCATTAGGGGTCAGGAACAACCACTGCAGCACTGCCTTGATGTCGGCGCCGATGCCTAGAACGGCGGGTACAAGGAACAGCACCAGCAAGGTGGCCAGCGTCAGGCCCGAAACGATGGTCAGCGCCATGGGCACGAGCATTTGCGCAACCAGGCTCGTTTCAAACAGCAACGGCAACAGCCCGCCAATGGTGGTCAGCGAAGTGAGCAATACCGCCCGCAAGCGATCCTTGGACGCGCCGATCGCGGCATCGCGCAAGCCCTCTCCTTCGGCGCGCCGATCGTTCATCCGGGAAATCAGAACGATCGAGGAATTGACCAGAATACCGGCCAACCCCAGCATGCCCATCATCGAAATGATGGTCAGGTTATGGCCGAGAAGATAATGCCCCCAAACTGCGCCAGCGACGCCGAAAGGAATAATCACCATGACGGCAAGCGGCGTGAAATAGGCAGCGAAAATCCACGAGATTATGATGTACATCACGGCGAGGGCGACGAGCATGCCCGTGCCCAGATCGGCAAAAGCCGCGTTCTGCTCGGCTTGTCGACCACCGAATTCATATGAAATTCCGTAACGGCTGACGATGGCGGGCAGATAGTCGGCCTCGAGCCGGGCGAGAATATCGGCATGGTCGACACCTTCGGCCACGGCGGCGCGGACCGAGACTGCGGTGCGTCCCTCCTCGCGGGCGATGAAGGCAAAGCCCTGCTGCTCGGAGAAGCTGACGATGGACGAGAGCGGAACATATTCGCCACCCGGAGCGCGCACCCACATATCGCGCAAGGCCGACGAACCCTCGGCATCGACGGTGCGCACCAGGCGGACGGTAATCTCATCCTCGTTGGAAGCGATGGTCGCGACATCCTCGCCCTGGAATGCGCTGCGGACCTGGGACCCCAAAGACGCGAGGTCGAAGCCGAGTGCCGTGCCACGAGCATTGAGCGCCATGACAAGCTCGGGGCTGCCATAGAACAGGGTATCGAACGCGCTATCTACCTCATCGAACCCTTCGAGCACATCCTTGAGGTCCTCGGAGGCCAGTTTCAGCGTTGCGGCATCGCTCCCGACGAAGCGCACATCGACAGCCGACCCTTGCGGGCCGCCGCGATATTGCCGGACGCTGATGCTTTCGACCCCAGCGACGGCAGGCAGATTGTCGCTGATTGCCTGGGTGATATCGGCTGTACGGACCGAGCGCTCTTCGGACGGGGTAAGATAGACATCGAAGTCGGCTCGACCCTCTTCCAGGTCCAGGCTGGCATAGGTCGTGACGATGAGTTGTTCGCCATCCGGCGTCAGTCCTGCCTCGACCTCTGAAACGGCATCCTCGATGGCCTGGATGGTCGTGGCCATTTCCGACTGGGGCGTTCCGGCCTGGAACTGCGCGGAAACGTTGAAGCTTTCGCCCTCTGCCGTGGGGAAAAACTCAAAGCGGAGGGCGCCCGAGCCATAGACGCCCAGCGCACCAAGGGTGATGGCAAGGGCTATAGCCGCTGTGACATAGCGCCAGGAATAGCTGATAGCCGCCAGGCCACCAAAAATGCGATCGCGGAAAAAATCGAATCCTTTGTCGAACGTCCGTCTGAAACGACCGGCTTGCTTGCGCTCGCGCGGCAGGGCGTGGGCGAGATGGCCGGGCAGGATGAAGAAGCATTCGATCAGCGAGGCAATCAGGACCGCCACTACGACGACCGGCAGCGGCGAGACGATCTGGCCCACGACATCGCCCACGAGCCAGATGGGCGCAAAGGCAGCGATGGTGGTCAGCGCTGACGCGATGACGGGCGCGGCCATTGCGCTTGCGGCGCGTATCGCGGCCTCGGTGCGGGACAGCCCCTGACGATAGAGCGTGGCGGTGTGTTCGCCCACAACGATGGCGTCGTCGACAATGATGCCGAGCACCATCATGAGCGCGAACATCGAGATTATGTCGAGCGTGAGCCCCATCAGGTACATCGCGCCCAGTGTGCCCATGATGGCGACGGGAATGCCCATGGCCACCCAGATGGCGATGCGGCCATCGAGAAACAGGAACAGAACCACGAGGACCAGAAAGAAGCCGGCGACGCCATTGGAGATCAGCAATCCGAGCCGCTGATTGACCTGATCGGCCGCAGCGTCGAAAACCACGGCCTGCAGCGATTGCGGCAGTGTGGGCTGCAACTCGTCGACATAGGCCTGAACCGCCTCGAACGTGGTGACGGTATCGGCGCTGGCGGCGCGGGAAACTTGCAGCTTTATAGCAGGTTCACCGCGCATATAGCCGAGCGGGGTGTCGGGGTCGAAGGTATCTGTAATCGTGGCGACATCGCCGAAGGTAAGGCTCTGCCCATTGGCCGACGACAGGATTTCGGTCTGGGCAATTTCCTGAGCCGAAAGCTCGTTGGCCGCCGCGCGGATCTGGGCGTCGAAATCACCGCTGAGCGAGCCCGAGGGCTGATCGGCGAAGTTGGGTGTCAGGGCAGCTGACAGATCGTCCAGCGTCAGCCCCAGTTGGCGCAGCTTGGCGTCATCGACCTCGATGACAATCTGACGGTCGCGATAGCCCGTGAATTCGACGCGGTCGACGCCTGATGCCAAGAGGCCGTCACGGATTTCGCGGGCATAGCGCCGCAGGGCTTCCTCGGGGAACGGACCGGATATGGCGATGGCGGCGACAGGATCGAAAAAGCGCGACGCGGAAACGCTTGGCGTCTCGGCGCCGTCGGGAAGCCCGGTAACCGAGGACACCGCGGTTTGCACAAGGCGCTCGGCGGTCTGCATCTCTACGTTTCGCTCGAAATTGAGCGTGATCGACCCCCTGCCCTCTCGAGCGTTCGAGGTCATGGAGATGACACCTTCGACGCTTTGGACCGCCGGCTCGATGAGCAAGAGAACGTTGCGTTCGACGTCTTCGGCCGTCGCTCCGGGCCAGCTTACCGAGACCTCCACCGAGCGGATTTCGGTGTTCGGCATCAGCTGACGGTTGAGGTTGCTCAGCCCCCACCCGCCGAAGATAACGAACAGGATCATAAAGAGATTGGCGGCGTTGCGGTGCCGCACGAAAGCGGCGATTACCCCGGTCGAGGCTTGAGGCGAGGGACGCATTTCAGCCTCCCGGTCCGCGACCGAAACCGCCGCCGGGGCCGCCTGGCCCGCCTTCGGGCCCAGCCGTTTGCTCTGCGCCCTCCACTTCCACCGCCACGCCCTCGCCGGCCTGGGAGAGGCGCGTGGTGATGATGCGTTCGCCTTCCGGGATATTGGCAGCAATGATCACTCGGGAGCCGTCGCGATCGCGTATTTCAACGTCGATCGCCGCCATACGGCCCTCGCGAATGACGTAGAGGTGGTTGTCGTCATAGAGCGCGGTTTCCGGCACCAGCAGCGTGTTTTCATGTGCCATGCCCTCGATCTCGACACTGACGAACGTGCCCGGGCGCAGGAGGTCGCCCTGTTCGTTCTCGAGCACCGCGTAGAGGGTCACGCCGCCCGTTGCGGCATCGATCTCTGGAGCAACGCGAGCAATCCGGCCCGAGATGGCTTCGCCACCGGTGCCCGTCGTGCGCGCAACCGAGACCGGCCGATCGAACAGGCCGTCGCGCTGCAATGTGGCGTAGTTTGCATCAGAGACCATGAAGCTTACTTCGAGCGCATCGCTTTCATAGATCGAAGCAACGGCTTCGTTGGCTCCGACATAGGCGGACGCCGTCACGTTGCGGGCGGTGACGATACCGGTGAAAGGGGCAGTGATTTCGGTGTTGGCCAAATCCCGCTCGGCTGCTTCAAGGACATAGCCTGCCTGCGCGATGGCTGCCTGCTGGCGCAGGATCTGCGCGTTGAGGGTGACGAGATTGGACTGGCGCTGGTCGAGCGCCTGCCGGCGCTCGGAAACCGTGAGCGCACGGGTATCGACAGTCTGCTGGGTCGCGGCGCCGCTTTCTAGAAGAGACTGGGCTCGCTCGAGGTCGGTCTGTGCCGATATCAACGCATCCTGCGCGGCGGCGATGGCACTCTGTTCGAGCGAATAGGCTTCCTGGGCTTCGGCGAGGGAAAGTTCGGCGTCGGCCACCGCGGCGCGCGCCTCGACCACCGCGCCGCTATAGGTGAAGGGATCGACGCGCACAAGCACTTCGCCTTCCTCCACCTGCGAACCGACGGCAAAACTTGGCGAGATTTCGAGCACCCGGCCGGCGACGAGTGAACGCAGCTCGATGGTGCGCGCGGAAGCAACCTGGCCGTAGGCCATGATGCCTGCGCTGTGGCTCGCATAAACGGGATCGATGACCTCAACGGTAAAGGTCCGCTCGCGATTCATCCGCTGGGGCGCTTCGGGCCGTTGGGCAACCCAGCTCAGAGCCCAATAGACGGCCAGCCCAAGGACAAGCACGGCGAGCCCGAGCCGAACCAGGGCGGACATCAGGCCGAACCGCGCACGTGGCTCTTCGGTTTTCGGCTGATCTGCGCTCTTTTGCGACGGCGCGACGTAGCCGGGGCCGGGTAGGTTTTCCAAAGGCGTTTTCCTTACCCACAACACATCCGACGGCCGGACTGGCCGAAGCGGGTCGAGGGAAATTTTTACTCGCGACACCAGACTGTTACAAATGAACTTTTGGAAAGGCCGGTAAGGCTTTGTGCCTCCGGCACGCACACCATGAAAAAAGGCGGCCCCGAAAGACCGCCTTTCTAAACGTAATTTGGACCGGCCTAGAACTGGTTGGGATTGAAGTGATAGTGGGTCGAGCAGAACTCGCAAACGACCTCAATCTGCCCGTCCACGACCATTTCGGCCCTGTCTTCAGCCGTGAAGTCGTTGATCATCTGTTCGACGCGTTCAGCCGAGCAGGTGCACCGTTCAACCAGGGGCTGGGGTTCGAACACCCGGACGCCGGTTTCGTGGTAGAGCCGGAACAGCAGGCGTTCGGCCGAAAGGCCGGGATCGGCCAGTTCGGCGTCGGTGAGCGTATCTAGCAGTGCCTTGGCCTCGGTCCAGTGGTCATCCTCGACAAAATCGGGATCGGCCATATCGTCGTTGTCGAAGTCCCCGTCGCCGGGAAGATCGGGCATCGTGGCCCCGCCATGCTCAGGCAGATGCTGCAACAGTACGCCGCCGGCACGCCAGGACGGTCGGGACTGGCCGCGTTCGGAGTGTTCGGCGACTGTAAGCCGAACCCGAGTAGGGATCTGTTCGGACTGCATGAAGTAGGTGTGCGCGACCTCTTCGAGGCTTTCGCCTTCAAGCGCGACGATGCCCTGATAGCGGTCCATGTGGACGCCCTGATCCACGGTCAGAGCCAGAACGCCCTTGCCCAGAAGATCCTGGGGCTTGGTGGTTCCGGTCTTTTCAAGCTCGGCCAGCGTTTCCTCGTCATAGCGGGCATAGGCGCGCAAGCCATCGGGCGTGTCGAAATCGACGACCAGAAGGCTCACGGGACCGTCGGTGCGCGACTGCAGGATGAAGCGACCCTCGAATTTGAGCGAGGAGCCGATCAAGGCAGCCAGAGTCACCGCTTCACCCAGAAGGCGGGCAACGGGTTCGGGGTAGCCGTGCCGGGCGATGATCATATCGAGCTGATTGCCCAGCCGGACAACGCGCCCTCGGCTGTCGAGATTTTCGAGTGTGAAGGGAACGGCAACGTCGTCCCCGCTCTCGGGCCGGTCGAGCCCGAATTGTTCGAGAGAGCTCTCGCTCATTGCGTGTTCCTTAATCCGCCCCGGAGTTCATTCCTTGTCGTGCGATCGAACCGAAAAAGTCTGCAACTTTTTCTGATCGCACTCTAAAGACTGTCGATCCCGAAGGCCCAGCAAAGAATGGCCTTCTGGATGTGCAGGCGGTTTTCAGCTTCGTCGAATACGACCGATTGCGGCCCGTCGATCACCTCGTCGGTGACCTCGTCGCCCCTGTGGGCAGGCAGGCAGTGCATGAAGAGCGCGTCGGCCGCGGCTTGGGAAAACAATCTGGGGTTGACCTGGTAGGGTTTCAAGATGCGCCGGCGTTCACCCTCGTCGGTATCGCCCATGGAAACCCAGGTGTCGGTGATGACCAGATCGGCGTCGGCGATCGCGGCGTGCGGGTCTGTGCCAAGGCTCACCGCCTCGCCCACTTCGGCGATATCGGACAACAGTCCCTGATCGGGCCAGTATTCTTTCGGGCAGGCAATGGCCATCGTGTTGCCGAACAGGGCCGTGGCGTGCACCCAGGACGCGAGGACGTTATTGGAATCCCCGATCCAGGCGACCTTCTTGCCTTCCAGCGCCCCTCGGTGTTCCTCGAAGGTCTGGATATCGGCCATCACCTGACAGGGGTGGCTGCGCCGGGTCAGCCCGTTGATGACGGGGATAGATGAGGCGCCGGCCAGATCGAGCAGGTCGTCGTGGCTGAGAATGCGGATCATGATGGCATCGACATAGCGGCTCATGACACGCGCCGTATCCTCGATGGTCTCCTCGCGGGCCAACTGCATTTCCTGACCGGTCAGCATAAGGGTCTGCCCGCCGAGCTGGCGCATGCCGACGTCGAAGGACACCCGCGTGCGGGTCGACTGGCGCTCGAAAATCATGGCCAGAACCTTGTCCTCGAGCAGGCGGGGGCGTTCGCCGGCCCTGAGGCGCTTTTTCAGCTCATGGGCGAAATCGAGAATGGAACGCAGTTGCTCGAGGGAAAAGTCCTTGAGGTCGAGAAAATGTCTCGCGGTCATAATCAGCTATCCTGAAAAATCGAAATGGGGCCGGCCGCCTATTGGGCAGCGCTGGCCTGTTCGGCATCGAGCTCGGCAAAGGCTTCGGCAATTATGCCGATGGCTTCCTTGATCTCGTCCTCATTGACGATAAGCGGCGGCAAGAGCCGCAGCACGTTGTCACTGGCCGCCACCGTCAGCAGCTTGTGGTCTCGCAGGCGGGCCACGAAATCGCGCACAGGCGGGGTGATCCTGATGCCTGCGATCAGGCCCTTGCCGCGGACTTCGGTGATAAAATCGGGGAATTTCTGCATGAGCTGATGAAGTTCATGGGCGACGATCTTGCCCATTGCCTCCACATGCTCGATGAAGCCGGGGGCCAGTATGCGGTCGAGGACGGCGTTGCCCACGGCGCAAGCCAGCGGGTTGCCGCCATAAGTGGTTCCGTGCGTTCCCGGCACCATGCTTTCGGCCACTTCGGCCGTGGCGAGACAAGCTCCGAGTGGAAACCCGGCGCCAATGGCCTTGGCCACTGTCACGATGTCGGGAGTGACGCCCGACCATTCATGGGCGAAGAACTTGCCTGTCCGGCCATAGCCGCACTGCACTTCATCGAAGATCAACAGCAGGCCGTTCTTGTCGCACAGGGCGCGGAGCCCCCTTAGGTAGGCGTCGGAGAACGCCGTCACGCCGCCCTCGCCCTGCACGGGTTCGATAAGGATGGCTGCGGTTTTGTCATCGATCAGCGCTTCGACGGCGGCCAGATCGCCGGGCTTTGTGTGCTTGTAACCCGGCATCGGGCCGAAACCTTCGGTATAAGCCTGGTTGCCTGCGGCGGCGATGGTCGCGATGGTGCGGCCATGGAAAGAGCCGGAAAAGCCGATGATATCGACCCTGTCTTTTTCACCTTTGGCCCAGAAATAATGGCGCGCGGTCTTTATCGCGCACTCAAGCGCCTCGGCGCCCGAATTGGTGAAGAACACCTTGTCGGCAAAGGTCGCATCCACCAGCCTCTGGCCAAGCTTTTCCTGCTCGGGAATGGTGAAGATGTTGGACGTGTGCCAGACCTTGTCGGCCTGAGCCTTGAGGGCGTCGACAACATGCTTGTCGCCATAACCGAGCGCGTTGACCGCGATGCCGGCGGCGAAATCGAGATAGGCCGTGCCATCCTCCGTGAACAGTCGCATGCCCTCGCCCCGCACAAAGGCGAGTTCGGACCGGGCATACGTGCCATAGAGCGCAGACATTGTTCTAAGCCTTCTCGTTAAAGGTTTGGGGTTGGGACCATGTCCCGGAAAATGAAAAGCGCGCCCGGTGTCCCAAGCACGCATTACCGGTCCCGCTTATGCTGGGCGCAAGCCCAAAAGTCAATCGATCGCCCGGTTTTCCGGGCCTTGGGGCCTTGACTCATCCCTGCCACAATGGTGGTTCATGTCTCCGCGCGAAAATGGGCTGTGCGATCGATGCAACAGCCACGATCAATTGCCCCCGGGCATGCGAAATTCAGGTGGGATAACCCGGGGAAAGTCTGTTGTGGCCCTTGCCACCGATTTTCCCGCCCGTGTAGTATAAGGCCATTGGGAACACGACATCTCGTGTGGCGGACCCCATCACCATACGACAGTTAGTATGCCGGCGGTCAAACCCGTTTGTCCGCGTGAGAACGGACTCTATTTAAGATACGGCCTGGAGCATAATCGATGAGCTGGACGGACGAGCGCGTAGCACTCCTGAAAAAACTTTGGATGGAAGGCCTCAGTGCAAGCCAGATCGCCGCTGAACTGAGCGGCGGGGTCACCCGCAATGCAGTCATCGGCAAGGTCCACAGACTGAAGCTGTCGGCGCGCGCCAAACCGGCGAGCGTCGCACCGCGCGCCAAGGCACAGCGCCCCACGCCACCGCGGCGGCCAACGGCTTCGTCCGGATCACGGGGCACCGCCTCGGCAGCGGCCAGCGCGGTCAGCCAGCGGCGCACGACGATGGCCCCGACCATGGGCGCCACGGCGCTGAAGATGGACGCAGAATTCGAAACCGAGATGGTGGTGGAAACCAACACCAAGGCCGAACTGTTCATTCCGGTCGAGGAGCGCATCTCGCTGCTCCAGTTGACCGAAAAGACCTGCAAATGGCCGATCGGTGACCCGATGAGCAGCGAATTCCACTTCTGCGGCCGGGATTCTGACGAGGGCAAGCCCTATTGCGAGTTCCATTCGCGGCGCGCCTACCATCAGATCGACCGCAAGAAGCGGTAGGCTCAACGCTTCCCGACACGAAAAAAGCCCCGGCCCGGTCCGGGGCTTTTTTTTGCCAAGTCACCAGGCCTTCACCTTTCTGGCGGCCAGCTCTGAAGAGAGCGCGTCGAGCGCCTTGCGGGCTTCAGTCTCGAGCTGGTCGAGAGGCAAGCCAAAGGGAACTTCGCGCCCCAGGCGCTTCGAGGGATCACCGGCCCAAGCGAAGTTCACGCAGGATTTCTTCTGCGTGATGTCGTGAGCGAAGCCCGCAACAGTGAGGGTGGAGTGGGCCATTGTGCTGCCTTTTCGTGTCATCCTTGGGGAGGGATCATAATGCCCGCTTACGTCGCGGGGACAAGTGGAGAGGGCTGGGACTTCTTGACGGCCACAGCCGGGCGGCGTTTAATCCGGGCCTCTGGGGGGCAAAGTCCGGTTTTAGAGGCGCAAGGGAGATGGCGCGATGAAACTTCTGCTCGCCATAGACATCGCCGATCGCCTGCGCGACATCCTCATCAGCCGCAGGCCATTCGACATCGAAAGTGAAGCCCGAACTCTTGTGGAGCGCCATCCGGAAGCCCATGTGGAGGTGGACGATGTCGTAGCCACCATGTTGCACGAAATGAACCGCGGGTCCGACCGGACGCGTCCGAGCCCATGATGGAGCGTCTTCGCCCCGCTTGACCGGGATCAATGCCCGGCAGTGCGTGCCAGCCTTATATCGTGAGATTGGAACCCAGGAGACCGCAAATGGACGACGGCGACGACAAGCGCGAACGGACCTTTACCGAAGAGATCGAGATCGCCGGCCACCAGCTGATCGCGCGGATCAAGGAACTGGTGGCTGAAGGCAATGTGCGCACGCTACGGATCAAGACCGAAAGCGGCGATGTGTTTCTTGAAATTCCGCTGACCGCGGGAGCCATCGCGGGAGGGGTCGTGACCCTTGCCGCGCCGTGGCTGGCCGCCATCGGCGCCATTGCGGCGCTGGCGACCAGGGTGAAGGTCGAAATCGTCCGCAAGGACGATGTCGAGCCCGGCGGCGAGGAATAGAGCTCCGGCTAGGCGGCCTGCCGCCACTCGGGCAGCGGAAACACCCGGTCATAGGCCAGATTGAAGACGAACGCGTAGCCCATGTAGAACAGCGCGAACGATATATCCATGATCAGCGCGTGGATCAGCGTGATGCCCAGATACCATGCGATGAACGGCATGAGGACGATCAGCAGACCCAGCTCGAACAGCACGGCGTGGGCGATGCGCAGGCGCATCGATTTCAGCGTGGTGCCGGTCGAGCGCTTCATGATCGTATCGAAGCCCAGATTGAAGACATAGTTCCAGGCCATCGCGATGGTGGCCGAGACCAGACCGACCACACCCATATCGTGCATGGGCATTGAAAAGACCAATGCGCCAAGCGGGATGACGAGGATGAGGCCGAAGATTTCGAAAAAAAGCGCGTGGCGGACGCGATCCCAAGCGGTACGCATGTTGGGGAACTCCTTTGCTAAAAAAGCTCGGGTCGTCCCGAAAACAATGCCCTTTGTGGGGGAGGTCGTCCTCACAAGAGGCTATTTAGGGCCTCGGGCGGGGAAGTCAAGTTTTGTCTCAAGGGGGCGTCGGGGGAACATCAACGCTCTCGTTCCTTGGCATACGGAAGTGCCCGACGGCGAGATCGCCTCGGCTTGTGGTGGGACAGACGGCATGGGGCGATGAACGCTCCGCACTGAATTTTGTTTTTATATGAAGCGATCATCGCCCCACGCATCCGGGATTTTAGGCTTATGGCGGCGTCTCGGGCTGGGGTTTGTCGGTCTTTAGTGGGTCGGTTGGTCGAACCGAAAAAGTGGGAACCACTTTTTCTGCCAACCTCCCGCGTCCTCCAAACTACCGGTGCCCCTCCGGGTTTCCCCGGTACGACGTGGAACGCCTGGCTCCTCGTCCGGCCTCTGTCCGCTTTGGGCCTTCCCTGCAGCGACCCGCAAGGAACCCGAACCAAACCCGCCCAAACGTTCGTTGCGCTTGCGTCCATAAAAGCGGGTTCGTGGGAGGGAGTATGCTTGCGGCGGGAGGAGCGGGGATAAGTTTTATCCGCCGCGTCTCTCCGCCCCCTCCATCGTCATCCTCGGGCTTGACCCGGGGATCCGCCGCATCGGGACGCCGGTGAAGCGGTTTTGGGGGCGTTGAGAGGGCGGTGCGCATCACTTCTGCTGTGCCCGCGGTCGCGCTGCGGATCCCCGGGTCAAGCCCGAGGATGACGCGGGTGGGGGTGGGGTTATGCCGGAGACAAAGCCGAGAACGGCGCGCATACCTTGCCCCGGGTCGAGCCCGAGGATGACGCGGGGGGTGGGTGGTTATGCCGGAGACAATGCCGAGTGCGGCGGGGGATACCTTGCATCCGGGACGAGCCTCGGGGTGACGAAGGGGAGGATTGAGCCGCAGCGCAAACCGTGGGTGCCGTCTTGCTCAGGATGATGGGGAAGCCGGCCACACGGCAAAAGGGGCGAGCGGGCGGTGCGCATCGATCTCGACAAGCGGGCGGAATCGGGGTCACTGTCAGGTTATGAACACTTCCCTTTTCGGTCTGGCATGCGTCGGCCTTGGTGGCGGAGCCGGAGCGGTTTTCCGCCATTTCGTTTCGAGCGCCGTTGCCCGGAAATTCGGGCACGGCACGTTCGGCACGCTGGCTGTCAATATTACGGGCTGTTTGCTCATCGGGATGATCGCCGGATTTTCCGTAGCGCCCGGGGAGACGGCGGCCATGCCCACCCCGTGGTGGCTGCTGCTGGTTGTGGGACTGTGCGGGGGCTATACGACGGTTTCGAGCTTTTCACTGCAGACGCTGACACTGGTGCGTGAAGGGCATGGCGGGCCGGCACTTCTCAACATCGGCGCTTCACTTGTCCTGTGCCTTTCAGCCGCCGCGATCGGCTTTGCGCTGGTCCATTCACTTGGGGTCATACAGTGAGCGAGAGGCACCTCATTGTTGCCATCGCTGGGGGTGGCGCGCTGGGCAGCATGGCCCGATACGGGCTGTCGCTTTTTGCGTTATCGACACTCCCCGGCTGGGCCATCGCCGGTACGCTGGCCACCAATATCGCGGGGTCGCTATTGATCGGGCTGATTGCGGCGTGGTCGGTGCGCCGTCTGCCCTCGCCCCTGCTCAACGGGTTTCTGGTGACCGGGTTTTGCGGCGGGTTCACTACATTTTCGGCGTTCTCACTGGAGACGCTGCTTCTGGCAATGTCGGGCGCGTGGGAGATGACGCTTGGCTATATCGCGGTTTCGACCGCCGGCTGGATGGTGGCCGCGTGGCTGGGCTGGAGCGCGGGGATGGCGCTGTTTGCGGCAAAAGAGGGTGTTGCCCAAACCAAATCTTAAACGGAGCGCTGCCATAAACCGCAAGGAGAAAAGCCTTGGGGACAACGATCATGCTCAGCCGCATCAACGCCATGGGCGTTCTGTTTGCCATTGCCGCACTGATGGCGCTGGCGCTGACGGGGGGATTGGCGCTCTACGCCATTATCGAGGACCCCGGCTCAAACAGTTATGCGCTTCTGGCCGAAGCGTTTCTTAACGGGCGGCTGGACACAACGACCTGTTTCGACGGCGATTGCGCGCGGTTCGAGGACAAGATCTTCGTCATGTTCCCGCCGGTGCCGGCGATCATCGCCCTGCCCTTCGTGGCGCTGTTCGGGGTCAATTTTTCCGGCTTCGTGTTTCTCTCGGCCATCGCCTTTGCACTTTCGGTGTGGCTGTGGTGGCAGATTTTCGAGGAGCTTAAAGTCGACCGCGACGTGGCCATCTGGCTGCTACTGGGCCTCGCCTTTGCCACCCCGCTGTATTTCGTGACCATCCGCGGCGATGGCATCTGGTTTTTTGCCCAGGCGATCGGGTTTGCCTTCACCTCGCTGGCCATCCACCAGATGGTGCGCGGCGGCAGCCTGATTTTGGCCGGGGCGTGCATCGGGGCAGCGTTTTTGTGCCGGCAGATGGCGGTGTTTTATCTGCCCTTCCTCTTTGCCCTATCGCTCGACCGGTTCGAGCCGCTGATCAGTTTTTCGCGCGAGCATATCGTGCGGGTGCTCAAGCTGGGGCTGCCGGCGGGCGTCGCGGTGCTGATCTATCTCGCCTACAACTACCTGCGGTTCGGCGATCCGATGCAAACCGGCTATCCCTACATGATCGGCGCCGATCTTGCCGAGGGCGGGTCGATGATCAACTACCGGCTGGCCGAGCACGGGCTGTGGTCGTCGGCCTATGTGCTGTTCAACACGCTCTATATGTTCGTGCAGGGCTTCCACATGGATTTCGGCGGCAATGCGATGGTCGATCCGGCGGGGCTCGATCCGTCAGGCACGGCGCTTTTGGCAGCCAGCCCGTTCGTGCTGTTTGCATTTTTTGCGCCGATGCGCCGCCCGGTGCTGATCGGGATCGCGACAATCCTCGTTATTGCGGTGCCGACGCTGTTCTATCATTCGAACGGGTATTCCCAGTTCAACGTGCAGCGCTATGCACTCGACTGGCTGCCTATCGTTTTCTACATACTGGCGCTGGCGCTGGCCCACAGGGATTTGCGGGGGCTGGGGCTGCTGGTGACGTTCGGCATCGGGCTGAACCTGGTGACGATGGCGTTTCTGGCGCTGGGGCTGGCGGGCTAGAGCCTACTCCGCCGCCCAGGCGCCGAATTGCGCATTGTGAAGGCGGGCATAGGCGCCGGCCTTGGCGACCAGATCGTCATGGGCGCCCTCTTCCACGATGCGGCCATCGGAGACGACGGCAATGCGGTCTGCGTTGCGGATGGTGGCCAGCCGGTGGGCGATAACCAGTGTGGTCCGGCCTTCCGAGAGCGCCGCAAGAGCGCGCTGAATCTGCATTTCGGTTTCGGTATCGAGGGCCGAGGTCGCCTCGTCGAGAATGAGGATCGGCGGATTTTTCAGGAATATCCGCGCGATGGCCAGACGTTGCTTCTGACCGCCCGAGAGCTTCACGCCGCGCTCGCCGATCATGGTGTCGAGCCCATCGGGCAATTGGGCGATGACGCTATCGAACTGGGCGCTGCGGGCGGCGTCCATAATCTCTTCATCGGTGGCGCCGAGACGGCCGTAGGCGATGTTGTCGCGGATCGAGGTGCCGAACATGAAGACGTCCTGCTGCACGATGCCGATCTGGCTGCGCAGGGAATCCTGGGTCATGTCGCGGATGTCGATGCCATCGACGGTGATGGCGCCGGAATCGATTTCGTAAAAGCGCGGCAGCAGCGAGCAGATGGTGGTCTTGCCCGCACCTGACGGGCCGACTAGAGCGATGGTCTCGCCCGCCTTCACATTCAGGGTGATGTCGCGCAGGATTGGGCGGCTGTCGGAATAGGCGAAATCGACGCTATCGAAAGTGATGTCGCCCTTGAGATTGGCGATTTTTTTCGCGTTGGGGCTGTCGACGATATCGGGCTCGGTATCCATCAGATCGGTGAAGCGTTTGAAGCCGGCGATGCCTTTTGGATAGCTTTCGATGACCGAGATGATCTTGTCGATGGGCCGGAACAGGACAGTGATGAGCAGCAGAAAGCCGACGAACTGGCCGTAGGTCATTTCGCCATACATGACGAGCGCCGTGCCGGCGAGCATCACCATCAATTGCACGAGGCTCTTGGCCATATAGGAAATCGAGATCGAGGCCGTCATGATCTTGTAGGCCTGGAGCTTTGTGGTGCGATAGCTCTGGTTGTCCCCCTCGAACAGCTTGCGCTCGTGACGTTCGTTGGCGAAAGCGCGCACGGCGCGGACGCCGCCGATGGACTCTTCGATCCGCTGGTTGAAATCGCCGACCCGGCCGTAAAGGTTCTTCCAGGTCATGGTCATGGCGCTTCCGTATTTGAAGATGAGGAAGGCGGCGACCGGGACGATGAACAGGGTGAGCGCGGCGAGTTTGAGGTTCATCAGGGCCATGATGATGAAGGCGCCGATGAAGGTCATGATGGCGATGAACACGTCCTCGGGACCGTGGTGGGCGATCTCGCCGACCTCTTCGAGGTCTTTGGTGACGTGGGTGATCAGGTGCCCGGTCTTCTTGTTGTCGAAGTAGCGGAACGAGAGCTTGTGCAAATGGTCGAAGGCCTGGCGGCGCATGTCGGTTTCGATACCGATGCCCAGCGCGTGGCCCCAATAGTTGACGATCGAAAGCAGACCCGCGTTGAGGATATAGACGATCAGCAGACCCGCGGCGGCGGCGAAAATCCAGAACCAGCTCTGGCTGGGCAGCAATTGATCGACATAAAGCTGGACGACAACCGGGAAGCTCAATTCGAGCAGGCCGACGATGACTGCGCAGCCGAAATCGAGGAAAAACAAGCCCTTATAGGGAGCGTAATAGGAGAAAAATCGGCGCAACATGGTCAGATCGCTTTCAATACCGTCCGGACCTAGCGCGCTTAAACAAGACCCGTCAAGTCAAGTTTTCTGCGCGATCCGGTGCGGCTCGAAAGCTGAGATATTTGTGACCAAAGAAATTTGCAACAGCACCGACGCCAATCGCCGTGCCGTGCGCAACGGCTTCCGGCAGCACGCGCCAGCCTATTGCCGGGAGGGCATGATCGAGCAAGGCGAGCGAAACTGCCATGACCACCACGGCGCCGACGGCATTGACGATGAGAAAAAGCGTAACCTGCAGCGCCATGGGCTGGCGGGAATTGGGAAAGACGTAAGCGCGGTAGAGCGTGAACCCGGCGCTCATGCCGATGAGATAGGCAACGAACACGGCGGCAGGAAACGGCATGACGAGCGAGAGCGGAAACCGCACCAGCCAGTTGATGGCCGCAGCCAGACCGCCGAGCAGCAGGAAGCGCACGATCTGGGGCAGTTTGAGGAAAGCCTGCGGGCTCATATGCCGATCCAGGCGAGAAAGAACCCGAGCGCCAGGCCGGCAGCGAGCATCAGGCTTTTGGGGTCCTTCATGGCAAAGGCGACGGGATCGTCGTTGAGTTCGCCGCGAAAGCTCAGCATCCAGATGCGGCCGATCCACAGGAAGAGGGCGGCGGGCATGAGCCAGAGCCAGACCGAATCCGAATAGAAATCGGCGGCCAGCGCATCCTGGGTGAGATAGAGCACGAGGATCAACACCGAGCCGATGCCGCTCGACACGCCCATGGCCATGATGAAGGGCGCGTCAGTGGTGAAATATCCACGACCGCTGATGCGGCCCGACCCGCCATTGTCGGTCATGCGCTGCACCTCGGTGTTGCGCTTGGCAAAGGACAGCGAAGCAAACAGGAACATCGAAAACACCAGCAGCCAGGGCGAGGCCATGACGCCCACGGCGACGATGCCGAGCACCAGCCGGATGGTGAACAGCACGGCAAGAGTGAAGGCATCGAGGATCGGCTTGCGCTTAATGCCCATTGAATAGGCGACGGTCAGGGCCAGGTAGGCGCCCAAGGTTACAACAACCAAAGGATTGACCAGCGCGCCGAGCGCGAAAGCTGCAATCATGGCGACTGGCATGGCCGCAACGGCGTGGGCTATGGAAATGCGGCCAGCCGCCAGCGGGCGATTGCGCTTGGACCAGTGGCGGCGGTCGTCGGCGATGTCCCAGAGGTCGTTGAGCAAATAGGTCGAGGACGCGAGAATTCCCAGAGCGAGAAAGGCAATACCGGCGCTTGTCCATGCGGCAAGGTCCAGCATGTGCCCGCCCAGCATGAGCGGCACGAAGACCAGCGCATTCTTGGCCCATTGGTGCAGGCGGGCTTCCTTGACCCAATCCTTGAGGCGCGCCGGACGCTTTATGGTGTGCTCGATCTGTGTCAGGCGGGCCGCTGCGCGTCCCACGCTACCGGCGGTTTCGACGAGAACGGCGCCCTTTGCGTGTTTCCAGACGGCAAGGTCGGTCTTGCTGTCGCCCGCATAAACGAAGCCGTCGGGAAACATTTCGGCCAGCTTTTCGGCTTTCGTGGCGCCCTTGAGATTGGTGACGCCGTCGGAGGCAATCGTCCTGTCTATGAAGGGAAAGCGGCGAGCTATCCGCATGGCCAGCAGGCTGTCGGCGGCGGTTGCGAGGACGATTTCGCGGCCCTTGGCCTTTTCGGCTTCCGCGTAAGCGACGATTTCGTCGTTGAGGGGAATGTCGTCGACCTCGAGCGTCACGTGCCGGGCCAGTTGCTGTTTGAGATGGGCTTTGCCCTTGAGCAGCCATGCAACGAGCGAGAACAGGCCGAGCGCGTTCTGCTTGAGATAGGCGAAAACCGTCTCGTGCAGCAAATCGGTGCGGATCAGGGTGTTGTCGAGGTCGAGAACGAGCGGGACGAGTCCCGATTGGACTTGCCGATCGGCATCGATTTGTTTGACCGCAATGGCTGATTTGGGCATCGCACCTGCTCGCTCCGAAATTTCGCCCTTGTTATCGCGGGCGCGGGGCATGGGTGCAAAGCAAACAGCAAATAAGCGTTAATCAGGCGCGACACGCATTTGGATCAAATGCGTAGCAAAATTTACGCTTTGTCGATGTGGCTAAATCAAATGCGGGCCGGATCGATAAAATCGTACCTAAACCTGATTGGTCGCGCGGCCTTTTCTGACCGCGCTCCTAGTTTGATACGAACTTTTCGTCGAACGCGTAGCCCGCGCCGCGCACTGTGCGGATCGGGTCCTTGACGCGGCCTCTGTTGATGGCCTTGCGCAGGCGGCCCACATGCACGTCCACTGTACGCTCGTCGACATAGACATCGGTGCCCCAGACGCCATCGAGCAGCTGCTCGCGCGAATAGACGCGGCCGGGATTGCCCATGAGATATTCGAGCAGGCGGTATTCGGTGGGCCCGAGATGGACTTCCTTGCCCGAACGGCGAACGCGGTGGGTGGTGCGGTCGAGCTCGATATCGCCCGCCTTGAGTATGGCGGCGATCAATTGCGGGTTGGACCGGCGCAGAAGGGCGTTGATGCGCGCCATGAGCTCGGGCAGCGAGAAGGGCTTTACGACGTAATCGTCGGCGCCCGTCGCCAGCCCGCGCACCCGCTCCTCTTCCTCGCCGCGCGCGGTGAGCATGATGATCGGGATACGCGCCGTGTCGGTGCGGGCCCGGATGCGGCGGCAGATTTCGATGCCCGAAGTGCCCGGCAACATCCAGTCGAGCAGGATGATGTCGGGGGTGTTTTCGGCAATGCGCAGCATTGCCTCTTCGGCATCTTCGGCGGTCGCGACGGAAAAATCTTCAGCTTCGAGATTGTATCGCAGCAGTTCGACGAGATCGGCCTCGTCTTCAACAACAAGAACCTGCGGGATCATATAGTCAGCCCTTGATCTGCTCGCGCTTGAAATCCTCAACATCGGATGTCAGCGACTGGCCGGTCGCAAGGAAATAGGCTTGCTCGGCAATATTGGTCGAGTGATCGCCCACACGTTCCAGGTTCTTGCCACAGAACAGGAGGTGCGTGCACATGGTGATGTTGCGCGGATCTTCCATCATGTAGGTCAGAAGTTCGCGGAACAGCGACACATAGAGCGCGTCGACATCGGTATCGCGCTCGACGACGTCGATGGCGATGTCCTTGTCACGGCCGGCAAAGGCGTCAAGGGCCAGTTTGACCTGGCGCTGCACGAGTTCGCCCATATGGCGCAGCCCGTTCTTGAACTGGCTCGACATGCCGATGCCTTCGAACTGGGTCGAGCGCCGGGCCGTCGATTTGGCCATGTCGCCGATGCGTTCGAGATCGTTGGCGACGTGAATCGAGGCGATGACCAGACGCAGATCCTGCGCCATGGGCTGGCGGCGGGCGATGATCGAGACCGCCATCTCATCGATATGGGCCTGCATCGCGTCGACCTTCTTGTCGGCGGCAACGGTTGCCATGGCGAGATCGGCGTCCGAGCGGATGAGCGCGTCGGTGGCGTTGGAAATCGCCTTTTCCACCAGACCCCCCATCTCGGAAATCGAACGGGCGAGTTCGATCAGCTCATCTTCATAGGAAGTGACGATATGTTCGCTATTGGGCATCGCTCTTTATCCTTCTTGTCGCATTCGCGAACCGCAAAACCTGATTTCCTGCGAACGCTTAGCCGATACGGCCGGTAATATAATCCTGCGTCCGCTTTTCCCGGGGGTTGGTGAAGATGGCCTCGGTCGGGCCTTCCTCGATCAGCTTGCCGAGATGGAAAAACGCGGTCTTTTGCGAAACGCGCGCCGCCTGCTGCATGGAGTGGGTGACGATAACGATGGTGTAGTTGGCACGCAATTCGTCGATAAGCTCTTCGATGATGGCTGTCGCAATCGGATCGAGCGCCGAGCACGGCTCATCCATCAGGATCACTTCAGGTCCGACAGCAATGGCGCGAGCGATACACAGGCGCTGCTGCTGGCCACCCGACAGGCCGGTGCCAGGCTGGTGCAGCCGATCCTTGACCTCTTCGAACAGTCCTGCCTTCTGCAGCGACGTCACGACGATTTCTTCGAGTTCGGTCTTGTTGCGAGCCAGGCCGTGAATCCGGGGGCCATAGGCGACGTTCTCGAAGATCGATTTTGGGAAAGGATTGGGCTTTTGAAACACCATGCCGATCCGGGCGCGCAGTTCGACCACATCAAGGCTGGCGTCGTAAAGATTGTCGCCGTCGAGGGCGACTGTGCCGGTGACCTTGCAGCCCTCGATGGTGTCATTCATGCGATTGATGCAGCGCAGGAAGGTGGATTTGCCGCAACCCGAGGGGCCGATAAAGGCGCTGACGGCCTTTTCCGGGATGTCGATCGAAACGTCGAACAGCGCTTGTTTCTCGCTGTAAAAGACCGAAACGTCCTTCGCCTTGAGGCGGGCGGGATGGCCCGTGTCGTCGGGTGTGCGTACTGTCTGAAAACCGGTCTCGCCGGCCGTTGTGTTGCCCTGGTTCATCGGAGGCGTTGCACTCCTGTCCATTGTGGTTTCGATTGTCATTTGCGGCGCTCCAATCGTGTGCGCAGGAAGATGGCGATGGCGTTCAGCAGGATCATCATGCCCAGAAGGACCATAATGGCAGCCGAGGTTCGCGCTTCAAAGAAGTTCCGGTTTTCATTGCCCTGCCAGAGGTAGATCTGCACCGGCAGCGCCGTAGCCGAATCCAGCGGATTGGCGGGAATGTTGGCGATGAAGGCGCTCATGCCGATCAGCAGCAGCGGCGCCGTCTCGCCAAGGGCCTGGGCGACGCCGATGATGGTGGCCGTCAGGATGCCGGGAAAGGTCAACGGCAGAACATGGTGGAACACGGTCTGGTTGCGCGAAGCGCCAAGACCGAGGGCCGCCTGACGCAGCGAGGGAGGCACGGCCCGCAATGACGAGCGTGTGGCGATGATGATCGTCGGCAGCGTCATCAGCGTCAGCACAAGGCCACCGACAAGCGGCGCCGAGCGCGGCAGGCCGAGATAGTTGATGAACACCGCAGCACCGAGCAGGCCGAACACGATGGAAGGCACGGCAGCCAGATTGTTGATGTTGACCTCGATGAGATCGGTAAGGCGGTTCTTGGGCGCGAACTCCTCAAGATAGACCGCGCTGGCGACACCGATGGGAACGGCCAGCACGATCACAACCATCATCATGTAGAGCGAGCCCATGAAAGCGCCGGCCAGACCAGCCGAGGCCGGTGCGGAGCGGCTATCGACATTTGTGAAGATGTGCCAGGCGAAATCGAAGCTGATGGTGCCTTCTTCCCGGAGCTGATCGGCAAGCTGGCGGGTCTCGGGCGAGAGCTGCTGGCGTTCGTCGGCCAGCGAGCGGTCAATGGTGCCCTTGAGCCAGTTGTCGGTATTGGCCGAAGCGAGCAACGACACATCCATCGTCTGCCCGAGCACGTCCGGGTTGGCAAAATAGCGGTCGCGGAGCTGGAAACGGGCCGCCGAGGTGACGAGCGCGAGAATATCGCGCGATTCAATCTCGAACTCGGGGGCGGCCGTGCGAACCGCCGTTTCGACGATGGCGTTCCAGTTTGAAAGGGTAACGTCCCGCTGCCACTGGATCATTGCCTGCTGATAATCGGCCTCGGACGGGCTGTCGGCGCGCTGCGGCTGCGGGCCACCTTCGATCAGCTCGGGATCGAAATAGACTTCGACATGCAGCGTGGACTGCCAGAAGGACGGCAGGCCCTTGGATATGATCATCCCGAACAGGATGGCGACGAAGCCCAATGCGGCGGCAATCGATAAAATGCCTGCCCAGCGGAACATGGTCTCGCTGCGATGGCGCCCCGCAAGGCTCTTGTGAACGCGCTCGCGGTTGGAGTTGCCGGGTTGGGAACTGGAGAGCAATGTGTCGGTCATGGCTATTCGTATTGCTCCCTGAACTTGCGAACGATGTAGAGTGCCAGGACGTTAAGCAGCAGGGTCATGACGAACAGCGTCAGGCCAAGCGCGAAAGCCACAAGGGATTGAGGGCTGGTGAAGTCGGCGTCACCGGTCAACTGGTTGACGATGCTCACGGTCACCGTCGATGTGGGCTCGGCGGGATTGAAGCGCAGGACCGGACTGTTGCCGGCTGCCAGCACCACGATCATGGTCTCGCCAATGGCCCGGCTGACCGCGAGCAGGATCGCGCCGACGACACCAGGCAGTGCAGCCGGCAGCAGAACCTTGCGGATGGTTTCGGACTGCGTGGCGCCAAGGCCCAGCGAGCCGTCACGCATCGTGCGCGGCACCTGGGCGATGATGTCGTCGCTAAGCGAGGAAATGAAGGGGATAATCATGATCCCCATGACCACGCCGGCTGTCAAAGCGCTCGTCGCGTTGATGTCCAGTCCCACGGCGTCGCCGGCGGCGGCGAAGAATGGACCGACCGTGACCAGAGCGAAGAAGCCGTAAACGATGGTGGGGATACCGGCCAGCACTTCGATGATCGGCTTGACCACATTGCGCACGTTCTGGTGCGCGTACTGGGAGAGATAGATTGCCGACATGAGGCCAATCGGCACGGCAACCAGCATGGCGATAAGGCTGATCATGACCGTGCCCCAGAGCAGCGGCAACAGACCGTATTCGCCTGCCGAACCTGTCCCCGCACTCTGGAACCGCGGGTTCCAGGTGGTTCCGAAGAAGAAGTCGAGCGGGCTTATGAAGGAGAAGAACCGGAGGGCATCGGCCAAGAGCGACAGCACGATGCCGATCGTTGTCAGGATGGCGACGGTGGAGCAGGCGATCAGCGCGATGCGGACGGCGATCTCGACTTCGGTGCGGGCCCGCAGTCTCAGGCCGATGCGCCGTTGCGCCAGAAACAGGCCACCGGCGCCCAGCGCGGCGGCTGCACCGATCACGGCAAGAAACGAAACGAGCTGGAATGTCTCAAAGGACCGCGCTGCCGCCATTTCCTCGGGGGCTGGCTCACCGACCACGCCAAATCCGTTGGCAAGGGCCTGGACCCGGCTGATGACGGCCTGCAACTGAACCTGGGTAAGCTGGGCCGTTTCCGGCGGAAGCTGCGCAAGAATGAAGCTGCGCGCTACAGAACTGCTGAACATCGCCCACAGGCCGAGCACGATGATGGCCGGCAGCAGGGCGAAAAGGGCGACGAGTACGCCGTGGTAGATGGGGCGCGAATGCAGACGCTCGGTGCCGCCATGGGCAAGCCTGCGGCTGCGCGACCAGCCAATCTGATAGGAAAGCGTGAGAAGAACCAAGAGAAGTGCTGCGATAACGAAAGCGTTCACGGCGAACTGGTCCTTCCAAGTGGGCCGGAGCGTTGGACCCGGCGCGGACTATAATTCAAGTATGGAGGATCCCGGCGTGGCCGGGACCCTCCGATCTTGCAAGTGCGGCTTACTGAGCCTGGTACTGTTCGGCACCGTTGAAGGCGTCGAGCTGAGCAGCGAGGAAGTCGCTGGAAGCAGGAACCAGACCAGCAGCTTCGAGCGTGCCACCGGCACCGGCCATCTGGTCGGACAGGAAGAAGGCAACGTAGTCTTCAATGCCCGGGATCACGCCGATGTGGGCACCCTTGACATAGAACTGCAGCGGGCGGGAAACCGGATAGTCGCCCGAAGCGATGGTGTCGAGCGAAGGCTCAACGCCGGAAACGGTTGCAACCTTGAGGGTGTCGCGGTTCTGGTCGTAGAAGGACAGACCGAACACACCGACGGCCGACGGGTTCGACTGCAGACGGGCCAGGGTTTCGGTGTAGTCGCCAGCGATCTCGACGACAACGTCCTGACGCGGGGTCAGGCAAGCGGCTTCCATGGCGTCTTCTTCCATTTCCGGAAGACCGGCTTCTTCACAGCCAGCTTCAAGAACGCGGACGTCGAAAACTTCGCGGGTGCCGTGGTTGGTGCCCGGAATAGCAATGAAGATTTCCTGGTCAGGAAGCGAAGCGTCGATTTCGGACCAGTTGCTGTAGGGGTTGTCGACCATTTCGCCATCGACCGGAACCTGAGCGGCAATGGCCTGGTAAAGATGGACCGGCTCGAGAGCGAAGTCGCCCTGATCGATGCCAGTGGCAAACACGATGCCGTCATAACCGAAGACGACTTCACGAACGTCTTCAACGCCGTTGGCCTGGCAGCTTTCCAGCTCGCTGGCGCTCATCTTGCTCGAGGAGTTGGCGATGTCGAGGGTCGCTTCACCGACGCCTTCGCAAAGCTGACGCTTGCCACCACCCGAGCCGCCGCCGGCGACGTTGGGTGTGTTGTAATCGGGGAATGCGTTACCGAATTCTTCGGCAACGATCGATGCGAACGGCAGAACCGTGGATGAGCCAGCGATCTGGATGGTGTCGCGGCTCTGAGCCTGGGCAGCGGTTGCGCCAAAAGCTGCAACCACCGCAAGAGCGGCGCTGGCGTAAAGTGCGGTTTTCATGATTCTGATCTTCCTTCGTGTGTCAGAAGCGTCCGGGCGTTTTGCCCTTGAGGTTTCATGAAGCCGGACATTTGTCTTTGCGGCCTCATCTCGAAAACGGGGCCAAACTAGGACCGGCAGCTAAAGGTTCTATGTCGTTTTCATGACACTTGGATGACATTGCAAGCCATTGGCATCAAAAGCAAAAAAACACCGCGCCCTGTGGGAAACGGTGCATTGGCTACATTTGTGACGAGGCCCGTTCAGCGGGGCAGGAGGATTTCCACGCGGGTCCCCTCGCCCAACTTGGAGCGTATGGAAAGCAGGCCGTGGTGGCGGGCAACGATATGTTTGACGATGGCCAGGCCCAGCCCCGTGCCCTTCTTCTTGCGATTGGCTTCCGCATCGCCGCGATAGAAGCGTTCGGTGAGGCGCGGCACGTGTTCTTCAGCAATTCCGGCGCCGAAATCGGTGACGATGATTGCGTGGTGGGCGCCTGAGCGGCTGGCACCGGCCACGAGGGCGATTTCCACCCTGCCGCCGTCCCCGCCATATTTGATGGCGTTGTCGGCGAGGTTCTCCACAACCTCGAACAGCTCCTGGCGGTCGCCGATGATGGTGACGGGCTCATCGGGCAGCTTAAGTTCGAGAGCCAGGTCGGCGGCCGTGATCTTGGGTTCGAGGGTTTCGGCAACCTCGCGCAGCAGCAGGTTGAGGTTGACCTCGGTGGTCGGTTTGACGTGCTGGCGCAACTCGATGCGCGAGAGCGAGAGCAGGTCGTCGATCAGGCTCGACATGCGCTCGGACTGGCTGCGCATGATGCCGAGGAACCGCCCGCGCGCCGCTTCGTCCTTGGCTGCGGGGCCCTGCAACGTGTCGATGAATCCCATCAACGACGTCAGTGGGGTGCGCAGTTCGTGGCTGGCATTGGCGATGAAATCGCCGCGCATGCGGTCTGTGCGCTTCTGCTCGGTAAAATCGTAAAGGGTGATCGCAACGAAGCTGCGGTCCTCGCCCGGCCGATAGGGGACCACCGAGGCACGATACCAGGTTTCGTTGGGCACAGGGATGTGCAGCTCAGTGCCCTGGGCCGTGCCGGTTTCGATGGCCTTGTCGATGGCTTCGACGAGATCGGGGTCGCGCAGGGTGAAGGCCAGAGGATCGCCGGTTCGGGCACGCGGGAAACGCTTCAACGCCGCCGGATTACGGTAAATCAGTACCGCGCGGTCATTGATGATAAGGCAGGGTTCGGTGAGGATGTCGGAAAACCCCTCGACGGCGGCATCGATGCCGGCAAGGGCGTCTGCCTCCTGATTTTCGGCATCGGAGCTGCGCGAAATCCGCGATGCAATGGCGCTGACGGCGACGATGGCCAGGACGACCACACCCGAATCGAAGGGCGCGAGCCTGCCGAACGCTGCCAGTGCCAGAACAAGAAGAATGGCAGCGGCGCCGACCAGAAAAGGCGGCGCCATGATGATTGGCCGGACCGCCCCGGGTCGCGTCTTCACTCTCTGTCCCGCACTCATTGCAAATGAATCGTCAATCATGACAATGGCCATATCGCGCGTGCATGACAATGGCATGATGAGCCACGTGGCGCCGAATATGACATTTGCTGCACAAAGTGCCGAAGAGGACTTGATCTAAATGGACGGCTTCGACCTCGAAAACCCCAAGCTTGACGACACCATCAAAGATCGGGCGCTGACCAGCGGCGGCTACCCCTACGACGAGGGGCTAAAGACCAAGGACTATGAAAAGCATCTGCGGGCCCTGCAGATCGAGCTGGTCAAGCTCCAGCGCCATCTGGCCGAGACCGGGGAGCGCGTGCTGGCCATTTTCGAGGGACGGGATTCGGCGGGAAAGGGCGGAACGATCAAGCGCTTTCTGGAAAATCTCAACCCGCGCAACGCGCGCACCGTCGCCCTGCCGGTGCCTTCGGACCGCGAGCGCACGCAATGGTATTTCCAGCGCTATGTTACGCACTTGCCGTCGGGGGGCGAAATCGCCCTGTTCGACCGCTCCTGGTACAATCGCGCCGTGGTCGAGCCGGTCATGGGGTTTTGCACACGGGGCCAGACCGAGAGTTTTTTGCACGAGGCGCCGCCCTTCGAGCGGATGATTACCGAGGAAGGCATTCATTTTTTCAAGTTCTGGCTGGAGGTCGGGCGGGAAATGCAGCTCAAGCGCTTCCACGACCGGCAGCACGACCCGCTCAAGATCTGGAAGCTTTCTCCTGTCGACCTCAAGTCACTGGAAAAATGGGATGAATACACAAAGGCGCGCAACAAGATGTTTGTGGCCACAGACACGCCGGACACGCCCTGGACGGTGATCCGCGCCAACGACAAAAAACGCGCCAGGATCGCTGCCATTCAGTCTGTCCTCTGGCCGATCGACTACAGGGACAAGGACTTTTCGGCCATCAAGGAAATCGACCACAAGATCGTCACGTCACCCGAAGGCTTTCTCGCCAAGCAGGGATAGGCTATTGCGGGGCGCAAAACGGGAGGACGCGCGTGAGCCGGATAGCAGTTTCCATCGGCGAAGCCATGATCGAAATGAGCGGGGGCACCGATCGCACCTACAGGCAGGGCTTTGCCGGGGATACGCTCAACACCGCCTACTACCTCAACGCGCTTCTCGCAGAGGGCTGGACTGTGCGTTATGCAAGCGCGGTGGGAGACGATCTCTATTCGCGCCAGATGATCGATTTCATCGGCGGGACCGGCATCGATACCAGCACGATCCGGACGATCGAGGGCAAGCGGGCCGGGCTTTACATGATCCATCAGGCCGATGGGGACCGCCATTTCACCTATTGGCGCGACACATCGGCGGCAAAGCTGCTCGCCGACGACGCAACGGCGCTCGACGCGGCGTTGAGCGATGCCGAACTGATCTATTTCTCGGGCATTACGCTGGCCATTCTTGCTCCCGAAGCCCGCGCGCGGCTGATCGCGGCCATCGGCGCGCGGCGCACAGCCGGAGCGACCGTGGCGTTCGATCCCAATATCCGTCCGGCCCTGTGGGTCGATACGCGGAGCGTTGTCGATGCATTGACCGCAGCGGCAGAGGTTTCGAGCATCGTTTTGCCCACGCACGCCGACGAAGTGCCCTATTTCGGCGATGCGGATGATGAGGCCACCGCCCAGCGTTATCTTTCAGCAGGCTGTGAGGAAGTGGTCGTCAAGAATGGCGCCGATCCGGCGCTTGTGGTGACGGGGGACGGCCAGTGGCGCGTGGGGGCAAGGACGGTCGCCAGCGTGGTCGATGCGACAGGGGCCGGCGACAGCTTCAATGGCGGATATCTGGCCGCACGCCTGGCCGGTGCCAACCCCGAGGACGCTGCCGAGGCGGGGCACGCCACCGCATCGGTGGTCATCGGCCATCATGGGGCGCTGATCCCCAAAGAGGCGCTGAAGCGCGCTTTTTAACGCTTCGATTTCCTGTCGAAGCCCCGACGGATAGCGCGGAGGCCGAAGAAGACGGCGACAAGCGCGATAGGGGAGAGGATCGATATGGCCAGCGTCTTGCTGATCGCCGTCGCCTCGAGCGGACCGGCCAGCGCATAACCCAGAATGCCGATCAGATAATACGTTATGGCGATGGTCGAAAGCCCTTCGACCGTGTGCTGGAGCCGGAACTGGCTGCGGGCCGTTTCGGCGATGGTTTCGAGCACCGATTTGTTCTGGATCTGCATGTCGAGGCTAATGCGCACATTGAGCAGCTCGACGGCCCGCTCAAGCTTTTCGAGCAGGACGGCAAGCCGCTTGTCCATGGCTTCGCAGGTGGCCAGCGCCGGCTCGACCCGGTTGCCAATGAAGCTCGAGAGCGACGAGCCCTGCCCTAACGTGGTTTCGCGCAGCTTTTCGAGCCGGTTGCGCAGGATGGCGCCATAGGCATAAGCGGCGGCGAAGCGATAATTGAGCTGTTCGGAAATCTGCCCCGAACGCACGGCAAGAGCGTGCAGGCTCTTGAGACGGTCCTGAACGGCGTCGGAGGTTTCAACCGCCGAAAGATCGGTCATGACCTCGGTCAGTCCCATTTCAACGGCACGCAGGTCGGGGCCGGTCTGGCGGGCCAGCGGCAGGGCCAGCAGTGCCATATTGCGATAGGTTTCGACCTCGAGGATGCGGCGCAGCGTGATGGCGCGGCGCAGGGGCGAGAGCTTGCCGGCGGCGAACTCGAAACGGATGTATTTGTCCTTGTCGGGCACGAAGTCGGTGGCCAATTGCGCGTGGCCATACTCAACGGCAACAAGGCAAAGGCTTGTGGCACTGAATGAGGGAAGCACCCGCTCGGGCAGTTCGGGCTCGTCCATCAGATCGACCCGCATGGCACCGACCAGTTCGGCCTCGCCCAGAGCGTCCAGCCCGATATCGGCTGGCCAGTTCTCAGCATCGGTCAATGCCGAATACCAGGTGATGGTTATGAACTCGGTGTGAAACTCCCAACTCGCCACCCGCTCAGGCGTAGTGAACTGGTACTGGCGGCTGCCATCGTCCTTGACCGCGTGGCCGGTACGCGCCGCGAACTGGCGAAACTCTTCCATGGCCTTTCGCATGCCGCCCGAGCGATTGGGGACAGTCAGCACCAAGCGGCGCACGCGCATATTGGGTGCAACGAGTTCGACCGGCCGCGCGTGCAGTTCGGCCAGAACCGCCTCGCGGTACGGATGGTCAGCTATTGGAGCGGCGCACATTGTTTCCGAGCCTCAAAAAGCAGCATCGGCCCACCGTACGCCCTCTCAAAAGCCATACCCATGCACCTTTGGTTTGATGCGCGCTTTTGACCTAGAGCACTTCCGCCCTTCTTCGAAATGCGAAAGTCCTCAAGGTCTTAGTTCGGTCGCGCTTCCGAACCGGATAAGTGGATTCCACTTATCCTGGCAACGCTCTAGTACGCCTTGCCTTCCCGCTCTTTCATGTAAGCCAGTTCTTCGGGAGTGGAGGTGCGCCCCAAAGCGGCGTTACGTAGCGGGAAGCGGCCGAACCGGGCGATGATGTCGTGATGCTCGATGGCGTAGGTGAGATAGCTGTCATCGTCCAAAGAACGGAACAGGCGGACCGACTCTTCCTGGACCACTGGCGATTCCGAATGCTGGTAGGGCATATAGGCAAAGAGTTTTTCGTGAACCGAAAGCTCGGCATCGAGCCCGCGCGAAACGATTTCCTGGGCCAGGGCGAGCGCCATTGTGTCGGACGCAAACGCCGCTGCGCTGCCGCGATTGAACTGACGGGAAAGCTGGTCGAGCAGGATGATCTCGGCCAGCCGGCCGTTTGGAGTTTCGCGCCACGTCCAAAGCTCGGAGCGGACTGCCTTGGCGTAAACGTCGCTGAGGCGCGCGGCGCAGCGGGCGTCAAATTCAGGATCGCCCGAATACCAATCTTCCGGCCCGTGTTCGACGAACCAGAACTCAAGGACATCACCGGCCTGCATGACCTCGTCTCCAATCTCGTTTTGTTCACATTTGTGGGTTTCGCCGCGGCATTTGCGCGGCAATACTGGCGGGAACTGATTCCCCTTGGCATGTCGGAGTGTGTCTCACAAATGGTCGCTTGGTCCAGCCAGCAGGATGAGGCCCTCAAAGCCGTCGCCAAATGGCTCAAGGACGAGAACGGGCCGCAGGTGTTCCGTCTGTTCGGATGGGCGGGAACGGGAAAATCGACGCTGGCCCGGCATCTGGCCAAGGACGTCAAGACGGTCAAATACGCGGCGTTTACCGGCAAGGCGGCGCTGGTGATGCGCAAGCGCGGGTGCAAGGGCGCTTCGACCATACACTCGCTGATCTATACGCGGATTTCCGAAAAGGAAGGCGAGCCGCGCTTTGTGTTGGACCCGGAATCGGCGGCCGTCGACGCGGATTTGATCGTCATCGACGAAGTTTCCATGGTCGATGAAGTGCTGGGCACCGATCTGCTCTCGTTCGGCACCAAGGTGTTAGTATTGGGCGATCCGTTCCAGCTTCCTCCGGTGCAGGGCGAGGGGTTTTTCACCGCGCAGGACCCCGACGTCATGCTGACAGAAATTCACCGGCAGGCGGCGGACAACCCAATCGTCAGGCTCTCGCTCGATATTCGCGAGGGCCGCTGGCTGGATTATGGCACCTATGGCGAGAGCAAGGTGGTGTCGCGCCGCGACGTCGATCAGGCTGAAGTTCTCGAAGCCGATCAGGTGCTGGTGGGGCGCAACAAGACGCGGCTGGACTACAACAACCGGATACGGGAGTTGAAGGGCCTGCCCACCGACATTCCGGTCAAGGGCGACAGGCTGGTGTGCCTGCGGAACAACCCGCAGAAGAAGTTGCTCAACGGGCAGATCTGGACGCTCAATTCGATAAAGAAGCGGGCCGGTGGCACGCTGGAAATGACCATCGATCCCGAGGAGGCCGACAGGACCTCAGTGCAGACCAAGGTCCGGGCGCATCAGAGCTTTTTTACCGGCGAGGACGCGGAAATGAGCTGGCAGTTGCGGCGCCAGTACGACGAGTTCACCTATGGCTATTGCCTGACTGTCCACAAATCCCAGGGCAGCCAATGGGACAGCGTGTACCTGTTCGACGAGAGCTTCGTGTTTCGCGACGAGGCGCGGCGCTGGCTCTATACCGGCATCACGCGAGCCGCCGAGCGCATAATTGTCGTCCGGTGATCTGGCTGTCGAACGCCGTCCTCAGTTTTCGGCCGGTTCGGCCTTTTGCAGGATTTCGGCCGCCTCGGGGTTGAGGGCCGTGCTTTTTTGCCGGGGCGTGAATGACGGCGTGGGCCGCGGGCCGCCGGCGTTGCCGAGCATGAGAGCGGCGCCCTCGCGCAATCCGCCGGCGATATCGAGTTCGAACCGGGCCTTGTCGCGTTCGCGGACCTCATCGAGAATATCGGATGCCTCGTCTTCATCGACGCCCAGCGCGACCAGGGTTTCGTAGCCGAAGACGAACGCGGATTCGAGCATTTCGCGGATCTGGTAATCGACACCCAAATGAACCAGTTCGACTGCGTGCTCGCGATCAAAAGCCCGGACAAAGAGCTGTGCGAGGGGGTAGTGAGACTTGACGTGCTCGGCGATCAGGGTCGCGTCGGCCGGCCTGTCGATGCACACCAGAACCGCCGTGGCCGTGGATGCGCCGGCGGCGTGGAGAATTTCGGGGCGGGTGCCGTCGCCATAATAGACCTTGAAGCCGAAGCGCGATGCGGCCTGGATCATTTCCACATCGTTGTCGATGATCGTAACATCGACGCCCTTAGCCAATAGCGGCTGGCTGACGATCTGGGAAAAACGGCCAAAGCCGATGACAAGTACGGTACCGGCCAATCCGTCGGCGATTTCCACACCGTCGAGATCGGGAGCCTGACGCGGCATTACGCGGTTCATGCCGATGATTGCGATGGGGGTGAGAACCATCGAGATGATGACGGTGGTCGTCAGAATGGCGTTCATTTCCGCATCAAGGATGCCCACCCCCAAAGCGGCGGAAAACAGAACGAAGGCAAATTCTCCGCCCTGCGCCATGAGCACCGAGCGCTCCAACGCCTCGCCATGGCTGGACCGCAACAGACGGGCGATACCGTAGATGCCAGCGAATTTGAGGGCCATATAGACAATCACGGCCATGATGATGAACGGGTAGTTCTGGGCGATGACGCCCAGATCGAGCGACATGCCGACGGCGATGAAAAACAGGCCGAGCAGAATGCCGCGGAACGGCTCGATATCGGCTTCCAGCTGGTGGCGGAATGTCGATTCCGAAAGGAGCACGCCGGCCAGGAAGGCTCCCATGGCCATGGAGAGGCCACTGATATTCATGGCGAGAGCGGCGCCGAGCACGACAAGCAAGGCGGCGGCGGTCATCACCTCGCGGGCATGGGCGTTGGCGAGAATGCGGAACAGCGGATTGAGCAGGAAACGCCCCACGAGGACCAGACCGACCAGCGCGCCGACAGCGATTGCGATGTCGGTCAGGCGCTGGCTCATGGTCACCGTCTCGGCCTGTGGCGCGATGAACGTTACAAGCGCCAGAAGTGGCACGATGGCGAGATCTTCAAGCAGGAGGACTGAGACCATCTTCTGGCCGGCGGGAGTGGCGATTTCCCCGCGCTCTTCGAGCACCTGAAAAACGATGGCGGTCGAGGTAAGGACGAACCCGAGCCCGGCGATCAGGGCGACGGTTGGCGATAGGCCCATCAATATGCCGGCGCCGGTCATCAGCGCCGCGCAGGTTGCAACCTGGAGCACGCCGAGGCCAAAAATCTGCTTGCGCAGGCTCCAGAGCCGCCGGGGCTGCATTTCGAGCCCGATGATGAACAAGAACATCACGACGCCGAGTTCGGCGGCGTGCAGGATGGTATCGGGATGGGTGACAATGGCAAGTCCGAACGGCCCGATGGCCAGACCTGCGGCCAGATAACCAAGCACGGAGCCGAGCCCGATACGCTTGAAAATCGGGACCGCAACGACACCAGCTGCGAGAATTCCGACGATCGGAAAGAGGTCGAACCCGTGTGCCGCTTCGCCAGCCATGCTGTCCCCCGGGAGATGAAAAATATTTGGCTACGCTAAGCCAGACCGTGGCCCGCGACAAGGTGATTGACGGCAGTGTATCGGTGTGTTAGTTATATAGCACACTACACGGAAGCACACATGACCCAGTGGCGCGACGACCAACCGATATTTCTGCAAATCCGGCAAAGGATGATCGAGATGATCCTCAATGGGGCGATCAACGAGGGCGACCCCCTGCCCTCTGTCCGACAAGTGGCGACCGACCTGTCGGTCAATCCGCTGACGGTGACCAAATCATACCAGTCGCTGGTGGATATGGGCACTGTTGAAAAGCGCCGGGGACTCGGCATGTATGTGACCGATGGTGCGCGGGCCGCCCTGCTTGCGCATGAAAGGGACAAGTTTCTTAAAGAGGACTGGCCGGCGATTGCGGCGCGGATTTCTGCGCTCGGACTTTCCGCCGGTGACCTGCTCAAGCATGGAGACGAGAAATGACCGCTGAAACTCCAATCGTTTCCGCGCGCGGCCTACGCAAGCAGTTCGGCAAGAACGAGATTCTGCACGGGCTTGATTTCGACATTCCGGCCGGCCGCATCTACGGGCTGGTCGGGCATAACGGTGCCGGCAAGACGACGACGCTCAATGCGCTGCTGGGCCTGACCCAGTGCGAGGGCAAGATCGAGGTATTGGGGCTCGACCCCTTTGCCAACCGCGCCACGCTGATGAACAATGTCGCGTTCATTTCAGACGTCGCCTCCCTGCCCCGCTTCCTGCGGGTGCGCGAACTTTTTGCGCTGCTGAGCAACATCCATCCCAACTTCTCCCAGGACAAGGCACGCGATTTTCTCTCGGGCACCGACATCAAGCCCGAAGCCAAAATCAAGAACCTGTCCAAAGGGATGATCGCCCAGCTTCACCTTGCAGTGGTCATGGCGATCGATGCCAAGCTCCTGGTGCTGGACGAACCCACGCTCGGGCTCGACATCACCTATCGCAAGCGGTTTTACCGGCGGCTGCTCGAGGACTACATGACCGAGGAGCGCACGCTTTTGATCACCACCCATCAGGTGGACGAGATCGAATTCATGCTGTCCGACATCATGTTCATCCGCGACGGCGAGTTGATCGTCCATATGCAGATGGAGACGGTCAACACCCGCTATTGCCAGTTGGTGATAGCCGACCCCACCCATGTGGACGCAGCCCGTGCGCTCGGCCCGATCTTTATCGAAAGCCGGTTTGGCCAGACTGTAATGGTCTTTGACGGTGTGGACCGCGAAAAGCTTGCACCCCTGGGCCAGCTTTCCACCCCGAGCCTTTCGGACCTTTTCGTCGCGCTGATGCAGCGTGAAACCCACAATGCGGGAGCCGCCTGATGCAGGCCTTCATTGCGCTTATCAAACGCGAATATCTCGAGCATCGCGGCGCCTTTGTCTACGGCCCGGCCCTTCTTTTAGCGCTCGTATCGCTGGCGGCTCTTTATGCTGTGTTCGGAACCGATTTCAGGGACGAATTCAGCGGGACCCTTCCGACCGTGCTACGCTTTTATGAGGCGGCCTTCGCTCTGGGGGCAGCGGGATGGCTGGTCTATCTGGTCATCATGCTGTTCTTTTACTATGGCGATGCGTTCTCAGCCGATAGCCGCAACAATTCGATGCTGTTCTGGAAATCGATGCCGCAGAGCGATCTCAAGATCTTCGGGTCCAAAGTGGCCGCTTCGCTGACTGTGTTTCCCGCGGCGATCCTTGCCGCCCTCGCCATCACCGGGCTAATCGCCTATCTGCCGACCGTCATCGCGAGCAATTTCCTCGGCGGCTTTGCGCCACCGACCATAGGGGAAACGGTAAGCGCCTGGCTCAACATCATGGTTTCGGCCATCGTGCTGTTTGCCATAACGTTGCTGTGGTACCTGCCCTTCCTGGCCTGGGTGGGCCTGCTCGGCACCATATTCAAGCGCTGGGCCATTCCGCTGGCCTTTCTCATACCGGCGGTGATCGGGCTGTTTGAACGGGTCGTGATGCGCAATATCTTGCAGGATGGCGTCTTGTGGTCCTTCATCACGGACCGGTTCGAGGTGAAATTCGAGGGCTTCGATTTCGAAGTGTACTTCCAGCAACACTGGCTCGCAGGCCAGCAATGGGACGGGTTGGAATTGGCCACCCTCATGCTGACGGGGGTGGATTGGATCCAGCTTGCGGGCGGGATCGCGGTTGCGGTGATTTTCGTCTATGCGGCCAGCGAGTATCGCAGGCGATACATCCTAACCTGAATAGAAAGGCCGCCCTCAGGGCGGCCTTTTTCTTTTACGCCATTGTCGGCATTGAGAACTGCGCACCCTCCCTGAGCCCGGAGGGCCAGCGAGCTGTGACCGTCTTGGTACGGGTCCAGAACTTTATCGAATCCGTGCCGTGCTGATTGAGATCGCCGAAGGCCGATGCCTTCCAGCCGCCGAACGAGTGGTAAGCCAGCGGCGTGGGAATGGGCACATTGATGCCCACCATGCCGATATTGATACGCGAGGCGAAATCGCGCGCCGTGTCGCCATCGCGGGTGAAGATGGCGACGCCATTGCCATAGGGGTGCTTGAGCGGCAGCGACAGCGCCTCCTCATAGGTGGGAGCGCGCACCACCGAGAGCACCGGGCCGAAAATCTCTTCGCGATAGATGTCCATTTCGGGGGTGACGCGATCGAACAGCGTGCCGCCTACGAAATAGCCGTTTTCATAGCCCTGCAGCGAGAAGCGGCGACCATCGACGACGAGTTCGGCACCCTGTTTATGGCCGCTGCCGATAAGCGAGAGGATACGCTGCTGAGCCGCGCCGGTGATGACGGGGCCGAGGTCGGTTGCCGGATCGGTGTAGGGGCCGATCTTGAGGCTTTCGACGCGCGGCGCAAGCGCTGCGATCAGCCGGTCGGCCGTTTCCTCACCAACCGGGACTGCAACGGAAATCGCCATGCAGCGCTCGCCCGCAGAGCCGTACCCGGCGCCAATCAGCGCATCGGCGGCCTTTTCGATATCGGCGTCGGGCATGACGATCATGTGGTTCTTGGCGCCACCGAAGGCCTGCACACGCTTGCCGTGGGCGGCAGCGGTCGCATAGATATACCGGGCGATTGGCGTCGAGCCGACAAAGCTGACACCGGCAATTTCATCATGAGCCAGGATAGCGTCGACGGCGGTCTTGTCGCCGTTGACGACGTTGAGGATGCCAGCGGGGAGACCCGCTTCGAGCATCAACTCGGCCAGGCGCAGGGGAACCGAAGGGGCGCGTTCGGACGGTTTGAGGATGAAGGCATTGCCCGCCGCGATGGCGGGGGCGAACATCCACATGGGGATCATGGCCGGGAAGTTGAACGGGGTGATGCCTGCGCCGATGCCCAGCGGCTGGCGCATTGAATACATGTCGATCCCCGGCCCGGCGCCTTCGGTGAATTCGCCCTTTTGCAGATGGGGGATGCCGCAGACAAATTCGGCGACCTCCATGCCGCGCACGATATCGCCCTTGGAATCCTCGATGGTCTTGCCGTGCTCGGCCGAGAGCAGTACGGCCAACTCGTCCATGTGGGTGTTGATGAGATCGACAAAGCGGAAGAATACCCGCGCCCGGCGTTGAGGATTGGTGGCGGCCCAGCCCGGTTGCGCAGCGGCGGCGGATGCGATGGCCGTTTCGAGGTCGGCGGCATCGGCCAGCGCGACTTTGGCGGAGATTTCGCCCGTTGCCGGATTGAAGACATCCGCGGACCGGCCTGACCTGCCCACCGCATGTGCTCCGTTGATGAAATGTCCGATGGTTTTCATGCTCGCTCCTCAAAATTTCCGGGCGAGAATGAATGTCTATTATTATAGCTTCAACGTGATAGTTTTCACATTCGATGTGCATAAATCGTAGAGCAAATGAACTGGGATGATATTCGGATATTCCTGGCCATTGCGCGCGAGGGCCAGATCCTGGCTGCGGCGCGGGGGCTAGGCGTCAACCACGCGACGGTGGCACGGCGGCTGAGCGCGCTCGAAGACGCCATGGGGGCACGGCTTTTCGTGCGGCGCACCAATGGGTGCGATCTGACCGCCGAGGGTGAAGCGCTGCTCGAGCGCGCCGAGCTGATGGAGACCGCGGCGCTCAATGCTCAAACGGTCGTCGGGGGCACCGACGCGGCGATTTCCGGGGTGGTGCGGATCGGGGCTCCGGACGGGTTCGGCGTTGGATTTCTGGCGCCGAGACTGGGCGCGCTGCGCGCCCGACATCCGGGCCTCACTGTACAATTGGTGCCGGTGCCGCGCAGTTTTTCGCTATCGCGCCGCGAGGCCGATATTGCCATCACCGTGGCGCGACCGACCGAGGGGCGGCTTGTATGCCGCAAGCTGGTCGATTACCGGCTCGGGCTTTATGCGGCTTCCGACTATGTCAAACAGCGCGGCATGCCGAAGACAGCGGCCGATCTCAAAGATCATAGCCTTGTGGGCTATGTGGAGGATTTGATTTTCACCCCCTCGCTCGATTACGCCCGCGACATCTGGAAGGGCTGGCGATCCGATATCGAGGTTTCGAGTGCGCTGGGCCAGACCGAGGCGGTCCGGGGTGGCGCCGGCATCGGCATCCTGCACGATTTTCTGGCGCACAGATATGCCGAGCTGGTGCCGGTGTTGCCCGAGTTGGGACTTGTCCGAAACTACTGGACGGTGATGCACGAGGACGTGCGGGCGATCAGGCGGGTTGCGGTCGTGGCCGATTTCATTGCCGAAACCGTATCGCTGGCACGCAAGAGCTTCTCCCGAACAGAGCGCGCCTGATTCGAGACGGGGAAGTATGGAACAACAACAAACCTTTGAGAATCCCTCTTATTCTCAAACCCACTCAAACATTCGTGCAATGAACGCGAAGCAAAATGGGGTTGCCAGAACTGTGAAATCAGGCCACCATGATCGTGGTCTTAACCAAGCGAAAGGAGGTGATCCAATGTCTAGTGAGATCCGCGCAGGCGGGAGCGACTTTGGGTATGAGGTGATTTCAACGAGGCAACCCTCGGCGAAATAGCCCGCTCTCCGAACCGCTTGGTGCAAACGGTTCCAACGGTTCAAGTCACCCCGTGTGACGGTATCATGGAAGGACTGTTCGAGTTATCGGACAGTCCTTTTTCTTTTGCCCGCTTGAATGGCGGACGCAAGGCGCCTAGATTGTCCATCGGCGTTTCACGATGGAATGCCGCAACTTTATTGATTTTACGTTCTCAGGGCGGGGTGAAAGTCCCCACCGGCGGTAACAGTTCTTTTGAGCTGAAGCCCGCGAGCGCCTCGCCACAGTGGTGAGGGTCAGCAGATTCGGTGCAACTCCGAAGCCGACGGTCATAGTCCGGATGAGAGAGAACGGGAATTGCGCCTTGCGCGTGCCGTCATCTTTGGATGCGGGGCGCTTGAGGTGTCGTCTCCCGTAACCCTGAGGAAACTGGTTACGGAAAGGACGACATATGAACCAGATTTCCTCTTTGCCCCACGCGCCGGTTCTGGGCGCCGTGTTCATGGTTGGGGCCGGCATAACCTTTGCCATCACCAACATCCTGACGCCGATCATCACCTACCAGATGGGCGTACCCTCCACGGCTGTGGTGTTCTGGCAATATATCATCGCAACGGTGTTTGCGCTGCCGCTGATCCTGCGGATCGGGGTTTCAAAGCTGCGCACAAATCATCCCTATTGGCACGAAATCCGCGCGCTGCTTTCGGCGCTCGGCGTGCAGTTCTTCGCCTTCGGCTTTGCCCTTGGGGTGCCCGTCTGGCAGATGGTGGCGCTTTCGATGACAGGGCCGTTTTTCATCCTGCTCGGGGCAACGTTGTTTCTGGGCGAGCGGCTTACGGTGCAGCGGTTGGGAGCTACGATCACCGGCTTTGTCGGCGCGGTGATGGTCTCACAGATCGGCACCGAACAGTTCACGCTGGCTTCGCTCCTGCCCGTTCTTGCGGCCCTGTGCTGGGGTTCGGTTTCGGTGATCACGCGCTATCTCAGCCGCGACGAAGAGCCTGAATCCCTGACGCTCTATATGCTGGTACTGATTACGCCCAATCACTTCCTGATCGGCCTGCTGCTTGGTATCGCCGTTGCGGTGCTGCCGGCTGGCGCGTTGCCGGCGGGGCTGGCAACAGGGTTCGATTTCCAGCTTCCGCTGGGCGATGCACTGGGGCTGATCGTGCTGTTAGGGCTAGTGACGGCTGGGGCGCAATATTTCCTGAGCTTTGCCTATAAGGTGGCCGATGCCACCTATCTGCAGCCATTCGACGATCTCAAGCTGCCGCTCAATACGCTGCTGGGCTGGATTGTGCTGTCACAGGTGCCGGCAATGTGGTTCTGGCCGGGCGCGCTTTTGATCCTCGGCGCGTCGAGCTTCATTTTGTGGAGCGAGCGCAGGGCGATGCCGACCCGCCTTCAGACCGCTTAGAGCCTGACCCAGCATCCATCGCGGTGGCTGTGCGCGATGGCGTGAACGGTCTTTTCGATGGCCAGCCCTTTCTGGAAATCGATGATGTGCGCCGTCTCCCCGGAGATGGCGCGCATCACTTCGCGGGCTTCGATAATCTTGAGTTCATTGAACCCCAGCCCGTGGCCGGGGGCAGGAATGAATTTGTCATAGGGCGTGTGGATGGGCGCGGTCAGGACCGTGCGGAACCCCTGCTCGCTCGCCCTGCCCTCGCGGGTAAAGATCTGGAGTTCGTTCATGCGCTCCTGATCGTAGGCGATGGTGCCTTCGGACCCGAAAATCTGGATGGCGATGCGACCCTTACGGCCCCAGGCGGAGCGGGAAAGTTGGATGGCGCCCGACACACCGCCCGCAAAGCGCAACAGGATATGGGCGATGTCGAAGGTTTCGACCTCGCGGTTCTTACCGTCCTGGGTTGGTCGAGCGGGAAAGGGTTTGGCGAGATCGGCCATGACCTGTTCGGCGGGACCCAAAAGCGTCGAGAGAATGGATAGCGGGTGCACGCCGAAATCATCGAGCGCGCCATATCCCGAACTGGCCTCGCTCTTCCAGTAAAACAGCGCAGCCGGGTCAGCCATGAAATCCTCGTCCATTTCCACACGCACCGAATGGACCCTGCCGATGGCCCCTTCGGCCAGCAGTCTGCCGATGTGGCGGATGAGCGGGTTCTGGATGTAGTTGTAGCCCAGCGCCGCAACGCGGCCTGAAACCCGGGCTGTCTCGGCCATCCGCTGCGCATCGGTGAAGGCGGGCGCCATGGGCTTTTCGCACCAGACATGTTTGCCCGCCTCGAGCGCGGCAATGGCCATTTCGGGGTGGAAGGCGTTGGGCGTGGTGATGGAAATGATGTCGACATCCGGGTCGGCTATCAGCTCACGCCAGTCGCCGGTGGATTTCTCGAACCCCAGCGCCGCGGCCTGTTTTGCCGCTAGGTCGGCATTGGCTTCGGCGAGGTGGACGAGGCGCGGGCGTTCGACGTCTCCGAAGACCGGCGCGACGGCGTTCCAGGCCAGTGCATGGCACTTGCCCATGTAGCCGGTTCCGATCAGGCCGACGCCGAGAGATGTCATTGGGAAGGGCTCCGGAGAAAAAAGACGGCGGAATATGAGAAAACCCATATTACCGCCGGAGGTTGCTCTTGCCCTTCGCGCTCTCGCGAAGGAGGCCAGAATACGCGCCTTGGCGGGGAAGTTTCAAGGATAATGGCAAGAAAACGGCACGATTTATGTCGCGCCGTTTATCTTTTGTCACAGTCGGTCGCTCTTTGACGGCCGATTACTGGTAGTCGGCAGCGTTGGAAGCATCGACCAGAACGGTGCCTGTATCGACCCATTCCTCGATGGTTTCGCCATTGTTCAGCGCGATGAGAGACTCGATGCCGAAGCGGCCCATATTATCGGGGGCCTGAGCGATCGAGGCGGTCATTTCGCCGGCGACGATGGAATTTGCGGCGTCAGGATTGGCGTCGAAGCCGACAACCATGACGGTTTCGAGCATGGCTGCCTGCTTGAGCGCTTCGACTGCACCCAGCGCCATATTGTCATTGGAGCCGAAAATTCCCTTGATGTTGGGATTGCCGGCCAGGATCGTTTCGGTGACCGAAAGGCCCATGGCACGGTCCCAGTTGGCGGGCTGTTCGGCAACGATGTTGAGGCCGCATTCGCTAAGACCGTCATGGGCACCCTGGGCGCGGGCCTGACCGGTGGACTGGCTGATAAGGCCCTGAAGAATGGCGACGTCCGAGCCAGCTTCGAGGTTTTCGCACATATATTCGGCAGCAAGAGCCGCCCCGACCTGATTGTTGGTGCCGATGAAGGACACGCCTTCATTGGTGCCGCGGGTGTCGACGAACACAACCGGGATGCCCTGCGCGATGGCGGAATCGACCACCGGAGCGAGCGCATTGGGATCGGTGGGGGCCAGCGCGATGCCGTCCACGCCCTGGGCGATCAGATCCTCGATCTGGTTGATCTGGGCCTGAACGTCAGATTCCTGGGGCGGGGCGACAACGATCACCTCGACGCCATGTTCTTCGCCAGCCGCCATGGCGCCAGCCTCGACGGCCGCCCAGAACGGATTGCCCGCACCGGGGCCTTTCATGCCGAGAACGTAGGTTTGCGCCTGAGCGCCGACGGTCATGGCGCCGAGCGCTATGGATGCCAGAAGCACTGCTTTCATTTCGTGGTCCTCCCTTTTTGACCAATCTCCATTTGATTATCGACCATTCCGGCTGGAGCGCACCGGAACGGTGGTAAACCTTATCGCCTCACCGATGCCCTGCGGCGGACCACGTCGATCCAGACCGCGAAGATGATGACCACGCCGATCAGCACCATTTGCCAGAACGAGCTGACATTGTTGATGTTGAGCCCGTTCCTCAAGAGACCCATTATCAGCACGCCAGCGAGAACGCCGAGCACCGTGCCGCGCCCGCCAAAGAACGAGGCGCCGCCGATGATGACCGCGGCGATGGCATCGAGTTCGAGCATCAGACCCGCATTGGGAAAGCCCGAGTCCGTGCGTCCGGCCAATAGCAGCCCGCCCAGACCGGCCATGAAGCCGGAAATCATATAGACAAGGATCAGGACCTTATCGACATTGACGCCGGACACGCGCGCTGCCTGCGGATTGCCGCCAATGGCGTAGATGTGCCGGCCGGTGCTGGTTTTTTCGAGAAAGAACCACAGCCCGACAGCGCAGACCGCGACCACGATCAGGCTGGCCGGAATGCCGGCTGGCGGTGCGAGAAAGCCGAGATCGTAATAGGCCTGGCCCAGATAGCGGACCTCGTCCTGCAGCCCGGAAATCGGGGCGCCATTGGTCACGAGGTATGCGATGCCGCGCACTGCGTTTAGCGTGCCTAATGTCATTATGAACGGGTGCGGGAGCTTGAGCCAGGTCAGGCCCACCCCGTTGACCAGCCCCACGGCGATACCGACGAGCGGGCCGACCATCAGGACGAGCGGCCAGGGCAGCCCGGCGCGGCTGGCGAGGGCCAGCGTCACCATCGAGAGCGCCATTGTCGAGCCGACCGAAAGGTCGATACCGGCGGTAACGATCACCACGAACATGCCCAGCGCAACCAGCGCCAGGGTGGCGTTCTGCTTTAGGATGTTGGTGAGGTTCTGGGGCGTTAGAAACACCTCGGGGCGCGAGAGGGCGATGACCACCATCATCACGATCACGACGAGCACGATGCCGTAGGTTTCAAGGAATTTCGAGAGCTTGGGATTGTAGAACATTGCGCGCCCTCCCCTAGTTCAGCCTGTCATGGGCAAGGGATTCGGTGTGTCCCTTGGTGCCCATGATCCAGCCGATGACCTCGTTGCGGGAGGTGTCCTTGAGTTGGCTCTCGGCGAAGTTGGCGCCCTGATAGAGGGCCATGACGCGGTCGCAGCAGTAGAAGATATCGTCCATGCGGTGAGAGATGACGATCACGGCAACACCATGATCTTTCAGCCTTTTGATGAGGTCGAGCACCTTGCCGACCTCCTTGATGGCCAACGCCGCAGTCGGTTCGTCCATGATGACGAGCTGCGCGTCGAACGCCGTGGCCCGCGCAATGGCCACCGCCTGACGCTGACCGCCGGAAAGATCCTCGGTGTTCTGGGACACCGACTTGACGTGGATATGGAGGTTGTCGAGATGGGTTTGGGCCATCTCGCGGGCCTGTTTATGATCGATGATGGTCAACGACCCGAACCTTCTGCCCGGCTCGCGGCCCATATAGATGTTTTCGTAAATGGGCATGTTTCCGGCCAGCGCGAAGTCCTGATAGACCATCTCGATGCCCTTGCCGCGGGCGTCCTTGGGGCTGGAAAAATGGACGGGGTGACCATCGAAAATCAGCTCGCCCTTTGAGGGCTGATAGAGGCCCGAAAGGATTTTCATGAGCGTGGACTTGCCCGCGCCATTGTCCCCCACGACCCCCAGAACCTCGCCGTGATCGACGTGGAAATTGACGTCGTCCAGCGCGGTGATGGCGCCGAAATATTTGGCGATTCCACGCGCTTCGAGAAGTGCCGTACCGGTGGCGGCCATGTCCCTCTCCCCTCCTCTTGCACAAGCGAAAATAGAACGCCTGATGCACTATTTATATTTGTGGAATGTTTATTCCATTTCGTGCAGAATGCGTCAAGGCCCAATCGAACCGCGCCGGGGAAAAATCGGTGCGGTTTGCGGGCGAAACGGCGATCGGTGGCGCCATTTTGGAAAAAACCAGCAAATGCCGGGGACAATGAAGGGGCGAGTATAGATGGACCGGGGCCGCAGAGGATAAGGATAGGAGAAACCGAGCATGGGGCGTTCCAAAGCGATGGACAGCACAGAGCAGAACGATGTGCCGCGCGATTTCGCGGCGCTGCGCGAACGCGTGCTGGAGCGTTGGGAGGAACTGCCGCGCCGGCTGACCCAGGTGGCCGAATATGCACTCAACAATCCCGACGAGATCGCATTTGGCACCGCGGCATCGATCGCGGCCAAGGCCCATGTGCAGCCCTCGACGCTGGTGCGGTTTTCCCAGGCGCTGGGCTATCAGGGATTTTCGGGGCTGCAGGAGGTGTTCCGCTCGCGGCTGCGCGACCAGGTGCTGGGCTATGACGAGCGCATGGCGCAATTGCGCGAACATGACGCGGGCTCTCCCCGCCCCTCGATGATCCTTGAGGGGTTTGCGGAAGCCTCGCTGCGCTCGATCTCTGCCCTGACCTCGCGGCACGATCCGGCGGTGTTCGAGAAGGCGCTCGATGCGCTCGAAAACGCCGAGACGATCTACCTGATCGGCTTGCGGCGCTCGTTTCCGGTGACCTCATACATGGCCTATGCCATGGGCAAGCTGGGCATAAGGACCATCCTGATCGATGCCGTGGCCGGGCTGGCGGCCGAGCAGGCCAATTTCGCGAGCGACAGGGACGCGGCGCTGGCCATCAGCTTTACGCCCTATGCCAGCGAGACGGTGGCGCTGACGACGCAGGTGCGTGAAGCAGGCACCAAGGTGGTGGCGATCACCGATTCCATCTTTTCGCCCCTGGCTTCGCAGGCCGAAGCGTGGTTCGAGGTAGCCGAGGCCGATTTCGAGGGCTTTCGTTCAATGAGCGCCAGCATGACGCTGGCCATGGCGCTGACCGTGGCGCTGGCCGACCGGCGCAAGGCCAAGGGGGGATAGCGGCGGGGCCACGGGCATCATTGGCGCTGCCGTTTACTGGATCGGATCAAGTCCGGGATGACGGTTGTAGATTGGACCCGTGAGGGGCACTCTAGCCGCGGAACTCACCGGCGGGAACGGCGGCCATGCCTTCCTCGAAATCAGCGCGCAAATCGGCAAGGGTCATCGATCCGAACTGTTCAACGATCATCGCCTCGGCGGCAGCCAGCGTATCGCCGATGCGCGCGTTGACGGACCTTTCGATGATGCATTTGGGGTCGTCATTGGCCATACCGAGCGCAAACATTTCGGGCGAACCGAGCGCGCGGTAAATATCGGCCATGGTAAGATCTTCAAGCGGAACGGCGAGCTCCCAGCCGCCATTGTGCCCCTTGGACGAGGTGACATAGCCCGCCTCGCGCAGGCCCGCCATTGTGCGGCGCACGACCACGGGGTTTGTCGAGAGCATTTTCGCGATGGTTTCTGATGTCGCTGCACCCTCGAGCTTGCTCATGTGGATCAAGACATGGAGCATGCGGGAGAGCCGATTGTCGGTGCGCATGGGCTTTACCTCTGATCCTTGACCTAGCCCGCCGCGCCGCGCCGCGTCAATCGCGGCACCGCTTGCGCATGTTAACGCGAGGCGCAATTGTCGTGCCCTAAAGCGGGAGGTGCTGGGGCCGGGTGGCAGACTGTCGACGGGGGCACTCCGACCGACCTGGCGCAACTTGAGTGAAGCGGCGACATGCCGTATCGCTGGATCAAACCGGAGGAACCCTACCCTTGCGCAAAGCTCTTTTCGCCGCCAGCATCGCCGTTTCGGCCTGGCTGTCGCCCGTGAGCTCGGCGATGGCCGAGACGCTGACGTTGAGCGTCGAAGACGCGGCCATGATGGTCGACGATCAGACGGACCGACCCACCCTCCATATTCATTTGAACGCGCAATCGGCCAAGGCGTTTGGCGATCTAACGATACGCCACATATCCTCAGTGGTTGAGGTCTCGCTGGACGGCAAGGTTTTGACCTCCCCACGCATACAATCGCCCATTCTGGAGGGGTCGCTGCAGATTACCGGCGACTTTTCCGAAGCGGAGGTCGAGGCCATGGTAGAGCGGATCAATTCGGGTGCCCAGCTTGAAGTGCGGGTGGTCGACGAGTAGGCCGCCGGGCCTGCGCAGGGTCGTGTTGTATCGGCGGCACACCCAAATTTGATTGTTTTTCAATGCCATTGCGCTTTGGAACGAAGCGGAGCGGGCTACGTTCGGTCACCGCGGGGAAACGAAGCTGGCTTTTTCGGAAACGGCCAATGTGCAGATTTCGAGACAAGTCCAGCCGTCAAACCAACGGAGACTAACAATGAAAAACGCTCTTGCAAAAACGATCCTGGCGACAACTGCCGGGCTTTTGATGACCGGCACGGCACTGGCGCAGACCGCCACGGCCACCGCCACCACCGACCTCAACATCCGCTCGGGCCCCGGCCCGCAGTTCGAGACCGTCGGCGTGATCGCCTCGGGCGACAGCGCCACAGTGAACGGTTGCGTCACGGATTCGATGTGGTGCGAAATCGATTATGGCGGCACTGTCGGCTTTGCCTATTCAGACTATCTGACCGTGCAGAGCCAGGCACAGGGCGAAGCCATCGTCCTGACAGAACGTCCGCCCGAACTGGTTGGCGTTGCCGAACCCTCCACCACCGCCAATTCGACGGTGACCGGCGCTGCCGGTGGCGCGATTGCCGGTGCGTTGATCGGCGGGCCCGTGGGTGCCGCGATCGGCGCCGGGCTGGGCGCAACGACCGGCGTGGTTGTCGATCCGCCGGAAAGCGCACGCACCTATGTAACGTCCAACCCCATGGAGCCAGTCTATCTCGAAGGCGAAGTGGTGGTCGGCGCCCAGGTGCCTGACACCGTGACGGTTCAGCCTATTCCTGAGTACGACTATGAATACGTCTATATCAACGGCCAGCCGGTGTTGATCGACCCGGCCAACCGGCAAATCGTTCACATCTTCCGCTAAAGGCTGAAGAGTTGGAACAGAAAGGGCGGCCCGGCGGGTCGCCCTTTTTTCGCCCGTCTTATCTGACGGTGACCACCTGCCCCGTGCTTAAGCTTTCGCTCGCGGCTTCGGCCAGTTTCTGGGCCATCAGACCATCATGGCCCGAGGCGCGGGGCGCTTCGCCCTTTTCCAGAAAATCGAGAAACTTGTGGATCTCGGCGGTGTAAGCGGCCTGGTAGCGCTCAACGAAAGAAAAGGGGATCTTGTCGGCGATCCACCCGCCCTCGTTCGCCAATTCAACCGTGGTGTCGTGGATATTGGCGGCGCGCAAAAGCCCTTTGGAACCATGCACTTCGATGCGCTGATCGTGGCCGTAGGTGGCGCGGCGGGAATTTGTGATGACGACGATCTTGCCCGACGCCGTCTGCATCTGGACGCTGGCGGTGTCGATATCGCCGGCCTTGCCGATCTCAGGATCGGTGAGGACGCCGCCCAGGGCGTGGACGGTGACGGGTTCCTCATCGCCCAGGAGGAAGCGGGCCATATCGAAATCGTGGATCATCATATCGCGGTAGAGACCGCCCGAGCGCCCGATATAGGAGACCGGCGGCGCGGAAGGATCGCGGCAAATGATGGTGATGATTTCGGGATCGCCGATTTCGCCCGAGCGCAGGCGCTTTTCAAGGAACGCAAAGTTTGGATCGTAGCGGCGGTGAAAGCCAATCATTAAAGGAACGCCGGCTTTTTCAACCACTTGCAGGCAAGCTTCGATCCGCTCGACCGACAGGGAAACCGGCTTTTCGCAGAGGATTGCCTTGCCGGCGCGGGCGGCCTGTTCGATCAGATCGGCATGGGTGTCGGTGGGGGTGGCGATGAGGATGGCATCGACGTCCGAGGCGGCGATGACCTCTTCGACCGAGCCGGTCCTGGCGCCAACGATTCCGGCCAGTTTTTGCGCAGCTTCGGGCATGGCATCGGCGATGTAAGCGACGGAGGCCCGACCCGACGATGCTATGGCGCGGGCATGGACATTGCCGATGCGGCCTGCTCCCAAGATTCCGAAACGCAGCATGAAACCCTCCCGAAACACGCAATCAACATGGCAACATTGACTGCAAAAACTATGGACTTGAGTGATGTTGAACGCTTTGTTGCTCAACATTTGCACGCCTGCCTTTTTGCGTCACCCTCCAGTGGAATGCAATCGGCAAAATGGAACATATATTCCGAATTGACAGATTTTCGGAATTGATGTTTCAATTGAGGCTGATTAGAAGGGCGGCGAACAAACGTCTCGATCATAGAATTCAGGGAGGCCACGCGCCATGGAAGAGAGGGAGAAGACGCTCGACGTCATCACCATCGGGCGCGCTTCGGTCGACCTTTACAGCCAGCAGATCGGTGCGCGGCTCGAGGACGCTGCGAGCTTTGCCAAATCTGTGGGCGGATGCCCGGCCAATATCGCGATCGGTACGGCGCGGCTGGGGCTTAAATCGGCATGGCTGGGACGCGTGGGTGACGAGGCCTTCGGGCGGTTCATCCGGGAACAGATGGCGCGCGAGGGCGCCTCGACCGAGGGTATCATCACCGACGCCGAGCGGCTGACGGCGCTGGCCATTCTCGGCGTCGAGGACGACAGGCGCTTTCCGCTGATCTTTTATCGCGAGGATTGCGCCGACATGGCGCTGACCGAGGGCGACATCTCCGAGGACTTCATTGCGCGGGCCCGGTCGGTGCTGGTGACGGGCACGCATTTTTCGCGGCCGCACACGGCGGCGGCGCAAAAGATCGCCATGACCTTTGCCAAGGGCTACGGCGCCAAGGTGATCTTCGACATCGATTTCCGGCCCAACCTGTGGGGGCTGGCCGGGCACGGGGCGGGCGAAGAGCGCTATGTCCGGTCCCATACGGTTTCCGCGCGCCTGAAATCGGTGCTGCCCCATTGCGACCTGGTGGTGGGCACAGAGGAAGAGATCCTGATCGGCTCGGGGGAAGCCGATCTGGATGCCGCGCTCAGGGCGATCAGACAGGTCTCCTCCGCCGTGATCGTCCTGAAGCGCGGCCCGATGGGCTGCATCGTCTATGACGGGGCCATTCCCGAAAACATCGAAGACGGGATCGTGGGCGAAGGATTTCCCATCGAGGTTTACAACACGCTGGGGGCCGGGGACGCCTTTATGAGCGGGTTTTTGCGCGGCTGGCTCACGGGAGAACCGCTGGAAACCTGCGCGACATGGGCCAATGCCTGCGGGGCGTTTGCGGTGTCGCGGCTCTTGTGTTCACCGGAAATCCCGAGCTTTGAGGAATTGAGCCATTTCCTCGAGCATGGCAGCGCGCGCAGGGCGCTGCGCAAGGATGCGGCGCTCAACCATATTCACTGGGTGACGACAGGGCGACGGCGCGATTATCCGACGGTGAGGGCACTGGCCATCGACCATCGGGGGCAACTCGAGGGGATGGCGGACAAGGTGGGGGCGGATCGGGACGCGATCGCCGGTTTCAAGCTGCTGGCCGTCGAGGCCGCGGCAAAAGTGGCGGACGGGCGCGACGGATTCGGGATGCTGCTCGATGACAAATACGGCCGCGCTGCGCTGTTTGCGGCGGCAAAGCAACCCAATTTCTGGATCGGGCGGCCGGTGGAACTGCCGGGATCGCGGCCGCTGAAGTTCGAATTTTCACAGGACATGGGCAGCCGGCTGATCGAGTGGCCGGTCGATCATTGCATCAAGTGCCTTGCGTTTTTCCATCCCGACGACCCCGACGACATGCGGCTCGAACAGATCGAAAAGCTGGGCGCGCTCTACGATGCGGCGCGCAGCGTGGGGCGCGAGCTGCTTATCGAGATCATCGCGGGCAAGAACGGGCCTCTGGAGGCCGATACTGTGCCGCGGATTCTGACCGAGCTGTATTCGGCGGGGCTCCAGCCCGACTGGTGGAAGCTCGAGCCGCAGGCCGATGCGGCGGCCTGGACGCTGATCGATGAGACGATTGCGGCCAACGACCCCTGGTGCCGCGGCGTTGTGCTTTTGGGGCTCGATGCGCCGGCCGAAGAGCTGGAAGCGGCCTTTAAGGCGACGGCGGGATCGGCGACGGTGAAAGGCTTTGCCGTGGGGCGGACGATCTTTGCCAGCGCGGCGGAAAAATGGTTGGCTGGGGAGATGGACGATAAAGAGGCGGTGGCCGATATGGCCGGACGGTTCAGCGCGCTGGTGGATGCGTGGGAGGCGCGGGGGCAATGACCGAGACGATCAGGCTGACCATGGCGCAGGCATTGGCGCGGTTTCTCGCGGCGCAGATGACCGAAATCGAGGGCGAGCGCGTGCCGCTGTTTGGTGGCGTGTGGGCGATCTTCGGGCATGGGAACGTCGCAGGCATGGGCGAAGCACTCTATGGCGTGCGCGAAACCCTGCCGACCTATCGGGCTCACAATGAACAGGGGATGGCGCACGCGGCGATTGCGTTTGCCAAGGCCAGTTTCCGGCGACGGATGATGGCGTGCACGACGTCTATCGGGCCCGGTGCGACCAATATGGTGACGGCGGCGGCGCTGGCGCATGTGAACCGGCTGCCGGTGCTGTTTTTGCCCGGCGACGTGTTTGCCAACCGGCGGCCCGACCCGGTGCTGCAGCAGGTCGAGGATTTTGCCGACGGGACGGTGTCGGCCAATGATTGTTTCAAGCCCGTATCGCGCTATTTCGACCGGATCACCCGGCCCGAGCAGATCATGCCGGCGCTGCGGCGGGCCATGCAGGTTCTGACCGATCCGGCCGATTGCGGGCCGGTGACGCTGGCGCTGTGTCAGGATACCCAAGCCGAGGCCTATGATTATCCGCTCTCGTTTTTTGCCCAGACGGTGCACACGCAGCGCCGGGTGCGGCCTGATGCTGACGAGCTGGATCGGGCCGTGGCGGCGATCGAGGGCGCTAAACAGCCGGTGCTGATTGCCGGCGGCGGGGTGCTCTATTCGGGAGCAAGCGATGCGCTGGCGCGGTTTGCCCAGGCCCATGATGTGCCGGTGATGGAAACGCAGGCCGGGAAATCGTCCCTGCCCCATTCGCACCCGCTCAATATGGGATCGGTGGGCGTGACGGGCACGAGCGCGGCGAATGCGCTGGCGGAAAAAGCCGATGTGATCGTGGCCGTGGGGACGCGGCTGGCGGACTTCACCACGGGGTCGTGGGCGCTGTTTAAGAACCCCGGCGCGAAGTTCGTGGCGCTCAATGTTGCTTCTGTCGATGCGGGCAAGCATAGGGCGCTGCCGCTTGTGGCCGATGCGCGCGCGGGGCTCGAAGCGCTCGGCGAAGCGCTGGGCCAGTGGCGGGCGCCCGAAAGCTGGCGGCACGAAGCCGACGAGCGCAAGCTCAAATGGCTGGGCGAGGCGGAGGCTGCGACGGCGGCGACCAATGCGCCCCTGCCCTCGGACGCGCAGGTGATCGGTGCAACGCAACGGACGATGGGCGAGGCTATCGTCGTGTGTGCGGCGGGCGGGTTGCCCGGGGAGTTGCACAAGCTCTGGAAGCCCGAGGCGCCGGGGCGGTATCATCTCGAATACGGCTATTCGACAATGGGATACGAGATTGCCGGAGGGCTGGGCGTCAAGCTGGCCCAGCCGGGCGACGAAGTTGTCGTCATGGTGGGCGACGGCAGCTACATGATGGCCAATTCGGAACTTTCGACCGCGGTGATGATGGGGCTGCGGCTGACCGTGGTGCTGCTCGACAATCGCGGGTTCGGCTGCATCAACCGGCTGCAGATGGCGACCGGGGGCGCGAACTTCAACAATCTGTTCGAGGATGCGCGCCGGGAAGCCATGCCCGAGATTGATTTTGTGGGGCATGCGGGCGCCTTGGGCGCGCATGCGCAGAAGGTGGCGGGGATTGCCGAGCTTGAAGCCGCACTGGCCGAAGCGCGGGAGCGCGGCGGGGTCAACGTTGTGGTGATCGACACCGATCCGCTTGTGACGACCGAGGCTGGCGGGCATTGGTGGGACGTTGCAGTGCCCGAGGTCAGCGAGCGGGCGGATGTGCGGGCCAAGCGTGCGGAGTATGAGGAACAGATCAAGGGGCAGCGGATCGGGTGAGGGGACGTGACTATCGGGATTTCTCAGGCGCTGCCGCGTACTGGATCCCGGCTCAAGGCCGGGATGACGGTGGTGGGGTGGATGGGTTGGAAAACCGGTATAGGTGAGTGGTGGAAGGGCGCCAAGCTGTTTTGGCATGGGCGCGCTACTGCTCCCCGCGTCATCCCGGACTTGATCCGGGATCCAGTACACTCAGCGACAGAGAGGGACGATGATCGATGAGCGGCACTATTACGTTTATATTCTCGCCAATGGCATTGGCGGAACGCTCTATGTCGGAGTCACCAACAATCTGTTCCGGCGTATCCCCGAGCACAAGGAGCGGAAAGCCGATCGCTTCACTGCACGGTACGGCGTCGATCGGCTGGTCTATTTCGAGGCGCATGACACTATCGAAGCAGCGGTCGCGCAAGAAAAGCGGATCAAGAGATGGCGACGGAGCTGGAAGGTGCAGTTGATCGAAAAGGATAATCCCAATTGGGATGACCGGTTTCCCGCGCTGCAGCCATAGGGGCGGGAGATGCGCGGTTCAGACTTTTCGGCGCTGCCGGCTACTGGATTCCGGGTCTTCGCCCGGGATGACGATGGTGTAGGGCTGTGAACACAATGAGAGAGACAGAGGAAAAATGATCCGGATCGGTGCGAACCCTATTGGGTGGTCCAATGACGATATGATCGAGATTGGCGGGGAGACGCCGCTGGAGGTGTGTCTGGCCGAGGCGCGGGAAGCCGGGTTTACCGGGATGGAGCTGGGGAACAAGTTTCCGCGCCAGGCCGAAGCGCTGCGGCCCATTCTGGAGGCGCACGGGCACAGGCTTGTTTCGGGGTGGTATTCGACCGAGCTTTTGCTGCGTGACGAGAATGCCGAGATCGAGGCTGCCACGGCCCATGCGAGCTTGTTGCGCGATATGGGCTGCACGGTGATGATCGTGTGCGAGACGTCCAACGCCATCCACGGGCAGATGGAAACGCCGCTGTCGGAGCGGCCGGTGCTGCCGCACGATGTGTGGCCCCGGTTCGGGATGCGGCTGACGGCTTTTGCGCTCAAACTCAAACAGTTGTACGGGCTCGATCTGGTCTATCACCATCACATGGGGACGATCGTCCAGACCGAAGCCGAGATCGACAGGCTGATGGCCTCGACCGGCGATGCGGTGCATCTGTTGCTCGATACAGGGCACATCACCTGGGGCGGCGGCGATCCGACGCGGGTGGCGCGCAACCATTTTGCCCGCATCGCGCATGTGCACACCAAGGACGTGCGGGCCGATTTGATGCTGGCTTCGAATGCCGCGGACTGGAGCTTTCTCAAATCGGTGCTGGCGGGGGTCTATACGGTGCCCGGCGACGGGCTTGTGGACTTTGGCGCGGTGTTTGCCGAACTCAAAGGCTATGAAGGCTGGGTTGTGGTCGAGGCCGAGCAGGATCCCGAGAAAGCCCATCCGCTGACCTATGCGAAGATGGGGTATGGGCATTTGCGCGGTGAGCTGGAACGCGCGGGGTTTGAGGTGGCGGCTTAGGGTGCCCCCCTCGCCCTCGCTGTCCCGGAGCTAATCCGGGATACAGCGGGGCCAGCCGGACCACTGGAGGGCGTGGCGACGCACATGGACCCCGGGTCGAGCCCGGGGCAGCGAGGGATAGGCCGTGGCCGGAGCGGTCGGCGCTGCCGGTTACTGGATCCCGGATCAGGTCCGGGATGACGGTGGTGGTGAGGTGAGATCGGGGTTGAGACTGGCCGGGCCGAGACCAGGACCGAAAAGAAGGAAGCAAAGTGATGGCTGAGTTGCTCGTCAAACCGTCCGGGGACACCGGCAAGGTGATCGATGTGACGCCGGAAAGCGCCGGGTGGCGGTATGTGGGGTTTGCGCTGCACAAGCTGGCTGCCGGGCAGAGCGTTTCGGCGGTGACGGGGGACCGGGAAGTCTGCCTGGTGTTTGTTTCCGGAACTGGCAGCATGAGCGCTGCGGGTGAAGCGCTGGGCGAAATGGGGGGGCGGCAAAGCCCGTTCGACGGCAAGCCGGCGGCGGTCTATGTGCCGGGCAATTGCGACTGGTCGGTGACGGCAGGGACCGATCTGGAGCTGGCGGTCTGTTCGGCCCCTGCCCGTTCGCAACGCGCCGTGAAGGTGATCGGGCCCGATGCGATGACCCAGGAGGTGCGCGGCAAGGGCACCAATGTGCGCCATGTCACCAATATCCTGCCCGAAACCGACGGGGTGGCGGACAGCCTTCTGGTGGTTGAGGTGATAACGCCGGGCGGGCACACATCGTCCTATCCGCCGCACAAGCACGACCGGGACGCGCTGCCTGAGGAATCCTATCTCGAAGAGACCTATTATCATCGGCTCAACCCCCATCAGGGGTTTGCCTTCCAGCGGGTTTATACCGACGATCGCTCGCTCGACGAAACATTGCTGATCGAGGATGGGGTAACCACACTGGTGCCCAAGGGGTATCACCCCTGCGCGGCGATCCATGGCTATGATCTCTATTATCTCAACGTTATGGCGGGGCCGCGCCGAATCTGGCGTTTTCACAATCAGCCCGAGCATGAATGGCTGCTCGGGGGTTGACGCCCGGCGCGGCTTTTTCCTTGCGCAGCTCCGACGACGAAAAGTGCGGCGCACTTTTCTGCTCGCTGCGAGGCCGGGTGTGGCGTTTCCACAATCAACCCGAGCATGAATGGCTGCTCGATTGAGGCCCAAAAGGGCTTTTTCCTTCCCGCTAAAGGGCGTGTTAAGCCCTTGGCCGTAACAGTTTCCCGTATCGAAAAAGTCGGTGCAGGGGGCAGGGCACTTTGGCGCGCACGGTTCGAAACAGGTTGAAGCAACTGGGACGCATATTGGTGCGGGCCAGCAACATCCCTGCTTTGATGGCCGTGGTGGTGATCGGGGTGGCTGCTGGGTTTGCCGAATATCAGCACCGGGAAATCTTCGCGCAGTCGCAGCGTACGATGGTGCTCGACAAGCTCGGGCTGGTGCGGGCCCAGCTGGAGGGCAAGGTCAATTCCAACCTGCAGCTGATCCACGGGCTGGTGGGCGTGATTGCCACCGAACCCGATATGGGCCAGGTGCGGTTTTCGGCGCTGGCCTCCTATCTGTTCAACCAGAGCAGTCAGCTTATCAATATCGCCGCGGCGCCCGACTTCGTGGTGCGCATGGTCTATCCGCTGACCGGAAACGAGGCGGCGCTGGGGCTCGACTATCGCAGGAACGCCGACCAGCGCGATGCGGCGATGCAGGCGCGGGACACGCGGGAAATCGTTCTGGCCGGGCCAGTGCATCTGGTGCAGGGCGGGCGCGGCTTTCTGGGACGCTATCCGGTCTATTATCGCGACGCGGCCGGTGAGGAGCAGTTCTGGGGCATCGTTTCAGCGGTGATCGACGCCGACAGGCTCTACGTTGACAGTGGCCTTGCCGCGATGGCGGGCGATATCTCCATCGCCATTTCCGGGCGCGACGGGCAAGCCGACAATGACGCCGTTTTTTATGGCGACGCGGCGGTGCTGGAAAGCGATCCGGTGCGCGCCGAAGTGTTGCTGCCATCGGGGAACTGGATCATCTCGGCCATTCCGGCGGAGGGCTGGGGCGCCAACCCGCCCAACACCGCCATATTGCGGGTCGGCATAGCGCTGGCGGCGGCGCTGATCCTCGTGCCGATCGTGCTGCTGGGCCGCCTCAACGAGGAACGCCGGCGGCGGATGATCGAACAGCGGCGGCGCGAAAGCGAGTTGTCGCGATTGTCGCGCCGGCTGGAACTGGCGCTGGCGACGTCGCAGGTCGGCGTGTGGGAAATGAATATCGGCAACGGCGCCCTGTCCTGGGACGACCGGATGAACGAGCTTTACGGCTATCTGCCGGATGGCGGCCAGCGCGGCTATACCCATTGGCGCGACAGGCTGCACCCGGACGATCTGGAACGGGCCGAGCGCGACTTCAACGAATCCATCCGGTCCGGCAGCCAGTATTTCTCCAATTACCGGATCATGACGCCGGAAGGGGAAATGCGCTACATCAGGGCCATTGGCTCGGTCTATCAGGACCCGGGCAACGCGCCGCGCATCGTCGGGGTCAACTGGGACGCGACACCGGACGCCAAGCTGTCCGAGGCGCTGCTGCGCGCCAAGACGCAGGCCGAGGCGAAAAATTTCGAGCTCGAAACCGCCAAGGCGCGCATCGAGCACAACGCCATGCACGACCCGCTGACCGGGCTGCCCAACCGGCGCTATCTTGACGATATCCTCGACATGCACACCAAGCGCAGCGCGCGCAATGGCGGCTATGTCTCGATCCAGCATATCGATCTGGACCGGTTCAAGCAGATCAACGACACGCTGGGGCACGCGGCGGGCGATGCCATGCTGGTCCACGCGTCCGAGGTGCTCAAGGCCTCGGTGCGGCCATCCGATTTCGTGGCTCGGATCGGGGGCGACGAATTCGTCATCCTGTGCATCGGGGAAAAATCGGATGCCGAGTTGCGGTCCATGGCCGAGCGGATCATTGCCGCCATGCGCAAGCCGGTTTCCTATCAGGGCCATGAATGCCGGTTCGGCGTTTCGATCGGGATTGCCGGGGGCGATGTTTCGCTCACGCCGGCCAAGCAGGTGCTGGTCAACGCCGACATCGCCCTTTATCGCGCCAAGGAGCGTGGCCGGAGCCGGGCCGAATTCTTCTCGGAAGAATTGCAGGCCGAGATCATCACCGCCAAGCGTATCGCCGACGATATTCTGGCCGGGCTCGAGAACAACGAATTCGTCGCCTTCTACCAGCCGCAGGTGGATGCCAGAACGCTCGATATCGTGGGCATGGAGGCGCTGGCGCGCTGGAACCACCCCATCAAGGGGCTGCTGGCGCCCGACGCCTTCATGGCGATTGCCGAGGATTTGAACGTGGTCGCGGCCATCGACAAGCTGATCCTCGAACAGGCGCTGGTCCAGCACAAGAAGTGGCGGGCCGCAGGGCTGGACGTGCCACGGGTCTCAGTGAACGTTTCGGCGCGGCGGCTCAACGATGAAGGGTTGATCAGTACGCTCAAGGCACTCGATATCGAACGGGGCACCGTGTCGTTCGAATTGATCGAGTCAATCTATCTCGACGAGCGTGACTCGCTGGTCTCGTTCAATATCGACCAGATCAAGGAACTGGGCATCGATATCGAAATCGACGATTTCGGGACCGGTTATGCGTCTATCGTTTCGCTTTTGCAGCTGCGGCCCACGCGGCTCAAGATCGACCGGCAGCTGGTCATGCCGATCACCAGTTCGCCCGGCCAGCGCAGGCTTGTGGGCTCGATCATCGAGATCGGCGCGTCGCTTGGCATCGAGGCGATTGCCGAGGGCGTGGAAAGCTTCGAGCACGCGAAAATTCTTGCCGATATGGGCTGTTCGGCGCTGCAGGGCTATGCAATCGCCCGGCCCATGGACGGCAATGCGGTGACCCAGTTTGTGGCCAGCCAGAGCTGGCGCAACGCGAGCTAGGGCGCGGGGGTTCAGGTGATGGCTGGCTGCAAGCGGCACTTTGCTGCGCTCCGGTACTCACGTACTGCAAGTACGCTCCGTTCCGGTGCTCGAAAAGCGCCGCTTTCGCTCAGCCCTGACCTGTCCCCCACGCCCTAGTTCGCCTCATCTGACTCTGGGCTTGGCGCGATTGGTGGCCTGGGCGGCGAGGGGATCGTCGGGCCAGTAGTGGCGCGGGTAGCGGCCCTTGAGATCCTTTGCCACGTCGGACCACGAGCCGCGCCAGAAGCCGGGGAGATCGCGCGTGGTCTGGATGGGGCGGTGGGCCGGGGAGAGCAGCGAAAGCAGCAGCGGCACCTTGCCATTGGCGATGGCGGGGTGAGTATCGAGCCCGAACAACTCCTGCACGCGGACGGCCAGGACCGGGCCGTTTTCTGCGGCGTAATCGATGGGGATATTGCTGCCCGAGGGGACGCTGAAATGGGACGGCAGCAGGGTTTCCATCTGCGCGCGCTTGTCCCACGGCAGAAGATCGAACAGGGCGGCGGCGAGGTGATCGGGCGTGATGGCGTCGAGACGCGACAGCCCGGCAATGTGGGGGACGAGCCAGGCCGCATCGTTATGGGCCAGCGCCGCGTCGGACAGGTCGGGCCAGTCAGCGCCGATTGTGCGATGGAGGAACGTCGCGCGCTCGCGCAGGGTGCGCTGGTCTCGGGTCCAGGGGAGTTTTTCGATGCCGATCTGAGCGATACCCCTGGCCAGCATCGGCGCGGCGGCGGCAGGATCGTCAATGGCGGCGGGTCCATCTTCGAGACGCAGGGCGCCGAGGCGGCGCTGGCGGCGGGCCCGGACGGCACGGGCCGTGGCATCGAAGGCCAGCTCGGTGATGGTTTCGATATGGGCTGAAAAGATATCCTCGATGTCGTCGCGGTCGATGGCGATGGCGGCGCGGATGTATGCGCTGGCGGCGGCGCCGGTCATGTCGGTGACGACGAGGAATTTTTCGCGCGCCAGACGCTCGGTTTCATCGATCCGGGCTTGCCGCCCATTGGCGAGACGGAACCGGCCTGGCGCTGTTTGTTGCGCAACGCGGTCGGGATAGGCGCGGGCCAGATGGCGGGCCAGATCGGCGCCCGAGAGCTGCCCCGCTCCGCCGGCGAACTTTCCTTTGCTGCCGGCGGCCTGGGCCCATCGGGCAGCGAGAGTTTTGGCTTCGCTGGCGCGTTTGGAAGCGTCGCGGCGCAGGCGCTCGAAGCGGTCGGCAAGATCGATGGCGGTGCCGCCCAGGCCCGGTTCGCCAGCCAGCACGCCGAGCAGGGCGGCATCCATGGCCGCGCCTTCGGCGGCGGCCAACGCGATCATGTGGCCGAGGCGCGGATGGAGGGGGAGCTTGGCGAGCAGCGTGCCGTGGGACGTGATGCGGGAGTTGGCGTCAAGAGCGTCGAGATCGTGCAGGAGGGCCACCGCCTCGGACCATGCGGGGGCCGGTGGGGGATCGAGGAAGGCGAGGGTTGAGGGATCGGTGACGCCCCAGCTGGCCAGATCGAGGACGAGGGCTGTCAGATCGGCCTGGAGGATTTCGGGGGGATCGAAGGGGGCGAGGCTGGCGGTTTGACCTTCGTGCCAACACCGGTAGCAGATTCCCGGTTCGGTGCGCCCTGCCCTGCCCCGGCGCTGATCGGCACTGGCGCGCGAGACACGGCGGGTTTCGAGTCGGGTGAGGCCGGTGTTTGGCTCATAGACCGGCAGACGCGAAAGGCCGGAATCGATGACGATACGCACGCCCTCAATGGTCAGGGAGGTCTGGGCGATAGCCGTTGCGAGGACGATCTTGCGACGGCCCGACGGCGCGGGCTGGATGGCGCGATCCTGTTCGGCAGGGGTGAGCTGGCCGTAAAGGGGGGCGATGTCGGTGTCGGGGCCGACGATTGCGGTGAGGGCTTCGGCGGTGCGGCGGATTTCGGCCTGGCCGGGGAGGAAAACGAGGATCGAGCCGGTCTCCTCGGCCAGCGCGCGGCGGGTTGCGGCAACCACATTCTGCTCGATGCGCGCGTTGGCGTCGGGGACGATGTGGTGAGTGTGGACAGGGAAGGCCCGGCCCTCGCTTTCGATAACGGGGGCATCGCCGAGCAGACCTGCCACGGCGGCTCCGTCCAGCGTTGCCGACATGACGAGGATGCGCAGATCCTCGCGCAGCGCGGTCGCATCGAGGGTGAGCGCGAGGCCGAGATCACCATCGAGGCTGCGTTCGTGGAATTCGTCGAAGAGGACGGCGGCAATGCCGGTCAGTTCGGGGTCATCGAGCACCATGCGGGTAAAGACGCCCTCGGTGACCACTTCGATGCGGGTTCTTGCCGAAATCTTTGTGTCGAGGCGGACGCGGTAGCCGACGGTCTCGCCCACCTGTTCCCCCAGCGTCTGGGCCATGCGGCGGGCGGCGGCACGGGCGGCGAGGCGCCGCGGTTCGAGCATGACGATCCTGCCGTCACCGCGCCATTGGGCATCGAGCAGGGCCAAAGGCACGCGCGTGGTCTTGCCCGCGCCGGGCGGGGCGACGAGGACGGCACGCGTTTTGGCCTCCAACGCGGATTTGAGCGCGGGGATAACGGCGTCGATGGGCAAGGGGTCAGTCGGATGCATGAAGGGTGTTTAGCAGGACGGGCAGCGTTTGGCAGAGGAGAATCTACCAGCCGCGCGCCAGACCATCGGGGACTTCGTAGAGTTGGCCATCGAAGAGCAGACGGTCGGTGCTGTCCGAAACGTCTGTCATTGCTTCTGTGCACTGGCCGTCGCGCGTCTCTGAGACGCTTGTTTCGGTGTGGGTTGAAACGATGATATCGGCGACGTCGTTGGGGGATTGGGGCGCCATGGCCAGTGTGCGGGTGGTTGCGTAGAACTCGCCGGCGCAATTGCCGTCCCATTCTCCGCCGGTTTGATTGACGATGACATTATCGAGGATGGGGAGGAGCTCAGCCCCCTCGATATCGAACAGAAACAGCGTGGTGAGCAGGAAGGGGTTCACCCGCGAACTTCCCTCTTCGACGATGCGCAGCCCGAAGGCGACGCGGCCCGGCGCGAGTTGATAGAACGCCGTATCGAACGTCACGCTATAGATGCGTATTGCATCGTCGGACATCTTGTCCGCCAGGCGGGTGCGCGCCACCACCGCGTGGGTCCGGCTGTCGAGCACGATAACGTCGAGATCGCCTTGCGTTCCGATTTCGGTCTGATCGTAGATCAGGGGCACGGCGACCAGACGATAGTGCGGATTGGCGGGCCATTGGCGGCACACCATCATCCCGGAGGCATAATCGAGGGCGCTATCGGCGGGCAGCGTGATGGTGCCGCCGTCGACCGAGAATGTCCTGTCGGAAATTTTGGTGCCGTCGGGATAGGCGGCTCTCAGGATCGGCGCGGCGTCGGGCCCGCACTGGTTTTCCTCTGCGGTGGCTGGTGAGGTCGCCAGCGCAAGTGACGCGGCGACAAGCAGGGTTACGAGGCCGGTTCGCAATGGCGCGTTTTTCATTAGGGCGGGTCTCATGGGGGTGCGGTTGCCGTGGCACGGTATTGCGCTGTTGCGCGATTGCCAACTCTAAAGCGGTAACAGTGAGGGGGCTGAACCGCCAGTGCCGGTGGGTACTGGATCCCGGGTCTTCGCCCGGGATGACCGAGGGTGGGAAGGATGGGCCGTGGCATCACACTGCCGCTGTCCCGGCTCCCCGCTTTTGCGGGGACGGGCCTGATCCGGGACCCAGCAGGATCTGGAGGGTATGGCAGCGCACATGGACCCCGGGTCAAGCCCGGGGCAGCGAGGCGTGGCTGGCGGCCCTGGCCCTCAAGCCGTCGTCATCGCCCGCTTGAGCGCGGCGACCATGGCCGCATCGGTGCGTTTCATGCCGGGGGCAACATAGCCCAGATCGGTGGCGCGGCCAGCGGGAATTGCGATGGCCCGGCTGGCCGAGGCGTGGAGATCGGTGACGCCGAGGGCGAGGATGGCTTTGGCGTTGTCGGCGGTGACGCCCGAGCCAGCCATGATGGCGATGCGGCCAGCGGCGTGGGCGATGATGGCACGCAGGGCATCGAGGCTATCAATGGCGCGGGGGGCGCCGCCGGAGGTGAGGACGCGCTCGAAGCCGAGATCGATGGCGGTGTCGATGGCCGCGGGGAAATCAGGGGCGAGATCGAAGGCGCGATGAAGGGTAAGATCGAGGCCTGATGCGCGGGCGATGAGGCGTTTGAGGGTCGCGGTATCGAGTGTGCCATCGGGATGGGTTGCACCGAGAACGACGCCGGGGAGCCCGGCGGCGCGGACGGCGTCGATGTCGGTTTCCATGGTTGCCACATCATCTTGTGAAAAGACGAAATCACCGGAGCGGGGGCGGATCATTGCGTAAACGGGAATGGGCGCTGTGGCGGCGAGAGCCATCAAGCCCGGCGTGGGGGTGAGCCCGCCGACGGCGAGAGCAGAGCAGAGCTCTATACGGTCGGCGCCACCCGAAATGGCGGCGGTAAGGCCGGCAGCGTCATCGACGCAGATTTCGAGGGTGGGTTCAGGCATAGGCAAACCGATCCAACCCCAGCAGAGCGGCGCCGACAAGACCCGGTTCCATGGCGCATTGGGCGGGCACGATCAGGGGGCGTTCGAGTTTGCGCAGAATGCGCGAGCGTACGGCGAGATCGAGCGCGGGAATGAGCCCGGGCGCTCCCGCCATGCCGCCGCCGACCGGAACGATGGACGCGCCGGTGATGTTGACGGCGAGGGCCAGCGGTGCGGCGACCAGATCGACATAGATATCCATTGTGCGGATGGCCGCTTCGTCACGCCCGGCCCAGCCGACGACGATTTCGCGGCTGTCTCGCGCCTGGCCGGACAGATGCATGTGCAGCTTTTCAAGCCCGCGCGCCCCGCCCACGGTATCGACGCACCCCATGCGGCCGCAGCCGCACTGAAAATGGGGGATGGCGGTGGGCGGATCGCCGGCGGTCGTTGCAAGGATCGTCCCATGGCCCCATTCGCCCGCGTAGCCGCCGCGGCGGTTGGCAAGCCGGCTCTCGACAACAAGACCACCGCCGACCCCGGTGCCAAGGATGATGCCGAACACGACATCATGGCCCTGCCCCGCCCCGAGCCCTGCTTCGGCCAGCGCAAAGCAATCTGCATCATTGGCGATAGCGACGGGGAGATCGAGCGCTTCGGACAAATCGGCATCGAGGACGCGGCCATCGATGCAGGGCACGTTGGCGCAGATCATCTTTCCGGTCTCGATATCGACGACGCCGCAGATGGAAATCGAGATGGCATCGGGGCGCTCGGGCGCGGCGGCAAGGATGCCGCGCAGCGTTTCGACGAATATGGCGAAATCATTTCGCGGCGTTTCGATGCGCCCCATCTGGGAGATGGAGCGGGCATCATGTGCAAAAGCCGCCTTGATGGCGCTGCCGCCGATGTCGAGTGCAAGGATCATGGATTGAGCCTAGCCGTGGATGGCGTGCGGGCAAGGGGAGATTTCGTCAAAAGCGGAGAATTGCCGATTTTGGCGGGTGGGCGTGGAGCAAAACAGCGGCAGCATTTACCATCGCTGTCCCGGACTTGATCCGGGACCCGGCAGAGTTGCCGAGCCACTGGAGGGTGCAAACACCCTACTCCGCGGCTGCCCTGCCGTCGGGGGTTTCGGCGGGGGCGTTGGCGTCGCCGGGGGCGGTTTCGCAGGCGAGGTCGGGGAAAGCGGCGATGCGGCGGGACGAGAAATCCTCGCGCAGGACGATCAGGCCGCGGTCCTCGAAATAGGTGAGGAGGCGGCGGGCGCGCGAGGCCGAGTGCGAACCATAGGCGCGGGCCAGCGTCGCGTCGGACGGACAGGGGAGCTTTTCCACCGCCGCCCGGGCAACCATCAGGAACACGCCCTGGAGATCTTCGGGGAGCGAGCGTGCGAGATCGAGCGCGGCCTGCCAGCCATCTGACTGGGCGCCGGCGGTATCGACCCCGGCGCGGGCGACGGCGAAGCGGCGCTTGAAATCGCTAAGATCGGGCGGAGTGCCCGGCACGCGGCGAATGCGGCAGCGCACCAGGAAATCCTGATAGAGCACGGCGACCGAGCGGAAGCTGGCGTCAGGGTCCTCGAGGATTTCGGCCAGCACGGCATCGATTGAGGCGGCGCGTTCGGCCTCGTCGATCTCGGGGAACAGGCTTGCCGGTTCGGGCTCGGCTTTCGGCGCGGGCTGGCTCAATTGGGCCAGAATATCGGCTGTGGGGCGCGGGGCGGGCTGGACGGTGCGGCGCGGGATGGGGCGGGTTTCTTCCTCGGCGCCGGGGGTAAAGATCAGATCGGCGGCGTCGGCCCCGGTTTCGGGGAGCGGCATCAGTTTGGGCGATGTGGAGCGGGCGCTGGTTTCAACCGAACCGATGCGGATGGGCAGCGGGCGGCGTGACAGCGCAGGGCCAAGGGCAACGAAATTGCCCTTTTCGAGATCGCGGAACATTTCGGTGCCGCGCCGGTCCATACCGAGCAGATCGCCGGCGCGGGCCATATCGATATCGAGGAAGGTGCGGCCCATCAGAAAATTCGACGCTTCGGCGGCGACATTCTTGGCCAGCTTGGCCAGACGCTGGGTGGCGATGACGCCTGCCAGCCCGCGCTTTCTGCCACGGCACATCAAATTGGTCATGGCGCCGAGGGACAGCTTGCGCGCTTCGTCGGAAACTTCGCCGCCCGAAGATGGAGCGAAAAGCTGGGCTTCATCGACAACGACAAGCATGGGATACCAGAAATCGCGGTCGGCATCGAAAAGGCCGCCAAGGAAGGCGGCGGCGGCGCGCATCTGGGCTTCGGCCTCCAGCCCCTCGAGCGAGAGGACGACCGAAACGCGGTGCTGGCGGATGCGGCCCGCGATGCGGGTCAATTCATGCTCGGAGCGATCGGCCTCGACGACCACATGGCCGAATTTATCGGCAAGGGTCACGAAATCGCCCTCGGGGTCGATGACGCATTGCTGCACCCAGGGCGCGCTCTGTTCGAGGAGGCGCCGCAGAAGATGGGATTTGCCCGAGCCCGAATTGCCCTGCACGAGCAGGCGGGTGGCCAGCAATTCCTCGAGATCGAGCTTTGCGGGCGTCGCCGTTTTTGTCGTGCCCATGTCGATTTCGACGGTCATCGCCTTTTGCCTGCTCCGAGTTGGTTGGTGATTCGAGATGGCGTGCAGCTGGGAGCCGCGCAACCCAATCTAATGGGAGTCGCCCGCAACGCAAACTCTGTCTGACCCGTCTTGAATAAGTATATTTTCTATACTATTTTTAGCCATGATGTTCGAATATGATCCGGACAAGAGTGCTGCCAACCTGGAAAAGCACGGAATCGACTTCGAAGCCGCGCAAGCGTTATGGGCAGACGAGCTTTTGCTCGAAATCCCTGCTCGGACCGCCGATGAGACTCGATTTCTCGTAATCGGACGGATCGGCGAGCGACACTGGGCCGCAATCATCACATATCGGCGTGAAGCCATTCGCATCATATCGGTGCGCCGCGCCCGAAACCAGGAGATCGCATACTATGAAGGCCACTGAATTCGATACCAAATTCGAGGCGGGCGACGATATCGAAGACGTTCTGGACCTTTCGCGGGCTCGCCGGCCCAATCTTGAATCGCGCCGCGTCAATGTCGACTTTCCGGCGTGGGTCGTGGAAGGGCTGGACCGTCAGGCAAAGCGGCTTGGGGTTACGCGGCAATCGCTCATCAAGATGTGGATAGCACAAAAGCTTGAACACCCGGTCGATGGCGGTCCCAAACTTTGACCTCACCGGCCAAATCAGCCTAAATTTTACATTCATTCTGGATTGAGTCGTCTTTATGCCTATGCGCTTTTGGTCCCGGTTTTTCGCCAAGGACCCCGCCGAGCCGGTGGGGCCGCAATTTGGCGCGCTGCCGTACAGGATCGTGGACGGGCAATTGGCGGTTTTGCTCATAACGTCACGGGGACGGGGCAAGTGGATATTTCCCAAGGGCTGCCAGATGGACGGCAAGACGCCATGGGAATGCGCGGAACTGGAAGCCTATGAGGAAGCGGGCGTCGTGGGCGAGATCGAGACGACGCCGATCGGCTCCTATTTCCTGCCGGTGACCGAGGAACGTCCGCAACCCATCGAGGTGCTGATGTATCCGCTGCTGGTCACCGATCAGCGCGAGGACTGGAAAGAGATGGGGCAGCGCTATCGCCATTGGGCGGTGTTGCCCGAGGCCAAGCGGCTGATTACCCATGACGGGCTGGCCGATGTGGCCGTGGCGCTGGCGCAGCGCGAGACGTCTCGTTCTGTCTCACGGCGCGCACCGCTGCAGGCATGACGCGCTAAAACCGCGCTATGCCCTTCGCTGCGCCTGCGACGGCGCGGCCAAAAAGTTGGCCGGGGTCCTCATTTCGTTCGTCCATGCTGTCTCACGGCGCGCACCGCTGCAGGCATGACGCGCTAAAACCGCGCTATGCCTTCCGCTGCGCCTGCGACGGCGCGGCGCAAAAAGTGCGCCGGGGTCCTCACTTCGTTCGTCCATGCTGTCTCACGGCGCGCACCGCTGCAGGCATGACGCGCTAGAGGCCAAACAGCGCCACCATGGTCCAAAAAATCAGGCCGGCCAGCAGCGCGGAGGCGGGGACGGTAATGATCCACGCAGCGCCGATGGACAAGACGTGCTGGCGGCGGACCAGGTAGCGGCGCCGGCGTTTCTGGTAATTGGTGACGGCCTCTTCGGCGGTCTTGTTGAGGTGGCTGGTGCGCAGGAAGATACCTTCGGGGCTGACGGCCTTGTTGCGGATGCCCTGGTTGGAAAACCCTTCACGCAGGAAACCCACCCCGAACACAGCGCCCACCGCAATATGGGTCGAGGAGACCGGCAGCCCGAGCGCCGACGCGACAAGAACCGTGGCCGCCGCCGAGAGGGCAACGCAATAGCCGCGGATTTCGTTGAGCTTGGTGATTTTCTCGCCCACAGTGCGGATGAGGCGCGGGCCGAACAGCGCCAGCCCGAGCGCCAGGCCCAGCGCCCCGATGGCCAAGACCCAGATCGGCAGGGCAACCGAACCGCCGACCTCACCCCCCTGCTGCACTGCCGAAACGATGGCGGCGAGCGGGCCGACGGCATTGGCCACATCGTTGGCGCCGTGGGCGAACGACAAAAGGGCTGTTGCTAGGATCAGCGGCAGGCGAAACAGCGTGCCCACCTGCTTGCTGGAATTGTCCATGCCCTCGGTGCGCGCCATGACCCATGGCTGGGCAGTATACCAACCGATACCACCGGCCAGAAGGCCGATGAGCAGCACGATATGGCCTTCTGGTTTCCAGATACGCGACAGGCCCTTGGTGGCCATGTACATGGCAAAGACGCCCACCATGACCCCGACCAGAACCGGCACCCACACCCGCGCGGAAACCACTTTTTCCTTTTGGCGCAGAATGGTGAAATTGACGATGGTGAGCAAGATTGCGGCCAGCAGGCCGCCCATGACGGGCGATATTACCCAGCTGGCGGCGATCATGGCTATGGTCGGCCAGACGATTGCCGACATTCCCGCCGCCGCGACACCGGCCCCGACGACGCCGCCGACCACCGCATGGGTGGTGGAAACCGGCGCACCGATGATGGTGGCCAGATTGACCCAGAGCGCCGAGGACAGCAGCGCGGCCATCATGACCACTATAAAGGCAGTGCCATCGATGTGCGCGCCGGGCACGATGATGTCGCGCGAGATGGTGCCGACCACATCGCCACCGGCCAGAAGCGCCCCGGCCGCCTCGCAAATGGCCGCGATGGCCAGCGCGCCGGTCATGGTGAGTGCCCGGGACCCGACAGCCGGGCCCATATTGTTGGCCACGTCGTTGGCCCCGATATTGAGCGCCATGTAGGCGGCAATGACCGTGGCGATGATGACCAGATAGCTCAGGGGACCCGAAGAGACGGCAAAGGCGGCCCAGACGAGGGCGGCGAGCAGGAAGACAAGTGCGATGCCGGGCGCAGCCATGGCACGCGAGTTGTCCTGGGTTGCCTCATGCAATTGCTGGACGCGCTTGAGATCCTTGTCGATTGCTGACTTGGACATGGCACTCCTGGGGGGAACTTGTCGGATTTGTTCTGGCCATATCGAACCTGACACGGCTTGGCCACAGCCATTATGACGTTTCCGTCATTAAAGGTGCCTGTTGAGGTCTGTTTTACTGCGTCTGCGCAAAACCGCCACACCCTTTAGCAATTGTCTGGCCGCGGAGCCCCAATCGGGGTTACCATTTGGCCAAGTGTTCAGGGACGACCGCCATAGATGGCAGATAACAAGCACAAGAAAGACTGGCGCGCGCGGTTGCGGGACGCCGTCTGGCCCCGCATGGGTCTCAGGCGGTATTTCACCTATTTGCAGAAGCGCGTGTTGCGGCTGACCGCAAGCCCGCACGCCATCGCGGCGGGCGTTGCCTCGGGCGCGGCGGTTTCGGTGTTTCCGCTGATCGGGGTGCATTTCTTTTTAGGATTCATCCTGGCGTTCGTGACGCGTGGCAACATGCTGGCCGCCGCGATCGGCACGGCCTGGGGCAACCCCATAACCTTCCCGCTGTTTTTCTCGCTGAGCTTCCAGTTCGGTTCGTCGATCCGCGCCGCGCTGTTTCCCGACGACCCGGCGGCGGTCATGCGCCACGCGGACACCACGGCGCTTTCAGGTGGGCTGTTCTCGCTCGATCTGGCGACCATTCTGCCGCTGTTTCAGACAATGATGGTCGGCGCCCTGCCGATTGCGCTGTTCTGCTGGGTGTTCTTTTACGTGATCGTGCGTGGACTGGTGGGCGGGTTCCAGACTGCGCGCAAAGCCCGTCTGGAACGCCGCCGGGCCCGACAGGAGCGGGCCGCACCACGCAACGCGGTGCGGGGCTAAATCCAAAAAAGACGCGGGAGCACAAATGGTTCAGTCGGTTTTTCACCTAGCCTATCACGTGACCGATCTCGATGCCGCACGGCGATTTTACGGCGGCGTACTGGGATGCGCTGAAGGGCGCTCGACCGATACGTGGGTCGATTTCGATTTTTTCGGGCATCAGATTTCGCTGCATCTGGGCGAGCCGTTCAAAACGACGCGCACGGGCAAGGTGGGCGAGCACATGGTGATGATGCCACATCTGGGCGTGGTGCTTGCGCTAGATGACTGGAAGGCGCTGGCTGGCCGGCTCGAGACCGCAGGGATTGGTTTCGATATTCCCCCGGTGGTGCGGTTCGAGGGCGAACCGGGCGAACAGCGGACCATGTTCTTTGCCGATCCATCGGGCAACCCGATCGAAGTGAAGGGCTTTGCCGATTTCGCCGGTGTGTTTGCAAAGTAGCCTACCGTCGACCGGCCACCTCCCGAACCGCGGCGATGAAGGCTCCTGTGGGGAGGTCGATTTCGGCGCCAGCCCGCGTCGTGATGCCGATCGCGCCGTAGCTGGCGGACATATCGACATCGAGCGCGACCAGCGCGCCCGATTGCAGACCGGCGGCAACCACCGAGCGGGAAATGAACCACACAGCATCGCTCAGACACGCATAGGCGCGGCCGAAGGAATTTGAGACGGTTTCGATCTCACGCGGCAGGCGGGCGATGCCGGCGGCGAGCAGCACGGTTTCGACGGTCTGGCGGATGATGGCGCCGCGCGGGGGCACGAGCGCGGGAAAAGGTTCGACCATGCGCAGCGAAGGCACGGTTTCCGTCAAGAGCGGGTGGCCGGGGCGGACGGCGAGGACAAGCGGCTCGGAATAGAGGTGCTCGAAGGTCAGGCCAGCCATCACTTCGGGGGCCGGCATGCGGCCAACCACCAGATCGATACCACCGGCGCGCAGCAGGCCGAGAAGGTGGGGACTGGGGCCGCTCTCCACATGCACACGGGCGGCGAGCGGGCCGGCAGAAAAGCGGGCGACGGCGCGCGGCACCACGTCGACCTCGACGGTGGGAAGCGCGCCGAGCCGCACCACGGCATCAGCATGGCTGGCAAGGGAGACCGATTCAACACCCTGCCGCAGCGCCGCGAGGGCCGCGTTGGCATAGCGCAGGAACAACGCGCCGAACTCGGTGAGCGCCAGCTTGCGGCGCGTGCGGTCGAACAGGGCAACGCCAAGGATGTCCTCGAGCTCGGCCAGCGATTTGGAAATGGCGGGCTGGGACAGGCCCAGTGCCTCGGCGGCGGGCACCACGCCGCCCTGCCTGTCGGTTTCGACAAAGCAGGAGAGATGGCGGAGTTTAATGCGCGGGTCGAGGAGAGGGTGGGGCGGCAAACTCGGCCATCCTTGTATTCTTTTCAGTTATATATTGATCCACATTTATCATTTTACCCTGCCCTTTCGCCAGTGTTTATTACGCCATCGGTTATAAGACTGTTTTCCAGGGTGGAGACCAATGAGCAAAATCATGCCGCTCGATCAGGCGGTGCGCGGGAACCTTAAAGACGGCGATACGGTCGCCTTTGAAGGCTTTACGCATTTGATCCCGCACGCGGCGGGCCATGAAGCGATCCGGCAGGGGTTTAGGGATCTCACTCTGATCCGCATGACGCCCGACATCATCTATGACCAGATGATCGGCATGGGCATGGCGAAGAAGGTCATATTCTCCTATGCGGGCAATCCGGGCGTGGGCCTGTTGCGCCGCATGCGCGACGCCATCGAAAACCAGTATCCGCGGGCCATCGAAACGGTCGAGCATTCGCACGCTGCAATGGCCAACGCCTATGCGGCGGGCGCTGCGGGCCTGCCTTGCGCTGTGTTTCGCGGCTACAAGGGCGCCGATCTGCCCAAGGTCAACCCCGATATCAAATCGATCATTTGCCCCTATACCGGCGAGGAACTGGCGACGGTGCCGGCGCACAATCCCGATGTCGCCTTCATCCATGCCCAGAAGGCCAATGAAAAGGGCGACGTGTTGATAGAGGGCATTGTGGGCGTGCAGAAGGAAGTGGCGCTGGCGGCCAAAAAGGTCGTGGTGACGGTCGAGGAGATCGTGCCCGATTTTGCCGGCATGCACCCCAACCTTTGCATCCTGCCGCACTGGACGGTGACGGCGATTGCCAAGGTCAAGGGCGGTGCGCACCCGTCCTATACCCATGGCTATTACGCGCGCGACAACGCTGCATATCTTGCCTGGAACGAGATTTCGGCCGACCGCGACCTGTTTGCCAAATGGATGGACGAGAATGTTTTGAACGCGACGCCCGAGGCGTTCGCGGATCGTGTGAAGGGGCTTTGAGATGGCCGATTTTACCCCAACCGAAATGATGACCATTGCCGCCTCGCGGGCGCTGTCCTCCAAGGACGTGTGTTTCGTGGGCATCGGCGCACCCTCGGCGGCGTGCAATGTGGCGCGGCTGACCCATGCCCCCGACATCACGCTGATCTATGAAAGCGGCACCATCGGCACGGCGCCCGACGTGCTGCCGCTTTCGATTGGCGATGGCGAATTGTGCGAGATGGCAGTTTCGACGGTCGCGGTGCCGGAAATGTTTCGCTACTGGCTGCAGGGCGGGAAGATTTCGGTCGGGTTTCTCGGTGCGGCTCAGATCGACAGATTCGGCAATATCAACACAACAGTGATCGGCGATTACGACCACCCCAAGGTGCGCCTGCCGGGCGGCGGCGGGGCGCCGGAAATCGCGACCTCGTCGGGCGAGATCTACATCACGCTCAAACAAGCGACCCGCTCGATGGTGGAAAAGATCGACTTTTTCACATCGTTCGGCCACGGCGAAGGCGGCGATCACCGCCAGCGGCTGGGGATTACGACCAAGGGCCCGACGCTCTTGATTACCGATCTGGCGATCTGGAAACCCGATCCCGAAACCAAGGAATTCACTGTGGTTTCGCTGCATGAGGGCGTGACGCGCGAGATGGTGCAGGAGACCTGCGGGTGGACTGTGAAGTTTGCCGACAACCTCGAGGAGACCCCTCCCCCCAGCGAGATTGAACTCAAAACCCTGCGCGATCTGCAGGAGCGCACCAAGCGGGCCCATGCGGGCGGAAAGGCGGCGTGATGACCGAGGCTTACATCTGCGACTATATCCGCACGCCCATCGGGCGGTTTGGCGGCGCGCTGGCCAAGGTGCGGCCCGACGATCTGGGCGCGCTGGTGCTCAAAACGCTGGTCGAGCGCAATCCATCGGTGGATTTCGAAGCGGTCGAGGACGTGATCTTCGGCAACGCCAACCAGGCGGGTGAGGACAACCGCAACGTGGCGCGCATGAGCCTGTTGCTGGCCGGGTTGCCGGTGACGGTGACCGGCACGACCATCAACCGGCTGTGCGGCTCGGGGCTCGATGCGGTTCTGATGGCGGCGCGGGCCATCAAGGCGGGAGAAGCCGATCTGATGATCGCGGGCGGCACGGAATCGATGAGTCGGGCGCCGTTCGTGATGCCCAAGGCCGAGACGGCGTTTTCGCGCAATGCGGAGATCTATGACACCACCATCGGCTGGCGGTTCGTCAACCCGGCCATGAAGGCGCAATATGGTGTCGATTCCATGCCCGAGACAGGCGAGAACGTTGCCGAAGACTATCAGGTTTCGCGGCAGGAACAGGATGCCTTTGCGGTGCGCAGCCAGAACAAGGCGGGTGCGGCGCAGGAAAACGGGCGGCTGGCGAAAGAAATCGTCGCGGTGACCATTCCGCAGCGCAAGGGCGATCCGGTCGTGGTGGACCGCGATGAGCATCCCCGCGCCACAACGCTGGAAACGCTGGCCAAGCTGCCGACGCCCTTCAAGAAAGAGGGCGGCACGGTGACGGCGGGCAATGCATCGGGCGTCAATGACGGCGCCGCGGCGCTGATTATCGCGTCCGAAGCTGCGGTGAAAAAATACGGGCTGACGCCGATTGCGCGGATCGTCGGCGGCGCGACGGCGGGGGTTCCGCCGCGGGTGATGGGCATTGGGCCCCTGCCCGCCTCGCAAAAGCTGATGGCGCGGCTGGGATTGAGCGCTGGCGATTTCGATCTTGTCGAACTCAACGAGGCGTTCGCAAGCCAGGGGATCGCCGTGCTGCGCGGGCTGGGGATCGCCGAGGACGCCGACTTCGTCAACCCCAATGGCGGGGCGATTGCGCTGGGGCATCCGCTGGGCATGTCGGGCGCGCGGATCGCGGGCACGGCGGCGCTGGAGATGTCACTGAGTGGTAAAAAGCGCGCGCTGGTGACCATGTGTATTGGCGTGGGACAGGGGATCGCAGCGGCGCTGGAGGCGGTTTAGAGGGCGACATTAGCCAGTAAAGCAAGGCCCTCACACCAACCCTCTCCCCAGAGGGGCGAGGGAGTGATGCTGCGGCGTCCCCGACGCTGGAGTTTATCCCAGGCGCGTCGGCCCGATGAACCCTCCCCTTTGGGGAGAGGGTGGCCGGCAGGCCGGTGAGGGGAACTTGAGCGTTGGCTCAAAGGAGACGCTGCCCGGGCCGCCGCCATGTTACTACCCCGCCTTCTCTCTGGCCGGTCTTTTGCCGAGACCGCCGGTTGCCGGGAAGGCGGGGTTTTCTATTGCCGGTAGCCCCGTTTTTTCGTTCACCTTGCAATTTGGGGTCCGAACGGCTATATATCGGGCAGGCTCAATGGCGCGCCGGATTGGCAGCGCCCATTTTTACGAGCCATTTTCTCCAACAATCATAAAACCGTAGCAAGGCAGCCCGATAATCGTGGCGCCGTTACAGTTCAGACGAGGTCGTCCAGTGACGGCCAGAAAGACACATGAAGACTATAGATTTCAACGCCGAAGCTTCCCTTTATCTGGGACGCGACTGGCGTACTGCGCTCGCGCAGGGGTCGAGGCGATTCCCGAGCGCGGCCAAGGCCATTCGATTTGCACTTGAGGAAGCCCCGCCCGTGAGCCTTCACGGGGCGCGGATGATCGTTGACGGGCGAACCTATTCGCCGGACGACCTGCAGAAGTTTTACGGTGACAGGACATATCCACTGCACCGCAAGGCCGAGCTGGAAGCGAGGCTGGTCGAACCGTTTAACGACTAGGCGATTGATCTTCGGCAGGAAACAAATGGGCCCTGCTCAACGGCGTCATCCCGGGCAAAGACCCGGGATCCGGCAGCGTTGACGGTTCCGTTTCGGACGTTGAGTGTACTGGACCCCGGCTCAGGGCCGGGGTGACGGTAGTGGGTTGGGCCCGGTCCGGCCCGTATCTCCACCTTCTACCCGATGCTTTCAGGCCGTCGTCGACTTACGCCGCACGGCGGGCTTTTTCTTAGGGGCTGCCTTCTTGGCGGCCTTTTCGATGGCGTCCCTGCGCTCTTTTTCGAGACGCAGCGCCTTGAGGCGTTCGGTCTTGGCGCGCGTGGCGTCGAGCGCGATTTCTTCCTGGCGCAGCGCCTCTTTCTGGCGCGCTTCCATCTCGGCATATTTGCGTTGCGGGCTCACCTTGGGCGGAGCTTCCATCGAGATAATCTCCTGAATTAGACCATTTCACCGTTTCACGGAAACGGAGCAACGATCCAAGTCTTTGTTTTGTCACGCCTCCGAACCGGAAAAGTGGTACCCACTTGTCCTGGAAACGCTCTAAAAAAAGGCCGCCTTTGGAGCAACTCCAAGGCGGCCTTAATCGTATTAGGCAGCCTGGATATTGATGGCCGACTTGCGTCCGTCGCGGCCGCTTTCGAGCTCGTAGCTCACAGCCTGGCCTTCGACCAGCGTCGCCATTCCGGCGCGCTCGACAGCGGAGATGTGCACGAATGCATCTTCGCCGCCCTGATCGGGCTGAATGAAGCCGAAGCCTTTGGTTGCATTGAAGAACTTTACCTTGCCCGAGATCATCATGGATCCTTTCAGTGGCAGTGGACCCGGCGCGACATGCGCCAAGGCCGCCCAAACCCCAAGGGGATTTGCGGCTCAACGTCTAGCAATTGAGGATATCCAAGTATCCGGCGAACCGGGCGATCAGGTAGCCAAGAGCATCCAACGTGATAAAATAACACTATAGCAAATGTGGCATGCAAGCAAGCACCGCCCGCTGCACGGGCTCTTCCATTCCCCGCCCATGACGTTATGGTCCGCTCCAGAGAATAAGGACCACCCATGACTGACCAGCTTATTTCCACTTTTCGTTCCATTGCCGGCCCACGCCACGTGCTGGTGGGCGACCGTGCGACGCGGCGCTACCGCAAGGGCTATCGCTATGGAGACGGGCACGTTCTGGCCGTGGTGCGGCCCGGCACGCTGATGGAAAAATGGAAAGCGCTCAAGGCGTGCGTGGAGGCCGGCGTCATCGTTATCGTCCAGGCAGCCAACACCGGAATTACCGGCGGTTCGACGCCGTTCGGCGAGGGATATGACCGGCCCATCGTCATCATAAACACCATGCGCATTTCACGCATCGATCTGATCTCGGGCGGCAGCCAGGTGATCACCCTGCCCGGCGTCACGCTCGCCAAGCTCGAAAAGACGCTGCGGACCATCGGGCGCGAGCCCCATTCGGTGATCGGATCGAGCTGCATCGGGGCATCGGTGACCGGCGGGGTTTGCAACAATTCGGGCGGCTCGCTGATCCAGCGCGGCCCGGCCTATACCGAGCTGGCGCTTTACGCGCAGGTCGATGAAACCGGCACGCTCAAACTGGTCAACCATCTGGGGGTCGAGCTTGGGGATGAGGCCGAAGCCATTCTCTCGCGGCTCGACAAGGGCGAATATTCGGAGGCCGATGTGGCGCCCGAGGGCAACCGACGCGCTTCGGATCATGATTATCATGTCCATGTGCGCGACATTGAGGCCGACACCCCTGCCCGGTTCAACGCCGATCCGCGAAAGCTGTTCGAGGCCTCGGGTAGCGCGGGCAAGCTGGCGGTGTTCGCGCTGCGGCTCGATACATTTGCAGCGGATACCAACACGCAGGTGTTTTACATCGGGACCAACGACCCCAAGGAACTCAACACGATCCGGCGGCACATGCTGGGCCAATTCGCGCATCTGCCGATTGCCGGGGAGTATCTGCACCGCGATGGGTACAAGCTGACCCAGAAGTACGGCAAGGACACATTCCTTATCATCAAGATGTTCGGCACCGACCGGATACCGGCGGCGTTTGCCGCGAAAAGCTGGGTGGACGGGATCACCGAAAAGCTGGGACTGGGCGGCACGATTTCGGACAGGGTGGTGCAGGTCGTCACCGGGCTTTTGCCCGAGCACCTGCCCAAGCGGATGAATGCGTATCGCGACCGGTTCGAGCACCACCTGATGATCCGCATGGGCGGCGAGGGCGTGGCGGAAGCGCGGGCCTATCTTCAAGGCATCTTCCCCTCGGCGAGCGGAGAGTATTTCGAATGCACGCCGCAGGAGGGCGCCGACGCCTTCCTTCACCGCTTTGCATTCGGGGGCGCCGCCGTGCGCTATCGGGCGACCCACCCGCACGCCGTTGAAGACATCCTGGCGCTCGATGTAGCGCTGCCGCGCAACGAGATCGACTGGCTGCCTGAACTGCCCGCCGATCTTGAAGCGCAGATCGAATACAAATCGATCTGCGGGCATTTTTTCTGCCACGTCATGCATCAGGACTACATGATAAAAAAGGGCGCCGACGTGCCGGCAATCAAGGAGCGGCTGCTGGCCCTGCTCGATACGCGGGGGGCAGAATATCCCGCCGAACACAATGTCGGGCACATCTATACGGCCAAGCCGGCGCTCGAGGATTTCTACAAGACGCTCGACCCCACCAACAGCTTCAACCCCGGCATCGGCAAGACGAGCAAGAAGAAGCAGTGGGCTTAAGGTCTTCACCATCGCTGTCCCGGACATAATCCGGGACACAGCAACCTGGCTCCGGCTTTCGCCGGCGTAGCGATGTGACGAGGAAAGACGCGACAAAAGGCCGTCACGCGACCGTTCCGATTGCAATGTTATGTAATGTCATAACATTGTTATTCACCGGCCCTAGCTTCGGCGGATGGGGCGCTGGCGAAAGGATGACCGATCGTGTCATCCATCGCAGATGCGGCGCCCCGACCGCTCATGGACACTGGCCTCACACCTGCCCCATGGGCCCCGCAACGCAACCAAGCAGGGCTTTCCCGATGAACGAGCACAAACCCACGTTCCCAACCCAGGGACTCGAAAACGCCGAGTTCGACCCCGTCAATCCTACGTCCAACCCCACGATGGGCGAGCTGATTTCCCGCCGCTTTTCGCGCCGCGGGTTCCTCAAGGGTTCGCTGGCCACAACGGCCATCGCCGCAACCGTCAGCCCGCTTGCGCTTTTGACCGCCGAAAAAGCCCGGGCCCAGGAAGGTTCGGTCTTTTCGTTTGCCGAAGTCGAGGCCGGTGTCGATGCCGACCATCACGTCGCCGAAGGCTATGACGCCGACATCCTGATGCGCTGGGGCGACCCGGTGACCAATGACGCGCCCGAGTTCGATCCCACAAACCAGACGCCCGCAGCCCAGGCCGGTCAGTTCGGCTACAACAACGATTATGTGGGCTATGTCCCGCTCGACGGCTCTTCTGAACACGGCCTGCTGCTGGTCAACCACGAATACACCAACGCCCACCTGATGTTCCCCGGTCTGGTGACCATGGTTGATGGCGCACCGCAGCAGGGCGCGCTTTCGGCCGAACAGGTCGACATCGAAATCATGGCGCATGGTGGCTCGGTGGTCGAGATCGAGAAGGTCGACGGCAAATGGCAGCGCGTTGCGGGCAGCCCGTACAACCGCCGCATCACCGGTGAGACCGAAATGGAAATCACCGGCCCTGCCGCCGGCCATGACCGGCTCAAGACCAGCGCCGACGCAACCGGCACCATGGTGCGCGGCACGCTCAACAATTGCGCCGGCGGCACGACGCCCTGGGGCACGTACCTTATGGCCGAAGAAAACTTCCACGGCTATTTCTCGGGCGAACTGGCTGCCGATCACCGCGAAGCGGCCAATTACGAACGCCTCGGCGCTCCGGGCAACGGCTACGAGTGGGCCAATTTCCACGACCGTTTCGACGTCTCCAAAGAGCCCAACGAAATGAACCGTTTCGGCTGGGTTGTCGAAGTCGATCCCATGGACGCCTCTTCGACGCCGAAAAAGCGCACGGCGCTCGGCCGCTTCAAGCACGAGGGCGCTGAATCCATCGTGGCTCCGGATGGCCGCGTGGTGTTTTATTCGGGCGACGACGAGCGGTTCGACTATGTCTACAAGTTCATCACCAGCGGCACGTTCAACGCCGACGACCGCGCCGCCAATATGGATCTGCTCGACGAGGGCACGCTCTATGTGGCCCGTTTCGAGGAAGACGGCTCCATGGAATGGATGCCGCTCACCTTCGGTGAAGGCCCGTTGACGAGCGAGAACGGCTTTGAAAGCCAGGCCGATGTCCTTATCGAAACCCGCAGGGCTTCCGATCTGCTGGGCGCTACCCCCATGGATCGCCCCGAAGACATCGAGCCCAATGCAAGCAATGGCCGCGTCTATGTGATGTTGACCAACAACACGCGCCGCACCGAAGAACAGGTGGACGCCACCAACCCGCGCGCCGAAAACGCCTTCGGCCACATCATCGAAATCCACGAAGATGGTGGCGATTTCGCAGCAACTTCGGGCCGGTGGGAAATCCTGCTGCAGTGCGGCGATCCCTCGATTGCCGAAGTGGGCGCAACCTTCTCGACAGCAACGACCGAGAACGGCTGGTTCGGCATGCCCGACAACGCAGCTGTCGATAGCGAAGGCCGGTTGTGGGTTTCGACCGACGGCAATTCGCCCTCGGCCACCGGGCGCACCGACGGGCTGTGGGCCGTCGACATCGAAGGCGATGCCCGCGGCACCTCCAAGCTGTTCTACCGCGTGCCGGTGGGCGGCGAAATGTGCGGCCCGCTGCCGACGCCTGACCTCACGACGTTCTTTGTCGCCGTCCAGCATCCGGGCGACGGTGGCGAGGACTGGGAAGGCCATGGCCGCCCGTCCTACTACGAGGATCTCTCGACACGTTGGCCCGATTTCCGCGACGACATGCCGGTGCGTCCGTCCGTCGTTGCCATCACCAAGGCCGGTGGCGGCAAGATCGGCATGGACTGATCTACCAGCCACTTAGAAAGTTATCGGACCGGCACGCGGGGTTTCGCGTGCCGGTTTTTTCGTGCCCGGCCGGGCCTTGGGTTGGCCCTATTGAAGGCGTTAAGGTGGCGCGAAACGAAAGGGATTTGCATCATGAGCGACATCAACGCCGCCGCCTCGGGCACCTTCACACTGGGGGAATTTACCATCAACCGGCTGGGGTTCGGCGCGATGCGCATCACCGGGCGGGGGATCTGGGGGCCGCCTGCCGATCATGACGGGGCGATTGCGACGCTCAAGCGCCTACCGGAACTGGGCGTCAACTTCATCGACACCGCCGATTCCTACGGACCCGATGTCTCGGAGGAATTGATCCGCGAGGCACTGCATCCTTATGAAGACCTTCTGATTGCCACCAAGGCAGGGCTGACGCGGGCCGGGCCCGATCGCTGGGCGCCCAACGGGATGCCCGACTATCTGATCGAGCAAGCCCAAAAGAGTCTGAAAAAGCTCGGGGTCAAACAGATCGCGCTCTGGCAGCTCCACCGCATCGATCCACGCGTGCCGCGTGACGAACAGTTCGGGGCCGTCAAGGCGCTGCTCGATCAGGGGATCATCGCCCATGCGGGGCTGAGCCAGGTGACCGTCGAGGACATCGAGGCGGCGCGACAAGCGTTTCCTGTCGCGACGGTTCAGAACCGCTACAACCTCGTGGACCGCGACAGCGAGGGTGTGCTCGATTATTGCGAACAGCACGGTATCGGGTTCATCCCATGGTTCCCGCTGGCGGCGGGCAACCTGGCCAAGCCGGGATCGGTGCTCGACGGCATCGCAAGAAAGCACGGGGCGGCGCCGAGCCAGATTGCGCTGGCCTGGGTGCTCAAGCGCAGCCCGGTGATGCTGCCCATCCCGGGGACCTCCAAGGTCGCCCATCTCGAGGAAAACGTCGCCGCCGCGGGCATTGCGCTGTCCGATGAGGATTTCGCCGCGCTCGATGCGGCCGGGCGGGGTTAGGGCCGCGACATTTTGCGGCTGTTGATTGCGGACCGGCGGCACCTATGTCTGCTGGCCCTTTTGATGTTCCAGGACAAGGAAATCCCATGCGTTCGCTTCAATACAGCCAGTTCGGTGCGGCGGCCGAGGTTCTGGGCGTGGCCGATGCGCCCGAACCCAAACCCGGCGACGGACAGGTGCTGATCCGCACCATTTTGTCGCCCATCCACAATCACGATCTGTGGACGATTGCAGGCTCCTATGGCTACAAGCCCTCGCTTCCGGCCATCGGCGGCAGCGAGGCTGTGGGCATTATCGAAGCTGTGGGCGCAGGTGTCGACGCAGGGCTGGTGGGCAAGCGGGTTGTTGCCGGTGGGGCCGGCACATGGGCCGAGCTTTATCTGGCGCATGCCGCGGGCGTCCTGCCGGTGCCAGACACGATTGCCGACGAGGCGGCGGCGCAGTTGATGGCCATGCCGTTCAGCGCCATTGCGCTGCTCGAATATCTCGAGGTGAAACAGGGCGACTGGGTGATCCAGAGCGCGGCCAACGGCGCAGTGGGCAAGATTTTCGACCGGCTGGCGAAGTCGCGCGGCGTCAAGGTGCTCAACCTTGTGCGCCGCGAGCACGCTGTGGCCGAACTTGAAGCGCTGGGCATGGAAAACGTCATTTCCACGAGCGACGAAGGGTGGCTGGAACGCGCCCGGCAGGTGATCGGCGAAGACGGCGCGCGGGCCGCAGTGGATTCCATCGGCGGCACGCTGGCGGGCGATCTAGCCCAATTGCTTGGCTACAAGGGGTTGCTGGTCTCGTTCGGTTCTGCCGCAGGCGAACCGATGACGCTGGATTCCGGCGCCGTCATTTTCAAGCAGCTGGTGATCAAGGGGTTCTGGGGCGCCAAGGTGATGCCCGAAATGTCCGATGCCGACAAGGGCCGCTTGATCGGCGAACTGGTGACGCTGGCCGCCAAGGGCGAACTGCCGCTCGACGTCGACAGCATCCATGGGTTCGATGAAGTGAAAACAGCAATCGAAGCGGCACAGACGCCGGGCCGCAAAGGCAAGGTGCTGTTTCGACCGTAACAAACAAAAAGGCCGCCTTGCGGCGGCCTTTTCAAAACTGATGGCTTTCAAATCACAAGGGCGCTAACGCGCCCTGTGAGAAAACTCTTAGTCAGCTGCCTGCAGGTTAACTGCAGAAGCGCGACCGTCGCGGCCCTTTTCCAGCTCGTAGGAAACGGCCTGGCCTTCGACCAGAGTGGTCATGCCCGAGCGTTCTACAGCGGAGATGTGCACGAATGCATCCTGGCCGCCCTGATCGGGCTGGATGAAGCCGAAGCCTTTGGTGGTGTTGAAGAATTTTACTTTGCCAGTGATCATCGAGAGATCCTTTCGAATGGCGAATAGTTCAGGCGCGACATGCGCCAAACCCAACGTCTTGCAATAAAGGATATCCAAGTGACCGGAAAACCGGCAGATCAGGTAGCCAAGCGCATCGAACGTATGAGAATATTCAATACAGCGCTACTGCGCCCAAAACAAGGCCGTTGATGCACCCGGCGCACGATTTGATTCGGCGCGCCGGGCGGATTCTTGTCTCCAGCCGTCAGCCGAGTACCGATTTGACGGCGGCGACGGTCTTTTCGACAACGATGTCGGCCTCGGCCTCGCTCAGGCACAGGGGCGGCGCGAAGCCGATGATATCGCCCTGCGGCATGGCGCGGGCGATGACGCCCAGCTTAGCCATTTCACCCACCACGCGTGGCGCGACTTTCTCTGAAGCGTCAAAGAAGGTCGCTGTGTCGCGGTCCCTGACCAGTTCGACGGCGCACAGCATGCCTTCGCCGCGCACTTCGCCGACATTGGCGTGTTCGCCCAGGGCTGCGCTCATCTGGGCGTTGAGATATGCACCGGTTTTCCCCGCGTTATCCACAAGGCCCAGCTTGTCGATGAGATTGAGATTGGCGATGCCCGCCGCCGCTCCGATGGGGTGGGCCGAATAGGTCCAGCCGTGCCCGATGGGGCCGTTTTCGTCGGTGCCGTCCATCAATACCTTCCACATCTTGTCGCCGACGATCGAGCCCGAGAGCGGCGCATAGGCCGAGGTCAGTCCCTTGGCGATGGTGATGAGATCGGGGCGCATGCCGTAATGGTCCGAGCCCATCATGGTGCCCAGGCGCCCGAAACCGGTGACCACTTCGTCGGCGATCAGCAGGATATCGTGCTTTTCGAGAACCTGCTGGATGGCTTCCCAATACCCGGCCGGGGGCGGAACGATGCCGCCGGTGCCAAGGATCGGCTCGCCGATGAAGGCGGCGATGGTATCGGCACCTTCGCGGGCGATCAGCGCTTCGAGCTCGGCTGTGCAATGGAGGACGAATTCGGCCTCGCTCATGTTGCGGCGCGGGCGGCGGTAATAATACGGCGCCTCGGTGTGGATCACCTGGGAGAGCGGCAGGTCGAACTTGTTATGGAAGGTGGCAAGCCCGGTCATCGAACCGGTCATCAGGCCCGAGCCGTGATAGCCGCGCCAGCGCGAGATGATCTTCTTTTTTTGCGGGCGACCGAGGATGTTGTTGTAGTACCAAATCAGCTTGATGTTGGTTTCGTTGGCATCGGACCCGCCGAGCCCGAAATAGACCTTGCTCATGCCTTTTGGCGCGCGGTCGAGGACCATTTTGGCCAGCGTGATCGAGGCCTCGGTGCCGTGGCCGACATAGGCGTGGTAATAGGCCAGCTCTTTGGCCTGCTCGGCAATGGCTTCGGAAATCTCGGTGCGGCCATAGCCGACATTGACGCAATAGAGCCCGGCGAACGCGTCGAGCAGTTTGTTGCCGTCACGATCCTCGATATAGACGCCCGACGCGGTCTTGACGATGCGGTTGGGGCTTTCGCCGCGGGCGTGCTGAGCGAGGTGGGTCGAGGGGTGGAAGAAATTTTCCCGATCCCACTGGTCGAGCTGATCGTTGGTGAGCATTTTTTTGGTCCTTATTGAATGTGCTTATTGTCTCGAAATCGCTTTGGGCTGGCCGAATTCGTCCCAATCGTCCCATCCGGGATAAGCGAGCGGGACGTCGTCATCCAGCCCCTCCAGCCGCTGCAGCCAGCGCGCTTCCAGGGCGGCAAACTGGTGCTTGAATTCGTCTTCGCTCACATAGCTGTAGCCATGGCCCGCCACCCCGAACGAGGCGTGCGGAGGCAGAACGTCAAAGCCCATGTAATAGAGTGAGAACTGCGTCGACCATAAGATCTGGTCCAGTTCACCGCCGCGTCCGCCGGGGACGAAGGCGAGGTCGGGCGCTCCCGATGTGACAGAGCACAGAGCCCGCTTGCCGCGGAAATAGCCCTGGTCGTAGCGCATCTTGCTGGTATAGAGCCCGCCGCTGACGAACACCCTGTCCATCCAGCCCTTGAGGATTGCCGGGACCGAGTGCCACCAGATGGGGAACTGGAAAATAACCAGATCGGCCCATTCGAGCTTTTCGATTTCGGCGGCGACATCGGCCGGCAGCGTTCCCGATTTATAGGCATGGCGCTGCTCGGCGAGGGGCGCGAACATCTCTGGATTGGTGCGATCCTCGTAATGCCCTGCGCGTTCCACCGGATCGAAGCCCTGCGCATAGAGATCGGACACACGCACTTCGTGGCCCGCCGCCTCAAAGTGGGTGCGCGCTATTTCGCCAAGGCGCCCGTTGAACGAGCCGGGCTCGGGATGCGCGACGACGAATAAAACTTTCATGCCATCCCCTTACGCCCAGTCGCGGCAGACATATTTGACTTCGGTGAATTCTTCCATGCCGAGGCGGGCGCCTTCGCGGCCCATGCCCGATTGCTTGTAGCCGCCGAACGGGATCGGCGCGCCGGTGACCTTGGTGCGGTTGACGGCGACCATGCCGAACTGGAGCTGGCGGGAAGCCCGGTAGATGCGGCGCGGGTCCATTGTGTGGAGGTAGGCGATCAGCCCGTATTCGGTAGCGTTGGCGCGGGCGATGGCTTCTTCCTCGCTGTCGAAGGGGCAAAGCGCTGCGACGGGGCCGAAGGTTTCCTCATTCATGATGAGGGCATCGGCGGGCACGTCGGTCAAAACCGTAGGCTGGAAGAACAGCGGGCCGTTGTCGTCCACCCTGCCCCCGGTCAGGCATTTCGCGCCCTTGGCCAGCGCGTCCTCGACGTGAGAGACCTGCTTGGCGACTGCCTTTTCGTTCATCAGCGGGCCGATGTCGGGATCGGCCGATCCGGGGCCGACCGAAAGCGCCGCAGCAGCTTCGGCGAAGCGCTCGGCAAAGCTTTCGTAGATGCGGCGGTCGATGAAGAAGCGGTTGGCGCCGAGGCAATCCTGTCCCGAGGTGGCAAATTTTGCTTTCACAGCCTCTTCGACGGCCTGATCGAGATCGGCATCGGCGAATACGATGAACGGCGCATGGCCGCCCAGTTCCATGACGAGGCGTTTTACGGTGCCGGCCGACTGGCGGTAGAGCAGTTTGCCGATTTCGGTCGATCCGGTGAACGACAGCACGCGAACGCGGGCGTCCGCCGTCCAGGGTTCAACGACCGTCGCGGCCTTGCCGGTTATGACGTTGAAGGCGCCAGCCGGAATACCGGCGCGGGCGGCGAGCACGGCGAGTGCCGTTGCCGAAAACGGGGTTTCCGATGAGGGGTGAACAAGGCAGGTGCAGCCGGCGGCCAGCGCGGCGGCGGCCTTGCGGGTGATCATCGCCGAGGGGAAATTCCAGGGGGTTATGAGCGCTGCAACGCCGGCCGGTTCGCGCCAGATTTCAACTTCGGCATCGGGCAAATGCGAGGTGACGGATTCGATATTGGGGCGCTTGGACTCTTCGGCGAAGAACTCGACGAAGGACGCTGCATAGGCGATTTCGCCGCGCGATTCAGAAATCGGCTTGCCCTGTTCGGCGGTCATGATCAGCGCGAGGTCTTCGCGCGCATCCATGATGAGATCGTACCAGCGGCGCAGGATGGCCGAGCGTTCCTGGGGGAGCAGGCCCGACCAATGGGCAAAGGCTGTTTCGGCCTCGCCGATGGCGGCAGAGGATTCTTCTGCGCTCAATGCCGGGATCGAGCCGATCACATCGCCGGTGGCGGGATCGGTCACGGCGATGTCTTCGCCCGACGCAGCGGCAACCGGGCGGCCCGCCACATGGGCCAACTGGCACAGCAGTTCGGGATCGCTCAGGCTAGCGGCAAGGCCGGACGGGGCATATTTGGCGGACAGGCTCGACATGGGCACGAAGTCCTTCGTTTATCGGGGAGCTGTGCCGACCATAGCGGGGATCGGGGAGAGACGGGCGCCAAACTGATGGGGGTAAAGGCGATGGTTCTGTCGGTTTGATGGCCAAACCAAAGAGGGTTATTCTGCCCGCTCACGACTCGCCTTGCGCCAGCCCTTTGCCCTCGCATTCTCGAAGGTTCGATCCGAAATGAAAACCTATGCAATTGATGCGTTCGGCCGGGACGCCTCCAGCGTCGTTCTGGGCATGATGCGCATTGCGAACATGGATAATGGCGAGATCGAAACTCTGGTGCGCGGCGCGCTCGACGCCGGGGTCAATGTGCTCGACCACGCCGATATCTATGGCGGGGAGCGCCACAGATGCGAGGCGCGGTTTGGCGAAGCGGTGACGCTTTCGCCCGCCGAGCGCGAGCATACAATCATTCAATCCAAAGTTGGTATCCGCAAAGGGTATTTCGACTTTTCAGCCAGCCATATCCTTGCGACCGTCGATGAATCGCTCGCGGCACTCAGGACCGAGTATCTCGACGTCCTGCTGCTGCATCGCCCCGATACGCTGGTCGAGCCCTACGAGGTGGCCGAGGCGTTCGACACGCTGCACGCGGCGGGCAAGGTGCGCCACTTCGGTGTCTCCAATCACACGCCGGGGCAGATCGAGTTGCTCAGGACGGCGGTGCGTCAGCCGCTTGCCTTCAACCAGGTGCAGCTTTCGCTGACCCATGCCCCGCTCTTTGCGCAAGGGGTGGCGGCCAACATGACCGGGCTGGAACAATCGGTCAGCCGAGACAACGGGCTGTTGGAATATTCGCGGCTGAACACGATGACGCTGCAGGCGTGGTCACCGTTTCAGGCCGGGTTTTTCGATGGGGTGTTTTTGGGAGACCGCGAGCGGTTTCCTGCGCTCAACGCGGTGCTCGATGAATTGGCCGAGGCGCACGGGGTGACGCCGAGCGGGATCGCCGTGGCGTGGATCACACGGCATCCGGCCAACATCCAGGTGGTTTTGGGCACCACCAAAGCAAGCCGCGTCGCCGAGGCGGCGGCGGGTTCGGATGTGGAGCTGAGCCGGGAGGAATGGTATAGGCTGTTTACCGCAGCGGGGCATACGCTGCCCTAGGGGCTAGAGGTCCGACGCGTAATCTCTGCCGCCAGTGAAAATGCCTAGAACCGTCACCACCTGAGCAGATACTTCATAGGCGATAACAACTCGCCGCTTGTGAATTAGCGTTCTCAATCCAGGCCGCATGTCGAACCGGGGCAGACCGCGATCAGGATGGCGGCTCAGGCTTTCGCAGATATCAAGCAGTTCGCCAACATAGCGGTACGCGATCTGTGGTGAGGCCTCAAAGGTGAGATACGAATAGAGATCGGCCAGATCGGCATCTGCTTCTGGCGAATAGATGACGCTATACGCCCTCATTCCCCCGAGGAAACCGTCCGGCGATGAAGGTCGTCAAGCCGGGCACGGACGGTTTGGGCCGAAATCCCACGCTCGGGATCGGCTTTCATGGCATCATAGGCTGGAAGGACTTCGTCGCGCAGCCAAGCGTCCACGGCCCTGTCCCGGGCAGCCAGCGCGCGCAAGCCATCACGAATGACTTCACTCTCGCTAGCATATTGGCCTGACGAGACCTTTTCCTTGACCAGCCTGGCCATCTCGGTGGGAAGCGTGACGCTCATCTGTCTAGTGGTGCGCATCGGATCGACCTTTCGATAGGATTAAATCCTATCACGGGCGATCATTGTAATAAAGCCTACCCCGCCTCGGCGACTGCAGTTACCGGCAGGGGCGTGTCCTTCACAGGGGAAGTGACGACGTAGGAATAATAGCGGCGGACGCCGATCTTGGCGGCCAGCAGGTCTTCGATGAGTTTCTGGTAGTCTTCGAGGTCGCGGGTGATGATCTTGAGCATGTAGTCGATGCCGCCGCCGACGGCCCAGCATTCGACGATGCGATCAATGGTGCCGATGGCAGCCTCGAAGCGCGAGAAGTCCTCGGCCTGATGGCTTTCGAGCTCGATCTGGACAAAGACGATGGTCAGCGGCCCGAAGGCACGCAGCGAGATGCGGGCGCCGTAACTTTCGATGATACCGGCGTCTTCAAGGCGCTTTAAACGCTCCCAGCATGGGGTGGGTGTGAGATTGACCCGCTCGGCAAGCGTAGCCTTGGGTATGCGGCCCTCACGCTGGAGGATCGCCAGAATTTTCAGGTCCCGGTCGTCGAGCTTGATTTGAGCCTGGCGAATGGCAGCGCCCCTTTTTGCCAAATGCTGTTGCATCGGCGCACGCTACTCTCTCGGGAGGCCTAACGTCCAGATTTTTACGAAGAAAAAGTTTCACACAGCAATGCCCCACCGGAACCCTGTCCAATGGGTCGATTGCTGGCGGGGTGCGTTCTGGAGGCTAGAGTCTTTCCGCTTTTCTTCGAATCGCGACAAGCCTCTAACTCATTGGCTTGTCGCGTTTCCGAACCGGATAAGTGGTTCCCACTTATCCTGGAAACGCTCTAGTTGTCTTCCAGAACGGCTTTGAGAAATTCGCGCGTGCGCTCTTCCTTGGGATCGGTGAACAGATCCTCGGGCTTGCCCTGTTCGAGCACCTTTCCGTGGTCGAAAAAGCAGACGCGATCGGAAATCTGCCGCGCGAAATTCATCTCGTGGGTGACCAGAAGCATGGTCAGATCGTGTTCTTCGGCCAGACGCCGGATGACGCCGAGCACTTCGCCCACCAGTTCGGGATCGAGCGCGGACGTCGGCTCGTCAAACAGCATGATCTTGGGCCGCATGGCGAGCGCCCGGGCGATGCCCACGCGCTGCTGCTGACCGCCTGAAAGCTGGTGGGGGTATTTATCGGCATGGGCCGTGAGCCCGACCATTTCGAGCAGATCGTCGGCGCGCTCCTTGGCCTCGGCCTTGGAGACGCCCAGAACCTGAGTCGGCGCTTCGGTCAGGTTGCGGCGCACCGTCATATGCGGGAACAGATTGAACTGCTGGAACACCATGCCCATCTTTTCGCGCATCCTGCGCAGATGGGCCTCGCTGGCGGGCTTGAGGCTGCCATCATTGGCTTTTTCGTGCCAGAGCGTGTCGCCATCGACATAGACCACGCCCTCGGAAATCGGCTCGAGCGTCATCAGGATGCGCAGCACCGTCGACTTGCCCGAGCCCGATGGGCCGATGATTGTGACCTTTTCGCCGGGCTGCACCTCGAAATCGAGTTCGTTGATGACCGTGAAAGTGTCGAAGCGTTTGACGACCTTGTCGAACTTGATGATGGGGTCGGTCATTTAAGCGGGATCCCTCTTTTGGGCAGGGCGCGGTCAACGAAGCGGACGCCCGTCGAAGCCACCAAGGTCATGATGAGATAAATCCCGCCCACCATCGAGAGCGGAATGATGTAATTGAAGGTGCGGTCGCCGATGATGCGGGCGACGTTGAGCATTTCAAGCACCGTCACCACCGAAAGCAGCGGCACGTCCTTCATGATCGACACCAGATAATTGCCCATGGCCGGAATGATGCGCGGCACGGCCTGGGGCAGGATGATGTGGGTGAATGTGCGACCGCCCGAAAGGTTGAGCGCCCGGGCCGCTTCGTGCTGGCCCTTGGCCACAGCCTCGATGCCGGCGCGATAGACTTCGGAGGTATAGGCCGAATATTGCAGGCCCAACGCCAGCGCTCCGGTCATGAAAGCGGGCAGCGTGATGCCGAATTCGGGCAGCACGTAATAGAGGAAGAACAGCTGGATGAGCAGTGGCGTGTCACGCAGAAACTCGGTGACCACAGCGGCGGGCCAGGCAATGATCTTGAGCGGCGCTGCCTTGAGTGCGGCCCAGACGAGCCCCACGACCAGCGCGATGAAAAAGCCCAGCACCGTGGCCTGAATGGTGACCCACATGCCGATCATGAGGATGGGCAGTATCGAGGCAGCAAAAGCCCAGCCCGAGGAGGTATCCCATGCAATTCCAAAAAGCATTGTCTTACCTCGCTCCGGCGCGCCAGCGGCCCACGAACCGCTCGAGCAGCTTCATCATGGCGGTCAAAACCAGCGCCAGCCCGAAATACATCAGCAGCGCCATTGTGTAGATGGTCGTCGAGTCTTGCGTGAAGTTGCGCAACTGCTCGGAACGGAAGGCCAGATCGGACAGGCTGATCAGTGAAACGAGCGCAGTGTCCTTGAGATTCTGGACCGCGAGATTGCCGAAAGACGGCATCATCTCGGGGATGGCCTGGGGCAGCGCCACGCGCCAGAGCGTCTTGCGCGGGGTGAAGTTGAGCGCCTTGGCGGCCTCATACTGGTCCTTGGCAACCGATTCAATGGCCCCCCGCACCACTTCGGCGCCATAGGCACCGATGTTGAGCGAGAGCGCCATCACACCGGCGACGACCGGCGGCAGACGCAGATCGATGCCGATGGCCTGACCGGCCACGGGCAGCGCGAAATAGAGCCAGAAGAGTTGCACCAGCAGTGAGGTGCCGCGGAAGATTTCGATATAGCCTATCGAAATCGCCTTGATGAGCGGGTTGTGGGCGAGCTTGCCGATACCTGCGGCGAACGCAAGGATCGCACCGAATACCGTTGAATAGATCGTCAGCTCGACGGTCACCCAAGCCCCTTGCATCAGGGGGTTGAGATATTGGGTCCAATCCATGAAGGCGTTCTCGACCTAGCTTTTCTGGACACGGGTGAAGCTTAACCAAAGAACCGGCAGGCGCCTCGTTTGGACGCGCCCACCGGCAGATCGGTGTCAGAGCAATGCGCTTATTCGGTGCAGAGCTCTTCAGTGCTCATGTCGAACGAGCGCGACGTGTCGGCATCGGTAAAGCCGTAGCCCGAAACCGAAGCCAGCCATTCGTCGGTCTGCTTGTATTCGGCCAGCACTTCGTTGACCGCATCGCGCAGGCCTTCATTGCCCTGGGCAAAGACGAACCCGCCCCAGGAGCGCTGTTCGGTGCCGTCGATGACCGGATCGCTAAAGCCTTCGGCCACTTCCACAGCATCGCTCTGGCCAGCCAGTTCACTGGCGGTCAGGCCGGTTGCCGCATAGGCGTTGGCGCGGCCGGTCGAAACCGTCGAGATGGCGTCGGCGTTCGACGAGATCGTCACGAGCTGGTCTTCGGACACGCCGAGCGCCTGCATCATGTCGAGCTGGTTGGCACCGGCCATGATGGCGACCTTGAGGTCGGAATTGTCGGCGAAGTCCTGATAGCCCGAAAGGCCGTCGGGATTGCCGGAAGCGACCAGAAGACCTTCACCATAGGAGGTGTTGGGCTCCGAATAGATGACCGTGGCGCAGCGGGTGGGAATGATGGCCATTTCGGCGGCGACCATATCGAAACGGTCGGCCTGCAGGCCCGGGATCAGCGAAGAGAAGTCGGTGGTGATCCACTCGATATCGGTCACGCCGAGCTCTTCGACGATATGCTTGGCCACGTCAGGGCCGGCACCCATGGCTTCGCCCGAGACCGGATCGATATAGCCATAGGGAATTTCGTTGGCGACGGCGATGCGGATCGAACCGCTTTCCTGGATTTCTTCAAGGCTGGCCGCCTGTGCAGCGCCTGCAACGGTGAGCGCAGCGGCGCTGGCGAGCAGGGTTGTCTTGAGGGCCTTGGAAATTGTTGCGTGCATAATGTTCCTGTCCTTTGATATTATCGCTGACATTGTGCGCAGTGCCGAAATTGAGAGCAAATATGGCCTCAATTCATTCAAAGTCGGACGGCATCGCGCCCGAAGTCTCTTCGGGGACAAAGCCGCCTCATCACTGCCGAACTTGAGCGTTCTCTGCACATAATGCTTTAACACGGGCTAGGGTTGCCAACTTCTTGCCACAAGTCGAGGGACGATACGTCTATATGAGGCAGGGTCTGGCAGAACAATCGACTGCGTCGCGGGGGTCAAATTGGAAGGACCACCCTCGCGCCGTGGCTGCATAGTCGGTCGATTATCAATTTGCCGGACAAGCCCATACGTGGCGCATAGGTCCGGCGCGTCGGCTCTCAAGGGGTGGTGCATGGCCGCAATGGTGACGATGGCAGAAATTCTGGCAGCCCGCCGGCGCATAAGCCCGCTGGTGCATCGCACCGCTCTGACACCAAGCCTGAGCCTGTCGGAAAAAACCGGCCAGGCCATTCTCCTGAAAAACGAACAGCAGCAACTGACCGGCAGCTTCAAGCTGCGCGGCGCGACCAATGCTGTGCTCTCGCTGTCCGATGAAGAGCGGACGCGCGGAGTGACCGCTGCCTCGACTGGCAATCACGGGCGCGCGCTTTCACACGCCGCCAAGGCAGCGGGGACGCGGGCGGTGATCTGCATGTCCTCGCTGGTGCCGTCCAACAAGGTCGAGGCGATCAAGGCGCTGGGCGCCGAGGCGCGGATCGTGGGCAGGAGCCAGGACGACGCACAGATCGAGGTGAACCGGCTGGTCGCCGAGGAGGGACTTGTCGATATTCCGCCGTTCGATAAGGCGGAAGTGATCGCCGGACAGGGGACGCTGGGGCTGGAAATCCTCGAGGATGTGCCCGAACTCGACGCGGTGCTGGTGCCGCTCTCGGGCGGCGGGCTGATTGCCGGTGTGGCGCTGGCGATCAAGACGCTTTCGCCCAGAACACGGGTGATCGGCGTTTGCATGGAGCGCGGCGCGGCCATGGTTGCATGCCTTGCGGCGGGCAAGCCTGTCGACGTGGAAGAGCTTGAAACGCTGGCGGATTCGTTGGGCGGCGGGATCGGACTTTCCAATCGCTACACCTTCGGAATGGTGCGCGAATTTGTCGATGAGACTATCTTGCTGACCGAGCGGGAAATCGCCGAGGCGATCGTGCATGGATATTTCGAGGAGCGCGAGGTGCTCGAGGGCGCGGCAGCGGTTGGGATCGGGGCGATCCTTGCGGGCAAGTTCGTGCCCAAAGGGCCGACCGCGCTCGTGCTGTCGGGAAAGAACATCGACATGGGTGTTCACGCCCAGATCGTGGCGGGCACGCACAAGGCGTTGGGTGAGGCTGCGTGATGGCTGATGTTCAGATTCTCACCGAGGCCGACCTGAAAACACTCGTGCCGCTCGATCTCGAGGCCGTTCAATGCGTCGAGGATGCGTTTGCGGCGCTGGCCGGGGGCAAGGTGGTGATGCCGCCCATCCTGCGGCTCGACATCGCCGAAGCCAATGGCGAGGTGGATGTTAAAACCGCCTATGTGCCGGGGCTCGACAGCTTTGCCATCAAGATGAGCCCGGGCTTTTTCGACAATCCCAAACTGGGGCTGGCCTCGACCAACGGGCTGATGGTGGTGCTGTCGGCCAAGACGGGCTTGCTCGAAGCGCTGCTGCTCGACAATGGATATCTGACCGATGTGCGCACGGCGGCGGCGGGCGCGGTGGCGGCCAAACATCTTTCACGCGAAGACGCATCGGTGGCCGCGATCATCGGGGCCGGGATGCAGGCGAAATTGCAGCTCGAAGCGCTGGCGCTGGTCAGGCCGATCAAAAAGGCCGTCATCTGGGCGCGCGACAGGGACAAGGCCGAAGACCTGGCCCGCCACGCGTCGCAGAAGCTGAAAATCGCGGCGATGGTGGCGAGCAGCCCCGAGGCGGCGGTGCGCGGCGCCGACGTGATCGTGACCACGACGCCTGCCACCGAACCGCTGGTTCTGGCCGACTGGATCGAGCCGGGTCAGCATGTGACGGCCATGGGATCGGACGCCGAGCACAAGAACGAAATCGATCCCTCGCTGGTGACCAAGGCGGACCTTTATGTGGCCGACCGGTTGAGCCAGACGCGACTGCTTGGGGAACTGCACCACGCCATAAAGGCGGGGCTGGTGGGCGCCGAGCAAGGCTTTGCCGAACTGGGCGCCGTGATCGCCGGAACGGCACAGGGCCGGACATCTGACATGCAAATCACCTACGCCGATCTCACCGGCACCGGGGTTCAGGATACGGCAATTGCCACCCTGGCCCGAACCCGCGCGCAGACACGCGGCGCGGGAACCGTTTTTCAGACCTGATCGTCGGGTCTACTTCTGGAGCGCTAAGGCACAATGGCCAACACCCGCCTGCCCTTTACACTGCCCGAATATTACGAGCGCCTGGAGGCCGTCCGCCGGTCGATGCAGAGCCAGGGCATCGACGTTCTGATCGTGACCAACCCTTCCAACATGCACTGGCTGACCGGCTATGACGGGTGGAGCTTTTACGTCCATCAGGCGGTGATCGTGTCGTTGACCGACGAGCCCTTATGGTGGGGGCGGCCCATGGATGCCGTGGGGGCCGAAAAGACCACATGGCTTTCGACGGACTCGATCTATTTCTATCCAGACGATTTCGTCCAGAACCCCGAAAAGCACGCCTATGTGCATCTGTGCGGTGTGCTCAAGGACAAGGGCTGGGACCAGCGCCGCATTGGCGTTGAGATGGACAATTACTATTTCACCGCCGCGTGCCTAGAGACGCTGCGCTCTGAAATCCCCGATGTCGCGGTGGCCGACGCCACGTCCATCGTGACGTGGCAGCGCTCGGTCAAATCGGAAGCGGAAATCGAATATATGCGCCGGGCGGCGCGGATCGTGGAAGCCATGCATGCGCGCATCCGCGAAGTCACCCGGCCCGGTTTGCGCAAGAACGAACTGGTCGCCGAAATCTATCACGCCTCACTGGTCGGGGCCGATGGGTATGGCGGGGACTATTCGGCCATTGTTCCTCTTACCCCATCCGGGCGCGACGCGGCGGCGGCGCATCTGACCTGGGACGACCGGGAGATGGTCAAAGGCGAGGGCACGTTTTTCGAGATCGCCGGGTGCTACAAGCGCTATCACTGCCCGATTTCACGCACCGTCTATCTGGGCAAGCCGCCCAAGGACATGCTCAAGGCGCAGGAAGCCGTGCTCGAAGGGCTGGCGGCGGGCATGGCCGTGGCCAAGCCCGGGTATACCTGCGGGGAAATCGCAGATGCGTTTTTCGGCGTGCTCAAGAAGTATGGCGTCGAGAAGACCTCGCGCACCGGCTATTCGGTGGGGCTATCCTATCCCCCCGACTGGGGCGAGCACACAATGAGCATCCGTCCGGGCGATCCCTCGATCCTGCGCGCCAACATGGTGTTCCATTTCATGCCGGCCATCTGGACGCCCGAATGGGGGCTGGAAATCACCGAAACGATGCGGATCACAGACGAGAGCGGGCCGGAATGCCTCGCCAATGTGCCGCGCGAGATGTTTGTGAAGAATTAGAAGGAAGGAAGGAAGGAAGGCCCCCTCACCCCAGCCCTCTCCCCGAAGGGGCGAGGGAGTCCCGTTGGGGCTCGCTCGACGCTGTTGCTTACACCGGCGTCGCGGCACGATGAACCCTCGCCCCTCCGGGGAGAGGGTGGCCGGCAGGCCGGTGAGGGGGCCAGCGCTCGAAACAAGAACTTGGAGACAAATTTTGGCCCATAGACTGCTCGGTGAAACGCTCGAAATCCTCGCGGACCTGATCGGCTTTGCCTCGGTTTCCTCCGAGAGCAATCTCGAGATGATCGCCTATATCAACCATCGGCTCGACCAGATCGGCACGCGCACCTATCTCACGCTCAATGAGACGGGCAACAAGGCGAACCTTTTCGCAACGCTGGGCCCGCCCGAGGCCGATGGCGGGATCGTTCTGTCGGGGCATACGGACGTTGTGCCGGTCGAGGGACAGGACTGGAGTTCGGACCCGTTTACCGCCACGCTGCGCAACCGGCGCATCTATGGGCGTGGGGCGTGCGACATGAAGGGGTTCATCGCCTGCGCTCTGGCCTTTGCGCCCTACTTTCAGGAAATCGGGCTCAAACGCCCCATCCATCTGGCCTTCACCTATGACGAGGAGGTGGGGTGCCTCGGCGCGGATGTGATGCTCAAGGAACTCAAGGCGACGGGCCGCAAGCCCTCATTGTGCATCGTCGGCGAGCCGACAATGATGAAGATCGTCGAGGGCAACAAGGGGTGCTGCGAATACACGACCCATTTCACCGGGCTCGAGGGCCATGGCTCGATGCCCGACCGGGGGGTGAACGCCGTCGAATATGCTGTGCAATACGTCACCAAGCTGCTCGAAATCAGCGGGGATCTCAAATCACGTGCGCCGGAAGGCAGCAGGTTCGACCCGCCCTGGTCGACGATCCAGATCGGGAAGATGGCCGGCGGAATCGCACGCAACATCATCCCCGGCGCGTGCTCGGTGGAATGGGAATTGCGGCACATCAATTCGGGCGATCTTTCCTTTACGCACGAACAGATCACAGCGTTTGTCGAGGATGTGCTGCTGCCGAAAATGGTCGACATTCATCCCGACGCGGCGGTCATCACCGAAACCATCGGGGAAGTGGCGGGGCTGGAGCCGATGACCAAATCGGAAGCCGTGGCGCTGGTGCGTACGCTGACCGGAAACCAAGATCCGGCCGAATGCGTGGCGTTTTCAACGGAAGCGGGACTGTTTCAGGAAATGGGCATCGATACTGTGATCTGCGGGCCGGGCTCGATCGAACAGGCGCACAAGCCTGATGAGTTTGTGGAGCTTGATCAGCTCAGTGCATGTCTGGAGATGCTCGAGGGGCTGGAGAAGGAGCAATAGTGGGAGCTTGAAGAAGGCCCCCTCACCCGCCGCTCCGCGTCGACCTCTCCCCCTGAGGGAGAGGTAAGAAAACCGCAAGCGCCAGGGCCACCTCTCCCTTGGGGGGAGAGGTCGGAGCTTGCAAAGCAAGGTTCGGGTGAGGGGCCTTTTTAACGCCATCGCTCAAGGCCCCTCACCCCAGCCCTCTCCCCAGAGGGGCGAGGGAGTCCCGCTGCGGCTTTCCCGACTTTGCGGTTTATCTCAGCGCTACGGCAAGATGAACCCTCGCCCCTTTGGGGAGAGGGTGGCCGGTAGGCGGGTGAGGGGCCTTGAGCGGCGGTGGGGATCACCCAAACGCCGGGATGACCTCGCGGCCGTAGCGGGCGATGATGTCTTCTTCTTCGCCGCTGTCGAGGTAGATGTTAAACTGGGTGACCCCCGCTGCTTCCAGATCGCGGATCTTTTTGATGTGGTCGTCGGGCTCGCCCAGAACGCAGAAGCTTTCGACGATGTCGTCGGTGATGAAATCGAGGTATGGGTTATCGGACTGGCCGTGCTTGGAATAATCATAGCCGCGGCGCGCTTCGATGTAGGAGGTCAGGCTGGCCGGAACCTTGTCGGAATCGGCGCCGTATTTTTCAACGATATCGGCAACATGATTGCCCACCATAGCCGGGAACCATTTGGTGGCCTCGATGGCCTTCTTTTTATCGCCGAAGTAAGCGGGAGCAGCCGCCATGGAGCGGTAGTTCGACATGTCGCGTCCTGCGGCCGTGCCTGCTGCTATGCACTGGTCGGTGAACCATTTGCACAGGCCCGGCTCGGCGATCTGGAGCACCACGCCCTCGGCGCTTTCACCGGCGGTCTTGAGCGCCAGCGGGCCATAGGCGGCGATCCAGCTCGGCATTTCATGGCCCACCGCCCAGGGGAACTGGACGGGATTGGGCACATCGCCATAGGTCACTTCCTCGCCGCGCACCATGGCCTTGGTCTTGGCAATGAATTCGGCCACGCGTTTCAGCGTTGCGGGCTTGTGGCCCATGACCCGGCGCGAGGAATCCCCGCGGCCCACAGCGAGGTCGAAGCGTCCGCCGCTCTGCTTGGCGAGCGAGCCGAACAGCGATGCCGCCACAGACCAGTCGCGCACGTCAGGATTAGTGACCAGCGGCCCGAAGCGCATGGATTTGGTCCACTCCATGCCCATGGCCATGGCGGGGTACGGATCGCGCCAGAGAATGTGGGAATCGTAGAACCAGCAATAGGTGAACCCGGCATATTCGGCGGCCTGGATCAGATAGCGCGCCCTGTCGTGATCGACAAAACCCTTGAAGGTGATCCCGAATTCCATTGTTCCCTACCCCTTTTCAAAGCCACTCCCGTGTTTGCCGCACAGGAATATTTTGACCAGACGATCAAATTTTTGGCCGGTGCGCAAGTGGTTTTGTCATGGCCCATAGGCGATCATCGGGCGGCCCGAGGCGGGATTGGGCACGATGGCAGCGGCAACGCCATAAACGCTCGCCAGAAACGCCGAGTCGATGACATCCTGCGGTGCGCCCTCGGTCGCCACCCTGCCCTTGTCGAGAGCCACCACATGATCGAACCACGCGGCGGTCAGATTGAGGTCGTGCATGGTGACGAGGATGGTCAGACCTTCATCGGCCAGCGCGCGCAGGATTTCCATGACGGCGATCTGGGCCGAAAGATCGAGATGGTTGGTGGGTTCGTCGAGCAGCAGCAGGCGCGGGGATTGGGCCAGGGCGCGTGCAATGTGTACACGCTGCTGCTCGCCCCCCGAGAGGGTGGAAAAGCGACGCGTTGCGAACTCGGAGACCCCGGCACGGGCCATGGCGCGGGCGGCGATCTCCTCGTCACCTGTCTCGCTGTCGGCGGCCCACATGCCCTGATGCGGCAGGCGGCCCAGCATCACCACGTCATGAACGTCGATGGGCTGATCGGTGGCGGCGGTCTGCTCGACCAGCGCGGCGATGCGGGCGCGGGAGCGTCGCGGCAGGGCGTGGAAATCGGTGCCCTCGAAATCGATATGGGCGCTGGCCGCCGGTTCAAAGCCGAGGATCACCCGCAGCAGCGAAGACTTGCCCGCGCCGTTGGGGCCGATCAGCGCGTTGAGGCGGCCGGGCTGGATGGCAAAGGACACATCATCGAGGATGGTCTTGGCCTCAAGGGTGAGGTTGGCGTTTTTGATGGCGAGGCTCATGTGGCCCGCCTGTTGCGCAACAGGATGAGGAAGAAGGCCGGGGCGCCGATCATGGCGGTGACGATGCCGACGGGCAGTTCGCGCGGGTCGAACAGGGTGCGGGCCATCGTGTCGGTCCACACCATGAAGACGGCCCCGGCCAAAGCCGCGAGCGGCAGCAGATGGCGATGGCGGCCGCCTGCGACCAGCCGCACCGCATGAGGCAGGATGAGACCCACGAACCCGATGGCGCCCGACATGGCGACCAGAACGCCGGTCAGAAGCGCGGTGCCGCCGAGCATGATCCAGCGGGTTCTTTCGACATCGATGCCCAGCGCGCGGGCGGCTGTATCGCCGAACACGAACCCATCGAGGATGCGGCCCGAGGCGATCAATGGCGTGCCCACGGCGGCCAGCGCGACCAGCGCCAGCCCGGTATCGGACCAGCGCGCACCGGCCAGCGAGCCCATCAGCCATGAGAGAATTTCGCGGTAGGAATCCCCGGTTGCCGTCCAGAAGATCAGGAATGAGGTGAGCGCGGAGGCCAGCGCGGAGACGGCCAGCCCGGCGAGGATGGCGCGGGATGCGGTGATGGCGCCCAGCGAGCGGGCCAGCCCCAACGTCAGCCCCATGGCGATCAGCGCGCCGATGAAGGCGCCAACCGGCAGCAACAGGGTTGCGCCAATCAGCATCATGGAGACAGCCCCGACCGAGGCGCCCGAGGAAAGCCCCAACAGGTAGGGGTCGGCCAGCGGGTTTCGCGTCAGCGCCTGCATTACAGCGCCGCAAATGGCCAGCCCTGCCCCGACGGCGGCGGCAGCAAGGACGCGCGGCAGGCGCAGTTCCCAGACGATGCCTTCGCGCAGGCGCGAGACGGGGTTTTCGGCAATAAGGCCTAGCTTGTGGGCGATCACCGCCCACACCTCGCCGGGGGAAATATCGGCAGGGCCGATGGTGACGGCGACGATGAGAGAAAGACCGAGCGCCAGTGCCAGCCCCGCGAGGCCGGCCTGAAACTTCAGCCGCCGCAGGGCGGCGGGCGTCAGGGCGGACAGGCCGAGCGGGGCGGCGACCATTAGAGAGTTTTCCAGGAAGTGGGGCGCTTGAGGCAAGGCCCCCTCATCCATCGCTGCGCGCCGACCCCCGATCGGGTCGAGGGCAGGCTCTCTCCCCCAAGGGAGAGGTAAGAGGTGGGGTGCCCCACCCACCGCGCTACCCCGAACCTGATTCGGGGGCCAGCAGCGTCGATCGACGCTCCCGCGTTTGGGGCTGGTCCGGTTGGCCCTCGGCTTCCGCTGGGGATGCTAAGGAGGGTCATTGTCCCAGATCCAGCTCTTGGAGCTGCCGCGCCAGATCGGCGGTGGCCGGGATGGAGCGGATGCCGGGTTCGGCGGCGGGGAACGGGATGATGATGTAGCGCTCGTTCTGGACGGCACTCATGTTGGCGGTGGCCGGGTTGTCATTGAGAAGCGTGATTTTCTGGGTCACAGAATTCCACGCCGCATCGACGAGGATCATCACGTCCGGGTTGGCATCGACGATGGCTTCCCAGCTTGCCGAGGTCCATGTGTCGTCGATATCGGCAAAGATATTGGCGATACCGAGCGCCTCCATGGTCATTTGCGGGCCACCCAGACCGGCGCCGACATAGGGGGTGGAGGTGGCCGAGGAATACCAGACGCCGGTCAGGCCCGAGGCGGGTTTGATTTCCTCAAGCATGGTGCGTTGTTCTGCGACCAGTTCGGCGGCGCGGTCCTCGACGTCGAAAATTCTGCCCATTTCAACGATCTGGTCGAACACGTCCTCGAACGAGAGCTTTTCCGGCGTGCCTTCGGAACGGCAGGCGGTGGGGGCGACATAGGTGGCGACGCCGAGCGCGTGCAGGCTGTCGCGCGTGCCTGCCCCATCGGCGGCAAAGCTCGATTCCCAGCCGCCATAGACAAAGTCCGGCTCGGCTTCGAGCACCACTTCCTGAGAAGGGACGCGGTCGGCGAGGACTGTCAATTCGGTGGCGGGGGCCCATTGGTCGGGCACGGGGCCATCCTGAAAGCCGGTGCCGACGATCCTGTCGCCCAGACCCAGGGCGAGCAGCAGTTCGGTGGCCGTCGATTTGATGGTCACAACCCGCTCGGGCGGCGCATCGAAGGTGACGGTGGTGCCGCAGTTTTCGAGGGTCAGTGGATAGTCCGTGGCGAGGGCGGGGGTCGAGAGGGCGATGCACGCGCTCACGAAAGCGGAAAACGCTAATGCCTTTAGCGACATCACTCCCCCTCGCTGTCCCGGACCCGATCCGGGACCCAGCAGCCCCACCCTACCACAGGAGGGCGCCGCATCCCCCATGGACTCCGGCTTCCGCCCGAGCAGCGAAGCGCGCAGGGCTTGGACACACCACCCTGTCACCCCGGCCTTGAGCCGGGGCCCAGTAAGCGGCAGATCTTGCGATCTTGCTGAGATACTGCCGGGTACTGGATCCCGGCTCAAGGCCGGGATGACGGCGGTGTTTGGGGCAATGGATGTGAACCCGCTCATTCGATCTTTTCCTTTTTCGCCGCCAGCGCGCGCATTGCGGCGTCGTAGCCTTGTTGGTAGGCCTCGGTCGAACCGAAGCGGAACATGTCGTCTTCGCCCAGCCGGGCCAGGGTTTTTGCGCCGGGGCTGTCGAGATCGGTCACCAGCCGGGCGAGGCCGCGTGCTATGGCAACGGGCATGCGCGAGGCCTTGCCCTTGACCAGATCGGCGGCGGCGGCGAGTTCGTCGGCGAGGACGGTGACCGTCACATTGAGGGGGCGGCCATTGGCATCGACGCCGCCGCGCAGATCGTCGACCAGTTGTACGCCCGCAGCCCCGATGGCGGCATCGGTCTGGCCGACGCGCCAGGGGCGGCCAAGGGTGTCGGTGATGATGAGACCGAGGCGCTTTCCGGTCTTTTCGCGCAGGGCTTTGCAGAGCGCTCGGGCCGAAGCGTCGGGATCGCGTGGCAGGCGCAGGGCCATGCCGTCGGGGACGTTGGAGGTATCGAGCCCGGCGGCGGCCATGACCAGGCCCTGAGGGGTTTCGACGATTTTCGTTATGCCGCCGGGATGGGCGCGTTCGGCAACGATGCGGACGGTATCTTCCTCGATGGCGAGGTCGCGAGCATCGAGGGGCACCTGCATGCCCTCGGCCTTGGAGATGATTTTCGAGGTGACGATAAGGATATCGCCATCGGCAAGCGCGGCGTCGGAATCGGCGGCAGCCATGGCGTCGATGGCGCGCGATATCAGCGCGACCAGATCGTCCCCCGCCCCGATCTCGGGGATGCCTTCAATGCCCCAAAGTGTCAGACGGTTGGCCATCAGCGCTTGTTGAGTTTGGGCAGGACGTCGCGCGAAAAGACGTCGATCCATTCGCGCTGGTTGCGGCCAACATTGTGCAGATAGATGCGATCGAAGCCGAAATCGGCAAATTTCTGGATGTGTTCGAGGTGCTCTTGCGGATCGGGTGAAATCACCATGCGGCCCTTGAAGTCCTCGGGGCGGACCAGCTTGGCCATCTGCTCGAAATCGAAGGGTGAGCGGATATCGGCTTTGGGGAACTTCATGCCGCCATTGGGCCATTCGGTCATGGCGTTGGCCAGTGCCTCCTCATAGGTTTCCGCCCAGCTCATATGGAGCTGGAGCACCTTGGGCATGGTGTCGGGGTTCTTGCCCGCCTCACGCGCGCCCTCAGCGAATTTTTCAAACAGCATCTCGATCTTTTCGAGGGGGGCGCCGACCGTGATGATGCCATCGGCAAATTTGCCGGTCTTTTTGGCGTTGATCGGTCCGGCGGTCGCAACGAGGATTTCGGGTGGGGTTTCGGGCATGGTCCACAGGCGCGTGGATTCCATCCTGTAATAGTCGCCATTGTGCTTGGTGTTCTTGCCGGCGGCAGAGTTTTCGAACAGCTTCTTGATAATCTGGACGGCTTCGAACATGCGGGCCGAGCGCTCGCCAACATCGGGCCAATATTGGGCGAGGAAGCTTTCGTTGAGTGCTTCGCCTGCCCCGACGCCCAGCCAGTGGCGGTTGGGGTACATGGCGGCCAGCGTGGCCGAAGCCTGCGCCACCATGGCGGGGTGCCAGCGGAAGGTCGGGGTGGTGACGCCGGGGCCCATATCGCCTTTGGTGCGTTCGCCGATGGCGGTCAAAACGTTCCAGACGAAGGCCGATTGCCCCTGCCGGGGCACCCAGGGCTGGAAATGGTCGGCGGCCATGGCGCCGTTAAAGCCCTTTTGCTCTGCATATTCGGTCAGCTCGACGCAATCGCGCGGATGGAACTGTTCGAGCATCACCGCATAGCCGATCAACCCCTCTGGTCCAGTCTTGAACACCGACATGGATGGCACTCCCCTTGGCTTTGCGATCAGTCAATCACAAAGGGCAAAAGAGCAACAGAGGGAATTTTGACCTTTTGGTAAAATTTTTCGTTGAGGGAGGTGCGGAGGGAAGCGCAGGATGAGGGGGCGCGATCAATCCCTACTCGATAAACGCTTCTACCTTGCAAACCTCGCCAAGCATATAGGCGTCGGCCACCAATTGCAGCGGGGAAATATCGACGTCGCTTTTGCCATCGGCCAGCAATTGCGCGAAACGGGTGTAGATGCCGTCATACTCGGTATCGTCGCCGGATACTATCGTTTCACCATCCAGCCGCACCACGTCTCCGCCGCTGGAAAGCTCAAGCAGCCCGGCATCGGTTCTGACCGTGATGTTCCAGGTTTGCGGGCCCTCCTGGCGCCAGTCGAAATCGGCGGTGACCTTGTGGCCGGTGACCGAAACAAAATCGATTTTTGCGCCGATGGGGGTCTGGCGGTTTTCGGGCACTTCAAGGGTTGCGCCGGTCACCAGAACGGGTGCGGGCAGGATGTGGGTGAGGATCGAAAGCGCGTTAATGCCCGGATCGAACACCCCCATGCCGCCGGGGGTCCAGATCCAATCCTGACCGGGATGCCAGCGGCGCACATCTTCGCGCCAGACGATCTCGACGCTTTGGATCGCCTTGTCGGCAAGCCAGTTGCGCGCCGGTTCGACGCCCTGCGCGTAGCGCGAGTGCCACGTGGCGAACAGGGTTACGCTGTGCTCGGCGGCCAATTGCTTGAGCCAGTCCACTTCGGCCACCGTGGCGCCGGGCGGCTTTTCGAGCAGCACGTGGCGGCCGGCGCGGATGGCGGCCTCGGCGTATTGGCGGCGCACCTGCGGCGGGGTGCACAGCGCCACCGTGTCAATGTCTGGACGGGCCGCGAGCATCTCATCGAGCATCGTAAAATGGTCGACCCCTTCGAGTTCGGCATTGCGCGAGACAATGGCGGCCAGCTCGAAATCGGGGTTCTTGGCAATCGAGGGCAGATGCTGGTCGCGGGCGATCTTGCCCAAGCCAACAATGGCGATCCTGTGAACCATCAGTGGGAATCCTTGCCGACCGCGCTGCCGCGAGACCCTTTCAGAAAATCGAAATCGGCGCCAGTGTGCGCCTGATCGACGTGATCGAGGAACATCTTGGCGTAGCCCGATTGCGGCTGGTCGGGGAGCGGGGTCCAATCGGCCAGCCGTGCCGCGATTTCGGTATCGGGCACGTCGAGATGGATGGTGCGGTTGGGCACGTCGATGGAAATCATATCGCCATTGCGCACCGCGGCCAGCGGACCGCCGACCGCCGCTTCGGGCGAAGTGTGCAGGATCACGGTGCCATAGGCGGTGCCCGACATGCGGGCATCGGAAATGCGCACCATGTCCTTTATGCCCTTGCGCAGCACCTTGGGCGGCAGGCCCATGTTCCCCACTTCGGCCATGCCGGGATAACCCTTGGGGCCGCAGTTTTTCAGCACCATGACGCAGGTCTCGTCGATATCGAGGCCCTCGTCGTTAATCTTTGCCTTGTAGTCGTCGATGTCCTCGAACACCACGGCGCGGCCGGTATGCACCATCAAATGCGGGCTGGCGGCCGAGGGCTTGAGCACGCAACCATTGGGCGCCAGATTGCCCTTGAGAACCGCGATGCCGCCCTGGCTGGTCAAAGCCTTGTCGACCGGGCGGATCACGTCCTCGTTCCAGTTGCGGGCGCCCGCGATTTCCTCGCCCATGGTGCGGCCAGAAACGGTGAGCGCATCGCCATGGAGTTTTTGGCCATCGAGCAGCGATTTGAGGACGACCGGCAGGCCGCCGGCGTAAAAGAACTCTTCCATCAGATATTTGCCCGAGGGCATGAGATTGACGATTGTGGGAATGTCGCGGCCCAGCCGGTCCCAATCGTCAAGCCCCACATCGACGCCCACGCGCCCGGCCAGGGCCAGCAAGTGCACAACGGCATTGGTCGAGCCGCCGATGGCGCCATTGGTCATTATGGCGTTTTCGAACGCCTCGCGGGTCAGGATGTCGGAGGGTTTGAGGTCATCTTTGACCATATCGACGATGCGGCGCCCGGTCAGTTGCGCCATGACGCGGCGGCGGCTGTCGACGGCGGGGATTGCCGCATTGCCCGAAAGCGCCATGCCCAGCGCCTCGGCCATCGAGGCCATCGTGGAGGCGGTGCCCATGGTGTTGCAGGTGCCCGAAGACCGGCTCATGGCCTGCTCGGCCTCGAGGAAATCCTCCTGGCTCATTTCACCGGCCTTGATCGCTTCGCTCATCTGCCACAGCGCGGTGCCCGAGCCGACCCGTTCGCCCCGGAACCAGCCATTGAGCATCGGGCCGCCGGTGACGACAATGGACGGAATGTCGGTGGATGCGGCGCCCATCAAAAGCGATGGCGTGGTCTTGTCGCAGCCGACCAGCAGCACGGCGCCATCGATGGGCTGGCCGCGCATCACCTCTTCGACCGCCATGGCGGCGAGGTTGCGATACATCATGGCCGTGGGGCGGAAGGTGTTTTCCGAAGCCGAGAACACCGGCACCTCAAGCGGGAAGCCGCCGGCCTCCCAGACGCCGGCCTTTACCTTTTCGGCCAGTTCGCGCAAATGCCCGTTGCAGGGGGTGAGGTCGGACCAGGTGTTCAAAATCCCGATCACCGGGCGACCATCGAACAGATCGTGCGGGTAGCCCTGATTTTTCAGCCAGCCGCGGTGGTAAATGGTGTCACGCGACGTGCCGCCATACCATTCCTGCGAGCGCAGCTTGCGCGGCCATTGGGCCTTTTGGAACGCCATTGCCCTGCCCCTACAGTTTCTTGACCGCGACGGGCGCGTCGGCGGGGCGTGTCGTATCGATGGCCAAAGGGTTCTTGAGCGGCAGGCCGAACGGGGCAGCTTCGATTTCGAAGATGTCGCCTTGTTGCGTGCGAATGTCATCGGCGAAGCTCAGCGTCGCCGTGCCGAACATGTGCACATGCACATCGCCGGGCTTGCGGAAGATCTCGTATTTGAAGTGGTGATGTTCGAGATTGGCTAGGGTGTGGCTCATATTGTCCTCACCCGAAACGAAGGGCTTTTCCCAAAGGACTTCGCCATCGCGGACGACGCGGGACGTGCCTTCGATATGAGCCGGCAAGTCGCCGAGGAGGATTTCGGGGCCGATGGAGGCGGGGCGCAATTTCGAGTGCGCGAGATAGAGGTAGTTCTGCCGCTCGGTGACGTGGTCGGAGAACTCGTTGGCCAGCGCGAAACCGATGCGGTGCGGCACACCTTCATAGGACACGATATAGATGCCGGCGATTTCGGGCTCCTCGCCCGCATCGAGCGCAAAGCCCGGCGAGGTGATGGGCTTGCCCGGCGCAACCAGCGCGTGGCCATTGCCCTTGTAGAACCATTCGGGCTGCACGCCCGTCTTGCCGCCAAGCGGCTTGCCACCTTCGACGCCGAGACGGAACATCTTCATGGAGTCGGTTGCGTTACCGTCGGCCCCGGCCTTCTGGTGCATTGCATTGCGGGTAGAGGCCGAGCCCAGATGGGTCAGCCCGGTTCCGGTGAGGTGCAGGCGCGCGGGATCGTCGGGGGCGATGGGCGCCAGCACCCTGCCCTCGGCATAGGCCGCATCGAGATCCACGCTGTCGCCCAGCCCCTGTTCAGCAATCAGCGCTGCCAGTGTCATGTCCCTTGCGATGGCACGTTTGGCGAGCCCGAGAATGGAGTCGGCACCATTGACGATGCGGGCATCTGTTCCCTCGCGCGCCACGACGCGCTGGGAACTGCTAGTGTCTAGGATCTGGGAGAGCAGCACTTCAATATAACTCCGGCAAGGGGGATAGACCGGCGCGCTGGGCGCGCCGGAAAGGTCAGGCGGCCTTGTTCTTGTTGTAAACGTCGAAGATCACGGCGGCGAGCAGGACGAGGCCCTTGATCATCTGCTGCCAGTCGATGCCGATGCCCATGATCGACATGCCGTTGTTCATCACCCCCATGATGAACGCGCCGATCACCGCGCCGACGATGGTGCCCACACCACCGGCCATCGAAGCGCCGCCGATGAACACGGCGGCGATCACGTCGAGCTCGAAGGTCTCGCCTGCCTTGGGCGTCGCCATGTTGAGCCGGGCGGCGAACACAAGACCGGCAAGCGCGGCCAGCATGCCCATATTGGCGAACACCATGAAGGTCAGGCGTTCGGAATTGATACCCGAGAGTTTCGCCGCCTTCTGGTTGCCGCCCACTGCGTAGATACGGCGCCCGATGGTGGTCTGCTTGGAAATGAAGCTGTAGCCCGCAATCAACACCGCCATGATGATGAAGACGTTGGGCAGACCGCGCGAAGTGGCGAGAAGATAGACCAGATAGACCACGGCTCCGGCGGCCAGAATGTTGCGGCCGGTGAAAAAGGCGAAGGGTTCATCGGGCGTACCGTGCTTTGCTTCCTTGGAGCGGGCGCGCACCGAAAGCAGGACGAGGATTGCAGCGGCGGCAACGCCGAGCAGCATCGAGAGCATGTGGATGCCTTCGACCGAAAACAGATCGGGGATAAAGCCCGACGCGATCAGCCGGAACGAGTCCGGGAACGGACCGATGGACTGGCCCTTCAAGAGCACCATCATCAGGCCCTTGAACACCAGCATGCCGGCGAGGGTCACAATGAAGCTGGGGATTTTCCAGTAGGCGATCCAATAGCCCTGAACGGCCCCGATGGCCGCGCCAACGGCCAGGCAGATGATGGCTGCGGGCACGAAATGGATTTCGAACTGCACCATCAAGACGGCAGCGAGTGCGCCCACAAACCCCATGACCGAGCCGACCGAGAGATCGATATGACCGCACACGATGACCAGCAGCATGCCGACCGCCATGATGACGATGTAGGAGTTCTGGAGCACCAGATTGGTGACATTGGCTGGACGCAGCAGGATGCCGTCGGTCGATATCTGGAAGAACACGACGATGGCGATCAGCGCGAACAGGATGCCGTATTCGCGCAGGTGGGTTTTGAGATAGCCCACAAACACCGACTGGCCGCCGGTTGCGGACGAGGATTGGGTGAGGTCAGTCATTGTGGCGTTCCGTTGATGAGCGATTGAGGACGATCATGCGGCTTTTCCTGTCTTCAAGATCATCGACATGATCTTTTCCTGGCTGGCTTCGGCGATGGGCAATTCGCCCACGAAGCGGCCCGCGTTCATGACGTAGATCCGGTCGCACGTGCCCAGAAGTTCGGGCATTTCCGACGAGATCAGGACGATCGCCTTACCCTGGGCCGCCAGATCGTTGATGATGGAATAGATTTCGTATTTGGCGCCCACGTCGATGCCGCGGGTGGGCTCGTCGAGGATCAGGACGTCGGGCCCGGCATAGAGCCATTTGGACAACACGACCTTTTGCTGGTTGCCGCCCGAGAGGTTGACCGTCTTCTGGCCGATGCCGGAACTCTTGATGGCCATGAGCTTGCGGTAGCGCTCGGCGACCTCACGCTCCTTGTGATTGTCGACGACGATACCGTTGGCGATGCCGTTTAGATTGGCGAGGGGGACGTTGTCGCGGATCGGCTGGTCGAGAACGAGGCCGTAGGTTTTTCTGTCCTCGGTGGCGTAGCAGATGCCATTGGCGATGGACTTGTGCACCGAGGATGTATCGACGGGTTGGCCGCGCAACAGCACCTCCCCGGAGATCCTGTCTCCATAGGACTTGCCGAACAGGCTCATGGCCAGTTCGGTCCGCCCGGCGCCCATCAACCCGGCAATGCCCACGACCTCGCCGGTGCGGACGGAAAAGCTGACGTCGTCCACGACCTTGCGCTCGGAATGGATGGGGTGATGGGCCGTCCAGTTTCTGACCTCGAACAGCACCTCGCCTATTTTTGGATCGCGGGCCGGGAAGCGGTCTGTGAGCGATCGGCCCACCATGTCGCGCACGATATCGGCCTCGGAAATCTCTGATGTGTGGCAATCGAGGGTCGAGACCGTGTGCCCGTCGCGCAGGACCGTGATGCGGTCGGCGACCTGGGAAATCTCGTTGAGCTTATGGGAAATCAGGATCGAGGAAATGCCCCTCTCCTTGAGTTCGACCAGCAGTTTTAAAAGCGCCTGGCTATCTGTCTCGTTGAGCGAGGATGTCGGCTCATCGAGGATGAGGAGTTTGACCTCCTTTGAGAGCGCCTTGGCGATTTCGACAAGCTGCTGCTTGCCGAGCCCGAGATGGGTGATCTTGGTGCGCGGGGACTCTTTTAGCGACACGCGCTGCAAAAGATCTTCAGTGCGGCGGTAGGTTTCCGACCAGTCGATGACCCCGCCATTGGCGCGCTCATTGCCGAGGAAGATATTTTCGGCAATCGAAAGCAGCGGGACGAGCGCCAGCTCCTGATGGATGATGACAATGCCGCAGCGTTCGCTTTCGGCGATGGAATGGAAATGGCGTTCCTCGCCCTCGAAAAAAATCTGGCCCTCATAATCGCCCGAAGGATAGACGCCAGAAAGCACTTTCATGAGGGTGGATTTGCCCGCCCCGTTTTCGCCGACCAGCGCGTGGATTTCGCCCTGTTCGACCACGAGGTTGACGTTTTCGAGCGCATTGACGCCCGGAAAGCTCTTGGTGATGCCGCGCATTTCGAGAATGGACGTCATGGCGTTCCCGCTCTCTGTTATCGAGTATGTGCGGCGGGGCGTAACGATGCCCCACCGCACGGCCTCTGGAGGAGGATCAGTTAATCTGGTCTTCGGTATAATAACCCGAACCCACAAGAACCTCTTCGAGATTATCCGCAGTCACCAGCACCGGCTCGAGCAGGTAGGAGGGGACCACCTTGACGCCGTTGTCATAGGTTTCGGTGTCGTTGATCTCGGGCTCCGCATCGTTGATCAGAGCTTCGACCATGCCGACAGTGACGCGGGCGAGTTCGCGCGTGTCCTTGAAGATCGTCGAATACTGATCGCCCGCCATGATGGCCTTGACCGACGGAATTTCTGCATCCTGGCCGGAAATGATCGGCATTGGCATGTCGCCCGAACCGTAACCCACACCGCGGAGCGAGGAGATGATGCCGATGGACAGCCCGTCATAGGGCGAGAGCACTGCATCGACGGTGTCGTCGGTATAATGGGCAGACAGAAGGTTATCCATGCGGGCCTGGGCGACCGAGCCGTCCCAGCGCAGGGTGCCGACAGTGTCCATGCCGGTCTGGCCCGATTTGACGACCAGCGTGCCATCGTCGATCAGCGGCTGGAGGACGCTCATGGCGCCGTCATAAAAGAAATAGGCGTTGTTGTCGTCGGGCGAGCCGCCGAACAGCTCGATATTATAGGGCGCTTCGGCGCCCGACGCTTCGAGCCCATCGACGAGCGACTGGGCCTGCTGCACGCCGACCTTGAAGTTGTCGAACGTCGCGTAATAATCGACGTTTTCCGAACCGCGGATCAGCCGGTCATAGGCAATCACGTGGATGCCGGCGGCGGCCGCGTTTTCGAGCGCCGTGCTCAGCGTGGTGCCATCAATCGATGCGATGACCAGCACATCGACGCCGCGCACGATCATGTTTTCGATCTGGGCGAGCTGGTTGGGAATGTCGTCTTCGGCGTATTGCAGATCGGTCTGATAGCCGGCCGCCTCGAACAGTTCCACCATGGAATTGCCATCCGAGATCCAGCGGGCCGAAGATTGGGTCGGCATGGAAATGCCCACCGAACCGGCATCCTGCGCGACAGCGGGCATAGCCGAAAGCGCAGAGGTCATCACCAGGGCGCCTAGCCCTGCCAAAATCGATTTCATGGAGTTTCTCCCTGTCAGTTTCGCCACGGCGCCTCCCGCCGCAGCGTCCTCCTATGCCGCGCCTCACGCAGCAAACGCACATTTGCATATAGTATGATTATTTGTAAAGCGGGTGCGTGATGCCTTGTGCGCTTTTCGACAGCGACCCCGTTTGCGTGGTGCCCGAGGAGCACCCGGCGCGGGCTGATCGTCGCCGCGCCTGAAGCGAGTCCAGTGTGCGCTAAACGCAAGAAATACCAGGAAACCTGGGGTTCAGCGCCTGGCGCTGCCCAGCGTGGTCGTAGCCCGATCGACGCCGGATTGAATGGCCTGGCGCATGGCAACGCGGGCCATTTCGGGATCTTTTGCCGCTATGGCCTCTGCGATGTTGCGGTGGAGGCGCACCGCCTTGTCAAAAGCCGCTCCACCTTCCATTGGCGAGGAAATGGTGAACGACGCCATCAGCGCGATCTCAACCACGCTGGAGAGCGATACCATGAAGGGGTTGCCGGACGCCTCGGCCACGACCCGATGGAAACCGACGTCGTTGCGGGCGAAATCCTCGGCGCTCTGGCCCTTTGTCGCCATGCCCCTGAGCCAGCCCATCAATTCGTCGGCCTGCTCGTCCGAACGCCGCTCGGCGGCAAGCGCCGCAGCATCGGGCTCGACGGCCATGCGGATTTCGGCGAGCGAGGCAATGAATTCAAAGGAGATGCCGGAATCCAGATGCCAGAGCAGCACGTCGGAATCGAACATGTTCCAGCGGGCCCGCGGGAGGACGCGCGTGCCGACGCGAGCCCGCGCTTCAACGAGCCCTTTGGCCGAAAGCGTCTTGAGCGCTTCGCGCAAAACGGTGCGCGACACGCCGAACTGGTCGATCAGATCGCTGTCGCCGGGCAGGATCTGGCCTTCCTTATAGGTCCCGCCAACGATGGCGGTTCCGAGCGTATACATGACATGGGCGTGGAAATTGTGCGGCTTGCGCCGCGCGGGAGATGCCAACCCGGCAGATGCCCCTGCTCCTTCCCGATCGCTTAAAGTGCCCGCCATGCGCCTGCCCAAATCCATCTGTCGCGCGCCGGCCAGTCGCGGCGCATGCCAAACATGACAAAGGCGGCGATGGATTGTCAAAATAAAAATATAATAAGATAATTGATCGCTTGTGAGGAGTCGAATGGGCGGCTTGCATCATGTGCCGTCAATTTCAGGAAAGAATCAATCCATGACGCAATTGGCCACAACCGCCGACTGGATCGCCGTCGATTGGGGCACCTCGAACATGCGCGCCTGGGCGATGGGCGCTGACAACACGGTGCTGGTGCACGGCGAAAGCCCGACGGGGATGGGCCAGCTCTCCCCGCCAGAGTTTGAGCCGACGCTGCTCGAAGTCGTTGAAACCTGGCTTGATCCAGAAAAGGTTACGCCGGTGATCGCCTGCGGAATGGTGGGTGCGCGGCAGGGCTGGGTCGAAGCCGAATACGCAACCACCCCCACCGCGCCCATTGCCGCGAGACCGACGCGCGCGCCAGTGACAGACCGGCGTATCGACGTTTTCATCCTGCCCGGCGTCAGCCAATCGAGCCCGCCCGATGTGATGCGCGGTGAAGAAACCCAGATCGCCGGATATATCGCGGCGCATCACGGCGGTTCCATCATCTGCCTCCCGGGCACGCACAGCAAATGGGTCGAGATCGCCGATGGGCGCATCGCGCGGTTCCGCACGGCGATGACCGGGGAAGTGTTTGCCCTGCTTGCTGAAAAATCGGTGCTGCGCCATAGCGTAGGTACCGGCGGATGGAGCGATGATGGCTTTGCCGCGGGCGTTACGGTGGGGCTGGGTGAGCCCGGCATTCTGACCCAACTGTTTTCCATTCGGGCTGCGAGCCTGCTCGAGGGCGCTTCGGCGCAAATGTCCAGATCGCGCCTTTCGGGGTTGCTGATCGGTGCGGAACTTGCGGAAACCCGCGATTATTGGCGCGGCACCACAGTTGCGCTGATTGGCGCATCGGCATTGAGCACGCTATACCAGACGGCGCTGGAGCTGGCTGGTGCTTCGGCCCGCCAGTTCGATGCTCAGGATATGACGCTGGCCGGGCTGTGCGCTGCCCGTTCGGCCATGGAGGACACGCAATGAGCCGCAATCTGATCGCCATACTGCGTGGCCTCAAACCCGCTGAGGCGCTGGAGATAACCGAAGCGCTGATCGAGGCAGGCATCACGGCCATCGAAGTGCCGCTCAATTCGCCGCAACCGCTTGACAGTATCGCCGCAATGGCACGCGCGTTCGGTGGCGATGCGCTGATCGGCGCGGGGACCGTATTGAGCGAAAAGGACGTTGCCGACGTCGCGCAGGCGGGCGGAAAGCTGATCGTTTCGCCCAATTGCGATGCGGAGGTGATCGGCGCCACCAAGGCGGCGGGCCTTAAATCATTTCCCGGTGTTTTCACCGCCACCGAGTGTTTCGCCGCCCTCAAGGCGGGCGCGGACGGGCTCAAGATTTTTCCCGCTTCGATCATGGGACCGGCAGGTGTGGCAGCGCTCAAGGCCGTGCTTCCGCCCGCAGTCCCGGTCTATGCCGTGGGCGGCGCCGGGCCGGACAATTTCGGTCAGTGGCGGGCCGCCGGCGCCAACGGGTTCGGCATCGGCACGGCGCTCTACACGCCGGGCCTGACGGCCAAAGAGGTGGGCGAGAAGGCCCGCAAACTTGTATCGGCCTATGACGAGGTTATGGCATGAACGCACGCGTTTTCGATGATCGTCCCTGCTTTCTGGGCGAAGGCCCGCTCTGGCACCCCGAGCGCGAACAGCTTTTCTGGTTCGACATCATCGGGCGCACGCTTTTGACCCGCAAGGGCGGCGACACGGGCGCGTGGACCTTTGACGACATGGTATCGGCGGCCGGCTGGATCGACCGCGATCACCTGCTGGTGGCTGGTGAAACGGCGCTGCTCAAGCTCAATGTCGAAACGCGGGAACGCGAAATTGTCGCCGGGCTCGACATTGGCGAGGAGCTCCGGACCAATGACGGGCGCGCCGATCCGTGGGGCGGGTTCTGGATTTCATCGATGGGCAAGAAGGCCGAGACCGATGCGGGGGCGATATATCGCTTTTATCGCGGCGCGGTCACAAAGCTCTTTTCGTCCATTACCATACCCAACGCGATCTGCTTTTCGCCCGACCGGGCATTTGGCCATTTCGCCGATACAGACCGGGGATTGGTCAAGCGCGTCAGGCTCGATGCGGAAACCGGGATTCCGGTTGGGGAGCCCGAAATTTATCTCGATCTGGCGGCCGAGGGCCTGAGCCCCGACGGGGCGGTGATCGATGCCAAGGGCAATATGTGGCTTGCCGAATGGGGCGCCGGCCGGGTTGCGGTCCATGATCCATCGGGCGCGTTCATCGAGGCGATTTCCATCGGGGCGCCGCACACGTCCTGCCCGGCCTTCGGTGGGGCCGATTTTTCCACGCTCTACTGCACCACTGCCCGCGAAGGGCTGGATGCGGAAGCGCTGGCGGAACATCCGGAATCGGGGAACGTGTTTTTTGCCGAGAACGTCGGGCGGGGGCAACCCGAACCTGCTGTGATTATCTGAAACAAAAAAGGGGCGCCGAAGCGCCCCTTTCAAATTGCAAGGCAGATCGTTACTGCTCAGCGGCCATCGCTTCCTGGGCGGCGGCATAAAGCCCCTCGCCGTCGACGCCGATGGCTTCCATATCGGCGAACCACTGGTCGATGGTCGGCTGGGCAGCCTCCTTCCAGCGTGCAGTTTCCGCTTCGTCCAACATGACGATCGAGTTCCCCGCGTCCTGGGCGATCTGCAGACCGCCAAGGTCGGCCTCATCCATCACGCGGCCAAACATTTTCGAGGTTTCGAGCCCCGAATTGGCGTCGATCACGGCCTTGAGGTCGTCTGACAGGCCCTCGTAGGTCCCCCGGTTCATGACGAACCCGAAGGTCTGGGTGTAAAGGCCGTTTTCGCCCGAAAAGCCTGTGTGGTTGGTGACGAGCTCGGCAATGCGCAGCGAGGGCGTGACTTCCCAGGGAACAGTCGTGCCTTCGATCACGCCGCGCGACAGCGCTTCGGTGGTCTGGGGCACGGGCATGCCGATCGGTTCGGCACCGAGCTCGGCGAGCATGGACGAGATGATGCGCGAGCCACCGCGGATCTTCATGCCCTGAAGGTCTTCAAGCGTGTTGATCGGGTCCTTGGTGTGGAACAGCCCGGGACCGTGCGTGTGCAGCGCGATGACGTGAACGCTTTCGAACTCGTCGGCCGAATTGTCCATGACGTAGTTGTAGAACGCGGCGGACGTTTCCTCTCCATTGGTCATCAGGAACGGGAGCTCGAACACTTCGGATTTCGGGAAGCGGCCCGGCGTATAGCCAAGGACCGTCCAGACGACGTCGACCACGCCATCCTGGGCCTGCGCGAAGAGGCTGTCGGGCGCACCGCCAAGCTGCATGGCGGGGTAGAGCTCCACGGCGATGCGGCCGTCGGACTGGTCCTGAATGGCTTCGGCCCAGGGGGTGATCGCCTGGGACGGGATGGGTGCCTGAGCGGGCAGGAACTGGTGGACGCGCAGCGTCACCTCCTGGGCCATTGCGCCTGCGGCGAAAGAGACGGTGGCAACCGCCCCGAGCAGAATAGATTTCAGTTTCATTTGGTCTTCTCCCTTTGTTTCACGCTCAAGGCGTGTGAACTCCTCAGAACTTCAGCTAGTAAAGCAGCCACACCAGCCCCAGCGTTATGGGCGGGAAGGCGACGAGAATAATCGTGCGGATGATGTCGCTGGCGACGAACGGCAGCGCGCCGCGGAAGGTTTCGGACAGCCGCGTGCCCTTGGCCATGGAATTGATGATGAACAGATTCATCCCCACCGGGGGCGTTATCAGCCCCACTTCGACGACGATGAGGACCAAAATGCCGAACCAGATGGCAAATTCGTCCGGGGTCAGGCCGAAATCGAGGGCGGACATCATCGGGAAGATGATCGGCACGGTCAGAAGGATCATCGAGAGCGAATCCATGACGCAGCCGAGCACGAGATAAAGCAGCAGCACGATGGCCATCACCACCCAGGGATTGAAGCCCTGCTCGGTGACCCATCCGGCGGCGAACTGTGGCAGTTGCGAGAGGGCCAGGAACCCGTTGAGCGCGGCGGCGCCAAGGACGATGAGAAAGATCATCGCCGTTGACGATGCGGTGCCCAGAATGGCCTCTTTGAGCCCCTTGCGCGACAGGCTGCGCGACGCCAGCGCGACAAGCCCCGTCCCGGCGGCACCCACTGCAGCGGCCTCGGTGGGGGTGAAGATGCCCGTATAGATGCCGCCGATGACCAGAACGAAGATCGCGACGACCGGCCAGATGGTCGCAAGTTCGCGGAAGCGTTCGCCATAGGGCACCCGGGCACGCACGCCGGCGGATTCGGGGCTGATACGCACATAGATGGCGACGACCATGAGATACCCGATGGCGGCGAGAATGCCCGGCACGAAGGCGGCCATGAACAGCTTGGCGATGTTCTGTTCGGTCAGGACGGCAAAGATGACCAGAATGACCGAGGGCGGAATGAGGATGCCCAGCGTGCCGCCCGCGGCGACCGCGCCGGTCGAAAGCGCGCCGGAATAGCCGTGCTTTTTGAGTTCGGGCAGAGCGACGTGGCCCATGGTGGCCGCTGTTGCCAGCGAGGAGCCGCAGATGGCGCCGAACCCGGCGCTGGCCCCGACAGCGGCCATCGCGACACCGCCCTTGCGATGCCCCAGCCACGAGGCTGCAGCATTGAACAGCGCAGCGGACATGCCCGACAGGGTCGCGAACTGCCCCATGAGGATGAACAGCGGCACGACCGAAAGCGAATAGGACGCAAAGGTCGAATAGGTGAGGCTCTTGAACTGGGCCATTACCGGATTGACGGTGCCGGTCAGCAGCCATGAGCCGAAAATACCCACACCAAGCATGGCCAGACCGATGGGCACGCGCAGGAAAATCAGAAGCAGGATGACAGGAAACGAGAGCAGCCCGATGAGTACATTGCTCACAGTTCGGCTCCCGAAGACAGCGTTTCGGACCGGCCGGCCAGCGCATTGGAAATCGAGCGTCCGAGCACGTATATCGCCACGATGACGAAAACGACGGCTCCGACCAGCCCTGCTGTGTAGGACCAGCCGAGCGGCATGCGCAACAGAAGCGTGGTCTCGTTGTACCGGAACTTATCGAGCATGCCGTCATAGAGGCGCCAGGCGATGAAGCTTGCGGCGGCGAGCATCATGATGTCGGTTATGACCAATATCCATCTGTTGACGACGGGGCCGAAGCGATCGGTGACAATGGTGACAATGGCGTGGCCCCGCTCGAGGTGCGCCCAGGGCAGGAAGGCAAAGACGGCAAAGCCAATGCCGGCCTCGACAAGTTCATAGTCGCCGCGCACCGGACGCAGCCCGGCCCAGAGCAGCGCACGACCGGTGACACTGACCACGACGAGAAGCACGAGGGCAATCAACACTATGCCTCCAGCCAGCGCCATGAGCCTTGCCAAGCCATAAATGATGCGCCCGAGGGGCGACTGATCCTGGAACAAACTTATCCTCCCCTGCACGCTCGTATGATACCTCTCTATCACCCGATAGTGCCATGCGCACCCTTGTCTCCCGCCGTTTCATCGAACGGTGGACAAGCACACAAACGACAGGATCATCCGAACATCGATCGGCCATCCTGCCGCATAATGTTTATATATCATAACTAGTTTTTGCAAGCGTCCTGGAGAGCCGCGACGTGACGGCGTTGCCTTTTCCGTCCAGAGCTATAAATTCTAATGCATAACAATAAGGGTTGCGCTTATGTCTGCTGTTCCGGGTTCCGTTACCGACGAGGCCATGCTCGAAACCGGATCGACCACCGACATCGTCGGGTACCGGTTGCGCCGGGCGCAGCTGAGCGTCTTCCAGCGCTTTCTGGCGGCATTCGAAGCGCTCGACCTGCGCCCTGCGGAATATTCGGCGCTGGCGCTGATCGGCGACAATCCCGGCCGCAAGCAGACCGAGATTGCCGAAATTCTCGGCATCAAGCGCGCCAATTTCGTGGCACTTATCAACGGGCTGGAAGGACGGGGGCTGACCGAGCGCAGGGCCGCGCGCGAAGACCGGCGCGCCAACGCGCTCTATCTCACCACCGACGGCGCGCGCTTCCTTGAAAAGGCCCGCGCCGTGCAGGACGATTTCGAAGCCGACTGTATAGCCCGGCTGGGCGGACCCAAGGCGCGTGACACGCTGCTCGACCTCCTGGGCAGGTTGTGCTGATCGTCTCATCGCGGGTTGCGCCGCAGAAACGATAAGAGTCAAATGGGCCGGCGAATCATCGTTCCCTGACCGCCCGGACCTTCTTGTCTTCCATGTCGCTTTTTTCCAACGCTACGGCCCTTGATGCTGCGCCGGCCGGCGGGCTGGATATTCTGCGATCGGTGTTCGGGCTGGATGCGTTCCGCGGGCAGCAGCAGGACGTTGTCGAGCACGTGATGGGCGGCGGCGATGCCGTCGTTCTGTTCCCCACCGGGGCGGGGAAGTCGCTGTGCTACCAGATCCCGGCGATCGGGCGGCGCGGCGTGGGTGTTGTCATCTCCCCGTTGATCGCCCTGATGCGCGATCAGGTCGAAGCGCTCAAGCAGGCCGGCGTCAAGGCCGCTGCGCTCAATTCCTCGTTGTCGCCGGAAGAAAACCGCAGCGTGCGGCAGGCGCTGCGCGATGGTGAATTGGACCTTCTCTATGTCGCGCCCGAGCGGCTGGCGGCGGCTGGATTTCTGGAGCTTCTGGCCAGCGTCGAGATCGGGCTGTTCGCCATCGACGAGGCCCATTGCGTAAGCCAGTGGGGCCATGATTTCCGGCCCGAATATCGCGAACTGGCCAAGTTGCGTGAATTGTTTCCCCATGTGCCGCGCGTGGCGCTGACGGCAACGGCGGACCCCACGACACGGGCCGACCTGATCGAGCGGCTGGGGCTTGAGGAGGCGCAGCTTTTCATATCGAGCTTTGATCGCCCCAATATCGGCTATTCAATTGTCGAGCGCGCCAATGCGCGGACGCAACTGCTCGATTTTCTGGGGCGCCATAAAGGCGAAAGCGGCATCGTTTATTGCCTGTCGCGCGCCAAGGTCGAGGCGATTGCAGAGTTTCTCAATGAGAAGGGCATCCCTGCCCTGCCTTATCACGCCGGACTGGATGCCGGTGTGCGGGCGCGCAATCAGGATGCGTTCTTGAAGGAAGACGCCGTGTGCCTTGTAGCGACCGTGGCGTTCGGGATGGGGATCGACAAGCCCGATGTGCGCTATGTGGCGCATATGGATTTGCCCTCATCGATCGAAGCCTATTATCAGGAAACGGGTCGGGCCGGGCGCGACGGGCAGCCCTCGGAAGCCTGGATGTGCTACGGGCTGTCCGATGTGAGCCAACGGCGGCGGATGATCGCCGAAGGCAATGCGCCCGACGAAATCAAGCGGCTGGAAAATACCAAGCTCAGCGCCTTGCTTGGTGTGTGCGAGACGGCAGGCTGCCGGCGGCAGGCGGTTCTCTCCCATTTCGGAGAGCAGCATCCGGGCAATTGCGGCAATTGCGACACCTGCATCACCCCGGTGGACAGTTGGGATGGCACCGAGGCTGCCAGCAAGGTGATGTCGTCGATCTATCGCACGGGGCAGCGATTCGGTTCGGCGCATGTGATCGATGTTGTGATGGGCAAGGCCACCGAGAAGGTGGAGAAGTTCAGGCACCAGCATCTGCCGGTTTTCGGCGTCGGACAGGACATTTCGGTCAAGACCTGGCGCTCCGTTGTGCGGCAGTTGACCGCCATGGGGCTGGTGCATGTGAACCACGAGGCCCACGGAGCGCTCTATCTCGACGAGGGTGCGCGGGCTGTGTTTCGGGGCGAACGGACCGTCATGCTGCGGCGTGACCCCGAACGCAAGAAATCGGACACCAATCGCGCGTTGGGCGCCGGCGAAGCGCTGTCTCCCGAAGCTGAAGCTGTGTTCGAGCGGCTCAGGCGCAAGCGCCGCGAGATCGCTTCGGCGCAGGGTGTGCCGCCCTATGTGGTGTTTCAGGACACAACGCTGCGGGCCATGGCGCAGCGCAAGCCCGAAACGCTGGACGAATTGCGCGCCCTGCCGGGGGTGGGCGACGCCAAGCTGGAACGGTATGGCGCGGACTTTCTGACAGCGATTGCCAGTGCGGGCTAGATCACCGACACTACGGCTTGAATACAATCGTGCCGCATGTTTCCCCGGCGCATCAGGCAAAGCCAGTACAATGACCGAAATTGACAGGATCGACCGCCGAATTCTCATGGAGCTGCAGCGCGATGGGCGGATCACCAATTCCGAACTCGCCCAAAGGGTGGGGCTGGCGCCGACATCGATGAGCGACCGGATGCGGCGGTTGCAAAAGCAAGGCTATATCAAAGGATTCCGGGCTATCCTCGATGCCGACCAGATCGGGCTGGGGCTGCTGGTTCTCGTGGAAGTCTCGCTCGACAAGACGACGCCCGACATCTTCGAGAAATTTGCCGCTGCCGTGCGCAAGCAGCCCGAAGTGCTCGAATGCCATATGGTTGCAGGCGGGTTCGACTATCTGGTCAAGGCCAGACTGCCCGACATGGCGCGCTACAGGACATTTCTGGGCGATGTGCTGCTGTCACTGCCCGGGGTGCGGGAAACCCGGTCCTATCCAGTGATCGAAGAGGTCAAGGACGACGGCATCCTTCCACTCTGAAGCGTCAGTCGGTCCCGTCCGCCTCCTCGTGTTCGGCGGCATGGATGATCATGTCGGACACAACATGGCGGATATGGTGGTCGTCGGCTTCGTAGTGAACGTGCTTTGCGTGGCGCGTGCCCCGGACGAGGCGCGCGGCGCGCAGCAGGCGCAAATGGTGGCTGACGAGGGACTGGGACGCGTCGATCTTGCGGGCGATATCGCCCACAGCCATGGGCTGATCGAGGCAGGCGAGCAGGATTTTGAGACGAGTGGGGTCACCGAGCAGCTTGAAGGTCTCGGCGACGACAAGGATTTCGGTTTCCGTGGGGCTTCGGCTATCGCTCAAAAGGGCCTCGTGCGGGCAGGATGGATCGTTGGCCCCTATCCTATCCGGATTCTGCGGCGCATGCACAACGGGTTGGTTTCGTGAACGGTCAGGGCGCCTCTGTGCCCAGCGCCTCGATCGCCTGATCGATCATGGTGCGCAGCATCTGGTCCTGCGTGCGCAGCAGAACAGCAACGGCGCGGGCGTCGCGCCCGAGGGGTGCGACAGTGCCCTGGTGAGTATAAAAATCGCCCGGTTCATGGTCGAGTTGCGGCTCCCAGACGATTGCCGCATCGAGCTCGTCAGCTTCCATCAGCGCTACCATGAGTTCGGGCCGGTCATAGGGCAGACGGCGGACACCATCGAGCGTTCCGGCAGCGATGGCGAGCATCAAGTCGTCGTCGATGGGAGTATAGAGCGGGACGCCCAGGCGAGTGCCCGGCGGCAGATCGGTCAGGCTTTCGATCTGTTCGTCGCGGGTCAGGAGGACGTACGGCGCCTCGAAATAGGGGCGCGACAGGGTCATCCAGTCGGCGGCCATTTCGCCGGGGATCAGCTGGACGCCCATGACGCCGACGCATCGTTCCGCGAGGTGAACAAGGATGGCCGGCCAGATGCCTTCATTGTCGAGGAGGTCGATATTGACGTCCATTTCGACGATTTCCGGTTCGAGCAGGAGGATTTGCGCGAGTTCGGACGCCACGGCCTTGTCGCGCTCGAGCGTCGGGCTGTTGGGCATGACGCAGAGCGGGAGCTTGTTTCCGAAATCCGGGCGCGTGCGGTTGTAGGACTCGACCGGTACGAACGGTTGAGCAAGTGATGTCATTGGAAGCGCGACAACCAGCAGGCTTGCCATGCAGATGAAGCGTTTCAATACTCGGTCCATGCCAACCTCAACTCTGTACGGCTTCCACTAACGGAAAATGGGCCGGCGCAAGCCGACCCATCAATTTGATATTCGACGCAATCAGCTGCGATCGGGCAGTGCAAAGACGAGCACCGCATTGCCCGAGCTCGGACGCTTGATTTCGGGCGTTAGTTGGCTCGGAACGCTGGACGACCAGGAATAGCCGCCCACGCCAACCGGCACCGCGACATACTGCTTGCCATCGACGGCATAAGCGATCGGGTAGCCCTGCGCGGCCTGCGGAAGGCGGGTTTCCCAAAGCACTTCGCCGGTTTCCTCGTCCCATGCGTACATGTGACGATCCCAATCGCCGCCGAACACGAGGCCGCCGGCGGTCGTGAGCATTGCGGTGTTGGCGGGCGAGCGCGAGGGATTTTCCCAAAGCACTTCACCGGTATCGATGCTCATGGCAACGAAGCGGCCGATATTGTCCGGGCTGTCGGGATGAATCGCTCGGGTACTGCCAACCTGACCGTTGCCACCGCCGCCTTCGACCATCTCGACTTCACCATAAGTCATGCCTGTGTCGCAGTTGATGCTCATGGGGATGTAGACGGCGCGGGTCTGCGGGCTGTAGGCGAGCGAGCGCCAGCTGCGGAAGCCGGTCGTGCTCGGGCACATGGTGATCGGTTCACCCAGCTCGGCAATCTTGCCTTCGCGGTAATTGGCGAACGTGCCTTCGTCGGTGATGTCGATCTGATCCTGCCAGCCGAGGTCGAAGGCCGGATAGGGTTCGCCCGTCTCGCGGTTGCCGCGCCAGAGAATGGCCAGCTTGCCCATGTTGACGTAGGACGGCTCGCCGTCGATATCGACGAGGATATGCTCGAAGGCTTCGTCCATGTCGTTGGTTTCGCCCGGAATGTACTGGCGGAACCATTCGATTTCGCCGGTCTCGGGATCGAGCGCCAGCGTCGAGCTTGTATAGAGCGAAGCATCATCCTGGCCGCGGCTGACGCGGGCCCAGGGCTTGGCCTGCGATGACCCGATATAGACGAGATCGGCTTCGGGATCGTAGGAGGCCGATGTCCAGATATCGCCGCCACCACGCAGAACGTAGGGCATGCCGCCCCAGGTATCTTCACCTTCGGGAGCATCTGAAACGGTGATGGTGCGCCAGGCTTCATCGCCGGTTTCGGTATCGAAGGCAGCGACGCCGCATTTGTCCGCGACGAAACCAAAGCAACCCATATAGCCGACGATGACCTTACCGTCGGCAATCACCGGAGCTGCGGTCACTGTCTTGCCTTCGCCTGCGACATCGGTTTCCCAGACGACCTGTCCTGTAACCGCATCAAGCGCGACAAGCCCCGCGTCGGGGGTCGCGAAGAAGACCTTGTCGCCGTAGATGGCCAGGCCACGGCTCATCATGCCGGGACGGAAGCCTTCGGGCATCTCGCGCCGGTACTCCCAGAGCAAATCGCCGGTCACGGCATCGAGCGCCTGGGCGATGCCGTCGGGGTTGGCGAGATACATCACGCCGTCATAGACGATGGGCGCGGTTTCCTGCCAGCCGGGTTCCATTGACCAGCCCCATGCAAGGGTCAGATCGCTTACGGTGTCGCGATTGATTTCCTCGAGCGGGGAATAGCCCCAGCTGTCGAGCGCGCGCCGCCACAGCAGCCAGTCGCCGTCGGCGGGAGCGCTGAGCATTTCGTCGGTCACCGGCGTGAACGCATCGTCCTGCGCCCAGGCCGGGGCCGCCGTGCCGAGCACGGCCAGCAGCGCCGCTGCGCTGACAATCGATTTGAGCTTCATTGTTTTATCTCCTCCACAATAGATGTCGTGCCGCTTCCCGAACCGGGATCGCCGTTTTCAGGGAGCGGCAATGGTGATGGATTGAAGGACCTCGGGATCGGGCGGCAGTTCGCCGTCCTCTGTCGCCGAGATGCCGTTTGCCGAAAGAATGTAGGCGACGATGTCGACATAGGTCTGGTCCGAGAGCGACCCGCCCATGCCCGCAGGCATGGTTGCCGAAATCACATTGAATTTGGCGCCGACGGTTTGCCCCACCCAGCCATATTTAAAGACCGACCCGGTGAGGTCGGGCGCTGTCGAGAGGACAGAATGGAGATCCTCGCCATGACAGCTCGCGCAGTTGGCCATGTATTCATCTTGGCCGCGCTCGACTTGTTCGACGCCGATGGCGCCTCCCTCAAGCGCATGCTCCTGCGCCATTGCCGGCAGTGCCATGAGGGCTGCAAGCGCGAGTGCGCAACCAAAAGCTGTTTGCGGATGCTTGAGAGTTTGCACGGAGAACTCCATTGATGCAGATGGGTAAAGCGTGGCGCGGACGGCCCGCCGGAGCGCCGATGGCGCATCCGGCAAGCGCACCCGGGAGGGTTATTCCTGACAGAAGGGTTCCTTGCCCATCACGCTGTCGATGCCGCCCAGCACGTGCTGACGCCAGTTCTCGTCTTCGAGAATTTCAAAGCTGTGGCCGAGCGTGGTGAGCCAGGCGCGGCCGCCGTCGTAATAGTGGCACCAGGACACCGGGTTGGTTTCGCCCATGCCCGGATTGCCGTAATAGCCGGCTGTTCCCTGCTCGCGCGACGCATTGTCGACGCTGAGCAGGATGCGAACATCGCTCAACCAACGCGGATCGGGGTTGAGGTTGTAGAACTCTTCATCGTTGAACTGAGTGCCCTCTGCCAGATGGGCGGCCGAGACATCGCTCTCGCTTTCGATGATGACGGTGCCCGCCTGACGCGGACCGTGATCATAGAGCTGCGCGCCAAGCAGGCCTTCGAACCATGTCGAGTTGAAATTGGTGCCGAAAGCATTGTGGATACCTACAAAGCCACCACCGCCCTCGACGTAGATGCGCAGGGCCATCATGCCCAGGCTGGAAACCGCATCGCGCCCGGTGTTGAAGAACACGATGGCATCATAGGGACGAAGCCCAAATCCGCTTTCGAGATCGGCTGGATCCTGGCTGGCGGTGACCTCATAGCCTTGCTCCTCGAGCAGTGCGGTGAGCGCTTCAACGCCGGCGTCGCGGTTGTCATGGGGGTTCACGCCCGTGGCGACGTGGGAGAAGATAAAGACCTTCCAGGGCTCTTCTTCACCTGACGTGCGATCGTACCAGGAATTGTAGCAGCTATCGTCGATGCTGCCGCAAAAGCCGTATTTTTCGAACGTGGTGTATTGCTCGGGCGTCTGCGCGAGAACGGGCATACTGGTCAATGCGGTCAGAACCGCGGCGGCGCCTGCAAGGCGCGCGAATAGCTTGGTCATCTCTAAGTCTCCTCCAAAAATCCTCGGTCGGGCTGCAGCAGCAGAGCGGCGATGGCCAGCCTCTGCGCCGGTTCGAGCAATCTGATCTCGATCCCTGCCGATTGATTGCATGATAAAATCTGTCATGCAAGATTTAATATGAGACTTTGTATTTCATATGTTGATTTTGTTTTTGATCGTCAAAATGACAAACACCAACGCACCCGACGCAGGGAACGTCCGGCTGGAAGTTGGTTTGCGCTGTCGTTTGCCGGCTCAAAGACGTTGGCCGGAGAAGCCACCGGCGGGCTGTTACGTCTGGACGATGCCGCCTGCCGCGAAATCGGCGGCGATGCGCTCGGCCAGTACAGTCTCGGTGTCCTCGCGGGCGCCGCTCAGACCCATTGCGCCGAAGAAACCGCCCTCACGCTCAAGCAGCACGCCGCCGCCAAGCGGCACCACATGGGGCAGATGGGCCAGGGGCATGCCCTCCTTGACGCGCCGGGAAAAGTCCGAGGTCGGCCTGCGAAACAGCGCCGCGCTGCGCGCCTTGGCCAGCGCCGCATCAACCGCTGCGGGAAACGCGCCATCCATGCGCACCTGAATATGTGGCCAGCCGCCATCATCGACGATGGCCACAGCCAGCTCGAGCCCCTCCTCGCGCGCATAATCCATTGCCGCCCTGGCGATGGCATCGGCCTGCGCGAATGTCAGCGTGCGCTTTTCCATGGTCAGTTCAAGAGGTCCTTGCGGGCGCACATGGCCTGCATCGCCACGCCGTAGCCGTCCGCACCCAGCCCCGCCATGACGGCCGTCGCGACCTTGGACACATAGGAATGGTGATACATGGCCTCGCGTCGATGCACGTTGGTGATGTGGAACTCATAGATTGGTCCGGGAAACATCTTGAGCGCATCGAGCAGAGCCATCGATGTGAAGGTGAAGGCTGCCGGATTGATGATAATGCCCGCCGCCGCATCGATCGCTTCGTGTACCCAATCGATCAGGCGTTCCTCGGAATTGGTTTGCCGGAACTCCACAGGACGGTCACCGGCGCTGGCGCGGCAGATCTCTTCGACCTGGCCGAGTGTAGTTGCACCGTAGAGCTCGGGTTCACGCAAGCCCAGCCGGTTCAGGTTGGGGCCATTGAGCACGAAAATAGGTTTGGTCATTTACGCGAACTTTCGAAAACTAACCCTGATAGCCGAACATGCGCGGCAGCCAGAGGACGGTATCGGGAACGAAGGTGAAGAGGATCAGCGCCGCCAGAAGCGCGCCGAGGAAGGGCAACGTGTCGCCCACGATGTGGCGCAGCTTGGCTCGCGATATCGACTGCATGACAAAGAGCAGCATGCCGTAGGGCGGGGTTATCAGCCCGATCATCACGTTGATGACGACAACGACGCCGAAGTGAACCAGATCGATGCCCAACGCCGCTGCCGAGGGCACGAGCACCGGCACGATGATCAAGATGATCGCGGTGCCTTCGAGCATGCAGCCCAAGAGCAACAGCACCACATTGACGAAGATCAGGAAGGTGATCGGGTCGAGGTTCCATTCGGTCAGCAAGACACTGAGGGTGGCCGGGATGTTTTCGACAGTGACCACGTAATTGAGGACCAGCGCGCCGGCGATCAGCATGCCGATCGAAACAGTGGTCTTGGACGAGGTCACCAGCGACTGGTAGAGGCTCTTGAGGCTGATCGAGCGGTAGAGAACGATCGAGATGATCAGCGCATAGGCGGCGGCGACGGCCGCGGCCTCGGTGGGCGTGGTGATGCCACTGTAGATGCAGAACAGCAGCACGACCGGCATCATCAGGGCCGGGAGCGATGTCCAGGTGATGCGCGGCAGTTCGCGCAGCGGCACCGGGTCCTCAACGGGGAAATCGTTGGTGCGGGCCTTGATATAGACGATGATGGCGAGCGAGACGCCCATGATGGCACCGGGGACGATGCCGGCTAAAAACAGATATCCGATCGAGGCATCCGAAACGAGCGCATAGAGCACCATGGGGATCGAGGGCGGAATGATCGGCCCGATCACCGCAGAGGACGCTGTGAGCGCCGCAGCAAACGAGGCGGGGTATTTTCCGTCGCGGGTCATGAGCGAATAGATCATCTTGCCCGTGCCGGCGGCGTCGGCAATGGCGGACCCGGACATGCCGGCAAACACCATCGATTGCAGCACGTTGACCTGAGCCAGGCCCCCCCTGAACCGCCCCACGACCGCGTTGCACCACGCCAGAAGCCTGTCGGAGAGCGAGCCTGTGTTCATGAACTCGGCGGCGAGAATAAAGAGCGGCACCGCAAGGATGATGTAGTTGGAATACATGCGGTTGAGGAGCTGCTCGGCGGCGATCCCCATGTCGAGGCCCGACATGAACAGATAAAGGATCGAACCGGCGATCATCGACAGCCCGATGGGCAGGCCGAGAACGGCGAGCGCCAGAATCGAGGCGATGCAGACAAAGAAGGGATCGAGGAGCATCATTTGGCAGGGCCTTCGAGCTCTTCATCGGCATCGCTGCCCCACACCGCAACGCCCGCCCGCCAGATGTAGCGCGCCATGGTCACAACGGTGAAAACAATGAAGATTGAATAGACGTAGTCGTAGCGGAATTTGAGGTAGGCGGTCTTTTCCACCTTCATGAACAGCACGTAATCGACGATGGCCGGGAGTGCGAGACCGAACAGAGCGACAAGCGCGATGGCAGTTATGACCGTCATTATCCGGCGTGCGCGCGAACTGACCGAGCTGTAGACGATGTCGAGCCGCACATCATCTCGCGACCGCAAAACGAAAGTTGTCCCGAACAGGACTATCCACACCCACAGGATCGCGCTGAGCTCATAGGCCCAGCCGCTCTGCATGCGCAGTCCGTAGCGGAAGACAATCTGCAGGATGAACAGCGCGAACATGGCGCCAAGCATCAGCGCCAGCACGTTCTCGGCCCGCGCGGCAAGCCAGCGCCCAACGCGCAATAGTCCGGACATGGAAACTCTCCTCTCCCTTACAAGCCACTCCGGCATCAGGGAAATACAGAAAGGGCGCCGCGGCAATAACCACGGCGCCCGATATGTGCCTTAAAGGGCGTTGATGGCTTCGAGCGCACCCTCGGGCCAGCTGGCCGAGATGTCGGAGTTCAGATACTGCTCCTGAGCGTAGACGCGGAAAGCGTCCTGGTCCGGCTCGTAGATGTTGAGGCCGGCGGCCTCGAACTCACCGATCAGCTGCTCTTCCATGGCGATGTGTTCGGCCTGGCTCCAGTTGATCGCTTCGCTGGCAGCGGCCTGGAAGGCTTCCTGATCCTCTGCCGACATGGCGTTCCATGCATCGGACGAGATCACCAGAAGGTCATAGCCGATGAGGTGCGAGGTCAGAACAATCTGATCCATCACTTCGTAGAACTTCATGTTCTGGACGTTGGGAAGCGGGTTGTCCTGCCCGTCGATGGCGCCGGTCTGGAGGCCGGTATAAACCTCGGCGTAGTCCATCGGAGTGGGGCTGGCGCCAATGGCACTGCCCAGGAACTGCCATGCATCGCCACCCGGCATGCGCAGGCGCACGCCTTCCATATCGGCGGGAGTCTGGATTTCCTTGTCGATGCGCAGACCGACCTGACGGGCGCCGAAATAGGTCGGGCCGAGAATATGGATACCGAGCTGCTCTTCGGCCATCTGCTTGAATTCTTCGCCGACTTCGCTGTCAAAGAAGGCGCGCAGATGGTCGGCATCACGGAACAGATAGGCCGAAGTCAGAAGCGACCATTCGGGAATCTGGTTGGAAATGTCCTGAGGGGCAATGTTGCCCATTTCGAGGTTTCCGCGCTGCAGGGCAACGAGTTCGGTACCCTGACGGAAAAGCGTGCCGCCGTAATAGGGCTCGATAGTGGCAATGTCACGCACAGCATCGGCGAACTGGCCCATCATTCCGGCGCGGATGTCCTGATCGGAAAATACGGCCGAAAACCGGAGCGTCTGTGCATCCTGAGCCATGACCGGCATCGATACCGCAGCCGCGATTGCAACCGAGCCGAGCATGAGAGCCCGGCGGGTGAGATTTAAAAGCATAACGATCTTCCTCCTTGTTACGTCCGGCGATGATTGGCGCAGCGTCACGACGCGCGACATCTCCCCTCTCCGTCGCCTGAGTCAAATGTACGAACTAGTTCGTTTATGTCAAGCGGCTTTCCGCCTGCTGCACTGCATCTATCGTTACCAATAACGTATGTCAATTTCCAAAATATCATATGAAACAAATTTGCACCGTGATAACGTGAAAAGGTGACAAGCGCACAAAGACGTGGCAGGAACAGCCAACGGGGAAAAGACGAGCATGGCAAACGCAAGACCGCTGCACGACACAATGGACGACATTTCCGACACTGTGGGCGAACAGGCCTTCCGCAAGATTCGCGGCGATATCGTCTCGGGCGATTTAAAGCCCGGACAGAAGCTCAAGCTCGAACATCTCAAAAGCAAGTATGGCGTCAGCGTTTCCACGCTGCGCGAAATCCTCAACCGGCTGACCACCGAGGATCTGGTGGTGGCCGAAGGACAGCGCGGCTTTGAAGTCAGCCCCGCCTCGGTGGACAACCTGCGCGAAGTGGGCGATCTCCGCCTCGTTCTGGAAAACCATGCGCTTGCGCTGTCTTTTGCGGCGGGCGACCTTGATTGGGAAGCAGATGTGGTTGCGGCCCATCACAAGCTCTCGTCGATCGAAAGGGCTCTGCTGGGCGGGGATGCGAACCGGACGTTTGAGTGGATCAAATATGACTTTGCATTCCACCACGCGCTGATTGCGGCCTGCGGTTCGAAATCGCTGCTGGCGATCCACCAGTCGATTTTCGATCGCTTCATGCGCTACCACCTGCTGGCCGCCAGCTTCCGCGGCGATGGGGTTTCTGAAGACCACAAGGAGCTGTTCCGGCTGGCGCTCGAGCGCGACGTTGCCGGAGCGCAGGCCAAACTGGCCCAGCACATTCATTCGGGCATCGACCACATCCTGAGCACGGGCAGGCTCTAGAGCTCCCGATCAGGCGGCAGCTTCAAAGCTGCGTGTCATTTCCTCGCGCGAAGGGGTACGGCCGGTGAAGAGCTCGAACGCCTTGACCGCCTGGAATATGGCCATTCCCGTTCCCGGCAGTGTTGCGCATCCGATGGCCGCTGCGTGTTTGATCAGCCTGGTTTCGCGTGGGAAGTAGACGATATCGGCAACCCATTGCCCGGCGTGCAGACACTCTGCATCGACCGGCATGCCGGGATATTTGTCCATGCCGATGGGGGTAGCATTGACAATGCCATCAAACGACGCAGCCGACGAGATGTCGGTGACCACCGCCACTTCATAGCCCACCTCCTGCATGCGCGCGGCCAGGGCCTGGGCCCGGGTCGGGTCGGTATCGAACACGAACAGCGCTTCAACACCAACCTCGATCAGGGCGCGGGCCACAGCGGCGCCGGCGCCTCCTGCCCCAATCTGGAGCACGCGGTTGCGCGGCGCATCGGGCAGGCCGAGCCGGAAGCTTTCAGCAAATCCCCAACAATCGGTGTTGTGCCCGATCCGCTGACCATCCTCGAATATCACCGTGTTGACCGCGCCGATCTCACTTGCATCGGGCGCGAGCTGATGGAGGTGTTCGAGGACGGCCTGCTTGAACGGGTGGGTGACGTTGACGCCACCGAACCCCACCTTTTCGAGCAGGTCGACGACGTCACCCAGATGCTCATTGCCCAGGGCGAGCGCGTCGAAATCGATCAGATGGTAGTGGTAATCGAGGCCCTGCCGCTCCCCTTCCTGCCTGTGCATGATGGGAGAAAGCGATGCACCGATGCCTCGGCCCAGCAGTCCGATATGGATTGCCCCTTTGGCGCCGATATCGAGCAATTGCGCAAGATTGCCGCCCAAGTTGGCCATGCCTGAAGATCCCGTTTGTGCTGAAGCCGCAGTCAAATGCATTCCCCTTGGGGCAGTTGCCTTGCCCTTGTGTTTTTTGAGCGTCTCGACCTAAATGCAGGCGCGACAGTAGGTGATTAATGTACGAACTAGTTAGTTTAGTCAATCGGCCATGCGTGGCGGCGGGGGCGGGATATTGAGCAATACCGAAAACACAAAGCAACCAAGCCGGCGCCAGCAGGATCCTGAAGGCACGCGGCGCAACATCATCGAGGTTGCATCCAGCGAGTTCGCCCTTAACGGGCTGGCTGGAGCGCGTATCGACGAAATCGCCGAGAAGACCCGCGCCAGCAAGCGGATGATCTACTATTATTTCGGGGATAAAGAGGGCCTGTACGTCAGCGCCCTCGAAAATGCCTATCGCGTGGTGCGCGAAGGGGAAGCCGAGCTCGATATCGAAAGCCTGCCGCCGCTCGAGGGCTTGCGCCGTCTTGTCGGGTTCACGTTCGATCATCATTCCGAGCATGAGGATTTCATCCGCATGGTGATGATCGAAAACATCCATTCGGGCCGCTACATGGAGCGGTCACCGGCGCTGCGTGCCGTCAATGAGGCCGCTATCGCCCGGATCGGGTCGATCTATGCCAAGGGCGTGGAAGAAGGCGTTTTCCGGGACGGGCTGGACCCGCTGGAAATCCACTGGCAGATCAGCGCGCTGTGCTTTTTCAACGTGTCGAACCGGGCAACGTTCTCGCATCTTTTCGGTCGTGACATGAGCTCGGCCGAAAACCAGGTGAAGCTCCGCCAGAACGCAATCGATATGGTCTTCAGGTATCTGGCCAAGCCCGAATATATCTAAATCCCAGCCCCTTCGGGACTGACTCTCGTTGGCGGACATTCATCGGATCGCGACGCCCAAGCCCGTGGCTGCTTTGGAGCGCCCGGCCTCTACGCCGGTTTTGAAAGCGCGACGGCATCAATAAAGTAACTCACTTGTGTTATTGTTTTTACGGACGCATACTCATGGTCAAATTGGACGAACAGATCCAATGCCAGGCGCCGCCGAACGGGCCGCAGGAGCGAAAATTTCAAAGGTAGGATTGTCTCGATGACCAAGATCACACGACGCATGTTCATTGCGTCCTTGCCGGCGATGTATGCGGCCACGCACATCCCGGCATGGGCGGCTCCGCTCAGCGATCTCGACCTGATCGCGCAGCAGAAACTAGAGCCGGCCATTGTTACCCTCTATCGCCGTCTCGAACGGCTGACGTCCACGGCAACGATCATGACCACCGGGGCCCACCCCGATGACGAACCTTCCGCGATGCTGGCAGCGCTGCGCCACGTCTATGGCATCCACCCAGTGGTCTATGCCATCACCCGCGGCGAAGGTGGCCAGAACTCGATCGGGCCGGAACTGGGCTCGGTGCTCGGCGTGCTGCGCACGCGCGAAATGGAAGAAGCCTCGCGCTCGCTCGACGCCTCGCTGGCATTCGGCAGTTTCGGGCACACCGATTCCGTTCACGATTTCGGCTTTTCCAAAGACCCCAACGAGACAATCGACCAGTGGGGCCGCGACAAGATCGTCGAGCGCATGACGGCGGCGTTCCGCAAATACAAGCCCGACATCATCATGAATTGCTTCCTCGATGTGCCCGGCCAGCACGGCCATCATCGGGCCGCCACCGTCGCAACGTTCATTGCTGCCGAACTCTCGGGCAATGCACAGGAATTCCCCGATCAGATCGCCGGCGGTCTCGACACGTGGGAAGTGCCAAAAATCTATCAGCCCGCTTATGGCGGCGGAGGTGGCGTCTATGACGACGAGGTCCCGCCCCCTCCTGTTACCCTAGTGGTCACCGCGCCCGAGCGCGACAAGATTTCCGGCGCGACCTTCCCCCAGATGGGTGAGTGGTCCCGCTCCTGCCACCTGACCCAGCGCATGGGCCGCTGGCGGCCCGAACCGCAGACCGAGTGGGAACTCAACCTCTCCCGCGTCACCGGTGGCGGTGAAGGCGGGCAGGAAAGCGACATCCGCGAAGGGCTGATCGCCACCGTCGGTGACATCGCCGAACTCGATGGCATGCCGTCCGATACCGCTGAAGCGCTACGTGAAGCTCAGGGGCTGATCGAGGAAGCCATTGCCGATTATGGCGACCCCGTCGTCGTGCTCGCAAAGGTGGGCAGAGTGGGCGAAATCATCGACATGGCTCGCGACACCCTGCCCGGTGAATTGCAGGCCAATGTTGCCCACCGGCTGGAGCGCAAGGTCAAGGAGATCGACCAGGTTCTGGCGGCCGCGGCCGGCGTGCAGGTCCGCTCCTACACCGAGGGCGGCGATGTGACACCGGACGACGAAGTGGTCATCAAGACCATCGTCGATGCTCCCGACGACGTGACGATCGAAGGTGTCGAGATCGTTGCGCGTGAAGGACTCATAGCATCAGGCGAAACAGTGTCCGTTGCCGAGAACGCGCGCTACACCAACCCGCTGAGCGAGGAATTCGATCCGCTGGGCGGCAATGGCGATGCGCATACCAAAGTGTCGCTCAACATCGGCGGACGCACCGTGGTGCTCGATGTCGATCTGGAGGACCAACTCCGCGTGATCCCCAAGGCGTCGATGACAATCGAGCCGAGCGCGATCGTTTTCAACACCACTGCCGAGCTGGGGCCTGTGCCCCTGACGGCGACGCTGACCAACGCGACGCTGGGCGACCTGTCCATGCCGGTTCCCGATGGCTGGGCACTCGATGAAACCGACCGCGCCTCGGAGATGAGCGGTACGTTCGAACTTGTTCCGCCCGAGGGGCTCGCGCAATCGCGCTTCGATATCGAGCCTGAACTGTTGGGCGAGCAGGCCTATCAGATCGACGTTTTCACCTACCCCCATATCGGCCGGTCGGTCGTCCCCACCACCGTATCGGTTCCGGTACAGGCGGTTGGCGCCGAGCTGCCATCGGTAACGCGTATCGGCTACGTATCGGGCGGCAACGACAATGTCGGGCTCTGGATGGCACGTCTGGGCCTTGATGTCGTGGAACTCTCGCCCGAGGATATTTCGAGCGGCACATATGGGGATCTTCGCACTATCGTTGTCGGCATCTTTGCGTTCGGGCGGCGCCCCGACCTGGCCGAAAACATTGGCGCCATCCATGAATGGGTGCGCAATGGCGGACACCTGGTGACGCTTTATCACCGTCCGTCCGATGGCTGGGATCCCGAAACCATTCCGGTCGCCTATCTCAAGATCGGGTCCCCCTCGATCCGGTTCCGGGTTACCGACGCCAACGCCGAGGTCGATGTCCTCGAACCCGACCACCCGTTGCTCAACTACCCCAACACCATCGGGGCAGATGACTGGGCGAACTGGGACAAGGAACGCGGGCTGTATTTTGCCGAGGAATGGGACGAGGTCTACAAACCCCTTCTCGCCATGCATGACAGCGGCGAAGACCCGCTCAGCGGCTCGTTGCTTTCGGCCCAGATCGGGGCCGGACGGCACACCCACACCAGCCTGATCCTGCACCACCAGCTCGACCATCTCGTGCCCGGTGCCTTCCGTCTGCTGGCCAATCTCGTCCAGCCGGCCGAATAGTTGCCAAAGGCCCGGCTGTGACGATGAGCGCCCCGGTTCGCCGGGGCGCTTTTTGTTGGGCGAGGGTCACCCCGCCAACCAAACCCCGCTAACGCTCGGCTTCCGAATTTGCCTTGCGCCGGATGGCGGCAGCTTCGAGCATGTTGGTCGACTGCAGCGCAATGAGGATGATGGCCACTCCGGCGATCGTGGCCCAGGAGGGGATTTCATTGAAAAAGATGAACCCGGCGAGCGCGGCAAAACCGATGGACAGGTATCCCAGGGGCGCAAGTATCCGCGCCGGCGTCGTCTGATAGGCCCGAAGGAACCAGTACTGGCCGATCTGGGCCAGGACCCCGATGGCAAGGAGTGACGGCCAATCGGATGATGCCACCGGCTGCCAGACAAGTGCAGCCGGAATGGCGGTGAGGACGGAAAGCCCGACAGTATAAAAGACCATGAGGACGGCGGTATCCTCATTTTCCATGGCGCGAATCTGGATAACGGCGAGCGAGCCGAACAGCACCGAGCCGAACGCGGCGGCGAGCCCCCAGGAGAAGACGACCTCGCCCGGCGCGACGATGACGAGAATTCCGGCAAAGCCGATGACCGTACCGATCCAGCGCACCGGGGCGATTTTTTCAGCCAGAAGCCAGGCGGCAAACAGCATGACGACCAGCGGGCGCATGAAGCCGATGGCATTGACCAGCGCCAGCGGCAGGGCCGCCAGCGCTGTGAAATTGCAGGTCAGCGCCGCCGTGTTGCAACCGACCCGCACCAGATGGCGCAATGGCTGCCTGGTGCCCAACACGGCGCGGCGCTTGCGCCAGGCCAGCGGCAGGATGGTGACCAGTCCGATCAACGAGCGAATGAACACCAGCTGGATGGCCGGATAGGTGGCGCCCTCGATTTTGACGAGGACAGTCATGGCCGTAATCAGCATCATGTCTGCCAGAAGCCAGACTATGCCGCGGCGATAAGAGGGCGCCTGGTCGGCCATCTACATGCGGCCGCCCGCCACGAGGTTTGCCATGATACGGAAGGCGCCGGGCACGAGATTGTCGAGCTGGTGGTGCAGGACGAGGCTCGTGTGGGTATGACGGCCCTTGCCGATTTCGGCCGTCAGCAGCGAACCCTCGAGCGGAGCCTCGCCCGTGTCGCTCATGGCAAGGAGCGGCGTATAGGCCCCGTCCCATTCGGCTGCGAAATAGAGGCCGCGTTCCTTGTTCCAGCCTTCGAAGTCGCTGACCGAAATCGGATTGGGACCGGCAAAGACCGGATTGCCGGGGGCCAGGATCTCGACCGGCGCATCGGGATTGGTCACTCGCCAGCGCAGCGAAGGCTGGCCGATCCTGAGAAAGCGCGGGGGAACGGCGTCGGGGTTCCAGCCATCCCAAGGGCGATGGTAGAGGGTGACGAGATTGCCCCCGGCTTCGACATAGGCATGCAACGCTTTTGCGCTCGCGGCCAGATCGGGACGCAGGCCGAAGGCGAAGATACCCACGACGATCGCAGGGAAGTCCGAAAGCTCTTCCGAAAGTGCGCGCGCATCGAGTTCGGTGACGTCAAACCCCATGCGCGCCAGCCACAAGCCGACATTGTCGGCACCGCCACCGACATAGGCGACCCGACGATCCTTGGGGAGGGCGAGGTTGAGCGCGAGAATTTCGAGACGCGCGGGCGTCAGATAGAGGCTCCTGCCGATATGGCCGTAGTCAATTGGCGTTGCTGTAAAGGCGGGCGCATCATCGAGCAGGGCGTCGAGGGTATAACGGCCCTCGGCCAGTCCGCCTCCCGAGAGCATAACGCCGTCCTTGCTGTCTGCAGTTTCGACGCCTTCGATTTTGGAAAGGCTCAGACGGCGTGCAGCCCCTTGGATGTGGCCCTCCACGGAAACACCGGAAAACGCCGAATCGGCTGCGACCAGCACCGCGTTCGGTGTCAGGCTGACTGAAGCTGCCGGCACGATGGTTAGCGGGCGTTCCAGACCGAAGGCGCGCGAGATTGTGCGTCCGGCGATGGTGAGCGTGAGGACAACGCACGCATCGCCATTGGCGCCCGAGGCCGCATAAGACTGGGTGAACGGCTCAGTGATGGGCGCGTCGGGAGCAACCTCCAGCGTATATCGGCCGGACGCCTCCGCCATGATCGAAACGCCTTCAGGCAGAATCAGGTCGACAGATACATCCTCGGGCGCTCCGCGAAGGGTCAGGCTCATATCGACGGTCTGGCCCTGCGCCACGACCGGCCTGTCGAGCGCCGCAACGCAATCGATGCCCGCTGCCACAAGCACTGCCGCTTCGAGGTCGGCAATCATGGTCTCGATACGGTGGATGTGTTCGGCCGGCACCGCCTCGGCATGGGCCTCGATGATCTCGAGGGCCACAGCCAGCGGCGCGATGATCTCTTCGGCTTTGGGAAACGCGGCGATGGCCGTCGCGATGGCCGTATCGGCGGCTGCCAGGCCCGCGGCGATATCGGCGAGACGGTGGGGCAGATTATCGGTGATGGCGCCATTGTCCGCTGGCCCGACGCGAAGATGCAGCGGCCACTCGGTTTTCGGATTTTCCGGCCATTGCCCCATGCCCTGGCTGGCGTGGTAAATCCGCGACCATTCCCCGATTTCGTCAAAGGGCACACCGGTTGCGAAATCTGGATCCGTCGCGACGAATTTCACGGTTTCCGGCGGCGGCGGCACCTCGTCGTCATAGGTCGCTCCCCCGCCCGACCAGGCAGGCAGGTAGTATTTGGCGACCTGCCAGGGCGCCAGGCCCTGCGCGAAATGCTCGGGAAATGCGTTTTCGTCGGCAGCCAGCGCGATCGCCTCTTCGGCGGCCATTGTCATGGCGCGGTGGTGGCCGTGCTGACCGGGCACGTCGAGAAATGTCGGAATGACGATATCGGGTTTTTCGCTGCGATAGGCCAGGACCATACGCTCAACGATCAGGTCGTGCTGCCAGCGTTCGAGCGTGTCGTGGCCGTTTTTCGAAAACCCGAAATCATGGACCGGATCGTTGGGGCCAAAACCGAACCAGACGATGTCGGCATCGATGACCTTGGCGGCCTCTTCAAGCTCGCGGGTCCTGACGACGCCAAGCGCGCCGCCGCGCTCGGGACCGAGCGTATTCTGGCCACCCTCCCCGCGCGTCGAACAACCGACGATGGTGCGCATGCCAAGGCCGAAGCGCATGAAGGCGAGCATGGCGTTCTGCTCGTCATCGGGATGGGCGCCCGTATGGAGGACGGTAACCGTCGATTTCAGCCGCGACAGCGCCCGATGCAGCGCGACCAGCCTGGGGGTGGCGCGGCGTTGGGCAAAACGATGGGAAAGCTCGGGGCGCGATAGGGGCATGGAGTCCTATGGCCGGGCGGCCGCGACCGCCGGCGAATATTCGAGTGAAAGTTGAGGCGAGAGGATATCGTGCAGGGCGAGCGCCGCGGCACCCAATGCCGCCGTAAAGCGCCCTGTCTGCCCGCGGACGACCCGCGGTTGAGACCGTCCCGCGCGGGTCGATACGGAAACCGGAAGCGGTTCAAGGGCCGCAATCAGGGCGTCGAGGATGACGTCGGGAAGATTGCCGCCAAACACCACGGTTTCGGGGTCGAAGATGTTTTCGATCATGGCAACTGTGGGGGCCAGATAGTCGGCTGCTTCCTTGATCCAATCGGCAAGCACCGGGTCATTCTGGGCAAAAAGCGGTTCGAGAGCGCCGCTATCGAGGTTGGGCCGCCCACTGGCCGCCAGTTTCTCGCGCAGGGCATAAAGCGAAGCAAAGCGCTCCAAAGCGCCGTCGGGGCCATAGCTTGGGACCCCGTTGCGGGGCACGAGGGCCACATGGCCGATTTCACCGGCGTTGCCATAGGCGCCGCGCAAAGGAACGCCGTCCTTGAGAACACCAAGACCCAGCCCGACACCGAAATAGAGAAAACAGAAATTGGAAATCTGGCGCCCGGCCCCATAGAGCCGCTCGCCGACAGCTGCGGCTGTCGCGTCGTTCTCGATCGACACAGGCTGGCCGATAGCCCTGGACAGGGTCAATTTGGCGTCGATGCCTTTCCATCCCGGCAAGGTTGCAGGCCCGACCGAACTCATCCCCTCGATCTCGAAGGGCCCCGGCATCACCGCACCGAACCCGATAAGCCTGTCGCGCGACGCGCCGATCTGGGCACAAAGCTTGTCGATTTCGTCCGAAACCCGGCCGGGGACCTGATCGGGGGTGGCCGATTCGATCGGCGCGATGGTTTGCGCACGGACGGCGCCGGAGAGATCGAGCAGGGTTGTCGCTATATGGTCGGCGGCGATTTCCACGCCCCCGGTCAGCGGGCCGTCCGGATTGATGGCAAACTGGATGGGCGGTTGACCGCGGCCCGAGCGCAGGCGGCCGAGCTGAACCAGCATGCCCTCGCCCAAAAGCTCATCGACGATATTGGCCACAGCCTGGGGCGTGATGCGGGCGCGGCGGGCAATTTCGGTTCGTCCCATATGGCCATGCGTGCGAATCACTTCGAGCACGACACGCCTGTTATGGGCGCGGTTACGCTCCGGATTGGACCCGATGACGAGACGCGGGCCGCGACCATGCTTTTCCGAACTGGTCAAGGTTTCCCCTCTTGCCGATTGGACGCGCGCTATCGGATCAGCAGACTAGGCACGCCATCGGAATAACACAAGTAGATTAATTTAATCGCCGGCGGCTCGCGGCTGAAACGTCGCCGAACGCGAAGTGGAATGCGCATTGTTTCCATTTTTCGCTGTCACGCCAAGCGCTAATCGGAACCGGGTACGGCGTGCCCCTCTAATAACGAAAGTAAATTATTTTATTGACAAGGCATCGCACATCATTTGACGATGACCGGATGGTGGACGGAGGGGTCCGCGCCGCCAAACAATCTTGCAGGGAAGATGTTTCCCTGCCCCAAAGGAGGGAACAATATGCGTAGAGCACTTGCTGTGACCGCACTTTCAGCCGGCGTCAGCCTGGCTGCCCTGGGCTCGGCCCAGGCTGTGGAAATCGAATACTGGCAGTATGTATTTGACACCCGCGTCCAGGCGATGGACCAGCTGATCGCCAATTTCGAGGCCGCCAACCCCGACATTACGGTCAACCACCAGACCTTCCCCTATGCCGACTATCAGACCCGCGTCGTTGCCGCCAATGTGGCCGGGCAGGGACCGGACGTAGCGCAGCTGTTCTATGGCTGGCTCGACAATTTCATCGCCGGCGGGTTGATCCAGCCGCTCGATCCCGCTGTTTTCCCGACCGAAGAAATCGAAGCCGACTTCTTCCCCATCGTTTCGGCAATGGAGCGCGACGGCCAGTATTGGGGCCTGCCCACCGCAGTGCGCTCGCTGGCTCTGTTCTACAACAAGGACATCTTCGAAGCGGCTGGCCTCGATCCGGAAAGCCCCCCGCAGACACTCGACGAGCTTGCCGAGGCCGCTGAGGCTACCGTCGAACGTGACGGCGCCGGCAACATCATTTCGGTCGGCATTGCCATGGGCATGGCCGGTCAGGACCACCAGTGGTGGCGTGAGGGCCTTGTCCGCCAGTTCGGCGGCCAGCCCTACTCCGATGACGGTCGCACGGTCACCTACAATGATGAAGCGGGCTTGGCCGCGACCACATGGCAGGCCGATCTCTATCTGGGCGACGATGGCGTGACCCAGGTCGGCTTCATGGATGAACCGCAGGCCGCCTTCCGCGCCGGCCGCGCCGCGATGACCATCGACGGCACTTTCCGGCTCGGCGCTTTCGGCTCAATCGAGGATTTCGAATGGGGCGTCACCGAGTTGCCGGCCAATGAAGACGGCATGCGCTCGAACTATGCGAGCTATTTCGCCAATGCTATCGGCGCCCGCGCCGAAGGCGAAGAGCTCGAGGCGGCCCAGAAGTTCCTTGCCTACATCAGCTCGCCTGAAGCCATGGAAGTCTGGCTCGAAGTTGTGGGCGAGTTGCCCGCCCGTCAGGACGTTGCGCTGACCGAGGAAAACCTGGCCGACCCGATCTATGGTCCGTTCCTTGCGGGGCTCGAATACGCCCACACCACGCTCTTTGTGGACGAGGCTGCCCAGCGTCAGGTGGCGATCGACATGGAAAGCCGCATGTCTCTGCAAGGCCAGTCGCCCGCAGACTCGCTGGCTGCGGCCGCCGCTGAAGAGCAGGCCATTCTCGACGAGTTCTTCGCCAACCAGTAAACTGAGATGTGGGCCGATAGGTTATCGGTCCACTCTCGCGCAGCATTATGCAATCCGGCCGGACGTCAGCCCGGCCGGCCCGGTTAGGCAATCAGCAGGAGGGGCAGGCGATGGTTTTGGCATCATCGGCGATCGGCACCGGGGAACGCCCCGGAGTCTGGAACCGTCTCAGCATCGGACAAAAGCGCTTGATCTGGGTCTGGACCTTTCTGGCCCTGCCCGTGGTTTTTTACGTCGTGATCCGCTTCTACCCCACGTTTCAGGCGTTCTGGCTGTCGTTTACCGATTGGGATCTTCTGCGTCCGGCCCAGTTCATCGGTGTCGAGAACTATGTAAAGCTCTACAACGATCCCGTGTTCTGGCAGGTGTTCAACAACACGTTCGCCTATCTGATCGTCGGCACGCCGATCAGCCTCGTGGTCTCCTTCTCCGTCGCCTATTATCTCGACCGCGTACGCTTCATGCACAGTTTCATACGTGCGCTGTATTTCCTGCCGTTCCTGACCACCGCCGCCGCAATGGCGTGGGTGTGGCGCTGGTTCTACCAGCCGCCGCCCATCGGCATCATCAACGGCTTTCTGGGCACCGCGGGCCTGCCGGCCCAGCCCTTCCTGCGCTCGACCGAACAGGCCCTGCCCGCCATCATGGTCACGGCGATCTGGGCGGGACTGGGGTTCCAGATCATCATTTTCATGGCCGGGCTGCGGGCCATTCCCCAGACCTATTACGAAGCGGCGCGCATCGACGGGCTTGGTGAATGGGCGATCCTGCGCAAGATCACCCTGCCCCTGCTCAAGCCGACAACGGTGTTCCTCGTTGTCTTTTCCTCGATCGGGTTCCTGAGGATTTTCGATCAGGTCTACAACATGACCAGCAACGATCCCGGTGGGCCGCTCAATACGACAAAGCCGCTGGTGCTGATGATTTATCAGACGGCATTTTCTTCCTTCAACATGGGCTACGCGGCGGCGCAGACGGTGGTGCTTTTCACCATCCTTCTGATCGTTTCCCTGATGCAGCTCTGGGTTTTGAGGACACGCTGATGACCGCCACAGCTGCCACGGGCACCGAACTCAAACTCAACGGCGCCAATCTCCGCCCGGACCGTATCCTCATCTGGACGCTGCTGTTCATCGGCGGGGTGCTGATGATCACGCCGTTGCTGTTTATGTTTTCCACGTCGCTGAAAACCGCAAGCCAGGTCTATGATCTGAGGCTCATTCCTGCAGCGCCGACTTTCGATAACTACATCAAGGTGCTCTCGGACGGGCGCTTTGTGCGCTGGTTCCTCAATTCGACGCTGGTTGCGGTCTGCGTCACGCTTTCGAACGTCTTTTTCGACTCGCTGGTCGGCTATACGCTCGCCAAGTTCCAGTTCCGCGGCCGGTATCTGATCTTCATCGCCATTTTGTCGACCCTGATGATCCCCACCGAGATGCTGGTGATCCCGTGGTATCTTATGAGCGCCCAGCTGGGCTGGATCGACAGCTATTGGGGCATCATGTTCCCGGGCATGATGACGGCCTTCGGCACCTTCCTGATGAAGCAGTTCTTTGAGACCGTGCCCGACGATTTCCTTGAAGCGGCACGTGTCGACGGGCTCAACGAATTCACCATCTGGTGGAAGATCGCCATGCCCATGGTGGCTCCGGCAATTTCGGCGCTGGCGATCTTTACGTTCCTTGGGAACTGGACGGCGTTCTTCTGGCCGCTGATCGTCACCAACAGCCGCGAGCTTTATACGCTGCCGGTCGGGCTTTCGAGCTTTGCTGTCGAACAGTCGATCCAGTGGGAAATGATCATGACCGGCGCGGCGCTTGCCACCATTCCCACGCTGATCGTGTTCCTCGTCCTGCAGCGCTACATCGTGCGCGGCGTGATGCTGGCCGGTCTGAAGGGCTGATCGATGAGTGCTATGAAAGACACAAGCGTTTTTCCCGATCCGGTCTACAAGGACACCGTGCTTCGTCCGCTTTTCGATGGCGCCAAGGATCATCACGCCGACGGTTTCAGGGCCATCGACAGGGCGCATCTGGTGATGCTGGCCGAAACGGGCATCCTGACGCGCGAACAGGCGTCGGCCATCGCCAAAGCGCTCGTCGCCATCGATGCGGAGATCGACCTTGATACTCTTGTCTATACAGGCGAGGTCGAGGACTTTTTCTTCCTGATCGAAAAGCACCTAAAGGCCCGCCTCGGGCCCGATCTGGCCGGGCGACTGCACACGTCGCGCTCGCGCAACGACATCGATCACACGCTGTTCAAGCTCGGACTGAAGCCGCGCACCGAAATCCTGCTCGAAAAGATGCGCGCCCTGCTCGCCGCCGTGCTCACGACGGCCGATCGTGAGGCCGAAACGCTGATCGTTGCCTATACGCATGGCCAGCCAGCCCAGCCGACCACGTTCGGGCATTATCTGGGCGCCATGGCCGAAGTTCTGATCCGCGACATCGAGAAAGTCGAGGCAGCGCTTGAGGTGATCGACCTCTCGCCCATGGGGGCAGCGGCGATCACCACGTCGGGCTTTCCCATCGACCGCGAACGGGTGGCCGGATTGCTCGGGTTTTCCCGTCCGCTGGAAAATTCCTACGGCTGCATCGCGTCGGTCGATTACATCACCGGCATTTATGGCGCCATGGCGCTGAGCTTCCTGCATCTGGGCCGGCCCATTCAGGATTTTCAGGTCTGGTCGAGCTTTGAGGTGGGACAACTCTATGTTCCCAATGCGCTGGTCCAGATTTCCTCGATCATGCCGCAAAAGCGCAACCCGGTGCCAATCGAGCATTTGCGCCACCTGGCCAGCCAGACCTATGGCCGCGCCAAGGCGATGCTCGATGTAATGCACAACACGCCCTTTACCGACATGAACGACAGCGAGGGCGAGAGCCAGGCGATGGGCTATCAGGCGTTCGACGCCGCCTATCGGGTGCTCGACCTTTTCACGGCGCTTATCGCACAGGTGTCGATCAACCCCGAACGGGTCGAGATCAACACCAAGCGCTCCTGCATCACCATTACCGAATTGGCCGACAGCCTCGTCCGGCTCGAAGGTCTCTCGTTCCGGCAGGCACACGAAGTTTCGGCAGCAGTGGCAAAGGCCGTAGTCGCAGCCGATGGCTCGTTGGTCGAGGATGGGTACGCCCCCTTTGCTGCGGCATTCGAGGACGCGACGGGGCGGGCTTCGACCCTTTCGCCCGAGCGGTTCGCCGAGCTGGTTTCGGCACGGCACTTCGTTTCTGTCCGCGACCGGCTCGGCGGTCCGGCGCCCTCTGCACTGCACGCTTCGCTTGGACGCTATCGCGAAAAACTCGATGGGTTCTCGGATCAAGCGGCACAGCGCGCCGGGACCCTCAAAAACGCGCACAACGAACTCAACACACAATTTAATGCACTTTTAGGAGCGGCGTGATGGCAGAAATCCAGTTGGAAGGCCTCGTTAAGCGCTACGGCAAGGTGACCGCCGTTCACGGCATCGACCTTGAGATTGCCGATGGCGAGTTCGTGGTCTTCGTCGGGCCGTCGGGCTGTGGCAAGTCGACGACCCTGCGCATGATCGCCGGGCTCGAGGAAATCTCGGGCGGCGTGCTCAAGATCGGCGATACGGTCGTCAATCAGTACGAGCCCAAGCAGCGCAACATCGCCATGGTGTTCCAGAACTACGCGATTTATCCCCACATGACGGTGGGCCAGAATATCGGGTTCGGGCTTTACACATCCAAGCTCTCCAAGGACGAAAAACAGAAGCGCATCGCCGAAGCGGGCAAGATTTTGGGCCTTGAAGACTTGCTTGAGCGTCGCCCGGCCGCACTTTCGGGCGGTCAGCGCCAGCGCGTCGCCATCGGCCGCGCCATGGTGCGCGATCCGGCGGCGTTCCTGTTCGACGAGCCGCTCTCCAACCTCGACGCGCAGTTGCGCTCGCAGATGCGTATCGAGATCAAGCGCTTGCATCAGCGTCTGGGGACGACAATCGTCTATGTCACCCACGACCAGATCGAAGCCATGACCATGGCTGACCGGATCGTCGTGATGCGCGACGGGCTCATTCTTCAGGTCGGCACGCCGACCGAGCTTTACGAAAGCCCCGTCGATGTCTTCACCGCCCGGTTTATCGGCAGCCCGTCGATGAACCTCATTGAGGGCAGCGCCAAAGAGGGCGCGCTCACGGCCGGGGGCGTCAAGGTCAAGGGCACCCTGCCCCAGGCCCGGTCGGGCAAGGTCCTTGTCGGGGTAAGACCGCACGACCTTCTGGTTGGCGAGGCGCCAGCTGATACCGCGCTGGCCTTTGACGGCAAGGTCACCGCCGTCGAGCCATTGGGCTCTGAAACCCTCGTCCATCTCGACATTGCCGGATCATCGGCAATCGCAACGGCGCCAGGCAAGCTCCTGCCTGCCGTTGATAGTATCGTTACCGCCTGGGCGGCGCCGGGGAGCCTTTATCTCTTCGACGCGCAGAGCGAAAAAGCCTTGGGGCGTCTATGAATCTGAAATCGCCGCGCGACGCTGTCATCAGCGTCGGCCGCATCTATTGCGACCTTGTTTTCGCCGGGCTCTCGGGTATGCCGCAAATGGGCCGTGAGGTCTTTGCGCGTTCCATGCAGCCCGTTCTGGGTGGCGGTGCGTTCATTGCCGCTGCCCATCTGACCCATCTGGATCGCCCGGCGGCCCTGCTCGCCTCCTACGGTACCGACCCTTTGTCGCAGACGCTGGCGCCGCAACTCGAGGATAGCGGCATCGATCTGCGTTTTCTCGAGCGCCGGGCCGATGCGGGACCGCAGGTCACCGTTGTGATGACTGACGCAGAAGACCGCGCATTCCTGTCGTGCAGGGCCGGGCGCGCCGTGCCTGCACGCTTTGCGCATGCGCTGGAGTGGGAGCGAGCGGCTCTCTTGCACGTCGCCGAATACGCGACGCTCGCCGAGCAGCCAGATCTCGTCTCACGCGCCAAGGCGGCCGGGCTGACAGTCGCGCTCGATCCGAGTTGGGACGAAACCCTGATCGGCAAGCCTGGGCTGCTTAAAGCGTGCGCCGGCGTGGATATCTTTCTTCCCAATGCCGAGGAAGCGATTGCCATCACCGGCAAGGTCGACCTCGACGCGGCTCTTGACGTGCTCATTGAACATTTTTCTGTCGTCGCGATCAAATGCGGCGGCCGCGGGGCGCTGCTTGGCGCTGACGAAACGCGGATCTCGGCGAAAGCGCCCAAGGTGCATGTTGTCGATACGACCGGGGCGGGCGATGCCTTCAATGCCGGTCTGATCAATGCCTATCTTGCCGGGCGTCCGCTGGGCGAGTGCCTCGATGCGGGCGTGGCGGCAGGCTCGTTGTCGGTTCAATCGATCGGCGGCGCGCCGCGCCTTGTCACATCGGTCGCGGTGTAAGGCCTCAGATCACCGTAAAGCCATGCGCGTAAGGATCACGGTCGTCGATGAAAATCGTATTGAACCCCGTCTGGCGGGCCCAGCCACCAATCGAAGGAATGATGGCGTCGATGTTTCCCACGCGAGCCGCCGCCTCGACGCGGCCGGAAAACAGCGAGCCGATGATGCTCTCGTGGATGAATTCATCGCCCACCGAGAGCTTTCCCTTGGCGGCCAGTTGCGCCATGCGCGCCGATGTGCCGGTGCCGCATGGAGATCGGTCTATCGCCTTGTCACCATAAAACACAGCATTGCGGGCCGTGGCGCCGTGTTGCGTGGGCTGCCCTGTCCACTGGATGTGGCTCAGGCCCTTGATCTGCGGGTGCTCGGGGTGGACGAACTCGTACTTGGCGTTGAGCGCCGCCCGCAATTTGGGTGACAGTCCCACCAGTTCGGCGGCGGTAAAGTCAGCCATGTCGCGAAACAGCTTCTGCGGCTCGACAATCGCGTAGAAATTTCCGCCATAGGCGACATCGACCGCAAGCTCTCCGAACCCCTCGATCTCGGCGGTCAGCCCTTCGGCGTGAAGGAACGAAGCCACATTGGTCAGGCGCACTTCCTCTACGAACCGGCCCTCCTGGCGATAAGTGATATCGACTTTGCCAGCCGGGGTTTCGATCGACAGTTTTCCCGGCTCGCGCGGGGTTATCAGCCCGTTCTCGATGGCCATGGTGATGGTGCCAATGGTGCCGTGCCCACACATCGGCAGGCAACCCGACGTTTCGATGAACAGCACCGCCACCTCGCAATCGGGGCGGGTGGGGGGATAGAGGATCGAGCCCGACATCATGTCGTGGCCGCGCGGCTCGAACATCAGTCCGGTCCGGATCCAGTCATACTCGGCCAGGAAATGCGCGCGCTTTTCCAGCATAGTGTCGCCCTTGAGGATGGGCCCGCCGCCGGCAACCAGACGCACCGGATTGCCGCAGGTATGACCGTCGATGCACTGGAACGTATGTTGGCTCATCAGACTCTCTCAAAAGCGGGTTGCGCGGAACGGCGTGATATCGATGGCCGGCGGCACACCATCCACGAGGTCGGCGATGATCTCGGCGGTGCCCGCCGATTGAGTGAGCCCCAAGTGGCCGTGACCGAACGCCAGAATGACACGGGAATGCCCAGGTGCAACATCGATGACCGGCAGGCTGTCGGGCATCGAGGGCCGGAACCCCATCCAGTGTCGGCCGCCGGTGGTCCTCAAGTCGGGCAGAAACCGTGCCGCCTTGGCAAGCAGGGCATCGGCACGGCTCATGCGCGGCGCGAGATCGAGCCCGCCAAGTTCCACGCCGCCACCGACGCGAATGCCGTCGCCGATGCGGCTCACTACAAAACCGTGACCGGCGAAGGTCACATGGGTGTGCAGATCGAAAGCGCCTTCCGGCAAGGTGACGTTATAGCCGCGCTCGGTTTCGAGCGGCAGGCTCAGCCCGAGTTGCCTTGTCAGCCGGTTCGAATGGGCGCCTGCGGCGACGACGACTTTATCGAAGGCACGATTTTCGTCCGTCCCGGTCAGTTCCACGCCGCTTTCGCTGGGCTTGAGCGCTCCGATTTCAGCCCGAACCAGGGTGGCACCCCGGCCCTGCGCCATGTCGGCCAGTCTGTTGGTCCACACGGCGGGGTCGGTGACGTTCTTCCAATCTGGCGTGAAGCCCGCATGGGTAAAGCGAGACGAAAGACCGGGCTGGATTTCCGCAATCTCTTCGGCGCGCGTCAGGAGGTCGAACTTTACACCGACGGCGCGGCGCTCTTCCCAACCCGGCAGACTGGCCCTGAACTCACGCTCGCCCTCATAGAGCTGCAATTGCCCTTCGCGGCGCAGCAATGGCTCAAGATCATGGGCAGCTACAAACCGCTCGAGAGCGGCTGCCGAATGGCCCATGAGGGCGCCTTGCGCTGCGACCGCGGCCCGATAACGGGCGGGCAGGCTCGCTTTGAAGAAGGCCAAGAGCCAGGGCGCGATCTTTAGCGCATAGGCCGGAGGAATGGAGAGCGGCCCGTTTGGATCGAGCAGCCAGGCGGGGGCCTTTTTCATGATGCCGGGCGTTGCCAGCGGGATCACATCGGCAAAGGCAAACGCACCGGCATTGCCGCCCGAGGCGCCAGCCGCGACGGATTCGCGGTCGAAAATCGTGACGGCGTGCCCGCGTTCGGCCAGGGCAAGCGCGGTTGTCACACCTATGATCCCTGCTCCGATCACCGCGACACGCATGGTATTTCGATCCTCCCTTGAGCCCTGCACCCTCTATATCCATGGGCGCGATTTGTGTCGACAAAGAAAATATTGATTATCGACATCTTTCCTGTTTGATGATCCATCCCTATGAATGGGCGTAAACCAACAGGTGACGGCATGGCCAGAGACACTACGCAGGTGAAAGCCGAGGGGACCGAAACACCCAAACGCGGGTCGGGCTCGGCCCATGTCTATAAAGTGCTGCGCAACGAGATCATCGACCTCGCCCTGGCCCCCGGCAGTCCCATGGACGAATTGCAGCTGGCCGAGCGGTTTTCGCTCTCACGCACACCGATCCGGGAGGCGCTTGTGCGTTTATCGGTCGAGGGGCTGATTACCACCCTGCCCAACCGGGCGACAATCGTTTCCAACATCGACTTTCTGAACCTTTCCCAGTTTTTCGATGCGCTCACGCTGATGTATCGCGTCACCACCCGGCTGGCCGCAGGCCATCACAACCCTGACGACATCGCCCGCATGCGCGCCAAGCAGGAAGAGTTCACCCGCGCCGTAGATGCCCGCGACGCCCTTGCCTTGATCGCGACGAACCGGGACTTTCACCTCGAAATCGCGCGGGCTGGTGGCAACAATTACTACACCGAGCTTTTTACGCGGCTGCTCGACGAGAACCGGCGGATCCTGCGGCTTTACTATTCCTCGTTCAACGACGAGCTGCCGCGCAGATATGTTATCGAGCATGACCAGATGATCGCCGCAATCGCTGCGCGCGACATCGAGGAGGCCGATCGGCTGGCCAGCGCTCATGCAGAGCAGATCGTTACCCAGATCCAATCCTACATAACCGCCGACAAGCGGGTAAACGCCAGGTTGCCTCTATAGCGCTTTCCAGGGAACGGCGTAGCGCCACAAAGACAGTGCATCCGAAATTTCTGTCGACAAATAAAATACAAACGGTATTATGGATCAAAATCGGCAAGCAGCCGACCGTAATCAAGATCGAGGAGAAGCCGAGATGGCTGCCATTTTTTCAGGATGCATTCCTGCCCTGATGACCCCTTGCACACCGGACCGGACGCCCGATTTCGACGCTCTGGTGCGCAAGGGCCAGGAGCTGATCGCGGCCGGGATGAGCGCCGTCGTCTATTGCGGGTCGATGGGCGATTGGCCGCTTCTGACCGATGCCGAGCGCATGGAAGGCGTTGAACGCCTCGTGGGCGCGGGCATCCCGGTGATCGTGGGAACCGGCGCCATCAACACGGCCTCGGCCGTTGCAATTTCCGCGCATGCCCAGACGGTGGGCGCACAGGGGCTTATGGTGATCCCACGCGTCCTGTCGCGCGGTCCCTCAGCCACTGCGCAACGCCACCACTTCAAAGCCATCCTTTCGGCTGCGCCCGACCTGCCCGCTGTGATCTACAACAGCCCCTATTATGGTTTCGCCACACGCGCCGACCTGTTCTTTGCGCTGCGTGAGGATCACAAGAACCTTGTTGGCTTCAAGGAATTCGGCGGCGCCGATTCCCTGACCTACGCTGCCGAAAACATCACGAGCCGGGACGATGAGGTCTCCCTCATGATCGGGGTCGATACCACTGTCTTCCATGGCTTTGTCAATTGCGGGGCTTCGGGTGCAATCACCGGGATCGGCAATGTCCTGCCCCGCGAAGTGCTCCATCTTTGCGCACTGTCCCGCGCTGCGGCGGCCGGCGAGGTCGAAGCCCGCCAGCGGGCGCTCGAACTCGAAAGCGCGCTTGGCGTACTGTCCTCGTTCGACGAAGGCCCCGACCTCGTGCTGTTTTACAAGCATCTGATGGCCGTGAAAGGCGACAGCGAATATGCCCTGAACTTTAACGAAACCGACGCCCTGACCGACAGCCAGCGCGGCTTCGCCGAAAGCCAGCTCCATCTGTTCGATACGTGGTATGCGCAGTGGAACAAGCTGCCGGGGGCTGTTCAGACCTATACAGTCTGAGCGCAACCAAACGGGCCGATTGGCTTCGTAGATTGATTTGCTATGGGCTGGCGCTGTAAACGCCGGCCCATACTTTTTTGGGGGCGCGAGAACGAGGGACGGGGCGGGCCACCAACGCCGCCTTCCGGCCGATCGGCTCCACGTCATCGCTCCACCCATAACGAATTCGCTCGCCGCACTTTACAGGTGTAACCTCGTTTGGTAACGTTCCCAAAAATGGGAGGAAGCGGTTTATCCGCACAGCGGGATGTCCACGCGCCGAAACAAGCAACCAACGATCATAGACATTGCGGAAGTCGCGGGTGTTTCCAAAAGCACCGTCGCGCGCGCTCTGTCGGGATCGCCCCACATAGGGGAAAAGACGCGGGAGCGCGTGCTCAGCGCCGTGCGGGCGCTTGGTTATGAGCGCAACCACCTCGCCCATTCGCTGCGCTCGGGCAAAACCGGACTGATCGGCCTTGTGATCCCCGACATCGCCAATCCGTTCTGGGCCGAAGTGGCCCGTGGCGCCCAGGATGCAGCGGCGGCAAGCGGGGCTTCACTCCTGATTTTCAGTTCCGACTGGGATCCCGACCGCGAGGCCCATCACCTGCGCGCCCTGCGCCAGGCCCGGGTGGACGGTGCCATCGTCAATCCGGTTGCAGACAATGTGGACGGACTGGGCCGGTTCGGCCTTCCCGTGGTGCTTATCGGATCGAGCGCCGAGCGCTTTCCCGAGCTCTCCAGCGTGGGCAGCGACATCGCGCAGGGCGTTGCGCTGGGCCTCGATCACCTTGCCAGTCTTGGCCATCACCGCCCGGCGCTGCTGGTCGGTTCGGCAAACCGGCTGGCCCGCGTGCGCTTCATGCGCGTGGTTCATGATTATTGCATTGCCCACGATATCGACCCGGCAACGCTGGTGATCGAAGAGGGAAGCTATACTGTCGAATCGGGACGGGCGGCGATGTTGCGCCTTCTGGAGCGCGACCCGAAGGCAGCGCGGTGCGTCTTTGCCGCCAACGATCTCATGGCGCTCGGCGCGCTTCTGGCCGTGCGCGAAGCGGGATTGCGCTGCCCCGATGATATATCGATCCTGGGCTTTGACGGCATCCCCGCCGCGGCCTTTTCCGATCCGGGCCTCACCACAATTGAAAAGCCGGCCCGTACCATCGGGGTCGAGGGCATGCGCTTGCTGACCGAGACGATCGAAGGCCAACTCGAGCACCGCCGCGTCCTTTTGGACTGCGCGCTCACCTCACGCGGTTCGCTGGCCAGTACCAACGACAGCCCGACCCGCCTGATGGCTGTGGGGAGCAACTAGCCAATGAGCACCGACGAAAAAGAACTCGCCTCAACGATATCCAATTTTGGGAACGTTCCCAAAAAGTCCATGAGCGTGCCGCGTCATGTGGCCTTCGGCCTCAAACTGCGGACATGGTGGCCCTATTACGCGATGATGGCCCCCGGCATCGTCTACTTTCTGGTGTTCCATTATTTCCCCATCTATCAGGCCAAGCTGGCCTTCGAGGATTTCCGGATTTTCGGAGACAACCTCTTTGTGGGCCTGAAGCACTTCGACACCCTGTTTGACTCTCCGGCGTTCTTTCAGGTTCTGGCCAACACGCTGATCATCTCGGCCATGAAGATGGTTTTCGTCTTCCCGATCCCCATCTTCATCGCACTCTTCATCAACGAAGTGCGCAGTACCAATCTGCGCCGCTTCATTCAGTCCGCGATCTACCTGCCCCACTTCCTCTCCTGGGTGGTGATTGCCGGCATCTTCATTGCCGCGCTGTCGCCGTCCAGCGGCGTTGTCAACGACATCGGACAGGCGCTCGGGTTTGCGCCGCGAGCTTTCATGACGGAATCCGGCTCCATTCGCTGGGTCATCGTATTTTCCGAAATGTGGCGGACGGCGGGCTGGGACTCCCTGCTCTATTTCGCCGCGATCATGGCCATCGACCCGCAGCTTTACGATGCAGCGGAAATGGACGGCGCCAACCGGTGGCAAAAGATCGTCCACGTCACCCTGCCCGGCATCACGCCGACCATTGCGACGCTTTTCATTCTCAATGTCGGCCTGTTCATGAATGCCGGGTTCGATCAGGTCTTCAACCTCTCCAACGACGCCATCCGCGATCAGATCGATATCATCGACACTTACGTCTATCGGATCGGCCTGCAGTCGGGCCAGTTCTCGCTGGCCACAGCCGCGGGCCTGTTCAAGGGCGTCATCGGCATGGTGCTGATCGTTGCCGCGCATACCATTTCCAAGCGCCTGACCGGAAAGGGAGTTTGGTAAAATGGCCCGCGCCAATTCCACCCGTTTCGAACGCCTCGAACAGACGATCATCGTATCGAGCCTGCTGCTCATGGTGGTCGTCACGGTTCAGCCGATCCTCAATCTTCTGGCCATCTCGTTTTCGGATTCCGCCCAGGTGCCCGGAATGAGCGGGCTGGCCGTCATCCCCAGGGGATTTTCGCTCGACGTCTGGACGCTCCTGATCGCCAATCCCGAAGTTCAACGCGGCCTTTTGAACTCGCTGTTCATCACGGTGACCGGCACGATCCTCAACGTCACCTTTACCGCGCTGATGGCGTGGGCGCTGTCCCGCCCGCGGCTGCCCGGACGCCGCATCCTGTTCGTTTTTGTCCTGGCCACCATCGTTTTCGAGCCGGGATTGATCCCGGACTATTTCGTGGTGCGCGAACTGGGCCTGCTCAACACCTATTGGGCCGTCATTCTCTATAAGCTCGTCAACGCCTGGTATCTGATCATCCTCATCCGGTTTTTTGAGGAAGTGCCGGGCGAACTGCTCGAAGCGGCAGAGCTCGATGGCGCCAATGCCTTCCAGACGCTGTGGAAAGTGGTGCTGCCGCTGACAATGCCGGCGCTGGCCACCATCACGCTGTTCTACCTCGTCTATCATTGGAACGAGTTCCTGCGCCCGATGATCTATCTCAACGATTCCAGCATGCATCCGCTGCAGGTCGTGCTGCGCAAGTTCGTTCTCGACGGCGACAAATCCTCGATGGTCGGGCTCGCGGCCATGTCGAACTATCAGGGCGCGGCCCAGATCAGCACGCGGGCGCTCAATGCCGGCATGATCATGCTGACCATCCTGCCCATTCTGGCGGTCTATCCGCTGATCCTGAAATTCTTCACGAAGGGCACCATGAGCGGTGCCCTGAAGGGATAACACAAGCAAAAATCCAACAAGGAGGAGGACCAGATGCTTGCAAGACACCTTATGACCACGGTCGTTGCCGTGGCGACCACACTGAGTTTGGGGGGCGGCGTTCTCGCGCAGGACGCACCGACCGTAACGATCATCGCCCACGAAAATCCCGGCGATGCCGAGCTTTTCGAGCGTATCGAAGCGGGCATGGCCGAGGCCGGCACGCCGGTCAATATCGAACTGGTCGGATTGCCCAGCTCGGGCTATGCCGACGCGCTCAGCCTGCGCCTTTTGTCGGGCGAAATCCCCGACATCATCTACTTCCAGGGCGCCGACGCCGAGTTTGCCAATCAGGGCATTCTTGAAGATCTGCGTCCGTGGATCGAGCAGTCGAGCTACATCAAGGACGCCATGTGGGCTCACAACGAAGCGCGCATGGAGAACTATCCCTACCTGCTCTACATCTTCCCGGCACGGACCAAATCGGCGGTGGTGCGGTCCGATTGGCTCGAGCAGAGCGGCCTCCAAGCACCGACCAATCTCGATGAGTGGACCGCGTTCCTCACCGAAATGTCGCAATCCGATTTCGACGGCAATGGCGAGGCGGACACATTCGGCATTCTGGCACCGGATAACACGGCCGAACTCGACGCCATCTTCAACCAGTCGTTCGGCGTGTCCTCGACCTGGCTCGAAGACGAAAACGGCGAATTGATCCACGCCCGTGTTTCGGACGCGGAGCGTGATAAGCTGGCCTATTACCAGATGCTCTACGCCGAAGGCATTCTCGATCCCGAATACGTCACGTCCAATTGGGAAGTGAAGGAAGACAAGTTCTATTCGGGGCGCGTTGCCGTCATCATGGGGACTGCCGGTCCGGTCGTGGAAATCTACAGAACCAAGATGGCCGAAGCCAATCCGGGTGCCGATCTGGCGCTGCTCGATCCCCCCGACGGGCTCGAAGCGGTCAACGTCGCCAAGGAAGACCGTGGCTATGCCATCCACGCCATGAGCGAGAACAAGGAAGCCGCGTTTGCGGTGCTCGATTTCCTCGCCAGCCCGGAAGGCCAGTTCATCGACCGCATGGGCGTCGAGGGTGAACACTACACCCGCGATGGCGATACGTTCGAAATTCTCCCGGCCATGGGCGGATGGTATCCACGCTTCTGGACGGCAAACCCCGAATACTGGACACCGCCCGTCGCTCTGCTGTCGGACGTTGCCCAGGGCTCGCTCGAACAGGGTGCCGAATATTTCGTGGCTGACAACGCCTTTGTCTGGCCCGCGGACCTGGCACCGAGCGTCGATGCCGCCGAACAGTACTATCGCACCTCGGTGTTCCGCTTCGTCTCTGGCGAATGGTCGATGGACCAGTGGGACCAGTATGTCGAGGGCTGGTACGCCTCCGGGGGACAGGCGATGACCGATCACGCAAGGACCGTTCTTCCATGACCACAATGCAGAACACGGGCCCGGCTTTTAACAGCCGGGTCCGCGGACTGCTCCATGGCGTCGCATTCGGCGACGCCATCGGGGCGCCCGTCGAAAAACTCACACCGGCCGAAATCGGGTCCATGTACGGGCGGGTCAATTCGCTCGACAATCAATGGCACCGCACCAGCCGCGACCCGGCTGCGGGCAATGGCCGCGTGCGGGGCAACGGCATCGTCACCGACGACACGCTGATGACCCTCTCGCTCATGGCAGTCTATAACGAGGTTGGCCGTCACATCGATGCGTGGGACATGGCCGACGGCATGGTACGCCAGATCGCCTGGGTCAAACGCTACGTCCCCGAGCTCCAGCGCGAATGTCCGCTGCTCGAGCGCCTGTTTTATCCCGAAAAATGGATCTTCCAGCGCCATCAACTCTCCGGCTGCGATCCGCGCCAGGGTGGGATCGGCAACATGGTCAATTGTGGTGCAGCGATGTATATCGCGCCGATCGGCGTCGTGAACGCCTGCGATCCGCGCGCCGCCTATGACGAAGCCATTGCCTTTGCTTCGGGCCATCAGCAAAGTTACGGTCTCGAGGCAGCCGGGGTTCTGGCCGCTGCCGTCGCCGCTGCTTTCGTGCCGGGCACAACCATCGATACCGTCGTCGACGTCGCCTATGGCACCGCCAAGGACGGCACGCGCGACGCAATCGGCGCCATTGCCGAGGTTGCCAGAGACCTGCGCGCCAGGGGTGCCGATCATGCAGAGGTGGTCGCGGCATTCCATAAAGCCATCCTGCCCTTTTCGCCGCTTGGCGACGATCTGGACCACACCGCCGCAAAGGCTGGGCGGCCAACCCAAAACTATCAGCCCTCGCGGTTTTATTCGATTGAAGAGCTGCCGCTGGCCCTCGGGTTCGCGCTCGTTGCCCATGGCGATTTCCGCCAGGCCGTCGAAGACGGGATCAATTCTGGGCGCGACACCGATTCCATCGGGGTCATGGCCGGCGCGATCCTTGGCGCGATGCACGGAGAAGCCGTCATCGATGCCGGTGAAGCCACCCAGATCGATACGATCAACCGCCTGGACCTCGCGGGCGAAGCTTCCCGCTTTGCCGCGACGTGCAGCACCATAATGAATGCCGACCAGAAGCGTCTGGAAAAGCTCGCCGCCGAGCGCGCAGCCATTTTCCACGCGCCTGCCGTTGCGGCGCAGAACTGACACCTAATTTTACAGGACTTTTGATGCTTTCCACCTCCGATCTCGTCCATCGCATCTATTCGGGCTTTCTGGGCAAGGCCATTGGCGTGCGCCTTGGCGCCCCAGTCGAGCCGACCATCTGGAGCTATGAGCGGATCCGCGACACCTATGGCGAGATCACCGGCTATCTGCGCGATTTCAAGACATTTGCTGCAGATGACGACACCAACGGTCCTGTCTATTTCATTCGCGCCATGCGCGACTATCAGCTCTCTCCCACCCCGCACGAGGTCGCCAAGACCTGGCTCAATTATGCCGCCGAGGGGCATGGCATGTACTGGTGGGGCGGCTATGGCCGCTCGACCGAACACACAGCCTACCTCAACCTGCGGGCCGGTATCGAAGCGCCGCAATCGGGATCGATTGCCCAGAACGGGGCGGCGATTGCCGAACAGATCGGCGGACAGATCTTCATCGACAGTTGGGGCTGGGTGAACCCCGGCAACCCGAAGCGCGCCGCCGAGATGTCTGCCAGTGCCGCCTCGGTCGCCCATGACGGGGAAGGGCTGCACGGTGCCCGTTTCTGCGCCGCCATGATCGCTGCGGCGTTCACCGCGAAATCGGTCGATGCGCTGTTTCAGGCCGGCCTGTCGGTCATCCCCTCCGACTCCACCTATGCCGCGGTGGTCAACGCCGTCCTCGGCCAGCACAAGAAGGATCCCGACGACTGGCGCGCCTGCCGCGAACTTCTGACCCGCGATTGGGGCTATGACCGCTATCCCGGCGTCTGCCACATCATCCCCAATGCCGGCGTTCTGGCTCTCGCGATGATCTACGGCAAGGGCGATCTCTGCCGCACAGTCGAAATCGCCACGATGTGCGGCTGGGACACCGATTGTAACGCCGGCAATGCTGGAGCGATCATTGGTACCTTCGAGGGCATCCAGCCGAGCTGGGACAAATACCGCAAGCCCATCAACGACATGGTTGTGACCTCTGGTGTCACCGGCGCGCTCAATATCGTCGACGTGCCCACCTTCGCCCGCGAACTGGCCACCCTCGCCCTGCAACTGGACGGCAAGGACGTGCCAGAGGGTTGGGCCGAGGCTATGGAAGACCGTGGCGTCCATTTCGACTTTGCGCTGCCGGGCTCCACGCATGGGTTCAAGACCTCGGGCACCAACCAGCTCGAACTCAACTGGACGGCCAAGGGCATTGGCTCGGGCACCGGTGCTTTGGAAATCCTTATCGACCGGTTCGAGCGCGGCCAGTCGGGCAAGGTGTTCTGGAAGCCGTTCTATCGGCGCACCGATTTCGACGACGAACGCTACCGCCCCATGTTCTCGCCGCTGGTTGCCAGCGGGCAGACCGTATCGTTCGATATCTTCATGGAGCCCTGGGAGGGCGACGGCCATTTGCGCATCGCGCCCTATGTCCGCGGCACCATGAGCAAGAGCATCATCGAAACCGGGGCTTACGAGCAGCCCGCCGCAGGGTCATGGACCCATATCGAATTTACCGTGCCCGATGCCGACGGCGAAGCCATCGACGAGATCGGCCTCGACATCGAATATTTCGGCCGGCTCAAATTCCTGGGCAAGCTTCACCTCGCCAATTTCCGCGTCACCGGCAAAGGCACGACCCGCATCGATCCGGCAAAAGAGGTCGAGGAATGGGACGCGATCACCCGTTTTACCTGGAACCGCGGTTACTGGAAAAAGGATGGCGCCACGATCACCGGCCTTACCGATACCGACGCCGATCTGTGGACGGGGCACCTCTATGCCCGTGACGCCATCGTTAGCGCCCAGATCACGCCTTTGTCGGGCGCCTCGCACCTTGTGAGCTTCCGTGCTCAGGGCACATCGCGGTTTTACGCCGCCGGGTTCGAAGGCGGCAAATTGCGGATCATTCGCGAAGACTTCGGCAAGAACGTTCTCGCCGAAACCGATTTCGCGGTTCAACCGGGCCGCACCTATCAGCTCGAAGTGGACGTGCAGGGCACATCCATCGCCGTCAGCGTCGATGGCGAAAGGCTTCTCACGGCCAATGACGATCGTTTCGCCTACGGGCAGGCCGGCCTGCGGTTGGGTGGTCCGGGCCGGTTTGCGGTCGGCAAATTTGAAATCGTCGAGCAATAAGACGGACAGGAAGGATTTCGATGTCCCAGATCACGCTCAGGAATGTCCATAAGCGCTACGGCCAGGTGCCGGTGCTCAACGACATCTCCATCGATATTGCTGAAGGTGAATTTGTCGTTCTGGTCGGCCCTTCGGGGTGCGGGAAGTCGACGCTGCTGCGCATGATCGCCGGGCTCGAAGACATTACCGGGGGCGATGTCGAAATCGGCGGCAAGGTGGTCAACACGATGCCCGCCAAGCAGCGCGACCTTGCCATGGTGTTTCAGTCCTACGCGCTCTATCCGCACATGAAGGTCGCCGACAATATGAGCTTCGCGCTCAAATTGGCCGGCCAGCCCAAAGCCGAGATCGAGGAACGGGTCAAAGTTGCCGCCGACATTCTCGGGCTTGAAAAGCTTCTCGATCGCCTGCCCCGTGAACTCTCGGGCGGGCAGCGCCAGCGCGTTGCGATGGGCCGCGCAATCGTACGCAACCCTACGGCGTTCCTGTTCGACGAACCTCTATCGAACCTCGATGCCAAGCTGCGCGTCAAGATGCGCTCGGAAATCAAGAAGCTGCATCAGCGGCTGGGCAAGACGATGATCTACGTCACCCACGACCAGACCGAAGCCATGACGCTGGCCGACCGCATCGTCGTCCTCCACGACGGCGATATCGCCCAGCTCGGCACCCCGCTCGAGGTTTATCAGGATCCGACCAACGCGTTCGTTGCCGGTTTTATCGGCTCTCCCGAAATCAACCTGCTTGCCGCCAAGACCCTCGGCCCCGACGCGGCCGAAGTCGAACTGACCGACGGCACACGCATGCCGCTTGCGGGACCGGTGGCGCTGGAAAAAGGCACGCCGGTTACCTACGGCATCCGCCCCCAGCATTTCGCCTTGTCTGAGAACGGCGCAAGAGCCGAAATCGTTCTGGTCGAACCCACCGGCGACAGCCAGGAACTCATCGTGCGCGCTGGGCAGACCGAGTTGTCGGTGGTGCTGCACAATCGCGCCATCCTTTCGGCCGGAGATACGGTCTCCATTACGCCCGATGCCGAAAAGGCACTGCTGTTCGATACCAGGACGGGCGCGAGGCTGCGCTGATGGTGCGAAGGTTCACGCCTGACGCCGAAGGCCCGCTCAAGGGCGTAAAGGTCATCGACCTCTCACGGCTGGTTGCCGGAAACATGACCTCGCTGCAGCTTGGCGATTTCGGTGCCGAGGTGATCAAGGTCGAGCCGCCTTCCGGCGACCCGTTACGGGCCTGGAAGGACGGAGGCGCTTCGTTTTTCTGGAAGGTCTATGGCCGCAACAAGCGCTCCATCGCCCTCGATTTACGCCGCCCTGCGGCCATGGAGGCACTATGGTCTCTGATCGACGGCGCCGATGTGCTGATCGAAAATTACCGTCCGGGCACGCTCGAAAAGATGGGGCTGGGACCCGACGTCCTGCACGCGCGTAACCAGGGGCTGATCGTGTTGCGCGTATCGGGGTATGGCCAGACCGGACCCTATGCCCATCTCCCCGGTTTCGGCACCATCGTTGAAGCGATGAGCGGGTACGCCTACCGCACCGGCTTTCCCGACCGCGAACCGGTTCTCCCACCGCTTGCTCTGGCCGATATGATTGCCGGGGTCTATGGCGCATCCGCCGTCACCACGGCCTTGCTGGCGCGGGAAAAGGGACAGGCCGCAGGACAGGTGATCGATCTCTCGCTGCTCGAGCCGATCTTTTCGGTCCTTGGCCCCGAAGCGGCGATCTTTGCCAAAACCGGCATCGTCAAGGAGCGCATCGGGTCCGCGTCGAACACGTCGTGCCCACGCAACGTCTATGTCTGCGCCGACGGCAAATATCTCGCCCTTTCGGGCTCGACCCAGGCGGTCGCCGAGCGGATTTTCAGGATCATCGGCCGCGTCGACATGATCGACGATCCACGATTTGCGACCAATTCGGACCGCATCAAGCATCGCGACCTCGTCGATGCGGCCATCGGCGGGTGGTTTTCGGCGCGCACCAGCGATGACGCCCTGCAGATCATGCGCGACGCCGGGGCCACTGTGGGCCCGATCTATTCCGTTGCCGACGCCTATGAGGACCCGCATTTTCTGGAGCGCGAGGTGTTTGTCGATCTCGAAGATGCCGATTTCGGCTCCCTGCCCATGCATAATGTCCTGCCGCGCCTTTCGGCGACGCCGGGCGGGTTCTATCGCCCTGCACCAGAACTGGGTGCCGATGGCGAGGCCATTCTGGGCGAAATCGGCCTTGACCCGGCCCGCATCGCCGCCGCGCTGGACGTATCGCAATGAGATTGCGCTCGCTGCTGTACGTTCCGGCCGACAATGAGCGCTTTATCGCCAGGGCTCACGAGCGCGGAGCCGACGCGATCATTCTCGACCTCGAGGATTCCGTGCGCCCCGAGCATCGCGATGCCGCGCGGAAAACGCTTGCCACCGCCATCCGCTCGGCCGGACAAGACGGCGCCAGGGTGTTGGTGCGCATCAATGCCGAGACTGCGAGGGAGGACGCTGCCGCTGCGATAGGCGCCGATGGCCTTTACGTTCCAAAAGCCAGCCGCGCCAGTATCGACGCTCTGGCGAGAGAAGTTCCCGACGTTCCGCTCTTTGCGCTGATCGAAGATCCGCTGGCGCTTCTCGATGTCGCTGCGATTGCGGCCCATCCCGCGGTCGCCGGTCTTGCGGCAGGCGGCGAGGATCTGGCCACCGCCCTTGGAGCCGTCCCCGATCCCGACGTGCTGCGGACGCCCAAGCTGCTGATCCATTATGCAGCCAAGGCACACGGAAAACTCTCGCTGGGCCTCTTTCGCTCCATCGCCGATTACACCGATCTCCCGGCCATCGAAGAGGCCGCTAAAGACGCCCGCCGCAATGGTTTCGATGGCGCAAGTTGCGTGCACCCTTCTGCTGTTCCCATTCTCAATACCGCCTTCGCCCCGACGCCCGAGGAAATCGATTGGGCCAACCGCGTTCTCGCCGCCGCCGAAGCCAACCAAGCCGGAGCCTTTACGATCGATGGCCGGATGATCGACACCCCGATCGTCGCCCGCGCCCGCTCGATCCTCTCAAAAACCTGAACACAAGTAGACGCAGAGGAGGCGTTTCATCATGTTCAACCCAGCAAGGGGACTTCTCGTCCCAGCCCTCATCGGCACATTCATGGTGCCGGCCATAGCCCAGGAGGTCAGCGTCGAGACGATGGCTTCACCCGCCCTCGCCAGCGACGACAATCCCGAAACTGGTGGTCTGAGCTACACCCTCTATCTCCCCGCCGGTTACGAAGCGGACGGGGACACGCGCTATCCCGTCCTCTACCTGCTGCACGGCAGCGGGGGTGAAGCGGACGCCTGGGACGACTTCTGGCCGATCCTCGATTCGATGATCGCGGAGGGCACAGTGCCGCCGGTCATCGCCGTCGCGCCGGTCACCGGCAACTCGTACTGGGTGGATTCGGCAGCTTTCGGGGCCGCCGAAACCGCTGTCACAAAAGATCTGATCCCGCATATCGATGAAACGCTGCCCACCATCGCCGAGCGCGACGGCCGGGCGCTTGTCGGGTTTTCAATGGGCGGCTATGGCGCGGCGCGGTACGGCCTCGCCTATCCCGACCTTTTCGCCGCCGCAACGCTGCTCAGCCCTGCGCTGCAACAGGGCCAGCCCCCTGCCACCGCCGGCGCGGTCAGCCGCGGCTCTTTCGGCGATCCGTACGATCCCGCCCGCTGGGATGAACTCAACTACCCGGCGCTCATCGGGCCTTATGCCGCGCAGGATCACCGCGTGCCGTTTTTCATCGTCGCGGGCGATGATGACTGGAACCATCTGTCGGAAAAGGAAGACCTTCCCGCCGACGCCACCAAATACAACATGGAAGTTCAGGCGGTCGCCTTCTACACGGCCCTGCACCGCGAAAACATCTTCGGTGCCGAGTTCGAAAAGTGGGAGGAGGTTCCCGCCAGCCCGGCCGAGCTGCGCATCGTCGATGGCGGCCATGGCATGGACGTCTGGGCCGGCGGCTTTTCCGAGGGCTTGGCCTACATGTTCGCAAACGGCCTGTCCGCGCCTACACAAGACTGACGCAGTGCCCCGGAGCCGCCTGCTCCGGGGCAAAAACCTCGCATCTCCCGAGTGATCCATGATCCGCCCCGGCTTTTCCCCTTACGTCCCCCGCCCCATCGATCTGCCGACCGCAGTCCCACTCGCGCCTGAGGCGGATCTCTCGGTTCTTGATGAAGCCAAGATCTTTGCCGCGCCTGACGATCCTGCAGATTGGCCGGCCTGGCGTGCCGCCATCACCCGCTGGCGTGATGAAGCCCGGTCCCGGATCGGCTATGATCCTTGCCGCTACGAAACAATGGCCGGAGCCGGACCACGCATCGTGGAGATGGTCTGGCTGTGGGATGAGCGGCTTTACGACTTTGCGTCGGGGCGCTTTACCGTCGATGCCTATCTCGACGCTGGCGAGGCAGAATTTGGCGGGTTCGATGCAGTGATGCTTTGGAACGCCTATCCCGTCCTCGGCATCGATTCCCGCGACCATTTCGCGTTCTTTGAAGACATTCCCGAACTGCCCCAAATCGTCGCCGCCTTCCAGCAGCGCGGCGTCAAAGTTTATTTTACATATTACCCCTGGGAGACGGGTTCTGGTCCCGAAGCCATCGATCGGGTCACGGCAATCGTCAAGCGTTGCGGCTTTGACGCGGTGTTTCTCGATTCGTCCAAGGAAGCCTCCTCGCGCCTGCGCACCGCCCTCGACGCGATCGATCCGGCGCTCCCCATCGAGTGCGAATCCCGCGTCCCTCTCGCCCAGATCGCCGACCAGACAATGAGCTGGGCGCAGTGGTTCGCCGACTCGAACGTGCCCGGCGTGCTGCGCGCCAAATGGTTCGAACGCCGCCACGAATTACACCATATCCGCCGCTGGAACCGCTCCCATCTCGACGAACTCCATTCGGCCTGGCTCAACGGCACCGGCGTTCTGGTGTGGCCGGTGGTGTTCGGTGTGTGGGTAGGCTGGAATACGCGAGACCGCGCCATTCTCTCCAATATGCGCCGGCTTTATGCAGACAACGCGGCCCATTTCATTTCGGAGAGCTGGACGCCGCTGGCGGACCACCCGGGGTCGGGCGCGCAAATTTATGCTTCGCGCGGGGAAACCAGCGTCGATCGTCTCTGGACACTCGTCAATCGCGGCGGCGATCATACCGGCCCCCTCTTGCTGATCGAACCGGGTCAGAACGAGCAGGGGATCTGGGTCGATCTGGTATCCGGCCAGACACTTGCCGCCGAACGGCAGGCGGACGGACGTATCGTACTCTCCGGCACCCTCTCTGCGGGCGCCATCGCGTGTATCGCCAACCGCCCCGCCCCACCCGCTATCACCGGGCCGGACATCGCCTCGGCCGCCCCCGATTTTCCCGCCCGCGTCACCGAGCGCGTTCCTGCACCATTCGTTTTGCACGCGACAGCGCCCGAGGGCATGGTCCCTCTCGATATTCCCGATGGGGAACTGACGGTGACCTACCGCCTGCGCGAAACCGGGCTCTATCGCGAAACGCCCTACGTCGATGAATGGAAGCCGCTGCCGCCGCGCCTGCACCAGATCGCAACAATGACCCGCCCGCTTTCTGCACACCGCATCGCCATGGCGCGCCATGAGGTCACCAACGCCCAATTTGCCCAGTTTCTGGCTGAAACCGGATATGCGCCGGTTCGCTCAGAGCGTTTCCTCGCCCATTGGAAAAACGGCGCGCCCCTTCCCGGAACGGAAAACGATCCCGTCACCCACATCGAACTCGACGACGCCCGCGCCTATGCCGCCTGGGACGGGTTGCGCCTGCCCACCGAAGACGAATGGCAGGTTGCTGCGCAACAGGGACTGCTCAACCGCACCGACCCGCTGATCTGGAACCTGACGGAAAGCGAACACCGCGACGGGCGTACGCGCTTTTCCATCCTCAAGGGCGGCTGCGCGCCATTGCCGCAAGTATCAGACTGGTACGTCGAATCAGGCCCTCTGCCACCGGAACGCTCGGTAAAACTGCTCGCCCTTGGCGCGGGCTTGAACCGCTCCCCCATGATCGGCTTCCGCTGCGCTGCCGATATCGGGAAAAATCGCTAGCACGGCTTGCAAAGAGACCTTCCTGCCGTCGTCACGGCGAACCTGTCATCCAAGCGTCAAGCAGGGCCATTACAGAGCGCAATATCGCCGCCGGCTTCTCCGCCGGCCCATCTCATGGAGACACGACATGCGCGCTTTGATCACCGCCGGCTTGCTGCTGGCCACCGCCCTCACTCCGGCAATGGCTCAGGAGGGGCGCCTCGTGCTCTATACCAGCCAGCCCAATACCGATGCCCAGCAGACAGCCGATGCCTTCATGGAGCAGTATCCCGGCATCACCGTCGAGTGGGTACGCGATGGCACAACCCAGATCATGGCGCGCTTCTGGTCCGAGCACGAAGCTGGCGCTTCGCAGGCCGATGTGCTGCTGATTGCCGACGTCGTCACCATGGAAGGTCTCAAGGCCGAAGGCCTGCTGCTCAACTACCCCGAAGCCGACCTGACCGCTTACGGCGAGGGCCTGCATGACGAAGACGGCGCCTATTTCTCGACCAAGCTCATCACCACCGGCATCGTTTACAACACCGCCGCCACCATGATCCCCTCGAGCTGGCAGGATCTTTTGACCGCCGAAGCCGAAAACCAGATCGCAATGCCGAGCCCTCTGACCTCGGGTGCCGCACTCATTCACACAGCTACCCTCACCGAAAACCTGGCCGACGGCTGGGATTATTATTCGGCGCTGGCAGCCAGCGGCGCACAGGCCTCGGGCGGCAATGGCGGTGTCCTCACCGCCGTCGCGGGCGGCGAAAAGCTCTATGGCATGATCGTTGACTACATGCCGATCCGCGAAGCGGCCAATGGCGCTCCTGTAGCGTTCGTCTTCCCCGAGGAAGGCGTTTCCGCCGTTACCGAACCGGCCGCTATTCTCCAGTCGGCAGAAAATCCCGAAAACGCCAAGCTGTTCATCGATTTCCTCCTGTCCGAGGAAGGCCAGCAGCTGGCCGCAAGCCAGGGTTACATTCCGGCCCGCGACGGCATCGCGCTGCCCGCAGGCTACCCCGATCGTTCGTCCATCAACGTTCTTGGTTACGATGCTGCCGTCGCGCTTGCCAACGAGCAGGCCAATCGTGATCGCTTCGGCGAGATCTTCGGCCAGTAATCGCGCTTGAGAATCTCTTCACAAAGCGCAATCGAGCCCAGGGCGACGCTATCGTCGCGCGCCCTGGGTCGTTGGATACGGGCAGTGGCTGGGCGATATGCCCTGGCCATTCTCGCGATCGGCGCAATCGGTCTGCTCGCGGCCTTGCCACTGGGCAGGCTGATCGGCGCCGCACTGTTTAGCGACGGCACGTTCGATCTTGCTCCGCTGGTGGCACGGGTGACGCGGGGCGCCACCCAGCGCGCCATGTTCAACACGCTCGATACGGCCATCTTCGGGGCCATGCTGGCTGTTGTTATCGGCGCGCCCTTCGCGTTCCTCGTCGCGCTTACCGACATGCCGGCACGGCGCCTGCAAGGCTTCATGTTGCTGCTGCCGTTGATGATCGCGCCGCAGGTCACAGCGCTTGCCTATATGCAATTGCTCGGCCCCTCGAGTGCCTTGCTGGGCACCTTCGGCCTCGCTCCCGCTCCCGGCACGCCCAATCCGCTGCTTGGACGCAATGGGATCATCGCGCTGTTCGGCGTCCAGCATGCACCCATCGTTTTCATCACGCTGCGCGCCGGCCTCGCGGCGCTGCCCCGCGATTATGTCGAAGCGGCGCGCGCGGCGGGCGCCGGCCCCTGGCGTACCCTCTTGACCGTGATCGTGCCGCTGCTTCGCCCATATTTCATCGCCGCGCTTGCGCTGGCCTTCGTGTCTGGTGTGGGCAATTTCGGCATCCCGGCCTTTATCGGCATGCCGGTCGGTTACCTGACCCTCGCGACCCTGATCTACCAGCAACTGGCGAGCAGCGGCCCGAGCATGCTGTCCCAGGTTGCCATGCTGTCTCTGCTGATCGCGGCAATCGCCATCGCCGGGATCGCCCTGCAGGTGGCCAGCCAATCGAAAAGCGGCTTTACCATCGTCCGCGGCCTTCCGGCACATCTCAGCCTCGGGCGGTGGCGCTGGCCGGTGAGTGCTGCCGGATTTGTGCTGATCGGCGCCATGCTGGTCCTGCCGATGGCGGCCCTGGTCAGCACCTCCCTCGTCCCGACCTATGGCGTCAGGCTCAACTTCGATACGCTGACGCTCGACAATTATGTCGAAGTTCTGGTCCGTCAGGCCGCGACTGTGCGCGCCTTCACCAACTCCTTTTACCTGTCGGGCCTTGCCGCGCTTATCCTTGCCTGCCTTGCCGTCCCTATCTCTCTCGGGTTGGCCAGGTTTCCGCATCGTCAGAACCGGGCGTTGCATGGGCTTTTGGACCTGCCTTATGCGCTGCCCGGCATCGTGCTCGCCATCGCCTGCATCCTCCTCTTCCTGCGGCCACTTCCGGTCGTGGGTAGCCTTTACGCCACGCCGTGGATCATCCTCGTTGCCTATCTGATGCGGTTCGCGGCACTCGCGCTGCGGCCCGTCGATGCCGCTTTGGCACAAATGCCTCCACAGTTCGTAGAAGCCGCGGCGGCAGCGGGCGCGGGTGGGGCGCGAAGGCTCGTCACGATCATCGTGCCTCTGGCCGCACCGGCGGCGATGGCCGGCGCCCTGCTGGTCTTTATGAGTGCCTTTAACGAACTCACTGTATCGGCGCTCTTGTGGTCGAGCCGAAACGAAACCCTCGGCGTCATCCTTTTTTCGCTCGATGAGGCCGGACTTTCCGCTCAGGCGTCGGCGATTGCCGTCGTCACGGTGATGGTGGTGGTGGCGCTTTTGCTGTTGCTCGACCGGATGGCGTCACGCCTGCCCGCGGGCGTACTGCCCTGGCGCTAGGCTGGCACGATCCAGGCGTCATCGATTGTCAGATCGACGGGCGTTCCAGCCGGCAGACGTTCGCGCAGATCGGCCAGCAAGTGTCCACCGCCGGCCAGTTCGACAGTGGTTTCAAAGCTCGCGCCCGTATAACGCGCCCGCAATACGGTGGCCGCAAGCCCGCCTTCGCCGCGCTGGATCGCCTGCGGCCGCACAAGAAGTTTTAGACGCCCCTCACCCGCACCGCGGGCGGGCACCGCGCGATTACCGATCCGCACGATTCCGCCAGTGGCCGTCGCGTCAACCACCATTCCGCGCCCGACAAACCCTGCAACCATGGCGTTGGCGGGCTCTGCATAGATATCTTCGGGGGCACCCATCTGCTGCACCTTGCCCTGATCGAGCACCACGATACGATCTGCCAGCACCAGCGCTTCGGATTGATCGTGGGTCACAAAGACGATTGTCGCTCCGCTGCGCTGATGCACGTCGGCGAAAACGTCGAGCATAGAGGCGCGCAGATGCACGTCCAGATTGGCCAGCGGCTCGTCGAGGAGGATGATGCGCGTTCCGGTGACGAGGCACCGTGCCAGGGCGACGCGCTGGCGTTGCCCGCCCGAGAGAGCATCGACGCTGCGGTCCTGATAACCGTCGAGGGAAACGACATCGAGAGCCTCGGCGACGCGCCGCTCTATGTCGTCGCGCCGCAACCCCTTGCCCTGCAAAGGATAGGCAACGTTCGCCGCCACGTTCATGTGCGGCCAAAGCGCATAGGATTGAAACACGATCCCCAGCTGGCGCTTTTCAGGCGGAACGATACCGCCCGGCCCCGCCATGGAAACACCGTCGAAGGAAACGCTGCCGTTATCGGGATGCTCGAATCCGGCGATCAGGCGCAGCAAAGTCGTCTTTCCGCATCCCGACGGCCCTAAAAGAGCGGTGAACGAGCCCGACGGTAAGTCGAGACAGATATCGGACACCGCTGTGGCCGTGCCGAAGGTCTTGCTTAGATTGTGAAGGGAAATCGCGGTCATCGCGCCCGCCTATTCCCATCATGTTACAATGATGCGACAGCCGCGCCGCGAGGGGCCTCTCGGGCCGCGGTTGCCGGGCATCGTGTGCAGCGCACCTCACGCTTTGTCCGACTTTCCGGACAGCATGTCTGGCAAGCCGGACGCCTATGCCGGGTGTCGCGGCGCGCAACGGGGAGCCGGCAGTCTGCCGGGACCGCAAATCCCGTCGTTTCAGCCACCGGGGGCGCTCCGCAAAAAAGTTGGCACGCTATTTGAGGGAAGAGTGGCAGGCCGGCAGACGTTCGGCTCTGGGAGGAAGACATGAAATTTAGCAAGATACTCGCCATAACCGCATCGGCAGTGGTGTTGGCTGCAGCAGGAACTGCGGGCGCCCAGGACGCCGACCCGATCACCATCGCCCATGTTTACGGCAAGACCGGTGCGCTCGAAGCCTACGCCACGCAGTCCCACAACGGCCTGATGCTGGGGCTCGAATACTATACCGACGGCACTATGGAGATTGCCGGACGTCCAATCGAGGTGATCGAGAAAGATACCCAGCTGCAGCCCGATATCGGCCGGGCGCTGCTCGCGGAAGCCTATGGCGATGACGAAGTCGACCTCGCCGTTGGCGGCGTCAGTTCGGGCGTCGCTTTGGCCATGCTGCCGGTCGCTGAGGAATACGGCAAGATCTTCATCGTCGAACCGGCTGTGGCCGACTCCATCACCGGCGAAAACTGGAACCGCTATATCTTCCGCACGGGCCGCAACTCGTCCCAGGACGCCGTCGCCAACGCCGTGGCGCTCGGCCAGGAGGGCGTCAAGATCGCCACGCTGGCCCAGGATTACGCCTTTGGGCGCGATGGTGTCGCCGCGTTCCGCGAGGCCCTTGAGGGCACCGGCGCCGAGCTGGTGTTCGAGGAATACGCGCCCCAGGACACCACCGACTTCACCGCCCATGCCCAGCGCATCTTCGACGCGCTCGAAGGCGAAGAGGGCCGCAAGGTCATATTCGTGATCTGGGCCGGTGGCGGCAATCCGCTGGGCAAGATCCAGGACATGGACCCGGCCCGGCTCGATATCGAACTCGCAACCGGCGGCAACATCCTGCCCGCCCTCGTGGCCTACAGGGATTTCCCCGGCATGGAGGGAGCGACCTACTACTATTATGAGAACCCCCAAAACCCCATCAACGACTGGCTCGTCGAGGAGCATCAGGCCCGTTTCGACGGCCCGCCCGATTTCTTCACCGCCGGCGGCTTTGCCGCAGCCGGGGCGATCGTAGCGGCGCTGGAAGCGACCGGCGGCGACACCGATACCGAGACACTGATTTCGACCATGGAAGGCATGAGCTGGGATACGCCGAAGGGCGCCATGACCTTCCGGCCCGAAGATCACCAGGCGATGCAGGACATGTTCCACTTCAGGATCGAGGTGCAGGACGGCGTCGAGTGGGGCGTACCGGCTCTGGTCGAGGTGATCGAAGCCCAAGAGATGGATATTCCCGTCCGGAACTGACATCGGACCTCTTGAGACCGTGGCGGGCGACGGGAGATGCGCCCGCCACGGTCTGTTTGATCAGCGGAGACCGATGATGACTGACACCACGGCGCCGGCGCTGCAGACCCGCGACCTGACGATCCGTTTTGGCGGCCATGTCGCCGTGGATTCGGTTACCTATGATTTCCGCCCCGGATGCCTGGTGGCGATCGTCGGGCCGAACGGGGCCGGCAAAACGACCTATTTCAACCTGATTTCGGGCCAGTTGCGCGCCAGCGCCGGCACCGTCATCCATCAGGGCGAAGACATCACCCGGCTCCCGGTGCCCGAGCGCACGCGGCGCGGGATCGGGCGAGCCTTCCAGCTGACAAATCTGTTTCCGCGGCTTTCGGTTCTCGAGAACGTCCGGCTTGCCATTCAGGCGCGCCACCCGGGCGCCATGGATCTGTTCCGGCTCGCCGACGCCGACAAGTCCGCGATCGAGACGGCCATGAGCTATATCGAGCGCTGCGGGCTCGCCGCACGGCGTAACGAACCGGCCGCCAATCTTTCGCACGGCGACCAACGCAAGCTCGAGGTGGCGCTGCTGCTGGCGCTGGAAAGCTCCATCGTCATGTTTGACGAGCCAACTGCGGGCATGAGTGCAGACGAAGCGCCGATCATTCTCGAGCTGATCCAGTCCATAAAGAGCGATGCGCGCAAGACCATCATCCTGGTCGAGCACAAGATGGACGTCATCCGCTCGCTGGCCGACGAAATCATGGTGCTGCACAACGGGCAGCTCGTGGCCGCCGGGGTGCCCGCCGAAGTGATGAAGTCCGACGTGGTCCGCGATGCCTATCTCGGGACCATGGGGCACTAGGAGACGATGATGACCGGAACCGATGCGCTTTTGTCGCTCTCTGACGTCCACACCTATATCGGGCGGTATCACATTCTGCATGGGGTCAATCTCGAAATCCCGCGGGGCGAATTGACAATGCTGCTCGGGCGCAACGGCGCCGGCAAGACCACCACGATGCGCACCATCATGAAGCTCTGGCCGGTGCGCGAGGGCCGCATCGATTTTGGCGGCGAGGACGTGACCAGACTTTCAACGCCCGATATCGCACGGCGCGGCATCGCCTACGTTCCCGAAAACATGGGGATTTTCGGCACCCTGAGCGTCGAGGAAAACATGGTGCTGGCGGCGCGCGCGGGCGAGCCCGACGCCAAACGGCTCGAGTGGATCTATGAGCTCTTTCCGGCGCTGCGCAAATTCTGGCGCTGGCCGGCAGGTCAGCTTTCGGGCGGGCAAAAACAGATGCTCGCCATTGCGCGGGCCATAATCGAACCGGCCGACCTGCTGCTCATCGATGAACCCACCAAAGGATTGGCGCCCACCATTATCGATGCTCTGGCCGATGCTATCGACGCGCTCAAAGAGACCGGCGTCACCATTTTGATGGTCGAACAGAATTTCGCGCTCGCCGAGCGGGTGGGCGACCGGGTCGCCGTCATGGACGACGGCAAGATCATACACACCGGCACCATGGCGGCGCTGAGCGCGGACACAGCGCTGCAGGGCCGGCTGCTGGGGTTTGACGTTGGGGGAGATGCCGCATGAGCGCGAACAACGAACCTGTTGCCCTCTCGGGCACCGGGCACGGACTTATGGGATACGTGCGGGATCGCCTGGCCTATTTCACGGTGCCGGTGCTCATTGCCCTGGCATTGCTGCCGATCGGCAGCATGCCGACCTGGGGCACGCTGACGCTGGCCGGGCTCGCCATGGGGCTGATGATCTTTATCATGGCGTCCGGCCTTACCCTTGTTTTCGGGCTGATGGACGTTCTCAATTTCGGGCACGGCGCGATGATTTCATTTGGCGCCTTTGTCGGGGTGTCAGCGCTGGTGGCCCTCGGGCCGCTCTACGGCGCCGCAGGCATCGAACTCAATCTTGTCGCCCTGCTGTTGGGGGCCCTGGCGGCCATGGTCGCCGCGGGCGTCCTGGGCCTCGTCTTCGAGCGCCTGATCGTGCGTCCGGTCTATGGCCATCACCTCAAGCAGATCCTGATTACCACCGGTGGCCTGATCGTTGTCGAACAGCTCATCATCGTCATCTGGGGTCCCAACGAGATCCCCATCCCCCGCCCCGAAAGCCTCAAAGGCGCCTTCATCGTAGGAGGCGTGGTGCTCGAAAAATACCGCCTGCTCGCTGTCGGCCTGGGTCTTGCGCTGTTTGTGGCGCTGCGGATCATCCTGACGCGCACCAAGATCGGACTGCTTGTGCGGGCGGGCGTCGAGAACCGCGAAATGGTGGAAGCGCTGGGCTATCGCATTTCGGTTCTGTTCATCGGCGTCTTCGTTGTCGCGTCCGCGCTCGGCGGGCTGGGCGGCATCATGTGGGGGCTGTATGACGAGGTAATTACCGCGCAAATGGGCATGAGCGTGATGATTCTCGTGTTCATCACCATCATCATCGGCGGCCTGGGCTCGATCGAGGGCTGTTTCGTTGCCGCGCTGTTGATCGGGCTGACCAACAACTATGTCGCCTATCTCGCGCCCAAGCTCTCGCTGGGGTCCGCCATTCTGCTCATGGTGGTGGTGCTGATGTGGCGCCCCAACGGCCTGCTGCAGCCAAGCGGATCGAGGTAGGCGACGATGATAAAATCCATTCTTTCAGGCGACACCCCCGGCAAACCGGTCTTGAGCCTTATCATCGCCGCCATCGTTTTGTGCCTGGCCTTCGCGCCGTTCATCTTTCCGGGCACGCGGTCGGTGGATACGGCGGCCCGCATCTGCATCATCATCGCGCTTGTCGCGAGCTATGATTTGCTGCTCGGCTATACGGGGATCGTCTCGTTTGCCCACACGATGTTCTTTGGACTTGGCGCCTATGGCGTCGCGATAGCGTCGTACAACATGGGACCGGGCTGGGGTGCGATCGGGCTTGGCACCTTGATCGGCGTGGCGATCGCGGCAGGTCTGGCGCTCCTTATCGCCCTCGCCTCGCTGCGCGTGCGGGCGATCTTTTTCGCAATGATTACGCTGGCGGTATCGAGCGCCTTCGGCATCCTCATATCGCAGCTCTATACGATCACCGGCGGAGAGGACGGGTTGACCTATCGCGTGCCCCAGATCCTTACGCCGGCCTTCAAGCTTGCCGACTTCCGCATTTTCGACGTGAGGCTCGATGGCAAGCTGCTTGCCTATTATCTCGTCTTTGCCGGAGCGGCCGCGCTGTTCCTCGTTCTCCTGCGCTTCGTCAATTCCCCCTTCGGGCGCGTTCTCCAGGCCATCCGCGAAAACGATTTCCGCGCTGAAGCCCTGGGCTTCAAGACCGTTTATTACCGCACGATCGCCTCGGTGATTTCGGCGGTTGCCGCCGCTCTTGCCGGCGCTCTCTTTGCCATCTGGTTGCGCTACACTGGACCCGATACCACGCTGTCGCTGGACCTGATGATCGACATTCTCGTTATGGTGGTGATCGGCGGCATGGGCACTATGTGGGGCGCCATTCTGGGTGCGACGATTTTTGTGCTGGCCCAGAACTATCTGCGCGACGTGATGGCCACCGCCAGCGCAGCAACGGCCGATATTCCATTCGCCAGCGATCTGCTGCACCCGGATCGATGGTTGTTCTGGCTCGGGCTGCTGTTCATCCTCAGCGTCTATTTCTTCCCGACCGGGATTGTCGGCAGGTTCAGGGGGAGAGCCGAATGACCCAGCCGATTTCCCGCTACTTCAGCTTGCGCGACCGGGAAATCCACGTTTCCCAATGGGGGGCGCCGGATAAGCCCGCGCTCGTCATGTGGCACGGCCTGGCCCGCACTGGACGCGATTTCGACACCATCGCGCGCGCCCTGAGCGACCAGTACTTCATCCTTGCGCCCGATACGCTCGGGCGTGGACTGAGCCAGTGGGCTGAAGACCCGTCACGCGAGTACCGGCTCGACAATTTCGGCGCCATGGCCATGGAATTGCTCGAGCAGTTCGGCATTTCCACCTGCCGCTGGATCGGCACTTCCATGGGTGGCGCCATCGGCATGCACCTCGCCGGCGGCCCGATGCGCGGGCGGATCAGTCATCTGGTCATCAACGATATCGGCCCGGAAATCCCCGCCGCTGCGGTCGAGCGCATTTCGACATATGTCGGCAACCCGCCGGTTTTTGACACGATCGGCGCACTCGAAGCCTGGCTGCGCACTGTCTATGCGCCGTTCGGTCCACTCGCCGACGCCGAATGGCGGATGATGGCGGACAGTTCGGCGCGGCGCACGGATGGGGGCAAGGTGACTGTCCACTACGACCCGGCCATCGTCGCCCAGTTCGATGCGACAAACGATGTCGGCGATCAATGGTCCGATTTCGATGCCATCACCGCGCCGACTCTGCTGATCCGGGGCGTTGACAGTGACCTGTTGAGCGACGACCTCGCTGCCCGCATGCAGACACGCGGACCGCGCCCACAGCGCCTCGACATCGCCGGCGCCGGCCACGCACCCGCCCTGAACGTTGCCACCCAGATCGAGCCGGTGCGGGCATTCTTGCTGGGTTGACGATACGCGCCCCGGCCCCTCGGCGGATCAAAGCTCGCCTTGTGTCTGCCTTTCGTGTTCCCGAGGCGTCAGGCGCGTCAGGACCAGGGCTGTGCAGATCGCGGCAAGCAAGGCGATAGCTGCGTTCCACCTGCCGAGGAGCGGTTGGCCAGTCTTGTTCTGCAATGGGGTGAAATGGCGCGCCCGAAAGGATTCGAACCTCTGACCCCCAGATTCGTAGTCTGGTGCTCTATCCAGCTGAGCTACGGGCGCGCAGTGCCGGTGCGGTGAACGCGGTGTCGGGGGCGGTGCCCCGAGCGGCAGGCGAACGATTATACTGGCTCGGCGGCCATTGCAAGGGGCCAGAAGGGGAAGTTTTCGAGGAAATTTCTCAGCCGCCCCCCGCAGCGCCCGATGGCAGATCGATGGCGAAAGCGGTTCCCTGCTCGGTATCGAGCAGTTCAACGCGGCCGCCATTGGCTTCGACCAGCTCACGCACTATGGCGAGGCCCAGTCCCGTGCCGCCGGCCCTGGCCGAGCCCTCGAAGGCAACAAACAGGTTTTCGCGCGCCCGGGGCGGCATGCCGGGCCCGTTGTCGGCGATGACCAGCCGCACGCCTTCGCCCGTCCGCTCATGGGAAAAGCGGACATGGGGCGCGGCAATATCGGGGCTGGCCTCGAGCGCTTCGCGGGCATTTTTGAATAGATTGGTCAGAACCCGCGCCAGGTGGTCGGGATCGACTAGGATAACCGAATCGTCGGCAACCTGATTTTCAAAACGTATCCGTGGATGCCCCGTCAGCCCCGCCGGCAGGGCCGCTTCAAACCCGAGCGCCCGCAAATCGACCGGTTCGGCTCTGGGCGGAGCGGCTTGCTGGCGGCCGTAATCGAGCACCGTCTGGGCAAAGGCGATGGCCTTGTCGAGCGTGGTCACCAGGCGCGGCGCCAGGCGCTGCACCTGGGGGTCGTCGAGATTGGCCACCTGATCGGAGAGCAATTGGGCCGAGGTGAGCATGTTGCGCAGATCGTGATTGATCTTGGAGACCGCCATGCCCAGATCGGCCAGATGCCGGCGCTGGCGCAGCATGGCGAACAGTTCGGCCTGTGTATCGGCCAGCGCGCGCTCGAGAATGCCGATTTCGTCCTTGCGGGCCGCGTCGGGCACGATCACCAGCGTGCCGTTCTCGGGATTCTCCCGAAAAGCCAGCATCTGGTTGGTGAGGCGCTTGATCGGACCGATCAACAGGCTTTCCGCCAAAATATAGATGACGAAGGCGGTGACCCCGGCGATGACGATCGAGACGAGCACGATATTGCCTGCATAGGTCAGAAGGTCCGCCCGGAGCGGGCTTTCGGGCATCAGGATTTCGACCACGGCGTCGCCGGCGCCGGGCGGCACGCCGACGATGCGCAGGGTGCGCTGGCCGCCGAGCGCCAGCGTATCGAGCGCTTCGACAATCAGGCGCATGGGGTTGGTGTCGCGCAGATCGGCCAGGTGAGGCTGCTCGGGCATGGTCACGGCCTCGAGCCCGATCAGATCGGTCTGCCCCTCGCGGCGATAGACGATGGCGATGGCGCCCGCGGCCTGCAAGAGCGGGTCGGTGATTTCGGTCGGCAGGTCCATGACGTCGGGGGCCGTATCGAACACCCGGACGGCCACACCGCCGACGCGCAGCCGGTCCTCGAGCCAGCCGACGCGGTAGTTGGCGAGCGAGGGCAGGAAGACGGCGACTTCCACGAGAAGAATGACCAGCGCGATCGCCGCTATGATCTTGACGGAGAGGCCTGAGAACGGACTTGGCACCTTGGCGATGTCGCGTGTCATTGTGGGAGCCTACAACCCGATTTTACCTATGGCAACAAACGCTTAAGGACACGCCGCCAGCCCGCCGGGCGCGCTTGGGGATGGCTGGCTGCATATTCGGCGGCGGCAAGCTGTATGATCTGGGCGAAAGACGCATAGGGCACGGTCAGCCCGCCGAGTTCGGACAAGTTCATTTTGCGCGCAATGGCGAGAGCGAAGACCGGCACGAGTTCGGGCGCGGTGGTTCCCACCACACCGGCGCCCACCACCCTGCCCGCGCTGTCGAGGATGATCTTGGCGTGCCCATGCGGCTGAGCGCGCGCCCTTGCCGCGTCGGTCTGGGCCAGCGCCATACGGACAATCTCGAAGCGATCCTTGAACGCCGCCCTGGCCCCGGCCTCGGTCATCCCGACCCACGCAACGGCAGGACTGGTGTGAACGATGCGCGGCACAAGGCCCTCGCCGCTCGGCGACCCCGTGATGGCATCGACCGCCAGTTCGGCGCTATGGCGTGCGGCGTGCACGCCGTCATGTCCGGCGGCGTCTCCGACAATGAAGATGCGGCGGTTCGAGGTGCGGCCGAACCGTGCAAGGGCCGGGCGCCGCCCCTGCATCCGCACGCGGGCATCCTCAAGCCCCAATCCCTCGAAATCGGGCTCCCGCCCTGTCGCAACCAACAGGTGGCTGCCCGTTATCTGCTCTTCGTCGGGGCCGGCCTTGATGTCGAGGGTGATCTCTTCATCATCGCTGCCGGCGATCGAAACGATGCCGGTGTGCATGTGCAACTCAAGTCCCTCGGCGCGCAGGCGGCGCAGCACGATGTCGACGAGTTCGGTATCTTCACCGGCCAGCGGCTCGAGCATTTCAACGACCGTCACCTGTGCGCCCAGCCGCAGATGGGATTGCGCCAGCGCCAACCCTGTCGCTCCGGCTCCCACGACAATCAGGTGCGAGGGGCGGCGGGTCAGCTCGAAAATGGTTTCGGGTGTAAAGAACGGCACGCCGTCGAGTCCGGGAATTTCGGGCACGAAGGGGCGCGATCCGGTGGCGACCAAAAAATGGGACGCCTTTATCGACTGGCCACCGACGTCGAGCGCGGCAGGGCCGGTGAACCGGGCCTTCCCCTTGACGATTTCGATGCCCCGGCCATTGAGGTGCTCAGGGGAAACTGTGGGGGCCGCCTCTTCGATCATCGCGCGGATGCGCGCGTTGACGCGGGCGAAATTGATGCGCGGCTCGTCGGTGCCAAGACCGACATCCCTGGCGGTGCGTATCTGGTGGGCCCGCTCGGCGGCGGCGGCGAGCGCCTGTGCCGGCAGCGCACCCCAATTGTGCGCAACGCCGCCAAACTCGCCAGCCTCGACCAGCACGACGCGCAGCCCTCGCGCCGCTGCACGCTGTCCAGCCGCAATGCCGGCCGGACCGGCTCCAATGATGCAAAGATCGATCCCGTCGCCCTGCGCCACGCGCCCGCCCTCAACCTCTGGCCTTGATCCCGGATCCCGGCCGAATCCATGATGGGTTATCGCCCCGCTTTTAGCGCGGCCAAAGCGCGCTGGCCAGCGCCAGAGAACACACGCGATTGTGGCCATCGCGCAATTGACTTGCCCCCGCGTTTTCCCTATAAGCCGCCCAACCTTTGCCGATGGCCCGGGACGGCTTGTCCCATTCCCTTTCGCGCAAGACCTAAAGACAACAGACAAGCTTAACCAGAGGATCGCGCGGACCGGCGCGCGATGAACCATAATGAAGCGTACTTTCCAGCCGAGCAATCTTGTGCGCGCCCGCCGTCACGGTTTCCGTGCCCGCATGGCGACCAAGAACGGCCGCAAGATTCTCAATCGCCGTCGCGCGATCGGGCGCAAGCGGCTTTCGGCATAAGTCGGGCTCCGTCCCGATATGCCGGATAACCCGGCATTGCCGATACGACGCCTGAAAAAACGGGCGCAATTTCTTAAAGCCGCGCGGGGCAGTAAAATTGCCAGGCGCGGCTTTGTGTTGCAGGCCGTACCTGTTGCCGATCCTGTTCCCGGTGTGGGATATACCGTGACCAAGAAGACCGGTAACTCGCCTGAACGCAGCCGCATAAAGCGCCGGTTGCGTGAAGCGGTGAGGGCCTGTTCGGACCGGCTGGTCGCCGGCCATGACTATGTGTTGATCGGGCGGCGTGAAAGCCTGTCCGAACCGTTCGACAATCTGACGCGCGAGCTTGATAAAGCCATTGCGCGCCTGCACAGACCGACCCAAGCGCCAAGCGGACATCCAAAGCCATGAACGAAAACAATCGCAACATGATCCTGGCCGTCGTCCTGAGCATGTTGGTGCTCTTTGGATGGCAGTTCTTCATTGCAGGGCCCCAACTCGATCAGGCCCAGCGCCAGGCTGAACTTTCAGCTCAGCAGGAACAATCTCAGGACCTTGCCGATCTGGCAACGCCCAGCGCCGATGGTGTTGCCGGTGCGGCGCCGTCTGCCGATACCGGCACCCAGGTCTTTGCAACGCGCGACGATGCGCTTGCTGCTACCCAACGCGTGGCAATCCAGACCGGTTCCCTTTCCGGTTCGATCAATCTGACCGGCGCGCGCATCGATGATCTCCATCTGCTGCGCTACAATGAAACCCCCGACCCCGACAGCCCGACCATCACGCTGCTCTCCCCGGTCGGTTCGGACAATCCCTATTATCTCGAGCAGGGCTGGATCGCGGCGCAAGGCAGCGATGTGGCGCTGCCCAATGCGCAGACCGAATGGACTGTTGAAAGCGGCGAAACGCTCACTGCCGCTACGCCGGTGACGCTCGCCTGGGACAATGGCCAGGGGTTGATTTTCCGCCGCACCATCACTGTCGACGAGAACTACATGTTCACGATCGACCAGAGCGTCGAAAATTCCGGCGCCGGCGATGTGACGCTGTTCCCCTATTCGCGCATCGCGCGGCTCTATACGCCCCAGACCCAGAATTTCTTCATTCTGCACGAAGGCGCCATCGGGATTTTGGGCGACGCCAATCTCGTCGAAAAATCCTATGGTAATCTGCGCGACGAAGAAAATGACACGATTGCCTCGACCGGCGGCTGGCTCGGCTTTACCGACAAGTACTGGGCGACAGCGATCATTCCGCCTCAGGATGAAGCGATCAACGCCCGGTTCTTTTACGGCACCAACACCCCGAGCGGAAACGACTACCGTGCTAATTTCGTGGCCCAGGATGCCGTCGTCGTTCCCGCAGGTGGCAACGCTTCCCACGAAAGCCTGGCCTTTGCCGGAGCCAAGGTGGAATCGATCATCGATTCCTACGAGACTGGCTATTCAATCGACCGGTTCGAGTTGATGATCGACTGGGGCTGGTTCCACTTCATCACCAAGCCGATGTTCTATCTCATCCGGCTGCTCTACGAATTCCTGGGCAATTTCGGCCTCGCCATCCTGGCGGTGACCGTCATCGTCAAGGCGCTGTTCTTCCCGCTGGCCAACAAAAGCTATGCCTCGATGGCCAACATGCGGCGCGTGCAGCCCAAGATGAAGGAAATCCAGGAAAAGCATAAGGACGACCGCGCTGCCCAGCAGCAGGCGATGATGGAGCTCTACAAGACCGAAAAGATCAATCCCATCTCGGGGTGCTGGCCGGTCCTGATCCAGATCCCGGTGTTCTTCTCGCTCTACAAGGTTCTGTTCGTCACCATCGAAATGCGCCATGCGCCGTTCTTTGGCTGGATTCAGGATCTGGCGGCGCCCGATCCCACCCACATCTTCAACCTGTTCGGCCTTCTGCCTTACGATCCCAGCGCCGTTCCGGTTATCGGCTCGTTCCTGGCGATCGGCATCTGGCCGGTCATCATGGGCATCACCATGTGGGTGCAGATGCGGCTGAACCCGCCGCCGGCCGACCCGACACAGGCGATGATCTTCAACTGGATGCCGGTGATCTTCACATTCATGCTGGCGACATTCCCGGCCGGTCTCGTGATCTATTGGGCGTGGAACAACTTCCTGTCTGTCGTCCAGCAGTGGTTCATCATGCGGCGCCATGGCGTCACCGTGGACCTGCTCGGCAACATCAAGAATTCGTTCAAGCGCAAGCCCAAGGCTGCCGAATAGAATTCACTTTGATCGCGCTTCCGAAGCGGAAAAGTGATATCCACTTTTCCCGGAAACGCTCTCTTTAAGGGCCGGGAAACCGGCCCTTCTCTTTGGACCATCGATATGACCGACCTGCCCGAAACTGTTCGCCTGCTGTTTGCGCGCCCGTGGATTTTTCTCAAGGGCTGCGTCCGCGTTTCCGATCTTCCGGCCGATGACATTGTCGAGATCGCCTTTGCCGGGCGCTCGAACGTGGGCAAGTCCTCGCTCATCAACGCGCTTGTCGGCCAGTCGGCACTGGCACGGACGTCCAACACCCCCGGGCGCACCCAGGAGCTCAACCTGTTCGCGCCCGAAGCGGGCGGTATCCGCCTTGTGGACATGCCCGGCTATGGCTTTGCCAAGGCCCCCAAGCCCGCTGTCGAAAAGTGGAACAAGTTGATCCATCAGTTCCTGCGCGGACGTCCCAATCTGCGCCGCGTCTATGTGCTGGTCGATGCCCGCCACGGGCCAAAGCCCAACGACGCCACGGTGATGAACGAGCTCGACAAGGCCGCGGTCTCCTATCAGGTGGTGCTCACCAAGGCCGACAAGCTTAGCGAAAAAGATCTTGGCGGCGTGGTCGCCGCGACGGCCAAATTCATCGCCAAGCGCCCCGCCGCACACCCGGAGATCATTCTCACCTCGAGCGAGAAGGGTCTGGGCATCGACACTCTACGCTGGGAAGTGGCTCGGGTGGCCGAAGGGCTTTAGAGTGAGATCAGGACCCGGAGGACCGCGCAGCGAAAAGTTGCAGACTTTTCCGGCTCGATCTCACGACAAAGCAACCTCTAACTAGTCAGGAACCGGCTGATGGCTTGCGAGAGGATTGCACTGTCCGAGCGTGTTTTCATCGAGTCGTGGGCCACTTCGATAGTGTCCTCTGACACCTTGCCCCGTCGCAGGTCGATCAGCGCCGACGAATAGTCGTCCTCGAATTCGGGATGCGGCTGAAAACTCAGGATGTTGCCGCCCGCATAGGCCAGCCCGGCATTGGGTGCAAACTCGTTGCGCAGGACCACCTTTGCCATTGGCGGCGGGGTGATCACCTGATCCTGGTGCGAACAGGCGATGGCCAATCTCTCGACCCCCGGCACGAAATGGGGATGGTCGGGCGCGACCTCATAGACATGACGTCCGAGTCCCCACCCTTTTTCCGATTTGCGTACATCGCCGCCCAGCGCGTCGGCGATGATCTGATGTCCAAAGCAGATACCGACCATTTTCGTGCCGCTCTGATGAGCGCGGCGAATAAAATCGCGCAGTGGATCCATCCACGGCAACGGGTCGTACACACCGGCCGGCGAACCGGTAATCAGCACGGCTTGCAGGCTCTCAGGATCGGGGAGCGGCGCGCCTTCGATCACGGGCACGAATTGGGGCGTAATGCCGGCACCATGGCGGGCCAGCATCGTTCTGAACATTTCAGAATAAGGGCGGAACCGGCCGCGCAATGGCTCTGGCACGAGGCCGGTTTCAAGGATTGTAAGATTCATTGGGAAGGAACCGCAGACAAACGATTCCGCATTCAGACCCTAGGCCGCGACGAACGTCAAGGCGACCCCGTTGATGCAGTGGCGCTTGCCGGTCGGCTCGGGGCCGTCGTCGAAGATATGGCCCAGATGTCCACCGCAGTTCGAGCAGTGGCATTCGGTACGCACCATCATGAATGTCGTGTCTTGCGACGTCCCGATTGCCCCAGGAAGTGCTTCCCAGAAGCTCGGCCAGCCGGTGCGGCTGTCGTATTTGACGTCCGATGAATAGAGCGCCTGCGCACACCCGGCACAATTGTAGATGCCGGGCTCGTAGAGCTTGTCGAGCTCGGAAGTAAACGCCCGCTCGGTGCCGTGCTCGCGCAGCACGTAATATTCCATTTCATCGAGCCGTTCGCGCCATTCGGCGTCGCTGAGGACGAACGGGAAATCGCCTTCGGCGCCCTTTGCGACAAGCGCGAAACCAAATGCTGCGGCGCCCGCTACGGCGGCACCTGCTATAAGGAAATTACGACGATCGGTCATTGTCAGTCTCCTTGCATTCAGTATTTCAGGCGAGTGCCCGGCGATCAAATCACTCCGGCGTGTGAAACGCCAAAGAGGGCTGCGCCCGGCCGACGGAGGGCGGGCCGGGCGCAGTTTGCGGCTCATCGTAGGATTGGGGGCGAACGCTGAGCCGCGGTGCCTCTTACATGGCCGGGGTGAACACGGCGTCGGTCACGTGGATCACACCGTTGGACTGCATCACGTTGGCAATGGTGACGGTTGCGGCAGTACCGTTTTCGTCAGTGATGGTGATGGTGTCACCCTCATAGGTGGCTTCGAGCATGCAGCCGCCAAGGGTTTCGATGGTGTGGCTGCCGCCGTCGGAATCGATCATGCCCATCAGTGCGGACGCGTCAGCTTCGGCGCCCACCACGTGGCAGGTCAGGACCTGCTGCAGCATTTCGACGTTTTCCGGCATCAAAAGCGTGTCGACGGTGCCTTCAGGAAGGGCAGCGAAAGCTTCGTTGGTCGGGGCGAACACTGTGAAGGGGCCTTCGCCCTGCAGCGTTTCGACGAGGCCGGCAGCTTCAACAGCGGCAACGAGCGTCGTGTGATCGGCCGAATTAACAGCGTTTTCGATGATGTTCATTTCCGGCGACATCGGCGCGCCGCCGACCATCGGGTTGTCCTGCGCAAGAGCGGCGCCAGTCAGCGCGGAAGTGGCCAGGAGGGCTGAGAGAGCAATAGCACGGGTCTGCATGGTGTTCGTCTCCTAAAAGATCATCTGTTGTGACCTCCCCTTTTTGGGGAAGTTCGCGATCAGTTACGGAGCGTGCGAACAACAAGTTTCAGCGTTGTCGAAAAAATTTCTTCAGATGGCGGCAATCGGTCCCGCGGCCACGATCGGCCCCTGCGGATCCCCGGTTGGTGAACCGCCCTCGACTTCCCGCGTAACGGCGAGCGTTATGCCTTGGGTCAGCTGGCCGCGCAGCGTTTCGTCGACCGAAATCGTCTGGGCTTCTGCCACATCGATCACGCCCATCGAGATCGGCGCATTGTCGCCCTCGATGAACCAGAGCTCGTAATCATTGCCCGCGCCGGCCGGCGAGCCCGTACCACTCACCCGCAACGCACCGGCCCCGGCATCATAGCGGGCGATAAAGCTCACATCGCTATCGACGGTCTGCATGGCCGCGACAAGCTGGGCAGTATCGAGTGGGGTTTCGACGGTGGGCTGGAAGAGATTGAGCCCGACCGAGAGCACCGCGACGGCGGCGGCGGCTCCAGCCAGCGAGCGCCAGAGCAACAGCGAATTGTACCAGGGCATCCGGGCGGGGGTTTCGGCGAACAGCCTTTGCTCGATCTGGTTCAAAAGCCCCGCTGGTGGCGAGGTGGGCACATAATCTTCATTGAACGCGGAAAAGCGATGCTCCCACAACCGGGCCTCGGCCGCAAAATCGGGGCGCGTTTCGATGGCGCGCGCAATCGCGGCGCGGCTCTGCGCGCTTGTCAGCCCGAGCACGTATTCAGCAACCACCACGCGGCGCTCTTCGTCCCGGTTCAGATCGTTGTCGTCAAAATCGCTCATCGTCTTGTCTATCAGGCTCCAAGGCAGTCGCGCAGGGCGAGAAGCGACCGGCGCAGCCAGGTGCGCACCGTATTGAGCGGCACACCCAGCCTGTCGGCCAGTTCATTGTAGCTTTCACCTTCGACATAGGCCCGGCGCACCGCTTCGGCACGTTCGGGCTTTAGTTGTTGCATGCACTCGTCGATCCGGTTGCTGTCGTCGGTGTTTATCGCCGACTGCTCGGGGCTCATCCCGGAATCTTCGAGATCGAACGCTTCATCAATGTCGGTATGACCTGGCCGTCGCGCGCGCACCCTGTCGATGGCGTTGTTGCGCGCGATGGTAATCAGCCACGTCATGGGGCTGGCAGCATCGGGACGATAGCCCTCTGCGCGCTGCCAGACCTTGATGAAAACGTCCTGCAAGGCGTCCTCGGCTTCGCTTCTGTTGGAGAGTATACGCAGGCTCACGCCGAAAAGTTTCGCGCTCGTGCGGGCATAGAGCGCGCGAAAAGCGTTGCGGTCGCGCAGCGCAATGCGCGCCAGAAGGTCGGCAATTTCAGCGGTGTCGGCCACAGGCGCCCTCCCTATCGCATAGTAATTGCATTTTTCCTTACGAGTTCCATCAGTAATTGGATCACGTGCCCGTCATCGAGGACTATTCATGGGGCGCGGGTTCGGGTTAGAGAGGTTTTCGAGACTAACCGGAGTTGCCCCGCCCCATGGCCGACGGACTTGAAAACGCCTACGACGCCGAAGTGCTGTCCAAGGCCCTGCCTTTCATGCAGCGCTACGAGAACAAGACCGTGGTCATCAAATATGGCGGTCATGCCATGGGCGATCCGGAGCTGGGCAAGGCGTTTGCGCGCGATGTGGCCCTGCTCAAGCAATCGGGCGTCAACCCGATCGTGGTTCACGGCGGCGGCCCGCAGATCGGCGACATGCTCAAAAAGCTCGGAATCGAATCCAAGTTCGAGGGCGGCTTGCGGGTGACCGACAAGCGCACCGTCGAGATCGTGGAAATGGTTCTGGCCGGCTCGATCAACAAAGAGATCGTGGCGATGATAAACGCCGAGGGCGAATGGGCCATCGGTTTGTGCGGCAAGGACGGCAACATGGTGTTTGCCGAAAAGGCCAACAAGAAATACGTCGACCCGACCTCCAATATCGAGCGCGTTCTTGACCTCGGCTATGTGGGCGAACCCGTCGAGATCGATCGCACGCTGCTCGACCTTCTGGCCCGCTCGGAAATGATCCCGGTCATTGCGCCGGTCGCTCCTGGCCGGGACGGAAACACCTACAATATCAACGCCGATACCTTTGCCGGCGCCATCGCCGGGGCGGTGTTTGCCAAGCGGCTGCTGTTTTTGACCGACGTTCCGGGCGTGCTCGACAAGGATGGCAACCTCATCCCCGAGCTTTCGGTGCGCCAAGCCCAGCAATTGATCGCCGACGGCACGATTTCAGGGGGCATGATCCCCAAGGTCGAAACCTGCATCGAAGCGCTCGACCGGGGCGTTGAAGGCGTGGTCATCGTCAATGGCAAGACAGCCCACTCGGTGTTGCTCGAGCTGTTCACCGAACACGGTGCGGGAACGCTCATGGTGCGCTGAGACCATGCCGGTCATCTTTCGCCATAAGGGGTACAGGTTTTTCTTTTACTCCAACGAGGGCAACCCTCGTGAACCGGTTCACGTCCATGTCAGCCGGGACGGCATCGATGCCAAGTTCTGGCTTTGGCCCGAGGTGAGCATCGCCTATAATGACGGCTTTAATGCCAAGAGCCTGCGAGAACTTCTGATTGTCGTGGAAAATCGCAGGCACGAAATTGAAAGGGTCTGGAATGAGCATTTCGGTTCGGCCCGTTGAGGCCCATTGCGACGAAGATGCACTTTGGGTCGCTTTGTCGGACGGTCGTACGATCGGTGCGCCCCTTGCATGGTTTCCCCGACTGCTCAATGCAACTCCCGAGCAGAGGGCGCGCGTTGAATTGACGTCGCGGGGCCTTCATTGGGAAGAGCTTGACGAAGATATCGGCATCGCCGGATTGCTGGCCGGGCGTGGCGACCAATCGCGGCCGCCCAAAAAGGGCGAAGCGGCCTGACGATCACACCTTCGTTTACGGTCATTTCCCATTCATCGATTTGGGGCATAATGGGGTCATGAACCACATGAACCCGCCTGCCGTACCCGCCCGCCTCGACTTCGACCACATCACAGACTGGGTGTTCGACCTCGACAACACGCTTTATCCGCGTGAGTGCAATCTGTTCGCCCAGATCGATACGGCTATCACCGGTTATGTGATGAAGGTCGCCCAGCTCGATTTCGAAGCGGCGCGCGACCTTCAGAAGGCCTATTACCGCGATCATGGCACGACGCTGAACGGGCTGATGAAGTCCCATGCTGTCGACCCCGAGGACTATCTCGAAATGGTCCACGCTATCGACTATTCCCCTGTCGAGGCGCACCCCGAACTGGTCGCGGCCATTGCCGAGCTTCCCGGGCGCAAGTTCATCTTCACAAATGCCAGCGCCGGGCACGCCGAGGCCGTATTGTCGCGCCTCGGGGCATCGGCCCTGTTTGAAGGCATTTTCGACATCAAGGCCGCCAAGTACCAGCCCAAGCCGCTTGAGGCCGCCTATACCGATTTCCTTGCCGCGCACGGGATCGGCGCGAAACAGGCCATCATGTTCGACGATCTGGAAAAGAACCTGCGGGTTCCCCACGCCATCGGCATGTCCACAGTGCAGGTTGTCGCCGGTTCGGGGTTCGAACACGACCAGTGCGACGCCTGGGAGCTTGGCCGGGGCGAAGACATGGACCACGTCCACCACGTCACCGATGACATCGTGGCATTCCTCGCACGCTGCCGCTGACGCTTTTTTGCCCGATTGGCGTGATCGAACAGTCATCTCAATGCGTTACCGTGCGTGCTGGCCGTACGCGGCGGCAATGGTATAAGTTTGTTGTGGAGCGGCGAAAAGACGCCGAAAAACGGGGACCGTCATGAAAAAAATAACTCGCCTTTCAATTACCGCCGCCATCCTGATGGCTGGAACCAGCCAGGCCGCCCTGGCGCTCGAAGCCACCGATTTCGCCGATCGCCTTGTTGAAACCAGCAAGCTGATGGGCCTTGCCTTCACCTATGGCTCGGCCACTGCCGAAGGCGACACGGTTACGCTTTCCAATTTCACCATTTCCATCCCGGGTGAGGACGATGTCGACGTCCCCGGCGATGTGATCTTTACCGGCGTTGTGGAAACGGCCGAAGGCGGCTTCAGTGTCGAACGCGCCGCCATCGAAGACGTCGAGTACACCGACGAAGATGAGGGCATCACGCTCAACTTCGTGGACATCGCGGCAGAGGGCCTCGAGCTGCCTGCGGTGGTCAGCATCGATACGATGCTGGAAATCGGCTTCAATCTCTATGATCGCGTATCGGCTGGTCCCCTGACTGTTTCGGATGCCGATGGCACCGAGCTTTTTGCCATTGACCTGATGGAAATGACCGTCGAGGATGCCGACGCTGACGGTGGGCTCACCTCGGCCTACCAGGTCACCGGCATTCGCGCCGACCTGAGCTCGATTGACGAGCCCGAGGCCCAGGAAATCTTTGAAGCCTTTGGTCTCGACCAGTTCAACGCGTCGATGTCGGGTTCGGGAACCTGGTGGCCCCAGACCGGCGAAGGCACTGTCGAAGATGTTTCCTTTGTGGTCGACGAGCTCGGTTCGATTTCCATGGACTTCGCCGTCGAGGGCTATACCGAGACGCTTTATACAGAGCTCATGAAGCTCAACCTCAAGATGGCCGAAATGGCCGAAGCCGACATGGAAATGGACGACGATCAGATGATGGCGATGTCCGAAGCCATGCTCGAGCCCCTGGCCGACATCAAACTTGTCAACGGCGCTGTTCGCTATGACGATAATTCGCTGTTCATGAAGGTTCTCGATTTCATCGGTGCCGAACAGGGCGTCGATGGCGAAACCTTCAAGGCCGGTCTGCAGTTCATGGTGCCCATGGCGCTGGCCGAAGTTGAAAACACCGCCTTCAAAACCATGGTCACGAGCGCGGTCAACACCTTCATTGCCGACCCGCAGAACTTCACCATCTCGGTCGAGCCCGAAGAGCCCATCGCCTTTTCCGAGTTCGAGGGCATGGAAGCCGAAGTGGAAGCCGACCCGTTCGTTCTGGTCGACCTTTTGAACGTGCAGATCACCGCCAACCAGTAAGCGATCACGCGATCGGAAAAAGAGCCCGCCGGAAAACGGCGGGCTTTTTTTGTCAGGCAGGGTGCTCGATCTTGGGCAGATTGTAGGTATGGCGCACGATCTCCCAGGCTTCATCGGCGGTATCGACAAAACTGAAGAGTTTGAAATCGTCGGGTGAAATCGTGCCTTCTTCGGCGAGCGCCTCGAGGTTGAGAACGCGGTTCCAGAATTTCTTGCCGAACAGCAGCAGCGGAATACGATCCATGCGTCCGGTCTGGATCAGGGTCAGGGCCTCGAAAAATTCATCCATCGTTCCGAAGCCGCCGGGGAAGATGGCGACGACCTTGGCGCGCATCAGGAAGTGGATCTTGCGCGTCGCGAAATAATGAAAGTTGAAGGCGAATTGCGGCGTCACATAGATGTTGGGCGCCTGTTCGTGCGGCAAAACGATGTTGTAGCCGATCGAGGGTGCCCCCACATCGGCTGCCCCCCGATTGCCCGCTTCCATCACGCCCGGCCCGCCGCCTGTCGCCACCACGTACTCGGTGTAGTCGGTGGCCTTTGAGGTCAGCGAAGCCAGTTGAGCAAAGCGCCGCGCCTCCTCGTAATAGACCGAATTGGCCTCGAGGTTCTTTTTGGCTTCGTCGGTCTTTGCCGCCCATGCCGGCTTGCCGGGCTCGGGGATGCGGGCGCCGCCGAACAGGACCACCGTCGAATTGACGTTGGCCTCGCGCAGTCGGGATTCGATCTTGAGATATTCGAGCTGAAAGCGGACCCCGCGCAGATCCTCGCTGGTCATGAACTCTTCGTCAGCGAAGGCCAGCCTGTAAGCCGCCGACTGGGTCTGCGGCGTTTGCGGCGAATGGCGTACGGCTTCCATGTCCTCCTTGGACGAACGCAGCGAGGAATGGCGTTTGCGGCCCATCTTCAGGCTCCTTTTGGTCTTTCGATTCTTGACTATGTCAGTCTGGTGTTAAGGATGGGTGGCGGTTTTTCCAAGACCTATGACGCCGATGTGCGCGGCCGAGCGTATTCTCTCTGGAGCGGTATTTCACCTCCAACGCCATAAACTTATCCCCGCTTCCTGCACCTCGCCCATACTTGCGCTCACGAACCCGGTTGATGGACGAAAGCGCGACGAACGTTTGGCGGGTTTGGCTCAGGTCCGGCGGGAGTCGTCCTGCCGGAGGCGAGCGTTCCACTTCAGCGAGGCTGGACTCAGCTCGGCCCGCA